>Ga0207711_10000002_pt1 | contig 1228676 bp, 1215 predicted proteins | sample KBSS34metaG_FD_184401 | JGI IMG/M metagenome (GOLD analysis project Ga0207711, IMG submission 184401) | Switchgrass rhizosphere microbial communities from Kellogg Biological Station, Michigan, USA - KBS S3-4 metaG (SPAdes) (version 2) | ecosystem: Host-associated > Plants > Roots >...
GGCGACAACATCTCGATCGAAGTCGAGCTGATCGTCCCCATCGCGATGGAAGAAAAGCTGCGCTTCGCCATCCGTGAAGGCGGCAGAACCGTCGGTTCCGGCGTCGTCGCAAGCATTATTAAGTAAGAACAAGTCGAGCGAGTGAACGAAGGCTAAGGACTAAGACATGCAAAGCCAAAACATCCGGATCAGGCTGAAAGCCTTCGATCACCGCATCCTCGACAATTCGACGCGGGAAATCGTCAACACGGCGAAGCGCACAGGCGCCCAGGTTCGCGGACCCATTCCGCTGCCGACGGGTATCGAGCGTTTCACCGTGAACCGCTCGCCGCACGTAGACAAGAAAAGCCGCGAGCAGTTCGAAATCCGTACCCACAAACGCCTTCTCGACATCATCGACCCCACCCCGCAGACCGTCGACGCTTTGATGAAGCTCGACCTTGCGGCCGGTGTCGACGTCGAAATCAAGCTGTAAGGAGCCCACACGCGATGCGCACGGGCGTCATCACACAGAAGGTCGGCATGACCCGCCTATTTTTGGCGGACGGCCGGCATGTGCCTGTCACGGTGCTGAAGCTCGACGGCTGTCAGGTCGTCGGCAAACGCACGGAAGAGACCGACGGTTACACCGCCGTTCAGCTCGGTTCGGGCTTCGCCAAGGCGAAGCGTCTCACCAAGGCTGATCGCGGCAACTTCGCGAAAGCCCAAGTTGAGCCGAAGAAGAAGGTCGCGGAATTCCGCGTCGATGCAGCGAACCTGCTCGACGTCGGTGACCTGATCCTGGCGGATCACTTCATCGAAGGTCAGAAGGTCGATGTGACCGGCGTCACGATCGGCCGCGGTTTCACCGGCGCCATGAAGCGCTGGAATTTCCGCGGTCTCGAAGCGTCGCACGGCGTGTCGATCTCGCACCGTTCGCTCGGTGGTACCGGCGGTCGTCAGGATCCGGGCCGTACCTTCAAGAACAAGAAGATGCACGGCCATTATGGCGTGGACAACATCACGACACAGAACCTCGAAGTCGCGAAAGTCGATGTCGAGCGTGGCCTGATCATGGTTCGCGGCGCAGTGCCCGGATCGAAGGGCGGCTGGGTCATGGTGCGCGATGCCGTGAAGCGTCCGCACAAGGATGTCCCGATGCCGGGTTCGGTGAAGAAGCGTGAAGCGGCGGCTCCGGCTGCGGCCGAGCAGAAGGCGGAGGGCTGAACGTGAAAACGAAGGTTCTCAACCTCGACAACAAATCGGCCGGCGAAGTCGAGCTCAACGACAAGATCTTCGGTCTTGAGCCGCGTCCCGATCTCATCCAGCGCGTCGTCGTTTGGCAGCTCGCCAAGCGCCGCGGCGGCAACCACAAGATCCTGACCCGTGCAGAGGTGAACCGCACCAAGCACCGCGTCGGCAACCAGAAGGGTGGCGGCGTTGCCCGTCACGGACCACGCTCGGCTCCGTTGTTCGTCGGCGGCGCGAAGGCCATGGGCCCGGTCGTGCACAGCCACGAATTCGATCTGCCGAAGAAGGTGAAGGCGCTCGGTCTGCGTCACGCCCTGTCGTCGAAGGCCAAGGCTGGCTCCATCGTCATTCTCGATGAAGCCAAGACGAAGTCGGCGAAGACCGGCGCGCTCGCGAAGCAGTTCGGCGCGCTCGGCTTCCAGAAGGTGCTGATCGTGGATGGTGAGTTCGACAAGAACTTCCAGCTCAGTGCCCGCAACCTGTCGCATGTCGGCATGCTGCCGGCGAAGGGCTTGAACGTCTACGACATCATGCGCACCGACAAGCTCGTGCTCACGACCGCGGCGTTGAAGATGATCGAGGAGCGTTTGGCATGAGCAAGATGCACCACGATGTGATCCTGTCGCCGGTGATCACCGAAAAGTCGACGCTGCTGACGGAAGTGAACCAGGTTGTGTTCCGCGTTGCCGCGGACGCGACCAAGCCGAAGATCGCCAAGGCCGTTGCCGAACTGTTCAAGGTGAAGGTCAAGGGCGTGAACACGATCACGGTCAAAGGCAAGACCAAGACGGCGCGCGGCCGCCCCTACAAGCGCAGCGACTACAAGAAAGCGATCGTGACCCTCGAAGAGGGCCAACAGATCGATATCACGACGGGTCTGTAAGATGGCACTGAAGAAATATAAGCCGACGACTCCGGGCCAGCGCCAATTGGTGCTCGTGGACCGTTCGGGTCTGCACAAGGGTGGCCCTGTCAAGGCGCTCACCGAAGGTCAGCACCGCCACGGCGGCCGCAACAACACCGGCCGCGTCACCGTGCGCTGGCAGGGTGGCGGTCACAAGCAGCGCTATCGCATTATCGATTTCAAGCGCCGCAAATTCGATCAGCCTGCAATCGTCGACCGTCTGGAATACGATCCAAACCGCACGTCTTTCATCGCACTCCTGAAGTACAAGGACGGCGAACTCGCCTACATCATCGCGCCGCAGCGTTTGGCCGTCGGCGACACCGTTGTGTCGGGCGAAAAGGTCGACGTGAAGGTTGGCAATGCGATGCCGCTCGGCGCGATGCCGGTCGGCACCATCGTGCACAACATTGAAATGAAGGCAGGCAAGGGCGGCCAGGTGGCACGTTCCGCCGGTACCTATGCGCAGTATCTCGGCCGCGACGCCGGTTACGCGCTGCTCCGCCTGAACTCCGGCGAAGTGCGCAAGGTTTCGCTGACCTGCATGGCGACCGTCGGTGCGGTGTCGAACCCGGACCACATGAACGAAGTGATCGGCAAGGCCGGCCGCAACGTCTGGAAGGGCAAGCGTCCGCATGTTCGCGGTACCGCGATGAACCCGATCGACCATCCGCACGGCGGCGGCGAAGGCCGCACCAAGGGCGGCCGTCATCCCGTGACGCCGTGGGGTAAGCCGACCAAGGGTGCGAAGACGCGCAAGAACAAGCGCACCACCAAGATGATCGTGCGCTCGCGCCACGCCAAGAAGAACCAAGGGTAATCGAGAATGACTCGCTCCAGTTGGAAAGGTCCTTTTGTCGACGGTTATCTGCTGAAGAAGGCAGAGGCCGGACGCGCAAGCGGCCGTAAAGATGTGATCAAGACCTGGTCGCGCCGTTCGACGATTCTGCCGCAGTTCGTGGGCCTCGTGTTCGGCGTCTACAACGGCAAGAAGCACATCCCGGTCATGGTCACCGAGGACATGGTCGGTCACAAGCTCGGCGAGTTCTCGCCGACACGCACCTTCCACGGCCACACCGGCGGCGACAAGAAAGCGAAGAGGGATTAATGGGCAAGGAATCACGCGCCCGCGTTCTTTCGGATACGCAAGCCAAGGCAATTGGCCGCGGTATTCGCACGAGCCCGCGCAAGCTCAATCTCGTCGCGCAAACCATCCGCGGCAAACGCGCGGAAGCGGCTCTTCACGCACTCACCTTCTCGCAGCGCCGCGTTGCGCACGAAGTGAAGAAGGTTCTGGAGTCCGCCATCGCGAACGCCGAGAACAACCACGATCTCGATGTCGACGATCTGGTCGTGACCGAAGCCAGCGTCGGCAAGAACATGGTGCTGAAGCGCTTCCATGCGCGTGCCCGTGGACGCGGCGCCTCGATCGAGAAGTTCTTTGCCCAGATCACGATCGTGGTCGAGGAAAAGGCTGCCGAAGAACCCGCGAAGAAGGCGGACACGACGTCGAAGTCGGAAGCCGAGGGTGGCAAGAAGCCCGCCGCTAAGAAAACTGCGAAGAAAGCCGCGCCGAAGCGCGCGAAGGAGACCGCTTAATGGGTCAGAAGGTCAATCCGACGGGCTTCCGTCTCGGCATCAACCGCACCTGGGACTCGCGCTGGTACGCGGGCAAGAAGGAGTACGGCAAGCTCCTCCAGGAAGACATCAAGATCCGTGAGTACCTGAGCGACAAGCTCAAGGCTGCTGGCGTGTCGAAGATCGTGATCGAGCGTCCTCACAAGAAGTGCCGCGTGACGATTCACTCCGCCCGTCCTGGCGTCGTGATCGGCAAGAAGGGCGCCGACATCGAGAAGCTGAAGAGCGATGTCCAGAAGTACACGTCCGATGAAGTGCACCTGAACATCGTCGAAATCCGCAAGCCGGAAACCGACGCGAAGCTGGTGGCCGAAAACATCGCGCAGCAGCTTGAGCGCCGTGTTGCGTTCCGCCGCGTGATGAAGCGTTCGGTTCAGTCGGCGATGCGTCTTGGCGCGCTGGGCATTCGTATCACCTGCGGCGGCCGTCTTGGCGGCGCGGAAATCGCGCGTGTCGAATGGTATCGCGAAGGCCGCGTTCCATTGCACACGCTGCGCGCCGATGTCGATTACGGCGTCGCGACGGCGAAGACGACCTACGGCACGTGCGGCGTGAAGGTCTGGATCTTCAAGGGCGAAATCATGGAGCACGATCCCATGGCCCAGGATAAGCGCATGGCCGAAGCGGCCGAAGGTGGCGGACGTGGCGGCGAACGCCGTCCGCAGCCGGCAGCCTAACGGGTAACGAGAAGAACGATGCTTTCACCGAAACGCACCAAGTTCCGCAAGCAGTTCAAGGGCCGTATCAACGGCGCTGCGAAGGGCGGCACGACTCTCAACTTCGGCCAGTTCGGCCTGAAGGCGCTTGAGCCGGAGCGCGTTACCGCGCGCGAAATCGAAGCGGCACGCCGCGCCATCACGCGTCACATGAAGCGTGCCGGCCGCGTGTGGATCCGAATCTTCCCGGATGTGCCGGTGTCGAAGAAGCCAGCGGAAGTCCGCATGGGCTCGGGCAAAGGCGCGCCGGAATATTGGGTGGCGAAGATCAAGCCGGGCCGCATCATGTTCGAGATCGACGGCGTGGATCACGAGACCGCGAAGGAAGCCCTGCGTCTGGGCGCCAGCAAGCTCTCGATCCACACCAAGTTCATCGAGCGCGCGCTTTAAGGAACGGATGTCATGGCGAAGAAAAGCACAAAGAACCCTGTGACTGCCGAAGACTTCCGCGCGAAGACCGCGGATGAACTCGGCGATCAATTGGCGAAGCTGAAGAAGGAGCAGTTCAACTTGCGCTTCCAGAAGGCCAACGGGCAGTTGGAGAACACCGGCCGCGTTCGGTCCGTGCGCAAGGAAATCGCGCGCCTCGAAACGGTCATGACCGAGAAGCGCACCAGCGCCTCGGCCAAAGCATAAGGAAGAGACGTATGCCGAAGCGCGTGCTGCAGGGCGAAGTCGTTAGCGACAAGAACGCCAAGACCGTGGTGGTGAAGGTGGAACGCCGCTTCACCCATCCGGTGATGAAGAAGACCGTGCGCCGGTCGAAGAAGTATCACGCCCATGACGAAAAGGGCGAGTTCAAGTTGGGCGACGTCGTTCGCATTCGCGAGTGCAAGCCGATTTCCAAGTTGAAGACCTGGGAAGCGTTCGAGCGCGTAAGCGGGAAATAAGGGCCGGAAGGCTTCGGGAGTAGTTTTATGATTCAAATGTCAACTGAGCTGGACGTGGCCGACAATTCCGGCGCGAAGCTCGTGATGTGCATCAAGGTGATCGGCGGCTCGCATCGCCGTTATGCCGCCGTGGGTGACACCATCGTCGTGTCCGTAAAGGAAGCGATGCCGCGCGGCCGCGTGAAGAAGGGCGAAGTGCTCAAGGCCGTCGTCGTGCGCACTGCCAAGGGCGTGCGCCGCGCGGACGGCAGCCTGATCCGTTTCGACGGCAATGCCGCGGTTCTGATCAACGCCCAGGGCGAGCCGATCGGCACGCGCATCTTCGGACCGGTGACCCGCGAACTGCGCGCCAAGAACCACATGAAAATCATCTCGCTTGCGCCGGAGGTGCTGTGATGGCGGCGAAAATCAAAAAGGGCGACCGTGTCATCGTTACGACGGGTCGTGACAAGGGTAAAAAGGGCGACGTGCTGAAGGTGTTCCCGAAGGAAGACCGCGCGCTGGTGTCCGGCATCAATGTCGTCAAGCGCCATCAGCGCCAGACGCAGACGGTGCAGGGCGGCATCGTGAACAAGGAGTCGCCCATTCAAATTTCGAATATCGCGCATGTCGATCCGAAGTCGGGTGGCGCGACGCGGATCGGGTTCAAGGTTCTCGGCGACGGCCGCACGGTGCGGTTCGCCAAGAAGTCCGGTGAGGTTATCGATGTCTGAGGCAGGAAAAGATAAGGCCGCGAAGGCGCCGAAGGGCGATCCGCGCGAAGCCGAGAAGGCCGAGAAGAAGGCCAGCAAGCGCGTTGAAAAATCCGCGGGCACGCAGGTCGCTGTCGGCGAGCAGCAGCATGACGCGAGCTATATTCCGCGCTTCAAGAAGCGCTATGCCGAGGTCGTGAAGCCCGAGCTGATGAAGAAGTTCGGCTACAAGAACGCGATGCAGGTTCCGAAGATCAACAAGATCGTGTTGAACATCGGCGCCGGCGAAGCCGCCAGCGACAGCAAGAAGATCCAGGCCGCGGTCAACGATCTGACCGCGATCGCCGGTCAGAAGGTCGTGACCACGCGTGCCAAGAAGGCTATCGCGTCGTTCAAGATCCGCGAGAACCTGCCGATCGGCGTGAAGGTCACGCTGCGCAAGGACAAGATGTATGAGTTCCTCGATCGCCTGATCACGATGGCGCTGCCGCGCGTTCGCGACTTCCGCGGGCTGAACGGCAAGAGCTTCGATGGCCGCGGCAACTACGCGATGGGCCTGAAAGAGCACATCGTGTTTGTCGAAATCGACTACGACAAGACGGAAACCGTGTGGGGCATGGACATCATCTTCAACACGTCCGCGAAGACCGACGAAGAGGCGCGCGCGCTTCTCGAGGGCTTCCAATTCCCGTTCACGAACTGAAAGAGCGAACGAAATGGCAAAACTGAGCCAGATCAACCGGAATAAGAAGCGCGAGAAGATGGTCGCGAAGTTCGCGGTCAAACGCGCGGCGCTGAAGGCGACGGCGGACGACATGAAGGTCGCGCCGGAAGATCGCTTTGCGGCGCGGCTGAAGCTCGCGAAGCTGCCCCGCAACTCGTCGAAGGTGCGCATTCATCATCGCTGCGAAGTCAGCGGGCGTTCGAAGGGTTATTACCGCAAATTGAAGATGTCGCGTATCGCGCTGCGCGATCTAGCGAATTTCGGCCAGATCCCTGGCATGACCAAGGCGAGCTGGTAGGAGAGAAGAAGATATGATCACCGATCCGATTGGCGATCTGCTCACACGCATTCGCAACGGCCAGCTTCGCGGCACCGCGAAGATCAAGTCGCCGAACTCGCGCCTGCGCGTTCGCTTGCTCGATGTGCTGCAGGAAGAAGGCTACATCCGCGGTTATGCGGAAGTGGAGTTCAAGGAGAGTGGCCGCAAGGAACTCGAAATCGAACTCAAGTATCACGAAGGCCGTCCGGTCATCCGCGAACTGAAGCGCATTTCAACGCCTGGCCGCCGCGTCTATGCGTCGGTCAAGGAGATGAAGCCGCATCGTCAGGGCTTGGGCGTTTCCATTATCTCGACGCCGCAAGGCGTAATGACGGACTCCAACGCGCGCGAGAAAAACGTGGGCGGCGAAGTTCTTTGCCAGGTGTTCTAGGAGAAGTTTGATGTCACGCATCGGCAAAAAACCGGTCGCACTACCGAAGGGCGTCACCGCCACGGTCGACGGACAGACCGTGAAAGTGAAGGGCCCGAAGGGCGAGCTGAAGGTTACGCTCGTGCCGCAGGTGAGCGTTTCGACTGGCGACGACGGCATCACTGTGGCGCCGCGCGAAGAAATGGAAAACGCGCGCGCGATGTGGGGCTTGAGCCGCACGCTCGTGAACAATCTCGTCGTCGGCGTGACGGAAGGCTTCACCTCGAAGCTGGAGATCCAGGGCGTAGGCTATCGTGCCGCGGTGCAGGGCAAGAACCTGAACCTGCAGCTCGGCTTCAGCCATGACGTGGCCTATCCGATCCCGGAAGGCATCGCGATCACGGCGGAAAAGCCGACGTTGCTGACGGTTACGGGTATCGACAAGCAATTGGTTGGACAGGTTGCTGCGGAAATCCGCGCATACCGCAAGCCGGAGCCCTATAAGGGCAAGGGTGTGCGCTATGCCGGTGAGTATGTCCGCCGCAAGGAAGGCAAGAAGAAGTAACGGCCATGGTCAAACACGTCACCCCCTTCGACAAGCGCAAGCGCCGCACGCGCTTCCGCATTGCGTCCAACGCAGCCGGGCGTCCGCGTCTGTCGGTGTTCCGTTCGGGCAAGCACATCTACGCCCAGATCATCGACGACCGGGAAGCTGCGACGCTCGCCACCGCCTCGACCAACGAGAAGGAAGGTAAGCTCGCGAAGACCTATAACCTTGAAGCCGCAACGTCGGTCGGTAAGAAGATCGCCGAACGCGCGCTGGCCAAGGGCGTGAAGCAGGTCGTGTTCGATCGCGGCGGTTACATCTATCACGGGCGCATCAAGGCGCTCGCAGACGCTGCCCGCGAGGGCGGCTTGGAGTTCTAAGCATGGCACGTGAAGAAGGAAGAGGGCGCCGGGAGCGCGGCGGCGATCGCGAAGAGCGCGACGAGTTCGTCGATAAGCTTGTCCACATCAATCGCGTGGCTAAGGTTGTGAAGGGCGGACGCCGTTTCGGCTTCGCGGCTCTCGTGGTCGTCGGCGACCAGCGTGGCCGCGTCGGCTACGGTCACGGCAAGGCGCGTGAAGTGCCCGAAGCCATCCGCAAGGCTACCGAAGAAGCAAAGAAATCCCTGATCAAGGTGCCGCTGAAAGACGGCCGCACCCTGCATCATGAAGTGCGCGGCCATCACGGCGCGGGCAAGGTCATCGTGCGTCCGGCTCCCGCCGGTACGGGCGTGATCGCCGGCGGTCCGCTGCGCGCCGTGTTCGAGGCGCTCGGCGTCGGCGACGTGGTGTGCAAGTCGATGGGCTCGTCCAATCCGTACAACATGGTTCGCGCGATCTTCGACGGTCTCGAGAACCAGCAGAGCCCGCGCATGGTTGCGCAACGCCGTGGCCGAAGCGTGACCGACATCATCTCGCGTCGCGAAGGCCAAAAGGGCGAACAAGCGGCGGCAGGAAACTAAGTCATGGCCGAGAAGAAATCCGAAACGAAGAAGACCGTTACGGTTCGTCAGATCCGCAGCGCCGCACGCCGTCCCGACATCCAGGCACGCACGCTGCGCGGCCTCGGTCTCGGCAAGATCAGCCGCACGCGCACGCTCGAGGACACACCCTCGGTGCGCGGCATGATCCGCGCCGTGCAGCATCTGGTCGAGGTTGTTGAAGAAAAGAAGTAGTTGGTGGACGGCACGCGCTTCGCTGCGCTCGCTGGCCGACCATGACGAGGTTTTAAAATGAAACTGAACGAAATTCGCAACAACCCCGGTGCGCACAAGCACAAGCACAAGGTCGGCCGTGGTTCGTCGTCCGGTCTCGGCAAGACGTCCGGACGTGGTGTGAAGGGCGCGAAGGCGCGTACCGGCACGAAGGTCTATGGCTTCGAAGGCGGCCAGATGCCGCTGCACATGCGCGTGCCAAAGCGCGGCTTCAACAACATCTTCGCGAACGATTTCTCGGAAGTGAACATCGGCCGCCTTCAGAAGGCCGTCGATGACAAGCGCCTCGACGCCGGCACGAAGATCACCGAAGACGTGCTGCGCAAGGCCGGGCTGGCTCACAAGAGCCGCGACGGCATCCGTCTGCTCGGCAAAGGTGCGATCAAGGCGAAGCTCGACATCGAAGTCGCGGGCGCATCTTCAGGCGCGCGCGAAGCGGTTGAAAAGGCCGGCGGCAGCGTGACGACGACCTTCAAGAAGAAGGTCTACATGAACAAGAAGGGCGAGCCGGGCAAGCGTCAGCAGCGCAGTGCCAAGGCGGCCGAAAAGCGCGCGGCACGGGTCGGCTAGACCTTATATTGTGGCGGGGTCGCGCTTATATCGCGACTTTGGGGAGTAACGAATGCCCTCAGCAGCCGAACAACTGGCGTCAAACTTCAATTTCGGCGCCTTCGGCAAGGCGACGGAACTGCGTCAGCGTATCCTCTTCACGCTGGGCGCGCTGGTTATCGGCCGCCTGGGAACCTACATCCCCATGCCGGGCATCGATCCCGGACAGCTTGCACAGATGATGCAGCACCAGTCGGGCGGCGTGCTCGACGTATTCAACGTTCTCGCCGGCGGCGCCATCGGGCGCATGGCGATCTTCGCCCTCGGCATCATGCCGTACATCTCTGCCTCCATCATCATGCAGCTGATGACCAGCGTCTTCCCGGAGCTCGATGCTCTGAAGAAGGAAGGCGAGGCCGGCCGCAAGGTTATGAATCAGTACACGCGCTACGGCACTGTGGGATTGGCGGCGATCCAGGCGCTCGGCATCGCAATCGGTCTTGAACATCAGGGCAGCGTCGTCTTGCCGGAATGGTCGGGATGGATGTTCCGCATCTCCACGATCATCACCTTGACCAGCGGCACGGTTCTTCTGATGTGGATCGGTGAGCAGATCACCGCGCGCGGCATCGGCAACGGTATTTCCCTCATCATCTTCGCCGGCATCGTGGCGCGCTTCCCGGCCTACTTCGGTCAGCTATTCGAATCCGCGCGCACCGGCGCAGTGTCCCCGCTCGCGGTTATCGCGCTGCTCATCGGCCTCGTGCTGCTCATCGGTTTCATCGTGTTCATGGAACGCGCACAGCGGCGCCTCCTGGTGCAGTACCCGAAGCGCCAGGTCGGCAATCGCATGTTTGGCGGCGAGTCCTCGCATCTTCCGCTGAAGCTCAACGTCTCCGGCGTTATCCCGCCGATCTTCGCGTCGTCGATTCTTCTGATGCCGACGACAGTTGCGACCTTCTATGCCGCGAATATTTCCGGTTGGGCGCAGACGATGGTGACTTATCTCAGCCCTGGACGCCCGGTCTACGAGGTCCTGTATGCGTCGCTGATCCTGTTCTTCACGTTCTTCTACACCTCGGTGGTCTTCAATCCCGAGGAAACGGCGGACAATCTGAAGAAATATGGCGGGTTTATCCCGGGCATTCGTCCTGGCAAGAAGACGGCCGAGTACATCGACTACGTGCTGACGCGCACGACGGTGATTGGCGCGATCTATCTCGTGATCGTCTGCCTTATTCCCGAACTTGCGCGCTCCGAGATCGCAATCGCGCTCGGCGGCACGTCGATCCTGATCATGGTCAGCGTGACCATGGATACGGTCGCGCAAATTCAAAGCCATCTCATCGCCCAACAATACGAAGGCCTCATCAAGAAGGCGAAGCTTCGTGGAGCGCGCAGGTGAACATCGTCCTGTTCGGCCCGCCGGGGGCGGGTAAGGGCACACAGGCCAAAATCCTCACGCAGAACTACGGTTGGCCGCAGCTCTCCACCGGCGATATGCTGCGCGCCGCCGTCAAAGCGGGAACCGATCTCGGCAAGAAGGTGGATGCAATCCTGACAAGGGGCGATCTGGTTTCCGACGACATCGTGATCGGCATCATTGCAGAGCGAGTTGATCAGCCCGATTGCGCCCAAGGAGCAGTGTTCGACGGCTTTCCGCGCACCATCGCACAGGCCGAGGCGCTCGATCGCATGCTGGGAGAGCGCGGCAAGAAGATCGACATGGTGCTGGAACTGAGGGTCGATGAGGCGGCGTTGGTCCAGCGCGCTGAACAGCGTGTGAAAGAAACATTGGCCCAGGGCGGTACGCCGCGGTCCGACGATCAGCCCGAAACAGTCAAATTCCGCCAGAAAGTCTATCGCGAGAACACGGCGCCGCTGCTCGACTTCTACGGCACCCAGGGCAAGGTCGTGAGCGTGGACGGCATGGCGCCGATCGATCAGGTCACCCAGGCCATCGCCGCCGTTATCGTCGCTAAAAGAGCGTGATCGGCCCTTCAAATTCGCCGCAGAAACATTATTTTAAGCCAGTTGACTGGCGGGTCGCGATTTCTATAATCCGCGCCCTCGCGGCAGTTTTCCTGTCAAATCCGGCGTTTTGGGGCCTTTTTCTGAAGAGCTCCCGGCTGGAATTGGGCAGGGTTTTGCCGTTGTCGAAATTGTTAATAATTCCAGTGGCTTAAGGCCGAAGGACAAAACTGTGGCACGCATCGCCGGCGTCAATATTCCCACCCAGAAACGGGTCGAAATCGGCCTCCGCTATATCCATGGAATCGGGGCCGCAAAGGCGCGCGAGATCATGGAGAAGGTTGGCATCGCGCCGGACCGCCGCGTTCATGACCTGACCGAGGCCGAAACCATCCAGATCCGTGAAGTGATCGACCGCGATTACCTCGTCGAAGGCGATCTGCGCCGCGAAGTCTCGATGAATATCAAGCGTCTGATGGATTTGGGCTGCTATCGCGGCCTGCGTCACCGCAAGAGCCTCCCGGTTCGCGGTCAGCGCACACACACGAATGCGCGCACGCGCAAGGGTCCCGCCAAGGCGATCGCCGGCAAGAAGAAAGTGACGAAGTAAAATGGCAAAGCCCGCAGGCGCAGGTCGCGCACGCAAGAAAGAAAAGAAAAACGTTGTCGTCGGCGTGGCGCATGTCGCCGCTACGTTCAACAACACGATCATCACGATCACCGATCAGACCGGCAACGCGATCTCGTGGTCGTCGGCCGGCATGATGGGCTTCAAAGGTTCGCGCAAATCGACGCCGTATGCGGCGCAGGTCGCGGCTGAAGACGCCGGCAAGAAGGCGATGGAACACGGCATGCGTACGCTGGAAGTGGAAGTCACAGGCCCGGGTTCGGGTCGTGAGTCTGCTTTGCGCGCGCTGCAGACCGTCGGTCTGACGGTCACGTCGATCCGCGATGTCACGCCGATCCCGCACAACGGCTGCCGTCCGCCCAAGCGTCGTCGCGTATAAGTTTTAGAGAGCTGTCCCAACCCTTCGTCGTACGAATGGACGCGCGCTCTCGGCGTCCGGGACACGATGAGGAAAAAATATGTTTCAGAAGAACTGGCAGGAATTGATCAAGCCGCAGAAGCTCCGCATCGAAGCGGGTCATGAAGCTGGCAAGCAGGCGACCATCACGGCAGAGCCGCTTGAGCGTGGCTTCGGCCTGACGCTCGGCAACGCGCTGCGCCGTGTACTGCTGTCGTCGCTGCAAGGCTCCGCCATCACCTCGATCCAGATCGAGGGCGTGCTGCATGAGTTCTCCTCGATCGCCGGCGTGCGCGAAGACGTCACCGACATCGTGCTGAACGTGAAGCAGATCGCGCTGCGCATGCATGCCGAAGGTCCGAAGCGTCTGTCGCTGCGCAAACAGGGTCCTGGCGAAGTCACCGCCGGCGACATCGCCGCGATGGCCGACATCGAAATCCTGAATCCCGAACTTGTCATCTGCACGCTCGACGAAAAGGTCGAGTTCCGCATGGAGCTCACCGTCGCGACCGGCAAGGGCTACGTCCCCGCCGACCGCAACCGCCCGGAAGATGCGCCGATCGGCTTGATCTCGGTCGACTCGCTATTCTCGCCGGTGAAGAAGGTTTCCTACAAGGTCGAGAACACCCGCGAGGGCCAGATTCTCGATTACGACAAGCTCACGCTGTCGGTCGAAACCAACGGTGCGGTCACGCCGGATAACGCGGTTGCCTATGCGGCGCGCATCCTGCAGGACCAGCTCCAGGTCTTCATCAACTTCGAGGAGCCGCGCGAGCGTGTTGCCGAAGAAGCGAAGCCTGATCTGGCGTTCAACCCGGTGCTGCTGAAGAAGGTCGACGAGCTCGAGCTATCGGTGCGTTCGGCGAACTGCCTGAAGAACGACAACATCGTCTACATTGGCGACCTGATCCAGAAGACGGAAGCGGAGATGCTCCGTACACCGAACTTCGGCCGCAAGTCGTTGAATGAGATCAAAGCGGTTCTCGCGGAAATGGGTCTGCACCTCGGCATGGAAGTGCCGGGATGGCCGCCGGAGAACATCGAAGATCTCGCGAAGCGTTACGAAGACCAGTACTAATTTTTCTCAAGGTAGAGTGCCATGCGCCATCGCAATGCCGGCCGTAAGCTAAATCGGACATCGTCCCATCGTATCGCGATGTTCGCGAACATGATGGCCGCGCTGATTAAGCACGAGCAGATCAAAACAACCTTGCCCAAGGCGAAGACCCTTCGCCCGGTGATGGAGAAGCTGGTGACGCTGTCGCGTCGCGGCGGCTCCGACCTGCACGCGCGCCGTCAGGCGATCGCGCAGGTTCGCGATCTCGATCAGGTCAAGAAGCTGTTCGACGTGATCGGCCCGCGGTATTCGGATCGTCCGGGCGGTTACACCCGCGTCCTGAAGGCCGGCTTCCGCCATGGCGACAACGCCCCGATGGCGTATATCGAGTTCATTGATCGCGACGTCGATGCCAAGGGCCTGGATTCCGGTCCCGTCATGGGTGACGAGGAAGCAATCGAGGCGTAACGGCCACGTTAGCTTGGTGCAATACAAGGGCGGCTCGGAAGGGTCGCCCTTTTGCATGGTGGAGTGAAGGTATGAATCGTTCGTCGTTGATTGTTGCCGCGACTGTCTTGGCGTTGGGCCTTGCCGGTTACGCCCTGAGACTGGGGGCCGCGCCCGCTCGCCCGACGCCTGCTGTCGTGAACAGCCGCCTTGCGACCGACCGCCCGAGCGCTATACCGCAATCGATGGCGCAGGTGCAGATGACCTTCGCACCGGTGGTGAAGCGCATCGCACCGGCGGTGGTGAACGTTTACACGCGCAGTGTCGAGCAGACACCGACAAATCCGTTCTTCAACGATCCGTTCTTTCGGCAATTTTTCGGCGGCGGCCAGATGCGCCAGCGCGTGCAGCAGTCGCTCGGTTCGGGCGTCATCGTGCGCGGCGACGGTACGATCCTGACCAACAATCATGTCATCCAGGGCGGCACAGACATCGTTGTGGCGCTGTCCGACAAGCGCGAGTTCAAGGCGAAGGTCGTCCTCGCCGATCCACGCACCGATCTGGCGGTGTTAAAGATCGACACCAAGGGCGAGAACCTTCCGACACTTCAGTTCGCGGATAGCGACCGCGTGCAGGTCGGCGACCTGGTGCTTGCCGTCGGCGATCCGTTCGGCGTGGGCCAGACCGTCACCATGGGCATCGTCTCCGCGCTCGCACGTACGCAGGTCAGCGCATCCGACTATCAGTTCTTTATCCAGACGGACGCCGCGATCAATCCGGGCAATTCCGGCGGCGCGCTCGTGACGACGGACGGAAAGCTCGCAGGCATCAACACCTCCATCGTGTCGAATTCCGGCGGCTCCATCGGCATCGGTTTTGCGATCCCGTCGAACATGGCGCGTCGCATTCTCGATAGTGCCGGCAGCGGCGGCGTGAAGCTCGCATGGTTTGGCGCCGACGGTCAGGCGGTCACCAGCGACATCGCGCGCAGCATCGGCCTGTCACGTCCGGGTGGCGTGCTGCTGAAGAACATTTTCAACGGCGGACCGGCATCGCAGGCGGGCCTGAAAGTCGGCGACGTCGTGCTCGCCATCGACGGCGTGCCGGTCGATGATATGCAGGGCCTGAACTACCGCATAGCTACGCACAAAGCCGGCGACGCCCCGAGCATGAAGGTGTCGTCCAACGGTCAGGTCCATGACGTGCAGGTGAAACTCGCGCTTCCGCCAGACACACCGCGCCAGGCGACGACCATCGGCGGCCGCAACCCGCTCACTGGCGCGCGCGTCGAGAATCTGTCTCCGGCAGCTGCGCTCGATCTGCAGTTGGAGCCGACGGAGACCGGCGTGGTCGTGGTGTCGGCAGGCCGCTCCATCGCCGCCAATCAGGGCTTCACGCCGGGCGATATCATCCGCTCGGTCAACGGCGCCGCGATTCACAATGTCGGCGATCTCAACCGCGCGCTCACCCAGGCCGATGGCCACTGGGACATGATCATCGACCGCGGCGGACGCAGACTGACGCTCAACGTCGATGGCTAGCCAAGGCGGCGCGGGTTATGCTCGCGCATGACCGATCTGTTCGAAGCCGGGGGATTTGAGGCTGACACGCCGCGTCCGCTGGCGGACCGATTGCGGCCCAAGACGCTCGCCGATGTTGTTGGGCAGGACCATCTGATCGGACCCGAAGGTCCCATCGGGCGGATGATCGCGGCGAACAGACCGCATTCCATCATCCTCTGGGGGCCTCCGGGTACGGGCAAGACGACGATCGCGCGGCTGCTCTCGACTGCGTTCAAGCTGCATTTCGAGCAATTATCGGCGGTGTTTTCCGGCGTCGCCGATCTGAAGAAGACCTTCGAGGCCGCGCGTCAGCGCCGCCGCATGGGGCAGGGAACGCTGCTCTTCATCGATGAGATCCACCGGTTCAATCGCAGCCAGCAGGACTCGTTTCTGCCGGTGATGGAGGACGGCACTATTGTTCTCGTCGGCGCGACGACGGAGAACCCTTCCTTTGAATTGAACGGTGCGTTGCTCTCTCGGGCGCAGGTTCTGGTATTGCGGCGTCTCGACGATGCTGCGCTGGAGTTGCTGATCGCGCGCGCGGAGGCACACTACGGTGAGAAGCTCCCGCTCACCGATGACGCGCGCGCATCGTTACGCGCGATGGCGGACGGCGACGGGCGCTATCTTCTCAACCTGGTAGAAGAAGTCGCGGCGGTGAAGACCGTGAAGCCGCTCGACTCCGCGGGGCTTGTCACCGTCGTGCAGAAACGCGCGCCGCTCTACGACAAGAGCCGCGAGGAGCACTACAACATCATCTCCGCGCTTCATAAGTCGATCCGCGGCAGCGATCCGGATGCCGCGCTTTATTGGCTGGCGCGGATGCTGGCCGGTGGCGAGCAGCCGCTTTACATCGCGCGGCGTCTCGTTCGCGCGGCAGTGGAGGATATAGGTCTCGCCGATCCGCAGGCGGTTGTGCAGGCTCTCGCGGCGAAGGATGTCTATGATTTTCTGGGTTCGCCCGAAGGTGAGATCGCGCTGGCGCAGGCGGTGATCTATCTCGCGACCGCGCCGAAATCGAACGCAGTCTACACCGCGCTCGGCGCCGCCAAGCGCGCCGCGAAGGAATACGGCTCGCTGATGCCGCCGGCGCATATTCTCAACGCGCCGACCAAGCTGATGAAGAATCTCGGCTACGGCAAAGGTTATGAATACGACCACGAAGCCGAAGACGGCTTCTCCGGCCAGAACTATTTCCCCGACGATATGGAGCGCCAGGCGCTCTACACCCCCCGCGAAACTGGCTTCGAGCGCGAGATTGCCAAACGGCTCGAATATTGGACGAAGCTCAGGACGAAGAAGCAGACTTCCTAACCGTCCGCGATTCCAGCTTCCTCCTCAATCGCCAACTGTGCGATCGCGACGCCGTCGCCGTTGAACCGTGCAGCGATGAAGTGCCCGAGCGCGACGGCAGCGACGCACAGCGCGACCGACAGCACGATGTTCGCGCCGGCACGCAGCATCGCGCCGCCGCGGATCAGGTCGAGAGTCTGAAGGCTGAACGACGAGAACGTCGTAAAGCCACCACAGAATCCGACCATCACGAAAAGCCGCAGGTTTTCCGAAACCGGGTAGCGTCCCTGCGCCAGCGTCAGTGTGCCGAAGACGCCGATAATGAAGGAGCCCAGAATGTTGATGCCAATCGTGCCCCAGGGCAGGTCACGGCTGATCGGCAATGCGAGTACCGAGATAGCATAGCGCGCCAGAGACCCCAGCGCTCCGCCGAGGATCACATAAAGACAGGTGGCGAAGGACATGCGGCGCTCCTCAGATCAGAGGCGGCGGGTGTCGGGAAGACGGACTCCTGCCGCGGTTTGTTGCGGTAGGAGTCATCAGCCATCTGGCTTTTGCGGCCATCCGGCGGTTAAAGGGGGAACCCCATCCCCTGCGCGAACGCTAGGGGAGCCAGCCAACGCCGTCAACAACAGGCCGTCATGAGTGCCACCACGATTCCGATAGCCGCCGACGAGGATGGTGTCCGTCTCGACCGATGGTTCAAGCGCCACTATCCCGCACTGACGCATGGGCGGCTGGAGAAGCTGCTGCGTACCGGACAGGTGCGGCTCGACGGCAAACGCGCGAAGGCGGCCGACCGCGTCGTGCCGGGACAAGAGGTGCGCGTCCCGCCACAGGTGACGAATGAGCCGGTGGAGAATGAGGCGCCGCGTCCGGCGCCGGTGCGCGACACCAGCGGCCTCTCTCTGCAGGACATGATCCTCTACATGGACAAGTCGGTGATCGTGCTGAACAAGCCTCCGGGTTTGGCGACGCAGGGTGGCAGCGGGCTCACGCGCCACATCGACGGGATGCTCGATCAACTCGCGTTCGAAAAGAACACACGGCCGCGGCTCGTGCATCGCCTCGACAAAGACACGTCCGGCGTTCTGGTGATCGCGCGCACGGTTCCGGCAGCGTCGTCGCTGGCGCGGTCGCTCGCGCAGCGCGATGCGTCGAAAGTCTATTGGGCGCTGACGCGCGGGATGCCGCAACAGAAGCGCGGCACGATCAAGGCGGCGCTTGCCAAGGAAGGCGGCCGTGGTGCGGAGCGCATGGAGGTTTCGGAAGCGGAGGACGCCAAATTTGCGATCACCGACTATGCAGTGTTGGCGAAGGCGGGCGAAGAATTCGCGTGGGTTGCGGCGAAGCCCGTCACGGGCCGCACGCACCAGATCCGCGTACATCTGGCGTCACTGGGAACGCCGATTGTCGGGGACTTCAAATACGGCGCACAGGCGGCGCGCGGGAAGGGCGCGATTGCAGACAAGCTTCATCTGCATGCCCGTTCCATCGATATTGCAAGGCCCGATGGTGGGAGGTTGCAAGTGACCGCGCCTTTGCCTGAGCATATGATGAAGTCGTGGGAACTTCTCGGCTTCAACGGCGAGGATACCCGTGATTATTTCGCCAAGAGTAAGAAACAATGAGCACGAAGCGTCCGAACTTCATCGCCGGCTGGAAAGAGATCGAGGCGCCGGCCGCGCCGCCATCCTCGCCTGAGGATTTCGGCTTCGCTTCGGAGCTTTCGGCCGCAACGGGGATCAACCATTTCCGCGTCGCGCATCTGCGAATCCCGCCGGGCAAGCGCGGCTATCCGCCGATGGCGATGGATGATCTGGAGATTTTCTCTTTCGTGCTCGAAGGCGCCCCGGATCTGTGGGCGGACGGCTATCTCCATCGCATGAGCGAAGGCGACGGCATGACGTTAAACGCGCGCACGGGTCTGGCGCACACGCTCATAAACAACACGGACAAAGACGTTCGTCTGTTTGTGATGACGGAAGCGTTCCGCCGCAATAGCAAGGCGACGCATCCGTTCGATCCCAGCGGAGAAGACAATCTGCGCAAGATGAACATGTTCTGGTCCGATGCGCCGAAGCGCAAGCTTGGCCCGAATACGGGCGCGCCCGGCGACGATAAAGGCCGCAAGCGCGGCAAGCCGGATTTCGTCGCGCAATGGCGCGATCTTCTGACCAAGAAGGCCGGGCGCTATCCGAAGAGCGACGAAGACCTTGTCCTCAACGCGCGCTACGACAATCGCGCCCGGTTCTCGCGTATCGGCATGCGCGTGCAGGTACTGAAGCCTGGCCGCCGCACGAGCTGGCCGCACGCCGAGCGGGACGAGGATGAGTTCATCTATATTGTCTCGGGCAAGGTCGATGCCTGGAACGATGGCCACATTACGCCAATGAGAGCCGGCGATTTCATCGGCTGGGCCGGGGGCACGGGCATCGCGCACGTAATCATCAACAACAGCGATGAGGATGTCGTCGTGATCGTCGGCGGCGAACGCTCGCGGCTGATCAATCAGTACTTCTATTCTTTCCATCGTCAGTACAACAAGGAGATCGGCGAGGGCTATTGGGCCGATCATCCCAAGCACAAGCTTGGTCCGCATGATGGTTTGCCCGATGCGTTGCGCGCCCGGGTGCCGAAGCGATTGCAAGGCGATCCCGTGAAGGCAAACGAAGCGGCTCGGCTTCTGGGTAGTCCCAAGAAAAAGAAGAAATGAAGCGCTTCTACAAGGACGTTTCCGTCGGCGATGGAAACGCGGTCCTTCTTGACGGTCGAACGTTGAAGACGCCACGAGGCGGTTCGCTCGATCTGCCGACGCGCGCGCTGGCAGAAGCGATTGCCGAGGAATGGCGCGCGCAGGGCGAGGAGATCGATCCGCACGCGATGCCGCTCACCAAACTTGCGAACACCGCCATTGATGGCGTGACGCCGCGCCGCGATGAAGTGATTGCCGAGATCGCAGCGTTCGCGAAGCACGACCATCTTTGCTACCGCACCGATGCGCCCGCAGGACTGGTGCGCCGTCAGAGCGCGGCGTGGGATCCGCTGCTCGACTGGGTGGCCGAGCGGCATGGTGCACCGCTTCTGGTCGCGAAGGGTGTTACCTCTATCGCGCAGCCGGAGAGCAGCATTGCCGCTCTGCGTCGTGCGGTGGAGGCATTCGATCCGTTTCCGATAGCGGCGTTGCATGTGGTCGCATCGATCTGCGGCTCTCTGGTCCTCGGGCTTGCGGTCGCGGACAGGCGTCTCTCCGCAGAGGAAGCCTTTGCGCTGTCCCAGATCGACGAACGGTTTCAGGCCGAGAAATGGGGCCTCGATTCCGAGGCCGAGGCGCGCGCCAAAAGGCTGGAGCAGGAACTGGTCACCGCGGCCCGGTTTATGGACCTTTCGCGCCCTTGACCCATCGGGCGTCCGCCCACAGTCTCAGGCTCCAAATCACTTTCTGAGCGGGCTATGAAGCACATCCTTACGGAACTCGAAAAACGCCGCGAACGCGCCCGGGTGGGTGGTGGAGAGGCTCGTATCAAAGCGCAGCACGCGCGCGGCAAGCTTACGGCGCGCGAGCGGCTCGAGCTTCTGCTCGATGCGGACTCCTTCGAGGAGTTCGACATGTTCATCGAGCATCGCAACAAGGATTTCGACGCCGACAAGACCATCATCCCCGGGGACGGCGTGGTGACCGGCTGGGGCACGATCAACGGCCGCATGGTCTATGTCTACGCGAAGGACTTCACCGTCTTCGGCGGCTCGCTGTCAGAGACCCACGCGCAGAAGATCGTCAAGATCCAGCAGATGGCGATGCAGAACGGCGCGCCGGTGATCGGCTTGCTCGATGCTGGCGGCGCGCGCATCCAGGAAGGCGTGTCTTCGCTCGCGGGCTATGGCGAAGTGTTCAAGCACAATGTGCTCGCGTCCGGCGTGGTGCCGCAGATCAGCGCGATCATGGGGCCGTGCGCAGGCGGCGACGTCTATTCGCCGGCGATGACCGATTTCATCTTCATGGTGCGCGACACGTCCTACATGTTCATCACAGGCCCCGAAGTGGTGAAGACGGTGACGCAGGAGGATGTGACCGCCGAGCAGCTTGGCGGCGCCAAGGTGCACACCACAAAATCCGCGGTCGCAGACGGAGCCTATGACAACGACGTGATCTGCATGGAAGAGATGCGGCGGCTGATGGATTTTCTGCCGCTCAGCAACCGCGATAAGGTCCCGCACTGGCCGACGAACGACGATCCCAAGCGCGCCGACATGTCGCTCGACACGCTGGTGCCGGAGAACGCGAACAAGCCTTACGACATGAAGGAGTTGATCCTGAAGGTCTCGGACGAGGGCGATTTCTTCGAGATCGGCGAGGCGTTCGCGAAGAACATCGTCACCGGCTTCGGCCGGCTTGAGGGTTCGACCGTCGGCTTCGTCGCCAACCAGCCGATGGTGCTCGCCGGCGTGCTCGACAACGATGCCAGCCGCAAGGCCGCACGGTTCGTGCGCTTCTGCGACTGCTTCAACATCCCGATCGTGACGTTCGTGGACGTGCCCGGCTTCCTGCCCGGCGTGGCGCAGGAGCATGACGGCATCATCAAGCACGGCGCCAAGCTTCTGTTCGCCTATGCCGAAGCGACCACGCCGAAGGTCACTGTCATCACGCGCAAGGCCTATGGCGGCGCCTACGACGTGATGGCGTCCAAGCACCTTCGCGCCGACGTGAACTACGCCTGGCCCTCGGCGCAGATCGCCGTGATGGGCGCCAAAGGTGCGGTGGAGATCATCTTCCGCAACGAACGCGGCAACCCCGAAGCCATCGCCGAACGCACCAAGGAATACGAAGACCGGTTCCTGAACCCGTTCATCGCCGCCTCACGCGGCTACATCGACGACGTCATCCGCCCGCACTCCACCCGCTGGCGCGTGGCGCGCGCGCTGCGCATGCTTAAGAACAAACAGGTCGCGCAAATCTGGAAGAAGCACGACAATATTCCGTTGTGACAGCAGCCTTAGCTTATCCAACACCCCACAAGTCATGGTAGAATGACATCGAAGGGAAGTTTCGATGTCCGAGCTATCTGGTCCGCAATGGTGCGCGCGCTTTCCGGGGAGCGTGTCGCCGAACGATCTGCTGCCGGAGTTTCGCGATCGCGTGCTGGCGTTCATTTCGGCGATGCACCGCGCGGGCGCGACGGGGCACATCGGTGCAACGTACCGGCCGCCTGAGCGCGCCTATCTGATGCATTGGTGCTGCATGCTGGCGGATTCGGGGCAGGATCCGAGCCACGTTCCATCCATGCACGGCGTTGCGATCAACTGGGGTCACGGTGGCGATGTGTCCGGTGCGCGTGCCGCGGCCGCTGCGATGAAGAAGGGTTATGCGATTCAATATCCGGCCGCGCTGACCAGCCGTCATACCCAGCGCCGCGCCATCGACATGACAATCTCGTGGGTCGGCACGTTGACGATCCACGATTTCAACGGGCAGGAGCGCAAAATCACCATGCCGCCGCGCAGCGGGCTCAATCAGGTGCTGGTCGATGTCGGGCGCAGTTTCGGCGTTATCAAACTGATGACCGATCCGCCGCACTGGTCCGACGACGGGCACTGATCATTTCGAACCCACGTACGCCCAGCACTCCATCTCCACGCGCGCGCCGATGGCGAGGCCGTTTGTGCCGAAGGCGGAGCGTGAGGGCATGCGCTCGGGATGGAAGTAGGGCACATACACTTTATTGAACGCGCCCCATGCGTTCATGTCGGCGAGCATCACCAGGCATTTGAAGATCGAATCGAAGCCGAGGCCGTGCGGTTTGAGGGCGGCGGCGATGTTCTCCATCATCTGCTTCGTTTCGGCTTCCATGCCGCCGGGCACGAGTTCCAACTTGCCGGGCACGTTGCCGAGCGCGCCGGACAGATAGATCACGTCGCCGACGCGGACCGACTGGCTGAAGGGCAACTTTGCTGCCTTGCCTTCCGGTGAATTGAAGAATTCGATCATCTGCTGGCTCCGAGTTGCGTGCAGTCGTTCATCGCATAGGATGGCGCCAGCCTCAACAAAATGGAACCAGCAGACATGCCGCTTTCACGCAGATCAGCCATGACGATTGCCCTGACGCTCGCCGCCGTTCCGGCGCTTGCGGATTATCCCGTGCACCCGGTGACCAGCACCGAGATCACGGCCGCCGATCTTTCGATCCGCGACAAGGCGGTGGCTGACGACGCGTTCGAAGGGCGCGGACCCGGCAGCAAGACCGGCGAGGCGGCGGCGCAATGGATCGCCGATGAGCTGAAGCGCGTCGGCGTGAAGCCAGCCAATCACGGCAGCTATTTCCAGAACGTGCCCGCGGTCGCGATCAAACTCGACGGCGCGGCATCTCACTTCACCTTCGACACATCGCAAGATGCGATGACTCCAAAATTCCCCGATGATGTAACCTATTGGACACCACAATTCGCGAAGCCTGACGTCACGGTCACAAAGTCGCCACTCGTGTTCGTAGGGTATGGCGTCATCGCGCCGGAGTATCACTGGAACGATTATGCGGGAGTCGATGTGAAGGGGAAAACGGTGGTCATCCTGATCAACGATCCGGGCAATGAAGACACCAATCCCGATCCCGCTTTCTTCAAAGGGAAGGCGATGACGTACTACGGCCGCTGGACCTACAAATACGAAGAGGCGGCGCGGCAAGGCGCTGCCGGTGCGATCATCGTGCATGAGACCGGGCCAGCGGCGTATGGCTATCAGGTCGTGCGCAATTCCAATGCCGGCAAGAAGCTCTGGCTCGACGCGGCGGACAAGGACAAGTCCATGGTCCCGATCCAGGGCTGGATGTCGCTGGATACCGCGAAAGACTTGTTCAAGCGCGCAGGACTCGATTACGAGCAGGAGAAGGCCGCCGCGAACAAACCCGGCTTCAAGGCGGTGGATATGACTGGTGAGGCGCTCACCGCCGACGCTCACTCCTCAATCGATCATCTGAAGACGCGCAATGTGGTTGGCATCATCCCCGGCACCAAGCATCCGCAGGATGTGTTCGCGTTTTCCGCGCACTGGGATCATTTCGGCCGCAAGGAAGACGTTCCCGGAGATGACAAGATCCTGAACGGCGCGGTCGACAACGGCATGGGCACATCGATGGTGCTCGAGCTTGCGGAGAAGTTCGCGCACGAGAAGCGTCCGCAGCGCTCCATTGCCTTCCTGTTTTGGACGTTGGAAGAACAGGGCCTGCTGGGTTCGGAGTATTTCGCGGAGCATCCGCTCTGGCCGCGAAACCACATCGTCGGCGTGCTCAACACCGATGCCGACGGTCCGAAGGGGCCCGCGCACGACATGGCGCTTGGCGGCAACGGACAGTCCGAACTCGAGGACTATCTGGCCGGGGCGCTGAAGACGCAGAACCGCGTGATCTCGCCCGACCCGGAGCCGGAAAAAGGCGGCTTCTTCCGTTCCGATCATTTCAGCCTCGCGCGGTTTGGCATCCCGGCAATCAGCCTGGGCGGCGGCACCGACCTCATCAATGGCGGCAAGGACGCCGGCAAGACGCTCCGCGAGGATTACCTGCAGCATCGCTATCATCAGCCCACGGACGAATGGAGCGCGGACTGGGATCTGCGCGGCCCGTTGGAAGACCTTCAGGCGATGTACATGGTAGGCGACACACTCGCCAACAGCGATGTGTGGCCCGGCTGGAAGGCCGGCAGTGAATTCAAAGCGAAACGTGACGCCATGATGGGAGTTAAATGATGAAGATCTTTGTCCGCGCCGTTCTTGCGACCTGTTTACTGCTGGTTCCTGTGATGGCGCGGGCAAGCGTGTCGGTATCGATCTCGCCGGGATATGGACAGATCGTCGTCGGCCGGACGCTGCAGTTTAGTGCGACGGTTTCTGGCACCTCCAACCACAACGTGACCTGGCAAGTGAACAACGCCAATGGCGGCACGGCGTCGTTCGGCACCGTGAATTCGAGCGGATTGTTCACCGCGCCGTCCGCGATGCCCAATCCGGCAATTGCGACGATCACAGCCGTGTCCCAAGCCGATCCGAGCATCTCGGCCACGGCGACCGTCACGCTGCTGGCGCATACGAGCAGTGGCAACACTTACTACGTCGCGACGAACGGCAATGATGGGAATACAGGATCTTCCGGCTCGCCGTGGAAAACGGTCCAGCATGCGGCCGACACCGCGAAGGCCGGCGACACTGTGTTCGTCCATGGCGGCACCTACAGCGAGCACGTGACGTTCTCAAAATCGGGCAGCAGCGCGAGCGGTTACATCACCTTTGCCAGCGCGCCAGGTGAACTCGCGACTCTGGACGGCACGGGCCTGGATATTCCGCAACACATGTGGGGATTGGCCACGTTCAACAACGCCAGCTATGTCGTCTTCGCAGGCTTTGAAATCGGCAACTACACGACCGGCAGCACCAAGGACGTGCCGATTGGTATCTTCGTGACCGGTGCGGGCAGCAGCGTGCAGCTTATCAACAACAGCGTCCACGACATCACAACAACGGCGCACACCACGCCCAAGGCATGCGCGTCCAACGCCTTCGGCATCACTGTCTATGGAACGCAGGCGCCCGCCGCGATTGACGGGCTCGCCGTGAGCGGCAACGAGGTCCGCAACCTGCACACCGGATGCAGTGAAACACTGTCTCTAGACGGCAACGTCACCAACTGGGCCGTGGTGAACAATCGCGTTCACGACAACGACAACATCGCCATCGGCGCCATCGGATTCGAGAGGGTGTCGAAAGACCCGGCTTATGATCAGGCGCGCAATGGCGTGATCCGGGGCAATACGGTCTACAACATCACATCGTTCGGAAATCCGGACTACGGAAAGCAATACGCAGCCGACGGAATTTATGTCGATGGCGGGACGAACATCACCATCGAGCAGAACCTGATCCATAATGTCGATCTCGGCATCGAGTTGGCGAGCGAGCACAAAGGCAGGACGTCAAGCTTCATCGTCGCGCGTAATAACGTCATCTATAATGGCAACAGCGCGGGCATCTCGATCGGCGGGTATGGCGCCAATAGGGGTGGTACGGATCATTGTCAGGTCGTCGGCAATACGCTCTATAGCAATGACGGCCAAAGGACCGGCAGCGGTGAATTTCAGATTCAGTTCAATGCCACGAACAATGTGTTCGAGAACAACATACTTTATGCGAGCACCCAGAATCTACTGGTGAACGACTTCACAACCAGTTCGCCCGATCCGTCGTTGGTCGACTACAACCTTTATTATGCGGCTGCGGGCGCGACCAAGGCGCAATTCAGGTGGCAGAAGCACTTGTACAAGACCTATGCGAGCTACCTGACCGGCACAGGCAACGATTCGAACTCACCGCCGTTCTCCGATCCGCAATTCGTGAGTGCGCCGGCCAATCTGGATATCGGTGGAGGTTCACCTGCGCGGAACGTTGGTGCGATCCTCGGAAGCGCGGTTGCGGGTAGCTACGACTTTGCGGGCAATGCGCGCGTGACCGGCGGGCAGACGAACATCGGCGCCTATCAGCAATAGTCAGGCGGCTTCCTTCAGGGCGCGCGCGGCCAAAGCCGCGACGCGTTCGGAGGCGCGGTCGATGTGCACCAGCCGCCTTCGGAGCGCGTAAGCAGCGCTGGGACTATCCATCTGCTCCTCGAAGCTGCGGCGCCGCAGCGTGTTTGGGGCAGCGTTCGGATCGCCGCCGAGTGCGAAGGTCGCAGCCACGATGTGACGCGACTGGGCCAGAAGTCCTTCGGTCGAGATGGGCTCAAGCTCCGGGCCGCGCCGCCGGAACAGCACGCGCATCGAGGCGAGGTCGGAGGCGAGGAGATAGTTTGCCGCAAGCAACTCGTTCAACGCGACAAAGGCGCGCTTGTCGAGATTGGGCTCGTCAATCAGCCGCTGCACCGTGGTACAGAGCACCGCCGCCATATCGTGCGCCCGCTTGCGCGCCAGCCTGATCGCCTGATCGGAGGGCTCGCGGGTCAACGCCTGCACTGCGTAGTCGCGGTCGGCGATCATTAGGCCCTTGATGTAGCGCGGCACGTTGCGCCATTCCCACGCGGGAAAGACATAGCTGAAGCCCCATGCGAGGCCTGCGCCAAGCAGTGTGTCGAAGATGCGCTCGAACAGAAGCGGCTGGCTCAGTGGCGCGATGGCGTGAAGCTGCAACAGCGCGGAGATGCAGGCGGCGAAGGCCGTGACGCGATAGTTCACCGCGCCGAAGGAATGCGAAACGCCGATGGCGATAACGACGCAAGCGCTGAGTGCATCGCCGGGGAGGAAGCGCACCAGCAGCATCGTCACGATGCAGCCCGCGAGATTGCCGAGCACGCGGTCGTCGCGTCTGCGCCGCGTGGTGCTGTAATTCGCGCGCATGATGAGCGCGGTGGTCAGCATGACCCAGCCGCCGTGGATGTATTGCGGGAAGATCAGCGTGAGCAGATAGCCGGTGGTCATCGCGAGGCTGAGGCGCAGCGCATAGCGAAAGATCGGTGAAGAATAGTTGAGTTGCGCTTTGAGGATCTGTGGGCTTGCGCTTTCGATCTTCATGAAGCGCTGGAGGTCGAGATCGTCGCTTACGGGTACCGGCGGGCTGCGTCCGGCGAGGATGTCGGCGAGGCGGATGAGACGTCCGGAAGTTTGAGTCAGCTTGTGCCATGTGGCGCGGAAGGCGAACAGGTCAGGCGGTTCTGCGGCACCTTCCGACGCTTTCGCGATGCGCGCGACTTCCTCGCCGATTGCTCTCATCTGTGGTGCGCGGTCGGCGATCTCGGCGGGCCGTGTGGGCGTGACGAAACTTAGACCGAGGTTTTGAACGTCTTCGGCAAGGTCGACGGTCAAAGTGTGCAAGCGGCGCATCAGATGGCGGTGGGGGGAGTCGCGCAGGGTCTCGATATCCGCGTCGCTGGAAAGGACCGTGTCGAACGCGTCCAGCAGAGCGATCAGTGACGCGATCCAGCGCGCCCGGCGCTCGGTGCGGCGGCCCGAGAAGATCATGTCGCGCGCCGCCTGAAGCTTGTCGACCAGATCGGCATGTGCATTTACGAGTGCGGCAAGTGAGGCCTTTTGCTTTGTACCCAGGTCGTAGAGCGCGGCCTTCGCAACGATATAGCGTGAGAAGGCGAGAAGGGCCTCACCGAGATAGAGCTGCCGGATGCGGTCGTCCAGCATCCCGTTCAATGCTAACGCGATCAGGGCATACCCGATGCCGCCACCGGCGAAGATCGCGGTATGGACCAGCTGAATGGCAAATGGCGCCTTGTGCGTCGCCATGCCAAACAGAAGAGCAAGAACAGCTGCGACTCCGAGGCCGACGGCACGGCGGCCATAGGCAACCAACATTCCGGTCGAGAACCCAATCACGACGATCAGCGGGCCGAGGAGCCACGGAATCCCGCCCGCGAGCGAGGCAAGCAGCGTGACGATTGCCGCAGCGGCAATATCGAGCGCGAAGATGCGCGCTTTGAGACCGAGCGGTCCCGGCTGGTCCACAATGCTGGCGTAGAGTGCGCCGGTCGCGCCGAGCGCCATCACGGGCCGCCCGAACAGGATGCCCCCGCCGACCACGACGGCGGACATCGCGAGGGTGACCGCGAGCCCGTTCTCGATATGCAGCCGGAACAGGCTATGGCCGACGCGACGGTGAAAATCACTTAACGAAATGGTGGAACTCCGGCTTGGGTTTACGACGGTTTCGAGACGCCCTACAACGATTGAAGAGGGCTATTCTACCTACCGGGGACAGCGTGTTCCGTAAAATTCTGATTGCCAATCGCGGCGAAATCGCCTGCCGCGTCATCAAGACCGCCAAGCGCATGGGCATCAAAACCGTGGCGGTGTACTCCGACGCCGATCGCGACGCGCTGCACGTCGAAATGGCCGATGAAGCGGTTCATATCGGGCCGCCGCCCTCGGCGCAGTCGTATCTGGTCATTGACCGAATCGTGCAGGCCTGTCGCGACACCGGCGCAGAGGCCGTGCATCCGGGCTACGGCTTCCTCTCCGAGCGTGAGGCGTTTGCGGAAGCGCTCGCCAAGATCGGTGTCGCCTTCATCGGTCCGAACGTGAAAGCCATCGCCGCGATGGGCGACAAGATTGAATCCAAGAAGCTCGCCATGGTGGCGAAGGTCAGCACGGTTCCCGGCTATGTCGGCGAGATCAGGGATGCTGACCACGCGAAGAAGATCGCCGCCGAGATCGGCTATCCGGTGATGGTGAAGGCGTCGGCAGGCGGCGGCGGCAAGGGTCTGCGCGTCGTCCATAAGGAAAGCGAACTGGTGCAGGCAATCCAGTCGTCGCAGAACGAAGCGAAGGCGAGTTTCGGCGACGACCGTCTGTTCGTGGAGAAATTCGTCACCGAGCCGCGCCACATCGAAATCCAGGTGATGGGCGACAAGCACGGCAACGTCATCTATCTGAATGAGCGCGAATGCTCGATCCAGCGCCGCAACCAGAAAGTGATCGAGGAAGCGCCGTCGCCATTCCTCGATGCCAAGACGCGCAAGGCGATGGGCGAGCAGGCAGTTATGCTGGCCAAGGCCGTGAACTACGACAGCGCCGGCACGGTCGAGTTCATCGTCGACAAGGACCGCAATTTCTACTTCCTCGAAATGAACACGCGGCTTCAGGTCGAGCACCCTGTAACGGAACTGACCACGGGGCTCGATCTTGTCGAGCTGATGATCCGTTCTGCGGCGGGCGAGAAGCTTCCCATCAAGCAGAGTGACGTGAAGCTCGATGGCTGGGCCGTCGAGTCGCGTGTCTACGCGGAAGACCCGTATCGCGGTTTCCTGCCATCGACGGGGCGTCTGGTGCGTTACGAGCCGCCGGCGGAAGGCGCGCAGGGCGACATCGTTATCCGCAACGACACAGGCGTGTACGAGGGCGGCGAGATATCCATGTTCTACGATCCAATGATCGCCAAGCTCTGCACCCACGCGCCGACGCGGGTGGAAGCCATCGACGCGATGGAAGCGGCGCTGGACGAATTCCGTATCGAGGGCATCCGCCACAACATCGCGTTCCTCAACGCCATCATGCACAATGCGCGCTTCCGCTCCGGTGCGATCACAACGGCCTTCATTGCCGAAGAATTTCCGGACGGCTTCCACGGCTGCGACATCGATGATGCAATGCGCGAACGCTTCATCGCTGCTGCCGTTGCCGCGACGCTTGCGAAGCGGGACCGCGCCTCTCGGATTTCGGGCACTCTGAATGGCCCGCACGCGTCCGTCGCGAGTTTTACGATCGTGATGGACGAGCAGACCCATATGGTGACCGACGCCTATCTCGCGGCGGGCACGCTGCATCTCGCCATTGACGGAAAGGTCTTTGAGGCCGTCGTCGAATGGCGCGCCGGCGAACCGTTGATGCATCTGCAGAGCGATGGCTATAAATTCGCGATCCAGATTGCGACGTCGACGGGCGGTTGGCGTGTGTCTCAGGGCGGCGCGATGGCGACTATCGTTGTGCGCAACGCGCGTGCAGCCGAACTTGCTGCGCTGATGCCGAAGAAGATTGCAGCTGATAACTCCAAACTCTTGCTGTGCCCGATGCCGGGGCTTGTGGTCTCAGTGAACGTTGAGCAAGGCCAGGAAGTGAAGGCAGGTGAGCCGCTTGCGGTTGTCGAGGCGATGAAGATGGAAAACGTCCTGACCGCCGAGCAGGATGTAACTATCAAGAAGGTCAATGCCAAACGGGGCGACAGCCTCGCCCTCGATGACGTGATCCTGGAGTTCGCCTAAGGCCTTGCGTTGTTCCTGGCGAGTTCAACGGCCCGGTCGAACACGGGATCACGGCCCGACTGCCAATCCGCGAAGCTCATTGCAATCGTCTGATCCGGATAGAGTGTCTTGACGCGCGGTCCATAATACCAGTTAAGCCAGAAACAAACGCGCGGGTTGGTGCACGGATGCTGGTAGTCATGTTTTCCGCGCTGGTAGTACAAGCATAACTTATAGTTTGGCAGGCAAGCGCGTCTGCCTTCGGCAAAAAAAGCCATTCGGTCGCCGACCTCTTCGCCCAGGATGCTGGCGCGGTCTCCGGCAGATTGCTTGGTGAAGGTCGTCGTCGTGATCCCAGCAGAGAATGTCGAAGGACCGGTCAAAAGATAAATCCGTCCAGGAGTGGGAATGTCGTCGATCAAGTCGTGCGCGAAGCTGTAGGTCTTGGTGTAGTCGCCACCGCCATTGAACCGATTGTCGAAGATGACGTTACAGGGCTTGCGCTGCTCGAACGTGTTCTGCGTGTTCAAAAGAAAATCGTTGATCTTGTGCGGGCCTTCGTCGGTGTTCGATTTAAGCTGAATGACGGCGGTGCAGCCCAGCCAGAAGAGCCGGTAGGGCTCGTCGAAATCCCTGAGGCTGACCGGCAACCCGCGCGCGGGAACAAAGGCTTTCCAGTTTTTGCCGAGTCCCTTGAGCGGTTCGCTCGAATACCAACGCTCGGCAAAAGCAAAGGGCTCGTCCTTTGGAGCAGGGTACGCGGCCAGCGTTTCCGTAACGCGTTGGCCATCGGCCTTTTCTACGGACCACACGGACCGATCCGCCGGCGCTATGCCGAGACCGGTAAGAACGTCCTGAATTGTGATGAGGAAGGCCGCATAGCGGCGCCTGAACTGCGGAGCACCGCCGCGTATCGCTTCGATCTGCTGCATGACGGCATCGATTGACTGCCCGTCAATCGCGACGACGCGGCCACCGAGCAATGCTGCGTGTTCAGTCGTGGCGTGCATGACATAGAAACCGTCGGAGAAATCGGCGACCCGAACCGGAAGTTCCATTGGAGTGCCACTCGCCACGCTGGTCGTCGTGTGACCGTTGTCCGCGAGCGCCATGATACGCATCGCGGCAACGCGAAACTGTGCATGGCTGAATACGGTGGAGGATCGTTCCAGCTTGGCGATTTCGGCGTTTGCCTGCTCACGCGTTGCCGGCGAAAAGGAAAAGTCGAGCGCCAGAAGTCTTTTGAAATAGTCAAGGTCCTGTCGCTGAGCTTCCAGCGCGTTGCCGGGCTTTGGATAAGTTTGAGCAGGCGGATCAGGATAAAAGTACGCCAGCATCAGCTGGAGGCCGCCATAGCCTATGCCAGCCACGAGGACGGCAGCCCCTCCAACCCACCCCGCGATCTTCAGGGCCTTGTTCAAGCGCATGCTGTGCTCCTTTGCGTTCGACGAAGGTAGTCACGCAGCCGCGAAATTAAACCCCGTCGATCGCTCAACCGAACGTCTTGCGTATCTCGATATAGATGCGCGGCTGCGATTTGATGGAACGCTCTTCGATCTCGACCAGGTTGCCGATATTGCGCGGGTTGTCGTAGTCGAAGTACTTGTTGTCGTAGACAAAGCGCCCGAAATTATCGACGTCCAGCTCGATGCTCCAACTCGGCGTCGGCTTGTAGGTCCAGCCGGCTTCCAGGTAGAGCGGGATCGTGCGGCGATGCTGGGTCTGGTAGAGCCGGAAATAGTGCTCGTCCCAGCAATTGTAATAGAACACATACCAGGTCGATTTCAGGCTCTCGATATCCTGCGTAAACTTCACGGTGATGTCCTGCGGGCGCTCCGCAGTGATGACTCGGTTCACACCGGTAAGGGGATCGCGCACGGAGCTCAGCTGGATATCGGATGTTATCTTCAGCAGGCCGTTCGGCACCCAGAGTCGATCGAACGGAATCTGGACCTGAAGATTAATCTGGTTGTTCTGTCCGTTGCCGATGTTACCCGGCGCATCGAACATAGTCCCATCCGGCGCCGTCACCGGCACCAGGTCGACCACGTCGGTAATATCCTCGTGGATGAGTTGCAGCGTGACCGAGCCTTTGTCCCAGAAATGGTGCTCGTACGAGACTTCGTATTGCGAGCGCTGATCCGGGCGCAGGTCGGAGTTTCCGCTGGTCACGCCGTTGCCGCCGAGGCTGCCGGTCGCGATGAAGTTTCCGAAATCGAGCTGGCCCACGACTTTCTCGTAGCGAAAGCGCACCTGGTCGTCCTTGTTCGGAGACCAAGTCAGGATCGCGCGTGGTTTGGGATAGAAGAAGCTGCGGCTTAGATTCTGATCGCTGCGTTCACTGATGATCGAGTATTCGAAGCGGGCACCGGCTTCGAACAGCCATTCCGGCGAAATCTTCCACGTCGCCTGACCGGACACCTCGCCGCGTTTCTCGTCCACGTGAGCTTTGGCGTCCGGCAGGACCTGAGAGACGCCGTTGAGAAAGAAGCTCGTGTCTCCGTCCAGATAGTTGTACGCGCCTTCGATGCCGGTCTGGAGTGTGATGGAGTCGCTCCACGGGTAGCGCAAGGTTTCCCGCGCGATCGATTCGCCGGTCGTACTGGAGGAGTTGAACACTTCGTCGTCGCCCGCTTGGTGCGAAGCGTTCACGTCCTTCGAGAACCCGAATCGTTGCAGCACTAGGGTCTCATCATCCCACGAGCCGAACTTTCCGTTCCAGTGAAGGCCCAGCTCTGCGTTGCGGTCGACGGAGTCGTCCGTGATGAAGCGATCGCCCGGCGCGCCATAATAGTTGGCGCTGGAATGGAACGGCGAATCCTGGAGCGCGAGGTTGGCTTTGAACATGCCGTCGAACAACGGAACCGTCGCGGCGCCGGTAAACGCGCCGCCGCTGCCTTGCCCCGTGGTGTGTGCCCGCTGCTCGATCCGCGTGATCGTTCCATTGGGATTGTAGATCGTTTCTTTGTGGAAGCCCCAACCGACGGAGTCATCGAACCCGGCGTAGCGCGTGGCGGATGCCTCGAATGTGCTGGCACCGGTGTGCTCGGTGAAGTTCAGGCTGGCGCTGGGAACGGTATGGCCGTCCTGGAAGACGTTGTCTGCAAGGTCCAGTACCCACTGGGTTGAGCTTTCCTTTTTTAGGATGACGTTGGCGATAACGGTCTGCCCCTGCATATCGAGGCCGGGGGCGCCGCCGCGAATGATCTCGATATGATCGACGCTGGACGCTTGGATTCTGGTCAGAACGGATTGCAGATCATCGGACTTGGACGTCGGCCGCTGACCGTTGATCAGCACATTTCCGGCGGTTCCCGCGAAGCCGCGCGCCGAGTTGCCGTCGTTGAACGTAAAGCCCGGCAGGCGGCCGATCATGTCATAAGCTGTGTTGGGCCGGGCCTCGGCGAAGAACGCAGCGTCGTAAGTGAGAATGCTGTCCTTGTCCGAGTTCTGCGCATCCGCGCTAGGCGCTGAAAACAGCGTCGCGGCCATGGCCGCAACGATCCAACCCAATCTCACGCTGTTCCCCAATCGATAAAGTCCGTCACATGCCAAGAAATTGGCAACTGCTATCCTAGTGCTACAATGCTCGCAAAACGCATAGCTCCCCTGTGCTAGAGTTGTGACGGGCAAATATAAAGATAACGTGCGTTCACCTTCGCGTGGGAAGGCGTTAACAGTACTTCATGAGTGACGAGTCTGATCTCACGGCCCTGCGAATACGTGTCGAAGGTTTTGTGCAAGCTGTGGGCTACCGCAACTTTATCATCGAGGAAGCGACTCGGCTGGGTTTGGACGGCTGGGTACGCAACCGCGCCAATGGAACCGTCGAAATCCTGGCCTCAGGCGAGACGAAAAACGTCGAGGCGCTTGTGGCCGCGAGCATGCGCGGGCCAGCGGGTTCCACGGTCAAGAATGTAGAGCTGCACAATAGCGAGCCACCGGCGGAGAAGGGCTTCCACCGGCGCTCGTCGATGTAGCGCTAGGCGCGCTTGCGAAACAGTTCGCGCAGCACGCTGATCGCGAAGATCAGTAGACCGACGGCCACGAGCCCCGAACCCGCGCCGGTGATCGGACCAAACTTCGCGTCGTCGTTCGTCTTCAGAAGCATCGCGAGCGCCGGAATGGTGATGAGAACACCGGCCGCTGAAACCAGGAAGTTGATCCACGCCAGACGCGGCGAGTAGGTCTCCTTCGTCAGCGCATAGAACGTGCCAAAGATCGCCATCAGCACGCCACCCAGAAGATTGAGATGCGCATGTGCCGGCGCGAGCGTGAAGTCGTTCGTCTGCGCCATGTGCATGCCGTAAAGCATGCCGGACAAAAGGCAGATAACGCAGAACGTGAAAAAGGCAGCGGATACGCGTGGCATGCAGTCCCCCGAGAATTGACTCGGAGAGTTTAGCCCAATTCGCGGCCGAAGACTTCCTGAAATGCCACCTTCATCGCGACATCGACATCCGCCATCGAGGCGAGGATTCCCAGATCGTGCAGGCTGGTCACGCCATGCTCGCTGATTCCGCACGGCACGATGCCGGTGAAATCCGCGAGGTTGGGATCGACGTTGAACGAGACGCCGTGGAACGTCACCCATTTGCGCACGCGCACGCCGATGGCGGCGATCTTGTCCTCGCGGCCGCCGAATTTCTTGTGCGGTTCGCGCGCGACCCAGATTCCGACGCGGCCTTCGCGCCGTTCGCCTTTCACATTGAACTGCGCGAGCGTGCGGATGAGCCATTCTTCGAGATCGCGCACAAAGCCGCGCACGTCGCTGCCACGATGCTTGAGATCGAGCATCACATAGCCGACGCGCTGGCCCGGTCCGTGATAGGTGAACTGGCCGCCGCGGCCGGTCTTGAAAACCGGAAAGCGCGCGTCGAGAAGGTCGGCGTCGTTCGCGCTCGTGCCCGCGGTGTAGATCGGCGGATGCTCGACGAGCCACACAAGCTCGCGCGCGCGATGTTCGGCGATGGCGGCCGCGCGCCCTTCCATGAATGCGACAGCGCCGGGATAGTCGGTGAGGCCTTTTTCCACACGCCACTCGACGGAGGGAATTAACGTGTCCGAAACCATAAGCGCGCGAGGATCGGGGCGATCATTCATGGGTCCCTTCATGTCCTCGAACGTCAACGGCGTCAAAGTCGAAATTTCCGTGGTCCTCGGCCGCTCGGTGATTCCGATGCATCAGCTGCTCCGCATGGGCCGTGGCGCCGTGATTGAGCTGGATGCGTCTCAGGACGACCCGGTGACTGTCCTCGCAAACGACAAGCCCATCGCCAAGGGCGAAATCGTGATCCATGGCGACAAGATCGGCGTTTCCATCACCAGCCTCTTGACCGGCTACCACTAAAACACATAATTTAGTGTATAATAAATAATTCCCCACTGACTTCTTGCATTAATAGTAAGGCATAAGTACCTCTGGAAAGAACCGGAGGCCGCTGTGCTCCCCATTGCCCTTGATCCGACTGTCCTGCGTATCGGCCTTTGCGGTGCCGGCGACGGCTTGGCCCGCCGCCGGGCGGCGTTGGTCGAGGGCGGCGTGGACCCGGTCTCGATCAATACTGACAGCTCTCTGACAGGCCTGAACCTGTTGTTTGTGGCCGGTCTGGAAAGCCAGCCTGCGAAAACGCTGGCGGCGAGGGCGCGGGCAGGTGGCGTGTTGGTCAACGTCGAGGATGTTCCCGAGCTTTGCGACTTCCATATGCCCGCCATCGTGCGGCGCGGTGATCTCACGTTCACCGTCTCCACCAACGGCCGGGCGCCGGGCCTCTCGCGCGTTCTACGCGAATGGCTCGGCCGTGCCTTCGGAACAGAGTGGAAGGGCCGCATCGATCAGGTGGCCTCTGTCCGCGCGCAATGCCGGGAGCAGGGCCTCGCGCCCAACGAGGTCTCAAACCGAACGCGTGAATTCATCCAGCAGAACGGCTGGCTCGCATGAACGCGGCTACCGTCATCGATCTGTCCAAGGGACTGTCGCCGCGCGCGTTCGACCGTGCCGGAACCGGCGCGAATGATCCCGTGATCAAAGCGAAACTCGCGCGCCTGCAAGCAGAAGCGGAGGGCCGCGACGCGCACGGACTCATCCAACTCGCGATCAAGGAAGAATTCGCAGGCCAGACCGCGGTGGTTTCGTCGTTCGGATCGGAGTCCGCGGTGCTTCTGCACCTCGTCGCAGAGATCGATCCGACAACGCCCGTACTCTTCATCAACACCGGCAAGCTGTTCGGCGAGACGCTTCGCTATCGCGATCGCCTGCAGGACGAACTCGGCCTCGGCGATATCCGCACGCTCGGTCCGCATCCGCTTGACCGGCAGCAGACCGATCCCGACGGCACGCTGTGGTCGCGCGATACCGATGCCTGCTGCAATTTCCGCAAAGTGATCCCGATCCGCCGTGCACTCGACGGTTTCGCCGCGCAGATCACCGGCCGTAAGCGCTTCCAGACCAACGCACGCCACAGCATGCATGCCGTGGAATATTTCGAGGGCGTCTTCCGGTTCAACCCGCTCGCCGACTGGTCGCAGGCCGATCTCGAATCTTACATTGCCAGGTACAATCTTCCGAAGCATCCGCTGGTCGATGACGGTTATCCGTCTATCGGCTGCATGCCCTGCACCCGCCGCGTCCACGCCGGCGAGGGCTACCGCGACGGCCGCTGGTCCGGCCTCGACAAGGACGAATGCGGTATCCACGGGTTGGATGGCGACGGTATTTAATCCGGACGAAAATTTGCAAAGGCAAACTTGAATGCAGGCGTCTAGGGAATACCCAGATTAAGTCCGCGTTTTTCTCGGCGGGTTGGCGATTTTACGTCTGCCGAAAGTATCGCACTCATCCATCTGACTAATTTTGGTATCACAATCGATTCCATGTCGCGTCGCGCGTCTGCTGCCTGTTGCGATGGCACAGTTCCGGCCTGGATATAAAATCTGTCGTAAGAAGCATTTGCGCTGGGTGGCCAGTATTCAGCGTGAAAAAGCGATCCTGGGCTTCGAACAAGAAAAACATTTGCATCAATTTCAGCACTCGCCAGCGCAGCAGCAAGAACTGAAGGTTTAAGAGAGTACGATTGTCCTTTGGGGAGCTTGCCGGTTTTGGATTCCATTTCGCTCATCCCAAAGTGCGACTGGAGCAATTCACTTAACGGTCGAATAATGGTGCGGTCGAGAAGACTCGAACTTCCACGCCTTGCGGCGCTACCACCTCAAGGTAGTGCGTCTACCAATTCCGCCACGACCGCACGTCGGTAGGAAAATCACCGGTAGGCGCGGGGGTTTAGCAGAGCCGAACCGGCTTGGGAAGCGCCGAAATCGGGGATTTTTGGCGCGAAATGCCTAGCTCTTTCCCGACGTCCCCTCCGGCAACCGGATGATCATCCGGTAGCAGGTCAGGCTCCGCGTCAGGAATTCGTAGGTCGCGCCCCACAGGTAGAGGCGGAAGCGGCGGAAGTTGAAGTCGCCGAACTTGCTCACCAGAAAATCCTTGTGCGCGTCGAGGTTCTTCGCCCACTGCACGAACGTCAGATAGTAGCTCCAGGTGTCGTTGTGGATTTCCTCCACCTGCATCGGCGTCTTGGCGAGCTTGTTGAGGAAATCGTCCAGCACCAGGAACGAGTGGTTGCCGGGATAGATGTACTTCACCATGAAGGACGACAGTTCGTACTTCTTCGTGCAGGCGCTGCCGTCGAGAAAGATGCGGCCGCCGGGCTTCACCAGCGTCTGAAATTTCTCAAGCACGCGCAGATAATCGGGCAGGTGCTCGATCACGCCCATGATCACGATGGCGTCGTATTTGACGTCCGTCTTGTAGTCGAACAGGTCGGACTCGATCAGTTCCCAGTCATAGCCGAGCTTTTTGCCCTTCTCGTTCAGGAACCGGATCGATTCCTTCGAGATTGAGATGCCGGTGCATTTGATTCCGCGCGCCGCGGCGTATTCAAACCACGCGCCCCAGCCGGGTCCGACTTCGAGAATGTGATCGCCAGGTTTCAGCTTCAGCTTCTCGAACGCGTAATCAAATTTGCGCGTCGTCGCGACATCGAGCGTCTCGTCGTCTTTCTCATAGACACCCTGCGTATAGGCCGGCGTCTTCGGATCGAGGAAGGCGAGGAAGAAGCTGGAGTCGATATCGTAATGCGAACTGATCGCCTGCTTGTTCGTCTTCACCTGCCCGAACAACAGCGGCTGGATATAGCGCCATGCCTCCGTCCACAGGTGGAAATCCTTCATGTCGCCGCGCAGGGCAAACGGCTTTTCCATGTCGCCATCAAGATCGATATCTCCGGCGAGGTAAGCGTCCGCGATCCGGCCTTCGTCGAGGGTCGTGATCGCGCGCATGCCGTTCTGATTTTTGATCGTTAGACGGAACGTCGGTGTCCCCTTGCCGAAGCGCTGCAGCGCGCCGTCCGGCGTCGCCACTTCGAATGGTGTGGAGACATCGCCATATTGCGCTGCAAAACGGCCGAGCAGGCCGGCCTTGGCCGGTCGCGAGGCCGTTGCCGAATCTGTGCGATGATCGACGGCGTCGGTCATGAAACACTCCGAGATGAGCCCACGTCGAAAGATTAGGCTGAGCGCGGGCTTTTGTCATCGCCATGATTGGAACGCGAACCGGGGTTTCTATAGGATCGCGCCGCATTGACACCGGAAATCTGATGATCCCCAACTCTTACCCATCCCTGGACCACGGTCTCGGCGATACGGCCGATATGCTGCGCGACACGGTGCGCAGCTTTTCCGATGACAAGATTGCTCCGCGAGCGGACGAAATCGACAAGTCGAACACGTTCCCGCGCGATTTGTGGCCCCAGATGGGGGAACTCGGGCTGCACGGGATTACGGTCGAGGAAGAATATGGCGGCTCGGGGCTCGGCTATCTTGAGCATGTCGTGGCGATGGAGGAGATCAGCCGCGGTTCCGGTTCGGTCGGGCTTTCCTACGGCGCGCATTCCAATCTCTGCATCAACCAGATCCGCCGCAACGGGAACGAAGAACAGAAACGCCGCTATCTGCCCAAGCTGATTTCCGGCGAACACGTCGGCGCGCTGGCGATGAGCGAGACCGGCTCCGGCTCCGACGTCGTGTCGATGAAACTGAAAGCCGAGAAGCGCGGCGACCGCTATGTGCTGAACGGCACCAAGATGTGGATCACCAACGGTCCGTGTGCCGATACGCTGGTGGTTTACGCGAAGACCGATCCGTCTGCCGGTCCACGAGGCATTTCGGCGTTCTTCATCGAGAAGGGCATGAAGGGTTTCTCGACCGCGCAGAAGCTTGACAAGCTCGGCATGCGCGGCAGCGATACCGGTGAACTGGTCTTCGACAATTGCGAAGTGCCGGAAGAAAATCTGATGGGCCGCGAAGGCGGTGGCGTGAACGTTTTAATGAGCGGTCTCGATTACGAGCGCGCCGTGCTGGCCGCGGGAAGCGTCGGCATCATGCAAAGTTGCATGGACGTCGTGCTGCCCTACATCCACGACCGCAAACAGTTCGGCCAGCCCATCGGGTCATTCCAGATGATGCAGGCCAAGATCGCGGACATGTATGTGACGCTGTCGGCCGCGCGTGCCTATGTCTACAACGTCGCGCGCGCCTGCGACCGCGGCCAGACCACGCGCAAGGACGCGGCGGGCGCGATCCTGTTCGCGGCGGAAGCAGCGACGCGCATGGCGCTGGATGCGATCCAGTGCCTCGGCGGCAACGGCTACATCAACGATTTCGCGACCGGCCGACTACTCCGCGACGCCAAGCTCTACGAGATCGGCGCAGGCACCAGCGAAATCCGCCGGTGGCTGATCGGGCGCGAGCTGTTTGAAGAGACGGCTTAATTTGATAGATTGTCATTGACTGACAACCTACCTAACTATATAAAGCTGCTCCGGCGAATATAGGAGCGCTACGTGAACATGGAAAATGTCGTTGTCGGGCTGACGACCAAATCCGACAAGATCAGAGCGCTCGCACGCGCTGGCTATACGCGCAGCGAAATCGCGGATTATCTGGGCATCCGGTACCAGCATGTCCGCAACGTGCTGGTCGATGAGGAGCGCAAAGCGGGAGGCGGCTTACAAACTTCCCGCCAACCGGGAATGGCGGACCCCACGCGCAAATTTGCGCACGAAGCCAAGGTCGATGTTCGCCGCGCCGTCAGGATAGACGTCGGCAAGGACGGCACACTCGTTCTACCGTCTGCGCTTCTCGTGGCCATGGGCCTCTCGAACGGTGGTGTCCTGCTCGCACGTTTGGAGGAGGACGAGATCAAGATGATGACGCCGGAAACCACGACGCGGAAGATTCAGGCAATGATGCGAGAGGTTGTTCCGAAGGGTGTCAGCTTGGTTGACGAGTTGATTGCCGAGCGCCGGGCAGAGGCAAAGAAAGAACTGGAAGGTGGATAGAGTTGTTTTAGACAGTTCCGCTTTCCTCGCGCATTTGAACGAAGAGGTGGGTGGCGCTGCTGTCGGCGCGTTGTTTTCGCGTTCGATGATCTGCGCCGTCAATGCGTGTGAGGTCGCCGCGAAGATTGTTATTGCTGGCCGATCCGTTGAAGATGCGAAATTCATCCTGCTTAGCACGGGTGTCGAGATAGTAGATTTCGATGTTGATCTTGCTTTGGCAGCGGGAGGAATGATTGCCGAGACGAAATCGCACGGTCTTTCACTCGGAGATCGAGCTTGCTTGGCGCTTGCAGCCCGTGAAAATCTTCCCGCCTTGACCGCCGACCGCGCCTGGGAATGCGTCGATGTCGGCGTCGAGATTCAGTTCATCCGATAGCTATGCGCCGGTCGACACCAGCTGCAGCACGCTGTTGCGGGCGATGACGCCGACGAGTTTGCGGTTGCGGTCGCCGTGATAGACGACAAGACCGTGCATCGGATCATCGAACCAGGTCTTCTTCGCGGCGTCGTGGATCGAGGCGGTGTCGGAGATCGAATCCTGTGTCGCCATGCCACCGATGGCGCGCAGGCGCGTGCTCTTTGACGGATCGTCCAGCACCTCGACGATGTTCTTGCCGATCTTGGTCTCGGCATTGTCGCCGGTGAATTCCTTGATCGCGTTCGCCCACGGGATATAGCCCATGAACTCGTCGTGCTCATTGAGCAGCAGGACGTGCTCGGATTTGGTGAAGGGCTTCAGCCTCTCGAACAACGCTTTCAGCACGACCGGGTTGAACGGCTCGAAGCCTTTCTTCGCTTTCTTGATCGTGACCAGAAACTTGCGCTCCGCGTTTTCCGCTGGCTTATCGAAGATGCCCTGGTAGCGCATCAGCAAATGCTCGACGGCTATGCCGGGTCTCACCACGAGCGCTATGGCGCCCGGCTCCTTGAACGGCGTGACGAATTGCCAGACCGGGCTTTCCGTCATGCGGGTCGAAGCGTGCGCGCGTCCGCCGATCGGTCTTGCCAGTGCGGATAGTGTGAACGCGGCAACTGAGGAGGCAAACGCCAGGACCGCGGCGAGAGCCACAAGAACCGAGACGTCTATCCGAAAGCCCGCGAGCGGCGCGCCGAAGTAGATGCCGGCCACCAGCAACCCGGCCACCACACCGACACCAGCCGCGATTGCGACCCTGTTCATCCCCACTACCCCTGTCGGCCCGTTGGCCGTCCGCTTGGTTTAATGATAACTCAGCTTAAGTATTAGGTCACCCCGAAACCCAGAGCCGAATCATGGAAGAAACTCAGGTCGTTATCCTCTCCGCCGTGCGCACGCCGATGGGCGGGTTTCAGGGCGAGCTGTCCGCGCTGGGCGCGCCGCAGATGGGCGCAGGCGCCATCGCCGCCGCCGTATCGCGGGCCGGGATTGCGCCGGAAGATGTCTCGGAGACGCTGATGGGCAATGTGTTGTCCGCCGGTGTCGGTCAGGCGCCCGCGCGTCAGGCGTCGCGCTTTGCAGGGCTGCCCGACAGCGTGCCCTGCACGACGGTGTCGAAAGTCTGCGGCTCCGGCATGAAGGCGATCATGATCGGCGCCGATCAGGTGGCGCTCGGCCGCGCGGCGTTCGTCGTGGCGGGCGGCATGGAGAGTATGACCAACGCACCGTACCTTTTGCCGAAGGCGCGCGGCGGTTATCGCCTCGGCCATGGCGAGGTGAAGGATCACATGTTCCTCGACGGTCTGGAGGATGCGTATGAGCATCGCCTGATGGGCACCTATGCCGAGGACGCGTCGCGCCATTATCAGTTCACGCGGGCCGATCAGGACGCCTACGCCACCCAGTCGCTGATGCGCGCCAAGCTCGCGCAGGGCACCGGCGCGTTCAAGGACGAGATCGTCGGTGTCCGGCTCACCGGGAAGAACGGCGATATCGAGATCAACGAGGATGAGCAGCCGCGCAAAGCCGATCCTGCCAAGATCCCGACGCTCAAGCCCGCCTTCGCGAAGGACGGCACGGTGACGGCGGCGAACGCGTCCTCGATCTCCGATGGCGCTGCGGCGCTGGTTCTGACCAGCGCTGACACTGCCAACACACGCGGTCTGAAGCCGATCGCGCGCATCGTTGCTCAGGCGAGCCATGCCGCGGAGCCGAAATGGTTCACCACCGCACCGGTCGGCGCGATCCAGAAGGTGCTGAAGCTCGCAAACTGGACGAAAGACGATGTCGATCTCTTTGAAATCAATGAGGCTTTTGCCAACGTGCCGATGATCGCGATGCGCGACCTCGGCCTCGATCACGCCAAGGTCAATGTGAACGGCGGCGCCTGCGCGCTCGGCCATCCCATCGGCGCCAGTGGCGCGCGAATCGTCGTCACGCTCATCAACGCGCTGCGCACCCGCGGCCTCAAGCGCGGCGTCGCTTCCCTCTGCATCGGTGGCGGCGAGGCAACGGCTCTGGCGGTGGAGTTGATGTGAGGTTGCGCGGTCTCCTCGTTGCCGGTCTGGCGCTGTTGGCCGCGACATCGGCGGTCGCAAAACCGTTTCCGTGGGGCGCAAAAGATAAGGCCCCGTCCGTCGCCGGCATCACGCTCGGGGACACGGAGCAACATGCGCTCGACGTCCTCGGGCCGCCGGACGATGTGAATGTGTCTGCGATGGGCGAGCTTCTGGATTATGGCGCGAAGGGACTTCAGCTGACGGCAACGAAGGCGAACGGCATCGTTGCGATCCGCATGTTCAGTGCCCAGGCGGGCGCGATTGGCGAACTCAAGGTTGGCGATAGCGCGCGCGACGTGATCCTGAAATGGGGCGCCCCGCTGGGTGGGCAGGGCCGGGTCGCGCAATACGGCACCGACAACTGGATCGTGATCGTCCATCTCGCCGACAAGTCGCCCGACATCGTCGAAATGACGCTCGCCGACAAACATGCGAGACCGGTGCAACCCGATTCCGGCCCACTCAACGTCTTCAAAACACAGTGACACGATGAGCGCTCTCAAATCCGCGATTTCCCCCAACGCGCCTGCTTTCAAATCCAACGCCGAGGCGATGGATAAGCTCACCGCCGAGCTTAAGGACAAGATGGCCAAAGCCGCGCTTGGCGGCGATGAGAAGAGCAGGAAGCGCCATACCGATCGCGGCAAGCTTCTGCCGCGCGCGCGGGTGGAGCAGTTGATCGATGTGGGTTCGCCGTTCCTCGAACTCTCGCCGCTTGCCGCGAACGGGATGTATGACGGCGACATCCACGCCGCGGGGATCATCACCGGCATAGGCCGCGTCGAGGGGCGCGAGTGCGTGATCGTCAGCAACGACGCCACGATAAAAGGCGGCACCTATTATCCGATCACGGTGAAGAAGCATCTGCGCGCGCAGGAGATCGCGCGCGAGAACCGGCTGCCCTGCATCTATCTGGTCGACTCAGGCGGCGCGAATTTGCCGAACCAGGCGGAGATCTTCCCCGACCGCGAACATTTCGGCCGCATCTTCTTCAACCAGGCGAACATGAGCGCGCAAGGCATCCCGCAGATCGCGAGCGTGATGGGCTCCTGCACCGCGGGCGGCGCCTATGTGCCCGCGATGAGCGACGAGACCGTGATCGTGAAGAACCAGGGCACGATCTTCCTCGCCGGGCCGCCGCTGGTGAAGGCCGCGACGGGCGAGGTGGTGAGCGCGGAGGATCTCGGCGGCGGCGACGTGCACACGCGCGTCTCCGGCGTGGCCGATTATCTCGCCAACGACGACACGCATGCGCTCGCCATCGTGCGGCGCATCGTGGCCGGCCTCAATCATGTGAAGCAGCCAAACATCCCGGTCGCCACGCCGCGCGCGCCGCTCTATGACACGGAGGAGCTGAACGGCATCGTGCCGCCGTCGCTGATGACGCAATACGACGTGCGCGAGGTGATCGCGCGGCTGGTCGACGGCTCGGAGCTCGACGAGTTCAAGAAGCGCTATGGCACCACCGTCGTCACCGGCTTCGCGCGGATCGAGGGCATGCCGGTCGGCATCGTCGCCAACAACGGCATCCTGTTCAGCGAGAGTGCGCAGAAGGCCGCGCATTTCATCGAGCTGTGCGCCCAGCGCCGCGTGCCGCTGCTGTTCCTGCAGAACATCTCGGGCTTCATGGTCGGCCAGAAATACGAAAGCGGCGGCATCGCCAAGGACGGCGCCAAGATGGTGACCGCCGTCGCCTGCGCGCAGGTGCCCAAGATCACGCTCATCATCGGCGGATCGTATGGCGCGGGCAATTACGGCATGTGCGGCCGCGCCTATGGCCCGCGTTTCCTGTTCTCCTGGCCGAACTCGCGCATCTCCGTGATGGGTGGCGAACAGGCCGCGAGCGTGCTGGCGACCGTGCATCGCGACGCCGACAAATGGACGCCGGAGCAGGCCGAAGCCTTCAAAGCCCCGATCCGCCAGAAATATGAAGACGAGGGCAACCCCTACTACGCCACCGCGCAATTGTGGGACGACGGCATCATCGCGCCGGCGGATACGCGGCGTGTATTGGCGCTGGCGCTATCGGCATGTTTGAACGCGCCGATTGGCGACACGAAGTTCGGTGTGTTCAGGATGTAGCTCGACACCTTGCGCAACTTGTCATCCCCGGCGAGCGCGAACGCAGTTCGCGTGAGGGAAGGGGACCCAGGTAGTGCAAAGAGCGCAACGCTGAAATGATTTCGCGGAAATACCGCGTGAGCCTTCGCACCTGGGTCCCCTTCCCCTCACGATGCTGACGCATCGTTAGGCCGGGGATGACAAGCGTGATATTGTTCCCGCCATGCGGGAACACCTCTACTTCGTCTACATCCTAGCGAGCCGCTGCAACGGCACGCTCTATGTCGGCGTGACCAATGACGTCATGCGCCGTACCTACGAGCACAAGAACGATCTCATCGAAGGCTTCACCAAGAAATATGGCGTGCACATCCTCGTCTGGTACGAAGCCCACGACGACATCCACACCGCCATCGCCCGCGAGAAACGCCTGAAGCGCTGGAACCGCGCATGGAAGATCAAACTGATCGAAGAGAATAATTCTGGCTGGAACGACCTCTACGACAGAATGATGGGCGAGATCGTACTACCCGATCTACCTGGGTCCCCTTCCCCTCGCGAAGCTAACGCTTCGCTCGGCGGGGGATGACAAGTTAGGATCGGTGACACCGGATTTCAGATTTTCAGGAGTTTGGGGCAAGTGGGTTACGATCTGCATATTCATCGAAAGAAAGAATGGTCCGATGGGGAAGGGATAGATATTGCGCTCGAAGAGTGGCAATCCCTGTGTGCGTCCGATCCCTCGCTAGTCATTATCGGAAAAGCCGAAGCGCGAACACCGTCAGGTTCATCCATAACTTACAAAAGCGAAGGGCTGGCAGAATGGCATAATAGCAAACTGCAAGGTGGCAAGACCTGGTTCGATTGCCGGCGTGGGGTCATTTCAACGAAAAATCCCGATCCCGCTACGATCACCAAGTGCTGCGAAATCGCGGAAAAGCTAAATGCAAGGGTGCAAGGGGATGATGGCGAGTACTATCGATCCGACGGCTCGACATTTAACGGCGGCGATTCTGGGGCCAGACACTGAATCTCGTTCACTAACCCCACGGTCCATGCTGATGCGGCTCGGTCGAGACTGGTACGTCGACGGCGGGTGCAGGCGAAGAATGCGATAGCTTATCCGGCACATGCCCGCCGAGTTGCTCCAGCACTGCGATGCGTTTGGCGATGGGCGGATGCGTGTCGAAGAGTTGCGCTAATGCGAAGCTGGACGGCGGGGCTTCGATGAACATCTGGCGGACTTCGCTGGAGACGTGCGGGACGTCGGGGTTCTGGGAGATTTTCATCAGAGCGGAGATCAGCGCGTCGGGGTTCTTGGTCAGGTCGACCGAGCCGGCATCGGCCTGGTATTCGCGCCGCCGCGAGATCGCGAAGCGCAGGATCAGCGCGAGCCCATAGCCGATGGCGGACGCGACGGCGGCAACCAGCAGGAAAACCATCATCCCGCCGCTGTCCTTGCCGCGCCGGCGCGAGAACGACTGGATCTGGATGATGCGCCACAGGCCCTGCGTCAGGAACGAGATCATGCCGACGAACACGATGGTCACGATCAGCACGCGGGTGTCGCGCTCCATGATGTGCGTGAGCTCGTGCGCGAGCACGGCTTCGAGCTCGTCCCTGTTGAGCACGGCGAGAAGCCCGCTCGTCACGGTGATCGCATAGGAACGCTCGTCGATGCCGCTGGCATAGGCGTTCAGCGCGTCGGTGTCGACGATGTAGAGCTTCGGCACGCGCAGCCCGCGGCTGATGCAGAGATTTTCGATGAGGTTGTAAAGCTCCGGCTGCTCCGCGCGCGTCACCGACACGGCGCCGGTGGCGCTGTGGATGATCGCATCGTTGAAGAAATATCCGATCAGCACCCAGACCGTGGCCACGCCGATGACGATGGGCCAATAGGCATAGATGGCGGAGAGCGCGAGATCGAGCGGATCGCCCGTGCCGAGCACCGGTTCCAGATTGAAGTCGTAGAACGCGTAACGCGTGTTGCTGAATTCGCCGACGAAGAAAAAGACGAAGCCGAGCAGCGACAGCAACAGAATCGGAAACAGCGCCAGCAACACCATCGATTTGATGTTGTTGTTCTGGCGATAGGTGGTGAGGCCGAGAAGCGCCACGGGCTAGCTGAACTTCACGGACGGCGCGGTCTTGGTCGCTTCGCGGTCAGCGGCGTCCAGCGTGAACATCTCCGCTGCCGTGAAACCCAACGCGCCGGCGAACAGCACCGCCGGAATCTGCTGGATCGAGGAATTGTATTCCGCGACCGCGTTGTTCATGAACCGGCGCGCGGCCGCGATCTTGTTCTCCAGATCGGCGAGTTCGCTTTGCAGGTTCAGGAATCCCTGATTGGCTTTCAGTTCGGGATAGTTCTCCGCCACCGCCATCAGGTTTCCGAGCGCGCCGCTGAGCATGCCCTCGGCCGCGCTCTTCTCGCCCACGGTGGTTGCCTTCATCGCCGAGGCGCGTGCCTGCGTCACCGCGGTGAAGACGGCGTTCTCGTGCGTGGCATAGCCTTTCACGGTCTCGACCAGATTGGGCACGAGGTCCTGCCGCTGCTTCAGCTGCACGTCGATATCGGCAAAAGCGCGCTTCCACGCCTGGCGCAGCGTCACCAGCCGGTTGTAGGTGAACATCACAAATAGGGCGATGACGGCGAGGACAACCAGACCGATAATCATGGGAGAGCTTCCTTCGGGCAAATCGGGCGGCTTATATATATGGTCTCGTCGCCCGCTCTGCCACCGGCGATGCCGTCATGTTAGAAGGGCGTCAGAGAATCTTGGGCGGGGGCACCATGGAAGTTCATGCGCCGGAACACGGCATTCACACCTGGCGCGACTTTTTCGTGCACATGGGAACCATCTGCCTCGGCCTTCTGATCGCGCTCGGTCTGGAGCAGGCGGCCGAAGCGGTTCACCGCGCGCATCAACGCACGGAGCTTCGCGAGGCTCTGGATACCGACAGCCGCCAGACCGTCGTCGATACCAAGCGTAGCGAACATTACTCAGATCAGATGATCGCCTGGCTCACGATGCGCATCGCTCAGGTGCGCACGGCGATTGCCACCAAGAGTGCCATCCCCAAATATGTCGCGCCGCATCCCGACGAGTTCGACCTCGTCATAGACCCGTCGTTTCAGGCGGCCAGATCCTCAGGGCTTTTGGCACTGCTGCCCCAGGATGAGATCATCGCCTATTCCGAAGCGGACTCAGTGATTGTCCATATCGACGACGCCTACGACAGGCTGGTCGAGGTGCGCACCACCCTCCAGCAATTCTCCTTCCGGTTCCGGTCTGCAGACGGCATACCGGATTATTCCAAGGCCACGCCGGAGGATCAGGAACGCTATCTTGAGTTGCTCATCGGCCAGCTTGCGGGCCAGGTCAATTTCCGTTTTTACAATCAGACGGAGCGTGGCTTGCAGAACGCGCTGCTGCGGGGCGAGCGCGATCTGAAAGCGTTGCAAAAGGCCGAGCGTGACCTTGCCAGTCCTGCGCCCGGCGTCGGTTTGAAACGGATGTAGCGCAATGATCCTGGTCACAGGCACAGTCATGGCCAGCGCCGACACCATCGAAGAAATGCTGCGGGTCTCGACCGAGCATGTGCACCGCTCGCGCAAGGAGCCCGGCTGCATTAGCCATCACGTCAGTGTCGACGCGGACGATCCGCTGACGCTGCATTTCACCGAGCGCTGGGAGAGCGTCGAGGCGCTCAAGACCCATTTCCGCGTGCCGGAATCGCGCGCGATGTGGAAGCGGGTTCAGGAACTCGCCGCCCACCCCGGCGCGATGCACATCTACGAAGCGACGAAGACCAAAGTCTAGCGCCGCACCATCACCACGCCCGCGACCGCCGCCCAGAGCGCCAGCACCGCAATCGCGCCCATCAGCACCATCGGGTTCATCGCGCTTGCCGTTGCAGCGAACGCGACGAGAAGCAGCACACCGACGATCATGCCGAACGCGCCCGCGATCCGCGATGTGCGGCTTGTAAACAGCGCGAGGCCCCACGCGGCCACCGCTGCGGACTGGAAGGCGAGGCCAATCGGCATCAGGAAGCGGATCAGTGTGCCGACAAGGACGAACATGCTCTTTGCAAACTCGATCTTGTTGGGTGCGGCGAGATATTTCGCGGCGAGGGCGGGCGTGACCAGTCCATCGAGCAGCATCGATGCCGACAGGAACGCCGCGCCGACGCCGAACAACACAAGCCCTGCGGTCGCTGCAGCAGACACCTTCATCCGCGCCGAGAAGATGGCGTAGCAGAACAACTCTACCGCCAGCACCACGATGAACCCGCCATGGACAACCGCGTCCATGAATTGTTCGGCGGCTTCGGCTTTCAGAACACCGGCGAAATCCTTCGCGGCGCCACCTTCGGGATGGCTTGCGAGCAGGAGGACCGATCCGATGCCTGCCGCGATCAGCAGCAGCCCAGGTCCGCGGGCGCTCGGTGCTTGTTCTGCGATGTCCGTCATGATGTGCCCCTTCGATGTGTCAGGGCGGATATAAAAGCCGTGTCGCACACTTTGCTGGCGCGCCGGTGCGCAAATGACCGTTATTGGACATCACCGCTCGAATGTCTGTCATTGGACTTGGCCGATCCGCGGAAAACACGGCATCCTTTCGCCGGGCTCAAGGGAATGTGATGACACCGGTCAAAACCGACAGGCGCACCCAACGCACGCGGCAGGCGCTGATGATGGCGTTCGTCGGCGAGGTGCTATCGCGCGGCTATGAAGACGTGTCGGTCGAAGACATCGTCAAGCGCGCGAACATCGGGCGCTCGACGTTCTACATGCACTACAAGAGCAAAGAAGAGCTTCTGCGTGAAAGCATTTCGCGGCCATCCACAATTCTGTCTCTTCTGGTTGGCGGCGATGTGACGGTGGAGATGCTTGTTCCGCAGCTTCTGCACTTCCATGAGCAGCGTCAGCGCAACGGCACGTTCTTCCGCGATCCGATCCGGCGTATGTGGGCGAAGCGGCTTGGCGAGATGATCGAGCCGCGTCTGGCGAAGATCGTGCGGCAGACGCATGCGCAACCTGCGCTGCCTCTCGCGTTCATTGCGGTGCAACTCGCCGAAGCGCAAATCGCGCTTGTGACCAACTGGCTCGCGGACAAGCCCGCACTCAAGTCCGAAGCCGTCGCATCGGCGATGATCGCTGGGACTCAGGGTGGCGTGCGCGCGATGCTGGGGTTGCGTGCGGATGCGACCATTCTGATCCCCGGCGAGAAGATCAAGCTGTTGCGCACGACGATCTGAGGAACTTTCTTTGTCCCCAAGCGAACAAATGCCACATTCGCGCGTTTACCTTGGGATGGTTAACGCCTTGGGAGGGCTCTATGGAACACGTGTCCGGTTATCTCCATGATATTCTTTACTTTTTCAAAGACGGCATTCGTGAGGGCTTCGCGCACGTTAACGGTGCCCTCGGGCTTCTGATCGCGCTGTACGGCGCCTATCAACTCTCGGAATGGAAGCGAATCTGGGCTGTGGCGCTCGGCGCCACACTGGCACATCTGGTCGCCGTGGTGGTTCTGCCGGTGCTGGTGAACGAGGGCAGCTTCAGGCTTCCGTCCGATTTGCTCGAAGTCTCCTACTGGAAGACAGCGGCTGCTCTGTTCCTGGGATATCTCGTCGCTATCGCCGTGTTCTTCGCTCTCAAGAACCAGTTCCTCAGCAAAGGCGCTTCGCACGCCGAGCACCACTGAAATCTGGAAGGCTGCGCCGTCCGTGACTCGGCGGCGCAGGATCGTTAGACAATGGATCTTCTCGATACCTGGTGGGCCATCATCCGCGATGGCCTGTATCACATTCATCCAATCCAGTTCGTGATCATCGGCCTGCTGTTCGGGTGGATGACGAGGAGCATTATATCGGCGGTCTTCAGCGCCGTGTTTGCGTCCGTCGTCTATCTGGCGGTGGATGTGCTGTGGCCGGTGATCTTCAACCACACCGTCTTTGCGTTACCGGTGTTCGATACCGTGTTCTGGCACTTCTTCCTGTCGCTGTCGTTCGCGTTCCTCGTGGTGACGCTTGCGGTGTTCATCCTGAAGTCGATCCTCGAGAGCATCCGGGGATAGGAATCGCACTATAGTCTCATCGCTTGCGAGGGCGGTGCGATGGACGATCTCTACGCGTTCTGGCTGATCATCCGGAACGGCATCTATCATATTCATCCGGTTCCGTTTGCGATCATCGCGGTGCTGGTCGGCTCCGTGATGCCCAGCATCGCGCCCGTGGTGTTAGCCGCGATCGGGGCGCCATCGTCTATGTCGCGGTGAACGCGATCCTGCCGACCCTGACCGGCGCGGATTTCGTCATGCCGCACATGAACCATGCGTTCTGGTACTTCTTCATGTCGGACGCTATTGCCTTCACGCTCGCTATAGCTGTGGTCTATCTGTTGAAATCGCTGGTCACGGGTTTCAAGAACTAGAAAGACGCGCCCGGAATGTGCTTAAAGCGGGCACATGATTTCCACCCTGCTTATAGCCAATCGCGGCGAGATCGCCTGCCGCATCATCCGCACCGCGCGGAAGATGGGCGTGGCCACGATCGCCGTCTATTCGGATGCCGACGCTGGTTCCGCCCATGTCGCGATGGCCGACCGCGCCGTGCGCATCGGCCCGGCGCCCGCGCGCGAGAGCTATCTGTTGGGCGATATCATCCTCGCCGCCGCGAAAGAGACGGGCGCCGACGCGATCCATCCGGGCTATGGCTTCCTGTCGGAGAATGCGGAGTTCGCCGACGCCTGCGTGAAAGCCGGCGTGGTCTTCGTCGGGCCGCCTGCAAGCGCGATCCGCGCAATGGGACTGAAGGACCGCGCCAAGGCGTTGATGGCGAAGGCCGGTGTCGCGGTGGTGCCGGGCTATCTCGGCGACGATCAGGTCCCTGATCATCTTGCGACGGAAGCAGGCAAGATCGGCTTTCCGGTTCTGATCAAGGCTGTCGCCGGCGGTGGCGGCAAAGGCATGCGAAAAGTCGAAGCTGCGGACGAATTCTCTGCGGCCCTGGAGTCAGCAAAGCGCGAGGCGAAGTCTTCGTTCGGCGACGATCGTGTGCTGATCGAGAAATATGTCACGCGCCCGCGCCACATAGAGGTGCAGGTGTTTGCCGACGGTCATGGCGAGGCGGTGTATCTGTTCGAACGCGACTGTTCTTTGCAGCGCCGCCATCAGAAAGTGATTGAGGAAGCGCCAGCTCCCGGCATGCCGGAGAAGATGCGCGCCGCAATGGGCGAGGCGGCGGTGAAAGCCGCGAAAGCCGTTGGCTATGTCGGCGCGGGGACGGTCGAGTTCATCGCCGATGCGTCCGACGGTTTGAAGGCCGACCGCTTCTGGTTCATGGAGATGAACACGCGCCTACAAGTCGAGCATCCGGTGACCGAGGCGATCACGGGTACCGATCTGGTCGAATGGCAGTTGCGCGTCGCGTCGGGCGAGAAACTGCCGAAGACGCAGAAGGATCTGCGCATCGACGGCCACGCGATGGAGGTGCGTCTCTATTCCGAAGATCCCGATTCCGGCTTCCTGCCGTCCATCGGCACGCTGGAGCGGCTGCGGCTGCCGCAGAATGTGCGCGTCGACAGCGGCGTACGCGAAGGCGATGCCGTGACCCCGTTCTACGATCCGATGATCGCCAAGGTGATCGCGCACCATGCGACCCGCGAAGGGGCCGCTGCGAAACTCGCCGATGCTCTGTCGCATGCGGAGATCGCAGGCGTGCGGACCAACAATGCCTTCCTCATACGCGCGCTGCGCAACAAGGCGTTCGTGAGCGGCGAGATCGACACCGGCTTTATCGAGCGGCACCTGAGCGAACTTGTGCCGCATGCCGTCATCGATGCGGATGTTCTGGCCGCTGCCGCGCATTTCGTTGCTGCGGAAAACGCCGGCGCATCGGGCGATCCCTGGAATGCGCGAGACAGTTTCCGTCTCGGCGGGATGTCGCGGCAGGTCGTTGACTTCACGGTGGGCGGAAAACGCATCGCCGCAGCACTCAACGGTGCGTCGGCGTCCGGTGACGTTATGCGTCTCGCCAATGGCGATATCGCGGTCATGCGTGCCGGCGAGACGTTCACGCTCAAACCGTTCGACCCATTCGAGGCCGCGGAGCATAGTGGCGAGGCGGCAGACCGCGTCATCACGCCAATGCCCGGCAAAATCATCCAGGTGCTGGTGAAAGCGGGCGACGCGGTGAAGCGCGGCCAGCCGCTGGCGATGCTCGAAGCGATGAAGATGGAGCACACGCTAGCCGCGCCAGCCGACGCGACGGTGGAAAGCGTCTATGTCGCGCAGGGCGATCAGGTCGCCGCCGAAACCGTGGTCGTTCAGTTCGCAAAAGCCGCCGCATGACTCTGCATATCATCAAGCTTTGCGTCGGCGTGGAATCTTTGGAAGAACTGGCCGACTGGCAGAAGAAGCGGCTCGCCGATAAGAAAAAGAAGAAGCAGCCACTGGTGCTGCAACACGTGACGCGCATGACGCCGAAGAAGGCGGACGAGGTGCTCGACGGCGGCTCGCTCTATTGGGTGATCAAGGGCCAGATCGCCGCGCGGCAGAAACTGCTCGCCCTCAAGCCGGTGCAGAAGGAGGGCAAGCCGCATTGCGCGCTGGTCTATGAGCCGAAACTCATTCCCGTGATGCGCCGCAGCCACCGGCCGTTCCAGGGCTGGCGCTATTTCGATCCCAAGGACGCGCCGCCGGATGTGCGCGACGTCAAAGCGGGTAACCTTCCGGAGAAGCTGAAGCTGGAATTGGCGGAGCTCGGGTTGCTCTGACCCTCAACCCTCCCTCAAGGGGAGGGTGGGAGGACGAGCCGCGTAATCCGGTCGCCGAGGCGCGGCACGCCGATCTTGTTCTGCTCGTCCCAGTATACGAACTGTGAAACGACGTTCAGACCCGCTTGCAGCGCAAGTTTGGTGAACAGCGTGGCCGTCATCGGTGCGCGCCAGCCTTCGGCTTTGGCTTGGGCGTGCGTTTCGAGGTCTGCGACGTTGGAGTGGTGAATGATCGCCATGCCGCCGGCCTTCAGGACGCGCGCGATCTCCTTCAGATAAGCGGCGATGACCTCGCGGTCCATGTGCACGAAGGCATCGAACGACCAGACGAAATCGATCGCGTCCGTCGCACTCGGCGGCAGCGATGTCCCGTCGGTGACGAAATAGCCGATGTTGGTTGACGCTGTGAAGCGCTCCTTGCAATACGCGATACAGCTTGGGCTCAGATCGACAACGGTTATGTTTCCAGCACGCGGTGCGAGATACGCGGTCCAGCGGCCGTGGCCGGGTGCGATCTCCAGAACGTGTGTGTTCGCGCTCACATGGGGTACGATCAGATGCGCGACCAGCGACTCTTTCCACGCCGAATAGTCGATGCCGCACGCCGCCGCCTGCCGGTTCCATTCGTCGCCGTGTTCGGGCCAGGCGTGATCCTTGTCCCAGCGCTTCAGGTTTTTGGCGACGTTGTCGCTCATGTGATCGCCATGTTGTCGATCAGGCGCGTGCCGCCGATTTTCGCCGCGGCGAGGATGCGTCCGTCGCGGATCGCGACGTAATCGACGGAGTCGAAGCCCGCATCCAGAAGCGCGCGCTTGGCTTGCTCAGCATCCGCTGCATTGCGCAGGACGATGTTCATGCGGCCTGCAATCTTGCGCTCCTGCGGCTTGAGATAGGCGTTGCGTGACGACATGGCGAGGCCATCGGGCTCGCGCAGGATCGGCGCGCCGACGATCTCGACGGGCAGAGCCAGATCGGTGACTAGGCGCCCGATCACCTGCAGCTGTTGCCAGTCCTTCTCGCCAAACACCGCGACATCGGGCGCGACGGCGATAAGGAGCTTGGCGACGACCGTCGCGACGCCGGAAAAGAAGTGCGGCCGGAAGTCCGTCTCCAGACCTTCGCTCGGGCCGCCGACTTCGATGCGCGTCGCGAAGCCGTCGGGATACATTTCGGCCACGGATGGCGCGAAGATGAGGTCGGCATGGCCGGCGAGCATCGACGCATCGCTGTTCAGGTCGCGCGGATAGCGGTCGAAATCTTCGTGCGGCGCGAACTGGGCCGGGTTCACGAAGATGCTGACGACGGTCCTGTCCGCGCGGGATTGTGTCTCGGTCGCGAGCGACAAATGCCCGGCGTGCAGCGCGCCCATTGTCGGCACCAGACCGACGCGCTGACCGGCACTGCGCCAGCCCGCGACATGCGCGCGCAACGCGGCGATTGACGTGACAATTTCGGGTGTTTTCATGCGACGGAACATTAGCTTGGCCGGGCCCGCCCCGCTAGGATGCCGCCGCGATTCAAAGCCCCCACGACCGATGACATTTCCTCCCCTGCGCAAAGCCATTTCCGACGTCTATCTCGCCGACGAAAACAGGATCGTCGCGGAACGCATGGCGCAGGCCCGGCTCACGCCCGACGAGGCGCGCGCGACGCATGCCCTGGCCGAAGACCTCGTGAAGCGCATCCGCAAGGAGGGCGCGAAAACCGGCGGTGTCGATGCGTTCATGCAGGAATATTCGCTCTCCGGCCCCGAAGGCGTGGCGCTGATGTGCCTGGCCGAGGCGTTGCTGCGCATTCCGGACAGCGAGACCGCCGACAAGCTGATCCGGGACAAGGTCGGGTCCGCGGATTGGGGCAGCCACAGGAACAAATCCGACTCCCTGTTCGTGAATGCCTCCACCTTCGCGCTGATGCTCACCGGCCGGATCGTCAAGCTCGACGAAACCGCAAAGTGGGATTTCGAGGGCATCTTCAAGAAGCTGATCGCGCGCTCCGGCGAACCTGTGATCCGCCAGGCCGTGATGTACGCCATGCGTATTCTCGGCAAGCAGTTCGTGCTCGGCCGAAACATCGGCGAAGCGATGAAGGAAGCACGAACGCAGGAGAAGGAGGGCTATCGCTATTCCTTCGACATGCTGGGCGAGGCTGCCTACACCGCGCACGACGCGAAACGGTATGCCCAATCCTATCGCGACGCCCTGGCGGCGATTGCGGCGGCGCACCCGAAAGACGGCAAGTCGATCTTCGAGCGGCCGAGTATTTCCGTGAAGCTCTCCGCGCTGCACCCGCGCTATGAATGGATCAAGCGCGAACGCGTGATGAGCGAGTTGCTGCCTATCGTGGTGGCGCTGGGCGAGCAGGCACGTGCGAACGATTTGGCGTTGACCATCGATGCCGAAGAGTCCGACCGCCACGACCTGATGCTCGATTTCTTTGAAGCGGTCGGGGAAGCGCCATCGCTCAAGGGCTGGAATGGCCTTGGCCTGGCTGTGCAAGGGTATCAGAAACGCGCGCTGCCGACGTTGGCGTGGCTCACCGACCTGGCGCGTCGCCAGAACCGGCGCATACCTGTGCGTCTCGTGAAAGGTGCGTACTGGGACACCGAGATCAAGCGCGGGCAGGAGCAGGGCCTTGTCGACTATCCTGTGTTCACGCGCAAAGCCGCGACCGACACATCATATATCGCCTGCGCGCGGGTGATGCTGGCGGCGAGCGATGCGATCTATCCGCAATTCGCGACCCACAACGCGCACACCGTCGCGGCGATCGATACGCTGGCGGCTGGGCGCACGGATTTCGAATATCAGCGCCTGCACGGCATGGGCGAGGCGCTGCACGATCTGTATCGCGACATCCGCAAGGGTGTCGGTACGCGTATCTATGCGCCGGTCGGAAGCCACGAGGACCTGCTCGCCTATCTTGTGCGGCGTCTGCTTGAGAACGGCGCGAACACATCGTTCGTCAATCGTCTCGCCGACGACGAAGCGCCGCTCGACGACATCATCGCCGATCCCGTGACGACACTCAGCAAGGAAACACCGTTGCGCAATCCCCGCATCCCGCTGCCGGCCGATATGCTGCCGGGCCGCAAGAACTCCAGCGGTTTCGTCTGGGCCGATCCGACCAAGAGCGAGCCTATGATCGCCGCGATGAAGGCGTCACTGGAGACGCTGCCGACCGCTGGTCCTATCGTGTCGGGCAAGGAAACCGGCAAGGAATTCCACGACGTCTTCGATCCTTCCGACCGCACGCGTCAAATCGGCAAGGTCGCCGAAGTCTCCGAAGCCGATGTCAGCGGCGCGCTCGATGCCGCGACGCGGGCGCAGCGCGACTGGGATGCGCTGAAGGGCAACGCGCGTGCGACGATCCTCGAAAAGGCTGCCGATCTTTTTGAAGACAACAGTGCGGAGCTTATGGCGCTGGCCGTGCGCGAAGGCGGAAAGATTCTGCCCAACGCGCTTGGCGAGTTGCGCGAGGCGGTCGATCTGTTGCGCTACTACGCCGGACAGGCGCGGGAGAAATTCGAGAATCCTATCGAGCTTCCGGGTCCAACGGGCGAGTCCAACCAGCTTTCGCTGCACGGGCGCGGACCGTTCTTCTGCGTCGCACCATGGAATTTTCCTCTTGCGATCTTCATCGGGCAAGTTGCCGGTGCGCTCGCGGCCGGAAATACCGTGCTGTCGAAGCCTGCGGAGCGCACACCGCTGATTGCCGCCGCCGCCGTGCGCCTGATGCACAAGGCCGGCGTGCCTGCGGATGCGCTTCACCTGTTGCCGGGCCGCGGTTCGAAGATCGGCAAGATCGTGTTGTCCGACACGCGTCTCGCCGGTGTCGCCTTCACGGGATCGACTGAGACCGCGATCACCATCAACCGGGCGCTCGCCGCGCGCGATGGCGCGTTGCCTGCCATCGTCGCAGAGACCGGCGGCCAGAATGCGCTGATCGTGGATTCGACCGCGCTGCCGGAACAGGTCGCGCGCGATGTGCTGGCGTCGGCATTCGACAGCGCAGGTCAGCGATGCTCGGCTTTGCGCGTGATGTTCGTGCAGGACGATGTGGCCGACAAGATGATCGAGATCATCAGCGGCGCGATGGACGAGTTGAAGCTGGGCGATCCGTTCCTGCTCTCGACCGACATCGGTCCGGTGATCGACGAGGCGTCGCGCCAGACGCTGCAAGAACACGCCGACCGCATGACGCGCGAGGCGAAGTTGCTGCGCAAGCTGACACTCGGCCCGGACTGCGCGAACGGCGTGTTCTTCCCGCCGCACGCGTTCGAGCTGCAGTCGCTCGACCAACTCAAGCGCGAAGTGTTCGGCCCGGTGCTGCACATCATCCGCTATCAGGGCAGCAAGCTCGACAAGGTGTGCGACGCGATCAACGCGACCGGCTACGGCCTCACCCTCGGCATCCACAGCCGCATCGAGGAAACCGCGCAGCTCGTGCGCGAGCGCATCAAGGTCGGCAACATCTACGTCAACCGCAACCAGATCGGTGCGGTTGTCGGTGTTCAGCCCTTCGGCGGCGAGGGCCTGTCCGGCACCGGACCGAAGGCGGGCGGACCGCACTACATGCTCCGCTTCGCGCTGGAGCGCACCTACACGGTGAACACAACGGCGGCCGGCGGCAACGCAGCACTGTTGAGCGCGGGCTGATGCCAGTTCTGATCGGCGCATTCGGGATCGTTATGCTGATCCTGCTGTTCCGCATCGGCATCACGATGGATTCGAAGAGGCTCGCGCGGCTTGCGCGGTTTACCGCAATCGGCGTGTTGAGCGCGATCGCGATCTTTCTCGGGGTGACAGAGCGCTGGTTGCCGGCCGTGTTTCTTGGCGGCGTGGTGTGGGCGCTTCTGCAGGGCGTGCGGCTATGGCCCGCGGGACAACCTGACGATGGAATAGGCGACGCGCCGCGATACCAACAGCCGACGACGAGCAAAATGACGCGCACCGAGGCGCTGCGGGTTCTGGGTCTCCAGGATGGCGCGAACGAAGAGGACGTCCGCGCGGCGCACCGCAAGCTGATCCTGCAAAATCATCCGGACAAGGGCGGTTCCGACTATCTGGCGTCAAAAATTAACGAAGCGAAGGACGTGTTGTTGCCCTAGCGGTCCCGCGTTGCTTCGCAACCATCGGATGCTATGGTCCCGCGTGATCGTTTTCTTGGATTTGCGATGCTGAAGACGCTGACGGCACTACTCCTTCTGACGCCTGCGGCGGCGCAGGCATTCACCAAGTGCGACCTGACGGATATCGGTGGACCCGGCGCCGCGATTGTCGAGGAGGCATCCAATCCCGTGGTATCCGGCACATTTGCCTACGCCGCGTTCGCGCAGGACAAGAAGGTCCAGGTGCTTGTCGCGCAGAACGGCGGCGCCACGCAGCAAGCGCTACAGACCGTCTCCGATCAATCGCAACCCGTTTCCAATGTTCGTCTCGCCGCTGCCGGCAAATATCTCTACGTCACCTGGCTGCAGGGACCGCGGAGAACGTCTCACCTCTTTGTCGCCGCCAATAAAAATCACGGGCAAGCCGGCAGTTGGGGCAAGCCCGTCGATCTCGGCGAAGTACGTCACTCGCTTCAACAGATTTCGGCGGACGGCAACAACGTGCATATCGCTTATGTACGGACCGACGGTCACACCGGAGTCGTCAGCAGCAGCAACAACGGTCATGCCTTCACGCCTGCTGTGGACCTTGGAGACGGCGATGGCGAAGTCGTTGTCGCCAGTCTCGGGGAGGATGTCTATGTCGCTTGGGAGTTCGGAAGACAGTCCGATCTTCCGAGCGTGGACTTCGCGGTCAGCCACGACGGCGGCGCCCACTTTACCGTGAAGAACATCAGCGACAACGGCACACGCCACGCGCACGAGCCGATCCTGTCGCTGAACCTGAAAACCGGACGTTTGTCGCTGGTCTGGCGTGAGGACCTGCCGCAAATCGCCGTCTATCTGCAGAGCAACGATCACGGCAACACCTGGAGCGAGCCGCTGACGATCGACGACGAATCCCGGCAGGTCATGGTTCAGGATGCCGACGACAAGGTCTACATATCTTATCTGAAGGACTACACGATCGATTCCAGTAAGGACTGGCAGGTTCAGATCGCGATCAGCTCCGACAGCGGAAAAACCTTTCCCGAAATCCACAATCTGAGCGGTCCGACGGGCATCAGCACGATTGTCGGCGACAATCAGCGTCCGGTTCCTTGGGCTGGCGGCGGGCAGATCCGCGTCACGGGAATTGCGGTTGATGGCGCGCGCATCTGGAGCGGCCGCGGCGGCAAGATGAACGCCAACCCCGTCTATCTTGGACCGGGTGAACTCGCCGCGCCGCAGGGAAATGTCGCGTTGTGGCAAGAGCCGGAAGGCGTCGTCACCTACGCCTACTGCCACCAGTAAATCGCCAGACCGTTCGTCTTAACGAGTCGCGAGCGCTGCGAAGCAGGTTTGGCCCCGCTCGGTCAGCCGCGAGCACACTTCACGTGCTTCGCGTTCCACGAAGGGGCCGAAGCGGGCGCGGAACAGCGTCTGCCCATCGACCGCCTTGAACGGCACAACGATGCGTGATGCCTGGCCAAGAACATCCATGGAATGCTCTGCGTAGCTTGCGAGTTGGGCGTTGGCGATCGTCTTGTTCGCGAACGCGCCGATCTGGATCGTCCAATCCTGCGCCTTCAGCCGCGATGCGGAGAATGTCGAGTCGTCGCTGTAATCGCCTTCGCCGGTTTCCTCGCGGATCGCCTTCTTCTGGTTCGGGTGATAGGCCGCCACCACCACGTTCTTGGGCTTCGGCGAAGGTATCGGCAGCGTCTTGTTCTGCGCCACCAGAAACGCCTGAGGGATCGCCGGGCGGGGCTTGGGCGTGGGGTAATTCATCGCGACGCGCGGCGCAGGAGGTACGGGCTGCGCGTCGGGCGGCGGCGGTGTCTGCATGACGACGGTGCGCTGGGGCGGTGGTGTTTGCGCCGCGACGCGTGCGTAGTTCTGCGCAGGAACCGGAATTGGCGGCGCTATCTCGTTGCCTTGATCGTCGCGGTCGGACAGCGTCTCCGCCGCATCTTCGTCTTCCGGATCGGCGGCGGCTTGCTGCGTCGCGCGGTTCAGATCAACCGCTGCAACGGCGACAGGCGCGCTTTGGACCTGCCACGGCACCTTGATGCTCGCGACCATCGTCGGATTCTGCTGGATCTGCGCGAAGGTGTTGTCGAGCAGGTTCATCATCTCGCGGTCGCGGCGATGCGCGGTCACGCCACCCATCACCACGGCGATGATGTGATTGCGTCCGCGAACCACGGACGAAACAAGATTGAAACCGGATGCGCCGGTGTAGCCGGTCTTGATGCCGTCTGCGCCCTGATAACGGCCGATCAGATTGTCATGCGTCGGATAGGTGACGCCGCGATAGGTGAAACCCGGGATTCCGAAATAGTGGAAGTACTGCGGATAGTCGTACGCCACATGGTGCGCGAGCACGGCGAGGTCAGCGGCGGTCGAGATTTGCAGCGGATCGGGGAGGCCCGAGGCGTTGTGATAGAACGTGTCCTTCATGCCGAGCTGTCGCGCGCGCGCGGTCATCATCTCTGCGAAATGCGATTCCGTGCCGCCCAGCGCCTCGGCGATGGTTACTGCCACGTCATTGGCGGAGCGCACGACGATGGCTTCAATCGCCGAATTGACGCTGATCGTGTCACCGGGCTGCATATGCAGCTTGGTCGGCTTCTGCGCCGCGGCATGGGCCGATACGGGCAGCGGCGTAGCCATGTTGACGTCGCCGCGCTTCAGCGCATCGAACAGCAGATACAGAGTCATCATCTTGGTGAGTGACGCGGGATGGCGCTCGGCATAGGCGTTGCGGGCGTACAGCACTTTGCCCGTGGCGCCGTCGACGACCATGGCGGCGTCTTTGGACGGATCGGTCAGGCTGGCAGGCATGGCAGCGTGGTGGCTGGCCCAGCGATGGTGGCGGGCGCGGGCCTGGACAGGGCCAGCGGCAAGGGCTGCGGCCAGGGCAAGAACAGCGATCGCCTTTACCGGCGTGCTGAATCGGGTCCGTGCCCGGTCGAGCATCAACAGCCTCAACGCGAAAAGTTACGCCAACCCCACCGCCGGGAAACAGACCAAATCACAGGGAGCGGCGCAAGCGGAAATTCGAAATATACGATAAAATACGGACGTTTACGATTGGTTAATAATTCAATTCACGCATGTGATTTGGGTTGAAATACCCCCCTTGACATCGGCCATGTTGCACCGCATATAAGTCATGTTGCAGTGCAACAGCGCCGAGCCGGACCCCCTGAATGTCTCGCGGTGCCCCACGAAACAGGAGATTTGCAATGGCGAAGTCCAAGACCACTGAAAAGACCATCGACGCGACCGAGAACATGGAATCCGCGATGAAGAACGGCACGGAAGCCCTCAAGACCGGCTTCGAGAAGGCCGTGAAGAATTACGACCACTTTGTCGGTTACGGCAAGGAGACGGTCGAAGCCTACACGAAGGCCGCCAATGTGGCCGCCAAGGGCGCCGAAACGCTCCACAACGAGATTTTCGCGTTCTCCAAGCAGTCCTTCGAGAACACGGTTGCCCAGACCAAGGCGCTGATGTCCACGAAGTCCGTCCATGAGGCTTTCGAGCTTCAGAGTGACTTCGCGAAGACTCAGTTCGAAGGCTATGTCAGCAAGATGACGCAGCTCAGCGAACTCGTCGTCGCCACCACGAAGGATTCGTTTGCCCCGATCCAGGGCCGCGTCCAGGCGTGGGTTGACGTCGTGCAGAACGCGCGCGCTGCCTAAATAACTATCGTTCCGCCGGTTCCTCCCCCCTCCTAAATGGCGGAGCGATGCAAAGGGCCCGGGCTTAATTGCCCGGGCCCTTTCGCATTTTTTCAAACTCTTCCTATATAAACCGTGGGTCACGATTGCTGTTGCAATCCGGAGGCCCGTTCCCGTTAAACTCACGGAATGCGTCGGACACGGCGATGAGAGACAAACGCGATGGCGGCGGCCTGATCGGCAATGGCGGTTCCGGAACCGGAACCGGCATCGTTACGAAAACACGCCCGAAGACCAAGAAGCCGTCGCTCTACAAAGTCCTGATCCTGAACGACGACTACACGCCGATGGAATTCGTCGTCCACATTCTGGAGAAGTTCTTCAACAAGGGACGGGAGCAGGCGGTCGAGATCATGCTGCATGTCCATCGTCACGGTGTGGGCATTTGCGGCGTGTTCACGTTCGAGGTCGCCGAAACCAAAGTCGCGCAGGTGATTGAGTTCGCCCGCCGTCACCAGCATCCGCTACAATGCACCATGGAGAAGGAATAGAACGCACGATGCCATCACTCTCGCGTCATTTGGAACAGGCCCTGCATCGCGCGATCAAACTCGCCAGCGACCGCCATCACGAATACGCGACGCTCGAACATCTTCTTCTGTCGCTGCTCGACGATCCCGATGCCGCGCAGGTGTTGAAGGCTTGCAACGTCGATTCCGATCCGTTGCGTCACAATCTGCAGAAATATGTCGACGAAGAGCTGATGACGCTGGTCATCGAGGATGGCGAAGACGCCAAACCGACGACCGGATTCCAGCGCGTCGTCCAGCGCGCGGTGCTGCACGTCCAGAATTCCGGCCGCGATGAAGTGACGGGCGCAAATGTTCTGGTCGCCCTGTTCACGGAGCGCGAGAGCCACGCCGTCTACTTCCTGCAAGAGCAGAACATGACGCGGCTCGACGCGGTGAGTTACATCAGCCACGGCATCGCGAAGCGCCCCGGCATGAGCCAGGCGAAACCCGTGAAGGGCGCCGACGAGGACGAAGACGGCGAGAAGCCCGTGAAGCAGGGCACCGAGGCGCTCGAAGCCTACTGTGTGAACCTGAACGAGAAGGCGAAATCCGGCCGCATTGATCCGCTGATCGGTCGCGAGGCCGAAGTCGAGCGCACGATCCAGATCCTGTGCCGCCGCCAGAAGAACAACCCGCTGTTCGTCGGCGATCCGGGCGTCGGCAAGACCGCCATCGCCGAGGGCCTCGCGCGCAAGATCATCAAGAACGAAGTGCCCGAAGTCCTGCGCGACAACGTCATCTATTCGCTCGACATGGGCGCGCTGATCGCCGGCACGCGCTATCGCGGCGATTTCGAGGAACGCCTGAAATCCGTCGTCAAGGAACTCGAAGGCCTGAAGGGCGCGATCCTGTTCATCGATGAGATCCACACCGTCATCGGTGCCGGCGCGACAAGCGGCGGTGCGATGGACGCGTCGAACCTGCTCAAGCCTGCGTTGCAGGCCGGCCTGCTGCGCTGCATCGGCTCGACGACCTACAAGGAATATCGCCAGTACTTCGAGAAGGATCGCGCGCTGGTGCGCCGTTTCCAGAAGATCGACGTGGCGGAGCCGTCCATTCCGGACGCGATCAAGATTCTCAAAGGCATCGCGCCGTATTATCAGGAATATCACAAGCTCCGTTACACCGCCGAAGCGATCAAGGCGGCGGTGGAGCTGAGCGCGAAATACATCAACGACCGCAAGCTGCCGGATAAGGCGATCGACGTGCTCGACGAGGTCGGTGCGTCGCAGATGCTGGTGCCGGAATCGCGCCGCAAGAAGATCATCGGCGTCAAGGAAGTGGAAGATGTGATCGCCAAGATGGCGCGCATCCCGCCAAAATCCGTTTCCAAATCCGACACCGAGGCGCTGCGCTCGCTCGAAGACGATCTCAAGCGCGTCGTGTTCGGTCAGGACAACGCGATCCATCAGCTCTCATCGGCGATCAAGCTCGCGCGCGCGGGGTTGCGCCAGCCGGAGAAGCCCATCGGCTGCTATCTGTTCAGCGGCCCGACCGGCGTCGGCAAGACCGAGGTCGCCAAGCAGCTCGCCGCCATCATGGGCGTGGAGCTGATCCGCTTCGACATGTCGGAATATATGGAGCGTCACACCGTCAGCCGCCTGATCGGCGCGCCGCCGGGCTATGTCGGCTTCGACCAGGGCGGTCTGCTCACCGACGGCGTTGACCAGCATCCGCATTGCGTGCTGCTGCTCGACGAGATCGAGAAGGCGCATCAGGATCTGTTCAACATCCTGTTGCAGGTGATGGACCACGGCAAACTCACCGACCACAACGGCAAGAAGATCGACTTCCGCAACGTCGTGCTGATCATGACCACGAATGCGGGCGCGTCAGACGCCGCAAAAGAGGCCATCGGCTTCGGCCGCGGCAAGCGCGACGGCGAGGACGAGGAAGCGATCAAGAAGCTGTTCACGCCCGAATTCCGAAACCGCCTCGACGCGACGATCACGTTCGCACCCCTCAGCCGCGGCACCATCGACCATGTCGTCGAGAAGTTCGTGCTCGAGCTGGAAGCGCAGCTGGTGGACCGTGACGTGACATTCGACCTGACACCGGAAGCCACACGCTGGCTCGGCGAAAAGGGCTACGACGACGCCTTCGGTGCCCGCCCGCTCGCGCGCGTGATCCAGGACAACATCAAGAAGCCGCTCGCCGACGAAATTCTCTTCGGCAAACTCAAGGACGGCGGCACGGTACGTGTGCTTCTGGATCGCGAGAACGACAAATTGGCGTTCGAGTTCGTCGCGGCAGATGCCAAGCCGCGTCCGCCTGCATCACGGAAGAAGAAGTCCGAGCCGGAAGAGAGCGTTTAGCTCCATCTCTCATATGCTGTGTTAGCATCCCTTCGACCCTCCCCTTGAGGGAGGGTCGAAAAATCCGAAGGATTTTTCGGGGAGGGGTATTGGCGCAATCCGATCCAACGCGTCGTGCACTGCACAATCGTGGCAACGCCCGCGCGCTGCGCCTCAACGCCACCGAATGCGAACGAAAACTTTGGGCGATCTTGCGGAAGAAGCAATTCGCAGGCTTGCGCTTCCGCCGTCAGCAGCCGCTCGGTCCTTACATCGCCGATTTCTACTGCTCCACTGCAAAACTTATCGTCGAACTCGACGGGAGCCAGCACGGTCTGGACGAAAATGTTGCCTATGACGAAGCGCGCACCGCCTGGCTGAAAAGGCGCGGCTACCGCGTTCTGCGCTTCTCAAACGAAGTATTTCTCAAGTATCGCGACGTCGTCATCGATTCGATCGCGTTCCATTGTCGAGACCGGCGTACCCCTCCCCGAACCGCCTTCGGCGGTTCGACCCTCCCTCAAGGGGAGGGTGGAGTAATTACTGCTCATTCTGTGGCAACCCATCCGCGATGTCATAGTAGTCGCCCTTATCCGCCGTGAAGATGTGGATCGCGAGTTTGGTGTTGGCGGGTTTGTCGAACGCGCCCATCGCGAGGCCGATCCAGTCGCGGAAGATGGGGTCGAAGAACATCGGCGAGCCGCAGGTCCTGCAGAAGCCGCGGCGCACTTTTTCCGATGAGCGGTACCAGGTGACGTTCTCGCTGCCCTCGATCGTCACGCGCTCGCGCGGGATGTCGGTGCCGGAATAATAATGGCCGGAGGATTTGCGGCAGATCGTGCAGTGGCACGCGTCGGGCGGAACCAGTTCGCCATCGACGCTGAAGCGCACCGCGCCGCAGAGACAGGACCCCGTGTGCATCGCGTTGCTCTCCTTCGCGTTTCGGTACGTAACAAAATGTGAGGACGTCCGATACTTGAAGCGGGCCCTCGCGATCCCATTTTTGGTCGCTGGCGGCGCGCTTCGTCAAATTATTTGGTGCGGCGCAGCGAAGGAGAATGATTGGTGAGGATGTTCAACGAGATAGCTGCAGCGAAGGGTATTTGAATTGCGATTTTTAAAAAAACTCTTGTCTGTTCTGTACAGCACTTCGGGCGGGGCGGTGCAAAAATCGCAATTCAAATACGCAATATGATTGCGCGGGAGAGGGATGGATGAGCGACACGATCACCGGCGGATGCCTCTGCGGCGCGGTACGCTATGAAGCGCGGGGCGAGCCGGCCTATGCGGGCTATTGCTATTGCAACGATTGCCGGCGCGCGTCGGGCTCCGGCTATATCGGGTTCATGGGATTTCCGGCCGCGGCGATTGCGATCACGGGCGCGGTGCTGATCCATTCGCACCAGCTCAGCGACGGCCGCGTCTCCGATCGCAACCACTGCGCGACCTGCGGAAGCCTCGTCTATGGCGGCATCGTGGGGCGGGTCGATAGCCACACGATCTATGCGGGCTCGCTCGACGATCCATCGCGGTTCAAACCCACGATGGCGATCTTCGCGCGCGAGAAGGCGCCTTGGGTTGTCGTGCCCGAGGGCGTGGCGCTGTTCGACCGTATGCCGGGCGCGTAATGCGCCAAGCGTCAGATGCGGCGGACCGCCCGCACACCCGAGAACGGAATGTGCTTCGGGGTGCCTTTCTTGGGCGTCTTCGCTGTGTCGTATGGGTTCTTGTAGTGCAGCGCTTTCGCCAGGTTTCTGCCGCGGATAATTCCCGCCGAGTGATAAGCGAGTCCCCAGGAATCGATCGCCGACATATCCGGGAACACACACATCTCAAGCACGTCGGTCGGATCGGTGTTCAAGACCCATCCGCCGCCCGCGGCGTTGATGCCGCCGAACAGATCGGTTCCGCCGAGCAGCGAGCAGTAGCAGGAGCCCGGATTGCCGTTGCAGCTGCCCATCGGCACCTGCGCGTAATAAGCGAGGGCCGCGAGCGTCGGCTGTTTGGTTTCAAGCGTGCTCAGAAGCACGTCGATGTGGCTACCATCCCTCGGAGATGTGAAATGGCAGAAGCCCGCGCTGCCGGAGAGCGTCAACGGATCGCCGCCGTTCGTGCCGTATGTCGGAATGCGCGTCTGCACGATGCCGCCATTGTTGATGCAATGATGCACGCCGTCGGCGGCATTGGCTGCGCTCGCTGCGAACAATAGTCCCGCGACAATTGCGAGACCGAGTTTGATGGTTCCGAACGTCATGAGCCGCTCCCAAGCGTGTCTGGGGCGAGACTCTCACGTTCCCGCGGGCACGGCAACATCAGAGGCTAATACGGACGGCCTGCCTCGATAATCCGCCGGGCGCGGCGTTCCTCGCGGGCGTGGTTGATCGACAGAACAGCGTGCAGAACGCCGATGGCCCAGAGGACAAAGCCTGCGTGATGAAAGATGATCGTGATCCACAGCACGAAAGACAGCATGTAGAGGATCAGGTTGGCGAGCGCCTGGAACGGCTTGCCCGTGAGGAGCAAGGCCAGCGGCGAACAGAAAAAGGCCAACAGATAGATCATCGTCGCCTATATATAGGGCGCGTTTTGCCGGGATTAAAGGGCCGCCCGGATCTTCGCCGCGATGGGTTCCAGAACCTCAGGCTTCACCATGGCCCGGCCGTGGAGCTTTAGGTCCAGACCATCAGCGCGCGGCAGGATGTGGAAATGAATGTGCGGAACGCTCTGTCCGGCTGCCGCGCCGTTCAGCTGCGCGAGCATGACGCCATGTGCGGCGAGGCCCGTCTTGACGGCGCGCGCCACTTTCTGCGTGGTCTTGATCAGCGCCGCAGCCCCTTCGGCCGACAGATCGAGAATCCCTTCCGCCGGTTCTTTGGTGATGACCAGCGTGTGTCCCTCGACCGAGGGCATGATGTCCATGAACGCGAGCGTGAGGTCATCCTCATACACCGCCACCTTCGGCAATTCGCCGCGCAGGATGCGCGCAAAGATGTTGCTTTCGTCGTAGGCCATCAGCGTTCTCCACGATCGGCGTCGGTTTTTCGGAACGGTCCATGTTCTGCAAGCTCGTCGATGTGTTCCGCGATGGCTTCGCGTTCGCGCTTGAGATAGTCGTCGATGGCGCGGCGCAGGCCGGGATGCGCGATGTAGTGCGCGCTGTAGGTTGTCGTCGGCATGTATCCACGGAGAAGCTTGTGTTCGCCTTGCGCGCCGGCTTCGACCTTGCGTAATCCGCGCGCAATCGCGAACTCGATGGCCTGGTAGTAGCAGGTCTCGAAATGCAGGAAGGGTACGAACTCGCTGCAGCCCCAGTTGCGGCCGAACAGGGTTTCGCCACCGAAGAAGTTGAGCGCGCCGGCGATGTAGCTGCCGTTGCGCTTCGCCAAGATAAGCAGGATCTGGTCGGCAATGCTCGCGCCAACGCGGCTGAAGAATTCGCGCGTGAGGTACGGGTGGCCCCATTTGCGGCCGCCGGTGTCCATGTAAAACGCGAAGAAGGTGTCCCACGCGGCTTCCGTCAGATCGCTGCCGGTCAGCCAGTCGAATTCGACGCCCTCTGCACGCACCGCTTCACGTTCCTTGCGGAGGTTCTTGCGCTTCGACGAGTTCAATTCACCAAGGAACTGGTCGAAGGTCGCGTAGCCGCGGTTCTCCCAATGGAACTGTTGATCGGTGCGCAGGAGATAACCGGCTTCACCCGCTGCACGCCATTCGTCTTCCGTCAGAAACGTGATGTGCAGAGACGAGGCATGAAGCTCTTTCACGGCATTTGCGCCGGTCGATAGCAACGCCGCGCGCATCGCACTTTCATCCCCGCCAGGCGCGATCAGCATTCGCCGCCCGGTCGCGGGCGTGAAGGGCACGCAGGACTGAAGCTTGGGATAATAGTCACCCCCCGCACGCTCAAGCGCATCGGCCCAAGCGTGATCGAAGACATACTCGCCTTGGCTATGGTTCTTCAGATAGAGCGGCAGGATACCTTCGATCTGGCGGTCGCGCTCGACGACAAGATGCAGCGGTCGCCATCCAGTTTTTGCCGTCGCGGAGCCTGATGCTTCTACGGCATCGAAAAACTCATAGCGCGTGAACGGATTTTCGGTGCCCGCGCATGCGTCCCATGCCGTCCGCCCGATGTCGAACGCGCGGCCTGCCAGACGTGCCGAAAACTCCGATCCCGTCACGCGATTTCGAACACGGCCTCGACTTCGGTGGCCACCCCACGCGGGAGAGAGCCCGCACCAACAGCTGCACGCGAATGTTTACCCGCGTCGCCGAACACCTCCTGGAACAGATCGGATGCGCCATTGGCGACTTCCGGGTGCTGGGTGAAGTCCGGCGCAGCGTTGACGAACACGCCGACCTTTACACAGCGCTTTACGCGATCGAGATCGCCGCCACATGCGGCCTTGACCTGCGCAATGACATTGATCGCGCACAACCGCGCCGCGGCCTTGCCATCTTCCAGCGAGATATCCGCTCCAACCTTGCCGACATATTTCAGGCCGTCTGTGGCCATCGTGACCTGTCCGGAGATGAAGACCATGTTCCCGGTAACGACATAAGGCACATAACTCGCCACCGGCGCGGGCGGGGCGGGGAGGATGATGTTCAATTCCTGCAGGCGCGCGTCTATCTTGCCGGGCATGGGTCTTCCTTTCGTGATGAACCAAGCTACCGCGCCGCCGCGGCCCACGCTATAGAAAGCCGATGATGGAGCGACTTGACGCAGACGAACTGTGCCCCGTGCGCGACGGGTTCACATGGCCCGCCGAATGGTCGGAACACGCGCGCACATGGATGTGCTGGCCATGCCGCACCGAAGCGTGGGGAGGGCCGGAAGGACTGCTGCGCGCCAAGCAGGCATTCGCCCGCGTCGCGCGCGCGATCACGACGTTTGAGCCGGTAACGATGACCGTTCGCCCCCACGATGCGGCAGAGGCGAGGCTCGCCTGCGCGGGCAAGGTCGAGATTTTCGAGGTACCGCTGGACGACAGCTGGGCGCGCGACATGGGCCCGACGTTTCTGCGCAAGGCAGATGGTACGCATGCAGCGGTGCAGTGGCGGTTCAACGCCTGGGGCAACAAATATCAGCCGTACAATGAGGACGCACAGCTCGCCACCCGCATCGCCAAGGCGACCGGCGCGCGCATTTACGACGCTCCGCTGTTCAACGAAGGCGGCGCGATCCACAGCGACGGGCAGGGTACATTGCTCACGATGGAGCAGACGCTGCTGAACGCGAACCGAAATGCCAACCTCACGCAGCAGGAGGTTGAGGAGATTCTCGCACTCTATACCGGTGCGCGCCGCGTGATCTGGCTGGGCGACGGCTTCTCCGATGAGGAGACAGACGGCCATGTGGATAATATCGCGTGCTTTGTGGCGCCGGGCCGGGTGCTTGCCGGTGTGCAGCCGTCGAAATCCCATCCGGATTACGAACCGGCGCGCGAAGTTGTGCGCCGCCTGAAAAAAGCACGGGATGCGAACGGCGACACCATCGATGTCATTGAAATCGAACAGCCGCGCAAGGAGCGGATGGATTGGAACAGCCGCCCGATGCAGGCGAGCTATATCAATTTCTATCTGCCCAATGGTGGCGTTGTGATGCCGGCGTTCGACGATCCGAACGATGAAAAGGCGCGGGCATTGCTCGCGACGTGTTTCCCCGATCGCGACATCCTCCAGATCGACGCGCTCGACATCGTCGAAGGTGGCGGCGGCATCCACTGCATCACCCAACAGGAACCGGCATGAGAAACGTCACCCTGGCAGCCTCGCAGTTCGCCTGTTCCTGGGATGCGCCGAAGAATATCGCGAAAGCGAAGGAGCTTGTCCGCGCGTCGGCCGCGAATGGCGCGAATGTCATCCTGATCCAGGAATTGTTCGAGACTCCGTATTTCTGTCAGGACCAGCTTGTCGATCACTTCAAGCTCGCGGCGCCGGCGGAGGGCAATCCGCTGCTCGCCGAAATGTCCGACCTGGCGAAGGAACTCGGTGTCGTGTTGCCGGTGAGCTTCTTCGAGAAGGCCGGACACGCGCATTTCAATTCCCTGGCGATGATCGATGCGGACGGCCGGGTTCTCGGCGTCTATCGCAAGTCGCACATCCCCGACGGCCCCGGCTATCAGGAGAAGTATTACTTCACGCCCGGCGACACCGGTTTCAAGGTCTGGAACACGAGGTTCGGCGCGATGGGCGCTGGCATCTGCTGGGACCAGTGGTTTCCGGAGAGCGCGCGCACGATGGCGCTCATGGGGGCTGAGGTCCTGTTCTATCCGACCGCCATTGGCAGCGAACCGCCGCCCGCGCCGCCGGTCGACTCCAGAGATCACTGGCGCCGCACCATGCAGGGCCACGCCGGAGCGAACATGGTGCCGCTCGTCGCCTCCAACCGCATCGGCACGGAAAAAGGCGAGGCCGGTGAAATGACGTTCTACGGCTCGTCCTTCATCGCCGATGAAACCGGCGCTCTCGTTGCCGAGATGGGCCGCACGGAAGAGGGCATCATCGCCGCAAGCTTCGATCTCGACGCCATCGCGCGCGCGCGTACGTCCTGGGGCCTGTTCCGCGATCGCAGGCCCGAACTTTACGGCGTGATCGGCGGCCACGACGGCCGCTAGCATCCCGTCAACTGGCCGGCGTCTCGTCCGGATCGTCTTGTGTCGCCTCTCGTGCGGCACGGCGTTGCGCACGCCGCACGTCTCTTTTTTGGCTCATAGCGTTGAGCATCTCGACCATACCCGGCTCGTCGTCTGATGAGGCCAGAACGCGATTGTGATGCACGGGGCCGATGTCGCGATACCCGAGCGAGAGAATGTTGCGCTCGTACCATTCCAGGCTCCGCGGCAGGGTCTCCAGAACTATCAGTGGAAGGCAACGTTTCAAGAGGCCAAGCGCACCTTCCAGTGCTTGCTGCTCATACTGTTCCACGTCGAGCTGCAAGACTGAGACGTTTCTGGTTTGCGGAATGACATCGTCAATCGCCACGATGGGAACTGTTTCATAGACCTCGTCGGCGGTTTCCTGCTCCACGAACCTGCTGGCGCCGCCGTGTGCTTCGCCGCTCGCCGACACGCACAATGACCCCGCGCCATCGTGCGCGCCGAGACCGGCGTTGGTCAACGTCACATTGGCAAGACCGTTCAATGCTATCGTTTCCTGGGCGCACAGGAAGTTCTCGCGCGAAGGCTCGAACGCCCAGAGGCGCGCGTCCAGACGAAGCGCGCGCGACAGACCTGGCAGGAAGTCGCCGAAGAACGTCCCGGCATGGACGATATCGCCGTCACCGCAATTCTGCGAAATGAATCGGATCGTGTCTTTCTCCCAGACCTTACCGGCGATGATTGTCCGTGCCGCGGGACGCGTACGCGACGATTTCGGCACGCAGTAACGGCCGTATTTGTTCGATGCGATAATGTGATCCGGTGTCATCGTGGGATCTCTCGCAGCCCGCGGCCTTTGCCGACCGCTTCGCCCCCGAATTTTGCGCGGACCTTGTCCATCGCGTGCTCGGCCTTGGCGCGTTTGCCGGCCCCTCTGTCGACGAGATCGTCGGGATCGCAGTCGCCTGCGGCGCAGATGTTGTGAAGACCGGCGCCGATCAGGCGATAGAAGGTGCCATCGATCTCGCGCTTCAGCATCTCGCGCGCGACACGGAACATGCGGTCGGCAAGCTGGGTCGGTGCGTCGAGCGATACGCTGCGCGTCTTGATCTTGAAGGCCGCTGTGCGAAGCTTCAGCGTCACCGTGCGTCCGCCGAGGTCCATGGCTTTCGCGCGGGCGGAGACCCGCTCGCATTGCCGCCAGAGGATTTTTTCCAGTTCATCATAACGCGCCAAGTTCTCGTTGAAGGTTGTCTCGGAAGAGATGCTCTTCATCTCGTTGGATGGATCGACGGCGCGCGAATCCTGGGCGTGCGACGCGCGATAGAGCCAAAGACCGGTGCTGCCATAGCGGCGCGCAAGATCGCGCTCGTCGGCGTCCTGCAACTGGCCGATACATGTGATGCCGTCCTTAGCAAGTTTGGCCTGCAGCGCGGCACCCGCGCCGCGGATCATGCTAACGGGCTTGTCGCGTAGAAACGCGACCGCCTCGGCCGCGCCGATTACTGCGAAGCCGCGAGGCTTGTCGAGTTCACTGGCGAGCTTGGCGAGAAATTTGTTGCAGGAAAGTCCGATGGAGACGCTGATGCCAATCTCGGCCTCAATACGTTTGGCAAGCGCCGCCATGGTTTTCGCCGGACTCTGGCCGTGAAGTTTCTCGGTGCCAGAGAGATCGAGATAGGCTTCGTCGAGCGACAGCGGTTGAACCATAGGTGTCAGGTCGCGCATCATTGTGCGTATACGGCGGCCTTCTTCGACGTATTTCGCCATACGCGGCTTGATGACGATGGCATTCGGGCAGAGCGCGAGCGCCTTGAACATCGGCATTGCCGAGCGTACACCGTCGATGCGCGCGATATAGCAGCAGGTCGAGACCACGCCGCGTTTTCCGCCGCCCACAATGACGGGCTTATCGGCGAGAGAAGGATCGTCGCGCTTCTCGATAGCGGCGTAAAACGCATCGCAGTCGAGATGCGCGATGGTCAACGCATGAAGTTCCGGGTGCGCGACGATGCGGTGTCCACGGCACTGCGCGCACCGCGCCACGCCATCGGGGGCGTCGGTGAGACAGTCGCGACAGAACGCGCTCATTTTTCCGGCCACAGCCATGCCGCGCCGCGCACACCGCTGGAATCGCCATGCTTGTTCTTCAGGATTGCTGTCGCGCCTTGCGGAGAGAATGCGTAGTGCTCCACACGCGGCGGCAGTTCGGTGTAAAGCAGGTCGATGTTCGACAGCCCGCCACCGATCACGATGGCGTCGGGATCGAAAATGTTGACCAGGGTCGCGATGGCGCGTGCGAAGCGGTCGAGGAATTGCTCCATGGCAATCTTCGCGTCTGCATCCCCACGGGCGGCGGCGGCCGCAATGTCGGGAGCACTGAGACGTTTGCCCGTGCGTTCTTTGAAGCGCGCCTCGAATCCCGGTCCGCTGCACCACGCCTCGATGCAGCCTTTTCGCCCGCAATAGCATCGCGGCGCGTCTTGAACCTCGTCCACTGTCGTGCCGGGCAGAGGGTTATGCCCCCACTCGCCTGCAATCGCATGGGCGCCGGTTAGCACGCGTCCGCCTACGCAAACCCCGCCGCCGACACCCGTGCCGGCGATGATCCCGAACACAACGTCGCGCCCTGCAGCGGCGCCATCTGACGCTTCGGACAATGCAAAGCAATTTGCGTCGTTGGCGACGTGGACGTCCCGGCCGAGTGCGGCTCCGAGGTCTTTATCAAGCGGATGACCGATCAGACGCGTGGCATTAGCATTCTTCACCAGCCCGGTGATCGGGCTGATCGTGCCTGGAATGGCGACGCCGACCGTGCCGCGTGCGCTCAATTCGCTTTCCGCGCCGATGACCAGATCGCGCATGGCCCGGATGACGTCATCGTAGGAGTTCTTCGGCGTCGGCACGCGACGTCGCACGAGTTCGCGCCCATCATCGCCAAGCGCGATGATCTCTGTCTTTGTTCCGCCGAGGTCGATGCCGAGACGCATCTTATGCTTTCAATTGTTCGCAGATGAATGCTTCCGCGGACGCCCAATCTTCCGCGTAATGATGCGCGTGCGGTGAGGGCGCAAGCAATGGCTTCAGCCGTTCATCCCCGATCAGGTGCACACGCACGACATTCGGAGCATGTTCGGTCGCGGAGGCGAGTTGCTGCGGGATATCGTCGATGAAGAAGGCACGCGCGCCCGCACGGTTGGCCAGGTCGCGCACGGCAGGACCTTTCAACCCGCTGTTGGCAACCAGCGGAAGATCGAGGCCGAGGGTCATCAGGTTGCGGATACGCGGACCGGCCTGCGCCGGCGAGATATTCGTGAGCACGACAATGCTCGAAAGCCCGGCGAGCGTTGCGAGCGCGTCCTGTGCGCCTTCGACGGCCTCAAGGCAGTCGAGGTCGCTGCGGAATTCTTCCAGCAGCGCGGTCACTTCCACATCCAGCACCGGAGTACGGTCATCGAGGCGTTTGACGTTGCCGTGGAGACGGTAGCTCGAGAGATCGAGAAACAGACCACGCTCGCGCAGAAACCTGTCGAAGCCCGCGACGAATTGCAGGATCACCTCGTCGGCGTCGACAATCACCAGAGGTCGCCCCCGCGCGATCCGCGGCAGGGCTGCACCGAGACTGAAGTCAGCGCTCACGCGCTCTCCGATGCGTTCATCTTCAGCATGGCCGTGCGGCACTCGTCGAACCAGCTCTGCTCGTCCTGCTCGCAAACACGGCGTATATACTCGCCGAACCGGCGCAGCATTTCCTTGTTCTGTGCTTCGCTCAGCTCTTTGTAGCGATCGCGCTTGGCCTTGTTCTTCTGCGTAGGCGCTTCAGCGAATGCGTAGTATTTCACCGCTTTCCGGTCGGATTTGATCTGCAGGTAATCCTCGATCTGGCCGATCGCTTCGTCGGGCAGAAATGCCACCGTGTCATAGCTGAGGCGGAGAGCGCCCTTGATCGCTGCCCATCTGCGAAAGTCCACAATGCGGTTGCGCACGTTACGCTGCGCGCGCCGCATGAGTTCGATTCCGCCAAAGGCTTCGAGGCCTCTTTCTCGCGCCTTCTCGGCGGCGTCCATAAGCGAAAGACACATCTCACGCGGGTCGCGGTATGACGTGATAATCCGAAGCTTGCCGTTTTGCTGTTGTTGCTCGATCCACGCGAAATCCGCTTCAGGGAAATGCGAATGCGTCTTCACGGCGATTAGGCGGTCAGGACCGATCTCATCCAGCACACTCTGGATGACCTCGCGGTCGAGGTTTTTTACGAAATTGCGCAAGCCGGGCAGATTGCGGTCCTGGTCTTCCAACCCGCGCGCGTGATTGACGAAGGTCTCCTGCCGGAAGCCCGCGCTGTTCAGGGCTCCCTTCACAAGCTCAAACGCCAGCGTGCTCCCGGATTTGGGCATGCCGTAACAGAGGATCAGCATCAGTTATCCACCAGACAAAGCGTGACGGGCCATGTGGACGGCACGCACATTGGTTTGCGAATCGCTGCAAAAGTCGACCAGAACCTGCTCATTCGCCAGCATAAAATCCAATACCGAGACGAGGAATTCCGGCTCGTCCGCCCGCTCGCGCAAGGTTCCCTGATCCACGCCCGAAAGGTCCAGGAACCTGTCGAGGTCGGCGGAGGAATTCACAAGATACGCCAACCCTTTGAGGGCGATCGTTGCGGCATGGTCGGGGGTCATGAAATGGGCATCGTCAAGGGAGCGTTAAGACATCCGATCTAATACTGGGGCACCCGAACCACCAAGCCGGTCCCAGCCAGGAGACCGCGTTGGCCGGGCCACGATTGGGCGCGTTCGCGCTTCGGAGAGTCAAGTGATGGATGCCAAAACCAAGACGGTTCTGATCGTGGAAGACAATGAGCTCAACATGAAGCTCTTTCACGATTTGCTGGACGCGCACGGTTACAACATCCTGCAGACCAAGGACGGCATGGAGGCGCTCGACATCGCACGCGAGCATCACCCCGACCTGATCCTCATGGATATCCAGTTGCCCGAAGTGTCGGGCCTCGAAGTCACGAAGTGGCTGAAGGAAGACGATTCGCTGAAGTCGATCCCCGTCGTCGCCGTCACGGCGTTCGCGATGAAGGGCGATGAGGAAGTCATCCGCCAGGGCGGGTGCGAAGCCTATATCTCCAAGCCGATCTCCGTCACCGGTTTTCTCGAGACTGTCCGCCGCTTCATCGGGTAACGAACAACAATAGATTTTTTGGGTAGGTCATGACTGCGCGGGTACTGGTCGTCGATGACATCCTCTCGAACGTCAAGCTGCTCGAAGCGAAGCTGAGCGCGGAATACTTCGAGGTCGTCAGCGCATATAACGGTCTAGACGCGCTCGCCCGTATGGACGAGCAGGTGCCGGACATCGTTCTTCTCGACGTCATGATGCCCGGCATGGACGGTTTCGAAGTCTGCCGCCGCATCAAAGCCAATCCCAAGACGGCGCATGTGCCCGTCGTGATGGTGACCGCACTCGATCAGCCGAGCGATCGTGTTGCCGGTCTCGATGCCGGTGCCGACGATTTCCTGACCAAGCCGGTCGATGACGCCGCGCTGTTTGCGCGTGTGCGCAGTCTCGTGCGTCTGAAGATGATGACGGACGAGTTGCGGATGCGCGAAAGCACAGGCCAGAACATGGGCCTGCTCGACGCGACGGACTCGCTGCAGGATGCCAACCCCGCGGGCCGAATTCTTATCGTCGACGATCGCCCGGAATCCGTCGCCTGGTTCTCCGGTGCTCTGCAGGGCACGCACGATATTTCCTCCGTTGACACCTTCGAAGAAGCGCTGGTGCGCGTGCGCGGCGGCGATTACGATTTGATCGTGGTCAGTTTGGGCATGCGCGGCTTCGATGGTTTGCGCCTATGCTCGCAGCTGCGCTCCATCCCCGAAGCACGACAGGTTCCCATTCTCGTGATCGTCAGCGACGGCGACCGCCGCAAGCTGACCCAGGCGCTCGAGATGGGCGTCAACGATTATCTCACGCGGCCTGTGGACAGGAACGAACTCGTCGCGCGCGTGCGCACGCAGTTGCGCAAGAAGCGTTATGCGGACCGTCTGCGCCGTAACGTGCAGCTCAGCCTCGAAATGGCGATCACCGACCAGCTCACCGGCCTGCACAATCGCCGTTATATGGCCAGCCATCTCGACAATCTGATGGCGCAGGCTGTGCGCACCGACAAACCGCTCGCCTTCGTGATCATGGACATCGACTACTTCAAGTCGGTCAACGACAATCACGGCCACGATGTCGGGGATGAGGTGCTGCGAGAATTTGCCAAACGCGTGGGCGCGAACATCCGCGGCATCGATCTTGCCTGCCGCTATGGCGGCGAAGAATTCGTCGTCGTCATGCCGGAAACCGACGGGGCCTTCGCCTATTCCGTGGCGGAACGTTTGCGCAAGAGCATCGAGACGACACCCATCGATATCAGCCGTGCGCCGGGCAAGCTGGGGATCACCATCAGCATCGGTATCGCATCTTCGGAAGGCGCCGGCGACACCGCTGACAATCTCCTGCGCCGCGCAGACCAGGCGCTCTACAGTGCCAAGCGCAGCGGTCGCAATCGCGTGGTCGCCGACGCGGCTTAACGCCGGGATTTCGCCGATTTCGGCCTTCTTTCGCCGGTCGCGATTTCTTTGCGGTCAAGATGGAACCGATCCCTCATTTGTTCGTTCTCGGACACAAGTGTGGGTTGGTATGTACGAGACGAGCGGGTCACCTGAGGTTTTTCTAAACCAGGCTGTTGCTGCCATTCAGAGCGGCGGGAACGATCTGCGCGCTGCCTTGGATTCTCTACCAGCGCCGATCTACATCACCGATGCCGACGGAGTCATCACGCATTTCAATGCGGCGTGTATTGACTTCGCAGGGCGCACACCAGTCGCCGGACAGGATCGCTGGTGCGTTACCTGGAAGCTCTACACGAGCGACGGCGATTTCATGCCCCACGACATCTGCCCCATGGCGGACGCGATCGTGCAGAGACGGGTTGTGCGCGGCGCATCCGCAATCGCCGAGCGGCCGGACGGCACGCGCGTGCATTTCGTGCCCTATCCGACACCGATCTTCGACGAACACGGCGCGCTGCTATGTGCCGTCAATATGCTCATCGATGTCACGGATCGTCGTCAGGCGGCATCGCTTCGGGCGCAGGCCGACCGGTGCCGGCGACATGCCGTGCTTATCGACGACGAAATGGCCACGAAAGCGCTGAACGCATTGGCCGTCGAGTATGACGGCAAGGCCGCGGAGCTTGAGCGGTCCTAGCCGCGAAAAATCCTCCGCACGGGAACCCGTCGTTGTGCTAAGTGTGCGGCATGCAAATCGATGTGATTTCCGACACCGTCTGTCCCTGGTGCTTCATCGGCAAGCGCCGCCTTGCGCGTGCGCTCGGGATGCGGCCCGAGGTCGAATTCGAAATTCTCTGGCGGCCGTATCTGCTTGATTCGAACGTGCCGCGCGGGGGGCTGGATCGCGCCGCCTATATGAAAGCGAAATTCGGCGAAGGACCCCGCGTCTCGGCGATGTCAGATACGCTGAAAGCCGAAGGGCTGCGCGAAGGGATTTCTTTCGCATTCGAGAAGATCGAGCGGCGCCCGAACACTTTGGATTCCCATCGGCTCATTCGCTGGGCGATGACCGCCGGCATTCAGGACACGGTGGTGGAGCGGCTGTTCTCTGCCTACTTCCTCGAAGGCCGGGACATCGGCGATCCGGCAGTGCTCGAATTCCTGGCGGCGGATGCCGGGATGGATTCGATCGAGGTCGCGGATCTGCTGTCCGGCGACACCGATCTCGCTGCCGTTGAGCGCGAAACCAAGCTCGCGGGCGAGATGGGCATCACCGGCGTGCCGACCTTTATCTTTGCGAACAAGTTCGTGCTCTCCGGCGCACGCGAGGCGGAAGTCCTCGTTCAGGTGATCGACAAGGCGCTGGAAGCCGCAGAAGAAGCTGACGAAGAAGCCGCCGAATAGCGCTTCCGGCGCGTAAACGTTGCCTGCCCGGGCGCGTCTGCTAACGTTTCCCCTTGCCATCAGATTCAAGGAGTGCGCATGGGCCCGTTGCACGGAATTCGTATCGTTGAGTTCGCAGGCATAGGCCCCGGTCCGTTTGCGGCGATGCTGCTCTCCGATCTCGGCGCCGAAGTCATCCGTATCGACCGCAAGGGCGGGCGCTCCCCGTCAAAGATGGAAATCTACATGCGCGGCCGCAACGCGGTGGCGCTCGATATGAAGCATCCGGAAGCGGTCGAGACGGCTCTGAAGCTGATCGACAAAGCTGACGCGCTGCTTGAAGGATTCCGCCCCGGCGTTATGGAGCGCCTCGGTGTCGGGCCGGATATGTGCCTGAAGCGCAATCCGAAACTCGTCTATGGCCGCATGACCGGATGGGGACAGACGGGCCCGCTCGCGATGGCGGCGGGTCACGACATGAACTACATCGCGATCAGCGGCGCTCTGCATGCGATCGGAACCAAAGATGCCAAGCCCGTTCCGCCGCTCAATCTTGTCGGCGATTTCGGCGGTGGTGCGCTCTATCTCGCAATGGGGGTGCTGGCCGGCATCATCGAAGCGCAGCGCTCAGGTAAGGGACAGGTTGTCGATGTCGCGATGACCGATGGCGCGGCGTCGCTGATGACGATGTTCTACGGCATGGCCGCTATGGGCATCTGGAACGACGAGCGCGGCTCCAACATGCTCGATGGCGGCGCGCATTTCTACGACACCTACGAGACGAAGGACGGCAAATATGTCTCCATCGGCTCTATCGAACCGCAGTTCTATAAAGAGTTGATGGAGAAGACCGGGATCGACGATCCCGCGTTCGCCGCGCAGATGGACCGCAATGCCTGGCCCGCGCTGAAAGAAAAATTGGCCGCGAAGATCAAGACCAAAACACGCGACGAATGGGACGCGATCATGTCGGGCAGCGATGTCTGCTACGGCCCGGTGCTCTCCATCGCCGAGGCGCCGAAGCATCCGCACAATGTCGCGCGCAAGACATTCCTCGATCTCGATGGCGTGGTACAGCCCGCGCCTGCACCGCGCTTCAGCCGCACCGTGCCCGAGGTGCAGGGCCCGCCACGCGCCGCCGACAATGCGGCGTCGCTCAGGGCGTGGGGCTTTTCGGCAGAAGAGGTGGCAAAGCTCGAATCTGCCGGCGCGATCTGATGGCGGCGCTACCGGGCACCTCCGATCGGCGTCGCATCTATCTGATGCGTCACGGGCATGTCGATTATCTCTCGCGTCAGGTTCTGGAATCCGGAACCCTGCATCAGGTGACACTGACCGTTCGCGGCAAAAGCGAAGCCGACGCAGCGGGCAGGGCATTCGCGCATGTCCGCTTCGACCGCGCGGTGTGCTCCGGCTATCCGCGCACGAAGGAAACGGCGGAGGCGGTATTAGCCCATGTGCCGGATGCCCCAGTTCTCGAAATCGATCCTGATCTTGTCGAGTTGCACGGTGGCCAACCGTCGGCGTGGCGCAGCCGCGAAGAACTCATCCGCACGATGAATTCCTATTTCGAGCGTGCGCACGAACCTGGCGCGACCAATCTGGAAGGCGGCGAGGTGTTCGCGGAGGCGCAGGCCCGTGGCGTCCGCGCTATAGAACGCCTGCTGCATGCCGATGACTGGCACACCGCCCTCGTCGTTGCGCACGAGGGCATCAACCGCCTGATTTTGAGTTGGGCCTGCGGCGCAGGGTTGCACGCCATGAGTTCGTTTGAGCAGGACACCGCCTGCATCAATATCATCGACTTCGACCTTGGCCGCATCGGCAATGTGCGCCGCGCACTGATCAAGGCCGTGAACCTCACACCCTATGACTATCTCAAATACGGCATGAATCTGACCAGCCTCGAAGCGATCATGCAGCGCGACGTGAAGGACGTGCCGGTCTAGATCGCGAGTTCGCACCACACCGGCACGTGGTCGGACGGCTTTTCCCAGGCGCGGACGTGCTTGTCGATACCACAGGCTTTCAGCCGATCCGCTGCCTGCGGCGAGAGCATGATGTGATCGATGCGAATGCCGTGGTCCTTCTGCCAGGCGCCGGCCTGATAATCCCAGAACGTGTATTTGTGCGTCTCGGCATGGCAAGCCCGATAGGCATCGGTGAGACCAAGATATTCAAGCCGGCGCAGTGCGTCGCGCGACTCCGGTTGATAGAGCGCGTCGCCCATCCACGCTTTCGGGTCCCACACATCGTCGGGCGTCGGGATGACGTTGTAGTCGCCCATCAGGGCGAACGGCTCTTCGTCGAGCAGTAAGGATTTCGCGCGATCGTGCAGGCGGTTTAGCCATTTGAGCTTGTATGGAAACTTGTCGGTGCCGAGTGGGTTGCCGTTCGGCGCGTAGATCGACGCGACGCGCACCACGCCTTTCTCGCCGGGCACGACTGCTTCCATGTAGCGCGCGTGATCGTCGCCATCGCCGCCGGGCAGGCGCGGCGTCACGTCCTCCAGAGGGCGCCTGGAGATGATGGCCACGCCGTTGTAAGTCTTTTGTCCGTGTACGGCGCAATTGTAGCCGAGCTCTTCGAACGCCGCCGTGGGAAACGCCTCATCGACGCATTTGATCTCCTGCAGCACGGCGACGTCGGGGACGGCTTCCTTGAACCATGCCACCACGGTTTCGAGCCGCGCCTTGACCGAGTTCACGTTCCAGGTGGCGAGTTTCATGGAGAATCCGTTTTCTTTGCTGCCTGACCTTAGACCGGTGATTGGCCCAATATCTTGGAAAATCGCCCGGATTTGGGTTTGCGGCCGGGAGGGGGGACGCATATAGTCCGCGACCTTTCGCGAACCGGATTCCCCAATCTGGCGGCCAAAAGCCGAGCGAAATCAAATGGTACGGAGCGTGGCGCAGCCTGGTTAGCGCACTTGTCTGGGGGACAAGGGGTCGTGGGTTCAAATCCCGCCGCTCCGACCAACTCTCTTTAGATGCCTGAGTCCGGCTAGCGAGATGGGCCCAAACTTGCGTCGCCGTGTGGCATACGTCCGGAGCTCATAACGGCTGCGGGACAATTCTTCGCTTTGGGGCAGTAGAGTGCGTTGCCGCCCTGACCGAAGTTGATCAGAACATTACCCTGATCGTTGATCCCGACAGCCGTCAATGGGACACCGTTGTCGTCGATCACCTTAAATTTCTGAGTTTTGATGTCGTAGAGAAATGCTGTCGGATTGCTCGGTTGGTTAAAAGCGATGCCGACAACAGTTCCGTGATCATTGATCCCGCTAAGCTCTGTATTCGATAATCCGGGATAGTCGATCTGCGTTGTCGAACTGCCGATCAACAAGAAGCCGTGAAAAGAGGAACCGTTGCTGGTGAAATATCCAACGACATCGCCCGTCTTGTTGATGCTCGTCGGCGCCACGTACGGCGGATCGCCCGCTATTGTAAGCGGGTTCTTGAACGCACCATTCTTGGCATAGTAGCCAAGATAGTGACCGTTCGTGTCGCAATAGAATCCGACAAATTCTCCGCTCTTATTGAATCCACCGGGCAACCCTGACAGGTCCGTTTTCTTCTTATGAAGGACGGTGACTGTTCCGTCGGCCATCCGTTCGAAGGGAATCGATTGGCAAGCGCCCTGATATGCAACGCCAGCAATGTCGTGCGCGTTATCGATCGACAGCAACAGTGTTGGACGTGATCCATCACCGTAGTCGAAGGGGGTATACTGACCGTCAAGTGTGCCAAAGAAGCCGTGAGTAACAAAGTCCCAGCCTGTATAGTTGCCGACGATGACGTTGTCGTCGTTGATGCCGCGCGCTACTGTTGTCATTGCACCGGACACCGGAGGTATCGCGACGAACGTGCCGCCATAACACGGGACAAGACTGGCGAGCAGAGCCCCGACACTCAGATGCGGTATCAGTTTAAGCATTGGCCCCCACCTTCCACCATGCATTACGTTCTGAGCTAATGACGCGACATTTGAAAACAATTTGCGATAGAACTGCATTTTGGGCAAGCGTCTCTACGCAGGACCGTGCTTTCTCCGGAACAAAAAGATCGTAGTTCCCGAGGTCACGCATCCCAAAGGCCTACAGCGTTAATCGCACACCGGCATAGAGCGAGATCGGCGCGGCGGGGCTCAGGCTGCGCGGGTTGCTGGCGCCTGGCACTTCGCTGATCGGGACGCCGGATGTCGGCGAGAAGGCGCCGAAGGTTTCGTATTTTGTATCGAAGAGGTTGTCGATCTCGCCCCACAGCTCGACATGATCGTCGAGCTTGTAACGCGAGGCAAGGTTCAGCACGAAATAGGACGGCGTCTTCGGGTTGAGATTGGATTCGTCGCCGCGCAGAAACTGCCCATCGGCAAAGCGGCCATCGAGCGACACGATCCATGCCGATGTGACCTGATAATCCGCGCTCAGCTTCAGCATGTTGTCCGGAATGCCGGGCAGGTGATCGCCGGGTACGACATAGATCAGACCATTAGCATCGGCGAGCGGGTTGTCCCCGCTGTTGAGCGTGAGCGCGTGGCGGAACGTGGCGTCGGTGTAGGTGTAGCCGAGCGAGACTCGCCATGGGCCCTTGCTGTAATCGCCGGAAAGCTCGATGCCCTGGCGGCGCGTCGTTCCGATGTTCTCGAAGAAGGCGCGGCCGGTGATCTGGCTGGCGGCGAACAGGATGTCGTCATCGGCATCGACGCGATAGAAGCCGCCGTGCCACGCGAACGCGCCGCCGTTGCCGTCATCGCCATGGCCGCGCAGGCCCGCCTCAATCGTGTGCGAGACAACCTGTTTCAAATCCGGGTCGGAGACGAAGAAATTGGTCAGGCTGCACGGCGCGTTCGGATCGGCACAGGAGAACTCGGCCGGCGTCGGCGCGCGATTGGCCTCGGCATAGTCGGCGTAGAACGTCGCCGCCGGTGTGATGTCATAGGTCAGCCCGGCGGATGGATTGAGGCGGCTGTAATCGTGCGTGCCGTTCAGCGCGGTGCCAAGCTGGTCGCGCAGCGCGATCCGGCTGTGGTTGTAGCGTGCGGACATCGTGATCGTGAGACCGTCCATCGGCTTGTAGATATCGGCTGCATAGAGACCGATGTAGTCGTTGTCACTTTCCACCTGCACCGGCGCGATCGCACCTTCGGCCATGTCGATCAGGATGCCGGGGCCCCCGAAGCCGCGATCCGGCGTCAACGCGCCGAGCAGCGAATCCGCTGCGAAGCGCGAGCGCCCGGCGTCGTAAGACGCACCCGCGAGAAATTGATTGTCGTGACCGAACACCGCGCTTTTCAGCATCGCCTGCGCCGCGCCGCCAAAGCTTGTCGTGTCCGTGGCCGTCTCATTGAGCTGCGCATACGTCGCGCCCATCGGCAGAAAATTCGGGATCGGGTCGCCGTTGATGTCGGTCAGGACTGAACCGTCGTCGAGACATAGAAATTTGTGGCTGTGACACGTTTTGGCATCGCTAGCATCGCCATTGCCGGTGCTCTGATGCAGGTGACCGAGGTAGGCGTTGGCCTGAAACGACAGCGCGTTGCTCGCCTGATAGGTGCCGAACAGATTGGCGAGACCATAGGTGTTCTTCTGGTTGTCGGGATGTGTGAACACCGCCGCACGATCAACCTTCAGCAACTCGACCGGCGAGGTGCCGTTGCCGGTGAGGTTGGTGTCGGCGCCGATCAGGTCGAGATGCACTTCCGCCTGTCCGTGCTGCCATCCGAGATCGACGAAGCCCTGATCAAGGCGCGACGGCGAGAAATCGCGCCAGCCGGTTTCGTGCAGCACGTTGCCCGCGGCATAGATCGCGACGTCGCCATCCTGCTTGCCGTATTGCGCGGTGACGCCCCAACGGTCGAACATGCCGCCAAAGGTTTCGAGTTGCGCGCCGTCCCAGGTAAAGCCGTTTTTCATCTGCACGGAGATCGAACCGCCGAGCGCGTTCAATCCGAATACAGGGTTGGAACCTTCGACCGTCATGCTGTCGATGGCGACGTCGGGGATCAAATCCCATGCCACCGCATCGCCGAACGACTGGTTGAAGCGCACACCATCGACATAGACCGCTAGCCCCTGCGCATCGCCGCCGAGCGGAGAGGCCTGAAAGCCATGATAATAGACGTTCGGTTGGAATGGATTGTCCTGCGCGTCCGAAAGGGACACGCCGTTCGCGGAGTTGCTCAGCGCGCGCAGAAGACTGGCGCTGCCCCCGCGCGTCAGATCGGCGGCCGTGATCGTCTGAACGCTGAGCGGAATTTCGTTCGCGTTGAGCGCGGTGCCGGGCAGGGCGCTCCCCGTAACCACCACGGTCTCGATCGCGGTCTCACCTGCGAAACTCGGTAGCGCCGCCGGAAGGAGAAGCGCCGCCGGGACGCAGGCGCAAAGGGTTCGGAAAGGTGTCACGCGCTAGTCTTGCCGGAAGGAAGAGAGTCGCGCCATGCCCCTGAAACTCCTGCGAAAAGTGCCGCTCTTCAAATTGATAATCGTTCTCAGTTTCGTGGGCATGGCCCCCATCTGTCAATCGCGCGCCGCCGGGTTCACGCCGATCATGCCCGACGATCAGGCCGCTGCGATGCATCGCGGGATCAACGTTCTCGACGACGATCCTGGGCAGAAGAACCCGAGCGCCGCGCGCTTCCAGCCGCGGCTGTTTGCAGCCATTCGCGACGCGGGCTTCGATACGGTGCGGCTCAACATGCATGCATTCGCACATCTGCGTGGAGACACAATTGATGGCGCGTGGCTCGCGATGCTCGATCGCATGAGCGGTGCCGCGCTCGATGCGGGGCTCACCGTCATTCTCGATGTGCATGACGACAATTCCTGCCAAGACAGTATCGCCGATTGCCGCGCGAAGCTGCGCGCGGTGTGGAATGTGCTCGCGCCGCGCTATCGCAATGCACCGAACCGGTTGCTGTTCGAGATTTTGAATGAGCCGCACGGCATACTCGATGCCGGAACATGGAATGGCATATCGCGCGAGATGCTCGCGCTGATCCGCGCGACCAACCCCTCGCGCAATGTCGTCATCGGGCCGACGGATTATGACGGGCTGTGGGAGCTTGGCTCTCTCGACCTGCCGGAAAGTGACCGGCACATCGTCGTGACGGTGCACACCTACACGCCGGTGACATTCACCTTGCAGGGTGCGCCGTGGGTGCCGTCGGCGAAGGGCCTCTCCAATGTGAGCTGGGGCAGCGACGCGGACACGGCCGCCGTCGTCAAGGCGTTCGACCGTGTGAAGACCTGGAGCGATCTTCATCGCCTCCCTGTCTTCCTCGGCGAGTTTGGCGTCTATGAGAAAGCGCCGATAGACTCGCGCGTGCGCTGGCTCTCCGCCGTGTCGCGGATCGCGGAGGCGCATGGCGTGCCGTGGGTCTATTGGCAGTTCGACACGGACTTCGCGGTCTACGACATTCCACACGACCGGTGGATCCCACCGGTGCTAAAGGCGCTGGTGCCGTCGAATTGACGCGCTCTTTCTAATCGCAACCCGGTGTCAGCGTCAGCGTGCCGTCGTCGGCCGCGCTCAGCGGCAGACTTGTGTCGTGAAGCCAAAGATCGAAACCGCCTTGGCCGGACTTCGCATTGGCATGGAAGTTTAAGACGATGGAGGTGCCGGTGCGGATGCCGTACCAGCGCAGGTCGTTTCCGTCCGCGACGTAGTTGCCGCCGATGGTGTCGCCCACCGCCCATGTCCCGCTGGATTTGAAGCCGGCGATTCCGCCGGTCTTGGTAAAGGTAACGCAAGTCGGATCGAGTGCCTGATGATCAGGCCCGCTGAAAAGTTGTTGCGTGTATTTCCCCGCCTTGAAGCCTGCATTTGCCGGCGTCGCGAGCACCGCTGCCGCAGCCATACTCAACACGCACGCAAATGCGAATTTCGTTCCAATCATGTTGTCTGTTCCCCCTAGCGTGTTGTTGGCAGAATGTGCCTGCCGGAACGTTAGCGGAATCTTGCCAGCGCGTCATCGTCGGGCAAAGTGGCTTGTAGACGGCAGAAAGCTTAGAGTAGGTCCGCCGAACGCTGGCGGGCCACCACGAAGGAATTCGCCTTATGCGCTCACTTCACGCAGGACTTCTCGTCATGCAGGGTGTGCCGATCGTCCTCGGCGCGATCCTTGCGATCTGGATTGCCTACTATCTGCGCGTCGCGGTGACCGAGCTGCGTGCAATCCGCCGGAACCTGGAAAAGCTGAACTACTATTTCGAAGAACCCGAGCAGCACTCCACGCCGCCATCCAACAGCAACACTTCGCCGCATTAACCGCGTTCGAGAGCTCGATCGCGAACCGGATTGTGTTTTCTCTCGGGTACGATTTGAGCCGAAACACTGCATTCGTTCTCTGTGATTGAGCAGAGGCGAGACTTCGGCACCATCACAGCTCCCAGCGTCACTTTTTTTGAGAGATTTCTGATATCATGCTCTCCTCGATAACTTCGAAGTCATTCAAGGGGGCACGGCGGTGAGAATCCAATGGTTTTTTCTTTTGATGCTGTCCGCCGCAACGTCCGCTCGGGCTTCTGTGGAGATTTCCTCTAAGCCGACGCAGAACATGACATGTTCCGGCGGCGTATGCACACCGACAGCAAAAAACGCCAACCTCAACACGGCCGATCTCACCAACATGCTGGCGACGTCGGACGTGAAGGTCCTAACCGGCAATGGCGCGGTGACGATCACGATCACGGCGCCGCTGACTTGGGCAAGCGGACGGCGCCTTACTCTCGATGCGAGTTACAATGTCTCTTTTCGCTCACCAGTGTCGGTCATTGGCCAAGGCGGGCTTACGATCATAACCGGTCACGGCACGCCGGGCGGAGATCTTATTTTCTTCTCAAGTGCGAAGATCAATTTCAATGACCTCGGCGGCAGCCTGATCATCAACAGGAAGCGCTACGCGCTGGTGGGTGACGTCGCCACACTGGGCGCCGACATTTTGGCGAATCGTTCCGGTCTATACGCGCTGGCAAAGGACTACGACGCATTGTCGGACGGTACATATTCGACTCCTCCCGTTTCCACGACGCTGCAAGGCTTGTTCGAAGGTCTCGGACATACGGTTGCGAACCTTTCCGTAAGCGATCGCCGAGCCAGGTGCGTTGGACTTTTTGCCAAGATCGGCCCCAAGGGCACGGTGCGCGATATCGTTATGAAGGAAGCAACGATACTTCCGAGCCGCGGCCGCTATGCGCGCGAAGGCGCGCTGGCGGGTTGCAATGACGGCACTGTCGCGAACAGCAGCGCAAGTGGAACCGTTTCGGGCTGGTGGGTGGGCGGACTTGTTGGGTACAACGAAGGCCTCGTTACCCGCTGCAGTTCTGACGCAATGGTCGAGGGCAAATTTGCAGGCGGGCTCGTAGGCATCAGCGACGGCACAATATCCTATTCCTATGCCACTGGAGCCGTGACAGGACTGTTCGAAGGAAAGCGAGTTGGCATGGTGATCTACGCAGGCGGCCTTGCAGGCGTTGCATCGACGGTCATTCAATCCTTTGCGACCGGTCCCGTGAGTGTTCACGGGCAACAATACCTGGTAGACAGACACTCGGGGGCAGGCGGTCTTGTCGGCGAGGCCGAAGGAGCGATCTCGGACTCCTATTCCGCCGGGCCGGTATCCAGTACCGGGACGAGTGTCATCGGCGGGCTAATCGGTCGCGGTCATCGCGCAAAAATCCGGAGCGTTTACGCAATTGACGCCGTTGCAGCCGGTGAGGATGAAGGTGCTGCTCAGGGCGGACTCGCGGGCAGAATTGACGCGGACAAAGGCATGGAGGACGCCTACTGGAATCTGGACACCAGCGGACAGGTGCGGGGTTGTGGCCAGGGTGATTGTTCCGGTGTGTCCGGTCTTACTGATGAACAGCTGAAGTCGGTGTTGCCGAACGGCCTCGCTCCAGAGATATGGGCGCAAAACAAAGCTATCAACAACGGCTATCCATATCTGCTTGGCAATCCGCCGCCGCGATAGGATTTAGCACCAATTCGGGGTCTTGAAACCGGCGCTGGCACTCCAATATCTCAAGTGCCGGGTTACCTGTGCTAGGGTGCCGGTTCGAGGAATTCAAAGGGGTTTCGACACATGTTCTCATCGATCCGCAAACACGCCGTGCATCTGGCCATGGTGGCTGCCGTCGCGGTCGGGCTTTCGGGCTGCGGCATCAACGCCGTGCCGACACAGGACGAGCAGGTGAAGGCGGCATGGAGCCAGGTGCTGAACGAATACCAGCGGCGCTCCGACCTGATCCCGAATTTGGTGCAGACCGTGAAGGGCTTCGCCGCGCAGGAGAAATCGGTGCTGATCGGCGTCACCGAGGCGCGCGCGAAAGCGACTCAGATGACGATGAGCCTTCCGGCCGACGTAACCTCCAACCCGGAAGCGTTCCAGAAATTCGAGCAGACGCAGTCGCAACTCGGCGCGTCGATCGGGCGCTTGCTGGCGGTGAGCGAGCGATATCCCGACCTGAAATCGAACGAGAACTTCATGGCGCTGCAGAGCCAGCTCGAGGGGACGGAGAACCGCATCACCGTGGCGCGCCGCGACTACATCGGCGCGGTACAGGTCTACAACACGACCCTGCGCACGATCCCGAGCCGCTGGATCGCCGCGATCTTCTATCCCGACGCCAAGGTGAAGGAGACGTTCACGATCTCCGAAAAGGCGCAGGAAGCGCCGAAGGTATCGTTCTAAATGGCCGAACGCGTCTGGCTGAGCGTCAGCTATGTGCTGGCGGGCATCGTCTCGCTCGTATGGTTGACGCTCAGCAGCGCCTATGCGGCGCCGACATTCCCGCCGCTCACCGGCCGTGTGGTCGATGAAGCGGGAATCCTGTCGGACGAGACCAAGCGCGAACTCGATGGCATCCTCGCAGGCGATCAACAGCATTTCGGCGGGCGGCAGATTGTCGTCGCCACGCTGAAATCCCTGCAAGGCTATGAGATCGAGGATTATGGCTACCAGCTCGGCCGCACCTGGGGCATCGGCCAGAAGGGCAAGAACAACGGCGCGCTCATCATCGTCGCGCCGGCCGAGCACAAGGTGCGTATCGAGGTCGGCTACGGGCTCGAGGGCGATCTGACCGACGCCAAGAGCCGCGTGATCATCGACCAATACATGAAGCCCGACTTCAAGAAGGGCGACTACAACGCCGGTGTGCTGGAAGGCACGAAGGCGGTGCTCGCCACCCTCGGCAACACGAACTTTGCTGCGCCCGATTATGAGCAGATCAAAGACGATGAAGAGGCGCCGTCGGGCTGGTCGACGGGGCTCATCGTACTGTTGCTGATCTTCTTCTTCCTCGGCCGCTCGTGGTTCTGGCCGCTGCTGTTCCTCGGCGGCATGGGCGGTGGACGCGGCGGCGGTTGGGGTGGTGGCGGCGGCTGGAGCAGCGGCGGTGGAGGCGGTGGATTCTCCGGCGGCGGCGGCTCATTCGGCGGCGGGGGCGCGTCAGGAAGTTGGTAGACGCGCTGCACAGTCTAAACGAAGCCGACCGCAAGCGCGTTCGCGCTGCAGTCGAAGCCGCACGTGCATCGACTGCAGCGAAATTCGATTTCGTCGTCGTGCCGGCGAGCGATCACTATGCCCTTTACCCGGTGGTGTGGAGCGCGGTGCTGTCGATTGCGCTCACCGGCGCGTTGTCGTTGTTGCGTCCGCATCTGACGATCGGCGCGGGCGGGATAGTAACCGCGGCGCTGTTCGCGGTGCTGAGTTTTCTTCTGGAGCTATGGCCGCTGCGAATGTTGCTCGCACCGCGCAAGGTGAAGCGCACACTGTGCAGCCGCATGGCGCGGCATCAATTCTCCGCGCATCTGATCTCGCGCGATATCGAGCACAACGGCGTGATGCTGTTCATCTCGCTCGCCGAACATCATCTGGAAATCATCGCCGAACGCGACGCCCACGCCGCCGCGCCAGACGGCACCTGGGACCGCATCGTGTCTGACGCCACGGCAAAGATGTCTGGGAACCTGGCAGACGGCCTGGTCGATGCTGTGACCGCTTGTGGTGCCGTCCTCTCGAAGGCTTTTCCCTCCTCGGCTCGCTAAAGCCGCCATTTGCGGCAAGGTTTTCGTTCTTGACGGATGTAAAAAATACTATACATATAGTCCAACTTTATAGACATGGAGAGTTGGATGTCGTTTCGGGAAAAGAGCGCCTGGATTTCGTTGTTGGCCTATCTCGGGATCTACGGGTTCTACTTCATAAATGTCGCTGCGACGCTCACGCGAGGTGACACCGAGGGCACGCAATTTCTTGGGCTTTTCGGCCAATCCGTCGTGTTGTTTGTAATTGTGATCATCGTCGGCACTGTCATCGCCGCCGTGACCGCGCCGAGGGATGCGCAGGCGCCGGAAGATGAGCGTGAAAAGCTCATCGGGCTGAAGGCAAATAGTGCATCGAGTTATGTGCTTGCCTCCGGCGTGGTACTCACCATTGGTGTGATCTTCTTTGGCGTGAGAGACTTTCTGGTCATCAACCTGTTGTTCTTCTCGCTGGTCGTATCCGAGATCTACAAGAACGTGGCCCAGATCGTCCTCTATCGCCGGGGCGCCTGATGAGCGGGGAGCAGATCCGCAACGACATTCGAAAGCTGCGTTTCGAGCACAACGAGATGACGCAACAGGCGTTGGCCGAGAAGATCGGCGTCACGCGTCAGACCATCAATGCGATCGAGCAGGGCAAGTATTCGCCGTCCCTCGAGGCAGCGTTTCGAATTGCCGCGGTGTTCGGTGTGCCACTGGAGCGGGTTTTCCAGTATCATCCCTGAGGTCAGGGTGGAGGGGACGATGCGGTTCTGGAAAGTGGCTATGGGCTTGCTCGTGGTGTTGTTGCTGGGTGCGTCAGCGCCCGCAACGCCGGAGCGCACAGTGATTGTCGTTCTGTTCGACGGATTTGCACCGGCAGAATTGGACGCCGCGAAGCCGACACCGAGTTTCGACCGGCTGAAGCATGAAGGCGCATGGTCGCGCCATCTCGTGCCGGCGTTTCCAACAATCTCGCTGATCAATCACACGACCTTTGAGACCGGATGCTGGCCGGCGCACCATGGCATCATGTCAAACATCTTCTACGATCCGCAAAAGGGACTGTTCAGCCACGGCGCCAAGGAAGGCGATGCTGACTGGCACACCGGTTGCGAGCCTATGTGGGAAGCGGCCGAACGTCAGGGCGTGAAGACCGCAGTGCTCAACTGGGTCGGCCGCTGGTCGACGAAGCGCGGCAAACTCTCGACCTACGCCAACGACAACGTGCCGTGGGAGAAGCGCGAGTCCAACAACATGATCGTATCGAAAGCTATCAGGTTGTTGCACGATAACGGCCCCAATCATCCGCGCCTGATCGCTCTCTATTTCGATATTCCCGACCACTATGCGCATTTCAATGGCGTGACCGGTGCGAAGACACAGGAGGCTGTGCGTCAAACGGATGCGATCGTCGGCAAGCTGATGGCAGCAATCAAATCGATGCCAGCGGGCCGTGAAGGCACGCTCGTCGTCGGCACCGATCACGGCATGATGGATATCGGCCCGATGATCAACATCGGGCGGCTGATGAATATGTACGATATCCACGCGCGGCAGGCGTCAGATGGCGCGACGACGTTCTTCTATCTCGACAAGGGCGAAAGCGCCGATCGCGTGGTGAAGGCGTTGAGCGGGTATTCGTATGCGTTCGATGTCTACAAGAAGGGGCACTATCCGGCGTATGCGCATCTGGGCGACGGCCAGCGCTCCGGTGATGTGTTGCTTGTCGCGAAGCCACCTTATTGGGTGGTGGGACCGGAAGAGTTTCCCGCCTGGGCGCAGTGGCTTGGTATCAATCACATTTGGCCGGTGACGTTCACGCCGCCGACGGACGTATTGAAGGCGACACATGGCTACGATCCGCGCATCGTGCAGATGCACGGCATATTTTATGCGTGGGGATCGGGCGTGGCGACGCATGAGATCAAGCGGCTCGACATGATCGACATCCATCCGACGGTAATGTCGCTGCTAGGGCTGCAACCCGGCAGGCCAGTGGACGGACATGCGTTTACGCTTAACTAGCGCGGCTCGCGATACATCCAGGGCAGCATCAGCCCGATGGGGATGATCCAGAGCGTGCCTGCGAGCGCATAGTAGAGCAGCGACACGTACCACGGCGCGTGCGGCAGTATATGCACGCCGATGCCCATTGCGATCAGCGCGTAGATGGGTAGCCAGATGAGCATCACAAGCGTACCGATGAGCTTTTTGAACCGCGGCGACATGAACCCCTAGAAGCGTGAGGACGCGAGTTTCACATCGGCCATCGACCACGCCTTGTCAAACTCCGCATGCACGGCTTTTGCTTCGGCGGTTTTGTGCTGCGCCTTCAACGACTGCTCGAGCCCGAACAAGGCCCAGCCGTCGATGCGGTGCTCCATCAGGCTGTGGCGATAGACCGCTTCGGCTTCAGCAGGCTTGTGCGCCTGCAGCAGCGCCGCGCCATAGATGTGGCTGACCGGCTGGTGCCAGTAGTCGGGCTCCGTATAGGGAATGGCGTCGTAGAGATCGTTCGCCTGTTTGAAGGAGGCAAGTGCCTTGGGCAGGTTGCCCTTTACCCGGGCGATTTCTCCGTCGATCAGCGCAACACCCAGCTGCGCCATCTGTGTTCCCGGAACGCCGAACGCGTCGATGGCGGCGAGCTCCCTGTTCGCGATCATGGCCGCGAGCTTCGCGCGTTCTGTCATTGCCCGTTTGAAGTCATGCTTGTCTGCATAAGAAAAGCCGCGCGCGTAAAGATACACCGCCGTGGTTAGTTTCAGATCGGGCGGCGGCATTTTCGCCTTTAGCACCGCGTTCCATTTTCCAAAACGCAGATCGGTGACGACGGGAACGAAGCGGTAAAGCTGCACGGGCGGCAAACCGGCCGCGATCGGCATGCCTGCATCTGACGCCTTGATGACGCGCAGCGCCGCATCGTGCGCCGCCTTGTAACGGCCCATCATCTCCGATGACGTCCACAGGAAATGCAGATTGTGGGAATAATAGGCGAGGGGATAGAAACCCTGCGCCTTGCACGCCGCGATATATTCCTCGTCCCTGGTCGCCGCGAGCGCGTTGACCTTAACTGCGTCCTCATAGCGGCCGACGCGGAAATAGATGTGCGACGGCATGTGCACGACATGACCGGCGGCGGGCATCAGCGGTTCGAGCTTGTCGGCGGCGGCTTCGGCGCGCTCCGGCGTGTTCGAGGCTTCGACGGCGTGAATGTAGAGGTGCAGCGCGCCGGGATGCAGCGGCTCTTTCTTCAGGACACTTTCGAGCGTGTCGACGATTTCACCGCCATGGCTCTTCGGCGTCTTTGCATCAGCCTGCCAGTAGTCCCACGGCTGGGTGTCCATCATTGCTTCAGAATAAAACACCCCTGCGTCGAGATCGTCTGGATAGGCATCCCAGACTTTGCCCATCGCGCTCGCAAACGCTTCGTCGAGTGCGTGACGGTCAGCAGGCGGCTCTTTCGCGTATCGCGCAGCGAGCGCCTCGATCCAAGCGGTTTCTTCCTTGGAAGCTTTGGGTTCAAGTGCGCGCGCCATTTCGAGCGCTGCCCACGCCGGAGCAACGGCATCGGGCTGCATCGGCAGATTGATGTTGGGGCCGAGCGCGAACGCGACGCCCCACCAGCACATCGCGCAATCGGGATCGAGCCGCGCGCCTTGGCGGAACGAACGGATCGCCTCAGCATGATTGAATGCGAACAGGAGACGCACGCCCTGATCGAAATACGCCTGTGTCTTGGGATTGGCCGTCGTGATCTTGTGCGTGTGATCGCCATAGCCGTCGAACAGCGGAGCACCCTGCTTCTCGGGCTGACCGGCATAGATCGCGGGCATAGGCGGCAAGGTCATCTTCATGGTCATGCCGCCCATGTCGGATGGCGCTTCCGGCATCTTCATGCCGGGCATGTCCGCGGCGATGGCAGCGGTGGTGATGAGTGCCGTCGCGAGAATGAGGCTGAGAGACTTCATATTTGACCTCCCCAAAGGTGCTTCGGCCAGAATGCGCCCGCCGTGGCGCCGCGACAAGATGGCCGTGCTGCGGATTGGACGAGGCGGGAGCGGAGGATTATCAGAAATGACATGACAACAGTGGCTTCCCCCGGTTTCTGGCGCTCGCGAAGGGCGGTCGGCATCTGGCTGCTCGCCGTCGCCGCGATCATCGTTTGCATGGTGACGCTGGGCGGGCTGACGCGGCTGACGGGCTCGGGCCTCTCGATCACGCAATGGGATCCGATCATGGGCGCGATCCCGCCACTGAACGACACGCAATGGCACGACGCCTTCGCGAAGTATCAACAGATCCCGCAATACCGCCTCGAAAACCACGGCATGACGCTGGAAGGGTTCAAGGGAATCTTCTGGTGGGAATGGACGCACCGTCTGCTCGGGCGACTGCTGGGCTTCGTATTCTTTGTGCCGTTCGTGTGGTTTGCGTGGACCGGCGCCATTGCGCGCAAGGAATGGCCGCGCATGGTGTTGCTGTTTGCGCTGGGCGGGCTTCAGGGCTTTGTCGGGTGGTGGATGGTACAGAGCGGACTGGAGACGCGCGTCTCGGTCTCGCAATACCGCCTCGCGATCCATCTCGGCGTCGCGATCATCCTGCTCGGCGCGATCCTTTGGACAGCGCTTGAGTATCTGCGCTCGCAGCCGTCCGCGCGCGCAGTGCCGAAATCGCTGCGTACTGGATCGCTCGTTCTTGTGGGGCTCGTATATCTACAGATGCTGCTCGGTGCATTGGTTGCAGGTTTGCACGCAGGCCTGATCTACAACACTTGGCCGTCGATGGATGGCCGTGTGTTTCCGGAATCGAACTTCACCTGGACCAGCTTCTTCGAAGATCCCGGCCTCGCGCAGTTCGATCATCGCATCGGCGCGTACATCGTGTTTATTGTGGCAATAGCGCTGACAGGCCTTGTGCACCATGCACGCCTCGGAAAACATGCGAGCAACGCAGCGAGTGCCGTTGGCGGCCTCGTTGTCATTCAGGTCGCGCTCGGTATCTGGACGCTGCTCTCACAAGCGCCGCTAGGTTTGTCCGCGCTGCACCAACTCACCGCCGCGCTGCTGTTCTGCGCGGCGGTGTGGCAGGCATTCGAGATTCGTTACGCGCCCAAAGCCTGATCCAGATCGGCGATGATGTCTTCGACGCTTTCGATGCCGATGGAGAGGCGCACGACGTCGTCGCCCGCGCCGGCGGCGGCCCGCTGCTCGGATTCGAGCTGGCGGTGCGTGGTCGAAGCGGGATGGATTATGAGACTTCGCGTGTCGCCGATGTTTGCGAGATGGCTGAACAGCTTCACGCTGTTAACCAGGGTCTTGCCGGCTTCGTAGCCGCCCTTGACGCCGAAGGTGAAGATGCTGCCCGCGCCTTTGGGGCAATAGGTTTTGTGCAGACCGTAGCTCGCATCGCCTTCGAGGCCTGCGTAGTTCACCCACGCGACTTTCGGATGCTGCTTGAGCCATTTCGCGACGGTCAGCGCATTCGCGCAATGACGATCCATGCGCAGCGGCAGCGTTTCGCAACCGGTGAGGATCAGGAACGCGTTCATCGGCGACAATGCCGGACCGAGATCGCGGAGTGAGAGCACGCGGCAGGCGATGGCATAGGCCATGTCGCCGAACGTCTCCCAGATCTTCATGCCGTGATAGGACGGGCAGGGTTCCGACAAGGTGGGGAATTTGCCGTTGCCCCAGTTAAACTTGCCGCCATCGACAATGACGCCGCCCATCGAGTTGCCGTGGCCGCCAAGAAATTTGGTGGCGGAGTGCACGATGATGTCCGCACCCCATTCGAACGGGCGGATCAGGTAGGGCGTCGCCATCGTGTTGTCGACGATCAGCGGGACGCCCGCGTCATGGGCGATCTTCGCTATAGGTTCGAGGTCGGTGATGATGCCGCCGGGGTTCGCGATGCTCTCGACGTAGAGCGCCTTGGTCTTCGGCGTGATCGCGGCCTTGAACGTGTCTGGCTTCTGGCAATCGGCGAAGGTCACATGCCAGTCGAACTTCGCGAAAGAATGCTTGAACTGCGTGATCGAGCCGCCATAGAGCTGACGCGCCGCAACGAAGTGGTCGCCGGGGTTCATCAGCGGATGGAACGCGATGAGCTGCGCCGCGTGTCCCGACGCCACGGCGAGGCCGGCGCGTCCGCCTTCGAGCGCCGCGACGCGCTCCTCAAGAACCGAGTTCGTCGGATTCATGATGCGCGAATAGATGTTGCCGAAGACCTGGAGGTTGAACAGCGCCGCGGCGTGATCCGCGTCCTCGAACACATAGGCGGTCGTCTGATAGATCGGCGTCGCGCGCGCGCCGGTGGCGGGGTCGGGCTGCGCGCCCGCGTGAACGCTCAGCGTGTTGAAGCCGTATTCGCTCATCGGTCGGTCCTCCGTTTGGGGATTTTATATACTACTAATACAGTAGAGTTTTATGTCAACGCTTGAGCGAGCCGCCCTTGCCGAACAGCAGCGGCTTGCGGTTGTCTATGACATTGCGGCTGACGCCGAGCCACCCGATCTCGCCGGACATGCGGCCGTATTCGATCTTGGGGCAGCGGTCCATGACGACGTTTAAGCCCGCATAGGATGCGAGCTTCGCGGCTTCCTCGCTGATCACACCAAGCTGCATCCAGATCGTCTTGATTCCGAGACGGTCTTTCTCCGTCAGCGCCTCGCGTACGATCTCCGGTGCAGCGTCGGCGGCGCGGAAGATATCGACCATGTCGACCGGCGTGGGCACCTCCTTCAGCGAGGCATAGACTTTCTGCCCGAGGATATCCTTGCCGACCATGCCGGGATTGATCGGATGAATGATGAAGCCCTTCGCGAGAAGATATTTCATCGCGAAATAAGACGGCCGCATCTCGTTGCCGCTCGCCCCAACCATGGCGATGACCTTGGTCGAACGCAAAATGCTTTTGATGTAATCGTCGGTGTAGGTGGGCATCAACTCCAACTTTCGAATTTTTTGCGGACCCAAACGTAGCCATCCATAAAAAGAATGATTGCGATTGAAAGGAAAACTATCAACCCATCCAATGTGAAAAGCTTGTCTTCACCGGGGGTGATGAAATGCACGGCGCCGCTATTTTGCACGAAACGCACTATATGGTTGGTTGCGTAATCAGGCGATGTAGGGCAACGAACGAATATCGCGAATAGGATGACACCGACCAACAAGCTAATGCTAAATGTGTATTGGCATAAAGTTCGGCCAGGCCACGCAGGATCGGTGTGATTGTCGTTCACTCCGGCCATTTCGGGTCGCGCTTTTCGACGAAGGCTGAGATGCCTTCGTTGGCTTCGGCGTGGAGCATGTTTTCGGTCATGACCTTCGACGCGTAGTCGTAGGCTTCGCTCAGCGGCATTTCGAGCTGGCGGTAGAACGCTTCCTTGCCGATCTTCACGGTCGCGCGCGGCTTGGACGCGATCTGTTGCGCCAGCGCCATGGTTTCGGCTTCGAGTGTCTCGTGCGTGACCACGCGGTTGACGAGGCCCATGTGATAGGCCTGGTTCGCGCTGATCATGTCTCCGGTCAGAAGCATCTCCATCGCATGCTTGCGCGAGACGTTGCGGGAGAGGGCGACCATCGGCGTCGAGCAGAACAGGCCGATGTTCACGCCCGGTGTTGCGAAGCGCGCATTGGCCGAGGCGACGGCGAGATCGCAACTCGCGACAAGCTGGCAACCGGCTGCGGTCGCGATGCCTTGCACCTGCGCGATGATCGGCTTTGGATGGCGCACGATGGTCTGCATGAGTTTGGAGCACTGCGCGAAGATCGCGGCGAACGCGGCCTTCCCGGCGTCGGCTTCCTTGCGATGCGCGGTCATCTCTTTCAGGTCGTGACCGGAGCAGAAGGCCGGGCCTTCGGCGCTCAGCACGATCACGCGCGAGTCGTCCTTGGCCGCGGCGTCGAGCGCGTTCTGTAACGCGGCCATCAGGCCTTCGCTCAACGCATTGCGTGCGGCGGGGCGGTTGAGCGTGAGCTTCAGCACATGGCCGTCGCGCGACGAGAGGACCAGCGGTTCGGAGGTGGGAGCGTTCATGGCGTCTATATAATGCGTCGCAGCGCGGCCCGCTACTTACGCAATTCCTTGATCAGAGCTTGCGCTGCGGCCGGGTTGCGCTCCTTGGCGCCGGAAATGAAGTACATAAAGACATCTGTCTTTGCGGGCTTTGCCGGTTTGCCGATGATGGGCAGGTCTTTGGGCGATTTGCCCTGCGCCCAGTCTTCGGCGCGCGCCTTCCACTTCTTGATGTCGGCGGTGGTGTAGCCGGTCTCGACCTTGGCGGCGGAAGACTGGAGGCGCGCATAGACGAAGTCGGCTGTCACATCGGCGGCCTCGGCATAGTCGTCGTGATGAGCGTAGACGATGGCGGCGTTGTGCTTGCGCAGCAGTGCGATGAACTCTGGCACCAGGAAGGTCTCGCTGCGCACTTCGATAGCGTGGCGAAGCTTCAATCCCTCGACGGTCTTGGGAAGCAGATCGAGGAACGCCGCGAAATCCTCCGGCTCATATTTCTTGTGTGGTGCGAACTGCCAGAGGATCGGGCCGAGTTTTGATTTCAGGTGATGCACGCCGCTGGTGAAGAACTTCTCGATCGACGGTCCGGCCTCGGCGAGCACGCGGCGGTTCACGGCGAAGCGCGGTGCTTTCAGCGAGAATACAAAATTGTCCGGTGTCTCTTCCGCCCACTTGATGAAGCTGGCGGGCTTCTGCGAACCATAGAACGTGCCGTTGATCTCGATGCTCGTTACCTTGCGGCTGGCGTATTCGAGTTCGCGCGCCTGCGCATGGCCCTTGGGATAGAACATCCCGCCACGCCATGGCTCAAAGGTCCATCCGCCGATGCCGACCCGGATTTCGCCTGTTGTCTTCTTGTCCGCCAAATCCTTGCCTTTCGATACGGTATTATGATACCGCCATAGAAATCCGCCTGATTATGCACGATTTTTCTGCCATTGTCCTTGACCATACAGCAAAGCCCCGGTACATCGCCGGCCCTTGGGTGGCCGGGTCGCGCTTCGCTTCGCTCCGCTGCCCGGCCATGGAGATGTTATAATGAAAACCTACTCGGCAAAGCCGACCGAGATCGAGAAGAAATGGATCCTGATCGACGCCGAAGGGCTCGTCGTCGGCCGTCTCGCTTCGATCATCGCCCTGCGTCTGCGCGGCAAGCACAAGCCGACGTTCACCGCCCACATGGATTGCGGAGACAACGTCATCGTCGTCAACGCAGCCAAGGTGGTGCTGACCGGCGATAAGCTGAAGAAGAAGGTCTACTACCACCACACCGGTTATATCGGCGGTATCAAGGAGCGCACCGCAGGCGCGATCCTGAACGGCAAGTTCCCGGAGCGCATCGTCGAGAAGGCCGTGGAGCGCATGATGCCGCGCGGTCCGCTTGGCAAGCGCCAGATGTCCAACCTGCGCGTCTATCCGGGTACGGAGCATCCGCACGAAGCCCAGCAGCCGGAGAAGTTCGACGTCGGCGTGCTCAATCCCAAAAACACCAATTACAAGACGAAGGCGGCCTGATCATGGCGGAAGACGTTAAGAGCTTTGGCGATCTGAAATCGACGCTGATCAAGGCGAAGCCGCAGACACCGGACGGCCAGACAGCAGAGCCAGGCACGGCGAAGCGCGACTCCAAGGGCCGCGCTTATGCCACCGGACGCCGCAAGGAATCGGTTGCCCGCGTGTGGATCAAGCCGGGCCGCGGTCTGATCATCATCAACGATCGCGACGAGAAGGTTTACTTCGCGCGTCCGGTGCTGCGCATGATCCTGCGCCAGCCATTGATCGCGACGAACCGCGACGGCCAGTTCGACGTGATCGTCACCGTCAAGGGCGGCGGTCTCTCTGGACAGGCCGGCGCCGTGCGTCACGGCATCAGCCGCGCGCTCGTCGCTTATGAGCCGACGCTGCGCACGGCTTTGAAGCCGGGAGGCTTCCTCACCCGCGACCCGCGCGCCGTCGAGCGCAAGAAGTACGGCAAGCCGAAGGCCCGCCGCAGCTTCCAGTTCTCGAAGCGCTAAACAAAAAAATCGATCTGTTTCAGGAAACGGCCTGGAGAAATCCAGGCCGTTTTTTTGTCGCTGCACGGGTAAGACTGGCGCACAGAAAATGTGCAGGCTTTTGCAACCTCTGAGGTTGCGGGCCATGCAAGACCGCTGTCGTCACCGCAGGCCAGGCGAGGGCAAGGATACTGGCGTTACCGGTTCGGCCCCGGCCGATCTTAAGTCAGCATTGCCCGACCTATTCTCCGATGCAATTTGGAAAGAGACCGCCAAAGGAAAAGATGGATATCCTTATCCATTAAACGCTCCATCGCATTGATCGCGTTGGCATGCCTTAGGTTGCGCAATGCAGCGCCCTCGTTGGGAACAACTCCGCTACTTGGAAAAATCGTAGAGGTCGCATCGGCTTTCAGCGGTCTGACGAAATGTCAGACTGTCTTTTTCCTAATAAAAACGCGATAGCGTGCCATCGTTGCCGCGCATTTGAATCAATGATTCTAGGCGCCGGGAACTTTTTGTGTCGCTATAACCGCGATCACAAATCTGTTACCTGTTGTGTGCCGGGACTCTAACCCGGGAAAACAGGAGACTCTCATGCATCGACTGTTGTCTGTAGGTATCTTGTCTGCCTTCGCCGTACTGGGTTCTGCCGCCGGTGTGAACGCGTTGGACGTGCAGCGATCCGGAAACACCTTTCACATCGGCGCCTGCGCGCCTGTTGCCGGTCGTGCCGCGCACTGTCACGCGCGTATCGTCACTGACGAAGCCGGACGATTGAAAGCGGACTCACGCGCTCATCCGCCCGCAGTGTCAGGTTACAGTCCTGCCAATCTGCGCAGTGCATATAACATCACGGCAACGGGAAGCTCCTCCACGATCGTCGCGATCGTCGATGCCTATGGCTACACCCACGCGGAAACCGATCTCGGCGTATACCGCTCGCAATTCGGTCTGCCGTCCTGCACGACAGCGAATGGTTGCTTCAAGAAGCTCAATCAGAACGGCGTGCAGGGAAGCTATCCGGCGCAGAACACCGGATGGGCCCAGGAAAGCGCGCTCGATCTCGATATGGCGAGTGCCATGTGTCCGGGCTGCAAGATCTATTTGATCGAAGCGACGTCGGCGTCGTACGCGAACCTTGCCACGGCCGAAAATACGGCGGCTGCTCAAGGTGCGCACGCGATCTCCAATTCGTATGGTGGCGGCGAATCCGGCACGACGAGTTATGAATCGGCCTACAACCATCCTGGTATCGCCGTGACGGTGAGCTCGGGCGACAGCGGCTATGCCGCCGGCCCGCAATTTCCGGCAACGTCGCCGCATGTGACGGCGGTTGGCGGCACGCATCTGGTCACCGCCTCGAACAGCCGCGGCTGGACAGAGACAGTGTGGTCGGGTGCGGGCAGCGGTTGCAGCACGGTCTATGCGAAGCCGTCGTGGCAGCTTGACGCGACTTGCACCAAGCGTATGGAAGCCGACGTCTCTGCCGTCGCGGATCCGAACACGGGTGTTGCCGTGTACGGACCGACAAGCTCGCGGAGGTCTGGCTGGCTCGTGTTCGGCGGCACCAGTGTCGCCGCGCCGCTTATCGCCGGCGTGTATGGCGTCAACGGTGGTGCCGTGAACTACGGCAGCGACCCGTACAACAACACGGGCGCTCTGTACGACGTGACGTCGGGCAGCAACGGAAGCTGCGGCGGTTCCTATTACTGCACAGCCAAGGTCGGTTATGACGGCCCGACCGGTCTCGGCACGCCGAACGGCACGACCGCGTTCTGAGTGCAAAAACAAGTTCTTCCGGCGGAGCAATAGTTCCGCCGGAGGCGCTTTGCTTCGATTCCCTCAAATTGTCTCAATACCTTGGAACATTGCCGAAAAATGTCCTCTTTGAAGGACATCGGTCATCTGATACAGATTTGATAGTCAATCGCAATTGCACTCTGTGGGACGTGCGATGCGATTGTCATGCGAAGAGGAGAATCCCATGTATCGCGTCTTAACAGGTGGCCTTCTTTCGGCCGTCGTCGCGCTTGGCCTGGCGTCCGGCGCCAGCGCCCAGCAAGTGGAGAAGTCCGGAAATACATTCCATGTTGCGGCATGCGGTCAGGTACCCGCAGGCTTTGCGCGTTGCCATGCACGCATCGTGACGGATTCCAGTGGCCATGAAATGCAATCCGATGGATCGCGCATCAGCGGCTTTGGTCCTACCGAGTTGCGCTCTGCCTACAAGATCACGGGCAGTGGCAGCGCCACGACGATCATCGCGGTCGTGGATGCGTTCGGCTACACCAACGCCGAGACCGATCTTGGCGTGTATCGTTCGAACTTCGGCCTTTCGTCTTGCACGACAGGCAATGGCTGCTTCAAGAAGCTGAATCAGAACGGGGTGCAGGGCAACTATCCGGCGCAGGATATTGGTTGGGCACAGGAATCCGCGCTTGACCTCGATATGGCGAGCGCCATGTGCCAGAGCTGCCAAGTTTGGCTGGTCGAAGCCAACGACAATTCCTACAACAACCTTGCGGCAGCAGTGAACACGGCTGCGTCCTTGGGCGCACACGTCATCAGCAATTCCTATGGTGGTGGGGAAAGCGGCACAAATAGCTTCGAAGCCTCCTATAACCATCCGAACATTGCGATCACCGCGAGCACCGGGGATCACGGTTTCGCAGCCGGCCCGCAATTCCCCGCAACCTCGCCGCACGTCATCGCCGTCGGCGGCACACATCTCGTGGCGGACGGTAGTGAGCGCGGTTGGACGGAATCGGCATGGAGCGGCGCCGGCAGCGGTTGCAGCACTGTCTATGGGAAGCCAGCCTGGCAGAAGGACCATAACTGCTCGAAGCGCATGGAAGCCGACGTCTCGGCTGTTGCGGATCCGGCGACCGGCGTTGCGGTCTATGGCCCGAACGGCTCCGGCACCTCGCAGTGGCTGCGCTTTGGCGGTACCAGCGTCTCTGCACCTCTGGTTGGTGGCATTTATGCCGTCAACGGCAAGGTCGTGAAGAACTACGGCAAAACGCTGTATGGCAGGAAGGCGAGCGTGTTCGACGTAACATCGGGCAACAACGGAACGGGTTGCGGTGGAACATATTACTGCATCGCCGGCCCGGGTTATGACGGCCCCACGGGTGTCGGCACGCCCAATGGATCGAAGACGTTTCACTAAGCTCACTGAGCATTTGAACAAAAGCAGCGGCCTGGCGAAATCCGGGCCGCTGTTTTGTTTTTTGACCGCGCTTTGCGTGCCCGGCTTTCCACTTCAGTCAATTGTCGCGATTTTGTTTACTATTCAAAAACCAGTTTCAAAGCGATTTTAGGCGTATTGCAACTCGTGGGCGATGGCTCCGTTCCCTGCCTTATGTCGAAGCGCGCACAAAAGGCGACGGAATTGCTTGCGGTAGCTGCGAAGCTGAGAGGCTTTGAAAGAGACACCGCAGATTTGCGTTACAGCAACAGGTTTCGCCAGTGCGCCGAACAGCTCGAAATAGAAGCGGTCGGTTGCGCAGCTTCAGACACCGTCGCACACGCTTTGCGAACGGCGAGAACCAGGTCCACAACCATTACCACAAGAGCGCGTTATGCTGAAAAACTTTCATCACACACTGCAACCTGAGCCGATCCAGAAGACGAGTGTCTCCGCGGTAGGCCTCGCAGATATCGTGTGCGCCGAAACGAGCGCACTGGTTCAGGCGTGGAAGAAGTGGCGCGGCTGGCACGCGATGCCGTCCTACCGCGCGTGGATTGAGAGCGATCTCGGCCGGAACGTTGAACATGCCAGCATGGCGCGCGTCGTCGATGGCGGTCACGATTATGAGTTCGAGTTCATCGGCGATGCGCATGTCCGCGCCTACGGAACCAATCATCAGGGCCAACGCGTCAGCGATATCGCCAGGCTTTCGCCGCGGTTTGGCAAGCAACTGAAGGCGTCCTACGACCTGGTTCGTATCTCCGGTCATCCGCACGCGTTCCAGGGCGCCATCGGCGCAGAAGATTCGTCCGCGCGGTTCGTCTGGTTCGAGACGGCTTATCTGCCGTTCGGCGTGTCCGGCACTGTCGACTGCATCCTCAATGCTGCTGTGTATCAGCTCCGCCCAGCGGCAGCCTGAGCGCGCCTACAGCAATCCAGAAACGAAAACGGCCCGCGCAGTTTGCGCGAGCCGTTTTCAATGAGACGCTTTGGTGAACTCAGTTCGGTGTCCATGCTGGCGGCACCGGGCCGTAGGCGTTGGCTTCTGCCTGTCCGGGCTGCGCGCAGAAATATATGATCGCAATCGACACCACGAGCATCGCGAGGCTGATAAGCCATCCGATGGACAGGAAGAAATACAGGAAAGCGACCGCACCGAGCGGGCCGGCGAGACCCATCATCAGGTTTAACACGCCATAAATGCCGCCGACGATGACCCAGATCCAGACAAGCTGGCCGCTGCGGCCGGTGTCCTGCATACGCCGCGCAGCCATGCCCGCATTCGGAAGAAGAAGGGCGAGGCTCACCACCGCGCTCACAAGCGTGGTGCCGACGATGCCGCCGAGGATGGCAGCAACAACTCCAATGAGGACTGCAACGAGGATGTAATACCAGAACTGCGCCCTCGGTACGCGTCCGTTGAAGTCCATGTAGTGGTTCTGGACGGTGTCCATGAAATTCGCCCAAAGCTTGTTGAAATCCATCTGCTTCTCCCCGCGAGGCAAAAGCCTCGTCCCTGGTTGCGGCGGCGCGACTCGAAAGACTCGGAATCGGCACTCACATTGAGCTAAAAGGCCACGTAATCTTCTGTCAATGTCGCGCAGGCGAACCGCCCGGGAACAAACAGGTTTATGGTAGCGAAAGTCTTTATCGACGGTGCCATCGGCACGACCGGCCTCGAAATCCGCGAGCGGCTGGAAGGCCGGCACGAGTTTGCCCTCGTTCAACTCAGCGATGCGGACCGCAAGCATGCGAAAGCGCGCGCCGGTGCTTTGAATGATGCCGATGTCGTGATCCTGTGCCTTCCTGACGAAGCGGCGCGCGATGCGGTGGCGATGATCGAGAATCCCGCGGCGCGTGTGATCGATGCGTCGAGCGCGCATCGCACCGCGGCGGACTGGGTGTACGGCTTTCCGGAGATGGCAAAGGATCAGCGCGCGAAGATCGCATCCGCGAAACGCGTGAGCAATCCAGGGTGCTGGCCAACGGGATTCCTCGCGCTCGTGCGGCCGCTGGTGCGTGCTGGAATTGTGCCGGCGGATTTTCCGCTGACGGTCACCGGTGTGTCGGGCTATTCCGGTGGCGGCAAGTCGATGATCGAGGAATTCGAAGCGAAGGAGTCGCCGCGCTACGTCGAGACCGTCGTGCGCACCTATGCGCTGACACTTTCGCACAAGCATCAACCGGAGATGCGCGTGCATGCCGGGCTGGCGCATCCGCCGGTGTTTTCGCCGAATGTCGGACGCTTCTATCGCGGCATGATCGTCGAGGTGCCGCTGCAGCTATGGGCGCTGCCGTCGAAGCCGAACGTGTTCGATCTCTACAAGGAGATCGCGGATGCCTATCGCGGTGAAAAGCTGATTGAAGTCGCGGGCCTCGATAAGTTCGATCTGCTGACGACTCCAATGACGGCCGCACAGGCGGTGCAGATGCCGCCGTCTGTCGGCGCGGTGACGCAAAGTATCGATGCCGAGATGCTGAAGCTCACAAACGGCATGAAGCTGTTCGTGCTTGGCAACGACAAGACGCAACAGGCACGCCTGATCGCGGTGCTGGACAATCTCGGCAAGGGTGCGAGCGGCGCGGCGGTGCAGAATCTGAACATTATGTGCGGTCTGCCGGAAACGACGGGGCTGGTGTGATGTACCGCCCACCGGCCTTCGCAGCGGATGATGTGGCGGCACTGCATGATGCGATCCGCAGGCGCGTGTTCGCGACAGTCGCCTGCGTCATTGACAGTGCGATTGCCATTGCATACGCGCCCGTCGTGCTCGACGCGGACGACGGACCGTTGGGTAGCGTTCGGTTTCATCTGGCCGGCAATAACCCGGTCGCGGCAGTGCTCGACGGCGCAGCGCTTGCTTTCTCATTTCTTGGTCCCGACGCTTATGTCTCGCCGGATTGGTACGAGACCAAGGGGCGAGTTCCGACATGGAATTACATGGCCGTCGAGGGCAGGGGGACGGTGCAGCGCATGGACAGCGAACAGCTTCACCAGTTGCTTATCGACATCTCGGCCGAAGAAGAGAACAGGCTCGCGCCGAAAAAACCATGGACCATTGATAAAGTGCCGGAGGAAAAGATGGGTGCACTGATGCGCGCCATTGTCGGTTTCTCGGTGAAGTTCGAGACGTTGGAGGGCAAGTTCAAGCTCTCACAGAATGTCACGTCCGAAGATGCCGAGGGTGTTATGCGCGGCCTCGTTCAGCGCGGTGATCCAGCGAGCCGTGCGATCGCAAAAGCGATGCGCGGCTCACGTTAGAGGATCGCGACCTCAGCCGCCGATCTTGAAAACGGCTTTGCCTCTCGATGTGCCAACGCCCGTGGTGGTGATATCGAGCGTTGTATCGTTTGTTTTCCATTTTCCGTTGTCGGTGTTGGTTTCGGCAATGCTGCTGCCCGGCAGGTTTACCTCTGTGTTGAAATCCATGGTCATGTTCACATGCAGGAGTGGGTCTATTCCCGCGCAGTAGAAGTGAAGGTAGACGTTTAAAGGAGGTGTCGCGTCCTGTGCGGCATAAACTGCGGTCGGATTGACGTTGGTGTTCCCTGTTTGCTGAAATTGTGACGTTGTCGTTCGCGGAGCAATGGTTGTTGGCCATTTGCCGTCGCCGAGTTTGTGACTGGCATGCTTGTCCAGCATGAGGGTGTAGTCCGTGTTGTTGATGATCGTGAACCATTCCTCGAAGAGGGCCATGTGTTCTCCCAAAAGGTGATTTGTGATAAATACAACTTATGAGAGAATTGATATCGGGCGGAGTATATCCAGTCAAGGATCATGCGCTTTGCTTCTTGGCGCGGACTTGGCCAGACTCGGGGTCATGAAAGTCGCTTCCGCGGCCGTAGTCATTGGGTTCGCGCTATTGAATTCCGCGGCCGCTGCGGATTATTTGCCGCCGCCGGGCGATGCTTGGGCAACGCACAAGCCATCGCGAGAAGGTTTCGATCCGGCAAAACTCAAGGCCGCTATCGAATTCGCCATTGCGCATGAGACGAAGTTGTTTCCGTCGCTCGACGGCGTGATCAACCAGCGCGATCAGCGTCTCACGATCCCATTGCAATTCGCGGGGCCGTTCTCCGATCCAATCGGGCCGCTGACGACCCATGCACCTGCGAACGGCATTGTCATTCGTCACGGCTTCATCGTTGCGGAGTGGGGCGACACGCGCAAAGTCGACATGGCTCATTCTGCGACGAAGACGTTTCTGTCTGCGACAGCTGGGATTGCGTTCGACAAGCACATGATCCGCGATGTGAACGACCGCGTGCTCGACTATGTGCATCCATCGCCGGATTTCGAGCTGCCGCACAACCAGCCGATCACATGGGATGAGATGTTGCGTCAGACGTCCGGCTGGGTCGGCACGATGTGGGGCAAGCCGTGGTGGGCGGACCGTCCGGGCAAGAATCCGTGGGACGAACTCGCGGCAGGACCGCCACCGGTTGGCAAGGAATGGAAATACTCCGACGTGCGCGTGAATGCGCTGGCGTTGGCGCTGACACATCTGTGGAAACAGCCGCTGCCTGACGTGCTCAAGGACTATGTGATGGACCCGATTGGCGCGTCGCGGGACTGGCACTGGGAGGGTTACGACAATTCGTGGATCACGCTCGACGGCAAGCGCATCCATGTCGTGCCGGGCGGCGGGCATTGGGGCGGCGGCATATTCATCTCCGCACGCGATCTGGCACGGATGGGACTGCTTGGCTTGAACAACGGCAAATGGGGCGACAAGCAGATCCTGTCGGACGCGTGGATCAAGCTCTCGAAAACACCGACGGGTTCGAACCCCGGCTACGGCTACATGAACTGGTTCCTCAACACGGACCGCAAGCTCGCCCCCGCCGCGCGCGAAGACAGCGTGATGTTCATCGGCAACGGAGACAACATCGTCTTCATCGACTACGAACACGATGTCGTCGCCGTCATCCGCTGGATCGACGACGCGCAGAAGGCGGAGTTTGTGCGGTTGCTGGAAGACAGCCTTGCCAAGTAGCGCGAATAGCGCGCGAAATCTATAAATCGTCATGGCCGGGCTTGTCCCAGCCATGACGATTAGATTGATGGAACCAAGATATCCCTATTCCGCCTTCACCTTCACATACGTTCCCGGCGCATCGCCCAGCACTTTAAGTTTGCCGTCACCGGGTTTGCGGGCGGCGACTTTTTTGCCGGAGAGCTTCGCCAGCCACGCGTCCCAGTCGCCCCACCAGGAGCCGGGGTGTTCGGTGGTGCCGGCTTGCCATTCCTCGACGGTTGCGGGGTAGGGCTTGCCCTTTTCGCCGCCGACCTTGTCGTTGGTCCAGAACTGATACTTCTTCGCAGCTGGCGGATTGATCACGCCGGCAATATGGCCTGAGCCGGCGATGATGAAGCGGATCGGGCCGCCAAAGAGATGCGTGGATTTGTAGACCGAGCGGAACGGGGCGATATGGTCGTCTTTCGCGCTCTGCAGATAGATGGGCGTCTTCACCTTCGACAGATCGAGCTTCACATTGCCGAAGCTCATCTTGCCCTGGCTGAGCGCGTTGTTCTTGTAGAACTCGCGCAGATAGAACAGGTGCGTCGCTTCCGGCATCCGCGTCGTGTCGGAATTCCAATACAGAAGGTCGAACGGCGCGGGCTCCTTGCCGAGCAGGTAGTTGCTCACCACGAACGACCAGATCAGGTCGTTGGCGCGCAGCATGTTGAAGGTCGTGCCCATCTTCTTGCCTTCGAGCACGCCGCCCGCCTGTTCCATCTGCTGGCGCATGGACTCCAATTGTTCATCGTCGATGAACACCTGAAGGTCGCCCGCCTCGCTGAAATCGGCCTGGGCTGCGAAGAACGTCGCGGAGTTCACGCGATCGTCCTTCGTCGCCGCCATATAGGCCAGGGTGGCTGACAGCAGCGTGCCGCCGATGCAATAGCCGATGCAGTTGATCTTCTCGACGCCAGTCGCGGCTTCAACGGCGTTCAACGCCTCGAAAATGCCCTCGCGCATATAGTCTTCGAATGTTTTCTGCGCGAGCTTGCGGTCCGGGTTCACCCACGAAGCGATGAACACGGTGTAGCCCTGGTCCACCGCCCAGCGGATGAACGAGTTCTCCGGCTTGAGATCGAGGATGTAGAATTTGTTGATCCAGGGCGGGAAGATCAACAACGGCTTTTCGTAAACCTGTTCCGTCGTCGGATCGAACTGCAGAAGCTCGATCAGCGAGTTGCGGAACACGACCTTGCCCGGCGCGGTCGCGATATTCTCACCGATGCGGAACGCGTCAGCCGACTGACGGATGGAAATCTGGCCTGTTTCCTTGTCCATATCCTCGAGCAGGTTGTTAAGGCCTTTGACGAGGTTCTCTCCGTTGCTCTGCATCGTCGTGCGCAGAACTTCGGGATTGGTGAGCACGAAATTGGTCGGCGCGATCGCGTCGGCGAATTGCTTTGTGTAGAAGGCGATCCGCTTCTGTGTTTTCTCATCCAGATCGCCATTCACTTTCGCGACGGTGTCCTGCATCCAGTTCGCGGTGAGCAGATAGCTCTGCTTGATGAAGTCGAAGACCTGGTTCTCTTCCCAGTCCTTGTCCTTGAAGCGCTTGTCGCCGGAAGCGGGCGCCACGACAGGCTTGCTCGCGCCACCCATCATGCGTGTCGCGGCGTTCTCCCAGAGACCCATGTAGTCGCGCCACAACTGGAACTGCGCTTCCATGATGACAGTGGGATGCGCCGCCATGCTCTTCAGCAGAGACGAGAACGTGCCCGCGAGGTTGAGCGGATCGGAAGGGCCGGAATTGCCCTTCTGGCCTTGCCGTTTCATGAAATCGGAGAGCAGGCGCTGCGACTGCTGGCCCACCTGCATCATGTTGCGGGCGAACTGCGCCGGATCGGCGACGGAGTAGTCGCTTTTGGGCGCGTCTGCGTCTTGGGTCTTCTTGTTCATGATTACCGCCGGAGGAATTCGCCTTTTGATACCCCGTCATGCTGCACTGCCGCAAGACGGCGCGTTTTCGGGTGGCGTCAGGCCAAGTTGTTACAAGATTTCATGGATTTGGCACCCGTTTCGCTTGGAAGCAGGACGGCGGCCCTGTATATGGATTCTGCTGGTCCCGCGGTTTACCGCGGGCGACGGAGGCTTTTTCAATGACGGTTGAGTTCGGCGGCGTGAAAACGGTTTGTGCGCGCTTGGTGGTGATCGGTATGGTTGCCTTTGGCGCGACTGCCTGTTCGAGCATGCCCGATTGGGTCGACCCGACCAATTGGATCGATGGTAGCGACAGCGGACCGAGCGCAAGCGCTGGCAACGGGGGAGAAACACCCGATCTGGCCTCCATCCCGGACCGTCCAGCACCTGCGTCCACGTCCGACGAGCAGGCGCAGGTTGCCGAGTCGCTCGCCGCGGATCGTTCGCAGGCCAAGTATAGTTCCGATGCTCTGCGCGGTGGCACCGAAGCGGCCGCGCCGCCTCCGCCAGCTGTAGAAGCGTCTAACGATCTCTCGGTCCCGCCGGGCGCGTCTCCGTCGAAAACCGCCGCTGCGGCGCCGACGCCTTCACCCCAGCCGAGCACCGAAGTTGCCAGCAACGATCAGCAGAGCGCTTCTCCGCCGCCCCCGCCTGCACAGGACGCGCCCGGTGAGATCACTGTTCCACCGGCAGAACCGGCCGCGACCGATCTGCCGCCCGCGCAGCCTTCGCCAACCAACACCGCTTCAACCTACGCGCCGCCGCCTCCGGCCTACACGCCACCTGCGGCACCCGCGCCCACTGCGATGTCGTCCGTGTCGCCATCCGACGCAGCACTTGGCTTCAGGCCTTCTTCGGCGCCGCCACTCGATGCGAGCGTCGGACAGTTCGTGCCGCCGCCCCTTGTGGCGCGCTACAACCAGACAACCAGCCAGTCCGGCTCGTCCGCACCGCGCTTGGCGTATGCCGCGCCAGTGAGATCCCATGGTAAATCTGTCGGCGGTCCGGAAAAGATGAGCGGCGCTGTCGTCGCCAATCTCGAAGCTCTGCAGGCGCCTTCGCAGGCCGGCACCTATGCGGCCATGCAAGGCGCGCAGCCGGCATCGGTTGTTCTCTTCTCCGGTGATGGAACGCTTCTGAACGCTTCGGCGCGCGCACAGGTGCGTGCTGCCGTGGATGCATTCAAGGCCGCGGGCGGGCAGGGGTATCTGCGCATTGTCGGACATGCTTCAAGCCGGACGTCGAACATGCCGCTCGAAAAACATCTCGAGGTGATTTTCAACAAGAGCCAGGACCGTGCGAACGCGGTGGCGAAAGAAGTCATCAAAGAAGGCGTGCCCGCGAACCGCGTGCTCGTGGAGGCGGTCGGCGATAGCCAGCCGGTCTATTACGAGTCCATGCCGCAAGGCGAAGACGGCAATCGCCGCGCCGAGATCTACCTGCAAAGTTGAGCAGGCAAACCGGCCCCAAACGCATATGAAGATCCCGCTGCGCATCGCCATCGCGGGCCTTGGCACCGTCGGTGGCGGCGTGCTGAAGGCATTGAAGTCGCGCGGCCATGATCTGGCCGAACGCGCGGAGCGCAGACTCGATATCGTTGCTGTTTCCGCGCGCGACAAATCGAAAGCGCGAGCGGCTGACATTTCCGGGTTTCGCTGGGTGGACGATCCCGTCGCGCTCGCGAAGACGGATGCCGATGTTGTTGTCGAATTGATCGGCGGCGAGGAAGGCGTTGCGCGCCAGTTGGTCGAAGCGTCCTTGCTTGCGGGTAAGCATGTGGTCACGGCGAACAAGGCTCTGCTCGCACATCACGGCGCGTCTCTCGCAAAGCTCGCGGAAGATCGCGGTCTTGCCCTGAAGTTTGAAGCGGCCGCTGCCGGCGGCATCCCGATCGTGAAGGCGTTGCGCGAGAGCCTGATCGCCCACGGCATTGAATCGGTGCGCGGCATCCTCAACGGCACCTGCAACTACATCCTCACCACTATGGAGAAGACCGGCCGCTCCTTCGCCGATGTGCTGAAGGACGCGCAAGCACTCGGCTATGCCGAAGCCGATCCGGCGCTCGATATCGGTGGCGGTGATACCGCGCACAAGCTCGCGATCCTGTCCTGCCTTGCATTCGGCACCGCGCCCGATCTCAAGAACATGTTCGTCGAAGGCATCGAGCACATCACGACCGACGACATCGGCTATGCGCGTGAGTTCGGCTATCGCATCAAGCTGCTCGGCATCGCGCGCCGTATCGATGGCGGCATCGATCAGCGTGTGCAGCCTGCCATGGTACGCGCCGGAACGCCGCTCGCCGACGTCGACAGCGCGTTCAACGCCGTGTCGGTTAATGCGGGCGAAGCGGGACCGTTCTTCTTCGAAGGCCGGGGCGCAGGCGAGGGGCCCACGGCCTCCGCCGTCGTCGCCGACCTCGTCGATATCGCGCTGGGGTCCTTCGAGCCTGCGTTCGGCAAGCCTGCAAATACGCTGACCGCGCTGGTTCCCGCAGCGGCCGAGGCCGCGGCGTCGGCCTATTATCTTCGCTTCGAAGTGCTCGATACGCCAGGCGTTCTGGCGTCCATTGCCGGACAATTGGCCGATGCGCGAGTCTCCATCGAGAGCATGCTGCAGCGCGGGCGCAGTCCCGGAGAGCCGGTGTCGATCGTCATGATCACCCACGACACTCCACAAGTTGCGGTGGCGGCCGCCTTGAAGGCTATCGCCGCCTCGGACAAGGTCTTGGCCCCGCCGGTCATGATTCCCATGGAAGCGGGCTGAGCCGCATTATTCGGAGCATTTCTATGTCAGGCCATCTCGATCGTTCTTTCTCGTTGGAGGCTGTTCGCGTCACGGAAGCAGCCGCCATTAACGCTGCGCATCAGATTGGGCGTGGCGATGAGAAGGCTGCCGATCATGCCGCCGTCGAAGCAATGCGCGCCGCGTTCAACATTCTGCCGATCGATGGTACCGTGGTGATCGGCGAGGGCGAGCGCGATGAAGCGCCGATGCTGTTCATCGGCGAGAAGGTTGGCAGCGGCGGCATCAAGGTCGACATCGCGCTCGATCCGCTCGAAGGCACGACGCTGACCGCGAAGGCATTGCCGAACGCGCTCGCGGTCATGGCCATGGCCGAGCCCGGCACGCTTCTCAACGCGCCGGATACCTACATGGACAAGATCGCCATCGGCGGTGGCTATGCCGAAGGCGTCATCGACCTCGACGCCGATCCTGCCGACAACATCTATTCGCTTGCGAAGGCGAAAGGCGTTAAGCCGCATGAGATCACAGCGCTGATTCTCGACCGCCCGCGTCATGAGAAGATCATTTCGGCGGTGCGCAGCACAGGTGCAGCCGTACAGCTCATCACCGACGGCGATGTCGCCGGCGTGATCGCGACCAGCGATCCGGCGACCGGCATCGACATCTATATCGGGCAGGGCGGTGCGCCGGAGGGTGTGCTTGCCGCCGCCGCACTGCGTTGCATCGGCGGACAGATTCAGACGCGCCTCATCTTCAAGAAGGAAGACGAGAAGCGCCGCGCCGAAAAGCTCGGCATCACCGACTTCAACAGGAAATACACGCTGATGGATCTAGCGTCGGGCGACGTCGTGTTCTCGGCGACCGGCGTAACGGATGGCTCGATGCTCAAGGGCGTAAAGGTCACGCGCGAGCACATCTTCACCGAAAGCATCGTGATGCGCTCCGCCACCGGCACGGTGCGCTGGATTCGCGCCCGCCACCGGCGCAAGGATGTCGGCTAGCGCACTCGGCCTCGACAATACCGCGGCGTTTGGCGTCGCGCGCTCTTTCTCGGGCCGAAAATGGATTTTGCGGCGCGCCGACGAAGAAACGGCGCGTGAACTGTCGCGGACATCCGGCATTTCATTCACGCTTGCGCGCTTGCTGGTTGGGCGGGGAGTTAACGCGGACGATCTCCAGGACGTTCTGAACCCGACACTCAAACGGCTGATGCCAGACCCGCTGGTCCTGCTCGACATGGACAACGCGATCGCGCGCGCGCGGCAGGCCATTGAGAGCGGCGAACACATTGCAATCTTCGGCGACTACGACGTCGATGGTTCGTGTTCATCCGCGCTGCTGCACGATTTTCTGGCGGCGCTTGGTATAAAAGCCCGCATCTACATCCCCGACCGCATGACCGAGGGCTACGGCCCGTCAGCAAACGCAATGCGCACGCTGAAAGACGAGGGGGCGAGTCTCGTCATCACGGTCGATTGTGGCGCGACGGCAAAAGAGGCACTGAGCGCCGCGCGCGATATAGGGCTCGACGTGGTCGTGCTCGATCATCATGCGGTGGAAGACCTGCCGCCCGCCTTCGCACACGTGAACCCGAACCAGACCGGCGATACCTCCGGTCTCACCTATCTTTGTGCAGCCGGCGTCACGTTCATGTTCGTCGTCGCCCTCAATCGCGCTCTGCGCGATGCGGGCTATTACACAGACAAGAGTATCACCGAGCCGGACCTGCGCGATCTGCTTGATCTCGTCGGTCTGGCCACGATCTGCGATGTCGTTCCGCTGGTCGGTGTCAATCGCGCCTTCGTGCGCTCGGGCCTGTCGTTGTTTGGTGCGAAGCGCGTTGGCCTGACCGCCCTTGCAACCATCGCAAAGATCGCAGCGCCGTTCACGCCCTACCACATGGGCTACGTCTTCGGTCCGCGGATCAACGCTGGCGGTCGCGTTGGACGCTGCACGCTCGGAGCCGATCTTCTGACGACACGTGACGGGACAGAGGCGGAGGAATTCGCACTCGCACTCGACAACCACAACCGCGAGCGCCAGGCGATCGAGAAGCTGATCCTCGAAGAAGCCATCGCGATGGCGTCGGTACAGGACAATGCGCCGTTCCTGTTCACCGCCAAGGTAGGCTGGCACGCCGGTGTTGTCGGCATTGTCGCGGGTCGTCTCAAGGACCGCTTCGGAAAGCCGTCCTTCGTTGCGGGCTTCGAAGGCGGTATGGCGCGCGGCTCTGCGCGGTCAATTCCGGGAGTCGATATCGGCGCCATCGTGCGCGCGGCGAAAGACGCAGGCCTGATCGCGACGGGTGGGGGGCACGCGATGGCAGCGGGATTTTCACTCACGACAGAACAGGAAGGTCCGTTTCACGCCTTCCTCGCGCAACGGTTTGCGGAAGGCAATGACGCGCTGGCCGGGGCGCTCGATCTCCATATCGACACGCTGGTCTCGCCCGCTGGCGCGACCGAAGAGATGGTGCGCGAGATCGCGCAGGCCGGTCCTTACGGCGCTGGTAATCCGGAACTGCTGGTCGCGATCGTCGACGCGCGCGTCGTCTTCGCCGATGTCGTCGGCAAGGACCACATCCGGTTGCGGCTCGCGGGCGGCGATGGTTCGCGACTGGATGCCATCGCCTTCCGTGCCGCGGACATCGATCTGGGCAGGGGCCTGATGGCCGCGCGCGGCAAGGCGATCCACGCCGCCGGACGCCTCAAAATCGACGAGTGGCAGGGCCGGATCCGGGTCCAGCTTCAGGTCGAAGATGCAGCTCCGGCAAGCGCTTAACCCGCCGCTTGCCAATCCGGACGAGGCCCGCTAAACCCGCCCGCTCTGCGCCCTTCGTCTATCGGTTAGGACTCAGGATTTTCATTCCTGCAAGAGGGGTTCGACTCCCCTAGGGCGCACCATCACCAAATGTTCTCACTGATTTCGTTGAACTATTTTCTTAGCGGGACAATAACTTTCAGTTCGAAATGACACTCCGAACCGGCAGGGCATTTATGCGCCGTCGTATTAGTCGTACACTCGTCCGACTACAGACTATTTTGCCATTCATGTTGTTCGCTGCCCTCACGCCGCTCAACAGCAGCGCGCAGGCGTGGACATTCAAAGAGGTTCACGAGTTTTGCAGCAAGCGCTTTTGCGCGGACGGATATCTACCGTACGGCAGGCTAACGCTCGCGCAGTCGGGTGATTTTTATGGGACAACGACGTATGCGCGCACAGACCTAGATTTGCCTGGAAGCATTTATCAACTCTCGTTCGACCCAGCAAAACAGAAGTGGAAGCTGCATACGCTTTACCGTTTCTGCCCGGGCGGCTACCCCTGTAGCGATGGCTCTTACCCAATCGCAGGAGTGATCACAGATAGCGATGGCAATCTTTATGGGACCACTTCTGACGGCGGAACTCAGCACGGCGGTGTTGTGTTCAAACTAACTCCGGGAGATCATCCTCACAGATGGTCCCTGGAGGTACTTTACAGGTTCTGCTCGGTCGGTGAATGCGCGGATGGGCAAGTACCGTCAAGCTTGTTGACGTACCAAGGGGCATCGGCGGGTCAGCCATACGATGGCGCATCCCCACTTTACGGTGTGACGGAAGACGGCGGCAAGAAAGGGCGCGGCACGGTTTACGAACTCTTGCCAAATGGCAGCGGGTGGACCGAAACGGTGCTGTATTCGTTCTGTTCATTGACGAATTGTGCCGACGGCAATCTGCCTTATGGCGCAGTCGTGCTGGACGGAAGCGGCAACATCTTCGGATCAACGGGACAGGGGGGTAAACAGAACAGTGGCGTTATTTTCGAACTTACCCAATCGGGTGGGTCTTGGACAGAAACCGTCCTTCATCATTCTTGCTCACAGCGGGAGTGTCGTGATGGAGCAACTCCGCGCGAATTAATAATGGATGCTGGCGGTACACTTTTCGGCACTACATATTCGGGCGGATCGACCCGTAAAGGATGCTGTGGCACGATATTCAAGCTGGTGCCGAATGGAACGCAATCGGCTTACGACGTGCTGTACAACTTTTGCAGTCAGAAAAACTGCCGCGATGGTGCCAATCCGAGTGCACCGTTATCGCTCGATCCCTTGGGCAACATCTTCGGAACGACAGAAGCTGGAGGAAGCAATGACATTCAGGATGGCGGCGGAGGAACCGTGTTCGAACTGAGCGGCTCTACGCTCCGTGTGCTCTACGGTTTCTGCGCGGAGCATAATTGCGGGGATGGAAAGGATCCGCCGAGCGGACTCACGATGGACGGCTCCGGAAATCTAATCGGTACCACGTTGCGCGGCGGAATAGATGACGGCGGCACGGTGTTCGAACTCTCACCGTAGCCACTGACGAACAGCATTTCGGGCTGGCTTGCGCGATGCTTGATCCACTCTGGGCGCCAATGCCGCTCTTGACGGCCTTCGTATCCCAGAATTGTGGGCGGGTAAGTTCAGCCTATTTCCGTTTCGCGGGACAATCGCAGAAAAAGCATTGAAAAACATTGGAAGACTCGATTGTCCCGCCTTGTGTTAAGTCCCTGAACCTACACAAAAGCGGGATATCCCTAGGGTGCACCACCCTATGCCGCTTCGCGGTTTCGGGTGGCAAGCTATAGCGCAGCCACTTTGCCTTCTTTCACACGTTTCCTTACCTCGTCTGGCAGGGTATCTCTTCTTCATGCTGACAGAACACAAATCGGAGCACGGGCTCTGGATCGACCTGCTCGACCCGACGCCGGAAGAGGTGGAGTGGGTCAAGACCGAACATGGCTTGCGCGTCCCCCCGCGAGCCGAGCTCGAAGAGATTGAATCCTCCAGCCGCCTGTCGCGCGATGGCGACGTGCTGCATATGAACCTGCCGGTGACAACCGCTGACGGCGACGGAGTCCTGACGCCAACGCCGATGGGCTTCATTTTGTCTGAGAAGGTGCTGGTCACGATTCATTTCGTGCATCTGCATACGACCGGGGCGGTGCTTGATCGTCTGAAGGCTGAGAAGAACCCGTCCACCAGCGCTGATGTTTTCGCGATGATGATGGAGGCGATGGTCGATTTCAGCGCCGACCAGCTTGAGAATATCTCCGCCGAACTCATGAAGATTTCGCAGCGCGTGTTCCGCCGCACCGAGGCGCCGGAAATGCACAACATCAAGCAAATGACGCGACTGTTGCGAAGGATGCTAAGCCAGATCGGCTATCAGGGCGAGCACCTTTCGCAAATCCGCGAGACGCTGCTCGGTCTGCAGCGCGTCATCACCTACACAATGGAAACCTGCGCAAACTGGCGCGACAACAATTTTCTTGGCCGCCTCGAAACCGCGCGCCGCGATCTGAAGTCCCTGATCGAACACGAGACGCATTTGTCCGACAAAGCGCAGTTCCTGCTCGACGCCAATCTCGGCTTCATCAACACTGAGCAGAACGACATCTTCAAGGTTCTGACGCTTGTGTCGGTGGTCGGTATCCCACCGACGTTTTTCGCCAGCATGTGGGGCATGAACTTCCACAACATGCCGGAGCTGAGCTGGCACTATGGTTACTGGATCGGGCTTGGCATTATCGCGCTCAGCACCATCATCCCGATGGCCTGGTTCAAATACCGCGGCTGGTGGTGAGGAAACTTCCGGCTCTATGATCGTTTCCTAAGGTCCGCTCCAGGGGAACGCCATGGCCGCCGCGAAAAAGAAGAAGAAAAAAGCACCTGCCAAAAAGAAGAAGGCGGCGGTTCATCACGCCGCGCGGGACGAAGGTGCGGCCAAGCTCAGCACGCGGCCGATCTGGCAGGGTCACCTGCGCCTGTCCCTGGTGTCGTGCCCTGTAGCGCTGTTCACCGCGACGTCGCGGTCGAACGATATCTCGTTTCATCTGCTCAACCCGGAAACCAACAACCGCATCCGCATGGTGGCGACAGACCCGGACACGGGGCCGGTCGAGCGCAGCGATCTGGTGAAGGGTTACGAGGTTTCCAAGAACAATTACGTCGTCGTGACGCCGAAAGAGCTGGAAGCGGTCAAGCTCGAGACCACGCACACGATGGAGATCGAGCGCTTCGTCGATGCCGACGACATCGACCGCCTGTTCTGGAACCAGCCCTATTACCTGGTGCCGAACGAGGACAGCGGCGTGGATGCCTATGTCGTGATCCGCGATGCGTTGCGCCAGACGGGGCGCATCGCGCTCGGCCGTGTCGTGATGCACACGCGGGAACGCCTGGTGGCGCTGGAGCCACGCGACAAAGGCATCGTTGCCTATACGCTGCGTATGCGGAACGAAGTGGCGGAACCCAAGAACGCTTTCCGCGATATCCCGGAGGGCCATCCGAGCAAGCAGATGGTCGAGATTGCAACCAAGATCATCGAGCAGCAGCATGGGCCGTTCGATCCCGACAAATTCGAGGATCGCTATGAGAAGGCGCTGCGCGAACTCATTCACCGCAAGGAAAAGGGCGAGAAGATCGTGCAGGCCGAACCGGTCGAGGATACCAATGTCATCGACCTGATGGCGGCGCTGAAGAAGAGTCTGAAACATAAAGGCCGCGCAGAAGAGACAGAGAAGCGCGTAAAGAAGCGGGCCAAGCGTTAGCTCTTCGTCAGCTTCTTGATCGCCTGAAAAAGCGACTTCTCGGATTCGCAGTAGTCCTTCCATGCCGCGCTTTTCTTGATGAGAGCGGGAGCGGTGCGCACGGTGAATTTCTTCGGGTCCAGCCCCTTCTTCACCTGTGCCCACGTGAGCGGCATCGACACCGTTGCGCCCTCGCGGGCGCGCGGTGAGAGCGGCGCCACAGCTGTCGACATGCGGTCGTTGCGGAGATAATCGAGAAAGATCTTTCCGCCGCGATCCTTCTTGGCCATCGAGACGAGATAGGCGTTGGGGCTGTCGGCCGCGATTTGCTCGCAGATGCCACGGGCGAAGGCTTTTGCCTCTTTCCAGCCGAGCCTGTCTTTCGCAGTCAACGACAATGGCGTCACCACGTGCAGGCCTTTGCCGCCGGTCGTTTTACAGAAGCTGATGAGCCCGAGATCTTTCAACCGGTCGCGGACTTCAAGAGCGCCCTCGATCACTTTGTCGAACTTCACATCCGGCGCCGGATCGAGATCGAAGACGAGGCGGCCTGGCAGGTCCGGCTTGAACGGCGCGCAGTTCCACGGATGCAGTTCTAGCCCCGCGACTTGCGCGATGGCTGCGAGGCCCTCGATGCGGTCGATCTGCAAGTAGGGCTGGCGGTCGCCGGACACCTTCGCGAGCGTGAGCAGGTTCGACGTGCCCTTCATCGCGTGGCGCTGGAAGAAGCGCTCACCAGCAATGCCGTCCGGCGCGCGCACGATGGAGCAGGGGCGACCTTTGAGATGCGCCATCATCCATTCGCCGACAGCTTCGAGGTATTCCGCGAGTTCGAGCTTCGTTACTGGTTTTTTATCGCCGGCATTCGGCCACAGCGCTTTGTCCGGATGGGAAATCGGCACGCCCATCACGACGCTCGTGCCGGCTTTTTGGGGCATCTTCTTCGCTGGCATTTTCTTTGCCTTCGGTTCTGCCAGTTCTGTCTTGCCTGGCGCCGCAGGTTTCTCGGCCTCGACTTCATCCGCCGGCTTGTCTTCGCGCAAGCCCTTGAAAGCGGCTTGACGCACGTTGCCGTCACCCGTCCAGCCGGCGAATTCGATCTCGGCGACAAGGGCAGGTTTCACCCAGTGAACGTTTCGACCGCGCTTCGGCGCGTTGGCGCCGCCGAAGGGGCTTTCTTTCGCCTCGACTTTCTTGAGGCGAGGAAAGATGCGCGCGACAGTCTCGCGACCGTATCCGGTACCGACCCTGCCGACATAGACGAGATGCTTGCCGCGATGCACGCCCACGAGCAGCGAGCGGAATCGGCCGTCGGTCTCATCCCACCCGCCGATGACGACCTCATGGCCCGCGCGGCATTTCGATTTCGTCCAGTCGTCGCCGCGGCCGGAGCGGTAGGGCGCGGAGAGCTTCTTGGAGACAATCCCTTCCAGCGACATCTTGCAGGCTGATTGTAGAACCGCGTCGCCGCCCGACTGGAAATGCTCGACATAGCGGATGCGTGGTTGATTCTTCGCGAGATTGTCTTTGAGAAATTCCTCGAGGCGCGCTTTCCGCTTTGACAATGGCAGAGGTCGCAGGTCTTCGCCGTTCGCAAATAGAAGATCGAACACGAAATAGATGAGTTGGTCTGTCCTACCGTCGGAAAGTGCTGCCTGAAGAGCAGCAAAATCCGGTGCTCCGTTGTGATCGAGCGCGACGATCTCTCCGTCGAGAATGCAATCAGGCAGTTTGGCGGCGGCCTTCGCAATGGACCCGAACTTCTCAGTCCAGTCGAGCCCCTTGCGTGTGCGCAGCGTGGCCTCTCCGTCCTCCACGCGCATTTGCGCGCGGTAGCCGTCGAACTTGACCTCATGCACCCAGCCCGCGCTGGAAGGGGGACGGTCATAGAGTTTGGTCAGCTGCGGCTCGATAAAGCGCGGCATGGATTCATAATGCCTGGTCTTTGTGGCTTTGCGCTTGGGTTCGGCACCCGCCAACTTTGCGACCTTGCGGGCTTTCGCGGCATCGCCTTTGTTCGAATCCCAGACCGCGTCCTTTTTGAAGGCTTTGCCTTTGTGCATGAAAGCAGTCGGCTTCTTACCTCTGCCGGCCTCGATGTCTTCCATCTTGCGGCCAGAAGCGACGGAGCTTGCGTTCTTCGTGAGCAGCTTGTCCGCGTCGTCTGCCTTCTCGTAATCGTCGTGGTGTTTGATGAGCAGCCAGTTGTTGCGCTTGCTCTTGAACTTGTCGTTGCGCATGCGCACGAGAACCCAGCTACCTTGCAACCGCTCGCCGTCTAGCGTGAATTTCAGATCACCCTTGCGCAGCATCGTCTCGGCGTCGCCTTCGGGCTCCCAAGTGCCGCGATCCCACAGCATGACGGTACCGCCACCGTATTGGCCCTTTGGGATCGTGCCTTCGAAGTCGCCATAGTCGAGCGGGTGATCCTCCACCTCGACCGCGAGACGCTTATCGGCGGGATCAAGAGAGGGCCCCTTGGTCACCGCCCAGGATTTGAAGACGCCGTCGAGTTCCAGCCGGAAGTCGTAGTGCAGCCGTGTCGCGTCGTGTTTCTGGATCACGAAGCGCAGCTGTTTCGACTTCGCGACCTTCTTCGCACCGCTCGGTTCGGCAGTCTTCTTGAAGTCGCGCTTCTTGCGATAGAGGGAGAGTTTCTTCGTGACCACGATAAATGCCGTTTGGTGCTCCCACGGAAACAGAGCAGCCGCCTACAAGTTCCGTAAACGAAAAGGGCGGACCTCGCGGCCCGCCCCTTCGCAATTCGTTTGGCTTGATCAGCCGCCGAGGTCGATGACCGCGCGGCGGTTTTGCGGCTCGCGCACGCCCGGACCGGTCGGCACGAGCGGATCGTGGAAGCTCTTGCCCTCGATCGAGATCGAGCCGCCATCCATGCCTTCGCGGACCATTTCGTCCTTCACGGACGTCGCGCGACGCTCGGACAGGGCCTGATTGTAGGTGTCGGAGCCCACGGTGTCGGTGTGACCGGTGACCATCACGCGCACCATGCCCTGCGCCTTGGCGGCCTTCACCGCTTCGGAGACAACTTCCTGCGCCTTATCAGTCAGGTTCGACTTGTCGAAGTCGAAGAAGACGATAAACGTCTTCACGGCCATCGGCGGCGGAGGAGGAGGCGGTGGCGGTGGCGGAGGAGGTGCCATCATCGGCGGCGGGGCTGTGGGCTCCGGCGGGTTGAAGTACCAGCGCACGCCGAACAGGCCGACATTCTCTACCGGCGCCTTCAGATGGACCGGCGTGATGCCCGGGATGTCCGACGCAAGATGCGAGCCACTCCCGGTGGTGCGATAGCGATAATCAGCGTACAGATCGATGTTGTCCGCTAGCGGCACCGAGAGGCCGGCAATTCCCTGATACATGAACCCGGTGTTCACGCCACGGACGAAGTCCAGGCCGTTGAGGCTGCCGGTGCCAGTGCCGACGTCGCTCAGCACGATGCGGTTGTGCAGACTGCCGACGCCGACGCCGCCGCCGATTGAGCCGGTGATGCCCCACATAAGCGGAACATCGTAGATGGCGTTGAACATCGCCGAGCCGAGCTGCATGCCGCCCTTGTCACCGACGCCGAACGCTTCCTGGTGAACGACACCGCGCTGCTCATAGCCGAGTTCCAGTTCCGTGCGGAAGCCGCTGTCGCCCCATTTGTAGCCGAGCGCCCCGATACCGAGCACATCGTCATGATAGGGAAGCTTGATTGCGACAGGAGGCGTCGAGTTTGGGTTGTTGTAATGGGCGAGTTCCATGGTGTCCCAGCCGGCGCCGAGCCCGAGGTACCAACCAACAGCGTCACTTGCCAACGCGGGCGTCGTCACAGCCAGCACCGTGGCACCGGCGAGCAAAATAGACCTGATCTTCATTACATCCTCACATAAACGGTGGGAGCCGACGCGTTCGCGCTCGGTCTCAAACCCACAACGCCTTGAGGAACAAAAAGTTTGCGCTGCAACAGAGTGCTGGCGAATTTTGTGGAGCCTGTGCCATCACAGTCACAGCAGGACTTGGCAAAAGTTAATCGCGGCGGATGGAACCAAAGTTCCAAAACGAAAATACACCGCCGGTGCTGGCACCGGCGGCGTATCGACTGACGAGAATGTTCCGTCGCTGTTAGGCGATCGTCGTCCAGGTCGTTTCGTCGTAAACCGGGTTGCCATTGTAACCGGTTCCCGTGGTGACAGCGCTGCGGCTGCCGGCCGTCTTCGTCACTTCGCGGTCGAGCGTTTCCGTCTGGCCGTGGGCGTTTGTGCGTGTGATCATATGATCGATCGCACCGGTCGCGCTCTTGGTGGTCGTGCTGGTCATTTCGGACGTGGCGCCATTCGCGTTCGTCCGTTCCTTGGTCACGGTGCGCGAGCCGTCGGAGTTCGACGCAGACGTCTCCTGGATCGTCGAGGTCTTGCCGTCCTTGCCGGTCTTGGTGATCGTCTTGCTGCCGTCGTCGTTGACCGTGATGGTCTTTTCCATCGTCTTCGACTTGCCGTTGGCAAACATGACGGTCTTGTCGATCGTCTTCTGGCCGTTCACCTCTTCCATTGTTTTGGAGAAGGTGCCCGTTCCATTGAGCATGTCATCGACAGTGCCGCTGGTGGTTTTGCTCTTGGCGACTCCCGTGTTGCCGGTCGTGGTCGGCCCCTGATAGCCGGTCATCGGTCCGACGATGTGATGGTTGTTCGGTGAAGAAAGGTTTGCTGCTGTCATGGTCATGGTCTTTACCCCGTAAATAGGCTCTGCGTTCCAAAGGGGAGGAGCAAAGGTTGGGCCATCGCGAAAATCCGGGCATTGCGCGAGAAAATTCGCGAGGGAAACATTTCCGACGCGGACAAAATCGCCGGGGGCGGCATTTTTTTCCGTGCTGATCGGGTCCTGCGGCTGCTTTTCTTGCGGACAAGCCCATGTCAGTTTTGGCCTGCGATTTCGCGCTACGCGTTTCTGGAGGATTTGATGAGAAAGCTGGTTGTCATTGCGAGCCTTGGAACTGTGATTCTGGCCGGCGCGTCTTCCACGGCCTTGGCGATGCACGCAAAGCCCGGCGAATGGCAGGTCAGCATGAAGATGGACATGTCGGGGATACCGCAAATCCCGCCCGCGCAATTGGCCAAGATGCGCGCGATGGGGATTCACGTTCCGATGGGTGGCGACACGCTAACGGTTACGCATTGCATGACACCATCGGAAGCCGCCATGGACAAGATTCCGGCGATGTCGAAGGAACATCAGAAATATTGCACGATGCAAAACCTGAAGACGTCAGCCGACGGTATGAGCGCCGATATGGTCTGCACCGGCAAGGTGCAGGGCGGTGGCCATATGCAGGTGCGGTTCGACTCTCCCGAGCATTACGCCGGAAAGGTCTCGATGAACTTCAATGCCAACGGGCATCCCATGAGTTCGACGAGCACGTTCGAAGCGACGTGGCTCTCGGCGGACTGTAAGGCCGGCCGCTAGTCTTTCTTGCCGATGTGTGGGGCGCGTGGATTTTTCCGCGCGCTTTCGCGCGTCTGACGCCATTTGGTGTCAAATATAAGAAAAGTGCTGTCATTGTGAAAGCAAACTTGCGGAATATGGTGGACACCGCATGGATATGATGTAATTTTCGAATGGCATGTGCAGCGGCATGCATGAGAAGGCTTTGGTTGGTGGGGACGGATATGGGGAAGGGGCCGGAAGGAGACGCCGCGGAAAATCTGGCTGTGCTCGATTCCGAGATACGCGCTGTCTTGTCGAAGTCCAATCTGGCGGGCGGAGAACGCGACCGCTTCATGCGCTGGCTGGAAATGATTGGGGTTCTGCGATTGGCGCTGCGCGGGCCCGAAGCCCTCGCTGACGTCGCCGATCTGCCGCCGGAACTCCTCAAGGAATTGAATATTCCGTCCGACCAGCTGGAGACGCAGGTGATAGCCGTCCTTCGCATGAACCGCGAACCTGTCGATCTCGATCAGCTGTTGATCGGGCTCTATCGCCGCTTCGGCGTGATCCAGAAGCGCCGGTTTTTACAGAACAAGCTGTGGCGCATGGTCAAGAAGCAGCAGATCTACAAAATGAAGAACCGCAAGGGGTTCTATTCCCTCGAACCCGTGAAGGGGCAAGGCGCCAACCCGCAACGCGCGAAGAAAAAGCGCTCCGGACGAAACACATGATTCTGGTCGATATCCTTCCGCGCCTTCTTCGTCAGGGCGTTCGCAAGCTGGGACGGAAGATGAGCCACCCCGTGCGCGTGGCGTGGTGCGACTGGGCAGCGAGCATGATGATCGGGCTGATGCCGCTGTTGTGTCATGCCGTGCTGCATTTCGCCGCCAAGCCGCCGCCTGACTGGGACGACAACTGGTCCCCCGATCTTCTCTTCATCAGCATCACCAATTCCGGCGTCGTGACCGTCACGGTGTTTACGCGGATGCTTGGCGACACATACTCTATGACCAGCATGACGCCATCGATGCGCCTGGTGTGGGGTTTAACGATCGTTTGTTTCGCGCTTGCCTCGATGTTGTATGGTGCGGCCGTGACCGGCATGGGCAATCAATTCACGGGGCTGACGTCGGTGATTTTTGTGGTTTTTACCGCGTTCTGTTCCCTGACCTTCGAACTTGCCGTGGCGCGCGAGGAAGAAGCGGCGCACCAACGGCTCAGGGCCGGACATGGATGACGTCGGCGCGCTCGCCGCGATGTTGCGCGACGCGCACCGGGTGGTCGTGTTTACCGGCGCCGGCATCTCGACGGAGTCCGGTATTCCGGATTTCCGCTCGCCTGGCGGGATCTGGACACAGATGGCGCCGATCGATTTCCGGGACTTTGTCGGTTCGGCCGAGATGCGGCGCGAAGCCTGGCGTCGCCGTTTTGCGATGGAGGAATCTTTCTCCGCCGCGAAACCGAACGCCGGTCATGCCGCGATCGCGTCACTGGTCGCGGACGGCCGGGTCAGCCATGTGATCACGCAGAACATCGACAATCTGCATCAGGACTCCGGCGTGCCGGGGGATCGTGTTATCGAAATCCACGGGAATACACGTTACGCCAAGTGCCTTACATGCAGTGCGCGGATGGAGCTCGCCTCGATCCGCGCGCATTTCGAGAAGTATGGCGACCCGCCGGATTGCACGTTTTGCGGCGGCATCGTGAAGACCGCGACCATTTCGTTCGGACAGGCAATGCCGGAACACGAAATGGCGCGCGCCGAAAAAGCCACGCTGGCGTGCGACCTGTTCCTTGTTCTGGGATCGTCGCTGGTCGTCTATCCTGCGGCAGGGTTTCCGACGATAGCCAAGCGCAATGGCGCGAAGCTTGTCATCATCAACCGCGAACCGACCGATCAGGACGAGAACGCTGACCTTGTTCTGCATCGCGAGATCGGACCGACGCTGAGCGCCGCTGTCAGTAGCTGAAGATCTGCAACTGCGAGCCGTCTTGTGAGGATTGCACGAAGCCTCTGCGGAGCGCCGGATCGAGCGCAATGCGCGACGCGCTGGCCGGGAGATGCAGATTGTTGATCGACTCCACAAACACGCCGTTCCGATCGTAGACTTGAATGCTGCTGTTCGGACCGGTGCTGGAGAACGGCTGGCCGACGAAGAACAGTTTATGCATCGGATCGAACTGCACGTCTGTGCCGCTGTTGACCTGGCTCGTGGCGCCCTGCAGGACCGTTCGCACGAGTTGGTGTGTTTTCTCGTTGTAGAACTCGACGGTGAAATCCAGTTCCGTGGTCGTCGCGATGATGCCGTGTGCTTCGTCGGCGGCGATGCCGTTAACGAAGCCGTGTCCCACCCTTACAGCATCCCCGACAGCTCCGCTGGCGAGATCGATGCTCCTCAATTCGCTGAAGCAACTTGGATTGCAACCAACCGACGCACCTACGAACGCCATGTTCGACTGGCTGTCATATGCCATCACCGGGGAATCGTTGAAGTCGAACACGTCGTCCACGATCTCGATCTTGGATCCGAAGGTATTGCCCACCACATCCGATGCGAACACGAAGGTGTGGCCGCTACCGGTGTTGGGAAACCCCATGAACGCCGTTGTTGACGCGCCAGTGTTCACGCTTGCGCTCAGCAGGATGTCATTCTTGGAAAGCGGAGGTGTCCATTTGCCCGTGAATTTTCCGCCACTCAGAGGATCGATGGCATTGTAGGTGCGCTTGTCGACAAAGAGGTCGCCGACATGCTCCGTCTCGACGAGACCCGCGCCGGCGCCAACCACGCCAAGCACAACGTAGTCGTCTTTGGTGCTGATCTTCTTCTTGACGACCTTGACGATGGCGCCGGTCGCAAGATCGAACGTCTCGACGGCGACGTCGTTGGCATTGCCGTGCGGCACGTACTCGCTGAGGATCCCCATCGTCCCGGTACGGTCGACGTCGTAGCCGATGATCGACCCGCCCAGCGCGGATTGCACGACCACTGGATCGGCGGCACAGGGAAGGGTGACCGCCGGCAACAGCGAAAAAGCTGCGAAAAGTATCGAAGCTCCGTTCATGGTCCGAGACATAGTGAGCACTCCATGCTGGCAGGCGCATGGAAAGGGCGTTTTGCTGGCTGCGCAACCGCACGGCGTTGATTTACGAGATATAGATTCCGCAAACCCGCAACCGCCGTGTGGGAAATCGGCGGCGGCCAAAAGCGTTAATACCTTGGACTTACAAGGCTTCTTTCGATATGTGGACGCTTAACCCGCGTTCGCTAGACTGAACGTCGAATCACCTGCCTTCCCGGAGATACCACCTTGCGCATGTTCAACGAAGACGACGACAAAGAAGAGAAGAGCGCCGCCCCCGATCCGCAATCCTCGCCGGTCGCGCAGGCGCTTTTCAAATCGCGCACGGTTCTGATCTTCGGCGAAGTCGACATGAAGATGGCGGAACGCGTGACCGCGCAGCTTCTCGCCTATGCCGAGACCGAAGGCGACATCCGCGTCATCGTGAACTCACCTGGCGGCCATGTCGAAAGCGGCGACACGATCCATGACATGATCCGCTTCGTTGGCCGCGTGAAGATGATCGGCACCGGCTGGGTCGCCAGCGCTGGCGCGCACATCTTCCTCGGCGCGAAGAAAGAGAACCGTTTCTGCCTTCCGTTCACGCGCTTTCTGCTGCACCAGCCTCTCGGCGGCGTGCGCGGCCAGGCGAGCGACATCACGATCGAGGCAGAAGAAATCCTCAAGATGCGCGAGCGTTTGAACCGCGAGATCGCGGCGGAGACGGGGCAGTCTTACGAAAAGGTCCTGCAGGACACCGAGCGCAACTACTGGCTCGGCGCGGAGGACGCGAAGGCGTATGGCCTCGTGTCGCGCGTGATCCAGACCGCGAGCGACGTCTGACGCGATCGCTTTGAGGTGGCGCCGCCGCATGGGTAAGCTCGCGCATCCGGTGGTCTTGCCGGCAAAGGACTGATGTCGTGCGCCTTCCCCATGCCTTCTATACGTTCCCGTTCCGCTTCGATGTCGAGCGGATGCGCGCGGAAATTGAAGCTGTTCCGCAAGAGCAATGGCGCTGGCACCCCGACGGGTTCGAGGGCAATTCGGCGTTGCCGCTGATCTCCACGGAAGGTGGGATCAACGACGACTACGCGCCGCCGATGATGCAGACCGAATTCCTTGAGCGCATGCCCTATGTGCAGCAGGTGCTCGCGAAGTTCAGCACGGTGCATGGCCGCGCCCGTCTCATGCGGATCGAGCCGCGTGCCGGTGTACCGCAGCATGTCGACATCCAGTATTATTGGCGCACGCACACGCGCGTGCACATTCCCGTTATTACCAATCCCGACATCCGCTTCTATTGCGGTGGCGAAGTCGTGCACATGGCGGCGGGCGAAGCGTGGACATTCGACAATTGGCGGCTGCATCGCGTGGTGAACGAGACCGACACGCGCCGTATCCATCTGACTTTCGACACATACGGCAGCACGAATTTCTGGAACATGGCGCGGCCGCTCGGCGCGAACCCGCAGCAGACATTCGTGCCGTACGAAGAGGGCGTGCGGCCGCAGCTTGCGCTCGAGACCTATCCGGAAACGCCGGTGATGTCGCCCAGCGAATTGGAGATCGAATTCTCGCGGTTCATGCAGGACATCGCGGCGCATCCGCGCGCGGACCGCAACGTGGTCGCACGGCTGGGCAGCATGATCCAGGCGTTGGGCAATGAATGGAAGATGCTCTGGCATTCGCGCGGTCCGACAGAGCAGAACCTTCCCATTTTCGCCGGGCTCACGCGGAATGCGTCGCGCGATATCTTCGCGGCGCTCCCGCCCGACATGGAGATGTCGAGCAACCGCTGGCCCGCGCGCGATATTCTCACCTCCATCTTCACCGCGATGCTGCGCCAGGCGCCCATGGCGCTCGATGCCGGGTCGGCCAAATCGATTTCGACGAAGTTCGACAGGCCGGTCTTCATTGTCTCCGCGCCGCGCTCCGGCAGCACGCTTCTGTTCGAGTCACTGGCTGCGAGCGAAGATCTGTGGACGCTCGGCGGCGAAGGCCACGCGCATGTCGAAAGCATTCGCTCGCTACAGCCGCGCAACCGCGGGTTCGACTCCAACCGGCTGACAGCTGAGGATGCGACAGAAGAGGTCGTGGCGCGATTGCGCGCGAACTATCTGCATGAGTTGCGCGACTCTTCGGGGAAGACGTTGCGTGAGAGGAAGGCTGATCTTCCGGAGTCTGTCCGCTTCCTCGAGAAGACCCCGAAGAACGCGTTGCGCATTCCGTTCCTGAAAGCCGCCTTTCCGGATGCGCGCTTCATCTTTCTGTACCGTGATGCACCGGCGAATATCAGTTCGATCATGGAAGCGTGGCGTTCCGGAACGTTCATCACGTATCGCGCGCTTGAAGGCTGGCAGGGGCCGCCCTGGTCGCTCCTGTTGATACCGGGCTGGCGTGATCTCGCGGGACGCGCTCTGCCGGAGATCGCCGTGCAGCAATGGGCGGCGGCAAACGAGACAATCCTCGATGACCTTACGGCGCTTCCCAAAGACGACTGGTGTGTCGTGCGCTACGAAGACATCCTCGCCGACCCCGCGCGCGCACTGGAAGGTTTGACAGCTTTCATCGAAATTCCCTATGGCGCCGGCCTGCGTAAGCGGGCGGGTGAACCGTTGCCTCCGTCCGCACACACTGTTACGCCGCCGTCGCAGGATAAATGGCGTCACAACGAAGCCGAAATCCGCCCCGTGCTCGAACAGACCGGCGCGATAACGGCCCGGCTCGCAAACCTCGGCGATCCGCGCAAAGCGAGTATGTAACATGGCGGACGCGGCAAATGCGGATTCCTGGTGGCGTGGCGCGGTTGTCTATCAGGTCTATATCCGCAGCTTCTGCGACAGCAACGGCGACGGGCAGGGCGATTTCGCCGGCCTGATGTCGAAGCTCGATTATATCGCTTCGCTCGGCATCGATGCGTTGTGGCTCTCGCCGATCCATCCGTCGCCGAACCGCGACTGGGGTTACGACGTCTCCGACTATGACGGCGTGCATCCCGACTACGGCACGATGGCGGAGTTCAAGGCGCTGCTCGCCGCCGCCCATGCGCGCGGGATCAAGGTGCTGATCGACGAAGTGCTGTGCCACACCTCCGACGAACACGCGTGGTTCAGGGACAGTCTGAAGAAAGGCGCCAAGTCGGACTGGTATGTCTGGGCCGATCCGAAGGATGACGGCACGGCGCCCAACAACTGGCTCTCTGCATTCGGCGGACCGGCATGGGCGTATCGCCCGGAGCGGCGTCAGCACTATCACCACAAATTCCTGCGCCAGCAGCCGAAGCTGAGCTGGTTGAGCGCCGACGCGAAAGCGGCGGCGCTGAAGGTGTTGGATAGCTGGCTCGGCCGCGGCGTCGATGGCTTCCGACTTGATGTCGCTAACGCCTATCTCCATGACGACGCGCTGAGAGACAATCCGCCGATCGCGACGGATCGGCGCACCAATGCCATCTGGGGGCATGCCGCAAACTTGCAGCGCCATGTCCATGACGCGAACCTTCCCGGCAACGTCGAATGCCTGAAGGAAATCCGGCAGACCGTGGAGCAATACGACAACCGCTTCGTCTTCGGCGAGTTCTCCGAAGGGTTCGAACGCTCCGGCGCCTATCTGCCCAGCGATGTCGGGCTACATGCGAGCTACACGTTTTCGATGCTGCGCGCGCATCGCCTGTCGCCGCAATTCGTGCTTGAGGATATCGCGGCGCTGGCGAAGCATCCGGCGCACTGGCCCTGCGTCACGCTCTCCAACCACGACATCGTGCGCACGGTGACGCGCTTCGGCGGCGGACGCGATGGCAATCCGGCTCTGGCGAAGCTGATGCTGGCGCTGCTGTTCTCGCTGCGCGGCACGGTGCTGTTGTATCAGGGCGAGGAGCTTGGTCTGCCCGAAGTCGATCTCGCGCGCCACCAACTGCGCGATCCCGTCGGCGATCTCTATTATCCCGCCGCCAAAGGCCGCGACGGCTGCCGCACACCCATGCCGTGGAACGCCGACGCGCCCAATCTCGGATTCACCACCGGAACGCCTTGGTTGCCGCTTGGCCCTGCGCACAAGCCGCTGGCGGTGTCAGAGCAAGAAGGAGACACGCAGTCCGTCCTGACCTTTGCACGCGAATTCCTGGCACGGCGGAAGAAGAGCGCTGCGCTGCGCATGGGCGATATCGAGCCGATCGACGCACCGGCGCCGATCCTCGCCTTTGCGCGAATGCATGGCAGCGAACGCGTGACCTGTGTGTTCAACATGAGTGCGGAAAAGTCAGAATTCAAAAACAGAACATTTGAGCCGTTCGGCTTTCTGATCGAAGCAAACTAAAACAAGCGAAGCTTACTTCAGCGCATCAAACGCGAGCATCACGGCCTCAAGAGGCAGCAGCACGCAACGATGGCGGCTGCGGTGCTCAGTGACGCCGTCGAATTCGGAGTAGGTGTCGAATGGTGCGCCGGGCACGTCGGCGCCCTCGGCGAGCATCGCCGCGACGGCGTCGTGCAGCGCCGCGATCTCGGCGCGGGTCAGTCCGCCGGCGCCGCTGCCCAGGATCGAGGCTGACGCCTGAGTCAGGACACACGCCTTGGCCTCAAGCGCGATGCCGATGATGCGGTCATCCTCGATGGCCAAGTCCACGATCACGCGGTCACCGCAGGTCGGGTTGTGTGCTGTGCCGGTGCAGTGTGGATCTGGCAGGCGCCCCGCGCCGGTAGCGTTCGCGGCGAGGCGGAGCAGGGCCTTCTTGTAGACTGGGTCGCTCATCGTGCCCGGTATGCCGCAAGGGCCTCGGGCGTGTCGATATCGATCAGCGGGCCGTCATCCGCCGCCTCGACCTCGCAGACCAGCTCGTCATTGGCAGCCATCAGATGCTTGGCCCCGACATCGCCCTCAATGGCCATCATCTCGGCGAAGAACCGCCGCGCCCACAGCACCGGGTTTCCTCGCTTTCCGTGGCGCGTGGCGACGCAAATCGCCCGGTCTTCACCGGGATCGAAGGCCGCGATCAGCCTGTCGATCAGCTCGGCGGAAACATCCGGCATGTCGCCAAGGAGGATCAGTGCGCCATCCACATCATCAGGAAGCGCGCTGAGTCCCCGCTTGAGCGACTCACTCAAACCTTTTGAGAAGGTTGGATTATCCACGAACTGTGCATTCAGACCGGAGAGGCTGGATCGGATTTCGTCGCCTCTGTTACCGGTGACAACAAGGGTGGAACTCGCCGCGCTCGCCAGCGCGGTCTCCACTGCCTGGCGTATCAGCGGCTTGCCACCGATCTCGACGAGCAGTTTGTTCGATCGCATCCGCGATGACAGACCAGCGGCCAGCACGACTGCCGCGATCTTCGGCAGGCTCGGCGTCTCGGTCGCCCGTTCGTCGCGCGGCTGAGGCCGGGTCGGAATTTCGTTTAGCAGACCGCCGACGCCCATCGCGGCGATCTCCGCGCGGCCAACGGGAAGACCGGCCGCGATCCGCCACAGCACCCAATCGAAGCCGTTCTGTTTCGGTGACCGCGCACAGCCGGGAAGACCGACAATGGTCCCACCATTCAGATGGCCGGTCAGGAGCAAATTGCCGGGATCGACCGGCATGCCAAAGGCATCGATGGTTCCGCCCACTGCCTCTATGGCAGCGGGAACCACGTCGCGGCGATCCGTGGTCGCGCTGGCGCCGAAGATCAGGATTGGATCGGCGCCTTCCGCGTTGCGGATGGCTTCCGCGAGGGCCTGCATCTCATGCGGCACGCGCTGCTCCGAAACAAGCGTCGAACCGATGGCTGTGAGCCGGTCCTCGATGGCCTTCCGACTCTTGTCGAGTAGCGAAGGCTTGTCGTCCGGCAACGTCGTGGATATCAACGCCGCCCGCCGGGGCGCGAAGCGCGCTACCCGCACCGCCGGTTCTTCGCGAAGAATGTTTTCCGCCGCTCCCAAGTTCTTCCTGGATGCCGCGAACGGGATGATCTTGATCGTCGCGAGCATCTGCCGGGCCGCGACGCGGGCGAACGGCGCAACGGTTGCGACTGTGATCGCCTCATCAACCAGATTGACAGACGAGACGCGCCGCGCATCGACAATCGCCAGACCATCCGCCTCGGCGTACAGATTGGCGCGCCCCGTAAACGCCGCGCCGATCCGTACATCGTTTCCGGCACACGCCGCCGCGATCTGTGCTGCGGCTTCATCTTCCACAACGTCATCAGGTCCGAGACGTGCGACGACCACTTCGCGCGCGCCGGCCGCCTGCAACGCCGCGATATCGTCTGCGGAAAGCCTGCGTCCCTTGCGAAAGAGTGCCGTCCCCGCACGCACCGCGTGGCCAAGGATGGCGCCGACGGCGTCGTCGATGGGGTAGAGTCCGAATTGCATGAACGCAGATTAGGCGGCAGCCGCCTCTCGCGGCAAACGCAGCTTGGCGCGCAGCCCCCCTTCGGCCCGGTTTTCGAGCGTCACCGCACCGCCATGCCCTTCGGCGATGGCTTTAACCAGCGTCAACCCGAGGCCGGTTCCGCCGGTCTCTTCGTTTCGCGAGCTTTCGAGCCTGACGAACGGTTCGAACACGCGCCCCTGATCGGCTTCCGGAATGCCGGGGCCTTCGTCCTCGACCATGATCTCATAGTTGGCGTCGGTCTGCGAAATCTCGACTTTCGCAGCGTGGCCGTAGGAGAGGGCGTTCTCCACCAGATTGCGCACCGCACGGCGGATTTCATTCGGCCTGCAGGACAGAGGCGCCGGATCGTGCGCCTGCCAGCTGACAGGCTCGCCACGATCATCAAGGTCGGCACACAGACTTTCCACCAGCGCCGCAAGATCGACGTTTCGTTTAACTTCGCCGCCCGTGCCGCGCGCCGCGGACAACACGGCCTCTGTCAGATCCTGCAACTCACTGAGATTGACTTGCAGACGTTCGCGCAGTTCGTGGTCCTCCACGAATTCCAGACTGATACGCATCGCCGTGATGGGCGTGCGCAGATCATGCCCCACCGCAGAGAGCAACTGCCGCTGACTCGCCAACGTGCGCGTCACTTCGTCGGTCATGGCATTGAAGGCGATGGCGGCGTTGCGAATGTCCTGCGGCCCTTCTTCGTCCAGTCGCGGGGCGCGCCCGCCCTTGGCGACCGCGGAGGCTGCGCGTGCGAGTTCGGACAGGGGGCGCGTCACACGTCGCGCGAAATAGGCGGCTGCGGCAGAAGCGACGACAATCGCGACCAATGCCGCCACCAGGACCTCAAGGGGCCAGGGTGTTACCGCCGGACGATAGAATTTCCCTACAACCTGCGTATCCGCGTCCACCGGCACCGTGAACTGGAACGTTTGACCGATCTCGCGTGGCGGATTTCTCGAGGTCGGCTTTTCCGGTTTGTGAATGTCGATAAAGACCGGCAGCTTTGCCGTGAGTTGCGGGAGGAGCGTGCGAAGACGTGTTGCCAACATCGCTTCGCGGTCGTCCATGGCATCGCCCGCGTGGTACGGGCCCTTATGCAACGTGAACGACCAGACACCGCTGCTCAAGGTTCTGGCTGCCGCTTCGCGTGAGTCCGGTGGGATGACCGCGAGCAGGCTCGCCGTCGACGCCGCGCGATCGAGTGTGCGGTCTATCAGTGCGTTTTCCGTTTGCTGCTGGTTGCCGAACTCAAACCATGTCGCCACCGCGATGTTCGACAGTGCGACCGCAAGTGCGGTCATCGCGATCAGCTGCATGCCGAGCGTGCCGGGCCACAGCTTCATTCTGTTTCCGGCTCCAATGCGAAGATGTACCCGCCGCCCCACACCGTTTTGATGTAGCGCGGATTCTTGGGGTCGGGCTCGATCTTCTTGCGCAGCCGGCTGACGTGGTTGTCGATGCTGCGATCGAACAGCTCCGCGTCGCGGCCCTTGGTGAGATCCAGCAGCTGGTTGCGGGTGAGGGCGATCTTGGGCCGTTCCAGCAATGTTGAGAGAAGCCGGAATTCGCCGCTCGACAGCGGCATCGCCACGCCTTCTTCGCCGATCAGTTCGCGCTGGCCGGTATCGAGCGTCCAATCGCCGAAGCGAATGCGCGCAGCCTCCGGCGGCTTCTGCCGCGGGGGCAACGCTTGTGTCCGGCGCAGCACGGCGGCGATGCGCGCGATCAGCTCACGCGGTGAGAACGGCTTGGCGATGTAATCGTCTGCGCCCATCTCGAGCCCGATGATGCGATCGACTTCCTCACCGCGCGCCGTGAGAAGGATGACAGGTGTCTGTGATGTCTCGCGGATCGATCGGCACAGACTGAGCCCGTCTTCGCCCGGCATCATGATGTCGAGCACCACAAGATCGATGGCGGCGCCTTTCATCACCTTGCGCGCGTTGGCGGTGTCTCCCGCAGTGGTAACGCGATAGGAGTGCTCACGCAGATAGCGCGCGAGCGGCTCACGGATATCCCGGGAGTCCTCGACGACGAGGACGTGCGGTCGTGCTTCATCTTTTGTCATTGCGGCCAATGTCGGATTTCCCCGGTCCGGCTGCAATTTTTCAATTGCCGCAAAGTGTATCAGGGGGATTAGGAGTTATCCACAATCGCGATCCCGTTTTGTTCTTGCATTCGGCTGAAGAGCAATCCATAGTTGTTCACGAAACGTTTTCGCGTGGTACCGGCCATGAGACCTTCTAAAGGAATTTCGATCGGGATAATGGGTATCGTCCTTTGCTGTTTCGCGGCCCATGCCGTCGGCCAGGACGCGCCGGGGCGGTTGGAAAGGTTCGACCTGAACCACGACGGAAAACTGACTCGCGACGAACTCAACAAGGCGATCACGGCGCAGTTCTCCACAGCGACGCGCGGCGCTCACAGTATGACACTCAACCAATACGTGGTCGCGCGAAGCGGCGATGCACCGCAACGGATCGGGAAGGTCTTCCACCGGCTGGACTGGAACGGTGACGGCAAACTGACCTTCGACGAATATGCCGGGCCGCAGCGGGCGCGGTTCGAGGCAATGGATAAGGACGGCAAGGGCGCGGAATCCTGTGCCCAGGACGGGGTGCAAAGCGCCGCCTATCGCCCCGGTGCTCCGCGCAAAACCAGTTTCGGCCGCGTGCGGTTCTGCGCGGAGAACGATCTGAATCACGACGGCATGGTCACCCATGCCGAATTCGATGGCGTGACGGCGAAACATTTCTCGTCTTCGGCGGCAGGCGCGAAGGTCATGACCCAAGCGCAGTTTGTCGCCGATACGCTAGGCCGCTATCGGGAAATCGATGCGCGGATATTCGGATTCCTGGACCGCGATCACGATGGGAAGCTATCGCTTGCGGAATTTGCAGGCAGTGATCAGAAACTATTCGCGCGCATGGACAAGAACAGTGATGGCGTTCTGACCCGCGAAGAAATGGCATTCGGGCGCTACGCCGACAATTCCTCCCGACAGAATTAGTCAGGACGTTTCGGATTTCTTCATCCGCAGACTCTGCGTGATCTCCGCGAGAATGGAGATCGCAATCTCCGCCGGGCTGCGCGCGCCGATGGCGAGACCGACGGGACCACGGATGCGCGCGAGGGCGGCATCGTCGAAGCCCTGCTGCTTCAAACGCTCCAGCCGGCCCGCGTGGTTTTTGCGTGAGCCCAGTGCACCAATATAGAACGCGCTCGATTTGAGCGCGACAACCAGCGCCGGGTCGTCGACTTTCGGATCATGCGTGAGTGCAACCAGCGCGCTTCGCGCTCCGAGCGGTGCTTTGGCCAAGGCTTCGTCCGGCCAATCGTGCGAAATCGCCACATCGGGAAAGCGCTCAGGCGTCGCGAAGGATGTTCGCGGGTCGATCATGCGCACATTGTAGTTCGCAAGCACGGCCATGCGCGTGAGCGGTTGCGCAATATGCGCCGCGCCGACGACCACGAGTTCGAGTGGCGGATTGTGGACCTCCAGAAACCATTCGCCGCCGTCGATCTCGACGGAACCGCTTTGATCGGCACGCGCGGCGTCGGCCGCTGCGACACCCAAGAGCGAAGGGTCTGTGGCGGGATCGATAAGCCGTTCTTCAGCGGTGGAAAGATTTGTCGCGCGGACGAGGGCCTGTCCGGCGTGCGCCGCAGCGTTCAGGGCGAGAAGTGTTTCGCGCCGCATATGTCAGACTATGGGTTCGACGAAGATCTCGATACGCCCGCCACATGCGAGACCGACATCCCAGGCCTGCTGATCGCTGACACCGAATTCGAGTTTGCGAACCTTGCCGTCTTCGATGGCAGCGCGCGCCTCTTCGATCACCGCGCCTTCAACACAGCCACCGGACACCGATCCCGCGAACGCGCCGTCGTCGCGCACCGCGATCTGACTGCCGCTCGGACGCGGCGACGATCCCCAGGTCTTCACGACGGTGCCGAGCGCGACTCTATGGCCCTCGCCGAGCCACTGCGCCGCCGTCGCGAGAACGTCGTCGCGCGTGGCGGTCATAACGCCGCCGCGACCGCGCGCTTCGCCATCGTTGTGACGAGTGCCGCGCGATATTCGGCAGAGCCGTGAATGTCGGAATTGAGATCGCCCGCATCGACGTCGATGTCTGCAAGCGCGTCGGGCGAAAAATCGCCGGATAGCGCCGCTTCCATCTCCGGCGCGCGAAAAACGCAGGGCGCCGCACCGGTCACGGCGACGCGGACACCGGACGTTGTCTTCGCGACGAAGACGCCCGCCATCGCATACCGTGAGGCCGGATTGGGAAACTTCGCATAGCCCGCGCGTTCGGGAACGCGAAACGTCACGTCTGTGATGATCTCGCCGTCTTCCAGCGCGGTAGAGAACATGCCGGTAAAGAAATCGTCCGCCCCTATCGTGCGCCGCTGCGTCCTGATCGTCGCGCTTAACGCCAAAGCTGCGGCAGGATAATCCGCTGCTGGATCGTTGTTGGCGAAGGAGCCGCCGAGCGTTCCCATGTGACGAACCGCGGGATCGCCGATGGACTCGGCAAGTTTCGCGAGCGCCGGAATTGCGCGGCGAACATCCGCGGACTCCGCGACTTCGAAATGCTTTGCGCCTGCGCCGATTGTGACTTCATTCGCAGTTGCGCGAATGAACGACAATTCCTTCAAGCCGGAGATATCGATCAGGTCGGACGGCTGTGCGAGGCGCATCTTCATCGCCGCGATCAGCGTCTGCCCACCGGCGAGCAGTTTGGCATCGGGCGATGCCTTCAGAGCCGCTTCCGCATCGGCGAGTGAGGTCGCGCGGCGATAGTTGAACGCATACGGGATCATGCCGCGATCCCTTTGGCGCCAGCGCCCATGCGTTTGGAGGCCTCTTCAATCGACGTGACGATGTTGTGATAGCCGGTGCAGCGGCAGATGTTGCCTTCGAGCTCGGCGCGGATCTTCGCGCGGTCGAGATCGGGAATGCGCCGGATCATGTCGATCGCGGTCATGATCATGCCAGGCGTGCAGAAGCCGCATTGCAATCCGTGATGCTCGCGGAAGGCCTCCTGCACCGGATGCAGTTTTCCGTCCCTGGCAAGACCCTCAATGGTGAGAACAACGGCGCCTTCGGCCTGCGCTGCGAAGATCGTGCAGGACTTCACCGCGCGGCCGTTCACGTGCACCACGCACGCGCCGCACTGGCTGGTGTCACAGCCGATATGCGTGCCGGTGAGACCGAGCTGCTCGCGCAGGAGGTACACGAGCAACGTGCGGTCCTCGACATCGACGGAAACCGGATTTCCGTTCACCGTCATGGAAACGGAGGTCATAAGCTCACCTTGGGAATGTTGAGGAGAAAGTTTCGGGCCGCGATGGCGAAGCGTCAAGCAGGGTCAGAGCGCGATCCCGAATATCACGATCAAAATCACGACGACGCCGACCAATCCGACAATCCAGATTTCCGGTGCCACTGCTTCGCGGGGCGAACGGATATCGACGGCCGGTCCTTCAACCGGCGCGGGGCTCACCGCCACCAGTGGATCGGGCTCGAGCTCGACGGGTGTCGCATCGGTGAGCGCTTTGGTAAATCGGCTGAAGAAATCGTCGGCGATCTGTTTCGCCGCGCCGTCGATGAGGCGCTGCCCGATCTGCGCGAGCTTGCCGCCGACCATCGCCTTCGCGACATAGCTCAGCACCGTTCCGTCGTCGGCTTCCGACAGAACGACTTCCGCTTCACCCTTCGCGAAACCGGCCACGCCGCCCTGGCCTTCGCCGGTGATCTTGCAGCGATGCGGCGGATCGAGATCGGTGAGCGAGACCTTGCCGCGGAACTTCGCTTTCACCGGCCCGATCTTCAGCGTCGCGAGCGCGACGAAATCCGTAGGACTTGTCTTCTCAAGCTCCTCGCATCCCGGGATGCAGTATTTGAGGATCTCGGGATCGTTCAGCGCCGCCCACACGGCATCGGCCGGCGCGGGGATAACGTATCTGCCACTGAAATCCATTCGCAATGCTCCGAAAGGTCAAAACTAAAACGAAATGAGCCGCTTAGACAAAAACGACGGGGAGTTGAATTTTGCGACGATTCTTTGACAGATTCGCTTCACTGATTCGGCGGCATGTGTTAACCTTATTTTTACCATGAGTATTGGGGGGTACGGGGATGGATATGCGTGAAACGGATTCGCCGAACACCGGTGAGCCTGCGCAGGAAGTAACGGGTCAGGTCAAATGGTTCGACCTCACCAAAGGATACGGCTTCATCAAACCGGCAAGCGGCGCACAGGGGGATATCCTCCTGCATCAGACCTGCGTGCGGCTGTCCGGATACAAAGCGGCTTATGAAGGCGCGAGAGTTGTTTGCGAAGCGGTGCAGGGCCCGCGCGGTCTTCAGGCGCGGCGCCTGATCTCGCTCGACAACAGCACCGCTGCGATGCCGCCCGCGCCGGCTGTGCGTTCGGCGCGCTATCTCGCTGAGCCGAAGGGCGCTCCCTTCGATGCGACGGTGAAGTGGTTCAATCGCGGCAAGGGCTACGGCTTCGTGTCGCGCGGACCGGATACGCCGGACATCTTCGTTCACATGGAAACGTTGCGGCGCAATGGCATCCGCGAGCTCACACAGGGGCAGACGGTGCGCGTGCGCACTGGCGACGGTCCCAAGGGTGAATTGGCCGCGGAAATCACGATCCTCGACGCCTAAGCGGCCTTTTTTGCCAAGGCGCGCGCATTGCGGCACTCTTGTGCAACACGAGAGGTCTTCCATGCGCACCGTTCCTGCTGGCCTGTTTGCACTGTTCCTCACGGCCGGCACGGCGTTTGCGCTGCCGGTGGAGAACATCTCGGTCGACACGGCGAAGGGGCATACCACCTTGAAGGTCGAGGTCGCGGGCGATCACGCGTCGCAGGAAAAGGGGCTCATGTACCGCAAGAAGATGGCGGCCAACGCGGGCATGCTGTTCGACTTCCACACCACGGTGATGACCTCGTTCTGGATGAAAAACACGATCCTGCCGCTCGACATTATTTTCATCCGCACGGATGGCACCGTCTCGTCGATCGCCGCCAACGCCGTGCCGATGTCGGAAACGCCGATTCCCTCGAGCGAGCCGGTGCAGGCCGTGCTGGAGCTTAACGCCGGAAGGGCGGCCCAGCTTGGGATCGTCCCGGGCGACAAAGTGCACTCTGCGATATTCAAGCCCGCCCGTTGAAGGCCGGAGGCTGACGTTGTAAGCCCCTCCCGTCCGGTATGGTCGCGGGGCGTAGCTCAGCCTGGTAGAGCATTAGCTTTGGGAGCTAAGGGTCGCGAGTTCGAATCCCGCCGCCCCGACCATGCTTCGCGACGCGGTAGCGGAGCGAAGCGTGGCCCGGCGAAGCCCGAAGGGCGAAGCCTGGGCTGGTTGCCGCGAAGCTTCGCACGGCAAGCCGAGCTTCGCCGAAGATGACGAGGGAGTATCTTATGCGCGCGCGTATTTATCAGCCCACCAAGAACGCCATGCAGTCTGGCAGGGCCCGCACCAAGCAGTGGGTGCTGGAATACGAGCCGGAGACGCCGCGCGAGATCGACCCGCTGATGGGCTGGACCAGCTCGTCCGACATGCGCCAGCAGATCGAACTCGAATTCGCGACCAGCGCCGAAGCGGTCGCCTATGCCGAGAAGAACGGCATTCCGTTCCAGGTGTTCGAGCCTCACAAACCGGCAGCCAAGGCGAAATCGTACGCGGATAATTTCCGGTTTGACCGTAAAGTACCCTGGTCGCACTGAATCGATCCCATAGCTCAGCTGGATAGAGCACCTGCCTTCTAAGCAGGGGGTCGCTGGTTCGAATCCAGCTGGGGTCGCCAGTCTTCGCAACGCGAAGCGGAGCGAAGACTGCCCGGCGTAGCCCGAAGGGCGAAGCCTGGGCCTCTACCCGCGTCGCTTCGCCTGGCAGGCCAGCTTTGCTATCTCAAAAACAAAAACGCAGCGCGTGACTGTCGAGTCACGTGCTGCGCTTTCCGTCCGAGTCCGCTGCCGTTAGTGGTTCGGCGGGGGCGGCGGCGGGTAATTGTCGTTCGGTCCCTGATAATCGCCACCCTGCGGAGGCGGCGGCGGGGCGTCGCGCCAGCGGCGATGATGCGGGCGTCCGCCGACATCGTTGCCGCGCGCGGTCATGCACTGCGCATAGGCGATGTCGTACGCGCGCTGCACGCGGTGCTGATCGTAGCCCGCGCCGGACGAACTGCCGAGCACGGCACCGATGCCGCCGCCGATGAGCGCACCCTTGGTGTTGCCGGCCAGCGCGCCGATGCCTGCGCCAAGCGCGGCACCGACGATGCCGTTCTTGAGCTCGTTGTCGTTGGCCTGCTTGACCTTGCCGCTTGCACGGCCGTCTGCGTAATCCTCGCAGTAATTCTCGTCCGCCTGGAATTGATCCATCGACTTTCCCTGCGCGGGCATGACGGGGATCGACGGCCCCATAGGCTGTGTCGCGCAGCCCGCAAGCAGCACGACGGTGGAAAGCGCGGTCAAAGCCGCGGTGCGAATTCTCATGGCAATGAATTCCCTGTTTTGTACGCTGTTACACAACGCGGAAGCGTCCCCAATGGAACCATCGCGCATCACGGCGGCGAAACTGGGGCATTCCACCTGAACCGGCCATGAACGGGACAGGCGGCAAGATGAACAAAATGATAGAAGAACGGCCTTCAACCCTGCGGTTCTGAGTCGATGTGCGGAAAATTCACGCAGCAACTTCGGTGGCGAGACGTCGTTCGCCTGTCCGATCTGATCGGGACGGTGGAATCCGAATCGATCGAAACCCTTACGCCAATGCGCTTCGCACAGGTGATCGCACTCGACGGCAACGGCGTGCGCAAATCCGTGCCGATGCGCTGGGGCCTTGTGCCGTCGCATGCCGCCGATGCACGCGAGGCCAAGCCGCATATCCACGCGCGCGCCGAAACGATCGACAGCAAGCCGACGTTTAGCGAGTCGTTCTTGCAGCGTCGCGGGGTAATTCTCGTTTCGACCTTCAACGAAGGCGAAGAGGTCGGATCGAAGACCGTGCAATATGTCTGCACACCGAAAGACGGCAAACACATTGCCATCGCCGTGATCTGGGACCGCTGGAGCGACGGTGTGGCGAACCTCCTGTCCTTCGCCATGGTGACGACACCGCCGAGCGAAATCATCGCGACGATCACCGACCGCATGCCGGCACTGCTCGAAGATTCCGATTGGGCAAAATGGCTGGGCGAAGAACCGGCGACTGTGGAAGAATTGAAAGCAATGCTGCGCGTCTCGCCGCGCGATCTCGACATGAAGCGTGCGGGCAAGCCGTCACCGCCACCAAAGCCTGCGCGAGCGCAAGGGGATTTGTTTTTCAAATGAAAACCAAACTCTGCGTCAGTTGTAGGAGAGTGTTGTGAGACCTGTACTTTTTGGTTTTGTCCTGATGTGTTTGTCAGCAACTTCTGTCGCAGCTTTTCGTTTGGAAGGAATAATTGATTCCGTTGGTCCTCCCTTACACCTTTCTCGTTGGATAGGCTTGGAATGGGCGGGGGCAACGACGGAACCGGTTCCTTCAATGTGGTATGGCGTGGAAGACGGAACGCCGCGGGTGCATCAATCCGACGGATATGTGGTTTTGGACCGCACGGAATATGAGCACCTATCAGCGTTCATTCATTCTTACGGATGATCGAACGATCCGATTGGCTCTCGGCCGCCTTATCCAAACACAATTGAAGTTGAAGAACTTGCGCACGGGCGCGAACGAGTCTTGTACTATCTTCCGCGTGAAAGGAGCTGTGATTTTCTTTCCCACGTTTCAGCGCTCCGCGGAGCTGCTCCAACCAAAGAAGAAAAATGGATATTGTCGATTCTTTGGACCGGAACCAGATGCGATAAAGGCGCAAATCCTTTTTCTAAATAGGATGGCGCTGCGAACATGTCAGTGGTGGTAGTTGAGGGAGTTGTGAGGTCATGACCAATCGAACCTCAACATGCCTGTGCGGAAAAGTTCGTTTTGAGGCACTCGGCTCTCCGATCGTTTGCGCGGTTTGCTACTGCGACGATTGCCAAGCGGGTGCGCGGCAGTTGGAGGCGTTGGGCGCGCGCACGGCGTTCAAGGATTTGTTCGGCGGTGCGCCGTATATGACCTATCGCGACGATGCGGTGCGTTGTGTCCAAGGTGGTGAGTTGCTGCATGGCGTGAAGCTCCGCGATGACGCGCCGACCACGAGGTTCTTCGCAATCTGCTGCCAGTCGCCGATGTATCTGAAATATGCGCCGGGCTGGTGGGTGTCGATGTATCGCGACCGCTTCGGCGACGAAGCCGCGCCGATCCAGTTCCGGTCGCAGACGCAGCATGCAGCATCGGCGCTGCCGCAGGATGTGCCGGTCTATCGCAATTTTCCGCCGGCTCTGTTTTTGCGCTTGCTCAGGGCAAGGCTTGGGATGCTGTTCAAAACGCGTCCGCGCTAGCGAGCGCAATTTGCGCCCTGGAAACGGCGATGTTGGCGCGGCCGCTTTCGGTCCTCTAGACTGGAAAAATAAGCAGGCAGTCCGGACGAGATCTCGTTGATCCGTATCCATGACATCCCAGCGCTGCCGGACGACAAAAGGCGGCTGTTCGCCGTCGGCGGTGTCTTGCTGATACACCTCCTGATCGTCGCGCTCATTCTTTCCGGGATTCCGAAAATAATCGGCAAGCGCGCCGATCTGCGGGAGGTTTTCTTTGTATTCTCGCCGGTGCCCAGACCGCACGAGAAACCACCTCTCGTTCCGCCCACCCCCAGGGGTCCGGTCCACGTCCCGATTTTCCATGTGCCAGCCATTTCACCCAAACCCATCCCTGCACCAAGTCCGAAGCTGAAGGGACTTGGGCTGTCCTTGCTTCGGTGCGCGCCGGAGAACCTTGTCAATCTCAGCCCGGAAGAGCGCGATCAATGCTTCTCCGCGCAAGCGGGGGCGTCTCCATCGCGCAGCGATGTCATTCCAGGTACGGTGAGAGAACGTGCCGTTGATGCAGGGACATGGTCAGCGTCGATCGCAAGGCGCAATAGCCCCCCAAGGCTGCGCTGTTCCTACATCCGCGCAATACCGCAAGACGTGACGACGGGTAGAACGACCAAGGTCATAATGGTGGACCCTCTCTGCGCGCTCGGCCTGACAAAGGGTTCTCAGCAGTGAGGCTGCGAGGACACGGCTCGGTTTGAGGACAATCGGGAAGATCGCTAAAGTGACGTCGAAAGGCCGTGTAGATGACCGCGACTGTCGCAATTCTGTTTGGTGCATCCCTTGTTGCTGCGACGCCGACGCCAATCGAGATATGGCCGGAAGGTGATGCGGGCGATGTACAAAGACTTGCGACTGGCATCAGATCGACTTTCGAACACTCTCCACACTTTGTCCTGACGTCCGGTCACAAGCCGGGAACGCTTTATATTTACGTTCCCGCCAAGATCGTTGCGCGATCGATAGGGACGCGCGTTGAATATTCCGCAACGCTTCAAATTTCTCAGGCCGCCCCGGATGCGCCCGAAAGGTTATCCTCAGTGGTGCATGTAAATTGCTGGGAAGATGACCTGGCCGGGTGCGGAATGGGCGCGCTCGCGAGGGCCGAACAATTCCGCGCAATCCCGGGCCTTGCGTTTCTCAAGAACACATCGCCGTGAAAACGAAAATCACGATCTGGGTTTGATAGGCAAAACGGGATCGAGATGTAGCGGTTGAGCGTAGCGCGCGACTGAACACTCGTTTGAAACAAATCGTGAACGGCGTTCGTCTTGAACCCCGGCTCCCGGCAGCCCATGTCCGTTGCGAGTATGGCTTGGAGGATCGATTTGGGTCTTTTGTATGGATGGCGTGAGCGCGTTTGCGCAGGCCCGAAGCACGGCTGATTTGAACCTGTGTTTTTGTGAAATGCGGTTCAATTGGGCAAGTGGATCGGACGAATACAGGGCGCGCTGCAGAGACCTCGGATCGGGAATTGAATTGGGAAAACAGAAGAGGGGGGGTACCCCCCCGGAAACATGAGGTTCAATTGGGAAAGCGGACGGGAATGCCGCGCGGCGCGCCGGTCGGCAACACCAACCGGCTGATACACGGACGGTTTTCCGCGCGCCGCATCCGGCGGCGCAAGGAAACGAACCTTCTGCTGCGCCGCTGCCGCAATCTCACGCGCACGATCGAGATGATGGGTTGGGCGCGCAAGGCGCTCAGGATGAAGCGGGCGAGCGTTGTGGCAGCCCAAATTGTCATTCCCAGCGAGCGGCGCGCGCGAAGCGTGCGGCGCGAGGGAAGGGAACCCAACTTTATTCTCGTCTCCGCTGCGCGAAATTTGGGTTCCCTTCCCTCGACGCGTGCTGGCGCACGCGCCTCCCCGGGAATGACAATGAGGGGCAAGGGATGACGCAGCGTCACGCCGAAACCATGACAAACCACATCAAGACGGCTATGCCCTTCGCCAGAAAATTGGCGGTGGCGTTCGCATGAAAATCGTTGGCGGAAAATGGTCGAACTGGTCGGGTGGTGTGCGGTGCAAGCCGCGCAAAATCGCGAAGCCGCATGACGAGCTCGATCTCGCGGCGACGGTGTGCAAGGGCGTGGCGCCGGTGCGCGTGCCCGGTAGCGGGCACTCCTTCACGCCGGTCAACGCGACCGACGGCACGCTGATCGATCTGTCGAACTTCGTCGGCCTGAAGAGCGTCGATGCGCAAAAGCAGACCGCGACGCTCGCGGCGGCGACGCCGCTGTGGCAGGCGGGGCCGCTGCTTTATGCCAAGGGCTTCGGCTTCAAGAACATGGGCGATATCGATCGCCAGACTCTCGGCGGCGTCGTCGGCACCGGCACGCATGGCACCGGACGCACGCTGAAGAATTTCTCGGCCGAGGTTGCGGGCTTCCGCCTGCTGCTCGCGAGCGGCGAAGTGCTGAATTGCACCGCTACAGAAAATACGGATGTCTTCAACGCGGGGCGCACCTCACTCGGCGCGCTCGGCGTGATGACCGAGATCACGATGAACGTGCGGCCGGCCTATAAACTGGTTGAGAACAATTTCGTCATGCCGATCGACGAGATGCTGCGCATGTTCAACAGCCTGGTCGCGGACAACCGGCACTTCGAGTTCTTCTGGTTTCCCTATGCCGATGTCGCGGTGTGCAAGACGCTGAACGAGACCGATGCGCCGGCGCCCGAGCCGCGCAGCGCCGGGGAGATGCACGAGCGCGGAGAACGCTCGACGTCGGACCAGCGCGCGTTCGGCTGGATCAATGAGGGGCTGCCCTATGCGCCGTTCATGCTCAAATCCGCGCACCGGCTGTTCTCAAGTTTGATGCCGTCGAAGGGCAAGGTGCGCTGGAGCCACGAGATCTTCCCGAGCCCGCGCACGACGCGCTTCAACGAGATGGAATACGCGCTGCCGTACGATCGCGGGCTGGATACGCTGCGCGAGATCGTGGAGACGGTGCGCAAGAAGCGCATCAACACTGGCTTTCCGATCGAATACCGCACCGTTGCGGCCGACGATGTGTGGATGAGCCCGTTCTATGGGCGCGAAAGCGCCACAATCGCAGTCCACCAATATCACCGGGTCGATACGGGGAGGCTGTTCGATGCGTGCGAGGCGATCTTCCGCGCGAACCAGGGCCGGCCGCACTGGGGCAAGCGCCACACGCGAACGGCCAACGAGCTGGCGGCGCTCTATCCGAAGTTCGAAGATTTTCGTGCCGTACGGCGCAGGCTCGATCCGGCCGGCAAATTCCTCAACCCGCATCTGCGCGGGATGTTCGAATAAGAAAGAGGCGTGATGCGCAAACGGACTCTGTTCGCGGTTTTGACGGCGCTGGGCGCGATGATCCTTGTCGTGCTGGCGGATTCGAACTGGTTGCTGGCCGCGCTTGTGGGCGTGGGACTGGGCGCGGTGGTGTTCACGTTCGTGCACGCCTATCCGCACGACATCGCGCCGCCCTCCGATCGCCGTCATGAGAATACGCTGCGTCGGCGTGCGGCTCAGCGCGACAGTTTGCGGTAGAAGCAGCTCGGCGCGCCGGTGTGGCAGGCGGGGCCGATCTGATCGACTTTCAGAAGCAGCGCATCGCCGTCGCAATCGATCAACGCTTCGACGAGATGTTGCGTATGACCGGAGGTCTCGCCCTTGCGCCAGATTTCCTGCCGCGAGCGCGACCAGTAGGTGACCTCTCCCGACTGCAGCGTTTTTTCGAGCGTCTCGCGATTCATCCACGCGACCATCAGGATCCCGCCGGTTTCCGCGCTCTGCGCAATCGCCGGAACGAGTCCATTGTCGTCGAACTTGACCGCACTGAGGAACGCCTCGCGCGTCAGCAGATCGGTCACGACGTCGCTTTCATGCGAGCGAATGCCGCGTCTATGTCGGCAATCAGATCGTCTGCATCTTCGAGACCCGCGTGAAAACGGACGATCGGACCTTCTTGGTCGAACTTCTTCGCGGTGCGCTTGAACTCGGACGGAATGACAAGACTCTCGAATCCTCCCCAAGAATATCCAAGACCGAAATGCTCAAACCCGTTGAAGAACGCACTCATCGCCTTGTCGCTCACGCGCTTCAGCTCAACACCGAAAAGTCCCGAAGAACCCTTGTAATCGCGCTTCCAGATCGTATGTCCCGGATCGCTTTGGAGACCCGGATGAAGCACGCGGATAACCTCGTCACGATGCTGCAGCCAGCGCGCGATCTTCATCGCGCTCTCCTCATGCCGCTTCAGACGCACGACCAGCGTGCGCAGACCACGCAGCGAGAGATACGTGTCATCGCCACCAAGGAAAAGGCCGGTGTCGCCATAGAAATCCTCAAGTCGCTTCACATGGCTCTCGTTCGCCGTAATGGTTCCGACCATCACATCGGCGTGGCCACCGATGTATTTCGTGCCCGACATGATCGACAGATCGACGCCATGCTCCAGCGGACGGAAGAACACCGGCGTCGCCCAGGTATTGTCCATCAGCACCGACACACCACGCGCATGCGCCGCCCTGCTGATCGCCGGAACATCCTGGATCTCGAAGGTCAGCGAGCCCGGACTCTCGCAGTAGATCGCCCGTGTGTTGTCGCGGATCAGTGCCGCGATGCCGTCACCGATCAGGGGATCGTAATAGGTCGTCTCGACGCCGAACCGCTTCAGCGTCTTGTCGCAGAAGATACGCGTCGGTCCATAACAGCTGTCGGTCACCAGCAGATGATCCCCGGCGCTGCACACGGACAGGATTGCTGTCGCAATCGCATTCAGCCCCGAAGGCAGCGCGACGCACCGCGCGCCCCCTTCGAGCTCCTCGATCGCACTCTCGAAGCTGCGGCTGCTCGGCGTGCCGCGTCGGCCGTATTTGTACGGCTGCTTCTCGCCCTTCAACGACTCCACGCTGGGATGGAGGATCGTCGAAGTGCGATAGACCGGCGTGTTGACCGCACCGAAATGCTCAGCGGTCATACGTCCCGCAGAGACGACAATGGTTTCAGGCTTTTCCTTGCTGCTCACGGTTACAGCTGTGGCTCCACGGCTGGCGGCATGGACATTTCTGGCTTCACTTCCAACGTCGATTTGAGTGGCCGGTTGAACAGCCACGTCACGAACGACGCGCCAAGAGCCAAGCCGGCGCAAAGCAGGAAGAAGCTTACCTTGTCCATGCGGCTGAAGAAGGAGCCGACATAGCCTTGCAGCAAATTGCCCGTGAAGCTCGTGATGAACCAAAGTCCCATCATCGCCGACAGGATCTGCTTCGGCGCCACACGCGCGACCAGTGCGAGGCCGATCGGCGAGAGATAAAGCTCGCCCAAGGTGATGATCATGAAGAAGAGCAGCAGCCACAGCCAGCTTGCCTGTCCGCCAGGACCGGTGATGTATGCGGCCAGAGCCATGACGAGATACGAGAGCGCGAGGAAGAAATCGCCCAGCGCCATCTTGGTGACGGTGGTCGGCTCCTTGCCCTTTGCCGCTTGCCGACCCCAATAAGCCACGACGAGCGGCGTGAACGCGAAGATCATGAACGGATTGAACGCCTGGAACCAGGTGACCGGAATCTCCCAATCGATCACACCGGGGATCAAGTGACGGTTCGTGAACTGCTCGGCCCACAGGCTGATCGTGTTGCCCTGTTGCTCATAGACGGCCCAGAAGAAGCTGGTCGGGATGCAAAGGAGAACGAGAGCGATGACGGCCTTCCAGTCGGCGGCAGTCAGCGGCTTTTTCTCTTCCGTCTTCGATTGAAGGCGCGCGATGCGGTCTTTGGGCAAAGTGCGCAACGCAAACATGTAGACAAGCAGGCCGAGCACCATGCCAACGCCGGCGGCGAAGAAGCCCCATTTATATCCGAACGCCGGATCCTCGGCGAGGCTGCCGCAGATCAGCGGGGAGAAGAACGCGCCGACATTGATGCCGACATAGAAGATCGAATAGGCGCGATCAATGCGTGCGTCGCCGGGATTATAGAGATTGCCGACCTGCGTGGAGATATTCGGCTTGAAGAAGCCGTTTCCGATGATAAGGCAGGCGAGGCCGACGAACAGCAGCGATGGTTGCATCAGCGCGAACTCGCCGATCGCCATGATAACGCCGCCGACAAGCACACTGTAGCGCTGACCGATCCAACGGTCGGCGATCATGCCGCCGAAGAATGGCGTCAGGTACACGAACGCGGTGTAATTGCCGTAGATGATCGAGGACAACGGCTGCACGCCAAGTGGCTGGCCGCCATTGAAGAGCGATTCGAACAGTCCCTTCATCGCGTGATAGCCGATGACGTTGTCGGCGACAGGATTCAGCAGGACGACGTTGGTCAGATAGAGAATGAGGATGGCGCGCATTCCGTAATAGGAAAAGCGCTCCGCCATCTCGGTGGTGAACAGATAGGTCAGTCCAAGCGGATGCCCGAAAAGAGTCCTCTGTCGCGCAACTCCCGCGCCATCTGCCGTCGCCATGCCTTGAACTCCCACCCGTTTATGACGGCAGGACTTTGCCCGTTCCGTGGACGGAAGGAAATGGCCTCACGGCAATTCGATGTAACGGTCCTCGCGGGAATAGGGAACAAAACCAACGCGCTGATAGAGGGGCAGGGCGCGGGGGTGATCGAGGGTGCAGGTGTTAATCAGCAACGACGGGATCGGCCGCGACCACGCTATCGCGACAGCCTGAAAGATGAAGTAATAACCGAGCCGGCGTCCCACATAGTCCGGCATCAGGCCAAAATATGCGAGTTGCGCGGACGTATTGGGCTTGAATTCGAGTTCCGCCAATCCAGCCGGACAGCCATCGACATAAAGGACGTAAAGCTCGACTTCAGGGCTGTGAATGATCGCAGCGAGCGCTTCATCCGTGAGCTTGCGGCGATCGACCCAGAGATATTGTTCGCCGATGGTGTTGTAGAGATAGCGATAGAAATGCACCGGCGGATTCTCCGCCCGCAGGATCGCGATCTTGCCTTTCGGTTGCGGCGGCGGAAGTGCCGCGGGTTTCGCATGCATCTCCAGAAACGTCACCGTCATCGGCACGCGCTTCTTGCTGTTCTCGGGAGATATCTTCAGCATTTACGCAACAGGCGCATCTTCGCGCGCTCCCCATTCCGCCCAGGAGCCATCATAAAGCGAGACATCGGTTGCGCCAGCCATTTGAAGCGCGAGCATTTCGATGGCTGCGGTGATGCCGGAGCCGCAGGTCGTGACGATAGGCTTGGCCAGATCAACGCCGCGCGTCCTGAATATCTCCCGCAGGTCGTCCGGCGATCTAAGCGTTCCGTTTTCGCGGACAAATTCTGCGTAATGAATGTTGGTACTGCCGGGCATATGCCCACGGCGGACACCAGGGCGAGGCTCCGCTTCCTTACCCGCAAATCGCGACGCGCTTCGCGCATCCACAATTTGCGCCGAGCGGCTTTTCTGGATTGTGACCATCTGGCCGAAATCGCGAAGCAAAGCGTGGTTCTGCCGCGGGGTGAAATGCCGTTGATAAGTTGGAGGCGTCATGTCTTCCACGGCGCGACCCTCCGCGCGCCATTTGGGCAGGCCGCCGTCGAGCACCACGACATCCTCATGTCCCATCGCGCGAAGCATCCACCACGCGCGCGGACTCGAATAGATACCAACTGTGTCATAGACCACGATCAGATTTCCGTCGCCCAGACCAAGTCTGCGCATGCGGCTCGCGAACTTGGCGGCCGGCGCCAACATGTGCGGCAGAAGAGCGGTTTCATCCGAAAGGTTTTCGATATCGAAGTAAACCGCGCGTGGTATGTGCGCCGACTGATAATCCGCTTTTGCATCACGCGCCTTATCCGGAAGGTGCCAGGACGCATCCGCGATGCGGATATCCGGCGCGTCAATGTGTTCGGCGAGCCATTCGGTGGTGACAAGCGGTGAGCGCATCATCTTTCGAAGGGGACCTCTATTGGCGTGCAAGGCTCTGTGAGCCATCGCGGCGCGGGAAGCCCCTTCGATTTCAGGAATTCCGGATTGAACAGCTTGCTTTGATAGCGTGTGCCGTAGTCCGCGAGGATGGTCACGATGGTATGATCCGGCCCAAGGTCCTTCGCCATCCTGATTGCGCCAGCGACATTGATGCCCGTCGAACCGCCCACGCACAGCCCTTCGTGCTCCAGCAGGTCAAAGATGATTGGGAGCGCTTCCTCGTCCGGAATTTGATAGGCGTCGTCGATCGGCGCGCCTTCGAGATTTGCCGTCACGCGTCCTTGTCCGATCCCTTCGGTGATCGAAGAACCCTGCGATTTAAGATCCCCCGTCTTGATCCAGGAATAGATCGCGGCACCCATCGGGTCCGCGGCCGCAATCCGAATTTTGGGATTTCGTTCTTTGAGCGCGATGGCGACACCGGCCAATGTTCCGCCAGTACCCACTGCGCACGTGAAGCCATCGATTTTGCCATCCGTCTGTTTCCAGATTTCTGGCCCTGTACCTTCAATATGGGCGCGTCGGTTGGCGACATTGTCGAATTGATTGGCCCAGACGGCCCCCTTGGGATCTGTCCGTGCGAGCTGTTCGGCAATGCGGCCGGAAATCTTCACGTAGTTGTTTGGATTCTTGTAAGGAACCGCCGGCACCTGGATCAGTTGCGCGCCCAGAAGCTGCAGAGCGTCCTTCTTTTCCTCGCTCTGGGAGTCCGGAATCACGATCACTGTGCGGTAACCCATCGCATTCGCCACCACAGCGAGGCCGATCCCGGTGTTTCCTGCAGTGCCCTCGACGATCGTGCCCCCAGGCTTCAAGAGCCCACGCGCGATAGCATCCCGAACAATGAAAAGCCCAGCACGATCCTTCACCGACTGACCAGGATTCATGAACTCCGCTTTGCCCAGAATCTCGCACCCCGTCAGTTCTGATGCATGCCGCAGGCGAATCAATGGCGTGTTGCCGATTGCGTGCAAAACGTCCTGTTCGATGGTCATAGAGAAGTCCGCAAAGGCATTGAGATGAACCTAATGGTCCGACGTTCGGCCTTCAAGCGCGTGGCGATTGCCATCTTTGATGCTGCGCTTGCCACTTCTTTGCCATATAGGAAGGCCGGTCCGGATAGGAATATGCCCCGCATGACGCTTTGTATTCTACATCTCGGTTCCGAGAAAACCGGCACGTCGAGCATCCAGAAGTATTTCGGCTCCCGCCGAGATGCGTTGCTGAAACAGGGAATTTGGTATCCTCAAAGCTTTGCCAATCAGAAGGCTCATGTGCATCTCAAGCTCAGCAGGGCGGCGATTAATGGCACACTCACGGATGATGCGCCGGGCGTGATTGAATTTCGAAGCGAATATGATGCCGCGATGAGGAGCGGCGTGAAGGCTACGGTATTCTCGTCGGAATTTTTCCATAGTGAAATGCGAGATTCGGCCTCTGTAGAAAGGCTGAAAGAATTTTTAGGGAAGTTCTTCGACGAGTTTAAGCTGGTCTATTACGCGCGTCGCCAGGATCAGATGCTGGCGAGCATGCATTCGACTGCGGTGAAAGGTGGATGGACGACAAATCCTCACGCTTTATCGGTCTATGAATCCAAAGGGCACTACTACTTCGATCATCTCGCGGTTTGTGATTTGTGGTCAGAGCAATTCGGTCGTGACAAACTAATCTGCCGAGTCTACGAGCGCGAAAAGCTCATGTGCGGCGATGTCGTCGACGACTTCCTCGACGTCATCGGTTTGGGGAATTGGGCGGGGCGCACGCACGTCGCTGCCAATGAGTCACTGTCGTTTGAGACCATTTCCGCTTTGCTTTATCTCAACGCTTCGGTGGACAAGGACAATAGAGAGCTACGCAGGAAAATTGTCGCTAGGGGGCGAAAGCGCAATGGCCCCCGCATCTCCATGCTCACAAATGCCGAAGCGAGGGAGTTCTATGGGCGATTTCGCGACGGTAACGCGCAATTCTTTTCCAAATACGTCGACAAAGAGTTGTCTATTGGATTTTCGGATAATTTTTCGGGTTTTCCGGACGTCCTTCCCAAGATGCCGACAGTCGATATCCAGGCCTTTATTTCCGGAAAGAAATGAGCCTGTGATTGTCCTCGCGCCTTCACAAATTGCTGGTTGCCGGGCTAAGTAGAGAACTTAGTCCTCCTTTGGAGAATTCCGGTTGCCCCCGCAGAACACCATTGTGTACGCGGATTTGGATTCCGCCGGCCCACATGTGCCGTCGGCGATTGCGGAATCGATCGCGCGTGCGTCCGAGGACAGTTTGATCGCTGGCCAGTTCGACTTTGCTCTGAAGCCTTTACAGGCCGAGGAAATTCATCGTGCTTTTCGAGAGCTTCCCTCCGGTCACGAAAGGCTGTCCCTGGACGGCAACCTCGTTTTGCTCGATGCGGGCGCGATGTTCGCCTATGCGCCCTACCGCAGCACGATTTTGCTGTCAGCCGACCCTTTTGAAGGAGTGGGCCAGATTCAACAGTCGCTTCGAATCGATGCAGATCTCGTGCGTGTCCGGCTGCACGATGCCTTATTGACCGCTCGCAAGGTGATTGCGCTGGGGCATTCAGCTTCTTTGGCAATGGCGGCACTTTTGCCGAAACCCGCAGAGCGAAGATCACTTCCATCGATAGCACTGGCGGCATCCGGCAGCGCGATATTGATTGTACGGAATGACGATGACCAGGCGGCTGACGAGACTCTGCACATGCTTTTGGACACGTTTGGCGACCAGGAGTTCTCGCTGTTCGATGCTTCGACAGTTTTTGAGCGCAATTGGAAACTCGTGGTGCAACTGGGTATTGCGCAGTCGAGTTTGCCAGGCGCGCGGTTGAGCGATGCCTGGGCTGGTGGGGTACCTGTCGTCCAGCTCGTCAACCCCGTAAGCTTGCGCGCGCGCAGGCGTCGTCAGGCCGGCCCGATTACCGACATCGTCGTCGAGCATGGCAAAAGTGGATTGTTGTGCACGGGCGTAGACGAACTTAGATCTTTGCTTGCCGATCTGCTCTCCGATGTCTTGCCTGCGCGAGCCGTTGCACGAGGCGCCCGTCATCGCGTCGATCCTGCGGGCGAGTGGGACATCCTTCTTAAAGCTATTTCGCAATGACCACGAATACACGTATCGCATGGCTTTCACCGTTCGGGCCCAGGTCGGACATCGGCGCCTATACGCGCTGCTTGCTCCCCCATTTTGCGAAACCCGACGGGGGTGCCTTCGACTGCGATCTTTTCATCAATGCCAACGGTAACCGTTACGACTCTCCGGTCCCCGCGATGGATATACCCGCGGCTGGGCACATGGGTGAAATTCTCTCGCGCTACGATGCTGCGTTCTTCAATTTGGGGAACAACTTTCAAAACCATGGGGACATCGTCAATGCGCTGCGCGGCGTGCCCGGAATAGCGATCTTGCATGATTTTTCCTATCACCACTTCTTCGCACATCGATGTTTTACAGAACTCCGCACGCCAGCTGCATATGCGCGTCTGGTGCACAACTATTACGGCAGCACTGGTTTCAACATGGCGTTGCGGTCCGGCGTGATCACGCGCGATGCGACGTTCTACGCTCCCTGGGACGGCGAGAATGTCTCCGATTATCCTTTGATGCAGCCGATCGTGACGTTGGCCGCTGCTGCGGTTGTGCACTCGCAATTCATGGAAGAGCAAGTCGCGAAGGTCTTTAAGGGGCCCATCTTGCGACTGTTCTTGCCTAGCGATCAGAAGCAAGCGCCGTCATCTGACGATGCGATGCAATGGCGGGCGAAAACCGCCACTTCGGAACGGTGTCAGTTCGTTTCGTTCGGTCACATCAACCGCTCCAAATGTTTGGACACGGTTATACTCGCGATTGCACAATCGCCGGCATTGAGAGCCCGCGCGCAACTCATTATCGCTGGAAAGCCTGACGACAAAGAGTATGTGCGCGAGATCGAGTCCATGGTGAACCGGCTTGGATTGATCAAGCAGGTCACGTTTGAATACAGCGTAACAAATGACCGCCTTCTCGAGATCAAGCGCGAAACAGACGTGTTTCTCAATCTGCGTTATCCCAACACCGAGGGCGCGTCCGGATCGCTGATCGAAATGATGAGCGCGGGAAGGCCAGTGATTGCCTATCGCGCCGGCTCTTATGCCGATATGCCCGAAGAGACCGTCCATTTTATCGATCGTGGCAATGGGTTGGAATTGCTTGTTGAAGCCATGGAAAGCCTCATGGCCCAACCGGAGCGGCGCGTTGAGATCGGCCGCGCCGCGCGCGCTCATTTGGATGGGCAGGACAGCCAAGGTTATGTCCGGCGCCTCAAAAAGTTCGTGGCGGACATTCGAGGCGATTTGCGGCGCCGCGCTCGTTTCGTGGCGCCGGTACGCGACGGGCTCTTCTGGGCGCGGTCGGATGTTATTTCCGAAGATGCTGATTGGTTTTCCGATTTGACGAACGCCCGACAGTCCTTGCTGTTGCTGGATCGTGATCCTGGCACTCATTCGCCGGAAATGTTTCTGAACTGGCCAATGGACGATCTGGTCGCATTTTCTTCGCGTGTTCTGCTGCACGCGCCAAGCCAGCCCGGTCTGCCGGCGCTCTTGGCGGAATATGCACAACGGCTTGGCCGTTGGTCGTTCTACCGGTTGATCTCGAAGGTTCGTCTGTATCAGACGCATTGCGAGCGGCCGGAGATATCCAAGCCGGATTTGGAACTCCTTTCCGAACGCGTGCCAGACGTGGCTTTTTGGGATGTCGCTTCGCGTCTCCAGCCGGATATCTTTCTTCAAATTCTATACCTGGCCGCATTGGAGCGCGGTAGCGCCGTCGCCGAACGAGACTTCTGGGTCGCACGGATTCGAAATGGGATGCACCCTGCGTCGATCTTGATCGATTTTCTTGAGAGCGCCGAATACCGCCAGACCTTCTCGGACGATCTGATGTCCGAAGTCGAAGTCTGGGCGCGGGACCAAGCTACTGTCAGTCGTACTCGCCGTGAACAATTGCGCGCGCGCGTCGTTTGGCCTGCCGGCACCGAAATTCGCTTTAGCGAGGACAATCCCAGAACTGATGCGCTGCTTGGATCGAATTGGCATCGACGGGACGCCCAAGGTCGCTGGAGTGACGGACGTATCGGTGACCTGCGGTTTATCTTACCGGAGGATTCTGCCAAGCATGGTGCCACGCTTACGCTCAAACTTCGCGTGGCGGGCACCGAGTTCACCGGCGAACGGCGGATCGTCGCGCATCATAATCGTAAAGAAATCGCCTCGCTTATTGTGCAATCCGACGCACCGGTTAGCTGGAACGTGGCGCTGCCCGCATCGATCGCCGCAAAGGAAGGTGTGAATTTGCAGCTCACCGTTGACCGGGATTTTTCACCGTCTGCAAACGGCCAGTCAACGGATCGGCGGTCGCTCGGAATAATGCTGATCGAAGGTAGGCTCACGATCGACGCACCTGATGCTTCGGCACCGTCAAAGCGTTGAGGTATGAATGGCTCCCCGGGCTGGGATCGAACCAGCGACCATTCGATTAACAGTCGAATGCTCTACCGCTGAGCTACCGAGGAACGCGGGCGGTTCTCTAGCGTGTCCGCCAAGGCGTGGCTACCCTAAATTCGATGCCAGAAAGCCATTTTTTGCCACGGCGGGCCTGGCGTGGGAACGCACGGACATCAATCGCCGACTGATGGCGTATTGAACAAAAAAGAGGCCGGGTATTAGCCCGGCCCCAAGGCGTTGGGTAATGGTGGGGTGTCTTCAAGGGAAGACGATTGGAAGAATGGTTCAATAAGGTTAATAAAAGCTTAATAAAGTAGAATCAGTGGGTTGCCTGAAGGTATCGCATAGAATCGCTTGCTAGCCGTAGCTCGTGGCAGCGGCTGTCTTCGCCCATCATGCTACGGCTCGACAGCCTTCTCTCGCTGCGCATGCGAAGGTTGGAGGCCACGCCCGGAATTGAACCGGGGTAAACGGTTTTGCAGACCGCTGCGTAACCACTCCGCCACGTGGCCTCAGGAAGACGCGGCCTATATCAGACCAAAGCGGCCGAAGCCAATGCCGCGTTGTCAGATTCAGGACCCGCCAGTATAAGCCGCGCGATATTCAAGGCGCACCGACTCGATGTCCAACTACGCCGCCCAGCGGCTCAACATGATCGATGCCCAGGTGCGCATCAACGACGTCGCGGATCCGCGTATCCACGCTGCCATGGGCGCCGTGGAGCGTGAGCGATTCGTTCCTCCAGCCAAGCGTGCGCTGGCTTACGCCGACGTTCCGGTCGAAGTGGCACCGGGGCACTATCTTCTCGATCCGCGCACTTTCGCCAAGATGTTGGCAATGGCCGAAGTCAAGGTGACCGACAGGGTGCTCGATGTGGCTTGTGCGACCGGCTATTCCTCAGCGGTTCTCGGCCGGCTTGCGCAGTCGGTGATCGCGTTGGAGCAGGACGCCGAGCTTGTCCGCGCAGCGTGCGAAATCTTGCCTGCGGCCGGAGCTGCCAATGTCGTCGTGACGCAGGGTGAACTCGTGAGCGGGTTCAAGGCCAAGGCGCCCTACGACCTGATCTTTGTGAATGGCTCAATCGACATCGTACCCGATGCCTTGCTCGCGCAACTCAATGAGGGTGGAAGGCTGGTTGCGGTGTTGTCGAGCGGCCAAGCCGAGGTTTTCGTGCGGGAGCAGGGCCGGATTGGCAGCCGCGCAGGCTTTGATGCGCGCGTTCCGGCACTAGTTGGTTTTACGAAGACCGTTGGATTCGTCTTCTGACACCCTATATCCGGGACAGAAGAAGGGGATTTGGACATGCCTATGATCCGTCGCGGGGCCGTTTTCGCCGCTATTATTGTGTTGGCCGCGACTTCGCCCGCACTAGCTCATGGCGAGCGCCACCACACGAAGGCGGCGATCAAGCTGGCGCAGGCTGACGCCCCGGCAGCGATATCCAATGAGCAACCGGATCCCGCGAAGTCCAGCATGACCCTCGAAGAGGCGCTGGGTATCGCTTACGAAACCAATCCTGAATTAGAAGCGGCGCAAGCCGGGTTGCGGGCGAGCGATGAAGATGTCGCCAAGGCCAACGGTGCATGGCGCCCGACGATTACGATGGACGCCCAATACGGTGTCCAGAAGTACTTCTTTCCGGTCGTGATCTCTGGCGGCGGTATCATCACGACGCACCCACAGTTTACAGCAGCGACGGTGGGCAGTTCGGCCAGTGGAAACACGTCCCAGACAGTCAATGCGTCCGTGACCGATCATCCATTGAATGGGCAAATCACCGTCAACCAGCCTATCTTTCGCAGCGGACGCACGGTCGCAGAAATCGGTCGCGCGAAGGCGCTGGTGCGCGTAGCACGTGCACAATTGACCGCCTCCGAACAGACTGTCCTTCTTAACGCTGCGACAGCGTACATGAATGTCGTGCGCGATACCTCAATTGTGAATCTGCGCGAGCACAACGTCGCAGTGCTTCGCCGTCAGCGTGACTCCACACAGTTGGAGTTCAAGGCAGGCTCTCTCACGCGCACCGATGTTGCGCAGTCGGAAGCACGTCTGGCAGTGGCGCAGTCGGATCTGACGACCGCTCACGGCCAGCTTGCGATCAGCCGCGCGGATTTCATGCAATCGATTGGCCGACCGGCGGAGACATTGGAAACGAAGCCAGCACTTCCCAAGGTTCCGAATGACCAGGATGCTGTCCTGAGTTTGGCACTGAAGCAAAGCCCGGCTCTACTTCAGGCGCAGGCAAACGAGCGCGCGGCGGATTACGCTGTCGACGACGCCTGGGGCGCAATGGGGCCGACACTGTCCCTGCAGGGGCAGTATCAGTATTCGCAAAGCGTCTTGAACTCGGTGCAGGGCTTCGGTGCCAACGGAAGTCCGGAGTCCGTGGCGCAGCATTCGGTCGCCGCCATTGCACAGCTTCATGTGCCAATCTATCAGGCCGGCATCGAGGAAGCGACGGTCCGCCAGGCACGCGAGCTTCATTCCCAGTCGCGATTGAGCGTCGCTGCAACCGATCGTCAGGTGCGGGACGCCGTCGAGGCGGCGTGGAGCAATTTCCAATCGGCGCTCGGCACGATCGAGTCCAACGAAGCCACGCAGAAGGCCGACGAGATCGCATTCGAAGGCGTGAGCAAAGAACAGCAGGTGGGCGGACGCACCGTCCTTGATGTCCTGAACGCCGAGCAGGAACTCTTGAACGCGCAGGTTGCGCTCGTCAGTTCGCAGCGCAATGCCGTCGTCACAGCCTATCAAGTGCTAGCGGCGGGCGGTGCGCTGACTGCCCGATCGCTCGGCCTGAAGGTCAAGCTCTACGACCCGCTCGAGCACTACAATAATGATGCCGCGGCTTTCGTAGGTTTTGGCGGCTAAGCTTTTGTGACGTTAAGAGATTCTTTGCGTTCCCGAGGCGACTATCCTAAAGTCACTTAGCGTCTGAGAAAGCGCGGTCGGAGCGATGAGCATGGCGTCGAGTCCCCAACACGAACCGACAATGGAAGAGATCCTGGCTTCCATTCGGAAGATCATTTCGGAGGATTCCACCGAGGCGGCGCCCGAAGCGGCGGCAGCGCCCGTGGAAGCCGATGCGGATGTTCTAGAACTGACCCAGGAAATACACGATGAACCGGAAGCACCGGCCGTGATTGCCGCTGCGCCGCCAGCGCCAGAGCCCGTTGCAGCGTCAGAACCTGTTCAAGCGGTGTCAGAGCCGCAGCCCGACAATGATGTTGTGTTCCAATCGATCGAGGAGGATGCCGTGAGTAGCGAAGCGCAGGCCGCCACACCCGCCCATGAGGGCATCTTCTCGGACAAAACGCGCAAGGCGCTGGAAGACTCCTTTGCCAGCATTCCTGCACCGAAAGACGAAACTCCGCTGCCCGCTCCCGCGCACATCGAGCCGCCCGCCGCGATGCCGGATGGCGCATCCGTTCAAGCCGTGTTTGAGAAGGCCGTCCGCGACGGCTTCGGCCCGGTTCTCCATCAGTGGCTCGGCGACAATTCCGATGCTGTGGTCGAGAAGCTCAAGCCGTTGGTCCGCGCGTGGATGGACGAGCACTTCCCGGCGCTCCTCGAAGGCGCGGTACGGGCCGAAGTAGAACGCGTCGCGCGCGCCCGCCACTGATCTCAGTCCTATGGTAAGGCTGAACCGGGGCGGACAAAGCCCCGGATAGCCCCTTGACGTTCAGGCTTCCGGGCTTCACCAAGCCTCCAACGGCCTGAACACAAGGGAATTTCCTCGCATGCTCGACAAGACCTTCACGCCCAAAGAGGTGGAGGCCCGCATCTACGAACAGTGGATGGCGTCGGGTGCCTTCCGTGCGAACCGCAAGCCGGATGCCGAGCCGTTCTGCATCGTCATCCCGCCGCCAAACGTCACTGGCCGCCTGCACATTGGTCATGCGCTGAACAACACGCTGCAGGACGCGCTCGCGCGCTTCGAGCGCATGCGCGGCAAGGATGTGCTGTGGCAGCCAGGCATGGACCATGCCGGTATCGCGACACAGCTCGTCGTCGAGCGCCAGCTTGCCGAAAAGCAGCAGAGTCGCGTCGCGATGGGGCGCGAGAAATTCCTTGAAGAAGTCTGGCGCTGGAAAGACGAATCCGGCGGCGCAATCGGCCAGCAGCTTCGCCGCTTGGGCGCGAGCGCTGACTGGTCGCGCGAGCGCTTCACGATGGATGAGGGGCTTTCGCGCGCGGTGCTGAAAGTCTTCGTCGAACTGTACAAACAGAACCTGATCTACAAGGACAAGCGGCTCGTCAACTGGGATCCGCGCTTGCAGACCGCCGTCTCCGATCTCGAAGTCGAGAGCATCGAGATGAAGGGGCATCTATGGTACATCCGCTATCCCATTGAAGGCCAAGCGGGCCGTTTCATCACTGTCGCGACCACGCGACCCGAAACGATGCTCGGCGACACCGCGGTTGCCGTGCATCCCGATGACGAACGCTACAAAGATCTGATCGGCAAGAATGTGATCCTGCCGCTCACGAACCGGCCGATCCCGATCATCGCGGACGAGCATTCCGACCCGGAGAAGGGCACCGGCGCGGTCAAGATCACGCCAGGACACGACTTCAACGACTTCGAAGTCGGCAAGCGCCACAACCTCCCGCTGATCAACATCCTCAACAAGGACGGCACGCTGAATGACAGTGTGCCAGAGGCTTATCGCGGTCTCGATCGTTTCGCCGCGCGCAAACAGATCGTCGCCGATCTGGAAGCGGTGGAGTTGCTCGATAAGATCGAGCCGATCACCCACGCCGTGCCGCACGACGAAAAGACCAAGACCGTCGTGCTCGAACCGTTCATGACCGAGCAATGGTACCTGAACGTCACGCCGCTCGCCGAACGCGCGATCAAGGCGGTCGAGGACGGCAAGACACGCATCATCCCCGAGCAGTGGGAGAACGTCTATTTCGGCTGGATGCGCAACATCCATCCTTGGTGCATTTCGCGTCAGTTATGGTGGGGCCACCAGATTCCGGCGTGGTACGATGCTGAAGGTAAAATCTACGTGGCCGAAACCGAGGGCGAAGCGCTCGCGCAAGCCGATGGCAAAATGCTAACGCGCGATCCCGATGTGCTCGATACTTGGTTCTCCTCCGCGCTATGGCCATTCTCGACGCTCGGCTGGCCGGACGAAACGCCGGAGCTGAAGCGTTATTATCCGACATCCGTTCTCGTCACCGGGTTCGACATCATCTTCTTCTGGGTCGCCCGCATGATGATGATGGGGCTGCACTTCATGGACGATGTGCCGTTTCACAAGGTCTTCATCCACACCCGCGTTCTCGACGAGAAGGGCGTGAAGATGTCGAAGACCAAGGGCAACGTCGTCGATCCTATCGAGCTGATCGATGCTTACGGCGCCGATGCCTTGCGCTTCACGCTCGCGCTCGCCGCGGGGCAGGGCAAGGACATGCGCATCGGCGCGTCACGCGTCGAGATCAACCGCAACTTCGCGACCAAACTGTGGAACGCGGCGCGATTCTGCGAGATGAACGGCTGCGAGACGCGCAAGGCGTTCAATCCGGCGACAGTCACGCAGACCGTCAACAAATGGATCGTCGCCGAATGCGCGAAGGCCGCTGCCGAAGTCACCACGCAGCTTGAAGACCTGCGCTTCAACGACGCCGCCGGCGCGGCGTACCGTTTCGTCTGGGACATTTATTGCGACTGGTATCTCGAACTCATCAAGCCGCTGCTGAACGGCACGGACGAGGGCACCAAGGCCGAAGCGCGCATGACGGCCGCCTGGACGCGCGACCAGATCCTCAAGCTGCTGCACCCGTTCATGCCCTACATCACCGAAGAACTGTGGGCACGCACGGCTGAGAATGCCGATCCACGAGACAGCCTTCTGATCGAAGCGCCTTGGCCCGAACTCGCGTCGTTGCCCAAGAACGATGTCGCTAGCGCCGAGATGCGCTGGATCATCGATCTCGTCATGGGCGTGCGCTCCATCCGCTCCGAGATGAATGTTCCGCCATCTGCGAAGACTGCATTGGCCTTGAAAGATGCGAGTGCGGAGTCGAAGGATCGCCTGAACCGCAATCTCGACGTGGTCATGACGCTCGCCCGTCTCGCCAGCGCCCACACTGCCGACGCACTACCGGAAGGCTCGGCACAATTCGTCCTCGGCGAAGCCATCGTCGCGCTTCCGCTCGGCGACGTGATCGACTTCGCCAAGGAACGTACGCGCCTCGAAAAGGAATTGAAGAAGGCCGAAGAAGAGATCGCCCGCTTCAATGCCAAACTCGGCAACGAGCAGTTCGTCTCCAAAGCGCCCGAGGATGTCCTTACCGAGCAGCGCGAGAAGCTCGCCGACGCCACGGCCCTTGCCGCGCGTCTCAAGGAAGCGATCGCGCGTCTGGCTTAAGGAACTTTCGCGCGCTCCAGCAGTTTTCTCATTGTTGTGAGAAATTGCAGGAGTTTCAGATGCTAGCCAAAACCTTTGCCATTTCGATGATGGCGCTTTGTGCCGTCGCGACGACGGCGGATGCCGGATGCCAGGGTCGCAAGACGACTGGCACCGTTGTCGGTGCGGGCGCCGGTGGCGTGCTCGGTAACGTCATCACCCATGGCAGCGTGATAGGTACCGTCGGTGGCGCGGTGGTCGGCGGCCTCGCGGGTCATTCCATTGCGAAGGACAATTGCCGGTCCAACCGCCACTACTCATATCGCCATGGCCGCCGCGGCTATTACAACCATGACAATCGTTGGCACTATAGCTGAGGCGCGCTAGCGCTTGATACAGCGCGCCGCAAATATCGCTGGCACGCCATACACAAGCGTTGCCGAATCTACCGCATCTGCCTGGCGGACGCTTTCGTAAACGTTGTGATCGGCGCGCACGCGGAACAAGTTGCGCATGTTGAAATCGAATTTGCACTCAAGCAGCGTGGCGAGCTCGCGTGGCATGATGCAGTTGGGCTCGGCAAGGGTCGGCTTATGGTTCACTTCTGTGATCAGGAGCAAACGCCCGCCTGGACGTAGCACGCGGCCGATTTCTTTCAACGCGGCGCGGAAGTCGGCGGTGTGGTCGAGCGCGTTGAAGCAGAACGCGTCGTCAAAATGCCCATCCGCAAACGGCATCTTTTCGGCATAAGCGTTGACGTAGGTCATGCGCTGCTCGCGTGTTTGCAGCGCGCGGTAACGATCAGCCAGCGGATCGACGCCGACAGCTTCCGTTGCCGTCGTCGCCCATTCGAGACTGCCGCGCGGTCCGCATCCCACATCGAGAATGCGGTGGCCGCGGTAATCCTCCAGTCCCAGACCGAAACATTCGGTATAGAAATACGCGTAGTGCGCGTTGGTTAGGTTCGTTTCTTGCGCCTGCTTGTGCCGCCAGTAACGAAACTCCTTCCATTCCTTGAGTTTTGTCTGCGCCGCTTGCGGCATCAGGCTTAACGCATGGACGGCGAGGGCTTCGAAGGGGGCGGTGGCGGCGCTCATTTGGCTTCCCAGCATGTATCAATCCGAACCGGAAAAGCGTTTTTCCGGCACTCTTGACGCACGCGCCGCAAGCACCGTGCCAAGGATTCGTGACGCTGCCGTCAGCATGGTATACAGGCGCAAAGGGTCGGAGGCGGGCATGTCTGTGAAACTCAAGGTGAATGGCGTCGAACACGATCTCGATGTCGAGGACGAAGCGCCGCTTCTGTGGGTCATCCGCGACGAGATCGGCCTGACCGGCACCAAATTCGGCTGCGGTATCGCGCAGTGCGGCGCCTGCACTGTGCATGTGAACGGTGAGGCACAGCGCAGCTGTGTGACGCCGGTCGGATCGGTGCAGGGCGCCGAGATCACGACCATCGAGGGCCTAGGCGCCAGGTGCCTCACGCCGGTGCAACAGGCCTGGATCGACCATCAGGTCCCGCAATGCGGCTATTGCCAGTCGGGCATGCTTATGGCGGTCAGCGCGCTGCTCGCGAAGAACGCGCATCCGACGGACGACGATCTTGCGGAGGCGATCACAAACATTTGCCGTTGCGGCACCTATCCGCGCATTCGCGCCGCCGTGCGCGCGCTCGCGAAAGCGGAGGGCTAGACAATGCCCACACGTAGGACGGTTCTTCTTGGTGTCAGCGGTGCGGCGGGTGCGCTCGTCGTCGGGTACGCACTTTGGCCCAATGGCCGCATCGCAGCTGCCGACCGCATCGACGGCACGGCGGACGACAAGTTCGTCACCAACTGGATCAAGGTCGCCCACGACGACACGATCACGGTCGTCGTCCCCCATTGCGACATGGGCACCGGCACCTTCACCTCGCTGTCGCAGATGGCGGCGGACGAACTCGACTCCGACTGGGACAAGATCCGCGCGGAGCAGGCACCATCCGAAGTCGTCTTCGCCAATGGCGCGATGATCGAGGGATTCGCGCTTGATGGCAAAACCGTTCCGCCGTTCCTGACTGGCGTTGCCGCGAACACGTTTCGCTTTATGGCCGCAAACCTGCCGATCCCGGGCGTCGGCTATGTGCCGCAGATCACGGGTGGCTCGGCTGCGATCCGCTTCACCGGCATGAACGCGATCCGCGTCGCTGCCGCTGCGGCGCGCGAGATTCTGGTCAAGGCTGCGGCAGCGCGCTGGAACGTGTCGCCAGATGACTGCATCACGAAATCCAACCGCGTCATCCACACCGCGTCCGGCAAGAGTTTTGGCTATGGCGAACTGACCACCGAGGCCGCGAATTACGATCCGTCGTCGCGCCCGCGCCTGAAGGACAAGGCGAACTACGCCTATATCGGCAAGCCGGTGCAGCGCTTCGACATCCCGCGCAAGGTCAACGGCACGACCAATTACGGCCTCGACGTCAAGCATCCTGGAATGCTTTACGCTGCGATCAAGATTTCGCCGGTATTCGGCGGCAAGCTCAAATCGGTCGATGACAGCGTCATAAAAGGCCAGCGCGGCATCAAGCATGTCGTGAAGCTCGATGACGCGGTGGTTGTCGTCGCCGACCGGTTCTGGCGCGCGCGCGATGCGGCAGACGCGCTTTCGCCGGTGTTCGATCCCGGTGCGAACGGCAAGGTGACGTCGGCGTCGATCACGGCGCGGCGAACCGCAGCGCTGAATGGCAGTGATGTCAAATCCGATGTGAAGACTGGCAATGGCGCCGACGCGCTCAAGACCGGCAAGCTGGTCGAGGCGACGTATCAGGTTCCGTATCTGGCGCATTCGCCGATGGAACCGATGAACGCAACTGTGATCTACAAGGACGGCGAACTCGAAGTGTGGTCCGGCACGCAGGACGGCCTCGGCGCCCGCGATTTCTGCGCGAAGGCCGCGAACCTTCCGCTCGAAAAAGTGAAATTCCATCTGATGCCGATGGGAGGTGGCTTTGGGCGCAGACTTCCCGGTCAGTGGAATTATCTCACTTATGCCGTGCAAACGGCGATGGCGGTTCCCGGCGTGCCGATCAAGCTGATTTTCACGCGCGAGCAGGACACGCAGCACGATTTCTACCGCCCCAATGTAATGAGCCGCTTCCGGGCAGCGCTCGATGGCAACGGCATGCCGGTGGCGTGGGTCAACGACTACACGACCGACGATGGTCCCAATCCGCAGGCGCATATCGTCTACGATATTCCCAATCAGGCCGTCGGCGCGGTGAAAGTGCAGACCCATGTCCCGACCGGTGCGTGGCGCAGCGTCGAAGCGTCGTGGCACGGCTTCTTTGTCGAGTCCTTTGTCGACGAACTGGCGCACGCCGCGGGCAAAGACCCGTTCGAATATCGCCGCGCGCTTTTGAAGGACACGCCGCGTCATCTCGCAACGCTCAATCTCGCTGCCGAGAAGGCCGGCTGGGGCACACCGCTGGGTGCCGGCAGGGCGCGGGGCGTCGCGATGGTGGAGAGCTTCCAGTCCATCGTCGTGCATGTGGTCGAGATCACGATCGATCAGAAGGGCGCGGTGAAAGTCGACCGCGTCGTCTCCGCAGCGGGTTGCGGAATGGTCGTGAACCCGGATGGTTTCAAGGCGCAGATCGAAGGCGCGATCCTGTTCGGGCTCAGCGCGGCGCTGAAGGGCGAGATCACGCTCGACAACGGCGCCGTCATGCAATCGAACTTCAACGATTACGAGATTCTCCGTATCGCCGATTGTCCGAAGATCGAAATCCATATCCGTGAGGACGATGGGCCCGTGGGCGGCGGTGGCGAGCCCGGCGTGCCGCCGATCGCGCCCGCGTTGACAAATGCGATCTTTGCCGCGACAGGCGTGCGCATCCGTGAACTGCCGGTCAAGAATCACGCGTTGAAAGTCTAGTTGGGGGTTAGGGGATGCGTCTGTTTCTGCGCGGCCTTGGGGTCGTATTTCTGCTTGTGCTCCTTGTCAGCGGGTATTTCACCTACACGACGGTCTGGGGCACGCCGCTCAAGTTCAACTGGCTGCTGAACCGTCAGGCGGTCTTCTATGTTTTCGACCATCCCCAAGCGCTGACACAGATCGGCGCCATCGACGGCTCGTGGCTCGATTTCCACAGCGGCAAGCTCGATCCCTATTCGCTCGCAGAGCGTCAGGACGGTTACGATCGCTCACGCAAATACATCGCCGAGATTAAGGCGTGGGACCGTTCCAAGCTCGTGCCGCAGGAACAGCTTTCCTACGACATCGCGCTGTGGACGTATGAGCGCGGGCTGAGCGACGAGAAATATCCGTGGCTCAGTGCCGGCGGCAACGCCTATCAAGTGAACCCGGCTTTCGGCATCCAGAAAGAGCTGCCGAATTTCCTTCTGTCCTCGCACCAGATCACGAACGCGAAACTCGCGCGGCATTATGTGGATCGCCTGCGCGCAATCGCTGGTGTGCTCGATGCCGTGACTGTCGATATCGACCGTCAGGCGAAACTCGGTGTGATTGCGCCGGACTTCATCATCGACAACAGCGTCGAACAGATGAAAACGCTCATCGAGCCTGATCCCGAGAAGAATACGCTGGTCGTTAATCTCGCGGACAAAACCGCAAAGCTTGGCATGGATGCGAGCGAACGCACGCAGTTGATCACCGATGCAACGGCTGCGGTGAAGGACGGTGTCTATCCCGCCTATCGCCGCCTGATTGCGGAAGAACAAGCCATCCGCCCGCGTGCGACGCATGATGCCGGCCTCTGGCATATCAAGGGCGGCGAGGCGTATTACGCCGATCAGCTGAAGCAGCTCACGTCCACGGACATGACGCCGGAAGAGATTCACAATTACGGCCTCAGCGAGGTCGCGCGAATTTCGACGGAAGCGGACGGCGTGCTGAAATCCATCGGCATGCGCGACGGTACAGTTGGCGAACGTCTCGACAAACTGATGTCTGATCCGCGCTTCCTCTATCAGAACAACGACAAGGGCCGAGCGCAGATGCTGGCGCATTACAAAGAGCTCCTCGGCCACGTGAGGACTCTATTGCCGAAATATTTCTCGCGGCTTCCGAAGGCGCCGCTCGATGTGCGCCGCGTGCCGCCGTTCTCCGAGAAGGGTTCGGCCGGCGCATATTACGAGCCGCCGTCGCTCGACGGCGGGCGTCCCGGTGTCTTCTTCGCCAATCTGCGCAATGTCGGCGAGACGCCGATGTGGGCGATGCCGACGCTGGCCTATCACGAGGGTATTCCCGGCCATCACATGCAGATTGCGACCGCAATGGAGATTCACGATCTTCCCCTGCTGCGTCAGTTCGCGTTCTTGCCGGCGTTCGGCGAAGGATGGGCGCTCTATGCCGAACATCTCGCCAAGGATATCGGCCTCTACGATAACGATCCTTACGGCGATCTCGGGCGGCTGCAGGCGGAACTGTTCCGTGCCACGCGGCTCGTCGTCGACACCGGTATGCATGCCAAATACTGGTCGCGTGAGCAGGCGATCCAGTACATGCAATCGACGACCGGCATGGCGAACTCCGACGTCACGGCGGAGATCGAGCGCTACGTGGTGTGGCCGGGTCAGGCCTGCGCCTACAAGATTGGCATGAAGACGATTCTGGAATTGCGAGAGAAGGCGAAGATGGCGCTCGGTCAGAAGTTCGATCTGCGCGGGTTCCATGCTCTGGTTCTGGAGAACGGCGCGATGCCGCTCTGGATGCTTCAGAGGAACGTGGAGGCATGGATAGCCCAAAACCGCGGACATTCCGCGGCAAATCTGGGTGCCGGCGTTAGCCATACCTGAGGACTTTTGCCGCGAATCGGCTTGTCCCGTTTTGGGACGGCCCCTAGACTTCGCGCGCTGACGGAAGGGCTGGATTCTATGAACATCAGGACGCTTTGCGCCGCTGCTGCGGTCGGGCTGAGTTTGGGTTGGGGGATCGCACATGCGGGCCCGAGCCATGAAGACACCCGTATCGCTCTGTTCCAGTCGCGCAGCATCTTCCATTCCGGCCTTCGCGACACGCACACGATCGCGCTGACCTTCGACGACGGCCCGAACGCAAACACGATCGGCGTGCTCAAGGCGCTGAAGGCGAACAACGTCAAGGCGACGTTCTTTATCGTCGGCCGCATGGCACACGCGCACCCAGAGGTGCTGGCGCGCATCGCGGCGGAAGGGCATCTGCTTGCCAATCACAGCGCCAACCATCCGATGCTTGGCAGCCGGTTTGACTCTCATCCTGAGCAGCTTCTCCATCAGTTGCGCGACGTGAACGATCAGATCGCGCCGTTGATGAAGCCGGGCGACAAGCTTTACTTTCGTGCGCCTTACGGCTCGTGGCGTTCGGCCCATGCGGCGATCCTCAATGACGATCCGGTACTGCGCAATTATGTCGGTCCGGTCTATTGGGATATCGGCGGCGACATCATCAAGAATTCCGATGGCTACATCATGAGTTCGGCTGATTGGGATTGCTGGCACCACAAATGGAACGCCGCCACCTGCGCGAAGGGTTATCTACGCGAAATCCGCCGCAAGAACGGCGGAGTCGTGCTGATGCATTGCATCCATAACCAATCGGCGGAGCTTGTCGCCGATGTTGTCCCGGCATTAGTCGAAGAAGGATATAACTTCGTCCGCGTTGACCAAATTCCGGACTACCGCCAGTACGACACGCCGCCGCCATCGACACCTGTCGTCGCGAGCGCGGCGCTCGCTCCCACTGTCGCCATATCGGCGGCAGCAGGGTTCAAATAAGAAGGACCGTGCTTCCTTAACTTGCCGGCTTCTGTACGCGGATGATCGCCATCATGCCGCGATCCTCGTGCTTGAGGATGTGGCAGTGATAGACGAAGTCACCCACCGTCGCGCCACGGAAATCCAGCTTTGCCGTGATGCTCGGATAGGGCCCACCGCCGACCCAATACGGCACTTGGTAGGTGTCGTAAAACTGCTGCTTGTTGCGCCGGATCTTCTTTCCATTCACCGCGGTGACGAGGAAATGGATCTGGTGGATATGGAATTCGTGAAGCTCCGGCGTGCGGTTCTCGATCGTCCATTCTTCCACCGCGCCTCGCGTTGTCGTGATCGCCGGCGGATTGTTCGGATCGAATGGCTTCGGGTCCTGACCATCGACCGTTATGAAGAACAGCGAGAAACCGACTTGCGAGAAATACAGCAGGCGCGAGTTCGTGACCTTCGCATCGGCAAGATTTTCGAAACGCTGTTTGTTCGGCGGACCCGAACGCTTCGGCGTCTTGGGAAGGTCGAGAGGTGCCGTCACATTTTCGATGCTCGCAAGCACGCGCTTGGGATCGAGGTCACCGGCGCTGGAATGTCCAATATCGATGGCTTCGGTCACGAGCTGGGCCTTTGCGACTTCCGCTGAAGGTGCCGTCACGATGAACTCGGCCCGTCCGCCAGGCGGCAGAAGAATGTCATTCTCCGTGACGATGGTGCCTTGGCGTTTGCCGTCCTGTGAGCCGGTCGGAACGCCGTCCAGCGCGACGACCTGAAGGTCCTGGGCCTTGTTGTCGTATTTGACCTGCAGATCGGCGATGGTGTTGGCCGACGCGTTGGTGACGCGCCAGAATTCCTGCTGTCCGGCATGCATCTGGATGACTGCAGGCTTTTCCTGCGGGTAGGACACCGGGACATAGTTCAGAGAAATGTCCCATGACGGCTGCGGACCCTTACCGGGGACCGGGTTGCTCTGCACCGATTGATCGCGCACCACCAGAATGCGCTCGGGCAGACCGGACACAGCGGGCTGGAGGTTCGCGATCCCCTCGACCTCGATCACACCGCTGGCGCCACCGAGCAACGCTGTCTCGCTGAGGGTGTGAACATGTGGATGATACCAATAGAGGCCCGGCGGTTCGTCTGCTGGAAATTTGATTGTGTATTGGAAGCTGTCGCCGGAATTGACCAGCGTGTGGATCACCTCGTCCATTCCGCACTTTGGCGAGACATTGGTGCCGTGAAAATGGAGGTTCACCGATGTGTCCGTCATCGTCGTGTCGGCGCAGCTATCGGCCTTGCTGAACATGATTTCCGCCGGGCCGCCCTTGTTCGCCGGAATCATATTGTTGAGCGTGACTTTCAGCGTGTCGCCCGGATTGACGTGCAGGGTCGGAGATTCCTGTCCTTCGGGTGTTACAAAGCAGAACAGGGTACGGCCCGCATCGTCGATAGATGTGTAGTAGTTCAACGTCACGGCTAGGACATTGTTCGAACTGTAGAGATCGTCGGGACGCTCCACGACGCTTCCCGCCGCAGGGCGTGGGCATACGCCACCATCCGCAGCTTTGGCCTGCGCGCCAGCTGCCGTCAGGAGAACCAGAAACAGCGCGGCAATGAACTCTCTCATGATTACCCCGGCGAATGAGCCACAATCGAACTTCACATACCACAACATCCCAAGATCCAGGCAGGGATTTGCAGCCGGGGCTAAGTCTTCCATAACGCCCGCATCCGATGTCAACCGGCTGCGCCGGAGAATCCCGAAAACTCAAAGGAGAATTGAGATATTTTCGGGGTTTAACTGGCGTCGTACCCAAACCGCTTGATCCATGGCTCAAGAATTGGGACCGCCGGTGCCAGTTCGTTGGCATAATGACGCCACTGCGCCATGCCGCTGCGATTCAGGCCTTTCGTCACCTGACTTGCGCTGGGCGTCGCACCGACCTGCCGGCGCGCCCGGTCTTCGAAAGTACGCATGGTTTTGTTCCATGGCACTTCCAGAAAATCGCACAGTGCGTGAACTTCGCTATCGAAGTTCGACACCAAATCCTCTTGGCGAACCAGCCGAATGTCGAGCGGTAGTTTGATGCGATAGAGTTCGAAGAGCCGAAACGACGCGTCATAGAACTTAGCGGCACCTTCCAGCGTCAGAAGTTCGAAGTTCGACGGGTTCATTCGAAAGCGTTGCCGGAAGCAGCTCAAGATGACGTCGCGGGGATCGCGGACCACGAAGACGATGCGCGCGCCGGGAAAAAGTTTGACGACAAGAGGCAATTTCAGGGCGTTGTAAGGCTGCTTATCTATGAAGACACGATTCTTATGATCAAGCCCACGCTCTCGCATGCGCTGCCAATACAGTCGCCTGTATCCCGTGAGAATTGACCGCTGCGCCTGCGCCAACCGATTAAGGTCCGCGGGCGTCGCCATGAAATCTCGAACGCTGTCCGAAAAGCCGTCTTTTTCGTCCGTCGTCACCGCGCCGGGATGGCACCCGAGGATATGCTCCAGCAGGGTTGTGCCTGAACGGGGAAAGCCGACGATGAAAATGTGCTTGGCTGGGTTGTCGGGGTCCGTTGGAGGCGCGGGTTCGGTAACGATCCATTCGCCGGGCTTCTTCCGCAAGAAATAGTCGATCAGCCAATCCAGGTATTGCGGCATGGTCTCCACACCCGGACGAGAGAACCGGTGAGCGTTGATACGTCGAATCTCGGTGTTGCATGCTTTATAAGCCTGGAAGGCTTCGGCAAACCTCTGTTGTGCGTGTAGTGCGTCACCCAGTAGGCCTTCAGCATTGGCGCGATCGAACGGCGTTATGTTGGGTGCCCCAGAAATGCCCGCAACCTCTTTTCTGCCTTGCCAAATGCGCCTTGTTCGATTTCCAGCTTGCCCAAAGCCAATACCGCGGCAGCGTTGTCGCGATCAAAAGTCAGGGCTTGCTCCGCGTAACCGCGAACTTCTGTCCATGCCCCGCGACGTGCCGCCAAGTTGGCCAGGTGGCCCAGCGGTTCTGCGGCATTGCGTTGGGTTTCATGAGCGCGGAGGTAGCACTGCTTTGCCGTTGCAAGATCTCCCACTTCTTCCCGCGACCAGCCACTGTTGAAATGCGCCTGACTGAAGTTTGGCTCCTCGGTGGTAGCGGCTTCGAACGCCTCGATGGCATCATCATGGTGTCCGCATCTGGAATAGGCGAGGCCGAGCGCATTCAGGATGTGCGGGTCGTGGGGCGCCAGGACCGAGGCTCTGCGCAGGTCAGACAGTGCCTCCGCATCGCGTCCCTCGTTTTCCAGGCAAAATGCGCGAAGATTCAAGAACAGCGGATTTTCAAAACCGTCGGCAATCGCTCGCAACGCGAGATCGGTCGCGAGCCCAATGTTCTTCGCATTGAGTGCCGCGGTGACACGGTTTAGCGCTTCGCTATGGGCACTGTGGAAAGGTTTGTCGGCATGCATATGTGATCGCTTCTCTTGACTGCGCGTGCTGCAGTCTTGAACGGCTCGCGAGCGCTTGATCGCCCGCAACTTATTGGCCGTCGAAAAAAGAACATTGTCGGTTGTTTCGCGCGCCTTCGAAAAAATGTCTAAGTCTCCGTTCATTCACGAGGCGTCGACACTTTGCGGATCATCTATAATTTGTGACTCTTCCGCGAAGTTGTGAGACAGGTTTGCGGCCGATGTCGTTCGATACAAATTGAGTGAGAAATGGCATTGCTGTGGCGCCAAGATGAGCGTAGTTGTCTGATTTTTCGCTTCCGGCGCCGCCGTCGATACATCGCTGGTCGGCCATCACGCGTTCACGGTCGTCGCGATGGACAGCAACGGCAATTCGTCGTCTCAGATGGTCGGCAACGTCGTGACCGACAATAATTCTGCCGCTGTCACGCCGACCAGCAGTACGTTCGAACCAACCTTTGTCGGATCAAAGAGCCTGGTGCATATCTTCACGCTCGCCAATTCGCTGTCGAATGCGATCGCTCTGAACAGCTGGAGCATCTCGGGCGACTTGTATAACGAGTTCAGCATCTACGGTTCAAACTGCGGTTCCACGCTGGCGCCGCATCACAGCTGCCTGATCAAGATCATTTTCAAAGCGACGACGAGCGGTGTCGATCGTGCCGAACTTGATATTGGTGCAAGTGTCCCTATTACACCGGTGCCCCTCTGGGGATATGCAACCCAGGCGATGACGACGCCGACCGTGCCGACCTTCGCGGATCAGACCGCAGGAACGACAAGCGTGCCGCAGACTGTTGTCCTCAAGAATGCTCAGCTGGCGCCGATGTCCATCGAACAGATCGGCGTGACAGGCGACTTCGTAATCGATGCCTCAACAACGTGCCCAACTGGACGAAAGCAACTCGCGATGGGCGACTCTTGCAACATCGCGGTGAGGTTCTCTCCGACAACGACGGGCCCGCGGACAGGAAATTTAACGGTGCATGGCTCCGCTACGGTTTCACCGTATTCCGTCAGCCTCGGCGGAAACGGCGCGCCGCCGTAGAAAGGCGTTGTTCCACTGGCGTTATGCGATCTGCTATTTCACAACGATTGCAGAGACGGCCTGCCTAAATCCTGTTAGCCACCGGCCACGGGCAGGGTCGGAGCGATACGGATTGAGATCGGAAGTTTGAAATTCGTCCGGTGCCGTTGTCTCGTCGACCATATAGCGATGTGCCGCATTCCAACCTTCGGCCTCAATGCGGCTCAGCCGGAAGTCATTGTCTAAGGCAACTTTCATTTTCTAAACTTTCTTCCGGCGCGCCGGATAGGTTGCAAATTGTTTGTCTCGCTCGAAGCGGACTTTCGCAGCCGACTTCGACGGAAACGTGCTTGATATTTCCTGCGCGCCATCGCGTATCAAGGCTTTGTGCAGAGCGTCGGGATCGATCGCGCGGCATTCGATTGCGCCATCGACACGAACGCGAAGGGTTGTCGATATGCGGTGCCACCCTGCAACTATCATGCTGTCCAGTGGCTCTTCTTCCGTCTCGATGGTGTAGGTGCCCGCGGGCAACAATTCAGGAAAGCCGTCGAGGACGAATGGCCGCTGAAACGTGACGGTCTTTGTCGTTGTGCGCATGCCGCTACTGCATGCGCGCGACAATGCGCCCGGCTGGTGTAGGCATAAGGCCACCCATGGCGAAGTGGACAAGGCCGAGCGCGATCAGGCGTTTCTGCAATAGCTTGTTGACGGAGCCTGCAGGCGTGAAGCTGCTTCCCACGATGCTCCGCAACGATTGGAATTCTTCAGGTGTCAATTCACGCGCGTTCGGAATCCGATCTATCATTGTCTTTCCAGCTATTCGTCGAACGTCGCGGGCAACTCACCCGCCTTGAAAAGAATAGTAGGCTGATCGTCGAAATCGCCAAGTTCGGCGTCGCCGGAACTGGAGAACGCGACAACGCCTAGTTTCGTAAGCGCCAAACGCTCCGCCATACGCCGCGCCGCGTCAGCGGATTTGCAAGGAACGGGCGGCTCGGCTCTCAAGGCTTTGCCGCGGCCCGGACCAAAGCTCTGAACAATGTAAACGGTCTCGCGCGCCACTGTTTCTGATCGCCTAGGCGAGTGACCAGCCGAAAGCGATCATGGTACCAACCAGCGCGATGACTGCAACGTCAAATGCCGCGATCAAAAGCGTGCGCCTCAAGGAAAGCGGCCAAGCGATAGAATTTGCTTCAGACATGCAGGTCTCCGAGCTTTGTGGAGCGGGAGCGTCTTCACACGTCTCTCAGCCGCTGATGCTCGAACGTGCCTACCAGCGATGGGAGCTTCTAACAGGTCGGTGGGCGAATAGATACAGATGCCCGGATGCGTGCGACGGCAGCATCGAATCCGCTTGATGACCAATGTCACGCCCATTATCGGATCGTCGCGTAATGGACGCCTTCCAGACCGATGCCTGGCTGGGCCGCTTTGTTGAAATCCTCGAGACCTCGGCTATGATCGTTAAAATGCAGCTCGCGCGGGACAGAGAGATATCCTCAGAGGGGGAGACGACCGATCCTTTCCTGGCCGCGCGGAAAAAGCTTTTCCCTGCCTGGCGCAACCGCAAGCTGGAAAATGCCGCCAATGCGCTCTCCGAAAATCGCGTTGATATCGCCCAACCGATTTTGCAGCGCTTTCTCGAAAAGCACCCTGACGATCCAGCGGCGCTACGCCTTATGGCCGATATTGCAAGGCGGGCGGACCAGTTTGAAGAAGCGGAACGGCTTCTTCTTCTATGTATCGAGAGCGACCCGGATTGTCCCGGTTATCGCTTCAATTACGCCGTTATCGCGTTGGCGCTGGAGAAATATGAAGAAGCTCTCGCGGCGTTGGACGTTCTGTTGAAGAGCGACGCGAGAAATCCAGTATTTCGGGACTGGAAAGCAAAAGCATTGAGCCATATGGAAAGATTCCCGGAAGCGCTGACCTATCGTCGCGAACTTGCGGAGGAATACCCGCAGGTTGCCACAGTCTGGGTCGCCTACGGCAATCTGTTGAGACACTTAGGAAAGCAGGAAGAAGCTGTTACGGCATATCGCAAGGCGAACGAGCATGCAGGGGATTCGGTTGCCGCTTATATGCGTCTGAACGATCTGAAGACCTATCGCTTTTCGGAGGCAGAAACCGCGCGCATGCAAGCGCAGTTGATGTTGCCCGATCTGTCAAAAGAAGAGCGCGCCAACCTTTGTTATGCACTTGGCGCGGCCTATGGCGATCAAAACCGTTATGCGGAATCATTCGATAGTTACGCGAAGGCCAATGCGCTCCTGCGCGCTGGCGTAGACTTCGATCCCGACGGGCTGGCCGCTCACCGGATGAACTGCGAGAGGTTATTCACGGAAGATTTCTTTCGCCAACGAAGCAATTGGGGCTGTGAATCCAATGCGCCTATTTTTATCGTCGGAATGCCGCGCTCCGGGTCGACGTTGATCGAGCAGATGCTATCCAGCCACAGCGCGGTCGAGGGGCTCGGGGAACTGACCGAGCTGGACAACACTGTCGGCAGGCACCTTGAGAGTCTCGAAGGAGGTCAACCGCACGAATATCGAATTGGCGGCTTTTTTGAATTTCACAGCGGTTTCGTGCGCGCTTTTTCCCGCGCGATGCGTGAATGGAACGCTGAAGATTTCCACGGGATCGGACAAGAATACCTTGCCGCGACCAAGAATCGCAGAAGGTCAACGCGGCAACTTTTCACCGACAAGGGACTGCAAAATTTCGGATATATAGCGCTCATTCATCTCATTTTGCCGACCGCGAGAATTATCGACGCTCGGCGGCATCCGCTTGATTGCGGCTGGTCCTGCTTCAAGAGCCGCTTTCCGGCCGGACAACCCTTTGCGCACCGCCAGGCGGATATCGGCAAGCACTATGCCAATTATGCGCGGCTCATGGCTCATTTCGACCGAGTGCTTCCTGGCCGCATCCATCGCGTCATCTATGAAGACCTGATTGGCAATCCGGAAATGGAAGTCAGGCGACTGCTCGATCATCTGGATTTGCCATTCGAAGAGGCGTGTTTGCGTTTTCATGAGAATAAGCGGGCTGTAAACACGTTAAGCTCTACGCAGGTTCGCGTTCCGCTTTACAAGACAGGCATGGCGCAATGGAAGCCATACGAGCCTTGGCTCGGGCCTCTGAAAGCCGCCTTGGGCGACGTTCTCGAACGCTAGCCCGACGTTCCGGTCGACATCGGACTATGTTTTGGCGGAGGGGGGCCGAACGATGAGCGCAAGCGGCGTCGCGAACTTGCGGCAACTTTGACGTCTCTATTTGGCGAGAACGAAGCGGCGCTAGGCATTTCGCGATGCGCGTCGCGCACGGCGTTGAAGGAAGTCAAATGCCTAAGCTCAAGAAGAAGCAACTCGCCGATTGGAATTATGCCGACGCTGCGATGGGCCATCAGTCTTGCGAAGAGTAACCCTGAGCATCTGACGCTTCGGCAGGCTCGCTCTGCGCCCAAGACAGACTGGATCAAGGCGTATCATGACTACGTCTGCACGCGAAGGAAGCCGAAGCTGACGGCTATCATGACGGCGCATTGCCCATAGCAGCGCATATGGGACCGATCTCGCTGCCTTCGAACTGGAAATCTGATATGATGATTATTCAGAAGGGCCGGGAAAGCGCAGGGGAACACGATGATGGCATCTAGACACACTCGCCGCCTGTCCGCTCGCACCTTGTTCGCGGCGATGCTGGTCGCGGCAGCGACATCGGCGCAGGCCTCGGTCCAGATTTCCTCCAATCCGACGCACGACATGAACTGCGCGGATGGCGTCTGTGCGCCAACGGCGAGGAAGGCGAACCTGAATGCGACCGATCTCGCGAATATGCTTACGACATCCGATGTAAAGGTCGTGACGGGCAGCGGCGCGGTGACGATTGGAATCCTCTCGCCACTCACTTGGGCAAGCACAAACCGACTGACTCTCGACGCTAATGAAAGCGTCCACATTGATGCGCCGGTGGTGGTCGAGGGTACAGCCGGACTGACCATTGTTACCAATGACGGCGGCACCGGTGGCGATCTCATTTTCTCGGGCAAAGGCAATGTGACGTTCTGGGATTTAGCGAGCAGCCTTGCGATCAACGGCGACAATTATACATTGGTGGGCGATATCGCGTCGTTGGCAAGCGCCATCGCCAGTAACCCATCCGGCCGCTATGCGCTTGCCAATGACTATGACGCGTCAGTGGATGGACAGTACGAGCGCTCTCCAGTTGCCACCGAACTCACAGGCACATTCGAGGGTCTGGGGCATATGATTTCAAATCTGAGCATCGAGAGCGGTGGGGCCGCCGCTCTTTTTTTTAAGGCAAGCGGCACAATGCGCGATGTTGGTCTGCAGAACGTTGATATCGTCGCCAATAACGATGCTGCCAGTCTGCTTGCGGAAGATGATGCCGCAACGATCATCGGGTGTTATGCGACGGGAAGTGTAAGCGGACTGGTTGCTTATTATTTCGCCACGGCGGGTGGCCTTGTGGCCACGACCAGCACGGCCGGAGGAACCATCATTCGGTCTCACGCAAAAGTTTCTGTACGGCTGGAGGACGCTACATGGGGAGGGGCGGGCGGATTGGTGGGAGTATCGTCCGGATTGAATATCACGCTCTCGTACGCTTCGGGCCACGTAAGTGGATACAAAACTGGTTACGCGGGCGGTCTTGTTGGCGTGATGAACGGAGGCTCGATCTCACAATCCTTTGCGACCGGCAGGGTGAGGGCAAGCAAGGGCGGCGTAGCGGGCGGGTTAGTTGGTCATGGTGAGAACTCCTCCATCCAAGATTCTTACGCAACAGGTGCGGTTCACGGGGGGGCCTACATCGGCGGATTTGCGGCAGGATTCTATAATTTGATCGTTCACGCATCCTATTCAATCGGAGTGGTGGAAGGCGGTGGCAAGCATGCGAATCCGGGAGGGTTCGTCGGCGGCGCCGGGGACGGCAGCGATCTCAAATGGGATTATTGGGGCATCGACACCAGTAAAATGACGCAAGGCTATGCCTATTGTGATCCGGGCGTTAATTGCGCGGAAGCGATTCAGGGACTTCATACCAGTCAATTTCAGTCTGGCCTGCCCGAGGGCTTCAATCGGAAAATTTGGGGCCAGATGCCGAACATCAACAGCGGCTATCCCTATCTCCTCGCCAATCCGCCGCCGCAGTAAGGTATGTGAGCGCGGCGCGGTGCGATCCACCTGTGGCCGCAGCAGCACGGACGATAGCGATCTTCAGACCGGCGCGGGACGGTGGCACGCCGGATGGCGGTCCCGGCGGGATTCGAACCTGCGACCGCCGGAATAGAGGCGAGTGGCCTTCAATAGACTGTGGGTCAGCTTGTGGGTTGGCGCGACCAGATGCGCCAATGACCGCGCATCGCGTGGGATTTTTCATTTGACTGGCGGAGGGGGTGGGATTCGAACCCACGAGACCCTTTCGAGCCTGCCGGTTTTCAAGACCGGTTCTTTCAACCGCTCAGACACCCCTCCGGTGGCTGCGCTGTAGCGCGCAAACCGCGAGGTTGGCAATGGCAAAGGTGCGAGGCCCCTTTTTGCAAAGCGCGCCGGTTCACGTGGTTCCCAACGCGCGGATACGTTCCAGAACGTCTCTCAGAATAATTGCGCCGTAGGCCGCATTCATGTGCGTGTGAACGGCCTTCTCCTGGCTGACCTGCTCCGGACTGAGCAGATAAAATTCGCTTCTTGTCGTGAGTTCGATCGGCCCAACGGTTTCTTCCGGTTGACGAAGGAATTGCGCATTACACTCGCCGGCGATCGTTTCGCTGGCGGCCTCATAGACCTCTTTCAAAGACATTCTCAGTCCGCTCGAGAATTTCTTCATATTTGTGTGCCGCTCGAGCGCCGGTAGCGGTGTCCCGATGAGAAATATCGGCGCCGTCGTGATCTGCCGCAGCTTTGCGAGAACGTCCGCGAACAGGAGTGAACGCAGGCAATCGCACGCTGCAGCGAGGCACGCTTCTTTCGCCGCTGCGCGCGCTACGTCTTTCGAATTCTGCTCAGCCTTTTTGACACGATAGGCGCGCTCCGCACGGAGAGAACTGAGTAGCAGGCCGCAAACCACATACGCATCGTAACCGGGTTCGATATCGCCGCTTTTCCCACTGGTATAAGCAAGGCGTGCGCGAACGCCTTCCGATGCGGGTTCGATATGGCCTCCCGACACGACAAGATCGAGCGACGCACCGGCGCTTGCGTAGAAATCCAGATCCATGCCCGGAAAGTCCGCTTCAATGAGCGGCCATCCCAGTTTCAACGCGCCGACATGCGAGTTTCCGATCAGGCAAACACTAGTCATGATCGTGAATAGCGCACTTTTCCGCCGCCCATCAAAGGCCAATTATCCTTTCCAAAACGCACATTGAGCGGGCGCTCCCCATCCACTACGGTTGCGGCGGTTGGGACGTCCGATTCGGCTTCTGAAATGCAGACACCGCAGAGAATCCTCACCATCCTTGCGCTCGCGGCTTTCGTCGCAGGGTGCGCCACGGAGAAGACCGCCTACATTCCAACGTCGCCGCCGTCGCGCGGCAACAACGGCATCTACAAAGTCGGCAAGCCCTATCAGATCGGCGAGACCTGGTATTACCCCAAAGAACAGCCCGACTACGACGAAACCGGCATTGCCTCCTGGTACGGACCGAGCTTCTATGGCCACGCGACCGCGAACGGCGAAATCTACAACGCGGGCGACATCACCGCTGCGCATCGCACGCTTCCGATGCCCGTCAATGTGCGCGTCACCAATCTGGACAACGGCAAGTCGATTATCGTACGCGTCAACGATCGCGGTCCCTACGCCAAGGGACGCATTATCGATGTCTCCGAGGCGGCGGCGAAACTGCTCGGCTTCTACAATCAGGGCACGGCGCGCGTGCGCGTGACCTACATAGCACGCTCCACCCAGCCGGATGGGGAGCCGCTGAAGACCAACGACACACCGCCGGAGGTGGCTGCTGCCGTTCCCGCCGTGCCGACGCCTGACGTCGCCATCGACAAACTTCCCATTGTGCCCAGTGCGCCGGTCGCGCCGCCGGTCCGCGTTGCGTCTTTGCCGAAGCCTGCGCCGGATCCGGTTCCGGCCGAAGCCGGACTGCCGACCGGGCAGGTGTCCGAAGTTCCGGTCCCTGTGACGACTCACCTCTATGTCCAGGTCGGCGCGTTCAGTTCCTATGAGAACGCCATGCGGCTGCGCGACCAGTTGGGCGGCGATCTAAGGGTTTCCACGACCAAGAAGAACGGCCAGACACTCTATCGCGTGCGCTCGGCGCCGATGGACAAGAATGAGGACGCAGATGCCGCGTTGGCGCGCTTGAGCGAACTTGGTAGTAACGACGCGCATATTGTCGTCGACCAATAGTCGGCCCAGCGGAGTGAGTTCATGCGGCGCATCGGTTTCGTCGGCCTAATCCTGTTTCTCGGCGCGGCTTTCCAGCCCGCCTTAGCCGCCATCTCCACCAATGCAGAGCATGCGCTGCTGATGGACGGCGACAGCGGGCAGGTCCTGTGGGCCAAGGATGCGTTCGTGCCGATGCCACCGGCGTCGATGAGCAAGCTGATGACCATCGAACTCCTGTTCAAGGAGTTGAAGGATGGGCGCATCAGGCTGACCGACACGTTCCCGGTTTCGGAAGCGGCATGGCATACGGGCGGGTCCACCGGCTTTACCCGCGTCGGCGATCGCCTGACGGTCGAGGATTTGATCCAGCGCATCATCGTTGTCTCTGGCAATGATGCCTGTGTCGTGGTCGCGGAAGCACTGGGTGGCACAACCGCGAATTTCGTTACGATGATGAACGCGCGCGCAAAACAGCTCGGTCTCGCACAATCGCATTTCGTTAATCCGAACGGATTGCCCGAACCTCCGGGTCAGGCGATGTCGGCGCTCGATCTCGCCAAGCTCGCGCGACATCTGATTTACGACTATCCGCAATACTACCGTTACTTCAGTGTCCGTAGTTACACGACGACCGATCAGGGCAAGCAGATCACGCAGCCCAATCGCGATCTGACACTGGACAAGGTTCAGGGCGCTGACGGTTTAAAGACCGGCCACACTGACGCCGCGGGCTACGGCATCACCGCGTCGGCGAAGCGCGACGGCCGCCGCATGATCCTCGTGCTCAACGGTCTGCGTTATCCCGAGTACAACAACGACTACTTTCCGAACATCAAGCGCAGCGAAGAAGCCGGCCGCATCATCGACCTCGCGTTCCGCGAATTCCGCCAGTATCGCCTGTTCAAGCCCGGCGATGCCGTGGGGCAGGCCGAGGTCTGGGGCGGAACGCAGGCGACTGTTCCCATGACGGTGAAATCGCCGCTCGCGTTGACTCTGCAGGTCGACTCCCGCGCGGGCATGAAAGTTGCCGTCGCTTATGACGGACCGATAAGGGCGCCGATCGCGGCCGGCCAGAAGATAGGTACGCTCAAAGTCACCGCGCCGGACTTTCCCGACCTCACCGTGCCGCTCTATGCCGCGAACGATGTGCCGCGCACCGGCATCTTCGGGCGCATGATGCTCGGCATATCGGCGATGTTCTCGGGCAAAAAGTGAGCGGACGTTTCATCACGCTCGAAGGCGGCGAGGGCACCGGCAAGTCCACGCAATCAAGGCGGTTGGTGAAAGCACTCGAAGCACGGGGCGTTGCCTGCGTTGCGACGCGCGAGCCCGGTGGATCGCCGGGCGCGGAAGACATTCGCAAGCTTCTTGTGACCGGCGAGCCGGGGCGTTGGGATGCGCTCACCGAGATGCTCCTTTTGTTCGCGGCACGCGCCGACCATGTCGCACGGACTATTCGTCCGGCACTCGATAGCGGGAAGTTTGTCATCTGTGACCGCTTCACGGATTCCACCTATGCCTATCAAGGCGTCGGCCGCGGCACGCCGCGCGAAACCATCCGCCGCATCGAGTCCGTTGTGCTGGAGGATTTCAAGCCGGACCTCACGCTCATTCTCGATCTGCCGGTCGATACCAGCCTGCTGCGCGCGTTGGCACGGGGCAGCGATGAATCGCGTTACGAGAAATTCGACGTGCAGTTCCACGAAAGGCTCCGTCAGGCTTTCCTCGATATCGCGCGCCGCGCGCCGGAACGCTGTATCGTCATCGACGCCACCGGCAGCGAGGACGACGTGGCGCAGGCGATCTGGGATGCGGTCGCGCGCCGTTTCGCTCTATAAGAGCGCATGGCCAAGCGCTCCAAACCCGTCGAAATCGTCGAGACCGACCGTCTTGAAGGCTTTGCGCATCCTCGCGAGACGCATCGCCTGATCGGGCAGGACGAGGCGCTGGCGCGCGCCGCACGCGCAATCCGCAGTGGCAAGCCTCCGCAGGCATGGCTGATCACCGGGCCGCCGGGCATAGGCAAGGCGACGTTTGCGTACCGCATCGCGCGCTACCTTCTTGCGTTCGGCGCGACGGCCGAAGGTCCTGCCGATCTTTCCGTCCCGGAGAACAACGCAGCATCGATCCAGGTCGCGTCCGCCTCGCATCCCGGGATGCTGGTTCTGAAGCGCGGACTCAACGACGCCGGAAAGCTGATGACTGTTCTGTCAGTCGAGGAGATCCGCAAACTTGGCGGCTTCTTTGGTATGACATCCGGCGCCGGTGGCTGGCGTGTCGCCATCGTCGACACCGCGGACGATATGAACGACGCGGCAGCGAATGCGTTGCTCAAATTGCTCGAAGAACCTCCGTCACGTGCGATGCTGCTGTTGATCGCGAACGTGCCGGGGCGGTTGCTGCCGACGATCCGTTCGCGGTGCCAGCGCATCAATCTGCGGCCTCTCGACGACAGTGCGGTCGAAGCCGAACTCAAGGCGCTTGTGCCTGAACTCGACGCCAAAGAGCGCGCTTCTATCGCGCGCTTGAGTGGCGGCTCCATCGGTCTCGCGCTGCAACTCGCGGGCGGGGAGGGCGTCAGCCTTGCCGGCGAAGCCGACGACTTGATCGAACACGCCGCCGCGCCCGATTATCCCGCGCTGCTATCGTTTGCGGACAAGCTCAATCGCATGACAGACGGACTCGACAATTTCGGCACCTTCCTGTCGCAGGCGTTGATGGACCGCATTCGCGCCCGCGCAACGAAGAATCCGGCGCGACTCGACCGCTGGATCGAAGCCTGGGAGAAGCTCGAGCGCAATTTCACGCGCACCGCCGGGCTGCATCTCGATCCGCGCCAGACCTTGCTGTCGTCGGCGCACACCCTCAGCGATGCGTCGCAGCGCGCGGGAACGCTTTGATGCTTGTCGATTCTCATTGCCATCTCGATTTCGACACGTTCCAGCCGGAGCTCGATGCCGTCGTGCAGCGCGCGCGGGACGCGGGCGTGAAAACCTGCGTCAGCATCGGTACCAAGCTCGACAAGTTTCCCGGCGTCCTGGCTGTGGCGGAACGCTTCCCCGATGTGTGGTGCAGCGTCGGCGTGCATCCGCATGAGGCCGAAGGCGAATTGCTCGACAATGCAGAAATTCTCATCGAACACGCGAAACATCCCAAGGTCGTCGGCATCGGCGAGACAGGGCTCGATTACTACTACGAGCATTCGCCGCGCGGACAGCAGATCGTCAATTTCCGTCATCACATCGAGGCGGCGCGCCAGACCGGCTTGCCGTTGGTCGTGCACACGCGCGATGCCGACGATGACACGATCTCCGTTCTCAATGAGGAAATGGCGCGTGCTCCGTTCACCGGGCTTCTACACTGCTTCACCGGTACGCGGCGGCTGTGCGAGGCCGCTTTGAACCTCGGCTTCTCCATTTCCGTTTCGGGCATTGCGACGTTCAAGAATTCCGGCGAGTTGCGCGACACGTTGAAGGATGTGCCGAGCGATCGCCTGCTGGTCGAAACCGATGCGCCTTATCTCGCGCCCATGCCCCATCGCGGCAAGCGCAACGAGCCATCTTTCGTTGTGCATACCGCTGCGATGCTGGCGGGCCTTAAAGGCATGACGCCGGAAAATCTTGCGGCCACCACAACCGACAATTTCTTCCGGCTCTTCACCAAGGTGCAGCGTCCGCAATGACGGACATACTGGAAGCCACCATTCTCGGCTGCGGATCGTCGGGCGGCGTGCCGCGTCTGGGTGGACTGAACAACGCGGGTTTCTGGGGTGCGTGCGACCCGCACAATCCGAAGAACCGGCGCACACGGTGCTCAATGCTGGCACGTCGTAAATCCTCCAGCGGTGAAACAACTGTCCTGATCGACACCTCTCCGGATATGCGCCAACAATTGCTCGACGCGCGTTGCGCTTCGCTCGATGGCGTTCTGATCACGCACGATCACGCCGACCAACTCCACGGGCTGGATGATCTGCGCATGGCCGCGATCCATATGCGCAGGCGCGTCGACGTCTACACCGATGCACCAACGATGACCGGCATGATGGCGCGGTTCGGCTATTGCTTTGTGCAGCCCGAAGGAAGCTCCTACCCGCCGATCTGCAATGCGCATCAGATCTCAGAACCGTTCAAACCGTTTGGGATCGATGGAGCAGGGGGCATGCTCCCCATCCTCTCTTTCGCGCAGGAACATGGTCATATCCGTTCGCTCGGCTTTCGCATGGGGCCGCTGGCGTATTCCAGTGATGTGAATGGACTCGTCGACGAAGCGTTCGCCGCGCTCGATGGCGTCGATTGCTGGATCGTCGATACGTTGCGCTACACAGAACATCCGAGCCACGCCCATCTGGCGCAGGCGCTCGCCTGGATCGAACGGGTGAAACCGCGCCGCGCAATCCTCACCAACCTGCACACCGATCTCGATTATGAGACGCTGAAACGCGAACTGCCGTCGGGTGTCGAGCCCGCCTACGACGGCATGCGGATCGAACTGCCCATTTGAACCTCGTATTTTCGTGGCGGGATGTTCAATTCGGCCGCGCTTCGGTGTGTGCGGATTTATCTCCGCATTTCGTCTCGCGCACTCGTGGGGATTTGGGAGAAATGGCGTTTGGAGCGTCACGGTTCAAGAGGCAGGTGAAACTTTTTTGGAAAAAAGATTCTCAGGGATTCCGCGAAATTTCGGAAATAACCCCACGCGCTGATGTTTGATAAGAAGCGCAAAATAAATTTCTCAAACCTCAATTTTCATCCCGGCCGAGCGCAGCGAGAGCCGGGACTCAGCGGGCCGCTTGCACAATGGGTCCCGGCTCGGCGCGCTGCTCACGCAGCGCTTGGCCGGGATGACAGTTTAAGCGGTCAGATCGTCTTCCCCATGCGGATGAGCGGGATGCGCAGGCCTTGGGGCGTGTCGGATTTGAAATACTCGATCGGCACATAACCGCAGGCGCGATAGAGTGGTTCGCCCGCCAATGTTGCGGCGAGTTCGACGCACGCGAAGCCTTCCGCTTTCGCTGCTGCCTCGCATAGGCCAAGGGTCATTCGCCCGACGCCGCGCCGCGTGAAATCCGGGTTGGTGTACATCGCGCGAACCCGTGCTGCGTCCTTTGCCGGATTGAGCTGGGCGGCGTCGCGGCCTGCCGAGTGGTCCCCGCCAAACAGGGTCGCACGCCGGCTCCATCCACCGCTGCCCGCGATACGGCCTTCGCTCTCGACGACGAAATAGGTGCCGTCGGCAATGAGCTGTGTGTCCAGACCCATGATCGACGCGGATGCCGTGATTTCCTCCGGCGACAGAAAACCACGCTGCAAGTCGCGGATGGCGCTGGCCATCAGCGCTTTCAACGCCGGGATGTCTTCGCTGCGGGCGAGGCGGTGGGCAAAAGCAAGAGGCATGGCGGGATTATTTCGTGCTGGGCTTCGTGGCGGGACCGATAGGCGGACGGTATAGTTTCGCCTGCCGATTCAGCCAATCACGATTGTGGCGGAGATTGTTTCGTGACGAAGAAAAAAGATCTCGGACTTGGCTGCGACATCGCGCGCCGTGACTTCCTGCAAGGTGCGGCCATCACCGTCACGATGGGTTCGCTCGCGCCTGAGCTTGCCGCGGCCGCCGAAGCCGAGAAGGCGGCACAGGATGCGCCAAACTATTATCCGCCGACACTCACCGGCATGCGCGGCAGCCATCCCGGTGCGTTCGAGGCGGCGCATGAAGTGCGCGACGGCGATTTCTGGAACAACGCGACCACGCTGATCGACACGCATGAGAGCTACGATCTCGTCGTGGTCGGCGGGGGCCTCAGCGGATTGTCGGCGGCGTATTTCTACGCCCAAAAACATCCACGGGCGAAAATCCTGATCATCGAGAACCACGACGATTTCGGCGGCCATGCGAAGCGCAACGAAATCACCGTGAATGGTCGCGTGCTGCTCGCCAATGGCGGAACGCAGGATATGGACAGCCCCTATCCCTACAGCAAACAGGCGAGCGGTTTGATAAAGGCGCTCGGGATCGATCCGGTGAAGCTGCACAAGGAATGCTCCGACCCCGCGATCTACGCGGGCCTCAACACGGCGGTGTTCTTCGACAAGGAAACGTTTGGCGCCAACAAGGTTGTGACCGTCGATACCGGCGATGGCGACCGCGGCGAGCCGCCGCCGGATGCCTGGATAAAATTCGCCAACGAAGCGCCGGTCAGCGACGCGGTGAAGAAGAGCATCATCAAGATCGAGACGGGCAAGGAGAATTATTATCCCGGCCTGACCAGCGACCAGATCAAGGAGAAGCTCGTCCGTCTTCCGTACAAGGACTATCTCCTCAATGTCGTGAAGGCTGATCCCGGTATCATTCCGATCTATCAGCACCGCACCGATGACGAATGGGCGCTCGGCTTCGAGGCGATCTCCGCGCTCGACGCCTGGGGCTACGGCATGTCGGGCTTCGCCGGGTTGCCGCTGAAGCCGGGCGGCAAGTACCAGAAGATGATGGGTTACACGACCGCGGGCTATTCCACATCCGGCGGTTCCGACTTCTTCCATTTTCCGGATGGCAATGCCTCGATCGCACGCGCTCTGGTGCGCAAACTTGTGCCCGGTTCGATTCCGGGAAAAGACATCCACGATCTCATCATGGCGAAGTGCGATTACGGCAAGCTCGACCAGCCGGGCAATGCGGTGCGCATCCGGCTTAACAATCTCGCGGTGCGCGCGCGCAATGTGGGGAAGGGCGTCGAGATCGCCTATTCCGCCAGCGCCGGCGGCGGCAAGGTCTACAAGGTCGCGGCGAAGGATTGCGTGATGGCGGGATGGAACATGCTCATCCCGTATATCGTGCCCGACATGCCTGACGCGCAGAAGACCGCGCTGCATGCGCTCGTCAAATCGCCGCTGGTCTATTGCAACGTCGCGCTCAAGAACTGGAAAGCCTTTCACGCACTCGGCGCGTCGCGCATCATGGCGCCGAGCGGTTATTTCCCGATCTTCAATCTCAGCCAGCCGGTGAACATGGGCGCCTACAAGATGCCGCGCACACCGGATGAGCCTATGGTGATCCGCATGCTGCGCACGCCGGGTTCGCCCGGCATGTCCGAAGACGACCAGGCGCGCATGGGCCGCATGGAATTGCTGCAGACGCCGTTCGAGACGTTCGAGAAGAACGTACGCGAGCAGCTGGGCAGGGTGCTGGGCCCCGCCGGTTTCGATCCGGCGAACGATATCGCCGCCATCATCGTCAATCGCTGGCCGCATGGCTACGCGCCCGAATTCAACGCGCTCTGGCACACCGACTACGACGCCAACACCGCGCCGAACCACGTCGCACGCAAACGCTTCGGCCGCATCACCGTGGCGAATTCCGACAGCGGAATGGGCGCCTACAGCGACGTCGCGATCGACGAAGCGTGGCGCGCGGTGAACGAGCTGCCGGCCTGATCACGATCGGTTGTTCGTGCGTAACGCCTGGTACAGCGCGATGTCTTCGGCGTACCAGTCTTCGACGTTGTGCCGGGCCGTGTCGGAGAGCTCGCGTGAATAGCCATCTGGTGTGCGATGCGCGACGACGGGATCTTCAGGAAGCCGCGCGATCGAGGGCAATCCGAGCACATGTTTAAGCCGTTCGAAATCATCATCGAGCGTGTCCTGAAATCCGATCCAGATCACATTGTGCCGCGCGATCTCGTCGAGGCTGATCGACTGCGACAGCGTATGGCGCACATGGGAGATGCCGCACCGCGCCTGCTCGGCGCTGTCGCGGGTATTGGCATCGCCCAGCGCTAACGCCAGCTGTTCCGGCGTTTCAAAGCGCGCAAAGGCTTCCGCCTCCTCTGCATTCCAGGGCCTATCATAGAGCGGCGCGCCTTTGCGCAGACGGCTGTTGAACCCGCTGATGAAGCGCGCGACGGGATGGCGCACGCTGAAGAATACGGGCTCGCGCGCATCGATATCCGCCAGTCGAACGTTGTGGGCATGCAGCTTGATAGCGAGCGCGTCCGTATAGGGACCGAGCGCCGCGCGGATGGCGCTGCCGCCGCATTTTCTTATATGCAGGAAATTCGCAGGCACGGTGCCGGATTCCTCCATGGGGAGTCTTTGACCGTGCCACGCCCGGATGTCTACGGAAATTACAAACCGCCGGTCACGCAAGCATCATCGCAAAAAGCACGCTTGCAGCTTGAAAAGCGAGATGCCTGGGTGACTTCCGGCGCGGCAAGCCCGCAAAAGGAGATCGACATGGGCGGCGGAGTGTTGGTCCGCCGCGCCATGCCGTCATTCAAGCCTTAGCGATAGCGCCAGTGGCCGTGCCAGCGTTCACGGTGGCCCCAATAGCGGTGGCCATCCCAATAGCCGCGGCCGGCATAGAACACGCCGATGCGCGGGCCGACGACGACAACCGGGCCGCCGCAACGATGATGGCGGCACCCGTGATGATGTCCACCGCCGAGTCCAATACCGACGACGACGCCGGCATCGGCCGGGCCTGCCGCGGTGAGGGCAAGCCCGCCCAGCATGGCGGCCCCCATGGCCAGTTTTGCGAAAGTCTTCATGGTTCAGTCCTTCTCCCAAGGTGACGGCAACGGATGATCGAATCCGTACCGGATGATGACACGAACTCTGCGCCGGGTCGCCTGAACGGTACTGGACCGAACCGTTCATCCTGGGTTCATCGAAGGCGTCGGCTTGGCTGGCCGGGTCCAGGGTGAACTTTTGGAAACGCAACCAATGGCCGGTTTTGCTCTAGCGTTCCGCCTCGGCCCAGTCCGGAGATGACCATGTCCCGTTCGCGCATCGCCCTGTGCATGCTGCTTGCCGCGGCTCTGAGTGCCTGCGGAAAAGCCGACACCGCCGACGACCAATACGGCGCGGCCGCTACATTGCTGGCGTCCAAGGACTACGGCGCGGCAGCTCTGACAAAGCGCCTGCGAGAGAATATGCGCGTCGAAAATGGCGTGGTGATCGTTGACGGCCCGATCGTGACCGGCGCGGTGACCCTGTCCAGGAACTCGACGTGGTCCGTCTCCTGCGGCGAAGGTCTCGCCATCAACATAGGGAAGGGCGAGATCGACCTCTTCCCGGTCGCGCTCCAGATCAACGACACCCAATGCGCGCGCCTCACCAAGCAGCTGGGCGTCGAGGTCCAGGCGATCATCGACGGACGCGCGCGCTGAGGACGTGAGCTCCTGGAAGCCGACGGTGTAGTCCAAGTTTAGGGTGCCTTTGTATTTCGTGCCGTTCTGCTCGTATTTGCTCGTCAGGCTCAAAACGAAGTTGTCGGTGCCATGGACGGGCGGGCTCAGGATCTTGTAGGTGGCCGCAACGTATTCGCAGCCGTCCGAATATGTCTGGGTGTATAGGCCGATTTTCGCGTACTGGGTTTTCTTCGGAGCAACACGGATTTTATCGGGGGCGGGACGACGCCCGCACGCGCGCCGATCTACCGGAAATGTAGCAGGGCCTTTTACGTCAAGTATATAATCGCCCCAGTATTTCCCATAATATATATTATACGATAAATTGGGGCGATTGGCCGACGCTGTAAGGAGCTCGATTCCCTCTTGACCTGTCCCCAAGGTCCGCCTTCACAAGCCTCTCCGTCGATGAAGAGACTGACGCTGTGACCGCCAACGACCGCAACCTTAGCCCTGCCGAGACCGCCAAGCTGCTTGGCCTCTCAATCAAGGCGCTGCGCCTCTATGAGGAACGCGGCCTGGTCACGCCGATGCGCACCCAGGCGGACTGGCGGGTCTATGGCCCTGCCCAGCTCGCCCGCCTGCATCAGATCGTGGCGCTGAAGCGCCTCGGCCTGCCGCTTGCCAAGATCGGTGAGTTGCTCGGCGGGCAACCGGAGGCGCTGGACCGCGTGCTTGACCTTCAGGAGCGGGTGCTTGCCCGCGAAGGCGTGCGCGTGGCGAAGGCTTTAGAGATCGTGCGAACAGCACGCGCGAAGCTCCTGTCCGGACAGGAGCTTTCCATCGACGACCTCGCAACACTCACGAAGGAGACGACGATGACAAAGAAAGCCAGCGATGAGGAGATGAAGGCCATCTTCGATCCCCTCGCCGAAAAACACTTCACCGCCGAAGAACGCGCCACGCTCACACAGCGCAGCTTCGACCAAGCCGAAGTGAGCAAGAACTGGAAGACTTTAATAGAGGAAGCCAAAGCCTTGATGGCGAAGGGCGATCCCTACTCCGCCGCCGCCACGGATCTGGCGCGGCGCTGGCAGGCACAGGTTCGGATGTTCACGCAAGGCGACCCGGCGGTGAACCAGAAGGTCATGGGCATGTGGAAGGACGCGATGGCGAACCCGGCTACGGCGCCGAAGCTGCCGCTCAATCCGGAGATCTTCGCGTTCGTGCAGAAGGCGGCGACGAAGCTCTGATCACCCTCAATTGTCATCCCGGCTGAGCGAAGCGCGGGGCCGGGATGACACCCGGGGTGCTGGAACAAAACGAGTCTTCGCGTTTGGTTCTATCTTGGGAACCCACGCCAAGAATCAGTGCTATGAGTCGGATGTGACTCGGAAATCCGACATCGACGCCCTGCTCGCCATCATGCGCCGCCTGCGCGATCCCAACGGCGGCTGCCCATGGGATATCGAGCAGACGTTCGAGACCATCGCGCCCTATACGATCGAGGAAGCCTATGAGGTCGCCGGTGCGATCGAGGACAAGGACTGGTCCGGGCTGAAAGAAGAACTCGGCGATCTCCTGCTCCAGGTCGTCTATCACGCGCGCATCGCGGAGGAGCGCCAGCTCTTTGATTTCGCGGATGTTGTCGCCGCAATCTCGGCCAAGATGGTGGCCCGTCATCCGCATGTTTTCGGCGACGCCAAGGTCGAGAACGCCGACGCGCAGACCGTCGCCTGGGAGGAGATCAAGCGTCGCGAACGCGCCGCCAAACCTGCCGTCGGACTACTCGACGACGTGACCGGCGCCCTCCCCGCATTGCTGCGTGCGGAAAAACTTCAAAAGCGGATGGCAAGTGTCGGTTTCGATTGGGATTCTCCAGAACGAGTCCTCGAAAAGATCGCCGAAGAAGCCGGCGAGATCGTTGAGGCCCGCGCCACCGGCGCCAGCCATGCCGAGATCGAGGGCGAGGTCGGCGACCTGCTCTTCGTCGTCGCCAATCTGGCCCGTCACCTGAAGGTCGATCCCGAAGCCGCGTTGCGCGTCACCAATGCCAAAGTCGTGAGTCGCTTCAAATGGATAGAGGCCGCTCTTGAGAAACAGGGCCGCACCGCGGCCGACGCCACGCTCGAGGAAATGGAAGCGCTCTGGCAGGAAGCGAAGACGAAGGCAAAGCCAAACCCATGAGGTGGCCTCTCGTCGCGCTTTTGCTGACGATCGCGAGTGCCGGCCCGGCACAGGCCACCAACACCGTCTTCCTCGGCGGCGCGATCTACACACTCAACCACCGCCAGCCCAAAGCGACCGCCCTCGTCGTTGGCGATGGCCACATCGTCTATGTCGGCGATGACCGGGGTGCACAACATTATGTGAAGACAGCGGCGCACGTCATTCGCCTGGGCGGGCACATGATGTTGCCGGGGTTCCACGACGCCCATGCGCATCCGATGAGTGCGGGTCTGCGGCTGCTGCGTTGCCAGCTGGACGGCATCAAGATGGAGGCCAAGGCGGACGCAGCAATCCGCAACTGCGACCGGACCGCCAGCGAGGACTGGCTGTTCGCCAACGGTTGGTCGGCGAAGGTCTCGCCGCCGAGCCTCGCGAAACTCGACGCGCTGGTTTCCGACCGGCCGGCCTACATCGCCACGACGGACGGGTTCGCGGTCTGGGTCAATTCGAGGACGCTGAAGGCCGCTGGCATCGACCCGGCCACATCGACCCTGCCCGGACTCGAGCACGATCCACAGACCCACGCTTTCACCGGCATCGTGACCGGCGATGCCCTGATGCTGGTGCGCAAGTTCCGGCCGCAGCCGAGCGCGGTCCAGTTCCGGGAGGCCTTCCAGCGCTGGAGCAAGCTGGCGAATGGCTACGGCATCACCTCGGTGTTCGATGCGGCCGCGAGTGCGCCGATGGTGGACGCCTATCATGCTGCCGATCTCGCGGGAGACCTGAAGCTGCGCGTCGTCGCGGCGCAACTCATCGATCCCAAGCGCGGACCGGAGCAAATCGACGACATGGTGGCGCGGCGGGAGCGCGTTCGTGGCGAGCGCTTCCGCGCGGATGCGGCGAAGATTTTCCTCGACGGAGAGATCGGCGATCACACCGCCGCCCTGCTCCAGCCCTATGCCGACCAGCCGGACTCGCGGGGCGAATTGTATGTGCAGACCGATGCGCTCGATGCCCTCGTCCGGCGACTGGATGCGGATGGGTTCATGGTCCATATGCATGCGATGGGCGACCGGGCGGTGCGCAGCGGGCTCGACGCGATCGAACGCGCGACGGCCGCGAACGGCGCGAAAGACAGACGTCATCAGATCGCGCATATCGAGCTCGCCGATACCGCCGATCTTCCGCGGTTCGCCGCGCTCGACGTCTCGGCCAATCTTTCGCCGGGCTGGTTCAGCCCCGATGATCCCGACATGGAGCCGAGCGAGAAGGCGCTCGGACCGGAGCGGGCCGCCCTCATGTATCCAGCGGCGAGCATCGCTTCGCATGGCGGACGCCTTGTGATGAGCAGCGACTGGCCGGCGACCGCACTCAATCCTCTGGAGAACATCCAGATCGCCGTAACGCGCCAGCCGCTCGACGGCGGCAAGCCCGCGAAGCGCCCCGGCGAACGCCTCGATCTCGCCGCCGCGCTCACCGCCTATGTCAATGACGCAGCATATGTTGCGCGCGAGGACGGCGTCGACGGAACGCTTGAGACCGGCAAAGCCGCCGATCTCATTGTGCTCGATCGCGATCTTTTCAAAGTGTCGCCGCTTTCCATTCACAAGGCACGTGTGCTGCTCACGCTCCTCGATGGCGAACCTGTATATCGGGATAGGCGGCAGCCTTGGCTCTCCGGCGTGGACCATCCGAAGCGTGAGACAAAATGAACATCGACGACGCTCTAAAGGTGTTGGCTGTTGCGCTCGTTCTGGCGCACGTCGTCGTGCTGATAGCGGTGCTGCGCAACCGCACGCACATGAACTGGGTTGTCTGGCTAAACCTGCTCGTCAGTGCCGGTGTGATGGCCTACTGGGTGCCGCGCTTTTCCGAGCTCTTCGGCTATATCGACATGGTTATGGCGTTCGTGGTGTTCGAACTCATGGTGCTGGTCGTATCGACACTGGCCGCATTGCGGGTTCGCATGCCGCGCGCCATCCACTGGACAGCATTCGCGGCGAATGCCCTGCTCTCGGCCAATGCTCTCGTCTTCATGCTCACATTCCACATAACGCGGTTGATGTGACGCCTCAGAGCAACGTCTTGCTCACGATCCGCGCGACGTCCGTGATCACGGCTTCTCGCTTGGGAAGGTCACTCTTCGACTCCGTGTAATAGACCGTCATGAAGATCGGCTTGCGATGCGGCGGCCAGATGACGGCGATGTCGTTGGTCGAGCCGTTAGTGCCAGTTCCGGTCTTGTTTCCGCATTTCCAGCCTTTGGGAAGTCCTGCGCGTATACGATTGTCCGCCGTCTTACACGCCAGCATCATCGGCCCGAGTGCAGCGCCTTGGTTATAGCGTTGAGGGCCGACGATGAGACGCTTCACGTCGTTCATCATCGCGTCCGGCGTTGTGGTATCACGTGGATCGCCGGGGATGGAGGTGTTGAGGGTCGGCTCGTTGCGGTCGAGGCGGGAAACATTGTCGCCGAGGTAGTTGGCGAAGGCCGTCCATTTTGCGGGACCGCCCAGATTCTTGAGCAGCAAATTCGCCGCGGTGTTGTCGCTGTATTCAATCGCGGCCGCCATGAGATCATAGATGCCCATGCCGCCCTGCGCGACATGCGCGCGCGTGACCGGCGCGTAGTCCAGCAGATCGGCCTTGCTATAGGTGAGCCATGTGGAGTCCTGCTCCAGTCCGTTTCCGATCCGGTTCAGGGTCGCCGCGACCAGAAGCAGCTTGAACGTGCTGCACATCGGAAATCGCTCATCGGCGCGGTGACGAATACGGTGGCCCGTTTGGCTGTCCAGCACCGAGACGCCGAGCCGACCGCCTGCCCGCTCCTCGATGGCGCCGATCAGGCCTTGGGGATTGTCGCCAGCCTGCGCCGCGAACGGCAGCAGCGCCGCGCCGGCAATCAGTCCGCGTCTTGTCCACAGGTTGTTATCCACAGCAGCCTCCGCTCGGAAGTCGCTATCTCACCGAGACTTTTTGGCCGAACCGTGACGAAATTCGTTCGGCATCTTGTGGGGTGGCTGTGAGTGAAAGTTCGACGCCCTCGTCGGTGTCGCGGCGCTCAAGCACCTGGCCATGGCGATAGACCCACGCGAGCCCCTCCCCGTCTTCGTGGGCCAGCGTCAGCTGGAGTTCGATGTTCTCCGACGTCAACGTTTCCTCGAACTGGGCGAGAAGGTGCGGGAGGCCTTCGCCTGTGATCGCGGAGACAGCGACTGGCGCATCGGGACGCCCTTCGTTGCGTTCCAAAAGGCCCGCGCGAATGTCTTCGTCGAGCAGATCGATCTTGTTCAGGATTTCGATGAAAGGCCGTTCGCCTTCGGACTCCACACCAAGATCGGACAAAACTTTGAGCACGTCCGCCTTCTGCGCTTCGGTCTCGTCATGTGACGAATCGCGGACATGCGCGATGATGTCGGCTTCGAGCACCTCTTCCAATGTCGCGCGGAAAGCAGCAACGAGTTCTGTCGGCAGATCAGCGATGAAGCCGACGGTATCGGAGAGTACCGCCTTTGCGCCGCCCGGCAGTTTCAACCCGCGCATCGTCGGATCGAGAGTCGCGAACAACAAATCCTTCGCCAGCACTTCAGACTCGGTCAGACGATTGAACAGCGTCGACTTGCCGGCGTTGGTGTAGCCGACGAGCGCGATCACCGGCACGGGCAGCCGTTTGCGCGCGCGGCGCTGAAGACCGCGCGTGCGCTTCACACCTTCAAGCTCGGCCTTGATCTTGACGATGCGATCGCCGATCAGGCGGCGGTCGGTTTCGATCTGGGTTTCACCCGGACCACCCAAGAAGCCGAAGCCGCCGCGTTGCCGCTCCAAGTGGGTCCATGACCGCACCAATCGCGAGCGCTGATAGGTCAGATGCGCAAGCTCGACCTGCAAGCGGCCTTCTCGCGTCCGCGCGCGCTCGCCAAAGATTTCGAGGATGAGCGCGGTGCGGTCGAGCACCTTCGTGTTCCACGCCTTCTCGAGATTGCGCTGCTGGATCGGCGAGAGTTGTGCGTTGACGATAACGACGGTGGGTTCGAGACCGCGCACTTCCGCGGCAATCTCGTCAACCTTGCCGCTGCCGATCAGCGTCGCCGGCACAGGCCGCGCGAGCGGCGCAATGTGGCTCGCGATGACGCGCAACCCAATTGCAGCCGTGAGACCGACCGCTTCAGCGAGACGCGCCTCCGCATCACGGTCAAACGAAATCTTGCGCGCCTTCGGCTCCACATGGAGCACGATCGCGGTGCGGATGTCGGGATCGCGCGTGTGCGAACTCAGGCTGTCGCTTCGAGCGCGACTTCGGCGTCCATCAGCTGGATCGGTCCCATCGGCATGACCGTCGAGATCGCGTGCTTGTAGACGAGCTGGGCTTGCCCGTCCCTCCTCAGGAGTACGCAGAAATTGTCGAACCAAGTGATGTTTCCTTGAAGCTTCACACCATTGACGAGAAAGATCGTCACCGACCCTTTGCTCTTACGCACGGCGTTGAGAAAGGTGTCCTGCAGATTTTGTTGTTTTTCGCTCATGGGTTTGCCCACTTGATTTTTTTACGCCTCGCGCCCCTGCGAAGCAGAATCAAGCATACAGCCCAATGCTGCATAAGCGAAGGGCCGCCTAGGGCGCGGCCTGGCGAGCGGACATCGCCTTGTAGAGCTCGGCGATCCGGCGGGAGAGCGGCCCCGGCCTGCCGTCGCCGATGGTCACGCCGTCGATGCTGGCGATGGGTGTGGCGAAGTTTCCGGCTGAGGAAATGAAGGCTTCACGCGCCGATTTCGCCTCGTCCGGCGTAAAGGCGCGCTCGACGATGGGCATTTGTGCCTCTGCGGCAGCTTCCATGATCACCCGGCGGGTGACGCCGGGCAGGATGGCATTGCTGAGCTGGCGCGTGACGACATGCCCATCCTTGTCGACGATCCAGGCTGTCGTTGAGGCACCTTCGGTAACGAGGCCCTCATCGTCGACCAGCCACGCCTCATAAGCACCCACCTTTCGCGCCTCGGTCTTTGCCAGAAGGTTGGCGAGAAGCTGCGTCGTCTTGATGTCGCAACGTCCCCACCGGTGGTCCGGCTTGGTAACCACGGCGACGCCATTCGCTGCGCGCGCTTCCGCGGCGTCGAAGTCATACGGCCGCGCGGTAAGGATCAGTGTCGGACGCGGAACAGACGCCGGGATCGGATGATCGCGCTTCACTGCGCCGCGCGACACTTGAAGATAGAGCAACCCTTCGCGGATGTGATTGCGCCGCACGAGCTCGCGCATCACCAGCTTCAGCGCCGCGCGCGCCATCGGCATCGCGATGCCGATCTCGCCCACGGAACGTTCGAGGCGATCAAGATGCCCCTCTTCATCGCGCAGGCGACTGCCGCGAACGGCGAACACTTCATAGATCGCGTCGCCAAGCTGTAGCCCGCGATCCTCGATATGCACCGCGCCGTCGCCATGCGGCACGTAGCGACCGTTGACGTATGCAAAGCGGCCCGAGGGTTGGCGCGAGTTCCAGTGATCGTGCTTCACGCGTTGAACTGCTGCTCTCTTCCGTTGCCGCCGACGCCGAGGGACTTCAGCTTGCGGTGCAGCGCACTGCGCTCCATGCCGATGAAGGCTGCGGTGCGCGAGATGTTGCCGCCGAAGCGGTTGATTTGCGCCATCAGGTAATCGCGCTCGAAGATCTCGCGCGCTTCGCGCAGCGGCATGGAGATCACAAGATCGCCGCGCCCCTGCCCGCCCCATGGCGCGCTGGCCCCGAGATCGGAGGGAAGAAGGTCGGCACTGATCGCCTGTTCGGCGTCGTCGCTCGCAAGGATCAGCAGGCGCTCCACGATGTTGCGGAGCTGGCGGATGTTGCCCGGCCAGCTATGCGCCTGGAGCACCGCCATCGCGTCGTCGCCGATGTCGCGCATCGCCAGGCCTGACGTTGCCGACAGGCGCTTCATGAAATGCGACACCAGTAGCGGAATATCGTCACGACGCTCCGACAGTGAGGGCACACGCACCGGCACGACGTTGAGGCGGTGATAAAGGTCCTCGCGGAATTTGCCCTCGCCGATCTCCATGCGCAGGTCGGCCGTGGTCGAGCTGATCACACGAGCATCGACCTGCACGCGTTGCGTGCCGCCGATACGGGTGAAGGTCTGATCGACCAGCACGCGCAGGATCTTGCCCTGTGTCTCCAACGGCATGTCGGCGACTTCGTCGAGATAGAGCGTGCCGTTATGCGCGAGTTCGAACAGGCCGATCTTGCGTTGACCATCGCCACCCTCGATGCCGAAGAGCTCCGTTTCGATACGCGTTGGATCCATTGTCGCGCAGTTGATTGCAACGAAGGCGTTGCCGGCGCGGCGCGAGCGCGCGTGGATGAGGCGCGCGACGACTTCCTTGCCGGAGCCCGACGGCCCCGCGATCAGCACGCGGCTGCCGGTCGGCGCGATCTTCTCGACGAGCTGGCGCAGCTGCGAAACGACGGAGGATTGCCCGACGAGTTCGGATTCGTCGCCGGCCTTCAGGCGCAGCTCGGCGACTTCGCGCTTCAGTCGCGCGGCTTCGAGCGCGCGTGTAGCAACATGGATCAGGCGATCTGCTTTGAACGGCTTCTCGATGAAATCGTAGGCGCCCTTCTTTATCGAAGACACGGCCGTCTCGACGGTGCCGTGACCGGAGATCATCACGACCGGAAGGTCCGCGTGTTCGCGTTTGAGGACTTCGAGCACCTGGATGCCGTCAAGCTTGGAACCCTGCAGCCAGATATCGAGGATGACGAGCTGAGGCCGTCGCGCGCGCACGGCGGCAATTGCCGCATCGCCATCACCTGCGACGCGCGTCTCATAGCCCTCGTCCTTGAGAATTCCCGCGATCAGATCGCGGATGTCCTCTTCGTCATCGACGATCAGAATCTCAGCCGTTGTTTGCGGCGATCCGCTCTTGCTCATCCACTAACCCTTTCTCTTTGGCGATCTTCTGCCGCAACGGGAATGTCAACGTCACGTCTGCCCCGTGTTGTTCGTCGCCCCTGTCCTGCAAAACAATTTCACCGCCGTGGTCTTCCATGATCTTGCGCACGATCGCGAGACCAAGGCCGGTGCCCTTCACGCGCGTGGTGACATAAGGCTCTGTCAGCCGATGACGATGCTCCGGCGGAAGCCCGATGCCGTTGTCGGTCACGCGATACAAAAACTTGTCGTCCTGCGCTTCGATGGCGACGGTGATATGCCCCGGCAGGTCGTCACCCTTCTCGACGCGCGACGCGATGCCCTCAGCCGCGTTCTTGATGACGTTCGTCAGCGCCTGACTGACGAGACGGCCGTCGCCTTCGAACCACACCGGCTCCTTCGGTGTTTTCACGTCGTAGGTGATCTGCGGATTGCCCACGCGCTGCAGGAACACCGCCTGCTGCAGAAGCTCCTGCGCATTCTCGCGGCGCATCACTGGCGTCGGCATACGCGCAAAGGATGAGAACTCATCCACCATGCGGCCGATATCGCCGACCTGCCGGATGATCGTGTCTGTGCATTGCTCGAACGTCTCGAGATCGGAGGTTATCTCCTTGCTGTATTTGCGCTTCAGCCGCTCGGCGGAAAGCTGGATCGGTGTCAGCGGATTCTTGATCTCATGCGCGATGCGGCGCGCGACGTCGGCCCAGGCTGCGGTGCGCTGCGCGGAGACGAGATCGGTGATGTCGTCGAATGTCACGACATATCCGTTGTGGGTACCATGTTCGCTCGCGACCTGCGCGCTCAATGAGCGCGGCGTTCCTGTGCGTTTCACAGTCACCTCGCCGCTCGCGCGTCCGACGGGTTCGGACATGGCCTTGCGGATCAGCGCTGCGAGTTCGGGAACGACTTCCGAATAGTGACGGCCTTCGAGTTCTTCTGGCGCCGCGTTCAGCAGGCGCGCCGCCGCGAGATTGACGATCGTGATCTGTCCGTCGCCGTCGATACCGACAACGCCGGCGCTGACGCCCGCTAGCACGGTCTCCGTGAACCGGCGGCGTTCGTCGATCTGCTGGTTGGCAGAGACAAGCGCATTTCGCTGCGTATCTAACTGGCCGATCATGCGATTGAACGTCGTGCCGAGCGTGCCGACCTCGTCGTCGTCGCGTTCGACTTCGACGCGCGCTTTGAGATCGCCCTCAGACACCCGTTCGGCCGCGCGGATCAGACTCGAGATCGGGCGTGCCAGACGCGTTGCGAACCACAATCCCGTCCATATCGCAGCCATCAGAATGACGAGCGACACAACCGCGTAGAGCGCCGCGAAGTTCAGCTGCACTTCGGAGCGGTTCTTTTCGAGGCGCTTGTATTCGCTGTAGGCGCTTTTAGTGCGGTTGTAATAGCGGAACACCTTCGGATCGACGGCGCGCACCGCGAGCAGATACGCATCGTTGAGCTGCGGAAGGTTGATCAACGCATGCACAATGCCGGTTTCCGGATCGGCATCGACAACGATGCGCCCGGCTTTCGCATCGACGATATCGCTCGCCGTCGGCTTCAGCGCTCCGGTGTATTTCAGCTTCGCGCTGCTCGCGAGCTCATTGCCATGACTGTCGACCAGGAACGACGCCACAAGGCCGCGATCGTTGGTCATGATCGCAAGTTTCTCGACCATCAGCGCGACTTTTACGTGGTTCTGCTCGTCATAGAGCGTGCGGTCGTGCTCGATGCCATCGGCCATTTCGCCTGCGTCGATGGTAATGCCGCGTCCAGTCTCGATCGCATATTGGCGCGCGACACCGACTGCGTTGTCGAGCGCGGCACGCACGTGGGTTGAAAACCACGACTCCATGCCGAGGTTCAGCGTCGTTGCCGCAAAGAACGCGACGAAGATCGCCGGCACCACCGCCATGACGGAGAACATAACGACCAGACGTGCATGCAGGCGCGATCCGGCGATGCCTGACCTGCGCTCTGCCCACAGCCGAAGAACCCGCCACACAATCAGCGCGCCGAGCGCCAGGCCGAGCGTCAGATTGACCAGCAAAAGGCCGACCAGTGTGATCGGCGTCGGGTTGTACGGAACGAGCCCGGTCAGAGTCGCATAGGTGACCAGTCCGGACAGGATGGCCAAAACGCCCACGCCGAATGCCAATCGTGACGGCCGAGAGGCCGCGCGGGCCAAACCACGCATACCGCTCATAGGTGCAGGGACCGTCGTCACCGTGGCCATTCAATCTCTTCTGAAACGGAGGAAGGCCGCTAACCGCTTAGCGATCCTTCAGAATCCACAGGGAGTGTAGCCGAGCCACAGCCTGTTGCAAGAATGCTGCGATGCGAAACTGCAACAGGGTTAAAGAGCCATGAGCCCTATTCCGCTCGCAAACCGCGGATGACTTCGAGGCCGAGGTCGCGAATTTTCTTGCGCAGGGTATTGCGGTTCAGGCCGAGGAGGTGCGCGGCGCGGATCTGGTTGCCGCGGGTGGCGCCGAGGCTGATCGCGAGCAAGGGCCGCTCGATATCGCGTAGCACACGATCATAAAGACCCGGTGGCGGGAGGCCGTCGCCGTGCTCCTTGAACAGTTTGGCGAGATGGTGCTCGACGGCGGCGCTGAGCGATTGTCCTTCGTCGCTCTCGTCGAACCCCATATCCCGGCGCGGCTCCGCGAGTTCATTGGCGATCATCGCAGCGGGGATCGTGTCGCCGGAGTTCAGCACCGCCAGGCGGCGCATCATGTTCTCCAGCTCGCGCACATTACCGGGCCAGCGATAGTGCTTGAGCAGGTCGAAGGCATCCGCCTCTACGCGTTTGACGGGCAGGCCCTCGTCTTCCGCCGCGCGCAGGAAGTGGCGCACAAGATCGGGAATGTCCTCGCTGCGCTCGCGCAACGGCGGCATGCGCAACGGCACGACGTTGAGACGATAATAGAGGTCCTCGCGAAACAGGCCCTGCTGGATGAGCTGGCGCAGATCGCGATTGGTCGCGGCAATTATGCGCACGTCGGTGCGGATCGGCGTGCGTCCGCCGACTGTCGTGTATTCGCCCTGCTGCAGTACGCGCAATAATCGCGTCTGCGCGTCCAGTGGCATGTCGCCGATCTCGTCGAGGAACAGCGTTCCGCTCTCAGCCTGCTCGAAGCGGCCGATGCCGCGATTGGTTGCGCCAGTGAACGCGCCACGCTCGTGCCCGAACAATTCGCTTTCGATCAGGTCTTTTGGAATCGCGGCCATATTGACCGGCACGAACGCGCCGTGGCGGCGCTTACCGTAATCATGCAGCGCGCGCGCGACCAGCTCCTTGCCGGTGCCGCTCTCCCCCATGATCATCACGGTCAGATCGGTCTGCGTCAGCCGCGCGATGACGCGATAGATTTCCTGCATCGCCGCTGAACGGCCGATCAGCGGCAGTCGGTCTTCAGTGTCTTCATTCGCAGCCGGTTCCCGCTTTCCCACCGGTGTTGCCAGCGCGCGCTGAACGATCGCGGTCAGTTCCTTCAGATCGAACGGCTTGGGCAGATAATCGAAGGCACCGCGCTCCGTTGCCGTGATCGCGGTCAGGATCGTGTTCTGCGCGCTCATCACCACCACCGGCAGATCCGGGCGCAAACGCTTGATACGCGGGAGCAGATCGAATCCGCTCTCATCGGGAAGCACCACATCGGTGATGACCAGACTGCCATCGCCTGCCGCGATCCAGCGCCATAATCCGGCAGCCGTTCCTGTTGTGCGCACATCGTAGCCCGCGCGGCCGAGGGCCTGGTTGAGCACCGTGCGGATCGTGCTGTCGTCGTCGGCGATGAGGATCGTGCCTGCGGGCATCGTTACGCTCCTTCACTTTCGCCGGACGATTTCGGCAACAGAACACGGAACATGGTGCGGCCCGGCGCGGAGTCGCATTCAATCACGCCGCCGTGGTCGCCAATGATCTTGGCCACCAGCGCGAGACCAAGTCCGCGGCCATAGGCTTTGGTCGTGACGAACGGATCGAAGATGCAGGGCATCAGATCGGTGGGAATGCCGGCGCCATTGTCGCGTACCGTGACTTCAAGCGGCAGGCTCTGGCGTTCGCCCGAGACGGCCGCGCCGAAGCGCACCCCGGGGCGGTATCCGGTCGTCAGCGTGATCTCGCCGCCGCTTTCGGGCAGCGCGTCGGAGGCATTGCGCACCAGATTGAGAAACACCTGCACCAGCTGATCGAAATCGCCGAGCACCGGCGGCAGCGACGGATCGAACGTCTCGATGAACATCGCATCTCTGGCGAAGCTCGTGCTCGCGATGCTGCGCACGCGATAGAGCACTTCGTGGATATTGACCGGGTTGCGTGGAAAATTGCGGGTGTCGCCAAACGACTCCATCCGGTCGATCAGCGTGCGGATGCGGTCCGTCTCGGCGCAGATCAGATGTGTGAGGTTTTTTTCGCTGTCCGGTACGGCATCTTCCAGTAGCTGTGCGGCGCCGCGAATGCCCGCGAGCGGGTTCTTGATCTCGTGCGCCAGCACCGACGCCATGCCGTGCATCGAGCGCACCGCGCCGCGATGCATGAGTTGGCGTTCGATGCGTTGCGCCAGGCTGCGCTCCTGCAGCGTCACGATCACGGCGTTCTCGGGTTCCGGCAGCGGCGTCACGGTCACGTCCGCGATGCGCTCGCCATGATGCGGCGTGGACAAATCCATCATCCGCTCGCCGACCGAGGCGCCGCGCTCGCGCGCCTGCGTCATGAGGCCGATCAGCGGCGAACCGAACGGTACGAGATCATCGATCTTCTGTTTGAGAAGCAGTCCCGCGCCCGTGTCGAAGAACTGCTCCGCCGCCGGGTTCACGAACAGCAGCTGCTGATCCGCGCCGACCACCAGAAGCGGCATGGGCAATGCCCCGGCGATCATGGCCGTGGTATCCAGTGGTAAAGGGCTCTCGGCGTTCATAAACTGCACACTATTTAGGCAGAAAATATTCTGGCTATAATCTATGCAACAGAATTTTGTGCAGTGCGTCAATGGGCTTCGAAAGTTGCCCGCCGTCCGGCGTTCCCCTACATCTTTCCCAGCTTTTTCACCCCGGAGTCCTGATGCCCGGCATTGCCGTCGTGATTGTTGCCGGAGGCAAGGGCGAACGGGTCGGCGGTGCGATCCCGAAGCAATACGTCCCCCTCCTCGGCAAGCCGATCCTGCGCTGGACCGTGGAAGCTTTCGCGCGTCACCGGGCCATAGATCTGGTCCAGGTCGTGATCGGCGCAAACGATGAGGCTGCCTACACCGACGCAGTGCGGGGGCTGAAAGTTTTGCCAACGCTGGCCGGTGGACCCACGCGACAGCATTCCGTGATGCACGGGCTTGAAGTACTCGCGCATCACAAACCGGAATACGTGCTGATCCATGACGCTGCGCGGCCATTGGTGTCGCCTGCGATCATCGATGGAGTCGTCGAAGCGTTGCGCGCAGGCGCTGACGCCGCCGTGCCGCTGATTCCAGTCGCGGATACGTTGCGGCGCAAGGATGATGGCAAATGGGTCAGCGTCGCGCGCGATGGTTTGCTGCGTGCCCAGACACCACAGGGATTTGCATTCGCGAAAATCCTCATGGCGCATCGCGACAACAAGACTCTCGCCACCACCGACGACATGGCTCTGGCGGAACTTGCCGGCCTCGATATCGTTGTCGTACCTGGGGAAGAATCCAACATCAAAGTCACCACGCCGAAGGACCTCAGCATGGCCGAACAACTTTTCTCTGCGCGCCTCGGCGACAGCCGCACGGGCTTCGGCTATGACGCGCACCGCTTCGCGCCGGGCGATCATGTGTGGCTGTGCGGCGTGAAGATCGCGCACGATCATGCGCTGGAGGGCCATTCCGATGCCGATGCCGGTTTGCACGCGCTGACCGATGCCATTCTTGGCGCCATCGGCGCTGGCGATATCGGCCAGCACTTCCCGCCGACCGACGCACGCTGGCGCGGCGCGCCGTCGTGGAAATTCCTCGATCATGCGGCGAACCTTGTTCGCGATGCCGGCGGCGCGATCAGCCATTGCGATGTCACGCTGATCTGCGAACGCCCGAAGATCGGGCCGTACCGCGAAGCCATGCGCGCGCGCATTGCCGAAATTCTCAAACTCGATCTCTCGCGCGTCAGCGTGAAAGCGACGACGACCGAGGGCATGGGCTTCGAGGGCCGCCGCGAAGGTCTTGCCGCGCAGGCCGTCGCCACGGTGCGGATGCCATGATGTGGTCCATGGCTGCCACGGCGTTTGGTGTCGGACGTTCGCCTATAGCGCCCGGAACAGTCGCGAGCCTCGTGTCGCTCCCGATAGCGTGGCTGGTGATGATGTACGGCGGCGCATTCGTGTTGCTGGTGCTCGCCGCCGCGATTTTTATTTTCGGGCTGTGGGCGAGCGAAGTTTATGCGGTCCAGCAGGGCAACAGCGATCCGTCCGAATGCGTCATCGATGAAGTCGCGGGTCAATTCGTCGCCTGCGCACTGGCGCCGCTGTCGATTGCGGGATTCGCAGCGGCCTTCGTCCTGTTTCGCCTGTTCGATATTTCCAAGCTCTGGCCGGTCTCGGCTGCGGAGCGGTTGCCCGGCGGTCTCGGCATTATGACGGACGATCTGGTCGCGGGTCTTTTCGCCGGCGCCATCGTTGCCGTGTTCGTCAGTGTCGGCCTAATCTGAGGCGATGTTTCCTCCGCACCTCCTGCGCCTCGCCGAAGTCACGCTGATGGAAGCGCGCGAGCGGAAGCTGCGCATCGCGACCGCTGAGAGCTGCACGGGCGGATTGATCGGCGGATTGCTCACCGAGATCGCTGGTTCGTCCGACGTATTCGATCGCGGCTTCATCGTCTATTCCAACCGCGCCAAGCAGGACATGCTGGGCGTTCCCGGCGATCTCATCGCCGACATGGGCGCAGTGTCGGAAGCCGTTGCGCGCATGATGGCCGAAGGCGCCGTTGAAAATTCCAACGCCCATCTCGCTGTCGCCGTGACAGGCGTCGCCGGCCCCGGCGGCGGCACGAAGATGAAGCCGGTCGGCCTCGTTCATATCGCCGCATGCCGCGAGAACCGTTCCATCCTCCATGAAGCCCACCGCTTCGGCGACATCGGCCGCAGTGAAGTTCGGATCAAGACCGTGGAAGCGGCGCTGGAGTTGCTACGAAAGCTTCTTTGACAGCTTCCGCGCGCGATCCAGAAACGCGTCAGTGGTGCGCAACATCACGCGCCCGAACGCAGCACCCGCCACCGCGTTGAGCAGCGGATTGCGGAATTCGAACTGGATGGTGAAATCGATTTTGCAGTTCTCGCCTTCCGGGCTGAAGCGCCAGTGATTTTCGAGAATGCGGAACGGGCCGTCTGTTTGCACAACATCGATGGTGCGTCCGGCCGGATCGAGATTTACGCGGCTGGTATAGCTCTCGCGGAAGCTCTTGAAGCCCACTGTCATGTGCGCCTTGAGCACATCCCTGCCCTTTACCTGCTCATGCTCCACGATGTGCAGCGCGCTGACCCATGGCAGGAATTCGGGATATTTCTCGACATCGGCCACGACCTGAAACATCAGATCAGCCGTATACGGAACGATGCGGGATTCGCTGTGAGTCGTCACGGGGCCTACTTCAGCGCAAACACGGCAGTGACGTCGGCCGAGACCGAGAGCTGGCCCGGCAGGATCGATGTCCCCTGTCCCGGTGCGGGCGGCGGCGGTGGCGGCGGAGGCGGCGCGGCTTCGTATTCCATCGTGCGCACCGAATTGTTGCCGACGGTGATGAGAGCGCCGACGCTGGCGCCGACGGCATTCGCCATGATCTCCGCTTTGTGTTTGGCATTGCGCATGGCCTCGGCGCGGACCTTGTCGAGAAGCTCTTCGCGGTTCTTGATCTCGAAGATCACATTGTTCGAGGTGTTTGCACCCGCATTGGCCGCCGCATCGATGATCGCGCCGACCTTGGTCAGATCGGACACGGTGACTGTTACCTTGTTCGTCACTTCGTAGCCCGAGACGATCGAATCGTCGTATTGCTGATAGGTCGAAACCTTGACCAGCGGATGCTGCGGCGTGATCGAGAACTGCGTCGTCTGGATGTCGGAGCCCGCCAATCCACTTGCGCGCAATGCCTCAAGCACGTTGTTCATCTTGGCGTTGTTCTGACGCAGCGCGTCGCTGACCGTGAGTGCTTGCGTATCGACGCCGAAATTCATGCTCGCATGATCGGGATCGACGTAGATCGTCGCCGCGCCATCGATGGTGATGGTGTGGTCCAGCGAGATGGTGTCGGCGGCGAGCGGCGCCGTCGTTGCTAGAGCACAAAGTGAGGCGAGTACTATCAGGCGCATGGCAATTCCCCCTTCACAAATCAGACGCGATCTTAGCATGCGGCGCGGCGGAATTGTGTCAGAGGCGCGACTGACGTGCGGACTTCATCTGCGCGAAGTCGCTGTCGGCGTGATAGGAGGAGCGTGTCAGCGGCGATGCGGACACCATCAGGAAGCCTTTGGCGCGCGCAACCTGTTCCAGGCCTTTGAACTCGTCTGGTGTCCAGAAGCGTGCCAGCGCGGCGTGCTTCTTCGTCGGTTGCAGATATTGGCCGATAGTGAGGAAATCGACATTCGCGGCGCGCAGATCGTCCATCACCTGCATGATCTCTTCGCGGCTTTCGCCGAGGCCGACCATAAGCCCCGACTTGGTGAAACCTTCCGGCACCAGTTCCTTTGCGCGCGAGAGCAATTGTAGCGACGCGAAATAGCGCGCGCCGGGGCGCACGGAGAGATACAGCCGCGGCACGGTTTCGAGGTTGTGGTTGAACACGTCCGGCCGCGCGTCCATCACGACATCCAGCGCACCGTCCTTGCGCAGGAAGTCCGGCGTCAGGACTTCGATGCTTGTGTCGGGACTGAGCGCGCGAATGGCGCGGATTGTTTTCGCGAAGTGCTCAGCGCCGCCGTCGGCAAGATCGTCGCGATCCACCGACGTGATGACGACATGCCTGAGACCGAGCTTCGCCACCGCTTTGGCGACGTTTTCCGGCTCATCGAGATCGAGCGCGCCCGGCAATCCCGTCTTCACATTGCAGAACGCGCAGGCGCGCGTGCAGGTGTCGCCCAGGATCATCATTGTGGCGTGACGATGGGTCCAGCACTCGCCGATGTTCGGGCACGCCGCCTCTTCGCACACGGTATGCAGCTTGTGCTCGCGGACGATCTCGCGCGTCACCGCATATTCGCGGCTGACGGGTGCCTTGACGCGAATCCATTCGGGCTTGCGCAGCACCGCGCTGTCGGGACGGTTTGCCTTCTCCGGATGCCGCGGCGGACTGGTGCGATCGATGACGACGGTCATGGCGGTCATATAGGACTCTTCGCCGTCCAATGCCAGAATGGCGCCAGACAGAAAAGGATTGCGCCATGACAACCCCAGCCGACATGTTTGTGCTCGCGGACCGCTTTGTGCGCGCCATTGAAACCAATGACTTGGAAACAGTGCGTGCTTGCTACGCGCCGGATGCCCGCATCTGGCACAACAATGACGGCAAGGAACAAGGCGTCGATGAGAATATGCGTGTGCTCGGCTGGGTCGATGAGCGGCTGAAGAACCGCAAATACACCATCGTCTCACGCGACGCCTTCGACGGCGGTTTTGTGCAGCAGCATGTCCTCACCGGTACGCTGCGCGACGGCAAAGCATTCAGCATGCCCGCCTGCCTCGTTATTGACGTCCGCGACGGACGAATCGCGCGTTTGGCCGAATATCTGGATACTGCCCATGTCCGGCCACTTTTGGACGCGTAAATCACTAGGCCATTTGCGTGGAACCGGCGCTGGGCTAGGTTCGGCTGGGGCAACAGGCGGATAACGCCGAGTTTTGGGGAGAGACGCTGTTGACGCTGTCCACGGTCGCCGCCGCTTCGGGCGAGGATGTCTGTCCGCTCGACATGTCGAGTACGTCCACGTCGGTGTTTCGCGCCTTTACGCGCGCGCGCAGCAAGTTTGGCGGCAAGCGAGTCTGTATCGCTGATGTCGACGACAGCGAACGTACCTATGACGACATCATGCGCGGCTCGCTCGCTCTCGGCCATGCGCTGAAGGTTGGAACCAAGGCCGGAGAGTGTGTCGGCGTGATGATGCCGACGGGCGCCGGCGCGATCGCGGCGTTCCTTGCGCTCTCGGCTTATGGCCGTGTGCCGGCGATGCTCAACTTCACGTCGGGTGCCGCCGCGATAAAATCGGCAATTCGCACGGCGAAGGTGAAGCGCGTTGTCACCGCCCATCGCCTCATCAGCAATGCGGGACTCGAGCCGCTCATCGCCGAACTCAACGGCCTCGTCGAGATCTCCTATCTTGAAGATGTGCGCGAGAACCTGTCGATCTTCGACAAAGCCGCCGCAGCGGTCGGTCAGTTCGTGCCGGCACTGGTGACGAAAAATTCCTCGCCGAAAGCACCCGCCGTAATTCTGTTCACATCTGGCACCGAGGGCGAACCGAAAGGTGTCGCGCTCAGCCACGCGAACCTGCTCGCCAATGTCGAGCAGGTGCGCGTGCATCTGGCGCTTTATCCGTCGGACATCCTGCTCAATCCCCTGCCCGCGTTTCATTGCTTTGGACTTACGGTCGGATCGCTGATGCCTGTGCTGCTGGGGCTGAAGGTCGTTTGCCATCCTACACCGCTCCAACCGAAGGAAATCGTGCAGCGCGTGAAGAAGCACAAGGCGACGATTATCGTGTCCACCGACACGTTCATTACGCAATACGCGCGCGTCGGCGAGCCGGGTGATTTGTCGTCGTTGCGTCTTACGGTTTGCGGTGCGGAACGGCTGCGCGACGAGACACGCGCGCTGCTGCGCAAGAAACACGGCATCGAACTGCTTGAAGGTTATGGCGTGACGGAGACGTCGCCCGTGATCGCGGCGAACCGCCCCGGCGCGAACCGCCCCGGCACTGTCGGGCAGATCATGGCCGGTATGGAAATGCGCCTCGATCCCGTCGAAGGCATCCCTAACGCCGGACGTCTTGTCGTGAAAGGCCCCAACATTATGCTGGGTTATCTCAAGCCCGACGCGCCCGGAAAGATCGTGCCGCCCGAAGGCGGCTGGCACGATACCGGTGACGTCGTGTCGGTCGACGAAGACGGCTTCATTGCAATCAAGGGACGTCTTAAGCGCTTCGCCAAGATCGGCGGCGAATCCGTTTCGCTCGCGGTCGTGGAGAGTTGCGCGTCGGCACTATGGCCGGATCACGGTCATGCTGCGGTTACGGTGCCGGATGGGCGCAAGGGCGAGCAGATTGTTCTGGTGACGACCAATGCCGAGGCAAGCCGCCACGACATCGTCGGCTGGGCACACAATCACGGTGTGTCGGACCTTGCAATTCCGCGCCGCCTTATCGTCGTGGACGATATTCCCGTGCTCGGAACCGGCAAGACGGATTACGTCAAAGTGCAGAAGATGGTTTCCGACGCGACGCCTGCTAGCTGATCTTCGGAAGCTGTAAGGCCATCACGACATCGTGCCGCGCGCAGATCTTCGGCCATAGCGACGCGAGTTCGGGGTCGCGCAGATCGAGTTCCTCATCGCAGAAGCGCACAAGTTCGTCTGCGCCGTTGAGGATGCGGTCGTCATAACCGTCCGGTGTCACCGTGCGCACCACGCGGCCGCGGACACCGACAACGCCGTTCTCGCGGAAGCGGAAGCAGAACAGGTTCAGGACGAAGTGCGAATCTGGCGAATATTGCTGCTCGTCGCATTTCGCGGCCAATAGCGCCTCGTCCACCGGCGCAAGATTGAAATCGAAAGACGGCGCACCGCCATAGGGATGGTTGCGCAGCCGCCACCAGTCGCTGTTCAGCCTCGTTAGCGAGAACGGCAACCCGCCTGACGTGAAATCGCCCTCAACGATGTGGATGGGCTCAATCGGTCCATCTCCGAAGCCGACATCGGCCAGATAAAGCCCTTCGTCCAGTTCGACCTTCAGCACAAGGTGATTGCGAAGCGTCGTGTCGCCCACCAGTTCGCGCATCACCGCGCCGGTCGCGCGCGTCACCTTGAAGCCGAGTTCATCGAGCGCCCATCCGAGCAATCCGTTCATCTCGTAGCACCAGCCGCCGCGCCCGCGATTGACGATCTTGTCGTAGATCGCTGGCCGCTCGATCGTGACTGGCCGTCCGAACTGTACATCGAGGTTTTCATATGGGATCGCACGCAGGTGCGCGGCGTGCACGCGCTTGAGCGTGTCCAGTGTCGGCGACTGCGGCCCCGATAATCCTATGCGCTTCAGATAGGTTTCAATGTCCATGAACGAAGTCTACCCGGAATATCGTGCCCCGCCAAAGCTCAACAATTGACTTGTGGTATGCGCCGGGTGACGGTTCGGAATGTTAAGCAGCATACGCTTTTATATCCGCCGCGCCCGGGAGTTGCGCGCATCTGGACAATTCTTGGATGCTGTCATTGCACGCCTCCGTGCAGGCCGCGCTGCGTCGCGGTTCAATGCCCAACAGGCGGCTGGGCGGGTCTACAAGGAATATTCCGCCGACCTGCCGGCCGGATATTCCGCAAAAAAAATTACGCTGCGGCTCAGCGTTCCAGTTCTCGACAGCATATCGAAACTCGCGTTCAACGATCACACTGTGGACGAAGAAGGCCGCACGACGTCGTCAGTTCTGGCATTAACGATCGGCGGCTTCGCGATCTCCCCCGATCTTGGAAAAACCTGGAAGCTTGTGAAGATCGAAGGTCACCCAGAGCATCGTTTCTTCCAGATTAAAGACATTGGAGAGGGCGAGTTTCTCGTGCAGGGCCTGCCTTCGGAACACCGTTCATCGAAAAATAGGCCACTCGACCTAATGGTTGTGAATGAGGAGGGAAAGGTCCTCGTAAAGCATCCCATGCATAGCCACCGCTGGCACGGTTCGCGATCTGCCGCCATGGTGGGTGGCACGATTATGTTCGCCGAATATCTGAGCAACGTCGCCATCAACGGACGCCGGCCGGTCGGTTGCAAGGTATGGCGCAGCCGCGACCGCGGGCGCACCTGGCATACCGTATTCGAAATGACCGGCGGGCAAATTCGCCATTTCCACTTTCTTCAGCCGCGTCCGAAGCATCCCGGTGAGTGGTGGCTGACATCCGGCGACCACCCTCCGGAATGCCATATCTGGGTTACAAAGGACGACGGCGATAGTTGGGAGAACGTTAGTCACCCTGAACAAGAGCGTGTCGAGGTTTCCGGAGAGCAGTACAAGCGGGATCTGTTCCGCCTCACCGACATGGTGTGGCTGAACGGTGAAATTGTATGGGGCACGGACGACTCTCTTAGAGCCGCGAGCCCACCTGGCGCTCGTGTTTTCAGAAGTGCAATAGGCCGTCGTCTGAAGCCCGAATTGGTCGGTATTGGAAAGTGGCATTTTCGGAACGTAATCGATATCGGCGAGTACCTTCTGTTCCTGTCACAACGAAGCAATATCGCGACAGCGCCTCCGGAAGATAAGAGGCCAAGCGTTTATCTTATGCCCAAGCAAAGGGTCCAGGGCGCACCAGCGATGATGCATGTGTGTGATCTCGACGCGTATCCGACGCGCGACCGCCCTGGGTTCACGTTCTCAAAGGCCAGTCGGGCGGCAGTCGGCGGAACATTCTTCAGCTATCGATCGAGCGAGGACGTCTTTCCTGGCGGTCATAGAATCCTGGAATGGAATGTGCGGTTGGAATAACAAATGCAGCTCTGGACGAACCTTAAGCGCGCAGTGGCCGATGCGATCCGGCGCGGCAAACCTCCGGCGCTCTCTCAGCGGGAGGTCGAGCGTGACTTTGCGGCGTACAAATCGGCCTATCCTGAAGCGACACACGCGCAATTCTATGCCGTGCATGCCATGCGTACGCTTCGTGCCGGCAAAGCACATTCCACACTCGGTCTGCGATTATACGACAAGAAAGGCGGCATGCGCCTGGATGCCAACTACTTCGATGCGGGACGTGATCGGGCCAAGCAGTATCGGAAACTCCTTGACATTAAACCTACGAGCAAAATCGTCGACTACGGATGCGGGAGCCTTCGACTCGGTATTCATTTCCTCAGGTTTCTGGAACCCGGAAATTATATGGGTCTCGATGTCACGCGCGATTTTATCGATATTGGCATCGAGGCTGTCCCCGAACTCATTGCCGACAAAAGACCGCAGCTTGATGCAATCAGTGAACAGTCACTGCGTGCTGCGACAGATTTTGCCGCAGATTTTGTTATATCGAACGCGGTTTCATATCACGTCCATCCAAACGAGATTGACGCGTACTTGGCCAATCTCGCCACGATCTGCCTAAAGCCGGGTTCGCGGCTTGCTTTCGATGCAAAGTCTTCGGCCAAGCCCATTCAGTTTCGCAATCGGGGCTGGGCATACCCGATGGAATTTTATGTTGAGCGGTTGAAGCCTCTCAGCCTTGTCTCGCAACACCGCCAAAGCGCTGTGAACGAACCGCGCGCCGGCAACGTTTTGATCGAGTCGAGCGTGCTGGAATTCAAGCGCGAGTAGCATCGAGCCGGAGGCACTGTATCTCGCCGATGCGCACAGAGAAGCTTGCGGCAAACCCGCTTCCCTGAACATCGACACGCTTCCCGGACACTTTGATTGACGTCGTCTCGGCCCGTGGCGACCATTGAAATAATGACGCCATGATGGATCTTCGCGCGCCACGCGAACGACGAATGTACGGCGTCGGAATGATCTGATCGTCATCCGTCATCAGCCATGCGATGGGATTGCCCGGACCGCCCTGCTCTATTTTGCATGTGGACATGCCGTCATCGAATGCCACAAGAAGGTTGCCCTCCTTCTCAGAAGAAAATATCAGCGCTTCGCCGGGCGAAAACTGTGGCGCAATATGCCAGAATTGCTCGAAGTCGCAGGTCGAGAAGAGAGAGGCGCTCTTCAAATGATCGACGATAAGCAGCGTATTTTGCCGCTTGAGATGGATCACGAAGCGATCGATCGCGCCATCCGCATAAGCGTGGTTGAACCCGTGTGCCCCTGTCCAGCCGTCCCCGCTCCACTCAGCAACGACGCCTGCAAGTGGTTTGCCCTTGCGCGCTCGCACGGGATAGCCCTTGCCGTTGACGCGATAGGTGTTGTGCGTGGCCGGATCGAACCGCGCAGCGTTGCGGATGTCGTCCGACGTTTCCTTGTTATAAGTGCCCCCATCGACAAGAAGATCCACCGCGCCGTGGCTGAACAGCACGGACAGATCGTCTGCATGCTTGTGTTTGGGTGCGCTGAGATTAGCATAGAAAATCAACGACGAAACGTCAGGATTGAGGGCGCGTGCGCTGTGGCTGGCGAAATATCCCGAAGCTGGAAAGAAATATGTCTCTTGCGATCTTTCAAATTTCTCCGTGGTGTTGATCGGCTCCTGCCCCCGCAAAGACGCAACTAGCGCCCGCGTAGAAACGATCGCGCGCAGTGCTTCGCGCGGGGTTGTGTCGCCGATCAGTGGCGCCTGCCCATCGCATTTTACAACGGCTTCGGCGAATGCCTCCATCCGCGCCAGGGCATCAGTCAACATGCTCGTACCGTCTGCGCCGGCCGAGCGCATGTCGAAGAGCACATCGCTCAGCAAGCCCATAATGAGGCGGTGGTACTCGAAGGAATTCTCCTGCCACACGCCATCTTCTGTAAGCATCGTATCGATCTGATGCCGTTTTAGACGATCCAGTCCCTCGCGCAGCAAGCCGCGGAATTCATCTGTTCCTTCGAACAGGAGAGCCGTCTCGATGATCAGCGCATCCTGTCGTACACCGTGGTTTCCGGATTTTATGTAGACGCGTTCGCTAAGGAGCATGTCGATGGACGATCGTAGACTAGCGAACGCCGCAATCACCGTAGCCTCATCTATCGGGTCCCCGCGTTGCTGGGCCGAGCGGGCGCAGATGAGATAGGCCAGTAGGGTTTTGATACGTCGGCAAACCGTCCCTTCGTGCCAGGCCCGCTGCGCAACTGGTGCGTCCGGCGGATTGGCGCGCAAAAAATCCGCGATCGTGCGGCTAGCCTGACAAAGAACATCGGTAGTGCTCACGCCGTTTCGTTTCAGCAGTTTGCGGAAACTCGGAGCCTCACGTAGCGGCCCGTCGTTTGCGAGCAGGAAATACAGGCCGAGCGTTGGCCCCAGAAACTCCAGACCGAGGAAATAAGACTGCCAGCTGCGGTTTGGTCCTGGCATCGACCAGTCCCCAGGAACGGACAGCCTGATCCGTCCCCAGTTTGGATACGACGGAAAGGACACGTAACCGTCCAAAAAATCCGCGATGCTTCCCTCGTCTGGCGCGAACTTAATCAGGCGCGGAAGATCGCCACCGTGCCAGCATATCTGCGACAGAATTTCGTTCGCCGAAATCGAAGATGCATCGCGCTTCGATTGGGTACTTCCATCAAGCGAGCGGCGCACGTCGAATCGATCGATGAACTTCGTGACAGTTCGCGCGACGGCCTGATAGCCACGCCGGTTCATCGTGCCGTCGCTCGATAATAGCCTGGCGGGATCCCAGCGCATGAATTTCGACATCAGCGGAACCAGATAGCCGCCATGATCGTGAGCCAACTGGGCGATTAACGCGTTTCTTTCGGCGGTCTCTTTCGCCCGCTCGCCCAACGTCTCGACACTGACGAGTTCAAGAAAAACTTTTGTCGATACAGGGTCGTTTCCAATCGCCTTCGACTGGCGCGCAAGAAAATCCGGGCGTGCAACGTCAACTTCGCTGAACGCGTAGACAAGCACATCGGCGTCAACACGCGCCGGCGACAGAATGGGGCCCCCGCTGGCGGCGCCGAAACTTTCAGCAAGCGATTTGGAGAGACCGTCGCGATATATCTCGTCCGTGCAAACGACGTTGACGCGCAGGCGCACAGCGGCACTCGGTTTCCTGTCGATCATAGCCATGGTTGCCCAACGAAGACGGTTTTTCGCGTTCGCACAAGACCCATTGGATGCAGATCGCCCTTGAAAAGCCTGGACAAAAGTCGCTGTCGAAATGAGTGCTGCGAACTTCGACATCCTGAGCACTACCGTGACCAATAATGTTGAGAGCGTCATTGCACTTGTTCGTGCGGTCTTGGAGCGGAAGCGGCGCACGGAAGCACAATCTTTCGACGCGCCGTTTTCTCGAAAGAGCGGACGACGGGAATTCTCAGACGCGCGAGGAGCGCTTGCGCCCGCCGATCTGAAATATCTGCTCGACGAAAAGCTGCATGGATGTCGCGCGCTGTGTGAATGTTCTGGTCAACGGCGCGGTGATGAACTTCGCCGCCAGTGCAATGAACAGGCGCTTCAGTGCGGCCGCCCGAAGATCCATAATGGGATAACGGCTATGAAGGCATACGGGAAAGTCGCCAAGCCAAAGAAGCAGCAAAGGCCTGGGGCAAGTCAGATAATTGCGGGGGGTGTGGCAAGAGCGCATGTTATCCTCATTGACTGAGATGATGTTCGCTGAAACAAAATTTAAGCTATTGAAATGTAAGGAAAATCTTGAGGGCGCAAAAAATGATGCCAATTTTTCGATTTCTCCTACAGGGCACTCTTGCATAGTGCGAACTTCATGCTAGATATGAGTCCGTAATAGTAGGGAGGCGGGAGTAGCGCGGCGTGCCACCAGAATCTGACTACACGCGCAAATTCCGTAAGGAACTCATGGCCGGGCTTTCATCGCTCGTCCTGCTGGCGGTGCTCGCCCGCGCTGGACGTGAAATGTACGGATACGAAATCGCCAAGGCGGTTAAGGCCGAGGGCGAAGGCGGATTGATCTTCAAGCAGGGCGCGATCTATCCGGTCCTGCGATCACTGCACGCGACGGGGCTTCTGAACAGTCGGGTCGAGGCATCAGCCTTTGGTCCGCCTCGCCGCTACTACGACATCACCGACGACGGACGTCGTGCACTGGCCGAGTGGCAGTTCGCATGGCGGGATATGCGTGAGTTCGTCGATGACGCTTTACAAGCCGGCGCGACCGGAGGAACGGGTGATGAATTCAGACCGTCCGCCTGAAACAGTCCGGGTCTATCTGGCCGAACTCAGGCGCGCGCTCAAAGGCGCGCCTGCGGGACTGATTTCGGACGCCCTCGCCGACACCGAAGATCATCTGAACAACGAGATTGCAAACAATCCGGAGATTCCGGAATCCGAAATCCTGGCGACCGTGATCGACACCTACGGCACGCCGCAAGAAATTGCAGAGGAGTATAGAGATATGGAAGCCACTATTGGTGGACCGTTCCCGAAATCCGACGACGCGCCCGAACGCCGTTACGGATTCTTCAACGTCGTTTCCGATCCGCGCACGTATGGTGCGCTGCTGTACATGGTCCTGTCGCTTGCGACCGGCATCTTCTACTTCGTTTGGACGACCGTCGGCATCGCGCTGACGTTCGGCTTTGCCGTCCTGATCATCGGTATTCCATTCGCGTTGTTATTCATCGGTTCGATCCGCGTGCTCAGCCATGTCGAAGGCCGCATCGTCGAAGGCTTGCTCGGCGTGCGCATGCCGCGCCGCCTCCCGCCAGCGACTCAAACCGATGAAACCATCTGGTCGCGTATCAAGGACGGCCTCACCGACAGCCGCACTTGGTCGTCGATGTTCTACTTCCTGCTGAAGCTGCCGCTCGGCATCGCATATTTCGTGATCGCGATCACCGGTCTGTCTGTTTCGCTCGGCGTAACGGCGGGGTGCTTCTATGCGTTGGCCACGAACGACGCGAGCCATATTCATATCGACGACGTGCCGTGGCTGGAGCATATGCTGCACACAGCACCCGGATTGATTGTGTTCGCGTTCCTCGGTCTGTTGATGTTCTTCGTTGTGCTGCACATCGCGCGCGGCGTCGGCTGGCTGCACGGCCGCATCGCGGAATTGCTCCTCGTCCGGCTGTAATTCCCTTCATCCTGATCCGCGCCGCGAGTCACTCGATTCGCGGCGCGATTTTTTGTGGGAACTTGCGGGAACTCTGGAGTTCTGCAGCAATCCTCTGCATTGCCATTTCAGCGTTAACGATGCGGTAAGGGTTGACGCGCGTAATATGCTTTGCGCTATAAGGGGTTACTGCCGGTTCGCCGGACGCATGACTTTGGGCTGGGGCCAAGAATTGGCTCCGTGAATACTCAGGAGCCGATGTGCAGCGACGCAGCCAATTTTCTCTGATGTCCGTAATGAACGATTGGCGCACGAGCGCGCGTGGCGCAGCAGTGGTGCTGTCCTCGACGGAGGGGCGCTGGGCGCTTCTCACGACCTCTCTCACCGGCGTCATTGCCGGTTCGATCGCATGGCTTGCCATCGGCACCATGCCGCCAATGCACGCGCGTGGTTTCGGCACCGGCCACGAGAGAACGTTACTGCCCTATCAACTGTTCCAGACGCTCGCGAAATCGGCGAATGAAGCCTCGTTGAATCCGTTCGGAACTTCGACGATTCAGAAGCCCACCGCTCAGACAACGTCCCTCGACCAGAACCTCGAAGACGAAGAAGCCGAGGGCGGCAACAAGACGCCTGGCGTCGAGACGCGCACGATCACCATGGATCGCGGCGACACGCTCGCAGGCGCGCTGGAAGATGCCGGGATATCGAGCAACGACGCCAATGCGGCGGTCGCTGCACTGGGCGATGTGTTCAATTCGCGCAACCTGCGCGCCGGTCAATCCTTTGACCTGACCTATTCGACTGAAATTCAGCCAGCCCCGGCCGACGCACAGTCGCCGCCATCTCACGCTGGTGACAATGCCGCTGCGTTTGCGGCGTCGGACGAAGACGATTCCACGCCGGACGGCGCCGTCGGTCCCGCGACGACCACACCTGTCAATCACCTCATTTCGATCGCGTTCTCGCCGTCGGTTGAGCACGACATCACGATCGCGCGCGATGCGAACAACGGCTTCGTCGCGAACGACGTCGAGAAAAAGCTAGAGGCGCATGTCCATCGCGCCGGCGCCACGATCGAGGGCAGCCTCTACCTCAGCGCGATGCGCGCCGGTATTCCGGCCGACGTCGTGGTCGAGATGATCCATATGTTCTCGTATGAGGTCGACTTCCAGCGCGACATCAAGCCGGGCGACACCTTCGAGGTGTTCTACAATTATTACTACACGCCGGAAGGTCAGCCAGCGCGTGAAGGCAACATCTCCTACGCGACGATGCATCTGGGCAGTCGCACTGTGACGCTCTATCGCTATCAGCCGGATCCGAACGAGCCCGCCGATTACTTCGACGCGCACGGCCAAAGCGCCAAGTCGATGCTGATGAAGACACCAGTCGATGGCGCGCGCATCTCATCGGGCTTCGGCATGCGCTTCCATCCTGTGCTCGGGTATAGCCGCATGCATAAAGGTATCGACTTCGCGGTACCGGTCGGTACGCCGGTCATGGCAGCCGGTTCGGGCGTCGTTCAGATCGCCGGTCATCTTGGGGGCTATGGCAACTACCTGCGTATCAACCACCAGAACGGTTATGGCACCGCTTATGGACACCTTTCACGTCTGGCACCTGGCATTCATCCCGGCAGCCATGTCCGTCAGGGACAAATCGTCGCCTATAGCGGCAATACCGGCATGTCGACGGGACCGCATCTGCACTACGAAATTCTTGTCGGCGGCAACCAGGTCAATCCATTGGCCGTAAAGGTAGCATCGGGCATCCGCTTGTTGGGTCACGCGCTCCGGTCGTTCCTCGGCGAGCGCATCCACATTGACGCCCTTCTCGCGTCGATGAAACTCGAGACGAAAGTCGCCGATATCTCGACCGATCTGCGTCAGGCCAAAGCTAAGTAAAACAGCTTGGCCTATGCACAAGTCTTACGATCAGCGTGAGATACGGTATCAGCGGTTCAAGCGGAAGAACCCAGGCGTCAGCTTCGCCCGGTATCTCACGGAGCGGCATTTCCGGAATCTGAGTAAGGGCGGTGGGCTCAACTCCAGCGGCGCCCTCGCCATGGCGCTCCACGAGCCATCGGCGTTCTGGGAATCCGGCCGGGAGCATGCGTCCCGGCTGTTCGAAACCATGGCGCTTGAGCCGTATCATCGGGTGATCGAATATGGTTGCGGTAGCCTGCGGATCGGCGGGCATTTCGTCCGCTATTTGAACCGTGGCTGCTTCATGGGGCTGGATGTCATAAGCGGGTTCTATGAAATGGGGCAGACGATGCTCGGTCCGGAGTTGCTGCGCCAGAAAGCGCCGCAATTGGCTATCATCGAGAAGGCGGCTCTCGCGAATGCGGAAGCATTCAAAGCCGACCGTGTTTATAGCAATCTCGTCTGCGTGCACGTCCACCCTGACGAGACGCAGTATTACTTCGAAAATCTCGCGCGCCTGACACGTGAGCCGGGATCGCAGCTGATTTTCAACGCTGAAGTGTCGGACAAACCGCTCCGGTTTGAGTTCAATTGCTGGGCGTGGCCGCTTGAGTTCTATGAGGCTGCGCTTAAGGAGCTAAAGCTCGTGCGAACGCATGTCGGCAGGCCGCGCATCAAATCCGGCTGCGACGTACAATCGGTAGAATTCGAATTCCACCGCTGACCGGACTTAGTTGTTGTTCTTCTGCACGTGCGTGTCGCCATTCGGATCGACCACTGTCGTGCTGCCAGCCGGCGGATTGACGACAACGGTCTTTTCGGTTGTTCCGCAAGCCGCGAGAAAAAGCGGCACGAGCAAAATCGCTGCTTTGAGACGCATGAAAATCTCCCTGTCACGAGCTCCAACTAAGGAAACTCGTGACAGGGAGAAGTGTTCCGCGTGGGACTAATGGATGGCCTTGCTCGGTGCATGCTCGATGTCGAGTTCGTCGGGCGATGCCGCGAACTCCTTGCCATCGATGATCAGGCCGCTCTTGCCGGCGCCAACCGTGATCTTCGCGCCGTCGGCGATTTTGCCTTCCAGCAGAAGCTGGGCGAGCGGATCCTGCAGACGGCGCTGGATCACGCGCTTCAGCGGGCGCGCGCCGTAGACCGGATCGTAGCCGGCATTGGCGAGCCATTCGCGTGCCTTGGCATCGAGCGTGATCTCGATTTTGCGGTCGGCGAGCAGCTTGTCGAGCCGCGCGATCTGGATATCGACGATCTTGTCCATGTTCCCGCGTGTGAGGCGGTGGAACAGGATGATCTCATCCAGACGGTTCAGGAACTCGGGCCGGAAATGTCCGCGCACCGCCTGCATCACCTGCGCGCGCGCCTCGGGCGTCTCCCTGTCGCCGCTCAGGAATTCGGTGCCAAGGTTTGAAGTCAGGATGATGACTGTGTTCTTGAAATCCACGGTACGTCCCTGCCCGTCGGTCAGCCGCCCGTCATCGAGCACCTGCAGCAGCACGTTGAAGACATCGCTGTGCGCCTTCTCGACCTCGTCGAACAGGATCACCTGATACGGCCTGCGGCGCACGGCTTCGGTGAGCACGCCACCTTCCTCATAGCCCACATAGCCCGGCGGCGCGCCGATGAGGCGCGACACGGAATGTTTCTCCATGAACTCGCTCATATCGATGCGCACCATTGCCGTGTCGTCATCGAACAGGAATGACGCGAGCGCTTTGGTCAGTTCTGTCTTGCCGACGCCCGTCGGGCCGAGGAAGAGGAATGAGCCGATGGGCCGGTTCGGATCCTGTAAGCCCGCGCGCGAACGGCGCACGGCATTGGCGATCGCGCGCACGGCCTCGTTCTGGCCGACGACGCGGTTCTCCAGAGACGACTCCATATGCAGCAGCTTCGCGCGCTCGCCTTCGAGCATCTTGTCGACGGGGATGCCGGTCCAGCGCGACACGATCTGCGCGATGTTCTCCGGCGTCACCGCTTCGTTCACCAGCGCGGCCTTGTTCTTGTCGTCGATCTCCGTAATTTGCTTCTTGAGACCGGGGATCACGCCATAAGTAAGTTCGCCCGCCTTGGCGAAGTCACCGCGGCGTTGTGCGATCTCGACCTCTGCGCGGGCGCGGTCGAGTTGCTCCTTCAGGCTCTGCACGCTCTGAACCGATTTCTTGTCTTCCTGCCATTTGGCGGTGAGCGATCCCGATTGCTCTTCAAGCTCTGCCAGATCGTGCTCCAGTGTGCCGAGGCGATCTTGCGAAGCCTTGTCGCTTTCCTTCTTCAACGCCTCGCGCTCGATCTTGAGCTGCATGATACGGCGGTCGAGTTCGTCCAGCTTCTCGGGCTTGGAATCCACCTGCATGCGCAGCCGCGATCCCGCCTCGTCCATCAGGTCGATGGCCTTGTCAGGCAGGAAGCGGTCGGTGATGTAACGGTTTGAGAGCGTCGCCGCCGCCACGATTGCCGCATCTGTGATGCGCACACCGTGATGGACCTCGTATTTCTCCTTCAGGCCGCGCAGAATGGAGATCGTGTCTTCCACCGTCGGCTCGCTTACGAACACCGGCTGGAAACGCCGAGCCAGCGCCGCGTCCTTTTCGATGTATTTGCGATATTCGTTGAGCGTCGTCGCACCGACGCAATGGAGCTCGCCGCGCGCGAGCGCGGGCTTCAGAAGGTTGGACGCATCCATGGAACCCTCTGCAGCACCGGCGCCAACTAGCGTGTGTAGCTCGTCGATGAACAAAATGACCTTGCCGCTTGCACTCGTGACCTCGGTAAGGACAGCCTTGAGCCGCTCCTCGAATTCGCCGCGGAACTTTGCGCCGGCAATCAACGCGCCCATATCGAGCGCCATCAGCCGCTTGTCGCGCAGGCTCTCCGGCACGTCGCCATTGACGATGCGCAGCGCGAGGCCTTCGGCGATGGCGGTCTTGCCGACGCCAGGCTCGCCGATGAGCACCGGATTGTTCTTCGTGCGTCGCGACAGTACCTGGATGGTGCGGCGGATCTCTTCATCACGACCGATGACCGGATCGAGCTTGCCGTTTCGCGCCGCGTCGGTCAGATCGCGGGCGTATTTCTTGAGCGCGTCGTACTGGTTCTCCGCTGTCGCGCTGTCAGCTGTGCGGCCCTGACGTAAATCGGCAATCGCCTTGTTCAGGCTTTGCGCCGTGACGCCGGCATCCTTCAGGATACGCGCGCTGTCGCCAGACGACATCGCGAGCCCGAGCAACAGATATTCTGCGGTGACGAAGCTGTCGCCCGCCTTCTTTGCGATCTGCTCGGCATTGTCGAACAGCCGGGCAGCTTCTGGCGACAGGTAGACCTGCCCGGCACCCTTTCCTTCGACCTTCGGCATTTTGGCGAGCGCAAGTTCGACCTGATTGCGCACTTGCTCCGGCTTGCCGCCGGCGGCCGTGATCAGCCGCGCAGCCAGACCTTCGTCATCGTCGATGAGGACTTTGAGCAGATGTTCAGGCGTGAATTGTTGATGATTGGAGCGCAGCGCCAGCCCTTGGGCCGATTGCATGAATCCGCGCGCACGCTCAGTGAATTTCTCGACGTCCATATGTTCCTCTCAAGCCCCCGTCAGACTTCCATAAGGACCGCCCGACTGAGTCTCATTGATCTAGGATAAGGGCCCGATAGAGGCGCCCGTTCCCGCGGAACTTATGTGTGGTCGGCTTCGTCTGAACGCAAGGGGTAGGGGCGGAAAGCCTGAGACCGGCTATTCCGCATCGATTTCCTCGTCCTGCTGCGCACTTCCGTCGGCCAGCGAAAATGATGGACCGACAGGCTGCGGCGCACCCGGCAGATAAGGCTGCTCGCCGGAGCCATTGGGCTGGCGATATTGGCCGTTGCCGTTGCCATTCCCGTTCGGCTGCCCACTGTGCTGGAGCTGAGGCTGCTGGGCTTGCGGGTTGCTCTGGGCGTGTTGTGCCTGCTGCGCCTGGATGGCAGCCATGATGCGGAAGTAGTGCTCGGCGTGCTGGAGGTAGCTTTCCGCCATGACGCGGTCGCCCTGCGTGTTCGCATCCCGCGCAAGTTGGAGGTACTTCTCATAGACATGCGAAGCGGATCCGCGGACTTTGATCTCGGGACCGTTGGAATCATAAGTGCGGTTCGGGTTCAGATACCCGCCGTTGCTGTTATTTCCACTGCTGCTGTTGCCGCTGCTGTGGTTGCTGTGTGTCGGCGGCCTGCGGCCGCCTCTGCGTGAGCGTTTCACTAAAAGCCCCTCATCTGTCTAAAACCTCATATCCGAGCGTCCGGACCGTGGCTGGCAAGCGACGCGGACATTGCGCGTACTGCCGTAATGCTTCGGTTCGTCGTTCGCTTTGCGCAAGAAACGGCGCGTCCACCGCGCAACGCCACCAATCACTGCCGTTTTGTGTTCCGGCCGCCAGCGGGTTCTTGCATCCCCACGGGGCGGGAAACTAACGGCTCCGGAATGTACTTCCAACTGTTTTCTCAGTGTTTCTGGGTTCCATTTCCTAGTGTTCCACAACGACACAACGCCCGATTCCGGCCAAATCGTTGAGGATTTCCCGGATTCTGAGATTTTGTCCCTCAAAAAGGGCCGAAACATCTCGGCCTTGCCCCTGTCCGATCTCCAGAAAGGCTAGGCTGCCCGGCTTCACGAGTCGGGCTATGAGGGGCGCCAGGGACCGGTAGGCATCGAGCCCATCCACTCCCCCATCCAGCGCTGAGACGGGTTCGAACTTGCGAACTTCCGGCGCCAGGGTGGGGATGTCGCCCGATCGTACATAGGGAGGGTTGGATAGGATTACATCGGCCGAGACCGCAGGAACTTGCTCCCAATCACATTGTTCGATGCGGCAGCGTTCAGTGAGGCCGTGCCTTTCAATATTCAGCCTCGCCCATTGGAGTGAATCGGCGGATGCATCGACCGCGACGGCATGTGCATGGGGATATTCGCTCAGTGCAGCAATCGGAAGGCAGGCCGTGCCGGTGCCGAGGTCCCTAATTTCGAGCGCTGCGGATTTGTCGGGAAAGTATTTCAGCACTGCTTCGATCAGTGTTTCGGTTTCCGGGCGTGGAACGAGCACACCGGGACCGACATCGAAATCGAGACTCCAGAATTCCTTGTTGCCGGTGATGTAGGCGAGCGGTTCGCGCAGGATGCGGCGCGCAAGCATTTTGTCGAATTCGGCAAGTGCGTGCGGCGGCACAACGATAGATCCAATCAACGCATCGGGCCGCACTCTCATGGCATGCGCGAGCAGCAGCCGCGCGTCGAGGCGCGGGCTGTCGATACCGGCCATCGACAGGCGCAGCGCCGCGTCGCCGAGCAAGGCGCGCAGATCGCTCACGCCTCTCCGGCTTCCAGTTCGGCAAGACGCTCGGCCTGGTCGTGCGCCACCAGAGCGTCGACAATCTCGCCGAGATCGTCGCCCGAAATGACTCGGTCGAGCTTGTAGAGTGTCAGGTTGATGCGGTGATCGGTGACGCGGCCCTGCGGGAAATTATAGGTCCGGATGCGCTCGCTGCGGTCGCCAGAACCGACCATGCTCTTGCGCGCGCCGGCGCGGGCGGAATCCACGCGCTCCCGCTCGATCTCATAGAGCTTGGCTTTCAGCAGCTTCATCGCATGCGCCTTGTTCTTGTGCTGCGATTTCTCGGTCTGTTGCGCCACCGCAATGCCTGTGGGCAGATGGGTAATGCGCACTGCGCTCTCGGTCTTGTTGACGTGCTGGCCGCCCGCACCTTGTGCGCGATAGACGTCGATGCGCAGGTCCTTGTCGTTGATGACGATATCGACGTCTTCGGCCTCGGGCAGCACTGCGACGGTAGCTGCGGAAGTGTGGATGCGTCCGCTCGCTTCAGTCACCGGAACGCGCTGAACGCGGTGCACGCCGCTTTCGAATTTGAGTTTGGCGAAAACGCCGGTGCCGTTCACTTCTAGCGTTGCGTCCTTAATGCCGCCGAGATCGCTCTCGGTGCGGTCCATCACTTCGGTCTTCCAGCCCTGGAGCTGGCAGTAGCGCTGATACATTTCCAGCAGGTCTGCTGCGAACAGCGCCGCCTCGTCGCCGCCCGTGCCGGCACGGATTTCGACGATGGCCGATGAGTTGTCGGCAGCGTCCTTTGGCAGCAGCTTGATCTGAAGATCGCGTTCCAGTTCTGCGAAGCGGGTCTTCAGCTCGCCCCGCTCCTCTTCCGCCATCGCGCGCATGTCGGAATCGTTAGACGTATCGGCGATTAGCGCCTCCGCCTCTTGAAGCTGCTTCGCGGTTTCCTGATAGGCCTGCGCCGCGGCAATCACCGGCGCAAGCTCGGCATGCTCTTTGGAGAGCTTCACAAAGCTGTTCCCCGCGGTGCCGGACGACAGCTCCGCTTCGACCTGTTGAAAGCGATCGACCAGGCGTTCGATGGTGTGGGCGGGAATCATGGCGCGATCCTACCGCCCCTCGCGGAGAGGTGAAAAAGGTGCGGATGCATCGCTACTGCGCGGGTTCGAGGACTTTGCCGCGCTCGGCTTCGATTTCGGCGGCTTTCTTCTCGCAAAGCTCGACGACATGCTCGATGAGTTTCTCGTTGCCGAGTTTGTAGGCGGGCTTGCCGTTCAGATAGATCATGCCGCTGCCCTTGCCAGCGCCGCCGCCGGTGAAGGCCATGTCGGTTTCGCGCGCCTCACCAGGGCCGTTCACGACGCACCCGATGATCGATAGCGACATCGGCGTGGCGATGTGCTTCAGCCGCTCTTCCAGGATGCCGACCGTCTCGATGACGTTGAAGCCCTGCCGGGCGCAGGACGGGCACGAGACGATGTTCACGCCGCGATGGCGCAGGTTGAGCGATTTGAGGATGTCGAAGCCGACGCGGACCTCTTCCACCGGATCGGCGGACAGCGACACGCGGATCGTGTCGCCGATGCCGCTCCACAGCAGCATACCCATGCCGATCGAGGACTTGACCGTGCCGGAGATCATGCCACCGGCTTCGGTAATGCCTACATGCAGCGGGCAGTCGATCGCGTCCGCGAGCGCCTGATAGGCCGCGACGGCGAGGAACGGATCGGAGGCCTTCACCGAGATTTTGTATTCGTGGAAATCGTTGTCATCGAGGATGCGCGCGTGGTTGAGCGCGCTCTCGACCATCGCCTCCGGGCACGGCTCGCCATACTTCTCCAGAAGATCGGACTCCAGCGACCCGGCATTGACGCCGATGCGCATCGAGCAGCCGTGATCCTTAGCGGCCTGCACGACTTCCTTCACGCGCTGTGCGCTTCCGATGTTGCCGGGATTGATGCGTAGGCACGCAGCGCCGCCGACGGCGGCTTCGATTGCACGCTTGTAGTGGAAGTGGATATCGGCAACGACTGGGATGTTGGAGGCACGGGTGATGGCCTTCATCGCCTTGGTCGCGTCTTCGTCTGGGCACGACACGCGCACGATGTCGGCGCCGGCTTCTTCGATTTTGCGGATCTGGTCGATGGTCGCGCGTGCGTCGCCCGTGATCGTGTTCGTCATCGTCTGCACCGTGATCGGCGCGTCGCCGCCGACCGGAACCTTGCCGACCATGATCTGGCGGGATTTGCGGCGATGAATATCGCGATAGGCTCTGACGCTCATGATACTTACCCGGGATGTCCATTGTAGCGGTCGGCGATGGCCTGCGGATCCAGTGACAAAGATTCGCCAATCTGGCCCTTCTTGCCTGCGGTCCCCATCACCGTGCCGTCGAGTTCCACCTGGATCGCACCGGCATCCGCTGTGGTCAACGTCATGCCGACGAGATCAGGCACCAAATAGCTGTCGCCGGTATTTAGCGTGCGATTGATATAGGTCCTGCCGTCTGCTCCTTGCACCAGAATGCGCGTCGGCTCTTTGAGGCGGATGACCACACGTGAATTGCGATTGAGCTGGCCGTAGACATGGCCTTGCGGGATCGCGGCTTCCTGCTGTTGCGGCGGTGTCGTCTGATCGGGCGCTGGTGTTATTGTTGTAGGCGTTGCGGTCTGCAGCGGTGCCTCAACGGGTTTCGGCGACAGCTTCTTCGCGACAACAGGTTTCGGCGCGTATTGCGCCGGCACAGGAGCGACGGGCGGCGACAGCATTTTATCCGCCGCCGGCATGAACAAATGATAAGCGCCGTACACGAACAGCAGCAGCACGACGCCGGCAATGATCTTCCAGCCTTGTGGAAGTCTGCGATGATCGTCTTCGTCGATCACGGTGATCGTCGGGATTGCGTCGTCGGTGCGTCCGGCGATCTGCGACTTGAAGCGTTCTACGGTTTGCGCGGCATCGAGGCCGAGATAGTCGGCATAGGTACGTACAAAGCCGACGGCGTAAGTTCGTCCGGGCAGCAATTCGATACGATCTTCTTCCAGCGCTTCGAGATGGTCCTTGCGGATTTTCAGTGCCTTGGAAACGGTCGCAAGATCGTCGCCGCGGCGCTGACGCGCTGCGCGTAGGTCCTGCCCGACTGTCTCCAGCGGGGAATCCAAATCCCCCGAAATTTCACGCAGATGGATACGGCGAGTCTTCTGACCGCCGCCTTCTTCAACTGTCAGATGGGTAACCTTCGTCATGCCTCGGCCGTATTGCGCGCCCCGTGCCGCACTGCAGTATCTAACGCGAAGACCCCCGCTTAGACAATTGGAATCCTTAAAGATTGCTATTTGATGGCAATCCCGCGTTCGGCCGCGAATGCCGCAAGTCTGGTGCGCAAACTGCCATCCGTACGGCCACAAAGTTTGTCCACGAACTGCGACACTTCCCGCAAATCGAGGCTTTGAATCATCATCTTAACCGGCCCGATATTGGCGGGTTGCATGGAGAGGGTCCGAAGGCCGAGCCCGATCAGCGCCATGGCGTCCAAGGGACGGCCAGCCATCTCTCCGCACAGTGACAGATCGCCTGCCGATTCGCTGGCACTCTGCACGATCAACCGGATCAGAGTCAGCGTCGGCGGGTTCAGCGTGTCGTAGCGCCGGGACACGCGCGGATTGGTGCGGTCGACCGCGAAAACGAACTGCAGCAAATCGTTCGAACCGATGGAGACGAAATCGGCACTGCGCATGATCTGTGGCAGCATAAACGCGAGCGCGGGCACCTCGAGCATGGCGCCGACGCGAACCTGCTTCGGCTGCGGCAAGGAGAGCAACCGTGCGCGCTCAATCTCGCGGTCGATCAGCGCGCGCGCCGCGTTGAACTCTGCGACATCGCTGATCAGCGGTAATAACACGTTGAGGACGCGGCCCGCCGCGGCCTGCATCAGTGCACGCGTCTGATAGCGAAGCAGTGCCGGGCGATCGAGCGCGATGCGGATCGCGCGCCAGCCGAGCGCAGGATTTTCTTCACGCTCCCAGCGTGCATAGGGTAGCACCTTGTCGCCGCCGAGATCGAGTGTGCGAAAGATGACGGGCTTGTCGCCGGCAGCGTCGAGAATGCTTTTGTAGAACGCCATCTGATCGGCAAGGCGCGGCATCGTTTCGCCGATCATGAACTGCAGCTCGGTGCGGAACAGGCCGATCCCGTCGGCGCCGGATTCCTTCAGATGCTCCATGTCGAGCATCAGGCCGGCATTCATCATCAGCTTGATGTGCACGCCGTCCTTGGTGACGGCCGGCGTGTCGCGGATCGCGGCGAAATGCGCGACACGGTTCGCGCGCAAGGTCCGCTTCGCCTCGAACGACTTGATGACGCTGTGTTGGGGGCGAAGATGCACTTCGCCACCCTCGCCGTCGACGACGATTGCATCGCCGGTGCGTGCCGCATCGCCGACTCCGTGAACCGATCCGACCATGGCCAATCCCATGGAGCGTGCGACGATGGCCACATGAGAGGTCGCTGCCGCGTCTTCCAGAACCAGCCCAACAAGCTTGTCACGGCCGTAATCCAGCAGTTCCGCCGGGCCCATGGCGCGCGCGAGTATTACGGCCTGTTCCGGCAGATCAAGTGCTGCGTCGTGTTTGCCATTACCACTGAGATGGCGCAGCAATCTTCGTGCGAGATCGTCGAGATCGTGCGCACGCTCGCGCAACACCGGATCGTTGAAGCGCTGCACGCGCAGGCGCATGTCATCCTGCACGCGCTCGACGCCCGCTTCGGCGGTCAGACCGGTGCGCACGGCATCGCGCATGCGCTGGCGCCAGCCCTGATCGTAGGCAAACAGGCGATAAGCCTCGATGACTTCGCGCCCCTCGCCCGTCAGGTCGAGTTCGCTCGAATCGAGCATCAGGTCGACCGACACACGTAGCTTCGTGATGGCCTCTTCGAGGCGCTTGAGTTCTTCCTGCGGATTGTCGGCGATCATGCGTTCGACCTTCACGCGCGGCTCGTGCAGCACAACACGCCCGACCGCGACGCCTTCCGACAACCCTTCACCGCTGAACATCAGTGGCCGGTCGATGCGCAGTTCCGGCTCGTCGAGTTCCGATACGTCGAACAGGCCGCCCTGCGCGACGACCTCCGCGAGAACCATCGCGACGGTCTGCAATGCTTCGACTTCCTCTTCGGCGTAGAGAACGGCGGCCCGGTTCTGCACTGTCAATACGCCAAACATCTGTCCGCCGCGCACGATCGGCACGCCGAGAAAAGATTTATAGGGGTCCTCACCTGTCTCGGGGCGATAGGAGAAGTGCGGATCGGACGGCGCGTCGCTGAGATTGACGGCTTCCGCGGTCGCGGCGACGAGACCCACGAGGCCCTCGCCTTCCTTCATGCGGGTGTTGTGGACAGCGGCTCGGTTCAATCCTTCGGTCGCGAAGAGTTCAAGTGACTTGCCGGCACGGCGCAGATAGATCGAACAGACTTCGGCAACCATGTTGGTCGCGATCAGGGACACGAGCTTGTCGAGTCGCGACTGCGCGCTGCCCGTCTCCGCCATGATCTCGCGGAGGCGGCGTAGAAGGATACGCGGTCCGCCCGCGACCATCAGGCTGGCCTCATGCGACGTCCAGTTCATAGGCCGAATGCAGCGCGCGCACGGCGAGTTCGACGTATTCCTCGCCGATCAGCACGCTGACCTTGATCTCGGAGGTCGAGATCACCTGGATGTTGATGCCCTTCTCCGAAAGGGTCTGAAACATGGTCTGCGCGACACCGGGATGCGCACGCATGCCGATTCCGACGATCGACACCTTCGCGACATTGCCGTCGGACGTGATATCCCGGTAACCGATAGAGACGCCGGCCTTCTCAATGATCGAAAGCGCAGATGCGAGGTCGCCGCGCGAAACTGTAAACGTCAGGTCCGTTTTGCGACCGTCTTCCGACACGTTCTGCACGATCATGTCGATATTAACGCCTGCGGCCGCGAGCGGTCCGAAGATTGCGGCGGCGATGCCGGGACGGTCCGGGATCTTGTGCAGCGTGATCTTCGCTTCGTCGCGCGAATAGGCGATGCCGGTGACAGGTTTCTTTTCCACAATATCTTCCTCGTCGCAGACAAGCGTGCCGCCGGCCTCAGGATCGAATGTCGAGAGAACGCGAACAGGCACGCGATGGAGCATGGCAATTTCAACGGACCGGGTCTGGAGCACCTTTGCTCCCAATGACGCGAGTTCGAGCATTTCTTCGTAGGAGATTTTCTCCATGCGCCGCGCTTTCGGCACGATGCGCGGATCGGTCGTGTAGACGCCGTCGACGTCCGTGTAGATGTCGCAGCGATCGGCTTTCAGCGCGGCAGCCACTGCCACCGCGCTGGTATCGCCGCCGCCGCGGCCGATGGTCGTGATGCGATTATCCGGCGCGATGCCCTGAAAGCCCGCCACGACTGCCGTCTCTCCATTCGCCAGGCGTTTGTTCAATTCGCTCGGATCGATGCCTTCAATGCGCGCCGATGCGTGGACGGACGACGTTCGCACCGGAATCTGCCAGCCCATCCAGGAACGCGCGGTCACGCCGATGGCCTGAAGCGCAATCGCCATGAGGCCGGCCGAGACCTGCTCACCTGACGCCACGACCACGTCGTATTCCCGCGCATCGTGCATCGGCGAAAGCTCGCGCGTCCAGGCGACCAGCTTGTTGGTCTCGCCTGCCATGGCGGAAACGGTCACGGCGACCTGATTGCCGCGATCGACCTCCCGCTTCACCAGCGTGGCCACGTGGCGGATGCGGTCGATATTGGCGACCGACGTTCCACCGAATTTCATGACGATCTTGGACATTCGTTTGCGCACTCAGCCTCTTGAGGCCATACATAGACGGCAGGTGGCCCCTGCTCAACGCCGAAACGTGCCCATGACCGAAACCTCATCCATAGACGCCGCCGAGGTCGCGAAGTTCTCCGCGATTGCGGACGAGTGGTGGGATCCGACGGGCAAATTCGCTCCGCTGCACAAGTTCAATCCCGTCCGGCTTGGCTTCATTCGCGACTTGGCCGCGGGCCATTTCGGCCGCGATTCGAGGTCGCTTGTGCCGTTCGATGGGTTGTCGCTGCTCGATATCGGATGTGGCGGGGGGTTGCTAAGCGAGCCGATGGCGCGGTTGGGCTTCAAGGTTCTTGGCGCCGACGCGTCGGAGCGAAACGTCAAGACTGCTGCTACCCATGCGACGGCGACCGGCGTGCCGGTCAGCTATCGCGCCACCACAGCAGAAGCACTCGCGGATGAAATCCTCACCTTCGACGTCGTTCTGAATATGGAGGTGGTCGAGCACGTCGCCGACCTGCCTGGCTATCTCGCGTCTTGCGCCAAACTCGTCAAGCCAGGCGGGCTGATGTTTGTTGCAACGCTCAACAAGACACTCAAGTCGCTCGCACTCGCCAAGATCGGTGCCGAATACATTCTCGGCTGGCTGCCGCGCGGCACGCATGACTGGAGCCGCTTCGTCGAACCGGCGAAGCTTCGCGTGATGCTGGAAGAGACCGGACTCGAAGTAATAAAAGAACAGGGAGTCGCCTTCGACCCCGTATCCTGGAACTGGACGCTCTCGTCCGATATGGACGTGAACTACATGCTGGTTGCTGCGCGCTGAATTCTGGCGGTCGCAAAAAATCAGTTCGCTGCTTCGTCCAAATCCGGTGGAAGTGGCGCGACATCGACGCCCTCTTCGACGAGTTCGATTGCTTCTTTGATCGTCGTTTCGCCGTAGATCGGTCGCTCCTCCGTCTCGCCATAATGAATCTTGCGCGCCTCTTCGGCGAATTTTGTGCCCACGTTCTCTGCGGTTTCGAGAACTTGTCTGCGAAGTCCTGTCATAAATTGGCGCATCTTGCGCATCTCTTCGGGCGCAGAGATGCTTTCTTTTTTTGTGCCGGAGACAGCCGGCGCCATGATGGCCTTTCCCACTTTCTTGGAATTGCAGATTGGGCATAAGAGCTTGCCGCCTGCTGCCTGCTCGTCGAAGGCAGAACTGTCCTTGAACCAGCCTTCAAACTCGTGGCTGTTCTTGCAGTGCAGATTGTAGACGATCATGGACCCTCGAAGGCGCGGTCGTGGCGGAGATTGGGCACCTGCCCTCTCGCCGCCTCTACCAGAGCCGGATCGATATCCGCAACAATCACGCCGGGCTCGGTCCCGGCTTCTGCGATGATCTCGCCCCAGGGCGCTATGATCAATGAATGGCCATAGGTTTGGCGTCCGTTCGCGTGCGCGCCGCCTTGTGCGGGCGCGATCACAAATGCGCCGTTCTCGATGGCGCGTGCGCGCAAAAGCACGTGCCAATGCGCTTTGCCTGTCGTCTCCGTGAACGCTGATGGCACGGTGAGCAGGAATGCGCCCTTCTGTGCAAGCGTGCGATAGATCTGCGGGAAGCGCAGATCGTAGCAGATGCTGAGTCCCGCCTTACCCCATGGCAGATCGGTAAGCACAGCGCGCGAACCGCCGGCGACAGTGTTGGACTCGCGATAGGTCTCGCCCGACGGCAGATCGACATCGAACATGTGGATTTTGTCGTAGCGCGCTTTGATAGCGCCACTGGGCCCTATCAGGAAGGACCGGTTCGCGGTCTTCGTATTGCTAACCTTGATCGCGAGCGATCCGATTAGTAGCCATACACCGAGCTCTTTCGCGAGCGCCGTGAACGCCGGCAACGCCGGATCGCGATCTTCCGCAAAACTTCGCTCAAGCTTCGCGCCGCCGTCCGGCGCCATGAGCGTCGTGTTCTCCGGTGTCGCGATGAACTGCGCACCTTTGGCTTTCGCTTCGCGGATGAGATCGGATGTGACGCGGATGTTCTCCGCGACGTCATCCGAAGATCGCAATTGAACGCAGGCCGCGCGAAAGGCGCCGGTCATTCCGCTAGCAGAGGATCGAGTTCGCCGGCACGTTCGAGGTCATAGAGATCGTCGCAACCGCCGACATGTTTGTCGCCGATGAATATCTGCGGAACTGTGCGGCGACCGTGCGCTTTTGTTTCCATTTCAGAACGCGCATCGCAATCCATGAACACGTCGATCTCTTCGACCTCTGCGCCCTTTTTCTTCAGGAGCGATTTCGCGCGCACACAGTACGGGCAAATGGGTGTCGTGTAGATGCGGACTTTGGACATACGCAGCACTCGATGGAATCGCGGCCCCAACCCTAGTGTGACAGTTATATAATACCGGTTACGGGCCGGACAACGCGTGCCAGTGCCAAAACATGCACTTTCACGGCGCCTGCGCGCTTCAGGACACGGGCGCAAGCGTCGGCGGTGGCTCCGGTCGTCAGCACATCGTCGATCAGGAGCACCCTTCGGCCGCGGATTGCCGCTTGGTAAGAATCCGGAACCTGAAAAGCTCCGCGCATGTTGCGCCGCCTTGCCTTGGCGGATGGCATAGCGCCCTGACTTGGGGTGGCGCGGACGCGTTGGAGAGCCCGTGGCTCAACCGGCTTTTCCGTCCTTTTCCCAAGCGCCCGCGAGAGTTCGGCAGCCTGGTTGTAGCGGCGGGTCCAGAGCCTGCCCGAATGCAAAGGCACCGGAACGATCAGGTCGGCGTCGCCGAGAAGTGGTTGGCCTATCCGGTAGAGCCATCGTGCGAAGCCGGGCACAAGGTCGAGACGATCTCCGTGCTTGAACGCGAGGATCGGGCCTCGGCTCTTCTCGTCGTAGCGCATGACGGCGCGGGCGCGATCGAACGATGGCGGATCGGCGATGCAGGCCGCACAAAGTGTCTCTTCGCCGGGGTCTAGATCGAATGGCAATCCACAGCAATGGCATGCCGGCCCGTCGAGGAAATCGATGCTTTGCCAGCAGGCGGCGCACAGGCTGCCCGGCTCGGCGACCTGTGCACGGCAGGCGATGCAGAGTGGCGGAGAAAAAAGATTGAGCGCACTCCGCCCGATTCGCCGCCAATGCGTTTTCAACGCTGCCACCATAGGCGCTAGTCTAGCCCAATGAACGCCGGCCCGCCTCTTCTCTTCGATGCCGTCGCTGTGGCACGTCACCGCCAGCGGGCGGCCCATATGAGCGGCGATGCGTTTCTCCTCGAAGAAGTCTGCGGCGGGCTAACGGAGCGGCTCGCCGCCGTGAACCGCAAGTTCGAACACGGTGCGAATATCGAAGGCCGTGCCAGGCTTCTCGCCGGGGCCGGCCGCTGGGAGACGGCAGTGCCTGCTGCGCATGACGCGCTCAATCTCGCGGCGGAGAATTTCGATCTGGTTGTCAGCGCGCTGTCGCTGCATCTGGTCAACGACCTGCCGGGTGTCCTCGCCCAGGTCGGGCGCGCGCTCAAGCCAGACGGATTGTTTCTCGCGGCGCTGTTCGGCGGCGACACGCTCTTCGAACTGCGGGATTCATTCGCAGCCGCCGAATTTGAAACCACCGGTGGCGTCAGCCCGCGCGTCGCGCCGTTTGCCGATGTACGCGATCTCGGTGGATTGCTTCAGCGCGCAGGCTTCGCGTTGCCGGTCGCGGATGTGGAACGAACGACAGTGCTCTATCGCAAGTTCAGCGATCTTGCGCGCGACCTGCGTGTGCATGGCGAAACAAACGCGCTTGTCGAACGCAGCCGCAAGCCGCTGTCACGGGCGACGCTGGCTGCGATGCTAGCGCATTATCAAGCCCGCCACGCCGATGTGGATGGGCGGATTCGCGCGACCTTTGATGTTGTATATCTGACGGGCTGGGCGCCGCATTCCAGTCAACAGAAACCCTTAAAGCCCGGCAGCGCGACGACGCGGCTGGCCGACGCGTTGGGAACGTCTGAACACCAAGTCGGACGCGACTAGCCGCCGAACTTGATCGCTTGGAAGAAGCCGCTCAGCGTGGTGCCGATCATGCTCATAGAGGTCAAAATGCCGATGGTGATGATCGTTGTGATCAATGCATATTCAATCGCCGTTGCCCCGCCTACGTCTTTTGCGAAACGCTTCACAAAAGGTCCCGCAGCATCGGAACAAGCGGCAAGTCGGCGGGCGGCATTGGATACGAGCCCATATCCCTCGGCCTGACCCACTTGAGCGTTGTGTGTTCCAGCGGCTGCGGCGTGCCTTCCCATCGGCGGCACACATACAGCGGCATCAGCAGATGGAATTCCGGATAGATATGAGAAGCGAAAGTGAACGGCGCCAGACAAGCTGCTTTCACCGCTATGCCGAGTTCCTCGCGGAGCTCCCGGATCAGAGAGTCTTCCGGAGCTTCTCCGACTTCGACCTTCCCGCCTGGGAATTCCCATAGCCCACCCATGTTTTTGCCCGGCGCCCGTTGCGCGATCAGCACGCGCCCGTCCGGGTCGATGAGCGCGCATGCGACAACCAACATTAAGCGCGGTTCCATGAACGCGTCTCCATGTTTGGCGGGCTAGCCCTAAGTCGGAGTTAAAGAATTAGGAACGATACGATCCATTGATATCGATGTAACCGTGGGTCAGGTCGCAGGTCCACACCCGCGCCCGCCCCTTTCCCTGTCCGATATCGACAGCGATCTCGACGTTGCGCCCAGAGACAGCCTTTGTTGCGGCACCCTCATTGTACTTAAGCGCGCGTTCACCCTTTTCGGCGACCACCTGGTTGCCGAAGGATATCTTTAGCGTGTCGCGATCCGCAGCCTCCCCGCTTTTGCCGACTGCCATGACGATACGGCCCCAGTTAGCATCCGCGCCGGCGATGGCGGTTTTGACCAACGGCGAGTTGGCGATCGAAAGCGCGATGCGTTTGGCGGCAACGTCATTCTGCGCGCCGGTGACGTCGATGCGGATCAGTTTCTGTGCGCCCTCGCCGTCGCGCACGACCTGAAGCGCCAGATCGAGCAGCACATCGCCCAGTTTCCGGCGGAATTCGGTGAGGCGCTTGTCGTTCGCTTTGAGAACGGCAGCATGCTTGCTGCCTTTGCCAGTCGCGAACAGCAAAAGCGTGTCGCTCGTGGACGTGTCGCTGTCGACGGTGATCGCGTTGAACGAGCGCTCCACGCCGCTCGACAACAATTCCTGCAGCACAGATGCCGGAAGCGACGCGTCGGTGAACACAAAGGATAACATCGTCGCCATGTCCGGCGCGATCATGCCCGAGCCTTTGGCGATACCATTGATGGTGACCTTGCGGCCGTCGATCTCGGCAGTCGCCGTTGCAAGCTTCGGAAATGTGTCGGTGGTCATGATCGCTTCGGCAGCGTCGCGCCAGGCGCCGGCGGAACCTGCCTCGACCAGACCCGCCAGTACGCGCGTGATCTTGTTTGCGGGAAGAGGCTCGCCGATCACGCCGGTCGAAGCGAGGAAGACATCCTGTGCGCGGCATCCTATGGCGGCCGCGGCCGAGTCCGCGACCAGACGTGCGCTTTCATAGCCGGCCTTGCCGGTGAAGGCATTGGCATTGCCGCTGTTCACGACCAGCGCACGGGCGCTTCCGGATTTGACCTGCGTCTTGCACCAATCTACAGGCGCGGATGAAGTTTTGGATTTGGTAAAGACCCCGCCGACCTGAGTTCCCGGCGCCAAAACGGCGACCAGTACGTCTGTACGGTCCTTGTAGCGGACGCCGGCGGCCCCGGTCGCAAGCCGGACGCCGGCCAAAGGTGGCAGCTTGGCAAAGGACTTCGGAGCGAGTGGAGAAACCGGATGGGCAGCCTTTGCGGCAACCTTTCCGGCCTTAACGGGTTTCTGAGCCATGTCAGCCCTCTGAACAGGAGCGGATTTGGCCGTAATTGGCTGAATTGACAAGGGGGTGGCTGGTTCTTATCTCTCCCGCACGGCTGCCAGCTGGTTTTGCCGGCCGGCCGGCCGTTTCAGGCCCTATTCGAGGATTTCATGCTGGGTTTCAGCGCGATTGCACAACGATTCTTCGGCTCCTCGAACGACCGGAGGATCCGGCCTTTGATGAACCGGGTGCCGGAGATCAATGTCCTCGAAGACCGCTTCGTGGCGATGTCCGATGATGAACTGAAATCCATGACGCCCGCGTTCAAGGAGCGGCTGGCGAAAGGCGAGACGCTTGAAGACCTCCTTCCGGAGGCATTCGCGGTCGTCCGTGAAGCTGCGAAGCGTACCCTGGGCCAGCGGCATTTCGACGTGCAGCTCGTCGGCGGCATGGTTCTGCACTACGGCAACATCGCCGAGATGAAGACCGGCGAAGGCAAGACGCTAGTGGCCACCCTGCCCGTCTATCTGAACGCGCTCGCCGGCGAAGGCGTGCACGTCGTCACGGTGAACGACTACCTCGCCAGCCGCGATGCGAACTGGATGGGTCAGGTCTACCGCTTCCTCGGTCTCACGGTCGGTTGCATCGTCCACGGTCTCAGTGATGAGCAGCGCCGCGAGAATTACGCCTGCGACGTGACGTACGGTACGAACAACGAATTCGGCTTCGATTATCTGCGCGACAACATGAAGTACTCGATCGCGACGATGGTTCAGCGCGGTCACTCATTCGCCATCGTCGATGAAGTGGACTCGATCCTCGTCGATGAAGCGCGCACGCCGCTGATCATTTCCGGTCCGACAGAGGACCGCACCGAACTGTACCGAAAGGTTGATGCGCTCATTCCCGCGCTGAAAGCGCCGACAAAGTCGGGCAAGGAGGCGACGGTCGAGCAGAAGGGAGATTACGAACTCGATGAGAAGCAGCGCCAGGTCACGCTGACCGAAGCCGGTAATGAGCACGTGGTGCACTTGCTGCGCGAAGCCGGTCTGCTGGAGAGCGGCGATCTCTACGACATAGAGAACATCGGCACCGTCCATCACGTGAATCAGGCGCTGAAGGCGCACAAGCTGTTCCAGAAGGACAAGGACTACATCGTCAAGAACGGCAAAGTCGTCATCATCGACGAGTTCACCGGACGCATGATGGAAGGCCGCCGCTATTCGGAAGGCCTTCATCAGGCTCTCGAGGCCAAGGAAGGTGTCGACGTCGAGCCCGAGAACGTGACGCTCGCCTCGATCACCTTCCAGAACTACTTCCGCCTTTACGACAAGCTAGCAGGCATGACCGGAACAGCGCTGACTGAAGCGGCGGAGTTCATGGACATCTACAAGCTGGATGTTCTTGAAGTCCCGACCAACGTGCCGGTGCTGCGCAAGGACTATGACGACGAAGTTTATCGCACTTCCGAAGAGAAAAACGACGCGATCATCGCGCTGATCGAGGATTGCAAGAAGCGCGGTCAGCCGATCTTGGTTGGTACTACGTCGATCGAGAAGTCGGAGCAGCTCTCTGAGCTCCTCAAGAAGCGTAAGATCGTGCACAACGTTCTAAACGCGCGTTATCACGAACAGGAAGCCGTTATCGTCGCGCAGGCTGGTGTTTCAGGCGCCGTCACCATCGCCACCAACATGGCAGGCCGTGGCACCGACATTCAGCTCGGCGGCAATTTCGACATGCGCGTCAACAACGAGCTCGGCGGCGAACTCGATGAAGCCGTGCGTGCGCGCCGTTCCGACGAGATACGTGCTGAAATCGCGGCCGACAAGCAGAAGGCACTTGCAGCCGGTGGTCTCTACGTCGTGGGTACGGAGCGCCACGAGAGCCGTCGTATCGACAATCAGCTGCGGGGCCGTTCGGGCCGTCAGGGCGATCCGGGCGCGTCGAAGTTTTTCCTCGGCCTGCAAGACGATCTGATGCGCATCTTCGGTTCAGAGCGCATGGATTCGATCCTCACGCGCCTTGGCCTCGAGCAAGGCGAAGCGATAACCCATCCATGGGTGAACAAGGCGCTCGAGAAAGCGCAACAGAAGGTCGAAGCGCGCAACTTCGAGCAGCGCAAGCACATCCTGAAATACGACAACGTGCTGAACGATCAGCGCAAGGTGATTTTCGAGCAGCGCAAAGAGATCATGTCCGCCGAAGAAGTGAGCGGCGAGATCGGTCAGATGCGCGAGGAAGTCGTCGAGGATCTGGTCGCACGCCACATCCCCGAGAAGGCCTATGCCGAGCAATGGGACGCGGCGGGTCTGCATGAGGAAGTCTTCAAGACCTTCGGTATCGATCTTCCGATCGTCGATTGGACCAAGGAAGAAGGCATCGCCGACGAGGAAGTGCGGGAGCGTATCCAAAAGGCCGTCGAAACGCGTGCTGCCGAGCGGACCGCGAATTTCGGTCCGGAGATCACGCGCTATGCCGAAAAAGCGATTCTGCTTCAGACGCTCGACCACAATTGGCGCGAACACATCGTCAATCTCGACCATCTGCGCCAGTATGTCGGCCTGCGCGGTATCGGCCAGCGCGATCCGCTGATCGAATACAAGAGCGAAGCGTTTGAACTGTTCGAGGCTCTCCTCAGCAAGCTGCGGTTCGATGTCGTCACGCAACTCATGCATATCCAGATCAGCGTAGAGCCGCCGCCAGACTTGGCTCAGCGGCAGCTGCCGCAGATGCAGGCGTCGCACATCAATCCGCTCACGGGCGAGGATGAGATGGCGTCGGTGGCGTTCGACGCGAACGCACAGGGCATGCGCGACCTGCCGGTGGATCCGAATAACCCGCAGACTTGGGGCAAAGTGCAGCGCAACGCGGCCTGCCCATGTGGATCTGGGCGCAAGTTCAAGCACTGCCACGGGGCGCTGGTCTGACCTCAGCCCTTTGCAAAAAATTACATTTTTGTTAGGTTCTGCACGCGGTTAGGGCCGCGGACGCGTAGGGAACGCTCGCGTCCTTAGGGGCAACACTCAGAGAGGATTTCAAATGCGTATTTCGAGTTCGCTGAAGCTTACGGCTGTGCTTGGCCTAGCGTTGGCGGTCGCGACACCGACTTTTGCCGAGTCCATTCGCGCCAAGACAGAGCGCAAGGAATCTGACATCCCGAATTGCGGGCGCAACCTCGGCACCATCGCGATCCGTGAGCCGGACCACAATTGGTGGACAGATCTCAACCTCGCGTCGCCGGAAGTGCTCTTGAAGGTCTTCGTGCGCAAATCCGGCTGCTTCACGCTGGTCGACCGGGGCAAGGGTTTTGAGATGGCTCAGCAGGAGCGCGCGCTTGCGTCAGGGGGCTCTTTGCAGCAGGGCTCGAACCTCGGCGCAGGCCAAGTGAAGGCGGCGGATTACATTCTCGTCCCCGATATCGCGTCAAAGAACGCGGACTCGAGTGGCACGAATATCGGCGGCATCCTCGGCGGCTTCGTCGGTGGCGGCGCGGGCATGTTGCTCTCGCACATCTCGATCAGCAGCAAGACGGCTGACGTTGTGTTGTCGGTCGTGAACGTCCGCACCAGCGAAGATGGTCCCATCGAACAGGGCCATGGCTCGAAGACGGATGTCGGCTTCGGTGTCGGCGGCGGCTGGGGCAACTGGGGCGGCTTTGGTGGGGCTGCGGTGTCGAGCTACACCAACACCGATATCGGTCAGGTCGTGACGCTCGCCTACATCGACGCTTACACCAAGCTCGTGAACGACATGGGCGGTATGCCAACGGCGGCCGAGGGTGGTGCATCCGCGCAGGCGCCTGGGCAGGCCGTCAACATGACGCGCGCCGGCCGCATGTACACGAGCGCTTCACCCGACAGCAAAGTCGTGCGCAGCCTCAGCGCCGGCATGATGCTTTATCCAACCGGCAACAAGGATGGCGCGATGTGGGAAGTAAAGGACGAACTCGGCAATCAGGGCTGGGTGTCGTCGATGAGCTTCGAACTCGCGAAGTAATCTTCCGCCGCGGAATGCGTGCAAGGGGGCCGGGTGGCCCCCTTTTCGTTTGTGGCCGCGCGACGCAACATGCGCGTTGCTCAGGAGATCACCATGACGGACATCAAGCCCTTCAAGATCGACGTGCCGGAAGCGATGCTCGATGGTATCTGCGCCAAGGTGCGCGCGTATGAATGGCATGAGATGCCGCGCGGTTCGGGGCTTGAGAATTCGTGGGCTTACGGCGCCAATCTCGATTACATGAACGCGCTGTGCGCCTATTGGGCCGATGGCTACGACTGGCGCAAATGGGAAGCCGAACTCAATCGCTTTCCGCAATTCACCGCGCGCGTCGAGGACATCGACATCCATTTCTATCGTGTGGACGGAAATGGTCCGCCGCTGATCCTCAGCCATGGCTGGCCGGGATCGGTGTTCGAATTCCTGCATATCATCGAGAAGCTGGCGAAGGATTTCACGGTCATCGTGCCTTCCCTGCCCGGCTATGGATTTTCGGGAAAGCCACAACGTCCTATCAGCCCACGCACCGTTGCGCGCCTGTTCGATTCGCTGATGACCGATGTGCTGAACCTTCCGAACTACATCGCGCAGGGCGGCGATTGGGGTAGCGCGATCTCCGGCTGGATGGCCTACGAAGGCAAGGGCTGCCGCGCGGCGCATCTCAACATGTTCGGTTGGCGCTCGCCCGGCGTCGGCCCTGAGACCAAGGAAGAAATGGACTACGTTCAGCGCGCGATGCAGTTGTTCGAAATGGAGGGCGCATATTTCCGCGAACACACGACCAAGCCGCAGACACTGTCCTACGGCATGATGGATTCGCCCGTCGGCACCTGCGCCTGGATCGTCGAGAAATTCCACGGCTGGTCGGACATCCGCAAAGGGTTCGAGAACGTCTATACGAAGGACCAACTGCTCACGAATGTTATGATCTATCTCGTGACGCGCACCTTCAACACGGCGACATGGCTCTATCGTGGTCTCGCGGAAGACTTTAGCGGAGTGCCGGTGCCGCTGAAGGCGCGGATCGAAAAGCCCGTCGGCGTCGCGGCATTTCCCATCGATCTGATACCATTCCCACCGCGCTCACTCGCCGAGCGCCACATGAACGTGACGCATTGGACCGATTTTGCGGAAGGCGGTCACTTCGCGGCCCTGGAGCGCGGCGACGATCTCGTGGCCGATATCGGGAAGTTCACAAACTCGCTACGCTAAACGAGATTGCGCCCCATCGCCAGGAATTTCTCGCGGCGCTGGCGGCGCAAATCTTCACCGGACACCGATGACATTTCGGCGAGCGCTTTCGCGATCTGCTCGCCGGCATTCATGATCGCTTCCTGTGGAGCGCGATGTGCGCCGCCGACGGGTTCCGGCACGATGCCGTCGATGATCTTGAGATCGAGCAGATCCTGCGCGGTAATCTTGAGTGCGGTCGCTGCGTCCTGCGCCTTGTCGGCGTTGCGCCACAGGATCGACGCGCAACCTTCCGGCGAGATCACCGAATAGATCGCATGCTCGAGCATGTAGACGCGGTTCGCTGCGGCGATCGCGATTGCGCCGCCCGACATGCCATCGCCGATGATCGTGCAGACGAACGGCACGCGGAGTTCGAGGCCGGCCTGCGTCGAGCGCGCGATGGCTTCGGACTGGCCACGTTCTTCCGCCGACACGCCCGGATAGGCTCCGGAGGTGTCGACCAGCGACAGCACCGGCAACCCAAAGCGATCTGCCATGTCGAAGAGACGCTGCGCCTTGCGATAGCCTTCCGGCATCGCCATGCCGAAATTGTGCTTGAGGCGCGACTTGGTGTCGTTGCCCTTCTCCTGTCCGATAACCGCGACGGCTCGTCCACGGAAACGTCCGAGGCCTGCGATCACAGCCTGATCCTCGCCATAGAGACGGTCACCGGCGAGCGGCGTGAATTCGTCGATCAGATGGTTCACATAGTCGGAGAAATGCGGTCGGTTCTGATGACGCGCGACCTGCACCTTCTGCCACGGCGTCAGCTTCGCGTAGGTATCGCGAACCAGAGCATCGGCCTTGGACTGAAGCCGTGCGACGTCGCCGTCGATCTCCATGGTTGGATCGGTGGCCGCGAGCTGACGCAGCTCGACGATCTTTCCTTCAAGCTCGGCAATGGGTTTTTCGAAGTCCAGATATGCGTGCATCGCGTCCTGCGAAATGGGCTTTGGCAATAGAACCCAAAAGGGCCGGGAAAGTGACCAACGCGGCCGGGACTGTCAACAAAGTTCGACCCGCAGAGTCTCAAAAAACCTTGCCAAGCCGTTCATCTGCCTACATGAATCCGATTCAACGCTATAGAGCAATATAATTGTTCTTCAGAAGGCGATATCCTACCCCCTTGGGCACCCTTTTGAACCTCAAGTTTTCAATGGCCAGCCCGTCCATCAATGACCATCCGGCGCTCTGCTGGAACCTGTCAACCAGCCAATCCAGATGGGCGTGGCGAGGACGGGTTCAAGGCCGCATGCTTTCACGGATTGTTACTTTGCGGGAAGACGCCGACCGCGTTGCGACTTCACAGTCGCAACGCGAGCGTCATTGCCTGATCTTCGGACAGCGCCGCGCCGATGCTGCGCAGGCGAACGAGTTCATTTTCAGGCAGCGCACTCGACAGAAGGGTCTTCAGGCGTTCGGCCGCGCGCGCACCCATCGGCCAGCGGGAATGCCCGTTTCGCCGGAAAGCCTCGTCCGCATATCCAGCGATCATCGCTGCGTCCGGCATCCGGCCGGACAACGCTGCACGCAAGCCCAGATGGTCGAACAGCCAGAACAGGATTCCTTCATCGCGCAGGAGCGGTGCTGCCTCTCGCGCCGCAATCACTGCTTCGTGCAAATCGCCCCGCGCCGTTAACGCGGCTGAATGGATGCCCTGCACATAGCCCAGGAGATAGGCATGCGGGGTATCGCGGACCCGTGAGGCCAAATTTCTTGCAGTCGAAATTGCGTGATCGAGATCACCGCCATCGACGGCGACTTCCAGAAGGTTAGTGGCCACGGTCAGAGAAGACCGCGGTGCATCAATCGCGTCATAAAGGTGAAGCGCCTTTTCCCCGGCGACGCGGGCCTGTTCCGATCGACGCAGACAAGATTCAACGCACAACTGATAGGAATAGGCGTGCGCCAGCATTCTCGGTTGGCCGGCAGTTTCAAGAAGCGTGATGGATTCGGTCATCGCGCGATCCGCGTCTTCAAAGCGGTTGGCGATAAGAAGGGTGAATGCAAGCGCGGTCAGCGCCATTCCAAGCCTGGGCTTGTCTCCAAGCTCGCGATACAGCGTCGCTGCGCGTTTTAGTTCGATTTCGGCAGTGTCTCCCGGAGCGCTGTTCAGCCACAACTCACCGAGCCCCCGCCGCAACTGAGCCTCCAGTGCCGGTTTGGTTTTTGCGGAGACGAGACCGACGGCGGCTTGCAGTCTTCGTCGCCCTTCGGCGCGCAACGATGTTTCCCACCATAGCGGCCATGACGCGCCGGCAATCGCGATGGCCATATCGAAATCGACCCTCATTGCCCAGTCGAGCGCGTCGCGCAGATCATCGATAACCGGCGTGTATCGCGCCAGCCATACCGCGTCGCTTGTGGTTTCCCATTCTACGGTCGCTTTTTCCAACAGACCGAGAATGTGGTGCGCATGGCATCTTCGCGTCGCTTCCGCATCGGTAGATTCGGCAAGTTTCTCGGCGGCGAAGGCGCGGGTTGTTTCGAGAAGTCGATATCGCTGTCCGCCGGGGACGATGGCGATCAGTGATTTGCGGACAAGGCTGGCGAGATCATTGAACATTTGATCCCCCACAACATTTTCGCCTGCCACAATTGCTTCGGCTGCGGCCATATCGAACGCGCCGGCGAATACAGAGAGCCTGCGCAACAGAGTTTGCTCGGCCGCAGAAAGCAGGCCATGGCTCCATTCAAGCGTCGCATGCAGCGTCGAATGTCTCGGCAGTATCGCGCTGCGTGCGCGTAACTTGCTCTTGACCGACCCGTGAAGCTTGGTCTCCAACGCGTCGAGCCCGAGCATGCCCGCCCAGCCGGCTGCGATTTCGATGGCCAGGGGAAGGCCGTCGACATGATGGCAAATTCTGGCAACCACAGGCACATCGCCATCGCTCAATTGGAAGTTTGCGTCCGCATTTCCCGCGCGCTCGACGAATAGCTCGACCGCTGCGCTGCCGCGCAGTTCTGCCACCTGCGTTGCGCTGTCGGAAGGAAGTGCCAAAGGCGGCATCTCGAAGACTTGCTCGCCGCTACAGCCCAGCGCCTCTCTGCTTGTCGCCAGTATCTTAACACCCGGCGCGCCATTGATGATCTTCTCACAAAGTGCCGCAGCTTCCTCGATGACATGTTCGCAATTGTCGAGCACAAGCAGAAGGTTTTGCCGCGCAAGATGGCGTGCAAGCGTGTCGAAGAGATTTGCGTTGTTGCCGATCTGGGCGCCTAGCGCCGCCGCGACCGTCGTGAGTACAAGGCTTGCGTCCTTGAGACTGGCCAGCTCTACGAGCCAAATCCCATCGGTAAACTGCGATGTGCTTCCGCTCGCAGCATGAAGCGCAAACTGGGTCTTCCCGACGCCGCCTGGACCTGTGAGCGTGACCAGTCTCCGCCGCGCAAGCAGTTTTAGAGCAACCTCTAACTGATCCCGACGGCCAATCAAGCGAGAGGCGTCAAGCGATGCTGCCGGAAGATTGCCAATTGGAGTTTTGACCGGTCGTACCCGTACCGGCGTCTTGGTGCGCTGAACCTGCGCGGTAAAAAGGTAACCCTGTCCCTGTTTGTTGACGATGCAATCGTCGCCGATGATCTTCCGCAACGCATTGATGTGAACATAGAGCGCGTTGTCGGTGACGGCAGTTCGGCCCCATACGCTCGCCACAAGTTCGTTCTTGGGGATGGTGGCGCCGGCTTTTTCGACCAAGGCGATGAGAAGCTTGGTGTCCGTGGAGCCTAGAGGCAACGGGACGTCATCGGCGTAGAGCCTGCGTTCCGTAGGATCCAGCGCGAACCGGCCAAAGCTGTATAAATCCGACATGCACTAACTCAATGACCACCTTAAGATCTCAAACACGGATTTAAGACTCTTATTGAGGACCTGCTCTATTTGTCCAGTCAATAGTCCGCGCAACCAAGAGGAGGACTAAGTTGCACAAGACAATCAGGATATTCGGGGCTGTTTCCCTAGCGTTGGCCTGTTCGGGCGCGCTTGATGCCGCAACGGCCAAGCTCGTCCTTACAAAATTCGAAATCGACGGCGCGGTGAATGTTACCGTGTTTGGCGAGAACAATTCCGCCGTTGTCACGGGTTACTACACCGATAGCAGCAACGTGCAGCACGGTTACCTGCGCACGCCCGATGGCACCGTCACAACGTTCGATCCTGCAGGATCGGTATCCACCTACCCGCAAAGCATCAGCGATTCCGGTGCCATCACGGGAAACTACACGGACGGCGCCGGCGCGCAGCACGGATTTCTACGTACCGCCGACGGAACGATTTCCGAATTCGATCCAAAGAATTCGGTCCATGGGACCAGTCCCTCCGGCGTGAAGGGAGAGGGTTCGACCATTGGTTACTATCTCGACGTGAACTACGCTCCTCATGGGTTCATTCGCAAACTCGGCGGCAAGATCAAGGAAGTCGCCGTACCAAACACAATTGAGTCATTTCCGCTTTTTTTCGGTCCTGATGGCTCGATTACCGGCGGCGCCTACGACATGGAGGTAAATCAGGTCGGGTTTGTCCAAGATCGGGATGGCAACGCCACGCTCTTCAGCGGGCCCGGCGGTGGCCAGACCCTTGTCGGCGGCATCAACGACAAAGGCTACATTTCCGGCAGCTATGTCGAATCGTCGAATACTCATCCATTCGACGGGTACGTAAGAGCGCCCGACGGCACGATCGTTTCGTTCAAAGGTCCGTCCGCCGAATGGACACTTGCCTACAACATCAACAAGGCCAGGCAAACCGTGGGTTACTACACGCTCGCCGGCAATCTTGCGCGCGCCTATGTGCGGGAACCGAACGGAAAATTGAAAACGCTGCTTATCGATGGAGCAACATCGACGGTGGCGACGGCGATCAACGACAGCGGCACGATCGCAGGGTATTGGTTCGACAGCAGCGACCATGAGCATGGTTGCTTCTGGACTGAACAGTAACGCGTAGCAAATCATCTTTGAGAAAGACTTGAGGATTATAACGGGCGCGGGGCGAAGGCTCCGCGTCCTTTTTTTCCCGGACGATGCGCCCGGCTTGTCACAGCCCTGCAAATCCCTTTGCGGCATCGTTATTCTCCGTCCAAGCTTTCCGCTGCGACGTCGTGTGCTACCGCAGGTCATTCGTGTGGAGTAAGATGGCGCGAAGCAAGGCGGAGGTTGCGATGATCGTTCGCGTACTGCTCGTTTTTCTTGGCCAGGGCAATATTGCCAACGGCCTTTTCATGCTGCTGGCGCCGCACCAGTGGTTCGCGTCCGTGCCGGGTGTGCCGGTCCCGTTCAATCCGCACTTCGTCATGGATATCGGCATGGCTTATATTGCCAGCGGTGTAGGGCTCGCGCTCGGCGCGCGCATGGGACGGACATCTGCCGTTCTTGCATGTGCCGGAGCGACATGGCCGGGGCTGCACGCCTTCATTCATATCGATGGCTGGTTGATGCACGGCTTCCCGAGCGATTCACAGGTCGCGGCTTCGGAGGTCGTCGGTGTGATCGGGCTCGCGACACTCGGGGTGGTGCTCGCGTGGCTGCGTTTGAAAGGAGACCCGCGATGATCGGATATCTTCTGCACAAATACGTCTCCGCGTTCGAGCGCAGATACGACTACGATGCCACCTACCTGCACGAACTGGCCGACCTCTCGCCGCGTGACTTCTATCGCTTCGCCAAAGTGCAGATGACGCTGCAGTCTAAGCACCATGCACCGAACGACGCGTTGCAGGCCGCCGCTATCGGCGGTGCGCTGGTCGAGGATTGCGGGCCTTGCGTGCAGATCGCGTCCGACCGCGCCGTCGAAGCCGGCATGAGCGGCGAGACGATCAAGGCTCTTCTGTCAGGTCAGCCGACGGATGCGGACGCGCAACTCGGCTTCGATTATGCGCGCGCGTTGTTGAACGGCACCGAAAGTCTCGATGCATTGCGCGAAACCATCGAGAAGCGCTGGAACAAGCGTGGTCTGATCGCCCTGACCTTCATGGCGATGGCCGCGCGCAATTTCCCGGTCCTCAAGCGCGCGCTCGGTCACGCCAAGACCTGCCAGCGCGTGCGAGTCGGTGGAACGGATATAGCTGTTCGGCAATCTCTGAAGGCGGCTTGACGGTTATCGAGGTGGAAGCGTGAGCAGATATGGCAGGCCACCATTGATATTCGAATTTTCTGCCCAGACCGAAAGATCGAAACCCTCCGGCATTCCGGCCTGGAACTGCGCTGTCGTCAGGCCTGTTACGCCCGGGTAGGCCGTATCGTTGCCGACGCCGTGGCTTTGCCCGCTGGTCTCCGTGTCGAAATAGGTATCGGTGAGATCGCTTGGACCTTCGTCATTGCCGATCAGCCCGCCCACGGCATTGCCAGATCCGCTTGCGACAGCCCCGATTGAGTAGGAGACGCGCACCGCGGCATCGTTCAATCCGATAAATCCTCCAACCGTCGAACCTGCGCCGCCGCTAACAAAGCCTGTGGCGTAACAATTCGATATTCCGATGGAAAATTGACCCGCGATCTGCCGTCCAACAAGTCCACCGGACACACCGTTGTCTCCGGTCATGACCGTGCCAGTTGCGTAAGAGCGCTCGACGTCGGCTGTAATCTGGCCGGCGACGCCACCAATGTACCAGCTCATCCCATCAGAAACCTGTGCGGTTGAAAAAGAGTCCTGGATTTGTTCTGCAACGCCCGCAAGTCCCCCGGCAAAGCTGGTGTCGGGCGTACTGTCACCTATTCCGGACACGGCTGCTGAAGTGTGTGATGTGAAAATGTGGCCCGCGTAACCGGCTACCCCCCCACCGAAGAACCGGGACCTCCAGAGACTTTGCCCGATACATCGACATCATTGACTGCGATCAGATTTCCCGCGAGCGCACCCACAAGTGAATACTTTCCACCCATGACGTTCACATTGGCCAGATGGACGTCCCACAGCGGGCCTTCCGCCAACGCGAATAGGCCGACATAACTTCCGCTCTGTTTGGCTTTGATTTTCAGATTGCGAATTGTATTGCCCAACCCCCAGAACGTGCCGAGAAACCTGTTGCCGACCGGCGATGCGCGATACGTACCGTCCGGACCCGCATTGTATGATCTGGCGAGTGCGTAGCATTTCGTATTGTCGACCAAGGCATCTGCCGCGAGCGTAGCAATGTGAGCGATGAGAACGCACGGTGATCCGTTCCAGTCGAAATCGCTGTTTGTATCCAGAAACGAAATCGATCCCTTCTGCGAGAAGGTGACACCTCCATCCGTGTCGCCGTCGTCCGTGGTGAGGGTCAAACCGCTTGTTCCGTTGACGGACACCGCTGCGCCGATCGCGATCGAACTGTAAGCGTCCAGCGTCAGATGATGTGTGCTCGCCCAAGCCACTGGGCCGTTGACATTGACGTCCCTCGCCTTCTTTGTCGATTTGACTGTTACATCGCCATTCGCAAGCATGGCCGACAAATCGGCTGCATTGAGATTGGCCTTTTGCGCTGTTGCCGAGCATACGCCGGCAGTGCAGAAGACCTTCTCCGTCGGCTTTTTCGAGATCGTCAGCGTCGCTTGCGCGGGCAAAGCTGCCACCGTCAAAAATGCTGTTGCGACCGTCCAAACCCCAATGCGCATTTACCCCTCGCGGTTGAGGTGTAGGATAAGTTGCCGCGTCGACAAGTTGCAAGGTGACCCTCTTCCATTTACGCCTTGCCTGTGCCGTGCAAGCGGACAGAATGTGGCTGGTTTGCAAAGGAATTCAGCATGAGCGTGGCGCCGGTCGACGATCGCCAGGAAAAATTCTCGGGCACGCAGGAGGTGCGCGAGGCGCATCGCTTCGATCCCGCCAAGCTTGAGGCCTATCTTGTCGAGCGTATCGAGGGATTCCAGACGCCGCTGGAAGTGCGACAGTTCAAGGGCGGACAGTCGAACCCGACCTATCAGCTCGTCACGCCGGACCGGAAATATGTCCTGCGCCGCAAGCCGCCGGGAAAGCTGCTTGCATCCGCGCACGCGGTTGATCGCGAATTCCGCGCCATCTCCGCACTGCATCCGACCGGCTTTCCCGTGCCGAAACCCTATCTGCTGTGCGAGGACGAAAGCATCATCGGCACGATGTTCTACGTGATGGAGTGCGTCGAAGGCCGCATCTATTGGGGCCCGATGCTTCCCGACCAATCGCCGAAGCAGCGCACGGAAATCTACGACGCGATGAACGAGACGCTCGCGCGTCTGCACAATCTCGATTACCAGAAGATCGGTCTCACCGATTTTGGTAAGCCCGGCAACTATGTCGGCCGCCAGGTTTCGCGCTGGACGAAGCAGTATCAGCTTTCCGAGACCGAAACGATCGACGAGATGAACAAGCTCATCGAGTGGCTGCCGCAGCATCTTCCGGCCGATGCGCGCGACACCGTCGTGCACGGCGACTACCGGCTCGACAACATGATCCTGCATCCGACGGAGCCGAAGGTGATTGCGGTTCTGGACTGGGAGCTTTGCACCATCGGCGACCCGATGGCGGATTTTACCTATCACCTGATGCAATGGATGATGCCCGAAGGCACGACGACCGCCGGCGGAACTGGGAGTCTCATGGGCGCCGATCTTGCGGTACTCGGCATCCCCTCGATGGAGGCCTACACGCAGGACTATTGCCGCCGCACCAATCGCCCGGTCCCGAATATAGACTATTATGCGGCGTATAATTTCTTCCGTCTTGCCGGAATTCTTCAGGGCATTGTTGGGCGTGTGCGGGATGGAACAGCGTCGAACGCGAATGCAGCGCAAAACGCGGCGATGGTGCGTCCTCTTGCGGAACGCGCCTGGCACTTTGCGAAACGCGCTGGCGCGCCCGGGTAGAAATTAACCGGCTGTTAGGTACGGCTTTCACGCAAGCCTTGCTTAAGAACATGGGTCTAGCTTTATGCGTGCCCGGGCGACGGCCCGGTCTATGCGGACAAAGCGATGCCAGACGGCCACTCAAACAAAGATATTGTCGGCACCGTTGCGCCAACAACGGTTGAGCACGAACGCGCGCATTTCGCGCTCGCGGAACGCGCCGCGCGTTTCGGCTATTGGCGTTTCGATCTCGCCACCAACACGACCTATTGGTCGCCCGGCATGTACCGCTTGCTGGGCTTGGATCCGGATGCACAGATTCCGGATGGCGATTGGCTTCTCGATCAGATGGTGCCCGAAGATAAAGCCAAAGTTCAGAACGCGATCGGGACCGCCATCAGGACCAGCTCACCGTTTTCTTATCGCACCCACGCGCGCGATCCGGACGTGGCCGCGTTGATTGTGGACACCCAGGGCGAAGTCGCGCTTGGCCCCGATGGGCGCGTCATTTCCGTCATCGGTGTCTGCTATGACGTGACGCTTCAGGTCAAAGCCGAAGAAGCGCGCGAAAAGGCGCAAGCCATGTACCGGCTGATGACCGAAGAAGCCTCCGATATCATCCTGCTTTACGATGTTGAAGGCCGCATTCTGTTTGCGTCCGGTGCTTTGGAGCGAATTCTCGGCCACTCCGCCCACGCGATCGAACAGGGCCGTTTCCTGGATCTCGTGCATCTCGATGACGTCGAGGAAGCCAAGCGCATCCGCGAGCGTCCGGAGCCTGGCCAAACGCTCACTACGACCTGCCGCATGAAGCATGCTGCTGGTCACTTCGTATGGATCGAGGTCACGACCCGCGCGATCTACGATTCCGAGACCGGCGCATACCGCAATCTGGTAAGCGTTTCGCGCGACGTCACGCGGCGCAGGGAACAGGAACTTGAGACCGAGGCCGCGCGCGAACGCGCCGAAGCGGCCAACAAGGCGAAGTCACAGTTCCTCGCGAATATGAGTCACGAACTGCGCACGCCGTTGAATGCCGTCATCGGCTTCACCGATCTCATGCGTCAGGGCATGTTTGGCTCACTCAACAATCCGCGCTACGAGGAATACGCGACGCTGATCTACGATTCCGGCCAGCTCCTGCTCGATCTCATCTCCGACATGCTCGACATGGCGAAGATCGAGGCCGGCAAGCTTGAACTCAATTTCGAGCGCGTCGATTTGTCGGGCACGATTGAAGACAGCGTACGGCTCCTGCGCGACCGCGCCGACCTGAACGACATCGAGATAACGGTCACCCTCCCGCCTGAACCGATCCATCTGATGGCCGACCGCCGCGCGGTGAAACAGGTTCTGCTGAACCTTCTGACCAACGCGATCAAATTCACGCCGGCTGGGGGTCAGGTCGACGTCAATGTTGCCGTCAACGATGGCCGCGTTATCTTGAGCGTCCGCGACACCGGCATTGGAATTCCCGCACACGAATTGCCGCGACTCGGCAAACCGTTCGAGCAAGTCTGTGGCGATCCCATGCTCGCCAAAGCGGGAACAGGCCTCGGCCTTGCCCTCGTCCGCGCGCTGATCGAAAAGCACGGCGGCCAGCTCCACATCCAGAGCGAAGAAGGCTTCGGCACCGAGGTAAGCGTCGATTTCCCGGTCAATCAGGAAAAGCGCGAAGCGGCTTAGCGGTTCGCGCTTAGTTCTTGCCGACTTTCATCTCGAACACCGTGCCACGCTGCGTCGGGCCGCTGAAGCCGGTGGTGATGCCCAGTATGTTGCGGCCGCTACCGTCGAAAATCACGCCGGGGTCCGGCACTCCTAGCGCTGCTGGCTTTCACCATTTCAAACGCGGAATCGCCCGCGTGGGCGCCGCCGACGCCCTTGCGCCGTAGAGATTGCCAGGGCTATCGGCGATGAGAGCGTGGAACGGGCCGGCGCCTTGCGAACAATCGCCGTCGCCGCAAGGGAGCGTGTAGTCATATCCAACTTCGGCTTCGCGAGCGCGCCGTGTGCGCTCATAAGGAAAGTAGCAGGTACCAACGATGCGATGGCTGCAAGCTTGAACAGCCGCGTGCGCAAAAGATGGAAAATCATTTTTGAATGCCCCGTTTGTGGAGAGAGTGTAACAAACGGCGATCACACGGAAAAGTCGTGGAAGCAAGAAAGAGGGGCGCGATATCTCGCGCTCCTCTTTGGATGTCGGTTCCTTGAACGGGGCTACTCCGCCGCGGCGCGCACGGGTCGTTCGACGTGTTTACCGTATTCGAGGCGTGCGATGGTGCGGCAGTGCACTTCATCCGGACCGTCGGCGAGGCGCAACGTGCGCTGACCGGCATACATGCGCGCTAGTCCCGGATCGGTCGTAACACCAGCTCCGCCCCAGGCCTGGATCGCGTCATCGATGATCTTGAGCGCCATGCGTGGCCCGGCGACTTTGATCTCCGCGATCTCTAGACGCGCGACCTTGTTGCCAACCTTGTCCATCATGTCGGCCGCCTTGAAGCAAAGCAGGCGGCACATGTCGATGTTGATGCGTGCTTCGGCGACGCGCTGTTCCCACACCGAATGCTCGGCGATGCGCTTTCCGAACGCGACGCGCGCATGGAGACGCTTCACCATCGATTCCAGCGCGCGTTCGGCGACGCCAATGGTGCGCATGCAGTGATGGATGCGGCCCGGCCCGAGGCGGCCTTGCGCAATCTCGAACCCGCGGCCCTCTCCCAGGATCATATTTTCGACCGGGACCTTCACATCTTTCAACTCGACTTCGCCATGGCCGTGCGGCGCGTCGTCATAGCCGAACACCGGCAGCATGCGCTTGATCGTGACGCCGGGCGCATCGCGCTCGACCAGGATTTGCGATTGCTGGCTGTGGCGGTCGCCATCCTCGGAGTTCTTGCCCATCACAATCATGATCTGGCAGCGCGGATCGCCGACGCCCGAGGACCACCACTTCGTGCCGTTGATCACATAGTGATCGCCCTTGCGCACGATGCTGGTCGCGATGTTCGTCGCATCCGACGACGCGACCGCCGGTTCTGTCATCAGGAACGCCGAGCGGATCTCGCCGGCGAGCAGCGGCTTCAGCCACTTGTCCTGCTGATACGGCGAGCCATAGCGCTCCAGTACTTCCATGTTGCCGGTATCGGGTGCGGAGCAGTTGAAAACTTCCGATGCGAAACCGCAGCGGCCCATCAATTCGGCGAGCGGCGCATATTCGAGATTGCTCAGCCCGGCGCCGTGCTCGCTCTCATTGAGAAAGAAATTCCACAGCCCTTGCTTTTTCGCCTTTTCTTTCAATTCCTCGACGACCGGCACGACGATCCAGGGATTGCCCTTCTTGCGGGCTTCGTCCATCTGCGCGTTGTAGGTTGGCTCGGCGGGAAAGATATACGCGTCCATGAAGTCGCCGACGCGCTTCATCCACTCCTTTTGTTTCGGCGTGTAATCGAAGTCCATGAATTCCTCCTGCGGGCTGGGCCCGTCGATTGCGTTCAATAGCGATGGTGGGAGTGTAGCCCTGCCCGGCTCCGGCAACCAAGCCCGCATCTGCGGCGATAACGACGCGGAATTGACAGGGCGCGGGCGGGCGGGCAAGCAGCGCCATGCTTCTCTGGGCCGGAATTGCGTTCCTTATCATCGGGCTCGCCTGCTTCGGCATCGACCGGCAGGCGTCGCATTACTTCTATGACAAAATCAATGTCCGGCAGTGGCGGTTTCTGGATTCGATCACCCACCTTGCGAAGGCGTCGCACTGGCTGATCGCGGCAATCCTTGTGCTGATCGGCACACGTTGGGCAATGACGCACGGGGGATCGTCGAAGAATGTCACTCTCGCTTCACAATGCGCCGTGGCGTTTATCGCCAGCCTGGCCATCGGCAGTCTGATCTTGCACACCATCAAGCTGTTCTTCGGACGCCGCCGCCCGCGCGACGATTTTGAGATGGGCCTCTATGGCTTCATGCCGTTTAGCTTCGACCTGCAATATAACTCATTCCCGTCGGGCCATTCGCTGACAATCACCTGCGTGGCCGTCATCGCCTGTGCCGTGTGGCCGATGCTGGCGCCGCTGTGGTTTTTGATTGCACTTGGTTTGGCGCTGGTTCGCGCACTGCTGACCGCACATTACCTGAGCGATGTATACTTCGGGATAGGTGTCGGGTTGATTTCCGCGCGCGAGGTCGTCATTCATTGGTTTCCCGCCCTCGCGCAGCTTTGGTTCTGATGCTCCAGCTTCTCACCTCACCCGATGCCTGGATTTCGCTTTTGACGCTGATGGTGCTCGAGATCGTTCTCGGCATCGACAACATCATTTTCCTCTCCCTCGCCGCCAACAAGCTCGACGCACCGCGCCGCCCGACCGCGCGCCGCATCGGCCTCAGCCTCGCGCTGGTGATGCGGATCATCTTCCTGTCCAGCATCGCGTGGATCATCTCGCTGTCCCAGCCGGTGATCACGGTCTGGGGCCTGGACCTGTCTTGGAAGGACATCGTGTTCTTTGCCGGCGGTCTGTTCCTGTTGACCAAAAGCACGCGCGAAATCCACGGCATGGTCGAAGGCGAAGACCATGAGCGCCAAGGCAAGGGCGCGACGATGCTGTCGGTGATCGTCCAGATCGCGCTGTTCGACATCGTGTTCTCGATCGATTCCGTGGTGACCGCCGTCGGCATGGCGGAACACCTGTCGATCATGATCGCGGCCGTCGTGCTGGCCATGCTCGTGATGATGGTCGCGTCCGGCGCTGTCGCCAATTTCGTCGAGCGGCATCCGACCGTGAAGATGCTGGCGTTGAGCTTCCTGCTTCTGATCGGCACATCGCTGGTTGCTGACGCGCTGCACTTCCACATTCCGCGCGGTTACCTCTACTTTGCGATCGCGTTCTCCGGCCTGGTCGAGATGCTCAATCAGCGCGTTGCAAGCAAACGCACGAAGCGGATTTCGACGAAGATCTCAGCGCTGGAGGATTGACTGTGCGCTCTCGACCGTCTTCTTCGCCGCTTCGCCCTCCGGCAGGCTGATCGGCGCAGGCACCGCGACGCCGCGCTGAACGGCGGGACGCTCGCCGATGACATTCAGCCAGCGCTGCAGGTGTTCGAGGCCTTCGACCGACACACCCGACCATGGGTGAATCCGCACCCAGCAGTAATTTGCGATGTCGGCGATGGAATACTCGCTGGCGAGATATTCGCTGATCGCAAGCTGGCCATTCAGCACTTCGAACAGACGGCGTGACTCGTTCTGATACCGGTCGATAGCCGGCTGATACTTCTCGTGCCAATAGCGGAAGAAGACATTCGCCTGCCCCATCATCGGGCCGATGCCGCCCATCTGGAACATCAGCCATTGCATCACCTGCGAGCGGCCTTTCGCGTCTTTCGGCATCAGCTTGCCGGTTTTCTCCGCGAGATAGACCATAATCGCGCCGGATTCGAACACCGCGAAGTTGCCCTCGTCACGATCGACGATGGCCGGGATGCGGCCGTTAGGATTGATCTTCAGGAACCACGGCTCCTTCTGCTGCTGCTTGCCGAGTTCGATGGCGTGCGTCTCGTACGGCAGACCAAGTTCTTCCAGTGTAACGGAGGCTTTCCAGCCGTTAGGCGTTCCAGATGTGTAGAGATCGATCATGGTGTCCTCTTAGCGCGCGCGCATCTTGTCGATATAGGGACGTTCCTCGTCGATGAACGTCTTGAAGGACGGTCGCGCGAGTATGCGTTTCACATAGGCAGCCAACATCGGCCACTTTGCAGGATCGACCTCGCCACCGGCATGCTCGAAATTGACGAGCATCGTGCACACCGTGATGTCTGCGATGGAGAACGCGCCACCGGCCAGATATTCTTTGTCGCCGATCTCCTTCTCCAGATAGTCGAACATCGGCGGCAAGGTCTCGGTCAGAGTCTTCTGACAAAGCTCCTCGTCCACGGGCGCGCGCATGATCTTCTTGACCACGCGCTCGAAGAAAAACCCGCGGCCCATCGCCTGCGCGAGTGCGGAGTCCGCATATTCCTCGTACCAGAGCGCACGCGCACGCTGAAAAGGGTCGCTGGGATACAGCGCGGGCTTCGGGAATTTGTTCTCCAAGTAATCGCATATCACGGAAGAGTCCGAGAGGTGGTTCGGCTCCGGCACATCCGTGTCGCGAAACGCGGGAATGCGCTTCAGCGGACTGATCTCCAGAAACTCCGGCGGCGGCGCGAACGGGCTTACGGGATCGAGTGCATATTCCAGCCCCTTCTCCATCATCACCACACGTACCTTTCGCACGAACGGCGACACCGTGCTTCCATAGATGGTCAAGGCCATTGTCCAGCTCCCTGCATGTTGTTCGCTGCCGTCAGCGTGTCAGCATTGTGTGACGAAGATCAAGCAGGTGCTTCGACTTTCAGCTTCGGTGAACGCTCCGGCGGGAGATTGTCGTAGAGATCGGCAATCAGATCTTTCTTGAGCGTCTGGCGCTTGGGATCGTCCCACAGATTTTCCCATTGTCGCGGGTCGTACTTGAGGTCGTACAGCTCACCTTCCGTTCCGTCATATTTGATGCGCGTGCCCGCGGCGGCGAATTGCGGCCAGTATTCCTCAAGCCCGTTCGGCTGGCCCGGTGTCGATGGCTCATAGCGCGTCAGCACATAGCCATCGCGCACGATGGAACGCATATGAAATCCATACCCGGGAAACTGACTGTCCCATTCGCAGATCGCGCGCTGCCGCGAGCCGTCTTCCGATGTCGGCAGCGCCTTGCCCTGCATCCAGTCGGCCTGCGCGACACCCGCGATTGCTGCGAAGGTCGAGGCGAGATCGACCTGCTCCACGGGCTGGTTGACGACGGCGGGTGTCACCTTCGCGTTCGGCGCTGGCCGCCACAGGAACGGCAGGCGCATCAGCGCATCGACATGGAACGGTCCCTTGTAGACGAACCCGAAATCGCCTTGCAGTTCGCCATGGTCGGTGGTGAAGAGCACATCGGTGTCGCCATCCCATCCGCGCGCACGAACCTTCGCCATCACGCGGCCGACTGCGTCGTCGATCAGCTCGTTCATCACATGAACCTTGGCATTGATCTCGCGGATGTTGTCGCGCGAGAGCTGCTGCGGCGTGAAATTCATCGGCCCGCCTTCGATGTTCGCAAAGGTGCCGTCGTAATAAGCAAGCCAATGAGCCGGCTTCTTCGCCAGCACTTCGCGGATTTTGTCCGGCGTTCCCGGATAAGCGTCCGGCAACGGCATATCGCGCCAATCGCAGCGCTTGTTCTCGGACGCTGGCGGATCCCATGGATGATGCGGATCGGGAAAGCTCAGCCACAGGAACCAGTCATCTTCCGCATCGAGACCTTTCAACCAGTCTTCCGCGAGGCTCGCGAGCCAGTCGGTGTGATAGACCTCACGCGGTACCAGGTTGTTCGAGGTCTCCGGTGCGCCGGTGTCGCCGCCCGGCGCTGCGTTCAGAAGCGGGGGCGAAGAATTGAAGAACTCCGGATGCTGCGCCTTCATCCACTGTCCGTAATGCGCGACAGGCTGCCCACGAAAGCTCGCGATGTGCATCGCCTGGATCGCGTAATCGAAGCCGCGCCACGGCCCGGTGTCGTTCTCGCGCTCGCGCCGGTTCTCTTTCCATTTCAGCTTCGGATCGAACGCCGGTTCGAAATGCGCCTTGCCGATCAGCGCGGTCTTGTAGCCTGCCTTGTCGCGCAAATAGCGCGCGATGCTGGGCGCGTCTTCCGGCAGCGGCACGCCGTTCGCGAAGACGCCATGCGTGCGCACATACTGCCCCGTCAGCATCGTCGAGCGCGCCGGCATGCAGACCGTGTTCTGGTTATAGGCGCGGGTGTAGTTGATGCCACTCTTCGCCAGCGCATCGATGTTCGGTGTGCGGCAGAATTTGTTGCCGTTGCAGCCAAGCGAGTCGAAGCGTTGCTGGTCAGTGGTGATGAAAAGGATCTTGCGGCCCACTACGCTGCACTCCCCGCTTTGCAGCAGAGCAGCGCGGTGTGCTCCAGTCCCGCGTCGCGGTGATAGGTGGCGGCGAGATAATCGGGATCGGAGACCATCTCGAGGAATTTCTGGCGCGAGGGGTATTTCACGCAGACGACATCGTCCCATTCCTGTTCAGGCCCACCTATGAACACCAGCGCCTGCGGTCCCATCCTTACGATGCTGCCACCGCGCGCGCTCACGTGCTTGAACGCCGTCATGCCGTAGCGCTGATACGCCTCGCGTCCGCTTAGGTTCTCTTTCGCCTCGACGCACTCCGCTTCATAGGCGGCGCGGTCACGATATTTCAGAAGATTGACCATGACGATCGGACCCTCTGGCCCCTTCTCGACCATCGCCCGCATCTGTGCCGGCGTCGGCACCACAGCCATGTTTGACATCCCTCACCCCGAACTTTATATCTGAATTCATATTCAGTTTTAGTACGGTACGGTCCGAATGGCAACCGCGAAGCAGAAAGCGGCAGAGAAATGGGCGCTCCCCGTCCAGCAGGAGCGCAGCCGCGTCACGCGTGAGCGGTTGCTCGCGGCAGCGGAAAAGGTCTTCGCCGAAAAGGGTTATGACGGCGCCAAGCTTGCAGATATTGCGGCGGAAGCGGGCGTATCGGTCGGCGCGGTCTATTTCCGCTTCAAGGACAAGGATGCGCTGTTTCAGGCTATCGCGGAGACCTTCACTGAAGAGACCCGCGCGCGGCTGAGTGAATTCGTGTTAGCGGGCCAGAACGCCTCGGCTGAAGAGATCATTCGTGCCTTCGTCCTGCGCACCGCAGCCAACATGCGCACACATCGCGGTCTGTTCCGCGCGATCATCGAGCACGGGTTCGACCATCCAGATGTCATGAATGTGATGATGTCCTTCCGGGACGAGATCGCGCGCGCTCTGGAGACCGTGCTGCGCGAGCATGGTGGCAAGGCGGAGCTCGGCGACGCCGTGCGTGTCGCGACGCAGATGGTGTATGGCTTTCTGCTTGTAAGCATCCTCAATCCGCGTGCGCCAACGCAGCAGAACGCCAAGGCGGCCGTTACCGGTCTTGCCGATGCCGTCGTCGCCTATCTGAAAACCGTGGTGCCGAAATGACCCTGTCCTTCGATCTCTTCTGGTCGTTCCGTAGCCCATATTCGTATCTGGCGACGCCGCGGCTGGTGGAGATGGAGCGCGAGTACGATCTGCGCATCAATGTCCGTCCGGTCTATCCGCTTGCCGTGCGCTCCGGCGATTTCTTCGAGAAGCAGAATCCGCTGTGGATTCCTTATTTCATGCGCGATACCTACCGCCTCGCGGAGATGCTCGGCCTACCCTATCGCTGGCCGCGCCCCGATCCGGTCGTGGTCGATCCAATGACGCGCGCGGGTGTGCGGGACCAGCCTTATATCCATCGTCTGACTCGGCTTGGATGCGCAGCGACAGAAGCTGGACGCGGCTTGCCGTTCCTCTATGAGACGAGCTCGTTGATCTGGTCCGGCCATGTGGATGGCTGGCACGAAGACGATCATATGGCGAAAGCCACGGCGCGGGCCGGTCTCGACCTCGCCGCGCTTGATGCGAAGATCACCACCGATCCAGACAAATACGAAGCGATCATCCAGGAAAATCAGAAGGCGCATCAGGCCGCCGGCCATTGGGGTGTGCCGACATACGCGTTCGAAGGTGAGCCGTTCTTCGGTCAGGACCGGCTCGATGTCCTTCTCTGGCGTATGCAGCAACGCGGCCTCAAGGAGCGCGCATGACCCAACGCTCGAAACGATTCTGGATACTCGTTGCGGCAGGTATCCCGGAACTCCTGGTGATGTCCTGGTTTGCGCTGAATTCGGCGCCGGTGCTGGACTGGATGTTCCGTCGCACAGCGTTTCAAGAACTCGCGCGTCCTGCGCCGCATCTCGCGGACAAGGACGAACTCTCCGTACTTCTGTGCGGCACGGGCTCTCCCCTCCCCGACAAGACACGCGCCGGGCCGTGCACACTGATCGCTGTCGGCGACAAGTACTATCTCGTCGATACGGGCCTCGACACCGCGCGCGATCTGCTGTTGTGGCGTATTCCGCTGCAGAACATCGCGGGCGTGTTTCTCACCCATTTCCATTCCGACCATATCGGCGATCTCGGCGAGGTGCGTCTGCAGTCCTGGGTCGCGGGCCGCAAGGCGCCGCTCGCGGTGTATGGGCCGCCGGGTGTCGAGCGTGTCGTGAATGGCTTCAACGAGGTCTACGCGCTGGACGATGGCTATCGCACCAAGCATCACGGCGCCGCGATGCTGCCGCCCGACATTGTCGCGATGGTGCCCAGGCCCGTCATGCCCGGCGTCGTCTTCGATCAGGACGGTCTCAAAGTCACCGCCGTCAAAGTGAAGCACGACCCGGCAAACCCGGCCTATAGCTATCGCTTTGACTTCAAGGGCCGCGGCATCGTCATCAGCGGCGACACTGCTCCGGATGAGGATTTGGTGCATCTGGCAAACAATGCGGATGTTCTCATCCACGAAGGCCTGAACCGGGAGATGGTGGGCGTGATGCATGACGCGCTGGTGGCCGCAAACCACCCGCGGCAGGCGAAGATATTCCACGACATTCCCGAATATCACACAGCGCCGGTCGAGGCCGCGCGGATCGCGAACGAGGCGCATGTCCGCTTGCTTGTCTTCAGCCACATCATCCCGATCCTGCCGAACCGCTTCGCTGAGAAGCTGTTCCTGCGCGGCGTGTCGGACGTACGGCCGGACGGCGTGGAGCTTGGCTATGACGGGAAGGTCCTGAAGCTTCCGGCCGGCACCGACCGCATCGACGAGACCGATCTGGATTAGCGTCTCCTTGCCTTGAAGAATGTCTTGAGCTGCTGACTGGCGGCGTCGGCATCGCCCGCCCGAGCGACGATCGGCCGATGGTGGCAGGTAGGCTGCTCGAAGAACCGGGGGCCATGGAGAACAGCGCCACCCTTGGGATCGTCGGCCGCGAAGACCAGCCGCGCGACGCGAGCCAAGCTGACAGCGCCTACACACATGGCGCAGGGTTCCAGGCTCACATAAAGAGTGGTGCCTAGAAGTCTCTCATTGCTCAGCTTTTTGGCTCCAGCGCGTAGCACAAGTATCTCTGCATGGGCAGTTGGGTCATGGCGCTCGACGATCCGGTTCCCGTCGCGCGCCAGCACCTCGCCGGAGGCCGAAACCAGCACGGCGCCGACCGGAACTTCGCCCCGCTCCCCCGCCGCTTCCGCTTCGGCGAGCGCGAGTGCTATGGCTTCCTCGTCAGTCATCACTTTCCGGAGACATCCTTTTGGCCGAAGATAGCACGGGCGCGGGCGAGCGCATCGCCAAGGTCATCGCCCGGGCCGGCATCTGTTCGCGCCGGGACGCCGAGAAGCTGATCGAGGAAGGCCGCGTCGCGCTCAATGGCGCGCCGGTGACGAGCCAGGGCGTCAAGGCTGGAGAGAGCGACGTCATCGCCATCGACGGCAAACCTCTCGGCGAGCCAGAGCCCGCGCGGCTGTGGCGCTACCACAAACCGCCAGGCCTCGTGACCACACACAAGGACCCGCAGAGCCGTCCGACCGTGTTCGCCAACCTGCCGAAGTCCCTGCCCCGCGTGGTTTCCGTTGGTCGGCTCGACTTCAATTCGGAAGGTTTGTTGCTGCTGACCAACGATGGCGATCTGGCGCGCCGCCTCGAACTTCCCACCGCTGGCTGGACGCGCAAGTACCGCGCGCGTCTCTTCGGCAAGGTCACACAGGCGGACCTCGACAAGCTCGCGACCGGCGTCACCATCGACAAGGTGAAGTATGGACCGGTCATAGCCGATCTCGAACGCTCCAAGGGCGTCTACTCGTGGGCGACCGTCGGCCTTAAGGAAGGCAAGAACCGCGAAGTGAAACGCGTGATGGAAAGCCTCGGCCTGAAGGTCGCGCGCCTCATCCGCATCCAGTTCGGTCCGTTCCATCTGGGCCAGCTCGATCCTGGCCAGGTCGAGGAGATTCCCGCGAAGCTTTGGCGCGAACATCTGGGCATCGGACGCAAGAAACGCGGCCCAAAAGAAGACGTGCGCAAACCCTGGGAAAGGTGATATCGAGCGCGCCGAACGCCATTCCCTGACATGCAAGGATTTCTCCCATGAAGATGAAGAAGCAGCGCGGGCTTCCCAGTGCCTACGCCGCCGAGACGAAAGACACGCGCCTGGCCGGAACCTTCGAGGTTCTGGTACCGGTTCCGGGCCGCAACAAGCCGCATCGCGCGGCGGGCAATTTCCCGACCATGCAAGCGGCTGAAGGCTGGCTGCACAGTGACGAAGGCAAGGACATGGTCGCCGATATCCTGCGCGACGCGGAAAAGAACCACGGCAAATAACGTGAAAGTCGCCGGCTTCCTTACGTTGTTGCTGAGCTCCACCTTGGCGGCGCACGCGGTCGAGGCGGTCAAAACCTACAATCATATCCGCCTGATCGACGGCACCGGCGCGGTTGCGCGCAACGACATGGCGATCGTCGTGAAGGGCGAGCGCATCGCAGCGATCACGCCAGCGGTGAAGCCCGGCAAAGACGTCGTCGACATGCGTGGCGCGATTGCGATGCCGGGCATGATCAACACCCATGTGCATCTCGCGACATGGCCGAACCTGCCCTATGCAGAGGCGATCCAGCGGCGCAATCTTTATGCTGGCATTACCGCAGTGCGCGACATGGCCGGTGACACGCGCGAACTTGGCTATCTGGCACGCGACGCCCGCATAAGCAGCTTTCCATCGCCTGACATCTACTATGCGAGCCTGATGGCGGGGCCGCAGTTCTTCAAGGATCCGCGCACGGTGCAATCGACGATGGGCGGACTGAAGCCCGGCGAAACGTCGTGGATGCGCGCGATCACGCAGCAGACCAATTTGCCGCTCGCCGTCGCCGAAGCGAAAGGCACGGGCGCGACGGCGATCAAGATCTATGCCGATTTGCCCGCGCCGCTCGTGGGTCGCATCGCGGCCGAGGCGCATCGTCAGAACCTGATGGTTTGGGCGCATGCTGCGGTGTTTCCGGCGAACCCGCGCGAGGTTGCGGATGCCGGCATCGACGCGATGAGCCACATCTGCATGCTCGGCTATCAGGCGTCGAAGCGGATACCGCAAACCTATCACAATCGCGCGCCTGTCGATGCGGCGGCGTTGGCCAAGCCGAACGCGGCACTCGATGGACTGTTCGCCGACATGAAGAGGCGCGGCACCGTGATGGACGCGACGCTCTATGTCTATCAGGTGCTCGACAAGATGAAGGATGCCGATCCGCCACCGTATTGCACGCTTGCCATCGCCTCGAGGCTGCTCGGCGAAGCCTATCACGCAGGTGTCGCGATCAGCGCCGGCACCGATGCCGACAGCGACTGGCACGATCCGCTTCCGGCACTTGGCGACGAGATGGCGCTACTCGTCAAGGCCGGCATGACGCCGATGGATACGATCCGCGCTGCAACCATCGTCGCCGCGCGCACGATCGGCCAGCAACGCGACATGGGAACGCTTGAGGCCGGCAAGCTCGCCAACATCGCATTCCTGACGAAAGATCCGCTGGCCGACATCGCCGGCGTGAAATCCGTCACGCTTACGGTGAAACGCGGCAAAGAATTTCCGCGCCGCAATTTCAAACCGATAACCAAAGACGAAGCGAAATACGCGGACTAGCCGGCATCGGAATTCCGCGCTTGTTTCTCTCGGGCGCGCAAGCCGATCCGCTTCAACCGCTTTTCCTCCTGCCGGGCGATCCTCTTCGCGTCCACGTCGCCGGCCGTGTGATGCTCGGGCTCTTCGGGCTTGCGGTCCACCCTGTTTTGACCTTCTTTCGCTTTCTGGCGCGCGATTGTGGCCTGGCGTCTGACGCGGTTTGCGGCGTTGACCAACTCGCGGTTCTCGGGTCCGCGCTTCAACTTTCGCAGAACCATGATGAGGTTCTTTTCTCGAAATAAATTGAGGGTTTGTATCGCCTCATCCATGCTGCAGCCGCCACTGCAATAGGAGGCTTCGAACACCTTCATGACGGTGTCCAGAACATAGGATTCGGGGTGCCTCCAGTCGTTGCCCCAAGGGTCCGTGAAGCCGAATTGCACAAGCTCCATCGATGGGAAGTAGAACAGCGTTTTGTTCAACTCGTCCTCGTGCTCGCGCAAAAACTCGTCGAGAGCAGACCGGATGATCGCTTTGGAAACGGTATTGGCGGTAATGCAGCTCACATCCCGGAACGTTGCCCCCAACGGTATCGGAGAGACTGTAAAGAGCAGTTTCGCCTGCGGGACGTATTGACGGATAAGCGCGTGCATTCGCGCGATGTCGGATTTCGTTTCGGCTGTGCTCAAAACACGAAATTTGTGACGCTCCGGATCGAAAGCGTCTTCCGGCACGCCGCGCCAAAAGGTGCCGCCGGTCTGTGCGTCATACCAGACCTCCGACAGGCCCAATGTGATGATAAAGAATTCCGTATCGAGGAATATCTTGCGGGTCCGTTGCCTTACGGCATCGTCATAGCGGTATCTCTCTGTCTGCCGGCCGTGCCAGAGATGTTCGGCAGGCTTTTTGTTTTCAAAGGCCCACTCGAACTGACCGAGGATCGACGGTGTGTTCACCATCGCGTCGCCCATCTTGGATATGTAGATGCCGGAGTCACGATCGCTGGAAAGATCGAACCCGATGCTCGAGAGGTGGCGCGTGATGTTCGCCGCGAAGCAGCTTCCAAAGGCCGTGATCTTTACGCCCTTGCTGAGCACGGGTTCTTCCGGAATCCACCCCTTCAGCAGGAACCGGCACAGGAAATCGTCGGATTTCAGTTCGTCGCGGTTTGGATAGTAGTTGATCACGTCTCCGCGGTGAAAATGCGCGGGCGCGGAGGCCTCGGCAGATTCTTTCTTGAACGCGCGCATCGCCGCTTCAAGTCGCTGCTTTATGCGGATCATGCCGGCTTCAACCCCAAGTGAAATTGAGTACTAAGCGTCTCTCGCACGTTCGCGCGCCTTTGCGTTTTTCCGCAAGTCCTTGCGCGCCTGACGCAGGGCCACGCGCTTTTCCACGCGCGCCGCGCGGGCCTCCGCATTGGCATCGTCTCCTCCCCGGTCGCGTTCGCGCCTGTCGAGCTTGCTGCGGACTTCGATGGGCGGGCGTTCCCTTGCGTTTGTCTTGCGTGCGTCTTCCGCGAGCCGCAGCGCCTGGGCATCGGCGGCGCTCATGGGCGGTGCTTTCTCGATCTGCTGCAGGTTCAGCGTCCTGTACAGCTGGAAAATCCTGTTCGCGTCTTCGAGCGAGCGTTCGCCGACGCAATAGCTGGCCTCGAACGCCTGCATGATCGCTTCGATGACGTAACCTTGCGGATGTCTGGTATCGGCGCTCCAGGGATCGACAAAGCCGAGTTGGAAAATCTCCATCGAGGGAAAATAGAACAGCGTGCTGTTGAGCTCCTCCGGCTGGCCCCGCAGAAACTCATCCAGCGCGGCGCGGATGATCGCTTTCGAGACCGCATTGGCCGACAGGTTTCCCACGGGCCGGAACGTCGCCGCCAGCGGGATCGGCGACACCGTGAACAGGATCTTCGCGTCCGGCACGTAGTTGCGGATCAGGCGGTGGATCTCCGCGATGTGCGCCTTCGTCTCCTCCATCGATTGCACGCGGAATTTGTGCCGCGACGCGTCGAACGCTTCCTCCGGCACCGCGCGCCAGAACGTGCCGCCGGTCTGCTCGTCATACCAGACCTCGGACAGGCCCAGCGTGATAATGAAGAACTCCGTCGTCAGGAACACATCGCGCGTGCGCACACGGATGTCCTCGTCATAGCCGAAGCCCTCGGCCTTGAAGCCGTGCCAGAGATCGACAGGCTGTTGCTTGTTCTCGAGCGCCCATTCGAACTGGCCCAGGATCGCGGCGGTGTTCACCATGCCGTCGGAGATGCTGGAGATATAGATGTTCGGTTCGCGCCTGGATGCGAGATCGTAGCCCAGGCCGAGAAGATGCTTGGTGATGTTGGTCGCGAAACAGCTTCCGAACGCGGTGATCTTCGTACCGCGCGTCACGAACGGCGCGGCGGGCATCCAGCCCTTGAGCAGATAATCCTGCAGGAATGTTGCGGACGCGAACTCCTCGCGCGCCGGCGTGTAGTTCACCGTATCGCCGCGATGGAACGACTTCTTTTTTTTGCGGACCTCCGAGAGCGGAACGTCGTTGCCGTCGTCGCTCATGCCGAAACGCTTCTTGGGCCTCACGTCGCCAAATTCCTTCGTCGAACCGCTGATCACGCGACACTCTAACGGGCCTAAAGCTGCGATGCATCAGCGGCAGTGTTTGCTGGCGCTGTGGAGCGGAGGGCGATCCACGAACTTTCGCCCTTGTCATTCCCGGCGAGGCGCGGGCGCGAGCCCGCGTCGAGGGAAGGGAACCCAACTTACTTAGCGTCGCGAAATACGAGGAGTTGGGTTCCCTTCCCTCGCATCGCACGCTTCGCGCGCGACGCTCGCCGGGAATGACAGAAAGAGCCGCTGTGGCGCGCTTCATGCGTAGCGCCTTGCGCGACCAGGCCATCATTTCGATCTTTCGCGTCAGGTTACGGCAACGGCGGAGCAGCGTGTTCACCTCCGCACGCCGGGCGTTGCGGCGCGCGGAATAGCGCCCGTGCTTGAACCGGTTGGTGTTGCCGATCGGCGCGCCGCGTGGCCTTCCTGTCCGCTTGCCCATTTGAACCTCACTCTTTGGGAGGGGGTGGGGGTGGCAGCGGGATCAGCGGCGCGACGCCGCGGTCTTCGAGCTTCTGCATCCGCCACACGACGTCCGTCCAGGCGGAGAGCAGCATGAGTTTCTCCCGCGCGACGACGCGCGCCGCACGCGCTTCCTTCGCCACCGCGGCATAGCCGCCATGCGTCAGCCTGTTCTGATTACCCTTCGGCGCGCCGCGCGGCCTTCCCGTTCGCTTGCCCATTTGAACCTCATGTTCTTGGGGGGGGTACTCCTGCATTGCGTTTCGTTTTTCGGTCTCGCGGAAGCCGGAGCCACAATAGGTTGAGACTTGAAATCGCATTCTCAACAATTTCCCTTTCCGGCCTGCCCAATTGAACCGCGCATTTCGGCGGCGAGAGGTTCAATTGGGATGTGCCAAAGCGCCCGCGAAACCGCGCCCGCTACGTCCATGACAAGCCTCACATCGCTCCTCCGAGCCGGACTTCGGTGTGGACTTGGGAGGTGCATGAATGCTATTCAAGGTAGCGAATGTTCACTATTTGTTTCAAATGATGGCCCGCCAACCTTGTTGCAAGGAAGAAAGGAGCATATTTTCTTCCTACGGAGAGATAAAGGCATGGGCGCACTGAACATCAAAGACGCGGACGTCGCTGCCAAGGCACGCAAACTCGCAGAGCTCACCGGCAAGAGCATTACGCAGGCGGTGTCAGAAGCGCTGGATAAAAGTCTGAAGGCCGTCGAGCACCACGCAAAGATCGACCGCGACGCGCGCGAACGCGAAGTGGACGAGATCGTGAAGCGGTTTCAGGCGAGCATTCCGCCTGACGCACCTTCCATCCGGGAAATCATGGACGACATGTACGACGAGCACGGCCTGCCGAAATGATCGCCGTCGACTCCTCGGCAATTATCGCGGCTCTCTATTCCGAGCCGGAAGAAGGACGCGTCAGGGCCGTTCTTAAAGAGAGCGATGGGGCGATCATCTCGACCGCCAATGTACTCGAGCTGCAGCTGGTCGTTGCCAGCAGCCGTTCGAAGACGGGATGGAGCGACGTCGAAGCGTTGTTCGCATCCTACCGGATCGAAACGCACCCGTTCGACGAGCGGCAGCTGCGCATCGCGCGCGATGCGGCCGTGCGCTACGGCAAAGGCCGCCACAAGGCACGCCTCAATTTCGGCGACTGCTTCGCCTACGCCCTCGCCAAATCTGAGGACATCCCGCTGCTCTGCACGGGCAGCGATTTCGCGGAGACGGATGTGGCGGTGGCTTAGCGGCCCGCCTCACTTCGTCCGCATGAACCCGTGATAGTTCTCGTCCGGCGTGGTGTACCAGCCGGTGACGATGCCGGCGTCGTTGACGGTGTTGGCATAGGTGCCGGTGGCGCCGCTGACGCTGAAAATCTTGATTTTGCCGTTCGCGTTGCGAATGAAGGCATGCGCCGCGCCGCTGTCGTCGAGATAATAGCCGGCGACCTTCCAGCCTCTGTTGATGCTGTTGATCACGGTCGATGTTGCGCCGCGTATATCGAAGGTATCCATGCCGCCGTCCGCCCCGCGCATGAAGCCGTGGAAGACGTAATTCTGGTCGGCGTAATAGCCGACGATGGCGCCGTCGTCGTTGATGGACATCGGGAATGTGCCGGTCGGCGAATTGGGTCCGTCGAAGCTTGTGATCGTGCCATCCTGCGCGCGCACGAAGCCATGCACGAACCCGTCATCGCTGCCCCAGTGGCCGGTAATTGTGCCGGCCTTGTTGGTGCTCATGGCGTTGGTGCCGTAGGTGTCGCCGTCGACATCGAACGTGTTGAACGCGCCGCTTGGCTTGCGCACGAAGCCATGCGCGATGGAGTAGAAATCGTAATAGGTGCCGACGATCGCGCCCTTGTTGGTGATCGCGATCGGGAACGTGCCGTTGTCGTCGCCCGGCGCGTGGAATTCCGTCATCGTGCCGTCCGGCGCGCGGACGAATCCGGGATGGTTGCCCGCGTCCACCGTCCAGTAGCCGGTGCTGACGCCGGAGCGGTTGATGCCATAGGCCGCGGTGGTCTTCGAACCTTCATGGTCGAACACGGTGAACGCGCCGTCCGGCGCGCGGATGAAGCCCTTGGTCCGGTTGACGCTGCCGTCATACCAGAACCCGACGACGCTGCCGTCCTGGCTGGCCTGCCATGGATAGGTCCCGATCGATCCCGCGGGATCGAAGGTGATGATCTGCAGTTTGGCTCCCGCTGCCGCCGGCGCGCACAGCGCGGCGCAGCAACAAAGGACGAAAAATTTCGTGCGTCGTGCAGTGGATGTCCGGATCATATCAACCTCCCCAGGTTGCGCGCACGATACCGCTTACAGTTCACCGTGCCAACCTTGATGGCGTGGCATGATCTCCGCGTCCCTTGGTCCTAGCCGCTATGCCAAAGTTCCAGTTGTCGGCCCTGCCAAAGCGGCGCAGAAACCCTCTCATGAGTCAGTCCGAAGTTCAGGACGCGGCGCCCCAGCCCGTCGCCCCCTCGTCCGCCGCTGTCATGCAGCAGACCGTCTATCCGATCATCTTCGCGATCGCATTCTGCCACATGCTGAACGACATGATGCAGTCGCTGTTGCCGGCGATCTATCCGAATCTGAAGAAGGCGTTCGATCTCGATTTCGCGCATATCGGGCTGGTGACATTCACGTTCCAGGTGACGTCGTCGCTGTTGCAGCCGCTCGTCGGTTTCGCGACCGACCGGCGCGCGGTGCCGTTCGCGCTGCCGACCGCGATGGTCGCGACGTTCTTGGGATTGCTGCTGCTCGCCTTCGCCAACTCCTATGCGCTGTTGCTCGTCGCGGCGGCGACGGTGGGGCTCGGCTCTTCGGTCTTTCATCCCGAGTCTTCGCGCGTCGCGCATATGGCGGCGGGGCCGCGGCGCGGGTTCGCACAGGCGATGTTCCAGGTCGGCGGAAATACCGGCAGCGCGCTGGGTGCGCTCGGCGCCGCGTCTATTGTCGCGCTGGAAGGCCAGCGCAGCGTCGCGTGGTTCTGCGTGATGGCGGCGATCGCGATCGGCGTGCTGAGCTGGGTCGGCCAATGGTACAAGGCGCATGGCCTCGCGCGCGCGAAGAAAGCGCATGCGGCGAGCACGGCCGCGCCCCTGCCCCCGGCCGTCGTGCGGCGTTCGCTCGCGATCCTCGTCGTGCTCGTGTTCTCGAAGTTCGTCTATCTGGCGAGCCTGTCGAGCTACTTCACGTTCTATCTGATCGAGAAATTTTATCTGTCGGTGCGCGATGCGCAGCTGCATCTGTTCCTGTTCCTTGTTGCGGTTGCGATAGGGACGTTCTGCGGGGGGCCGCTCGGCGACCGCTTCGGGCGCAAGCGGCTGATCTGGTTCTCCATCCTCGGCGCGTTGCCGTTCACGCTCGCGCTGCCCTATGCGAATTTGTTCTGGACCAGCGTGCTCAGCGTCTGCGCGGGCCTCACGCTCGCAAGCGCGTTCCCTGCCATCGTCGTCTATGGACAGGAGCTTGTGCCCGCGAAGGTCGGCACGATCAGCGGACTGTTCTTCGGCCTCTCCTTCGGCATGGGCGGTTTGGGCGCCGCCGCACTCGGCTGGCTCGCCGACCTCAAGGGCATCGAGTTCGTCTACGCGGTGTGCGCGTTCCTGCCGATGTTCGGCTTGCTGGCGGCGTTCCTGCCCGATCTGTCACGCCGCCAGCGCGCCTGAGCTATTGCCGCGATAGCGTGGCTTGCGCCGCGCACGGATCGGCGGCGGCGATCAGGGAAAAGTATGTCGCAATTCCGTTTGCGAGCTTTCCGTAAATCGCCTGATAGACGGTGTCGCCCAGCGTGACCGTCGTCGCGGAGTTCGAATAGGACAGGGTCTGCTTGAGCGGGTCCAATGTCATCGGATCGCCGCCCGCCACCGAGCCCACCAGCTTGAGTTTTCCCGTCGCACTGTTGAACGTCGCAAGGCCGCTGATGATCACCGGCCCGGTCTTGCCCGGATTGCATACCTCGATGTCGGTCAGCACATAGTTTCCGTCGATTTTTGGAACGGCCTTCGCGTTGGCGTTCGTGGATTGCGCTTGCACTGACCCGCAGACGCAGCAAACAAAGAGCGCAGCTAGCGCCACTGTGGTGGACAAATGGTTCTGCATGATGATCCTCCTGATAGATGTTTCGCCGTTCACTACGGCTTCAGTTCGAACACGGTGCCGTGGTCGCCGTTTGCGCCGCCGTTGTTCGTTGTCCCGAAAAGTCCACCGTCCGCATCCATGACCAGCGGTGTCGCGGCATTGGCACCGTCCTGGCAAGGAGGGCCAGCGGAACAGAACGAGTAGAGGATGTTGTCCGTGCCGTCCGGCGTCAGTTTGAAAACGACGCCGCCATCGTGCGTGCCGCCTCCGAATGTCGTTCCAAACAAATTGCCGGAAGCATCCATGACGATTCCCACGAACGGTTCCTCCCCATCGGTGCAATCGGGCAGCGAGCAGAAATTATAAAGCACCCCAAACGCACCCGCCGCCGTGCGCTCGAAAACGGTGCCGCAGGTGGTGCCGCCGTTGCTTGTGCAATAGGCACTCGTGCCGCCCAGATCGGTGGCGCCGAACAGGTTGCCGGCGCCGTCCATGATCGGCCTGCCTTCGGGAAGTTCGCCGTCCGCGCAATTCGCCGTATTGCAGAAATTGTGGAGCGTGGTCTCGTGCCAGTTGTTAGCCGCCAATTTGTACAGCACCCCGCCGCCGTATTTTCCGCCCGAACGCGTTGTGCCGAAGATATTCCCGGCCGCGTCTACGAGAACGGGATTGGGGCCCGACCCCGAAGAGAATTTGCGGATGACCTGATAAAGCATCAGCGGATGCGTGGTCATTTCGTAGATAACGCCATTGCCGAGATTGGCGCCCGTGCCGCCATACTGTGTCGCGCCGAAAAGCGGCGATGTGCCGTCCCACAACGCGCCCGAAGCCTGGCCCTTGTAGGATAGCCCTCCTTCGGGTTCGGATCCGTCCGCGCAATTGCCGTCGCAGAATGTGTGCAGGACTTTGTAGCTCCAGCCCTGCGCCCCCGGCGTCATTTTGTAGACGACACCGGATTGCGATCCGCCGTAAATCGTCGTGCCGTAGAGATTGCCTTCGACATCCATGATCAGATTGCCGTACGGATACGCTCCGTCAGTGCAATTCTGCTTTGCGCAGAAATTGTGCAGGATGTGTTCGGTGTACATGGTCCCATCGGCGTTCGGGATCAACTTGAACACGATGCCGTTATGATGCTTGCCGCCATGTTGCGCGGTTCCATAGAGGTTTCCCGATGCGTCGCGCAGCAGGTCGTTCGGATTTGCACCGTCGATACAACCCTGCGCGGCGCAGAACGAATGCAGCGTCTTCAGTGTGTCGGCGGAAGCGGTGCTGAGCGGAACGAGCGCAAACAACGCCGCAATCGCCGCAGCGCGCCAGATGTTTAAAATTGAAACCATTTGGACCACCCTGAAAAAGGTTGGCTCCAGCTCCCATCGACGAAACGTGCGTATCACACGTGGTGGCCAAATTCTTGGGCGCGGGCGACACTTTTGTATCAGGACGACAAACTGGGTTTTTATGCCGACAGCGCGTGATAGGCATAGAATAACAGCCCGGCGCATAGCAGACGCGGCCGCGCTGCCAGTCTGCGTGAACTGCTGCGCCTGCAACGTTGACACGCGCCCGCGCATTTTAGGCGGTTTGTCAGCCTGTCCTTAACCGTGCTTGCAGGGCACGCCGTGTGTTTAATCTCGTCCTAACGACGGCGGCTTAAGCGTCAACCAGAAATTGCAGGGAGTTTGCTTATGCGATCGTTTTGGCTTCTGGGAGCGATATTGGTTTCGGTGGCGAGTGTTGGTGTCGTGCAAGCCGCACCGATGAATCTGGTTTTCTCGTTCCAGAACCCCTTGCAGGGGCAAATGCCAACCAGCGTGATCGGCGACGAGCAGGGCAATTTCTACGGGACAACGCTACAGGGGGGCGGTTCCGGCAAAGGCGTTGTTTTCAAGATCGTGCACGATGGATCGGAACAAATTCTCACGGATTTTCCGGGAAAAAACAGCTACCAGCCCAACACACCTCTCATTCGCGACGCGGCAGGCAATCTGTACGGCACGGCCCGTTGCGGCACGACGGGTTGTTCCAACGAGGACATCATTTTCAAGATAGCACCTGACGGACGGTTCAGCATATTGCACCGTTTCAGCATGCAGGATGCGGCGGGTTATTACACTTGGAGTCGGCTCACGCTCGATGCGCAAGGCAATCTCTACGGCACGACGATGTCTGGTCTCGTGAATGCGAGCGATCAGGCGCCGTGCAGCACGACTGGATGCGGTTCGGTGTTCAAGCTTGCCCCAAGCGGAAGCATGACCGTGCTGCACAGATACGAGCACGCGACTGGGTTCGATAAGTCGGGCGGATTTGTTCTCTTCGGCGGTGCACTGCTTCCCGGCGATAACAGCGAACTCTACGGCACGACAAATAGCGGTGGCCCTGGAGGATATGGGGTTGTTTTCAAGATATCGGCAGACGGCAACTTTTCCGTTCTCCACGGTTTTGGCGATGGTAGCGGAGAAGCGCAGAATCCTTCGAGCAATCTGGTTCGGGACGGCAACGGCAATCTGTTCGGCACGTCGGCCAATGGCGGCGACTACAGATACGGTGCGCTATTCAAAGTGAAACTCAACGGTGCGTACGCATTGGTCCACAGTTTCGGCGGAGACGTCGAAGGCTTCCTCGACGGCCAGAATCCGGAGGGCATGGTTGGCATTAGCAAAACTGGAGATATCGTCGGCACCTCGCCATTCGGCGGCAATGGCAACGGTGTGGTCTTTAAGGTGTCTCCCAAAGGGCATGGGAAGATTTTGTGGACGTTCGCCGTCACCGGTCATGGCGCTCGCCACGGCATAATCCCGGACGGCGGTGTCTGGATCGATGCACAAGGAAATCTGTACGGCACCACGTTGGATGGCGGTGGGCCAAAAAAACACCGTGGTACGGGAACGGTCTTCTCGCTTCGGCCGTGAGGCGCCCTCGTCACGCCGACAGCGCGTGATAGGCATAGAACAACAACCCGGCACATAACAGTAGCAGCAACGCCGCAAGCGCGAGGTCGAAGCGCGAGCCGGTGCCGGGATGGGTCTTGTCCGCATCGATCTCCTTCGCGGTGCGCCTGAACCGCCATGCCGCCACGCCGATCATCGCGGTACCCAGCACGATCAGCAGAAGCCCCGCGATATGCGCGATCCGGCTGTGCGCATCGAAGCGCAGCACCAGAAATCCGAACCCTATGATGCCAATGGCGGTGCGCACCCAGGCGAGGAAGGTGCGCTCGTTCGCGGCGTGCTCGCGCATGTTCTGGATCGCCATGCGAGCGGTAACGCGCAGGCGCTCGACAATATCCCGCAGGACTTAAGCATTACGGCCTCACCGTCGCCGGGATATAGAACTTCGCGACGAAGTCCTGCGTGGGCTCCAATGAGGAGGCGACGAAATTCAATGTCGTGCTTCTCATGTCGTTCACCAGATTGGGGCATTCCGCGACCCAGGCACACCAGACGTTCGTCTTGGGATCGAGGATCAGCACTGGATTGTAACTTCCGGAATTCGCTTGAAGGAGAACACGTGTGCCGGTCTGCGGATCGTAAGCGGATATTCCCGATACTGGCCCCAGGCCATGCGTTACCGTGGCCGTGTTGGTCGCCAGCAGCCAGCGCGGGGTCCTGGTGCCCTGCAGAAGAACGGGTCCGTTCGCTACCTGTGCGGTCAAGTCGAACGATGCGGTGATCGTAGTCTTGGTTCCGAACGTGACATTGCTCTGGACGGGATTCTGCCACGTCCCATTCCCAGTCCAATCGCCCGCGCCGCCGCCAGTTGCACAGGGATCACCGCTTCCTGATATCCGATAGAAATCATCGATCTTGATTCCGGTCGCGGCAACGTGTTGTGCCTGCGCCTCAAGAACCGTGCGCGCCATGTTCGCATACACGGCAGCCAGCGCGGTGCATTTGTAAAGCAGCGCCTCGTTGGCGGACAGCGTATATTGCAACGTATCGAGTTGGCTGGATTGTTGGGCGACGTAGAATACCGCACCGGTTCCTGGCGTGTCGCCGGAAAACTCGGTCCAGTGGAATCCGTTGTTTAATGTCCAGTATTGGGGCGTCACGCCGGAGGCGACGTTCCGCGGTGCAGTGCTGTTTGTGGCGGTGACCGGCAATGTCTTCAACCCGCCGCCGGCGAGGAAATAGATTTTCGCGCCATCGGTCGCCAACGCCTTGACTCCGGTGCCGGAATAAATGGATTGCGCGACGCCTGCTTTTGTAATGTGCCACAAATGCGTGCCGTCCGACGCGAACACGCTGCCGTCGGGATTGTCGCTTTCGGATTCGTCAACGATGAAGCTGTCGATATTGCCGCTGAGCAGCGCCACGCAGGTGCCGATTGTGCAGTCCGAAGTCTTGTCCGCCGCGAAGAGGCCCTGCCCCTGATCTTCACCGGACCAATACAGGTTTTTGCTGTCGGTGAGGATGATCCCTTCGACCGGCAATCCGTGCATCAGCGTCGTGACGCTGTGCGTGGACAAATCCATCCGGAATGCATTTTTCGTATAGTAATCGACGAAGTAAAAGCCGGTCGCTGTTGCTGCATAATTAGGATTCGGCTGATCGAGCGCTGTCGAGCGAATAAAATAGCCGCTGATTAGACTGCTGGATGCTCCGCCGGAAACAGGGACTGTATTCAATGTCGAGAACCCCGACATGAAATAGGCGTTTCCATTTGCAGCTTCGAAAAGAGCGCCTCCCGAAATGCTGTGTTCCAGATGCGTGCAACTTCCGCCGCACGGCGTATCCACTCTGTCGATATCGGCAGTCACATAACCGCCGTCGGCGTAAAGTATGGAAGTGCCGGACAAGACAATTGGATCTGTGCCGCGGCAACGGCCGGAATCGGAAAGTGCAGCTGCTGTCGATAGCTGTACTATGTTTCCTCCAGACACCGGAATGCTGTCCAATTCTCCGGCGCAAGGGGATTGCGTAAGCTGACCGAAATAGACATTTGCTCCGTTGCCATCGAGCAGAATGGGCTGGGGTCGATTAAGGCCGGTTGCCAACGGGATTGCACCAGCCATCGCGGTCGACGTTGAAACCGCAAGCGAAACACTGATGTAGCCGAGAGACTTCCAAAAATACCGCATCGCCATCTCCATAATTCAATCTAAGATAGATTAATTACTGTGAGCACGCAATACGCTATAAGATCCCGTAGCGCTTGAGCGCGACCCAGCTCGCGGCGACGACGACGAAGCATAATCCGAACGCCCACCAGAAGCCGCCGTGATCGCCGGCCCAGGGGATCGCGGGCACGTTCATGCCGAACGCGCCGACGATGAAGGTTGGTGGCAGAAGCAGCGTCGAGATGATCGTCAGCGTCTGCAGCGAACGGTTCGTCGCCGAGGCAATGCGCGTGTCGATTTCTTCGTAGAGCAGCCGCGCGCGTTCGGCGAGTGCCGCCGCATCGCGGTCGAAATCCTCCACCGCCTGCAGCAGTTCCGGCAGGCGCGGCGACACCGGATTGTCCGGCACTGGCACGCGGCTGTTCATGGCGCGGTGATAGGAGGCGCGCAGGCTCGCGAACTCGCGATGAAAGCGCGCGACCTCGCGGCGCACGGAGCCCAACCCGGTACGATCGAGCTCGCCCTGCTCGCCCAGCACCTTGTCCTCCAGCCGGTCGAGCCAGCGCGCGAACACGGCGAACCGCTTTTCCGCGATCTCGACAAAGCGTTCGTTGAGCATGACGAACACGTCGACCGGCGCCAGCGGCGGCGCGTCGCTCTGAATGCGCTCGCGCACCTCGTCGACGACGCGCATCGGATGATGACGCGTGGTGATGAGATGGCCGGCATCGAGGAAGAATGCGACCGCGCCCTCGTTGAACGATTGCCCCTCGAAGTCTTTCTCGAAATCGGGAATCACACCCCAGGCGCAGCCAGGCCCGAGATGAAGCTGCGGGCGCATCTCGCCTTCGAGCAGCGCTTCGCGCGCCGCCTTGGGTACGATGTCGAAGGTCTCGAGAAACCGCCGCGCGCGATGGTCGCTCAGCGCAAAATGCATCCAGCACCAGTCCTGAGGCTCGCCCAGGATATCTGCCGCCGTATCGTCAATGACGCGCCGCGCCTTGCCGTCTTTCACGGCGAGGCCCCAGAGCAGACCGGGATTTTTCTTGAGCGTCGACAGCATGGCGAAACTCTATGCGGGGATTCCGCGAGAGTTTCTACCCTGCGTGCGCGGGATCGCGCCTAGAACTTCAGCTTCACAATGCCCTTCAGGGTGAACATGTGATCGCCCTCGGGTGTGGCCACGCATTCGGTTTCGACGGTCCAGGTGGTGCAGCCGCTGCCATAACCGTCGCCGGGATTCTCCCACATCGCGGGATCGCCTTCCTGCGAGGTCTGGTTTTCCCAGAACCACTGGCCGTTCGGATCGAACGGCATGTTGACAACGACCGATATCCAGTAGTGGCCGCGCTTAAGCTTCAGGCCCCTGCCGGGCAACGCGATCGCCAGGTTGCCATTGTCGTCGGCGCCGACAACGCCGTCGAATTCCGCGATGACCTTGCTGCCGCCGGGACCATTCTTCTTTCCCTTCCAGATGGTGACGTTCTCGGAGATGGCCGGACCGCCGCCGCTCGAGTAGGAGCCGACCACATCGACTTCCTTGATCGTCCAGACGGCGTGCTCGTCAACGGTGAAATCGTCGGCGGCAGCGGAATCGAACTCGTCGCCGAAATTCTGCGACACGATGCCAATCCCGGAATCGTTCGAGGTCTGACCCCAAAGGATGCTCAGCCTGCGGTCGGTCCCTTTGTTGGTGGTGCGGTGCGTGTTTGCATGCGCGCTTTGGATGGTGGGATGCGCGCTTGCGGCAAAAGCTGGCGTCGCGGATACGGCGAACACCGAAACGCCGGCCAGAATGCTCGCACGAACGAAGGACTGCACAAACATCTCCCCAAGAATGACACGCACTTGACGCTCGCGAATGTCGCGATGCGATTGAAGCGTCGCGTTCCGCAGCATGGCAAAAGCCTGCGCGCAGCCTTTCGACTGTAATCTATTAAGGACGAACTATTTTGCCTTGCCCTTGAGCGTGAACATCTGATCGCCGATCGGCCCACCGAAGCATACGCTCTCGGCCGTCCAGGTCGTGCAAGTGGTGCCGCCGGGATTTTGCCACATCGCAGGATCGCCCTCGACGGTGCCCGTGGTCTGGTTCTCCCAACCCCACTCGCCACCTTCGGCGAATGACATGTTGATGACGACGGAGACCCAGTAATGGCCGCTCTTCAACTTCACGCCCTTGTCGCCCAGCGTGATGGCGAAGGAGCCAAAATCGTCCGCGCCGTGAAGAGTGTCGAGTTCGGCGACGACCTTGCCAACCTTGCTGTTCTTGTCCTTGTAGAACGTCACGCTCTCGGATTGCGCGGGGCCGCTGCCGTTGAAATAGACACCGTTGATATCGACTTCCTTGACGATCCAGGTCGCGCCATCGGGCACGACGAAATCGTCGGCCGCCGCGGTGTTGCCGGTATTGCCGCTACCGAAGTTCTGCGAAAATGTGAACGTCGAGCCGGACGGGTTCGAGGTCTGATCGTAGAGCACGCTGAGGCTGCGGTCGGAGCCCTTTGGCGAACCGTGATGCGCTTTCGCGTTTGGACTCTGGATGGCGGGCGCTCCGGCCTGACTCACAGCCGAAAATGCGAGCAGCCCCGACGCTGCCAGAAGGCCCGCGCGGATAATGCCGAGTGCCATGATCTTACCCTGTGTTGCATGTGCTTCGTGCAAGCGACGGTAGAAGAAATTCGGATCGGACGCATCCACTTCTGTTGGCGGAAACGAACACCTATTGGCCGAAACGAACAGTTGTTGGCCGAAACGAACACATTGGCGCACACGGCGCGGCCCGCCGGACCACCGTTGCGGTGCCGCCGAGCCGTCAGTTTGTCTTGGTGGCGGCGCAGCCTTTCTGTGTCGCCGCCGCGTCGTGGGTCAGGCCGTTCGCGGTCGTCAGGCCAAGCACCACGCAGATGCTGTAGTCGAGCGACTTGGTCTTGGGCCAGCCGTGCAGCGGTTCGGTCGAATTCGGCGTGTCGTACACCTCCGTCAGGCTCCTGCCGGTGCCGTAAAAGGCGGAAGACCCCCACGCCATTTTCTTGAAATTGGTCGGCGCGTTGTTGTCGTCGTAAGGCAGACTGTACTGAAGCGATTGATACGGCCATTCCCAGTCGCAGGGCAGCAACTGGTTCTCGCCCTTGCATCCGTTTCCGTGATTGTAATCGCTGGAGGTGCTGCCGCGCTCGTCCGCATAGGAATCCGCGAGCGCCGATATCGCGAACGGCCGGGGCTCGAACAGTCCCATCTCATAGGCTCCTGCGACCAGCGCATTGTAGCGCGCGCCATCGTTGGACCCCGACCAGACCCAGGAGCTGTTGCGGGTCACAGGATCGGTTGTGGTGGCGAAGTGATAGCGGTCGCCCCACATCGCCTTGTCCACCACGCCGTCGGCATCGTTGTCGAACACCATCACGCCGTAGGGACCGCGCAGGTCGAAATTCGCGCGGTCGGGCTTGCCGATCTGCGACAGATCGACGGCGAAATCGATGCGCGGATAATCGGTGCCACCCTGGAACACCCAGGTGATCGCGACCGGCATCTGATAGAGCGCAAGCTTGTTGGGATCGGTCGGCGTGGGACTGACATCGTTGCCGTCCGCATCCTTCCGGATGGGCGCGATGGTGCCGTAATGATGATAGGTCATCGTGAAGCGATGCGCGGCGCCGCGCTTGCTGACGGTGCCCAGCATTTCTCCCGTCGCCGGAAAGCCCGAGCCGAGCGGGGAATCGTCCTTGTGGAAGATCTTGTGCGCGATCGTGTCGTTGTCGCCGTCGGTGAAATCGCGATAGCGCTCATGCGAGACGAAATAGCCGAAGCCGCCGTCATTGCCTGACTCGGCGTCCACCGTGATCGTGGTGGCGGCGTCGGTCTGATAGGTCATCTGCACGGCATAGCCGCCATGGCCGGGGTTGCCGTTGCCCTCCTGCTTCAGCGAGACGGTGCGCAGAAGTTTGCGGGAATCGTACCAGCTGTACTGGTCGACGCTGAGCCCCTTCACCGTCTTCACCGCGTGCTGGACGCCGTTGAAATACGCCTGCGCCGGCACCGCGGCCAGAAGCCCGGCGAGCGAGCAGAACAGCATCATCGGCATCCGCAAGCGGGTTCTCATCGCATCGTCTCCATGGAGTGGTTCGGCTCGCGTTCGATAAGGTCATATCGCCGGACGAAGGCGAACGCAATTTTGCGGGTTATGACGGTTTTGTGTGCGTCTCGGACCCTTCGAGGAAACGTCGCGCGCGATGATCGCTGAGCGCGAATGCGCCCAGCATCAGTCGTGCGGGAATGTCTCCAGCGGTGTCGTCAATCACGTCCCGCGCGGCGCCATCCTTGACGGCGAGAGCCCAAAAGAAGGCCGGGATTTTCCTTGAGGGCATGTTGCACCGTAAAGCCATGGATAGCGTCAATCGCCGTCAGGCTGAACAGTCATTAACCGCGATGCCCTCGCCGCGCAGGTGGTCGGCATGCGTACTTCCCCGCATTGGTGGATATGGCCTACACGCGTACAATATCCTCGATCAATACGGAAATGCGATGCAGACCGTCGGCCGTCTTCTCAAAGACCCAACGCAAACCAAGTCGCTCGTGTTCGATTGGGACCTCGGTTTCACGCAGACCGCGCCGCGCCTTGCGTGTGACTACTGGACATTACGCCGCGGCAGCCGCGCGATGCCGAGCCGCGACGACCTCAATCCTTCAGATATGCGAAAATTCTCGCCGCATGTGGGATTGATCGAGATCCGCACCGACGCCGATGGCCAGCCGGACTATTTCATTCGCCGCTCCGGCGGCAAGTGGGAAGAAATTTACGGCCAGATGACCGGCCGCTATCTCCACCAATTCCTTCCGCCGATTCTCGAAGGACGATGGCGCGCGGTGTTCGATGCCGTCTGCGAGCGCAACGCGCCAGTCTGCGTACGGAGCGGAATCGAGTTTCAGGGAAAGACCTGGCTGAGCGCCGAGATGTTCGTCGCTCCGCTCGGCCGCGACGGCAAGGTTGATATGCTCCTGATGTGCTTCGTGTCGTGGAGCTCGAGCGAAGGCTGAGTAGTTGCGATAGAAATGGCGGGAGCCAGGCAACTATATTCGCCTCCCAAGGTGCAAACGCGTCTTGTGCGAGACCTGCGCCCTCTACCATTATTTCAATGAGACAAACCCTTGAGAAATGGATCTCATATGCGAGAGCGCGGCGCCGGCCAGTATAAATTCGATGCCACTGGTTCCTGCGCAGCTTCGGCGGGCATCGGTGTCTGGTTCTTCGCTTATGCAGACACGGCCGCGCAGCGTGTTTCGGCGGTGCTGGATTACGACTACGTGTGGGGCTTGTGGTCGTTGATGGGCTACACCGCGCACAACGATGGGGCCACCAATATCTGGGTGGGGAGCTTCAGCGAAAACAAATAGGTCGCACAGATCGGAAGCCTTTCACCCTTCTGGTCTGACGGCACCGGCTGGTTCGATTCCCACGGTAGCGGCGGCTATCCGCCGGTTGAGCAATATTGACGCGAGACGATCGACGGGTCTTTCCAGGCGGCGGCGAACAACTTCTATCTGATATGGCCCGAAGGCTCTTGTGACAGCTGGGATAATTTAATCGGCGTGAGCTATGCGGCGCAGCAGCAGAAAATTTCTGTGCCGATGATTGTGTTCGGAGAATTGTAAGAGCTACACATGCTGTCCGCCATTGATATGCAGCTCGGCGCCCGTCACGTAGCTCGACTGGTCCGTACACAGATAATAGATTGCCTTGGCGACTTCTTCGGGGAGGCCCAGCCGCCGCAGGGGCAAGTGTTCGACGATGGCTTCGGTGCCGGGTGACAGGATCGCGGTGTCGATCTCGCCCGGCGCAATCGCGTTGACGCGGACGCCGAGGGGGCCGAAGTCGGAGGCCATTTCGCGCGTGAGCGCTGCGAGCGCGGCCTTGCTCGTCGCATAGGCGCTGCCGGCGAAGGGGTGCACGCGCGAGCCCGCGATGGACGTCACGTTGACGATCGCGCCTTTCGCCGCGGCGAGCTCGTCCATCAGGCCGCGCGCGAGCCAGATGATCGAGAAGAAGTTCACCTCGAACACCTTGTGCCAGACCTCCATGCTGCTGGTCAGCGTGGAGAGGCGCGCGCCGTCATTGCCTTTCGGTGAGACGCCCGCGTTGTTGACGAGCGCGTGGAGCTTGCCGCCGTTCAGCCGCCCGCGCATCTCCTCCACCGCGCGCAGCGTGTCCTTGGGATCGGAGAGATCGACCTGGATGTGATCCTCCGGCCCTGCCGCCCACGGGCAGTTCTCCGGGAAGGCGTGGCGCGAACAGGTGATCACGCGCCAGCCCGCGCTCGAAAAGCGCTTCACGGTCGCATGCCCGATCCCCCGGCTCGCGCCGGTGAGGATGAGCGTGCGTTGTTCGTCTGCTGGGGCTTGCGGCGTTGTCATGCCGCCAGTGTAGCCTGAATTTTGTGACAGGGTTCAAGCGCCGGTCAGGCGGCGTTTTCCTGCGGCGCGGGGGCCGCGACGGACGGCAGGAACAGTTTCAGGTCGTCGAGGCGGCGGATCAGGACCGCGGTTTCCGGTCTGATGAATTCGATCTCGCGCGACGCTTCGGCGAAGCGTTTCTGCTCGATCAGGAACTCGATGTATTCGAGCATCTGTATGTCCTGCACGCCGGTCGTCGCCATCATCTCGCGATAGGCGCGGTTGGCCGCTTCGCTGTCGCCCTTTTCGCGGTGGATCATCGCGAGCCTGCGATAGACGTTCGGTTTGCCCTTGCTGATCGCCGACCAGCGCCGCGCCGCGGCGAGCGCATCGTCCCAGCGCTTCAGGCGGGAGAGCGCGTCGGTCAGCGCGCGGAAGACGACGGGCGTCGTGGGCATGCTCTCGGCGACCGCCCACAGCGCCGCGACGCCCTCATCCTCGCGGCCGTCGTGAATGGTGAGAAGCGCCGCGATGGTCTTGCCGCGCCAGCCGTTGCGCTTGGGCAGCTTGTCGAGCGTGGCGGCGGCGTCTTCGCGGCGTCCGATCGCCAGGCACAATTCGGCGTAGTCGAGCGCGAAGTCCTGATCGATGGTCGCGGCGTCACGCAGCGGCGCGAGCGTGCGCCACGCGGCCTCCGGAAGGCCGACCTCGAACTCCTCGCGCGCGTTGCGGATCAGCAGCTTGGTCTCGGCCGGCGCCCTCGCCCCGCCCGGCAGATAGGCATCGAGCATGCGCTCGACATTGAGCTGGATGAGATTGTCGCGGACGTGGATCTGGTCGTCCTGCCACGCGCGCGCGTGATCGCTGAGCGTGACGCTCTCATAGGACGGAAAATAATCGACATGGTCGTACGTGGCCGCGAGATGCTCGGCCGCCGTGCGCAACACGGATTTGGAATAGCAATTGACCTCGATCACATCGCGGTCGCTGTGCGTGTGGTTCAGCGGCACCGGCGACACGGTGAGAAGAAGGCGCTGATCCGCGCGGCTGTGCCGGCGCAACAGCGCAACGACGTTTTCGAGAGACGCCAGCGTCTCCGCAAAGCTCAGCAGCCGAACCTCGAACCGGTCGGGGTTCTGCATCACCATGCGCCGCGGTGGCGTGAGGTTCAGATAGGTGCTGGTGTGCCTGTCGTACCAGAGTTCGCTCAAGCCCAATGTCATGATGACGACGCGGCACTCGACGACCCTGCGGCTCATACCCGTCACGGCGTTGCGGTATTCCAGCATCCGCGGCATGGCCGTCGGCCGCACCGACAGATGCGGATCGAGATATTTGTCGGGTGCGACCTGGAGAATGTTGGCAGACGGGTCGAAGGGCCGGTCCGGGTCGAGTGCCCAGCGCAACTCATTCTCAATCGAAACCACGCCGTAATTGTTCAGAACACCGTGGCCGTGGAAGTCGAACTCCTTGTCGGGCCACTGCAGGCCGAGCGTGATGACATCGAAACCGTGCTTCGCCAGCGCGTGCTCTATGTTGCGCGCGAAACAGGAGCCGATGGTGAAAATCTTCTCTCCGGCTTCCAGCGCGAACGACGGCGAGAAGGCGGGCGTGCAATAGGGTTCGATGCGGTTGGTGTCGGCGGGCTCGCGCTCCGGCCATTCGCCGTACGGATTGCCCCGGATATTCGCGATGGCGTCCGCACCGGCGATGGTACGCAAAGGCATGCTGAACCTGTTCGACGGATCCCGATGCCCTTGCAACGCGCCGCGCACGCTTTTCCGTTGAGTCGGTGTGTGAATACGGCGTAACCCCCGGGCCATGGAACATTCGCGTCGCCGGAGCGCTCGCCTCAGGACACCGCGCGAAACGACTCCGGCTCCATGCCTTCGGCATCCTGGTGGATGATGACCTCGGCATTCGGATAAGCAGCGCAGAGCTCGCGCTCCACTTCGTCGCTGATCTCATGCGCGCGCACCAGGCTGATCGCAGGATCGAGCTCGATGTGGCACTGGATGAAGGTGTGCACGCCTGCCGCGCGCGTGCGCAGATCGTGGAAGCTACGCACCTCGGGATGCTGCTTGACGATGGCCCTGATCTTTGCGCGCTCTTCATCGGGCAGTTCTCGGTCCATGAGCTGGTCGTAGCTCTGGCGGAAGACATGCCATGCGCTCCACGCCAGCACGATCGACACACCCATGCCGATTACCGGATCGGCTTCCAGAAGACCGAACTGGGTGGAGAGAATGATGCCGACGATCACCCCGGCATTGGTCAGAAGATCGCCCAGATAATGCATCCGGTCGGCACCAATGGCGAGAGAGCCCGTGCGCCGGATCGCAACCTGTTGCACGGCCAGCAGAACAACAGTCGTGGCGATCGACAGGGCCATGATCGCGAGCGCCAGTGTGCTGTTCTCGATGGGATGGGGCGCCACCAGGCGGCTTGCGGATTCGATCATCAGGAACGCGACGGAGCCGGCGATGAATGCGGCCTGCACGAGTCCGGCCAGTGGCTCGGCCTTGCCATGGCCGAAGCGATGCTCCGCATCGGCGGGCATCAGCGCGTGGCGGATCGCCAGAAGATTGATCGCGGAGGCAAAGAGATCGACGGCGGAATCCGCGAGCGAGGCCATCATCGCGATGGAATCGGTGACGATGTAGGCGACAGTCTTGAGCAGGATCAGCAGGGCCGCCACGCCGACGGCCGCCCATGCGGCGCGCGTCATGATCGCGCCGTCCTTCGTCATGCCTGTGTTTCCCGCAATCGCGCTCACGGGAACAACCTCTCCGTTCTCCACGGCGCGCTTGATGTATCGCGACGATAGACAAGCCGGTCGTGCAAACGGAACGGGCGGTCGCGCCAGAATTCGATCTCCAGCGGCGCAATGCGGTAGCCCGACCAATGCGGCGGACGGGGAACCGTCTGCAGCGCGTATTTGGCCGCGTATTTCGCGATCTCCTTCTCGAAGGCGAAGCGGCCTTCCATCGGGCGCGACTGCGCGCTCGCCCACGCACCGATCTGGCTGTCCTTGGCGCGCGTCGCGAAGTAGGCGTCGGCTTCGGCGTCGCTGACCGGCGTCACCGGACCGCGCGCGCGCACCTGCTTGCGCAGTGACTTCCAGTGCAGGCACAGCGCGGCATGCCTGTTGGCGGCAAGTTCCCTGCCCTTGGCGCTCTCGGTGTTCGTGTAGAAGACGAACCCGTTCGTATCGAACCCTTTGAGCAGAACCATGCGCACATCGGGCCGGCCGTCCGCGTCGGCGGTGGCGAGCGACATGGCGTTGGCATCGTTCGGCTCGGACTTTTTGGCCTCTTCCATCCAGGCATCGAGCAGCGAGAAAGGATCGTCCTTCGCGGCAATGCCGCCGTCGTTTGCCGGGCCCCCGATATCGCTCATGGAAATCGCTTAGCACCTTCGTTTTGCACGCGGAAGCACGACGGATAGAGTGTCGCAAAATTGCTCAGGATTTTCGATGCCTTCGTTGGTGTTTCGCACAATCGTCGTTTGTTTCTGCGTTTCGTTCGCGTCCGGTTGCGCGTCGTCGCCCGCCGACGACCCCAATGCGACAAAACAGATATTCGATACGGGGGTCGCGGCTTACGACCTGAAAAACTATGAGGAAGCGTTCCGGATCTTCTCGTCGATCGACGACCGTGACGTCGCCGCAATGCGCAATGTCGCGCTGATGCTGCGCAAGGGTCAGGGCACGGCGAAAGACCCTAAAGCTGCAGAGGACATGTACGCGCGCGCGGCATCAGGCGGTCTCGCCACCGCGGCCGCCGATCTCGGCGAGATGCTGCTCAAAGGTGAAGCCGGATCGCCAGATCCGAAGGCCGCGTTGCCGTGGCTGATGGGTGCCGCTGAAGCAGGTCACCCTATCTCGGCGCTTCAGGCAGGCGAAATCTTGGAGGCGGGCACCGCCGGGCCGAAAGACATCGCCACGGCGCGCAAGCTCTATCGGATCGCCGCGGACGCGGGGCTGGATGAGGGCAAAACGCACCTCGCTTCCCTGCCCCCGGAAATCGGCGTCGCGCCATCCAAGCCGTAACACTGGGTTTGTGCTAGGCTCCGCCGGCCAGTTGGGGACGAGCCATGAAACCTTTCACGATGATCGCCGCGGTGATTTTTTTGATGGTTGCGGCAGCACACGTCTATCGCGCCTATGCGGGTCTTCCCGTCGCTGTCGGCGGTCACGACATTCCGGTGATGGCGAGTTGGATCGCCGCGGCGGTTTCAGGGCTGCTCGGGATCATGATGTTCGTCGAATCCCGCCGATAGAACCTTAACCTCGCGGGCGCACGATCCTATATGGTGGGGTCTGCTGGCGATTCAGCGGTCCATCAAGAGAACCAATGCGCAATCCGTACGAAATTCTGGGCGTTTCCAAATCCGCGAGCGAGGCCGATATCAAAAAGGCCTTCCGCACGCTCGCCAAAAAGTATCATCCCGACAAGCACGCGGGCGATGACGCGGCACAGAAAAAGTTCCAGGAGATCAGCGGCGCCTACGACATCGTCGGCGACAAGGACAAGCGCGCGAAATATGATGCGGGCGAGATCGACGAAGCGGGCAATCCGCGCGGCTTTGATCCGCGCGCGCATGGCGGCGGCAACCCGTTCGGCGGTGGCGCCGGGAGCGGCCCCCGCGATTTCAATTTCAGCTGGAGCCAGGGCGGCGAACCGGGACAAGGATTCAGCGCGGAAGATTTGTTCAGCGATCTGCTCGGAGGTCTTGGCGGCCGCGGCGGACGTCAGCAGCCGCGTGGCGGACAGGATTTCTCGGTCACCATGACCGTGAGCTTCGAGGAAGCCGCGCGCGGCGGATCGCGCCGCGTCATGCTGCCCAATGGCGAACAGCTCGATGTGAAGATCCCCGTCGGCCTGAAGGACGGTCAACAGATCCGATTGAAAGGCCGCGGCGGCGCCGGACGGCGCGGCGGACCGGCGGGCGATGTGCTGATCCAGATTTCGGTCGCATCGCATCCGTATTACACGCGCGATGGCAACGATTTGCGCCTGGAGCTGCCGGTCACACTTCAGGAAGCCGTGCTCGGCGGCAAAGTGCCGGTGCCGACATTGACCGGCACGGTCTCGCTGTCGATCCCCGCCAATTCCAACACCGGCAACACGCTTCGCCTCAAAGGCAAAGGCATTCCCGCACACGGCGCGGAACAGGCCGGCGATTTATACGTGAAGCTCGTCGTGACGCTGCCAGAAAAAGCGGACGATGGCCTGCGCGACTTCGCGGAGGGATGGAAGACAGCATACGATCCGAGGGCAAGATTTAAATGACGCTGAACCCTGCGGCGCCGTTGCCTCGCTAGATCAGCAAACGAATCCGATCCCGCAAATCGGCTCTGCGCGATGCGAGCGCGGCAAAGCGGCGATCTGCCGTGACGACATCGATATTTTCTCGTAACGCCAGCGCAAGATAGACGCAATCGTAGACCGGATGCGCAAGCTCGTTCGCGAGAACAAGCGCGTGCGGCAGTTCATCGTGTGTGGAAACGGAAACGACCGGCGCGTTCATTAGCTCTTGCAAAAGAAACGAAGCCTCCTGCGACTTCAGTTTCTTCATTTGAACATTTCGCCAAAGGGCGTTGGCGGCCTCCGTCAACCAGAAGGACGGCGCGATAATATCTTGCGAAAGCAGAGCATCTGCCAAATCCGAGCCGTCTTCCGGCAAAATCCACTTCAATGCAACCGATGCATCAACGACAATCGTCATCGACTGTCGCGGTCTTGGCGGATCAGTTGAGCGGAATCGAAGTGCAAGCCCCGCGCCCGCAACTCGCCACGAAACTTGGCCGCTTCCTCCCAGAATGCGGCAGCTGCGGGCTTCAGTGCTTGCTCCAGAATCGCGCGATGTTCCGCTTCCGCGCTGCGGCCATTCTTGGCGGCGCGCTCCTTAAGCGCGGCGGCAATATGATCGGGCACATCGCGAACCAGAAGTTGAGCCATGCCAGCGATGCTATCACGTGATAGCATCGCTGGCAAGGGCCTTTCAGCCGTTCAATGCTCCGTACACGATCTTTTGGAACATCGGACACGCTATCCTTGCGCCCATTCGGGCGCCGGTCACGGCCTGTCCGGCCATATCGGGGGTCAGCGGCGTATAGTTCTGGATCAGGAAGATCAGGATCATGTTCTTCTCCGGATCGGCCTGCCACCAGGTGCCGAACGCGCCCGGCCAGCTGAAGGAGTCCTTCGATGCGGCGCCAATCCAGTCGTGTTTCTGAGCATCCTGCACGATCGACACACCGATGCCGAAGCCCATGCTCATCCAGAACGGCAGACCGAGGAACGGGATTTCGCGCTGCTCCTCCGTCAGGCGATTGGTGCGCATCAGCTTGACGGTCTCGCGCTTCAAATATCGCGTGCCGTTCAGTTCGCCGCCGTTGAGCAGCATGCGCGCGAACAGAAGATAATCGTCCACCGTCGAGATCAATCCGCCGCCGCCGCCAGCGTACGCGGGCGGTTGATCGTATTCCTTCATGGCAACGCGGCTCAGTGCGCCCGTCGTCTCATCCTGCTGATAGACGGCAGCTTCGCGGTCACGCTTTGATGGCGGCACATAGAAGTCGGTGTCTTGCATCCCGAGCGGGCCGATGATCCGCCGCATCAGGAAATCACGGAAGTCCACGCCAGCGACACGCCCAACCAGGAAGCCCAGCACATCGGTGGAATGGCTGTAGTGGAACTGTTTTCCCGGTGCGAAGGTCAGCGGCAGGCTGCCGAGTTGCTTCAGCCATTCGTCCGGCGTGAGCGGATTGTCGAGTGGCGAGCCAAGCGCCGCCTCATGCGCGTTCGCTATCGGGCCTGATGACGAGAACGCATAGGCCAGACCGCCGCGATGCGTGAGCAGGTCTTCGACCGTGATATCGCGCGGGCTCGGATCGGTTTCATCGAGCGAACCGTTGGGCGTGCGCAGCACGCGCATGTTGGAGAATTCCGGCATCCATTTCGTGATCGGATCGTCGAGTTTGAGCCTGCCCTCCTCCATCTGCATCAGCGTTGCGACAGATGTGATCGGCTTGGTCATCGACATGATACGGAAGAGCGTGTCGCGCTCCATGGGCTTGTTGTTCTCGATGTCGCGCTTGCCGGCCGTATCCAGCCGCACGATCTCGCCGTCGCGCCACACCATCGCGACAATCCCCGACAGGTCACCGGCATCGACCAAGCCCTGCAGCATCGGCCCGACCGCTGCGAGCTTGTCCCTGGCGAAGCCGTTCTTCGCGATGTTCTTGTCCATGGCTGTTTCCCTGCATTTCCTGCTTGAACTTTGGGAATGCCATAGCACCGCGTCAATGGGAACGTGACGGGTACGTCATTTATAGCCGTTTTGCTTGATTTATGGCCCGAACCCCCTTAGCCGAGACTGTGTTTTTCGCCCACCGATTTCCTGGAGCCCCCCGATGTCCATTAGCGGCCTGATGAAAGGCAAACGCGGCCTTATCATGGGCGTGGCCAACGACCGTTCCATCGCCTGGGGCATCGCCGACGCGCTGCACAAGGCCGGCGCGGAGCTGGCATTCACCTATCAGGGCGATGTCTTCAAGAAGCGTGTGGTTCCCCTCGTCGCGCCGCTCAATCCGACCGCCGTTCTCGATTGCGATGTGACAAGCCAAGGCTCGCTCGAGTCCGTGTTCGCCGCGTTGAAGACGAAGTGGGACACGATCGATTTCGTCGTCCATTGCATCGCGTTCTCAGACAAGGACCAGCTCAAGGGCCGTTACATCGACACGACGGCGGACAACTTTGCGCAGACGATGAACATCTCCTGTTATTCGTTCACGGCCGTCGCGCAGCACGCCGAGAAGATGATGACGAATGGCGGCTCGATGCTGACGCTCTCATACTTCGGCGCCGAGAAGGTCATGCCGCACTACAATGTGATGGGCGTCGCGAAAGCTGCGCTCGAAGCCAGTGTGCGCTACATGGCCGAAGACCTCGGCAAGAAGCAGATTCGCGTGAATTCTATTTCGGCCGGTCCGATCAAGACGCTCGCGGCGTCCGGTGTTGGCGACTTCCGCTATATCCTGAAGTGGAACGAGTATAATTCGCCGCTCCGCCGCAATGTGACGATTGAAGAGGTTGGCAACTCGGCGCTGTTCCTTTTGTCCGACATGGGCGCGGCGGTCACCGGCGAGAACATGCATGTCGACGCGGGCTATCATATCGTCGGCATGAAGGCCGAAGACGCGCCCGACATGGCTGTCGGCAAAGCGGAATAAGATGGCCGCCGCCGCCAAGCGCGTCCTGAAACTTCCTGACGGCGTCACGCTCTATTTTGCGCGGCACGGCGAAACCGAGGCCAATGTTGCGAAGCGGTTCCAGGGCCACACCATCGACACCCCCTTGACCGAGCGCGGCCTCAAACAGACCAAGACGATCGCGAGGATTCTGAAAGCGCGTGCCGGCGACCCCGCTGCGCTGAAATGTGTCTCAAGTCCCCTTCCGCGGGCCCGGCTGACCATGATGCTTGTCCGCGATCATCTCAGTCTTTCGATTGACGGTTTCGAAACCGATAAGCGGTTGAGCGAAATCGATCTCGGCAAATGGGATGGCCTCACCCACAAGGAAGCTCGCAAACTCGATCCCAAACTTTTCGACAAGCGCGAAGCCGACAAATGGAACGTGCGTGTGCCGGGCGGAGAGAGCTATGCCGACGTCGCGGATCGCGCGGAGCGCTGGATCAACAGTTTGAAGAACGACACCTTCGCGATCAGTCACGGTGCCTTCACGCGCATCCTGCGGGGCATGTTCGGCGGACTGAGCGCCGCGGAAATGTCCGAACTCGACGAGCCGCAAGGCGTCGTCTTTCGCGCGCGTGGAAACAAGATCAAGCGCTTCGACAAGCCGTGAGCACCCTCTTCGTCATTCGTCACGGCGAATGCGAGCACAATGTTGCCGGACGGGCTGCGGCGCAGAATGATTCACCGCTGACAGCAAATGGTCGCGCGCAGGCCCAAGCCAACGGTGCGCTGCTGAAGCGTGTCGCTGGCGATCTTTCGGCGTTCGATTTCTTTGCAAGTCCGCTGCATCGGACCTGCAACACGATGGAGCTGGTGCGCGAAGCGGCGGGGCTCCCGGCGACCGGCTATTTCGCAGATCGCCGCCTGATGGAGATCGATTTCGGCGATCACACCTGGATGACGCGCGAGGAGATCATGCATCATCCCGTCCCCAACCCTGAAAACAACGACTGGAATTTCGTACGTCCCGGCGGCGAGAGCCTGCGTGATGTCTATGATCGCGTGGGCCGATTTCTGGAATCGCTGACACGGGACTCCGTGATCGTCACCCATTACGGACCGGCATGGATGATCCACACACATAGTCTTGGTATTGCGCCCGGCAGTGCGGCACAGTGGCGTCCGCCACACGCCGGAATCATGCGACTGTCCGGCGGCGTGGAAACCTTCTTCGGCGAATAGGATGTCCTTCAACACCTTCGGCCACATGTTCCGGCTCACGACCTTTGGCGAGAGCCATGGGCCGGCGATCGGCTGTGTGATCGATGGGTGTCCGCCGGGCATCCCGCTAACCGAAGCCGAAATTCAGGCCGATCTTGACCGCCGCCGTCCGGGCACCTCCAAATTCGTCACCCAGCGCAAAGAACCCGACACGGTGCGCATTCTCTCCGGCGTTTTTCAGGACGAGCGGATGAAGAAGCAGGTCACGACCGGCACGCCGATCGCGCTGCTGATCGAAAATATGGATGCGCGCTCGAAGGACTACAGCGACATCCGCGACAAATTCCGTCCCGGCCATGCGGACTACACCTATTGGGCCAAGTACGGCGTGCGCGACTATCGCGGAGGCGGGCGGCAGAGCGCGCGCGAGACCGCGAGCCGCGTTGCCGCCGGTGCGGTCGCGCGCAAGGTTCTGGCCTTACTTTACAAGAACGTCTCGGTGCGCGGCGCGCTGGTGCAGGTCGGGTCGCACACGATCGAGCGCAAGAACTGGAAATGGGACGACGTCGCGCGCAATCCGTTCTTCTGTCCGGACGCGAAGTCTGTTGGTCCATGGACGGAATATCTTGAAGGCATTCGCAAGAAAGGCTCGTCCATCGGCGCGGTGATCGAAGTGGTCGCGGAGGGTTTTCCGGCCGGTCTCGGCGCGCCGCTCTACGGCAAACTCGATGCCGACATTGCGACAGCGATGATGAGCATAAATGCGGTCAAGGGCGTCGAGATTGGCGACGGCTTCGGCGCTGCGGAACTGAGCGGCGAGCAAAACGCCGACGAAATGCGCAAGGGCGCGCGCGGCAAGCCGAAATTCCTCTCCAACCACGCCGGCGGCATTCTGGGCGGAATTTCGACCGGCCAGCCGATCGTCGCGCGGTTCGCCGTCAAGCCTACCTCCTCGATTTTATCGCCACGCCGCACCATTGATATCGACGGCAACGATACAGACATCATGACCAAGGGCCGTCACGATCCGTGCGTTGGAATTCGTGCGGTTCCGGTTGGGGAAGCGATGATGGCGCTCGTTCTCGCAGATCATGCGCTCAGACACAGAGGACAAACGGGCAGTCCTTAAGGAGATTATCCATGGAAGTCGTCGCCACCATTCTTCTCATAATTCTTGTTCTGTTTCTGCTCGGACTGTTCTTCGGCAGCTTTTACACCGTGCAGCAGCAGAGCCGCGCCATTGTCGAACGCTTCGGAAAATTCGTGCGCACCGCCACGCCGGGCCTGAACTTCAAGATCCCCTATATCGAGCGCGTCGTGCAGCGCGTGTCGCTCCGCGTGCAGCAATTGCTGGTGGAAGTGGAGACCAAGACGCTCGACAACGTGTTCGTGAAGTTGTTCGTTGCCGTGCAGTTCCGCGTCGTCGAAGGCAGCGAGGCGGATTCCTATTACAAGCTTCAGGACCACATCGAACAGATCAAATCCTATGTGCTCGATGTCGTGCGCGCCAAAGTGCCGAAGATGACCCTGGATGAGGTCTTCGAGAAGAAAGACGACGTCGGCGCCGCGGTGAAGACCGAACTCGACGTGTCGATGAAGGTCTATGGCTTCGAAATTCCCAACGCCCTCGTCACCGACGTGAATCCCGCCGACAACGTCAAGGCGGCGATGAACGAAATCCAGACACAACAACGTCTTCAGGTCGCCGCGGCCGCCAAGGGCGAAGCGAACAAGATCCTCGTCGTTAAGAACGCGGAAGCCGAGGCGGAGTCCAAGCATCTTCAGGGCGAAGGCATCGCCAAGCAGCGCCGCGCGATCATAGACGGCCTGCGCGAATCCATCGCGGCCTTCACCGACAAAGTTGGCGGCGTGAACGAGCACGAGGTTCTGAACCTGGTGTTGCTGACTCAGTATTTCGACACGATGAAGGAAATCGGTGTGTCATCGAACAGCAAGGTCATCCTCATGCCGCATTCGCCCTCTGGCATGAGCGAGCTCGTCGAGCAGCTTCGCGGCGCCATCATTACGGGCAACGAAGCCTCACCAAAATAATCGAGGCCGCGCGGTTACTTCCAATGCGGCAGCTTCGACGCCACCTCCGCGCCGATCGAAAGCTGCGGCTCGGACGGATATTGGATAGCGTCCTTCTTTTCGCGCGCTGAGACGCAGGCGGTGACGTTCTTCGCGAGCGTGGCGAAGTCGCCCGCGCCCTGAAGGTTCTGTACCATGCAGTTGTCGAAGAACGTGTAGCGCTCCTGCTCGCCGCATCCGAACGAGGTGCGGTCCGGACGCGCCGCCGTCAGGATGAAACGGTTCGGCGCCTGCAGCGCAGGAACGAACACGCCGGAGAAGCAGGCAGACACGATCACGATCGTCGGCCTGTCGCCACAGGCGTTGGTGATCATCTGATTCATCTGGCGCGGCGAGAACATGCCGCCGCCCAGTTCAATGCCGTCGGTGTTTCCGTGCGAGGTGAAATAGGCGAAGCAGCCGTCATTCGTCCGGTTCGATAGATCCCACAAGCCGGTCGAGACCGTTTGCGGATCGGAGTGGCGCGGCTGCTGCGTCGGATAGCGCTGCGGACGCACGGAGAACTGCATGATGTTCCCGGGTGAAAAGCCGAGATGAACGAGATCGGCCGAGATATCGCGCCGCGCGTTGTCGAACACTTCGCTGTCGGCGCCGGAATGCGCGTGGAAATCGGCCGCCACGACGACAGCTGCCCAGTCACTAAAGCCTGATGCCGCGCACACCGGTGACGCGAACGCCAATATGGCTGCGAGTGCCGCGATGAAAACTTGATAACGCATGTTGCCCACTCAGCGCCGCGTGAATGATGCGACGAGTTCAATATGCTCCGACCAGAGAAATTGGTCCACAGGGGTTATCTCGCCAAGCTTAAATCCCGCATCCACCAGAACGCGCGCGTCGCGGGCGAAGGTCTCCGCGCTGCAGGAAACATAGGCGATACGCTGCACCTTGGACTTCGCGAGCTGCGCGGCCTGCGCCGGCGCGCCTGCCCGCGGCGGATCGAGAACCACGGCGTCGAATTGGTTAAGCTCCTTCGCCGAAAGCGGAACCTTGAACAGGTCGCGCTTCTCCGTCGTGACCGGCTTCAGCCCGCGCGTCGCCTTCGCCGCGGCGGCCAGCGCGTTCAGCATTGGCGCTTCGAACTCAACGGCATGAACCCTGGCCTTGGGTGCCAGCGCGAAGGTGAACGTTCCGCAGCCCGCGAAAAGATCGGCGATTGATTTTGAACCGGAGAGCGCATCGACGACCTGCTTCTGCAGATAGGTTTCACCCTCCCGCGTCGGCTGCAGAAACGCATCGCGCGGCAAGCGCACATCCGCCGAAGCAATCCGCACCGTCGGCGCGGCAAGTTCGACCAGGATGTCATTGCCCGCCGTAATGCGCGCGATATTGTTGCGGCCTGCCCATTGCGCGAATTGCGCAATCAGCGCGGTCGATGTCTTGCGCGGCCAGCGCAGCGCGATGTCGAAGCCGTTGTCCGCTTCGGTGACATGCGCTTCGGCATTCTCGCCGTCGTTCAGGATTTCGCCCATGATCGCGCGCAGCTTCGCGGCAAGGCCGAACAATCCCGGCGTCAGCACGCGGCATTCGCGCATGTCGACGATACTGTGCGAGCCGCGGGCATGAAAGCCGACCTGCACTTCGCCTGCCCGTTTCGCGATCTTGAACACACAGCGCCGGCGCGTCCCCGGCTCCACGGCCACGATATCGGATACGGTCGCATCGACGCCCTGTTTCGCCAGCGCGCTCACAACCAGACTTCGTTTCAGCGCGTGATACTCAGTGTCATGCATGTCCTGACACGCGCACCCGCCGCAGGTTCCGAAGTGCGTGCAAAGAGCGCTCACGTTTTGCGAGCCGCAAGCAGGAATTCACGATTGCCGTCGCCGCCTTTGACGGGGCTGTCTATCGATCCAATGACACTCCACCCGGCGTTTGTCGGCAGCCATGTGGTGATATCGCAAAGCACTGCATTCTGCACTGTCTCGTCACGCACGATCCCGCCCTTGCCGACGTTGTCCCTGCCCGCTTCAAATTGCGGCTTCACCAATGCGATCAGCCACGCACCAGCTGCAGCCATCGCGAGCGCTGGCTGCAGCGCCAGCTTCAGACTGATGAAACTGAGATCGGCGACGATAGCTTGCGGTGTTTCGGCCAATGCCTTCAAGTCGCGCGCGTTGGTACGCTCGATCGACACGATGCGCGGGTCGCTCGCAATTTTCGGATCGAGCTGCCCGTGTCCGACATCGACGGCGAATATCTTCTTTGCACCGTGCAGCAACAGGACTTCGCTGAAGCCACCCGTCGAAGCGCCAAGATCGAGACACACCAGACCATGCGGTGACAGATCGAAATGCTTGAGCGCCACCGCCAGCTTCAACGCGCCACGCGAGACGAACGGATGCGCACGCTCATATTTGATGCGCGAGGTTTCGTTCAGGTGCTGCGAGGGTTTGATAACGCGCCGTCCGCCGTCGAACACCTTTCCGGCTTCGATGGCCTCCTGCGCTTCGGCACGCGTGCGCGCATACCCGTGCTCGACCAGAAAAACGTCGGCACGTTGCGACGGTAGCGACATGAACCCTTAGGCGCGCGAACGCGCGGCGAGCGCTTCCTGATCGCGGCCGAGTGCGCCAAGCGCGGTGGCAACAATGCCGGCGGCGTCGAGGCCTGCGGCTTCGTACATCTTCTCGGGCGTGTCCTGGTCGATGAAGCGGTCGGGCATGATCATGGGACGGATCTTGAGACCTTTGTCGAGCGCACCGGCCATCGCGAGATGCTGGAGCACCTGCGCTGCAAACCCGCCGATGGCGCCTTCCTCGATGGTGATCAGCACTTCGTGCTCGCGCGCCAGACGGTTGACCAGATCGGTGTCGAGCGGCTTTGCGAACCTTGCATCGGCGACTGTGACCGAGAGACCGTAGGTGGCCAGCTTGTCGGCGGCGATCATCGCTTCCTGCAAACGCGTGCCGTAGCTCAGGATCGCGATGGACGTGCCTTCGCGCAGAATGCGGCCCTTGCCGATTTCAAGTGCTTTGCCCTCGAGTGGACGCTCGATGCCGATGCCTTCGCCGCGCGGATAGCGCAGCGCGCTCGGGCAATCGTCGAGCGCGACCTGTGTCGCCACCATGTGCACGAGATCGGCTTCGTCGCCCGCCGCCATCAGGACGAAGTTTGGCAGCGTACCGAGATAGGCGATGTCGAACGAACCCGCATGAGTCGGGCCATCGGCGCCGACAAGTCCCGCACGGTCCATCGCGAACCGCACCGGCAGATTCTGGATTGCGACGTCGTGCACGACCTGGTCGTAGGCGCGTTGCAGGAACGTGGAATAGATCGCACAGAACGGCTTCATGCCGTCGGCGGCGAGACCGGCGGCGAACGTCACCGCGTGCTGTTCCGCGATGCCGACGTCAAAGGTGCGCTCCGGGAAGACCTTCTCGAACAGATCGACGCCCGTGCCGGACGGCATGGCCGCCGTGATGGCGACGATGGTCTTGTCCTTCTTCGCTTCCGCGATCAGCGCCTCGCCAAACACCTTCTGGTAGGACGGCGCCTTCGAGTTGGATTTCTTCTGCTCGCCGGTGATGACGTCGAACTTGCTGACGCCGTGATATTTGTCGGCGCTCGCCTCGGCGGGCGCGTAGCCCTTGCCCTTCTTGGTCACGACATGGATGAGGATCGGGCCGTTTTCGGCGTCGCGGACGTTCTCGAGAATGGGGATCAGATGATCGAGGTTGTGACCGTCGATAGGGCCCACATAATAGAATCCCAGCTCCTCGAACAGCGTGCCGCCGGTGACCATGCCGCGGGCGAATTCCTCCGCCCGCTTGGCGCCCTTTTCCATTGGCCGCGGAAGAAGATGCGCGATCTTCTTTCCAAACTTCCTTAAGCCGCGATAGGTCTGGCTCGACACCAGCCGCGCGAGATACGCGCTCATCGCGCCGACCGGCGGCGCGATCGACATGTCATTGTCGTTCAGGATCACGATCAGCCGCGCATCCATCGCGCCGGCGTTGTTCATCGCCTCATAGGCCATGCCCGCGCTCATCGCGCCGTCGCCGATGACGGCGATCACATTGCGCTTCTCGCCCTTCATACCGGCCGCGACGGCGTAGCCGAGACCCGCGGAGATCGAGGTCGAGGAATGCGCGGCGCCGAACGGGTCGTATTTGCTCTCCGCGCGCTTGGTGAAACCCGACAAGCCGCCGCCCATGCGCAGCGTGCGCATCCGGTCCCGGCGTCCGGTGATGATCTTGTGCGGATAGGCCTGATGGCCGACGTCCCAGATGATCTTGTCGTCGGGCGTGTTGAACACGTAATGCAGCGCCGTTGTAAGTTCCACGACGCCAAGGCCGGCGCCCAGATGGCCGCCCGTGACCGCGACGATGTCGATCAGTTCTGTGCGCAGCTCGTCCGCGAACTGGCGCAGATCGCTTTTGGGGAGCTTGCGGAGTTCGTTTGGCTCATGAATTCCGTCAAGCAACGGCGTTTTCGAAGAACTGGTCATAATACTCGCGTTCGCGCGGCGGCAAATGAACGCCGCGTCTCCCCCGTTTGTGCTGCACTGCGCAAAAGGTCGGCCCTTTTGCCCGATAAATCAAGAAAAAGCAGACTCTATGAGCCGTTTTTAAGGCAAGGCGCGGCTTTTTAACCCGCGTCCATCGGTTCGGTGCCCGTTGGTCCGCCTGTTCCGAGCACGATTTTTTCCAGACGGCCTTCGGCGGCTTTGAGCTTCTTCTCGCAATGGGCCTTCAATTCCTGGCCACGTTCATAAAGCGCGATGGAATCCTCGAGATCGACTTCGCCCTGCTCGAGCCGCGAGACAATGCCTTCGAGTTCTTTCAACGCTGCCTCGAAGCTCAGCGTGTCGACGGCGGGAAGCGACGCGAGTTTTGACTTTGGCTTGTCGTTCATGGGCTTCGATATTCTTCCTGCGATTCCAGATGAAGTCAGTAGCTCGACGATTTCCTGCGGTCCTGCGCTGTTCCCGGCGTCACGTCGAATGCAATCGTCAGGCGCATATCGTCCGATTTGAACGGCACCGTGCCATGCCAGAAGTAGGACGGGAACAGGACCAGCTTGCCGACACCCGGCTTGACGGTGCGGTCCGGCCGGTCACGCTCCCCCAGCCCGATGTTGGATTCGCCGAACTTGATCCAGCCCTGCTCGCCCGTGCCTTCCGAAACGGCCTCGGGCAACGCGACGTAATACGCCGAACTGATCCAGCCTTCGGGGTGAACGTGATTGGTGTGATACCCGCTCGAGCGCAGACGGCACGACCACGCGGTCGCGAAGTCGAACGTGCTCTCCTTTCGGGCGAGCAGCGGATGATTGCGATCTTCAGGAAGACTGCCCACGTAATCGCCGACCGCTTCGCGGATTTTGTCGCGTACGCCTTCCAGCGCGCGCGTCGGACGATGGAACAGATAACCCGGCGTCTGCGTGCCGCCACGCAGCGTCTGATCGAACGGCTCGACATTGCGCGTGTGCAGTCCGAGGAGATCTTCGCTGAGCGCGCGATTGAACGCATCGACGTCGTTGAAACCGGCCGGCGGCGGAATGTCGTAGACGCGAACAAACCTCTCGATGTCGGCGAGATCGTTCAGCCGGCTGTCGCCGAGTTCGCGATAGGCGAGCGTGAGATGCGCGAGCAGGAGCTGATCGTATGGCGCGTACTTGAGTGCCTCTTCAAGAATGCGCGCCGCTTCCCGCGCTTCGCCGGATTGCAGCAACGCGATCGACATGTCGCGATGATTGTAGATCGACTGCGGCTCACGCTTCACCAGTCCGTCGAACAGCGCGATAGCCTCGTCGTACTTTTTCCGCATCGTCAGCGCGCGCGCCAAAGCGTTTGCGATGTCAACACGCTCGGGGGCCTTCTCGTGCGCATTCCGCAAGAGTTTTTCCGCTGCCTCGCCTTCTTCGAGAAGAAGGCGCTGGTTCGCTTCGGCCAGCAGAAGGTCCGGCGTGTCGCCAATTTTTTCGCGCGCCATGGCATACGATTTCAAATTGAGATCGCGCTTGCCCATCTGCCAGACGAGCGTGTTGTAATCGCGATGCGCTTCCAGAAATGCCGGGTTCGCATCGATCGCCTTGCGATAATACGCGATCGCCTCTTCGTCGCGGCGCGCACGCGCAAGCGCGTTGCCGAGCGCGTGAAGGGCTTGCGCATTCCCGGGACGGAGAGTCAGCGCGGTTTGCATTTCTTCGATCGCTTCGTCGAAGCGGTCGAGCGCCATGAGAACTGTGCCGCGATAGTAATGCGCCTGGAACGACCTCGCGTTGATCGCGAGTGCGGAGTCGATCGCCTTCAGCGCTTCGCTGAATTTCCCTTGTTCATTCAACACCACGCCGATCTCAATCAGCGCGGCGCCGTACTTCGGGTTCTGCGAAACGGCGCGTTGTTGTGCGATCAGTGCGTGATCGAGAACGCCAAGCTCGCGCAGAACAATTCCGAGATTGTAGAAAGCCTCGGGATAAGTCGGCTGCAGCGAGATCGCCGTTCTCAACGCCAACTCGGCGCCAGCAAGGTTGCCCAATCTGCGCTGCGTGGTGCCGTAATTGTTGTGAAGCGCGGCTTCCCGCGGGGCAATATTGACGGCTCGGCCCAAAAGCGCCGCCGCTTCCTCCAACTGCCCTCGTTCGCGAATGAGAAGCGCCAGGAAGTTCAAAATCTGCGGGGCCTCGGGATCGGTGGCCAGGGCTGCCCGGCAAACGCGCTCGGCGTCGGCCATTTTGCCCGCGCGGCGGTACTCGTCGGCCTCGGTTAGGGATTTCGCGACTCGCTTGGCGGAATCAGGCTGGATTTGCGTGCTCATGACGGACGAATAGCACCAAGAAACGGCAAAGACTCCAGCCATTGCGGTTCAAAAGTCACAATGAGTCAGATTTCCTGGAGGCACTCGGAAACGTGAACACCAAGAACACGTATGGCGGGATCGCTTTTAGGAAACCTTTTGGTCAGCCACGGGGCAATATGTGGTGCTTTATTCTAAGAAACATCATCATATAGATTAAAAATTACCTTCCAGCCGGATTCGACACCAAAATACCACAGTCTGACCTTGAATCTCTCCCGATGATGATTCCGTTTTGACCCAAAGCTCTCACGCTCGTAACCTCTGCTCGAACGGGTGAATTTCGCGCCGGAGACGTCCCGGTACGAATTATTGGTGTCATGTGGCCCCAATAAAAGCTCGCGAGCGAACGTCGTTACGACAGAACCAAGGGGGTTCCACAGTGTTTCAAATTCAAAGCAAGAGCAGTCTGAAGACGGCTCTGCTCCTCGGAGCAGCGACCGCGTCGGCGATGAGCCTGACGACAATGGCCAAGGCCCAAGAGCAAGTCGAAACCGTTGTCGTGACGGGTTCACGTATTCCTCAGGTTGGGCTTTACAGCTCCAGCCCGGTGACTGCGGTTAGCCAGCAAGAAATCAAGTATGAGGGTACGACGAACGTCGAAACCCTTCTGAACAACCTCCCTGGTGTGTTCGCGGACTTCACGGAAACAGCTTCGAACGGTGCAACCGGTCAGGCGACCGTCGACCTTCGCGGCCTCGGCGCTCAGCGTACCCTCGTCCTCGTGGACGGCACGCGCTTGATGCCGTCGGATCCGGCGAACCCGGTCGCGGACTTGAACCAGGTCCCGGCCCAGCTCGTTGACCACGTCGAAGTTCAGACCGGTGGTGCATCGGCCGTGTACGGTTCGGACGCTGAAGGCGGCGTCGTGAACTTTATCATGCGCAAAGACTTCGAAGGCGTCGAAGTTGACGGCCAATACAGCGTCAACAATGCCGCCAACGGCAACAAGTACCTCGAGTCGCAGCAGATCGCGCATAACTTCCCGATCGCGCCGCATGACTGGTGGGGTGGTGCCACGACCGACACGACCCTCATCCTCGGCACCAACACCGCCGATGGCAAGGGCAACATCACGGCCTACCTCGGCTATCGTAACATCCAGCCCGTTCTCGAAGCGTCGCGCGACTTCTCGGCGTGTTCGGTTTCGACCGCGACACGCGGTGCGGCCGTCGGCCAGCACGTTTGCGCCGGTTCGATCAACTTCAACAACTGGCTGTCGCTTGACGACTACGCCCCGTACCTCGCGAACTTCTATGCGCGGCACTATGGCGCGAAGCTCCCGGGTGGTGCGGCTCCGGCCTACCTCTGGCATCAGTTCGGCAACGGCACGCCAGGCAGCGGCACGTTCGGCCCGTACACCGGGGCGCCCAGCCAGAAGTTCAACTATGGTCCGTTGAACTACCTGCAGCGTCCTGACACGCGTTACACGGGCGGCTTCTTTGCCCACTACCAGATCAACCCGGCCGTCGAAGTCTACTCCGACTTCATGTTTGCCGACGATCACACGCTGGCGCAGATTGCTCCGTCGGGCGCGTTCCTCGGAACGGGTCTGTATGACGGTTCGAACCACGTGAACTGCGACAACCCGTTGATGACGGCGCAGGAAGCGGCGTCCCTCTGCGGCTTCGACCCGCAGGACGCAAAGGTCATCTACAATCCGGATGGCTCGATCAAGAAGGTTCGTATCACGCAGAACTGTACGCCTGTCGGAACGACCGGTAATTGTAACTTGATCCCGGGTATTGCCAGCCTCCAGATCGCGCGTCGCGATGTCGAAGGCGGCAACCGTATCGACGATCTGCGTCACACCTCGTACCGCATGAAGGTCGGTATGCGTGGCGACATCGGCCATGGCTGGCAGTACGATATCTACGGCCAGTACGGCACGACCATCTTTGACGAGAACTACTCGAACGAATGGTCGGTCTCGCGCGTTCAGAACGCTCTTATCGTTGATCCGAACGGCAAGTGCCGCATCGCCAACGAAGGTATCGATCCGAATTGCGTGCCGTTGGACATCTTCAACGGTATCGGCTCGGTGACGCCGGCGATGCAGAAGTACATCACGGGCCAAGGCTTCAAGCAGGGCACGACCGAAGAGCGCGTCGTCAGCGGCGCGTTGACGGGCGATCTCGGCGAATGGGGCGTTCAGTCTCCGTGGGCGAAGTCACCGGTCATGGTGTCGGTCGGCGCGGAATACCGTTCGGAATCTCTGCAGCTTCAGGTTAGCCGCGACTTCGCAATCGGCGATCTGTATGGCCAGGGCGGCGCAACGCTCCCGGTTCCGAAGGCCGGCTTCAACGTCGAAGAAGGCTTTGGCGAAGTTCGCGTTCCGCTTATCCAGGATGCGATGCTTGCCAAGGACATCACCTTCAACGCGGGCTATCGCTACTCCTCGTACAGCTCCGCTGGCGCGGTGTCGTCCTACAAGTACGGCGTCGACTGGCAGATCATCGACGACTTCCGCTTCCGCGGCAGCGAGCAGCACGCAACACGCGCGCCAAGCGTCCTCGAGTCCTTCACGCCGTTCGGTGTTGGCCTTGTGGGCGGAGCCGATGAGTGCTCGAACGCGGGTGACCGCGGCGCAAATGGCCTTGTCGATCCGATCATCATCGCCAACTGCCATGCGCAAGGTGTTGCGAATGCCGGCAGCGGTACTCTGGATTGCCCGGCCGCACAGTGTAACGGTCAGTTCGGCGGCAACCTGAACCTCGTTCCGGAAGACTCCGATACGTGGTCGTTCGGTGGCGTGTTCACGCCGACCTTCCTGGACGGCTTCACCGCGACGGTCGACTACTTCGACATCAAGGTGAACAAGTTCATCGGCGCCTTCGGTCTCGGCCAGGTGATGGATGCTTGTTATGGTGACGGAGCGACGGCAGCGACGCAGGCTCAGTTCTGCCCGCTCATCCATCGTAACAGCGTCAACCAGGTCTTTGGTGGCGGCTTCGTGACCCTTCAGACGATCAACCTGGTCAGCCTGAAGACGACCGGTGCTGACTTTGAAGCCAACTACAACACCGATCTGGCTGATTGGGGCATGTCTGACACGGGTTCGCTGTCGTTGAACCTGGTTGGTACGTACCTCCAGTCGTTGACGACCACGGCGTCCACCGCTCTGCCGAAACAGGAGTGCGCTGGTTTCTATGGTCCGACCTGCGGTACGCCGAGCCCGAAATGGCGCCACAAAATGCGCGTCACCTGGGTCTCGCCTTGGGACTTCGCCCTCTCGCTCGACTGGCGCCACATCGGTTCCGTCGATCTGGACTTCCAGGAAGTCAAGCAGGCGAGCGGTGCACCTGGTCAGGACCAGCACACCCCGGCGTTCGATTACTTCGATCTGTCCGGAACCTGGACCCTGCATACGGGTATCGAGCTGCGCGCCGGCGTGGACAACGTGCTGGATAAGACCCCGCCGCTGTTCGACAGCAACAGCTTCGGCGTCGCCGCTCCGGCGTTCGGCAACGGCAACACCTTCCCGGGCGTGTACGACTCGCTGGGTCGCACCATCTTCATCGGTGTCACCGCGAAGTACTAAGTTACCGGTCAGTGCTTAAAGCAGGCGGCGGCTCGAAAGGGCCGCCGCTTTCTTTTTAAGCCTTCTGTGCTAATCAGCGGGCCATACTTGATCGCCACCCGGTCCTGCCGAAAGGGAACCGGTTCGGGAAAAACAAGACCAGCAAAGGCAAACGGCGCCACCATGACCATGATGGACTCCTCCTCAAGCAACGATGACGAATACATGCGGACGGTGTCGGCCATCGGCGCCGCGGTCGCGCGGGGAGATCTTCCACGCGCTTATGAGCTCGCGGATTGGGCTCTCGGCCGCGGCATGAGGGGCCGTGTCATCTACAACGCGCGCGCCCTCGCCCTGCAGGCGTCTGGACGGATCGACGAAGCCATCATCGATTTTCGCCACGCCCTGGAGTTCGCGCCCAAGGATCCCGTCATCCACAACGCGATCGGGACCAGCCTGAATTCGCAAGGGCGCTCGCAGGAAGCGCTCAAGGCTTTCGATGAATCCATCGCTCTCAAGCCGGACGATCCTGTTGTCCATTTCCGTCGCGGAAGAGCGCTTGTCGGCATGAGCGACAACAAGGCCGCCGATCTCGCTTTCGAGCGCGCGGTTGAACTGAATCCGAACTACGTCGATGCGCTTGGCAACATCGCCTCCATAGCGGGCCGCAGCGGCCAGTACGACAGGGCCCGTGAATTCGCCGAACGTGCGCTCGCGATATCCCCGAAAGATTCGACCTCCCACTACGCGCTTGCGCTCGTCGAGACGCACGAAAAGAAGCATGCGGAGGCAGAGCAGCGCCTTCGCTTTCTCGTGCTGCATCGCGACCTCGATCCGGATACAAAGGCCGGCATGCACAGCCTTTTGGGAGATGCCGTCGAGGCGCAGAACCGCTATGCGGAAGCGTTTGAGATCTACACGCGCGGCAATGAATCCCTGAAGCAGCAGAACGCGCACAGATTTGCCTCGGGCCGCGGCAGCGACACGATCGGGCACATCACCGAATACTTTAAGACGGCCTCCGCCGAGCGCTGGAAGCGCGTTCCGGCCGGCAAGGGAGCCAAGGACTCCCCTAGCCAGCACGTGTTTCTGCTCGGCTTCATGCGTTCGGGCACAACGCTTCTAGAGCAGGTTCTCGCCAGCCATCCGAAGGTCGTGGCGCTCGAGGAAATCGGTACGCTTTCGCCCCTGAGCGACAAGTACATGCGGAGCAATCAGGGGCTCGAGGACCTTTGCGATATCGATGGCGACGCGCTCGAGGAAGCCCGGGCTTCCTATTGGGAACGTGTCCGCAAGCATTCGCCGGATATCGGCGGCAAGGTTTTGGTGGACAAGCAGCCGTTCAACACACTTCGCCTGCCGCTGATCGCAAAGTTGTTTCCCGATGCGAAGATTCTGTTCGCGATCCGGGATCCGCGCGACGTCGTGTTCAGCTGCTATCGCCGCCCGTTCTGGGTGAACACCACGATGTTCGAGTTCCTCGAGCTCGAGGACGCGGCAAACATGTATTCGTCGATCATGGCCGTGTCCGAAATCTATCGTGAGAAGCTCACGCTCAATCTTCTCGATCACTACTATGAAGACATGGTCAGCGATTTCGAACCGCGCGTGCGCGCGGTTTGCGATTTCATCGGCCTGGAATGGGCGGACTCGATGCGCGAGTTCAATAAGAACAAGTCGGTCGCCAGCATCGACTCTCCCAGCGCAAGCCAGGTCCGGCGTCCGCTCTATGGTGAGGGCATCGGCCACTGGCGCAAATACGCCGAGCAGCTTCAGCCGATGATGCCTATCCTGCGTCCGTGGGTCGAGCGGTTCGGCTATTCCGTCGAATAGGCCGGGTGGCCTGCCCTACGCATAATATTCCTGGACGCTGTTGAGCAGCCCGGAAGCAAGCTCGCGCTCCGCGGGCGCCAAGTAGGGATTCCAGATGTCGATCATCGCGATCACGCGCTTCTGATCGCTGTCGTTCCAGGCTTCGTGGTCGATCGTATCGTCGAACACCCACGCTTCGCCCTCGCGCCACTCGCGAACCTCGTTTCCAACCCGGAAGCGGCAACCGGACGGAACGATCAGCGGTAGATGCACGATCAGCCTGACATTGGTCGAGCCGGTGTGAGCCGGGATGTGCGCGTGCGGCTCCAGCGCGGAAAACAGCACGGTCGGCCCAAGCGTCGGGATATCGATCATCGGGATCGTGTCCACCAGCGCCGCCGTTCTGGGGCACAACTCGCAATGCTTCTCGACACGTTCGCCATCCTTCCAGAGGAAGAACGCATTCCAGTTCATTGAGCGGTTAAGTTCAGCCCATTGGTTGAGCGGCGCACCATCCGGGTGATTGATGTAAGGGTTGAATCCATCCCCTCCGGATTGGAGTGCCCCCAGCAATTCCTGACGGATGACTCCCGTTGCGGCTTCCAGGTCCTTCAGCCACGGGAACTCGGAGTTCTTGTAAAATCCGATCGCAGGCAGTGCCGGATAATGCAGAAGGCTGGCTTTATGCGTGTAGATCTGGCGCCGGCCCGTCGCGATGCCTTCGCACTCCGCGAATCGGCCAAGGTCCTCGCCGGCGTGCCTTGCTTTGATGCCGTCCAGGCGTGCCCTCAGGAACGCGTCCAGACTTGCCGCATTCCGATCGACAATATCGCGCGCATGACGCATCGCCTGGAGCATTTCGCCGATCAGCTGATCGTCCGGCGGCGCAATCGTGAGAAGGTCTTTATAGGTCTTCGCGGCACGGCGGAGATCGCCCATGCGTTCCTGCAACCTGCCCCGCGCCAGCAGCGCCGGAAAAAAATACGGGTCGATTGTCAGGCAGCGCGTGAGCGCGGCGTTCTCGCTTCGCGTGTCGCCTTGCGCACGAAAGACGAAGGAGAGATTGAGCGGGATCGCCGGATTGTCCGGATCTGACTGCGCGGCGCGCTGAAACAGCTGGCCCGCGCTTGCCATGTCTTTTTGAAAAAGCGCGTGCTGGCCCAAATAGAAAAGGGCCTGTGGATGTTCCGGAGATGTTGAAAGAACTTCCTTCCAGACGCGCGCCGCATCTTCCGGCCGGCGCTCCCGGAGGAGCTGCATCGCCGTCTGAACCAACCCCGATACGCGGGCGATCTCTGCGCCTTGCTGTGCTTCGTCAAACATCACGTGAATCCATCCCCAAATGGATTCACGCAGTGTATGGAATGCAAAACTCGACAGCAATCCGGGAGATCAAACCCGCTTGGAGGGTTCAGCCGCCAGGTTTTTGGAACCCGCCGCCTTCCATCTTGGTCGTCTCTTTCTGAGACTGCAGACGGATGTCATCCCACTCGCGCTGTGTACGGCACTCGCGGCGCGTCCCGATGCGCGTTCCCGTCGCGGGCGGCATGGTACGGCAGACCATCTTGTCCAGCTCAGCCTGGTTGGCTGCTGGCTGCGTGGCCGGAACAGGCGCCGGTGCGGCGGCATCTGCCATCGCGGCAGACGCGCAAACAGTCAATCCAACGGTGGAAACCAACATCAAAGCAAACTTGCGCACGGAAAGCTCCTTTTTCGACAGCCCTTTGGCGGACTCGGTCACGCCTCTCCGGTGGGATGATAATCTGTAGGCTGGCGGATTTGAAAGTGGATTTTCCCGAACACCGGGTTCCAACCGCCTGAAACCAAACCGAAATCGTGCATGCAGCCGCGTGAGCTTCCTGCCGGGAAAGCCAGAGTGGCGTTTCGAGGGCGCCCCATTTCAGTAAATATCTGAAAATATTTGGGTTTTTCTTGGCATTCTCCAGCTTTTGAGCTGGGAAATAGGCACTGTGGCGATTTTGCTATGCCCCGCGCAAATGCGTCAGATGAGCGCGGAGGCGCCCGGATGCGAAGATGCGGTTTTCGCCAGCCAGTCGAGTGCGGCGCGAATCTCCTCCCCATAGGCCGCGCGAGCCTCGTCCAGGTGCTTCCTGCGCAGCGCCGGTGAGTATTCGTGTTCCTGCGCTTTGGAGTAGCGCGACATCGCTCTGCTCTGCGCAATCGATGCGATCTGGTCGCGCGATTGCACGATTTCGAGATGCGCGCAGATTTGAGTGAGCGCCAATTCTGGCGTCTCCAGCAGCATGTCAAAATCGACCGGCATCGCACGTGCGCCACAATCGCGCTGGATTTCAACTTGTGTCATGCGCTCGGCAAGCCAACTCATCGCCGCGAGCTCGCCGAGCGTTGTGGGCCGCGGTGCGGTCACGCCGAATTTGCCAAGGCGATGCATCCGTTCCGGTCCAAGTGCATTGAGATCGGCCGCCGAATTCGATGCCGCAAGGACAGTCGCGAGAAACGCTTCCGCGGTGACGTTCAACATCACGGCCTTCGCATCGGGCCGCATGGCGAGCAGTTTCGGCCCGATCCGTTCCGTCGAACTCGTGGCTTTCAGAACGACTGTCTTCGTGTCGGGGAAGCCGCGTTCCCACAGGCGCAGCAGTGTCTCGGTGCGGCGGTGAACGTCTGGCACCGCTCCGTCAACGGCGTCCGCGATCGCGCGCAGCGGCAGAGGTTCTCGGAGCGAAAGAACCCCGCCTGTCTCATCGAGCAGCCGGCTCAGCAGGGTCGAGCCGACATGTCCCATGTGGAAAATGAAATGCAGAGGCCGCGACACCGCGGGCTTCGCCATGGCCCGCTCGACTTCAGCAAACGGAAGCCATGTCTCCTGCCCATGCGTGACCACACGTTCGTCGAGAAAGCTCGATGCGCGGTAATGCGCTTCGTCCATGCGCAGGAACAGGATCGCATCGCGCGCGAAATCCAGCGCCATGGGATACCACGCCGGGCTTCGCGCCAGCTCTTCGGATGCGATCGTCATCGCAGCGTCAGCGCGGCAGGTTTGTCGCTCTGAGTTCCACGCCTCCGCGCGGCAACTCTTCGCTTGCACCGATCACAGCACGCGCCGCCGGCGAGTTCATCAGCGTGACCATGCCCTGGAACGCACGCGCCGATGCTGTCGATTGGCTGAATGCCTCATTGAGCGCCTCAAAAAACGTCTTGGAGCGTGGGAAGCGCTTGAACACGACATGCTCATCCGGATCAATCTTGGCCAGTTTTTCGGTAGCGGCCGCTGCTGTCCAGAACCCGCCGAGTTCATCGACGAGCCCGCGCGAGCTTGCATCCACACCGCTCCACACGCGGCCGCGTGCGATCTCCTGCACCTTGTCGAGCGGAAGTTTGCGGCCTTTCGCGACCTTTTGCTTGAAATCCAGGTAGATATCATCGGCCTGCGCGTTCAACGCCGCCCATTGTTCCGGCGTATAGGGCATCACGTCGGAATCCATCAGTGCGTTCTTGCCGACGCCAACCGTATCGACACCGACACCGAGCAATTTGGCAGACTCTCCGAATGACACCTTGCCCGTCAGAACACCGATCGATCCCGTGATGGTTCCGGGCTCTGCGATAATCTTGTCGGCGGATGTGGAGACGTAATATCCACCGGACGCCGCAAGGCCGCCCATGCTGACGACAACCGGAATGCCCTTGGCCTGCGCCTTCTTCACGGCATCCAGAATTTGATCGGACGCGGTGACGGAGCCGCCGGGCGAGTCGATGCGGAACAGGATGGCCTTGACCGTCTTGTCTTCCGTCGCCTGTCGGATCGCGCGCGCGATATCGTCGCCGGCCATCACGGCATCGCCGCCGAACAAGCCGCGACCGGCCGTGCCTTCCACGATCTCACCCGAGCCTTCGATCAACGCGATGCGAGTGCCTTTGTTGAACTGCGTCGCCTCTTCATTGGCGCGCACGAACTCGCTCATCTTGATAAATTTCGTGCCCTCGCCGCCGCGGCCATAGGCGGCCGCCTGCGCATCGTCGTCATAGCCAAGACGATCGACGAGGCCAGCCTTCTTGGCGTTCTCGGCGAATTGCGGACTCTTCTCGAACACCGCGGCCAGGGCTTTCGCATTCAGCTTGCGATCCTTCGCGCTTTCGGAGGTTGCGGTGTCGTACCAGGATTGCATTAGCGCGGTGACCTGTTCGCGATCCGCTGGCGTCATGTTCTTTTCCATGTACATGTCGGCGGCGCTCTTATAGTCCGAGCGCTTCGCGATTTGCGGCACGGCGTTGATCTTGTCGAACAGCCCGCGCAGGAACAGTTCTCCGCCGCCCTCGCCCGCCGAACCGAACACCGATTTCGGCTGCATCCAGACTTCGTCGGCGGCCGCGGCCGTCAGATAATCGCCGAGACCGGGCGCATCGAAGCCCTGCGCATGCGCGATAACGAATTTGCCGGACTGGCGGAAGCGTTTGATCGCCGCGCCGATCTCTTCCGCCTGCGCAATGGAGATGTTGGCGCTACCGACCCGCATGATGACTCCCTTCACGCGGTCATCGCGCTGGGCCGCATCGAGTCCGAGTACGACGTCCATCACCGTCACGGGGCGGGCGCCCAGCGTGAAATCATAAGGCGAAGAGTCGGCGATGGGACCTCTCAGGTCGAGGGCGAGGACCATCTTGGACGGCAGCCCATCGCCTTCCACCAAGCCGATCAGGAACAGGCCGAGGAACAGCAGCACCAGGAAAAACACGAATTTCACGAAACCGTTCAGGGTGCCGACGGCAATGGAACGGGCCCAACGCAGGAAGGCGATCATTCGGAAATCCTTTTCATGGCGATGGGCGGCTGCACCCGCTGTTCTTCTAATATGGGATGGACCTTAAGGAAGGCCAACCGCGGCGAGCAATACTTCACGCTACGTCATAGAGAATATTCATAACACATTGAATACACGGACTTTTGATCGCCCTTCCAAATCCCCTAAGGTGGCCCCATGGGTGGCGTGACTCTCGATCAAATTCTGAAAGACGCGGGCCCTGTGATCGTGCCGGGCGTGTACGACGCCCTTTCGGCGCGTGTCGCGGGTCAGGCCGGCGCCGCGTTGATCTACATGTCCGGCTTCGGCGTGGCTGGAGCCAGTTTCGGGATTCCAGACGTCGGGCTCGTGAGTGCCGCGAGCATGGTCGAGCGCGTGAAGGGCATCGCCAGTGCTTGCGCGCCTGTGCCTCTTATTGCGGACGGCGACAACGGGCATGGTGGTCCGCTGAACGCCGCGCAGCTGACCCACGACTATGAGCGCGCCGGCGCTGCCTGCATCCAGATCGAGGATCAGGTGATCCCAAAGCGCTGCGGCCACATGGAAGGCAAGGAAGTCGTGTCGCGCGCGGACGCGGTGGCGAAAATCCGCGCCGCTTCCGATGCGCGCAGCAGCCCCGCGTTCAAGATCATGGCGCGTACCGACGCACGGGCAACGCACGATCTAGACGAAGCGCTCCGCCGCGGCGAGGCATTCCTGAAAGCCGGCGCCGACATTCTCTTCATCGAGGCGCCACGCGACGAGAAAGAGCTCGAAACGGTTGCGAGCAATTTCAAAGGTACTCCACTGGTCGCCAATCTGGTCGAAGACGGCAAGACGCCGATGCTTACCCCCGGCGAACTCGGCGCGCTCGGCTACAAGTTCATCCTCTATCCCATCAGCGCGCTGCTCGCGGTGACGCGGCGGCTGCAGGATGTTTATGCAGCGTTGCTGTCCGGCGATCGTGCAGGCGTCGATCACGCGCGGGCGCGCTTCGGCGAATACAACGAGATTGTCGGCCTGCCGGAATATCTGGCGCAGGCCAAGACCTATTCCGACAACCAAAACTGAGAGAGACCGATGCCAAGACTGAGACAGGTGGGAAAAGACGCCGCACATCCGTTGGCGCAGACCGTCTACAAGATGCTGTTCGGCGCGCGCGATCCGGTGAAGGAGCCGGGCACGGAAACAGGCACGCCGGGCAATTGGTGGACGGTGTTCGCGTTGGTGCCTGATGTCTTCGACCATGCGGTTGCAGGCTTTCAGCTTTACCGCAGTCCGAACCGCAAGCTCGATCCGAAATATCGCGAGCTTGGACAACTGCGCGCGGGGTGGGCACGCGGCAGCCAGTTCGTCTATTCGCAGCACTGCAAGGCGGGGCGCAGCGTCGGTCTGCCGGAAGAGAAGATCGCGAACATCGCGCACTGGCAAACAGCGAATTGCTACACCGATGTGGAGCGAGCGCTTCTGGCCTACACAGACGCCTTGGTGCTCGACGGCGGCCGCACCGCCGATGGCGTATTCGATGCGCTGAAGAAACATTTCTCGGACGAGGAAATTCTCGAATTTACCTATGTCACGGCGCTCTATGATTTTCATGCGGTGATTTCGAAAGCGTTGCGCCTCGAATACGATGATGTGCCCGAGCGCATGGTCGAGGTCGCGGCGCCGACGGGTTCGAGCAGCGACGTGATGAGCATGGTCGATCGCTGATGGCGCAGTTCGACTCCGGCGGTGTCACCATCGCGTATGACGATATCGGTCCGCGCGAGGATCGCCCGGTCGTGCTGGTGCACGGCTTTACGTCGAACCGCAAGGAGAACTGGCAGCGGCTCGGCTGGTACGGCGCGTTCGAGCGCAAGAACATCCGCTGCGTCGCGTTCGACTGTCGCGGACACGGCGAAAGCGCGAAGCCGCATGACGCGGCCGCTTATTCGCGCGCAGCGATGACGGGAGATTTCATCGCCCTGCTCGATCACCTCGGCATCGAACGCGCCGATCTGCTTGGCTATTCGATGGGCGCGCGGCTGTCTCTTGCGGCGGCGCTCTCCGCGCCAAAGCGCTTTCCCCTGCTGATGCTCGGCGGGATCGGCGACAAGCTGTTCGATCCACCGCTGCCCGGCAATCCAATGGCGGAAGCGATGGAGGCTGATGATCCAGAGACGATTGCCGATCCAATCCTGCGCAGCTTTCGCCGCTTTGCGGATGAGCAAGGCGAAGACCGTCTCGCGCTTGCGGCGCTGAATCGCGGCGCCGATGCGCCGTTGGAGAAAGCGGATGTGTCGAAGCTCGTGGTCGAAACGTTGATCGTTGCCGGCGCGCGCGACGATCTCGCCGGCGATCCGCATGCGCTGGCCGCGCTCATTCCCGGCGCCAAAGCTGTCGCGCTGCCGGGCTGCGATCACTTCTCCGCCATCCCGCATGCGCTGTTCAAGGCGAGCGTGTTCGATTTCCTCGACAGGACGCTCGAATAGCTACTGCGTGAACGAAAGCCCGCCGCCGACCACGCGCGGCGCGGCGTAGTTCGTGACTAGTCCGATATCGCCTGACCCGGTGATGAGCGGCTGGTTGGCCGCCGTCGATGCGACGCGCGCATTGAAGAGATTGTCGCAATAGACATAGAGCGACAGCGAGTTCGTAAACGTATAGGACGCGCGCGCGTCGATTGTCGTTGCGGCATCGAGCGGAATCAAATTCTGGTCGTCGGCAAAACGCCCGCTTTCGTAGCGCAGATTGGCCGACAGCGTGACCGGCGCGATCGGCTGGTATTCGAATCCACCTGTCACAGTCCAGCGCGGCGCCTGTGCAGGGCGCGCATTTCTAATACCAAGCGTTACCGCGTCCACGATACGTGTATGCGCCGCGACGTAATCCAGAGCGCCCGTCAGAGAGAGATTGTCCCATAACGCATAGCGCATATCGGCTTCCACGCCAGGCGCATTAATGTTGAAGCCATTTTCGCGCATCTGCGTGTTCGGGGGATTGGGCGGCGACGGAAGCGTGACATTGGCAATGGCGTTGTGAAGCTGGTTCCAGAATACGGTTGCGTTCCAGATGAATGCGCCAGATGTGCCGCCAATGCCGCCTTCAATCCCGTAGAGTTCTTCGGGCGTCAGCGCGGGGTTGGCGTTGGTCGTGATCTGACCCACCCGGAAAGGACGATAAAGTTCGTTCAACGACGGTGCGCGAAAACCTTCGTAGGCCGCGCTACGAAAATAGAACGTGTCGCTGAGATCGTAGCGAGCGCCGAAACGCGCCGTCGGCAATGTGCCGCTGCGCGACGGGAAAGTTTTATTGGTTGGCGAAACGCCGGTCTGAATGAGATGACCGTTTGCTGTCTCCCACTCGTCGGCGCGAAGCCCTGCGGTCAGAAGCCAGCCATTGAAACGGCTCACACCTTCAACATAGACGCCGGCAACGGAACTGCGTCCGCCTGAAACGCGGGTTGATGCCAGCCCCGTGCTGTAGAGCTCACGGGACTCGCCTTCCGCAAACCGCGCATCGGCGCCGATTTCCCAATTGAGCCATGCCCATTGACCGCGCAGCGCCGCATTGCCGCCCCAGCCTGTCGCGGGCACGGCATACTGATCGTTCGTTTCGGTGGTGGAAGCCCTCAGGTCACTGATCGATACCGACGTGTTGGTGAGATCGACATCGCGCAGCCAGGCTTGCACACGCCAGCCGAGATCGCCGTGACTTTCCGGGTGCGCGATCGTGAGGCTCGTGGTCCTTCCATTCGCGGAGGACGCGGCATTCACCAGACCGGAATTGCGATGTTCTTCGTAAGCGCCGATACGCGCGGAGATCAGCGTGTCGTCCATCGCCGTCGTCTCGACACGCAGTGAGACGTTGTTCGCATCGAGTGTCAGCGGATCATCCGCCGGTCCGCGCTGCTGGCGGTTCACTGGGATAAATCCATCGGAGGCTTCAGCCGAGGCGCTGGCGAAAATCGCGAAGCGATCGATGTCGGCGCCACCCGAGGCCGCGACCCGGCGCATGCCGCTCGAACCACCTTCAAGGTCGCCGGCGACAAGACCGGTGCCTGTCGCTTCATCCAACGAGATAACGCCTGTCAGCGCGCCGGCGCCATAGGGACCGGAACCCGCGCCGCGCACGACTTCAGCGCCACGCAGATCTTCCGCCGGCAGGGAACTCCAGATCACCCAGTTTCCGAACGGGTCGTTCTGCGGCACGCCGTCAAGGGTGACGAGCGCCCTGCCCGCACCGGACGGCGCGATCGAGCGCAGGGTCACGCCCTGCGTCGTCGGATTGGCGGAGACGCTGCTGTCACGGCGGAACAGCGAGAGACCTGGCACCTGCTTCAAAGCAGCGTCGAGCTGTGGCTGCGCGCGCAATTGCGATGGGGTGATTTTCACAACGGAGAAGGCGTCGTTGCCCACCGGGTCCGGCGGCGTGGCCGTCACGACCACCGTTTCCGGCGGGTCTGCAGATGCGGCCGACTCCAAGCAGAACAGCGTGGCTAGCCCCAGCCAAAAAAATGAACGCAAAACTGTCACAGCGCACTCACGGCGATCCCAGAAGAGACGCTACAAGGTCCTCAGCCGCCCCGCGAGTGCTGAATTCACCAAATTGTCGTTCGCAGCTTGAGAACCTGTAAACCGAGCCCGGAAAACCCATCGACATTCCCGCGGCTGTAACGCAACGTCCGAATCCCGCTCAGGAGGAGAATTGTATGGCGTGGCGTTGGTCCCTGTTTCTGGCACCCGTGGCTTTGGTCGCGGCCGTGCAAATGTCATTCGCGGCAAAGATCGGATACCCGCTTCCGGAAGACAGCCTTGAGGTGAATGGCGTTCACCAGGAGATGTCCAAACACGTCGTGGTGCGCGTGCCCCACGCCAAGCCGCTGCCGAACACCGGACTTCATCCGCATGCTGCCATTGGCCTTGAGCGCCGCTATGCCGGTTCGCCAGTCGATGTCCTGCGCTATCACAACGACAACTATCCGACGGGCTGGAACGCGAGCGAAACGGACCTGACTCCGACAACCGTGCATTCGGCGAGCTTCGGACTCCTGAAGACGTTGACGGTTGACGGAAACGTCCATGCCCAGCCGCTCATCGTCTCCAACTTCACGATGAAGGACAACGCGCAGCACAACGTGCTGATCGTCGTTACGGGACACAACACAGTCTACGCGTTCGATGCGCAGACCTACGATATCCTGTGGCAGCGTAACCTGGGCCCCTCGCAATCGACAGGTGATGTCGGTTGCAGCGACATTAATCCGGAATACGGAATCTCGAGCACGCCGGTTATCATCCGCCCGGATGCCAACACGGCGACAATTTATCTGGTTTCAGCGTCGGAGCCTGCTCACCTCTCCTTCCACACCAAGATCTACGCGATCAATCTGAAAGACGGCAAAAACGTCATCAAGCCGCACGAGATCGATCCCCGCGCCTCGTACAGCAAGGGCGATATCCTGCATTTCAACCCGCAGAACCAGTGGAACCGCGCCAGCCTCGCCTACGCCAACGGCTCGATCTACATGGGCATCGGATCGCATTGCGACAACAACGCCGGCGCCATTTCCGGATGGATGCTGCGCTACGATCCTTCGACTCTAAAACTCCAGGATGCTTTCAACACGATCGAAGAGCGCGAGGGATACGAATTGTCCAGCATCTGGATGAGCGGCTATTCGCCGGCCATCAGTCCTGACGGCAGCAAGATCTATGCGGTGACGGGCAACGGCGCGTTCAATCTCGACGGGAAGAAAACAAACTATGGCGAGAGCGTAATCGGCCTTAGCAATGACCTCAACAAAAAGACTGTCGATTACTTCACGCCGAACAACTATCAAAGTCTGAACAACGGCGACACCGACTTTGGTTCCGGCGGCGCGATGCTCCTCCCCACCATCAGTGGGCAGATGGCGCCGCCTCTGCTGGTGGCAGAGGGCAAAGACTCCAAAATATTCCTGCTCGATTCCACGCATCTCGGTGGCTTGCAGGGCGATGGCACCTCCGGGTCGCAGCCTTTGCAGGTGGTCGGCGGTTCAAGCTGCTGGTGCGGTCCGGCCTACTACGTCGGATCGAACGGCATCGGCACTGTGTTCTACCAAGACTGGGACGTGCTCAAGAGCTATACGGTCGCGACCGGCAGCACGCCCTCTCTGACACTGGCACACGCGGGAACGGTTGGCTCAGGCTTCGGCGGCTCGTTCCCCGTCGTGTCCAGCAACGGCACGACGGCTCACACCGGCGTGGTGTGGGTCCTGCACCGCGACACGCATATGCAGATCGAAGCCTATGATGCGGAAAGCCTCGGTGCGCCGATCTTTGCCGCCAATTCGGGCAATTGGTCCGGTGACAGAGGCGACTTCTCCAGTCCCCTCGTCGCCAATGGCCGCGTCTATTCGCCCGCCTACAAGTCGGTGGCGGTGTTCGGGCTGACCGATTGATACAGCGAACCATGCGCCCGGCCGGAATGCGGTATTTTCCGACCGGGCGCATGATCGTTCTCATCCTGATGTTGGCAACGAATGGCGTTGCGTTCGCGGCCGCTTCGCGCACGCCGCACAAAATCTTTTTCAATCACAGTTTCGCGGTGCTCGATGCCGAGACCGCCGATGCAATTGAGCATTCGGATTATCTATAGACATTCGGCGTGTTCGAGGTGCGGACCACAACGGCGAATGGCGGCGAGACATGGAAAGGCCGCTATCTCTCCGGCAAGCAAACCTATCTCGAGCTGTTCGGTCCGAAGGACATGCAGGACCCCGGCGCGGTAGCCGGTTCAACCGGCCTCGCGATCTCGCCCGATACCGCCGGTGGAGTCGCGGCGATCAAAGCCGGGCTCATCCGGCAAGGCATTAAACATCCCGATGCCGGCCGTCGCACGCGGCAATTCGGAACCGATCAAATTCCGTGGTTCGACTTCGTATCGCTCTCCGGCGATCCGCAGTCACTTTCCGTTTGGGCGATGGAATATCTGCCGAGCTACTTCGAGGATGCCCATTCGGGGAGAGAGCCCGCGGACCATCCCGGCGACATAAGTCGCGAGCGCTATCAATCCGACACGTATGTCGACAGGCAAATGCGCGATGTCCTATCGATCGAGATCGCCTGCCCTTCGCAAGACGCGAAGTCCGCGCTCGCCATGTTCAAAGCTGCGGCCTTCGATGTGCGCAAAACGCGCATGGGGCTTGAGGCGTCTGATTCAAGCACGACCGTGATCCTGGATACCGCGCCGCGCGAACAGGCGGGCTTGCGACGGATCATCTTTGTCCTGAACGCGCCCGCGAAGGACGCCCATGTAGAACGGATTGGCCGTTCGACCCTGATCGTCGGGCCCGGCGATCACGCGGTCTGGAGTTTTTGGCCTCCGCGGTAATTATGTACTTGCTTTGTTCTTATTGCCGTCCTATATTCCTATTTATGACTGTTGTCCTCGAACGCACCGTAGATCCTTCGCTCTCCCATGGCCGGGGCGCCCTCTCCAATGTTGTGGGGCGCTACGAGCGCCAGAGCCGGGTGCTGGTAGACGACGGGTGGGACGATGGTTGGCGCGACGAAGATCTCTCTCCGCCGCCCCTGCGCACGGAGGTAATCCGCGACGCGACGCGCACGATCATCGCCCGCAACAAGTCTCCGGACATTTCATTCGACCGCTCGATCAATCCTTATCGCGGTTGCGAGCATGGCTGCATCTACTGCTTCGCGCGGCCGACGCATGCCTATCTCGGCCTGTCACCGGGCATCGATTTCGAGTCCCGCCTGTTCGCAAAGCCGAATGCGGCGGAGCTTCTTGCGAAGGAGCTGTCGGCGCCAGGTTATGTGGTGAAGACCATCGCGATGGGCACGAACACCGATCCCTATCAGCCGATCGAAAAGAAGATGCGCATCACGCGCTCCATCCTCGAAGTGCTGCGGGAGTTTCGCCATCCCGTCGGCATCGTGACGAAATCGCCGCTGATCCTGCGCGACATCGATATTCTCGGCGAGATGGCGGAGATGGGCCTGGCCAAGGTTGCGCTATCCGTGACGACACTCGACCGTAAACTTGCGCGCATGATGGAGCCACGCGCCGGAACGCCCGCACGCAGGCTGCAGGCAATCAAGGTTTTGAGCGAAGCGCGCATTCCAACCGGCGTGATGTTCGCGCCGGCGATCCCTGCCCTCAACGACGGCGAGATGGAGGCCGTGCTGTCGGCGGCAGCCGAGATGGGCGCGCGTTCGGCTGGCTATGTGCTGTTGCGCCTGCCGCTGGAGATCAAGGATCTGTTCCGCGAGTGGCTGGACGGCAATGTCCCCGACCGCGCGAGGCATGTGATGTCTCTGGTGCGCTCCATGCGCGGCGGAAAGGATTACGACAGCCAGTGGAACACGCGGATGCGAGGCACCGGCCCTTATGCCGAGATGATCGCGCGCCGGTTTCATCTGGCCGTGAAGCGTCTGGGGCTCAATCAGCCCTCGAGGCCTTTGGACATTGGAAAATTCAAGCGCCCCACCCGGCAAGGAGATCAGCTTGCGCTATTTTGATCCGTGGCGCTTGCGAATTTTTTGAACACGTGCCGCAAATAGATGGCGCCGAACTTCTGGTTCATATGATAGCCATCGAACGTGCTTTCATCGCCGGCACCAGACAAGCGCACACCGCCGACAGCGAATTTGTGCTTCGTAAAGTATTCCTCCCGAATCGTTCGCTCCGGCTGCAGCAGTGGCGTGAACCCCGCGTCACGGCCGAGCGTCTCCAACTTCGTCACGTAGCGCGCCTTCAAGGTCAGCATTTCGCTGTCGCTTCCGTTCCATTCATAAGCCTCCTCCGCGTCGTCGCCGCTGGCATATGGACCGGGAAGGACCAGGATCGGAGCTCCGGATATCTGCCGAATCGATCGCGCAAGGCTCACGGCGAGCGCTTTTTGGAGCACGCCGGTACCGTCGGCTCCGCCTTGCTTCTCCATCACCCCGAGGACAAGGCGGTTGAAGGATAGCTGGCAGCCCACGATCAGATAGAGATCAAAGGTGCCTTCGATGCGATCGCGCCCGCCTGAGGTACGATGCATCATTTCCCGCAGATGAGGATGCGAAGGGACGAGCGCATCTCCTTGTATTTGAAGATATCTCAGATCAGTCGCGTGTGCGCCGAAAAAAATAAGCTCGAGATGTGGGAATTCGTTGCCAATCTGATCCCACCCCTTCTTGATCGCGGCCAGGTGGGAATTGCCGATCGCACATATCTTCATCAGCGCAACATATAGGCGCTGGCGCTTCTATGAAAGGTTGCGCCGCAGCATCGCCAACTGAAATTTTCAACGGCCCGCATCCAATCCGGTCCTTCGCGGCATCACAAGCTGTGAAAGGATCAAAACCATGTTCCATTATCCCGATTTAGACGCGATGCTGGCACTGTGGGGCGCGGCGGTGCTGACCTATGCCACGGTCCGCTACTTTTTTTTCGATAGCCGCATCCAAATCGATCTGCCGGTGCATCGTGGCAGAGGCGGGTGGTCCGGCCGCAAGAGGAATTAACAATGCTTGTTTTTCATGGACTGGATTCGACCATCATTTTCTGGGGCGCTATTGTCATCATCGTCGTTGTCGGAAACTTCTTCCGCTACAGGAGCCAGGCGAGCCGCCATCGTGTCATCGAGACGATGGTCCAGAAAGGGCAGCCGGTCCCGCCCGAGCTTCTGAGTTCGAGCCGCGATCGCGACTATCGTTATCACAACCCAATCCAGTCCGGGATTTTCCTGATGTGCATCGGCGTGGCGCTGGCCGTGTTCTTCTGGGCTATGACCGGCGGCGGCAACTATTTCAACGGCGAGCATATGCCGAACTGGCTTCCCTTCATCGGCATCTTCCCCTTCATGGTCGGTCTCGCGCGGTTCCTGGGCGGATTGTTCGACAGGCCGCGCGACAAGTGAGGTGTGATGCTTCGTGGAGATGAGCGCGGACGGATTGTTGCGCGAGGCTGCGGCGGGAGACGCAGCAGCCTTCGGCGCGCTCGTTCGCGAGCATCAGTCCAAAGTGCGCGGCTTTCTGCGGCGGCTGACCAAGGGCGATGCGGCGCTGGCCGACGATCTGGCGCAGGAGACGTTCTTCGAGGCGTGGCGCAAGATCGCGCAATATCGCGGCGAAGGTTCGTTCGGCGGCTGGCTCTGCGGGATCGCGTGGTCGCGCTTTCTCATGGACCGGCGCAAGCGCAGGGAAGAGCCGACGGAGGATATCGACCAAACTGCCTCCTTCGATCCGCAGGATGGAAGTGCTGCGAAGCTCGATCTGGAACGCGCCATGGCGCGGCTCGCGCCAGCGGAAAGCGCCGCGTTGACGCTCTGCTATGCGCTCGGCCATTCGCACGGCGAAGCGGCGGAGATTTTGAATCTGCCGTTGGGCACGGTAAAATCCCATGTGCTGCGCGGCCGCGAAAAGCTGCAAGTGATGCTGGACGCTAAGTCATGACGAACGATCTCGACACCCTACTCGCAACGCCCCTGCCCGACTTGGCCGACGACGGTTTCTCGCTGCGTGTTGTCGATAAAATCGAAGCGCGCGAATTGTGGAGCGAGCGCCTGACTTGGGGATTGCCGGCGCTTGCCGCTTGCCTGGCTGCGCCGTTCCTGCCGCTTCGCGAATTGACGGGAACAGTCGTGCATCTTGGGCCCGCGCTTGCGGGTTCCGCGGCGCTGTCGCTCGCGGCGGCTGCGATCATCTTGACGCTCTCTCTGGAACAGCGCTTCCACGAGTCACGATCCGCGCTATAACGCGCCGTTATTCTTCAAACGGACGTCGCGTGCGAAAAATCATCTACCGGAGTATTCCCGGCAAAGGCCGCGGCGTGATCGCGACCGAAGCCATCGCGGCCGGCGAGCTTGTCGAGCGCTCTCCCGTCATTCTCGTCGCCCACGACGATTCCGAGAAGCCTGGCCTGAGCGACTACGCATTCGCGTGGGGCGAGGATGTTCCCGGTTTCGAATCCGGCAAGGAATGCGCCATTGGTCTGGGGTATCTCGGCCTCTACAACCATTCGAAGCCGTCGAATGTCCGGCTCGAGCGCCACTACGCGGACAACGAAATGAGCATCCACGCGCTGCGCGACATCGCACCAGGCGAGGAACTCACCATCGATTACGATATCCCGCTCTGGTTCGAGGCCAAGGCATGAACTTTCTCGAAGCTCAACGTGATATGCGCCGCGCTTATGCTGACGGTGGCCCTGGCGTCATCGTGTCCGGTCTGGTGTGGCTGGCTGCTGCGTTCGTGCAACAGAACAGAGGTACGGGCCTCGCCTTTGTCGTCCTCTTCATCGGCGGGTTCTTCATCTTTCCAGTTTCGACGCTGATTTCCCGCTTTGTCTTCCGTCGTTTGAAAGAGACGGCGGACAACCCTCTGGGCATGACGGCGCTCGAAGGCACGATCGCGATGATCGGCGGATTGTTCGGCGCGTGGCTGTTTCTCAAGTTCAACCCTGCATTCGTTTTCCCATTCGCGGCCATTGTCGTCGGCACGCACTACGCGGTGTTCAAGACGGTGTACGGTAACAGCCTGTTCTGGGTGCTGGGCGCGATCCTGACGGCGGTTGGTGTGTGGCAAATTCTTGCGTCGCCTGTTCCGGGCGGCGTGGCCCTGTGGGTCGCCGCCACCGAACTTGCGTTCGGCGCGTTCCTGACCATACGAGCACGATCTGTGGACGCCTCACATCTGCCGGTTTAGCCGCGCCCTTCAGCCCGCTATAACTTGGCCATGCCGCACTACATCTACGAGTCGCGCTTCTTGAAGACGGTGCCTGGCCCTATCGCCGGCGTCGATGAAGCGGGACGCGGCCCGCTTGCGGGGCCCGTGGTCGCGGCGGCGGTCATTCTCGACCGCAAGCGGATGCCGAAGGGATTGAACGACTCCAAACAGCTTTCAGCGGAAGCACGCGAGGCTTTGTTCCCGCAGATCATGGACCGCGCCATCGCGGTGGGCGTCGGAGAAGCCAGCGTCGATGAGATCGATCTCATCAACATCCGCCAGGCAACGCATATGGCGATGGCACGCGCCGTGCGTGCGCTCAATATCGCTGCCGCCTTCGCGCTTGTGGACGGCAACGACGCGCCGGCACTGCCCTGCCCATGCGATACGCTTGTCGATGGCGACGCGAAATCGGTTTCCATCGCGGCAGCCTCCATCATCGCGAAAGTTACGCGCGACCGGATGATGGATGCGTTGCATGACGAACATCCGTTCTATGGCTGGATCACCAACAAGGGATACGGTACGGCGGAGCATCTTTCCGCCCTCGGCCGTCACGGCGTGACGCCGCACCACCGCCGAAGCTTCGCGCCGGTTCACAACATCTTGTGGGCAAAAAAATCCGATGACTCGATTTTGTGTTGTGAGCCGATTGAGGATTCCACTGTAACGCTTTGACTCATCAAGACTCTTGACCTGTGAGTCGCGACGAATCACTGTCCGCCCTTCTGTGGATAAAGCGGGCGGGCCATGAGCGATTTGAAGCTGGATGTTGTGATTCAGGGCGACTGCATCCAGGCGATGCGCGACCTGCCCGAAGGTTGCGCCGATCTGGTATTCGCCGACCCGCCTTACAATCTTCAGCTCAAGAACGAACTGCGCCGCCCCGACAATTCCCGCGTCGACGCTGTTAACGACGGCTGGGACCAGTTCTCGAGTTTTTCGGAATATGACCGCTTCACCCACGAATGGCTCTCCGCCGCGCGGCGCGCGCTGAAAGACAGCGGCGCGCTCTGGGTCATCGGCTCCTATCACAACATCTTCCGCGTCGGCGCGATCCTGCAGGATCTGGGCTTCTGGATTTTGAACGATGTGGTCTGGCGCAAGTCCAACCCGATGCCGAATTTTCGCGGCCGCCGTTTCACCAATGCGCACGAAACGATGATCTGGGCGGCGAAGACCGAGAAGACGGCCTACACGTTCAACTACGAAGCCATGAAGGCGATGAACGACGATCTTCAGATGCGCTCCGACTGGACGCTGCCGATCTGCTCCGGACACGAACGCCTGAAAGACGATGCCGGCGACAAGGCACATTCGACTCAGAAACCTGAAAGCCTTCTGCATCGCGTGATTGTGTCGTCAACGAAGCCCGGCGACGTCGTGCTCGATCCCTTCTTCGGTTCCGGCACGACAGGCGCAGTTGCCAAACGCCTCGGCCGTCATTTCATCGGCATTGAGCGCGAGAGCGATTATGTGAAGGTCGCCCGCCGCCGCATCGCAGGCGTCGTGCCCGCGGACAGCGAAGCGATCGAGATCACGAAATCGAAACGCGCTGAGCCGCGCATTCCCTTCGGTTGGGTCGTCGAGCGCGGCCTGCTTCCGCCAGGCACCGTGCTGCAGGGAACGCAGAAGCGGCACACGGCGAAAGTCCGCGCCGACGGCACGCTCGTTTGTTCCAATGCAACTGGCTCCATCCATCAGATGGGTGCCCATGTGCAGGGCCTCGATGCCTGCAACGGCTGGACGTTCTGGCAATATGAGGACAAGGGAAAGCTCATTCCCATCGACTATCTGCGCCAACGCCTTCGCGCCGACCTGATATGAGGGTGAAAACGCCCGCTGGTCTTGTCGTGGCCGCGCTCGGCGTGTTTCTGGGATCATGCAGCATGTTCGAAACGGACAAGCCGCTCTTCGGCGACGACAACAATCGCTATCAATTCTTTCCGTTGGCGCACGACAAGAACATCGCCAACCCGATTTATCCCACGGACAAAATAAAGACCGAAGCGCAGGCGGTCGAACTGGGACGTCGCAATTGCGGGAACGAAGCGGCCGACATCGATCACTGGTACGCCAACCGCGCCGGCGACGATTGGGTCGTGCGCTGGAACGTCGGCCAGAACTCGATCTACGCGAAGGTCAAAAAGAGCGACGGGACGTTCGACGCGTGCGAAGTGGACGATCCGGGGCACTAGCCACGATCTTGCGCATGACGGTCGGTAGCGCGGCTTTCGAGAGATCGCTGATCCACTGCCCATCGAGTTTCGGCCGCATATCAACCAGCGTTTCGTAGACCTCGATTTCCAGTTCGAAATGCGTGAAGCCATGGCGCACGATGTCGATGCGCTTCTTCCAGTCAGCCTTGAACGGCGCCTGCTTCATCGCCGCGGCCCTTGTCGGAAACGTTTCCGTCCACGGGCCGAGCGGTGGCTGCATCATGCCGCCGAGCAATCCGCTTTCGGGACGCCGCATCAACAGCACCGCGCCGTTTCTGTCGCGCGCCACGAAGGCAGCGCCGCGCTTTAATGGGCGCACTGCTTTCTCGCCTTTGACCGGCAAAGACTCCTGGATGCCCTGCTTGCGCGCTTCGCAATCCTCGAACAGCGGGCAACTCATACACGCGGGCCGCTTCGACGTGCAGATCGCGGAGCCGAGATCCATCAGCGCTTGTGCGAAATCTCCCGCGCGCTTCTGCGGCACGAGTGATTTGCCGAGGGCCAACAGTTTTGGCTTCACCTTTGCGAGCGGTTCGGTGACCGCAAACAATCGCGCGATGACGCGATCGGCGTTCGCGTCCATCGCGGCCTCGCGCCTGTCGAATGCAATCGCTGCTATTGCACCAGACGTGTACGCACCGATGCCCGGCAGCTTGCGCAGTTCATCGGCTGTGTCGGGAAATTTGCCACCGCTTTCGGCAACGGCCTTCGCGGCCTTATGCAAATTGCGCGCACGCGCGTAGTAGCCGAGCCCAGCCCAAGCGGTAAGGACTTCATCGAGTGGCGCAGCCGCAAGCGCCTCAACGGTTGGCCATTGGTCGAGGAACTTGCGGTAATAGCTCGCGACCGCTTGTACCGTCGTTTGCTGCAGCATGATCTCGCTGAGCCACACACGATACGGATCAGCCCGTTCGCCCCTCGGTGCGCGCCACGGCAGGACGCGGCGGTGGACGTCATACCAGGCGAGCAGCCGCGCGGCGGGGTTTTGCGTCGTCTTGGGTCTTGGCGGCATAATCGGAGCATGGCCGAAACGCGCAAAGACAAACAACCTGAACCACCGCCGAAGCGCCGCGGCTGGGCGACTGCGCTCGGTACGGAGGTCACCGTCACGGCGCAGGGTGCTTTCGCGCGCGCGGGATTTGCGGATCCGACCCTTGTTCTGCGCTGGCAGGACATTGCTGGAACAGAGACGGCTGCGCTTACCCAGCCCGTCAGTCTGAAAGAAGGTCCCAGCGGCGGGGTCCTGACCCTCAGGACCGAACCTGGTGCGGCTGTGTTCCTGCAGCACGATAGTCGCGCCCTGTGTGAGCGCATCAACGCCTATCTGGGGCGGCCTGCCGTGGCGCGGTTACGCTTCGTTCAAGGCAATCTGGTCCAGCGAAGCAAACCTGTCCCCAGAAAGCTTTCGCCCGCCTCAGCCCCCGCCTCGGATCCTGCACAAAAATACCAAGGGCCAGAAGGACTTCGTGGCGCCCTCTTAAATCTCGCACGAAGACGCCGCACCGATCCTTAACACGACCAGCATTGAAGGAATTCTGCGCCTCTGCCACAAGCAGGCTGTCCAATTTCTGGGAGAGTCCTGTGTCGCGGAACCAACAGATTATTGCCGTCGTCGCCGTCGTGATCGTCCTGCTGGCTGCAGCCGGCTACTACCTGTTCTTCCCTGCGGGTTCTCCCACGGACGCCATCCCGGCGAACGCCAGCGCGAACGGCGCGAGCTTCACCATCACAGCCGACGACCACACGATGGGCTCGTCCAAGGCCAAAGTGACCGTGATAGAGTATGCGGCGCCCACATGCCCGCACTGCGCGCACTTCAACGAGACGGTATTTCCGCTCATGAAGGCCCAGTACATCGACACCGGTAAGGTCTACTACGTCTTCCGCGTTTTCCCGCTTCATCCGTCCGACGGTGCGGTCGAGGCGATGGCGCTTTGCCTGCCCAAGGACACCTATTTCCAGTTCATCGACCAGATGTTCCGCAATCAGCCGCAATGGGACTGGGAATACCAGGTGACGGATATCCATGGTGGCCTTGTAAAGATGGGCCGAATCGCCGGAATGAGTCCTGAGCAGGTCGACAAATGTATTGCCGACAAGGCCGTAGAGGAACGTGTTAACAAGGTCGCTCAAGATGGACAGACCCGGTACAACATTTCCGCGACGCCGACTTTCGTTCTCAACGGCTATCCGCGAACCGATGTTGCCAGCTGGCCCGACATGCAGAAGGCCCTGGACGCTCTTCTCGCCAAGAAATAGCCCTTTCCAGCGCAAGGCGGCGCGTGTTCGTTGAAATTCACCCGGCTTAGACTTTCCGGTTTCAAATCCTTCGTCGAACCGACGGAGCTGTTTATTGAGCCCGGGCTGACGGCTGTCGTCGGCCCGAACGGTTGCGGCAAGTCGAACCTGTTCGATGCCATGCGCTGGGTGATGGGTGAGACGCGCCCGACCTCTGTGCGCGGCTCGGAAATGGACGACGTGATCTTTGCCGGCAGCGCGGGACGTCCCTCGCGCAACGTCGCTGAAGTCACGATTTTTGTGGATAACTCGGATCGCTCCGCCAACGCGCCGTACAACGAATACGACCAGATCGAGATCTCCCGCCGCATCGAACGTGAGGCTGGATCCGTCTATCGCATCAATGGCCGCGACGTTCGCCAGCGCGACGTACAACTCTTCTTTGCGGACGCGTCCTCGGGATCGACTTCGACTGCGTTCGTGCGGCAAGGCCAGATCGGCATGCTGGTCAGCCAGAAGCCGCTCGCCCGGCGGGCGATCCTGGAAGAAGCCGCCGGCATCTCCGGCCTGCATCAGCGCCGCCACGAAGCGGAGCTTCGTCTCAGGGCCGCGGAAACAAACCTTGGACGCCTGGAAGACATCATCCGTGAAGTCGAAGGCCAGCTTGCGAGCCTGAAGCGTCAGGCGCGGCAGGCTGTTCGTTACCGCAATCTGTCCGGTCATATCCGCAAAGCCGAAGCGCTGGCGCACTACCTGCGCTGGACCGCCGGCGAGCTACGCTCGCGTGTCGCCGAAGAGGCGTTGGCTGTCGCCGCTGCTGCAGTCGGTGAATGCACCGAACGCGCTGCGCAGGCTTCGACTATTCAGCTCGATGCCGCAGCCACGCTGCCGCCGCTGCGCCAGACAGAAGCGGAGAAGTCCGCGGCGCTGCACCGCCTGATCGTTCAGCGCGAAGCGCTCGACGCGGAAGAAGCGCGCGCGAAGGAAACTGCCGAGGGGTTGCGTCTGCGTATTGTTCAGACGGTGCAGGATGCGGAGCGTGAGCAGGCGCTCGATAACGATGCCCAAAACGCGCTGGCGACCCTCGCACAGGAAACGTCGGAACTCGAAACCGCTTCAGCGCGTGCCGACGAAGAGCTCATCTCGGCTGACGAAGCTGCGGCACGGCTCAACGAAGTGCTCGCGCAAGCGGAGCAATTGCTGGAGCGTCTGACCTCTGAGCTCGCCGAATGGAATGCGAGCAAGGCCAGCCAGGAACGCGCGAGAGAAGTCGCGTCCGCTTTGCTGGAAACAAGCACGCATCAGTTGGGCGAAGCGCAGACCCGGCTTGAACAGGCCATGGCCGGCATTATCGAAGCGCCGGATGTACTTCTGGCGCAAAGCGCGACGGAAGAGGCGCGTTTACTCGCGGATATGGCGCGCGAGGCGCTGACCCAGGCCCGTGCTGCGCTCGAAGACGCTGAACGCTTGGAATCCGAAGCACGCGGACCGCTGGAAGCGGCCGAGCGTGAATCGCAGATGTTGTCCGCCGAGGCGAAAGCCCTTGCCGATCTGCTTCAGCCCGAGGGGCAAGGCCTATGGCCGCCGATGGTCGATGCCGTCGTCGTTCAGCCCGGCTATGAAGCCGCACTCGCCGCCGCGCTTGGCGACGATCTGCAGGCTCCGCTCGACGAAGCTGCGCCGCATCACTGGCGCGATCTCGGCGAGTTCGAATCGAGCCTCGATCTTCCGGAAGGCGCGAAACCGCTCAAGGATTTCGTGAAGGCACCGGCCGCATTGGATCGTCGCCTGAGCATGACCGGCGTGGTGTTCCCCGATCAGGGCACGATGTTGCAGAACAATCTGAAACCCGGTCAGCGACTTGTATCGCCGCGCGGCGATCTCTGGCGTTGGGATGGGTATGCCGCGTCCGCCGAAGCGCCCTCGCCCGCAGCGGCGCGTCTCACGCAGCGTAATCGACTCGCCGAACTCGAAACGCAAATCGCCGTGTCCAAGGAACGTCGCGCGGAAGCCTTTGCGAAATACACCGAGGCCAAGGCGAACGCCGACGCTGCACGCGAAGCTGAATTGTTGGCCGAGCACGAGGATCGCAAGACCGAGCGCGGCCTGATCGAGGCGCAGGACGATGCCGCGCGCACCGCGCGCGCCGCTGCCGAGCGCGCCTCGCGTCTCGCCTCGCTGGAAGCTGAAATCCGCCGTCTCTCGGCTTCGCGCGATGCTGCGCAGGATGCGGAGAAGCAGGCAGCCGACGCGCTTGTTGAACTGGGCGACGGGCAAGCACTGACACAGTCCGTGAGCAACGCACGCCAGAACGCCGCCGACGCGCGTATCGCGAGCAGCGAAGCGCGCGCAGCCGTCGATGGACTGAAACGCGATCACGAAACCCGTCAGCGCCGCATAGCGGCCATCGAGGAAGAGCGCGCGCGTTGGCAAGCCCGCCGCGATGCTGCGAGCCATCACATCGACGAGCTTCAGCGCCGCCGCGACGAATTGAACGTTTCACTGGAAACCGCCGAAGCCGTTCCGCAGGCGATTGCCGAGAAGCGCAACGCGTTGCTCGATACGATCGGCGCTGCCGAAACTGCACGCAACGAAGCTGCCGACGCGCGCACGCAGGCAGAAAGCGTTCTGGCGGAAGCTGACAAGGCCGCAAAGGCTGCGGACGCACAACTCTCTGCCGCACGCGAAGAACGCGCGCGGGGGGAAGCGGTGCTCGAATCCGAAACCACGCGTATGAACGAGCTGCGCACACGTATTCAGGATGAGCTTGATTGCACGCCGGCCGATCTTCCGGAGCGCGCCGAACTCAAAGACGAACAGGAACTGCCACCACTCGACCAGGCAGAGAAGCGCGTCGAGAAGCTCAAGCAGGAACGCGAGCAGCTCGGCGGCGTGAACCTGCGCGCGGAAGAAGAAGCGGCGGAGCAGGAACTGCGTCTCACCACGCTGACCACCGACCGCGACGATCTCACCGGCGCGATCGACCGCCTCCGCCGTGGCATCCAGACGCTCAACCGCGAAGGCCGCGAGCGTTTGCTGGAATCCTTCGAGAAGGTGAACAAGAATTTCCAGGACCTGTTCACGAAACTGTTCGAAGGCGGCGAAGCACGTCTGACCTTCACCGAGTCCGAGGATCCGCTCGAAGCCGGTCTCGAAATCTTCGCGCGTCCGCCGGGCAAGCGTCTTCAGTCCCTCGCCTTGCTTTCGGGCGGCGAGCAGGCACTGACCGCGATGGCGCTGATCTTCGCCGTGTTCCTCGTGAACCCGGCGCCGGTCTGTGTGCTGGACGAAGTGGACGCGCCGCTCGACGACTCCAACGTCGAGCGGTTCTGCAACCTGCTCGACCAGATGACGGACATGGCCGACACTCGTTTCCTGGTTATCACCCACCACGCGCAGACCATGTCCCGCATGCACCGCCTGTTTGGCGTGACCATGGCCGAGCGCGGCGTCAGCCAGCTCGTTTCGGTGACGCTGGCCGAGGCCGAACGGGTCGCCGCCGAGTAGATTCGCAATTGCGGAAAGAACCACGTCGCGCATTTCGCCGCGCATGCGATTTATGCCTTTGTTTCAAGGACTTAAATGCTATTTTGTGTCCTTGACATAATATTACCCTCTCCCTATGGTCCCGGCGCTTTCGAGGGGCTTTCGGAAGCGAAAAGAGTATCCGCATGGCTGCTCCTGACCAAAAGGATCTGCGCGAGTTGGGTGACCGGCTCGATGCGCTCCAGAGGCAGCAGAACGCGCGGAGCAAAGCCCCGCCGCCCACATCCATGGGCATCGCGTTTCGCTTCTCGACCGAGATGGTCGCGGCACTCGTGGTGGGAGGCGGCATGGGATATGGGATCGACTGGCTCGCCGGTACGAAACCCATCTTCCTGATCCTGTTTTTCGTGCTGGGCGCAGCGGCGGGTATCCGCAACGTGCTGCACGCGGCAAAAGAGTTGAACGCCGAAATGGCGTCGAAAAGTGGAGACGGCGCGTCGTGAAAATGGATCCGATGCATCAGTTCGCGGTCGAACCGCTGATGAATCAGCCGCTTTTCGCGATTGCTGGCCATCCGATCTATTTCACCAACCAGGCGCTCTGGATGTTCGTCGTCATCGGCGCGATCACGCTGTTCATGGCGGTCGCGATGTCGAAGCGCAGCCTCGTTCCGACACGCATGCAGTCGATGGCGGAGATCTCCTACGAATTCGTCGCCAACATGATCGGCACGGCGTCGGGCGAAGAGGGAATGAAGTTCTTCCCGTTTGTCTTCACGCTGTTCATGTTTGTGCTGTTCTCGAACTTCCTCGGCTTGCTGCCCGGCTCATTCACGGTGACGAGCCAGATCGCGGTGACGTTCGCGCTTGCGGCATTCGTGGTGCTAATGGTGATCATCACCGGGTTCATTGCCCACGGCATCGGCTTCCTGAAGCTGTTCGTGCCGAAGGCCCCCGCCCTGCTGCTCGTACTTCTCGTGCCGATCGAAGTCATCTCCTTCCTGACGCGCCCGATCAGCCTCTCGGTTCGTCTGTTCGCCAACATGCTGGCCGGCCATACGATGCTGAAAGTGTTCGCGAGCTTCGTGATCATGCTCGGTGGCGCCGGCGGCGTTCTCTCCATTCTCTCGGTCGCGCCGTTTGCGCTGATCGTTGCCATCACCGCGCTCGAGCTTCTCGTCGCGTTCCTGCAAGCATACGTCTTCGCCATCCTCACCTGCATCTACATCGGCGAAGCACTTCACCTCCACGACAACCACTGAACACCAAGAAGGGATTACGACAATGGATCTTCATGCAGCAAAGATGATCGGTGCGGGTCTTGCCTGTATCGCCCTCGTCGGCGCCGGTATCGGCATCGGCAACGTGTTCGGCAGCTACCTCGAAGGCGCGCTGCGCAATCCGGGCGCCGCGGCGACCCAGACGACCAACCTGCTCCTCGGCTTCGCGCTGTGCGAAGCGACGGGTCTGTTCGGCCTCGTGATCGCGCTCATCATCCTGTTCACGTAAGATGCAGGAAGCGCCCGCCACGACTGCGACGACGGAAGCGGCCGGTCCCGGCTTTCCGCCGTTCAAGCCTGAGTCTTTCCCGAGCCAGATCTTCTGGCTCGTGATCACGATGGCTTTGCTGTTCGTGGTGATGTGGCGATTTGCCGGTCCGCGCATCAACGCGACGCTCTCCAACCGCCGCGCGATGATTCACAAGGACATCGAGACGGCGCAGGAGAACAAGCGCAAGGCCGAACAGGCGACGGTCGCGTATGAGACCCCGCTGTTCGAGGCGCGCGAGCGTGCGCGGGCCATGAACAACGAGTATCGCGACAAGGCCGCCGCCGACATCAAGAAGGCGGAAGAGCAAGCCGACGCCAGCGCCGAGAAGGTGACGGCCGAAGCCGAAGCGCGTCTCGCCAAGATCCGCGCCGAAGCCAAGGGCCATATCGTCCAAGCCGCGCAGGACGCGACGGTGGAAATTGTCTCGCGCCTCACCGGCCAGACTATCTCGGCAGAGGACGCCGCCGCCGCCGTGCGCGCGACGCAGGAATCGTAATGCTGGAAATTCTGCAGGAAACGGATTTTTGGGAAGGCCTCGGCCTTCTGATCGTGATCGGCCTGATTCTCTGGCAGGGCGTGCCCGCGATGATCGGCAAGATGCTCGATGCGCGCGCTACAGCGATCCAGAGCGAGCTGACGCAGGCCAAGCAACTCCGCGAAGAAGCTGAAGCTGTGCTCGTTCGCTACACCGAGCGCGCCAGCCATGCTCAGGCCGAGGCGCAGACAATCCTGACGCAGGCCAAGCAGGAAGCCGAGCGCTTCGCGAAAGAGTCCGAAGCGCAGCTCAAGGCACTCGTCGAACGCCGTGCCAGGCAGGCGCAGGACCGTATTGCGCGTGCCGAAGCGCAGGCGATGGCGGAAATCCGCTCCATGGCCGCCGACGCCGCCGCCGGCGCCGCCGCGTTGATTATTGCCGCGCGCCTCGACGAGAATCAGGCCAGCGCGCTGATCGACAGCAGCCTCAAAGACCTCGGCGGCAAGCTGAACTGACCCACCTGTCTGCCCTCACCCGACTCGGCCCATAATTGCGGCCAGGTGACGCGTGGGGTCTTTTATGAAACGCATATCGCTGGTCGCGCTGGCTGCGGGCCTGTTTCTTTCGGGCTGCGGAACGGAAGTCCATGTTGCCGACGAACTGACAACGTTCAACGAAGCCCAGCAGAAGGGCACGTCGCAACTCCTTCTTCTCAATATTCTGCGTGCGCGCGACCGGCAGCCTCTCGCCTATTCGCATTTCGATGTCCTGCGCGGCGGGATCAGCGCAAGCACATCGGCAGGCTTGTCGGTACCATTCGGTCCCGGCGCCGCGGCGAATGCGCTCGCCACCGGCATCGGCATAGCGCCCGGCATCTCGCAGGACGTGAAGCCGCAGGACGATCAGGATTTCTATCGCGGCATTCTCACACCGCTGAGCCCCGAGACTTGGGCGCTCTATCAGGATCAGGATTGGAATCCCGATCTTCTGTTTCACATGTTCGTGGAGGACATCAAAGTCAGCCGCGAGGATTATGAAACCGTGGCCCATGTTACCGCGGATCTATGTCGTGAACATGCCGATGTCAGCGGCGTTGCCACGTCCTGTTCCGACCTCGCGCATATTAAGACGAACATCAGCCAAGTGAACGGTTGCGTGCCCGAAACTTTTCTCCTGAACGGCAAGCCGCTGCTGAAGCTGATGAACTATCCCGGCGACCGGTGTACGCAGCTTCAATACGACGCGTTCACGCTGTCACTGACGATCCTCGGCTTTCATATTGCCGAGGAGTCGACGAAAACGGACATAGGCCCCGCCATGGACGCGACGCCGTTCAAAAACACCAATTGGCCGTTCTCGCTCAAGGGCTCCAATATCGAGGTGACGGGCAGCGGTGGAAGCTACCAGTTCAAGACGGTCTCAAAGGACTATGCTGTCGCGCTGAGCAACATGCCTTGCCCCGGCGCCGCAAACATAGCTGTAGCAGCGACATCGGAAATCGGATCGCAAATTCGCGAGATGAACAAGGACGACAAGGCGTATGTCGCCAAGCATGGGCTGCCGGAGGGTTGCGAGCACCGGGTCAGCCTTCAGATCGGCATTACCACGCGTTCGCCGGATGGAATGCTCTACTACATGGGCGAGGTCGCGCGCGCATTGATGCCTATCAATCCGGGAGAACCTTCGCAGACCGTCATCCTGCGCGGGGACGATGGAAGGCCGCATACGCTGATGAACATCGTCGAAGGCGACATCGCCGACCCGGCCGTGCGCGTGGCCTATCACGGGACGACCTACAGCGTCCCGCGCGGTGACAGCCATCTGACTATGCAAGCGTTCGAGCTGCTGGAGCAGGTGTTTGCGCTCTACAACCGCGCCTCGACAGCGCCATCGACGACGGCGGTGACCGTGGTGCCGTAGCGACTACTTCGCTTCCGGCAGCACCGTGCGGATGTGCAGCTCCTTGAGCTGGCGCGCAGATGCCTCGTTTGGCGCATTCATCATCAAATCCTGCGCCTGCTGGTTCATCGGGAACATGGTGACCTCGCGCAAGTTCTCCTCGCCCGCGATCAGCATGACGATGCGGTCGATGCCCGGTGCGGTGCCGCCGTGCGGCGGCGCGCCATAGCGGAACGCGTTCAGCATGCCGGCGAACTTCACCTCGGTCTCTTCGCGCGCGTAGCCTGCGATCTCGAACGCCTTGAGCATCACTTCGGGATCGTGGTTGCGGATCGCGCCGGAGGACAGCTCGATGCCGTTGCAGACGATGTCGTACTGATAGGCTTTGAGGCCCAGAATCGTGTCCTTGTCGGCGCTGTCGAGAGCAAGGAATTTCTCGCGTTCGTATTGTGGCATGGAGAATGGATTGTGTGAGAAGTCGATGCGCTTCTCGTCCTCGTTCCACTCATACATAGGGAAATCGACGATCCAGCAAAACCGGAAATCGTTCTCACTGATCAGCCCGAGATCGCGCCCAAGGCGGGTGCGTGTGTAGCCGGCCAGGATCGCTGCGCGGTCTTTCTTCGCGTCGGCAGAGAAGAACACGGCATCGCCGGGCTTGAGTCTGCATTTCTCGATCAGTGCTTCCAGTGCCGCCTGCGGCAGGAACTTGGCGATCGGGCCTTTGCCACCCTCGCCTTCGATCACGATGTAGCCGAGGCCCGCGGCGCCCATCTCCGTCTTCGCCCAGCCATCGATCTTGTCGAACCATGAGCGCGGCTGCGCGCCGGCACCAGGTGCCGGAATGGCGCGGACGGTCTTGTTCTTGAAAGCCTTGAACTCGACATCGTCGCGCGCGAACACGTCGCTGACGTCGGTGATGATGATCGGGTTGCGCAGGTCTGGCTTGTCGTTGCCGTATTTCAGCATCGAGACTTCGTAGGTGATGTGCGGAAATTTCGCCGGCCCGCAATCGCGGCCATCGGCGAACTCGCTGAACACACCGTGCAGCACCGGCTCGACGGCGGAGAACACATCGTCCTGCGTGACGAAGCTCATCTCGAGATCGAGCTGGTAGAATTCACCGGGCGAGCGGTCTGCGCGCGCGTCTTCATCGCGGAAGCACGGCGCGATCTGGAAGTAGCGGTCGAAGCCTGCGACCATGATGAGCTGCTTGAACTGCTGCGGCGCCTGCGGCAGCGCATAGAACTTGCCGGGATGAATACGGCTCGGCACCAGGAAGTCGCGTGCACCTTCCGGAGACGACGCCGTCAGGATCGGCGTCTGGAATTCCGTGAAGCCCTGCTCGATCATCCGTCTGCGGATGGATGAAATCACCTTGGAGCGCAGCGTGATGTTCTTGTGCAACCGCTCACGGCGTAAATCGAGAAAACGATATTTAAGACGCGTGTCCTCGGGATATTCGAGATCACCGAATACGGGTAGCGGCAATTCCTGCGCGCGGCTTTGAACGGCAACGGATTCAATGCGGATTTCGATCTCGCCGGTGGGCATGTCGGCGTTCACGGCCTCCGTCGCACGCGCGACGACCTTGCCGGTTAACGTCAGCACCCACTCCGCGCGCGCTTGATCGGCGTCCTTGAAGGCCGCCTCGTCCGGCTCCACGACGCATTGTGTGATCCCGTAATGGTCGCGCAGATCGATGAACAGCAACCCGCCATGATCGCGGCGGCGGTTCATCCAGCCCGAGAGCTTGACGGTCTGGCCGACATGCGCCGTGCGCAATTCGCCGCAGGTGTGGGTGCGATAAGCGTGCATGACGAGAAAACCTTCAAAATCGGGCGGAATCCGGCGCGTATGTGGCGAACGGGCACCCTCTTAGTCAAGGGCGGCTTTCCTTGATCCAAAGGCCGCGTAAGCTCCCATGAAACAACGGGATTCTCCGATGACTTTGCTCCGCGCCGCCACACTCGCCGCCCTGCTCGCCGTGAGCGTTCAGCCGGTGCTCGCCGCCGGCACGCAGCACAATGTCTTGATCTTCGTCGCCGACGGGCTGCGCTATGTGAGCGTGACGCCGAGATCGGCGCCGACCCTGTGGCGGATCAAGAGCCAGGGCGTCGACTTCACCAACAGTCATTCGCTCTTCCCGACCATCACGACGGTGAACGCCTCGGCGATCGCGACCGGCCACTACATCGGCGATACCGGGAATTTCGGAAATACGATCTTCTCCGGCTTCGGCACGCCTCCGGTGGTAGGGTTCGAGGACGATCCGACACTTGGTAAAATGAACGATCATTTCGGCGGTAACTATTTGAACGAGACATCGCTGATCGCTGCGGCGCGTGAAGCCGGCTTCGCGACCGCCATCATGGGCAAAGTCGGACCGACATCGATACAGGACGTCACGCAGCGTGATGGCAAAGGTACGATCGTTATCGATGATGCCTTCAACACGGACGAAGGCATCACCGTCGCGCCAGAGATTCTGGATGCTATCAAAGCCGCCGGTCTCGATGCCAACGCACCGAAGACCGACGCGCCGAACAACAAGCAGCAGCGATATATGATCTCGGTGGCGACAAAGGTCGTGCTTCCGAAGCTCGCCACATCCGGCAAGCAGTTCGCGATGCTCTATTGGTCGCGCGACCCCGACATGAGCCAGCATGTCCAGAAGGATTCGACTATCAACGGTCCCACCGGCCGGGCCGGCATCAAGGACGCTGACGAAACACTCGCTGCCCTGCTCGATTGGCTCAAGGCCAACAAGCTTGACAAGACGACAGATGTTTTCGTTACCGCCGATCATGGCTTTTCGACCATCGATAATATTGACGCATCCGGCGTTGCACGCCCGTCAAAATTCCTTGCCACCGATCTCGGCAAGGCACTCAATCTACCTGTAACCAAGGGCGCGGCACTTGGAGCAGATCCGGCGCATCCCGATGTCCTGGTTGTGCCGAATGGCGGCTCTGACCTGATCTATCTGTTTGGTGCCGATACCAAGGCGCGCGCCGCGCAAGTCGTGGATCAGTTGACCAAGCTGGACTACATCAGTGGCGTGTTCGTGAACGACGATCTCGGTGACTTCCCCGGCAGCCTCCCAATGAGTGCGATCAACTGGCGGGGCACGGCGATCACGCCGCATCCCTCCATCGTGGTGAGCTTCGCCTCTCATCTTATGAAGGGCTGCAAGCCAGAATTGATGTGCGCGGCGGAGACTGCAGACACTTCGCTCACCACCGGCCAGGGCATGCACGGCACGTTCAGCCGCGCCGACACCCGCAACTTCATGGCCGCGACGGGACCCGACTTCAAAACACGCTTTGCCGACAAGGCGCCGGTCAGCAATGCCGATATCAATCCGACGCTGGCCAGGATTATGGACCTTCACATCCAGCCCAAGGGCGGGCTCGTCGGGCGGCCCGCGACCGAGGCTTTGAAAGGCGGAAAGAACACGTCGTTCAGCCACAGCCGCATGGCCTCGGCACCCGCTGCGAACGGCCAGAAAACAGTGCTGGAGTACCAGCGCGTCGGCGATACGCGGTATTTCGATGCCGCCGGGTTCCCGGGAGGGACGGTCGGTCTGACAGGGCACTGATTTTCCTGCGGAAACCTGCCGAATCCCGCTATAGCCGTGGAATGCGGATCATTGAAAACACCGACGATTTGCGGGCTCTGACGACGGAGTTCGCGAACGCGCCTTACATCGCGCTCGACACCGAATTCATGCGCGACCAGACCTATTGGCCGAAGCTCTGCCTCATTCAGATCGCGATACCGGGCGCGGAAGCAATCATCGATCCGCTGGCCGAGGGCATCGACCTCACGCCGTTCTACGATCTCCTGAAACTTCCGCACATCGTGAAGGTGTTGCACGCGGCACGACAGGATATTGAGATCTTCGCACAGCAAGGCGGCGTGATCCCGAAGCCTCTGTTCGATAGCCAGATCGCCGCCATGGTTTGTGGTTTCGGTGATGCTGCGTCGTACGAAACGCTGGCCCGCAAACTCGCAAAAGTCGAGATCGACAAATCGGCGCGCTACAGCGACTGGAGCCATCGTCCGCTCAACAAGCGCCAGCTGGAATACGCGATGGCCGACGTCACGCATCTGCGCACGATCTACGAGGCGATGACGGCCCAGCTTACCCGTTCCGGCCGCATGAGCTGGGTTGCGGAGGAGATCGAAGCGTTGCGCGATCCGGCGCTCTATCGCCTCGATCCGAAGCTGGCGTGGAAGCGTCTCAAGCCGCGCACGTCGAACAAGCGGTTTCTCGCGATGCTGGCGTCGCTCGCCGAGTGGCGCGAGCGCGAGGCGCAGGCGCGCGATATCCCACGCGGGCGCGTGCTGAAGGATGAAGCGCTGACCGAGATCGCGGCACATCCGCCGGAGAACGCGGAAGCCCTTGAGCGTATTCGTGCCGTGCCCAAAGGCTTTGCCGCGTCGAAGATGGGAAAGGGATTGCTCGACGCCATCGAGGCCGGGCGTCATGCGCCAGTGCCGGAAGGCGTTGAGCCGCCGCAGAAAAGCTTCCGCCGCCGCGAGCCCTCGCCCGCCACGATCGACCTGCTCAAGACGCTGTTGCGCCTTAAGGCAGAACAAGTAGGTGTTGCACCGCGTCTGATCGCGGATGCTGAAGACATCGAGAAACTCGCCGCTCTGGACGATGAAGGCGTCACCGCATTGCATGGCTGGCGCGCCGAAGTCTTCGGCAACGACGCGCTCGCCTTGCGCAAAGGCGAGATCGCTATCGCGCTCGAAGGCGGTCAGGCGGTCGTGGTGGAGCTGGAAGACTGACTATCAAAACGAGCGCGGCGCCCTTTTCGGAGCGCCGCGCCATGTCTCAACAGTGAGGAGTCAGGCCTACACCTATTTCACGAACGAAACACCTTCCAGGGAGGTGAAGCATTGCGCAAATGAGAAGTCGTCTTCGGCTTGAACATCGACAGTGCCGTCGCTTGTGATCATGATGCGGCCGTTGGTGGCGTCGCACTCATCCACCGGCAAATAGACCGTTTGCGAGGGGCGATAGGCAGACGGGAGCACGAAAGCGGTTGCATCGGTCCCGGAGGTTTCAAGCGCACCTGCGAACTGGACGACGCCGTTCACGAGATTCACAGCGGCAGGCCGATCGCCGAAATAATTTCCCCAGCCATTGATCAACGAAAGCGCTGTAAATCCGTTGGTCTTGAGGGCATACGATGCGCCGTCGAGAGAGGTGAAACACTTGGCGTTCGAAAATTTCTTGAACACCTCGATATTTACCGTTCCATCGGCGTCGATCTCAAGCCGTCCGTTAGTCGCGTTACAAAGATCGACTTTTACGTATACCGTTTCGGCGGGCCGAAACTTTGCTGGCATCTTGAACGGGATAGGGTTTTTCTTGCTTCCTCCAATCGCTCCCTCAAAATGCACCACGCCGTCTATGAGTTGAACAGCCGGTACGGCGGCTTCGGAATCGTAGCGGGCCCAGCCGTGCAGAAGCTTCAGCGGTGTGAACCCGTCGCTCGAAACAGCGAATGTCGCATTGTCGAGTGAAATAAAGCACTTTCCTTTGTCGAAAGACCGTTCGGTTTCAACAGAGACGTCACCGCTTGGAAGAATGTCGAGCCGCGCATTGGTGGAATTGCACGCATCGATCGGGATGTAAACGCGCGATGCCGGACGGAACGCCGCCGGCAAAACGAAGGGCTCTGCGTTGTCACCGGTTTTCGCGATTGCGCCTTTGAAGTGCACGATACCGTTGATCAGTTCCACGGAGGCGCTGGCGGTGTTGAACGGAGCGTTCGTCCACCCGTTCAGAAGCGTCAAAGCCGTGCCGGCGCTGCCCGGATGCGTACCGGCGGTCGCCGGCGACACAAGCGCTGCAAGGCCCGCGAACAGAAATGCGGTCTTCCGAGCCGATAAATTCGAAAACATAATGATCTCCCGCTGTTTACCAGTTGGACCGGCTCGACTTGAGCGGTCTTTCGAGCGGGGGTTTGACAGCGTTGGCGTGGGAAATCTTGGACGTGCCCGTCAAAACCGGACTATAACGACAACTCTGCAGGGGGACGTGATTTGCTGGCGCCTTCCGACCAATTCCAGGACGGACCATTTTCGACTGCGCAAGCCGCCAACGCGGAACGCTTCGCTCTTTGGGCGCGGGTCCTGAACAAATGGCTGCTCGGGGCGCGCGGACGGAACCTTGGCAACGAAACCTTTCAGGCATCCGTCAGGCTACGAGTGCTTCCGGAGATTCGGTTTGGCTGGGGCGCAATCGGTGCGTCCGTTTACGACCGCACGCGTGATGTGATTGCGCAGGACAATGACGATCTCTTTCTGTTTCTGAATCTCGGCGGCAGGTTCGTCGCCGAAGGGGCCAATCACGAGATAGAACTGGCGCCCGGCCAGGGCTATCTGATGGGCTGTGCGGAGACCGGCTCGCACGCCAGCCCGACCGATGGCGGTATCCTAACGCTGCGCGTGCGCCACGCGGCGATGAAGCCCCTCGTCCGCAATCTCGACGACAGGCTTGGCACCGTGTTGGCCAGCGACAACGAAGGGCTGCGCCTTCTCTCGACCTATCTGCGCAGCATCGGCGAGACCGAGCCGCTGTCGAGCACCGCAAGCCGGCAGCTCGCCACCAGGCATGTTCACGATCTTCTCGCGCTCGCGCTCGGCACGCACGGCGACGCGAGGGAAGCGGCGCGCGAAGGGGGGTTGCCCGCAGCACGTCTGCGAGCGGCGAAGACGCTCATCCGCCGCAATCTTTTCGAATCCCATCTCTCGCCGGAATTCATCGCAGGCCATCTCGAGATTTCCCCGCGAAGCCTGCAGCGGCTCTTCGAGGCTGATGGCACGACGTTCTCCGCCTTCGTCAACGACCTGCGCATAACACAAGCGCACGCCGCTTTGACCGATCAGGCCGCGCATGGCCGCAAGATCGCCGACATCGCGTTCGATTGCGGGTTTGGCGACATCTCCTACTTCAACCGGAAATTCAAAAGCCGCTACGGCGCCTCGCCGTCGGAGATACGCTTTCAGGCGCGCGAGCGCTGAACGCAACAAAAGCGAACCCGCGCACGCGGCCCGTCGACAGGCCGCGCGGCGAATTCGTTTTGCGCGTCAAAGCTTTTCGAGGCGGATCAGACAGGCACCTTTGCTTCTCCCCCGGGCTTTTGGGGAGCGTGAAGGCACGCCTGTTCCGCTCGAGACGGACGCGATCCTTCTCTCCCACACGCATGCGCGCGACGCCGCAACCAAACCTTGTATGCAATTCGCGAGGTCTCTCTTAAGGCCTCACCTGTCCCGGCTGAATACCACGTGCGTCGCATGCGCGGTCGGCACATGTTCGACGCAGCGATAGCCAAGTGCCGGTAGGTCTAGTCCGGCGAACAGGTTCTCGCCTGAACCAAGAGCAACGGGCGAGATCGCGAGGTGCATCTCGTCGATTGCACGGGTGCGGAGATAATCGAGGACGGTCGCCACGCCGCCGCCGACGCGCACGTCGCGTCCCTCAGCCGCCTGCCGCGCGCGGTCGAGCGCTTCCTGCGCGCCGCCGGTGACGAAATGGAAAATGGTGCCGCCTTCCATCACCAGCGATGCGCGCGGGTGATGCGTCAGCACGAACACCGGCACATGATAAGGCGGGTTCTCGCTCCACCAGCCGCGCCAGCTCTCGTCCGGCCATGGACCGCGCACCGGCCCGAACATATTGCGGCCGAGAATCCACGCGCCGATATTTTCAAATCCGCGGCGCGCGAAGACGTCGTCGTCTCCGGTCGCGCCGCCCTCCTCGCCGAACATGGCTTTGAACGTGCGCGTGCTGAACGCCCATTGATGCAGCGCCATGCCGCCCTTGCCCATGGGATTGTCGAGGCTCTGATCCGGCCCCGCGCCGAAGCCATCGACCGACACGGAAAAGCTCGCGATCCGAAGTTTCGACATAGTATTTTGCCTAACCCCGCGCCGCCCTCTCCACCGCTGCGATGTCGATCTTTTTCATCTTCATCATCGCTTCGGTGGCGCGTTTGGCTTTTTCTTTGTCGGGGTCCTGCATCAGTTCGATCATGCGGTTGGGCACGACCTGCCACGAGAAGCCGAACTTGTCCTTGAGCCATCCGCACACGCTCTCCTCGCCGCCATCGTCGGTGAGCGCGTTCCAATAGAGATCGACCTCGTCCTGCGTGTCGCAGAAGATCTGCAGCGATGTCGCCTCGCTGAACTTGAACTCGGGTCCACCATTCAGCGCGGTGAACTGCCGGCCGTCGAGTTCGAACCCGACCGTCAGCACCATGCCCGCCGGCCGCGGCCCGGCGTCACCGAAATAGGACGTCTCCGTGATCTTCGAATTCGGGAAGATCGAACAATAGAACTTCGCGGCTTCTTCCGCGCGCGTGTCGAACCACAGGCACGGCGTGATTTGTTTTTTCATCGTGCCTACTCCGCCGCTTTTGGCGCCTCGTCATATTGGTCGTGGCGCTTGACCCAGTTGGTCAGGTTGCCGCCCTCGCCTTCGTTACGGCCCTTCGGCGTGATGTCGAGCCACATGTAGGTGCCGAGGCTGCGCTCGTCGCCGCGGGCATAGGCGCTGTAGGTGTGATAGATCGCGCCGTCGCTGTCCTTGAGGAACACGCTGGTGCCGTGAAGGTCTTCCATATCGCCGGTGTAAGGCTCGAAATTGTACGTCGCCTCGCCCTTCGCGATCTGGTCCTTGGTGAAGGAGACGTGGAAGTCGTAGTTGAAATCGCTTCCCGCCGATGACACCCACGGAAATTCCCAGCCCATGCGCTTCTTGTAGGCGGTGAGCTTGTCCAGCGGCGCGCGCGACACCGCGACATAGGTCACGTCGTGATGTTTGAGATGCTGGTTTGCGCCGTCGATATGATCGGACAGGAACGAGCAGCCGACGCAGCCCTCCTTCCAATCCGGCGAAAACATAAAGTGATAGACGATGAGCTGGCTGTTGCCGTCGAACAGATCGGAGAGCGATTTCTTTCCCTGCGGCGTGTCGAACGCGTAATTCTTCGTCACTTTCACCCACGGCAACGCGCGGCGCTCTTCGGAGATTTTCTCCTGCAGCTGCGTGAGTTCCTTCTCGCGATCGAGAAATGTTCTGCGGGCTTCGACCCATTCGTTCCCGGATACGATCTTGTGGTCGGTCATCGTCTTTCCCCTATTTCTGCGGCGGCGGGCCATCCATGAGGGGGCGGACCAGACATTCTCCGTCGCCGGCCACCTGGAGGAAACGCTTGACGACCTCCATCATTTCCTCCTGCGAATTCGCTTGGATCAGCCCGAACCCGCCGAACCCCGCGCTTTCGCCGGAACTCGCGTGCTCGCGCACGGTATATTCGCCGTTCGACAGGCTTACGGAATAGGTCGCGTCCGGCGGCAGGAACCCGCCGCCCGAGATGTAATGCCCCTTCGCCGTCATTTCCTGCATGAACGCGTTCATTTCGGCCATGTGCGCGGCATCGGGAGCGTGCCCGGTGTCAACTTTGGGCTTGTAGTACGACAGGATACGCATGACGGCTCCGCAGGTTTGATTGACAATTATGTTGATATCAACATGATATTTGCATGTCAAAGCCCGAGTCTATTTCGCTCGAACAAACACATCACATTCGCGATAGTTGCCTGTGTCTGCATGTGCAGCGTGCGGCGCGTGTGGTGGCGCGGCGGTTCGATGACGCACTGCGCCCGCTCGGTCTGACGAACGGTCAGTTCTCGCTGATGGTTTCGCTGAGCCGTCCCGGCCCTGTGAGCATGAGCACGGTGGCATCGTTGCTCGCCGTCGACCGTACGACATTGACCGCCAATCTGAAACCTTTGGAGCGGCGCGGCTTGCTCAAAGTCGCGATCGACAAGACCGATCGTCGCAACCGCGCCATCACACTCACGGCCAAGGGCCGCAGACTTGTGAAGACCGCCTATCCGATCTGGGAACAGACGCACACCGCGCAGGAGGCGCTTCTCAGGATGCCGGACAAACTCCGTTCCGAGTTGCTGGCGCTGAGCTGAATCGATCGCGTCCGAAAATGGCCAGACTTCGTGCCCTCGCCGCGCTAGCGTCGTTTTAACGACACTAAAGGGACAGTCATGGCGACGATCATCAAAGAATTTTCACTGCGTGCCGGCGCCGACCAGGTCTGGGACGCGCTCAGAGATTTTGGCGCGCTGCACACGCGCCTTGTTCCCGGTTTCGTGACGGACACGAAACTGGATGGCGACGTGCGAACCGTGACCTTCGCGAACGGAAGCGTCGCGAAGGAATATCTCGTGAGCACAGACGATGTTGCACATCGCCTCGTCTACGGCATCGCACCGAGCGACCGCATTCTCCACTACAGTGCCGCGGCGCAGGTTTTTGCCGACGGAACCCGAAGCCGGTTCGTCTGGACCGTGGATGTGCTTCCACACGAATTCGCGCCCTACATCAGCGCGCAGATGGATCTTGGCGTCGCTGCGATGCAAAGGGCCTTTGGCGGCTGAGTTCCCTCGGAACCGTGTCCGCGAATTCACCGGCCGGAGAGCTTCGCCGGGTGTAGCATTTCCGCGTGACGCGATCTCAGGAGGAGCTTCATGCGTTCTGACGCGATTTGCATAGCCATGGTTCTGGCCCTGTCAGGATCAGCCTTCGCCGCCCAGCCATCGATGCCCGCGGCATCCACCTGTACCCGAACGCCACATGCACGCGCGCATGAGCGCACGGCACAAATGATCGCTGCGCACCATGCGATGAAGCAGGCGTGCGCCGCCGACATGGCGACCTATTGCGCGAATGTTCCCAAAGGGTGTGGTGCTGAAAAGCAGTGCATGATGGCGCACCAGACGCAGCTGTCGGCGGCGTGTACCGGCGCATGGCAGAACATGCGCGCCGCGCGGCATCACGCCTAGCCGGAGCCTCAGTCGAGCTCGGGACTTGCGGTCGCGAGTTCCTCGACTTCTTCGCCTTCAATGTATGGGTCCTCGTCCGGGCCCAACTGATCGGTTGGGCTCGGGATGTCGAGGCCGGACGGCGGCATGGCTTCCAGGAAGCCGGCGGCCTTGAGTTCGTCCTGGCCCGGCAGATGGCTCACGCTCTCAAGCCCGAACTGAACAAGGAAGGCCTCGGTTGTGCCGTAGGTCACGGGGCGGCCCGGTGTGCGCTTGCGGCCGCGGATTTTGACCCAGCCGACCTCCATCAGCGCGTCAATGGTGCCCTTGGACAGCGCCACGCCGCGGATATCCTCGATCTCGGCGCGGGTGACCGGCTGATGATAGGCGACGATGGCCAGCGTCTCGAGCGCGGCGCGCGACAGCCGCTTCTGCTCCGGCTTCTCTTTGCGCAGCAGGAATGAGAGGTCCGGCGCGGTGCGGAACTGCCATTTTTCTGCGACACAGAAAAGGTTTACGCCATGCTTCTCATACTGCGCCTGAAGCGCGTTGAGCAGGCCGGGCACGTCGGCACCGTCCGGCAACTGCCCCGCCAGCGCCTTCACTTCCAGCGGCTCCTCGGCCGCGAACAGAAGCGCCTCCGCCATGCGCAGATGCTCCATGTTTACAGCCGTCACGTCGCTCTCTTCGGTGCTCATTTCGTCTTCAATTCTTTCAATCAGGCGGGCGACGTTTCTCATGCGGTGGCCTCTTGGGCAGGGACGCGATCCTTGATGAAGATCTCGTCGAAGGGGGCTAACTGCCTAATCTCGACCCTTCCGTCGCGGGCCAGTTCTAGGCAGGCGAGCAAGGTGCTCGCAAGAGCTGATCGCCGACGAGTTCCGGCGGACCATTCGAAGGGTATGAGGCGGGTCAGCGCGCTCCAGTCCGTGATGCGCCCGAGCATCCGCTCAAGCCGCTCACGGGCCTCCTCGATCTGGAGAACGAAGATTTCCTTGGGCCGATAGGTCTTGCCGCCCATCTTGCGGACCCGCTCGGTCGCGTAGGCGATCAGCAGGTCATAGAGCGTGTCGGTGTGGGTGCGCAGCTTCACCACCTTGATCGGTTCCGGCATGCCGCGCCCGAAGACATCGCGGCCGAGCCGCTCCCGGCCCATGAGGCGGGTCGAGGCCTGGCGCATCGCTTCCAGCCGCTGCAGGCGCCAGCGCAGCCGCGCGGCCATCTCATCGGCGGTCGGTTCCCCGTCCTCGCTCGGCGGCTGCGGCAGAATCATCTTGGATTTCAGGAACGCGAGCCACGCTGCCATCACGAGATAGTCCGCGGAAAGTTCCAGATTCCGGCCGCGCGCGGATTCGACGAATAGCAGGTATTGGTCGGCGAGGTCTAAAACCGAAATTTTTGCGATATCGACTTTCTGGTTCCGCGCGAGTGCGAGCAACAGGTCGAGCGGACCTTCGAAGCCATCAACGGTGATGAACAGCGCCTCGTCGGGCGTTGCGACCGCCTCGAAATTCTCAAACGGCTCCGCAATCTCGCTCATGCCGCCGCTTTCATCAGTTCCACGATATGCGCGGCCGCCGCCGCCGGATCGAAGGCAGCAGGCGTGACAAGGTGCGAGAGCGCGTGTTCCGCGCGCTTCAGTGCGGCACCTTCGAGAGGCTTCACTTCTTCGGCCACTTCACGCATTTCCGTCATGCTTCCGTTGCAATGAAGCACAACATCGCAGCCCGCGAACAGAGCGGCTTTCGCACGCACGGAAAGCGGCCCGGAAAGCGCGTTCATCGACACGTCGTCGCTCATCAATAGCCCGTCAAATCCCATTTGTCCGCGAATCACATCGCGAATCACTTTGGGGCTCGTGGTGGCCGGGCGTTGCGGATCGATCGCGTCGTAAACGACATGCGCCGTCATCGCCATCGGACATTGGTCGAGGCTGCGGAACGTCACGAAATCTGTTGCGCTGAGTTCCTCCGCGCTGGTCGCTACGCGGGGTAGCGCCAGATGGCTGTCGGCATTCGCGCGGCCATGACCGGGAATGTGTTTCATCACCGGCAACACCCCGCCCTCCATCAATCCCTCGATGACCACGCGGCCAAGTTCGATGATGACGGATGGATCACGTGAGAAAGCGCGATCACCGATGATCATGTCGGCGCCGTCGATCGGGACATCGAGCACCGGCAGGCAATCGACATTGATGCCGACTTCGCAAAGATCGTGCGCGATCAGGCGCGCGTTCAGATAGCAGGCTTCGCGCGCGGCTTCGGCATTGGTCGCATAGAGATCGCCGAAGCGCGCCATTGGCGGACGCTCCTGCCACTGCGGCGGCTTTAACCGGGCGACGCGTCCACCCTCCTGATCGATCAGGATCGGCGCCTTCGGATCGTTCACGGTTTCGCGCAAGCTCTGTGTCAGCGCGCGCAGTTGATCGCGGTCCACGATATTGCGGCCGAAAACGATGAAGCCCCAGGGCTGTGTCTCGCGGAAGAACGCAACCTCCTCCGCACTCAACACCGGCCCCGCGCAGCCATAGATCGCACGCGTCCGCATAGCTAACCCCCACTCTTCCCGTGTTTGTTTTATTTCGCCGGGAAGCACGCACCGCCTTCGGCGGTCAATTTGCTGCACATGGCGGCAGCGGCATTCTTGTCCGCAAACGATCCGACGCGCAGGCGATACCATATCCCCTTCGCGCCGAGATCGACTTGTTTCACGTCCTTGGTATGGCCGGACAATGTTGCACCGTGCTTGGCCGAATAGGTCTTCCACGCAGCGTCCGCGTCGGCTTCGGATTTGTAGGCACCGATCTGCAGGACATAGGCGGCTCCGGCGGCCGGAGTTGTGTGCGTCACTGGAGGTGGCTCCGCACTTACAACTTTGGTGCCGAGTTGCGCAGGCGGTGCCGAGGCTTCCGTGGACGTAGCCACAGGCGGCGGTGTCACTTTCGGTGTTGCCACGACCTTCTGCGGCGCGGGCGTAACCTTTTCCGCCGGCGGCGTCACAATTTTGGGCGGCGGCGAAGCGAGAGACTTCGCGACCGCCAGCGGCGGTTCACTGCTGGCGATGTCGGTCTGTTCTGGTCCGTGAGTCACGACGCCGGTTTCCGGTTCGCTCGGCGCTTGCGCGTTCACATCGGGATTTGTCGGCGGCGGCGCGCTCTGACGGTCGGCTGCTTCGTCGGCAGGCGCTGCCTGCTGGAATATTTTGAGACCTTTGTACGGTGTGCCGCCGGCCTGATCGCTCGTCGGCGCGACTTTCGCGGGACCTGCCGCCGCAACGATCGTCTTCGGCGCTTCGGCATGGCCACGTACGACGCCCTGCGTGTACGCCATCCAGACGACACCGCCGAACGCCGCGAGGACGAACAGGGCGATAACAATCAGAAGCGGAAGGCGTGAGCCCTCGACGTCGTCGTCTTCCTCGGATCCGTCGAAGACGTGAATGTCGTCCGGCGGTTCATACGTGCCGCGTGCGCTTGGCATGGGCTGCTCCACGAATCTCAAGGGTAATTTAGCACCTCTTGCCCGCAAATCATGGCGCGGCCAAGGCAATTTCCTTGTGGAATATCCGATTATATTCGGACAGGGCGAAGTTGTCCGTCATGCCCGCGATATAGTCGCGCACCACGCCGCCCGTGACCGGATCGCCCGGCGCGCCGCAGCGTGCGGCCCAATCCTCCGGCAGCAGCGACGGGGCGCGGCTGAACGCCTCGAACAGCTCCGCCACGACATCCTTGGCCCGGTCCATTGTCCCCATGACGCGCGGGTGGCGGTACATGCGTTCAAACAGGAAGGCCTTGAGCGCCTTCACCTGCGTTTCCATACTGGACGAGAAACCTACGAGCGGCCCCTGATGCCGCACCGCGTCCGCCGATGCCGGACTGGCCTTTAGGATACGGCGACGCGTTTCGGCGAGAAGATCATCGACCAGGGAACCAATCAGTGTACGGACAAGTTCGCCGATGAAGCGGCTGGATTCCAGATCGGGCCAGCGTGTCTCGACGGCGCGGGCCTGTTCGCCCGCCAGTGGCGCTTCCACCAGATCGGCAATAGTGAACAACCCTGCCCTGAGACTGTCGTCGATATCGTGGTTCACATAGGCAATGTCGTCGGAGAATGCCGCGACCTGCGCCTCCAGGCTCGGCCATGTCTGAAGATCAAGCGGCCAGCGCGCATCGAAGCTTGCGATAGGCGCCGCGAACGGCGCTTGAAGCGGGCCATTGTGTTTGACGATTCCTTCGAGCGTTTCCCAGGTCAGGTTCAATCCATCGAATTCGGCGTAGCGGTGCTCGAGCTTCGTCACCAGCCGCAGTGCGTGTGCATTGTGATCGAAGCCGCCGATGGAGGCTGTCGCGGCGCTGAGTGCATCTTCGCCCGCGTGTCCGAACGGCGTATGGCCGAGATCGTGGGCCAGTGCGACGGTCTCCGCGAGGTCTTCGTCCAACGCCAGCACACGCGCCAGCGACCGTGCGATCTGGGCTACCTCCAATGAATGTGTGAGCCGCGTGCGGTAATAGTCGCCCTCGTGCTGCACGAAGACCTGCGTTTTGTGTTTTAGCCTGCGGAACGCAGTGGAATGGATGATCCGGTCGCGGTCGCGCTGATAGGGCGTTCGCGTCGCGCTTTCCCGCCCGCCAAACAGCCGTCCCCGGCTCTGCGCCGGCTTGACTGCATAAACGGCCCGCGCGGCGGGCGGCTCGTAGAGCGGTCCGATCAGCTTCCCCGGCGTTTGGTCAAAATCTTGCCGCATCTTGGTAACCATAACGTACAACCCAAAGCGGGAGGGACATATGTTGAAGCTACTCGGAGTCGCGGTGATCTTGGCGATTTTGCTGGGAGGCGCGGCATATACCAAGCCGAACCGTGATGTGCTGCACGAAGCGGCTACGGCCTATGCCGACAACGCGACGGTCGTCGGTTCGGTTGCCACACGCGTCACGGGGGTATTTGGAAACGACGCCTATGACGACTATATCTTCTTCGGTCGCTACCGGGTCTATGTAGGCAAGACCCCAAAAATCGACTGTTTCGGCGCGTTCGGGAAAACCACCTGCGCGATGCCGAAAGCCGAGACCACGCCCGAAGGATAGAATGGATACCGATACCACCCTTCCCGTCACGATTTCCGCGCGTGCCGCAAAGCGCGTTGCAACGATCCTGAAAAGTGAACCCGCGCCGGCTATGCTGCGCATCGCGGTGATGGGCGGTGGCTGCTCGGGCTTTCAGTACAATTTCACCATCGACGACACGCGTATGGACGACGACCTTGTCCTTGAACGCGACGGCGCGACCGTCCTGATAGATCAGGTCTCGCTCGATTTCCTCAAGGGTGCCGAAATCGATTTCACTGATGACCTGATCGGCCAAGCGTTCAAGATCAACAACCCGAACGCCACTTCGTCCTGCGGGTGTGGGACGAGTTTTTCGGTCTAGTTCGGGGTCGCGTCTGCCGCACATTTGTGGCACAAACCCGCTCCATTTCCGTCCCCAAACACCGGAGTGAAACATGCGCCTGTTGAGTATCGCCGCGCTCGCCGCGGCTATGACGATGACGACCGCTGTCATCGCGAACCCGCAAACCGACTACCTGACCGCCAACGCGAAGAAACCCGGCGTGAAGGTTGCCGCTGGCGGATTGCAGTATCGCGTCATCAAGAGTGGCAGCGGCAAGAAGCCCGGCGCGACCGATTGCGCGACCGTGAACTACAAGGGCTCGTTCGTCGACGGAAAAGTGTTCGATGCGTCAAAGCCTGGCGCGCCGATTTCGTTCCCCGTCAATCGCGTGATCCCCGGTTGGACAGAGGCATTGCAGATGATGCACGCCGGCGACCATTGGGAACTGACGATCCCGTCGGCGCTCGGCTATGGCGATCGCGGTACGCCCGGCGGACCGATCCCCGGTGGCGCGACGCTGGTGTTCGATGTCGAGCTTCTGAGCGTGGCGCCATCCGAAATGGGCCAGTGCCCGGCCTAAACGAAATCAGCCTGCGCGTTGCGGCATCGCGGCGCGCAGGCGCATTTTCATCTGCACAAGCTCGGTCAGCAATGCATTCAATCTGACGTGCTCTTCGTTCGCGACGGTCTCCGCCATCTCGGCTTCGATCGTCTCGGCCGGTTCAAAGACCGGCTCTTCAATAATATCGTCTTTGACGGCCGGCGTCATGAAACTCTCATCATGCGCGCGTTCAACAACCGCGAGTATCGCGCGCGCGCCGCGGGGCTGATCTTCGGCAACTTCTGTGACAGGTGTTTGCGCAAACGCAACGGAGGTCACAGCGCTGGCGCGGCCCATGTCAGCCACGAAACGCAGGCCCTTGTCGCGCATGACCTTCTGCGCACCCTTGATCGTGAAGCCCTCGCGATAGAGAAGCGCACGGATACCTTTCAGCAGATCGACATCTTCAGGACGGTAGTAGCGACGCCCACCGGCGCGCTTGATCGGACGCACCTGCGCGAAGCGGCTTTCCCAGAAGCGCAACACGTGCTGCGGAATGTCGAGTTCGACCGCGACTTCGCTGATCGTGCGGAACGCCTCGGGCGATTTCTCACGCACGGTCGCGCTCGCGAGCACCGCCATCAGTCTTCACCTTCCGGCGCGGGCGTCTGTCCGTTGATCACGGCCTTGAGCACGTGGCTCGGACGAAACACGAGCACGCGCCGGGGTGCGATCGGAACTTCGTCGCCCGTCTTGGGATTGCGGCCCATGCGTTGCGATTTCTGGCGCACTGCGAATGTGCCGAAGGAGGACAGCTTGACCGTCTCACCCTTCGACAGTGCGGAGCAGAGTTCCTCGAGAATATCTTCGACCATCTGCGCGGAATCATTACGGGACAAGCCGACAGCCTGAAATACGGCTTCGGTCAGGTCGGCGCGGGTGAGCGTGTGCTCGGACATGTTGACGGGCGACTCCCTCTTCCGACTCGAAGTTACGAGCAAGGGAATTTCCCGTCAACGTCAAAGGGATAGGGGGCGGTCCTACAGTGGACCTTACCAGCGGACCAGGGCCGCGCCCCAGGTGAACCCGCCGCCCATGGCCTCCATAAGCACCAAGTCGCCACGTTTTATCCGGCCGTCCTCGATGGCCGTCATGGCCGCCAGCGGAACCGATGCCGAGGACGTGTTGCCGTGGACTGCCACGGTCGAAATCATCCGCTCCGCCGACACGCCCAGCTTACGGGCGGTGCCGTCCAGGATGCGCTGGTTGGCCTGATGCGGAACGAACCAGTCGATGTCCGCCACCGCCACGCCCGCCTTTGCCGCAGACTCTTCGATGGCCGCCGCCAGATTGGTCACCGCATGGCGAAAGACTTCCTTGCCCTTCATGCGCAAGTAGCCCGTCGTGCGCGTTGAGGATGGCCCACCATCGACATAGAGCAGATCGTGCAGACGCCCGTCTGAATAGAGCATCGTGTTGAGGATGCCGCGATCCGCGGACGTCCCCTCACCCTCATGAGCTTGAAGAACCACGGCACCGGCGCCGTCGCCGAAGAGCACGCAAGTGGTGCGGTCGGTCCAATCCAGCAGTCGTGACATCGTCTCGGCGCCCACGAGCAGAACCGTTCTCGCCTGGTCGGCCTTGATGAAGTTGTCGGCGATAGCCAGACCGTAGATGAAGCCGGAGCATACCGCCTGCACATCGAACGCTGCGCCCCCCACCATCCCGAGACGCGATTGGATCGTCACGGCGACCGCCGGAAAGGTTTCGTCCGGTGTTGTTGTCGCGCAGACGATAAGATCCAGTTCACCGGCATCGATGCCTGCGTCTGTCAGCGCACGGCGCGAGGCCTCCACAGCCAGATGCGATGTATTCACGCCCTCGGGCGCTATCCGGCGCTCGCGGATGCCCGTGCGCTCGCGGATCCACTCGTCGCTGGTGTCGACTCGTTTCGAGATGTCTTCGTTGGTGACGATGTTTTCCGGCAGATACGCGCCGCACCCAATGATCCTGGAACGTATCACGAGGCGGCGGCCTCAATCGTTGCGGAGATCATGTTCGCGCGGTCGGCGACGATGCGCGCAATAACGCCGGCATCCGCCATATCGATTGCCATATCGAGCGCACCGGCAAAGCCCATCGCGTCGGCACCGCCATGGCTTTTTACAACGATGCCGTTCAGGCCGAGAAAGATGCCGCCATTCGAAGAGCTGGGATCGAGCTTGCGGCGCAATGCTTTCAACGCGCCACTCGCGATCAAACCACCGATACGGCCAAAAAACGAGCTTCGGAGTGCCTGACGCAGGAAGTGCACGACGAGCCTCGCCGTTCCTTCCGCAGTCTTGAGTGCCACGTTGCCGGTAAAACCATCGGTCACCACGACGTCGACGGTGCCGTCCGAAATGTCGCCACCTTCCACAAAGCCCGCATATTCCATCGGCAACGAAGCGTTGCGCAGCAGATGGGCAGCGCTCTTGACCGCGTCGTGGCCTTTGGCGTCTTCCGAGCCCACATTGAGCAGGCCGACGGTGGGCCGTTCCAGACCGAGGATCGCGCGGGCGAATGCCTCGCCCATCACCGCGAAATCGACGAGTTGTTCGGCATCGCAGGAAATGTTCGCGCCGACGTCGAGCACGATGCTCTGCCCGCGCTTGGTCGGCCAGATTGCGGCGATCGCAGGACGTGAAATGCCGTCGAGCACGCCAAGCTGAAACATCGACATCGCCATCAGTGCGCCGGTGTTGCCCGCGGAGACAATGACCTCCGCTTCCTTGTTCTTCACAGATTCAATTGCGCGCCACATACTGGTGTTTCGGCCGCGGCGCAGCGCAAGTGACGGCTTCTCTTCCATGCGCACCTGTTCGGCCGCATGACGGATAGTGATTCGCTCGGCGAGTTTCGCGCGTTTGGCCAGCAGCGCCTTCAACGCCGTCTCATCACCATGCAGAATGAACCTCGCTGCCGGGTGGCGCAGGACAGTGCGCGCGAGCGCAGCCACGACCATGCCGGGTCCGGCATCGCTTCCCATCGCATCGATCGACACTGTCAATTCGCGGGCCAATTCGCTCGAGCCTTTAAGAGACCGCCGGGCCGCCGATTATGTCAGGCTTTGGCCTTCGTCACTTCACGTTCGTTATAGTGACCGCACTTTTCGCAGACATGATGCGGGCGCTTCTGCTCACCGCAATTCGGGCACTCAGCATGTGCGCCCGGGACCAGAGCATGGTGCGAACGGCGCATATTCCGCTTCGACGGGGACGTTTTTCGTTTAGGGACCGCCATGGCGGAAACACTCCAAAATGCCCCTTGGCCGAATCCAAACTAGGCGCGTTTCGGGCGCGCTAAGCCGTTGGCGGGGGCGGGCAAAACAAGGCGCGGAGTGAACAGGAAACCGTTTCCGGATTCAAGCTACAAAAACCCAGCTTTTCTGCGGTTTACGGCTCTTTTTTGAGGCGTTTCAGCGCAGCGAAGGGGTGAAGGGCCGAATCCGCCTCATTCGACGGTACCTCGAATTCGACGCCCGGCGCCCTCGGGTATGGGTCGATGGCAAGCGTGAACTCCTCCAGAACCGGCACGGCCAGATCGTAATGCATGCTCTCGATTTCCTCCCGGCCGTCCTCATCGACGGGTGAAGGCTCGATGTCGATGATCTTGGCGACACGGTGGGTCTGCGTGAGAAGCAGTTCGCGGGTGAAAGCGGTCTGGATATGCGAGTGAATGGGCTCGAGTGTCACGCCGCAGTTCTGGACGATGTCGGCGCTGAGATCGATGTCCAGCGCAAAACGTGTTGCCGATAGCTTGCGCAGATCGATCTTTGCCTGGAATGCATCGACAGCTTCGACATTTGCCCATTTCGCGATCTGCGCACGTGCGGTGGCGTCCGGCGCGATGATGACTTCGTCGCCGGCCTGCGCCATGCGATTGAGCTCATAGAATTGCGATATGGGAAACTCGCTTTCGCTCATGGCAGCGGTCCGAAATTGAGTTCGCTGGTCGTAAGATCGCAGCGCGCGAGATGCGCACGCGCATCGTTGACATAGCGGGCTACTGTGTCTGCGTGCGCGACATCCCCTGCCCCGCGATAAAGATTGCGCTGAAGCGCGTGGCTTAGCGCGGTCACGTCCGCGCTTCCATCATAGGAACTCAAGCGGCCGTAGAACGCGTCCGCGAGTTTCTTCATCCGCCGACCCATGCCCATGTCGCCCGCGCCCATCTCACGAAAGCTTTCATCGAAGCCGACGAACACCGTGTCCATGAATCCCTGCGATAGATCGGCAAGCCTGGCATCCCGCAGCCGCTCCAGAACCAGCCACGCGTGCAATGTCAGCAGATCAAAGCGGCCGTCGAGCGTGTCGGGAACTCCAAGCTTGGTAAAGAACGCGGGCTCGCGAGAACGCTGCACAGTCGCGGTATAGAGGTTGCGGACCACCTGTTTGCGGCCCGTGGATCTGCCCAGAAGGTTCAACATTAAGAAAATCCCATGACTCGAACGGCTTGCAACGATCCGCTTCGGAGGTTAGCACATTGACCCTGCTGGCAAGGCTTGGGACACGAAATATGAAACGGACCGCTTTTCTGCTCGCTTCGGCGCTCCTGACGGCCTGTACGCCCGTCGTGAGCCAGCGCGGCTATCTGCAGGACCTCGACACCGAGGCCAGCATCGATCCCGATAACGACACCAAGACGACGATCCAGCAGCGTCTGGGCTACCCGTCCACGGAAGCCACGTTCACCGCGGACGCGTGGTACTACATCTCCAGCGTCGAGAAGCAAGTCGCGTTCTTCCATCCGACCGTGGAAAGCCGCGCCATCCTCGCAGTCTATTTCGACAAGAACGGCAAGGTCACGGAGCTTAAGCACTTCACGCTGCAGGACGGCCATGTCGTCGCGTTCGAAACACGCGAGACTCCGAGCCGTGGGCGCGAGATGACGTTCCTTCAACAGCTCTTCAACGCCACACCCGGCGTGCCGATCAACAACACCGGCAACACCAACCCGGGCGGCGGCGGCGGCCCGCAGGGCCCTGGTGGCGGCGGCTACCCCTGATAACAAAAAGGCGCGCCGGGTTTCCGACGCGCCTTTTTTATTTCCGGCCCTTCAGATCAGAACGCGTGTGCCAGCATCGCGAGCAGCAGCAACGCGACGATGTTTGTGATCTTGATCATCGGGTTGACGGCCGGACCAGCAGTATCCTTGTAGGGATCGCCGACCGTGTCGCCCGTCACAGCGGCCTTGTGGGCGTCTGAGCCCTTCCCGCCGAAGTGACCGTCTTCGATGTACTTCTTCGCGTTGTCCCACGCACCGCCGCCCGAGGTCATCGAAATGGCCACGAACAGGCCCGTCACAATCACGCCCAGCAGCATCGCGCCCAGAGCGTTGAACGCTTCCGTCTTGTCGGCGGCGAACAGCACGACGACAAACAGAACGATCGGCGACAGCACCGGGAGAAGCGACGGGATCACCATCTCGCGGATGGCGGCCTTGGTCAGCATGTCCACCGCGCGGCCGTAATCCGGCTTCTGCGTGCCGGCCATGATGCCCGGCATTTCGCGGAACTGACGGCGGACTTCCTCGACGACGGCGCTGGCCGCACGGCCAACGGCAGTCATCGCGATGCCGCCGAACAGGTACGGCAGCATGCCGCCGATGAACAGGCCAACGACGACCCACGGATCTGCAAGCGAGAAGGCCGGAACCTGAAGGCCCGCGAAGTAATGATACGTGTCACTGTTCGCGATGAAGTACTTCAGATCTTCCGTATACGCCGCAAACAGCACGAGGGCGCCGAGACCGGCAGAACCGATCGCGTAGCCCTTGGTGACGGCTTTCGTCGTGTTGCCGACCGCGTCGAGCGCGTCTGTCGTCTTGCGCACGTCGCCTTCGAGGCCCGCCATTTCCGCGATGCCGCCCGCGTTGTCCGTCACCGGACCGAACGCGTCGAGCGCCACGATCATGCCGCACAGCGACAGCATCGTGGACACCGCGATGGCAATGCCGAACAGGCCCGCCAGCAGATACGCCGCAACGATACCGGCGCAGATCACGAGCGCCGGCATCGCCGTCGATTCCATCGAGATCGCGAGACCCTGGATGACGTTGGTGCCGTGACCGGTGACCGACGCCTTGGCGATGGACTGCACCGGACGGTAATTCGTGCCGGTGTAGTACTCCGTGATCCAGATCAGCAGGCCGGTGATGATGAGGCCCACGGCGCCGCATTCGAACAGCGTGATGCCCGTGAACTCGAGACCGTTGCTGGTCGTGATCGCGCCATGGATGCCACCCGGAATGATCCATTCCGTCAGCGGCCACAGACCGATGAGCGACAGAACGCCCGTTGCAATCACACCCTTGTACAGCGCGCCCATGATGTTGTTGGACTTGCCGAGCTGCACGAAGAAAGTGCCGATGATCGAGGTGATGATGCACATCGCCGAGATCGCGAGCGGATAGAGCATCAACGCGGTCTTGAGAGAGCCGACGAAGTAGATCGAGGCCAGAACCATCGTGGCGACGGTCGTCACCGCGAAGGTTTCAAACAGGTCGGCCGCCATACCGGCGCAGTCCCCGACATTGTCGCCCACGTTGTCGGCAATGGTCGCCGGGTTACGCGGGTCGTCTTCGGGAATACCAGCTTCGACTTTGCCGACCATGTCGCCGCCGACGTCCGCACCCTTGGTGAAGATGCCGCCGCCGAGACGGGCGAAGATCGAGATCAACGAGGCGCCAAAGCCGAGTGCCACGAGCGAGTCGACGATAATGCGGCTTTGCTGCGCATCGTTGGTGTCGAGATGCATCGGACCCGTGAGGATCGCGTAGTAGCCGGCGACGCCGATCAGGCCGAGGCCGACGACCAGCATGCCGGTCACTGCGCCCGAGCGGAATGCGACCGAGAGGCCCTGCGCCAGACCCTGGCGCGAGGCTTCCGCGGTGCGCACGTTGGCGCGGACCGAAACGTTCATGCCGATGTAACCGGCGGCGCCCGAGAGCACCGCCCCGATCACATACCCGACCGCTTCCTGCCAGCCGAGGAATGCCCAGGCGAGCGCGAAGATCACGATGCCTGCGATAGCGATGGTCATGTATTGGCGGTTCAGGTAGGCGCGTGCGCCCTCCTGAATGGCCGCCGCGATTTCCTGCATGCGCGCATTGCCCGCGCTCATGGACAGGACCGAACGGATCGTCCACGCGCCATAGAGCAGCGCGAGCAGACCCGCGCCTAAAACAAGTTCAAGCTCGAAGCTCATCGGGTTGATTCCTTATGCGATTTTGCCCAAATCGGCGCCAAAGCCGCCGATCCCCATGGCCGGCCGGATGGACCTTCCGCTTCAAGGGCGCCGGACGTATGCCAAAACCGGGCGGCGGAGGCAATATTTGGTTTTGGGGCGCTCCGAATCCGGAAACCCCGTGGCACGTCCTCAAAACTCAGGCCGTCGCGCAGGCATTCGTGCCAGAGGCCAGCGCGGTTTTCACAGCGAATCCGAGAGTGTTGTAATCATAGGGTTTGCGGATGATCGGGAATTCCGATCCCACGCGCTCCGCGGCGCTGCTGTATCCCGTCGCCAGCATGACCGGCAACGACGGATAGTGATCGCGGATCGTGCGTGCGAGCGTCAGCCCGTCCATGTCGCCGGGCATCACGATATCGCTGAAGACGAGATCGATGTCATCGTCCCGTGACAGCAATTCCAGCGCTGCGCTCGGGCGCTCCACTTGCTTCACGGTGTAACCCAGTTGCTCCAACAGCATCACGCTAACTTCGCCGACCGCAATATTATCCTCGACGACAAGGATCGTTGCATCGCCCTTCAAAGAATCGCCCGTCACCCTTTCCGCAACGAGTTCGACAACATTGCTGTGCGTACGCGGCAGATAGAGCGTAACGGTCGTGCCCTTCCCTTCTTCGCTGACGATCTGAACGTCGCCGCCCGATTGGCGCGCAAATCCGTAGACCTGTGAGAGCCCTAATCCAGTGCCTTTGCCGACTTCCTTAGTGGTGAAGAACGGTTCAAACACTTTCATCATGACGTTGGCTGGAATGCCGGTGCCCGTATCGCTGATAGCCAGCGCAACGAAGTCGCCGTTGAGCGTTCCCGAATTTCGGCTATCGAGCTGGGCATTGTACGCGTGGATTCGGACGGTGCCGCCGTTCGGCATGGCGTCGCGCGCGTTCACCGCTATATTTACCAGAGCCAGTTCAAGCTCGCCGACGTCGGTCTCGACCTTCCAGATATCGGGATCGAGGTCGATTTCGAGATTCACGGCGCCGCCAACCGAACTCACGAGCAGATCGTGGAACGTGGTCAGCCTTTCGTTCAGATCTACGGTCAGCTGATTCAGGCGCTGGCGGCGTGCAAACGTCAGCAATTGGCGCGTGAGATTGGAGCCGCTTGCCGCCGCCTGCTCGATCGCATCCAGAGCTCTTATATCTTTCGCCTCTTTTGCGCGCAGCCGCATAAGCTGTGCCTGCCCACTCACGATCATGAGCAGATTGTTGAAATCGTGCGCGATGCCGCCGGTCAAATGGCCGATGGCTTCCATCTTCTGCGATTGCGCGAGCTGTTCCTGCGCGCGCTGCAATTGAACCTGCGCATCGCGCTTTTCTGTCATATCACGGGTGATCTTCGCGAAGCCGATCAAATCGCCCTGCTCGTCGCGGACGGCGTCGATGACCGCTAGTGCCCAGAACCGGCTGCCGTCCTTACGGACCCGCCAGCCTTCGCTCTCGTAACGCCCAATCTCGCGCGCAATTTTCAACGCCAGAATCGGAACACCCGCGTCGCGGTCCTCAGGTGTGAAGAAATGCGAAAGATGTTCGCCGATGATCTCCTGGGCTGTGTAGCCCTTGATGCGTTCTGCGCCGGCATTCCAGCTGGCGACCGTCCCGTTGGGGTCCAGCATGTAAATGGCGTAGTCGGTGACGCTTTGTACGAGAAGCCGGAAATTGCGCTCACTATCGCGAAGCTGCGCGCGCGTTTCCTGATGCGTGTCCTCGCGCGCGGGTCCGTTAGTCTTCTCGTCTCCGGCGGATACGCCTTCGGCGGACATCCACAAACCCTCGATTACACCCACTACCCCAAGGCGCAACGGACAAACGGTAAAAAGGTTCCCTCAAAACTAAACCAAGCGGCTCTGATGCACAGCAGCGGCGATGAACGCGGTAAACAGCGGGTGCGGCTCGAGCGGGCGTGACTTCAGCTCCGGATGAAACTGCACGCCGATGAACCAGGGATGATCCGGGATTTCCATGATCTCGGGCAGTTTGCCGTCCGGCGACCAACCCGAGACTTCCAGGCCGTGCCGCGCGAGTTCGTCCGTATACGCCGCATTCACCTCATAGCGGTGGCGGTGGCGCTCCGAGATTTCCTTTGCGCCGCTATAGGCATCGGAGACGCGGCTCCCCTGCGTCAGGATCGCAGTATAGGCGCCTAGTCGCATTGTGCCACCCATGTCGGCATCGGCACTACGCGTTTCTTTCTGGTTGCCTTTCGTCCACTCCGTCATCAATCCAATGACCGGATGCTTAGGTTTGGATATTTCCGTCGAGCCCGCCCCGTCGAGCCCAACGAGATCGCGGGCGGCTTCGATCACCGCCATATGCAAGCCGTAGCAGATTCCGAAGAACGGCACTTTATGCTCGCGGGCAAATTTCACAGCGGCGATCTTGCCTTCCGTGCCGCGTTCGCCGAACCCGCCGGGCACAAGAATACCGTCGACGTTCTCCAGGAATGCTGCAGCGTCGGCGCGCTCGAAGACTTCGCTGTCGATCCAGTCCATGTGGACCTTCACGTTGTTGGCGATGCCGCCATGCGTCAGTGCCTCGCTAAGGGATTTGTAGGAGTCCTTCACCTGCATGTACTTACCCACGACGGCGATGCGTACCTCGCCTTCCGGGTTCTTCACACGCTCGAGCACGGCCTTCCAGCGCGACAGATTGGGCGGCGGCGCATCGTCGATCCCGAAGACTTTGAGGATCTGCGTATCGAGCCCTGCATCGTGATAGGCCATCGGCACGCGGTAAATCGTGTCCAGATCGAGCGCGGGAATGACGCGCTCCGCCGGCACGTTACAGAACTGGCCGATCTTGCGGAGTTCGTCTTCCGGAATGGGGTGTGAGGCGCGGCAAAGCAGGATATCCGGCTGAATGCCGATTGCGCGCAGCTCTTTCACCGAGTGCTGCGTCGGTTTGGTTTTCAGTTCACCTGCCGCTTCGATGTAGGGCACCAGAGTCAGATGCATGAACGCGGTTTGGCCGCGGGGCAGATCGTTGTGCAGCTGGCGTATCGCCTCGAAGAACGGCAGGCCTTCGATGTCGCCGACCGTGCCGCCAATCTCGACGAGCAGGAAGTCGAGATCGGCGATGTCCGTCATCACGAAATCTTTGATCATGTCGGTGACGTGCGGGATTACCTGCACCGTGCGGCCGAGATAGCCGCCTCTGCGCTCGCGTTCGATCACGCGGCTGTAAATTCGGCCCGACGTGACGTTGTCGGACTGCGCCGCCGCAACACCCGTGAATCGCTCATAGTGTCCGAGATCGAGGTCGGTCTCCGCACCGTCGTCGGTGACGTACACCTCGCCGTGCTGAAAAGGCGACATCGTGCCGGGATCGACGTTGAGATACGGATCGAGTTTCCGCAAACGGACTTTATACCCGCGAGCTTGTAGCAAAGCTCCGAGTGCAGCGGACGCAAGACCTTTTCCGAGGGAAGAGACCACGCCGCCGGTTATGAATATCAACCGCGCCATGGAAGGCCGTTATGGCGAAGTGTTAGGGCACACTCAAGCGCAAAGATTCAGTTTTATGACGGGTGTTGTGGATTGACTTGAGGAGGGAGAATCAACGCTCGGCCGCGTCGATTTTCCAGGATGCGTCAGGGAAAGCGTATTCCTCGCTAAACCACGGCATTGTCTTGCGCTGGAACACGCTGTCGCGCAGGAAATCGACCACGGCGCGCACCGACCACTTCTTCGCGACCTCGCGCTGGAAGCTCATATACACGGGTGCCGGAAGGTGGAGGCCGACATCCAGAGGCACAAAATTGTCGTCGGTGGTGACGATGTAGGTCGGCAGCAACGCGATACCGACACCCCGTCGCACCGCTTCCGCCAATGGCGCGCTCTGATTGGTCAGCAACGGCGCCGAGTGCAAATCGGAGCCTTTCATCAAATCCGACCACGGCCCCTTGTCGACGCGATAGGCCGACATCTCCATCATGCGGTGATCGGCAAGATCTGCGATCGTTTTGGGTGCGGCATGTTTGGCCAGGTATGCGCGCGACGCGAACGGCACGAAGTGCAAAGTCGCGACCCGCATCGTAACCGGATCGACTTCCACCGGCTCGTAATAGTGAAGCTGAATGTCGAAGGCCTCGTTCTTTCCGGCAGTCGAGTCCTGTGCGACGAACATTTTCAGTTCGATATTCGGATGCTGCTCGTAGAACTGACCAAGAAAGCGCGGCATCCAATAGGTCGCCAACCCGTCTCCCATGACGATGCGGCAATCCCCTTCGATCAGGCCCTGCACCGAATTCGCCGCGCGCGAAGCGCGATTGAGCGAATACCCTGCCGCTGTAACGTCATTTAGAATCCTGCGCCCATGATGCGTGAGCCTCGGCCCGGTTCGATCACGGTCAAACAGGCGCGCGCCTAAGCGCTGTTCCAATCTCGAAAGCCTGCGGCTTGCGGTCGGCTGGCTGAGGCCGAGCTGGACGGCGGCGCGATTGACGCTGCCGGTCTGCACGACGGCAAGGAAGACCCGGAAATCATCCCACTCGATGCCTTTTGGCAGATCGGCTTCCAAAGAATCTGGATAACCCAATCCACATTCTTCGAGTTCTGGGGCACCAGCCATAATGCAACCCTTTATCGCACCAGACTGAGATGTGCACACGCTAAAAGAGAACTTTGTGCGTGTCACTAGGGTCCGGCAGGGGGGCGATAGTGGCAGAAAATTCCTTTGAAACCAAGGGTGTGGAGAGGACTCCCGCCTTCCGGGAGATTTCCGCACGGCATGCGGATGGCGATCTCATCATCGTTCGGATGACCAGCACAGAAGAAGTCAAGCTACTCCATCAAATGACAGTTTCGGAGATCGGGCCATCGGTCGCGTCTCTCGCCGTTATGCTTAAAGTGCATAAGCACAACCCAGAGTGCCTATGGTCGATCTTCCGCCGCCCACTCTCTGGCGAACCGGAACGACTCGCAGGCTATTTCGGGTTCCTCCATTTGAACACTGCCGGGGTTACCGCCCTCAACGAGCGCACGCTATGCGGCCGCGCCCCGGACCTCGCGCTCATTGCCCCGGCCGGGGAGCGTCCCGCCGCCCTCTACGTTTGGGCCGCGATAGCCAGGAAGATGCGGATGATTTCAGAGATGCTTGTGGCGCAGGCATTGGGGGCCGACCGCTATGGTGGGCTACCTGTCTATGCGACCGCAGGAACGCTCGGCGGCCTCAAATGGCTCAACCATCTCGGTGAAGCCGATCGCGGGCCGCAGGAGAACGCACTCGGAAACGTCTTCCGGGTCGATCTCGCCAAATCCGTCGCTTCGCGAGCCACGACGCCGCAGCAAAGCGCCACCATTCACCGGCTCAAGTGAGGATCAGATGTGTCAGGAAGGCACTGCTTTGGACTTTTCTTCCAGCGAGGAAGAGATTTCGGACTATCGTGTCGTGCTCTCTTGCATGCGCAAACGTTTCGAGGCGCATGGCATGCATGACGCGGCGGATCTGGTCGAGCAATTGGACGATGCGATCTCGCAGGCGATAGCGAACAGACGCCCGCGGCCATTACTCCGGATCGTCAAATAATTCGGATCTAGTGCGGCGTCGGTACGGCCGGTGCGGGAGATTTTGCCGGAGCTGCCGGCTTCGGCGCGGTCTGACCTGCGACTGGCGCATTGGTGTCGAGGATCGATTTACTGACGTGACCACGCAGCGCAAACACATTGAGACCCAGACAGGTAATAAAGAATAGCGCCGCCAGAATGGCAGTCGTCCGCGTCAGGGTGTCCGAAGCGCCGCGGGGCGAGAACAGGCCGCCCAGTCCCGAGCCGCCGCCGCCGCCCATACCGAGCGCGCCGCCTTCGGAGCGCTGCAGCATGATCACGATGATCAGGCCGGCAGAAACGAACAGTTCAACGACGATCAGCACAGACTGCATAACGGACTCCGAGTTCGGTGGCGGGGTTTAGAGGAATTTGACCGGGAAGTGAAGCGCATCCAGAATCGGCTTAAGAGGCCAACTTTTGAGCCATCCGGGCGCGGATGATCGCAACGGTCGCGTCGATTTCCGCGAGTTGCTCGCTTGCTGGCGTTTCCGGGTGGAAGACGAGATTAAGGCTCAGCGCTGCGTGCCCAAGCAGGTGCATGGACGCATTGCGGTCCACGCCGAGTTCCAAACCTTCGACGGCGGCCAGAATGGAGTCGCTCCAGGACGCTGCCTGATCCAGGGACATCTCGCGTGACCGCCTGACGATCGCGCGCGTCAGATCTGCAATTTTGGCCAGATACGCGTTGCAACTGGCGTGCCCCGGCAATTGGTCCTGCAGGAGGCGCCACTGGATACAAACCTGGAACGCGTCACGGCGAAGCTTTTCCGAATTCAGCACCTCGCGCGCGACCTTGATCTCGAATTCGAGGCGTTGCGCCGCCTCTTCGGGTGTCAGTCGCTCTTTTGCTTTCATCCTGAGCGAATTCGGCGGTTCGAATAGTTCGACACTTGAAGGACGTGTCTGATCCAGGCGCCGATCCGGCCCGACATACTCGGCCGTGACAACGAAGCCCTTGCGGCGCTGGATGTGCGTTTCGATACGGCTTTGCAGCAGTGCCGTCGAAAACGGCCGGAGCAAAAGGTCGTCCGCGCCCGAATTGACGACCCGCGCAATCAACGCTTCGCTCTTCTCCCAAGCTGTCGCGATGATGACAATGAACGGATTGAAGCTCTCCGTGCCCTGACGCAGCGTCTGGATAACTTTGCAAAGGTCGCCATCGGCGTTCTGCATCTCACAGAGCGCGAGATCTGGCGGCCGCTTGCGAAGATATTCCGCGAAGGCTTTGACCGAGGAGACGGTTTCGATCTTGCGAAAGCCAAGCGCGTATAATGCCGAACGCGTTGCCATCCGGTTGGCGGACACGGGGTCGTAGATCAGCGTTTCAGCTGTATCGTAGAGAAGCCTGTTCATCGCCGGCGGAGAAAAGTTTCCAACCGGTAAGAAATGCCATGCCGCACGTTAAAGAACGGTGGCGGGACGTGGTTAAGATGCTGGCGCAGCCTCGATAATAGCCAGAAAATCGACGGCGTTCAGACTCGCCCCACCGACTAAGGCGCCGTTCACGTTCTCAAGCTTAAGAATTTCTGCGGCGTTTGAGGGCTTCACCGAGCCGCCATACAGGATACGCACGCCATTCGCAGCTTGACCCAAACGCGCGGCCAATTTCTTGCGGATGTGCGCGTGCATCTCCACAATTTCCGCCGAGGTCGGCGTCCTACCCGTCCCGATCGCCCATACAGGTTCGTAGGCGACCGCTGTGTTCGACGGTGTCGCGCCCTCGGGTACGCCGCCGTCGATCTGGCGCGCGACGACCTTTAACGCGTCGCCGTCCATGCGCTCGCTTTCCGTCTCGCCGACGCAGATGATCGCCGTCACACCCGCCCGCCAGGTGGCGCGCGCTTTCGCGGCAACAATCGCATCGGTCTCGCCATGATACTGGCGCCGCTCCGAATGGCCGACGATGATGGCGCTCGCACCGGCGTCCTTCAGCATCTCGGCGCTGATATCGCCGGTGAACGCCCCGGACACTTCCGGGTGGCAATCTTGCGCGCCGATAGGGACCGTCCTCTTGGCAGCTTGGGCGGCACGGGAAATGAGGCTCGCCGGGGGACAAACCAAAACATCCGCATGCGGTGTATATTTGGCGAGCGCGTCACGGAGCGCCTCGATCTCGCTCAGTGCGGCTCCGAGGCCGTGCATCTTCCAGTTCCCGGCGATTAATGAGCGCATTTGCGGCTTTCGTTATCCACCCCGACGCGGAAGGAGCATATAGCGGCAGACGGCTCGACGGGCCAGCGCTGCAGAAGGCCGCACCTGAGCCATTTATGCCATGCCAAAAGAGCGATCTGCTTGCTCCATTGGCGTCCCCTCCCTATTCTCCGCCGCTATTCACCGCCAACACCGCCGGGTTTTCATGCTTCAGCAAATGCGTGCGTTTTCGAAGTCGATCTTCGCCTCCATTTTCATGGGCGCGTTGGCGCTTAGCTTCGTGGTCTGGGGTATCGCCGACGTTTTCCGCTCACGCGCTGACACCTACGTTGCCACGGTCGGGTCCGAAGAGATTTCTTACGATTCTTTTAGTCGTGATTATCAGCGCTTCCTGCGCAGCCAGAGCCGCGAAAGCGGGCAAGAAATCACGCCTGAGATGGCGCGCAAGCAAGGGCTGGGTCAGCTCGAACTGGATCGAGTCATCAATCGCACGGCAATCGACAATGTCATCAACGAGCTCGGACTGACGGTCAGCGATGCCGACGTTTCCGCGCGCATCCGCGGAATGAGCGCCTTCAATGGTCCGCTCGGCGGATTCGACCGCAACACGTTCGAGCAAATGCTCGCGCGAAACAATTTCAACGAGCAGGAATTCGTTCAAGGCATTCGCAGCGATTTGACGCGCGATCAACTCGTCGGGCCAATTCAGGATGGCCTGCAGACCCCGCCCGGTTATGCGCGTGCGCTGTTCACGTATTCCACTGAGTTGCGCGCCGCGGAATACATGGTTCTGACCCCACAGTCGCTCGGGCCCATCGCGCCCCCGAGCGACACCGTTCTCGCCGCTTATGTGAAGGCGCACCCCAACAGATTCAGCACACCGGAATACCGCGATGTGACGGTCGCAGTCGCAGGACCGGAAGATGTGATCGCCAGCGTCAAGGTGACCGACGTTCTGCTGCATCAGGCCTACGACAACGCAAAGTCCACTTTTGTGATTCCGGAGAAACGCGACGTCGATCAGATATCGTTTTCGGATGAAGCCAGCGCAAAAGCCGCACGCGCGAAGATCGACAGCGGGATGAAGTTTGCGGATGTGGCGAAGGCTTCCGGCAAATCGGTCGATAGCCGCGGAACGGTCTCGCAGGACGATCTCGCGGCGAACGGCGCGGCGGTATTTGCGCTTCCTCTCGATGGTGTATCCGCGCCGCTGAAGAACTTCTCCAGTTGGGTGCTAATGCATGTTTCCTCGATCACACCGGGCAAGACGACGACGTTCGATCAGGCGAAGCCGGAGCTGACCAAATCTCTCACCGATCAGATGGCACAGAACAAGCTCATCGATGTCGCCAATGCCTATGGCGAAGCGGTGGGCAAGGGTGAAGAGATCGGTCCCGCTGCCAAAAAATCCGGTATGCGCGTGATCCACGTACCGGCTGTCGATGCGCAGGGTCTTGCACCCGATGGAACCAAAGTCGCCCTGCCCGACGATCCAGAGCTGGTGGCCCAGATCTTCAAAGCGGAGGTTGGAGAGTCGGGCGACCCGTTCCAGACCAAAACAGGTCACACATACGTCATTGCGGTCGAAGGCGTCACGCCGCCGAAAGTGAAGTCCCTGGACGTGGTGCGCGCGCAGGCCGCGCAGATATGGATCGCCGAGCAGACGGCAAGCCTTATCAAAAAGCGCGCGGACGAACTTGCTGCGGAAGCGCGCCAGTCAGGCGATCTCAAGGTTATCGCGCAAAGGCTCGGCTCCCCGATCTTGTTCGGACCGGCGCTCAGACGCACGAAGTCGGACGCGACCTTCTCGCCGGCGCTTGTCTCCAGCCTGTTCAAGGTAACGCCGGGCAGCATCGTCGATGGCCCGATGGGCACTGGCGGCAATTATATCATCGCGCGTGTCACGGGGGTTTTGCATCCGCCGCTTCCGGAGGCCAACCCGGGCTACCAGCAAGGCGTGCGGCAGCTCAGTGAACAGATTGCGGGCGACATAACGATCTCGCTGGCGAAGGCCGCGCGTGACAAGGAAGGCGTCAAGATCAATCAGCCGATGGTCGATCGGGTGCTTGGCGGCGGCGATAACGGCACGTGAGCGATCGATGGCCATCCAGCCTGACTACGCGGCCTTCGCGCGCGCATACGATGGTGGTCAACCGCAGGCGCTGTACACACGCCTGATCGCCGATCTGGAAACGCCGGTCTCGGCATTCCTGAAACTTGGCGAAGGACGGGACAACACGTTCCTTTTCGAGAGCGTCCAGGGCGGCGAAACCCGTGGACGCTATTCGATCATCGGGTTGAAGCCGGATTTGATCTGGCGCTGCCGGGACGGAAAAGCGGAAATCAATCGCAATGCCCGCGCCGCGCCCGGAAGCTTTGTGCCCGATGCACTGGCCAGCAAGCCGCTTGAATCGCTTCGTTCGTTGATCAACGAAACGCGCATGACGCTGCCCGTGGGTCTGCCGCCGATGGCCGTCGCGGTGTTTGGGTATCTCGGTTACGACATGGTGCGTCTGATCGAGCGCCTGCCCGATCCGCCGCCGGACCCGTTGAACCTGCCCGATGCGATCCTTGTACGGCCGACGATCACGGCGATCTTCGACAATGTGCGCGACGAGATATTGATCGTGACGCCGGTGTGGCCGGAAAAGGGGCTCGATGCCCGCGCCGCTTACGCGCGGGCATCGGAGCGGTTGAACGATACGGTGAACGATCTTGAGCGCCCTGCTCCGGTCGTGTCACTGCAGGTCGAACTTCCGCCGATGGCTGCGCCGGAGTCCAACATTACCCGCGCCGATTACCTGAAGATCGTGGAGCGGGCGAAGGAATATATCCTCGCCGGCGATGTGTTTCAGGTCGTGCCCAGCCAGCGATTCCGCAGGCCGTTCACGCTGCCGCCGTTCTCGCTCTACCGTGCGCTAAGGCGGCTCAATCCTTCGCCGTTCCTTTACAACCTCGCCTTTCCCGGGTTCAGCATCGTTGGATCGAGTCCGGAAATTCTCGTGCGGTTGCGCGATGGCGTTGTAACCATTCGTCCGATCGCAGGCACGCGCGTACGCGGCAAGACGCAGGAGGAAGACAAGGCGCTCGCTGAAGAACTGATGGGCGATCCGAAGGAGCGCGCGGAGCACCTCATGCTCGTCGATCTCGGGCGCAACGACGTGGGCCGCGTCGCGAAGACGGGCGATGTGAAGGTCACCGACAGCTTCTTCATCGAGCGTTACAGCCATGTGATGCATCTGGTCTCGAATGTCGAAGGCCATATCCGCGACGGGCTCGATGCGATCGATGCGCTGGCGGCGGGGCTTCCGGCGGGCACGCTGACCGGCGCGCCGAAGATCCGTGCAATGGAATTGATCGACACGTTCGAAAAGGAAAAACGCGGCGCGGTCTATGCCGGTGCAGTGGGATACTTCGCGGCGGATGGCTCGATGGACACCTGCATCGTGCTGCGCACGGCGGTGGTGAAGGATGGCACCATGTATGTGCAGGCGGGCGGTGGCGTGGTCGCCGACAGCGTGCCGGAGGCGGAATATCAGGAGACCGTCAACAAGGCCAAGGCGCTGATGTCTGCTGCGGACGAAGCAATCCGCTATGCCTCAGCGGCGAAGAAGGGCCAGTGAATTCTGTTTCGGCGCCTTGAGCCGGATCGCTTCACTCAGCGGTACGAGCTTGATACCAGAACGGTGCGCCGCCCAATAGGCGACGGCATCCAGCGTAATCTCCCGCGGGTGGCCGATGGCGATGGCGATCCCGTGCTCATGCGCCTTTCTTTCCAGCGTGTGGAGTTGCGCGTCGATGGCGTCGATATTGTCGACATCGTCCAGGAACACGTCGCGCGAAGTTGTTCTCACGCCATAGGCGAAGGCGACGGATGCAACTTGCGTGTCCGGCGTCGTCCTGGAGTCGAAGAAGAAGATGCGCCGCACGGCGAGCGACTTCATCACGGGCGCGAGCGCATTGCGGTCCGATGTAAAGCGGCTGCCTTCGTGATTGTTGACGCCGATGAAGCCCGGAACGCGTGCCAATGCCCAATCCAGGCGCCGCAGATTTTCTTCCGGCGTCTGGCCGGTCAGCAACGACATCGGGCCGGGGTTCTGCGGGCCGACGGCCTCCATCGGGACGTGCACGAGGATTTCGTGACCGGCGCGCGCGGCGTCACGCGCCAGGCGCGGCGTGTCGGCGGGATATGGCAGGAACGACAACGCGATCTGCGCCGGCAACGCGATGGCGCGGCGGGTGTGGCGTGCGTCGGCGCCGAGATCGTCGATCACGATGGCGATGGACGGCGTGCCGACGAAAGGCGGCGGCGCGGCAACATCGTCAGTCGCGATGGTGGTGCGGATTGCGGGCGCGTGGCCGGATACGAGCGACATTCGTACGATGGGGTCCGGCGCTACATCGGCCTGTGCCGCGATCACGCCGGGCGTCATGAACAATCCGAGCAGGTTAGGAAAGCCGGTCGCGAGCCGTCCGGCGCCGAACGACACCGCGAACACGAGAACGATCCAGAACGCGCCGTCGGCGATGCGCAGGACCTCGCGCGAAGGCCCGCGCCGCTTCGTCTTCCGAATCGGCTTCAACCGGAGCATGACCATGTACTGCCGCACATGGCGCGACTGTCAATCGGGAACTAGCCCTCGGTATATTCGTATTCGTGCTGGCCGTCGCGGATGGTCAGTGTGCGCTTGCCCGCCTTCGTGCCGATGACGAATTCGAATCCGTCCAGCGAGGGATCGATGGTCCAGAGCTCGAAGGTGCCGTCGTCGTTCTTGCGCGTCGCGGCGTGGCTGCTCCAGCTCCCGAAATCCATCAACTCGCCGTCCTTGTCGGAGCTGATCTTGATGAAGCCGAGATCGGGATTGATGTAATGCGCCGCAAGGCCCTTCACGACATCGGGCGCCGCAGGAATGACGAGATGCGTACGCTGTTCCGCGATCTCCGCCTTGATCCGCTTTGCCTGCGCCGCGACATCGTCGGCAGCTTCCAGCTTTCCGTCGTACAGGATTTCCAGCACGCGGCGCATGAACGGCCGCAGCAACAACTGCCCCGTGTCCGCATTGGTCAGCAATACTGCGCCGACCCCGGCATCTGGAATCGCGATCCAGTCGCTCTTGTAGCCGCCGAGGCTTCCGCCGTGATGCACGACCGTGACGCCCCAGGTCGAATCCGTCATCAGGCCCATGCCGTAGAAGGCATCTTCGCCGACGGGCACGTTCGGCTTGCGGCGCTCGAGCAGGTTCTTCTCCGACACGAACTGCTTTCCGTTCTGCAGCTTTCCGAGCGCAAGCTCGTTCTGAACGTATTTGATGACGTCACGTGCCGACGACCACGCGCCACCGGCCGGGCGGTACGGTGTGATCGTATAATTCAGGTCCTGGCTCGCTACGCTCGGCTTGCCGTCGATGTCATCAGCATGGGGGCTGGCGTGATCGGCAGCCAGCGCACGCGCCATGTCGAACGTCGTCTCGTTCATGCCAAGGGGATCGAAGATCATGCTTTGCATCGCGGAGTCATACGCCGCGCCCAGTTCCATGTTCGGATTGACGATGTGGCCGCCGATATAACCGGCCGCCGTCGCCATGAGATTGTTGTACTGGAACACCTCGCCGAACTTGCTCGTCGGCTCCGTCGCCGCAAGCTGCGCGAACGTCGTGGTCGCCGGCGTGGTGCGCGGGGTGTTGAAGATCCAGTCGAAATCCTTGCGCGGCAATCCGGTGCAGGCGCAGACAAGGTCCTTCATCAGCACCTTGCTCGTCGTCTCCGCGCTGCCAAGCCGGAACGCCGGATACACGTCTGTCACCTTCTGGTCCCAGCGAAGCTTGCCCTCGTCCACCAGCCGCGCGAGCAACAAAGTCGACATGCCCTTTGTGTTCGACGCGATCATGAACATCGTATGCGCGTCAACGGGCTCAGATTTGCCCAACTCGCGCACGCCGAGGCCACCCTCGTACACGACCTTGCCGTGCTCGACGATCGCGACGCCAGCGCCCGGCACGCCGAGCTGCTGCATCGCGGTTTGCACGAACGACTTCAGCGCCTCGATCCGCGCGGCGTCGAAGGGATGCGCAGTTTTGCCCGCGAACGTTTCCCGCGTGTAGCCGGCGGGACGAAGGCTCGCGAGCATCAAGCCAAGCGCTGCGCCGCGTTTCTCGACCGTCGCTTCCTTGCCGTCGATGATGATCACGGTCCATGTTGTCCCGCTGCGCGATGCGATGGCCTGTATCGCGGCCTTCTCGTTGGGAGAGGTCTCGTATTCAACGACTTGCCGCTCGTCCCAGCCATTGCGTCCGGGACGCGCGGTCATGGTCTGCACTTTGCGGTGCACGTCGGGGCGATACATCGCCCAGGCCTGCAACACCGCATCCGCGGCATCCTTCGCCTGCGGGACATCGGCGAACACGAAGGACGTGTCTCCTTCGGATGGCGACGCCACGACGAAATGGTCATGCCGCGCAAGCGCCCAGTCTTTTGCCAGTGTGAAGGTCGCGCCCGAAGGCGTCTTCTCCGGCGTGTCGGCGGCGACGGGCGGCGCGGTATCCGCCGCGAGAACCGAACCGCAAACAGCGATGGCACCAAGTGCCCCGATCAACCACGCGCGCATGAGAATCCTCATCCAAGATATCAACCGGCGCAGGGTATATCTCCGGAGCGGACAAACCAGAGAGGGCTTCGCCGATTCAATATCTGGATGCTCTCACCCAAAAACCGCAACTGCTTGAAACTTGAAATCGCTTTCTCAACAAAAAATGCGGCGCACCGCACGCTTGCCCATTTGAACCTCCATTTTTCCGGGGGGTACCCCCTCTGTCTCAACACCCGCCTGCAACATTCATCCGCCGAAGCCCTCGGCAGAGGCGGAAAATTGTTCGGGAGAAATCCGCACCCTCCCCCTTCCCCGGGGAAGCCGATGCAACGCAGCGGAACGCACACGGCCGGACGGCGAGTGAAGCGCACAACCGAATCTTCTCTTTTCTCGATCCGTCGCGCACCAACCTGCCGAAAGCTTTCGACGCTAAAGGCGCGGGCAACATCGGACCCGAACAGCACCGCGCCTTCGCCTCGAGCCTCGCAACGCAAACGGAGCCCGTTCGCCGTCGGCCGCGCAAGCCGCACCCTCAAGCTGTTTGGTCTCGCGACGAGTGTATTTTGGACCAAAAAAACTGGCATTGGCGGATTCCTTCCCAAGCTCAGAACAAGGATGGGAATTGGGCACTAATGATTCAAGTCATAGTTGCAGGATTTAATGCTTAAAACAGAGTTCAGCTATCAGTGCGAACAGCGCAAACGCGTGAACCGTCCCAACTTGGCGGCTTGTCGCCTAACCGGAAGTTATTGGTATCCGATAGACGCCAAACCCATCCATCGTTAGTCGCCCTTGAACTGGAAAACATCGACGAGACCGCCTTGCAGAATCGTATCAAGGTCTTTTTCAAAGACAATGCAATTCAGCGAATTTGGGAGCTTCGCGAATTCGACAGGGAGAATTACCGTATCGAAGCCGGAGTAAATGATCTTTTCTACGGAACGGGCGGAGAGGGTTATAGTGGCAGAGGCGCGGGCGAAGTGAGGGGGCGGTATTCGCTGTGATGCTCTGCTCAGCTATTGCAGTAATCAGCTACACGTGGGTCTACGTGGTTCTCGCTGGTTGGGGCGTACTGGGACCTTTTGGCGTGATGATCGCTGCAGTCATACTGATCGCGGTCCCACTTACCTTGTTGAAGAACGTCTGGGATTGGGCAAGGAATTCAAATTAGGACACTACCGACACTTGGAGGGTCGATCACCTCTATCGCCTCCCACCCGCAGGGAACGAATGAGCCGATAATTTGATGTAAGTCGACAATGCCGAATACGAGCACCGAGTGCCGCAAACTACTTCCCCACCTCCCCCTTCATCCCGTCTTCGATGCTTTCCTTCTGGGTCAGGTTGGTCGTTGCGACCAGGTCGGCGGCATAGAGGCTTTTAAGGTAGGCGAGATTGCAGTGGTTCAGGGCGTTGGGTTTCTCGTGGCCAGCCCAGCCATCTGCCATCAGATCGAGGAATCTCGACAGCGCGTAGCATTCATCCAGTGAGCGCGGTTCGGAGAGCGCGAGCATCGCGATATAATCCGCGATGGGGCCGATCTCCGCGGCGGCGACCTTCTTGATGTCCGCCGGAACGATGAAGCCGCTATTTCGTTTAAATCGTGCATCACAAAGGATATTCCCATGACGACTGCATCCGGACACACCAGCGCCATTCTGGCTTCGCGCGTGAACGGTACGAACGTGTACAATTCGACGGGCGACAAAATCGGCCATGTCGAAGACGTCGTGCTCGACAAGCAATCGAACCGCATCATGTTCGCGGCGCTTGGTATCGGCGGCTTCCTCGGTATCGGTGAGAAGTTCCACCCGGTGCCGTGGTCGGTGCTCGATTACGACAAGGACAAGGGCGGTTATGTCGTGCCACTCAGCAAGGACGTGCTTCAGAATGCGCCGACGTCGGATTTGAGCGATCTCACCAAGAACGACGGCAAATTCGGCGATCTGCGTGAAACGTCCTACGCGTACTACAAGGTCGACAAGGACTGGTAAGACTCACGCACGAAAACACAGAGCCCCGCTTCCGCGCGAAGCGGGGCTTTTGTTTGAGTCGCGCGTCGTGGAGACGCGCAGAAATCCAAGGTTCTGTCGGGCGTTTGCGCTATAGACAAACTGCGCCGCCCGGACCCTCGCCGCGCTACTTTCGCTGATGGCAAACAAATCGCTTTCCGGCACCGACAAGTACTTCACCGCGACGCAACAGCGCGAACAGACCGTCAGAGACATCATCGAAAAGGAGCGCGCGGCGACAGAAGCGAAGTCCGCGCGGCTGAAGGCGCTGCGTCTCGCCGAGGAAGCGGAGGACCGTGCGGAGGCCGAGAGATATCCGCCACCGCCGCCCGCGCCGAAGAAGAAGACGCGTAAGACCGCAGCCGATCACACAGATCAGTTGTCGTAATTCACCGTCACGTCAGCGCCGGTACGCGCACCTATTTGAAATAGGCGATGAACGCGAGATCGTTGCCGCGTTGGACCCACGGCTTCATCGTCCATTGCGCGGGGTCACCGGCATTGTCCTGATAGTACATGCCGCCGCCGGGATAGACGCTGTCATCCATGTCGGCCCATTCCAACGCGTAATTGTTTTTGCACTTCGCATAGTCTTTATCGATGGTTGCGAACATGATGTACGCCACGCCCGGCGTCAGCGGCAGCAATCCGGTCTTGAAGGTCTCCGCGTGGAAATCGGAGTCTTTATAACTAATGGCTCGCGGGTTCGATTCCCAAAGGGGCGCGCCTATCGCCTTTTCCCCGTCCCAGGCATATATCTCGCCGCGCACCACCATCTTGCCGGGGTTGTCTCGCAAATTGGCCATCCAGAAAGTGAATTTGGTCATCGTGGATTTTTTGGGTGCGATGAAGGTCTGGCCGTAATTGGTCGTGCTGGGGCAACCAAACGGCTCGACAAACAGACTCCCGTCCCAGCTCTTGAATGTGTCGATCGTATAGGCAGAGCTGCTGCCGATACCGGCGAATGTGAACGCCACGGCGCAGGCCGCAGATGACAGAACGCTTCTAACCATTGTTGCAATCCCCGGGATTCCCGTCCCGGGTTAGATCATGAATCGTAACTCACGGCCACGTTGTCGCTCGTCGGTACGGCCTGGCAGGTGAGGATATAACCCTGCGAAACCTCATCGTCGGTCAAACCATAATTTTTTTTCATCTCGACGGTGCCGCTGATCACCTTCGCGCGGCAGGTGGAGCACACGCCGCCCTTGCACGCATACGGCGCAGGCAGGCCCGCGGCCTGCACGCTCTCGAGGATGTTGCCCTTCTCCGCATCGAAGCGGATTTTCGAGCGGCGGCCGTCGAGCGTGACGGTGATCTGCGTGCCTTGCGCCTTCTGCTGCAGCGCCTCATTGCGCGCGAGCTGCTCGGCAGAAACGGTGCCGGTTGTGAAGCGTTCGATGAAGATGCGCGCTGGCTCCACCCCGCGCGCGAGCAATGCCTGCTCCGCCGCATCCATCATTGGACCGGGGCCGCAGATGAAGAACGCATCGGCCTTTTTCGGATCGACCAGTGACGAGAACACCTCCGCGCATTTCGCGGCGTCGAGGCGGCCGTTGAACAGCTCGATCTCCTCCGCCTCGTTCTCCAGGAAATGGTAGACCTCGAGCCGGTCGAGATAGCGGTTCTTGAGACCCGCCAGTTCTTCCAGAAACATGATCGAAGCGCTGTCACGATTGCCATAGAGCAGCGTGACATGCGCGCGCGGATTTTCGGCGAGCACCGTCTTCAGGATCGACAGCACCGGCGTGATGCCCGATCCGCCCACGAGCGCGACGTAATACGGCTCCACACTGTCGGTCGCCGGTACGACGAAGCGGCCAAGCGGCGGCAGCACCTCGATCTCATGACCGGTTTGCAGCGCGCTGTTCGCCCAGGAGGAAAAGCGGCCGCCCGGCGTCTGCTTCACGGCGATGCGGATCTCGTTCTCATGCGGCGCGACGCAGACCGAATAGTTGCGGCGCAAGTCTTCGCCGTCCATCTCGGTGCGCAAGGTCAGATGCTGTCCCGCCTTGAACGCAAACGCGTCTTTCAGGGCGGCCGGAATCTCGAACCGGATCGAAACCGCATCCGGCGTCTCGCGACGGACTTCTGCGATCTTCAGTTTGTGAAAGCGTTCGTTGACGGACATCAGTGGCACTTGAATTTGTCGAACGGTTCGCGGCAGTCGAGACATCGCCACAGCGATTTGCACGGGGTCGAGCCGAAGCGGCTGATCTCTTCGGTGTGCGTCGAATCGCAGCGCGGGCATTGCGTGATGCTGTGCGTCGGCGGCGCGATGCCGTAGGCGCGCAATTTCGCATGGCCCTCTTCGCTGATCCAGTCCGTGGTCCATGGCGGCGCGAGTTCGGTTTTGATCTTCAGTTTCGACAATCCCGCGCGATCCAGCGCCGCGCGGATATCGGCTTCGATCGCGAGCGTCGCGGGACAGCCAGTGTAAGTCGGCGTGATGATGACCGCGTCATCCGTCACATCGCGCACGATGCCGAGATCGACCACCGACACAGCCGGTATCTCCGGATCGGGAACCTGCGCGAGAATTTCGAACACGCGATCCCGGAACGACGACGTTGTGGTGGCGGTCGCTACCATCGCGAGTCCGGATAGGCGCGCTGGAGGAACTGCATCTCCGAGAGCAGATGCCCCAGATGCTCCGAATGATGCCCCTTGCGCCCGCCCATCGTGCCGCGGCGCGGCTTCGGCAATTCCAGGCCGGCTTCGGACAGCACCTTCGCGATGCGCGCATCCCATGCGGGGCGCAGCGACGCGGCGCCATCTTTCGCGTCGAACAGCTCGTCGCCGAAGCGCCACATCCAGTCTAGGCCTTCGATCATGCGCTTGCGGCTTTCGTCGGTACCGTCGCCAAGACGCACGACCCACTCATTCGCAAAGCGGCAGTGATAGGTGACTTCCTTCACCGCCTTGCGCGCGATGTCAGACAGCGCGGTATCGGGCGCACTGGCGACCTCGGTGAGCAGCAATTCCTGCCAGTTCGAGAACAGGAACTGGCGCGCGATGGTCTGCGCGAAATCGCCGTTCGGCTGTTCGACCAGAAGACAGTTCTTGAAATCCAAAACGTCGCGATGGAATGCGAGCTTGTCCGCATCGCGGCCTTTGCCTTCCGCCTCGCCTGCGACGCCGAGAAAATGCGTTGCCTGCCCGATGAGATCGAGACCGATATTGGCGAGCGACAGATCGACCTCCAGCATCGGCGCATGCCCGCACCACTCCGACAGCCGCTGACCGAGGATCAGCGCATCGTCGCCAAGGCGGATGGCGTGTTCGAACCGCTGATTATCCGAAGAGGGCATCAGATGTTCTTCACGTTGTCAGGGATCGAATAGAACGTCGGATGGCGATAGACCTTGTCGGCCGCGGGCTCGAACAGCTCTGCCGAGTCACCGGGATCGCTGGCGACAATCGCCGCCGACGGCACGATCCACAGGCTCACGCCTTCCATGCGCCGCGTGTAGGTATCGCGCGCGGCTTCCAGCGCCATCTTGGCATCCGCCGCATGCACGCTGCCGGCGTGACGATGCGACAGACCGTTCTTCGCGCGGATGAAGACTTCCCAGAGCGGCCAGTTTTTGTTCATGACTTACTCCGCAGCCATCAGTGCAGCGCGCTTTGTGGCATGCGCGGACGCGGCATCGCGCACCCACTTGCCGTCTTCCCACGCTTTCACACGCGCCTGCATGCGCTCCTTCGCGACGGCGCCTTCGCCGCGCACCACGGCATAGAACTCATCCCAGTCGATGGCGCCGTAGTCATACGACCCACGCGCCTCGTTCCACTTCAGATCGGCGTCGGGGATCGTGAGCCCGATGGCTTCGGCCTGCGGCACGGTCACGTCGATGAATTTCTGGCGCAGCTCGTCGTTCGTCTCGCGCTTGATGCGCCAGCGGATCGATTGCGCGGTGTTGGGTGAGTTCTCATCCGCCGGACCGAACATCATGATCGACGGCCACCACCAGCGGTTCAGCGCATCCTGCGCCATGCGCTTCTGCGCTTCGGTGCCGCCCGCGAGAACCATCATGATCTCGTAGCCCTGACGCTGATGGAAACTCTCTTCCTTGCACACGCGCACCATCGCGCGCGCATACGGACCATAGGACGTGCGCTGCAACGGCACCTGGTTCATGATCGCGGCGCCATCGACCAGCCAGCCGATCGCGCCGATATCCGCCCAGGTGAGCGTCGGATAATTGAAGATCGTCGAATATTTCGCGCGGCCGGAATGCAGCGCCTCGATCATCTCCTCGCGTGAGGTGCCGAGCGTCTCGGCGGCGCTGTAGAGATAGAGCCCGTGCCCGCCCTCGTCCTGCACCTTGGCGAGCAGCACGGCCTTGCGGCGCAGCGACGGCGCGCGCGTGATCCAGTTTCCTTCCGGCAGCATGCCGACGATCTCGGAATGCGCATGCTGTGAGATCTGGCGGACAAGCGTCTTGCGATACGCGTCGGGCATCCAGTCTTTCGGCTCGATGAAATCGTCCGCCGCGACGCGCGCCTCGAACGCCGCAAGACGCTCCGGGTCTTCGGGCGCGGCGACCGGCGCCACCGATTTCTGGTTCTTGTCCTTGAGCTCGGTTGTGTACATGGCGACGCCTCGATCCGTCTGTCAGTGCGTTAGTTCGGAAAAGGTCTGTAGTCTTCAAATTCCCAAAGGCCCAACCGCGATACCTTACCCGCAACTTCGGCCCATGTTTTGCCTTTGCAGGAAGCGCAATAATCGCGCACGAATTTTTCTAACCTCGGATAACTATACTCTCTCACAAAAAGGAAATTCCGCCCCATTTTGATATCTGCCATCATCGGCAGGTGTTCCTCTGCGAACCATTCCGGTGTGCAAAGGATAAAGCTGAACAATTCTTCCCCGGGCCCGTCCGTAGACCCCACAATGGCGTGAACCGAAAGCCCAAATGGCCCTCTTGGTTTGAAGTCTTTGAGCGGATCAAAAGTCACACTGTGGAGGTATTTGAGTTCCGCTTGTATTTCGATGGCCATGACTGAACTGCGCGAAATCCTTCCGGCAATCAAGATATAATAAACCGACCGGACGGTCAATTAATCCCCGTCGATTATGGCGCCGCCGATCGACCGCGAAAGCCCCTGGAAAACCGCGATATCTTCGCCGTTCTGGTTGCGGACCTTCACCGCGTAAACGCCCGAGCGACCGGTCTGGCTCTCCTCCCGCGCTTCCGCTACGAGCCTATCCCCTTCCCGGCCCGGCGCCACGAAAACCACCGTCGCGCTTTGCGCTACCGTGTTCACATTGCGCGAGTTGCAGGCATAGGCGAACGCCGTATCCGCCAGCGTGAAGATCATGCCGCCGTGCGTAATGGCCTTGCCGTTGAGCATGTCGTTGCGCACGATCATGGCGATGCGCGCATAGCCCTCGCGCACCTCCTCGATCTCGACACCCAGAGCGGCGCTCGTTCCTTCCCGCGCATGCAGACGATCCGCCACGCGGCGCGCGAGTGTGTCCGCTTCGTTCATGGAATTGACCGTCCGGAGCTTCTCTCCTAAGCCTATAGCGCAAGAACGGCGCGGCCAACCGCGCTAAATGGGAGATGGCGATGGCGTACGAAACAATCCTTTTCGACGTCGCCGACGGCGCGGCGAAGCTGACGCTGAACCGGCCCGACCGTCTGAACAGCTTCACGCTCGCGATGCACAACGAAGTCGCCGACGCGCTCGCGAAGGTCGAGAAGGACCCGGCGGTACGCGTGCTGATGATCACCGGCGCAGGGCGCGGCTTCTGCGCGGGGCAGGATTTGTCGGATCCCGGGACAAAACCCGGTAGCGATCTCGGCGAGGCGATCGAGAGAAGCTACAACCCGCTCGTCCGCCGTATCATGGGGATGGAGAAGCCCGTCGTGTGCGCGGTGAACGGCGTTGCCGCCGGCGCCGGCGCGAATATCGCATTCGCCTGCGATGTCGTGCTTGCCGCGAAGAGCGCGAAGTTCATCCAGTCGTTCTCCAACATCGGCCTTGTTCCGGATTCCGGCGGCACGTGGATATTGCCGCGTCTCGCAGGCCACGCGCGCGCATTGGGATTGGCGCTAACCGGCGAAGCCTTGAGCGCCGAGAAAGCGGAAAGCTGGGGCCTGATCTGGCGCGCCATCGACGACGAACAGCTGATGGCGGAAGCGGAAAAGTTGGTGTCGCACCTTGCGCACGGTCCGACCAAAGGCCTCGCCGCGATCAAGCTCGCGATGCGTAAGGGATGGCAGACCGATCTGCACGCGCAGCTCGATTTCGAGCGCGACCTGCAGAGCGAACTCGGCCGTTCCGCCGATTACAAGGAAGGCGTCACGGCCTTCTCAGAAAAACGCGCACCGAAATTTACTGGGCGCTAGTACCGCTGGGGCTGTAAATGGCGCGCATCTGCTGGATTGCGATTGTCGCTCTTCTTCTGACTCTGCAACAAGCTGATTGTCAGGCTGTACCCGCCGCCACGGGGCATTGTGATGATAGGCCGGAATGGGAGAAGGAAGTGGTCGTCAAAAACAGTGACGACGCGATGCGAATTGCTTTCGCGCTATGGCACGCTGAGAATCCGGCTTTCGACCGAGAAGATGAAAAAGAATGGGCAAAAAGCTTCACGGCAACTCTGCATGATTGTGTGTGGTGGGTCGCAATGAAGCCAGAACCTCCTCGCGACTACAGTACGTTTATTATCAGTATCGGGGCCGTAGACGGTCGACTAATAGAAGTCGGCGTTGGAGACTAGATTAATGTCAAAGCTTCAGAGCTATGCGAAAGACTCCTGGATCGCGCCGGAAGGAAACGTCACATCCATCCCGTCTGCGGTGACCGGCGAGCCCGTTGCCGAAACCGGAACAACAGTGCGCGACTACGCAGCCATGCTCGATCATGCTCGCAAGGTCGGTGGCCCTGCTCTGCGCGCGATGACGTTTCATCAGCGCGCGAAGATGCTCAAGGCGCTCGCCGATGCGGTGATGGCGAAGAAGGAAGCGCTCTACGAACTCTCCTATGAGACCGGCGCCACGAAATCCGACAGCTGGATCGACATCGAGGGCGGCGCGGGCACGCTCTACGCCTATTCGTCCAGGGGCCGCCGCGAACTTCCCAACGACACGATCCTGATCGAAGGCGCGGTCGAAGGGCTTTCCAAGCGCGGCACCTTCGTCGGCCAGCATGTGCTGACCTCGCGCCAGGGCGCGGCGGTACACATCAACGCGTTCAACTTCCCGGTCTGGGGGATGCTGGAAAAGCTCGGCCCCACTTTGCTCGCCGGCGTGCCTGCCATCGTGAAGCCCGCAACCGCGACGGCCTATCTCACCGAAGCCGCGTTCCGTGTGATGATCGAGGCGAACGTTCTGCCCAAAGGGGCGTTGCAGCTCATCATCGGACCCACCGGCGATCTGTTCGACCATCTCGCCGGACAGGATGTCGTGTCCTTCACCGGCTCCGCCGACACCGCCCAGAAACTGCAACGCCATCCCGTCATCGCGCACGAGAGCGTGCGCTTCATCGCGGAGCGTGACTCCCTGAACGCCGCGGTGCTCGGTCCCGACGCCGCGCCCGGCACGCCGGAATTCGATCTCTTCATCAAGGAAGTCGTGCGCGAGATGACGACAAAGGCCGGGCAGAAATGCACCGCCATCCGTCGCGCCATCGTGCCCCCGGCTGTGATCGATGCCGCCGAGGTCGCGCTCAAGACCGCGCTTGGCGAGATCACGGTCGGAGATCCGCGCGCCGAGACGACGACGATGGGCGCGCTGGTCTCGACAGCCCAGCGCGATGACGTGCGCGCGAAGATCAAAGAACTCTCCGCCGAAGCGCACATCGTCTTTGGCGATCCGGACAAGGCGGACGGCAAAGGCGCGTTCATGCAGCCGGTGCTGCTGCGCTGTGATGCGCCGGGCAAGGCGAACCGCGTCCACGACACCGAGCCGTTCGGACCCGTCGCGACCTTGATGCCCTACACTGATCTCGCCGACGCCGTCGCGCTCGTCAATCGCGGACAGGGTTCGCTGGTGATGTCACTCTACACCTACGACCCCACTGTCGCGCGCGATGTGCTGACCGGTTCGGGCGCGTTCCACGGACGTCTTCTCATTCTCGATCGCGATTGCGCGAAGGAATCCACTGGCCATGGTTCGCCGCTGCCGAACCTGATCCATGGCGGCCCCGGACGCGCCGGTGGCGGCGAGGAGATGGGCGGCCTGCATGGCGTGATGCACTACATGCAGCGCACCGCGCTGCAGGGCAGCCCGCGCATGCTGAGCGGCGTGACGCATGAGTGGATGCGCGGTGCGCCGGAAGATCGCACCCCGCCGCATCCGTTCCGCCTGAAACTCGGCGAACTGGAAATCGGCAAGACGCTCGTCACGCAGTCGCGCACGATCACGCTGGAGGACATTGAGCACTTCGCGCATTTCACCGGCGACACGTTCTATGCCCACATGGACGAGGAAGCGGCGAAGGCGAACCCGCTGTTCGGCGGACGCGTGGCGCATGGCTACTTACTCCTGTCGTTCGCGGCCGGCCTGTTCGTCGATCCCGCGCCGGGTCCGGTGCTCGCGAACTACGGCCTCGACAATCTGCGCTTCACCAAACCGGTGAAGCCCGGCGACACGATCACCGTGCAGCTCACCGCCAAGTCGAAGTCACAGCGGAATGAAACGTACGGCGAGGTGCGCTGGCAGGTTGTCATCACCAACCAGAACGCCGAAACCTGCGCGACGTATGAATTGCTGACGATGAACGCGGTCTGATGCTGCCCGCTTTCACCTCGCGCGCCGAGCTGGAAGCAGAACAGCTCAAGCGGGTGCAATGGTCGATCGCGCACACCTACAACAACGCGCCTTATTATCGCGTCAAGTGCGAGGCCGCTGGCATTGCACCGGACGACATCAGGTCGCTCGCTGATCTGGCGCGCCTACCCTTCACACTGAAAAGTGATTTTCGCGAGAACTACCCGTTCGGGATGCTCGCGGTGCCACGCGAGCGCTGCGTGCGCATTCACGCATCTTCGGGCACCAGCGGAAATCCGACCATCGTCGCCTACACGCAGGGCGATCTCGACCTCTGGAACACGCTCATCGCGCGCTGCATCCTTGTTGCGGGCGGACGGCCTGGCGATGTTCTGCACAATGCCTTCGGCTATGGCCTCTTCACCGGCGGTCTCGGCCTGCATGGCGGCGCGGAGAAACTCGGCTGTGCCGTTGTCCCGGCCAGCGGAGGCCAGACCGAGCGTCAGGTGCAGCTCATTTGCGATCTGAAGCCGCGCATCATCTGCGCGACGCCGTCCTACATGCTGGCGCTGGCAGAAGGACTGGAGCGCGCCGGAGTCGATCCGCGCGAGACCTCGCTGGAAATCGGCCTTCACGGCGCCGAACCGTGGAGCGAAGAGATGCGCGGCGAGATCGAGCGACGCTTCGGTATCGTGGCGCTCGATCTCTATGGGCTGTCCGAAGTGCTCGGCCCCGGCGTCGCGCAGGAACGCGCCGATGCGCGCGGCGCACTGACGGTGTGGGAAGACGCGTTCTACCCGGAGATCATCGATCCGGAGACCGGCGAGCCCCTGCCCGACGGCGAAGAAGGCGAACTCGTCTTCACATCGCTATCGAAAGAGGCAGTGCCAATTATCCGCTATCGTACCGGCGACCTGTCGCGACTAGGTGCGCCGGTCGGCGATATCCCGATGCGGCGCATGGATCGCATCACGGGCCGCAGCGACGACATGCTCATCATCCGCGGCGTGAACATTTTCCCGCGCCAGATTGAGGAACTGATCGTCTCAGAGCCCGGACTGTCGGCGCATTATCGCATCGACATCCGCCGCGACGGCGCGATGGATATGCTTCTGCTGACGTGTGAAGCGGTAACCGGCGACGCAGGATCGCACGGCGCAGCACGTGCGCAACTTTCCACACGCGTGAAATCGAAATATGGGTTGAGCGCGGACATTACGATCGCTGCACCGGGATCGCTGCCCCGCTCCGATGGCAAGGCGAAACGCGTGTTCGACCATCGCAAGGATAAGCCATGAAGCTGGCCTACGATCACGGTGGTGAAGGCGAGCGGTTGCTTGTGCTGCTCCACGGTCTCGGCGCGACCTGGCATGTGTGGAAGCCGATGCTGGCGCAAGGCTGCTGGCACGGACGCTGGATCGCCCCCGACCTGCGCGGCCACGGCGCCTCGCTGCACGCCGGCGACTACAGCCTTGCCGCGCATGCAGGCGATATTGGCGAACTCGTCAACGCACATGCGCCTTCAAACGAGGCCATTGTGCTTGGCCACTCCATGGGCGGCGCGGTTGCATTGGAGCTCGCATCGGGAGCGCATGGCTTCACGCCAAAGCAGGTGTTCGGCGTCGGCATCAAAGTCTCGTGGAACGACGACGAACTCGCCGGCATGCGCAAGATGGCGGCGATGGCCGTGAAGTTCTTTCCGAAGAAGGAAGAAGCGGTAGCGCGCTATCTGAAGGTCTCTGGGCTTCACGGGTTGATCGCGCCTGAATCTGAAGACGCCAGCGCCGGTGTTGCGCAAACCGCCGAAGGCTGGCGATTGGCTTATGATCCGGCGACCGCTTCGGTCGGCGCGCCTCCGATGGACGTGCTGCTCTCCGCCGCGAAAGCATCGATCCATCTCGCACGTGGCGCAGCCGATCATATGGTCTCGCACGCTCAGCTCGCGGTCTACGACGCCAAAGCGCGCGATCTGCCTGGCGGCCACAACGTCATGGTCGAGAACCCGGCGGCCGTGTGGGACTGGATGACGTGACGCGCGAACTGGCGGACAGTTTCGATCTGCGCAATCTGCCGCCGGATTTCTACGACGATCCGTTCCGTTACTACCGCGCACTACGCGAACACTCGCCGGTCAAGCGCATGCCGGACGGCAGCGTGTTTCTCACGCGCTATGCCGACGTCCTCGCCGTCTATCAGAATGCCGCATCGTTCAGTTCGGACAAGAAGCTGGAGTTTGCACCGAAATACGGCAGAGACTCGCGCCTGTTCCGCCACCACACCACCAGTCTGGTCTTCAACGACGCGCCGTATCACACGCGTGTCCGCCGCTCGATCATGGGCGCGCTTATTCCGCGCGCACTGGCGCCGCTGGAGCCGAAACTCGAAACGCTTGTCGCGCGACTTCTGGACCGTGCCGAACAAACCGGACATATGGATGCGATCTGCGACTTCGCCGCCGCGATTCCGGTCGAGGTGATCGGCGACTTGCTGGCCATCCCGAACGCAGACCGTGCTCCGTTACGAGGCTGGTCGCTTGCGATCCTCGGCGCATTGGAGCCGGTGCTGTCGCCGGAAGCGCAAGCAGCGGGGGAACAGGCGCTGGAGGGCTTTCACGATTATCTCGCTGTTTTGATTGCAGACCGCCGCCGAACGCCGGGCGATCCGGAGCACGATGTTCTTACCCGCCTGATCCAGAGCGAGGGCAAGCCGTTGAGCGCAGTCGAACTCGCGGAGAACTGTGTCTTCCTGCTCAATGCGGGGCACGAGACAACGACGAATCTCATTGGCAACGCCATAGAACTCTTCATGCGATTTCGGAGCAGCCGGGCACAACTCATTGGAAATCCAGAGCTTCTGCGAACAGCCCTCGAAGAGGTGCTGCGCTATGAAAGTTCCAACCAGCTCGGCAATCGCCTGACGACGCGCGACGTGACGATTGGCGGCGAAGCGGTCGCGGCGGGCACGTTTGTCACGCTTTGCATCGGTGGGGCGAACCGCGATCCGGCGGCATCCGAGAACGCGGAAGACTTCGACACCGCCCGCAATCCGAACCGGCATCTCGCCTTTGCGGCGGGCGCGCACCAGTGCGCCGGTATGAACCTTGCGCGCATGGAGGCGCGGATCGCCCTCACCGCGTTCCTGAAACGGTTTCCGGATTATGCGCTGGACGGGAAGCCCACACGGAGCCGCCGCGCACGGTTTCGTGGCTTCACGGCGATGCCGGTCAGACTTCGTTAGGCCAGGTTTCGAGCGTCTCGACGAACGTGGTGAGCCAGGCGTTGGTCTGGAACGCGTCGATCACGCGGTGGTCGATGGTCAGCGTCACGTAGCACATCGGGCGGATGACGATCTGGTCGTCCCGCACGACCGCGCGTTTCTCGAGCTTGCCGACGCCGAGGATCGCCGATTGCGGCTGGTTGATGATGATCGGCGCCGCCACCAGCGAGCCCGACACGCCGTGATTGGAGATCGAGAACGTACCGCCGCGCACGTCATCCTGCGCGAGTTTGCCGCCGCGCGCGCGTTCTGTGACATCGGTCAATGCCTTCGCGATTTCGAGCAGCGACAAAGATTGCGCGCGATGGATCACCGGCACGATCAGGCCCTTCTCGCCCAGCGCGGTGCCGATGCCGATATTCACGTCGTCGTAGATGTCTATGCGGTCGTCATACCAGCGGCCATTGACCGCCGGCGCAATCTTCATTGCGGCGACCGATGCCATCACGAAATAGGGCGTGTAGGTCAGGTTCGCGCCATCGCGCGCGAACGCTTCCTTGTGCGCGGCGCGGTGCGCGGCAATCGCGCTGAAATCGGCTTCGAACACAGCGGTGACGTGCGGCGCGACCGTCACGGAATGCGTTAGGTGCTCGGCGATGCGTTTGCGCATCGTGTCATGCGGCACCCGCGTCACGCCCGCCACCGGCGCTTTGGTGCGACGGTCCAGTTCGACCTGAATGTCTTCACGCGTCAGACGCGCGCCGCTCATCGGCACATCGCGCGCATCGAGGTTGTTGTCGGCCAGCATCCTGCGGATGCCCGGCGGCAAAGACGCAGCATCGCTCACAGGCTTCGCGCCGGGCGCTGCCGCTTTGGGAGCGGCAATGCCGATACCCTGCACCATCGCCGTCTCTGTCGAAGTCGCGGCGCCTGCGGCGGAGACGCGGCCGAGCACCGTGCCGGGTTCGACCTCGGCGCCCTCTTCGATCAGGATTTCGGACAATGTGCCCGCCGACGTCGCGGCGATCTCGACCGCGACCTTGTCGGTCTCCAGTTCCACAACAGGATCGTCGACGCGCACGACGTCGCCGATCCTCTTCAGCCATGTCTTGACGACGGCCTTGGTGCCTTCCTGCTCGGTGGGGACGATGATGTCGGTCATTAGAATCCGATGAGTTCGTTGATCTTCGCGCGGATGCCCTCGACGGACGGAAGTGCCCATTCCATCAGGGCCGGATTGTGCGGGCTTGGGATGTCGGGCATCGCGAGGCGCGACACCGGCGCATCGAGATCAAGGAAGCAGTCCTGCGCAACGACGGCTGCGATCTCCGCGCCAAAGCCGGCGCTCATCAGGTCCTCATGCACGATCAGGCAGCGCCGCGTGCGTTTGACCGACTCCAGAACTGCCGCGCGATCCCACGGCATCAGGGTGCGCAGATCGATGATCTCGACCGACGCGTCTTCCGACGCTTGTTCGCAGCGCTCAACCATTGCACCCCATGTAACGATAGTCAGGTCGCTGCCCTCGCGCACGGTGCGCGCTTTGCCGAACGGCAGAACGAAATCGTCGCCCGGATAGGGACGCCGCGCCGACGTCGCGTCCAGCATCGCGCGATGCTCGAAGAAGATCACCGGATCGTTGCCGCGCAGGCTCGTGCGCAACAGACCGACCGCGTCTTCTGCGTTCGACGGCACCGCGACCTTCCAGCCCGGCGAGTGCACGAATTGCACCTCGTTGGTCTGGCTGTGCCACGGATCGCCGCATTTGAAGAACCCGATCGGCATGCGCACGACCATCGGCGCCGCGAAGCGGTTGTTGGTGCGCCAGCGCATCGTGCCGCAATCGTTGAGCTGCTCTGTCGCCGGATCGGCATATTTTCGGAACTGGATTTCCGGCACAGGCATAAGCCCCGAGATCGCCATACCGACGGCGCGGCCGATGATGCCCTCCTCCGACAGCGAGGTGTCGAATACGCGATCGATACCGAACTTCTCTTGAAGGCCGAGCGTCACCGCATGCACACCGCCTTTTGGGCCGATATCCTCACCAAAGATGAGCACGCGCGGATTGATAGTGAGTTCGTGATCCAGCGTGCGGCGGATCGCCGTGACCATATTGATGCGCTGGCCCTCGGGTGAAGGTTCTTCGCTCGACGCTGGAGCGGCATATCCGGCGTTCCAGATGCCGCCTTTTACCTGCATCGCGTTTTCATAGAAGACGTTTACCGTCGTACGTTCAGGATCGGTGACGGGACGCGCTTCGGCTTCGATGCGCGCGGTATCGGCGGCGCGCTGTGCATCCGCACCAATACGATCCCATTCCGATTCATTGATCTGCGACGCGAGATGCGCGCGCAGTTTTGGCAGCGGATCGCGCGCCCATTCCGATTTCACGAAGTCTTCCGACTTGTAGGTCTGCGTGTCCTGGAAGGAATGACCTTCGAGGCGCGGCACGGTGAGGCGCAACAGAACCGGCGCGCGCTTAGTGCGCGCGAATGACACCGCCTCGTCGATCAGCGCGGCGGCCTCAACCGGATGGGTGCCGTCACCGGACAGCACCTTCAAACCGCTGAACCCAGAGAGATTGGCCGCGATGTTCGCGCCGGGTGTCTGGTAGGTCGACGGCACCGAGATGCCGTAACCGTTGTCCTCGATATAGAAGAGCATCGGCAGCTTCAGGGTCGTCGCCATCGTCAGCGCCGACCAGAAGCCGTTGGTCGCGACCGATCCGTCGCCGCCCAGCGCGACCGAGATCGCGTCGCCGCAGTCTTTCTCTTTCAGAACCTTCGCGCGGTATTCGAGCGCCTGCGCCCAACCGGCCGTCGGCGTGTATTGCGCACCGACGCCGCCGCACATCGGCAGTGCCGATGCTCCGTTGGGATTGGGATAGTTGAACACAGCGCCGATATCGCGGCCGTCGGAATATCCACCAGCGCGCGCCATCGAGGAGCCGAGCGCGTCCGCCGGATCGACGCCCAGCGCGAGCAAAATCGGTCGCGAACGGTAATAGCCGCATATCGCGTCCTGCGGATGGGTGAGCTGCAGTCCCAACAGGATTTGCGCCATGTCGTGGCCGCGGGCGGAGAACTGGTAGAAAATCTTGCGCTCGGGCACGAGTGTTTTCTCTTCCATCTCGTCCAGCGCACGCGACAGGTGCAGCAGATGCGCGATGCGCTTCCAGTCCGGCGCGGAATTGGACCCGTTAGCCAATGCGTCGGTTTGCTGCGAACGGAATGCGGACATGGATGGCCTTGGCGCCGGGGGTGCGTTATTAATAAACCGATTGGCCGGTCAATTATCAACCGAATTCAGGCACACGATGTATCCCATGCCGCGACATCCCGCGCACGCCTTTTACAAAACCTGACGCGATGGCGAGGACTCAGGCCGCCGATTACGGGGAACGTCGCGAAAGCATCGTGGAAAAAGCCGCCGAGCTTTATGCCGAACGCGGGTTCCTCGGTGCATCGCTGAGCGATCTGGCGCAGGTCTGCGGCGTTTCGAAGTCGCTGATCTATCATTACTATCCTTCTAAAGAAGACATCCTGTTCGATGTGATGCACTCGCATGTTGCGACGTTGCTGACGGCGACAGAGGCGGTCACCGCGCGCAATCTCGCGCCGAAGGATGCCTTGCGCGCCATCACGACGGAATTCATGAAGCACTATGTCGGCGCGGCAGCGCGTCAGAAGGTGCTGCTCAATGAGCTGAACCATCTGCCGCAGGATCGCCGTGCAATCATCGTGGACATCCAGCACAAGCTTATCGATTTCGTGCAGGACATTCTCGCCAGGCTCCGCCCCGATCTAGGCGGCCGAGCGCCGCTCCGCCGCCCCGCTGCGATGCTCTATTTCGGCATGATAAACTGGACGCACACCTGGATGGACGAAGCCGGTCAGGCCAAACCCGCCAAAATCGCCGAACTGGCCGCCAATGTTTTCCTCGACGGCGTTCTCGACGCGGATATGCCGTGACAATCCCGACAAATGAAGGCAACCATCCACTGCTCCTTCGTAACGGTGCCCCGTGCTTTTGTTGATCGATAATTACGACAGCTTTACGTACAACCTGTTCCACTATCTGGGGCAGTTGGGCGCCGACGTCGTCGTAAAACGCAACGATGAATTGAGCGCCGAAGACGCGCTCGCGATGCGGCCGGAAGCGGTCGTGCTGTCGCCGGGACCGTGTACACCGAACGAAGCGGGCATCTGTTTATCGCTAATCGAGAAGGCAAACGGGAACATGCCGATCCTCGGCGTGTGTCTCGGCCATCAAGCCATCGGCCAGATTTATGGTGGCAAGATCGTGCGCGCGCCGGAGCCGATGCACGGCAAGGTTTCGCGCATCCACCACACCGGCAAGAGCGTGTTTCGCGGTCTCAACAACGACTTCCAGGCAACGCGTTATCACTCACTGACCATCGCGCCGGAAAGCATGCCCGCCACACTTGAAGTGACGGCGACAAGCGATGATGGCGTAATCCAGGGCGTGATGCACAAGACGCACCCCGTGCACGCCGTGCAGTTTCACCCCGAAAGCATCGCGTCCGAGAACGGCCACGCGCTGCTGCAGAACTTCCTGACCATTGCCAAAGAGTTCTCCCGCGTGCCGGCATGAACCGTCCCGATTTCTTCCCGATGCTGGAAATCGTGCTACGCGGATCCGCATTGAGCGAACCCCAGTCCGTTGCGGCGTTCGATGCGATCTTTGCCGGAAACGTGCGCGAAGACGAGTTGGCGGATTTTCTTCTCGCTCTGGCCGAACGCGTGCCGACCGTTGCTGAGATCACCGGCGCTGCGAGATCCATGCGCGCCAATATGTACTCTATCGAAGCCCCACCGGGCACGATCGATCTCTGCGGTACAGGCGGCGACGGGCATAACACGCTGAACATCTCCACCGCTGTATCGTTTGTCGTCGCGGGCGTGGGCGTGCCCGTCGCCAAGCATGGCAATCGCAGCGCCACCTCGCGCTCAGGCGCCGCCGACGTGCTCGAAGCACTCGGCGTGAAGATAGAATTATCGCCGGAGCGGGCGCAGCGCTGTCTTGAGGAAGCGGGGTCTTGCTTCCTGTTCGCGCGCGCATATCACCCGGCGATGCGTCACGTCGCGACGGTTCGCCGGCAGCTCGGCGTGCGCACGATCTTCAACCTGCTCGGCCCCCTCTCCAATCCGGCACGCGTGAAGCGGCAGTTGCTCGGCGTCTATTCCCGCGAATGGATCGAGCCGATGGCGGAAGTGTTGAGCGCGCTCGGCACGGAGAAGGCGTGGGTGGTACATGGCTCCGACGGTCTCGATGAAATGACGACCACGGGCGAGACACACATCGCGGCGCTCGAAAACGGTCAGGTGCAGTTGCTCGATTTCAATGCTGTTCCACGCAAGGCGACACTGGCCGACCTCAAAGGTGGCGACGCGCCGCACAATGCCAATGCCATTCGCGAACTTCTCGATGGCGAGGAGGGACCGTTCCGCGACATCGTGACGTTAAATGCAGGCGCGGCGCTGATCGTTTCCGGCAGAGCGCAGAGCATGAAAGATGGCGTGCAGATGGCGGAAATGTCCATCGACTCAGGCGCAGGCCTTTCCCGCCTTGAACGCCTGATAGAAGTGTCGAACGCATGACCATTCTTGACGAAATCGCGAAATACAAAGCCGAAGAGGTTGCGGCCGCAAAGGCGCGCATTCCCGACGCGGCACTCGACGAAAAAGCCTGGGCGGTGTCCCCGCCGCGCGGTTTCCGCGCTGCACTGGAACGCGCGCGCGGCGAGGAGCGTTACGGCCTGATCGCAGAGATCAAGAAGGCGAGTCCTTCCAAAGGCCTCATCCGCGCCGAATTCGATCCGCCGTCGCTGGCACTGGCATACGAGGCGGGCGGCGCATCGTGCCTGTCGGTGCTGACTGACGCGCCATCGTTTCAGGGTGCGCCCGAATTCCTGACGCAAGCTCGCGAGGCGACGACCCTGCCCGTGCTGCGCAAAGACTTCATGATCGACCCCTATCAGGTGACTGAAGCCCGCGCCTGGGGCGCGGATTGCATCCTGCTCATCATGGCAATGCTCGACGATGAGATGGCGAAGGAACTGTTTTCCCTCGCGCAGGATTACCATGCCATGGACGTCCTGGTCGAAGTGCACAATGAAAAGGAACTCGAGCGCGCCATTGCGCTGGAGGCCGATATGATCGGCATCAACAACCGCGACCTTAATACCTTCATCACCGACACGGCGGTGACGCGCAGGCTCGCCCCTTTTGTCCCGGACGGCACGCTGATCGTCGCCGAAAGCGGGCTGTCCACGCCGGATGACCTGAAAAGACTCGCCGATGACGACGTGACGACCTTCCTGATCGGCGAAAGCCTGATGCGCCAGGCCGATGTCGCGGCCGCCACGCGCGCACTGATCGGCGCTAAGCTCCACTCATGAAAAAGCTCAGCCACCTCGATGCCCAGGGCACCGCACGTATGGTGGATGTATCGAACAAGGATGTGAGCGCACGCGAAGCTTCAGCCGAAGCTGTTATCATTCTCTCGGATGATGCTTTCGAAGCGGCGAAAACCGGCAACGCCCCGAAGGGCGACGTGCTCGCGACCGCGCGCATTGCCGGTATCATGGCAGCGAAGAAAACACCTGATCTGATCCCGCTCTGTCATCCGCTCGCACTCAGCAAGGCAGATATCGAATTCGAATGGCTGGACGAACGCTGTGCCGTTCGCGTGATTGCTACCGTGAAGTGCGCCGGTCGGACCGGCGTGGAGATGGAAGCGTTGACGGCGGCATCGGTCGCAGCGCTGACGATCTACGACATGACAAAGGCGCTCGACAAAGGCGCGGTGATCGAAAGCGTGAAGCTGCTCACCAAATCCGGCGGCAAGAGCGGCGATTACGCGGCGCCCGCTCAGAAAGTCTTCAAAACGCCGTCGTCGTCCACCCGCGCGAAGCCGAAAGTCATCATGAATGAGGTTGCGGCGCCGCGTCCCGGTCCGCTTGCACAGCGCGATGCGTTCCGTGAATTCATGGCGGCGCATCGGCTGCGTCCGACGCAATGGGCGAAAGATGCCGGCGTTCAGCCTGCCCAAATCCTCGCCTATCTGACCGGCCAGTCGCGCACGTTGACCGCCGAGACGGCAAAAAAACTTGCCCGCGTCGCCAAGGTTCGTGTCGAGGACATGTATCGATGATCTCGGTCGAGGAAGCTGTCGCGCGCGTCACCGCCCTGCTCCAACCCGTAGGCAGCGAAACCGTTGCGATAGATCAGGCGTTCGGGCGGGTACTCGCAGAAGACGCGCGTGCTCGGATGACACAGCCGCCCGCACCTGTGTCTTCGATGGATGGCTATGCCGTGCGCGCCGCCGATGTCACCAATCCGCCGGCGACTTTGCGCGTTGTGGGATCGTCTCCAGCCGGGCATCCGTTTGGCGGCGCAATCGCACAAGGTGAAGCGGTGCGCATCTTCACCGGCGGTGTCGTACCGGACGGCGCGGACGGAATCGTCATTCAGGAAGACGCAACGGCCGATGGGGACAAAGTCACGCTCAATGTCGCCGCCAGGCCCGGCAAGCACATCCGCGCCGCCGGACTGGATTTCAGTCTGGACGACGTGCTCGCGCACGCGGGCAGGCGCCTGACCGCGCGCGATGTCTCGCTGCTTGCCGCCGCGGATCTCGCGCAACTCCGCGTAAGCCGCAAACCGCGCGTTGCAATCGCTGCAACGGGCGATGAACTCTCGCGGCCTGGCGAAACGCGGGGTGCGGGCGGAATTGTTGCCTCGTCAGGCTACGCGCTGCGTCCGATGATCGAGGCGTGGGGCGGGGAAGCGGTTGATCTCGGAATCTTTCCGGACAACATCGACGCCATCGCATCGATCGCGGAAAAGGCTTCAGGCGCAGATCTTATCGTCACACTTGGCGGTGCGTCGGTCGGCGATCACGATCTTATTCAGAAGGCGCTCGGCCCGCAGGGCTTCTCGCTCGACTTTTGGAAGATTGCGATGCGGCCCGGAAAGCCGCTGATCTTTGGACGTCTCAAGGACACGCCGCTTCTCGGACTCCCCGGAAATCCTGTTTCGACATTTGTATGTGCGGTTCTATTCGTGCGTCCCGCGATCGCGGCGCTGCTCGCCACCGACGCTGCGACACCCATGATTTCCGCAAGGCTCACGCATTCCCTGCCCGAAAACGACACGCGGCAGGACTACATGCGCGCGCAGTTGTTGCTGCGTGGCGGCGAGTACTGGGCCGATGTTAATGAGGTCCAGGACTCTTCGATGCTCGGCACGCTCGCGTTCGCCAATGCGCTTGTTGTTCGTGCGCCGCACGCACCCGCGATTGAGGGCGGCCAGCGTGTCGATGTGCTGCCGCTCGCGGGTCTGTAGAGAATCCCACATTTTGTGCGTTGACGGCATTTGAGAACTAAAGTAGAACGATTCTCCATGTTTCGGATTTGTTCGCCACATGGCGCCTAGGGAGATATGGAACCGTGCTAACCAAGAAGCAGTACGAACTCCTCATGTTCATCCACGAACGGGTGCGTGAGAGCGGCGTGCCGCCCTCCTTCGACGAGATGAAGGATGCGCTGGACCTGAAATCCAAATCGGGCATCCATCGCCTGATCACGGCGCTTGAGGAACGCGGATTCCTGCGCCGCATCGAGAAGCGCGCGCGTGCGCTCGAAATCATCAAGCTCCCGGACAACATCGCTGACACGGTGCGCCCCGCGACGACGCGCAGCCAGGCCCAACGCCTAAACCCAGCTGGGGCTCGCCACGGCCGCCCCGAGACGCGTAGCGGATCGTCAGACGCGCGGGTTGCCGGCAGCCCGCGCCGCACAGGCGGCGACAGCGAGGGCGCGGTCAATGTCCCGATGGTTGGGCGCATCGCGGCCGGTACGCCGATCGAAGCGCTGCAAAACAGAATTTCCGACGTGCCGGTTCCCATGGGAATGCTCGGACGCGGCGACCATTATGCGCTCGAGGTCACGGGCGACTCCATGATCAATGCCGGCATTCTCGATGGTGACACGGTCATCATCCAGGAAGCCGACACCGCGCAGACCGGCGAGATTGTCGTGGCCCTGGTCGATGAATCCGAAGCGACCTTGAAGCGCCTGCGCCGCCGCGGCGATTCCATCGCGCTCGAAGCCGCGAATCCTGCTTATGAGACCCGCCTCTATGGCGCGGATCGCGTGCGCGTTCAGGGCAAGCTGGTGGGTTTGATCCGCCGGTACTGAGATCGTTTGTGCGGCGTACGCGGTTGCAGGCTCCATGGCCTCTGACCGCGCTCACCCTCCACAGTTTGGACGTGCATGTCCTTGCCGAGCCAGACTGCGTAACCGCCGGCGCGCGCGATATCGAACTTGTCGATGACGAGCTTGGGCCGGGTGCAGTTGCGGCCCGCAGGGATTGCACTCACAAGAATGGTCGCCCTTGCGCAATCCTCTTCTAGAGCATCAATGCGCCGGGCAGATGCGATCGTGGTGCCGTCCCTGCCCTCAGCGATACAGCCATAGCCGTCGCAACTCACGCCGTCCGTGCGTGCGGCAATCGCCGTATCGGAGTCGCGCCCATCGCCGTCGCGCTTCAGCCATTGGTCGGCGGAATAGTCGTCACCAGCCTTACGTATCAGCCGCAGCACGCCGTCGTGGCCGCGCACCGCAACCGTCAGCGCATCGCGCGCAACCAGAAGATCTGGGCCGCGCGTCATGAAGATCAGCGCCGCACCTGCAATCGCGGGAAAAAACCCCAGCCAACGCCACGAGCGCCGCCACAGTGCGATCCACAATCCGCCGAATGTCATCAGCACCAGCGCGCCTACGGGCCACGCCGATACGGTGGAGATCGCGCCAGGTAACCCGGACACGAAGCGCCCGACAGACAGCATGATCCCGATGCCGAAGCCCATCACCGTCAGCGGCCACGCTTCCAGATGAAACGGCATCGCGACCACGGAGATCGCGGCGGCGGGCATCGTCACAAAGCCCATCACCGGCATTGCAAGAAGATTGCCGAGCACCGCGTAGTGTGTCGCGCGGTCGAAATGAAAAACCGCAAACGGCGCGGTCGCAATGCTGCCGACGAAGCTTGTCACCGAAATGCCCCACACATAGCGGCGCATGCTTTGAAACGAACGCGGCCCGTCATGTCTTCGATGCGCCGCCTCCCACTCTGCCACCGCGATCAATCCGACCACGGCGGCAAATGACATCTGAAAACCCGGCTCGATCAGGCTTTCGGGACGCAGAAGCAGAATGACCAGCGACGCGAGGGCCAGGGAGCGCATCGACAGCGCGGGACGATCCACAAGGATCGCGGTCAGCATCGTCGCGAGCATGACGTAAGCGCGTGTCGCCGGCGTCGCGGCACCGCTCACGATCAAATAGAACGTCGCCCCGCCAAGCGCCGCGAGCGCCGCCCATTTCTTGATTGGGTAGTTCAGCGCGATCACAGGAATTGCCGCGAGGATGGCGCGCACGACCCAGAACAACCCGAGTCCCACCAACGCCATGTGCAGTCCTGCGATGGCCAGCACGTGCGCGAGCCCCGCATCCCGCAATGCAGCCTCGTCCTCATCGGAGATCGAACCGCGGTCCCCGGTGATCAGCGCCGAGGCGATGCCGCCCGTGCTGCCAGGAAGCGCCGCCTGAATTCTCTCCGTCATCCGCCAGCGCAATCGCGCGACGAATGTTGTCACCGCTTCCTTGAAACTCGCCGGTCGCAACGGTGCGATGGTCTTGGCTTTGCCATAGGTGTACCCGACCGCGCCGATGCGATCGAAAAATGCCGCGCGCCCAAAATCGTAACCACCCGGTGCAGCCGGTCCCGGCGGCGGCATCAATACCGCCGTCACATGCACCCAGTTTCCCGGAATCAAATCCGGCGTCGCGCCACGCACGGTGACACGTACGGATGCAGGCGTTCCGGCCGCGCCGAATTTATTGCTTTGCAGCGCGTTGAGAACGACGCGCACGCCTTTGCCGTGAACCTGCACACTCACGATACGGCCATCGACCGCGGCCGCGCCGATCTTGCGCGCAAGCACCGGCGCCGCGACCGTCGCTTCGCGCCATTTGGCGTAACCAAAGCCCAGCGATAGCGACGCAACCGCGGCCAGCACGACATTGGCCGCAACGCGGTGCGACCACATTGCGAGAACCGCGCACGCGATCCCGACGGCGCCGATCGCTGCTGCGAACACAATTGACGGCTCAACCGTCATCGCGAAGTAGAGTCCGACGCCGGTTCCGAAACCGACGGGAAGCCACAGCGGCCAGCGCTCACGCTCGGCCAAAGCATGATCGCGGCACACGCGCAGCAACGCCATCGGCCACGCGCCGATGTCCATCGCCTCCGGCGCCCGGCGCCGAAAGGCCGTGAGCGGACCTACCACCATGGAAAGCGGCCTGCTAGAAGCCTCTCCTGCAACAACAAACCGCCAAACGCCGGCCCCGCGATTTCTACCATGAATGGAAACAAGAAACCCGTCCTTCGTTTCGCGCCCTCGCCCACAGGCATGCTGCATATCGGCGGCGCGCGTACGGCCCTGTTCAACTGGCTCTTCGCCCGCCACACGGGCGGTACCTTCCTGCTGCGCATCGAGGACACCGACCGCGAGCGTTCCACGCCGAAAGCCGTTGCCGCGATCCTGAACGGGCTGGAATGGCTGGGTTTGGATTGGGATGGGCAGACCGTCTACCAGTTCGCGCGCGCCGGCCGTCACCGTGAGGTCGCCGAGCAACTGCTCGCGGAAGGCAAAGCCTATCGTTGCTTCGCGACCGCGCAAGAACTTGACGAGATGCGTGCGCAGCAACGCGCCGCAGGCAAGTCCATGCGCTATGACGGACGCTGGCGCGACCGTGATCCGTCAGAAGCGCCCGCAGGTGCGCCCTTCGTTGTGCGCCTCAAGGCGGCGCAGACCGGTGAGACCATCGTGCATGATGTCGTGCAGGGCGATGTGCGGTTCCAAAACGAGCAGCTCGACGACATGGTACTGCTGCGCAGCGACGGCACCCCGACCTACATGCTCGCGGTCGTCGTCGATGATTTCGACATGAACGTGACACATGTCATCCGCGGCGACGATCACCTGAACAACGCAGCGCGTCAGCTGCAGATCATCCACGCCATGGGATGGCCGGAACCGGTCTATGGCCATGTTCCGCTGATCCACGGCCCTGACGGCGCGAAGCTGTCGAAGCGCCACGGCGCGCTCGCGGTTGAGGCCTATCGCGACATGGGCTATCTCGCGGAGACGATGCGCAACTACCTGCTGCGCCTCGGCTGGAGTCACGGCGATGACGAGATCATCCCGACAGAGAAAGCCATCGAGTGGTTCAATCTCGAAAGCATTGGACGCAGCCCCGCCCGTCTCGACTTTAAGAAGCTCGACAATCTCAACGCGCACTATATCCGCGCGATGAACAACACGGCGCTGGCCAAGGAGATCGAAGCCGTTCTCGCGCGCGAGGCGCCGCCGCGCATGCTGGACGAAAAATCGCGCGCACGCATGACCGCCGCGATGCCGGGATTGAAGGAGCGGGCAAAGACGCTGCTCGAACTTGCACAGTCTGCGGACTTCCTGTTCTCGGATGGCCCGCGCAGGCTCGATGAAGCGGCGCAGAAGAACCTGCCTGCGGAAGCCCGCGCGGTGATAGGCCAGGCGCTTCCCGCCCTTGAGGCCACTGATTGGACTGGCGCCGCTCTTGAAGCCGCTGCCCGCGCCTTCGCAGATGCGGGAGGATTGAAACTCGGGCAGATTGCACAACCGCTGCGCGCCGCCCTCACCGGGAAGGCCTCTTCACCGCCTTTATTTGAGATGATGGAAGTGCTGGGAAGACAGGAATCTCTTGTCCGATTAAAGGCTTATGCAGCGTAGCTAACTCCGTCTCAAATTGTCCTGTTTTTCAGGAATGTGATGACGGAATTAACCGAGTTGGCCTATAATTGTGCAGTGCAAGATATTTGAATCGCGCGCTCCCGAACGGGGGCCAGATAGGAGCCAGAGATGAAGGCCAGCAAACTGGTACCGGCCGGCAAGGCCACCCTGATTTACGACAACAAGTCGTTCGAATTGCCCGCCTTCTCCGGCTCCGAAGGCCCCAACGTCCTCGACATCCGCAAGCTCTACGGCGACGCCGATGTCTTCACCTATGACCCGGGCTTCACCTCGACAGCCAGCTGCGAAAGCGACATCACCTTCATCGACGGCGACAAGGGCATCTGCCTCTATCGCGGCTATCCGGTCGATCAGCTTGCCGAGAAGTCGACCTTCCTCGAAGTTTGCTACCTCCTCCTGCACGGCGAGCTTCCGAACAAGGACCAGGCAAAAAAGTTCGACCACTCCATCACCATGCACACCATGGTGCACGATCAGATGTCGACGTTCTTCCGCGGCTTCCGCCGCGACGCGCACCCGATGGCGGTGATGTGCGGCGTGGTCGGCGCGCTGTCGGCGTTCTATCACGACTCCACCGACATCAACGATCCGCGCCAGCGCGAGATCGCGAGCCACCGTCTGATCGCGAAGATGCCGACGATTGCAGCGATGGCTTACAAATACACCGTGGGTCAGCCCTTCGTGTATCCGCTGAACAATCTCGGCTACACCGAGAACTTCCTGCGCATGACATTCTCGGTCCCGGCCGAGGAGTACAAAGTCAACCCGGTGCTCGCCAAGGCGCTGGACGCGATCTTCATCCTTCACGCCGATCACGAGCAGAACGCATCGACCTCGACCGTCCGTCTCGCCGGTTCGTCGGGCGCCAATCCGTTCGCCTGCATCGCGGCCGGTATCGCGTGCCTGTGGGGGCCCGCGCATGGCGGCGCCAACGAAGCAGCACTCAAGATGCTTGAGGAGATCGGCACCGTCGATCGCATCCCGGAATTCATCAAGCGCGCGAAAGACCCGAACGATAATTTCCGCCTGATGGGCTTCGGCCACCGCGTCTACAAAAACTACGATCCGCGCGCCAAGGCGATGCAGGTGCAGTCGCACGCAGTGCTGGAAGAGGTCGGCCATGGCGACGACCCGATCCTCAAGGTCGCGATGGAACTGGAGCGCATCGCGCTGCAGGACGATTATTTCGTTTCCAAGAAGCTCTACCCGAATATCGATTTCTATTCGGGCATCACGCTGAAGGCGCTTGGCTTCCCGACTTCGATGTTCACGGCGCTGTTCGCGCTTGCGCGCACCGTCGGCTGGATCGCGCAGTGGGGCGAGATGATCGAAGATCCGGCGCAGAAGATCGGCCGTCCGCGGCAGATTTACACCGGTGCGAAGCAGCGCGACTACGTTCCGCTGACGAAGCGCTAGGAAGCGTTCAGAAAACTGACGATGGCGCGCGCGGCGCGGAGGCTTGGCGCCTCTCCGCCGCGCCCGAGTAGTGCTGTCGCATCGTCGAGAGCGTCGCGTTCGTGACTTGCGGCACCTTTGTCCGTCAACAGTTTGGTGACGGCGTCGGACAGCAGTTCCGGCGTGCAACGTGTCTGCAGGAACTCCGGCACCGCCTCGCGGTCGAGCAGCACGTTGATGAGCGTGATGTAGCGCACGTTCATCAGCGGCAGTGCCAGCATGTAGGTCATCCAGCCAACCTTGTAGCCGACGACCATCGGTTTGCGCGCCAGCGCCAACTCGGTCGTTACGGTTCCGGACGCTGCAAGCGCGGCGTCTGCCGCATCAAATGCCGCGAATTTAGCGGCTTCGCTTTCGACGATGTGCAGCGGAGTTGCCCAATCCGCCGTCGCCGCTCTGACGCGCTCTGCCACGTGCGGGACCGTGGGCAGAACGGTGATGAGACCGGGCACGCGTTTTGCGGTTCTGGCCACCGCTTCACGAAACTCCGGCAGGATGAAGCGGATCTCGCTCGTGCGGCTTCCGGGTAAAACAGCCAGCAACGGAGCGTCTGGTGCGATCCCGTGCTTCGCGCGGAATTCAGCCCCGCCTGTGATCTTCGCGGCGCGTTCAATGACAGGATGGCCGACGAAGACGGAATGCAGGCCATACTTTTCGAAGAACGGGGCCTCGAACGGAAGAAGCGCCAGCACCATATCGAAGTAATGCGCCATCTTGCGCGCGCGATAGGCGCGGCTCGCCCAAACCTGCGGCGCGACGTAGTTGATTGTTTTGATCGACGGATCGCGGCGCTTCAGTTGCTGGGCAATGCGGTGCGTAAAATCGGGACTGTCGATCAGAACGACGGCATCCGGCCGCGTCGTAATAGCGAAATCGCAAGCCTCGCGCACACGGCGCAGGATCGCGGGAATCTTGGGAACGACCTCGCGCAAGCCCATCACCGCGGTCGCATCGAGAGGATAGAGCGTCTTCAAACCCAGCGCCGTCATTGCGGCACCACCGACACCGCTGAACGTCACGTTGTCACCGAGGATCGTCTTCAAGCCAGCCATCAGTTGTCCGCCCAGCAGATCGCCGGACGGCTCACCGCATATGAGCATAAGGTTCAACGGCTTCACGGACAGCGCCGACATCGCTTCAGGCCGCAATGCCGATGAGGAACACACCGAGCTTATCGGCCTCCGCGATCACGGCTGTACGATCGACGATGATCGCGCCACCGGCTTCAATCGCGATGCCGGCGAGGAAAGCTTTTGAGACGTTGCGCACTGTCTCGACACCCACGACAGGAAGATCAGTTTTGCGATCCTGAATAGGCTTCGGCGCCTTCACCAGCACACCGCGCGGCTTTCCGGCGCTGCCACGGAAATGCTCTGGTAGCATCACGATACGCGAAATCATCGCGTCAGTTCCCTCGGCCGCCTCAACGGCCAACGGCAGCCCTTCACAAACGATCGCGGCCTGGCCGACGTCAAAAGCGCCGAGCGCATGCACAATCTTTAGCGCCTGCGCGATATCGGCGTTGTTCTCGTCGCTCGGACGCACGCGTCCCATTAGGCCCGCCTTGGCAATCAGATCTGGCGCGGCTTCCGCGGCGCCAATAATGCGGAAGCCTTCGCGCTGGAACATGTCCACCAGCGAACGCAGCAACGCATCGTCGCCCTTGAGCGCCGCGGCGATCACGCGCGGCGCCGCCATGACGCCTTTGGCATCGAGCTTGATCTCGGAAAACTTCGGGCGCTGGACACGGCCGGCGAGCGTGAGATCGCTGCAATTGTGAGCGTGTAGAGCTTTGATTGCCCTGCCCGGCTCGCCCAGCGACAGCCACTCGCTCGGATAGTCCTTCGCCCATGGATCAGTCGTACCGTTGATCGCAAGCACGAAAACGTCGCGTCCGGCGGCGCGCGCGCTTTCTGCAATGGCGCGTGGCAATTCTCCGCCGCCTGCGATGATGCCGAGCGCGCTATTAAGCATCATCGTCCGCCGCGCTGCGCCGGCGCGCCAGGCAGATCGGCCGCTTGGCGGGCGCCAGAATGAAATCGACGATCTCGTTGACCTCCGCGACCGAGCCCCATTTGTCGCGCGCGTGTTTCGCGCGGTCAGCCAAGGAGCCTTCATTGTCGAGGAAGATGGCACGGAACGTGGCGCGCAATGCGTTGATGTTCTCGCGCGGAACACCTCGGCGCTTCAGGCCGATGAGGTTGAGATTTCCCAACTGTGCATGCGGCCCCGCGGCGATACCATACGGAATGATGTCCATGTTCGCGCCGCTTAAGCCGCCAAGCATGGCGCCGCGGCCAACGCGTCCGAACTGCTGCACAGCCGAAAGACCGCCCATCACAACGCCATCGCCGATTTCGCAGTGCCCGCCGAGTTGTGCACCGTTCGCGAACGTCACGTCGTCACCGACATGGCAGTCGTGGCCGACATGGCTGTAGGCCATGAAATAACCACGCGCCCCGATGGTGGTGACACCTTTGTCGCGGGCGCTGCCCGCATTCATCGTCACGGTCTCGCGAACCACGCAATCTTCGCCGATCACGAGGCGCGCGGCCGGCGCATCGTTGCCGCGGATCTGCGCTTCGCCGCCGAGTTGCGCGCCCGAATATACGACTGTGCGCGCGCCGATCTTCGTGTTGCCCGCGATGGACGTGTGCGAGATCAGGCGCACACCCTCGCCCAATTCCACATGGCGTCCAACGCTGCAAAACGGTCCGATCTCTACGCCGGCACCGAGTTTCGCCCCGTCTTCAACGATTGCCGTCGGATGAATTGTCATCGTTGCCGTCAAAGATCATGGCGCTGAACTCGGCCTCGGCACAAAGCTCATCGCCGACAAAAGCCTCGCCTGAAAAGCGCCACACGGGTCCGCGATGCCGGATGGCCTTCACGGGGAAACGCAACATATCGCCCGGCCGCACCGGTCTGCGGAACCGCGCCTTGTCGATGGTCATGAAATAGACTTTGCGGCTTGGACTGTTGTGGCCAAGCGAATAGACGACGAGTGCGCCGGCAGTTTGCGCCATGGCTTCAACGATCAGAACGCCAGGCATCACGGCATAGTCCGGAAAGTGCCCCTGAAAATGCGGCTCATTCATGCTGACGGCTTTGTATCCCGTCGCGCTTTCATTCGGGACGATATCGGTGAGGCGCTCAAGGAACAGGAACGGTGCGCGGTGCGGGAGAAGCTTTTTGATCTCCTCGACATCCAAAGAAAGGTCTTTGCTGGGTTTATCCATCACGATTTCTTCTTGTCGCGCTCTACAAGCCGCGAAACAGCTGCCACTTCACGTAGCCATTGTTTCAAGGGCTTAGCCGGTTGACCGCCATAGTCCTTGCCGCCGGGAAGATATCCCATCGCACCAGTCCTTCCAGCGAGACGTGCACCGTCGCCAATACGCGCATGGTCGGCGATTCCGGCCTGGCCACCCAGCATGACGAAATCTCCGATCTCACAACTCCCGGCAATTCCAACCTGACCGACGATGACTGTATGTCGGCCAATGCGCGTGTTGTGCCCAATCTGAACGACATTATCAATCTTGGTGCCTTCACCGATGACCGTGTCGCCCAAAGCGCCGCGGTCGATCGCGGTGCAGGAACCGATTTCAACCCTGTCCTGAACGATCACGCGGCCGAGCTGAGGTATATTGATGTGACCAGCGGCGGATGATGCAAACCCAAAGCCCGGCTGGCCGATCTGCGCGCCCGGGAGGATCAGGACATTGTCGCCCAGATAGGAATGGCTGATGCTGACATTGCTGCCGATTTCGCAATCGTGGCCGATGGCGACACCGCGCGCGATGACCGCGTTAGGGCCGATGCGGGTGTTGGCGCCGATCTCGACATTCGGCCCAATGACGACACAGGGCGCAAGTTGAACGCCGTCACCGATCTTGGCGCTGGGATCGATCGTGTTTTTCTGATTCCAAACTGGTAGTGCTGACACCGGATAGAACAACCGGGCCGCCGCCGCGAAAGCGTGGGGCACGGATTTGGCACGGATCGCGATGCAGCCGGAAGGCGCATTTAGCTTTGTATCGGCAGGGACAAAGCAGAATCCGGCTTTGGTCGTGGCAAACAAGCCCGCCGCGTCGCCGCCACCGCCTGTAAAAAAAGAAAGTTGCGTAGGTCCCGCACCCGCAAGACTGGCGAGATCGTCGATACGCGCCTGGCCGTCCGCGCCATCGGGCGTATCGCTGCCTGCTGCTTTGCAGATATCCGCGAGCGTGAACGGACCGCGATTGTCGTAGAAGCGCGGATCAGCCATCGCGGCTACACGTACGCTTCAAGACAACCCAGTCCATTACTGCGGCGGTTGCTGTTGCTGCTGCTGAAGCATGCCCGGCGGCGGCGCAACGAGTTCCACCTTAATGGTTGGCATCTTCTGATTGAGACGCTGCACGGCGAGCTGCGTGATATCAACATCCACCGTCCCGAGCACGACCGAGTTGCGATCGAGCATGAGGTTGGCGCCGCGTTCAGCCATGATGCCCTGCAAGATCGGACCGAGCGCCTGTTCGACCTGACCCCGCGCCTTGATGAAGCCGCCCTGGATCAGGCTTTGCTTCTTCTGCACCTGGGCCTGCAAGCCCGAGCGACGTGCTTCCAAGGCGTGCATTTTTTGCGCTTTCAGCTCGTTCGACAGAATTGCCGCCTGCTGCTGGAACGCCCTGCCATCGCGCTGTAAAGCCTCCCCCTGACTCTTCAGGTCGTTTTCCGCCTGTGTCGTATAGGCATTGATCTGGCGAACGATGTCCTGGCCGACCTTCGAAGCTCTCATCACCGTGGATCTGTCGATCACGACGATCTTCGGTTGCGGCGTGGACGCGGCAAACGAGGCTGTAGAAACGGCGACTGTCAGAAAAAGCACTCCGGCGACTGCAAGTCCGGAAGCGAACGTTTTGTGAGTCATGGCTTAGAATCCCGTACCAGCGGTGAAGTGAAGAATCTGCGGACGATCATAAGAGGTCTTTACGACCGGGATACCAAAGTCGAGCTGGATGGGGCCGAACGGAGATTTCCAGCCGACCGACAGGCCCGCGGATGCGCGGAACGCGAGGTTGTCCTTGATAGGACACTCCAGAGGCGGAGTCGCATTTCGATACGGCGCGCATAGCGCTTCCTTGTTGTCTATCACGCCAAGTGTTCCGAAGTCGCTGAACAGCGAGAAATTCAGACCGTAATCTTCCGGCAGGAAGTTCGGCAGTCTCAGCTGCGCCGTGCCGATCACGTAAGCATCGCCGCCGAGCGCGCCGACGCTTTTCGCGACTGAGACGTCGCGCGGACCGATACCCGCGAGGTTAAAGCCGCGGAAGCTGTCGCCGCCCTTGAAGAACCGCTCGTTGATCGGAAGGTTCGTCTGGGAATAACCGGTGATGTAACCCGAATTAATCGCCAGAGATCCGACAAACTGATCCCACAGAACGCGCTTGTACGTGATGAACTGCTCTTCCGTGCGCAGGTATTTAAGCGATCCGCCGAAGCCTGCAAAGTCCTGCGAGATGCTGAACGCGATGCCCTTGTTGGGCTTCTGATAGTCGTCGAGCGTGTTGTAGGAGAACGTGTACCCGATGCCCGATGTCGTCGTGGAACCTGCGGCAAGCAGGATTTCGAACGGTGCGTTGATGTACGGGCTGATGTCCTCGATCTTGTAGCTGTAGCGCAGCGCGACCGTTCCGTATTCCGATGTCGGAAAGCCAAACCGGATTTGCGCGCCGGTAACGTCCGCTCGGTACGCAGCCTGCTGATAGGCCGTATCGACGCGGTAAAGGTCGAAGCCTGCGGCCAAAGGGCGATCCAGGAAGTACGGTTCCGTGAAGCTGAACTGATACTGCTTGCTGATCTCCGAAACCGACACGCTGGCGCGCATATATTGTCCGCGGCCGAACAGGTTGCGTTCCGTGTAGCTGAATTCGCCGACCAGCGAACTGGTCGATGAATAACCCGCGCCCAGCGATAGCTCGCCGGTGGACTGCTCCGTGACATTGACGTCCAAGTTCACGCGATCGGGCTGCGAACCCGGCGATTGCTTGATCGCGACATCTTTGAATATCCCGAGACTGCGGACGCGCGTGCGTGAACGATCGACCAAAACGCGGTTGAACGCGTCGCCTTCCACCAGACGGAATTCGCGGCGAACGACCTTGTCCAGCGTGCGGTTGTTGCCCGAAATGTTGATCTTCTCGACGTAAACGCGCGGGCCCTGGTCGATCTTGAGGAGTACATCGATGACGCGATGATCGTGGTCGCGGCGAATACGCGGATGCACTTCGGCGAAAGCATAGCCGCGTGTTCCAGCCGCGTTGGTCAGCGCGTCGATCGCCTTCTGGATAAGCTCGCCGTTGTACAAATCTCCCGACTGAATCTTGACCAGCGGACGCAGCGCCAGCGGATCGAGCTCCTTGATGCTCGAGTCGATCTCGACCTTGCCGAATTTGTAGAGGTCGCCCTCGTCCACCGTGAATGTCACGTAGAACGCATCGTGCGACGGCGTCAGCTCGGCAACGGCGGACACGACGCGGAAGTCGGCGTAGCCGTGGGCCACATAAAAGCGGCGCAACTGTTCGCGATCGAAGGTCAGGCGATCCGGATCGTAGTTGTCGTTGGTCGCGAGAACGCGCCACCACGAGCTTTCCTCGGTCGCGATCTGATCGCGGAGCGTATCGTCGTCGTAGGTCTTGTTGCCGATGAAGTTGATGCGCGCGACGCCGGTCGTCGGACCTTCATGGATCGAGAAGATCAGGTCGACGCGGTTCTGCGGGCGCGAGATGATCTGCGGGTCGACCGTCGCGCCAAACTTGCCGTTGCGCCGGTAGACTTCGACGATGCGCTGGACGTCCGACTGCACCTTCGTGCGCGTGAAGACCATGCGCGGCTTCAGCTGGACTTCCTTTTCGATGTCTTTCGTAGAGACCTTGCTGTTACCTTCGTAGTCGATCTGGTTGATGATCGGGTTTTCCGAGACGACGACGATCAGAGACGCTGTCGGTGCATCCCAGTTGACCTTCACGTTCGAGAACAGTCCGGTCGCGAACAGAGTCTTCAGCGCTCGGTCGGCGGTCTGCGGCTGGTACGGGTCGCCTTCGTGAAGCGAGATGTAGGACAGCACCGTTGCCGGCTCGATACGCTGCGTGCCTTTGACGACGATGTGCTGGATGGTCGGCGCGGGCGCCGCCGGCGGCGCGGCAGTGTCAGCACCGGCCGGCCGCGCGGATAGACCGGACGCCAACTGGGCCGAGGCCGGAATCGATACGGCGCACAGAGCAAGCACGGCCGCGGCCAGTGCCGTGCGCATCACTCGGGCGAACAGGGCGTTAACGCTCATCCACTCGTCTCATAAGGCACGCAACATGCGTGAAACTGCCAAAATTCAGAAAAGATTCAGGTGATGAACAATGTCGTTCCAGACCGAAAAGATCACCAGTCCGACAATCAACACCAGCCCAAGCCGAAATCCAGCCTCTTGGACCCGTTCCCCCAGCGGACGCCCCAAGACTGCTTCGCATCCATAGTACAGAAGATGCCCCCCGTCGAGGACCGGAATGGGAAAAAGGTTTACCAAGCCGAGGCTTACAGAAATTACAGCTGCCAGAGATACAAGCGCAAGAAGACCCTGCTGGGCGATCTTTTGCGATGCCCTGGCCACCCCCAGCGTGCCAGTCATCTGGCTGGAGTCCGTCCGGCCGAGGACCATCTGCCTGAGACCGCGGAGGCTGCCCGTGACGATGTCCCAGGTCTGCCCGCAAGCGGCACCGAAAGCCTGCACCGGGTTGAGGGACACATGAACCGGCTTAACCTTGTTTGACAGCTGAATGCCCAGCGCAGGCGTCTTATTCAGGTCTCCAAACACATCCTTCAGACGCATGATGCGCGGCGTCACGTGAACAATAAGGGACTGACCACCGCGCATGACGGTGACCGCCAAATCGTCGCCGGCACTCACGCTGACGATCTCAGGTAGCCGCTGAAAGTCGTCAATCGGCTTCCCGTTGATGGCCCGAATGAGGTCTCCAGGTTTAATGCCCGCCTCTTGCGCAGCGCCGCCGGGCAGGACGACGCCCACAACCGGCGGGATGGAGACACGGCCGAATGCCCAAAAAAGCGCGGTGAAAATCACGATGGCCAGAATGAAATTTGCGAAAGGTCCGGCGGCGGAGACCGCGATACGCTGAAAAACAGGTTTGCCGAGAAGTGATTCGGAACGCTCGGTCGCGCTCATCGCCTTCTCGCCTTCGCGGTCAGGCCGGCTTGCTGCGTCGGCATCGCCAAAGAACTTCACGTAGCCGCCGAGCGGAAGCCACGAGATCTTCCAGCGCGTGCCCTTCTTGTCGGTCCAGCCGACAATCTCGGGGCCGAAGCCAATCGAGAACGTCTCGACCTTTACGCCGAAATAGCGCGCGACAGAGAAGTGACCGAGCTCATGGAAGAACACGACGACGGTGATGACGAACAGGAACGCCGGCAGGCCCAGCGGCACCCATTCGATAAAACCGCGCAACGCATCAATCATCTTTGCTCCTCAGCCCGCCCCGATTGTTCAGACAACGACACGCCGGCACATATCGCCGGCCACGGATCTTGCGCGTTCATCCGCCGCGAGAACGCCATCCAGCATCGCGGCCTCGGCATTTGAATTGTGCGCAGCATTCAGCGTGTCTTCGACGACGCGCGGGATATCGAGGAAGCCGATCCGGCTGTCGAGAAAAGCCGCAACGGCGATCTCGTTCGCCGCGTTGAGGATCGTAGGCGCGAGACCACCGAGCTTCATGGATTCAAGCGCGAGACCCAGACAGCGGAAGCGCTGATGGTCGGGCTCCTGAAATGTGAGTTGGCCGACCGCGGCGAGATCGAGCCGCTTGGACGGCGATGCGATACGGCGTGGCCACGCAAGCGCATGCGCGATCGGCGTGCGCATATCTGGTGCAGACATATGCGCGAGCGTCGTGCCGTCACCGTAAGACACAAGACAGTGGATCACCGACTGCGGATGCACGATCACGCCCAGCTTCTCGGGCGGCAGTGCGAACAGGAAATGCGCCTCGATCAGCTCAAGGCCCTTGTTCATCAGCGACGCACTATCGACCGAAATCTTCGCGCCCATCGACCAGTTGGGATGAGCCACTGCCTGTGCCGGCGTCGCCGCGCGCATGCAATCCGTCGACCACTCGCGAAATGGGCCGCCGGACGCCGTCAGTGTCACGCGCTCGACTTCCGAGGCGTTGCCGTCGCCTAACACCTGAAAGACCGCGTTGTGCTCGGAGTCGACGGGGATCACCGACGCGCCGGTGCGCATGATCGCATCGTGGAACACCACGCCTGCTGCGACGACGCATTCCTTGTTCGCCAGTGCGACGGTCACGCCACGCTCGATCGCAGCCAGTGCCGGTTCGATCGCCGCTGCACCGACAATCGCAACCATAACCGTGTCCGAGGGGCGCCGCGCCGCTTCGACAACCGCTTCGCGTCCAGCGCCTGTTTCGATACCGGTTCCGGCCAAACCGTCTTTCAATTTGGCATGAAGCTTTTCATCGCCGATGACAGCGAACTTCGGACGGATCGCCCTCGCCTGCTCGATCAGAACATCGACATTCGATTGCGCGGTCAGCGCTTCGACCGGAAGAGCGTCGGGTCCGTAAACCTCGCGCGCATGCGCGATGACGCTCAGTGTGCTGACCCCAATGGAGCCCGTCGAACCGAGAATGGTCACGCGGCGCGCGAGGATCGGGGACAGATCGGGGAGTTCGAAATCCTTCCGCTGTGCGGCGAGCGCCTTCATGGATGCGCTCCGAACAGAGGATCGAGTTTGAAGACGAGAACGAGCACGGCGAGTGCGCTTACCGCGAACAAGGTGCTGTCGATGCGGTCGAGCATCCCGCCATGACCGGGGATGAGCGAGCCGCTGTCCTTGCGATTGAAGGAACGCTTGACCCAGGACTCGAACAAATCGCCTGTGTGCGCAACGACTGAAATGCCGGCGCCATAAATCGCCGCCAGCACCGGGCTTCCGCCAAGCACGCCCACATAGATCGCTTCGACAATGGCGGCGACAGCAATTCCACCGAGCGTCCCCGCCCATGTCTTGTTCGGAGACAAGACCGGCACAAGCTTCGGACCGCCGATCAGATTACCTGCGATGAGGGCGCCGGTATCGGTTGCCCACACGATCAGCAGCAATCCGATGATGAGCCACGCGCCGTTGGCCGGAATGGCGCGCGCGGCGATCATTGCGACGGCCGGAACACCGACATAGAGAATTCCACCGGCCTGCCACAGCGGACTCTCGCTGCGGATCATGGCGATGAGGAATGCGACGATGGTGCCGGCACCAAGGATCAACCACGCGATTGGTCCGCGCGGCCACAACGCAATCGCCGCCAGGCCGGCAGAGATGGTGACCGCCGACAGAACCATTTCGAAGAGATACGATTGCGGCCACACCATCCGGTGCCATTCGCGCACTGCGAAGACCACGCCCAGGGCGACGAGGACAGCAAGATATTGCGGTCCCCTGAAATCCGCGGTGATGGCCAGTGCGGCCAGCAGAATTCCGAACAGGGGACGCGTGATCCAGTCCGCCGAGAAACGCAGGCCATGCGAAGGCGCGATGTGGCGCGTATCCGTCACGCGACAGCTTCCGGCAGCGACCCGAAGCGGCGCTCGCGCTGCGCGAATTGATCGATTGCTTCGAGGAATTTCTGCGGCGTGAAGTCCGGCCACAACGTCTCGACAAACAGAAGTTCGGCGTAAGCCGATTGCCAAAGCAGAAAATTGCTGAGGCGCCGCTCGCCGCTGGTACGGATCACAAGATCGGGCTCAGGCAACGCGCTGGTGAACAGCCGCTGCGCAAACAGTTCCGGCGTGATCGTCTCCGGATCGAGCCGCCCCTCTTTCGCGGCTCGCGCCAGTTCACGCGCAGCAGCGGCGATTTCCTCCTGACCGCCGTAGTCGAATGCGAAGGTCAAGTTCGTTCCGGTATTATCGACCGTACGCTTTTCCATCTCCTCGATCATCGTGCGGATGTCGTCGGCGACGCGGTCCCGATTGCCGATGACGCGCACGCGGACGCCGCGCGCGACGAGGTCTTCGAGATCGTTGCGGAAATAGAGACGGAACAAGCCCATCAATGCGCCAACCTCGGTCGCAGGCCTTTTCCAGTTCTCAGACGAGAACGCGTAGAGCGTGAGATTCTGAAGACCGATATCCGTGGCGGCTTTCACAACGTCGCGCACCGCGGCGACACCGGCGACGTGCCCTGCCTGACGCGGTAAGTAGCGCTTGCTCGCCCAGCGGCCGTTGCCGTCCATGATGATGGCGACGTGGCGCGGAAGGTTCTGGGCGTCGAGCGGCGCGGCAGCCATGTTAACCAACCTCTACAACGCGCCTCATACCTGCATGATCTCCTGCTCCTTGCCGTGGAGCACCTGATCAATCTCTTTTATGTGCGCATCCGTGAGCTTCTGCAATTCGTCGCCCTGCTTATGGTGTTCGTCCTGGCCGATCTTGTGGTCCTTTTCGAGCTTTTTCAGGACTTCCATCCCGTCACGGCGCACGTTGCGAATGGCCACGCGCGCGGCCTCTGCGTATTTGGACGCAAGCTTTGCCAATTCCTTACGACGCTCTTCGTTGAGTTCCGGGATCGGGATACGCAGCAGCTGACCGTCCATCTGCGGATTGAGCCCCAGGCCCGCATCGCGGATGGCCTTGTCCACCGCCTTCGCCAGGCCCTTGTCCCAGACCTGCACCGTAAGCAGGCGCGGTTCCGGCGTGGAAATGTTACCCACCTGGTTCAGCGGCATCATACTGCCATAGGCATCGACCATCACCGGGTCGAGCAGCGCCGGGCTGGCTCGGCCGGTCCGGAGGCCTGAGAACTCGCCCTTCAGGGTCGCGACTGCGCCCTTCATGCGGCGGCCCATTTCGTCCTTACTGAATGTATCGCTCATGTCGTCCTCTGCGCCGTTCAGCGCTCTTCGATAATCGTCGCCCTGCCATCGCCGCGCAGCACCGCCGCGAATGAGCCTTTGTCGTGGATCGAGAATACCAGGATCGGGATCTTGTTTTCACGCGAAAGGCTGATCGCCGATGCATCCATCACCTGAAGGTCGCGGGCTAACACCTCGTGATAGCTTAAAGATTCGTAGCGCTCGGCATTCGGAACCTTTTTGGGGTCCGCGCTGTAGACGCCGTCAACTTGGGTGCCCTTGAGCATTGCGCTGCAGCTCATCTCGGCAGCCCGCAGCGCTGCCGCCGTATCTGTCGTGAAGAACGGATTGCCCGTGCCGGCGGCGAAAATGACAACACGTCCCTTTTCCATGTGGCGGATGGCGACGCGGCGGATATAGGGCTCGCAGACCGAGGCCATTGGGATCGCCGATTGGACCCGGCACGGCACGCCGATCCGCTCCAATGCCGCCTGCATGGCGAGCGCGTTCATCACCGTCGCCAGCATGCCCATGTAGTCGGCGGTCGCGCGCTCGATGCCCTTCGCTGCCGCCGAAAGGCCGCGGAAAATGTTCCCGCCGCCGATCACCATGCAGATCTGGCTGCCGGCCTCGAACGCCTCTTTCACGTCGGTTGCGATGCGTTCGACGGTTTCGAGGTCGATGCCGTAGGGGGCCGACCCCATCAACGCCTCCCCGGAGACCTTTAACAGGACCCGGGCGTATTTCGGCGCTGATGGCATGTCCCGCTCCGTGGAATCAGTTCCCGGCCATTTTGCTGACTTCGTCAGCAAAGTCGCTCTCGACCTTCTCGATGCCCTCGCCCACCTGGAAGCGAACGAAGCCTTCGATCACAACCGGCGTGCCGAGATCCTTGGACGCCTTCTCGACGACCTTGGCAATCGGGGTCTCGCCGTCGATCACGAAGACCTGCGACATGAGGACGGACTCCTCATAGAACTTGCGCATGCGGCCTTCGATCTTCTTCTCGATGAATTGCTCGGCCGTCCCCGACTGCCGCGCGATGTCGGCATGAATGGCGCGCTCACGGTCGATGACCTCTTTCGACAGATGATCGGCCGTCAGCGCCAACGGAGACGCCGCCGCGATGTGCATCGCGATCTGCTTGCCGAGCGCGGTGAGCTTGTCCTTGTCGCCAGACGACTTCACGGCCACCAGCACGCCGATCTTGCCGAGTTCGGGCGCGGCGGCGTTGTGGACGTAAGATGCAACAACACCGTCTGTCACCGCGAGCATGACCGCGCGGCGCACGCTCATGTTCTCGCCGATCTTAGCGACGAGCGCGGTCAGACGATCCTTCATCGAGCCTTCGTCGGCGGGATGCGCCAACAGCTTCTCGAGATCGCCTTCGGCCTTGAGGGCCGCGCTGGCGGCGTCCTTCACGAAGGTCTTGAACTCGTCGTTGCGCGCGACGAAGTCGGTTTCGGCATTCACTTCGACCAATGCGCCGATGTTGCCGTGCGACACGACACCGACGAGACCTTCCGCGGCGACGCGGCCGGCCTTCTTCGCGGCCTTCGACAGGCCCTTCTTGCGCAGCCAGTCGATGGCGGCTTCCATGTCGCCGTTGGTTTCGCCAAGGGCGGCCTTACAGTCCATCATGCCCGCGCCCGTCTTGTCGCGCAGGTCCTTCACCATCGATGCGGTGATGTTCGACATATCTTTAACTCCGGAAAATCAGGCGCTTGCGGGTGCTTCAGCGGCTTCGGCTTGCGGACGGGTGTCCTCGAGGACGATGTCCTCCGCGGCACCGACGTCGATGCCCTGCTCCACCTGACCCTGGCCGATGCCGTCGATGATCGCGCGCGCAACGAGGTCGCAATACAGGACCAGCGCGCGAGCGGCGTCGTCATTGCCCGGGATCGGATAGGCGATGCCATCCGGATCGCAGTTGGAGTCGACGATCGCTGTGACCGGGATGCCGAGCTTCTTGGCCTCCGAGATCGCGATGGCTTCCTTATTCGTGTCGATCACGAACAGCATGTTGGGAAGACCGCCCATCTCGCGGATACCGCCAAGCGACTTCTCAAGCTTGTCGCGCTCGCGCAGCAGGCCGAGGAGTTCTTTCTTCTTCAGGCCCGAGCTCTGCGCGGATTCCAGCGTCTCCTCGATCGTGCGCATGCGCTTGATCGAGTGCGAGATCGTCTGCCAGTTCGTCAGCGTGCCGCCGAGCCAGCGCTGGTTCATGTAGTACTGCGCGCAACGCTTCGCGGCGTTGGCAATCGGCTCCGCCGCCTGGCGCTTGGTGCCGACGAACAGGATGCGGCCGCCACCGGCCGCGACGTCGCGCAGTGCGACGAGCGCCTGGTGCAGCATCGGAACCGTCTGGGTCAGGTCGAGAATGTGGATGTCGTTGCGCGAGCCGTAGATGTAGGGCGCCATCTTCGGGTTCCAGCGCTGTGTGCGGTGGCCGAAATGCGCGCCTGCTTCCAGAAGCTGACGCATAGTGAAATCTGGCAATGCCATGACAAAAGTCTCCTTTACCGGTTGGCCAGACGCGCGGGTTAACCCCTTGAAGGAGCCACCGGACGGGGACGAGAGAACACCTCCCGAAACCCACCCACGCGTGCGAGATGGCGGGGCTTATAGGAGGGGTGAACGCCTTATGCAAGCAGGCTTTTTGGCCAGACCAGCCTTGCGCCGGAATGGCTGCATTCTCTCCCTGTTCCATGCTAACCCGGCCTTATGAGCCCTATTCGCCCGTCTGTCCGCAATCTCGCTTCCAATGGCATCGCGCAGGTCGCGGGGCTTGGTCTGGGCGATCCCGATATCGTGCCGCTGTGGTTTGGGGAGAGCGATCTCGTCACGCCTAAGTTCATCCGCGACGCGGCCAAGCAGGCGCTCGACGACGGCAAGACGTTCTACAGCGGCCAGCGCGGCATCCTGCCGTTGCGCGAGGGGTTGCGCGATTTCCACAAGCGGGTTCAGGGCGTCGATATCGCCGTGGAGCGCATCTCGCTTCCCGGTGCTGCGACGCTCGCGATGGTGACGGCGCTGCAATGCCTGATCGATCATGGCGACAACATCGTCATTGTCTCGCCGATCTGGCCGAGCATCTTCGAAGCCGCGATCGTCGTCGGCGCCCAGGTGCGGTATGCGCGCCTTGAGGAAGACTGGAGCGCCGGCCGCTGGCGCCTCGATCTCGAGAAGATGTTCGCGCAATGCGACGCGCGCACCAAGGCGCTGTTCGTCTGCTCGCCGGGCAATCCGACCGGCTGGATCATGACGCGCGAAGAGCAGAAGGCCGTGCTCGACTTCGCGCGCAAACGCGACATCGCGATCATCAGCGACGAGGTCTATGGCACGCTGGTGTTCGACGGCAGCAAGCATGCGCCCTCGTTCCTGGAGATCGCGACGCCGGAGGACAATCTGTTCGTCGTGAACTCGTTCTCGAAACCGTGGGCGATGACGGGCTGGCGCATCGGTTGGCTGATCCATCCGGTCACGCTCGACGCGCAGATGAAGGTGATCACCATCGCCAACAACACCGGCCCCACGAGCTTCGCGCAGCATGGCGCGCTCGCCGCGCTGTCACCTGAGGGCGATGCGTTCCGCGCCGAGATGCTCGAGCGCTGCCGCAACGGCCGCGACGTCGTGCAGAATTTCATCGACAGCCAAAATCGCATCCGCTGGATGCGGCCCGAAGGCGCGTTCTACGGCTTCCTCAAAATCGACGGCATGACCGACAGCCTCGCCTTCGCAGAAAACCTCGTCCGCCGCGCGCGCGTCGGTGTGGCGCCGGGATCGGCGTTCGCGCCGGGGGATGTGGAGATGGATTCCTATGTGCGCGTCTGCTTCGCACAGGATGCGAAGATTTTGAGCGAAGGTCTCAGCCGGATCGCGGCAGCCATCTAGCTCATCCAATCAATCTAAACCCAAAAGCTTGTCATGGCCCGCGAATGCGGGCCACCCAGTTGGGTTCTGCACTATGGTTGGACTCCGCGTTCTCCGCGTCTCCGCGTGAGAAAAAAAAGAATTTCACGCGGAGACGCGGAGGCGCAGAGAAGATCATTGCAAAACAATCAGCAGATTGCCGCTGTCACCTGGGTGGCCCGCATTCGCGGGCCATGACAAGTGGTGGAATGCCAATCAATCCCTTCCCATCGAAACCATTGGCGCGAAACAGCCGAGGATCAGGCGTTTGGCGTCGAAGGGCGGATCGCCGGCGGAGTCCATGCGTGGGTCGTGGTGCATCTTCTCTTCGGCGGCGGTGAAGCTCTCCTTGTCGGGCCAGATCTGCCAGGTGAAGACGATCTTCTCGCCCGCCTTCGCGGCGACCGCTTTGCGGAAATCGGTCTGCTTGCCCTCGGGAATGAAATCTTCCCAGCACTCGACGATCTCCAGGCAGCCATACTCCTTGAAGAACCGCGCCCCGTTCTCGGCCCATATGCGATAGGCCTCCGTCTTGTCCTCAGGAACCGGGATCACGAGACCGCAGACGTACATGGCATATCCCCTTGGGCAACTGCGAACCGGCTTATTAAATCTAAATTTGGTGTCTTAAATTAGCGATGCGAAATGCTTTCATGAACTACCATCTCAAAGGAGTGGGCCTTCAATGTGTAGGGATCATGTGTTCCTGCGCGCCAACGAAATGTACCGCTAACAGTCATACTTACGTTACCCGGTCTCGAATTATACGGACCGAGAAAGATGCCTTTGCTGGTATCAGAATCTACCCAAAGCTCAGCTCCGGAAGAACATCTCCCACCATTGCTGCCCCGAACCCGAACCACCTTCCCCTGATATTGGCCAGGGTGTCGAAGTAACTTACAGACGTCGATACCCTTAAGGCCCTCGCCAAATGTCGGCGAACACCAGATGGCGATGAACACTACTGACCAAAGCCTTTTCATCTTGAGTTATCGCTTTGAGCCTTTGCATTCTTGATCATACCCATCGCAAGCCCCTTATCCACCGGTCAGCGAAACAATATTGCGGATTTGAATTGCGATTTTCTACGTGTCGCCGCCCGCTGCTGCCAGACACTGTCAGGATGTCTTCAGATCGCCTCCACATTGGTGACGCCGGGCATCATTTTGATGGCGTTGCGCAGGGCATTGGAGACGAGGAGCTTTTTCGGGAGCGCGATCTCGACCTCCTCTCCCGCGTGGCCAGGGACAACGAGCGTGACGATGCCTTTGCCGGGTTGCTTGAGCTGCGAGGCTATGGGGCCGAGGGCGGCTTCGTTGTCGATGTAGACGCGCATCCCCTCGCCCGCGTTCGCGGAAGCCGCTTCGAGATCGGTGATCGAGACGGCGCGCAGTTTCAGATCGTCGCCGTCCCAATCGGCGCTCGCGGTGACAAGCACGGACTTGCCAGCCTCCAGCAACGGCCGCGACGCCTGCAGCACTTCTGGGAACAGCATCACCTCGAACATGCCGGTCGGATCGGAGAACGAGACGAACGCATAGGTCTGGTCGTTGCGGCCGCGGCGTTCGGATTTCTTGATCATCGTGCCCGCGAGTACCGCCTTGAACGAGGAGCGGCGGCGGTCTTCCTGCAGCGACGCGATGGTCGCGGCGCCGAGCCGCTTCAACGCCGCCGCGTAGGAATCGAGCGGATGGCCGGAGAGATAAAAGCCCATCGCGCTGAATTCTTCGCTTAAGCGTTCATGCGCCAGCCAGTCGGCGACGGGGGCGAGACGCACGTCTTCGGTCGCCTCCGCAGGTCCGCCGAACAACGTCGCCTGCCCGACCTCGCGCTCGCGCGCGTTGCGTTGCGCGCTGGAGAGCAGCACGTCGGAGGACTCCACCATCTGGCGGCGGTTGGGATTGAGGCTGTCGAACGCGCCGGCCCGCGCGAGGCTTTCGAACGCGCGCTTGTTCACCAGCTTGGGATCGACGCGACGCGCAAAATCGGCGGGGCTGCGAAACGGACCGTTCTCAGTGCGGTCCGCGACGATGACGTCCATGGCCTGCTTGCCGACGCCTTTCACCGCGGCTAGCGCGTAATAGACTTCGCCCTTCTCCGCGCTACAGGAGAACACCGCTTCGGAGCGGTTGATGTCCGGCTGCAGCACCTTGACGTTCAGGCGCTGCGCTTCCTGCCGGAAGATATTCAGGCGGTCGGTATTGCCGATATCGAGCGTCATCGACGCGGCGAGGAATTCGACCGGATAATTCGCCTTCAGGAACGCGGTCTGATACGCGACCTGCGCGTACGCCGCGGCATGACCCTTGTTGAAGCCGTAGCCCGCGAACTTCGCCGCCTGCTCGAAGATCTGTTCGGCAATCGACGGCAGCACGCCTTTCTTGCCCGCGCCTTCGATGAACTTCTCGCGGTGCGGGTCCATCTCCGACTTGATCTTCTTGCCCATCGCGCGGCGCAGAAGATCGGCCTGGCCCAGCGAATAACCGCCGAGTTCGCGCGCGATGTTCATGACGTCTTCCTGATACGTCATGACGCCGAACGTCTCTTTCAGGATCGGCTCGAGCGCGGGGTGGAGATATTCCGGCGGCTCCTTGCCGTTCTTGACCGCGATGTATTTCGGGATCGAGTCCATCGGGCCAGGGCGATAGAGCGCGACAAGCGCGATCAGGTCGTTGATGCGGTCGGGCTTCATGCGGCGCAGAAGATCGCGCATGCCCTGCCCTTCGAGCTGGAATACGCCGACGCTGTCGCCGCGTGAGAGCATTTCATAGGTCGGCTTGTCGTCGAACTCGATGTTCTGCGTGTCGAGCTCTATGCCGCGCCGCTTGAGCAGCTCCTCCGCCTTCGCGATCACCGTCAGCGTCTTGAGGCCCAGGAAGTCGAACTTCACGAGGCCGGCTTTTTCGGCGTCCTCATAATCGAACTGTGTCACCGGCATGTCGGAGCGCGGGTCGCGGTAGAGCGGCAGGATTTCGTCCAGCGGCTTGTCGCCGATCACCACGCCGGCCGGATGGGTCGAGGCGTGGCGATAAAGACCTTCGATCTTCTCGACGATGTCGAAGAGCTTCTGTGCGGCCGGTTCCTGTTCGGCGATATTCTGGAGGCGTGGTTCGCTGGCGATTGCATCCGACATCGACATCGGTTTGCCGGGCGGATTGGGCACGAGCTTGGCGATGCGGTCCACAAGGCCCAGCGGCATCTGCAGCACGCGGCCGGTATCGCGCACCGCGGCGCGCGCCTGCAGCGAACCGAGCGCGATGATATGCGCCACGCGATCCGCGCCGTATTTGTCGCGCACATAACGCACGACCTCGTCGCGCCGCTCCTGACAGAAATCGATATCGAAGTCCGGCATCGAGACACGTTCGGGATTGAGGAAGCGCTCGAACAGCAACCCGAACCGCAGCGGATCGAGGTTGGTGATATCGAGCGACCACGCCACCAGCGACGTCGCGCCCGAACCGCGCACACCGACGGGAATGCCCTGTCCGCGCGTCCATCGCATAAAATCGGACACGATCAGGAAGTAGCCGGCAAACCCCATCTTGTTGATGACGCCCATCTCGAATTCGAGACGTTTCCTGTAATCTTCGTCCTCCGCGTACCGGCCGTGCTGCGCGAGTTTCGCGGCGAGACCTTCTTCCGCCATCGCGCGCATCTCGTCTTCCGGCGAGCGGCCGGATTCGGGCACGAAGTTCGGCAGGATGGGACTGCGCTTCTTCGGCCGAAAGGCGCAGCGCCGGGCGATCTCCAGCGTGTTGTCGAGCGCTTCGGGCAGATCGGCGAACTGCGTCGCCATCTCTGCGGCGGATTTGAAACGATGCTCACGCGTCAGGCGGCGGCGGTCTTCCTGACCGACAAACGTTGCGTCCGCAATGCAGAGCAGCGCGTCGTGCGCCTCATACATAGCCTCGCCGCCGAAATGCACATCGTTGGTCGCGACCAGCGGAAGTTTTTTCGCGTAAGCGAAGTCGATCAGGCGATCTTCCGCTGCGCGCTCTTCGCTGAGACCGTGGCGCTGCAGCTCGACATAGAGCCGGTCCGGAAACATGGCCGCGAGACGATCGAGTTGCCCCGACGCCGCATCCGGCTGCCCCTCGACGATCAGCCGATTGAGTGGCCCTCCGGGTCCACCGGTCAACGCGATCAAGCCTTCCGAATGCTTGGCGAGCAGCGCGGCCTTTACATGTGGGAAGTCGCCCGGCTCGGCTTCGAGATACGCCGCGCTGAGCAGCTTGGTCAGGTTGCGATAGCCGATATCGTTCTGAACCAGCAGTGCCAGATGCGGTTGCTTGCGCTGTATACCGACGGAGCCGATCCTCGGCGTCTCATCCAGTTCGACGGACAGGAGACAACCGACAATCGGCTGCACCCCCGCCTTGGCCAGCGTGTCGGAAATCTCATAGACGCCAAAGAGGTTGTTGACGTCGGTAACGGCGACGGCCGGCATCCCGCCATCGCGCGCCAGCTCCGCAAGCTCATAGGGCCTGATCGCGCCTTCGAGCAGCGAATAGGCGCTCTTCACGCGCAGATGCACGAACCCGGCCCGTTTGCGCTCCTGCGCCATCAACGCCTCGACTCACATGAGAGAACTTCCGGTAGGAGTATCGGCCTGCCGCCGCCCAGCGCGAGCGCGGAGAGGCCTTATCCACAGCGGCGGATCAGCCGCCGATCAGCGCCTGAACCGCGTTTGCGAGCGCAAACGACGATGCGATGAACAAAACCAGGCTGGCGCCAGCCGCTGCATCCTTGATCCACATGATCACGATCTCCCGTTTCCAGAAGCCATGTTCTACGTCTGTTCTCCATGAGTCAAGAACAAATCGTGATCGGATGCCGTGGGCCATATCCATAGCCTTGGTAAGCGCCGTGTCTCCGTTTCGTTCCGCAAGGCGCGCGTCACCACGAGCTAACAGACTGATTTTGTTCAACAAGACAAATTGATCGTACCGGGCTGGCGAGGCGGTGCGGCGCTGGATAGCGTTTCGGTATGATAAATCGCATCGCGACTGCCGTACTGTTTCTCGCCCTTCTAACCACGCCCAACCTCACTCAGGCCGACGCCATGTCGGACGTGAACGGCGGTGTAAACGCCATCCGTAGCGGCGACTACGACCAGGCGATCACGCTGCTGGGCAACGCCATCAGTTCCGGCAACCTGTCCAAGGACCAGTCCGCGACAGCTTATTTTGACCGCGGCACGGCCTTCCTGGACAAAGGCCAGCCCGACAACGCGATCGCGGATTTCACCCAGACCATCACGTTGCGTCCAAAGGACGGCCAGGCGCTGTTCATGCGCGGCAACGCCCATCTCGCGAAGGGAGAAGCCGATGCCGGCATCGCCGACTACACCGCATCGATTGCCGTCGATCCCAAGAACGCGGACGTCCACGCCAATCTCGGCAATGCCTATCGCGCCAAGGGCTTGAACGATCAGGCGCTGGCGGAATACGGCACGGCGCTCGGCATCCACGCCTCACCCTACGCCTATGAAGGCCGCGCCCTCGTCTATCTCGCGACGAACAAGGTCGATCCCGCGATTGCCGATCTCGACGAGGCGATCAAGCTGAAGCCCGACTACACGGCGGCGCTCGTCAACCGCGCGAATGCTTACGCCGCACAGGGCAAATACGATCTCGCCATTGCCGACTTCAACACGGAACTCAAATACAAGCCGACGGACAGCATCGCCATCGCCAACCGCGCCGCGATCTATGCGAAGATGGGCAAGACGGACGAAGCGAAAGACGCACTCGCCGCCGTCGCCCAAGCCAATCCGGACAACCCCGCGCCGTATCGCACATTGGGCGATACTTACATGGGGCAAAAGGACTACGCGAACGCCATCGCGCAATACACAATCGCGCTGAGCAAAGATCCCAACGACCCGACGACGTTGCTCAATCGCGGCGCCTGCTATCACAGCATCGGGCAATACGAGAAAGCGATCGCGGATTATACCGCCGTGATCAAGCTCACGCCCAACGATGCCCGTGCCTACAACAACCGCGGCGGCGCCTATGGCGCATCACGCAAACTCGATCTCGCGATAGCCGATTTCCAGATGGCGGTGAAGCTCGATCCCAACTCTGCTGACGCGAAGCGCAACCTCGACGGCGCAACCAAGGCAAAGGAAACCGGGAAGACCATTCACGGCCAGTAAGGATACTACTCCTTCACGACCAATGATTGACTTTTTTGAAACTCGCGGGATAGTCCGGTGCGAAGTTGGCATAGGGGGCGTTCGTGAAAGTCGTGGTCAGCCGTTTACTATTCTCTGTCGTTGCAGCGTTGAGTGTGTCGCTGGCAGCAGGTGGTTTTGTATCGCCAGGTTATGCCAAGGGCTACAAGCTGAAAACGGTTTATTCCTTCTGCAGCGAAGACAATTGTACAGACGGTCAAAACCCTCAGGGTCTTCTGCTCGATCCGTCCGGCAAAGTCATTTACGGCACAACCATGTTTGGCGGCGCGCATGGCGGGGGGACAGCGTTTACCTTGACGCGCAACAAGCATGGAAAATGGAAACACGCCAAAATTTACGACTTTGCGTGCAGCGGGCTTTGCCCCGGCGGCTGGGTACCAACCACGGGAAAGCTGATACGCGATACCGCCGGCAATTTGTACGGCACGACGCAACGCGGTGGTGTTGGCGACTCCGGCGGCGGTTATGAGCTCGTGAAAAGTGGCAAAACCTGGCAATTCAAAGCGCTATACGACGCGTGCCAGACGGACCATTGTGCCGACGGTCGTGGATCTGAAGGCCTCACTTACAGCGGCGCTGACGCAGGCGATGCGTATGACGGCGTGTCACCGCTCTATGGAGCATCTGAGACAGATGGCTCGCTCAACGAAGGTGTCTTCTTCTCTCTCACACCGAACGGCGGAAATTGGACCAAAGCTATTTTCTACACCCTTCATGGCGCTGGAACGGGCGGAAGACTTGCGCTGGACAGTGCCGGAGACTTCTTCGGAATAGCCTACCATCTGCCTACGGGCAGCGCGTTCCTCTTTGAATTGCAGAAAACTAGCGGACAGTGGGGTATCCACACACTTCATACGTTCTCCGGCACTGCAGACGGGGTCCGTCCGTTGAGCCCTCTGTTACTCGATGCATCGGAAAATATCTTTGGTGCGACACAGGCGGGCGGCGACTCGCAGATCATTGGCGGCGGTGGCGGCGTAGTCTTTCAATGGGATGGTTCGACCTTCAACACGGTTGAGGCATTCTGTTCCGTTGAGAATTGTAAGGATGGCTATGCCCCGCAGGGCGGCCCGACAAGCGATGCGGGCGGCAACGTGATTGGCACAGTCAGCGAAGGCGGGAAGTACGGCTGGGGCGCTGTTTATAGTAATGATGGCTCATCAACGACATTGCTCTACAGCTTTTGCAAGAAGCAGAGCGGCGACAGCTGCCCTGATGGCAGCGAGCCTTACGGCGAAGTCCTCGCCGACGGATCTGGCAACATTTTCGGCATGACGTACAACGACGCAGTCGGTCCGAACGGAGAGATATTCGAGCTCACGCCCTAATCCGCGACAACCAGCGCAATGGCGAGGCCGTCATAGCCTTTGGCGCCGACGGTCTGGAGCGCGGTTGCCGAAACACGCGGCTCTGCGGCGATCATCGTGTTCAGGCGACGGATGCCTTCGATGTTGGCGTCGTTGCTGTCGGTTTCGACGACACGGCCTTCGCGGATGACGTTGTCGACGACAATCACGCTACCCTGCCGCGACAATTTCAGCGCCCACTGAAAATAATCCGGATTGGATTTCTTGTCTGCGTCGATGAAAGAGAAATCGAACATCCCGCCCAGCGTCGGCAGCGTGTCGATGGCCGCGCCGGTGATGACGTCCACGCGATCCGCAAAACCCGCGTTCTTGATGTTGGAGCGCGCGACATCGGCGTGCTTCGGATCGTATTCGAGCGTGATCAACTCGCCGTCGGCCGGGAGCGCACGCGCCAGCCAGATCGCGCTGTATCCGCCGAGCGTGCCGACTTCAAGAATGCGCTTGGCGCCGATCATCCGCGCCATCAGGTACAGAAGCTTGCCCTGCGTCGGCGACACGGCGATATCCGGTAACCCCGCCGCGCGGCTCGCCTTGCGCGTCGCGTCCAGCACCGAATCGTCGCCGAGCAGCACGTCTTCAAGATAGGCGTCGACGTCAGCCCAGAGTTTCTCGCTCATGCCGGTTTTCCGAGTTTTCCGCCGTCGAGCAGTTTGCCCTCATGCAGGATCAACGCGCGATCCATGCGGGCGGCGAGTTCAAGATTGTGGGTCGCTACGAGCGCAGCGGTGCCCTCTTCGCGCACGACAGCGATAAGCGTATCGAACACGCCCGCGGCTGTGCGCGGATCGAGATTTCCTGTCGGCTCATCGGCCAGAAGCACGCGCGGGTGATTGGCGAGCGCGCGGGCGATGGCAACGCGCTGCTGCTCGCCGCCCGAAAGCTCAGCCGGGCGATGAGTCAGGCGTTGGCCGAGGCCCATGATATTGAGCAGCCGCCGCGCTTCGGTTTCGGCTGCGGCTTTCGATTTGCCGGCGATCAACTGCGGCATGATCACATTCTCGAGCGCGCTGAATTCGGGCAGCAGATGGTGCGCCTGGTACACGAATCCGAGCGTGTCGCGGCGGATACGCGTCCGCTCACTGTCCGACAGAGACGATGCCACCGCGCCACCAATGACGACCTCACCATTGGAAGGCGCTTCGAGAAGGCCGGCCATGTGCAGCAACGACGATTTGCCGGTACCCGACTGTCCGACCAGCGCGACGACCTCACCCTGTTTCAGCGTGAGGCTCACATTCTTGAAGACTTCAAGCGAGCCCGTGCCTTCGGCATAAATCCGCGCGACGTTGTCCAGACGGAGAGCAGCGGCTTTCAGCGCATCACTCATAACGCAGCGCCTCCACCGGATCGAGACGCGCGGCGCGCCATGCGGGATAAAGCGTCGCAAGGAACGACAGCGTCAGCGCCATCAGCACGACCGCTGCCACCTCATCCGTTTCCATGCGCGCGGGCATGCGTTCCAAAAAATAGATCGTCGGATCGAACAGCGTCGTCCCCGTCAGGCGGGACAAGGCCTGACGGATCGTCTCGATGTTGGCGCAGAACAGCGTCCCGATGACGAAGCCCGTGAGCGTTCCGGCGATGCCGATGCTGGCGCCCGCGATCATGAACACGCGCATCACTGCACCCCGCGTCGCCCCCATCGTGCGCAGGATCGCGATGTCCTGGCTCTTGTCCTTCACCAGCATGATGAGGCCGGAGATGATATTCAGTGCCGCCACCAGAATGATCAGCGTCAGAATCATGAACATGACGTTCTTCTCCACCTGGATCGCATCGAAGAACGATGAGTTGATATCCTGCCAGGTGTAGATGCGCGCGTATGGGCCAGCCGCGGTGCCGACCGGGTTGATGAAAGTATTCACCTTGTCCGGGTCGTTGACCATCACTTCCAGCCCGGTGACCGTCGCGCCCATGTTGAAATAGAGCTGCGCCTGCTCCAGCGGCATGAAGATGTAGCTCTTGTCGTATTCCGACATGCCGATCTTGAACGTGCCCGCGATGCGATAGGTCTTGATGCGCGGCGTGACCCCGAACGGCGTGACATTGCCGCGGGGCGCGATCAACGTGATCTGCATTCCCGGCGCAAGCCTCAAACGTTGCGCGAGCCCGTCGCCGATGATCACGACATCGTCGCCCTTGAACGCGCTCAGGGCGCCGGGTGTCAGCGAGTTCGACACGACGCTCATGTCTTTCAGATCGGAGGCGCGCATGCCTTCTACGAGCACACCAAGGGACAAGCCGTTGGCCGTCGCCATCACCTGCCCGTCAACGACGGGAGCCGCGCGCGTCACGCCCGGGACGCCGCGTACTTGTTTCAGGACCTGATCGAAATCGGGCAAAGAACCGCTGACACCCTGCACCACCATGTGACCTTTGAGGCCCAGGATGCGGCCGAGCAGATCGTGACGAAACCCGTTCATCACCGCCATCACGATGATCAGCGCCGCGACGCCGAGCGCGATCCCGACAAGCGACAGGATCGAGATGATCGAGACGAACCCTTCCTTCCGCGTCGGGCGCAGATAGCGCCCTGCGAGCATCCATTCGAAGCGGGAGAACGGGCGCGTGGCCGATGCCATCAGTGCGTGAACCTGTTGAGCGCGGCTTCCAGGGGCATTTCTTCCTTTGCGCCTGTGGCACGAGACTTGGTCTCGACCATGCCTTTTTCAAGGCCGCGCGGGCCGACAACGATCTGCCAGGGAATGCCGATCAGATCCATGCTTGCGAACTTGCCGCCGGGGCGTTCGTTCGTGTCGTCATAGAGCACGTCTTTCCCGGCCGCCTTCAGCTTCGCGTAAAGGTCTTCGCAAGCCGCATCGGTCTTGGCGTCGCCGCTCTTGAGATTGATCAGTGCGATATCGAAAGGCGCTACGGGCTCCGGCCAGATGATGCCGGCATCGTCGTGGCTTGCTTCGATGATCGCACCAAGCAGACGCGACACGCCCACGCCGTAGGAGCCGCCATGGATCGGCGTCTCCTTGCCATCGGGGCCGTTCACCGTTGCCTTCATGGGCACGGAGTACTTGGTGCCGAAATAGAATATCTGCCCCACCTCGATGCCACGCGCGGTGACGCGCTTGTCAGCGGGCACTTCGCTTTCGAACCGCGCCGCGTCGTGCACGTCCGACGTAGCCGCATAGAGCGCCGTGCGCTGGCGCACGATGGGTTCGAGATCGCTGTTGAAGTCCACGTTCTCGTCCGGCACCGGCATGTCGAGCAGGTCCTTGTGACAGAACACTTCGCTCTCGCCAGTTTCGGCCAGCACGATGAACTCATGAGAGAGATCGCCACCGATTGGCCCAGTCTCCGCGCGCATCGGGATCGTCGTGATCCCCATACGCGTGAACGCACGCAGGTAGGCAACATACATCCGATTATACGAACGCCGTGCTGCTTCCTGATCGATGTCGAAGGAATATGCGTCCTTCATCAGGAATTCGCGGCCGCGCATGATGCCGAAGCGTGGACGCACCTCGTCACGGAATTTCCACTGCGTGTGATAGAGGTTCAGCGGCAGCGCCTTGTACGATTTCACATAGGCGCGGAAGATCTCCGTAATCATGTCCTCGTTGGTGGGTCCGTAGAGCAGCTCGCGCTCGTGCCGGTCCTTGATTCGCAACATCTCAGGGCCATAGGCATCGTAACGCCCCGTCTCTTTCCAGAGTTCGGACGGCTGGAGGGTCGGCATCAGCATCTCGATCGCGCCGGCGCGGTCCATCTCTTCGCGCACGATCTGCTCGATCTTCTGCAGCACGCGGAACCCCAGCGGCAGCCACGCATAGATGCCGGCGGCCTCCTGGCGGATCATGCCCGCGCGCAGCATCAACCGGTGCGAGACGATCTGTGCCTCCGACGGCGTTTCTTTCATAATCGGCAGGAAATAGCGTGACAGGCGCATCCGGGAACCAGTGATTTGCTGCGGCGCATCTTAATAAGGAAGCCGGCGCGGGAGGGCAATGCAGGCAGGAAAACGCCTTACCGGTCCCCCGGCTTCATCGGGGTGAACGCCACCTGGTCCGGCATGCTGTCGATCAAAGCCTTGATGTCGACCGGCGGCGGATCGTTGATACCGGTGCCCTTTACGCGGCGGTTCAACTCTTCGATGTCGAATCCCATCTGGAGATCGTAGGTGCGGTCGGGCTGGTTCCGCAGGCGCTGCTCCGCCTCGTACCATTTCAGCTTGGTCTTGTTGTCGGGACAGGCTTTGCGCTCGTCGCCCGAAGCGCCCCAGCGCAATTCCACACAATGATAGGGATCGAACGACAGCTTGAACAGCCGGTGCATCATATCGTCGAACGTCATCGGCACCGGGCGCTTGTCGGTGCTGAGATAGGTGATCGTGCATGCCGTCGATTGCGTCTCATACGCTTCGCGCAGATCCTTTTGCAGGAACAGGCCGTCATAGACGATGCGGCTGTCGCGGCTGACCCACAGACCGATCATTTCCTGCAAGTCTTTGTAGAACTGCACGAACGCCGCCTTGATGCGTGCGTCGCGGGACGGCGTGGAATATTCCTCCCACTCCTTGTCGTCGGAGCCGTAGATGTTGTCCGGCAGGCGGCCCGGATGGTTCTTGACCGAAATGCCGTCCTTTATATCGAGATCGACATATTGCGCGCGATCGTTCAGATCGTTGCACAAGGTCTTCATCGTCGCTTTCAATTCGTAGATCGGATTGAACGACATCTTGCCGCCCGATACCGCGACGCGGACATATTCGTAGAAGCCCAGTTCGGCGCCGTTGTAGAGGAAGCGCGCTTTCTTGATGTCTAGGTTCGGGTTCTTCTCCGTACCGGCGTACTGGACGAGCGAGAAATCCGCGATCTGATCATTCTCCGCAAACGCCATATGCCCGCCGAGCAGATGACCCGCGCTATCGCGATGCGCGCCGACAAGCTTGAACGGCCGCCAGTTCTTGAGACCGCCGCCGAGCCGCGCCGGGCTCTGCCCGAACTGCGCGCCATAAACGCTGCGCGTGACGGTGAAATCCGGATGCGCGTCCATGTAGAAGATGCGGCCGTCTTCATCGACCTTATAGACGATGGCAACGTGGCCGTTGACGTCATAGATCAGCGAGCCGGGGCGGATCGTTCCGGGCTGCGGCGCGGGCGAATAGAAATCCGACAGCACGCCGCGCTTCTCCGACGCATCGGTGCGATAGGTGCCCGAGAACACCGTGTCGAGCATCTGGCGAATGACTGCCGGCGCATCTATGCCGCCACCACGATCGACAATGTCGTGGCGCCCGGTCGCGCGGTTCGCGGTCTTGGTGAAGCGCAGATCGCCGCCCTCGCCGCTCACGCCATCGACGTAGGACATCGGCAGACCGTTCTTCCAGGCGTAGTACGCGCGCAGCAGATACGGCCACTTCGCACAATCGACATCGATGTCGATGAAATGCTGGTCGGTCTTGCGATAGGGATTGGACGGATCGCGCAGACAGCTCTGCGACGAACTGCAATCGCTCGCGCCGATGGCGGCGACGAACTTGCCGAACCCCGCCTCATCCTCCGCGCCCCAATGGTCCTTGGTGATGCGCCATGTGCCGGAGGCCTGCGCAGCCGTCGTCAGCCCGCACAAAATCAGGGCCGCCAAGGCCTTTCGGAGAACGCTACCCGCCACTTGCGGACGGTCGAGTTGGGCGCGTTTTAAGTCAAGCCACGCAGGCCCCGGTAACCTTGAAAGCCTGCTGTCTGTAACTTTCTTGCATCCCGGTTCCCCGTGACTTTCACGCAAAAGTCGCGTATCGGTTCCGTCAACAGCGAAACGCTGAGGGACCGTTTACCAGAGCGGCCAAGTTCGGGGACGAGACGCGAGAGGCCGGGCAACCGGCCTTTCGTTTTTTGGGGGCAGCGATGGACCGACTGTTTGGGCTGAGCGCAAACGGCACCACGGTGCGACGCGAGATCGTGGCCGGGCTCACGACCTTCCTCACCCTCGCCTACATCATGTTCGTCAATCCGAGGATCCTCGGCGCGGCCGGCATGGATCAGGGCGCGGTGTTCGTCGCGACCTGCGCGGCCTCGGCGATAACGACCGCGATCATGGGATTGTTCGCGGGGCTGCCCGTCGCGCTCGCGCCGGGCATGGGCCTCAACGCGTATTTCGCGTTCACGGTCGTGCCCGCGCTCGGCGGCGACTGGCGGCTGGCGCTTGGCTGCGTATTCCTGTCGGGCATCCTGTTCGTCATCCTGTCGGTAACACCCGCGCGCGAATGGCTGATCAACGCGATCCCAAAGAGTTTGAAACTCGCCATCGCGGCGGGCATCGGGTTCTTCCTCGCCCTCATCGGTTTCGCGAATGCCGGGTTGGTTGTCGCGAGCCCCGCGACAATTATCCAGGAAGGCGCGCTGACCGATCCAGAAGTCCTGATCGCTGCCGGCGCGTTCGTGCTGATATTCGCGCTCGCCGCACGTGGCGTGATCGGCGCTGTTCTGATCGGAATTGTTGTCGCTACTGTCTCTGGCATCGCGCTCGGTTTGCAGGCCGCGCCCACAGCCATTGCCAGCCTGCCGCCATCGCTTGCGCCGACGTTCCTGCAGATGCATTTCGCCGGTGCAGCCACGGGCGCCATCGCGAGCGTCGTCTTCGTGTTCCTGTTGATCGACATGCTCGACACGTCGGGCACGCTCACCGCCGTGGCCCAGCAGGGCAATATGCTCGACGCTGAAGGCCATCTTCCCAACGCCCGCCGCGCGCTGGCGACCGACGCGTTCGGCACGATGGTCGGCGCAGCACTCGGCACGTCGCCTGTCACCGCCTACATAGAAAGCGCCACCGGCGTTCAGGCCGGCGGGCGCACGGGACTGACCGCGCTGGTCGTCGCCGTGCTGTTCCTGCTCAGCCTGTTCCTCGCGCCGCTTGCAGCCAGCGTGCCCGCATTCGCGACCGCACCGGCGCTGATCTTCGTCGCCGCGCTGATGGCCAAGGGCCTGAAAGAGATCGACTGGGACGATCTGACCGAAGCTGCGCCCGCGCTCCTCACCGCCCTCGCGATCCCGTTCACCTATTCCATCGCCGCCGGCATAGGCATCGGCTTCATCGCCTACGCCGCGATCAAGATCGTCTCCGGCCGCTGGCGCGACGTGAATGCCGCTGTCGCGATCATCGCGCTGGCGTTTGTGGCGAAGATCGCACTGACCTAGCTCTCGCTTGTCATCCCGACCAAGCGCTGCGTCAGCAGCGCGCCGTGCCGGGACCCAGGGTGCCAACGGATCAGTGGGTCCCGGCCTTCGCTGCGCTCAGCCGGGATGACAGCTTTTTTTGAAAACAATTCAGAGTTCGAGCACACCTGTCAGGATCAGCGCATAAAATCCCACCCACAACAGCGCCGCAATCGCGGTGGCGATACCGACTTTGCGCAGCAAAAACGGACTTAGCGGCGCGCCGGTTTCGGGATCGACTTCGCCGAGGCCGACCGGCAGTAGGCAGAACAGCGCTAGGAACCAGAAGATCACAAAGCCGCCGACCAGCACCGACCCATGCACAATCGGGATGACCGTGGCGTCTGTGTTGCCGGCCATCACGCCTGTTCGAGCTCGACCAGGGTGCCGACGAAGTCCTTCGGATGCAGGAAGATCACCGGCTTGCCGTGTGCGCCGATGCGCGGTTCGCCCGTGCCAGTGATCGTCGCGCCCTCGGCCTTCATCCGGTCAGCGGCGGCGTAGATGTCGTCGACCTCATAGCAGACATGGTGCATCCCGCCGGACGGGTTCTTCTTCAGAAAGTTCGCGATCGGCGAGTTCTCGCCCAAAGGCTCCAGAAGCTCGATCTTGGTGTTGCCGAGATCGACGAACACCGTGGTCACGCCATGGTCCGGCTGCGGCACCTCTTCCGACACTTTGCCGCCGAGCACATCGCGATAGACCTTCGCTGCCTTCTTGATGTCGCTGGTCGCAATGGCGACGTGATTCAACCGTCCGATCATGATATACTCCTGCTCATGGATGCTTCTTAGAGCGGGGCATATTTGCTCGCAAGTGGAACCGCTATGCGCGAATACCTTCGCTTACCAAGCTTCAGCCTGACCCTAGGGATGTCTTTTGTGGTTATTGCCACTGCAGTGACATTGGTCGCCGCAGCCAAGCCTGACATCGATCAGAAATGCACTTCAAGCGGATACCGTTCTGCACGCTTAGATTTGAAACGTGCTCAAACGGCAATGAATGAGCGTGACGTTGAAGCTGCAAACAAATTCGCTGTTAGCGGGCTGGCAGAGTTGGGTGAAGATTACTACAAACCGCGGCCGCAAGAAGTTCTCATGGACGATACAGGGCAGCACCTAAGTCTTGCGCACTACCAAGAGCTACATGGTGACCAAACGTCCGCCGCGCGAGAACGAATCTCGATGTTGGAAAGTAGGGTTGAGATACTTCGTACTTCTCGTCACTGCTCAAGTTGAATTCATACCCACGCGATTTCCACCCGCGTCACGGGCTTTTTGCCCCAGGCGTCCTGGGCGGCGCGGCGTGCGGCGCGGCGGACGTTTTCCTTGAGCGCTTTGTCGTCGCCCTTGCGGCTGCGCTTGGCGGCGTCGGCGGCGGCGTCGCGGATCGCGGTGTGGACCAGCTCCGGGATGCCGTCGATGATGACCGAGGGTTCGGCGGCGAGGCGGCCCTTGCCGTCCACGACCAGCGTGATCGCAATGATGCCGGCAAAGCCGAGCGCACGACGAGCACGGGCGAATCCTGCGCCCTCATCCGTCAGCACACGGCCGTCGAGGAAGATGCGGCCCGATGGGACCTCGTCGATGATTTCGGCGCGGCCCGGTGCGAGGCGCAGCATGTGGCCGTTCTCGATCACCACCGCCTGCGGCACCTGCAGTGAGCGCGCGAGCCGCGCGTGTTCGCTCATATGGCGCAGTTCGCCATGCACGGGTACCGCGATCTGCGGTCGCGTCCAGCGATACATCTCCGCCAGCTCGTCGCGGCAGGGATGGCCGCTGACATGAACGAAATGGTCCTGCTCCGTAATCACCTCAATGCCCAGCGCCGCGAGCTTGTTGTGCAGCGCGAAGATTTCAAGCTCGTTGCCCGGAATGACGCGCGACGAGAAGATCACCGCATCGCCCTGCCCCAGACTGATCGTCGGATGATCGCCATTGGCGACACGCGGCAGCGCCGCGCGCTGTTCGCCCTGGCTGCCGGTGCAGAGATAGAGCACACGGCGCGGCGGAAGCTGCGCGGCCTCCGCTTCATCGAGCGTTGGCGGGAAATCGGTGAGGTATCCCGTCTCCTTCGCGGCCGCGACCATTTTGTGCATGGAGCGTCCAACCAGTGCGATCTGTCTCCCATGCTCGCGCGCAGCCTTCGCGACGGAGTCGAGGCGCGCGACATTGGACGCGAACGCCGTCACGGCGATGCGCCCCTTGAGCGAGCCGATGAGCGCGGACAGCGCCTGTCGCACGCGCGCCTCCGAGCCGGAGTGGCCCTGCACCAATGCGTTTGTGGAGTCGCAGACGGTGGCAAGTACACCTTCATCGCCCAACTTTGTGAGCGCGTTGACGTTGGTGACTTCGCCCAGCATCGGATCGGGATCGATCTTCCAGTCGCCGGTGTGGACGACGACGCCCAGCGGCGTGCGGATCGCGAGCGCATTCGGCTCCAGGATCGAATGGGTGATCGAGATGAAATCGATAGAGAACGGCCCGATGTCGAGGTGTCCCCCGATCGGCACGACCTTCACGCGCACCCGGTCGCGCAGGCCAGCCTCGTCCAGCTTGCCTTCGATCAGCCGCGCGGTGAACGGAGTCGCATAGAGCGGACAGCGCAGCATCGGCCACAGATGCCCGATGGCGCCGATGTGGTCCTCATGCGCATGGGTCAGCACGATGGCGAGCACGTTCTCGCGCTGCTCCGCCAGAAAGCGGATGTCCGGCATGATGAGATCGATGCCCGGCGTCGTGGTCTCGCGCCCGAACAGCACGCCGCAATCGACGACGATCCATTTGCGTTCGTCCGGCGGACCGAAGCCGTAGGCATTGAAATTCATGCCGATCTCGCCCGCGCCGCCAAGCGGAAGCAGGACCAACTCATCGTCACGCGAGGTTTTGGGCATCAGGCCTTTTGCTTTCGCGCATTGCGCGCGTAAATCTGGATCAAGCCGCGGATCGTCAGATCGGGATCAAGATGATCGATGGCCGCCGTCTGCTTATAGAACAAATTCGCAAGGCCTCCGGTTCCGATCACCGTCATTGGCTTGCCGTATTCTTCCTTGATGCGCGCTACGAGCCCCTCAAGCAGTCCGACATACCCCCAGAACAGGCCCGACTGCATCGCGGGCACGGTATCCTTGCCGATGATGTTTTGTGTGCGCTGGATCGCGACGCGCGGCAGCATGGCCGCCGCCTGGTGCAGGGACTCCGCCGAGACATTGGCGCCGGGCGCGATCACGCCGCCTTCGTAATCGCCGTTCTCGCCGACGATATCGAACGTCGTGGCCGTGCCGAAATCAACGACGATCAACGCGCCTTTGTAGCGCTCATGCGCGGCGATGGCGTTGACGATGCGGTCCGCGCCGACGGCGCCGGGCCGGTCTGTTAGAATGTGGATCCCGAGATCGACATCCGGGTCGCCGACAACGACCGGCTCGCATTTCAGATAGCGGCGGCAGAACTGGCGCAGATCGAACAAAGCCGCGGGCACGACCGTCGCGATAATCGCGGAGTCGAAATCGCTGAAGGTGAATCCCTGCAGCTGAAGGAGCTGGTTGATCATCACCGCGTATTCGTCGGCGGTGCGCGTCGTCTCCGTCACTGCGCGCCATTCCGCACGCGTCTCTTTGCCGTCATGAACGGCGAAGACGATGTTGGTATTGCCGGCGTCGATAGCGAGAAGCATCTAGAAGAACACCTCGCCCGCCGCGATGGTGCGCACGCGGTCCTGCGTCTCGCGCAACAGAAGTGCGCCGGTCTCGTCGATGCCTTCGAAGATGCCCACCGTCTCCTCGTTCGTCAGCCGCGCCCGGATACGGGTCCCGAGACCTGCGGCGCGCGAAAGCCACACATCGCGGATCGGCGAAAACCCATCAGCGCGCCAGACGTCATACCATTTCGCGAACGGCCCCGCGAGTTCGAGCAGCGCATGGCGCGGCAAAGGCGCCTCCAAGCCGAGCGCCCTCAACGACGTTGCCGGAAACTCCGTGTCCGGAGGATGCGATTTCAGGTTCATCCCGATGCCGACGATCAGAAATTGCGGCTCTGCCCCCTGGCTCGCAGATTCTAGAAGGATGCCGGAGATTTTGCTTCCATTGGCGAGAACATCATTCGGCCATTTGACCTTGATCTCAACGTCCGGGGTAAAACTGGCGATGGTTTCAGAAGCTGCCAGTGCCGCGACAAACGATAGTTGCGCACACTCGCCGGCGGATTTGCCCGGGTTAAGAAGGAGTGTTGCCGCGAGGTTGCCGACCGGGCTTTCCCATTTGCGTCCGCGTCGCCCTCGTCCCGCGGTCTGGCGGCCGGCCACGATCCACACCGGACCACGCTCGCCTTTTGCCGCGAGGCGTCTGGCTTCCTCATTGGTGGAGTCGATCTCGTCGAATTCGACCAGACCGTAGCCGGCAGGCCAGGAGATCACTTCAGGATGGACTGCGCTGCGATGCCCGCATAATCGAGCAGGAAGTCGATCCGGAGCACGAACACCAGCGTAAAGATCGTCGCGATACCGGCGACCGCCGCCACGCTCCAGCCCATGTTGCCGTCGAAGGGCTGCTCGGACGGCTCGTCGAAATACATCACCTTGACGATGCGCAGATAGTAATAAGCGCCGACGACGCTGGTCAGCACGCCGAAGATCGCGAGCGCATAGAGGTGCACTTGGATCGCGGCGAGGAAGATGAACGCCTTGGCGACGATACCCGCGAGCGGCGGGAGGCCGGACAGGCTCAGCATCATCGAAGCGAACGCAAATGCAAGCATCGGCTTTGTGCGCGCAAGACCGGCAAGATCGTTGATGTCTTCCACCGCCTGCCCGCCGCGCCGCATCGCCTGGATACAGGCGAACACGCCGATATTCGTGAGCGAATAGAAGGCGAGATAGAACAGGACGCCGCGCAGACCGAGTTGGGTGCCGGCAGCCAAGCCCAGCAACGCATAGCCCATATGGCCGATGGAGCTGTAGGCCATCAGGCGCTTGATGTTGGTCTGGCCGATGGCAGCGAACGCACCCAGGCCCATGGACAACACAGAGATGAAAATGATGATCTGCTGCCATTGGTGGAACGCGTCCGGGAACGGCACGACAATGGCGCGCAGAACCAAGGCCACGGAAGCAACCTTCGACGCCGTCGCCAGATAGGCCGTGATCGGCGTCGGCGCGCCCTCGTACACGTCGGGCGTCCACATGTGGAACGGCACGGCGGATATCTTGAACGCAAGACCCGCAATCAGGAACACGAGGCCGAACGTCAGCCCGATGGACACGCCGCTTGCGTGAACGACATGCGCGACGCTCACGAAATCCATCGTGCCGGTGAAGCCATAGATCATCGAGATGCCGTAGAGCATCATGCCCGATGACAATGAGCCGAGGACGAAATATTTCAGGCCTGCTTCCGAGGAGCGCACGGAGTCGCGGTTGAACGCGGCCAGCACGTAGAGCGCGAGGCTTTGGAGTTCCAAGCCCATATAGAGCGCAATGAAGTTCGACGCCGACACCATCAACGACATGCCGAGGCTGGCGAGAACGATCAAAACGGGCAGCTCGAACCGCGCCTTGTTTTCGATATCGAAGAAACGATGTGCTAGCAGCACACAGGCCGCAGACGACCACAGAACCACCACCTTGGTGAAGCGCGCGAAGCTGTCCATCACAAAGGCGCCATGGAACGCGGTGCCGTCGCCGATCACCATCGACGCATAGGCCGATGCGCCGATCAGGAAGACCGACAGGATCGTGAGCGTATTGGCGCTCTTGTCGCCGCGGAATGCGCCGATGACGAGCAGCGCCAACGCACCGACCGCCAGGATTAGCTCCGGCATCAGGACATAAAGATCGTTCTGAATGTTCATCGCACGCCTCCCGGCTTCACGGAGGCGACCTTGGGCACGGGCCCTCTGTCATAGGCGATGGCAGCGCTGTGCTGCTCGATCAGGTGTGCGACCGACGCGGACGTAATATCGAAGATCGGCTTGGGATAGACGCCCATCAGAATCGTGATGATCACCAGCGGCGCCAGGATCGCGATCTCGCGCATCGACAGATCCTTGATCGTCGCGAGCGCGGGCTTCACCAGATCGCCGAATATGATCCGGCGATAGAGGAACAGCGCGTAGGCGGCCGACAGGATCACGCCGGTCGCGGCGAAGATCGCGATCCAGGTGTTGTGGATGAACGCGCCTAGCATCGTCAGGACCTCGCCCACGAACCCGCCGGTGCCCGGAAGGCCGACATTGGCGAGCGTAAACACCATGAAGCATGCCGCGTACATCGGCATACGATTCACAAGGCCGCCATAGGCCGAAATCTCGCGGGTGTGCATGCGGTCGTAGACGACGCCCACGCAAAGGAACAGCGCACCGGAAACAATGCCGTGCGAAAGCATTTGGTAAATGCCGCCCTCGATGCCCTGATGTGTCAGCGTGAAGATACCCATCGTCACAAAGCCCATATGGGCAACGGACGAATAGGCGATCAGCTTCTTCATATCCTCCTGCGCCAGCGCCACCAGCGAAGCCCAGATGATCGCGACGATCGACAGAACGAATACCATCGGCCCGAACGTCACTGACGCGCTCGCGAACATCGGCAGCGAGAAGCGCAGGAAGCCGTAACCGCCCATCTTCAGCAGGATGCCCGCCAGAATGACCGACCCCGCCGTGGGCGCTTCGACATGCGCGTCCGGCAACCAGGTATGCACCGGCCACATCGGCATCTTCACCGCGAAGCTCGCGAAGAAGGCCAGCCAAAGCCAGGTCTGCATCGCCACCGGGAAATGCGCGGTGTTGATGATCGTCTCGATGTCGGTTGTGCCGGTCATCTGATACATCGCGAGGATCGCGAGCAGCATAAGCACCGAGCCGAGCAGCGTGTAGAGGAAGAACTTGTAGCTGGCATAAACGCGCCGCTTGCCACCCCACACGCCGATGATGAGGAACATGGGGATCAACCCGCCCTCGAAGAACAGGTAGAACAGGAACAGGTCCAGCGCCGCGAACACGCCCATCATCAGTGTTTCGAGCGCGAGGAACGCGATCATGTATTCGGCGACGCGGGTTTCTATCGATTCCCAGCTGGCAAGAATGCAGACCGGCATCAGAATGCCGGTCAACACGATGAACAGCATCGAAATGCCATCCACGCCCATATGATAGGAGATGCCGCCGGTCAGCCACGGCGCATGCTCCACGAACTGGAACGCCGACGAGCTGCCATCGAACTTGGCCCACAGCACGATCGACAGGATCAAATCGGCCACCGTAAAGATCAGCGCGATCCAGCGGGCGTTGCGCGCCACGATTTCGCTCGCGCCGCTGCGCGCGATCAGAAGGATGATCACTGCGCCCACCAGCGGCAGGAAGGTGATGATGGAGAGAAGATGGCTCACGGCGTGCCTCCCGCGAACAGGAACCAGGTCGCCAGGACGACCACACCGATCAGCATCGCAAACGCATAGTGGTACATGTATCCGGACTGAAGCCGCACCGCACCGCGCGTGACATCGACAACACGGGCCGCGATGCCGTCAGGTCCGAACCCGTCGATGACGAAACCGTCACCCTTCTTCCACAGGAATCGACCGAACGCCTGAGCGGGGCGCACGAACAGGAAGTCGTAGAGCTCGTCGAAGTACCATTTGTTGTAGAGGAACGTGTAGAGCATGCCCTTCTTCGCAGCCATCTGCGCCGGCATCTCCGGCCGCACGATGTAGTAGTAATACGCGATCAGGAAACCGATCAGCGTCAGCACGAAAGGTGCGAACTCCACCCACAGCGGGAATTCCTCCGGCATGGGCTTGAGGCCGTTGCCTGCGATAGCGCCGAGCGTGCCGTGCCAGAAACCCAGCGAGTCGGGACCAATAAAGAAGCGATCGAACGCAAAGCCCGCGAACACAGCACCGAGCGCCAGAAGCCCGAGCGGGATGAGCATTGTCAGCGGCGCTTCGTGAACGTCGCTCAGTGCGGGTGCATGATGGCCATGATCATCGTGCGCGGGCTCTTCGTCGGCGTGGCCGTGCGCATTGTCGTCCGCATCCTGCCCGCGATAGCGGCCATGGAACGTCATCAGGAACTGACGCCAGGAATAGAACGAGGTCATCATTGCCGCGAGCAGCGTCAGGAAGAACGCGTAATGCGCCATGCCGCCCGCGCCGCCATACGCCGCGTTGATGATCGCGTCCTTGGAATAGAAGCCGGCAAGACCAATGCCGAGGATCGGCAGACCGACACCCGTCAGCGCCAGATTGCCGATCAGCATCATCGCCCAGGTGAACGGGATCTGCTTGTAGAGGCCGCCCATCTTGCGCATGTCCTGCTCGTGATGCATCGCGTGGATGACCGCGCCGGCGCTTAAGAACAGCAGCGCCTTGAAGAAGGCGTGTGTGAAGAGGTGAAACATCGCGCCGCCATAGGCCGACACGCCGGCGGCCACGAACATGTAGCCGAGCTGCGAACAGGTCGAATACGCGATCACGCGCTTGATGTCGTTCTGGAACAGGCCGACCGAGGCCGCGAAGAACGCGGTCGTGGCGCCGATGAAGAGCACGAACTCGCGCGCGCTCGGCGCCAGTTCAAAGAGCGGTGAGCAGCGGCACACCAGGAACACACCGGCCGTCACCATGGTGGCGGCATGGATCAACGCGGAGACCGGCGTCGGGCCTTCCATCGCGTCGGGCAACCAGGTGTGGAGCCCGATCTGTGCCGACTTGCCCATCGCGCCGACGAACAGCAGCAGGCAGAGCGTGGTCAGAACATCGACGTTATGACCCGCGAAAACGAATGTCTTGCCCACCATGGACGGCGCGGCAGCAAACACGGCGTCGAAATCGAGCGTCTTGAAGATGAACCAGACGCCGAAGATGCCGAGAATAAACCCGAAATCGCCGACGCGGTTGACGATGAACGCCTTCATTGCGGCGGCGTTGGCCTCCGGCTTCTTGTACCAGAAGCCGATCAGCAGATAGGACGCGAGGCCCACGCCCTCCCAGCCGAAGAACATCTGCAGGAAGTTGTTCGCCGTCACCAGCATCAGCATCATGAAGGTGAACAGCGACAGGTACGAGAAGAACCGCGCACGGCTGTCGTCCTCGGCCATGTAGCCGATGGAGTAGAGGTGCACGAGCGAGGACACGCCCGTCACCACGACCAACATCACGGCCGTCAGACTGTCGACACGGATCGTCCAGTCGGCGGCGAACACGCCGGAATGGATCCACGGCGCGACCGTGACGATGGCGGAATGACCAAGGAAGCAGACGTCATAGAACGTGTAGGCCGACAGCGCGGCGGAAACGAACAATGCTCCCGTGGTCACAAGCTCCGACGCGCGCGCGCCGATGACGCGACCGAACAGGCCCGCGATGGCCGAGGCGATGATGGGAAGGAAGACGATCGCTTGATACATCTCAGCCCTTCATCACATTGACGTCTTCCACGGCGATGGTGCCGCGGTTGCGGAAATAGACGACCAGAATCGCAAGCCCGATGGCGGCCTCGGCGGCGGCCACGGTCAGCACGAACATCGCCATCACCTGCCCAACCAGATCGTGCAGGTACGCAGAGAACGCGACGAAGTTGATGTTCACCGCGAGCAGGATCAGTTCGATCGACATCAGGATGACGATCACGTTCTTGCGGTTCAGGAAGATGCCGAACACGCCAATGGTGAACATCACGGCGGCTACGGTCAGATATTGTCCAAGCCCGATGGCCATTACGCGCCCTCCCCCGGCTTCGCATCGACAAGGCCCATCGCGTCCGCTGCCGTGCGCGCGTTCTGTCGGCTGATCGACTGGCGGCGCACACCGGGCCGCGTGCGCAAGGTCAGCACGATGGCGCCGATCATCGCGACCAGAAGCGTGAGCCCCGCGATCTGGAAGTAGTAAACATAATCGGTATAGAGGATGTGACCGAGCGCGACGGTGTTGCTCATGCCTGGCGGCGTCGCGCTCATCAGCGCGCCCTTCGACCCCGGCGCCATAACCCACACGCCACCGACCATGACCAATTCGGCAAGAAGGATGAGCCCCATCAGGCCACCGATGGGAAGGTATTGCAGCGCGCCGCTCTTCAGTTCCGCGAAATCGACATCGAGCATCATGACCACAAACAAGAACAAGACGGCCACGGCACCGACATAGACGACGACCAGGATCATCGCCAGGAACTCCGCGCCCATCAGCACGAACAGGCCGGCAGCGTTGAAGAAGGCGAGGATCAGGAACAGAACCGAGTGCACGGGGTTGCGCGCGGCGATGACCATGAAGGCCGCCGCGATCATCACCGCAGAGAACAGATAGAAGAAGATCGCCTGGAAGATCATTGCTGCGTCTCCCCTTGCGGGCAACGGCCGTGCTCCAGGATTTCGAGAACGTAGTCCCGATAGCTCATGCCGATGGCCTCGGCCTTGCGCGCGCGGCGGATGCCGATCTCCTGGCTGGGCGGCGCCCACGCCTTCGCATGCGCCTTGGTCCAGCAATATTCGAGATACAGTTCGCTCGCGAACCAGTCCGGCCCGTTGTTGTGGCCCATCCATTCGGAGAACGGGATCACATAGCCGTCGGCCTTGAGGTTCGCATTGCGGCGCGCCTTATCGGCGGCGGCGAAATAGCCGCTGCGGGCGCCCGGAGCGGGCCGGCCCATCTTCGACATGGCGCGTGCCTGGATATCCGCGAGACTCATCGGTAGGACGCATCCAGTTCGAGGTTGCGCGCGATCTCGCGTTCCCAACGGTCGCCGTTCGCGAGCAGCTTGTCCTTGTCGTAGTAAAGCTCCTCGCGCGTTTCCGTGGCGTATTCGAAATTCGGGCCCTCGACGATGGCATCCACCGGGCATGCCTCCTGGCACAGGCCGCAATAGATGCACTTCACCATGTCGATGTCGTAGCGCGTGGTGCGGCGCGAACCGTCCTCGCGCGGCTCGGCTTCGATGGTAATGGCCTGTGCCGGACACACCGCCTCGCACAGCTTGCACGCGATGCAGCGTTCCTCGCCGTTCGGATAGCGGCGCAGCGCATGCTCCCCGCGGAAGCGCGGACTGATCGGGCCCTTTTCGAACGGATAGTTCAAGGTCGCTTTCTTGCCGAAGAAGTAGCGCATCGACAGGACAAAGCTGGTCAGGAATTCCCAGAAGAAGATCTGGCGCGCGGTACGGTCGAGACTAGCCATCACGCACCTCCATGACGAACGAACACGACCCACGCCGCGGTGATCAAAACCCACAGCAGCGATGTCGGCAGGAAAATCTTCCAGCCCAGACGCATGAGCTGGTCGTAGCGGTAGCGCGGCACAAAGGCGCGAACCATCGCGAACAGGAAGAAGAAGAACCACAGCTTGATCACGAACCAGATCACGCCTGGGATCGCGTTCAGTGGCCACACATCGATCGGCGGCAACCATCCGCCGAAGAACAGGATGGAGACCATCGAACTCATCAGGCAGATGTTCAGGAACTCGGCCAGATAGAACAGAAGGAACGGCGTCGAGGAATATTCGACGAAGTAGCCCGCGACGAGTTCGGATTCCGCTTCCACCAGATCGAAGGGCGGGCGGTTGGTTTCGGCGATGGCCGAGACGAAGAAGATCGGCAGCATCGGGAACAGGATCGAGAACACGTTCCAGTGCAGGAACGACAGCGGACCCGACGCCTGTTGCGCGCGCACGATGTCGGACAGGTTCAGCGAACCGGCGAACAACAGCACCGTCACCAGCACGAAACCGATGGAGACTTCGTACGACACCATCTGCGCCGCGGCGCGGCAGGCCGACAGGAAGGCGTATTTCGAGTTGGATGCCCAGCCGGCCATGATGATACCGTAGACGCCGAGCGACGACACCGCGAAGAGATACAGAATGCCGACATTGATGTCGGAGATCACCCAGTGATTGTCGATGGGGATCACGGCCCACGCCGAGAATGCCAGCACGGCGCTAACCAATGGCGCCAGGATGAAGATCACCTTGTTGGCACCGGCCGGTATGATCACTTCCTTGATCAGGTACTTGCCGAGGTCGGCGAAGCTCTGCAGCAGGCCGAAAATGCCGACCACGTTCGGGCCGCGGCGCATCTGGACGGCGGCAAAGATCTTGCGGTCATAGAGCAGGATGAATGCGACCATGACCAGCAGCACGACCGCGAACAGGAGCAGCGACGCGACTTGGCTCAGGAACCACGCCCAGGCGTAGCTCATGCCGAGATGCTGAAGGGCGGAGACGAAGATCATGCCCTACTCCGCCGCCATCTGGTGTGAGCCGGTGACGAATTCCTGACTGCACTTCGCCATCGTCACGCTCGCGCGCGCGATGGCGTTGGTCAGGTAGTAATCGCTTATGGCGTGACCTAATTGCACGCCGGCATCGAGCTTTCCGTCCGCACCAACCGTGCTCCAATTCGTAGCATCCGCGCCCTGATGCGCCGGCGCTGTGCCGATGTCCGCGAAGTGCGGCGCATCGGCGACGATAGCTTTGCGCAAGGCTGCGAGATTGTCGTACGACAGCTTCTTGCCGAGCACATCGGAAAGCGCGCGCAGGATCGTCCAGTCTTCCTTCGCATCGCCTGGCGGGAACGCGGCGCGTTCGGCGCGCTGCACCCTTCCCTCGAAATTGACGTACAGACCTTCCTTCTCGGTGTAAGCCGCACCCGGCAATACGACGTCGGCGTTGTGCGCACCGGCATCGCCGTGGCTGCCCTGATAGACGACGAACGCGCGGCCGAGATGGCTCACGTCGCACTCGTCTGCACCGAGCAGATAGATGAAGTCGATCTCACCCTTTTGCGCGCCATCGACGATGCCCGCCACGTCGCGGCCTTTCACGAAGCCGAGGTCAAGCGCACCGACACGCGAGGCCGCGGTGTGCAGCACGTTGAATCCGTTCCAACCGCCTTCGGCCGCACCGCCTGCAGGTCCGATCATGCCGGTGTCGGATGCGATCTTCGCCGCGAGCCTCAGCAGCGCCGCACCATCCTGGCGCGCAACCGTGCCGGAGCCGAGAATGATCATCGGACGCTTTGCGTCTTTGAGAACCTTCGCGAAGGCGTGACTGCCGTCCGCGATGGCTTCGAGCGCATCGACGCCCGTGCCGAGTTGCTCGACCGGATAGGTCAGATCGACCGCCGGACCGATATTCGCAACCTTGAGCGGGCTCGCGAGCCAGGCCTTGCGGATGCGCGCGTTCAGCACCGGCGCTTCCCAGCGCGGATTGCAACCGATCAGCAGAACTGCATCCGCCGCTTCGACGCCGGCGATGGTCGTGTTGAACAGATAGGACTGACGCGGGCCACCAAGCTTCGCGCCGTCCTGACGGCAATCGAGATTGGCGACGCCGAGCGCCGTCATCAAATCCTTGAGCGCCTTGATCTCTTCCGCCGCGGCCAGATCGCCGACGATGGCGGCCATGCGCTCCGGCTTCGTCTCGGCGACGCGCGCCGCGATGGTCGCGAACGCCTCGCTCCACGACACCGGCTGAAGCTTGCCGTTCTTGCGGACGTATGGACGATCCAGACGCTGACGCTGCAGACCGTCACAGGCATGCCGGGCCTTGTCCGAAATCCATTCCTCGTTGATCTCTTCGTTCAAGCGCGGCAGCACACGCAGCACCGCGGGCCCGCGCGCATCGACGCGGATGTTGCAGCCCTGCGCGTCCATCACGTCGATGGACTCCGTCTTGCGCAATTCCCATGGCCGCGCGTTGAATGCATACGGTTTCGACGTCAGCGCACCGACCGGGCACAGATCGACGACGTTGCCGGAGAGTTCGCTCGCGAATGCCTTCTCCAGATAGGTCGTGATCTCCATGTCCTCGCCACGGCCCGTGGCGCCGAGGTCGGGAACACCCGCCACCTCGGTCGCGAAGCGCACACAACGCGTGCACTGGATGCAGCGAGTCATGATCGTCTTGACCAGCGGGCCCATATATTTGTCTTCGACGGCGCGCTTGTTCTCGTTGAAGCGGTGGAACGCGGCGCGTCCATACCCCATCGCCTGATCCTGCAGATCGCACTCGCCGCCCTGGTCGCAGATCGGGCAATCGAGCGGATGGTTGATGAGCAGGAATTCCATCACGCCTTCGCGCGCCTTGCGCACATACGGCGATTTTGTGTTGATCTTTGCGGGCGTGCCGTCCTTGTTCGGAAAGATGTCACGGACCTGCAGCGCGCACGATGCCTGCGGCTTCGGTGCGCCGACCCACTCAACGAGGCACATGCGGCAATTGCCGGCGACCGACAGGCGCTCGTGATAGCAGAAGCGCGGAATCTCGGCGCCAGCGATCTCACAAGCCTGCAACAGAGTCAGGCCGTCATCCGCCTCGATCTCCTTGCCATCGACGATGAGTTTGCGACTGGGCATCACGCGGCCCTCTGCTGCTGAATCAGTTTGCGCATGCGGGAGCTGTAGTGCTTCAGATAATCCTGCTTTGCGTAATACTCGCTTGCGAAATAGTGCTTGTGATTGGCGAGTTGCGTGAGCGCGACCTGGCGCCATTGCTGATGTGGCGCCTGCCGCATCGCGGAGTCGAGCGAATAGACGAGCCGCGCGACATACCATTCATAGCGCTCGAACTGTTTCGGATCGTCGTCGAAGGTCTTCGTGCGGAGATCGAGCTTGCCGAGTTCAGGATTGGAAAACTGCGGATTGGCCAACGCGACGTCGCATTGCGACAGGTAATGCACCGTCGCGTGATAGGTGCGGTTGCCCTGCAGCTGCGTCAGCGTCAGCGCAACCGCAATCAGCGCGCTGATCGACGCAAACCAGTCCAGAAAGGCGAGCCAGAACGTCGTCATTCGGCCGCCACCTTCAAACGCTCCGCCATGCGGCGCTCGAGTTCGGGGCGGAAATGGCGGATCAGGCCCTGGATCGGCCACGCCGCGGCATCGCCAAGCGCGCAGATCGTGTGGCCTTCGATTTCCTTGGAGACTTCCTGGAGCAGATCGATTTCCGCCGGATGGGAGTCGCCCTTCACCATGCGTGTCATCACGCGCCACATCCAGCCGGTGCCCTCACGGCACGGCGTGCACTGGCCGCAGCTCTCATGCTTGTAGAAATATGCGAGCCGCTGGATCGCCTTCACGACGTCGCACGACTTGTCCATCACGATCACGGCCGCGGTGCCGAGGCCGGACTGGACGTTCTTGAGAGAGTCGAAATCCATCAGCACATCGTCGCAGATCGACTTCGGCAGCAACGGCACCGACGCACCGCCGGGGATAACCGCGAGCAGATTGTCCCAGCCACCGCGCACGCCACCGGCATGCTTGTCGATCAGCTCGCGCAGCGGGATGCCCATCTCTTCTTCGACGTTGCACGGCTTGTTCACGTGACCAGAGATGCAAAAGACCTTTGTGCCGAAATTGTTCGGACGGCCGATGCCGGCGAACCACTCCGCACCGCGGCGCAGGATGGTCGGCGCGACCGCGATGCTCTCGACATTGTTCACTGTCGTCGGGCAACCATACAGCCCGACATTCGCCGGGAATGGCGGCTTCAGGCGCGGCTGGCCCTTCTTGCCTTCAAGGCTTTCGAGCAGCGCGGTTTCTTCGCCGCAGATATAGGCGCCTGCGCCATGCGCGACATAGAGATCGAACGGCCAGCCATGAATGTTGTTCTTGCCGATGAGATTCGCGGCATAGGCTTCATCGACCGCGCGCTGCAGCGCCTCGCGCTCACGGATGAATTCGCCGCGCACATAGATGTACGCGACGTTGGCGCGCATCGCGAAGCTCGCGATCAGGCAACCTTCGACCAGCGTATGCGGATCGTGACGCATGATATCGCGGTCTTTGCACGTGCCCGGCTCGGACTCGTCGGCATTCACGACGAGATAATGCGGACGCTCCTTCACTTCCTTCGGCATGAACGACCATTTCATGCCGGTCGGAAAGCCCGCGCCACCACGGCCACGCAGGCCGGACTTCTTCATGATGTCGATGATGGCATCGACGCCGAGATCGATGATGGCTTTTGTGCCATCCCAGTTGCCGCGCTTCTTCGCAGCTTCAAGACCGGGATCCTGAAAGCCATAGAGATTGGTAAAGATGCGGTCCTTGTCGGTGAGCATTATGTGGCCGCTCCCGGTGTCTTGCGGCTGTAACCGCCATTGTAGAGTTGCGGGTCCTTGAGCGTCAGCGCGCCGCCTTCAGGCTCAGACGTGTGACGGCCGTTGCCGGCGCCCGGCTTCGGCGTTTCGCCACGGCGGAACGCTTCAAGCAGCGCTTCCGTCTTCGGTCCGTCGAGGTCTTCGTAGAAATCCTTGCCGATCTGCAGCATCGGCGCGTTCACGCAGGCGCCGAGACATTCGACTTCCATCCACGAGAACTTGCCATCGGCGGAGACTGTGTGTTGCGTCGGCGCGATGTGCTTCTTGCACGCGGCAACAACATCGTCAGACCCACGCAGCCAGCACGGCGTCGTCGTGCAAACCTGCACGAGATGCTCGCCGACCGGCGAAAGATTGAACATCGTGTAGAAGGTCGCGACTTCGAGCACACGGATGTATGGCATCGACAGCGTCTGGGCGACGTTCTCGATCATCGGCTTGGAGACCCAGCCTTCTTGCTCCTGCCCGATCCACAGCATCGCGATGACCGCGCTCGCCTGACGGCCTTGCGGAAATTTCGCGATCCAGGTGTCGCACTGCCTCTTGTTCGCGTCGTTGAACGCGAAGCTTGCAGGTTGATGCGGTGAAAGACGGCGAAGGCTCATCGGTACAAAATGCCCCCGCGGTTCAACTGACGCACCGGATCAAAGCATTTCGGACACAGCGTCTCGACCTTGAACTGCAGCGGTGTGCGGTTCGGTTCCGAGCCGGACGCTTCCGCACGTGCCGCGCATTCGTTGCACCAGGCGCAGACATTTCCGTTGGTGTCGTGCCACTGAAAAAGGCCCCGGACGTGGTTGTCCTTCACGCTTTGCAGCAGGTGCTCGCAAACGAACACAGTCTCTCCCTCGCCGTGCTGGGAACAGGAAATCATTTTCTTGGTCATCACATACTTTCCACGGAAGCGAGAGCGAGCATCAACGGTCGACCTCGCCGAACACGATATCGAGAGAGCCGAGAATGGCCGACACGTCCGCGAGCATGTGGCCCTTCGACATGTGGTCCATCGCCGCCAGATGTACGAACGACGGTGCGCGCAACTTGCAGCGATAAGGTTTGTTCGTGCCGTCGGCGATGAGATAGACGCCGAACTCGCCCTTCGGCGCTTCGACGGCTGCATATACTTCGCCTGCGGGAACGTGAAAGCCTTCGGTGTAGAGTTTGAAGTGATGGATCAGCGCTTCCATCGAGGTCTTCATCTCGCCACGCTTCGGCGGAACAACCTTTTTATCCTGCGAACTGACCGGGCCGGACGGCATCTTCTCGATGCACTGTTTCATGATGAGCACGGACTGGCGCATCTCTTCCATGCGCATCACATAGCGGTCGTAGTTGTCGCCGTTCTTGCCGACCGGAATCTTGAAGTCGAGTTCGTTGTAGCACTCGTAGGGCTGCGCACGGCGCAGGTCCCAGGCGACACCCGTCGAACGCAGCATCACGCCGGAGAAGCCCCAGGCTTCCGCCTCGGCGCGGCTCACGACACCGATGTCGACATTGCGCTGCTTGAAGATACGGCTCTCTGTCAGAAGACCTTCGATATCGTCGAGCACTTTCGGGAACGTGAGACACCACGCATAGATATCCACGAGCAGATCGGGCGGCAGATCCTGATGCACACCGCCGGCGCGGAAGTACGCCGCATGCATGCGGCTGCCGCTGGCGCGCTCATAGAACACCATCAGCTTCTCGCGCTCTTCGAAGCCCCAGAGCGGAGGTGTGAGCGCGCCGCAGTCCATCGCCTGCGTCGTCACGTTCATCAGGTGATTGAGAACGCGGCCGATCTCGCAATAGAGGACGCGGATATACTGCCCGCGCTTCGGCACTTCGAGACCGAGAAGCCTCTCGATCGCGATCGCGAACGCGTGCTCCTGATTCATCGGCGCGACATAGTCGAGACGGTCGAAATACGGGATCGCCTGCAGATAGGTCTTGTGCTCGATCAGCTTCTCGGTGCCGCGATGAAGCAGCCCGATATGCGGATCGACGCGCGTCACGATCTCACCGTCGAGATCGAGGATCATGCGCAACACGCCATGCGCGGCCGGATGCTGCGGTCCGAAATTGACCGTCATCTTGGGATCGTCAAAGGCAACGGGCTTGTCCATTACGCCTTCTTCCCCGTGTCGCCCGACGTCGCGTTCGGCGCCATTGCTGCCTTCTCGTCACCCGGCAGAATATGCGGCGCACCTTCCCAAGGGCTCATGAAATCGAAGTCGCGGAATTCCTGGACCAGCTTCACCGGCTGATAGACGACGCGCTTCTGCTCGTCGTCATAGCGCAGTTCTACATAGCCGGTGAGCGGAAAGTCCTTGCGCAGCGGATGTCCGGAGAAGCCGTAGTCGGTGAGGATACGGCGCAAATCGGGATGATCGCTGAACGGCACGCCGTACATGTCGAACGTCTCGCGCTCGAACCAGTTCGACGCCGGATACACACCAACGGAAGACGGCACGACTTCGTCTTCGACGATCTGGACCTTTACGCGGACGCGATGGTTCTTGGTCAGAGACAGTAAGTGATAGACGACATCGAAACGCTTGGCGCGCTCCGGCCAGTCGACACCTGTGATATCGACCAGAGTCCGGAATTCGAACTGATCGCGCAATGCCGTCAGCACACGGATGATGTCCGCGGCCTGCGTATCGAGTGTCAATTCACCGACAGCAACACGCGCCTGCACATTGAGCGCAGCGGCAATCGTTTGACCGAGCTGTTCGAGAGTATCCATGTCTCAGCGCTCGATCGTTCCGGTGCGTCGGATTTTCCGCTGCAGCAGCATGATACCGTAGAGAAGCGCCTCCGCCGTCGGCGGGCAGCCGGGCACATAGATATCGACGGGCACAATGCGATCGCAGCCGCGCACGACAGCGTAGGAATAATGGTAATAGCCGCCGCCATTCGCGCAGGATCCCATCGAGATCACGTAACGCGGCTCCGGCATCTGGTCGTAGACCTTGCGCAGCGCGGGCGCCATTTTGTTGGTCAGCGTTCCGGCCACGATCATCACATCCGATTGCCGCGGAGAGGCGCGCGGCGCGACTCCGAAGCGCTCGAGATCGTAGCGCGGCATCGACACCTGCATCATCTCGACCGCGCAGCACGCAAGACCGAACGTCATCCAGTGCAGCGAACCGGTGCGCGCCCAATTGATAAGCGAATCCGCGCTGGCGGTCAGAAAGCCCTTGTCGGAGAGCTCCGTCTGCATCGCCTTGAAATAGGGATCGTTGTCGGACACCGAGGCGGCGGCGCCTTCGACACCCGCACGTCCTGCCTGCCCTGCCGGGATCACTCCCATTCGAGTGCTCCCTTCTTCCATTCGTAGACGAAGCCAACTGTCAGAACGCCCAGGAACACGACCATCGACCAGAACCCGAACACGCCGATCTTCCCGAGTGTGACCGCCCATGGGAACAAAAACGCGACCTCAAGGTCGAAAATGATGAACAGGATCGAGACCAGATAGAAGCGCACGTCGAACTTCATGCGCGCGTCGCCGAACGCGTTGAACCCGCATTCATAGGCGGAAAGCTTCTCGGGATCGGGCTTGGACGGTGCAATAACGAACGGAATGACCAGAAGCGCCGTAGCGATCACGCCCGCGATTCCGATGAAAATCAGGATCGGCAGATATTCCAGAAGGAGTGCGTCCATCGCCTAGTCCCTGCCGCTGGCCCAAACCGGCCATTTCGCAGGTGCAAAAAGTACCGATGCACCCCGAAAGCCACGCGGGGTTTAGAGCAAGATTCGCCGCAGGAAAACAGGATTCTTTCCCGAACATTGCGAACAATTCGCAGATGGAAATGCGCGACAAAAGTGGGGGAATTTGAGGTGCAAAAATCGGCGAAGGATGGGCTTGCCGAGCCGTAGCTCGCGGCACCCGGTCCGCCTTCGCCCTTTGAGTTACGGCGTGACAGCCTTATCTCGCTTCGCGAGCGAAGGCTGGCGGGAGCGACGGGGCTCGAACCCGCGACCTACGGCGTGACAGGCCGTCACTCTAACCAACTGAGCTACGCCCCCGCGGGCGCTCGCGAAGCGTACCTCGCGAAGGACGGTCGATGTACGGCCCACCCCTTGGCCTGTCAAGGCGCGATTGCGTTAGTTTCCACCCTCGGAACCGCTATGGCGGTGGCCTTGGTGCTGTTCCGGCTGAACCTGGTCCTGATCGTCGTCCGACGGCTTCTTGTGACCGCGGTAGGCTTGCAATTCCTTTGGCGTCAATTGCCCGTCGCCATCGCGATCGATGTCGGCGAACAACGAACGCGCAGTTCCCGCAAATTCGTTGAAATCGATGATGCCGTCTTGGTTCCAGTCCACGATGGTCGAGGCGGTCGACTTGTCCGCATCCCAACGCTGCGCGTTGACCACACCAGCTTCATCGGAATTCAGGTGGCCATCGTGATTGGTGTCGGCCGCATCGAACTCCTGCTTTAGGCCAGCCTCCATTTCGGCGCGCGTGATCGTGCCGTCCTGGTTGGCATCGTACTTGGTGAGCAGATTGATCGTCGGATGGAATTCCGTATCAGTCTCGCGCGGACCCCGGTCGCGGCGATCGGCGCACCCCGAAAGAACGAGTGTCAGGCCCAGAATGGCGGGGAAAATCGCTTTCACCCCCCCACTCCGCCATCTGAGCCACGCGCCGTCAATGTATGACCCGGACGGATTGCAAATCGTTCATGGGTTTAATCCTGCAGGTGGTTCCATGGAAACGGAGGAATACGCCCGCTAGAATCCGTACCGGGACTCGGGGAAATCGACATGGCACAGGATTCAAACGCGCGGCGCGGCATACCGATCATCGGGCCATTTCTCAGCCGACCGTTTCTTCTCACCGCCATTGTGCTCGGCGTCGCGCTCTATTTCACATCCGCGCCATGGGCGACCAGCCAGATCACGCGCGTGCTCATCGGATGGAACGGTGGCGTCGTGATTTTCCTCCTCATGTTGTTCTTCCTGTTCATGCGCAACACCGACGTCGCCACGATAAAACGGCGCGCCATCACACACGATGAAGGTGGCCGCTTCATTCTTGTTCTGACGATTCTCGCGTCTATGGCCAGCGTCGGCGCATTGGTCGCCGAGCTGTCGCTCGCCAAGGATCATCCCGGCCAGGATTGGCGCGTGGGTCTCGCGGCCGCGACGGTCATCCTGTCTTGGCTATTCGTGCAAATCGTGTTCGCGATGCACTACGCGCATCTCTATTATCTCGAAGAGGAAGAAGGCCTGCCCAAGGGCGGCCTCGAATTCGGGCAATGTGGCGAGCCCGACTATTGGGACTTCTTCCACTTCTCCATCGTTATGGGCGCGACCTCGCAAACCGCCGACATCACGTTCACGTCGAAGGAGATGCGCCGCGTCGGCACACTTCACACGCTAGTGGCGTTCGGATTCAACACCGCGATCCTGGCGACGATGATCAATCTCGCGGCTAACTTCATTTGAGGACGAATACGCTGTATTCTTGTGCGGATGCTACGCAACTTCCTCCGCTCTCACCTTGCCACGGCACTCGTTTTCGCCGCCAACGCATGTCATGGCGCGGATGCGCAAACGCCTACGCAGCATATTGATGGGCCGGGCTGGTCGTATTTCCGGCTCGGCAATCCGAATGACATTCAAACGCCGACCAGACCCGGAATCGTTTTCGAGGGCGGCGGCAAGGACGTGAACGACGCCTACAAATGGATGTGCAAGCGCAGTGGCAATGGTGATTTTCTGGTGATCCGCGCAACGGGGACCGATACCTACAATCCATATATCCGGCGGCTCTGCCCGGCGATCAACTCCGCGTCCACGCTGATCATCACGAGCAAGCGCGGCGCCGGCGACCCTTTCGTTCGAAAGACCATGATGAACGCGGAGGCGCTGTTCATCGCGGGCGGCGACCAGTCCGACTATGTGAAGTTCTGGCAAGCGACGCCGGTGAACCATGTGATCGATCATCTGGCGCGAAACGGCGTGCCCGTCGGCGGAACCAGCGCTGGCAATGCGATCCTGGCGCAGTTCGCTTTTTCAGCGCTGAAAGGCTCGGTGACATCTCACCAAGCGCTCTCCGATCCATTCGGTCCCCATGTCACCATTGATAACGGTTTTCTGCGGTTCAGCCCGTTGCTTACGAGCAGGATCACCGACGATCACTTCGTCACGCGCAACCGCATGGGCCGCCTTGTCGTGTTTCTGGCGCGCATCGCGCTGCAAGGTGGCGCACGCCGCCCCCGTGCAATCGCGACGGACGAAAATGCGGCGTTTCTTGTGGATCCAACCGGTAAGGGTCGGATTGTCGGCAAAGGCGCCGCGTATTTCGTGAGCACGCCGGGCAAGCCCGAGGTTTGCCAACCCGGCACGCCCCTGACGTTCAAGAATTTGCAGGCCTACAGGATCACTGAAGGCGGCACGTTCAATATCCGAACATGGACCGGAACAGGCGGAACGGCGTACGCAATTTCGGCGACCAATGGCGCGATGAGTTCCAGCCAGGCGGGTGGTTCGCTTTATTGACGCCGAGTGCGACGCGCCTCAATCCAGGCCCACCTGGCCTTTCATCGCATCGAAGATCTTGTTGCTGTCGTAGCCGATACCGGTCTTGAACACGATCGGCATCGTGTCGATTGCGGCAGCGTTCTTTGTCGGATCGCCCTCGACCAGCGAAATGTCCGCGCGTTTGCCCTTCTCCAGTGAACCGACATCCTTGTCGCGGCCCATGTAGCGCGCGCCGTTGAGTGTCGAAATTTTCAGTGCTTCGGGAAAGCTGAAACCCGCCTCGACCAGCAACTCGACTTCGCGCTTGCCGGAGAAGCCGGGGATAACACCGCCATATCCTGTGGGATCGGTGCCTGCGAGCAAAGTGCCGCCCTTCTCCGCGAACATCTTTTCCATCTTCATCAGTTTCGGAAAGATCGTCACATAGGGCTTCATGGTCGGGATGTTGGCCGTATTGCCCCAAACCTTTTCGTATTGCTCCCGAAGCTGCGGGAGGAGCATCGATAGCGCGCGCTCCGGCGCCTTGGGCCGGCCGGGCGTGAACGTCTCCATCACGGTGAGCGTGGAGGTCAGCGCGACATGCTTCTGGATCAGATAATCCATCAGCGCCGCCACCTCCCCGCTGTTCTCGTCAAGCGATGCCAGCGCCTGCTGGGAACCCTTCGGGCATTCGTCGGGCTTTTTGTCCTTGAAGAAGTCCGTCATCACCCCGAAGCCATGCTCAAGATTGTCGATGCCCGCATCGGCCGCCTCGCGATAGGTGACGGAGCACAAATGCCCCGTGAGCTTTTGGCCGTGCGCGTGCGCAGCTTCGACGGCGGCCTTCAATTCGTCGCGCGTGACGTTGATGTAGGCCTTGAACGAGGTTGCGCCGTCGTCCGCCCAGAAGTTAACCATCTTCGTAGCGTCCGCGGCGCCTTGGAGATTGTGCATCTGCAGGAACGGATTGGCCTCGCCGTTCAGATAAGGTCCGGTCGCATCGAGATCGGGGCCTATGGCAGTACCGTTGGCGATATCGCGCGCAAGATTGATGTCGGCATAGGGCGAGAGCGAACCGCCTGTACGCGCTGTCGTCGTACCGCCGGCGAGATAAAGCCGCGGGAATGTGTACGGCATCGATCCGTAGATGCGCGTCCCCGTCGGATAGAACATATGCTCATGCATCATCACGAAACCGGGCAGCAGCGTCTTGCCCTGCGCATCGATCACCGTCGCGCCCTTCGGCACCGCAACATGCGCGCCCATCGCCGCGATGCGGCCGTCCTTCACGATCAATGTCTGGTCATATTTTGCTGCCGCACCGGTGCCATCCACGATCTCGGCATGGGTGAACGCGATAACCGGCTGATTGTAGGCGATGAACTTCGCGTCGTCGGATTGCGCCATCGGCGACGGCGCGGCCATGTCGTCCATGTCCTGCGCGAACGCGACGCTCGCCGCGACCATCGCCGTGGTCACCATCAAAATCGCGATCCAACGCATCAGCCCCTCCGAAGTTGGCTGGAGCCTGCCGTGGTGGAGAGGGCGGTGCAATGCGGGTGGAGGTGACGGTCAAAATTGTTCTGACGTGAAGGCTGGCTTGCCAGGCGTAGCGACGCGGCACCAGCCCGGGCTTCGCCCTTCGGGCTACGCCGGGCAGTCTTCGCTCCGCTTCGCGAAGACTGGTGGGCGGTGACGGGCTCGAACCGCCGACCCTATCGGTGTAAACGATATGCTCTACCAACTGAGCTAACCGCCCCTGCGGGAGCGGCTTATAGAGCGCCTTGGCGAGCGGCTCAATCCGAGCCGATGACGAACCGGTTGCCTTCGGAATCCTTCATGATCGCGAAGGTTCCCCAGGGCTGCTTCTGCGGCGGCGCCTCGAATTCGACTCCGCGTTCGCTGAGCTGGCGCCAGGTCGCCTCGACGTCGTCGCATGCGAGCGAGCAGTTCATGCGCGTGCCGATGCGCCCTTCCTCGCCGTCCATCGTGAACAGGACCACGCGGGTCTCGGCCTTGCCGATGCGCAGCTCGATCCAGCGCTTGCCCGGCCCCATCTCCTGGTTGGTCGCGATCTTGAAGCCGAGCTTCTCGGTATAGAATTTGAGCGCACGGTCCTGATCCTGAACCGGGATGCTCATAAATTTCAGATGGGTGATCATGACGGCCTCCGTGAATGCGCAATTGCTAGAAGCCGCCCCTTGCGCGCTCAAGCATCCCAATGCCTACTATAGCAATGGTTCGCAGAGCGCCGCTGGACGACTATGTCGTGGAGACCTTGCTGCCTGACCTGATCGGGCACGACCGGTCGCCCTCGTCCTTCATTGTCTATGTGAAGCTGTGGAACGACGCCGGCGGACCGGAGCGGCGGATTCAGGTGAGCCTATCCACGCTCGCGGTAGAGACCGGATTGTCGAAATCGTCCGTGCAGGCCGCGCTGCGCCGGTTGCGCAAGCGCGGCTATCTGAGCACGAAGCGCGCCTCTGCCACCGCGGTGCCCGTGCACACGGTGAACGCGCCCTGGCGGCGGTAACTAGTTCAACGCGTCTTTGAGTTGCTTGCCGGCGCGGAAGCGCGGCTGCTTCGACGGCTTGATGGTGATCTCTTCGCCGGTCTGGGGATTGCGCCCCTTACCGCCCGCGCGCGCCGCGACGGCGAATACGCCGAATCCTGTCAGACGAACTTCATCGCCCGCCTTCAGCGTGGCTTCGATGATGTTGAACACACCGTCCACGGCTTTCGCCGCGTCATTCTTGGCCAATCCCGTGGTGTCGGCCAGTTTCTGGATCAGATCGTTCTTGTTCATATGCGTTCTCCTGTTGCGCCGGACGCCTGACAATTCACGCGGGACGATTCGCCCTCTAATGAACGGACTTTAGGGCTTGGTCGTTGCACCCCCAAGCGAAAAACCGAGGGAATCACTGGAATTTTCATAGAAAAAGGGCCCGAATCGCAAACGATCCGGGCCCAATGTTGTCACTGCAATGCAGCAATCAGTGCGTCACAACCGCATCGCTGTCACTTGCGGCCAGCGCCGCCGCCGGAACAACCTCCTCAGGTTCGATCCAGTCGATGGGTTCCGGCTGGCGCACCAGCGCCACCTTCAGCACTTCGCCGATGGTCTTCACCGGGATGATGGTCATGCCCGATTTTACGTTGTCGGGGATTTCCGCGAGATCCTTCTCGTTCTCATCGGGGATGAGGACGGTCTTGATCCCGGCGCGCAGCGCGGCCAGCAGCTTTTCCTTCAAGCCGCCGATCGGAAGCACGCGTCCACGCAGCGTCACCTCGCCCGTCATCGCCACATCGCGGCGCACCGGAATGCCGGTGATGACGGAGATGATCGCGGTCGCCATCGCGGCACCGGCCGACGGACCATCCTTGGGCGTCGCACCTTCTGGCACGTGCACATGGATGTCGATCTTGTCGAAGGTCGGCGGCTTGATGCCGAAGCTGGTAGCCTTGGAGCGCACGTAAGAGCGTGCCGCGTCGATCGACTCCTTCATCACATCGCCGAGCTTGCCGGTCGTCTGCATGCGGCCCTTGCCGGGCAGCATGACGGACTCGATCTGCAAGGTCTCACCGCCGACTTCGGTCCATGCCAGACCCGTGACAACGCCAACCTGATCCTCGCCCTCAATCTCGCCGAAGCGGAATTTGCGAACGCCGGCATAGGTGCCGAGGTTCTCGGACGTGACTTCGATCGTCGCCGCCTTGCCCGAGACGATCTCCTTCACCGCTTTGCGGGTCAGGTTCGCGATCTCGCGCTCGAGGTTACGCACGCCAGCTTCGCGCGAATAGTAGCGGATCAGATCGCGGATCGCGCCATCGGTGATCTTCCACTCTTCGTCCTTCAGCCCGTGCGCCTTCTTCTCTTTGTCGATCAGATGGCGCTTGGCGATCTCGACCTTTTCATCCTCGGTGTAGCCAGGGATGCGGATGATCTCCATGCGGTCCATCAGCGGGCCAGGCATGTTGAGCGTGTTGGCCGTGGTGATGAACATCACGTCCGACAGATCGAAATCGACCTCGAGATAGTGATCGTTGAAGGTGTGGTTCTGCTCCGGGTCGAGCACCTCAAGCAACGCGCTTGAAGGATCGCCACGATAGTCAGCGCCCAGCTTGTCGATCTCGTCGAACAGGAACAGCGGGTTCGCCGTCTTCGCCTTCTTCATCGACTGGATGACCTTGCCGGGCATCGAGCCGATATAGGTGCGCCGGTGACCGCGGATTTCCGCTTCATCGCGCACGCCGCCGAGCGACATGCGAACATACTCGCGGCCCGTGGCCTTTGCGATCGATTTGGCGAGCGAGGTCTTGCCGACGCCCGGAGGCCCGACGAGACACAGGATCGGTCCCTTCATCTTGCCGGCGCGCTGCTGCACCGCGAGATATTCGAGGATGCGTTCCTTGACCTTCTCGAGTCCGAAATGGTCGTCGTGCAGAACCTCTTCGGCCGCCGCGATATCCTTCTTGACCTTCGACTTCTTGCCCCACGGGAGCGAGAGCATCCAGTCGAGATAGTTGCGCACGACGGTCGCTTCGGCCGACATCGGCGACATGGAGCGAAGCTTCTTCACTTCGGCCATCGCCTTTTCGCGGGCTTCTTTCGACAGCTTGGTTTTGCGAATGCGCGTTTCGATCTCGGCGAGTTCGTCGCGGCCTTCCTCGCCGTCGCCGAGCTCCTTCTGGATCGCCTTGAGCTGTTCGTTCAAATAGTACTCGCGCTGCGTCTTCTCCATCTGGCGCTTCACGCGCGAGCGGATCTTGCGCTCGACCTGCAGGACGCCGATTTCGGCTTCGATCAGCGAGAGAACCTTCTCCAAACGCTCGGCCGTGTTCAGTGTCTCAAGCAACGCCTGACGGTCGGAGATCTTCACCGACAAATGCGAGGCCACGATGTCGGCCAGCTTCGCCGGCTCGTCGATCTGTGCGACCGACGCCAGCGTCTCGGCCGGGATCTTCTTGTTGAGCTTGATGTACTGCTCGAAGTTCGTCTTGACCGTGCGGATCAGCGCCTCGGTCTCTTTCGTCTCGCCGACGTTCTCCGGAATGCGCTCGATGGTCGCCTGGAAAAAATCGGTGCGCGGCAGGAAGTCCGTGACCTTCGCGCGCGACTTGCCCTCGACGAGGACGCGCACGGTCTGATCGGGCAGCTTCAACAGCTGCAGCACGGTCGCCAGCGTGCCGATGGTGTGCAGGCCGTCGGTCGAGGGATCGTCGTCGGACGCGTTCTTCTGCGTCAGCAGAAGTATCTGCTTCTCCTCGTTCATCACCTCTTCGAGGGCACGCACGGATTTTTCGCGGCCGACAAACAGCGGCACGATCATGTGCGGGAAAACAACGATGTCACGCAACGGCAGCACCGACGCGACATTGCCGCCGGCTTCGCCTTTGGGGGTACTCACAACGGAATCCGTCATAACTTTTGCTCCTGACCGGCCGTCCCAACGAACCGGCTATAAAAGGCACTGTACCCCGTATGGGCGTACAAAACCTTGATTTAAGTCGCCCAGTTGGGCCGACTCTGTATGAACAAAATGGGGCCGGGTGTTAACGGTTTCAAGGCGTACATGGCCACCCGGCCAATTCCGCCGGGCGCTGGCGCCCATAAGCCACGAGGAACTTGAACCGGCGTCAGCTTGCCGTTTTCTGCGCCGCTTCGCCCTTGTCCGAATAGGTGTAGAGCGGACGAGCGCGGCCATCGACCACGTCCGCCGTAATCACCACCTCCTGCACGCCGTTGAGCGTGGGGAGTTCGAACATGGTCTCGAGCAGGATGTTTTCCATGATCGAGCGAAGGCCGCGGGCGCCTGTGCGCCGTGCGATGGCGCGCTTGGCGATGGAGTGCAGCGCTTCGTCCTGGAAGCGCAGCTTGACGTTCTCCATCTCGAACATGCGCTGATACTGTTTCGCCAGCGCATTCTTCGGACGCGTCAGGATTTCGATCAGCGCCTGCTCCTGGAGATCGCCCAAGGTGGCGAGCACCGGCAGACGGCCGATGAATTCCGGGATCAAGCCGAACTTGAGCAGATCTTCAGGTTCGACATCGCGAAGGATGTCGCCCGTGCCGCGCTCGTCAGGACCGCGCACCGTGGCGCCGAAGCCCATCGAAGTGCCTTGCGTACGCCCGGAGATGATCTTGTCGAGACCGGCGAACGCGCCGCCGACGATGAAGAGAATGTTGGTCGTGTCGACCTGCAGGAATTCCTGCTGCGGATGCTTGCGCCCGCCCTGCGGCGGAACGGAAGCGACCGTGCCTTCCATGATCTTGAGAAGCGCCTGCTGCACGCCCTCGCCCGACACGTCGCGCGTGATCGACGGGTTGTCGGATTTACGGCTGATCTTGTCGACCTCGTCGATGTAGACGATGCCGCGCTGCGCGCGCTCGACATTGTAGTCGGCCGCCTGCAGCAGCTTGAGGATGATGTTCTCGACGTCCTCGCCGACATAGCCGGCCTCGGTCAGCGTCGTGGCGTCCGCCATCGTGAACGGCACATCGAGGATGCGGGCGAGCGTCTGCGCGAGCAGCGTCTTGCCGCAGCCGGTCGGGCCGATCAGCATGATGTTTGATTTCGCGAGCTCGACGTCCTGGTTCTTGGCGCTCGCATTGATGCGCTTGTAGTGGTTGTGGACAGCGACCGAGAGCACCTTCTTGGCGTGCCCCTGGCCGACGACGTAATCGTCCAGAACCTTGAAGATTTCCTGCGGGCTCGGAACACCTTCCTTCGACTTCATGAAGGAGGTTTTGTTCTCTTCCCGGATGATTTCCATGCACAGTTCGACGCATTCATCGCAGATGAATACCGTCGGACCCGCAATCAGCTTGCGAACCTCATGCTGGCTTTTGCCGCAAAAGGAGCAATAGAGCGTGTTCTTCGACTCGCCGCCGCCCGCCTTACTCATAGGCTTTCTCCGGGCATCACCCGTCCCTTAAACACCGCGTTGACCCAACTATTTCTGGCGTTGCACGAACCACGCCAGCCAAATCGGTTCGTCCGATTCATTCGACCACGTTAACCGAGGGCGGATCAAGATTTGTTTAATCCGCTGATTTCCGGCCATTTTCGAGTTCCCGTCGGGCTTTTCTATGGCCGGGAATCGCCAGGTTCCGCACGGCGTTCCATAACGGTATCGATTAACCCAAAGGCTTTTGCCTCTTCGGCGGTCATGTATGTATCCCGATCTAGCGCTTTTTCAACCACCTCGATCGGCTGTCCCGTGTGCTTCGCGTAGATCTCATTGAGGCGCCTTTTCAACTTCACGATCTCCTGCGCATGGCGGGCGATGTCCGCAGCCTGGCCGTAATAGGATGCTGAAGGCTGATGCACGAGGATGCGAGAATTGGGGAGGCAATAGCGTTCGCCCTTCTTGCCGGCCATCAGAAGTAACGACGCGGCCGATGCCGCCTGACCGACGCAGTAGGTCTGCACCGCGGGGCGGATGTACTGCATCGTGTCGTAGATCGCGAGCCCCGCCGTGACAATGCCGCCGGGCGAGTTGATGTACATCGAAATCTCTTTCTTCGGATTCTCGGCTTCGAGAAACAGAAGCTGCGCGGTGATAAGGCTCGCGCCGTAGTCCTCGATCGGACCGGTCACGAACAGCACACGTTCCTTCAACAGCCGCGAGTAGATGTCATAGGCGCGCTCGCCACGGGCGGTCTGTTCGACCACCATCGGCACCAAAGTATTCATATAGACGTTGCGCGGATCTGACATGGTATTCCCTGATTCGATGTAATTGAGCCTAGGGCGCAAAGGCGCGCTGTCAACGCACATATATAGGCGCTGATTCCGGTTAATACGACCTTGCCATAAGCAGGGTTATTAACACGCTGCCTGAACGATGCGCGCTAACTTATGCGCTCTTCAGCTTTTCCGCCGCTTCGTCCGGATCCATGAACAGCGTCTCGCGGTCCACCTTCCTGTCGGTGACATCGGCAAGTTCCGCGATGAAGTCCACGACCTTGTCTTCGAAGATCGGCGCGCGGATTTCGGCAAGCGCCTGCTGGTTCTTCATATAGAACTCGAACACCTGCTGTTCCTGCCCCGGGAACTGACGCGCGCGCTGCGCGACGGCGCGCTGCAGCTCGTCATTGGCGACCGTCAGACCGTTCTGCTCACCGATGCGCGCGAGCACAAGACCCAGGCGGATACGGCGCTCGGCGATGTCGTGATATTCCTTCTTGAGTTCGTCTTCGCTCTTGCCCTCGTCGGCAGCGGTTTTGCCTTCGCGCTTGAGTTCGGTCTCGACGGCATTCCAGATGCCGTTGAACTCACTTTCGACCATCGCCGGCGGCAATTCGAATGAGTGCGATGTATCGAGCGCATCGAGAATGCGGCGCTTGAGGTGCACGCGGGTCGCCCGCGTGAAATCGGTCTTCACCTGATCGCGGACGCGCTCCCTGAGTTCACCGATAGTCTGCAGGCCCATACGCTTGGCCAACTCGTCATCGGCCTTCGCTTCTTCCGGCGCTTTCACCTCTTTCACCGTGACGACGAACAACGCGTCTTTGCCGGCGAGCTTCGGCTCGCCGTACTCTTCCGGGAACTTCACGTTCACGTCGCGCTTCTCGCCGGCCTTCGCGCCGATCAGCTGCTCTTCAAATCCGGGAATGAACTGACCGGAGCCGAGCTGCAGAGAGAAATTGTCCGCTGTGCCGCCGGCGAACTCGACACCGTCCACGCTGCCGACGAAATCGATCACAACCTGATCGTCAAGTTCCGCACCGGCATCGGCGGCACGCGAAGTATAAGCGCGTGATTGCCCCGCAAGAAGTTTCAGCGCCTCATCGACATCGGCATCGGTGACGTCCGCCGACAGGCGTTCGACTTTCAACTTCGAGACATCCGTCAGATCGAAGTCGGGCATCAAGTCGACTTTGACCATAAATTCGAGATCGGCCTTGCCGTCGATCACTTGCTCGAGCTCACCAACCGGTTCGACCTGCGGCGCGAAAGCGGGCTTCAGCGAGTTATCGGAGATCGCCTTGGCGCTGCCGTCGTTGACGACCTGCTCGACGACTTCGCCCATCATGGACTTGCCGAACTGCTTCTTCAGAAACGAGACCGGCGCCTTGCCCGGGCGAAAACCCTTGAGATGCATCTTGGGCTTCATCTCTTCGAGGCGCGCAGTGACCTTCGCGTCGAGGTCGCCCATCGGGACGACGATCTTGTATTCGCGGTGCAATCCTTCGGAAACGGTCTCTGTGATCTGCATGTCCAGTGTCCTTAAAATCTTTTCCAAATCAGCGACTTGCTAGGGCTCAGCGAAAGCAAACCCTGTTAGACAATGCTTTGGGAGGGCGCCCCTATAACAGGCGTTTTGGGGGGTGACTAGGGGTTTGGCCGGAATTGGTAATCTGCGGGTCATGGCCGTTGCGACGGCTCAAAAAAGAGCCCCCGGCGCGGAAGCCGGGGGCCAGGGATCAGGATTAGTGGATGTCAGCTATTTGAGAATCTGGGTCAGTGCCTTGCCGTCCACGGTCGGCGCCGGGGTGACACCCAGGATCGCCTCGATGGTCGGCGCGACATCGACGTTGTGCATCTGCTTCACGATGACGTTGTGTTTGATGTTCGGACCGGCGGCATAGAAGCTCGCGCTCATGTTCGGACCGTCCGATTTGTGGCCGTGCGCACCATAGAAGTTTGGCGCGGACAGAACCGTCGTTGCCGAGTCGTAAGCCGGATCGCCCGACCGCGCGACGCCGGGGCTTTGCGTGCCGTCGAAGTTGTAGCCTTCCGCCATCACAGCGAAGACGTCGCCGGAGTCCTGACCAACCGTTTCGCTGGTGCAGAATCCGGGTTGACCGCAATCGGACGGACGCGCGATCACCTGCGTGAAGACGTGCTTCCGGTTGAGCGAATAGTTGAAGTTGGAGTTAGGGTCGCTGAACGTGGTGAAGTAGTCGGACACCGCGGTCACGAGCTGCTGATACAACGTCGCGTCCACGGTGCCGCCGGATTCACGGCCCGTCAGGTTGATGTACACGTTGGCGTCCGGGCCGCTGGTCTTGATCGAGATCGCCGTGTTGATCAGACCCGTATCGAAGCCCTTCGCGATCAGCGCGGCCTTGAGAAGATTGGTCGCGTTCACCGAGGTGTGGAACGGCGCGAACCCGTGATCCGACACGACCATGATGTTGCTGAGCGGCGTGCCGTCGACCTTGGTGCCCACCTTTCTGATGATCGTGTCCACGGCCTCGTTCGCGACATTATAGGCTTCGCGGACGTGAAGATCGTAGCGACGGACCTTGTACCTGTCCTGATGCGAACCGATTGTCGTCGGATCGGTCGGGCTCGTCGCCTGACGTGGATCGGTGAGCAGGAACTGATGGCTCGAACCATCGGGCTCCTCGAAGTAGATCATGATCAGATCGGCATCGGGATGCTGCTCGACCGCGCGCAGCGCCAGACGTGTCTGATAGTTGATGAACGTCTTCACCTGATCGTCGAACATGGCTTCCAGTTCGACATCGGGGAATGTCGAGAAGCCGGCCGAGATGCGCTCCGGAATGCGGAAATCGTCCTGCGGACGCCAGAAGCCGACATGGTCGTTGATATCGTCGACGTCGTTGAGCACTGCGGTATTGCGCGGGATGAAGTTCGAGCCGTAACGCGCGAAGCGGACCGTCGAAAGGTCGGGCGCCATGTTGCTGACGAAGAACGCGGCGCCGACAACGTCGCCGCTGCCCTCGTAGAAGAACGGCGCGGAATGACCGACTGTCGTGTAGGCGGGACCGGTGGAGGGACGGCGGAACGCACCGGCCGTGATCCCCTGCTCCACAGAGAAGAACACCAGTGTGTCGTAATTTGTCAGGCCGTCATCGGTCGTGTCGATTGCGGCGGCCTTCATCGTGTACTGCAGCGTGCGGCCGGAGCCATTGGTCGTGCCGCAGCTGGACGCCGTATTCGGTGCGCAGAACACGGTTTCGATCGGCGACGTCGTGACCTGTACCGGGCTGAACGACGGATGACCGGCGGTGTTAAGGGCGTTCTGAATAGTCGTATCGGTTGCGAATGCAGACGCCGCGAGGGCGAAGCCCTGTGCGCTCAAACCGCCGAAGCCGCCAAACGGAACGGTGAAGTTCACAACACGTGTTGGATTGGCGTGCTGAACGGCGGTCCCATTGACGCTGATCTCGGCGCCGTCGGCGCCGGCCCAGGTCGCCGCGTCGACGATCTTGTTGGCGTCGCGCAGCGTTTCCCATAGCGGCACGGCGGTCGGATTGTTCGTCGGGCCAAGCGGGCTGATCGTGTAACCTCCAATCGGCGCCGCAAAGCCGCTGATCGAGGATGTGATTGTGCCGGCAACCGGCGAGAACGTGTTTGAGGGAATGTCGTTGTGCACGGCAGTCGAACCCGTCGCGATGGCAATGTGCGACACGGCGGTCAGCGACGGCGTTGCAGTGATGTTCTGGGCCGCATGCGAACCGACGGCGCGCAGCAGGCCGATGCCCTTAAGACCGGGGTCGATGTACTTGTCGACAAAGCGCGGAGTCGCACCATCGAGCGAAATCAGGATCACCTTCGGATGCGGACCGTTCACCGGAAGCGTCTTGGCAATCTTGCCGAAATCTTCCGCTTGCGCGGCGAATGCTGCGCATATGAGCGCCGTCGCCGTCATCAGGAATTTTCTGAACACGTTCTGCATATTGTCCTCTGTGTTTGTGTAGGGGGCACAAAGCGACCGTCGTTAATGTCCGTTATTTCACGATGACGCTTCGATTGAACAATCGTGAATTTGACGCAACGGATTTTGCGCAGCGCGCGATCGCGCGCGTGTGACGCTGTAAAGTTCCCCACCGCCACAAAAATTTATCGCGCCGATAATAAAGCGCATAAGAATGAAAAGTTTGCAGGAGTGGGCGTTTGCATTGGTTGGCGCGGGCCAAGACTGGCTTGCCAGGCGAAGCGACGCGGAGTGAAGCCCGGGCTTCGCTCCGCTCCGCTCCGCTTCGCGTCGCGAAGACTGGTGCGGGCGAAGGGACTTGAACCCCCACGACTTTCGTCGCTGGAACCTAAATCCAGTGCGTCTACCAGTTCCGCCACGCCCGCTTTTGGATCAATCCCGCGGCAAATCCGCTCTCCGGCTGCCCCTGGAACGGCGCCCCTATAACAGGGGTTTTCGGGGGTGGCTAGAGGATTGGCTGACTTTGGGCAATCCGGCCGTCAGGTTAGCGCGCGCGGGAGACTAGAAGGATGGCACATCTTTGAAGAACAGGGCCACGTCCCAGAACCGTTCGAATTTTCGTCCAACCTCCGGCTGGATGCCGACCAGCCGGAAACCCATGGCTTCGTGCAACCGGACCGAGGCCGCGTTCGGCAATGTCGCGCCGGCAAAGATGCGGTGAATATCTTCGTTCGCGATCGCATCAAAAAGCGTTTCGTACAGCGCGCGCCCAAGTCCATGGCCGGTGGAATCGGATGATAAATAGATGCTGGTCTCAATCGTCGTGTCATAGGCGGCGCGTTCCTTGAACCGGGACGATGAAGCCCACCCGACGACCACACCGCTCTTCACAGCGACAAAGCACTGATACTTTCCCGAATGTGCGAACTGGCTGAACCATTCCCGGCGCTGTTCGAGCGTGCGTGGCTCGATGTCGAACGTGATGGCCGTGTTCAGGATGTAGTGATTGTAGATCTCGAGCAGCGCCGGGAGATCACTCTGCTCTGCGCGGCGTATCGTGATGTCGCTCACTGAACCGATCCTCCAAGCCTTGCAGACCGCGCAAGACCACCGGCATCATTTCCGGCAGATCCTCCGCGATCAATCCTGGGCCAAACCGGAACGCGGCCTCTCCGTGAAGCCATGCGGCGGCGGCGGCGGCTCTGTGCGAATCGAGTCCCTGCGCCATCAGGCCGCCGATGAACCCGGCGAGTACGTCCCCCGAACCGGCGGTCGCCAGTATCGGCGGTGCAAGGGTGTTGACGGTGGCAAGGCCGTCCGCCGATGCGATTACCGTGTCAGGCCCTTTGAGCAGAACCGTGCATTTTGCCATTGCCGCCGCGCTACGCGCAGCTTCAACCTTGTTCTGAGAACTGCCAAGCATACCTTTGAACAATCTCTCAAATTCGCCATTGTGCGGTGTCAGAACACAGGGCTCGCGCAGGAACCGGAACAATGCCGCAGGATCGTCCTTGAACGATGTCAGCGCGTCGGCATCGAGCACGACCGCTGCCTTGGTGGCCAATACCGCAGCAACCAGTTCCTGCGTCTTGCGGCCAACCCCGCAGCCCGGCCCGATCACGACGGCGTTCAATCGGCTATCCGAAAGCAGATCGCTCAACCCCGCGGCGCCGGAAAATGGCTTGACCATGATGGCTATGAGCGCAGCGGCGTTGACTGACACCGCGTCAGGCGGACTCGCAACACTTACCAGCCCTGCTCCTACGCGCAGCGCGCCGCGCGCTGCCAGACGCGCAGCGCCCGTCGCTAGCGCCGGACCGCTCACCACCACGCAATGACCGCGCGCATATTTGTGGCTGTCGACCTTTGGCCAGGGGAAGTCCCAACGATCCAGACCGTTCTCAAATAAAGCCGGCTTGATCGCTTCGATTGCGGCTTCGGGTATTCCGACACCGGCGACGACAACCTCGCCGCATAGCGTGCGCCCCGGCATCAACACGTGAGCCGGCTTTTTGCGGAAGAACGTGATCGTCAGCGCAGCGTGCACAGCGACACCATCAAGCGGCTTGGCTGTATCGCCGTGCAGCCCGCTCGGGACATCGATCGCGACAACACGTTTGGGGTCGCAGGTCTGCGCAAACTTCCGTGCGGCCCCTTCAAGCGACCGCGCCAGCCCGGCGCCGAACAGCGCATCGACATAAAGTTCAGCATCGCGCCCGGACGCCAACCCAACAACCTCGCCCGTCCACTGCTTCGCCATCTCTGCGGCATCGCCCTTCAGCGACGCAACATCGACGAGGCTTTCCACCCAGACATCCCAGCCGCGCTCTTTGAGCAGGCGCGCGACGACGTACCCGTCGCCGCCATTGTTGCCGGGTCCGCAAAGCACAGCCACCGGACGCGATGTCCAGCGCCCGCAGATATGATCCGCAACGGCAAGTCCCGCATTCTCCATCAACGTCAGCGACGGCTTGCCATGCGCCACCGCATATCGGTCTGCTTCGTACATCTGCGCGACGGTGAGGATTTCGTTCGTCATTTAGAGTTGCGCGGTCAGAAAAAACATCGACGCAAAGAGAACGCCGATGGCGCCGAGAAAGCACCAATCTGCCATCCGATTCTGCCAGACCAGCGCGTCATCGTTCCGGATCGCGAGATAGGACGACAAAATACTCACCAGCAGCAGGAACGCGGCGAGCCACGCCAATTCGTCGGCATAAGTGTTCGCGTTCCGGTTCGCGAGTTTCAGGCCGCCGACGATGACAAAGCAGATCGCCAGCAGGTTCGTCGCGGCGTTCAAGATATGGGGATGACGCTGCATCTGTTTCTCCAAAGCGCCCCGCATCCTATGAACCTAGAATTCCGCAGGCACCTTTTGATAGTGCGGGTCAGAAGCCTCGTACGCCGCGCTGGCTGCCAGCACGCCCGCATCATCGAACATCTTGCCGGCGATCTGCAGACCAACCGGCAATCCGTCCTTGCTGAAGCCGCAATTGATGCTGGCAGCGGGCTGCTGCGTGAGATTGAAGGGATAGGAGAACGGAGTCCAATCCATCCACGCGCGGCCATCCTCGCCGGTCGGCGAAAGCTTGCCGACGCCGAACGCGGTTGTCGCCACCGACGGCGTGACGACAAAGTCGTAGTTCTCCATGAACACACGCAGCTTTGAGCCGATGTTTCCGCGCGCGGCGTTCGCGTCCATAAACTGCTTTTTGGTCATCTTCGCACCCTCCTCCGCCATCTTGCGCAAACCGGGATCGAGAAGTTTTTTAACGTCTTCAGGCTGGTCGCCGAACACATAACCGGCGCCCGACCACCAGATCGTCTGGAATATCGGGCCCGGATCGCCAAACGGCGGATCGACCTGTTCGACAATCGCGCCCATGGCTTCGAAGCGCTTCACCGCCGCAGCAACCAACGCTTCCACTTCGGGAAGAACTGCACTCGCGAAACCGAGGCGCGGACTGAACGCGATGCGCTTGCCCTTCATGCTTTCGCCGAGGCGTGTCGTGTAGTCGTCGCTCTGCCCCGGCACATTGAACCAGTCGCGCGCGTCTGGCCTGGCGATCGCATTCATCATCAGCGCGCTGTCGCGCACCGTGCGTGTCATCGGGCCGACATGCGCGACCGTACCGAACGGCGACAGCGGATAGGCCGGCACGCGGCCGAAGCTGGGTTTGAGACCATAGATACCCGCGAAGCTCGCGGGAATGCGAATCGAACCGCCGCCATCGGTGCCGAGAGACAACGGCGCAAACCGCGCCGCAACCGCAGCCGACGATCCGCCTGACGATCCGCCCGGCGTCATCCCCTTGTTCCAGGGATTGCGCGTGATGCCGGTGAGCGGCGAATCCGTCGAGCCCTTCCAGCCGAATTCCGGCGTCGTGGTCTTGCCGATGAACACAGTGCCCGCCTCGCGCAAGCGGGCGACCGACGGCGCATCCTCCGTCCACGGACCTTTCGGATCGACGGTCAGCGAACCGCGCCGCGTCGCCCAACCCTTGGTGATGAGCAGATCCTTGATCGCGACCGGCACGCCATCGATCGGCGACAACGGTTCACCCGCAAGCCAGCGCCCTTCGGAAGCCTCCGCCATCTGCATCGTTACCGGCGCGTCGATCAGGCAGAAGCAATTGATCTCGCTGTCCAGGGCTTCGATGCGACCAAGCAGCGACTCCGCGACCTCGACGGGCGAAAGCTCTTTCGATTGGAACGCAGTCGACAATTCGGCAGCGGTCATCTCATGCGGTTCGGACATCACACCCTCGCTTGTCATCCCCGGCCGAACGCTGCGTCAGCAGCGTGAGGGGAAGGAGACCCAAGTCGTCAAAGCAATCACAGACTGAATCACATTACTCAATTTCATGCCAACCGTTGGCGTTCGAGCGAGCCGGACCACCTGGGTCCCCTTCCTTCGCATCGCTTCGCGACGCTCGCCGGGCATGACAAGCGTTGCTAATTCACCTTCGTCAACGACGCTTCAGCACCCTTCTCGACCAACTTCAACGACGAGCCGTCCGTTTCAAATACCGTCACCGAGCAATTGTCCGGAGAAAACGCCACGACGCGATGATCGCCCGTCGCCGCGCCGAAAATGACGTTGATCGCAACGTAATGGGAAAAAATCACGGTGTCCCGCGAGATTTCGGTAACGGACGCGATGCAGTCCTCGCGCCACTCTGCAAGATCGCGCGCAGAATCGCGCCATGTCCCGCCCATAAGATTACGCAACCATGCGACGCGGGCGTCGAGCGTCATCCCCCAGGGCGATGGAATTTCAGCCACCGCTTTTTCAATGACCGGCTCGACGTTCCAGAGCCTGGCAAGCGGCGCCGCCGTCTCGCGTGTACGTCTGAGCGGACTGGAGAGAATCGGTAGCGGGCCAAGACCTTTCAATTTCTCCGTAACGGCTTCCGCCTGCGAATGACCGAGTGCATCGAGACCTGGGTCCATAGACTCTCCGAACCCTGCCTTCGCGCGGCCATGACGAATGAGATAGAGACGTGCCATATCAGATCAACACCCCGAGATCAGGTATTCGACATCTGTTATACGCAGATCGCCGTGTTGCCAATCTGCGTGAAACAAATAGGAGCTTGAAGGCTCGCGCGTATCGCTGACAATAAACGTGAACGCCCCTGAACCGTTGCTCGACGCTCCGTACACGTCTGGCACATAGCTCTCATATTGAACGCCACCCAATACAAACCGTTTTTCACCTTCGGCTGTTCTGTAGATCTTTGCAAAATCAACTTTCTTTCCACCCTGATCTTTCATTTCTGGGAATATGAAATGACCTGCATCCCAGCGAGATACCAATTCCGCAAACACACCGTCAGGCACACCGTCATTGGAGATATAGGCGGCATCGTCCTGTCGGGGACACGGCGCCTTTCCCGGCATCATAAGAAGAGTTCGCTTCGGGAATCCGCTTGACTGAACCGCCGCGTCCATATCGCGTGTCCAGAAGAAGCAGACGCCGAGATCATTGGCTTTGACCGGCGACGCAAACAGCGCCACCGTGCGCTTACCTGCCCGGGTGCAAATGCGCGCGGCAGAACCTTGCCCAAATTTCTTGACCTCGTCGGGAAAGTATTTGCCGGCATCCAATTCAAAGGTGCAAACCTCACCTTGCGCTGCAACTGCGCCGCAACCGGCTCCCCAGGCGCTCGCAACGAATCCCAATACGAGTCCGATGCTCAACAAAAAAAGACGTATGTTCATCTCCCCTCCCGATCAATCTATCATGAGAATCGGAACAGGTTGACCGGACCCGGCGTCACCTCACCGGCGCAGCCGAGCATCTCTTCGCGCATCATCCGGTCGAGGGTCAGATCGTCTTCCGGCGTGTTTGCGAGAAAGCGGCGGTTCTGTTCGTCGCGGCCCACCACGAGGCCAAAACGCTTGCCCTTGCGATCCGTGATGACGGTGTAGGTCTCTACCGTCGCGCGGCCCGAGGGCTGTTCGATCACTTCGGGACGCGCCATGGCGTCGATGCCTTTCTGATAGGACTTCGGATCGTCGCGCTGCCATGCGCCTTCCTTCGGCGTGGTCGAATAGATGCCTGCGGAGTGCTTGGTCACATACCAGCCATTGCCGGTGCAGAGCCCGAACGTGCCGGGTTTGGCGCGCAGCTTTTGCACCATCATAACGATGGAATGCATGACGTAGTCGTTGCCCGCACCGCCGAAATACGGGAGTCCGCCGGTGATCGTGAGCCCGCGCGGATCGTTCGTCGCGATACCGAACTCGCGGCAGCCGATCTCCACCGCGCTCGGGAAACACGAATAGAGATCGATGTAATGCATGTCCGCGACCGACTTGTCCGCCATCGCGAAGGCGCGTTTGCCGATCTCGCGGATCGCTGGCGAGGAATAGTAATTGACGCGCTCGCTGACATTCCAGATGTCGGTCGCGTCACCGCAGCCGTGGAGATAGACCCATTTCGATTCCGGAATGCCGAGTTCGCGGGCCTTGCCGACACTGGTCATCACCACGCACGCGGCCTGATCGACCTCGATCACGGCGTTCAGATACTTCGTGTATGGATAACCGACGAAGCGGTTCTTCTCCGATGGCGTCGAGATTTCCTCCGGCGAGCGATAGGTAGGAAACCAGGAATAGGGATTCTCCGACGCGACCTTCGTGAACGGCGAGAAGAATTCGCCGAGCCATTTCAGATGAGCGTCGGGAGAACGTCCCGCCTGCCCGCGTAATCCGTTCTCGAACAGCGGATAAACATTGACCGGAAAGCGCAGGCCATAGCGCGCCTCATAGTCGTTCGTGCCTGAGCGCATATCGCCGATCTCGTCCGGATCGCTGCCGGGATCGTGATCAGGGCTCTTGTCCCAGCCGAGATCGACGCCCTGCTTCATCGCGCCGATCATGGTGGCGATATATTCGGCGCCGGCGAGCAGCGCGACCTCGCACTCGCCGCGCGCAATCTCTTCCGCTGTGCGGTTGACGAGCCACTGCGGTGTGTTTCCGCCCGTCGCGGTGTAGAGCGCGCGGCGCGGCTTGATATTCAAGTGGTTTGCCAGCGACAGCGGCGGATTGCGGAACGTCCGCTTGGGCAAACGCCCCTGATCGCCGGGAGAGTCTGCGGTGAAGCGCACGACTGCGACGGTGTCGATCGCGGAAGCCAGATCTTTTGCCCCGGCATCCACGAATGCGTCGCGCGCGACCTTTGCCATCATCGCGATAGGCGATAGGCCTTCCGCCACTTTGCCTTCACGCGCTGTGCGCTGTGTGAACTGCGCCGCGCCGACAAGGATGGGCGTGCGGTCGTATATCGATGTCATGATTACTTTCCGAAATAGTTTTCCAGCCGCGTTACGGCCTCGTCGATAACAGCGCGCTTCTTGCAGAAAGCAAAGCGGACATATTGGTTCGGATTACCGGACGTAAAGAACGGGCTGAGCGGAATGAGCGCAACTCCGGCCTCGCGCACAAGCCGTTCGCAGAATGTGCGGTCGTCTTCGTTGGTCAGGCCGCGAATGTCCGCGGTGAGAAAGTAGGAGCCCTCGCAGGCGAGTGGGGTGAAACCAAGCTTCTCGATCCCTGCGCGTAACACATCACGATTGGCCTGAAGGACCTTCGTCAGCGTGAGCGCGAAATCCATTTCGTGTTCGAGCCCGTGCGCAATGCCGAGCTGGAGCGCGGGCGATGTCGTGAACGTGATGAACTGATGCGCATTGGCGACCACGCGCACAAGATCGGTGGGGCCGGTTACCCAGCCGACCTTCCAGCCTGTGAGCGAGAACATCTTTCCCGACGATCCGATGCGCAGGCATCGCTCCCGCATGCCCGGCAGGCTCGCGAGCGGGATGTGCGGAAGATCGTCGAATACCAGATGCTCGTAAACCTCATCACAGATCGCGACCACATTGGTATCACGCAACACCCGCGCAAAAATTTCCAGTTCGTCGCGGTCGAACACGCGGCCGATGGGGTTTAGCGGCGAATTGATCAGGATCGCACGCGTCTTCGGCGTGACTGCGGCGCGCAGCGATTCTTCCGTCAGCTTCCAATCCGGCGCGGCGAGTCTCACAGCACGCGTGGTGGCGCCCATTGCTTCGACGATCGGACGATAGGAGTCATAGGACGGCTCAATCAGAACAACCTCGCCCTCGCCAACCATCGCCATGATCGACGCTGTCAGCGCTTCTGTCGCGCCGGAGGTCACGACAACATCGGTGTCGGGGTTGAGATCGAAGCCGTAAAAACGCTTCGCATGGGCCGCGATGGCTCTGCGCAATTCGATGCGCCCGCGCATCGGCGGATACTGGTTGGGGCCTTCAAGCAACGCGCGCGACGCCGCTTCGCGGATCGCGACCGGGCCGTCTTCGTCGGGAAAGCCCTGCCCGAGATTTACGGCGCCATGCTCGACCGCAAGCGCTGACATGTGCGTGAAGATCGTGGTGCCGAGCACGGCGAATACGGGATTGGTGTTTGGCGTGGACATGGTTGCACCATCCAAGGCGGCGGACGGCTTTTCAATAGCGCTTCATGGAAAACTGGCGAAAGCCCCCGGAAATCGACTTATTATCCATCCGTCTTCATCCACATTCCCATCGCCACGTCGTGCGTAATCGCCTGCGGTTCATCGCTGACGAAGCCGGGAAAGCCGCGCAAGTAGGTCACAAATTTCGGACTGATGCCTTCCTTATCGAGATAATTGGCCGACACCGGGAGTTCGGGTGACTGATAATTGGCGTCGACGCGCACGCGCTTCGGAAAGTCGTGGCGGAGGATCGCCGCCCGGCCGATCAGTGCGTAGTCGCAACCGGCCTCCATGACGTTCACGACGTCCTGCGCATTGCGAATCTTGCCGGCAACGCCGAGGCGCACATCGCCGCGCGGCAGTTCGGTGAAAACGCTCATGAGAGAGCGGCCCTTGAACGCTTCATCCGCGGGTTCGATCGTATAGTCCCACAGCGACATATCGAGATAGTCGATCTTGCCCTGATGCAGAACCTCCGCGGCCACATCGCGGATTTCCGGGAGCTTCACGCCGAAACGCTCCGGCGAAAGTCGCAAACCGACCTGGAAATCGGCGCGGCACTGCGCACGAACGCCATCGATAATCTCGAACAGAAGACGTGCGCGATTTTCCAGGCTCCCGCCATAGCGGTCGTCACGCTGATTGAGCTTTGGCGAGAGAAATTCGAGGAGGATGTAGCCATGCGCGCCATGGAGCTCGACGCCATCGAAGCCGGCGCTTTCCGCACGTTTCGCCGCTGCGATGAAGTCGTCGCGTAGCTGTTCGACTTCTGTGAGCGTCAGCGCGCGTGCGCCCGTTGCCAGATCGTCGGAAGGACAAACAATCTCGCCAACCAGCTCTTTCGGCGAACGATTGCCGGCATGATGGAGTTGAACAGCCGCGAGTGAACCTTTCGCCTTGATGGCTGTCGCGAGACGCGTGAGGCCTTCAAGATGCTGATCGCCGAAGATACCAAGCTGGCCGGGGAAGCCTTGCCCCCGCGCCTGAACATGCGACGCGCACGTCATCGTGAGTCCGAAACCGCCTTCTGCGCGCATGGTCAGCCAGCGATATTCCTCATCGGACAAACGGCCGTCCGGATGGCTTTGGCAATTGGTGAGCGGCGCCAGCATGAAACGGTTCTTCATCGCCGGTCCGCGCGTCAGCGGTAGAGGTTCAAACAGTTTCGCCGTGGACATCCCGTCTCCATTCCAAGCCCTAGACTTGAACCCGTAGCGTGATTTTGAAGCTCTGACAAAAAATCATGACGCTTTCGCCGCACCGGCTAACAACGCAGCCGTGGCGCGGCTTCGAACAACAACCGCCTATTTTTTGAGCAAGCCGCACAAGCGATCAGCAGTTGTGCGATGTTGCACGGCAGCATCCGCACAACCCGTTGAATTAGTTGCATAATAAAACGGTGGATAGTGGCACGGGACCTGCTAACAGCCGCGTGCGCAGGGGTGTATCAACGGCGCCAAGGAGAATCCGCATGAAGAAGATCGAAGCCGTCATCAAGCCGTTCAAGCTCGATGAGGTGAAAGAGGCGCTCCAGGCAGTCGGCGTCCAAGGCATCACGGTCACGGAGGCCAAGGGCTTCGGCCGCCAGAAGGGGCACACCGAACTCTATCGCGGCGCCGAATACGTCGTGGATTTTCTGCCGAAGGTGAAAGTCGAGATCGTTGTGCCCGACGAACGCCTCGAAGCCTGCATCGACGCCATACAAAAAGCGGCGCGCACCGGCCGTATCGGCGACGGAAAGATTTTCATTCTGAATGTCGAGGAAGTCATCCGCATCCGTACCGGTGAAACCGGTGCGGACGCGATCTAACAACAACCGTTCAAGGGAAAGACAGCCATCATGGCCGAGAAGAAAGACGCCAATTACATTCTAAAAATGATCAAGGAGAAGGAGATCAAGTTCGTCGATCTCCGCTTCAGCGATCCACGCGGCAAGTGGCAGCACGTGACGTTCGATCTGTCGATGGTCGACGAGGACTTCCTCACTAATGGCACGATGTTCGATGGCTCCTCGATCGCAGGTTGGAAGGCGATCAACGAATCCGACATGACGCTAGTACCCGATTGCGACACCGCGTTTGTCGATCCGTTCTTTGCGCAGACCACTCTCGTCCTCGTGTGCGATGTGGTCGAGCCGACGACGGGTCAGCGCTACAACCGCTGCCCGCGCTCCATCGCCAAGGCGGCCGAGAAATATACGGCCTCCGCCGGCGTCGGCGACACGGTCTATTTCGGACCCGAAGCGGAATTCTTCATCTTCGACGACGTGCGTTTCGACACGCAGATGAACAAGGCGTTCTACTACATCGATTCCGTTGACAGCTCGCACAACACCGGCACGGAGTATGAGAGCGGCAACCTTGGCCACCGGGCCGGCGTGAAGGGCGGATATTTCCCCGTGCCGCCGATCGACTCCGCGCAGGATATGCGCAGCGAGATGCTCGCCATCATGGGCGATCTCGGCATCCAGCCGGAGAAGCATCATCACGAAGTCGCCTCCGCGCAGCACGAGCTTGGTTTCAAATACAACACGCTGACCAAGTGCGGCGACTTCATGCAGATCTACAAATACGTGATCCACCAGGTCGCGGCTGCTTACGGCAAGTCGGCGACGTTCATGCCGAAGCCCGTCTATGGCGACAACGGCTCGGGCATGCATGTGCATCAGTCGATCTGGAAAGGCGGCAAGCCACTGTTCGCCGGTTCGGGGTATGCCGATCTGTCGGACACCTGCCTCTACTACATCGGCGGCGTCATCAAACACGCGAAAGCACTCAACGCCTTCACCAACCCGCTGACGAACTCGTATAAGCGTCTGATCCCGGGCTTTGAGGCGCCGGTGCTCCTCGCCTACTCGTCGCGCAACCGCTCGGCGTCGTGCCGCATTCCGTTCTCGGCGAGCCCGAACGGCAAGCGCGTCGAGGTCCGCTTCCCCGATCCGGGAGCGAACCCCTATCTCGCTTACGCGGGTCTACTGATGGCCGGTCTCGATGGTATCGAAAACAAGATCCACCCCGGCGATCCGATGGACAAGGACCTCTACGCCCTGCCGCCGGAGGAGTTGAAGGAAATCCCAACGGTCTGCGGCTCACTCCGCGAAGCGCTGGACAATCTCGACAAGGACCGCGCGTTCCTCAAGAAGGGCGGCGTGTTCAGCGATGACTTCATCGACGCCTACATCGAGCTCAAGATGACCGAAGTGCACGCCTTCGAGCACACGCCGCATCCTATCGAGTTCAAGATGTATTATTCGGTGTAAATCAGCCAAGCCATTGACGGGGAAAGGCGCGCCATGTGTGCGCCTTTTCTTTTTTGGCAGGCGATTTCATCCAAACTGAATATTCGCCATACTTCGCGCGGGAGTGTTTTTTTGGGGTGAGATATGCGCGCGATTTGTGCCCGAATTCTGGTGGCAGGTATTGCACTGCTTGCCGCTGCGAACACCGCGCAGGCTGCAAAGACATTGAAGTACACTCTGCTCCACAATTTCTGTACGGTGGGAAACTGTGCGGACGGGAATTCGCCCCTGTCGGGTCTGACACGCGACGCGAACGGCAATTTGTTCGGAACGGCCGAAACCGGTGGCGCGCATAACAATGGCGTCGTGTTTGAACTTGCGCCTCATGGCCATGGCTGGACCTATAAGGTCTTGCACGATTTCTGTTTCTCCTGCGGTGACGGCGACTTTCCAAAGGGTGGCCTGATCGCCGATGTGAACGGCAACGTCTATGGGACAACCCTGGGCGGCGGCGCGCATGATTGCGGCATGGTGTTCAAAATCTCGCCTGCAAAAAAGAAGTACAAGGTGCTTCACGACTTCTGTACGCAGGACGGCGACGGCAACACACCGGATCAGGCTCTGAGCTATGCTGGAAAGAATTCGGGAGCGCTCTATGACGGCGTGTCGCCTCTCTATGGAACAACGCCAAGCGGCGGCGCCAATGAACATGGCACGGTCTTTTCACTGAGCCCCGCCGGCAAGACCTGGGCGTTGGTCACACTCTATGCGTTCTGTCCGGTAGCCGATTGCGCTGACGGCGGAAGACCCTCGGGCGAAGTTCTTGTAGATGGAGCGGGCAATTTGTTCGGCAATGCCAGCGAAGGCGGCGGCGGAGGTTCTGTTTACGAACTGTCGGCGGCCGGGCCAGGCGCGTCGATGACGGAGAGAGTTGTGCACGCATTCTGCGCACCCGACGATTGCTCTGATGGACAAGGTCCAACCGGCGCCCTTGCGATGACGCCAAATGGTGAAATCCTCGGAACCACGGAAAATGCGAACGGCTCCGAAGGCGGCGCGATATTCAAGCTCGCGGGAACCGGGTCTAGCTGGAACGAAAGCCTCGTGCACGTCTTCTGCACGGGCAATTGCGCGGACGGTTATTTGCCGTCAGGTGGTTTGACCGCGGATGCCCACGGAAATGTCTACGGCGTGAACGAACTGGGAGGCGCCGGTGAAAACGGTATTGGCGGCGGCAACGCGTTCAAGCTCAAGGGAACAAAGCTGACGACGCTTTATCCTTTCTGTTCCGAGAAGAACTGCGCCGATGGAAGAGTGCCGATGGGCACGCTCACGCTGGACGAGCACGGCGATATTTTTGGTGTGACTTCGCAAGGTGGTCCGGAGACTGCAGCAGGGACGGTGTTCGTGCTGACGCCGCAGTAGAAGTTACGCCGCGACTTCCTGCTCGACGCGCTCGCCTTCGAGCGGAAGCACTACGTAAGCGCAGCAGCCTTTGCCCGGCTCGCTTTCGAGCCACGCGCGGCCGCCATGCAATTCCGCAAGACCGCGAATAAGCGCGAGACCCAAACCTGTGCCCCCGGCCTGACGGTCGTAGCGGTTGTCGACCTGGTTGAACGGCGTAAAAATGCGGTCGAGCTTCTCGCGCGGGATGCCGGGGCCGTTGTCCTGCACGGATATCTGGAAGCCGCCACCCCGCGCCGCTGTGCCCAGCACTTCGATGTGTCCGCCCTCCGGTGTAAACTTCACCGCATTCGACACCAGATTGATCAGTATCTGCTTCAGCGCGCGTTCGTCCGCGAACAGAGGCGGCGCTGAAGAATCGACGGTGATCGAGAGCTGCTGACGACGCTCGCGCGCCTTCGCGGAAATCAGTTTCAGCGCCAGGTCGAACGTGCGCTTGGCCTCAAGCGGCTCGGGCTGAATTTCCATCTTGCCGGCTTCGATTTTTGCGACGTCAAGAAGATCGTTGATGAGGCTAAGCAGATGCGCACCAGAAGAATGGATGTCGCCCGCATATTCCTTGTAGCGCGGCGAGCCTGTCGGGCCGAAGCATTCCTGTGCGATGATCTCGGAGAAGCCGAGAATGGCGTTTAGCGGTGTGCGCAGTTCGTGACTCATATTCGCGAGGAATGCGGTCTTGGACGCGTTCGCCGTTTCCGCCTCGAAGCGTTTGCGCAACGCGTCGTCTCGCGTCTCTTCCAGTTCGCGCGCAAGATCTTCAACCTGGAACCGCAGGCGTGAATCTTCGTCGAGGCGGTGGATCATGCGGCCGCCGTCGAAGAACAACTGCACAGCCACGAGCGGAATAACGATCGCTGCGCCATAGTCGAGCCAGGTGCTGCCGAACGCGAAGCGCAATGCCGCCATCGCGGTGAATGGAATAAGGCTCGCGAGGAACATATCCATATGGCTTGCGCGGCTGATGACAAGTCCCGCGAGGATGGAGATCGTCGAAGCCGCGAGAAACATGTGGTTGAGATCATTATGACTGTCCCACAGCAGCCACGGCATCAATCCCCACACCGCACTGACAATGGCCTGAAGGCCAACCATGCGGCCGAACCAGCCGCGTGTGCGCTCGTGACCCGATGCGCCCTCGGTATCGTGCTTGTAAAATGAAACGGCGTGCGAGAGCAGCACCATCGTTCCGGCGAGAACGGCAGGCATTATCAGCGCGCGGAGAATGGCCGTGTTGCCGACCAGACCAACTTCGTTCGATGCAATGACGGCGATGACAAATGCCCAGAGCGGCGCGGAAACGCGTGTCGAGCGCAACGCTTCGGCGGTGAGATCAAGCTGCGCCTTGAGAACGCGGACATCCGCGCTTCTCTGGACGCGCAATCGCTTGCCAAAACCCACCGGCCAATCCCTCGTTTACCCTGCCCGCCCATGGAGAGCGCCAAGAACAATAGGAGCGGGGTGTTAAAATTTACTGAGAAAGGCAGCGCGATATCAGCGTGCGGCGCGCGCGACAGGTGCCATGGTCTGGGCGACTAACGGAAAATAAACCGTAACCTTGGTTCCGACGTCGACTTCGCTTTCAATCGACGCCAACCCACCATGCAGCTGGGCAAGACCCTGCACCAGCGCAAGACCAAGGCCCGTGCCGCCGCCGTTGCTGTCGTAGCGATTGTCGACCTGGCTGAACGGCTTGAATATCTTGGTGAGCTTTTCCCTGCGGATTCCGGGGCCGTTGTCTTCGACGGTGACGACAAATCCGCCATCTGCCGCGCTGCATGCGACCACGATATGGCCGCCATTCGGCGTGTATTTCACGGCGTTGGTCACGAGATTGAGTACGATCTGCTTGAACGCACGCGGATCGGCGACAAGCGGCGGCAGGGTATCGGCCGGCCGGAAGTCGAGCGTCTGGCCCTTGGCGATCGCGCGCGAGCACATCAGGCGGCGCACGCTCTCGAGCAGCGGCAACGGATCGAGCGGCTGCGGATCGATTTCCATCTTGCCGGCTTCGATCTTCGCCACATCGAGAAGGTCGTTGATAAGGCTGAGCAGATGCGCGCCCGAATTGTGGATGTCGCGGGCATATTCGCGGTAGCGGTCGATGGCGGGGCCGAACGACTGTTCAGCGATGATGTCGGAGAACCCAAGAATGGCGTTCAGCGGTGTGCGCAGTTCGTGACTCATATTCGCCAGGAAGATTGTCTTCGATGCGTTGGCCGCTTCGGCTTCGAACCTCTTGCGCAGGGCATCGTCGCGGGCCACACGCAGTGCGTCTGTCAGATCTTCGTTGGCGAAGCGAACAGCGAGCATCTCGTCGACACGTTTGCGCGCCGTCGCACCCATCAGGAGAATATAGCCGAGCCAGAGTGGCGCGAGGAATGTGCAAACATGCGCGACGGTGCCGGGCGCGATGGCGAAGCGGGCCATGAACACGATGCTGACGGTGGCCGTTCCGACCGTCATGATCTGGCGATGCGCGGCGCGCGTGAATGCGCCGGCCCAGACAACGCAAACCATCAGAAGGGCGACATAGATATTGTTGACCGCATTTCCATCGCACCAGAAGAACCAGCCCATCAGGCCGCAGCCGGCGGAATAGAATATCTGCTGCGCCAGCAGCTCGCGCAGCGTTCTGTGCGGATCGGGAACCTTGTCGCGATTGGCGAGATAGATCACGCGCGTGGCCGCCGAAGTGGCCAGCTGAACCCCGATCGCCAGCACGATACTAAGCAGAGAAACGTGCCCGAACGAGTCCGCTCCGACGACGAACGGAACCGCCGCGAAGATCGTCATGATGGGGTTGTAGATGATCGAAGCCGGCAGGCTCGCGATGATCTGCTTCAGACGCGCGTCGGCATCCCGCAAATCCTCTTTGGGGGCGGAAGGGGCCTGGACCGGTGTGTGTGTGCGCGTGTCCACACTGGCTTCTATACACACAGCGTGTTAACGGAGACCTTCCAGATGCGCGATTGATAACGCCGTAAACCGGTGTGCGAGCGGCAAGGTTTCGTTAACCTGACGCATCCGCGAATCGCGAAATTCCGTATCCGAAAGCACAATGGCCAAGTCTCCAGATCTATTCGACGCCCCCCCTGCCGCAACGAAGGGCTATACCGCCAAGGATATCGAAGTCCTGGAGGGGCTGGAGCCTGTCCGCCGCCGTCCCGGCATGTACATCGGCGGCACGGACGAAAGTGCTCTGCACCACCTTGCCGCAGAGATTCTCGACAACGCGATGGATGAAGCCGTCGCCGGCTTCGCCAACCGCATCGAGGTGCAACTCGACGTCGATGATGTCGTCATTATCCACGACAACGGCCGTGGCATTCCGACCGACCCGCATCCCAAGTTCAGGAACAAGTCCGCGCTTGAAGTCATCATGACCACGCTACATTCGGGCGGAAAGTTCGGCGGCAAGGTCTACGACACCTCCGGCGGGTTGCATGGCGTCGGCTCGTCGGTGGTCAACGCGCTTTCGGACTGGATGGAAGTGGAAGTCGCGCGCGACAAGCACGCGCAGATGATGCGCTTCGAGCGCGGCAAGGCGGTCACGAAGCTGAAGGACGTCGGCGCGGTCAACAGGCGCGGCACAACGGTGTCGTTCCATCCCGATGCACAGATCTTCGGCAAGGACACGCATTTCTCGGCGGCGCGTCTTTATCGGATGGTCAAGTCGAAAGCCTATCTGTTTCGCGGCGTCGAAATCCGCTGGAAATGCGATCCGTCGCTGATCGAGGGCGAGACACCCGCGGAAGACGTCCTCAAATTCCCCGGCGGCCTTTTCGATTTCCTTGCCAGCGAAATCGGCAAGAACAGAACGGTCACGCAGCGGGCTTTCTCCGGACGGACGGAAAACCGCGACGGCAAGGGTGCGGTCGAATGGTCCGTGGTGTGGACACCGCAAATCGATCCGTTCGTGCACTCCTATTGCAACACGATCCCCACCGCGCAAGGCGGCACCCACGAACAGGGTTTGCGCAATGCGCTCACGAAGGCGCTGCGCACGCATGGCGAAAGCAATCGCAAGACCGCGCTGATCACGACGGACGACGTGATGTCGGGCGCGTGCGCGGTTTTGTCCGTGTTCATCCGCGAACCGGAATTCCAGGGTCAGACCAAGGACAAGCTTTCCTCGCCCGACGCGCAGCGTCTGGTCGAGAGCGTGGTCAAGGATCATTTCGATCACTGGCTCGCGGAAAATCCGCAGGAAGCGAACAAGCTCCTCGAATTCGTCATCGACCAGGCCGAGGACCGGCTGAAGAAGCGGCAGGACAAGGAAACTGCCCGCAAATCCGCGACACGCAAGCTCCGCCTCCCCGGCAAGCTCGCCGATTGTTCGCGCGATGCGGCGGCGGGAACCGAGATATTTCTCGTCGAGGGCGATAGCGCCGGTGGTTCCGCCAAGCAGGCACGTGATCGCGCGACGCAAGCCATTCTCCCGTTGCGCGGCAAGATCCTGAACGTCGCGAGCGCAGGCGCCGGCAGGCTCGCGCAGAACCAGGAACTCGCCGATCTCGTGCAGGCGTTGGGTTCCGGCACAGGTTCGAAATATCGCGATGAGGATCTGCGCTACGAGCGGATCATCATTATGACCGACGCCGACGTCGACGGCGCGCATATCGCCTCGTTGCTGCTGACCTTCTTCTATCGCGAGATGCCGCAACTGATCGCGAACGGGCATCTCTATCTTGCCCTGCCCCCGCTCTATCGCCTCAGCCACGGCGGCACGATCGTCTATGCCCGCGACGATGCGGATCGCGACCGCATCCTGAAGTCGCAATTCAAAACGAATGCCAAGGTAGAAGTCTCGCGCTTCAAAGGTCTCGGCGAGATGATGCCGGCGCAGCTCAAGGAAACGACCATGCGCCCCGGTCATCGCACCATGGTGCGCGTCGAGATTTCTGACTCAGAACGCAAGAACACCGAAAACCTCGTCGAACGGTTGATGGGCAAGAAGCCCGAACTGCGCTTCCAGTACATCCAGGAGAACGCGCAGTTCGCGCGCGACGCCGTCGACGTCTAGGCTATTTCGCCTGCACCTTGATCATATTCACGAGCGCGACAACGTCACCAGTTTGCGACGGAATTGCGTTCTTGGGACGCGCGGCCAGAAGTTTTGCGGCGAAAGGCGGAGCGCCGTAACGATCTTCGATCAACGTGAGCGAAACAGCCTCGCGCGACCCGAATTCGAGGCCGACCGTCTCCGTGGCGCAATCGCGTGACATGCAGGCGATGACCGTATCACCACTGTCATCCTTCGGCGCGGACAAGTGCTCGCCGTGAATATCGATCTCACGCAGCTCCGCGTCTTTTGGGATGAGAAGCAGCATCGATGACGTCTGCGGCGAACCTTGCAGGGTGATGGTGACGCGATGCGCGCCTTCCACCACCGCGTCGGACACGATCTTTCCTTCCGGCGCTTTGAACCGCGTCGCCCCTGCAGGCGCGACGTAGTTCTTCGGGAACGGAGACGGTAGGACCGTTTCGGGCGCCTTTGAGAAATCGCCGTATGCGCGCAGCGACGATGGAAGCGGCGCATCTGCATCAAGTGCCCAGACCGCCTTGTTGGTCGCCGCGTTCTCCATGTAGCGAATGCTGAGACGCTGCGCCTGCGTCTTGCTGTACGCGGGTTGAAACCCGGCGATCACGGTTGCGATCAAGGCGCCCACGGCGGCAGCGCCGAAAATACCCATCCACACGCCGCGCCGCACCACGGACACGCTCGCGTAGGGAATGAGCGTCATTGCCGCGAATGCCGCCGCGACCGTGAACAACTCGTGGAGCTTAAGGCCCATCAACGTCTCACCGGTCGCAACCATCGGCATCCAGATTGAGAGCGCAACAATCGCGGCGGGTAGGAACATCCAGACCGTCCGGCCGCGTGGCGCATCGGGCACAACGATGATCATCAAGGCTGCGAGCGACGCCAAAAATGACGGGAACAGGAAATAGGGACTGATGCCCGGCACGAGAAGCGCCGCAACCACGCTCAGAAACGCGAACCAGAGCCAGACTGAATATGCTGCAAGTTGCGGGATCGCCATGCGTGCGGCGAGTACCGCAGCTGTAAGAACGCCAAAGCCAAGCCCCTCACGCAATGCGATCGGATAGGCATAGGACGGATCGGGCTGACCGGAGAGAACCTGCGCGAGTGTATGCAGCGCGAACCCTGCCGCTACGCAAAGAATGATCAGTGCAGGCGGAAGTAGAATGGCAAACACCCAATCCCTGCCTCGCGCTTCGGGCAAACGCGCGCGGAACGCGGCGCCGAGCATCAGCACAAACGTCAGCAGTGCGAGCGGCATCGTCCAACTCTTTGGCATGCGTGGCAGCCATTTGCCGAACAGATCGAGATAGACGTCGTCCGCGCCTTTGAGGCTGTCATACTCAGTCTGCTCGAGCGCCGATGCGACACCGAGCATGTTGGTCCCCTGCTCCTGCAACGTCAGCGGGCTGAGATTGTCACGGCGATCGAGTGGCGTGTGATAATCCGCGACGTTTTCCGAGAATGCGAAGTTGAACGACGTGAAACCCTGCCTGATGAACAGGGTCAGGTCGGTGTCGTTTGGCAACAGGCGATAGATTTCCGCGTACAGCGAACTCGTCGCATAGAACGGGAGGCTCTTTGCATAGAGATCGATCAGCTTTGAATCGCCGGGGCTTGTCTGAAACAGCAGGCTGCGTCCACGCGTACCCCGCGCTTCGACGTTCACGACTGCGCCGACGCGCGCTTTCAGCGCGAGATTTTCCAAAAACGCCTGCGCGCCAAGAAGCCCCGCCTCTTCGCCATCGGTGATGACGGCGATCACAGGATGCAAACTCTTGCCGCCGCGCGCCTTCAAAGCCCGCACGGTTTCCAGAACGGACGCAACACCGGATTCGTCGTCCGATGCACCAGGTCCCGCCGGCACGGAGTCGTAATGCGCGAGCAGAACGATAGCCTTGCCCTCGCCCGGCACGACTTCGCCGATGATGTCAATCACAGTCGCGCAAGGGATAAAGCGGAAACCGCGCCACGCGTTGCAGGTGAACGCCTTGTACGTCGTCGTTTTCACGCCAAGCGCGGCGAACTCTTTCAGAATGCGCGCGCGCACATTCGTATTCTCGTCGCTCGACACCGGATGCGGGATTTCGGGACCGAGGACACGTGCGAGCGTCGCCTCCGCCCGGCCGGCGGAAAATTCAGTCACCGGTGCGTTGGCGCCCAACACATCAGGCTGGGCATAGTGGTATTTGCCGATGAACCAGAACGCGACCGCGATCAATGTCAGCGCCACGACGCGCGACAGCGCCCGAACCCGATCTCCGCCCATATTCCGCCCCTCACTTGAGGCGCGGAGGGTGGCGCGCGCCGCAGCACCGGGTCAACGCTTCCCGAAGGTTGACTTATGGATGTGGGTTACCCATATACCGGGTCGATATAGGACTCGGTCGCCAATTCGGGCTGATCGACTGGGCGCGTAACATGCGCCCGATTAGGAGCGCATGACGAACGTGACGAGTGCCAGCGCGCAAGCTGGCGGTTTTGAAGTAACCCATTCGGAAACCTCTGAGAATCCCCAGAAAGCAGGGGTTGAACCTCAATTTTCCGAAGCCTCCCACGCCTCTGCTGTACAGAACGACGGGGCCGGGGGTACCCCCCCTGAAAATATGCGGTTCAAATCGGCATCCGATCCGGTCGTCGAGCCAACCTCTTCTGATTCCACAGAATATCCGGCCAAGGGCCCTGATTTCGCGTCCCTCGGCCTGTCGCCTGACCTGCTCAAGGCAGTCGAACAAAGCGGCTATACGATCCCGACGCCGATCCAGGCGCAGAGCATCCCCCATGTGCTCCAGCGCAAGGACATCATTGGTATTGCACAGACCGGCACCGGCAAGACGGCGAGTTTCACGCTGCCGATGATCGAGTTGCTGGCGCGCGGCCGCGCCAAGGCGCGCATGCCACGCTCGCTCATTCTGGAACCGACCCGCGAACTCGCGGCACAGGTTGCCGAGAGCTTCGAGAAGTACGGCAAGTACAACAAGCTTTCGATGGCGTTGCTGATCGGCGGAACGTCGTTCGAGGACCAAGACCGCAAACTCGACCGCGGAGTCGATGTGCTGATCGCAACACCGGGTCGTCTGATGGATCATTTCCAGCGCGGCAAGCTGTTGCTCGGTCAGGTTCAGATTCTGGTCGTCGATGAAGCCGACCGCATGCTCGATATGGGCTTCATTCCCGACGTCGAAGAAATCTGCAAGAAGTTGCCCTTCACGCGCCAGACGCTGTTCTACTCCGCGACCATGCCGCCGGAGATCCAGCGGCTGACCGAGAAGTTCCTGCACAATCCTGTGCGCATCGAAGTCGCGCGCCCCGCGACGACGGCGGCGAACATCACGCAGGAAATCATCAAAGTCCCGAACAACGATTGGGCGAAGCGCGAAGCTTTGCGCCGCCTGATCCGCGATAACAACGTCAAGAACGCCATCGTGTTCTGCAACCGCAAGACCGACGTCGATATCGTCGCCAAGTCGCTCTCCAAGCACGGCTTCAACGCCGCGCCGCTGCATGGCGATCTCGACCAGTCTCTGCGCACGCGGACGCTGGACGGATTCCGCGCCGGCACGCTCGACCTCCTCGTGGCCAGCGACGTCGCGGCGCGTGGTCTGGATATTCCGGCGGTGAGCCATGTATTCAACTACGACGCGCCTTATCACGCCGACGATTATGTTCATCGCATCGGACGTACCGGCCGCGCTGGACGCTCCGGTCACACCTACATGCTCATCACCTCGCGCGATGAAAAGTATGTCGAGCAGATTGAGAAATTGATCGGCACGAAGATCGAGGCCCGCACGCTCGAAGGTCTCGCGGAAGCGACGCAGGCGCGTCCGCCCCGCGACGACCGCGGTGGCCGCGATCGCGGCAAGTCACGTGGTGGACGCGGAAATGACCGCGAGCGCAAGCACACCTACCCTGTGAAGCCGCATGGTCAGGTCGCATCGATGGAGCCGACAATTGCGCCGGCGCCGCAACCTGATGCTACGCAAACGACGCCGCAGCCGGTTGTCGCCCAACCCGCGCCGCAGCCTGTTGCCGCCCGTCAGGATCATCGCAACGATCATCGCCAGAAGCAGCACGCGCCAAAGCCGCAGCAACAGCAGCAGCAGCAGCAGAAGCCGCAACGTCACCAGCAGGAAGATGACACGCGCGATGCGCGAAGCCAGTTGCCGGCGTTCCTGCTGCGGCCTGTGAAACTTCCGCCCGTGGTTGAAAAAGCCCCTTCCCGTGCCAAAAAGAAAGACGCGGCGGAGAGCTAAGGAACCGGACTCAGCGCTCGCGAGTTTCCTTTGCGAACGTTGAGGAGATTTGCGACATGACCGACAAACCGAAACGCGAAGCGGACGGCTTGACCCATAGCAAGCCGAATTCCGTCAACAACCAATCGGAAGATTCATTCCCCGCGAGCGACGCGCCGTCGTTCTCGCCTGGTGCTATCGGCGCTCCGGAAGATCGTAAATCCAAGCAGCCGAAGCCCGGCAGTCACCTCGTGAAAGAGGCTGAAAAGAAGGTCAAAAGCGGCGACGCGAAGAAGCCTGAGACGTATTAGCTCAGCGCTTCAACCCATCGGCAATCATCTTGGCGAACTTCCGCCCGTATGGCGGACGCATCATCGCCGTGATGTCGGAGTTCGCCTGCTTAAAGACGGCTTTCGCATGGCTAAACGTGCGGAATCCGTCGATGCCGTGATATGAACCCATGCCCGACGGCCCTATGCCCCCGAATGGCAAATCCTCCATCGACACGTGCATGATCGTGTCGTTCACGGAGACGCCGCCGGATGTCGTGCGCGTCAGAACCTTGTCCTGCTCCGCCGTATCGCCGCCGAAGTAGTAAAGCCCTAGCGGACGATCGTGATCATTCACATAGCCGATTGCTTCGTCGACACTTTCATAGGTCTTCACCGGCAGCAGCGGCCCGAAGATTTCTTCCTGCATGATCTTCATGTCGTCGGTCGGATTGAGCACGAGCGTCGGCGGAATCTTGTGGTACGGCTGTTGGGAGAAATTCTCCTTCGCCGGGTTGATCTCCACGATCTCCGCGCCCTTGGCCCGCGCGTCATCAAGATAACCCATCAGCCGGTCGTAATGGCGCTGATTGATCACTGACGTATAGTCCGGATTCTCTTTGATAGTCGGGAACATCGTCGTCACCGCGCTCGTAATCGCACTGACAAACTCGCCAGCCTTGTCCTTCGGCACCAACACGTAATCCGGCGCCAGACATATCTGACCCGCGTTGAGCGTCTTGCCCATCATCACGCGCTTCGCCGTCAGCGAGATATCAGCGCTGTTGCCGACAATCACTGGCGACTTGCCACCGAGCTCGAGCGTCGTAGGCACAAGGTTCTCTGCCGCCGCGCGCTGAACGTGATACGCGATCGAGGTCGCGCCCGTGAACAGTAGATGATCGAAGGCGAGTTTCGAGAACGCCGTGCCGACTTCCGGGCCGCCGTTGAACACGGCGACTTCCGTCTCATCGAAGGCCGACGCAAACATATTGGCCATCAGTTCCGATGTGCGGGGTGTGAACTCGCTCGGCTTGATCATCACGCGGTTGCCCGCGGCAAAGATGCCCGCCAGCGGCGTGAACGTCAGGTTCACCGGGAAATTCCACGGACTGATAACACCGACGACGCCTTTCGGCTGAAACTCGACATAAGCGCGCGCGCCGAACAGACCGAGGATCGCGGGGCTGACCTTGCGCTTCTCACGCTTCATCCAGGTCTTCACATGCGCCTTCGCATGCTTCAGCGGACCAATCGCACCGGCCGCATCCGTGAACAGTGATGCCTGCACGGATCGATGTCCGAAATCCTCACGCAACGCCTCCGCGATTGCGTCCTTGTGACCGATGACGATATCGATTGCGCGGTTCAACCAATCGATGCGCCTCTCGGCACTCGGCGGACCTTCCTTGATGCTCGCCCGTTTTTGGCGCGCCAGCACGTCGCGCATCCGCGCCTCGAAATCGTCCGTCATCGGATTTGCCTGCGCGCTCATGAAATGTCCTTTTCGTCGAACCGAATGACTATTTGTCAAGTAAATCAAGCTTCGCACGCGCCAGCAATGGCGCAGTTAACCGTTTCTTACGACCCACCCTGCAAACTCTCACTAACAGCCCACAAGAGCGCCGTTGGGGAACGATTTGTATCAGCAGGAAAGAGAACAAGCGCTGGCCAAAACCGCCCTCGCCCTTATGAGCGAGTGTGGCGTGCTGCCGACGCCGGACAATTTCGAGCTCTTCTACACTTACGCTTCCGGTAATAACCCCGGCCTCGGCAAAGCGCTCGACGCGCTGATCTCCGCGCGCAAGCCGTTTACGAGTGCTGTTCTAGACGATCTGCGCAGCCGCTGCCTATCGTCCGCGCGTACGATGCATGCTCTCGATAACGCGAGCGTCACGGCAACGGCAACCTTGAACGCCGTCCTTGAGAAGTTGGACGCCGCGGGACGCGATGCCAGTGACTACGGCCGCACCCTGTCACGCGCCAGTGGTGAACTGGGCGAAGACCACTCCCCCGCCGACCTCCGCCGTTTCGTGGATTCGCTGATCGCCGCAACGCAGACCATGGAACAGCGCACCAAGACGCTCGAGGAAGAGCTTCAGAACTCCTCGCAACAGGTCAGCAATCTGAAGGCGCAGCTCGCCGACGTCCGTCGCGAAAGTCTGACGGACAGCCTGACGGGCGTCGCGAACCGCAAAGCGTTCGACACAGAACTTGCGGCCGCGCTGAAAGAATCGCGCGAGAGCGGTGAGCCGATGGCGCTCCTGATGTGCGACATCGATCATTTCAAACGCTTCAATGACACCTGGGGCCATCAGACCGGTGACCAGGTCCTGCGTCTCGTCGCTGGATGCATGGGCGAGAACATCAAGGGCCGCGACACCCTCGCCCGCTTTGGTGGCGAAGAGTTTTCTGTGATCTTGCGCCGCACGACACTCGACAATGCCGCAGCAGTTGCCGACCAGCTGCGCAGTTCCGTCGAGACCAAAAAGCTTGTCAAAAAATCCACGGGCGATGTTCTCGGCACAATCACGATCTCGCTTGGCGTGGCGGCGTTAAGCGATGCCGATACGCCGACATCTTTGATCCAGCGTTCCGACGCATGCCTCTATCGAGCAAAGAACACCGGCCGTAATCGCGTCGTTGCGGAAGACGAACCGGACGCGACCAAAATTAACGCAGCGTAACGGCAAACTCCCGCTACCAACCTCGGCGATCCGGGCTATGCTGGCCTTGATTAAACATCGAGGCCTCCATGAGAACGGATTTCGAACGCGTGTACGTCACGGCACACGGCAATGTCGCCGTGATGACTTTGAACCATCCCGACGCATTGAACGCAGCATCGGTGTCGATGGTGCACGGCATGGCGGACGCACTGTCCTTCATTGATAAAGCTGAGAATGGATTCCGCGCGATCGTCATCACCGGCGAAGGACGTGGCTTCTGCTCCGGCGCCAATCTGGCCGAAACACAGAACGGCCGTTCGGGCGAACGCAATGCGGGTGACGCGCTGGAGACGGCCTATCATCCCATGCTGCGCAAGCTGCGCGACTGCCGTTTGCCGATCGTGACCGCTGTTAACGGCGCTGCCGCCGGTATCGGCATGAGCATCGCGTTGATGGGCGATCTGATTACGGCTGGACGCTCTGCCTATTTCCTTCAGGCCTTCGCACGCATCGGTCTTGTGCCGGACGGCGGATCGACATGGCTCTTGCCGCGCCTCGTTGGCTTGGCGCGCGCGCGCGAATTGTCGCTGCTCGCCGAGAAGTTGCCGGCGGAAACGGCGCAGGAATGGGGCCTCATCAATCGCGTGTTCGATGATGCCGCGCTGATGGAAGAGGCGCTGAAGTTGGCCGGCCGCCTTGCTGAAGGTCCACATTCGTTGGCGCTGGTCCGCCGCCTCTATTGGGACAGCCCGCACAACACCTTCGAACAGCAAATCGATATGGAGCGCCAATCGCAGCAGCGCGCCGGCCGCACCGAGGACTTCATCGAGGGCGTTACCGCGTTCCTGCAAAAGCGGCCAGCCAAGTTCAAAGGCCGGTAATTCGCCCCGTCCGACTCGATAAATGGGAAATAAGATTACGTCTTCGTAAGAACGTACGAAACGAACCATTCCCTGTGCGCAGAACACCCGTGCTCGCGAGGGCGTGACTTGTGTCACTCTGTGATAGCCTTACTTACTGGTCCAAACGGGGCGGTATTCGCGCCCTATCCAACGGAGACACATTGATGCGACGGAGTTTGATTGCGCTCGCCAGTCTGATAACAGCGAGCGTTGCGATCACGGCAGCCCATGGCGCCGGCAAGACGGAATACGGCACATGGGGGTTCGACACCGCCGCGATGGACAAGTCCGTGAAGCCTGGCGACGACTTCTTCATGTACGCCAGCGGCACCTGGTACAAAACCGCCGAAATCCCGCCGGATCGCAGTTCCACCGGTTCTTTCCAGAACCTTCGTATCCTCAGCGAAAAGCGCATGCAGGAAATCGCGGCATCGCTCGATGCACGTCCCTATGACCAGCTCAGCGTCGAGGAAAAGAAGCTTCGCGATCTGTACGACGGCTTTGTCGATCAGAAGTCGCTGGACGCAAAGGGCATGGCAGGCGCCCAGCCCGATCTCGACATGATCGCGCATTTGATGACGCATGAAGACGTCGCGGCTGCCATGGGCGACCCGGCGCTTCAGCTGGACAGCCCTGTCGGCTTCGGCATCGGCATCAACGCCAAGAACCCGAACGCGTACGACATCGAACTCGGTCAGGCCGGTCTCGGCATGCCGGACCGCGATTACTATCTGAAGGACGACGCTGAACTCGCGAAGACCCGCGATGCTTATAAGAAACACATGGTCGCGATGTTTGCGCTGGCCGGCGTCAAGGATGGCGAGAAGCGCGCGCAGGCCGTCTACGATCTCGAATATAAGATGGCCGAGGCCGATTGGGCCAACGCCGACCGTCGCGATGTCGACAAGGTGTACAACCCGATGACCTTCGGTGAGCTGAAGAAGCTTGCGCCGAAGATGCCTTGGGACGCCCTGTTCTCGAAGACCAGCCTCAAGCTCGATGACAACCATCAGGTCGTCGTCGCTGAAAAGAGCGCGTTTCCGAAGCTGGCGGAAATCTTCGCGACAACGCCGGTGGCCGTGTGGCAGGACTACCTGACGCTGCACTATCTGCACACGTACGCAGCCTATCTGCCGTCCACCGTAGATAATGAAGACTTCGCGTTCTATGGCACGGTTCTGCAGGGCAACTCGCAGCAGCTCGCGCGTGGCGCGCGTGCCGCGCATCTGGTCGACAACCGCATGGGCGAAGCGCTCGGCAAGATCTATGTCGCCAAGTACTTCCCACCGGAAGCCAAGGCGAAAGCGCTCGAGCTCGTACACAACCTGCTCAAGGCCTATGAAGCGGACATCCAGACACTCGATTGGATGAGCGCGGAGACGAAGGCCAAGGCCGAAGAGAAGATCCACAAATTCACGATCAAGATCGGCTATCCAGATACCTGGCGCGATTATTCGCCGCTCCAGATCAAGCGCGATGACCTCATCGGAAACATCCACCGCTCCAACCAGTACGAGTGGGACCGCCAGGCCAAGCGTATCGATCAGCCGACCGACAAGACCGAATGGGGCATGTCGCCACCGACTGTGAACGCCTACAACAATTCGCAGTGGAACGAGATCGTCTTCCCGGCCGCGATCATGCAACCGCCGTTCTTCGATCCCAATGCGGATGATGCCGTGAACTATGGCGGCATCGGTGCGGTCATCGGCCACGAGATAAGTCACGGCTTCGACGATCAGGGTGCGAAGTTCGATGCTGACGGCGTGTTCCAAAACTGGTGGACGGATGCCGATCTGAAGACGTTCCAGGCCAAGACCACGATGCTCGGCAAGCAGTACGACGCTTACGAGCCCCTGCCCGGCCTGCACGTCAACGGCGCCTTCACCATGGGTGAGAACGTTGCCGACAATGCCGGCATCGCGATCGCGCTCAAGGCCTATCACCTCTCGCTCAATGGCAAGAAAGCGCCGGTGATCGATGGTTTCACCGGCGACCAGCGATTCTATCTCGGCTTCGGCCAGATCTGGCGCGGCAAGCTGCGTGACGGCGCACTGCGTCAGCAGGTGCTCTCCAACGAGCACAGTCCGCCGATGCAGCGTGCGATCGGCGCGACGCGCAACCAGACCGAATGGTACGACGCGTTCGGCGTGAAGGAGGGTGAGAAATACTACCTCGCACCCGACCAGCGCGTTCATCTCTGGTAATCAAAGCATAGGGCGCCGCGATCACTCGCGGCGCCCTTTTTCTTTTCTTTCGGGGGGATCCCACATGATCAAGTTGCTTCGCATCGCTGCGCTTTGCACAGTTGCCCTTCCCGCCTATGCCGCAGGCCCGGCTACGCCGCCGTGGGGTGTCGATCTCAGCTTCGTCGACAATAGCGTCGCGCCGGGCAATGACTTCTTTCTGTACGGCAATGGCAACTGGATGAGGAAGGCGGTTATCCCCGCGGATCGCTCCTACGCTGGCGTGAACCTCGAAGTCGACAAGATCAATGAGCAGCGGCTGAAGGACATCATCGCCTCGCTCAACAAGAATACCTCCCCCACCGATGAGGAGCGGAAGCTCCACGACCTCTACAACGCCTTTATGGATCAGGCGACGCTTGAGAAGACCGGGCTCGCGCATGCGCAAGCCGATCTCGACAAGATCGCGAAGATGCAGACACTGGCCGATGTCGCCGCCGAAATGGGCAACACGCGGTTAAGCCTCGACGGGCCGTTCGCAATCTATCTCGGTATCGACGACAAGCATCCAAGCGTCTATTCCGTGAATCTCTATCAGTCGGGCCTCGCGCTTCCGGATCGCGATTACTATCTCCGCGATGACAAGGAAATCGCCGACACCCGCGTCGCTTACCAGAAATATCTCGCGCAGATGCTCACCTTCACCGGCGCCACCGATGTCAACACCCGTGCCGCTGCCATCATGAAGCTCGAGCACGACATGGCGGTTGTCTCCTGGCCGGCCGCCGATCGCCGCGATGCGGAAAAGACCTATAACCCGATGCCGATCAAGGACCTTGAAGGCATGGCGCCGCAATTCCCGTGGCGCATGTTTCTCGGTGCTGTCGGCATACCGATGACGTCGCCAAAGGGCGATCGCATGGTGATCGTGTCGGAGCGCTCTGCATTTCCGAAGCTCGCCGAAGTGTTCGCGGCTACGCCGGTTGCCGTGTGGCGCGATTATCTGACGGTGCGCTATCTGCATGCCTTCGCCGCCTATCTGCCGAAGAAGTACGACGACGCTGATTTCGCGTTCTTTGGCGGCGTGCTGGAAGGCCAGACGGCGCAGCTCGACCGCACCACGCGCGGCGTGCAGCTTCTCGACGGCGAGATGAGCGAAGCGTTCGGGAAACTTTACGTAGCCAAATACTTCCCGGCAGAGGCGAAGGCCAAGGCCGATGCGCTCGTTCATAATCTGCTTGAGGCCTTTGCCGAAGACATCAAGACGCTCGACTGGATGACCCCGGCGACGCGCCAAAAAGCTTTGGAGAAGCTGTCGAAATACATGCCGAAGATCGGCTATCCCGATCATTGGCGCGACTACAGCGCACTCTCGATCTCGCGCGACAATCTCGTTGAAGACATCCAGAACGCCTCGCAGTTCGCGTGGCACCGCCGAATTGTGCGCCTCGACAATCCCGTTGATCGCACGGAATGGGGCATGAGCGTTCCGACCAACAATGCCTACTACAATCCGACTCTGAACGAGATCGTGTTCCCGGCCGGTATTCTGGTGCCGCCGTTCTTCGATGCGAACGCCGACGATGCGGTGAACTACGGCGAGATCGGCGCCACCATCGGACACGAGATCAGCCACGGCTTCGACGATCAGGGCTCGAAATATGACGGCGACGGGGTGCTGCAAAGCTGGTGGACCGATGCCGACCGCAAGAACTTCGATGCGCGCACGGAAGCGCTGGCCGCGCAATACGATGCCTATGAACCGCTGCCGGGCATCCACATCAACGGCAAGCTGACGCTTGGCGAGAACATCGCCGATCTGGCCGGCCTGGTGATCGCCTACAAGGCCTATCACATCTCATTGCACGGGAAGCCGGCACCGGTTCTGAACGGCTACACCGGCGATCAGCGCTTCTATCTCGCCTATTCGCAAAGCTGGCGTCAGAAGAACCGCGAGGCGACCGAGCGCGCGCGGTTGCTGTCAAACCCGCACAGCCCCGAGGACTATCGCGTCAACGGCGTGGTGCGGAACGACGATGGATGGTATGCAACATTCCCTGAGATCAAGGCCGGCGACAAGTACTACCTTGCCCCCGACAAGCGTGTGCATCTGTGGTGATCTAGGACTCCCGCTTAGAACGCGTGGAGGAAGGTGCCTTCGCCTGCTTCTTCTTCGTAGTCGTGGAATTCGCCGCTACATTCAACGCAATTCGCGCCCACAGTGCCAGTTCTTCTGGCTCGTCGTAGAGTCGTTCCGGCATCGCGTACCAGTGCGTCTTCACGATCTCGCCCGTGCTGCGTTTTTCGAACGTGAAGGGTTTGCACGTCTCAGCGAGGAACGCCTTGCGCGTTTCGGGGTCGGTCGTGAAGTAAAGGATGTCGTCGAATACCGCGCCGATCATAATCTCGCCGGCGTAGATGCCCTCACCACCGAAGAAGCGTTTGAGGGTGATCGGGCCGAATTCGGAAAACAGATCGTCGAAGCGGTGCGGGTCGTTCATTGCGGGGCCGTGTTATAGCTCCTTAAGCCTGCCCCATCCGGTTCCAGGCGTCCAATCCCGCGATCTCGTAGGCCTCTGCAAGCGTCGGATAGTTGAAGGTGTTCTCGACGAAGAAATCCCCGGTGCCATGCAGGTTGATCACCGCCTGGCCGATATGGATCAGCTCCGTTGCGCCTTCACCCACGATATGCGCACACAGAAGACGGCGACTATCCAACGCGAAGATAAGCTTCAGGAACCCGGAATTTAAGCCCACGATGTGGCCGCGCGATGCATGGAACCCGGGGAGGTAATCTCGAAGATGCTCTGTGATTGGCCCGTGAGACGGCCTTCCGCGGGCCTGCCGTGTAGCCAGGAGACCGAAAGGCCCCGGCGCCGCTATCCGCCGGGGCTTTTTTTGTTTAGCTACGAAGCTGCTCAGACTCCCAATCGCCCCAAATGCTCAACACGTTCTCCTTTCCGCATGTCGCGCAAATTAGCTCGCGTGCATGCGTGAGGCTTTCAGCCTCCAAGGTGATGCGTTTGGCAGAATCTTGAGAGTCTAAATCGGCAATCAGTGCTTGATAGAGCGTAAATTTCGGCTTCGTCACAGCGAGACTCCGTGAAGTTCAATCTGCCTTCGCTGGTGTGATCGAAACGCTCTCGCCGCAGCCGCAGGCCGCTGTCTGGTTCGGGTTGTTGAACACGAAACGCGCGCCGAGCTTTTCGCGCACGAAATCCATCTCGGTGCCGATCAGGAACAGGATCGCCTTGGGATCGATGAAGATCTTCACGCCCTTATCCTCGACAACCTCATCGAGCGGCTTGACGTCTTCGGCATAGTCCATCGTGTAGCTCATGCCGGCGCAGCCGCCATTGGTGACACCGACGCGTACGCCCTGATATTGGCCTTCGGCATTGTCCATAATCTCGCGGATGCGCATTGCGGCGGCATCGGAGAGACGCACCGCTTTCGGGCGCTCGCGTTTCGGTCTGGTCGTTGTCGCTGTTGTTTCCATCAGAACATGTTCAGTTCGAGTTTCGCTTCTTCGCTCATACGGTCCGGCGTCCACGGCGGATCGAAGGTCATGTCCACCGTCACCTTGCCGATGCCTTCGACGCCTTCGAGCGCCTCCTGTACCATCTTGGGCATCTCACCCGCGACTGGACAGTTCGGCGCCGTCAGAGTCATATCGACCGCCACGTCCTTGTTGTCCGCGACGTCGACCTTATAGATAAGCCCAAGTTCGTAGATATCGACCGGGATTTCCGGATCGAAGACGGTCTTCAGCGCCACGATAAGCTTCTGCGTGAACTCCGCCAGTTCTTCCTGTGGGATGGCCGATACGCCGTCCTGTTTGAGCAATTCAGCCGTCATGCGCTTTTGGCGGCTTCACCGCCCTCCAAGGCCGATTTCATTGTATGCCACGCAAGGGTCGCGCATTTTACGCGCATCGGAAACGCCGAGACGCCCGCCATGACTTCCAGTCGCTCCCGATCATCGGCATTCAACTCACCAATATCCGCCTCGCCCTTCACCATGTGCAGGAATCCGCCCATCAGCTTTTCCGCTTCTTCGATCGAACGACCAACCAGCATATCGGTCATCAGCGACGCCGAAGCCTGGCTGATCGCGCAGCCCTTCCCCTCGAACTTGATATCCGCGATGCGGTTCGCATTGTCGAGCGCGAGATAGATCTTTACCCGATCGCCGCAGAGCGGGTTGTGACCTTCGCCTGTATGCGTGGCGTCCGGAAGCGGCCCGAAATGGCGCGGGTGACGCGAGTGATCGAGGATCACGTCCTGGTACAGCTCGCGAAGAGACTCGTCCATGACACTCAACCCAATATCTTCCGCGCCTTGGCGAGCGCCTCGATCAGCACATCAACCTCAACCTTCGTGTTGTAGAGCGCAAACGACGCGCGCGTCGTCGATGCCGTGCCGAAGCGCTCCATCAGCGGCTGTGCACAGTGGTGCCCCGCCCGCACTGCCACGCCTTCGCGATCAAGGATCGTCGCCAGATCGTGCGCATGCATGCCGTCGGTCTCGAAAGACAGGATCGCGCCCTTTCCCGGCGCATCGCCTATCACGCGTAGCCAGTTGAATTCCCGCACCCGGTCGCGCGCATAGGCGTAGAGATCGTGCTCATGCGCCTTGATCGCCGCCCGATCGAACGCCGAGAGATAATCGATCGCCGCCGCAAATCCGATACTCTCGATAATCGGCGGCGTGCCGGCTTCAAATCGCGCCGGCGGATCGGCATAGGTGACGCTGTCCCGGCTCACTTCCCGGATCATCTCGCCACCGCCGTTGTACGGCCGCATAGCTTTTAGGTGCGCATGCTTGGCATAGAGCGCGCCGATTCCAGTCGGGCCATAGAGCTTATGCCCAGTGATGCAATAGAAATCGATATCGAGGTCGCGCACATCAATGATCTCATGCACCGCGCCCTGGCAACCGTCGGCCAGCACCGGCACGCCCTTGGCATGAGCGCGCGCGACGACCTCCTTCAGCGGCGAGATGGTGCCTAGCACGTTCGACATGTGCGAGACTGCGACAAGCTTGGTCTTGGGTCCCATAACCGCATCGACGGCGTCTGCGTCCAGCGAACCGTCATCGGCAACATCAACCCAGCGCAGCACAGCACCATGACGCTCACGCAGGAAATGCCAGGGCACGATGTTGGAATGATGCTCCATCACCGACAGCACGATCTCATCACCCGGCTGGATGCGCGGCGCGGCCCACGAGTAGGACACGAGATTGATTGCCTCGGTTCCGCCCTTGGTAAAAACGATCTCTTCAGGCTTGGCCGCGTTCAGGAACCGGCGCACGATCTCGCGCGCGGACTCATAGCGCTCAGTCGAGGCCGCCGAGAGATAATGTACCCCGCGATGGACATTGGCGTATTCGTTCGATGCGAAATCGCGCATCGCGTCCAGCACCTGGTGCGGCTTCTGCGCCGACGCTGCGCTATCGAGATAGACGAGCGGCTTGCCGTAGACCGTGCGCGACAGAATCTCGAAATCTTGGCGCACGACATCCGGGTTGAAAAACGTCTTGGCCGGGGCGTTCATAGCGCCTCCTCAACCGGTGCCCATAGCACCTCACGGTTATCGTCGCTCAAGCCATCGAACGCTTCGTGCAGGAAGGCACGGATGAGCAACCCTCGCGCGACATCCTCCGAAATACCGCGGGCCCGGAGATAGAACAGAGAGTCTGCATCCAAATCGCCAACTGCCGCGCCGTGGGCGCACTTCACGTCGTCGGCGAAGATTTCAAGTTCGGGTTTTAGATCGGCTTCCGCGCGTTCGTCGAGCAGGAGCGCCTTTGCGGTCTGGCGGCTATCGGAACCATCGGCGCCTTGCGCGACCGTTATCTTGCCCTGATAGACCGCGCGCGCCTTGCCGCCCACGACATGTTTGAAGAGCTGCGTGCTCTGGGTGTTGCCTTGGGCATGAATGATGTGCGTCGTCACGTCGGCATGGGCATTGTCAAGCACACTGACACCGGAAAGATGCGCCGATGCGCCCTCGCCGTTCAGCGCGATCTTCATCTCCAGTCGCGACAGTTCACCACCGAAATCTGCAACATGCATGTGATAGCTGCCGCGCTCAGCGACGGTCGCGTTGACATCTTCGATGCGCACGCCAGCACTCTTGCGAGCTACGCGCACATGCGTGAGGACGGCGCCTGCGCCAACGCTCACGTCCATACCGATATTCTGAAAGCCCTCGCCTTCCACGGCCTCGATATAGTCGAGCGTCGCACCGGGTTCGAGGACGATCCGCACGCGCGCTTGTCCTGGCGTCGTGAAATTCACCCTCGCCTTACCTGCTTTTGCGACGCGCAGTCCGAAGCCGGTGTTAGCGAACGCCAGCGATGCCTCGCCCATTGCGCCTGCGAAGCCACCTTCGCCGAGGTCGATCATCTCGACACCTTCGGCTTCTATCGTCCACTTGGCGGCACCAGCTGAAGCCACCTGATCCGCGTCGACAGCCGATTTCAGATCTGAATATTTCCACGCCTCGACGCGCCGATGCGGCACGCCGCGTGCGCGAAAGTCTTCAGCAGCTTTGGCGCGCAAAGCGGTCATGCGGCGTCCTTGATGATCTGCTCGTAGCCCTTGGCCTCCAGCTCAAGCGCCAATTCTTTGCCGCCCTCTTTGATGATGCGACCAGCGGAGAGCACATGGATCTTGTCCGGCACAATGTAATTGAGAAGGCGCTGGTAATGCGTGATCACCAGCATGGCACGATCCGGTGAGCGCAGAGCATTCACGCCCTCCGCAACCAGTCTAAGTGCATCGATGTCGAGGCCAGAGTCCGTCTCGTCGAGCACCGCAAGCGATGGCTCGAACAGCGACATCTGAAGAATCTCTAACCGCTTCTTCTCACCGCCGGAGAAGCCAACGTTCAGAGCGCGCTTGAGCATTTCTTCCGATACTTTTAGCTCCGCTGCTTTGCCGCGCACGCGTTTGAGCACGCTCATCGCGTCCATTTCCTTCTCGCCACGCGCGCGACGCTGGGCGTTGAGTGCAGTCTTCAAAAACATAAGCGTTGTCACGCCGGGGATTTCGACCGGATACTGCATCGCCAGGAACACACCCTTGGCGGCGCGCGCCTCGGGCGAAAGCGCGTTGAGGTCTTCCCCCTTGTAAGTGACGCTGCCGGCCGTGATCTCATAACCCGCACGGCCTGCGAGCACATAAGACAACGTCGACTTGCCCGAGCCGTTCGGTCCCATGATCGCGTGCACCTCGCCCGCGTTCACGGTGAGGCTCAAGCCTTTGAGGATTTCCTTGCCGCCGACGGAAGCGTGGAGGTCTTTGATCTCAAGCATTATCCAACACTGCCTTCCAAACTAATTCCGACAAGCTTCTGCGCCTCGACCGCAAACTCCATGGGGAGCTGCTGCAGCACTTCCTTGCAGAAGCCGTTGACGATCAGCGCGACCGCTTCCTCCTGGCCGATGCCGCGCTGGAGACAATAAAACAATTGGTCGTCGGCGATCTTCGACGTCGTCGCTTCGTGTTCGATGCGTGCAGTCGGGTTGCGGCTCTCGATATAAGGCACGGTGTGTGCGCCGCACTTGCCGCCGATGAGCAGAGAGTCGCATTGCGTATAGTTGCGCGCGTTGGCTGCCTTGGGATGCACACTGACGAGTCCGCGATAGGTGTTCTGCGCCTTGCCCGCGCTGATGCCCTTGGAGATGATCCGCGAGCGCGTGTTCTTGCCCAGATGAATCATCTTGGTGCCGGTATCGGCCTGCTGGTAATTGTTGGCGATGGCAATGGAATAGAACTCGCCGACCGAGTTGTCGCCGCGCAGGATGCAGCTTGGATATTTCCAGGTTATGGCGGAACCGGTCTCGACTTGCGTCCAGCTGATCTTTGAATCGCGCCCGCGACAATCACCGCGCTTGGTGACGAAATTGAAGATCCCGCCTTTGCCTTCTTCGTCCCCGGGATACCAGTTCTGCACCGTCGAATACTTGATCTCGGCGCCGTCGAGCGCGACCAACTCGACCACAGCGGCATGAAGCTGATTTTCGTCGCGTTTGGGAGCGGTGCAGCCCTCAAGATAGCTGACGTATGAGCCCTCATCGGCGACGATCAGCGTGCGCTCAAACTGCCCCGTCTCCGACGCGTTGATGCGGAAATAGGTGGAGAGTTCCATCGGACAGCGCACCCCCTTGGGCACGTAGACGAACGTGCCGTCGGAAAAAACCGCGGAATTCAGCGTCGCGAAGAAATTGTCGGTCACCGGCACAACTGTGCCGAGGTACTTCTTCACCAGATCAGGATAGTCGCGGATCGCCTCAGAGATGGGGCAGAAGATCACGCCGACCTCGTTGAGCTTTTCCTTGAATGTTGTCGCGACAGAGACAGAGTCGAACACAGCATCGACCGCCACACCAGCGAGCATCATCTGTTCGGTGAGTGGGATGCCAAGCTTGTTGTAAGTCTCCAACAGCTTCGGATCGACCTCGTCCAAGCTTTGTTTCAACGGCGTATTCTTGGGCGCCGCATAGTAATAGGAATCCTGGTAGTCGATCTTGTGATAGTGCACACGCGCCCAGTTGGGCTCGCGCATCTCAAGCCAACGGCGGAACGCGCCGAGGCGCCATTCCAGCATCCACTCCGGCTCGCCTTTCTTCGCCGAGATGTAGCGCACAGTGTCCTCGGACAGTCCCTTGGGCGCACGCTCCATCTCGATATCGGTGACGAAACCGTATTTGTATTTCTCGGCAAGAGCGGAAACTTTCTCGCGGGTTTCAACGGCGGCCATTATGCAGCCTTCCTTCGCGACATCAGGCGCGTGATCGAAACGAGCGCAGCATCAACATCGTTTTCCGTGGAGTTCCAGCCGAAGCTCACGCGCAACGCACAGCGCGCCAGCTCGTCGCTGACACCCATAGCTTTGAGAACATGCGATGGCTTCACTTTGCCGGACGAACAGGCAGAGCCCGAACTGATCATCACACCATCAAGATCGAGCGCCATAACAGACGTCTCCGCCAATATGCCGGGCAGAGCGAAGTTTGACGTGTTGGACAGACGCCGCGCGTTCTTGCCGAAGACGACCGCCGACGCCGGAAGACCGGCTTCAAAGCGATCACGCAGTTCAGAATTCATGGTGTTGTAAGCCGCAGCCGCTGCGCCGAAGCCTGCAATACCGGCGACGTTCTCCGTACCCGCGCGAAGCCCGCGCTCCTGTCCGCCGCCAAGCAGTTGCGCAGAGAGCGGCACGCCGTCGCGCACGATCAAGGCGCCGACGCCCTGCGGCCCACCGACCTTGTGCGCCGACAGTGTCATGTAGCTGGCATTGTCGTAGCGGCCAGGCTTCTGCACGGCATCGACAAAAAGCAGACCATCAATACTTTCGACGGGTTGGATCGCGCCTGTCTCATTGTTTGCGGCCTGGACCGCGACCAGGGCGCGCCCCTTGCCTTCATTCAAGGTGGTGTTGGCAAGATCGATCACCCCATCCACGCCCACGGGAATGATTTCGAGGCGCAAACCAGGAATGCGCTCTGCAAGCATCGCAGCAGTCTTGAGCACGCTGTCGTGATCGATCGCAGAAACGAACAGTCGCGTGAATCGCTCGCCTGTCTCCAATGCGCCTTCAATCGCACCGCGGAGCGCAAGCGAATTGGCTTCTGTGCCGCCGCTCGTAAAGATCACGTTCGACGGCGTCACGCATATCAATGCTGCGACCTGTTCACGAGCTTCCTCGATGAGTTTGCGCGCGGCCCGACCTGCTCCGTGTACGGAGGATGGATTGCCTGCCGAATACGCACGCTCCATCGCGGCCTTAGCTTCAGACCGCAGCGGCGACGACGCATTGTGATCGAGGTAATGCATGCTCAAATACTCAGGCAGCCGCGCGGCTGGCGTCGGTTTGTTCGTTACAGGGGCGCGTGCGGCCAAGGACACGCTTCTCCACGACATCAGCGAGCGATACCGACGACAGAAACACCTGAATCTGCCGGCCGAGTTCTTCCCAGAGATCGTGGGTGACACAGCGGCTGCTGGTTCCAGTGCAGCCTTTCGGGCTGCCGACCTTGCACCGTGTCGCGGTCATCGGCTCATCGACCGCAATAATTATGTCCGCCACCCGAACTTCGCCGGCCGGACGGCTCAGACGGTAACCACCGCCCGGTCCGCGCACGCTGCTCACAAGCCCGCCACGCCGAAGTTTGGCAAAGAGCTGTTCGAGATAGGACAGCGAAATCTCCTGGCGCGCGGCGATGTCCGCCAGCGACACGGGCTTCGCGCTGGCCTCGTGGCCGGCCAGATCGGCCATCGCCATGACTGCATAACGTCCCTTGGTGCTCAGCCGCATAGGCCCTAACTCCCGATTGGCGCGCGTTTTCCTTGCTTTTCAGGGGGGGCTTCGGTGTAAAAGCAGCAGCCCGCGCGCAACGTTCTTTCCCAGTTCATATAGAATCCCCCAGTATAATGGTCAAGTATTGAGCAGGATCGTGACCAAAGAATATTATATACCTTTGATAAATAATGGTTTTTTGCGGCATTTTGCGGCGCAAAACACCCCATCGCTGCCAATGGCGAAAGCTGCACGCACCCTTGCTCCAATCGGAAGAATCTCCGCCCATGCCTGACATCATTCTGCCCGGCCCCGCGGGACGCATCGAAGCGCGCTTTCAACGCCAGAAGGTCGCGGGGGCTCCAATGGCTCTTGTCCTTCATCCGCATCCACAGTTCGGCGGGACCATGAACAATCCGCTGGTCTATGATCTCTTCCATATGTTCCACGGGCTGGGCTGTACGACCGTGCGGTTCAATTTCCGCGGCGTCGGCCGCAGCCAGGGCTCGTTCGATTCCGGCGCGGGGGAACTTTCCGACGCCGCCGCGATCCTCGACTGGATGAACACGCTCTATCCCAACCCTTCGAACGTCTGGGTAGCAGGCATTTCGTTCGGCGCTTGGATCGGCATGCAGTTGCTTATGCGCCGCCCGGAGATCACAGGTTTTGTATCCATTGCACCACCGGCCAGCATGTATGACTTCGCGTTCCTCGCACCCTGCCCGGCATCCGGTCTGATCGTCCATGGCACCAAGGATCAGGTCGTGCCGGAACCGGATGTGCAGAAACTCGTTGATCGCCTGACGGCACAGAAGGGCATCAAGATCACCTACAACAAGATCGAAGGCGCCAATCACTTCTTCGACAAGCACGAAGCCGATGTCGTCGATGTCGTGAAGGAATATGTCTCGCGCATGATGAGTTCGCCGCGCGTCGGACGATAATCAAGGTTTGTGGAATTTCCCGCCGGTAATCGGTTCTGCCACGCCCGTTGTCGTCGGCAGACTGAGTGGCAGGCTCCTGCGCGAGCGCGCGGCGAGATAGGCAAACGCTTCCGCTTCCACGAAATCGCCGCGCCAGCCTGCGTCTTCCGCTGACAGCACCGGTGCGTTCACGCGCGCTCGCAACTCGTTCATCAGCGTCGGATTGAGACGACCACCGCCCATCACCACCCAGGTCGTTGCCGGTTCTGGAAAATGCTCGCGGGCGCGCGCGATGGACGCGGCTGTGAATGCCGTCAGCGTCGCGGCACCGTCTTCCGGGCTTAGATGCGCGACCGCGTCCGTTGTGAAATCCATGCGATCGAGAGATTTCGGCGGTATTCGCGGAAAGAATGCGTGATCCAGCATCTCTGCCAGTGCGCGGTCGTCGACCTTTCCGCTCCGCGCAAGCTTCCCATCCTCGTCCACTGGCTTTCCGGTGTGCCGATGAGCCCAGTCGTCGATCGGTGCATTGCCGGGGCCCGTGTCAAACGCGAGGATCGTATCGGGGCCGACATAGGTGACGTTCGCAACTCCTCCGATATTGATCATGGCAATCGGCGGCATCAGCCCTTTCGCCTCGCGTATGAGCGCTGCGTGATAGAGCGGCACGAGCGGCGCGCCCTGTCCGCCGGCCTTCACGTCGGCGCTGCGGAAATCATTCACAACGGGAATGCCCGTCATTCGTGCAAGCAGCGCACCATCGCCGATTTGCCAGGTCCAGCGTTGTTCGGGCTTGTGCAGAATGGTCTGGCCATGAAAACCGATCAGCGCCACATCGCGTGCATGCAAGGCGGATTTCTTCAGCAACGCTAGGACAGCTTCGGCATGCGCTTCCGTGACCTGCCGTTCCGCTTCGCGGATCGCGTGGGGAACCGGCGCCCCAGCAGCCACACCCTGCGCATCGGTGATTGCCGTGCGCAGCATTGCGCGGGTCGTCGCGTCGTAGGGGAGCGTAAGCGCTGGACCGGGGACAGCGACGCCTTCGCCGTCCGTATCCACCAGCGCGGCATCCACGCCGTCTAGCGACGTACCGCTCATCAAACCTATGACTTTAAGAACGTCCGCCATTCGTGTTACACACCCGGCCCTTTATCACTTGGACACTAGCATGGCCGGCGCCCACAATTTCCATTCCGACTTCCTCCGCACGTTCGTGGAGCGTGGCGCCTATTACGATTGCTCGGCGCCCGAGGACCTCGACGCTCAATTCTCGAAGGAGCGCGTCACCGCTTATATCGGTTTCGATTGTACCGCCAAGAGCATGCACATTGGCAATCTGGTCCAGCTGATGACTTTACGCCGCCTGCAGCAGGCCGGTCATCGCCCTATTCTGCTGATGGGTGGCGGCACGACCAAGGCGGGCGACCCTTCGGGCAAGGATGAGACCCGGCTGATCCTCTCGCCGGAACAGATCAATGAGAACAAGCAAAGCATGCTCAGGGGCGTGCAGCATTTGTTGAAATTCGGCGATGGTCCAAACGATGCGATCATGGTCGACAACTCCGACTGGCTCGACAAGCTCGAATACATTCCATTCCTGCGCGACGTCGGAAAGCACTTCTCGGTCAATCGCATGCTGACGATGGACAGCGTGAAGCTGCGCCTTGAGCGCGAACAGCCCATGTCGTTTCTCGAATTCAACTACTCTCTAATGCAAGCCTACGATTTCGTAGAGTTGTACAAGCGCTACGGCTGCCGCCTGCAATCCAGTGGATCTGACCAGTGGGGAAATGTGGTTTCCGGCATCGATCTCGGTCGCCGGATGCAGAACGTGCAGCTTTTCGGGCTGACGACGCCGCTCATCACGACGTCGTCCGGCGCAAAGATGGGCAAGACCGCCGCTGGCGCGGTGTGGCTGAATAGGGAAATGCTCAGCGTCTACGACTACTGGCAGTTCTGGCGGAATACCGAGGATGGCGATGTTGGCCGCTTCCTGCGCATCTTCACGGACATACCGCTCGATGAAATCGTACGACTTGAAGCGCTCAAGGGTTCGGAACTCAACGACGCGAAGAAAATCCTCGCGACAGAAGCGACAGCGCTTTTGCATGGCCGTGAACCTGCGACAGACGCGTCTGAAACCGCGCGGCGCACATTCGAGGAGGGCGCACTTGCTGAAGGACTGCCAACCTTCACACTGAATCTTCCGGATGGAATTTTGAACCTCGCCGTGGCCACCGGGCTCGTTGCCTCGACTTCAGAAGCGCGCAAACTTATCGCCAACAATGGGTTGCGTATGAATGACGTCGCGATCAGCGATCCGAAATTGCAGATCGATGCTGACGCCCTTACTGCAGACGGCGTGCTCAAACTGTCTAGCGGCAAGAAGAAGCACGTATTGGTGAAGCCGGCCTAGGGCTTTGGCGCGGGTGGAGATGGTAGTCCCGGCGTGACTGCGGTTGCCGGAGGCAGCGCAATATTTGAAGGGGCTTGCGCGGCGTTCGGCATTTTGCCCTCGAAAATCCGGCGAAGAATTCCAGGCGTCAGCACCGACAGAGGATTGATGCTCAGGTCCGGCTGATCCGCGTTGCCCTTGACCGAATAGGTCATACCGAACACGCCTTCGCCCGGTTTCGAAACGAGCACATTTCCAAGCACCGGGATCGCGCCCAGGACACTGTTAAGTCCAAAGACCGGCACCATCGTTCCTTTGAGGGCCACAACATTCTTGGGGCGATCGATGTAGCCATCAGCGGTCAGACCGATTGCGGGACCCGTCGCTTTCGCGTCGTGAATGGTGACAACGCCACCTTTCGACGAGAACGGCACATCAAGCTTGTCTACGGCAATGCCTTGTCCTTGCATCAGGTTAATCAAGCCGCCCAACGAGCCGGCAGTAAAAAGGCGCGCCAGAAAAGGCTGGTTCAGCACCCTGAAATCGCGGATCGAGAACTTGCCCTGAAAATCCGGCTTATCCTTGTTCTCCAGGTCGCCCGCTTTGCCCGGTAGAGTAGCAACTAGATCGATGCGTCCACCCCTCAAACTGCTAAAGCCGAACAGCCCCTTTGCAAGAAGGCCAGCGTCGCCGGTCGCGAATGTCATACGCCGCCCCGCGTCTGTCGATGCGATCTCGCCAGAGACCGCTGCCGACTTGGACAAAGAACCGTTAAGCGACAACGCGGAGGGGCGATCGCCGACACCGGACACGTCGAGCGCAAAAGGCGCCATCGTGACGTTCTCACGCAACATCAGGCGGTCAAGGTGCGCGTTGACGTGGAACGGCCCCTCCAATGTCATATCACCGCCATTGCCGTGACCACCAAGGTGAGAGCCGTCGAGAGATTTTCCCTTCACTGTGATGTTCACGCCGGACGTGCCGCGCGTCATGTTGAAGGAGAAGTCGTTCGCTGCACCGAAATGCACTGCTGGAAAAGCGAGCTGCGATAAATGTCCTTCCTTGTCGAAGGCGGCGTTGCCGCTCACGGATACGCCCGGACCAGAGATGGTCATCGTCTCCGCTCTTATCGAGCTCTCGGCCCCGAACGACGCGGTGACATGTGCCGTCGCAGGATATCCTGCCGGCTTGTTCAGACCAATCAGATCGAGATTCAAGACAGACGGCGCCAAATCCATCGTCATGTCGGCGGTGAGCAGCGACCCGCGATGGCCGGTCAAGGTCGCACTGATGATGCTGGGGCCCTTCAGGTAATCCGCCGAAGGAAAACTCAACGCTTCGCGCCCCCCGCTGTCCAAAGTGCCCTTCACCTCAATGCGTGTTGTGACCGGGTTTGAGGTGCGGAAATCCTCATCCCAATTGAGGGATAGTCTGGAATCGGCGAGCATCGCCGTGCCGTCGGCGTGAAGCTTGGCGTTGTCGATCAGGAAGTTTATGGAACCATCCGAGAGCCGGGCGTGATCGCCAAGAACGATCGAAAATGCGCTGACTGCCGCCTTGATCGAGATATTCACCTCGTCGACACTCAAATTCTTTTTCATCGGCATACGGAACGACAGATCCAGATTGGCCATGCCTTTGGTCTGCGTTTTGTCGATCCCGAACCGCGTTGGGTAATTGAGCGGCTTCATGTCGATCAGCGTGAGGATGTCGGGCATCGAACCACTGGCACGTGCCGTAAATTCGCCCGGCGACGCGCGCATGCTTAGATTATTGATGACGGCGTGTGCCTGAGAAACGACAAGCGGGCCTACACGAGCTGACGCGATATCGGCGCTGAATGTGTTTCCGGTCAGCGTCGCGACACCCCGCAGCTGAGTGAGATGCGTGAGCCCATTGATATAGCTAGCATCCGCGCCGGTTATGGGAATCGTCACCTTGAGTGCGCCATCGGGCAGCGCGGGCTCGTCGAGCATACCTGCGGGCATATGCGCTTCAAATGGAACAGTCCCGATTGCGCCGGCCGGCATGTTCTTGTCGATCCAGTCACGCGCGCCGGCGCCGGCGCCATAGGGCCAGAATTTGAGCAGATCGCGCACGCCAAGCGGCGATAGCTGGCCCTTGGCTTCGATTGCTGGAGATTTCCCCGAAACGAGTGTGATTTTGGCTGACGCCTGAAGGGAGAGAGGCGCGCCAGTGACTTCGATGTGATCGAGGATGATATCTTTGGTCGCCGGAAGATAGCTTCCACGGATCGCCGCGACGCGCAGCGAAACCGGACCGGGCAGCACGCCTGGCATTGAGAGCGCAATTTTATCGAGCGTTGTCTCGAAATTGACCTGCGACATCGCTTTGCTCTGGTCGTAGACGAGATCGCCGCGAGCGGTCAGATGCGCAGTAGCGCCCTGAGCGGACAATGTAGCGTCGTCGATCAGGATTCGTCGGGTTGCGCTGTCGTACCTGCCGACGATCTGCGCATTGTCGATCTTTAGCGGCCCATGCGCCAACCCCGGTATGGCGATCGCGCCCTTGGCACCGACACCGAAATCGGCATTCAAAAGATGCACGCCCTGGAACGCGAACGATGCCGACATATCCAGGATGAGCGGCACATCCTTGACGCCAGAAAAGCTCTTCGCATTCGATCCCAGCGCGCGAAGATCCAGCCCCCTGAGTGCAACCGAACCTTTGACGGGACCATTCCCACCGGGGATCGTGAACTCACCTGTGGCGTGTGCGGGATGACCGGAGATTTCGAGTTCGGCATCGAGCGTAGCGTTTAGATCGGTTCCGGCAGTCGCAACGCGGAAGTTCGCATCGGGAGCCACCAAAAACAGTCCCGTCGGCTCGTCATAGAACGCGAGGCGGGCATGCCGCACCGCAAATTCCTGAAGCGACGATTTCTTGTCGCTCCGCATTGAGATCGCATCGGAGATGCGGCTCAGGATATCGTCCTGGTTCTTATCTTTCTCGACACCGAGGCGTAACCCGCCGGTCGCGGTACGGACCAAGGTGAGTTGAACACCGACGAGCGTGATGCGCTGAACGACCGTGTGGCCCTGAAATAGCGGGCCGGCCGCCAGATCGATATCGGCCTTCGGCGCCTGAGCGATAATTCGGCCTTCCTCGTCAAACACCCGGGCGCCGAGAATGACGAGATTGATCCGGCCATCGTCGCGCGACCATTCGATCGCTGCCTGATCGTATTGGAGAGTGATACCCGGGAGGGCCTCGGCGATGGCGTTGGACAGCGTGTTGCCAAGCGGTCCGAGCGATACTGGTCCGACCAGCAACCGGATCGCGGCACCCACAACGAAAAACACGACCGCAGCCGCGATGCCACCCGTGATGAGGGCGGCGCGGCTGATGTGGTGGGCCTTGATGTAGCGGCTAAGAAACAATCCGTGTTCCGTTATTCACGTGTTGGGCGAGGCGCGTCCTCGGTCCGGGGTCCTATCGCCATCGATTAAGGCCGAAGCGGGGCCGCCAGATTGACCCAGCAATCCCCAACAGGGCCTGAACGGCCCCCTTGTTTGGAATCGCACATGGCTTTATCGCCTGTGTTAACCGTCCTAGCACGAACAATTCGGAAGCCCGCATGGCTCTTGAACCCGGCGACAAGGCCCCCAGTTTCAAGCTCGCGACCGATGGCGGTGGCAACATTTCGCTCGCGAGCCTCAAAGGACACCCCCTTGTCCTGTATTTCTACCCCAAGGACGACACGGCCGGGTGCACCAAAGAGGCGGTGGGCTTTTCCGAGAATCTTAAGAAATTCGAGCGGTTAGGCGTCAATGTTGTGGGTGTTTCTAAGGACAGTGTTGCCTCCCATGACCGCTTCAAGACCAAATACAAGCTGAAGCTGACTTTGGCCTCCGATCCGGAGATCGAAGCGGCACAGGCGTACGGTGTCTGGGGCGAGAAGAGCCTCTATGGACGAAAGTACATGGGCATGGAGCGGGCCACCTTTCTGATAGATGCCAAGGGCGTCATCCGCGAAATCTGGCGTAAAGTCCGGGTTCCAGACCATGTGGAGACCGTCCTCGATGCGGCAAAATCGCTTTGAGAACCCCTTCCATCCTGCGGCAGCTGTTCGGCCCGAGGTTAACCTCGCGGTCGTTTTTCTGGGCTAAGAGCTTGATCGGTCGCCGACAATTGAGTGAAATAAGCTCAATAGGGGTTGGCGCCCAAGACGCCGCAAAGGGAAGTTCAGAAATGACGGAATCGCTCGTGGAGCGCGCGTGGGCGTGGCTTCATGAAACCTTTCCCGAGCGTCAGATCTACATCCGCAGCGATGGGCGGGTGCAATTCTTCACCTTCGGCCCTTCCCTTCAGGCGACACTCGCCGGCCTGACGCTGATTTTCCTCGGATGGGTTGCCTTCTCCACGGTCAACGTGATCTTCAAGGATCGCATCATCGCGGCGAAGGACCATCGCTATCAGCAGATGCAGTCCGCCTACGAGAACCGTGTCGCCGACCTCCAACTTTCATACGACGAGATCAATGGCGCGCTCGTCTCCGCCGAAGACAAATTCAAAGCGACGGCTGACGAACTTCAGACCAAGCAGAACACAATCGTCAAATTTGTCGACCGCAGGCGCCAGGTAGACGCCTTGGTATCGAATTCCGAAGCCGCGCTTGTCGGCCCGTCTTCAAATGCAGGCACGTCCGATTCGACGGCCGGAGACAATATCGGGGCAATGAGCGGCCCGGCATTCGATACCGACACATCAGATGACAACGTGAGCGGCGGATCTACGCTTTCGGTCATGCCGCAACCTGCACAACCCCAGCCGCGTACCGCCAAACCGACCCATGCCGGACTACTGGATCTCGGCGGCGCCGTCGGGCGGATCACCGGAATCCTATTCGGAAATCACCCGCCAAAATCAGCCGGACCGGATGCAGCGTTCTCGCGCCATCCTGCGCTGAGAATTCTGGCGGAACAGACAGCGCGCGTCAGCAAGATCGGCCGCGATGAAACAGTCCTGATGGCGCAGGCGGAAAGCGAACTGGCCGGCAGTGTTAGCACTGTGCGCTCGGTTTTGCGCAATACCGGGATAGACCCCGATCAGTTCGCCCAGAAATATGAAAGCGTTCACGGCATCGGCGGCCCCGACATTCCCCTGCAATCGGTTCATATCGAGGGCATCAGCGATATCGCATTTCAGAACGCCTATCTGAAAGCGTCCGCGGTTCTTAGCCAGATGGATGAGCTTCTAGGCGCGATGCGTCATGTGCCCCTTACCGTCCCCGTCAGCGGCCATGAATTCGAGCGAACCAGCGGGTTCGGCGCACGCGTCGATCCATTCACCGGACATTACGCCTTCCATCCCGGCGTCGATTTTGCGGGCCCGTGGGGGGCGGCGGTGCATTGCACCGCGCCGGGAACGGTCGTGTGGGCAGGCATGCGTGGCGGATACGGAAATATGGTTGAAATTGACCATGGTTTGGGAATTCACACCCGCTACGGCCATCTTTCAGCAATTCTTGTTCAAGTTGGTGCTAGGGTCTCCAAAGGCGCGCCGATCGGGAAACTCGGATCGACCGGCCGCAGCACGGGGCCCCATGTCCATTACGAGGTCTGGTACGACGACGTCGTGAGAAATCCGAGCAAATTTATCGAGGCCGGTCGCCATGTTCTCTAGTAAGAGTAAAGTCACTGCAACGCCCGCGCCCCCGGTGGCGCAAACTTCCTCACAGCAACAGAAGCGCCCGATGCGCTCCGCAGCCGCACCATCTATCATCAGCGCTGACCTCGTCGTGAACGGCACGCTGACTTCCAGCGGGGACATTCAGATCGACGGAAAAGTGGAAGGCAACGTCAACTCGACAGGTCTGGTAATTGGCGACAAGGCCTTCATCGAGGGTGATGTCATGGCCGAGGACGTGACCGTTCGCGGTCGTGTCAAAGGCAGCATCCGCGCGCGCAAGGTTCTACTCGCATCGACTTGCCACGTCGAAGGCGACATTCTGCACGAAGCATTCGCAGTCGAGACCGGTGCTTTCTTCGAGGGTAATTGCCGTCACGCCGACAATCCGCTCGCCGATGATGGCCGCAATCGTTCTACGGTGATGTCGAGCACGCCGGCCGCGGCGCCTGCGGTCGCTCCGATGACACAGATGCCGCCGCGCCCAGCAGATACTGCTCCGCGCCCGAACGCAGCGACATTCGCGCCGATCAAGATCGGCAGCTAACCGCTTCACTATTTGTTTTGTGGAAAAGCCCCGATTTTGCTAGCAGGGCTTTTATTATTCCAGGTCTTCGATCTTCTCGGCCGATTTTCCGCCGACGGCCTGGGCCAGCGCCGCGGCCATAAACGGATCGAGATCGCCGTCAAGTACGTCATCTGGCGCGCGGCTTTCGACGCCCGTGCGCAAATCTTTGACCAATTGATAGGGCTGCAGAACATAAGAACGGATCTGGTGGCCCCATCCGATATCCGTCTTTTCGCCGATGAACGCGCCTGTCTCCGCCTGCTTCTTTTCCAGCTCGATCTCATAGAGCCGCGAACGCAGCATGTCCCAGCACACGGCACGGTTCTGATGCTGCGAGCGCTGTGTCTGGCATGCAACTGCGATTCCGGTTGGAATGTGCGTGATGCGCACGGCGCTTTCAGTTTTGTTGACATGTTGCCCACCCGCGCCCGACGCGCGATAAACGTCGATACGAACATCTTTTTCAGGAATGTCGATTTCGATGTTTTGGTCGATCACGGGATAGACGGTGATGCTGGAAAAGCTCGTATGCCGACGCGCGTTTGAGTCGAACGGTGAGATACGCACAAGACGGTGAACGCCGGCTTCGCTCTTCAGCCAACCGTATGCATTGCGGCCTTTGACGAGCAGCGTCGCCGATTTCAGCCCAGCAGCTTCGCCCTCGCTCTCTTCGATCAGTTGCAGCTTATACCCGCGACGTTCCGCCCAACGCGTGTACATGCGGAACAACATCTCCGCCCAATCCTGGCTTTCGGTACCACCGGCGCCAGCGTGGACTTCGAGATAGGTGTCGTTCCCATCGGCCTCGCCCGACAGCATGGATTCAAGGCGCTGCTCTTCGGCGCGCTTCGATAGAGCTTCGATAGCTTTTTCAGCATCGACAACCATTGCTGAATCACTCTCAGCTTCCGCGAGTTCGATCAGCCCCAGAGAGTCTGTAAGTTCGTTCTCAAGCGAACGCACGACAGACATAGATTCATCAAGCCGCTGACGCTCTCGCATCAGCTTCTGGGCATCTTGCGGACTGTTCCAGATCGAAGGGTCTTCGGCTTTGGCGTTCAATTCGTCGAGGCGGCGGACAGATTTATCCCAGTCAAAGATGCCTCCTCAGCAGGGCGACCGCCTGCTGGATTTCTTCGACATTTCGTTCGGTCTCGGGGCGCATGGGATTCTCAAGGTATCGGCGGTGATATAGTGTCGGTAGGAGCAATCGTCAAAGCGGCTTAGTAAAGGCCACCAGTCCCCTCGCCCACATCAGTCGGCGTCGCGCTGGGCGCTGCCGATGTCTCACCGATGACCGCGCTTCCGGGCGCATTTGGCTCGCCCGGCGCAGTACCAGCTTTGAAAGCTTCCATGATTGCGTTTGGATCGGACGAACCTGCCGGCTGTCCGGTGATCGCATCTGTAGAAATCAACTCGATGCCAGGCGGGACGCGGAACGGCGTGGGTGGCACGTCGGCGAGGGCCCCCTTCATGAAGTCGCGGAAAATCGGCGCAGCTGCAGTCGCGCCCTGCTCGTATTTTCCGAGGGTCCGTGGATTATCGAAACCCACGAATACGCCACAGGCCAGATCGGGCGAGAAGCCCACAAACCAAGTGTCTTTCGCTTCGTTCGAAGTGCCCGTCTTACCGGCCAGAGGCTTACCGACAGCCAGGACAGAGCGGCCGGTGCCGCGCTGCACGACGCCCTGCAACAAAGACACGATTTGAAATGCGGTACGCGGATCGATGATTTGCTCTCGCGCGTCCTCTAGCAGAGGCTCCGATTGCCCGTGCCATTGTCTGCTGTTGCAACTTTCGCAATTGCGCTGATCATGACGCCAGATCGTGTTGCCGGTGCGGTCCTGAATGCGATCGATCAGCGATGCGCTGATCTTCTTTCCACCGTTCACGAATTCTGAGTACCCAGTGGTCATCCGTATAAGCGTGGTCTCATAAGATCCCAGCGCGTTGGCGAGATAAGGCGGAAGATGATCGTAGACGCCGAACCGCTCCGGATACTGGACGACCTTGTCCATGCCGATTTCCTGCGCCAGACGCGCGGTCGCATTGTTCAATGAAAGCGCGATGGCGCGGCGAAGTGTGACCGGCCCCAGGAATTTGTGTTCGAAGTTCGCCGGATGCCAAAGACCAAGACCTGCGCCCTGATCGACGACAACTGGGCCGTCGACGACCTGGCTGGTCGGTGTGAAGCCGCTATCCAGTGCAGCCGCGTACACGAACGGCTTGAAAGAAGAACCCGGCTGGCGCATCGCTTGCATCGCGCGATCGAACTGGCTGGACGCGTAACTGAAGCCACCGGACATCGCCAAAACACGCCCTGTGTGCGGGTCCATCGCAACAATCGCGCCGTTCACCTGTGGCACCTGCCGCAAGCTGTAGCTCCCTTTGTCGCCTGTCTGCTCGACGTAGATCACGTCGCCCTGCTTGAGAACGTCCTGAGGCTTACCGATGGCCGGACCGAGATACATACCGGGCATCTGCTTTCGCGCCCATGCAAGTTCGGAGAATGGGATTGCCCCCTCCTCGCCACCGGCAATACCGATGCGGACTGACCTGTCGTCATTGAAATCCAGAACTGTCGCCACATGCCAAGTATCGATGCCGGACTGGTTCGGCATCGACGCAAGGGCCGATTTCCAATTCGCCACAGCGCCGATATTGCTGGTCGCACCGCGCCAGCCGTGGCGGCGGTCATAGCGTACCAGACCCGTTCGCAATGCGCTCACGGCATAGTTCTGCAGTCGCGTGTCCAGAGAGGAGCGAACCTGCAGGCCGCCATCGTATAGACCATGCTCGCCGTATTTCGTGTACAGCAAGCGACGCACTTCCTCGACATAATAGTCGACGTCCTGCGCCTGGCTCCCCAGAGGGCGCGTCTGCGTGACAAGTGGTTCTTCGATCGCAGCACGAGCCTGCGCGTCGCTTATGTAGCCATTGTCGGCCATCTGCCCGATGACCCAATTCCGGCGCTCCGTCGCGCCACGCGCATTGCGCACCGGATCGTAGTTGCTCGGCGCCTTTGGGAGAGCGGCAAGGAACGCGACCTCGGCGATATCGAGATCGTCCAGCGATTTCCCGAAATAGTTCAGGGCCGCGGACGCAACGCCATAAGAGTTTTCGCCGAGATAGATTTCGTTGAGATACAGTTCGAGGATTTTTTCCTTCGAGTATGTCGCGTCGATACGAACAGCAAGAACGGCCTCGCGAATCTTGCGTGAAAACTTCACATCGCTGTTGAGCAGGAAGTTCTTGGCGACCTGCTGGGTGATCGTGGAAGCGCCTTCAAGCCGCTTGTGCTGGAGAACGTTGAACACATCCTTGACCGCGGCCCGAAGAATTCCGCCCGGGTCGATGCCCGGATGACTGAAAAAATTGCGGTCCTCCGCCGACGTAAACGCATCGACAACGCGCTTGGGCACGAACTCAATCGGAACAAAGATACGGCGCTCTCGTGCGTATTCTCCAAGCAACGTTCCATCACCGGCATAGACACGCGTGGTCACCGGCGGTGCGTAGTTCTGAAGCGCCTCGACGCTCGGCAATTCGCGCGTTACCGACCAAATGTAGACGATGACTGCCAATGTCGCGGCGGCGGCCACTGCCGCAGCCGTCAGACCGCTATAGAAAAAAATTCTGGCCCAGCCACGGCGTCGCGATGGCGCGATTTCATCAGCATCAGCGCCGGGCACAACCGACCTGGCCGGGTCGTTTTCAGGGGTGTCGTTCATGGTGTGGATTATGGCGCGATTGTCGTCGCACGTCACTCCGGTACATGCGCCGGAGACGCCGGCACGGCGGCTGTTCCGAGGGCAAAATGCCGCTCCACGGCGGCGGCAATAGCATCGGCCACCCCGTTACGCCAGCGCGCGGTATTCATCTGGTCGGCGTCTGAAGAATTGGATAGATAGCCAAGCTCGATCAGCACTGAGGGAACGTCTGGCGCTTTAAGGACCACGAACGCCGCAGACCGGTGCGGCTGCCGAGGCAGAATATCCGTCGCGTGCGACAGCGAGTTCAACGCGAGCTGGGCGAAGCGCGACGATTTGTTCATCGTGTCGCGCTGCTCCAGGTCGATCAGGATTGGGGCGACGGCCGAGTTCTCGCCACCGAGATCGACGCCGGCAATAACGTCGGATTGGTTCTCCTTACGCGCTAGCGCGGCAGCCTCTTTGTCCGAACCGGATTCCGATAGCGTGTAGATCGACAATCCCGTGACGTCTGGGCCGGGGTTGGAGTCGGCGTGAAGCGAGATGAACAGATCGGCTTTGCGGCTTCGCCCAATGTTCACTCGCTCTCGCAACGGAATGAACACGTCTGTATCGCGGGTCATATACACGGTGAAATTCGGGTTCCGCCGTAGTGCCCGGGCAACCCTGAGCCCCTCGTCCAGCACGAGATCACGTTCCAACAAGCCGTTGACGCCATTTGTACCCGAATCGATGCCGCCGTGACCTGGATCGATGACAATTGTTTTGCGGGCACTGTTTTCGGCGCGCGCCGGCAACGGTGTTGACGGGAGCGCCGCGACGCGTTCCGCAGCCGTTTCCCTGGCTTTCAGATCGGCCGGCCAGCCGGCCGACTGATCGAACTTTGCCTGTGTTGTTGGAAAAAGATCTATGACGACCCGATAGCCGAGACCGCTTTGGGGTGGCAGGACAAGTGCGTCGGAGATCGAAACGGGCTGGTTGAGGTCGATGACGAAGCGCGAATTGCCGGGCCGGAACAGACCATAACGGTAGCTTCGGACAGCGCCATGCCCTGTCGGACGCGGCGGCCCGTCCAAACGCCACTGCACCGCCGGCATATCGATCACCACACGGTTCGGATTGTTCAGTGTAAAGGTCCGCATGTTCACAGGATCGGAGAGTTCCACGACAAACCGGGTGCGGTCCGAATGTTCTCCGATGCGGGCGCTCATCACGATGGCCAGTCCGGCGCCCTCTGCTTTCGCCGGCCTTCCCTTTGAGCTCGGACTTGGATTGTCGTGAAGGACCCTGGCGATGATGTCATCGACCGATTGCGGAGACGAACTCTCACCCTGCCCGTAGGCAGCTCCCGCCCACGCGATCAAGACTGCGGCGATGAGTCGGGACTTCGGCATCGCGTACCCTTCCGAGCCACCAAGACTCGGCGACGAACCACTCATGATTCGTTAGCATAACTGATCCCAGGAAACACCGGCTTAGCCGACGTTAGCGACCTGAGCCGTCGAAATTCAGATCCGCTTTTACGCCGACGTAGAAAAATCGCCCTAACGGATCGACCGGCAAACCGTTCTGGCCGATCGATGGCTTTTGATAGAACAGGTTGTCAATGCCTGCATAAACATTCCACCCTCTTGCAACATCAACATCGACCTGGATGGACTGCACAAACCGGGCGGGAAGATGGAGGTATTTCGTTGCCACGATATCCGGGGCGGAAATGATTGTCTGCCGGTCCCAAGCATACACCGCGTTGTACCAGTCGATATTGTAGTCAATCGTCACCGGATCCCAAGTCCATACGAGGTCGGCATTCGCCTGCCATCGCGGCGCTGGACCACCATCGACTCCACCATCGAAGGTATTCGCGTATTCGATCGGCGCTTCACCCGGCAGCGGCGTGGTCGAAAGGACGTCAAGCCGCGAACCGATCAGATGGATGTCCAACGTTCCGAGATCCTTTTTGAAGATGTCCGCAAGGTCCTGATGATAGGTCAGTGTAAAATCTATGCCGTCAGTCTTAAACGATGCGACATTGATCTGCTGCGCGGTGACCAGCGTGATGGCGCCCGGTTTGTCGGCCAGCGGGTTTCGCGTCGTTGCCGCACAGAATGGGTTGTTTATCGTTGAAAGATCGACGCACTCATCCGCGACGCTCTGCGCCGCCGGGGCCTCAATCGCATTGGCAATTGTAACATTATAGAAGTCGACTGAGAACGTGAGGCCGGGAACGAAATCCGGTTCTACGACCATGCCCAGCGTGAGCGTCCGGGCAGTTTCCGGCGAAAGTTTTGTGTTGCCGCCAACAATATTGGGAATGCTCTGATCGGCATTCAAATCGGCCTTATCAGGATTGTAAGGGACGCCAAGAGCGGCCATGAGGGCGATGCAGTTTGGTCGACGGAACCCGGTTCCTTGATCAACATAAAGGTGGTCACAGGGATCGTTTACAAAGGCGAACCCATGTTCATCGGGAGCGAACAACTCACCGATATTGGGTGCGCGCACCGCTACAGCGTCCGTCGCGCGGAATTTTATGCCATCGACCGGTGAATAGACGCCGCCAAACTTCCAGCTTGTGCTGTCACCTGCCGTTGAATAGTGGGATTGTCGTATTGCGCCTTCGATGGACAACTCCTTGGCAAACGGACGATCCTCAAAAATGGGCAGGGATGCCTCAGCAAAAGCTTCAGTAACGTCGAACGCGCCGCGAACCGGGGAGGCCCCGCTGATCCAAAGATATCCCAGCTGCGACCACTGGTCGGGCGTCGCGCTGCTGGTTTCTTTCCGGTATTCGCCGCCGAGTACAAGGCTGAGGGGATGCGCGAAGCCCAATTTCTCAAAAACCGGCACATCAGCGCTGATATATCCGTTGACCACATTCTGCGTAATCGCGCCGAGCGTGTGACTATTCGTCGTCATGAACTTGATGGCTGCCCGATTGTCTGCGTTCGGATCGAACGGATTGAAAGGTACACATCCCGAGTTCGGACCCGGCGTAAAGGTGAAGGGAAAGTCTCTTGAATCCAGAAAGTCCTCGTCTGTGAAGCCGTAATTCCCCTTCAAAATATGGTGCAAGTCTGGGGGCGTCGCAGACGGATCAAGGTTGGATCTGCAGGTCGGCTTTCCGGTGGCAGGATCGATTACGGAATCAAGAGAGGCGAAGAACCTGTCTTCAACACGGTTTCCTACATTCACATCGTCGACGTCAGTCTGCCCATAACCGTAGCTTCCACTGTAACGGAACTTGTCAAGAAATACCGGATCGGGAATGTCGCCCGAAACATCGAGCGTCGCGCGATAGGTCTGCCGTTTGACGAGCTCCGCGTTGCGCAATTGCAGATAATCCTCCGCAAGCGACCCTTCGCCAAATTTGCTTGCCGCGATAGCAGCAGAGACGTTCGCGGGGAGATATGCGTTGTCCGGCAAGATGACCGTATGCTCGTCGAATGTTGGATACGACTTGGATTTTGTGTCGACGCCAGCAAATTGTACGCTCGCCTGGACCTTGAAGAAGTGAGAGAATTCGTACTTCCCATCTATTTCGCCGATGTTGCGGCGCTGAATGGGTTGAAAATCACCCTGCAGATCCTCCGCGAACGGCATGCCGTCCGATCCGATAGAAACGCCACCGCCGACATAGGTGCCGATATTGAACGGATCGCCGTTGCCTAACCAGTTGGGAAATCTCTTCTTGTTAGTGGACTTATCAAAATCAGTCGTGAGCGCACCAGTCGGTGCGGAAAACACGAACTGTGCGTCGTTCGTCGGAATGAAGTCTGGGACAACGTGATCTTTGTCGCCCTTGTTCGCTGGATTGGGCACAAAAGCCGTGTATCCGCCCACTTTGGTGAAATCACGTTGCGTGAAATAGAAACTATCCTGGTTGAAGCCTTCATACAGGACGGTGATGTTTCCCTTGTCGTCATCGAAATTGTGACCGGCCGCGAGCGATGCGGAATACTTGCCGCCGCCTCCGTCTTGCGATGTTCCGACCTGGGCTTTGGCATGAACGCCCTCAAGGTCGTGCTTCATCACGAAGTTCACCACGCCTGAGACGCCATCTGCGCCATAGATAGCGGACGCGCCACCGGTCGAAACATCGACACGGTCGAGCGAGGATATCGGTATCGAATCCGTGTCCACCGCCGCGCTGCCTGTGGACTCGCTTACGGTACGGTGGTTGTCGATGAGAACCAGCGTGCGCACATAACCGAGATTGCGCAGATCGAGGAGGTTCAAACCGCCAAGAGACGACAGATCGTTTGCTGCGGGCGTGTTGTAGCCGCTGGTCTGGAAATCGCCGAGCGATCCCGCGAGCGCCGGTACACGCTTAAGATAGTCACCGAGATTGGTCGTACCGCTGTGCTGGATCTCTTCAGAACCCAAAGTCGTAACCGGACTGGGGAGATCGTAGGACGGACGCGGAATTCGCGTACCAGTGACAACGACCGTCTCAGGAATCTGCTGATCCTCCGCGAGCACGCCCTTTGTGGCAGTGAGCAAAGTCAGCATGCCAAAGGCGAGAGCGGTACTCGATTTAAAACTGATGCCCATAATACTGCCCCCATGCCCTAAGGCACGATCAATCATTCCAGCAGCCAACCTGCAGGTCCCAGTCCAGTCCGTCCCCCGTCGATGTTCGGTCAGCCCGTGCCGGCGGCACCCCCGTGGCCATTTCCCGAGATGCCAGATTACTGAAACTTTATGTGCTGAAAAGCCCAGTTAGCCCCACTTTTCTGTGATTTCCAGGCATAGAAGCCGTTTCGCAACATGTGCGCCATTTACCGCTTGTTAGGTACAAGCGGGCCTACCATCATTTGTAGGCAGTCCCCTTGCTGTGAAGGCACGGGCCACCTACAAGTGATTCATGCTGCGCCGCCTGCAGCCGGAGATTTCCGGCCTAAGGTGCAGTGGTCCGGACGCCGCACCGTTAGGAGCCCATCGTGGCTCGGTGCAGGAGCCTTCCATTGCAGCCCAGCGCACTCTGCCAGAGCGACTGCTTTGGCGCGACCTTGCCCCGGCTTTGCCGGACAGACTGCGATTTTTTTCAATGACCGACAGTTTTTGCGCATTCCTTTTCGATCCGGCGGCCAGACCGTCGGCGGGGGCCTCGCGCTGCCTGTCCCTAACAACGCCGCCCACCTCATTGTCAGCGCCACGATGCGCGGCAGAAGGACGGAGCGCGCGCGGAGACTTCAATGCCCAAGCGCATGCTTATCGACGCCAGCCACCCGGAAGAGACACGAGTTGTCGTTCTCGACGGACAAAAAGTCGAAGAATTTGATTTCGAGGCCGCCAGCAAGCGGCCGCTCAAGGGGAATATCTACCTTGCCAAAGTAACGCGTGTGGAGCCATCGCTCCAGGCGGCTTTCGTCGAGTATGGCGGCAACCGCCAGGGCTTCCTCGCCTTTTCTGAAATCCATCCGGACTACTATCAGATCCCCGTCGCCGACCGTCAGGCACTGCTGGCGGAACAGGAAGCTGAGGCACGGCGTCGCTCCGACGACGACGTCGAATCTTTCGACATCGCGCCGGGCCCGAAGCCGGAAGCACAGACCGAGTTCGACGAGAACGAAGTCGTCGAAACCGGCGAGCTTGACGAACACGCGGGCGAAGAACTGAACGACAGAACGGATGTGGCCGAGACCTCGGAGGAAAACTTTGAGGAGACCCACCACGAGAGCCGCGAAGAAACCTCGTTTGAAAATCTCGCGGTCACCGAGGACCACGACGATGGCGCTGAATTCGCCAAAGCGCCGCACAACGACGGCGAAGAGGAACCGGAGCACGTCGAAGGTCTCGTTGAGACATTCTCTGGTGAATCCACACCAATCAATTTGATTGATGGGGATGGCAGCGATCAGCCTGCCACCGAGGCGCCTGTAGATGGCGAAAACGCCGATGACCAATCGGCCCGTCCACTGCAAGCACAGAAGCCAGCACAGCGCTGGATGCGGAAGCGCCACTACAAGATTCAGGAAGTCATCAAGCGCCGCCAGATCATTCTGGTTCAGGTCGTAAAGGAAGAGCGTGGCAACAAGGGCGCAGCGCTGACCACATATCTCTCGCTCGCTGGTCGCTACTGCGTGCTGATGCCTAACACGCCACGTGGCGGTGGCATTTCACGCAAGATCACCAACGCGAACGACCGCAAACGCCTGAAGTCCGCGGCGCAAGCGCTGGAATTGCCGGAAGGCATGGGCCTGATTATTCGAACCGCGGGCGAAAACCGCACCAAGGTCGAGATAAAGCGCGATTACGAATATCTGCTGCGCATGTGGGACACGATCCGCGAGACGACGCTTAAATCGAACGCGCCTGCCAACGTTTATGAAGAAGGCGACCTGGTAAAGCGCGCCATTCGCGACCTCTACAACAAGGATGTCAGCGAAATTATCGTCGAAGGCGACGAGGGCTACCGCAATGCCAAGGACTTCATGCGGATGCTAATGCCGAGCCACGCCAAGAACGTAAAGCCATACAAAGAGGCTGCCCCACTCTTTCAACGCCATCACATCGAAGCGCAACTCGACGCCATGTTCTCGCCAACGGTAACATTGAAGTCCGGTGGTTACATCGTCATCAATCAGACTGAAGCCCTCGTCTCCGTCGACGTGAATTCCGGACGCGCGACGCGCGAACATTCCATCGAGGAAACCGCGCGCAAAACCAATCTCGAAGCAGCGGAAGAAGTCGGCCGCCAGCTGCGCCTTCGCGATCTCGCGGGGCTTATAGTTATCGACTTCATCGACATGGAAGACAGCCGCAACGATCGCGATGTTGAAAAACGCATCCGCGATGCGGTGAAGAACGATCGCGCGCGCGTGCAGATCGGCAAGATCAGCCAATTCGGCCTGCTTGAAATGTCGCGTCAGCGCCTCCGCGCCGGCGTCGTTGCGGGCTCGACCGTCCCCTGCCCGCATTGCGGCGGACAAGGCATCGTGCGGTCCGTGGAGTCGACGGCCTTGCGCCTTCTCCGCGCATTGGAAGAAGAAGGTCAAAAGCTCAAAGCTTCTGCGGTTTCCGTGCGTATCGCTTCAGATGTCGCCATCTATACGCTCAACCAGAAGCGTCGCGAGCTTGCACGCATCGAAGCCGAGTACGGCATGGCGATCACGTTCGACCCCAAAGACGGTTTGATGGCCGGCACATTCGAAATCGAGCGCACCACACAGATGACTCCTGAAGAGCGCGAGAAATACGCCTCGGCGCTTCAGACAGAGTTCGTTTCGCCGCCTGTGGAGGAAGAACCCGAAGAACTCATCGAAGCCGAAGAAGAGGAAGAGGCTGAGATTGAGGAAGCGGCGGAAGCACCTGCCCCGCAGCAGGACTCGACACAGCCGCAACCTAGCGCCTCATCCTCCAAGCGCAAGCGCCGCCGTCGCGGTGGGCGTGGCCGGTCATCCTCATCGTCATCTTCACAGCAGATGAGCGCCGAGACACAGCAGCACCCGGTCGCACAATCTGAACAAGCAGGGGATCAAGCCGAGCTGGTCGCAACGGATATTATGCCTGCAACGGGAGATGCTCCGGCATTCGAGCCTGCAGACGCACAGAGTTCCGTTCCCGGTCAGCCGGGCGCGCCACGCAAACGCAGGCGCCGTCGCGGAAAGCGCGGCGGCAGCAGCCACTCCGGCAGTTCTTCAGGCGCTGCGCAATCGACGCCACATAACAATGGACATGATCGTTTCGGTGCGCCTGATGATGAGATTGACACGACTCCAGTGCTCGTCGAGCCGGCCGCAAGACCTGCAGCGCCGAACGAGTCCTCGACGCCTGTCTGGTCGCTGACGGCCGACAGCGCGCCGCGTGTAGAGGAGCCTGCGGAGACGACCGTTGGTGCGCCGAAGCGAGAGCCTGTGCTTGAGCCATCAGCGGCACCGGCAGAATCCGCGCCACAGCAACCCGCAAAAAAAGGTTGGTGGCAGAGGACGTTCCGGACGGACGATTAATTTAGCCGCCTGGCGAAGCACCTAAGCCATTCGCGCCCGCATCCAGAAGAGCCGAACAACTGCCTTCCTGACAGAGGATGGCGTTGACGGTGTCGTACAGGGCTACGTTGCTGTCACCGGCTTTCCCGCGGCGGGTCACTACCTCGCCCTTGCTCAGTCGTGCGAGTGCGTCAGCTATAGACGCCGTGCCGATAGGACCGCCAGCGCCCGCCCCGGCAAGCAAAACGTGATAGTCGCTGTCAGTCGCCAACACCGGTATGAGAAATGCGGCGGCCAATCCCGCCTGACCAGACGACGGCGCTTTCGCCAGCGTGACGCCACTACCTTGTGCGGAGTGGCCCGAACCGAATGGCCCGTTCATGGTGACGGCGCACGCAACGGCCTCGCCATTTTTATCCATCACGGCAAAACCTGTTGAGCCCAAATCTCCGGGAAGATTCGCGACGCCGTAAGCGCTCAACGCTTGTTTGGTCGCCGCGACAACCGCACTCTCGGTGTTGCTCCCCTCATGCCCCGCGTTCAATTCACGCCGAAGGTTGTCGAAGAGTGTCCCGGCAAAAGCCCCTGACCCAATGCTTTGGCGCGGCAGAAAAACGGATTGATCGCCGAATCGCATTGTCGATGCATCGCTCTGCGTAACCGGATAGCTGGCAAGCTCTGGTGCGGTGATTATCGCGCCTTGTGTCGAGGAATAGGTCACGATCTTCGCCGCGGTAAGTCCGGAATAGAATCCTGAAAATCCCTGCGTGCGGATGGCTGTCAGCGTCTCAGCGAGATCACGATTGGAGACAATACTGCCGGCCGGTTTGACGTGGCCCGATTCATCCATGAATTCCGCCGCGAGGCCTGCGTCGAGACGCACAACATTCTCCGACGCCGCCAGACGCGTCGCCAGGGCTTGCGAAATCGGAAAGCCGGTCGCGGCATATCCTTCCGATGCGGCGATCACGCGCTGCCAAGGAAGTGCTCCATAGGCTGCATGCATCACAGCAAATCCACGGACATTTCCCGGCACGGCGAACTCGCCTTTGCCGATGGAGTCGCGTGCCAGAAAATCAAACTCCTGCGTCTGGTTCGTTGCAGGATCCCGCACCAGACAAATTCCGCCGCCGCCAAGACCAGCAGCGACAGGATACGTAACCGATAGGGCAAAAAAGAGAGCCGTCGCTGCGTCGACTGCGTCACCACCTTGCGCCATCACATCGGCCGCCGCCTTCACCGCATAAGGCTCATCGCCGACAACGATGGCTGCCGATTTCGGCGCTGCGGACACGAGCCCCAGTCTCTCTGCGCAACCGCTTAGCGCAACAAGCCCCGCCATGCCGGCGAGAATGCGAATGAGAGTGTTCGACGTCATGAATTCCCTGACTGGTTAATCCGCATCTTGTCCAACCAGAAGGACGCTGTGGATGAAGAAAAAGCAATCCCGAAGGTCTTTACGCAGTTCCCGGCAGTCCGTTGACGCAATGCCGCCGCACTCCTACGGTCCTATGCAGCGAAAGACCGGCGCGCAAAAGAGAGTGCAAGCCTTGACCTATTGCAACCCTGCCCATCGCCGATCAGCCCGGATCGTATCCGTCTTATTCGGTTTCGTCGGAGGGTTTGTTACTCTAATCGCTCCGGCGTCCGCGCAAGGTATCTCTTTGCTGCAGGATACGGAAACAGAACGCGCGCTGCGTTCGTATGAAGAGCCTATTTTGAAAGTGGCCGGCCTCGATCCGAATGCCGTCAAAATGTATATCGTCAACGATCCGACGATCAACGCGTTCGCCGCCGAAGGCCAAAACATCTTCGTCAACAGCGGCCTGTTCATCCAATTGAAAACGCCAAACGAACTCATTGGTGTGCTCGCGCATGAAACCGGCCACATAGCCGGCGGGCATCTCGTTCGCGACAGCGCTGCCATTCAAAAGGCCATGGTTCCCATGCTTCTTTCCATGGTGGTCGGTGTCGCGGCGATCGCAGCCGGTGCCGGCGAAGCGGGCATGGCAATCATGGGTCTGGGGCAAACGGCCGTGCAGGCACAATTCAACGAGTTCAGCCGGCCGCAGGAAGCCACGGCGGATCAAATGGGACAGCGATATTTGCGCGAGACGCACCAATCCGGAGAGGGCATGGTGCATGTGTTCGAGCGGATGGCGAACGAAGCCGCGCGCGCGTCCGCACATCCCGACGCAATGGCGACGGATCATCCGGCCGACCGCGACCGCGTTGTAGCCCTGCAGAATATTGCCGACGCATCGCCCTATGCCAACGTCATGGATACGCCGGAGGCGCAGCACGAATTCGATATGATCAAAGCGAAGATGCTTGGCTACCTCGCGCCGGTAAAAGACGTTTTGACGTATTACCCGCCGAAGAATCTGAGCAAGCCGGCGCGCTATGCGCGCGCCATGGCGTATATGCGTCAGCCAAACCTGAAGATGGCGCTGTCTGAGATCAACGGCCTTATTAAAGACGAGCCGAATAATCCGTATTTCTATGAAATGCTCGGCCAGATCTACGTACAGATGAGTCAGCCGGAGAATGGCATTGGTCCTTATCAGAAATCTGTCGATATCCTCCCGGATGCTCCAGAGCTGCGTGTCGCTCTCGCGGCCGCGCAGCTGGCGACAGAAAAGCGGGCGCTCGCACAACCGGCAATCGACAACCTCAAGATCGCTCTTACCCAGAACAATGAGGACACCTACGCCTGGTACGAAGCAGCGCAGGGCTACAGCGCGGTCGGAAATCAGCCGATGGCGGATTTGGCGACTGCTGAGCGCTACTACAATGCCGGCGACGCGCGAGCGCTGGTATTCGCGCGACGCGCCGAAAAATCATTGGACCAAGGTTCGTCGGAATGGCAGCGCGCCAATGATATTGTTGCTATTGTCACGCCGTTGGTTCAGGGGCAGCGTCGTTAATGTCATCTTTGAAGAATGCCGTTCTCGGTGGAGCAATCGGCGCCGTAGCCGCCACCGTCATTGTGTTTGGCGCTGCGTCGCTTGGCTATTTCCCGCCCCCCTCGGACAAACAGTTCGAACACTATCTGATGGGACACCCTTCGATCGTCATTGCCATGGCGGAAAAGGCGCAGGTGGACGAGGCAAATTCGTCGCAACGCAAGCTGCAGGAGGCTGTCGACAAGAACGGGCTGAAATCCTATTTCAACCCCAAGATTGCTTTCGTCACAGGACCGGCGAACGCAAAGAAGACATTCGTCGAGTTTTTCGATTACAACTGCGCCCACTGCCGCAACAGCTACCCCCTCGTCCAGAAATTCTATAAAGCGCACAAAGGCGACACGCGCTTCGCGTTCATCGAGCTGCCGATCTTCGGTGAGGCTTCCAACAACGCAGCTCGCGCAGCCCTCGCGGCGAGGCGTCAGCCGGACAAGTACGTCGCGTTTCATTTTGCGATGATGGGTGAAGACGGCGCCATCAATCCCAGCAGCATGATTGACGCCGCACAAAAAGCCGGCCTCGACATCAACAAACTTACCGCGGACGTCAAAGATCCCGCTCTCAACAAGGAAATGGCGGCCGCACATGCGCTTGCCGCACGCTCCGGCGTTCAGGGCACGCCCTTTTTCATCCTCAATGGTCAAGCCCACGAGGGTGAAGTGGACGAATCCATGTTAAAGGCGTTATTCAAGAGCTGATCCGTTCGGAGAAGCTCTATGACGCAACGTGACGTCGCCGTTTCTATCGGCAGCCTTCGAAAAGAATCGCTCAATCGAAAGATGGCGAAGGCGCTGATCGAACTCGCGCCTGCTACGCTGAAACTAGAAGTCTTTGAGATCGGCGACCTGCCGCTATTCAACGAAGACCTCGACATCAATACGCCGGCACCTTGGACAGCTCTGCGCGAGCGGATCAAGAAGGCTGATGCCGTACTATTCGTCACGCCGGAATACAATCGTGGAGTCCCCGGTGTCTTGAAGAACGCTATCGACGTCGCGTCCCGGCCCTTTGGGCATAACGCATGGGACGGAAAACCGGGTGCGGTGATCAGCGTTTCGCCGGGCGCGCTTGGCGGCTTTGGTTCCAACCATCAACTGCGCCAATCGTTCGTTTTCTTGAACATCCCTGCCATGCCGCAGCCAGAGATGTATATCGGCGGCGCAAACAAGCTGTTCGATGTGGCAGGAAAGTTGACAAATGACAGCACGCGCGAGTTTCTGACAAAAGGAATGACCGCTTTCGAGAAGTGGATCGACAGAAACGCCGGCTAGATCAATCCTGCCAACGGACTTGATGGATCGGCGTAGCGCTTCTTGGGCATGCGACCGGCAAGATAGGCCAACCGGCCGCCTTCGACGGCATGTTTCATCGCACGCGCCATGAGCACCGGGTCTTTGGCTTCCGCGATCGCCGTGTTCATCAGGACCGCGTCGCAACCCAGCTCCATTGCGACAGCCGCGTCCGAAGCGGTACCGACGCCAGCATCGACAATCACGGGCACTTTCGCTTCTTCGATGATTATACGGATGTTCACGGGGTTCTGGACACCGAGTCCAGACCCGATCGGCGCGGCGAGCGGCATGATTGCGGCTGCGCCCATCCCTTCCAGCCGCTTAGCCAATAGCGGGTCGTCGCTGCAATAGACCATCACCTGAAATCCTTCCCGGATCAGAAGTTCGGTCGCGCGCAGCGTTTCGATCATATCCGGATAAAGCGTCTTCTTGTCGCCAAGCACTTCGAGCTTTACCAGCGTCCAACCGCCAGCCTCCCGCGCGAGGCGCAACGTCCGCACTGCATCTTCGCTCGTGAAGCAACCCGCCGTATTCGGCAGAAAGGCGTATTTCTTCGGATCGATGAAATCGATGAGCTTCGGCTGACTGGGATCGCTGAGATTCACGCGCCGTACCGCGACGGTCACCATCTCCGCGCCGCTTGCTTCCAATGCCGCGGCATTCTGCGCATAGGTTTTGTACTTGCCTGTACCGATGATCAGCCGCGACTTGAACGTACGCCCCGCCACCACGAATGGCTTGTCGACCGGCAGCGCTTCGACGGGCGCGTTTCCGCCGCCGATGAAATGCACGATTTCCAACCGGTCGCCGTCACCCACCATCACCGCGTCGTATTGCGAGCGCGGCACGATCTCGAGATTGCGTTCGACGGCGATCTTCACGGGATCCATGCCAAGCCCGGCAAGAACGGCGCGCACGCTCTTGGCGCTATCCAGCGTCTTCGTCTCGCCGTTGATCGTAACTTTCAGGGCCATCTCTGCCTCGCATCAAAACGGGAAGCAGCGGCGCCTTCGCCGTCCGCTCCCTACGCCGGTATGAACCGGATCAGGTTCGAAGGGACTCGTGTTTTCCACGATCTCAGCCACGCGGGCGCCCCTGGGACAGGACGGATGTTGAGCACCCGGCTCTGGAAGTCAACAAATCGGACGCGGCTTAATTTGTTCCGTTCCGCTCCCTCAGAAGTTATAAGGGGTGAATCTGTACCCCCACAGAGCCCACGCGGCGGAAATGCCAAAGAAATCCAAGAACTTACCGATCTACATTTTGAACGGCCCGAACCTCAATTTGTTGGGGACCCGGGAACCGGAAGTCTATGGGACAACGACCCTTCCCGAGATTGGAAAAATGGCAACCGCGCGGGCAAAGGATCATGGCCTGAGCGTGACATTTCGCCAATCCAATCACGAAGGCGAACTCGTGGACTGGATCCAAGAGTGCCGCACCAAAGGCGGTGGCCTGATCCTCAACGCGGGGGCACTGACGCACACCTCCGTCGCGTTGCACGACGCATGTAAGGCTCTGTCGCATCCCATTATTGAGGTTCACTTGTCCAACCCCTATGCAAGAGAACCTTTCCGGCGTCACTCGTACATCAGCGCGGTCGCGAGCGGCGTAATCTGCGGCCTCGGCGCAACTGGGTATCTCGTTGCCGTCGACGCGCTGGCCGGACTTCTCAAGGATCAATCGGCATGAACATGAAGAACAATATGAAGACCATCGGATCGCGCTTTGGCAATGGCGATAAATCCAAAGGTGGCATCGATGCCTCTGCGATCCGCGAACTTGCCGGTCTGCTGGACGAAACGGGTCTGACGGAAATCGAGATTGAGCATGGCGGCTCGCGCATTCGTGTGTCGCGCCAAGCCACAGCATCTGCGGCGCACCACGTTGTGGCCGCTCCGGCAGCCGTGCCGGTGGGTCCTACCGCAGAAGTACCCGCGCCTGCCGCGCACAAGGGACCGCCCGCGGGCGCAGTCCCCTCGCCGATGGTCGGCACAGTCTATGTCGCACCGGAGCCCGGTAAATCGGCCTTCGTGAAAGTCGGCGACACCGTCAAGGAGGGTGACACGCTCTTCATCGTCGAAGCGATGAAGACGATGAACCCCATCGCTGCGCCGCGCTCCGGCAAAGTGACGGAAATCTGCGTACACGATGCGCAACCAGTTGAATTCGGCCAGACCCTGCTCGTCATTGCCTGATGTTTGAGAAAATCCTCATTGCCAATCGCGGCGAAATTGCTTTGCGCATCAACCGTGCTTGCAAGGAAATGGGTATTGCGACGGTCGCAATCCATTCGACCGCCGATGCCGACGCAATGCATGTGCGCCTCGCCGATGAAAGCGTGTGCGTCGGACCGGCACCGGCATCGCAGTCTTATCTGAACATTCCCGCCATCCTGGCAGCCTGCGAGATTACAGGCGCGGAAGCGATCCATCCCGGCTACGGCTTTCTGTCCGAAAACGCGCGGTTCGCAGAGATCGTCAACGAACACAAGATCGCGTTCATTGGCCCGGAGCCCAAGCACATCCGGATGATGGGCGACAAGATCACGGCGAAGCAGGCCGTGAAGGCCGTCGGCATTCCCGTGGTGCCCGGTTCGGATGGCGGCGTTTCGGACGAAGCGGCCTCCCGCACAGCCGCGGAAATCGGTTATCCCGTCTTGATCAAAGCCACAGCCGGTGGCGGCGGCCGTGGGATGAAGGTCGCACAGTCACCAACCGATCTGTCGCTCGCGCTATCGACCGCGCGTCACGAGGCCAAGACCGCGTTCGGCAACGATCAGGTCTACATGGAGAAATATCTCCAGAAGCCGCGGCATATCGAAATCCAGGTTTTGGCGGACGGTGCCGGCAATGTCGTTCATCTGGGTGAGCGCGACTGCTCGCTGCAACGTCGCCATCAGAAAGTCTGGGAAGAAGCTGGCTCGCCTGCCCTCAACTCCACACAGCGCGATGAGATCGGCGGCGTTGTTACCAGTGCACTGAAAAAACTGGGATACCTGGGCGCCGGCACGATCGAATTTCTGTTCGAAGACGGCCAGTTCTATTTCATCGAGATGAATACGCGCCTGCAGGTCGAGCATCCGATCAGCGAAGCCATCACAGGCATCGACATCGTGCGCGAGCAGATCCGCATCGCCGCGGGTGGTCTGCTGGAGTTCAAGCAGGAAGACATTGCCTTCTCCGGCCACGCCATCGAATGCCGCATCAACGCGGAGAACCCGTTCACCTTCCAGCCGTCTCCCGGGATGATCACTGCATTCCACTCGCCCGGCGGATTGGGCGTGCGCTTCGATTCCGCGATCTACGACGGCTACAAAATCCCGCCTTACTACGACAGCCTTGCCGGCAAGCTGATCGTGCATGGCCGCAATCGCAATGAATGCCTGATGCGCCTGCGCCGCGCGCTTGATGAGCTTGTCGTCGGCGGCATTGAGACCACGATCCCGCTCTTCCAGCAGCTCGTCCGCGATCCCGACATCCTGAACGGCGACTATCACATCCACTGGCTTGAGCAGTGGCTGGCGAAGCACAAGCACTAAGACGGCATACGCAGCTACTCGACGTACGGCACTTTCGGGATCGGGCAGGCATCAACGCGAAGTGGCCCGCGATCACCGGTGAAGTCAAACGTGTTGATCCAGCATTCGTCGAAAACGGAGCAATAGCAGATCCGGTACTTCATATCGGTCTGCCGGGCATGATCGAACTTTTTCCAGATAGCCGCATTCTGCGGCGTGAGTTCGTAGCCAAGAAAAGGCTGCTCTTCGCCGGCACGGATGACGGTGCGTGCTACACGACTGCTCGACATCTGGCCCGGTGAGAGCCGGCCGTCGGGTGTTTGCGACGTGGTGGTCGGAATCTGGTACCCGCAGCAATCGCGCATCAGTTCGAACGATGAATGATAGGGCTTGCCCTTCCAGAACACTTCGAAGGTTTTCACGCGCGCGGGGCCGACGCCGGCATTGGCAACGTTGAAGACCAGGTCAGGGCGGTTTTGCGCGTTGCTGTTGCCGGTCATGATCTGCAGAAACGGCCAGGACGACGCGGCAACCATCTTCCGGTTGGCATCTTCAGATCCGATCGCAACCCACAAGGACACGACAGAGACCACCACCGCGACGGTGGTCGAGGCATACTCCAGCCAGTGACGGCGGGCTGAAAACATGGGAGGCAGATCGGACATCAAGGGCGCTCCGGGATCAGCACGGAAGATAACCGACTCGCGCTAGTGTGGAGGCATCACAAAGGGGAGAAGCTGTCGTGGCGTTTCTGAACAAATACCAACCACTCTTGCTTTCTGTGCTGCGGATCGTGGCCGGACTGCTCTTCATGGAACATGGGATGCAGAAGATCCTGCATTTCCCGCCGATGGCAATGGCCATTCCGCCAGGCGCGGAAACAATCATCATGGTCGCCGGGTGGATCGAGTTGCTCGGCGGTGCGCTGATCCTCCTCGGCCTGTTCTCTCGGGTCGTGGCGTTCATCTGCTCCGGCGAGATGGCGGTCGCGTACTGGACGGTTCATTTCGCGAAAGGCGGACCGTTTCCTGCGGTGAACGGCGGCGACGCGGCAATCCTGTTCTGCTTCGTGTTCCTCTATCTGGCCGCGGCCGGACCGGGTCCGTGGGCGATCAACCAGAAATAATATCGCGAGCGTGATAGGCTGCCGTGATGCACGGCAGCCCACGCCTCACGCCTGAAATCCTTCTGCGCGCCTATGCCGAGGGCGTGTTTCCGATGGCGGAAAGGCGCGACTCGGCGGAACTCTATTGGGTTTCGCCGGAGCACCGCGGCATCATCCCGCTCGATGTATTCCATGTTCCGCGGCGACTGGCACGCACGGTGCGCAGCGATCGCTTCACCGTCACCAGTGACGTGTGCTTCGTCGATGTCGTCCACGCCTGCGCCGAAGCCAAACCCGACCGTGAAGAGAGTTGGATCAATGCCGAGATCGTCGGCCTCTACACCGCACTGCATGTGAGCGGGCGCGCGCATTCCATTGAATGCTGGCACGATGGAAAACTCGTCGGCGGGCTATATGGCGTCTCGCTTGGTGCGGCGTTCTTTGGCGAGAGCATGTTCAGCCGCGAGCGTGACGCGAGCAAGGTTGCTCTTGTCCATCTCGTCGCATATCTGATCGATGGCGGTTATGAGCTGCTCGACACGCAATTCATCACATCGCATCTGGCGCAGTTCGGGACGCTGGAAATTCCGCGTACGGATTATCTCAACCGTCTCGACCGCGCGCTCGCCCGCGAAGCTTACTGGTCCGCGCCTTCGGGCAGCGCAGGCGCGGCCTCGTTGTCGGTCGCATCGGGCGACTTCACTTTGACCGGCGCGCGCGACGCGATCACGGGCGCCGCAGTCCCCGGCGCGTTGGTTTTGCAGAAGATCGCCCAGACGTCATAAAGCGGGTGCTGCATTCCGTTGAGGCCCGGGCTCGACGCATACATCCAGCCTGAACACGCTACGCACCGGCTTGTCGGGACGCGCGTCATCGATCTGCACGAACGCCGCCGTCTCAGGCGTTTCGCTCGATGGCGTCGAGTAGCAATAGCGCGCCGTGACGGTCAGCGTCGCAAATTTCACCGGCACGTTGAGCGGCGCCACGATGTCGAAGGCGCGGCCCGTGATCTTGTCCAGGCCGCGCATCATCAATATCGGCTTGGTCGGTGCCGCAGCGACCGCTTTGGCGTTCAGCGCTGGGTCGGGCGGTGCGCTCGGCGCAGGATCGGCTGCGGCGGCTGTTAAGAAAGTGGCCAATAGCGAGAACGCAAAAACCACTCTCATGGCGATGGGCTCGGCGCAGGATTGGCACTGGCAGGCGGCGCACTCGGCGGTGTCGCGGCACTGTTGCTACCGCCGACAAAACGTCCGATCAGACTCATCAGATCGACAGAGCCCTGTGTGTTCGGGATCGACCCGCCCGGAGAGATCATCGTGTCGCTGCCGCCCGGCGAAACAGACAGATATGAGTTGCCTAGAAGACCGGTCGAGGTGACCATGATCGAAGAATCCTCCGGGATCTTCACATCGCTCTTGATGCTGAGATGAACCGTCGCCTGATAGGTTTTTGGATCGAGAGTCAGCGCCGACACGCTACCGATCTTGATGCCGGACAGACGCACATCGGTTCCGACGGCCAGGCCGTCCACACGCTGGAATCTGGCGTTCACGTCATAGCCAGTGAGGTTTGCCGAATTCGTATTGGCATAGGCGAAATACAGAAATCCCGCCGCGACGATGACGACAATCGCGCCGATCAGGGTTTCGACGGTGTGGTTCTGCATGGCCCGCCCTACTCCGGCTTCCAGGCCTGATAGTCGCCAGTCGCGGTGGCGCGAACGCCGGAGCGCGCCAGGCTGCCTTCAGGACGATAGGCGCCGTCTGTACCGGTCATGTTCGGCCGGTGCTCCAGTTCCCACGTCTTTGGCTTAAGCGCATCGACCGTCGGCGGCTCCTTGAAGGTGTGGTGAAGCCAGCCATGCCAATCTGGCGGCACGCGGGACGCCTCGACAGTGCCAGCGTACAGAACCCAGCGCCGCTTGCCGTCCTTGGTCTGGTAGTAGCGGTTGCCGAACTTGTCGGTCCCAACCTTCTGACCCGAAAACCAGGTCGTCATGAGGGTTCCGTAGGTCGCACCGCGCCACCACGCAAAGATCATCGAGAAAAAGGGCATCAAGCGCACCATCCGGATTCGGGGAAGACTATAGGGACCCAAACCGCGCTTTTCCACGGATCGCAGCGTCGCGGGCTGATAATTCCACACCGGCTATTCGTTTTTTATTTCTGGCAGTTTTTGCGCGCACTCAACTTCAAAATTAGCTCTCAAATCGTCGGCAGCCCCAACTGCTTGATCTTTGTTTTCACGTCCCTGCACATCCCCTCTCCCGCCCCCTAATCCAGCAACCGGTTCCTATTCTGCCGGTCGGACACTGGGAAATAGGCACGACCAAAAGGACTTCAAGGAAAAGATCTTGCATGGCGTTATATGGATATCGCTGTAGGTCCGGCGGCTGGTGTCCGCCGTTCGAGTTCATAGCGCATACGCAGGAAGACATCCTGCCAGTCGCCCAGCTTGATCTGGCGGAACAGGCGCATCGTTGGGTACCAGGGGCTGTCGTCGCGCTCCATCATCCACCGCCAGTCCGGCACATGCTTCAACGCGACCCACACGGGCCTTCCTGACGCGCCGGCAACATGGGCGATGGATGTGTCCGGCGAAATGATGAGGTCGAGCGACTGCATGACAGCGAGCGTATCGACGAACGCGTCGCTGCCGGAATCGAATCCCGTGCCCAGGCTTTCGATCGCGAAGGCGACATCTTCCAGTTGCTCGACGCCCTCGTTTTTCTGAAGGCTGATCAGCCGAACATCCGGGATGCTTGCCAATGGCGCAAACGCTTCGAGCGTGACACTGCGGCCTGCGTCGATCGCGACAAACGGGTTTCCTTGCCAACAGATGCCAACCCTGAATCCCTGTGGGCCGATCCGCTCGCGCCAGTAGGCAACACGCTCCGGCGAAGTTTTCAGATAGGAACCGGCAGACGGAATGGTGCCGAGCGCGGTGTGGAAATGCATCGGCAGGCTCATCATCGCGCAACTGAAATCGAACGGCAGATTCCCGCCGGCGCCGACGTCGTCGTAGAGTCTGATCTGCGGAAACGCGGCGCTAAGAACATGATGCATCCGCTTGGCGACGAGAAAGCCGACGTCGGCACCCCGCTCTCTCAGCATCGGCAAGTATCGGCCGAATTGGATGATATCGCCGAGGCCCTGCTCCGCATAAATCAGAATGCTGTGTCCCGCGAGCGGCTCGTCTTTCCATTCTGGGAATGGCAGCGCCGGACGCTTTCCCGCGTTCGACTTCTTCTGCCACCGATATTCAAAGGGCGGCCACCCGGCTTCCAATTCGCCTTTCAACAGCAGTGTCATGGCATAGTTGCACCGCGTATCCGCGTCCTCCGGGCTGACCGCAAGCGCCTTTCGATAGATCGCCAGCGCGCCGTCCAGATCGCCCAACGACTTGAGAATCGTCGCTTTGTTGTTCAGGGCGCCGGTATCATCAGGATCGAGGGCAAGCGCCCGATCCAGATCTTCGAGAGCGTCTTGCGGCCTGCCGAGTGCATTGAGCGCCCCGCTTCGATTGACGGCACAAAGGATGTCACTCGGATTGAGCGCCAGAACCTTGTCATAGCTTTCAAGTGCCTCGCGATGCCTGTTGAGCTGCGAGAGAATGTTCCCGCTGCGCATCCACGCTTCCGCGGAATTTTTCTCAAGCGCCAAGGCGCGATCCGTCCGCACAAGCGCATCATCGAAGCGTCTAAGTTCGAAGAGAATTTTCGCGGTCTTCAGCAGCGTGTTGGCATCATTCGGCTTTAAGGCCAGCGCACGCTCGTAATCGACCAACGCTTCTTCCGGACGTTCAAGCTCGACATAGACATTCCCGCGATTGTTCAGTGCGTCGATGTATTTCGGATCGAGTTCGATCGCGCGGCCATAATGGGCCAACGACTCCTCGACCCGTCCCTGCGCCTTGACCGCGTTGCCGAGATTGTTTTGTACCGCGGCGATTTTTGGATTCAGCGCGGCGGCACGGCGAAGAATCGTCTCGGCTTCCTTGTTCCTGCCGCGCCCGGCGAGCACGGCGCCCAGGAGTTGCGTCGCGTCGAAGCTGTTGGGCTGCGCGCGCAGGATCGCGCGATAGGCGGCCTCGGCCGCATCGAAGTCACCGCGGCGGTGCGCGGCGACGGCGTCGAGAAGTTGCTGTTGAAGCGCCATTCGATTCGAAAAGCCGGTGGAACTCCTGTGGAAGTAAAGAATCCACAATCGCTCCCCAACAACTTTCTTTCTGTGAGTGTCACAGAGCTGAAAAAAATTTCGAGGTCATTTCGAAACCCCGCTTGACTCGCGGCTTTTCGAACACCGGTTAAGCTACAACATGTTGTAGGTAAGGTTTGGTTAACTACTTTGTCCTTGCGAGGGCAAAGTCGCTGTGTCCATACTTTGGGCCTGTCGCCGATCGCGACACCAAATCTGGGCGGACCGATTTCCAACCCGCCGGCGACCTTGCCACTTCAGGCGCTGTCCCGGCGAAGGAGAACTGTCCCCTGAACGGTGGCCGACGGCAGGGGCGGAAACGAGATCAACTTTAGCCTTTTGGGGGCCTGGAATGCGTATTCGGCGTCAGTTCACGGTGGAAGGTCGCGATGCTTATGAAGGCATCACGTTCGTCAAGGCGACAAGCGAGATCAAGAACCCCGACGGCTCGATCGTCTTCCGCCAGACCGACATCGACGTTCCCGAAGAATGGAGCCAGGTCGCGTCCGACGTGCTGGCGCAGAAGTATTTCCGCAAGGCCGGCATCCCCACCAAGCTGCGCCCCATCGCCGAGGAAGGCGTGCCCGAGTTCCTGTGGCGTCACGAGGCCGATGGCGAAGAGACGCGCGGCGAGAACTCCGCCAAGGAAGTGTTCAACCGTCTCGCCGGCACCTGGGCCTATTGGGGCTGGAAGGGCGGCTATTTCGACGGCGAGGCCGATGCCAAGGCCTTCTACGACGAGATGTGCTTCATGCTGGCGACGCAGAAGGCGGCGCCGAACTCCCCGCAATGGTTCAACACCGGCCTGCACTGGGCCTATGGCATCGATGGACCGAGCCAGGGCCACTATTACGTCGACCACAAGACTGGCCGCCTGACGAAATCGACCTCGTCCTACGAACATCCGCAACCGCACGCCTGCTTCATCCAGGGCGTGAAGGACGATCTCGTCAACGAAGGCGGGATCATGGACCTTTGGACGCGTGAGGCGCGTCTGTTCAAATACGGCTCGGGCACCGGCACGAACTTCTCCTCGCTGCGCGGCGAGAACGAAAAGCTCTCGGGCGGCGGCAAATCGTCGGGCCTGATGAGCTTCCTCAAGATCGGCGACCGCGCGGCGGGCGCGATCAAGTCGGGCGGCACCACGCGTCGCGCGGCAAAGATGGTCATCGTCGATGTCGATCACCCGGACGTGGAGAACTTCATCGACTGGAAAGTGATCGAAGAGCAGAAAGTCGCCGCGATGGTGGCCGGCTCCAAGCTCGCCGAGAAGCACCTCAAGCTCGTCATGAAGGCCTGCATCAACTGTGACGGCTCGGGCGACGATTGCTTCGATCCAAAGAAGAACCCGGCGCTGCGCCGCGAGGTGAAAGCCGCGCGCAAGGCGATGATCCCCGACAACTACATCGAACGCGTCATCTCCTTCGCCAAGCAGGGCTACAAGGACATCGACTTCAAGGTCTACGACACAGATTGGGATTCGGAAGCGTATCTCTCGGTCTCGGGCCAGAACTCAAACAACTCCGTACGCGTCACCGACGCGTTCCTGCAGGCTGTGCTGGAAGATTCCGACTGGGCGCTCTCCAATCGCGGTACCGGCAAGATCGCAAAGACGCTGAAGGCGCGCGATCTGTGGGAGAAGATCTCCTACGCGGCCTGGGCCTGCGCCGATCCCGGCATCCAGTTCCACACCACGGTCAATGACTGGCACACCTGCCCGGCCGGCGGCGAGATCCGCGCGTCCAATCCGTGCTCGGAATACATGTTCCTCGACGACACGGCGTGCAACCTCGCCTCGCTGAACCTGATGCAGTTCCGCAAGGGTGAAAGCCTTTCGTCCGCCAATGGTGCGACGGGCGAGATCAAGACCTTCGACGTTCCGGCATTCGAGCATGCCGTGCGTCTGTGGACCATCGTGCTCGAAGTCTCGGTGCTGATGGCGCAGTTCCCGTCGAAGGAAATCGCGCAGCTCTCCTACGACTACCGCACGCTCGGCCTCGGCTTCGCAAACATCGGCGGCATGCTGATGGCAGCAGGCATTTCCTATGACTCGCGCGAAGGCCGCGCCATCGCCGGCGCGATCAGCGCCGTGATGACGGGCGTGTCCTACGCGACCTCGGCTGAGATGGCGGGCGAGCTCGGTCCGTTCCCGGAATACGGCGCGAACAAGGACGCGATGCTGCGCGTGATGCGCAACCATCGCCGCGCAGCGCATGGCGAGAAGACGGGCTATGAGAAGCTCGCGACCAATCCGGTGCCGCTCGACCTCGACGCTGTGAAGCAGCCCGATCTGGCCGCGGCCGCGAAGCGCGCCTGGGACGATGCGCTCTCGATGGGCGAAGAGTTCGGCTATCGCAACGCGCAGGCGACTGTCATCGCGCCGACCGGCACGATCGGTCTGGTGATGGATTGCGACACGACAGGCGTCGAACCCGACTTCGCGCTGGTGAAATTCAAGAAGCTGGCCGGCGGCGGTTACTTCAAGATCATCAATCGCTGCGTGCCCGAGGCGCTGACAACGCTCGGCTACAGCCAGGGCCAGATAGACGACATCATCGCCTATGCCGTCGGCCACGGTACGCTGGAAGGCGCCAACGCCCTCTCCCACGGCGCGCTACGCTCCAAAGGCTTCGGTGACGACCAGATCAACGCGGTTGAGGCCTCGCTGGAATCCGCCTTCGACATCCGCTTCGTGTTCAACAAGTGGACCTTGGGCGAAGAGTTCTGCCGCGACGTGCTGAAGCTCGACCCCGCCGCGATGGACGCGCCCGATTTCGATCTGCTCAAGACACTCGGCTTCCCGCGGGCGGAGATCGACGCCGCGAATCTGCATGTCTGCGGTGCGATGACCCTTGAAGGCGCGCCGCATCTGAAGGACGAGCACCTCGCCGTATTCGATTGCGCCAATCCCTGCGGCCGCATCGGCAAGCGCGCGCTCAGCGTCGACAGCCACATCCACATGATGGCCGCCGTGCAGCCGTTCATCTCGGGTGCGATCTCCAAGACGATCAACATGCCGAACGCGGCGACCGTGAAGGAATGCGGCGAGAGCTATATCCTTTCCTGGAAGCTCGGCCTGAAAGCCAACGCGCTCTATCGCGACGGCTCCAAGTTGTCGCAGCCTCTCGCTTCTTCGGTTCTGCAAATCGACGACGACGAGGACGACGAGCTGCAGGATATGTCGCCCGTCGCGCGCACGACCGTCGTCACCGAGCGTATCGTGGAGAAGGTCGTCGAGCGCGTGCGCGAACAGGCGCGCGAGAAGCTGCCGCAGCGCCGCAAGGGCTACACCCAGAAGGCGCTCGTCGGGGGGCACAAGGTGTATCTGCGCACCGGCGAGTACGAAGACGGCCGCCTCGGCGAAATCTTCATCGACATGCACAAGGACGGCGCCGCGTTCCGTTCGCTGATGGACGGTTTCGCCATCGCGATCTCGGTCGGCCTGCAATACGGCGTGCCGCTGGAGGAATTCGTGGAGGCCTTCACCTTCACCAAGTTCGAGCCGGCCGGCATGGTGATGGGCAATGACTCCATCAAGAACGCGACCAGCGTCCTCGACTACATCTTCCGCGAACTCGCCGTGTCCTATCTCGGCCGCTACGAGTTGGCCCATGTCTCGCCCGGCGATCCGGATATTGGCGGCGGCGTCGATGACGGCAGCCATGACGACCGCGACCGCGAAATGGTGCGCGCCGTGAAGAGCGTCGCCTCCACCGGCTTCGTCCGCGGCCAGATCCACCGCACCATCGCGGTGGTGCGCGGCGGTGCGGCGCCGAAGATGATGGAAGAGCATGCCCATCATGATCACGCGCAGGAAGTCCTCGAAACAGAGGACGCGGTCGAGACGGTCGATCTGAGCGAAATCCGCAACTCCGTCCTCGAAGCCGCTGGCAATCCGGTGGCCGATATCATGACGGCGCTGGGCAACTCGCTCACCGAGCGCGCGACGACGGCCGCCGCGAAAGCCGGCACAGCACGCGACACCCGTGCCCGGCAGGCAGCGGAGGCCCGCATGAAAGGCTACGAAGGCGACGCCTGCGGCGGCTGCGGCAACTTCACCCTCGTCCGCAACGGCACCTGCATGAAGTGCAACACCTGCGGCTCGACGAGCGGGTGCAGCTAGGGAACGCGACTCAGAACCGGGGCGTTGGCAAAACGTCCCGGTCGGAGATTGAGCATGGGCAAAACCAACACGAAACCACGCCAGCTTGTCGAAGTGATAGGCCGCGACGGCCATGTCGTGCACAGCTACACGGTCGAACTCGAACACGGCGACTGCGTCGATGCCGAGTTCGAAGAAGTGGCGATGATGCTCGTGGAAAAAGATGGCATCGTCTCAAAGGAAGAGCACGTCCACCTCCGCGCCCGCTGCGTGCGTTAGGCGCGGTCGATCCGGCAGGCGTAGCAGCCGCGCTTGGCGTTGTGGACGTGGATGTAGCGAACGTCGGCGCGCGCGAAGAAGCGTGTGATTGCGTCCTCCACCGTGTCTCCGGAGACGATTTCGGCTTCCACGATGCAATCGTTCGCGTCGTAGCCCCTGAGCGACAACTGGCGTCCGCGCAGCACGGGCGGCACGACCTCCGGTGCATCGAAAGCCTGCGCCGCGCGCTCGCGCACGAAGATCGGGCCTGAGGCACGGTAGGGCGAATTCGCGGGTTGATGCTCAAAGGGCAGCAGAAGCAGGCGCTCGCCGGGTTCGGCATCTTCGAGCGTCACGCGGCACGGGAAGCCCGGCTTCTCGTCGGCGATCATGCGCTGGATGCCGCGCATTGCGAGCTCCGCTTCGCTCAGCGCGAACAATGGCTCGAAATGGGACGGGGACAGGCCGGTGGCTCGAAATGACATGGCACGCTCTCTTTGGGTTACGGGCGCTTTTCCCGCGATTTCGCGCCGGATTCGACCCGGTTCTTGCGCTGGTCCGCAGCTTGCGAATGACCGCGGGACACGTTTCAAACCGGAACAGGCCCCATGCTCCGCTTTGCCCTAGTGATGATCTCCACCGCAGTGCTCGGCGCCGCCTCCTCCGCGGTCGCCGGGCCTGCGGCCGATGCAGCCGCCGTCGCGCGCATCCATGGCGGCATCGTCGATTGCGTCGCCTGCGAGTTGGCCGGCGCCGATCTCTCCAACACCTGCGTGAAAGCGCATGACCTCCACGGCGCGGATTTCGACGGCGCCAAGGCCGTACTGATGTGCATGTCCTATGCGAATTTCTCGGGCGCGACGTTCCGCGGCACCGACCTCTCCGGCGCCAACCTCGCTCACGCCAATCTCGACGGCGCGGATTTGAACGGCGCCACGATGACCATCACCTCGATCAAAGGCACGGATCTGACGCGGGCGAAAGGCCTGACCCAGGCACAGATCAATGCCGCCTGCGGCGACTCGGAAACGAAATTGCCTGCCGGCCTCGCCGTGCACACCTGTTCCTAGCGTTTCGGTTAGCCTCCGGAAGACGCTTAACTCGGCCCCTGCGCGGATGTACCGCCCGGGGTCTTTTTTTTGTCCTGCGTTTTCGTGTTAGCGTAACGCAAAGGTTGTACGGGGGAATTCATTGAGACCGATAGCAGCGGCTTCGACAGCCGCGTTTTTGCTTGTGACCGGCGCTCAGACGAGCGGCGCAACGACAATTCTGACAAAACCCGGAGCGACCTACGAGACACGCGCCGCTGATCAGCAACGGTGCCTGGGTGCTGCACAGTTGGCACCGGTGACAGACGTACCGCCCGATCATCCTCACCCTGCCGTCGTTGTTTACGGCGGCGGAGTCGGGGGCGCTTTGGGTTCGGCGATGGCAGAAGAAGCGCAGGACGAAGAGGATGTTCGCCAGGGACGGCGCGAGGCGGAACAGAAATGCCTGCGTTATCTGGGTTACGTTCAACTGCCGCTCACGGCCACGGAAGCTGCGGACTACGACCATTTGTCCACAAAGGACCATGCCGCGTGGGAGAAGACTTTTCTGGCAACGGACCTGTCCGCGCGCCTTGCACCTCTGATCAAGCCGAGTGTCCCGCCACTTCCCGATTACCGGGCCGAGAAGGCCACGCATGGCGGATTGAGGATCGATACGGCGTCGCTCACGATCACCGCGGCGGAAGTGACGACGCAGGGTGACATTATCGCGGGCAAAGCGACGCGCTGGCGTACGGCGGTTCTCAAGACGCCCATCGATACAGGTGACGGTAATGTTCGTGTCACGGCCGATGCCGGCACGGTGTTTCATCAGGTCGACTATCGCTCGCAATACGAAAAGCTCTTGCGCAATCCCGGCGCGACATGGTGTGGACCAGCAATGGAAGCCGCGGGCGGCAACACCGCCAAGAGCATCTACTGCTTTACCAGCGGCACGGAAGGTTACGACGTCTACCGCCCGACGGGGCAAGACTGGTTCGCCGGCCCGCATCGCGACGGCTTCACGCTACCCTCCTATGACAAGCCGATCGCGCTCCAAGAACGCGCGCAGGACGATCTCGGGCCCATCGATTTCGTCATAACGGTGACGTCGATGAAAACCCGCGTGGTCCAGCTCAAGGCCTATCTGAAACGCGATGGAAAACAGGTGGAGGTTTGGAGCCGTGCGCTGGCGTTTAATTCTCGCGGACAGGCCATCGTGCCGCTGTGGGATCGCCGACTTTGGCTTACGCGGACATCGTCGGACACGGTCAAGGCCGATCTCACAAATGACGGCGACGGAACCAGCTGGCGCGAAAGCGACTAGAACGCCTGATCGGGATCGAAGTGACAGTATGCGGAGGGCGTGTCCGGCTTTTTCGATTCCGGGAAGATCGCTAGATGCCAGATCTTCCAGCCACCAAGCCAGCCTTCATTGATGAAGTCGCCGGCATAGTACTCTGTGCCCGAACCGCTGGCGGGCGTAACCGCCCAGATCGCCCGCGCGGTCTGCGCGTCACCGCCAACGACCGTCGCGATCACCATTCGCTGTTGCGGCGGCATCTGAAACTTAGGGCCGATCTGCTCTATGGGAGTCGAAGCACCATCGAATCTCCACGCGACATCTTTCTTGTCGCCATCGAACACAGCGCGGATATCTTCCGCTGAAGACTGCGGTGTGAGCGCAAAATACGCCGCCATCGTGCGCTCGATCCGCTCCTTCGCCTTCTGCACATCGTCCGGATCGGCCGGTACGCCGGCGAGACAGGCCTTATTCCGCGAGTCGTCCACCGGCACGATCATGATCGGCTGATAGTGCCCGGACGAACCATGCGCGAACGCCGGATGCACACAGACGGTCGCGAAAACCAGCGCGTAGGCCCAAACTATCCCGCCGTCTCTCATCATTGCCCCGCACCCAAATGCCAGCCACAGTGATTTATATCAAAGGTCACGGATCAATGTGCGTTGCACCGCTGTAGCGCTCGATGTCTTTTTTTGAACTGCTTATTCGGTGATGTTGCAGACGCTTTCAACTTTGCCGGTGGCGACGTGATACCAGATGTGGATCATGCCACAGCCACCGCCGAAACCGGAGGGAAGCTCTTTCATGGTTACAATGTGCACGCCTGGCGTGCCTTCCCAAAACGGTCCAGAGGTAAATGAGCCGACCACGACTTTCTCGCCATTCGTGGTTTCGCCGGCATAGTAACGGCTGTAATCTTTGAGGGGCGCCAGCGCTTTCACCGGATGATCGCCGATATCCGTCAGCCCCGCCGCCATGATAGGCGCAAAAGCGGTCTCTATCTTGCCGATCAACGCCTGGTCCGGCGCCCACTCGGCATCGGCGGCACGCACAGGCGTTGCCAGTGCGACAGCGAACGCGAGAAGATAAAGTGCGCTGCGTTTCATGTTCCAGTCCCCCAAAAGAGAACCGCACCTTAGCAATGCGCAGTTCTGATGTGCAGCCCTACTCCGCCGCCTGCGGCATCTCCTTCGGCTTCCAGCGCAGGATCGGTTTGCGGGCAGCGGCGGTCTCATCCAGGCGGCGGCGTGGGGCGAGGCGTGGGGCGCCTTCGAAGCGTTCGCGCTTTCCGGCCTTCGCCTCCAGCGCCATCGTGCGCAGCACATGGATGAAGCGGTCGAGCGACTCCTTCGATTCCGATTCTGTCGGCTCGATCAGCATCGCGCCGTGAACGACGAGCGGGAAATACATCGTCATCGGATGGTAACCCTCGTCGATCATCGCCTTGGCGAAATCGAGCGTGGTGACGCCGGTGCCGTCGAGGAAGCTGTCGTCGAACAGCGCCTCGTGCATGCACGGGCCGTCGCCGAACGGCGCGCTCATCACGTCCTTGAGCGAGGCCAGGATGTAGTTCGCGGACAGCACCGCGTCCTCGCTCGCCTGGCGCACGCCGTCGCGGCCATGGCTGAGCATGTAGCTGAGCGCTCGCGTGAACATGCCCATCTGGCCGTGGAAAGCGCACATGCGACCGAACGGGGCCGCGCCTTCGGGAACATCCGCGCGGTCTTCGACATAGCGGAAGCCCTTTGCGTCATGCACGAGCAGCGGCAACGGCGCGTAAGGCGCAAGGCGTTCCGACAGCACCACAGGACCCGCACCCGGTCCACCGCCGCCATGCGGCGTGGAAAACGTCTTGTGCAGGTTGATATGCATCGCGTCGATGCCGAGATCGCCCGGTCGCACGCGGCCCGCGATGGCGTTGAAGTTAGCACCATCGCAATAGAAATAGGCACCGGCCGCATGCACGGCGTCCGCCATCTCGATGATCTGCGGCTCGAACAGTCCGCAGGTGTTCGGATTGGTCAGCATGATCGCGCAGACATCGGGGCCGAGCTTGGCCTTGAGCGCCGCGACATCGACATGCCCGTCCGCCGTGCCCGGCACCTCGTCCACCGTGAAGCCCGCGAACGCGGCGGTGGCGGGGTTCGTGCCATGGGCGGATTCCGGAACGAGGATACGCGGACGCTTCTCGCCCCGCGCTTCGATGGCGGCGCGGATCGCGAGCAGACCGCACAGCTCGCCATGTGCGCCCGCCTTGGGCGACATCGCGACCGCCGGCATGCCGGTCAGCGTCGTGAGCCATTTCATCAGATCGGAGATCAGCTCGAGCGCGCCCTGCGTCGTCGATTGCGGCGCGAGGGGATGCAGATCGCCGAAGCCCGGCAGACGCGCCATCTTCTCGTTCAGGCGCGGGTTGTGCTTCATCGTGCAGGAGCCGAGCGGATAAAGCCCCGCATCGATCGCGTAGTTCTGCCGCGACAGGCGCACATAGTGGCGCACGACTTCCGGCTCCGAGAGCCCCGGCAGGCCGATGGGTCCCTTGCGGCGCTGACCGCCGAGACGCGTCTCCGCCATCTGCACGTGGGGGATATCGACCCCGGTCATGCCCTTGCGGCCGAGTTCGAAGATCAAACCCTCTTCGTGATCGAGACCGCGGTCGCCGGAGATGGTCGGCAACTCGTTCGCTTCGATTGTGCCCGGTGCGGTTGGGCGGCCCTGAATGTTCATGGTCATCACAGCAGCCCTTATTTGTCGCTCTGGCTCGCGCCGACGCTCTCCGCGAGCGCTTTGGCGAAGGCGTCAATATCTTCGTCCGTGCAGGTTTCGGTCGCGGCGACGATCAGCAGGTCGCGCACGCTCTCGTCGTGCGGCAGCAGGCGAGACATCGGCACGCCGGCGATAATGTTCTTGGCAGCCAGCGCATCCACGAGCCCCGCCGCAGGCTTCGGCAGCTTGATCGTGAATTCGTTGAAGAAGCTCGATGTTACCAGTGACACGCCGCTGATCTTCGCGAGCTTGTCGGCCAGCTTCGAGGCCGTCGCGTGGTTCACGCGCGCCACGCGGGTGAGCCCCTCTTCGCCCAGCAGGCTCAGATGGATTGTGAAGGCCAGACAGCAAAGCCCTGAATTCGTGCAGATATTGCTGGTCGCCTTGTCGCGGCGGATGTGCTGCTCACGGGTGGACAGTGTCAGCACATAGCCGCGCTTGCCCGTGGCATCGACGGTCTCGCCACAGAGTCGTCCCGGCATCTGGCGCAGGAACTTCTCCCGCGTCGCGAACAGGCCGACATAAGGCCCGCCGAAGTTCAAACCATTGCCGATGCTCTGCCCTTCGGCAGCGACAATATCAGCGCCCTGATGACCTGGCGGCTCGAGCAGGCCGAGCGACATGACCTCCGTCACCACGGCGATCAGCAACGCGCCCTTGGCATGCGCGGCCTCGGCGATGGGCTTGAGATCGCGGATCATGCCGAACACGTCGGGGCTCTGCACCACGACGCAGGCGGTCTCGCCGTCGATCATCGCGGCGATGTCTTCGGCCTTGCCCGGCGTCACCGGCGCACGCACAACCTTGCCCGACAGGTTGGCAACGGTCTCGACCGTCTCGCTGTAATGCGGATGCAGGCCGCCGGAGAGGATCGCCTTGGGCCGTTTGGTCAAGCGCTGAGCCATCAGCACCGCTTCGGCCGTTGCGGTCGAACCATCATAGAGCGAGGCGTTCGCCACTTCCATGCCGGTGAGCAGCGCCACCTGGGTCTGGAACTCGAACATGTATTGCAGCGTGCCCTGCGCGATCTCGGGCTGGTACGGCGTGTAGGAGGTGAGGAATTCGGAACGCTGGATCAGATGATCCACCGCCGACGGCACATGATGCTTGTACGCCCCCGCGCCGCAGAAGAACGGCACGCTTCCCGCGGCTGTGTTTTTTGCCGCCAGCTTCGACATGAGCCGGTCGACTTCCAATTCACCCTTGGTATCGGTGAGGTCGAACGCCGACAGCGGCACGACGGCCGACTTGGGCACATCTCGGAACAGCGCATCGATATTCGGCGCGCCGATCTTCTTGAGCATCGCCGTGCGGTCGTCGGCGGTCAGAGGGTGGTAACGCATCAGAGGCCTTTCACGAACTCGTCGTATTGCGCCTTGGTCATCAGCTTGCCGAATTCGCCGGCATCGACGCCCTTGAGCTTGAAGAACCAGCCGTCGCCTTCCGGATCGGCGTTGACCTTCGCGGGATCGTCGGCGAGCGCGGCGTTGCCTTCCGTCACCTCACCGCCGACGGGCGCGTAGACTTCGCTGGCCGCTTTCACGCTTTCGACGACGGCCGCTTCGCCGCCGGCATTCACTTTGCGTCCAACGTCCGGCACCTCGACGAACACGACATCGCCCAATTGCTCGGCCGCGAACTTCGTGATGCCGACGGTGGCGTTGCTGCCGTCGAGTTGCACCCATTCATGCTGATCGGTGTATCTGGTCTCGCTCATAACCCCACTCCTCAATTTGCTCTGCGATAACGATGTGGAAAGAACGGCATCGGCGCGACGCGCGCTGGCATAGGCTTGCCGCGGACGATGAGATCGACTTCGGTGCCGTCGGCGGCAAATGCCGTTTCGACATAGCCCATCGCAACCGGTCCATTCACGCTCGGCCCGAAACCGCCGGATGTGATTTCGCCGATGATGCGGCCAGTCTTGTCGGCGACCGGCGTGTGCTCACGCGCGGGCGCCTTGCCGACGGGAAGAATGCCGACGCGCTTTTTTGAAGGCGTACCGTCCAAGATTTTGTCGGCGCCGACAAAGTCACGATCCGTGCGGCGGCGCTTCTGAATCGACCACATCAGATTGGCTTCCGCCGGGTTCACCGTCTCGTCGATGTCGTGGCCGTAGAGGCAGAGCCCGGCTTCCAGACGCAGCGAGTCCCGCGCGCCAAGACCGATAGGGAGCACTTCGCTTTCCGCGAGCAGCGCGCGCGCAACGCGTTCGCTGTCTTTCCCTTCAATGGAAATTTCGAAACCGTCCTCGCCCGTGTAGCCCGAGCGGCTGACGATCGCCGGGCAACCGGCGACATCCGCGCGCACGACCTTCATGAAAATGAGCTTGTCGATGCCGGGAGACAGACGCTCCAGCACCGCGCCAGCCATTGGGCCCTGCAGCGCGAGCAGTGCGCGGTCGAAGCGTGTGGTGATCGTTGCGGCACCTTTCAGCTTCTCCGCCATATAGGCGTAGTCGCCATCCTTCGTGCCCGCGTTGACGACGAGATACATGTCCGCCTCGCCTTCCAGCTTGGTGAACATGAAGTCGTCCTTGATCGTGCCCTGATCGTTCAGCAGCAGCCCGTAGCGCTGCATGCCCTCTTTCAGGCCGACGACATCGGCGGGCGTGACGCGCTCCAGCGCTTTGGCCGGATCTGCGCCTGCCAGGAACGCCTGCCCCATATGCGAGACATCGAACAGGCCCGCCTTCTCGCGCGTGTGCAGATGCTCTTTCAGAACGCCGGTCGGATATTGCACCGGCATGTCGTAGCCGGCGAACGGCACCATCTTCGCGCCAAGCTCGACATGCAGCGCATGGAGCGGAGTCTTCAGGAGCGTCTCGGATGTGTCGGTCATAAGCGGTCCAGACAAGAGTTGCGGTGGCGCGAACCGCAAAACGCGGAACTCGCGCCCCTCTGTCATGGGACCTGAGAGATTTCCCCGAACCTTCCGGTTGCGGATTACCCCTTCGGTGGAAGCCGCTCTCGCGGATTCGCTTTCCAGAAGTTCATCTCCTTCGCGGTCCTTTTGCCTGAGAGTTTCCGGGGCGGTTGCTCCTTCGGCCTTCGCCTTCGGCTACGGCCGACAAGTCGGCCTTGGACGAAGTCTAACGTCTCCCGCGAGGGATCGATTGTGTGGCCGGACAGACGCGCCTCACGGCGGAAAAGTCCGTTGCGCGGCATCATAGGGAGGGAGGTCGGAGAGTCAACGAAACGCGGCGAACCACTCACATCCGGGCGGGAATCTCGATTCCGAGCAGGTCGAGGACCTTGGCCAGCGTGGCCAGCGTGACTTCGCACAGGCCGATTCGGGCGGCGCGGAGTTCCGCGTCGGCTTCCGATAGAATGTGGTGCTCGGCATAGAAACGGCTGAATTTCTGCGCGAGTTCGAAGGCGTATTCGCACAGGATATTCGGCGCGCGGTTATCTTCTGCCGCCTGCATCTTCACCGGGAGCGCAAGAAGTTGGAGTGCCAATGCACGCTCCTCTGGTGAACGCACGACTGGCGCTGACGATGTGTGACCCTCATCCTTCGCCTTGCGGAGGATCGATTGGATACGCACGGCCGCGTATTGCAGATACGGTCCCGTCTTGCCTTCAAAGCGAATAAAGCGATCGAGATCGAAGACGTAATCCGTGAGGCGGAAATTCGAGAGATCGGCGAATTTCAGCGCGGCGATGCCGACCTTCTTCGCGATGTCGGCACGTTCCTCTGCCGGATAGTCCTTCGCGAGCCCCTGCTCCACGAGCCGCTTGTCCGCTTCATCCGTCATGGTCGCGATGAGATCGTAGAGCTTCATCACCCCGCCGGCGCGCGTCTTGAACGGTTTGCCGTCGGTGCCGTTCATGGTGCCGAAGCCGGAATGCTCCAGCACCGCGTGACCGTTGATGTGGGCCTTGCGCGCGGCGCGAAACACCTGCTCGAAATGCAGATGCTGGCGCTGGTCCACGACATAGAGGATGAGATCTGGATTCTGTTCCTTCACGCGATCCACGATAGTGGCGAGATCGGTCGTGCCGTAGAGCACCGCGCCATCCGACTTCACCAGGATCAGTGGCGGCATTTCCTTCTTGTCGCCCTCTTCCGCCACGGGGATGACAAGCGCGCCCTCGCTCTCTTCCGTGACGTGGCGTGCTTTGAGGTCCTCGATCATCGGCGCGATCAGCGGCTCGACACTTGCCTCGCCCTTCCAGAGATCGAAATGGATGCCGAGACTCCCCCATTCACGTTCCAGACCGAACCGCGAAACCGCGAAGAAATGCTCCCACAACGCGCGATAGCCGGGACGCCCCGCCTGCAGATCCGCCGTTGCCTTGCGCGCTTCCTCCAGCCGCGCCGGATCGGCTTTGCACACCGCGGATGCCGCCGGATAGATGTCTTCAAGATCCTCCATCGTTACCGGCGATTGTTCCGGGTACGGACCTTTGAAGTTCGCATCGAAGTAGATCGGCGCGATGCCGCGATGCCCGATCTCCGAGATGAGTTGCCCCATCTGCAGACCCCAGTCGCCGAGATGCACATCGCTCACGACATGCCAGCCATTGGCACGGAAAATGCGCTGCAAAGAGTCACCGATCACCGACGAGCGCAGATGCCCGACATGCATCGGCTTCGCGACGTTCGCGCCGCCGAAATCGACGACGGCTGTTTTGCCCGCGCCGGAATCGGGAGCACCGAGACGCTTGTCCTGCGCCATAACGCATGCACGTTCGGCGAGCGCCGCATCCGTGACGTCGAGATTGATGAAACCAGGACCGGCGATCTCGACCTTGGCAAAAATTGGATTGGCTTTGAGCTGTGCCACGATCTTCTCAGCGATCGCGCGCGGATTCATCTTGGCGGCACGCGCCGCCTGCATCGCGCCGTTGCACTGAAACTGCGCCATGTCCGGGCGGTCGGATTCCTGGACGTGACCGAAGCTCTCCGACAGCCCTTCAGCCACGAACGCGGCCTTCGCGATCGCGCTCAGCTCGGCAGCAAGGCTGGTCATGGCGCGAAGTGGTTGTTCTTCGTGTTGAAGTCGAGTTGTGCTTTCGTCAACTGCAAGCCGACGAGGATCTGGTACTCACCGATCTTCGCGCCTCTCTCGGGCTTGATCACAATCGAATCCACCGGCTGTTCCCAATTTACCGCCGCTTCGCCAGCCGGAAATACGACGTCCGAGAGGTACAACTTCTTGGTCATGATCCTATCGCCGCCATGGATCACGGTTACGAAGTACGGCACCCGATAGCTGGCCGCCTCCGAGGTCGGCGCACGCTTTGCCGTGAACTGCAGGCGGATTCTGGAATCGGTTGACTTGTCGTCCTTGTCGAAGCTGCAGCTAGCCTTCACATTGGTTAGCCCAACCGAATAGAGGACACCGGATGGGTCAGCGGGCGCATTCTCCCGAAAGACGCTGAGTGCCGAAAGGGGCGCAAGAACTGCGGCGGTTGGACACAGCCCTTTTTCCTTGTCGGAAACACAGCCGCTGAGAAGCAGCGCGGCGAGCACGGAGAACGTCACAATGCGCATGGTTTGAGCCCTGAATTCAGTCCGGGAAGCATAATCCATTTTGGCGAAGGCGATCCCTTAAACACTCCGCCATTCTTTTGCCTTCCGCTTGACTTTTGATGGGCTGAAGACGACGTGTCGAACCATTCTTCGACAACGCCGGACTGTAGCCAAGCAGGCTCTGGATGGGAAGCACCGCGCAGGAAAAGCCACTGGCTCCGAAGCCGCAGCTGAGGCTGTTGCTGGCGAGCCCGCGAGGCTTTTGCGCCGGGGTGGAGCGGGCCATCCGTATCGTCGAATTGTCGCTCCAGAAATACGGCGCGCCGGTCTATGTCCGCCACGAGATTGTCCACAACGCCTTCGTCGTCGAACGTCTTAAAAAGCTAGGCGCGGTATTCATTAATGAACTCGACGAGGCGCCAGATGGAGCGCGTGTAATCTTTTCCGCGCATGGCGTCCCCAAATCGGTGCCCGTCGAGGCGAAGCGCCGCCAGCTCTTCTATCTCAACGCGACCTGCCCGCTTGTCTCCAAGGTGCATGGCGAGGCGGAGCGGCACTTGGCGGCGGGACGGCATATCGTGCTTATCGGGCACGCCGGCCACCCGGAAGTCGAAGGCACGATCGGCCAGCTGCCAGAAGGAGCGATCAGTCTCGTGCAATCCGCCGAAGAGGCAGCGCGCTTCGAACCACCCTCTTCCGCGCCGCTTGCATTCATCACGCAGACCACGCTTTCGGTCGATGACACGGTCGAGATCGTCGCTATTCTGCGCAGGCGCTATCCGCTGATCGCCGGACCGCAGCGCGAAGACATCTGCTACGCGACCACGAACCGTCAGGACGCTGTGAAGGGGCTCGTGCCGCTCTCCGACATGGTCCTCGTAATAGGTGCTCCGAATTCTTCGAATTCCTTGCGGCTGGTCGAAGTGGCCCGGCGGTCGGGTGCCACGAAGGCCGCGCTCATTCAACGCGCCGCGGACATCGATTGGGCGCAGGTCGCGCGCACGAAAACATTGGGCCTGACCGCAAGTGCTTCCGCGCCGGAATCGCTCGTCAACGAGGTGATCGATGCCTTGCGCGAGCGCTTCGAACTTCTGGTAGAAGAGCTCGACGGCAGACGCGAAGATGTGACCTTTAACGTCCCCCGCGCGCTGGCGTCCTGAGGTGCATGTGCATGGCCGTCTATTCCGATGTGTCGTTCGACGATTTGTGCCGATTTCTCAGCAACTATGACATCGGAACGCCGCTGAGCTTCAAAGGCATCGCTGAGGGCGTCGAGAATTCCAACTTCTTCCTCCAGACCGATCGGGGCGCGTTCATCCTTACGCTCTATGAGAAGCGTGTGCGCGAAGCCGATCTGCCGTTCTTTCTCGGTTTGATGGAGCATCTCGCCGCGCATGGCATCGCCTCTCCGCAGCCGGTGCGCCGCGTGGACGGCGCGCAGTCCGGATCTTTGAACGGGCGTCCAGCGGCACTACTGACCTATCTCAACGGCCTGTCATTGCGTTCACCGGACACCGGACACTGCGCGGCCGCCGGTGCTGCACTCGCAGCACTTCACGAGGCAGGCTTCGAGTTTGAATTGTACCGCCCCAATGCGCTCGATCTCGATGCATGGCGCGATCTTGCGGCTGCCGTCATCGACCGCGCGGATACGGTCCAACCGGGCCTGCGCAAGCTCATTGAAACAACGTTGAGCCAGATGACAGAACAATGGCCGCACCCGCTACCGTCGGGGATCATTCACGCCGATCTGTTCCCCGACAACGTCCTGTTCATGAACGGCGAAGTGTCCGGGCTGATCGATTTCTATTTCGCCTGCAACGATGCGTTTGCCTATGATCTTGCCGTCCTCATCAACGCCTGGTGCTTTGACGAGAGCAACGCGTTCGACATCGAGAAGGGAAAGAGTCTTCTCACAGCGTACAGGAAGCTTCGGGAGTTATCGGACGCGGAGATATCGGCCCTTCCGATCCTGGCACGGGGCGCAGCTCTGCGGTTCCTGCTGACACGTCTCTACGATCTTCTGAACCACGATCCGATGGCGCTCGTGCGCCCCAAGGACCCGCGCGATTTCGCGGACCGTCTGCGCTTTCATCTTACGGTGAAAAGTGCGACGGAGTACGGCTTATGACGACTCGGATCGATCTCTTCACCGATGGCGCCTGCTCGGGAAACCCTGGTCCCGGCGGCTGGGCTGCACTGTTGCGCGCCGGCCGTCACGAGAAAGAACTGTCGGGCGGCGAAGCGCTGACCACCAACAACCGGATGGAGATGATGGCCGCGATCCGCGGGCTCGATATCCTGCGCAAGCCTTCCGAGATCACCGTCCACACGGATTCGCGTTACCTCATGGACGGCGCAACGAAATGGTTGAAGCGCTGGAAGGCCAATGGCTGGAAGACCGCCGACAAGAAGCCGGTGAAGAACGACGATCTCTGGCGCGAACTCGACGCACTGCTCGAACGGCATTTCGTGAGTTGGCGATGGGTGCAGGGACATTCCGGCCATCCGGAGAACGAACGCGTCGATGCCCTCGCCCGCGCTGCGATCGAAGAGGTCACCGGCTAGGCGTGCTGTCACGTCCCGCGACAAACCCAGGCACATCTTCCGGAAACGAAAGCCAGTCGTGACGGCTGCGCTCGAACACAGAACGCATGGGCTTTGGAAAGTGCGGATCGGCGAATGCGCCGACGGCGATACCGTAACGTCCCGGATGGTTCGTCGCCTCCCAATAGACCGTCGATCCGCAACTTGGGCAGAAATGAAAGCTCAACTTTCGGCCTTCGACCTCGCGTTCATAGACGATCGAAGCACCCGTTAATCGTACCTGTGGCGCCTCGTAATAAGCACCAACGCCGAACGGGGAACCCGTCCGGCGCTGGCATTCGATACAGTTGCAGAGCGAAACGACTGCCGGTTCGCCGTCGGCTTCCGCTTTTAGCGATCCGCAGCAGCATTGCGCAATTCGCATTGTCACATCAAAGCTGCTTCATGATCGCTTCGGCGCTCGAGACAGAGAACGCACCCGGCTCTTCCACGCTCAGCGCCGTCACGACGCCGTTGTCCACGATCATCGCATAGCGCTGGCTGCGTTGGCCCATGCCGAAGCGAGAACCATCCATTTCAAGACCGATCGCCTTGGTGAATTCGCCGTTGCCGTCGGCGAGCATCATCACCTTGTCGCCCACGCCCTGCTGATCGCCCCACGCGCCCATCACGAACGCATCGTTGACGGAAATGCACGCGATGGCGTCCACGCCCTTGGCGCGGATCGCATCGGCGTTCTGAATGAAGCCCGGCAGATGCTTCGCCGAGCATGTCGGCGTGAAGGCGCCCGGAAGCGCGAACACGACAACCTTCTTGCCCGCGAAAAGATCGTCGGTCTTCACCGGCTTCGGTCCGCCGTCCTGCTTCTGCATCAGCGTCACCGACGGAACCTTGTCACCCACCTTGATTGTCATGTTCTCTCCATAGTGTTGAACCGGCGGCGGTTGTAACCCAGCCGCCCACGCCTCGCAAAGGATTTGCGGGAGTGCATTCGCGCCATGCTAGGCTCGCAACCATGGCTTCGGTCTCGCAGGGAAAAGGCGCTGACAGCTTCCTTCTCGGGAAGGTTCTGATCGCCATGCCGGGCATGCAGGACAAGCGCTTTGAAAAATCCGTCATCTTCATGTGCGCCCATTCCGATCAAGGCGCGATGGGCATCATCGTCAACAAGCCGCTGGAGGGCCTGACTTTCCGCGAGTTGGTCGAGAAACTCGAAATCCATGTCACTGCCAACACGCCGGATCCACCGGTCATGTTCGGCGGCCCTGTCGGCACCGGACAAGGCTTTGTCCTCCACAGCGCGGAGTATGCAGCGAAGGACGCGACGACCATCGTCACGCCGGAGATTTCGCTTACCGTCAGCGTGGATATCCTGCGCGCGATCGCGGAAGGACGCGGCCCTGAGAAGGCATTGTTCGTGCTTGGCTATGCGGGTTGGGGACCCGGCCAAATCGAGGGCGAACTGAAATCGAACGGCTGGATCCATTGCGATCCCGACAAGACGATCCTGTTCGGTCTGGCGCATGACACGAAATGGCGCGCGGCGCTGGCGAAACTCGGGATCGATATCTCAGGCCTTTCCGCCGACGCCGGCCGCGCCTGACGGCGCAACCTTGATTGCAGACCCGGAATTATAATGCCGCGCGATGTAGTTAAGGGCATCGGCGAGCGGCAATGGCGGCGAATAATAGAAGCCCTGCGCAAATTCACAGCCGATCTCTTTCAGCAACGCGACATCTTCCGCCGTCTCGACGCCCTCAAGAACGACATCACGCTTTAGATCGTGCGCCAGCGTCACGATAGAGCTCAAAACGACGCCGCTGTCGGACTCGCTGTGCGTCCCGCCATGACGATTTAGAAAGCTCTTGTCGATTTTTACGGTGTCGAACGGGATATCTTTCAACTGGCTCAGGCTCGATTGGCCCGTGCCGAAATCGTCAATCGCAAGACCGGCGCCAAGCGCGCGGATGCGCCGCAATATGGATTGTGCGTTTGCGGCGACAGCACTTTCGGTGACTTCGAGCTTCAACGTGCCGGGAACAATTCCGCAATCAGCGAGAAGTTGGCGCAGGAACGGCTCGAGAGCCGGATCGCGCAGCTGGCGGCGGGAGAGATTGACGCTGGCGAACAGTGGCGGGTTCAACGGGAAGAAGCGCTGCCATTGCGAAAGATCGCGCGCCGCCTGCTCCAACGCGAAGCGGCCCAGCGTCACGATCAGACCCGTCTCCTCGCAATGCGCGATGAAATCGTCCGGGGCGATGATGCCTTTGGTGGGATGCCGCCAGCGAATCAGCGCCTCGAAGCCCGCCACCGAACTGTCCGCGACGCGCACGATCGGTTGATAGAAGATTTCGAGCTGCTCCTGATCGATCGCGTTGCGCAGTTCGGTCTCCAGCGCAACAGAGTCGCCCGGCTCGCGGTCACTCATGGTGCGCACATAGACACGCGCACAACCGCCGCCATCCTGCTTCGCCTGCATCAGCGCGAGCTCGGCGTTTTTCACGAGGTCCTGGGCGTCCCGCGCGTCCTGTCCGACGCTGATGCCGACGCTCGCGGGAGCAAAGATCGAGCGTCCGTCTTGCACGTAGCTGCCGGCACAAGTCTCAGCCAGCTCGGCGCCAAGCGTTGCCACCGTTCCACTCGAATGGCGGAAGAGTAGCGCGAACGCATCGCCGCCGGCACGGAACACATCCGCCTCGCCGCCGAAGCGCTTCTTCAGTCTCTGCGCGATCTGCACCAGCAGCGCGTCCCCTCCCGCGTCGCCGAGGCTCGCGTGGATAGCCTTGAACCGGTCGATGTCGAGGAACGCGACGCTCGCATCCATGAATCCGTCGCCGATTTTCTCGAACGCGATCATCAACGCGGCGCGATTGCCGAGCCCGGTCAGTGGATCCGTCAGTGCGTGATCAGCAACCGCGATTTCCGATTCCTTGCGCATCGTGATGTCGGCGATCAGGCCGAGGCACCGCGTAGCGTGGTCGTTAGGTCCCATCATCGTGGCGCGTAGTTCGAACCAGGGATATTGCCCGCTTTCGCTGCGCACGCGGAATTCAATCCGGAATGCCAGTCCGGATTGCGCGCCATAGTCGTTCACTGCCTGCTCATAGGTCGCGCGATCATCGGAGTGCACGCGCGCGATCCATGCACGATGCGGCATCATGCCGGCGGCTTCACTCAGACCGATCAGTGACGCAGCCTCCCGCGACAGCAGCACCTCGTCCGTTTCGAATTCGAGATCGAAGATGCCCTGATGCGCGGCGCCGATGGCTTTCAGATGCTTGTCATCGAGCACCGCGCGCATCGCAGCAGGCACCACCGAAATCCCTTCGCCCGCGACCACGGCCAGCGTGAGCAGCACAGCGCCTGCCGCTGCGAACCCTCCAGCGATATCCGGCGCGACGGTCGTGTCGCCGAGAAAGCCCATGGAGGACAGCATCGCGGCCAGCGCGACGAGCGCGAACACAGCAGCACTCGGCGCGAGGACACGCGCCGCCTGCGATCCAAAACGGCCGCGATGAACCAGATATGCCGTGATCCCTGCGGTTCCCAGGATGACGGCGGCGTAAGCGAGATCGGTTGCCGCAGGGATGCCGAGATAAGCAAGGACCGCGAGCACGACCAATCCGATCACGCCCCCATTGAGCCTGCGTGAAACCCACGGCCATGCCGTTTCGACTGGAACGATCGTGTCCGCGAGACGTGCGCCCGCGACAAGAGCCAAACATGAAAAGAATGCCGTCAATCCATACGGACCGCCGACATGGGTCGCGAGGCTCTTGTCGAACATGCCTGTGCCCGCGAGACGGGTGAGCAGCACGAGAAGAAGCGTCGCCGCAGCCCAAATCGGCGGTTTGTGCCCGGACATCACTGCAAGACCACCGGCAATCGCGGCAGCGGCAAAGATCAATCCCGCTACGGCGGCAATGAAAATGCCAAGCTGGCGATTGTGCGCGGCGAGCGCTGGCTCTGTCCACGCGAGCAGTGACGGCGGCGCTTCTGCATTGGCGACTTCAACGGCGATCGGCGCCGTCGTCGCCGGCGGGATCATCACGCGATACGCGTGACCGCCGTAAGCCTTCGCTGTCTCGATGATGACACTGGGTTCGGAACTCGCGAGGCTGACAATTGTCGGCCGCGTCGAACGCGGAATGACGCGCAGCGCACCCCTCGCCTCCTGCCCCGCTTGCAAAACGCGAATGGCGGGACGGGTCGAAGTATTGACAGCAGTGAACGTGTACCACGCAGCGGACTTGGTAGTGCCCTTCACGCTCGCAGGCATTTGGTATGGCCCGAGCGTATCGCGCAATTCAATGACGGAATCGGACTCGCCAAGATTGACGCTATGCGCATCCTTCGCCGGCGGCGGCGCGGCGGTCGCGGCCAACCCGGCAAGGAACATGGCGGCAAGCGCCACGGCAAAGGCCAATCGTTTCATCACGCCGGTCTTGATCCAGATCGCTAAATTCGAAAGCGGCGCTAACCTACAGGCGCATCATCCGCGAGCAAAGCAAATAGGGCATGGTCGCGCCATTCGCCGTTAATCTGCAAATAGCCGCGCGCAAGGCCCTCCTGACGAAACCCAACTTTGCCGAGCAGATTCTGCGACGGTTCATTGCTTGGAAGACAGGCTGCCTCAACACGATGCAGGCCGAGTGTCGAAAAAATGAACGGCATGAGCGCGCGAACAGCGTCGAACATATAGCCTTGACGCGCGAAACGTTCGCCGATCCAGTATCCAAGCGCGCAGCATTGCGTCACACCGCGCCGCACGTTGGAGAGCGTGCAACCGCCCATCAAGGCGTCGTCGCTTCTGCGAAATACGAAAAACGCATAGGCCGAATCTAACCGCGTTTCTTTTTGGTAACGTTTGATGCGGCGGCGATACGCGCCCTTGCTCAATTCGTCGGTCGCCCAGGCAGGCTCCCACGGCGCGAGAAACTCGCGGCTCTCGCCGCGGATCGCTGCCCAGCCAACGTAGTCACCGGCGCGCGGATAGCGCAGATACACATCCGCTCCACGGATGACCGGCTGCTGGCCTCCGGGAAACGTCAACCCGCGCATGAATGCCATTGGACCGGAATTCATTCGGCAGCGCGCAGTGTTTCTGATCCGCCAAAACGCGCGGCGAAGGATTCATAGCTCTCAAGATTTGCGACGGGGCCAAGGGCCGCGACCGCAGGACGAACCGAATTCATCAGGCGTGTTCCGAATCTGCGCACGGCAGTCGTATCGACTTCGTCGAGCTTCGCCGTCAACTCCTCGATGCTCAATATGCGGCCATAAGAGAACATCTGCCCAGCGATCTGCTCCGCGCGGGTCATCGGACGTTCCAGGCCCATTAGAAGGCCGGACTTAAGCTGTGCTTTCGCGCGCGCAATTTCCGTTTCGGTCGCGCCCTCTGCGAGAGCAGCCATTTCGCCCGCAATGACGGGCGCGATCTGCCCTGCCTCATCGGCGCCGGTACCGGTATAGACGCCGATCACGCCGCTGTCGTTGGCAGCGTGCGCGAACGCGTAGATCGAATAGCAGAGCCCGCGCTTCTCGCGAATCTCCTGAAACAGGCGCGACGACATTCCGCCGCCGAGCGCCGTTGCGTAGACCTGTGCCGAGTAGATATCAGGATCGGTTTGCGGAAGACCTGGGAACGCGAATGTCAGATGCGCCTGCTCGAGGTCGTCGCTCTTGCGCAATTCGCCGCCGCCCCAACGCGCCAGAGCGGGTTCGGCGGGCTCGCCGCTTTTCAGATTGGCGAATTTCTCTTCGGCGAGTTTGACGATCTGCGCATGCGTTACGGCGCCGGACGCGACAAGCGTCATGCCGCCGGCAAGATAGTTGGCCTGCATATAGGTGCGCAGGTTTTCGCGTGTGAACGCGGCGACCGTATCGTCTTCACCGAGGATCGGCCATCCCAGTGGCTGGTTCGGATAGATCGTCGCCTGAAGATAATCGAAGATGATGTCGTCCGGCGTATCGCGCGCCTGACCGATCTCCTGCAACACGACCTGGCGCTCACGCTCCAGCTCACTTTGCTCGAACGTCGGGTTGATGAGGATATCGGCAAGGACATCGAGCGCGAGCGCGACATCGGCCTTGAGCACGCGGGCATGAAAGGCAGTCTGTTCCCGGCTGGTATAGGCGTTGAGGAACCCGCCGACGGATTCCATTTCTTCGGCGATATCACGCGCGGAGCGGCGCTCGGTTCCCTTGAACGCCATGTGTTCGAGCATGTGCGAGACGCCCATCACCGGCTTGGTTTCGTTGCGGCCGCCAGTGTTCACCCACACGCCCAGGGCCGCGCTTTCGAGCTGCGGCATGGGGTCGGTGACAATGGTCAACCCATTGGAAAGACGCGATATTTCTATGTTCATGATCGCGGCACTCTAGCCGCGATGTAGTCCCGAACCAAGCCCTTATCGGGGGCCAAAACCGTCATTTCTTCGGGCTTGTCCAGAAGGTCCCTAAGCCTCGGGGGAAGCGGGGGAATTTGGCCGACCGCCTGACGGACCGCCTCCGGAAACTTGGCCGGATGGGCCGTGGAAAGCACCACGACGGGGGCTTGCGGCCTCGCCGGCATTTGCTCCACGGCAGCCACCCCCACGGCGGTGTGCGGATCGATCAGCCGCCCGGTCTCACCATGGACGCGCTTCATAGCTGCCAACGTCTGCTGATCGTCGGCGCGATAGGCCACGTAACGACCCGCAAATGCGGCTCTGATCTTTGGCGGCAAGACGATTTTCGTGTCCTTCGCGAAAGACGCCATCGTGGCCCGCACCCAATCCGGATCGCGCCCGCTCGCCTCGAACAGCGCGCGCTCGAAATTGCTCGCGACCTGGATGTCCATCGAGGGGCTGAGCGTCTGCAGCGCATGGCCCGCCACGTAGATGCCGTCGGTAAGCGCCCGCGTCATGATGTCGTTCGCGTTGGTCGCGACAACGAGCTTGTCGATTGGCAGGCCCATCCGCATCGCAGCCTCGCCCGCGAATACGTCGCCGAAGTTTCCCGTTGGCACCACGAAGGTTGCCGGTGCGCCAAGCTGAGATGTCGCGGTGAAATAATAGACGCATTGTGCCGCGATACGCGCGAAGTTGATCGAGTTCACCGCCGTAAGATGAACGGCATTTGCGAACGCCGTATCGGAAAACAGATTCTTCACGATGGATTGTGCATCGTCGAATGAGCCTTCGATCGCGATGTTATGGACGTTCGCGAAGCTGGCCGTCGTCATCTGCTTGCGCTGCACCTCGCTGACACGTCCGTGCGGATGCATCACGAACACATCGACGTTCGGCAAACCACCCAGCGCGGCGATGGCTGCCGAGCCCGTGTCACCTGATGTGGCCGCAACAACTGTGGCCCGCCCGCCACGCTTTGCCAGCGCGCGCGCGAACAAACGCCCCAGCACCTGCATCGCGATGTCCTTAAACGCGAGCGTAGGGCCGTGAAACAACTCCAGCAGATAGAGGTCTTTGCCGATCTCGCTCAGTGGCGCGATGCGCAGATCGTCAAATCCGGAATAAGCCGCATCGATATCGGCTTTCAGGTCGTCATCATTGAAGTTGCTGCCGATAAAGTGTTTCAAGATCCCGAACGCAGCGTCCGCATAGCTCTTTCCAGCGAACTCTTTCAGATCGATGCGCGGCCATGCGTCGGGCATATACAAACCGCCATCCGGCGCGAGCCCCGCGAGCAACACGTCTTCGAAGCTGCAGGCAGGCGCCTGTCCGCGCGTGCTGAAGAAGCGCATATCGCTCACCGCCCGAACCTCAGCCGTCCCCGAGAGACGTGATAGGCGATGTAAACACCGAACAACACGGCCGCCAGCCCGAACCATGTGATCGCATACTGCATATGCTCATTGCGGAACGTCGCAACCGTCTGCCCGCCCCTCGGCCAACCGCCGTGATTAGGCGTCGCATCGGCTTCGATTACGACGGCCGCCGCGAGCTTCGCGATGCCGTCGGCCTTCGCGATGCTTTTGAGATCGTGCGCGAACCATATGCGGTGCGCGATATCCGGTGCGGGCGTGAACACGCCCGGTGGATCGGGCGTACGCCAGACGCCGACCATACGCGTCTCGCCAGTGATCTGTCCGGCGAGACGTGTTGCCGGATCGAGCTTCTCTTTCGGCACGACACCGCGGTCGACCAGGAACACGCGTCCGTCGCCGACCGTGAACGGTACGATGACGTGATAGACAGGCGCACCGAGATCAGTTCCAAAGACATACGCTTCCTTCGAGTTGTCGAAATGTCCGTCGAGCGCGACGCGGTGATATTGCGCCGCCGACCCCATCGCCAGCGCTTCATCGGGCGAGAGCGGTGCCGCGTGCATGTTGCGGTTCACTTGCGCGATCAGGCCGAGCTTCCAATGCAACCGGTTGACCTGCCATGAGCCGAGCGAGACCAGGATCGCGAACAGCATGGCGCTCGCGAATGTCAGTTTCCAAAAGGGCCGGAAGTGAAGCATCGCCGGAGACTAACCCAGCCTGCCCTCGCCTGCCTTGTGTTTGTATTGCAGGACGAGCAGCAGCGACTTCATGAAGCGCAGCATCGCGAAGGACAGGACCAGGATCAGCGGGATCCACAGCACCGCGTGGACCCAATAAGGCGGCGAATATTTAACCTCGACCACCAGGGCCGAGCCCGCAACGATGGCGCCGACGATCAGGATGACGAACACCGCTGGACCGTCGCCCGCGTCGAACATCGCGTAGTCGAGCCCGCAGGCAGAACAGTGCGGCGCAATGTGCAGATAGCCGTCGAACAGCCTGCCCTTGCCGCAGCGGGGACAGCGCCCGAAGAGCGCGGCGCGTGCGGACTGTGGCTCCGCGGTCAACCCGTTATGGCCGACGCGCCCCAGACGTAAATCCAGGCGAACAGGAACAGCCACACCACGTCGACGAAGTGCCAGTACCAGGCGGCGGCTTCGAAGCCAAAATGACGATCGGGCGTGAATTGCCCCTGCATGGCGCGGAACAGGCAGACGATCAGGAAGATCGTTCCGACGATGACGTGGAAGCCGTGGAAGCCGGTCGCCATGAAGAAGGTCGAGCCGTAGATCGCGCCGAGATTGCCCACACCTGTCGCAAGCGTTGCGTGGGCCGGATCGGTGAAGGGCACCAGCGCCGCACCATTGAAGCCGAAGGTGAACGGCGCGTGCGCATATTCCCACGCCTGGATGCAGGTGAACGACATGCCCAGCAGTATGGTGATGATCAGCCCCTGCACCGTGCCCTTGTTGTCGCCGTTCTGAAGCGCGTGATGCGCCCAGGTCACGGTCGTCGCGGACGTCAGAAGGATCAACGTGTTCAAGATGGGAAAGTGCCAGGGATCGAGCGTAACGATACCGGCCGGCGGCCACTGGCCGATCGAAACGTCGTGCGGGAAGAAGGCGGAATTAAAATAGGCCCAGAACCACGCAACAAAGAACATCACTTCCGACGCGATGAACAGTACCATGCCGAAGCGCAGATGCAGCTTCACTACGGGCGTGTGGTTGCCCTTGACGACGGACTCCTGAATGACGTCGCGCCACCAGCCGACGAACATGAACATCAGCAAGCCCAAACCGATCAGAAACGTCCACGGCGTTCCATTGAGCGGGGCAAAGCCAGCATAGTCTTTGTTCATCCAAAGCACGGCGCCCGCAAGCATCGTGAACGCCGCGATGGACCCGACGATCGGCCAGGGGCTCGGATCGACGAGGTGGTAGTCGTGGTGGACTTCGCTATGCGCCATCTAACTCAAGCCCCTTTGTCCTTCGGCGTGTCGTAGAGCGGTTAACCGCCCCATTTCACGACCGACATCAGAAACACCAAAATAACGAGCCCGCCCAGCGCCAGCGCAAGCGCGATGTTGCGCATGCGGCGGTTGCGGTCGAAGCCTGAATTGTCATCCATCGCCTCACGCCCAGCTTCCGAACGGAGCGATATGCGCAATGCGCTCGCCGATCAAAGCGGCGAACAGCGCGAAGAGATAAACCAACGAAATCCCGAATAAGCGCTTGGCCGCGGGCTCGCGGACCGCATCGGTCTCGCGCAGCACGGCAACGCTCTGCCACAGGAACAAGCCGCCCAACGCAGCCGCGCAGGCAAGATAGAGCGGTCCGGCAAACCCGAGGAAAGCCGGTGCAAGACCGGCGGGCACAAGCGCCAGCGTGTAGGCGAAGATATTCCAGCGCGTCACGCGCTTGCCGCTGACAACCGGCAGCATCGGCACGCCGGCGCGCGCGTAGTCGTCAGAGCGGAACAGCGCCAGCGCCCAGAAATGCGGTGGCGTCCAGAGGAAGATAATCGCGACCAAAACGAGCGGCGCGAGCGAAAGCGATCCCGTCACCGCAGCCCAGCCGATCGCTGGCGGCAGCGCACCGGACAATCCGCCGATCACGATATTCTGCGGCGTGCGGCGCTTCAGCCAGAGCGTATAGACACCGACATAGAAGAAGATCGTGAAGGCGAGCAGCGCCGCGGCGGCAAAGTTCACGAACAGGCCCATCAGCGCAACCGAGGCGATCGACAGTGTGTAGCCAAAGCCCAGCACGTCGCCGCGCGCGATCTTGCCCATGGGGATCGGCCGCGTCGCCGTGCGCGACATCACCGCGTCGATGTCGCTGTCATAGGCCATGTTGAGGGCCCCGGAGGCCCCTGCCCCCACAGCGATGCAAAGCAACGCCGTGAACGCGACCAGCGGATGCACATCGCCAGGTGCGACGACAATCCCGGCCAACCCCGTGAACACGACGAGCGACATCACGCGCGGCTTCAGCAGCGCGAAGAAGTCGCCGACCGTGGCGGAGGTTTGGACGGGAAATGTGTCTGTCGTCGCCATGCCTATCCTCAGACGACCTTCGGCAGATCGTTGAAGGTATGGAACGGCGGCGGTGACGAAACGGTCCATTCCAGGGTCGTCGCACCGACACCCCACGGGTTGTCGCCGGCGCGGCGCTTGCGCGCGAACGCATCGACCAGCATCCACAGGAATATGACTACGCCGCCACCGGCGATGAACGCGCCGATGGACGAGACGTAGTTCCAGCCCGCGAATGCGTCCGGATAATCCGCATAACGGCGCGGCATGCCCTGAAGACCCAGAAAGTGCATCGGGAAGAACGCGAGGTTCACGCCGATAAACGTGATCCAGAAGTGCAGCTTGCCGAGCCATTCGCTGTACATGTAGCCGGTGATCTTCGGGAACCAGAAGTAGAAGCCCGCGAAGATCGTGAACACCGCACCGAGCGACAGCACGTAGTGGAAGTGCGCGACGACATAATAGGTGTCCTGTAGCGAGACATCGACGCCGGCATTCGCCAGCACGACGCCGGTAACGCCACCGACGGTGAACAGGAAGATGAACCCGATCGCCCACAGCATCGGCGTCTTGAACTCAAGACTGCCGCCCCACATCGTCGCAATCCAGCTGAACACCTTGATGCCAGTCGGTACCGCGATGACCATGGTGGCCGCAACGAAGTAGGCCTTCGTGTCGACGGAGAGGCCGACCGTGTACATGTGATGCGCCCAGACGAGGAAGCCGATGAACCCGATCGACACCATCGCGTAGGCCATGCCGAGATAGCCGAACACCGGGCGTTTCGAGAACGTCGACACGATATGGCTGACCATGCCGAAGCCGGGAAGGATGAGAATGTAAACTTCCGGGTGACCAAAGAACCAGAACAGGTGCTGGTAGAGGATCGGATCGCCACCGCCTGACGCGTTGAAGAACGACGTGCCGAAATGGCGGTCGGTCAGAAGCATCGTGATCGCACCGGCAAGAACCGGCAGCGAGAGCAGCAGGAGAAACGCGGTCACCAGGATTGACCATACGAACAGCGGCATCTTGTGCAGGGTCATGCCGGGCGCGCGCATGTTCAAAATCGTGGTGATGAAGTTGATCGCGCCCAGGATCGACGACGCGCCAGCGATATGGATCGAGAAGATCGCGAAATCCATCGCCGGCCCGGGCGAACCGTAGGTGGAAAGCGGCGCGTAGAGCGTCCAGCCACCGCCGACGCCGGTGCCGCCCGAATCGCCCTCTACGAACATCGATAGGATGAGGAAGGCAAAGGAGACCGGCAAAAGCCAGAACGAGATATTGTTCATGCGCGGGAATGCCATGTCCGGCGCGCCGATCATCAGAGGCACGAGCCAGTTGCCGAAGCCCCCGATCATCGCCGGCATGATCATGAAGAAGATCATGATCAGGCCGTGACCGGTCACGAACACATTGAAGGTGTGCACTTCTTTGAAGACCTGCATGCCGGGAAACATGAGCTCGGCGCGCATCATCATCGACAGGAATCCGCCGATCAGACCGGCACAGATCGCGAAGATAAGGTACATCGTTCCGATGTCCTTATGGTTCGTCGAGTAGACGTAACGGCGCCAGCCGTGGGGATGATCTTCGTGCGCGTGGGCGATGTCAGCCATGTCGCTCGTCCTACCTTATTTCGCCGCGAGACGCGCAGGCGCCTCGTCACTGTCGGCAATCGCCGAGAACTTCTTCTTGCCCGTCGCGAGCCATGCCTCGTATTCGGCCTGGGTTACGATCTTCACCTCGATCGGCATGAAGGCGTGGCGCGCGCCGCAAAGTTCGGAGCATTCGCCATAATAGGTGCCGACATTGTTCGCCTTGAACCAGGTGTGATTGATGCGGCCCGGAACGGCGTCCATCTTCACGCCCATCTGCGGCAAAGCCCAGGAATGGATAACGTCGGCGCCGGTGGTATCGACTTCGATCACCTTGCCGACCGGAAGCACGACCACGTTATCGACGCCGAGGAGACGCGGCTCACCCGCCTTCTTCGCGGCGTCGTCGGACAGACCCAGCGAGTCGAACTGGAATTTCGCGGACGGATATTCGTAGGTCCAGAACCACTGCTTGCCGACAGCCTTGATGATCACGTCCGGCTTCGGGATGCCCGCTTCGAAATACAACAGACGGAACGACGGCACCGCGATGATCACGAGGATGATCACGGGAATTACCGTCCATGCCACTTCGAGCAGCGTGTTGTGATGCGTCTGGCTTGGAACCGGATTGGCCCGCTTGTTGAAACGGACAACGACGATCACGAGCAGGATCAGCACGAACACGCTGATTGCGGTGATCAACCAAACCAGCAGCGTGTGGAAATTCTCGATGCGCTCCATCACCGGCGAATTGGCCGGCTGGAAGTTGATGCCCCAGTTCTCTGGAAGCGCCAGCGCCGTTCCGGCCCATGCCGTCACCGCCGCCGCAACGCCTGCGCCGATGCCGAATTTTCTCAAGGACATGAAGCGACCTCGCAATGTTCCAAATGGAGAGCAGCGCGGGCCGCTCCCCTTAAGATTCTTGCGGAGGATTTAGAGGGCCTAAGCCCCTAAAGTCATTGCGACCTTATGGCGCGGAGCCAATAAGTCCCTATATCTAGGACCATCGCCATCCCATTGAGGTTCCCATGAGCCAGTCAAACGACCTTTTCTTTTCCCGCACAGGCATGGACCGCGACCGCGTCCAATCCACCGTCGATGATGCGCTGAAGGGATCTGACGATGGCGAACTGTACCTCGAGTACCGCCAGAGCGAATCATTCTCCTTCGATGACGGCCGGCTGAAGGCCGCCGCCTTCGACACGCAGCAGGGTTTCGGACTGCGCGCCGTCTCCGGCGAGGCGACCGGCTATGCGCATGCGTCGGAATTGTCCGAGGACGCGATCAAGCGCGCGGCCAACACTGTGCGAGCGGTCGCACGCGGACATTCCGGTGTCGCGGCGGCATCGCCTGCCCGCACCAACAAGCACCTCTATACCGATATCGATCCACTCGGCAGCGCCGAGTTCGAGACGAAGGTAAAGCTGCTCGAGGAGATGAATGCCTACGCCCGCAGCATAGACCCGCGCGTGAAGCAGGTGTCGTGCTCGCTGACCGGGGAATGGCAGAATATCGAAATTCTGCGTCCGGGTGGCGAGACCTATCGCGACATCCGCCCACTGGTGCGCATCGGCGTATCGGTCGTCGTCGAACAGGATGGCCGTCAGGAAAGCGGAAGCTTCGGCGGCGGCGGTCGCGGCAGTTACGAAACCTATCTCGCGGCAGATTATTGGCACGGTGCGGTTGATGAAGCACTGCGTCAGGCTCTCGTGAACCTGTCGTCCATTCCGGCACCGGCCGGCGAGATGACGGTTGTGCTCGGACCAGGTTGGCCGGGCATTCTTCTGCACGAGGCAATCGGCCACGGTCTCGAAGGCGACTTCAATCGCAAGAAGACGAGCGCATTCGCAGGCCTGCTCGGCGAACGCGTCGCGGCGCCCGGCGTGACCGTTGTCGATGATGGCACGATCGGTGGACGGCGCGGCTCGCTTACCATCGACGACGAAGGCACGCCCTCGTCGCGCACGGTGCTTATCGAGGACGGAATCCTCAAAGGCTATATGCAGGATCGCCAGAATGCGCGCCTGATGGGCGTTGCACCGACGGGCAACGGACGCCGCGAGTCCTATTCCTCATCAGTGATGCCGCGCATGACCAACACCTACATGCTGGGCGGCGACAAGGATCCCGGCGAGATCCTCGCCAGCGTGAAGAAGGGAATCTACGCCAGCAATTTCGGCGGCGGACAGGTCGATATCACCAGCGGCAAGTTCGTGTTCTCCTGTACCGAAGCCTACCTGATCGAGGAGGGCAAGATCGGCCCCGCGATCAAGGGCGCAACCCTGATCGGCAATGGCCCGGATTCGCTTACCCGCGTCTCGATGATCGGCAACGATATGAAGCTCGACAGCGGCATCGGCGTCTGCGGCAAGAATGGACAATCGGTGCCGGTCGGCGTCGGGCAACCGACCCTGCGCCTCGATGGCCTCACCGTCGGCGGCACCGCGGCGTGATCTTCAAGATCGTTCACGCGGAGGAATGGCGCCCAGGGGAAACCTCAGGCGTCTATTGCGGATCGGCAAAAGACAAAGAAGATGGCTTCCTGCACTTCTCGACCGAAGAGCAACTGCCGGGTACGCTGACGCGATACTATGCGGGTGCTGACGATCTGGTTCTGGTGGCCGTTGAGGAAGACGCTTTGGGCGACGCGCTGAAATTTGAGCGATCGACCGCCGGCGCGCTATATCCGCATCTCTATGGAGACCTGCCGCTGTCCGCGGTGACATGGTCGCGGCCGATCAAGCGCGACGCGACAGGCGAGTTTCTCCTGCCATTGTGATCGACTAGCATCGTTCAGCGGAAGGCGGAGACGTTCATATGCGTGACCTTAACGGCATCAAACGCGAACTCGGCGATGGCTTCAGTGTTGCGCGCGTGTTGCCACAGGCGCATCAGCGCACCGTCGGCCCTTTCGTGTTCTTCGATTATTTCGGTCCTGTCGCGTTCCCGCCTGGCAAAGGCATCGACGTCCGCCCGCATCCGCATATCGGGCTCGCGACGGTCACCTATCTTTTCGAAGGGTCACAGGTGCATCGCGACAGTCTCGGCAATGTGCAGGAGATCGTGCCTGGCGACGTGAACTGGATGACGGCGGGCCGCGGCATCGTGCACTCCGAACGCACGGGACCGGACGTTCGCGCGCGCGGCCATCGCATGCACGGCATACAGAGCTGGGTGGGATTGCCCGCGAAGAACGAAGAAGACGCGCCGAGCTTTCAGCACGCCGCGAAGGAGCTACTTCCCACGCGCGATGAGAATGGAGTCTCGCTCCGTGTCGTAACCGGCAAAGCCTATGGACTCGCCTCGCCGGTGCGCACACCGATGGAAATATTCTACGTCGATGCGCAGATGAAAGATGGCAGCACGCTCGCGCTTCCCGAGGAATACGAGGAGCGCGGCGCCATGGTCGTCGGCGGCACCGTGGAATCTGGCGGTGTGCGCCACGAAGACGGGGCGATGATCCTGTTCGACAAGGGCGAACGCGCAGAGATCAAAGCCGTTCGCGATGCGCGCGTCATGCTCCTGGGCGGCGCACCACTCGACGGGCCGCGTCACGTCTGGTGGAATTTCGTTTCCAGCTCGCGCGACCGGATCGAGCAGGCGAAGGCCGACTGGAACGCGATGCGCCTCGGCACAATCCCGGGCGATGACAGAGAGTTCATTCCCCTGCCCGATTAGCCGTGCTTCAGTTTCAGACCGAGAATTGTGCCTGAGAACACGAGCGTTACCGCGTTCGACGTGATCAGCGGAAGATCGTTCAGCATCAGTCCGTAGATCAACCATAGCACGATGCCGGTCACATAGATCAGAAACATCACAAGCGAGATGTCGGCGGTCGACCGCGTTTTCCAGGTTCGAAGAACCTGTGGCAGAAACGCGAGCGTTGTGAGAATGCCCGCAACCATTCCGACAATTGTAACAAACGGCATCTTCAATCCCCTCGAAGCAGAAAAGACCATGCCGGTGCCAGGGCATTGACGCAATTGCGTGCGTACTTGGCGAAAGCTTACGATTGCTGCAGCCCAAAATCGGAGAAGCGCGATGAAATACAACCAGCTCGGCAACACGGGTCTTTTCGTTTCGGAAATCTGCCTCGGCACCATGACGTTCGGCGGCGGGGGGTTCTGGAAAGTCGTCGGTGAACTAGATCAGAAGAATGCGACCGCGCTCGTCACGCGCTCGCTCGAAGCCGGCGTGAACTTCATCGACACCGCCGACGTCTATTCCGAAGGACAGTCGGAAACGATCACCGGACAGGCGTTGAAGGATATCGGGGTGAAGCGCTCCGACGTCGTGCTCGCGACGAAATGCTATGGCCGTGTCGGCAAAGGCCCGAACGATATCGGCGCCTCGCGCGGGCATATCATGGACTCCGTCTCACAGAGTCTCGAACGCCTGCAAACCGATCACATCGATCTTTATCAGATCCATGCGACCGACAACGTCACGCCCGTCGAGGAAACAATGCGCGCGCTGGACGATCTCACGCGCCAGGGCATGGTGCGTTACGTCGGCGTCTCCAACTGGCAGGCCTGGAAGATCATGAAGGCGCAGGGCGTCTCCGCGCGTCATAGCTGGGCGCGGTTCGAGACGCTGCAGGCATATTACTCCATCGCCGGCCGCGATCTGGAGCGTGAGATTGTTCCACTTCTGAACGATCAGAAGATCGGGCTAATGGTCTGGAGTCCGCTGGCAGGCGGTCTGCTCTCCGGAAAATTTGGTCCGGGCAGCAATGGTCCGGAAGGCGCGCGCCGTGTCGCATTCGACTTCCCGCCGGTCGATAAGGATCGTGCCTGGAAGTGCATCGATGCGATGCGTGAGATCGGCAATGCGAAAGGCGTTTCGGTCGCGCGCGTGGCGCTCGCGTATGTCCTTGCCAAGCCGTTTGTGACCACCGTCATCATCGGCGCCAAAACAAAGGAGCAACTCGACGACAATCTCGAAGCTGCAAATTTCAGCCTGTCCGGCGACGAAATGAAAACGCTCGATGACGTTAGCGCGTTGCCTGGCGAATACCCCGGCTGGATGCTGGCCCGGCAGGGTGCGGAGCGTGTTCCACAGCCGAAATAACTGCTAGGGTTTCTCCGACTCTGGGAGGGTTTTCATGAGAACGTTGATGCTTATCGTTGGCGTCGTTGCGCTGGCGTTCGGACTGCTGTGGATCGGTCAAGGCTATGGCTACGTGAACTGGCCAGCCTCAAGCTTCATGATCCATCAGGCGAAATGGGCCTATTACGGCATGGCGACCGCCGTCATCGGCATCGGCCTTATCTGGTACTCGCGCCGCTGAGGAATTTCACGAACACCAGTTCCGGGTCGGCAGGATCCAGATTCAGTATCCTGCCGCTCGGCTGGTAATCGCGGCGCTCAAGCAACGCGCGCATCGGACCATTCGACTCATTGGTCGAGGTGAACAGCCGATCTTCGCGGCGCGCTTGCTCAATGGCGGCCAAAAGCGTGTCACCCGCGCCTTTGCGCCTGGCATCTTCGGCGACATACAAAAGCTCAACAAAATCCCGGCCGAAGAAGTTCGTTGTCAGCACGGCATAGCCGCAAACTGTACCGCTGCGCTCCGAGACCCAGCACCGGCGAGCTGCGATGGCAGCATCCACCAATTCGCGACGATGCAGGTCGCTCGCAACCTGCGCGTCGCAGGCCGCGATCGCTTTACGGTCACGGGTCGCGCCCAATCGAACTTGAATTTCACGCCGCTGCATCAGCAAAACTTGAACCACGTCCTGTTCATGAATGGTTATGGTCGCACCTCAAATGGGCAAGATCGGGGCAAAGATTGCCCGACGGTGATGTAACGAAACCAGAAACCTGATCGAACTCCCAGCGACACAAAGGGGGTTCCATGAAAACCGCATTCTTGATCACGGGCATTCTTCTGCTGATCTACGCGCTGCACTGGATTGGACAAGGCACCGGCCTGCTGCCCTGGCCGGCGCACACGCTGATGGATTACAACATCGCGTTCGCTTGGTACGGCGCGGGTCTGGCTATCGTCGCGCTGGCGCTGATTTGGTACGCCCGGCGCCGCTAGCTCAGAGGAAGTTGTATTCCTTGAACAACGGCGCAAGATCGCGGTTCCATTCGCCGTGATAGCGACTGAGCAGTTCTTCCGAACGCGTATACCCACGATCGACGAGCTCACGCAGCGGGTTGAGGAATCCGTCCTCCGTCATGCCCGCGGAGTCTTCCGCCGCACGGCGTTTGAGACCCGCTGACGAAATCTCCAACATCTGATGCGCCAGAGCGCCTACATCGGTTTTGCGATGCGGCGTCTTGAATCCCAGAACCGGCACCGCACTACGCATCGCCTGACGCTCTTCTGCGGTCCAGTCTTTGACGAGGTCCCAAGCTGCATCGAGTGCGGCTTGGTCGTAATAGACGCCGGTCCATAGCGCCGGCAGGCCGCAAATCCGCCGCCAACTTCCACCATCCGCGCCACGCATCTCGAGGAATTTCTTGAGGCGCACCTCCGGAAAGATCGTTGTCAGATGATCGGCCCAGTCGGCCATCGTCGGCTCGATGTCTTTCACCTCGGGGATATTTCGAGCGAGGAAATCGCGGAAACTCTTTCCGGCGACATCGATGTATTTGCCGTCGCGGTAGACGAAGTACATGGGCACGTCGAGCGCGTAGTCGACATAACGCTCGAACGACATGCCGTCCTCGAACACCCAGGGCAGCATTCCGGCGCGATCATTGTCCACATCCGTCCAAACCTGTGAGCGATAAGAAAGGAAGCCGCTGGGCTTACCCTCCCGGAACGGCGAGTTTGCGAACAGCGCCGTTGCGACCGGCTGCAGCGCAAGGCCAACACGGAATTTCTTGACCATATCCGCTTCGGAGGAAAAATCGAGATTCACTTGCACCGTACAGGTGCGGAACATCATCTCGTGTCCGTACCCGCCGACCTTGGGCATATAGGCGCGCATGATCTTGTAGCGGCCCTTCGGCATCTGATGGGTCTCGGCCATCGTCCAGTTCGGTGCGAAGCCGAGACCGATTACGCCTGCGCCTATCTCATTTGCGATTTCGCGGGTCTGCTCGAGATGGAGATTCACTTCGGCGCAGGTCTCGTGCACCGTTTTGAGCGGAGCGCCTGACAATTCGAACTGGCCGCCCGGCTCAAGGCTAAGCGAAGCGCCGTTCTGAAGCAGGCCGATGACGTTGTCGCCCTCCTTGACGTCTTCCCATCCAAAGCGGCGCATCCCTTCGAGGAGCCCACGGATGCCGGGGCTGCCCTCATAGGCCAGCGGCTTGTGGGTCCGGAGGTCGTACACGAACTTTTCGTGCTCGGTACCGATACGCCACTGCTCTTTCGGCTTTGAGCCTTCTGACAGGTGACGCACGAGATCATCGCGCGAGCCGATCAGGCCTCCGGCAGATTGCGGAATTGACATGCAAAAGCCTCTCCCCGGGACGCCGGAAATGCCAGACGGCGCCGTGTAAACTGTGAACAGGCCCTCTAGCCGCCGGTTATGTAATGGCCCCCCCCGTTCTGAGCAAGGAGCTCCAGACAGCAAACAACGGCAAGGTGCCGTTGAGGTACCTCCTTATCGTACGAGCGGGTGATTCCTCTTTGCATCCAAATTGGCTTAACCCGGCCCGTCCACGCATGTGGGATTTGCACGTTAGCTACTTCGGCAAGCGGGAAGGCCCATTCGCACCTTTGCCAGATGGCGTGTCGTTCTCTCGTGAAGCGGGAACAAAATTCATTGGGCTTGCCGATTGCCTGGACAAGCATCCGGAGTTTCTCAAGCACTACGAGTATATCGGCCTTGCCGATGACGATCTCGATGCCGATGCCACATGCTGGAACACTGCATTTGCCACGCTCGATCGGCTCGGCGCGGTGCTTGGGCAGCCATCACTGGATTGGCGCTCGTTTTATTATCACGACGTCGTCCTTCGCCGCCCCCAGTTCGAATACCGCGTGACGGATTTCGTGGAGATGATGGCACCACTCGTGCGGACAGACTTCCTGCGCGAGATCATTCCGACATTTCGTTACAATCAATCGAGCATCGGCCTAGATCATCTCTGGCGCATGAAGGCCGCCCAGGAAGACAAGCTGCTGGTCATTGTGGATTCCTGCAGCATGTATCACACGCGCAGGATGGAAGGTGGCACTCAGTACAAAGCGGCACAGCTCGCAAGCGGAAAGACAAAAGACCAGGAGCTCTGCGAATTGATCGAAAAGTACGACATTACGAACCTCAGGGGGCATACCCTCTATGGCGTCATGCCCGATGGCACCAAAGTCGAAGACCGGCAAGCTTTGAACAAGAGGCTGCTTGCACCCCGAAAGGCCCAGAAGCGTCGGATTCGGTTGGCAAAGTTCAAAGAGTTTTTCGGCTTTCGGTAATCTGGACGCACCTTTCCAACTCTTCACGATTCGTTGAAATCGTGCGTTCCGATTGGTGGCGTGAGCGTTGAAATGCTAAGATGCGCCCGTCGGCTGGGAGAATGTTATGGTGCAAGTCCTTCATCAATTTCGCCGGGTGGCGCTTGGCGCCGTGGCGGCATCGGCTCTTGTCGCAGGTAGCGCAACCACCGCCGTCGCCGACTCGCCCGCGAAAGTCGATCATTCCTATCCGACGCCGCAGCCAGACTATCCGGCGGCAGCGCAGTCGAACGGCGAGCAGGGCGACGTTGTCATCAATGTGTTCGTCAGTTCCAGCGGCAAGCCGCGGAAATTCAAGATCCTGCAATCAAGCGGTTTTGCGGATTTGGACAACGCAGCGGCGGAAGCCGCGGCCAATTGGCGTTACATCCCCGCGATAGAAGGCGGGGATACAACATCGGATTGGACTGCGGTGAAGATTCACTTTGAACTGCCGCACCCGGAACCGGCCGCAGCGGCTCCTGCGCAACAACATTAATCTACTTGCAGCCTCGACGCCGAAGCGTAAAGTCCAGCTACTTTAAAGGGAGACAGCCATGACTTCTCGTTTGTCTGATATTCGCAGACTCGCAATCGCGCTGAGCGGCACAGCGTTGTTGGCCGTAACCGGTGTTTCTTCAGCCGGAGCGTCAGGAGTTGGCGATTACCCTCTAACGCCGGCACAGAACAAGGGGTTGTTCACAACGACGGCTGTGCCAACAACCACTCGTATTGGCACCTATATTCCTCCCCGCGTTAATCGGGCTTGTCCGACTCCACGGCCTGAACTCTCTGAAGAACAGCAGCATCGAGACATAAAGGGTGATGTGGTCGTTGGCGTTTACGTCAGCCCGCATGGCCGCGCAAAGAAGATCACCGTGGCCAGATCGAGCGGCTTCGAGGACCTCGACAATGCCGCGGCTGCATCTGCAGCAAGCTGGCATTACATTCCCGCGACGTTGGAGACCGCTGCTGTCTCGGGCTGGACCGCTGTAAAGTTTCATTTCGCAGCACAGAACCCTTCTGAACAGAGCGCCGTACCCGCGGCATCTAAAGACTGCACTTAGGTTCGCCAGTCACCCTTGATCGCCTGCCACACGGCCAGCGCGGCAAGCGCGGCCGTGTCGGCACGCAAAATCCGCGCGCCGAGAGAAACTGGCGTCACATGGGGTAACGCTTGCAACAGCGCACGCTCCACCGGATCGAACCCACCCTCTGGGCCTGTGAAAATCGCCCATGGTCCTGCGGGTGCATCTTGCAGAGCATCAGCGACCGGCGCCGCATCTCCAGCTTCATCACAAAAGAGAATGTGCCGCTCGGCAGGCCAACGGGCCAATAGCTTGTCGAAAGTCACAGCCTCGCGCGTGTCCGGCACACTGACCCTGCCCGATTGCTCGGCGGCTTCAATGGCGTTTGCGCGCATGCGCTCGCTGTTGATCCGCGTGACGATCGTCCGGCGCGTGAACACCGGTTGCAGCGCGCGCACGCCGAGCTCGGTCGCCTTCTGAGCCAGATAATCGGCGGGTGTTTTCTTGACCGGTGCGAACACAAGCCAGAGATCGGGAACTTCTTGTTGCTGCCCGGTCTGGGTTTCACACTCCAGTACACAGGCGCGCTTGGAAACTTCGGCGATCCGTGCGCGCCATTCTCCGTCGCGTCCGTTGAAAAGGCTGAGCCGGTCGCCGGTCTTTGCGCGCATGACACGAAGAAGGTAATGCGTTTGCCCATCGTCCGGCGCGACGCGCACGGCGCTGCCCAATGCCGCCTCCACGTAGAGACGCACGCCACCACCGGGTTCCGTTAGATGTTCGGCCATGACACACTTGATCCGCAATGACCGTTGAACCGCAAGCCCTCAAGCCCGCAGACGCCATGACCCATGACTGGGTCGATCAGGCGCCGTCTCGCGTCCAGCCATATCTGCGGCTGATGCGGCTCGACCGCCCCATCGGGACATGGCTCCTGTTCTGGCCGTGCGTATTCGGTCTCGTTCTCGGCGCGGCAGCGGGAGACCGGCGCTTCGACACGCTCCACGACTGGTGGCTGCTACTGCTGTTCGGCATCGGGAGCATCGTCATGCGCGGTGCAGGCTGCACCTTCAACGACATTGTTGACCGCGATCTGGATGCGCAGGTGGCGCGGACCCGCGGGCGCCCTCTCCCGTCTGGTGCCGTCAGCACGAAGGAGGCGTGGCTGTTCCTGGCGGCGCAGTGCGCCGTCGGCCTCGTCGTTTTGCTTCAACTCAATCTCTATTCGATTGTCCTCGGTGTGGCGTCACTTCTTCTGATCGCTGGCTACCCTTTCATGAAGCGGATCACCTGGTGGCCGCAGGCGTGGCTTGGCCTCACCTTCAACTGGGGCGCGTTGCTGGGATTTGCCGCGGAAACCGGCGCAATCGATCTCGGCGATGCCCTGCTCTACGCCGGCCTGTTCTTCTGGACGCTCGGCTACGACACCATCTATGCCCATCAGGACAAAGACGACGACGCGCTGATCGGCGTGAAATCGACTGCTCGTCTATTGGGTGAGCGTTCGGCGAACTGGATTCTTGGATTCTACGCCGTGTCCTTCACTCTAATCCTGACCGCCGGATTCATCGAGCATTCCGGCTGGCCGTTTGCCGTTCTCATGCTCGCGGCAGGCGCGCATGTGCTCTGGCAGGTGCGGACCCTGGACATCTACAGCTCCGATCGCTGCCTGAAACTATTCCGCGCCAATCGCGATACCGGCGCGCTGATCGCGGCGGCGCTCCTGATCTCAACCTTCGCAGGCTGATCATGCCCGACAAGCACGTGCTCGACGATTTCATCGCCACCGTCGTCAGTGGTCAACACGACGTCGCGGTAGAGAAGTTCTATGCAGAGGACGCCGCGCTGCAGGAAAACCTCGGCGAGATTCGCCACGGCCGTGAAAACCATGCCGCGCGCGAGCGCGGCTTCCTCAAACTCTTCAAGGAAATCCGCACGACCTGCGTGGAGCCGGTGTTTGTGAACGGCGACTATGTCGTGATCCACTGGATATTCGAGTTCGTGCGCGAAGACGGCGCGGTGATGCGCATGGAGGAACTCGCGCACCAGCGCTGGGACGAAAACAAGATGGCGGAGGAACGTTTTTACTATGACCCCGCCCAGCGCGTATTCCAAAATCCTTGAATTCCGCTGCGGCAGCGGGCCCTTCGCATTACCCCGCGCCGGTTTATAATGGACTCATGAACGTCGAACGCTTCGATCCCACGACCTGCTTCACGCCGGAGGAAATGGCGTCGGTTCGCGCACGCTCCGACGTGATGGGGCTGCTCTGCGTCGCTCATGCCTGGATCGTGATTGGCGCTTCGATGGCCCTCTTCGCGGTCTGGCCCAATCCGCTGACATTCGTCATCGCGGTACTTCTGATCGGCAGCCGGCAGTTGGGTCTGGCGATCCTGATGCACGATGCGGCACATGGCGTGCTGATGCGCACGCATTGGCTCAATGAGTGGGTCAGCCAGTGGTTCTGTGCCTATCCGGTCGGCGCGGACACGATCTCCTATCGCCATTATCACCTGAAGCATCACCGTTCGACGCAGCAAGCGGACGATCCTGATCTCGGGCTGTCGGCGCCTTTCCCGATCACGCGTTCGAGCTACAAGCGGAAGTTCATCCGCGACATCACCGGGCAGACGGGCTTCAAGCAGCGGAAATTTCAGTTCCAGCGTGCCTGGGGTGAGCAGGGTCTGACATTTGGCCAGCATCTCAAAAGCTTCTGGGACAAGCTCGGCGCGGTGCTCACCGCGAACTTCGTGATCCTTGTGATCCTCAGCGCACTAGGCAAGCCGCACTACTATCTGATGTTCTGGCTGTTTCCGAACCTCACCTGGCAGATGGTGATCACGCGAATCCGCAATATCGCGGAACACGCGGTCGTGCCCGACAACAACGACGTCTTCCGCAACGCGCGCACGACGTATGCCTCATGGTGGGTGCGCGCGCTCGTGGCGCCATACTGGGTCAACTATCACGTTGACCATCACCTGTTGTTCTACGTGCCATGCTACAACCTGCCGAAGCTGCACGCGGTGCTGCTGGCCAAGGGGTTCGGGCCGCGCATGGAAATCAGAAAGAACTATCGCGAAATCCTGAAGCTCGCGATGTCGAAGCGCGAGCCGGTCGCACAGCCCGCGTGACCGCGCCAAGAGATTTTATCCTCGCAAACACAACGCTGATCGCTCCACCCCTTGTGCCGGAGATCAAGCTGCATCTCGCCAGCGAAGTCGTGCCCCTATGGCGCAAGACCGAGGAAGAACTTGAGGCCGAAGGCGTACCGCCGCCCTATTGGGCTTTCGCGTGGGCCGGTGGACAGGCGCTCGCGCGCTACATTCTGGACAATCCCGAAACGGTTTCTAAGAAGTCAGTCGTCGATTTCGGATCTGGTTCAGGCCTGGTGGCAATCGCCGCCGCAAAGGCGGGTGCAAAACACGTGCTCGCCGCAGACATCGACAAGTTTGCTTTAGCGGCGATCGCAGAGAACGCCAGCGTGAACAACGCGGAGATTTCAATCTCGGCCGACGACATGATTGAGCAGAAAGGCGATTGGCAGGCCGTTCTGATCGGAGACATGTGCTATGAGCGGCCGCTGGCCGAGCGGCTGCTCTCATGGGCGCGCGATCTCGCCAAAGCCGGCGCGCTTGTGCTTCTCGGCGATCCGGGCCGTTCCTATTTCCCGAAAACCGGTGTCGAAAAGCTCGCGACCTACCATGTGCAAACCACGCGAGACCTGGAAGATCGGGAAATCCGCGAGACGAGCGTCTACCGGCTGACGTGAAGACCCGCTAGAGTTCGGCAATGCGCGGAAAAGCCGGATTGATACTTGCCGCCATGCTGCTGATCGCAGCACCACAGGCGGGCATGGCCAAAGCACATTTGCGCACGCTTTATTCTTTCTGTTCGCAAGGCGGTTGCGCCGATGGCAGGGAGCCGTCTGCCGGCGTTGTGATGGATGCGGCCGGCAATCTGTTTGGCACGACTTTGTTCGGCGGCGATGGTGGCGTCGGTGTCGTTTACGAACTTGTCCCCAACGCCCGTAAGACCAAGTGGAAATACAAGCGGCTCTACAGCTTCTGCGCCCAATCGAGTTGCGCCGACGGCAGCGAACCGGAAGCCGCACTCATCATCGACTCCGCGGGCGGGCTCTACGGCGTGACGATGGCAGGCGGAGCAACAGATGGCGGTGTCGCTTTCAAACTCACGCCGAACGCCAAGCACACAAAGTGGAATTTCTCCGTCCTCTATTCCTTTTGCGCGCAAACAGATTGCGTGGACGGACGCGACCCGCAAGCCGCACTTTCCTATGCAGGCAAAGAGTCCGGCGCGCCGTATGACAGTACCTCTCCTCTCTTCGGGACTGCCTCACTGGCCGGAGCAAACAAACAAGGCGTCGCTTTCAAGCTGACTCCCGGCACGCCTTGGACTGAGCAGGTGCTCTATAATTTCTGCTCGCAAAGCAATTGCGCAGATGGTGCCGATCCCGTCGCAGCACTGACCATCGATCCGGCTGGCGATATTTTCGGCACGACCTATACAGGCGGCGCTAACAATCAGGGTGTCGCTTTCAAACTGAGCCTTGGCGACGGCAGGCAACGCGGTGTCACTGAAACCGCACTGCACAGCTTCTGTTCGAGCGCGAATTGCGCCGATGGCGCCTTCCCTGCTGCCGCATTGCATTTCGACGGATCGGACAATCTGGTCGGCACGACATTCGGTGGCGGTATGAAAGGCAAGAACTGCACCGATATTGGCGTTGATGGTTGCGGCACGGCTTTCAAACTTACGCTCAACGGCGACACATGGCAGGAAACCGTGCTGCACGATTTCTGCGCCAAGAAGAACTGCACCGATGGCGGCTATCCGCTCGCAGGCCTTCTCGTCGGCCCGTCAGGTGGGCTCTATGGCGCAAGCCTGTATGGCGGCGGCGGTGGAACATCTCCCGGCGGCGGAACGGCGTTCGAAGCAGATGGATCGGAGCAAGCGCTGTACCGCTTCTGCGCTCAGGGCGATTGTCTGGATGGCGTCGAACCCGAAGGAGATCTCGCCATGGATACCTCCGGCGCATTGTTCGGCACCACCCTGTTCTCAGGCGCCAATGGCGATGGCGGCACCGTGTTCGAACTCATCCCTTAGGCGGCCATCAGGCCACCGAAATGCACGACGACAAAAACGAGTCCCGCCCAGATCGCCGCACCGGCTCCGATCTCGATCTCTTGCGCCAAAGGCTGCCGGAGATAGGCCGCGAGCAGTCGGTCGAGATTCCCCGCCCAATGGAAATGTGCGTTCACAGTACGCATGACGACGCCCCCTCGACCGATGGTCTTTAAGAACTTGCCGCGACAGAAACACGAAGATCGGCTGCTACACGCTCGATCTCATCCTTGAGACGGAGTTTCCGCTTCTTCAGCCGCGCGACCATCAACTCGTCGCCAGTGTCCGCCAGCGCCGAGATCGTGCAATCCAGATCGCGATGCTGCTGGGTGAGATTGATGAAACGCGACCAAAGCGGCGTTTCGGTAAAAGATGTTTCGGAAGCGGTTGCGTATCGACCGGCGACGGCCGGGTGTTCTTGGGATTGCATAGCAACATCCTTTCAGAATGTGACTCTGCTTCCCCTTCGGCACCCCGTTCGCCCGGTTGGTCTTCGACTAGATTTGCGAAGGCCTTATAGTTAATAATTTATTAATACTACTCGGAATCTGTTAATGTCAAGGAATCAGTGATTCCGGGACATGAAATGTCGAAGGCTGAGAAGTGAGCCTGTTTGACGCGCGCGAATAGGCATGATGATATAGAACAAATAGGGAACTTATTATGCCAGCGGATGGGTATCTCGACTACATCGAACTGCCGGGTTCAGACATACCGGCGACCAAGAAGTTCTATGGCTCCGTTTTTGGATGGAGCTTCATCGACTATGGCCCGGACTATGTCGCCTTCGACAGCGCAGGCCGTCAGGGCGGCTTCAACGCAGAGCGCAAAGTGGTGGCCTCGGGCGGACCGCTGATTGTTCTGTACGCGGCAGACCTCGATAGCATGGAAGCCAGGGTCCGCTCCGCCGGAGCGGAAATCCTCTCGCGCGAGTCGTTTGAAGGTGGACGCCGGTTCCACTTCCGCGATCCAAACGGTAACGAAATCGCTGTCTGGACCAAGGCTTAGGCTTCACGACCTCGTCACTCTCGGTTGGCGGTTCGCCAACCTCATGCCACAGTGCCCTCAAGAGGGGGCCTGCTTCGCAGGCCTGTAGCATTTCCGAGGGGGAAGTCTCATGGCCGGAATTCCGGAAGATCCAGTTGCCGAACAGCACGATCTCAAGCGCGCCCTGGGGCCGCTGCATCTGATCGCACTGGGCATCGGCGCCATCATCGGGGCGGGCATCTTCGTCCTCACGGGCCACGCGGCCGCCGGCTATGCCGGTTCGGGCGTGGTGATCTCGTTCGCCATCGCCGGCACGGGCTGCCTCTTCGCAGGTCTCTGCTACGCCGAATACGCCGCGATGATCCCCGTCGCGGGCAGCGCCTACACCTACACCTACGCCACGATGGGCAGGCTCATGGCCTGGATCATCGGCTGGAACCTGGTGCTCGAATATCTCGCCGCGGGATCGACGGTCGCGGTGGGCTGGTCCGGCTACTTCAGCGACTTGATGGCCAAGCAGCTCGGCATGCCGATCCCCGCCGCATTCGATGGCGCGCCATTCAAGCTCGAAGGCTTCCACAATCTTGTCGCCACCGGCGCCTACTTCAATCTTCCCGCGGTCGCGCTCGTCGCTTTGGTGACGTTCGTTCTGATCGTCGGCGTGAATCTAAGCGCCAACTTCAACAACCTCATGGTCGCCATCAAGCTGACCATCGTTCTTGTCGTGATCTTCGTCTGCTTCTCGCATGTTGTGCCCGCCAATCACGTTCCGTTTATTCCGGAGAACACCGGCACGTTTGGAAACTTCGGCTGGACCGGCGTGTTTCGCGCCACCGGCGTGATCTTCTTCGCCTATATCGGCTTTGACGCCGTCAGTGTCGCGGCACAGGAAGCCCGCAACCCGCAACGCGACGTTCCGCTCGGCATTCTGGGATCGCTGGTAATCTGCACAGTGCTCTACATGCTGATGTCGTGGGTGCTGACCGGCATCGCGCCGTATCAGACACTTAACGTGGCCCATCCCGTCTCGCAGGCTGTCGAAGCCCTGCCGGCAACCGCGTGGCTCGCGCCGTACGTCAATGTCGGCGCGGTGGTTGGCCTCGCCTCGGTCGTACTGGTGCTGTTGCTTGGGCAGTCCCGCATCTTCTATGCGATGTCGAAGGACGGAATGATTCCGGCCCTGTTCAGCGAAATTCATCCCAAGTTCAAGACACCGTGGCGCGGTTCGCTGATCACCGGCGCGTTCTGCGCGCTCGGCGCTGGCGTTCTTCCGCTGGATATCTTGGGTGAACTCGTCTCGATCGGCACCCTGCTCGCCTTCGTGATCGTCTGCGCCGGCGTGATGGTCCTGCGCGTTCAAAGGCCAAAAGTGAAGCGCCCGTTCCGTGCGCCATTGATCTGGTTCGTCGGACCGGCAGGCATCTTTATGTGCGCCTTCATGATGGTGTTCCTGCCGCTCGACACATGGCTGCGGCTTGGCATCTGGACCGTCATCGGCTTGTTGATCTATGCGGGTTACAGTGCACACCACGCCAAACCGCCGCGTTTCAAACTCGAGGACGCGGCCTGATATGAGCACGGCACTTTCGGAACAGCCCGACCCTGTCGTGGCTGAGGAGCATGAGCTTCAACGCACGCTCGGTCCGGTCCATCTGACCATGATCGGTATCGGCGCCATCATCGGCGCCGGTATCTTCGTCTACACCGGTCAGGTCGCAGCGGCCTATGCAGGACCGGCGGTGCTGGTCTCCTTCGTCGTCGCGGCAACGGGCTGCCTGTTCGCAGGACTCTGCTACGCCGAATTTGCGTCGATGATTCCCGTTTCGGGCAGCGCTTACACTTATGCTTATGCCACGATGGGCCGCTTCATGGCCTGGTTCATCGGCTGGAACCTCGTGCTCGAATATCTCGTCTCATCGTCAGCCGTCGCCGTCGGCTGGTCGGGGTACTTCACCGAGTTGATGCAGCTCATGCACATCAACTTCCCGGCCTCGCTCGCCAATGCGCCGCTCTGCGTTGTTGGCGATCCGCCGCCCTGCCCGCATATCGGACCGATCACGGGACACGGCATCACGGCGTTCCTACAGCAGTTCGGGCACACCGGCGCGATCATGAACCTGCCGGCTGCAGCGCTGGTCCTGTTGTTGACGGCCGTGCTCGTGGTCGGCGTGAGCGAATCCGCCAACACCAACGCGATCATGGTCGGGGTCAAACTGGTCGTCGTTCTGCTGGTGATCTTCTTCGGCGCCAGCTTCATCAACTGGAACAACTTCACGCCCTTCATCCCCGCCAACACCGGCCAGTTCGGGCGGTTCGGGTGGAGCGGTATTGCACAAGGCTCGGCGATCATCTTCTTCGCCTATATCGGATTCGACTCCGTTTCCGTCGCGGCGCAGGAGACAAAACGACCACAACGCGATTTGCCGATCGGCATTCTTGCGTCGCTGTTCATCTGCACCGTGCTCTACATCATGATCTCAGTCGTGCTGCTCGGAATGGCGTACTACCCCACGATGCTCGACATCCCCAATCCGGTGTCGTTCGCAGTCGGCAAGATCCCGAGCCTGCACTGGCTGGTCCCGATCATCGACGTCGGCGCATCCGTCGGCCTCGCGTCCACGATTTTCGTGGGTCTTTACGGCCAGTCGCGCATCTTCTACTCGATGTCGCGCGACGGATTTCTGCCCCGGATGTTCGCTGCCGTGCATACGCGCTTCAAGACGCCCCATCGCGGCACGATCATCACCGGCGTCTTCGCGGCGATCATCGCAGCCATCTTCCCGACCAACCTTCTGGGTCAATTGGTTTCCATCGGAACCCTGCTCGCCTTCGTCGTGGTCTGCGTCGGCATCATGATGCTGCGGATTCAGGCACCGAACGCGAAGCGCCCGTTCAAAACCCCGCTTGTGTGGGTCGTCGCACCGCTCGGCATCCTGTTCTGCGGCGGCATGATGTGGAGCCTGCCGACGGATACATGGATTCGGCTTGTGGTCTGGACCGCGGTTGGCGTCGGAATCTACCTGATCTACGGCATCTGGCATGCGGCACCGTCGAAGTGGAAGGTCAAGAACGAAAGCTGATAGCTTTCGGTCATGAGCTACCGCTCCCTTCGTGATTTCATCGCCAAGCTCGAAACTTCGGGCGAACTCGTGCGCGTGTGCGAGCCCGTCTCGACCGTGCTGGAGATGACCGAAATCCAGACGCGCCTTCTCGCGAAGGAGGGTCCGGCTGTCATTTTCGAGAAGCCGATCAAAGCGGACGGTACGCCGTCTGACATTCCCGTGCTCGTCAACCTGTTCGGCACCGTGAAGCGTGTCGCGATGGGCGTGACGATGGGCGGTGTCGAGCGCACGACTGCACCGTCATTGCGCGAAGTCGGTGAGCTCCTCACCCAACTGCGCCAACCCGAACCACCGCGCAGCTTTGGCGAAGCGTTCGACCTTCTGCCACTCGCCAAGACCGTCATGGCGATGAAGCCGAAGACGGTTTCGCGCGCCGCCTGTCAGGAGATCGTCCTCAAGGGCGCCGACATCGATCTCAACGCACTGCCGATCCAGACCTGCTGGCCCGGAGAACCCGCGCCGCTGATCACGTGGCCGCTGGTTGTCACCAAAGGCCCCTCCGACAAGCGCGAGGACAATTTCAATCTCGGCATCTACCGGATGCAGGTGCTGAACAAGACTCAGACGATCATGCGCTGGCTGCGCCACCGCGGCGGCGCACAACATCACGCGCGCTGGGCCAAGGAGAAAGCGGCACCGCTTCCTGCCGCTATCGTGCTCGGTGCCGATCCCGGAACGATACTCGCTGCAGTCACACCGATCCCCGACACGCTCTCGGAATACCAGTTCGCCGGCTTGCTGCGCGGCAATCGCGTCGAACTCGTCGACTGCGTCACACAGCCCCTGAAAGTGCCCGCAGAAGCCGAGATCGTGATCGAAGGTGAAGTCTCGCTCACCGACTATCGCGATGAAGGCCCCTACGGCGACCACACTGGCTACTACAATTCGGTCGAGCGGTTCCCGGTCTTCACCGCTACCGCGATCACGATGCGCGCGAAGCCGATCTATCTTTCCACCTTCACCGGGCGTCCGCCCGACGAACCGTCGATTCTGGGCGAAGCGTTGAACGAAGTCTTCGTACCGCTGCTGCGTCAACAGTTTCCGGAGATCGTGGATTTCTGGCTGCCGCCAGAAGGCTGTTCCTATCGCATAGCCGTCGTGTCGATGAAGAAGGCCTATCCGGGTCACGCCAAGCGCGTGATGATGGCGACGTGGTCCTATTTGCGTCAGTTCATGTACACAAAGTGGGTCATCGTCGTGGACGACGACATCGACGCGCGAAACTGGAAAGACGTGATGTGGGCGATCTCGACCCGTATGGATCCGGCGCGCGACATCACGATAATCGAGAACACGCCCATCGATTATCTCGATTTCGCCTCGCCAGAGAACGGGCTTGGCTCCAAGATCGGCCTAGATGCCACCAACAAGCTTCCACCCGAGACCAAGCGGGAATGGGGCCGCCTCATCAAAATGGATGAGGATGTCGTGAGGACAGTCACTGAGAAGTGGTCACGCCTCGGTTTACCACTCTAAGCCAACGGTGCACGGGGCTCACAAACCCGCGATTTCTGCACTAAAGCCTTGATTCGCAAGAGCCGATTCTCCTGACAACATTGCAATCGCCCGGACAGGGAATAGACTGATCGTTACCTTCGAGGTCGCCGTGACGTCATGCGTGCCTTAAGACTTTTGAGCGTCCTGCTTTCCGCGGGTTGCGCGGCGACGTCGGCGCATGCGGAAGCTATTTGCCCTCCGGCACAACTCGTCACCACAGTCGACATGAAGCTGGGTGATGACGGTCGCATTTACGTGCCCGTCAAGGTCAATCAGATTCACAAATGGATGATGGTCGATACGGGCGGTTTCTTCAGCGTCGTGACGACCGAAACGGCCGACCAGTTGAAGCTGCCAGTCCGCCACACGCGCTTTGAGATTATCGGTGTCGCGGGCGACACGACGAACGTCGCAGCACACACCTCGTTCGCGCTGGGCGATCTGTACACCAACTCGGTCGACTTCATGGTGGCACCTGACGCAGGCGGCTTCGCGGACGATGTCGGCGAAGTGGCAGGAATTCTCGCTCCCAATCTGCTCCACAGCTACGACGTAGAAATCAATTTCGCCGACATGAAATTTAGCCTTTATTCACAGGATCATTGTGACGGCAAGGCCGTGCCGTGGCCCGCGAATACCGTCAGCATCATTCCGGTGAAAATGGACTCGAGCAATCACATCGAGTTGCCAGTGACGCTGGACGGCAAAGACCTCACCGCCATCTTCGATACCGGAGCGATTCACACCGTTCTTGATCTTGATCTGGCGCAGAGTGATTTCGGCTTGAAGCCAGGTGACGCGGACACACCGGAAGTCGGACGTCTCCTTCGCTCCCCGGATACAAAGACCTACTTTCACCGCTTTCAATCGCTGACGATGGACGGCATCGTTATCGCAAACCCGACTGTGCGCCTGATCCCGGATTTGATGCGCAACAAGATGAACGAACAGAACGACAGCATGAAAGGCGGTTCGCGTCTGCCGCCACCATCGTCCGCCAAGTCCGGGTTCGGCGATCTCATCCTGGGAATGAGCGTGCTGCGGCAATGGCACATGTATATCGCCTACAAGGAGCAGGCGATTTATCTCTCCCCCTCCCCGGTTCTGATTTCCATGGAGCCGACCAAGGCCGACGATCAGCCGGCGGCGGTTCAGGGGCAGGCGCGGCCCATGGTCCATGGCGCGGCCGGCAAGCAACCTCATTAAATCATTGGCATTTTGACGCGCTTGCACCGGCGCGGATGGCAGTCCAATACACTGCCATGACCAAACCCAATCCCCAGGACGTTCTTGACCGGTTGATCCACGCAGCCAAAGCCGCCGGTGCCGATGCGGCCGATGGACTTCTCGTCGAAAGCGTTTCCGCCAACGTGTCCTTTCGGCTAGGAAAACTCGAAGACGTCGAACGCGCAGAGTCATCCGATTTGGGCTTGCGCGTGTTCGTCGGGCAGCGGGTCGCTTTCATCTCTTCAACGGATTTCTCGCGCGACGCCGTCGACGCGTTGCCGGTTCGGGCGGTCGCGATGGCCAGACTTGCGCCAGAGGATAAGTTTGCGGGGCTGGCACCACGAGAACGGCTCGCGAAGAACATTCCCGAACTCGATCTCGAGGATGGCGTCGAGCCTTCCGCCGATTCACTGATTGAACGCGCTCGCTCGGCAGAGGCAGCCGCAATGGCTGTACCCGGCGTCACGAATTCGGAAGGCGGCGGCGCAAGCTTCAGCCGCAGTAGCGTTTCCCTTGCCACAAGTGACGGCTTCTTCGGTCGCTATGCAGGCACCAGTCATAGCATCGGCGTCTCGGTTCTCGCAGGAGAAGGCGTGAACATGCAGACCGACTATGACAGCGCCAGCGCACGCCATACCGGCGATCTTGAAAGCGCCGAAAAAGTCGGCAAGAGCGCGGGCGATCGCGCAGTAGCAAAACTCAATCCGCGCAAGGTCCAGTCGCAAGCTGTGCCGATCATCTATGACCAACGCGTGTCGGCGGGACTCGTGGGACATTTTGTTGGCGCGATCTCGGGCGCGTCCATCGCGCGCGGTGTCAGCTTCCTTAAAGATCGGATGGGCCAAGCGGTCTTTGGGCTCGGGGTGACCATCATTGACGATCCCCATCGCCTCCGCGGCCTTCGGTCCAAGCCGTTCGATGGCGAAGGCGTCGCAAACAGCCGGCGCGCGCTGATCGAGCGGGGCGTCCTGACAACCTGGCTTCTGGATAGCGCTAGTGCCCGGCAGCTTGGCCTCCAGACGACCGGCCACGCCGCGCGCGGCACCGGCGGACCACCGACTCCAGCACCCACCAATCTCTATATGGAAGCCGGAACCGTCTCTCCCGATTCGCTGATATCGGACATCAAGTCTGGCTTCTATGTCACTGATTTGATGGGCATGGGTGTCAACGGTACCACGGGCGACTACAGCCGTGGCGCGTCAGGCTTCTGGATCGAAAACGGTAAGATCGCTTATCCGGTCGCCGAAGTGACCATCGCGGGGAATCTAAAAAATATGTTCGCGAACCTCGTTCCGGCCAACGATCTCGTGTTCCGTCACGGGACCAACGCGCCCACGATTCGCGTCGAGGGAATGACCGTTGCCGGCGCCTGACACACAAGCCGATCTCTCTCTCCTCGAATTGACGGTGCGCGAAGCCGGCGAGATCGCGCGACGCTTCTACGGTGGAGAATTCAAGCGCTGGAGCAAGGCTCAGGGCAGCCCGGTGACCGAGGCCGACCTGGCCGTCGACCGGTTTCTATACGAGCATCTCAGGCTCGCGCGACCGGACTATGGATGGCTGTCGGAAGAGACCGATGACGATGCTGAACGCCTGCAACGCGAGAGCGTCTTCATCGTCGATCCGATCGACGGCACCGTTGCGTTCCTGAAAAACAAGCCGCACTTCACCATCTGCGCAGCCGTCGTTCGTGCCGGACGTCCCATTGCCGGCGTCGTCTACAATCCCATTACCGAAGAATGTTTCACCGCATCGAAAGATGCCGGTGCGAATTGCAACGGCCAAACGATTCACGTCAGCGCCCACGACGAAATCGAGGGGTGCCGGATGCTGAGCGACAAAGCGATGCTTGCGCACGAGGCGTGGAATACACCTCCAAATATGCCATGGCCGCCTATGGAGGTGGAGACGCGCAGCTCCATCGCCTATCGCATGGCGTTGGTTGCGAATGGCTCCTTTGACGCCATGCTTGCGCTCTCCGCGAAACGCGACTGGGACCTCGCCGCTGCCGACATCATCGTGACCGAAGCCGGTGGCGTCGCCACCACACATGAAGGCGTGATTCCGACCTACAACCGGCCGGATGCGTTACAGCCTTCCATCATCGCCGCCGCTCCGAAGCTTCATGCAAAGCTGTTAGAGCGCGTGTCGCACATCAAACTGCCGAGACAATAGGAAAGACCATGGCCGAACACGCCCCCCAACAGCTTCTCCACCTCGTCTTTGGCGGCGAGCTGACCTCGCCGCAAAGCATGGAGTTCAAGGACCTCAACAAGCTCGACATCGTCGGCATGTACCCGAACTACAGTGAGGCGTTGAATGCCTGGCGCGGAAAGGCCCAAACGACTGTCGACAACGCCCATATGCGTTATTTCGTGGTCCACATTCACAGGTTGATGGAGCCCGAGGGGTGAGGCTTTACCTCGCGGCGCGGCGGGGCTCATGCTACACGACAGCCCCATGACAATCGCCACCCCAACGACTGAACAGCCCGCTGGCGTGGCCGCAGTTTTGCGCCGCATCGCGCGGGACTACCTTGCCGGGCAATGGCCTACTGTCGTGCTGGCCGTTGCGTGCATGCTCGTTGCGGCCGGCACCAACGCGTCGCTTCCAATTCTGATCAAATTCACCATCAAATTCCTCTTCCTGCAGAAGAAGGCCGAGTTCCTGCTGCCGATCACGCTGGGCGTTGTCGTGATAATGGGCATACGTGCCGCGAGTTCATATGGGCAGAAGAGTCTGCTCGACACCGTGGGCGAGCGCGTCGTGGCGGCGTGCCAGCGCGACATGTTCGACAGCCTCATGGCGCGCGATCTCGCATCCCTCAACGCCGTGCACTCTGCACAATTCGTTTCGGGCTTTATCTATGACGTGAGTCTGATGCGTGACGCCTCCGCCCAAGCGATCTCCGCCATCGCACTTCAGTCTGTGCAACTCGCCGCCTTCGCCGTCGTGATGTTCTATCAGGATTGGCAGTTGGCGCTGATTTCGCTTCTGGCATTGCCCGCGATTGCCTGGGCAATGGAGCGTATCGGTGGCTCTCTCCGACGCGCCGCTACCAAGGGCATGGAACAAACGGGCGGCCTGTCCACCATGCTCTCCGAAGCGCTGGATGGCCGGCGCATCGTAAAGGCCTATGGCCTCGAGCATTATTCCTCGGAACGCGCCCAGACGCGCATCGCCACGAGGCTTAACACGCTGCTGAAAGTCGTGCGCCGACGCGCAGCCGCCGCACCAGCGACGGACGTCTTTGTAGGACTCGTTCTCGCGGCGACAATCTTGTTCGCGGGTTATCAGTCGTTAAACGGACAACTTGATATCGGGCGCTTCTCTGCGTTTATCGCCGCGATGCTGCTGGCGCAGGAGCCCGTGCGCAATCTCAGCCAGTTCTGGCCGCTGCTTTCGAGCGGTACAGCAGCAGCGAACAGGGTCTTCACAGTGATCGACGCGGTCCCAATGATCCGCGACCGGCCGAACGCCACGGCGCTTGCGATCGAACCGGCCCCAAACGGCGGCGCCGTAAGATTTACGAATGTCGGTTTCACCTATCGTGCCGACGCAGAGAACCCCGCAGTCGACGGCATCAGTTTCGAGGTGGCCCCTGGCCAGAAGGTCGCCCTCGTTGGGCCTTCCGGCGCCGGCAAGTCGACGATCTTCAATTTGCTGCTTCGATTCTATGATATCGATTCCGGCGAGATCGAAATCGATGGGCACGACATCATGGATGTCACACTGCAATCCCTTCGTGCGAACATCGCCCTTGTCACGCAAGATCCTATCCTCTTCGACGAAAGCGTTGCCGATAACATCGGCTTGGGTCGCCTTGGTGCGAACCGCGCGGAAATCGAAGCCGCAGCGCGCGATGCCGCGGCACATGATTTCATCGTTCAACTTCCCGAAGGCTATGACACACGCGTCGGCGAAGGCGGACTGAAGCTCTCCGGCGGCCAACGTCAACGCGTTGCCATCGCGCGCGCCATGCTGCGCAACGCACCCATCCTTCTGTTGGACGAGGCCACCTCCGCGCTCGACACCGAAAGCGAACGGCAGGTTCAAGAGGCGCTTACACGCCTGATGACGAATCGTACCACGATCGTCATCGCCCATCGGCTTTCCACCGTACTCGATGCTGACCGCATTTATGTGATGGACCGCGGAGGCATAGCCGAGTACGGCACGCACAGCGACCTGATCGCGCGCGGAGGTCTCTATGCGCGCCTCTATCAGCACGATTTCGACGACGATGCCTCACCGGCCGCGAAAACAGGATAAGCGATGGGGGACACGCCGATTGGATTCCGCGCCTATCGCGCTGCATCGACGCTGTTAGCACCGGCTCTGCCGTTGTTTCTCAATCGTCGCGCCGGTCGCGGGAAGGAAGATAAGGCGCGCGTTCACGAGCGCCTCGGTCTCGATCTTCCGCTTCGTCCGGATGGTCCGCTGATCTGGGTGCACGGCGCCAGCGTCGGCGAATGCACCGCAGCACTTCCGCTGATCGATGAATTGCTGCGGAAAGTTGACCGGACCGTTTTGGTCACGAGCGGTACTGTGAGTTCCGCGCAGGTGATGCAGGAGCGTCTCCCGGCCCGCGCGCTACATCAGTTCGTACCAATCGATACACCGTCTGCAACCGCGCGGTTCCTCGATCACTGGCGTCCGCAGATCGGTCTGTTCGTCGATTCCGACATGTGGCCTAACCTGATCCTTGGGGCCAAGGCGCGGGGCGTGAAACTGGCGCTGGTGAACGGGCGCATGTCGGAGCGCTCATTCAACGGGTGGCGATGGGCGCCAAAGACAGCCGCAGCACTGATGAGCGCATTCGATATTTGTCTGGCACAGGATGAAGAAATCGCGGCACGCTTCCTCGCCCTTGGCGCGCGAGACGTGCGCGCCATCGGAAGCCTGAAGGCAGATTCACCTCCCTTGCCCGCTGATGCAGATCAGCTGCACAGGTTACGGAAAACGATCACAGACCGGCCAATTCTTCTCGCGGCACAAACGCACCCCGGTGAGGACGAAACAATTCTGCCGGTGCACGATGTTCTACGTCAGGCGATACCCAATCTGCTGACGATTCTCGTGCCACGGCACGTCGAGCGTGGCTCCGAGATCGCAATGTTGTGTGGGACGCGTCCCGCGCGCCGACGCGCGTTGGGCGAATTGCCGGAGGCCGGTACTGCCGTCTACATTGCGGACACAATGGGTGAGTTAGGGCTCTTCTATCGTCTTGTGAAGTTCGCCTTTGTGGGCGGCAGTCTGGTGCGTCATGGTGGCCAGAACCCGTTGGAGCCCGCCCGCCTGGATTGCGCGGTCCTGGCGGGCCCGCATACGTTCAATTTCACGAGCGCTTACGAAGCCATTCTCGGCGCGCAAGGCCTTGGCCTCGTGCGATCCAGCGCCGATATCATCGACGTCGCGCGCAAGCTGCTGGGCGATCCCGCCACAGCCAGAGCATTGGGCACGAAGGCTGCTGCGGCTGCAGCGACACTGGGTGGCGCCGTGGCAAAGACCGTTGCAGCCGTCGAACAGCTTCTGATCTGCGATGCGCGCGCCTGATTTCTGGAAGCACGACGACTGGCGCTCGCGCCTGCTCGCACCATTGGGCTGGTTGTATGGCGCGAGCGTGGCGTGGAAAGCCCGAAGCGCTCCTCCGTATCGCTCGGAGGCGGCGGTAATCTGCGTGGGCAACCTGAGCGTGGGTGGCACCGGCAAGACGCCGGTTGCCATTGAGATTGCGCGCCTTCTTGTCGAGCGCGGACGCAACCCGTTTTTTCTTACGCGCGGCTACGGAGGAAAACTGCGCGGACCATTGGAGGTGACAGCCGATCACTACGCAGCACATGTCGGCGACGAGCCTCTTCTGCTCGCGCAGACCGCGCCTGTCATCGTTTCGCGCGACCGGCGTGCGGGTGCCATGTTGGCGGTTGAGCATGGCGCGGACACGATTATCATGGACGACGGCCATCAGAATTTCGCGCTGGCCAAAGACCTGTCTCTCGTCGTCGTCGATGGCGAGGCCGGTTTCGGAAATGGGCGCGTTGTTCCTGCAGGTCCGCTGCGCGAGCCGATTGCACAAGGCCTCGCCCGCGCCGATGCCGTGATTGTGACGGGTGACGGCGCGCCAACGCTCGGCGATTTTTCCAAACCGGTGCTACGCACGCATCTGACCCACCTGGAGCCCGATATTGCTGGCAGACGAATCGTCGCCTTCGCCGGCATCGGGCGACCGGACAAGTTCTTTCAGTCCCTTCGCGCACAAGGCGCCAATCTTCTGGACACGAAAAGTTACGCCGACCATCACACCTATACGGCCGGCGAGATCGCACGCCTGAGATCGAAAGCGCGCGCACACAACGCTGAACTCGTCACCACGGAAAAAGATTACGTTCGCCTCACGCCGTTGGAGCGCGAGGGAATCCGGGCCCTTCCCGTGCGCGCGACCTTCGACGACGTCGCAGCACTGGAGCGATTGCTTGACAGCCTGCCCGGGAACTCTTAGCGCCTCCTGCAGCATGTCCGAAAGCGATGCCGAAAAGCCGTTAACGTTTGCAGAGCGCCTTCGCTACATCGGCGAGGCTATTCCCTTTTTTCTGTTCATGGGCTTTTTCCGGTTGCTCGGTATCGACGGCGCATCAGCCACAGGCGGCTTCATCGGTCGGCAGATATTCTACCGCGTCCGGCCCGTGATGGATCGTGCGCGTGAGAATCTTCGCGCGGCATATCCCGACATGCAGGCGGCGGAGATGGAAAAGATTATCCGCGAGATGTGCGACAATCTCGGCCGCACCGTCGCGGAATATCCGCATCTCGACAAGCTGACGATAACCGGCATCAACCCCCGCCTGCAAGTCTCCGGCAAAGAGTTCGCGGATGCCGCGATAGTGCGCGGCAAGGGCATGATGTTCATCTCAGGTCATTTCGCCAATTGGGAGGCCATGCCCGTAACCGCGACTCAACTCGGCTACGAAGGCGGCCTTGTTTACCGGCCACCGAACAATCCTTATGTCGACCGCTATATTTCTCGCATGCGCGCGAGCGCGGGCCCAAAGGTTCAGATCGGCAAAGGTGCGCAGGGCACGCGCAAGATTTTCACCATGCTGCGGCGGGGGCTTTGCATCTTGTTGCTGGTCGATCAGAAGACCGAGCAAGGCATCATGGCACCGTTTTTTGGCCGGCCTGCTCCCACGACACCGGCGCCAGCTGCACTCGCGCTGAAGCTTGGTTCGACACTTTTGCCGGCGTCGAATGAACGGCTTGGGGGCGCGCGTTTTCGACTGAAAGTCCATCCGCCGATAGAGTACACACCGACCGGCGACCATGATGCCGACGTGCAGGCGCTGACGGAAAAGATCAACGCGGCGATGGAAGCTGCCGTGCGGGCGCGGCCGTCGCAATGGCTGTGGATTCACCGCCGCTGGAAAACGGCGCGTGACGAAACAAAGAATCTGAAGAAGGCCTAGGCCTTTTCTGGCGCTGGCGTGACGGCCGACAATGACGGGTCCAGCCGAATCTGAAACCAGTTCATGCCCCAGTGCAGATGCGGGCCTGTCGCGCGCCCCTTCATGCCGACAAGGCCGATGACATCGCCGCGCTTCACCGCATCGCCGACTTTCACTTTCACAACGTCCTGGTGGATGTACACGGTCGAGACGCCATGACCGTGGTCGAGCATTGTCGTGCCGCCCGTTAGGTAAAAGTCAGTCTCGGCCAACGAAACGATGCCGTCGGCAGGTGCGTGGATCGGCGTGCCTTTTGGCGCCGCGATATCGACACCGAAATGCGGCGCCATCGGTGTGCCGTTGTCGACGCGTTGATTTCCGAAGGTGCCACTGACGATACCTCTGATCGGCCAGTCGAACGGCTTCGCAAAATCGGTTGCAGCGGTATCGCGCTTACGCACCTCGTAGACGAGTGCATTTTCGCGCTTGATGCGCGCTTCGACGTCCGGCGGAGGTGTTACGAATTTCTGAGGTAATCCGTTGACGTGCTGAATATCGTATTTGCGGACGACGGGAACGACCTCGCGCGTCTCGCTTTTGCCGTCGTCGAATTTCGCAACCACCGCATAGGATTTCATCTGGTCGTAATTCAAACCGAACGCAAAGAGACCTTCCGGCGAGACGTGCGAAGACTGCCCATCCACTGTCACCGTGGCGCCCTTCGCCGTACCGATGACAAGGCTGCTCTGCTGCAAAGAGCCTTTGATAATCAGGCGCGCGGCGGGATCAGCGCGCCCGATGAGAGGTGCGACGGCGAACGCGCATCCGCTGACCAGAAACGCGCGGCGCCGAATCATTGCGGGGTGCGCCCCGTCTCCTGCATGCGTTTCAGCGCGACCGCGGGAGACGCATACGCTTCCTGCAGATCGACACTCCAATAGCGCAACGCGTCCAGCGGGATCTGTGTCCCGGTGACCGCGCAGACAACATACGCCCCCGCCTTCACGACGTGATACTCGCCGTCGAGATACTCGACGTCTGCGGGGCCTTGCGATCCGAGACCGCGTTCCATCCTGTTCATGCACTCATCCTATTCAGGGCCGGTATCAGAATAAACTGCCCTGATTGCCGCTGGGCTTGCCACGCGATTTGGGCTTTCCAGGGGCCGGCGTGCCGGATGCCGCGGCAGCGATATCGCCATCCACAAAGGTCAGCGACAGGCCCTCACCGCTTGCGATCTGCGCTGCCCGGCGACGGATGGTTCCATCCTCGCCACGGACCAGAGCGAAGCCACGGTCCAGCGCGCTCTTGTAGCTGAGGCCTTCGAGAACGCGGCCGAGTGCTTCGATATGGCGGCGGCTCGCGGCCAGCCTCGACTTCTGAATTTGCGTGAGCTGTCCAGCATAAGCCTTTGTTCGCTCACCCAGAAGCTTGATGTGGGATTTGATCGGGCGATCCTGCAGCTGCGCCCCGGCCTCAACGAAGGCGCGCCGGTGTTCCTGAAGATTTCTCTGCAGCGCCTTGGGCAGTCGCTCGGCCCAATTGTCGAAGCGCTGGCGCGGCTGGGCGAACAACTGGTCGGCGCGCGGCAGGACACGGGCAAGCTGGCTAAGATGCCTGCGGCGATCCTCCATGCCCTTGGTGAAGCAGCGCAGCGTACGGCGGTCGAAATCCGCGACCTGTCCCAGAAGCTCGCTGCGCAATGGTACGGCCATCTCGGCGGCGGCAGTGGGCGTCGGCGCGCGGCGGTCGGAGACGAAATCGATCAGCGTGGTGTCTGTCTCGTGACCCACGGCGGAGATCAGTGGGATCGCGCTGGCAAAAGCGGCGCGGACGACGATCTCTTCGTTGAAGGCCATCAGATCTTCGATGGAGCCGCCGCCGCGCGCGACAATCAGGACATCCGGCTTCGGCAACCTGCCGGATCCGAATGTGTTGAATCCTGTGATGGCAGCGGCAACTTCAGCCGCGGCCTTCTCGCCCTGCACCGCGACCGGCCAGAGCAGCACGCGGCGCGGGAAGCGGTCGTTCAGCCGGTGCATGATGTCGCGGATCACGGCGCCGGTCGGCGACGAGATGACGCCGATGACGTTCGGCAGGAATGGCAGCGGCTTTTTGTGCGCCGCGTCGAACAGCCCTTCGGCGGCGAATTTCTTCTTGCGCTCCTCCAGCATCGCCATCAGCGCGCCGACGCCGGCAAGCTCGATTTGCTCGACGATGATCTGGTAGCGCGATGATCCGGGATAGGTGGTAATGCGGCCGGTGCAGACAACCTCCAGCCCCTGCTCCGGCCTGAGCTTCAAAAGGCGCGCGGTCTGTTTCCAGATGATCGCGTTCAAAACCGCCTTGTCGTCCTTCAGGTCGAAATAGACATGGCCGGATGACGCGAATTTCAGCCCCGAAATCTCGCCGCGTACCCGCACGAACGGGAACGCGTCCTCGACGGTACGCTTCAGGAGGCCAGCGATCTCGCTGACGCTGAATTCGGGCAGGTTCGGTTTTGCGGTGGCTTCGGACATGACTCACAGATGATATAGGAAGCCAAACGATTTTCCCTCTCCCCCATTTTTGGGGGAGAGGGTAAGGGTGAGGGGGTATCGACCGTGCTTGCATCACCCCCTCACCCCTGCCCTCTCCCCCGCTTCGCGAGGGCGAGGGAGATGGAGCCTTGATTGATAGTTCTCCTCATCGGCTCCGGCGGCCGCGAGCACGCGCTGGCCTGGGCGCTGTCGGCGAGCCCGCTTCTGACCAAGCTCTATTGTGCGCCGGGTAACGCCGGGATCGAGGCCGTGGCGGAATGCGTGCCCATCGCCGCGATGGATTTCGACGGGCTGGTCGGGTTCGCGCAGGAAAAGAAGATCGATTTCGTAGTGATCGCGCCGGACAACCCGCTGGTCGGTGGTTTGTGGGATCGCTTCGAGGCTGTCGGCATCCGTGCCACAGGACCAAGTGCGGCAGGTGCAATCCTCGAAGGCTCCAAAGGCTTCGTGAAGGATCTTTGCCGCGAGGTTGGCATTCCGACCGCCGCTTACCAGCGCTTCCGCGACGCGGCATCGGCGAAAGCGTTCACCGATACGCTTTGTCTCCCCGTCGTGATCAAGGCCGACGGCCTGGCGCTCGGCAAAGGCGTCATCATCGCCGAGACCAGAGCCGATACGGCGAAGGCCATCGACTTCATGTTCGAAGGCGGCTTTGGCGATAGCGGTAGCGAGATCGTGGTCGAGGAATTCATGGAAGGCGAGGAAGCGAGCTTCTTCGCGCTCAGCGATGGCGAGCATGTCATTCCCCTCGCCGGCGCACAGGATCACAAGCGCGCCTTCGACGGCGACAAGGGACCGAACACCGGCGGCATGGGCGCCTACTCGCCCGCGCCTGTTCTTCCGCCCGCGCTGGAACAGGTCGCGATGGACAAGTTCATCAAGCCGACCGTAGAGGCGATGTCGGCGCGCGGACGTCGCTATCAGGGCGTGCTGTTTCTCGGGCTGATGATCACGAAGGATGGGCCGAAGCTCGTCGAATACAATTGCCGTTTCGGCGATCCGGAAACGCAGGTGCTGATGATGCGCCTGAAATCCGATTTGCTCACTGCGCTGATCGCAATGCGCGACGGACAGTTGCGCAATCTCGATCTGCGCTGGAGCGAAGACGCGGCGCTGACAGTGGTGATGGCGACGAAAGGCTATCCTGGCGATTATGCCAAAGGCAGCGAAATCCGCGGGCTGGATCGCGCATCTGCGGTCGAAGGGGTCCAGATATTCCACGCCGGCACCGCGCGCAAAGACGGCAAGATCGTCGCCAACGGTGGTCGCGTGCTAAATGTCACCGCTGTTGCACCAACCATCGCCGAAGCGCAGAAGCGTGCGTATGAGGCCGTCAGATTGATCGACTGGCCTGAAGGCTTCTGCCGCCGCGATATCGGCTGGCGCGCGATCAGCCGCTAGCAGTTCAGCGTGTCTGCAACTCGCGGCGCAATATTTTGATTTCCTGAATGAGTGCTGGCAAGTCCTGACGCGCGTTTGCGATAAAGTCTTGGTCCGCAGCGGTCGCACCGGTCAGATAAATATCTTCCGCGTCAGTTCTGATGAAGCTATCGCCACTTGAGTGGTCTCTGCCTTCAACGAACGATGTCCACGGTCCCGATGTGGCAGCCGCACAGCGACGTTCAATTTCTTCAAGGGTTTCGGGAGATATCCGGCCGTCCATGACTGCCTCGCCTATTAAGTTTGAGTCCGCTCTTTTATCATCGCCATCTGCTGGACGATGGTTTGAGCTTGGCGGATCGACGCTGCATCGATGAGCACGCCGTTGAGCGCGACCGCGCCCATGCCTTTCGCCTGCGCGTCCTTCATCGCGGCGAGGATTGCTTCGGCGCGCTCGAACTCTTTTGCGGGCGGCGTGTAGATCTCGTTGGCGAGCGCGACCTGGCTCGGGTGAATCGCCCATTTACCCTCGCAGCCGAGGATCGCCGTGCGCATCGCCTGGACGCGGAAACCGTCCGGATTGCCGTAATCACCGAACGGTCCGTCGATCGCCATCAGCCCATGCGCACGCGCGGCCTGCGACATGCGGAACAGCGGGTAGTGCCAAAGATCGTTCCAGTGGCGCACGCGTGCATCGGGACCATCGGTCAGCATCACATAGTCCGCGTTGCCACCGCCGATATTCGTTGTGCGCATGCGCTGCGAAGCGGCGTAATCCGCGGAACCAAAATGAAGACTCTCCAAACGCTTTGAAGAGCCCGCGATCTCGTCGATGTTGGTGAGGCCCAGCGCCGTCTCTATGATGACTTCCAGACCGATCTTCTTCTTGCGGCCCACAAAATCAGACGCCTGCGTGATCAGCATATCGATAGCATAAACATCCGCGGCGCAGCCGACCTTCGGGATCATGATCGCATCGAGCCGTTCGCCGCCCTTCTCGACCAACGCCAACACATCGCGGTAGCAGAAATTCGTGTCGAGCCCGTTGATGCGCACGGTGACGGTCTTGTTGCCCCAGTTCACCTCGTTCAGCGCGACCACGATATTGTCGCGCGCGGACTCCTTGTCGGACGGCGCGACCGCGTCTTCCAGATCGAGGCACACGACATCCGCCGCGCTCGCCGCCGCTTTCTCAAAAAGCGCGGGCCGCGAGCCCGGCACGAAGAGTTTGGACCGGTACAGTCGCACCGGCGTGTTGGGTTCGACGATCGTGAAGCTCATGTCCGCTTTCTCCTGGACAAGGGATGCGCGGCTTCCATGACCGCTGTCAACCGGTCGCTGGCCACATGGGTATAGATTTGCGTTGTGGCGATGTCGGCGTGGCCTAGCAACGTCTGCACGCTGCGCAAATCCGCCCCGCCTTCGACAAGATGCGTCGCAAAGGCATGGCGGAGGACGTGCGGTGACAGCTTGTCCGGATCTATGTTGGCCTTGAGTGCCAATTCCTTGAGCATCTGGTGCACACGGCGGCGCGTGAGATATCCCTCCGCCGACCGCGACGGAAAAAGGAATTTGCTCCGATCGCCTTTGGGGACGAATTCCTCCCGCACGTCCAGATAAGCCTTGATCGCCTCACGTGCGGAGGGATTGAGCGGCGCCATCCGCTCCTTGCGCCCTTTTCCCCGAACGATGATGAACCCGTCCTTGCCGCGCACGGAAGCAAGTGGCAGGCCTGCCAGTTCGGTCACGCGCAAGCCCGCTGCGTAGAGCATCTCAACGATGCACGACAGCCGCAGGCCTTCCGGGCTTTCCTGCCGGCGCGCCGCGCCGATCAGCGCATCGATATCGGCGCGCGTGATAATCTTCGGCAGTGGCCGCGCGCGTTTGGGCGCGTCGATAGCAGAGGTCGGGTCGTCCTTGCGGATGCCGTCCGTGTAGAGAAATCCGAAGAACTGCCTGAGCGCCGACAGCTTGCGCGCCTGCGACGACCCGGCGATGCCGGCCTTTGTGAGAACGGCGAAATATTTCCGGACGTCGTCGCGCGTCGCACGTTTCATATCCGCGCGTCCGGCGAAATCGAGCAGATCGCGGCGATAGGCGGCGATGGTGTTCACACTTGCGCCGCGCTCGGCACTCATCATGTCGAGAAAGGACTCGATCAGCGTCGCGTTGCTCACGCCGTACCGGGCCGGTAGAGCATCAGCGCATGAATGGCGAGGCTCTGTGCGGCGTCCTTCAGGTTCATCGCTTCGAGCGCGCGCACGATCTCGATGGTGATATCGGGAGCCAGATCGCCCAGCCCCTTCGCGCCGACAACATCGAGAATACGCAAGATTGCCTCGCCCTTTCGTTCCGGCGTCGCGGCGGCCAGAAGCATTTTCTGCATCACGGCTTCTTCCGGCCTGCGTCCCGGCAGATGTTGCGCGCGCATGGCGGAAGCCTCTGCTTTCGCGTCGGCGGGCAACGTGCGCCCCATCGCGTCATAGAGGCCGAGGAGAAGCGCTTCCATGGGACGCGAGGCGTTCTGGGTCTTGTCGACCTCCTTCGCCAGTCGCGTCGCAATGCTGCTCAGCGCGGCTTGCGCAGTGTCGTCCTTGTTCGTGGCGAGACCAAGGACTGCGCGCGCGACATCATTGTCGCCGAGCCACGGCGTGGCAGCGTTCGTCTTACCCGCCAACAACAACGACCAGCCGATCAGTGGCCCTTCGGTTTGTGCAACGCCCTTCGCGTCGATTGAGACCGCAACGTCGGCTTGAAGATTCGAGGCGATCTCGAACAGCCCAACCTTGTCTCCGAGCGTCAGCGCTTCGTGGATCAATGCCGCTTTCGCTGCCGGGCGGGATTCGAGCTGTGCCGCGCGGCGCAAAAGAGCTTGCGCGCGCAGAAAAGACAGTTTCGGCGCGGCCGTGAGTGCGTTCGCCGTCTGATCCGCGGTGACAACCTGCGCGTCGGCGACCGCTTTCAACTCGTTGGTCGATACGGCGCCCATGCGCAACACCCGCTCGGCAGCGGCCAACCGCTGCTCCGGCGTTGCCTTCGGATCGCGCAGGATGAGAAGATTCACCGAAGGCCCGATCGATTTCACGAGGTCCACGGGGATCGGCATTCCTGCCTTGTGCAGCAGGAACACGTGCAGTGCGTTGGGCTTGGAAATCTTCTCGACAGGCTTCTTCGCACCATCGATGACATCGGCCATCAGTGCGCTGTAGGCGGGATCAGCAGCGCCCTGTGCGTTCATGATCTCGCGCGTCATGTCGGCGGTGGCGATATCGCCACCCGTAGCCGCGCAATAGGCGCGCAGCTCAAGCCAGAACAAATCGGATTGCGTCGTGCGCGCCGCCGTCTGAGGTCCGCAGACATCTTTCGCGCGGCCGGCGACCAGCAAGGCATCCGCCTGCAGGCGCGCGAGATCTGGATTGTCCTTGCTCTGCACCTGCGCGGCGAGTTCGCCGGCGGAGTCGATGAGACCGGCGTCCAGCAGCTTTTGAATTCGCATCGCCGCGAAGGCGCGATGGATGGGCCCCTGCGGTGCATCTGCGCGCGTCAGGATCACCTTGCGCGCCAAGGCATGCACTGCGCTGTCGGGTGAAGCCAGCGGCGCTTTTGCGAGCAAGTCATCGACATCGGCACGGCCCGAGCCACCCCAGATGTTGGACTCGTACCCGCCATTGCTCGTGTCCAGCGTACCACCAGAGCTTTCGTCGAGCGTGCCGAGCGTACCCGTCTGTATGGCCTGCGGTCGTGGCACGATCGGACCGGTCTCGACCGGCGCATCCAGCGGCGCGGTTTCGACGCTATCTCTTCGCACGCGTCCCAGCACAGGTTCCGCGTCATCCTGCTGAAGTCCGTCAGCGTCAGTATTTGCGGGCGGCGGCGGCGAGGAACGGCGGCTCGCCCTGGGCGGCTGCTTCTGCACAGGCACATTGTCGTCGGCGAGGTCGTCGGTGGAGACATCCGGCGGCTCACCGCTGGAGGCGCGCGACTTTTTGGGTCGGGATGGCGGCGGTTTTGGCGCGTCGTCGTCTAGGTCGCTGTCAGACCCATCTGAGGACCGGTCCGCGGACGGCTGGGGAGTGCCGAGCTGGCGCGGCGGCGCCGTGGCGTGGCCATTGTCGTCCTGCGCCAACGCGCCGAACGCGCTCAACGCAAGAACAAGAATCGCGAAATTAATGCGGGAGGCGATCATCCGGCACAACCTGTTCGTAATGCCTGGTGGTTGGCTGGACCGAGCCGCCATAGATCGTGAATCCTATCGCACCGGCGACGATCAGGACGGCCACGGCGATGCCGATCATCGGCGCCAAGCCCATTCCATCACCGCCACTCATGGATCGTCTGCTGCTGCGCATGCCATCATCCTAACCGCCCCTTTGTGGCGGAATTGCAGGCGGCGGCGCAAGTCCCGCTGGCGGCCCAGTCTCAAGATGTGTAATGCCTGAAAGGATGACTGGGTTGAGCCGAACGGTGGCGCTTGTGGGCATGATGGGGGCGGGGAAAAGCTCGGTCGGCCGCCGTCTGGCGTCGCGACTCGGTGTCGCGTTCAAGGATGCGGACAGCGAGATCGAACTCGCGGCTGGTTGCCCCGTTTCCGAAATCTTCGAACGCTACGGGGAACCCGCGTTCCGCGACGGCGAGCGCAAGGTCATTGCGCGGTTGTTGAGCGAACCGCCACACGTGATGGCGACTGGCGGGGGCGCGTTCATCGATCCCACAACGCGTGCGCGGCTCAAAGAAGGCGCCATCACCGTGTGGATCAAGGCGCCCGTCGATGTTCTCATGTCTCGCGTGAAACGCCGCGACAGTCGCCCGCTGCTCCGCACGGCCGACCCACGCGGAACGCTTGAGCGTCTCCTGACCGAGCGCGCGCCGGTCTATGCCGAAGCGGATATCACCATCGACAGCGACGACGGCCCGCACGCCTTTGCGGTCGATCAGATTCGGGGCGCCCTCAAAGAACACGGCGTAATCGGATGACCGAGAAGATCATCGTCGGTCTCGGCGAACGTAACTACGATATCCACGTCGGACCGGGATTGCTCGCGCAGGCAGGCGCTTTGCTGAAGCCGTTCACCCGCAACAATGGCCCGGTGCCCATCGTCTGCGACACCAATGTGGAAAAGCTCCATCTTGAAGCGGCCGAGACCGCGATAAGGGGCGCCTCGATCGACGGCCGTCCGGTGCTCATGGAACCCGGCGAAGGGACGAAAGCGTTTTCCACGCTCGAGCGGTTGACGAGCGTGTTCTTGGCCCATGGCATCGAGCGAAGCGGGCTTGTCGTCGCGCTGGGTGGCGGTGTCGTAGGCGACGTTGTGGGCTTCGCCGCCGCGATCACAAAGCGCGGCATTCCGTTTGCTCAAATCCCGACGACGCTGCTGGCGCAGGTCGATTCCTCCGTCGGTGGCAAGACCGCCATCAACACGGCGGAAGGCAAGAACCTGGTTGGTGTCTTCCACCAGCCACGCATCGTGATTGCCGACACCGACCTCCTGAAGACTTTGCCCCGGCGCGAGTTGCTCTCGGGCTATGCCGAAGTGGTGAAATACGGTGCGCTCGGCGATCGCGCATTCTTCGAGTGGCTGGAGGTCAACGGTCCCAGGGCGCTATCCGGCGACAGCGACGCGATGGTCCATGTCGTCGCGCATTCCTGCCGGATGAAGGCTGGCATCGTCGAACGCGACGAACGCGAAACCGGTGAGCGCGCGCTGCTCAACCTTGGTCATACATTCGGCCATGCGCTGGAAGCCGAGACGGGCTTTTCGGACCGGCTGCTTCATGGCGAAAGCGTCGCAATCGGAACGTCGCTGGCGTTCAGACTTTCCGTTGCCCTCGGTCTATGCCCGGGTCAGGACAGCGAGCGCTTTGTCGCGCATCTCAAAGCTGTCGGCTTGCCCTCATCTATTGCGGACATCCCCGGTCCACGCATGGAAGCCGATGCGCTGATCCATCACATGCATCACGACAAGAAAGCGGCGGACGGAAAGATCAACTTCGTTCTTCTCCGCGGCATCGGTCAGGCATTCGTCACCAACGAGGTTCCGATGGACGCGCTCAAGCAGGTTCTCGCCTAAGGCGTGCACTGCGGATTGCGGAAACGGAATTTTGCCTGCCCTTGGATAAACTCGCTTCGCATCGCGCCGGTGAATGCGAGCCATTTCTTGCACGTGTCGCCGGTAAACGTCTCGCCGCTGCGGCCGGGTTCCTTCGCCGTAAACATCACAACGAACCGATTATTCTTTTTTCCCCTTGTAAGCACGATGGTCGCGAGCTTGCGCGACGGCAGTTCCCAGATGCCATAAGTCTGCTCGGTCCGGCTCTCCAGAACCTTGAACCGCGGATCGGATTCGGCGATCGGCCGGAAACCGGCATGCACCGCTGCATCGCCGATGATCGCGGCGTCGAGTTCATCCGCCGGCACCACAAAATCCGCCGCGTTGGACGGATAGTACGGCGCACCAAAAGCGGCCCCGGCGGTAAAAAACGCAAAGGCGCCGGCCAGCACTGACAATCGCATCGATCTCTCCGTCTTTCGCACAGACTAGCGCAATTCGCCGCCCGCCGCCCATCCGCTATACTGCCGCCTTGGCTTGAGGATTCCCATGGACCCGTCTTCTATTTTCTTCTGGATCGGCGCAATTGCCGTCCTTTTGGTCGTGTCGGCGTTTTTCGCCGGATCGGAGACCGCCCTGACCGCCGTCTCGCGCGGAAAGATGCATCAGCTGGAGAAAGAAGGCTCCCGCGCCGCCGCGAACGTGAATGTGCTTGTGCAGGATCGCGAGCGGCTTATCGGATCGCTGTTGCTGGGCAATACATTCGTCAACATTCTCGCCTCGTCGCTGGCGACCACGTTGCTGGAAACCAATTTCGGTCCCCGTGCCGTGGCGGTGGCGACCGTCCTTATGACGATCGTCATTCTCATCTTCGGCGAAGTCCTGCCCAAAACCCTGGCTATCGCGCGGACGGATCGCTTTGCCCTGACGGTCGCGTGGCCGGTGCGCGGCGCAGTCGCGGTCCTGAGCCCCATTGTCAGCACCGTTCAGTTTCTTGTCTGGAAGGTGCTGGGCCTCTTCGGCGTCGAGCAAACCACGAGGGAAGAAGTCGTGCCCGCGCATGAGGAAATCCGCGGCACGGTCGAGCTTCATCACAAGGAAGGCGGCGTCGAACGCGAACACCGCGACATGATCGGCGGCATTCTCGATCTGCGCAAACTCACCATCGGCGAAGTGATGGTTCATCGCAAAACGATGGTCACGGCGGACGCGGACGAGCCCGCGCAGAAGATGATCCAGACGATCGTGGCGTCCGGCCATTCCCGCATCCCTCTGTGGCGCGGCGAGCCCGAGAACATCATCGGCATCGTCCATCTGAAGGATATCGTTGGCGCGCTGGTCAAAAATGGAGGCTACGCGGGCATCGATCCCGTCGCACTTGCTACGCCGCCCTGGTTCGTCCCGGACACCACCACGGCAGAAGAGCAGCTGGAAGCCTTTCGCGAGAAGCGCGCGCGGTTTGCCCTCGTCGTGGACGAATATGGCACGCTGCAAGGATTGGTGACGCTCGAGGATATCCTCGACGAAATCTTCGGCGAGCTTCCAGACGAGCACGAAGCCCACGCGCGCCCCGACGTGCGGCGCAAGCCGGACGGCTCCTATTTCATCGACGGCACAGTGACGGTGCGCGATCTGAACCGCGATCTCGACTGGAACCTGCCGGACGAAGAAGCCACGACCATCGCGGGGCTCGTTATCCACGAGGCGCGCACAATTCCGGAAGCCGGGCAGCGTTTCGCTTTCTTCGGCTACAAGTTCGAAATCCTGCGTCGCCATCGCAACCAGATCACGGCGTTGCGCGTGACTCCGCCGAAGATCGACAATAAGGATGCAATTCCGCCAGGCTGAGGGGAGCCAATAGAAATGAACCTCCGTATTGCGCTTGCGCCGGCAATGCTACTGCTTTTTTTTTGAGTTGGCGGGGTGCTCGCACGGCTTGATCGAGCCAAATGTCGCCGCGCCAACAAGCACAGACGCGTTTTTCATAATGGGCGTATCCAACGAGGATACACGCGTCGGCATTTCAGCAGGAACAGTCGATGAGCGATCTTTCACGGCAACAAACGATGTTTCCATCCTTTCGAAGAACCTTGCGTTTGAAGGCCTCGTGCATAACGGTTATATCGTGGGCAAGGTGCCTGCCGACACGCCGCTCGGCCTTGTGTTTCTCCAGACGGACGATAATGCGCTCTACTCGCCCTGCATGCTGACGGATCTTTCGAACACGCTGGTGTTCAACGCGAAGGCCGGAAAGGTCATCTACATCGCAGGTATCGAGATGGTTCGCTATTATCAGAAGCTCAAGCCGAATTATCGGTCCGACATTCAGCGAGCCCGCGCGTTTCTAAGTAGCCACTACCCCAATCTCGCAGGCAGCTTGGAGCCTGGAACATATCGGATGCTACGCTCGAACAAGTGCTAGTGCTCGTTCCAGACTTCGGCGGGCGTCAGCGTTGTCAGCGACAGTGCGTGAATGCGCGACTTGAGTTCCTCTGCGAGCGCGGCATAGACGCGGCGCTGGCGCTCGACGCGCGAGACGCCTTCGAAGGCTTTTGAGACAATTCTTACGTTGAAATGCGTCTCGCCGCCGGGGCGGGCGCCGGAATGGCCGGCGTGCTTCGCGCTTTCGTCTTCGACGTCAAGCACATCCGGCATGAAGGTCACTTCAAGTTTTGCGCGGATCGTGTCAGCAATCGTCATAAATCAGCCATCGGCGTGTTTCGCGCGACTGTCAAGCAATACGTTTTCTTGTTTTTTCATTCTTCGATCCCATAATTCCAGCATGGCCAGACCACGTTCCAGTTCACGCCTTCGGGAAGGCATCCGCATCAAGCCGGATGCGGCGGCGATTGCCGCGACCGTCGTGGACGTGCGTCCGTGTGGTCAGCCCGGTTGCAAAGACGAAGGTGCGTATCGCGTTCCGAAAAGCCGTGAGGAACTCAGCAAGCATATCTGGCTCTGCCTTGCCCATGCCCGCGCGCACAACGAGTCGTGGGACTACTTCAAGGGCATGAGCGAGAACGAGATCGAAAGCTTCCGTAACGAAGCACTCACGGGGCATCGTCCGACCTGGCCGCTCGGAAAACGCGGAGCCCGTATGCAAAACGGGTTCACGAACTTCAACTTCGACAATGCCTTTGGGGCGACCAGCCCGAAGAAAGAGGCCAATAAACCGCGCCGCCCCGAGCGTCAGATTACGCGCCTGCAACTCACCGCATTCGACACGCTGCAACTGGAGCCTTCCGCCACCTTGATCGAGATCAAGGCGCGGTATAAGGAACTTGTGAAGCGGTTTCATCCCGACGCGAACGGTGGCGATCGGGGCGCCGAAGAGCGTCTGAAGCAGGTTATCAAGGCCTATGGCGTGTTGCGCGCCTCCGGGCTGACCTAATGCGGCGCGAATAGCGCCCTCTCCACACGCGGCGGCTCCCGCCTGAGACATTTAAGCCGGACCCGAACATCATGAGCGTTGAGAACGAGGGCCTCGATCCCTCCTACAAACCCGACACCGAAGTCGACGTGAAGACGGTGTTCGGCATCGACGCGAAGATGAAAGTCCCCGCGTTCAAGCAGCCGAACGAATACACACCCGACCGCGACGACGCTTATCGCTTCGACCGCGAGACGACTCTGGCGATCCTCGCGGGCTTCGCGCGCAATCGCCGTGTGATGATCCAGGGCTATCACGGCACCGGCAAATCGACGCATATCGAGCAGGTCGCGTCGCGGCTCAACTGGCCGTGTATCCGCATCAACCTCGACAGCCACATCAGCCGCATCGACCTGATCGGCAAGGACGCCATCGTCCTGAAGGATGGTCAGCAGGTGACCGAATTCCGCGAAGGTCTGTTGCCGTGGGCATTGCAGCGCCCCGTGGCACTCGTGTTCGACGAATATGACGCAGGCCGCCCGGATGTGATGTTCGTGATCCAGCGTGTTCTGGAAGTCGCGGGCAAGCTCACTTTGCTCGACCAGAACAAGGTCATCCGCGCGCACCCGGCATTCCGCCTCTTCTCGACGACGAACACCATCGGACTCGGTGACACCACCGGCCTCTATCACGGCACGCAGCAGATCAACCAGGGCCAGATGGACCGCTGGAGCATCGTCGCGACGCTGAACTACCTGCCGCACGACAACGAAGTCGATATCGTCGTCGCGAAGGTTCCGTCCTACGCATCAGCGGAAAAGAAGAAGCAGATTTCGGCGATGGTCCGCGTCGCCGACATGACGCGCAATGCGTTCATCAATGGCGATCTTTCCACCGTCATGAGCCCGCGTACGGTCATCACCTGGGCCGAGAACGCCGAGATCTTCGGCGACGTCGGCTTCGCCTTCCGCCTCACCTTCCTGAACAAGTGCGACGAACTTGAGCGCGCGTCGGTGGCTGAGTTCTACCAGCGCGCCTTCGGCGAGGAACTCCCAGAAAGCGCGGCGAAGGTGCTCGTGGCGTGACCAAGCCGGAGAGCGCAGCGGAGCCCTTCAAGCGCGCCGTCGCGACCGCCGTCCGTAGTCTCGCTGGCGAGCCGGAACTTGAAGTCAATTTCAGTGCCGAACCGCCTTCGCTTAAAGGGCTAAAGGCGAAACTGCCCCTGCCCTCGCGCAATCTACCGCCCAGCGAAGTTGCGGTCGTGCGCGGCGCCGGCGATGCTTATGCGCTGCGCCGCGCCTATCACGAAGACAAGCTGCACGATCAGTACCGTCCGCAATCCGCGGATGGCGCAGCGATGTTCGAAGCCGCTGAACAGGCGCGTGTCGAGGCCATCGGCGCGATCGCGATGAAGGGTGTTGCCAACAACCTCACCGCCAACCTCGAGCAACGTCTGAACGCGCGCGGCCTCGCCAAGGCCCGGGTGCGCGGCGATGTACCGATTGCGGACGCGCTCGGTCTTATGGTGCGCGAGAAGCTCACCGGCGAGCCACCGCCGGAATCCGGGCAAAAGGCTCTCGAACTCTGGCGCGAGTGGATCGAGCAGCGCGCGGGCAAGGACCTCGACAAGCTCGGCGATACGATCCGCGATCAGAAAGCGTTCGCGAAACTCACACGCACGATCCTGCGCGACCTGAATCACGGCGACGATTCCGACATGGACTCGGAAGCCGATGAGGCCGGCGAAGACGCGGAGAACTCGTCCGAGAACCAGGAAGGCGACGCGGAGGACGACGCCAACGCGCAGGGCGAAACTTCCGAAGCCGACATGAAGGAAACGGAAGGCGAGGAAAGCGCGGACGCCGATACCGAGATGCGCTCCGAGCAGACCGAGGAGATGGGCGACGCGACGGAGCCCGAGGACGGCATGAAGCCGTGGCGGCCGGAGCAACCCTTCGCGCATCAGGACGAGTGGGGCTACAAGGTCCACACCACGCAGTTCGACGAGATCGTCGAAGCGACCGAGCTTTGTGATGCCGAAGAATTGGCGCGTCTGCGCGCGTTCCTCGATCAGCAGCTCTCCGCGATGCAGGGCGTTGTCTCCCGCCTCGCAAACAAGCTTCAGCGCCTGTTGATGGCGCAGCAGAACCGCACCTGGGAGTACGATCTCGAAGAAGGCATGCTCGACACCTCGCGGCTGACGCGCATCATCATCGATCCGATGTATCCGCTGTCGTTCAAGCGCGAGAAGGACATGACCTTCCGCGACACGGTGGTGACGCTGCTCCTCGACAATTCCGGTTCCATGCGCGGGCGCCCGATCATGGTCGCGGCGATGTGCGCGGACATTCTTGCGCGCACGCTTGAGCGCTGCGCAGTGAAGACCGAGATTCTCGGCTTCACCACGCGCGCGTGGAAGGGCGGCCAGAGCCGCGAGAAATGGATCGCCGACGGCAAGCCACCACATCCCGGCCGCCTGAATGACCTGCGCCACATTGTCTACAAGGCTGCCGACGAGCCGTGGCGGCGCGCGCGGCGTAATCTCGGTCTGATGATGCGCGAGGGCCTGCTCAAGGAGAACATCGACGGCGAGGCGCTAATGTGGGCGCACAACCGCATCGTCGCGCGGCCCGAGCAGCGCAAGATCCTGATGGTGATCTCCGATGGCGCGCCAGTCGATGACTCCACCTTGTCCGTGAACGCCGGCAACTATCTGGAGCGTCACCTGCGCCATGTGATCGAAGAGATCGAGGACAAATCGAATGTCGAGCTCAACGCCATCGGCATCGGCCACGACGTGACGCGCTATTACCGCAAGGCCGTGACCATCGTGGATGCCGAGCAGCTCGGCGGCGCGATGACCGAACAGCTCATCAGCCTCTTCGCCGAAGAGAAGGAACACGGCCGCAGAGGTTCACCCACCCGCCTCGCCCGCGTTCGCCACGAGCGGCATCCGCACGTCGCCGCGGCGCGATAGCAAACACCTGCGCAGCCTTCATGCTTCGACAAGCTCAGCATGAAGAGTAACGCAATCCCCTCACCCTGAGCTTGTCGAAGGGTGAAACCGCAAGTCCACTTGAGCGTTCTAGTATCCGTTAAAGCCCGGCATCGGGCGCACGATCCCGCGCAGAGACCAGTAGGGGATCAGCAGCAGGATCGAGCCGGCCATCAGAAGCTCCATGTGCAGGAGCATCTGGTGCGTCCAGGGCGTCACACCAGCGTAGGCGGCGGGATAGAACGCCAGGCAGAATAGCAGCACGCCCGACACCATCCCGAGCAATGGCGCTACCCACCAGCGTGGGCCGCGCGCACCGTCGAACACGACGATGGAGAGGAAGCTCGCGAGCAGGAACGCGCCGCCGAATGCGAACGCGACGCGCAGATCAGGCACGATCTTGAACGGCATCACGTCGCCCAAAAGCGGCACCGCGAATTTCACGAACGCGGCCGACGCGGCCAACCCGAGTACCACCTGCGCGAACGCGTAGGCCGCGCCATAGCGGCGATTGGTGAGATGCACGGCGAGGAAGCTCAGCGGCAGTATCAGGTGACCAACACTCAGCCACTGCCCTTCCGCGTTTCCGACGAGCGCCGTCGCCGGTGTGTCGAGATAGAGATACACGGCCGCGAAAGACAGGAGCAGCGTGATCACCGGAACGATCAATCGCGTCACGGAACGGACAGCACCCCCGAATTTCGTCCAGACGCTCTCATGGCGCCCGTAATACGCCTGCGACGGCCATGACGCGTCCGCCGCCGTGCGCAACCGGTATGCCGGTCCGTTTGATATTCCTGCTGCTACGCGCCGCGTGACGTCACGTCCGCCGGCGGGATCCCCAAAGCCATACACGCGCACGATACTGCCCCACTACCCTGGCCGGCCGACTGTCCCGTCGGCCTGACACATTTCGAAACACTAGGGCAAAAGCGATGCAGCCGCCATGCCGATTGCATGACGTTTCAATGTAAATCGCGAATTAACTAAGAAGCCTTGGCAGCCAGCTTCTTGGCGATGGTGCGCTTGAGCTTCAGCGCGCGGTCGGAGAGAACGCTGTCCTTGGCCTTCATCAGGAACGGGTCGAGGCCACCCTGACGATCTACGGTGCGCAGCGCGTGCATGCTCACCTTGAGCTTGTACGAATTGCCCAGCGCCTCGCTGGCGAGGGACAGGGTTTGTAGGTTCGGGCGATAGATACGCTTGGTCTTGTTGTTGGCGTGGCTGACATTGTTGCCAACCAGCAGGCCCTTCCCGGTCAATTCACAGCGGCGCGACATGGCAGTCTTCCTGGGGATTCGTTCGAAGAGGCGCTCTCATAAGGGGGCCGTCCGCGCCGGTCAAGCGGGACGGAAGCCCTTAAGCAGCGCCCGCGCGGCGGCATAAGGCAAAGCAGAGCCTTTGGCGACCGCCGCCTCAAGTTCCCCGGCCCGTCCGGACAGCGCCGGATCGGACAGGATTGCCTCACTTAAGGACGCCTGAACCTCGTTCCAGAACCACCGCCGTGCCTGATCGGCACGCAGCGCCGCGAGCCGCCCATTTTGGGTGAGAGCGGTATGGATAGCCGTCATCTCGGCCCAGGCGTCGGCGATCCCAGCGCCCTCGATCGATGAGACGGGAAGCACCTTCGGGAACAGACCCAGATGCTTCGGCCGCATCAGATGCAAAGCCGCGTGATAATCGGCAACCGCGCGGCGCGCGGCGGGCATGAGATCGCCATCGGCCTTAGTGACGATCAGCAGGTCCGCCAGTTCCATCACGCCGCGCTTGATGCCCTGCAGATCGTCGCCACCGCCGGGACTGGCGAGCAGCACGAACAGATCGGTCATGTCGGCAACGGCGGTTTCGGATTGTCCGACGCCGACCGTCTCAACGATCACGACATCGAAGCCCGCGGCTTCCGCAAGCAGCAGACATTCGCGCGTGCGCCGCGCGACACCACCGAGCGTGGTGCCTGCTGGCGACGGACGGATGTAAGCGCTCGGATCACGCGACAGCTTCTCCATTCTGGTCTTGTCGCCGAGGATGGAACCGCCGCCGCGCCGCGACGACGGATCGACGGCGAACACCGCGACCTTCTTGCCCTGCCCGGTCAGATGCAGACCGAAGGCTTCGATGAAGGTCGACTTGCCGACGCCCGGCGCGCCGGAGATTCCGATGCGCACGGCGCCGCCGGTTCGCGGCAGCAATGTGCCGAGCAGATCTTCGGATTGTTTCTGATCGTCCGTCTTTGTGGACTCGACCAGCGTGATCGCGCGCGCGAGCGCACGCCGGTCGCCTTCGAGCACCGAGGCGGCGAGCGCATTAACCGAGGATGGATGATCGGGTCGTTCCGAAGGCGCCATATTTGTACCATACTGGAGCCACAGCGTTCGTCACCGCGATATTCCCGGAGCCCACATGAAATTCCGCTCGGCCCTTCTCATTCTCCTGGCTCTGCCAGCCGCCACACCGGCTTTCGCCGCCGGTGGCGAAGCCGCCGACACACCGACACAGGCCACATCGCATCTCAGCATGGCGCTGACGCTTTACGCCGGCGGCGTGACGCTGGGCAAGGTGGACATGGACGCGACGTTTCATGCCGGCGACTACCACGTTGTCTCCAATCTCGAGACCAGCGGCATCGTCAATGCGTTCTGGCAGGCACAAATCCAGGCGACGTCGGACGGCAAGTTCAAAGGGAAATCGCTCGAACCGGCGCTCTACGATTCCTTCGACACCAATCACTCCGGAAAGCGGCAGGAAGTCTCGCTCACCTACGAGAACGGCAACCCGATCCGGATGTTCGCCGACCCGAAATTCCAGACCAAGGGCTACGATGTAAAGCCCGAGGAGCAGAAGGCGACGCTCGATCCCCTGAGCGCGGTGATCTTGATCACCTCCGGCGTCGGCGCGAGCGCGGACAATCCCTGCGGCGTGGTCGCGCCGGTGTTCGACGGCCGCCGCCGCTACAACATCGAACTCAGCAAGGTCAAAGACACGACCGTCAAGATGGACAACGGTCTCTACAAGGGTAAAGCGCTGCTCTGCGAGATGAAGTACAAACAGCTCGCCGGCTTCAAGCCGAAGATCATCAAGGAAAACGCAAGCTTCCCGAAAATCAACGCCTGGATCGCAACGTTCCCGAGTTCGATCCCCGGCCGCACCTATGTCTTGCCCCTGCGCGTCTGGGCCGACACCGACTACGGAACCGTTGCGGCCGTGGCGACATCGCTGAAAATCGACGGGCAATCGCCGAAGAGCTGACGCAACTCTGCGGAGAATCTCTTTGGCTGCGCACAGTGCGCTTTGCTAATCTGCGCGCGGCCGGGGGAATACAGGGATGCATATCTTATCGAAGATCGGCGCTATCGTTGCGGCGATCGCAGCATTTTCGAGTGAAGCGGCGGCACTTCCTTCAGTGGAAGCGTTCGGAAATCTGCCGCTCATCTCACAGCCGCGATTATCTCCCGATGGCAAGCACATCGCGATGATCCAGCCTCTCGATGGACGTCCTGCCGTGGTCATCTACACGGTTGGCGCTCCGCCGGGCACGCAGCCTGCCGGTATCAAAGACAGCGCTGCAATCATTGAGACCGTTGATTGGGCCAATAATGACAGGCTGATTGTGGTGGCACTCACCAGCAGCAAAGTGAATGGAAAAGTAGAAAATTTCTATCGTGCGCTCTCAGCCGACGTCACGGGAAGCAATGTGGTGGCATTGTTCAAAGACGCCGACCCGGCAATGAGCGGCGCGTCGGAGATTGCAGATTTCGATCTGGACGACCCCGACCATGTGTTCATGCCGAATATCGGCCGCACGATCAACGGCTGGCGCTATTCTCTGTATCGCGTCAACGTTTCAACCGGCACCGCAGAGTTTGTGCGTGCTGGAAACCCCGACACCGACAGCTGGATCATGGATGGGCACGGGCACGTCGTGGCCCGCATTAATCAAACGGAACGCCCCCTGACCGATCATCTGGAAGTCCTCAGCGGGAATAACGACTGGAAAGAGATCGGCGCCTATGATGCGATCGGCGGTCTTTCCGCCAATATCGCAGGCCTTTCCGAAGACGGTTCGGGTTTTGTGCACCACGCCGCGATCAAAGCGAGCGGTATCGATGTCTTGACGCGGCTCGATAAGGGCACAGGCAAGGAAACAATCCTCTTCGCCAACCCCAAATTCGACGTCGATAACGCCCTTCATGATCCCTGGACGCGTCGCGTTATTGGCGCGTCCTACGTCGACGACAAAACCGAATATCAGTACTTCGAGCCGGCGATGCAGAACCTTCAGCTCGGACTTGAGGCGGCATTTCCCGATTTGTCCGTACACGCTGTGTCCTGGGATTTGACCAGGCAGAAACTCATCGTGTCGGTCGAAGGTCCGGCAAAGCCACTCTCATATTATTATCTGGACCGGCAAACACATCAGGCGACAAGGATTGCACCGACGTATCCCGATCTGAAGGACACGGATCTGGGCCAGATGAAACCCTACCCCTACAAGGCGCGTGACGGTCTGGACATCCCGGCTTATCTGACTCTCCCGCCCAACAAAGCGGCCAAGAACCTTCCCGCGATTATCTTTCCCCACGGCGGTCCGATGGCCCGTGATCGGCTGACCTTCGATTGGATAGCGTCGTTTCTCGCGAACCGTGGCTATGCCGTTCTGCAACCGAACTTTCGCGGTTCGTCCGGTTATGGAGAGAAGTTCGAGACCGACGGTTACGGGCAATGGGGCCTGAAGATGCAGGACGATGTGACGGACGGCGTGAAAAAGCTCATCGTCGACGGCATCGCCGATCCCAAGCGCATCTGCATCGTCGGTGCGAGCTACGGCGGATATGCAGCCCTCGAAGGCGCGGCGTCCACGCCCGATCTTTATGCGTGTGCAGCGAGTTTTGCCGGCGTCAGCGATCTTCGTAAATTTCTCGACACACGGGGGGACGACTACGGGTGGCGGTCATGGATGCTATCGAGCTGGTCCCGATATATCGGCGACAGTTCCGACGACAAGGCAAAGCTTCAGGAAGCATCGCCAGCGCTTCATGCCGACCGTATAAAATGCCCAATCCTGCTTATGCATGGTGGCGCGGACCTGACAGTACGCATCGATCAAAGCGAGGTTATGCGCGATGCGCTGCTGAGCAAGGGCAAATCCGTTCGCTTCGTAAGATTCGACACAGACAATCATTACATGGAGCTCGCCAGCACACGGGTTCGGTTTCTTCGCGAGATCGAAGCTTTCCTCGCTCAAAATATCGGGAACTGAGCAGGGTTCTCGCCATGTTCAGGCAACCTTGCAGAGAATAAAGCCTAGTCGCACGCAAAGCGGTTTGCTAGGCTGCGCGCGGGTCGGGGAAAGATATTCTCATGCGTATACTGTCGAAGATCGGCGCAATTGCCGCCGTCGTGTTTGGCGTTGCCACAAGCGCGAGCGGCGCAGCGCAACCGCCCGTCGAAGCGTTCGGCAATCTGCCGGAAATGCGCAACCCGCAGCTTTCGCCCGACGGAAAGCACTTCGCCGTCATCCAATCCGTAAGCGGGCGGCCCGCTGCCGTCATCTACACCGTCAATGCCGCGCCCGGCGACAAGCCGTATGTCATCGCACCGACGGATTGGATCATTCAGGGGGTGCAGTGGCTCAAGAACGATCGTCTGTCGGTTTTCATCAAAGTGAACCGCAAAGTGGGCGACGAGCAAAACCTCGTTCACACATGGTCCCGTGCAGTGTCCGTCGATATTACAGGAGGCAATGAAATCCTCTTGCTCAAGGATACCGTGAATTTTACCAACTATCTGGACGCGGATGACATCGTAGACCGCGATATCGACGACCCAACCGATATTTTCATGGAGCACTACGAATACGCAGACATGCGTAGCCCTGGTGACGAAGCCTCGGATTCCAAAAACGGGCACGCCGACCGAAATTTCTCTCGCCTGGTGCTCTACCGCGTAGACGTACGAACAGGCAAACGCTCACGCGTCGCGGTGGGAAATTACAATACGCGCCAATGGATCATGGATGGCCACGGCCATTTGCTGGCGCGTATGGATCAGACGGAAAATCCGCTGCGCGATCATCTGTTCGCTGCAGATGGCGACAATTGGCGCCTGGTGGCAGACTACGATGCAACTGCCGACAAAGGCGCGGACATCACGGGTGTCGCCGACAACGGTACCGCGCTGGTGCGTTTCGGGCAGGATGCGCAGGGCATGCGTGCGCTCAACCGCATCGACCTGAAAAACGGCGCAACATCAATTCTGTTCTCCAATCCGAAATACGATGCCGGCTGGCCGATATCCGATCCATGGAACGATCGCGTAATCGGCGGGGCGTATACGGACGACAAAGTCGAAATCCAATATTTCGATCCCAAACTGCAGGCGTTGCAAAAGGGATTGGAGGCGGCATTCCCCGACACGTCGGCGTACGCCGTGTCTTGGAATACCGATCTCGACAAGCTGATCGTCAAGGTAGACAGCCCAAAGAAGCCGATCGAATACTATTACCTCGACCGCACCACGCACGCCGCCACCAAGATCGGCTCGGCCTATCCCGATCTGCACGCGCCCGATCTCGGCTCAATGCAATCTTATCCCTACAAAGCGCGCGATGGGCTCGAGATTCCCGCCTATCTCACCTTGCCGCCGGGAAAGCCGGTGAGCGCGCTGCCCTTAATTGTAATGCCGCACGGCGGACCGGATGCACGTGACCGCATTGGCTTCGACTGGATGGCGCAGTTCTTCGCCAACCGCGGCTATGCGGTTTTGCAACCGAACTTTCGCGGCTCTTGGGGTTACGGCCACAAATTCACCGAGGCGGGCCTCCATCAATGGGGTTTGAAGATGGAGGACGATCTTACCGACGGTGTGAAGAAACTCGTCTCCGACGGCATGGTCGATCCCAAACGCGTGTGCATCGTTGGCGGGAGTTACGGCGGATACGCGGCGCTCGCCGGCGCGGCACTGACGCCTGACGTGTACGCTTGCGCCGTCAGCTTTGCCGGTGTCTCCGATCTTCCCAAGGTCCTGGCTGAGGAACGTGCGCGTAACGGCAAGAATTCGCAGACGGTTTCATTCTGGACCTCCCGCATCGGCGACACATGGGATGACTCCGATCAACTCGGCGCAACCTCGCCCGCGCGCCAAGCGGCCAAGATCAAATGCCCGGTCCTCCTGATGCACGGCGAAGGCGACACCACCGTCCAGATCGAGCAGAGCGAGATCATGGCCGATGCGATGAAGAGCGCGGGCAAGCCCGTGGAGTTCATCCGCTTCCTGAAAGAGACCGAGGCGTTCCTGAAGAAGAATATCGGGAACTAATAATTGGCGCGCAATTTGCGGGCGCCGGGCTGCGCCCTTGCCCGATTGCGCTTATGCCGCCGCCCTATTCCGTGTACGGATGAGTTTCAGCACCTTGCGGGCGGCGTCGGGGATGTTGGTGCCGGGGCCGAAGATGGCGGCGACGCCGGCGTCTTCGAGGAACGCGTAGTCCTGTGCGGGGATGACGCCGCCGACCACGACCAGAATGTCATCCGCTTTGCGCTTCTTGAGCGCATCGATGAGCAGCGGCACGAGCGTCTTGTGACCCGCCGCCTGGCTGGAGATGCCCACGACATGCACGTCGGCATCGATGGCGTCTTGTGCCACTTCGTCCGGCGTCTGGAACAGCGCGCCGATGTCGACGTCGAAGCCGAGATCGGCGAAGGCGGTTGCGATGATCTTGGCGCCGCGGTCGTGACCGTCCTGGCCCATCTTGGCGACGAGCATGCGCGGGCGGCGTCCCTCTTCCTTCGCGAAGGTTTCGACCTCGCCCTGGATCGCGGCGAATTCATTGTCACCTTCGTATGCGCCGCCATACACGCCGCTGATCGAGCGGATCTCGGCGCGGTGTCGGCCGAACGCCTTCTCCATCGCATCGGAGATTTCGCCGACGGTCGCGCGCGCGCGCGCCGCTTCCACAGCGAGCGCGAGCAGATTGCCCTCGCCCGATGCGGCGCCCTTCTCCAGTGCGGAAATCGCTTCGGCGTATTTCTTCGCGTCACGTTTCGAACGGACATCTTTAAGCCGCGCGATCTGCGCGTCGCGCACCGCGTCGTTGTCGATGTCGCGGACGTCGAGATGATCTTCTTTCTCGAGTTCGAATTTGTTGACGCCGACGATCACGTCCTCGCCCCGATCGACGCGGGCCTGACGCCGCGCGGCGGCTTCCTCGATGCGAAGCTTCGGGATACCGGCTTCGACCGCCTTGGTCATGCCGCCCATCGCCTCGACCTCATCGATGATCGCCTGCGCATGGAGGCCAAGCGAATGCGTCAGCGCCTCGACGTAATACGAACCGCCCAGCGGATCGACGACCTTCGTCACCTGCGTCTCGTTCTGCAGGATAAGCTGCGTGTTGCGCGCGATGCGGGCGGAGAACTCGGTCGGCAGCGCGATCGCCTCGTCGAACGAATTGGTGTGCAGCGATTGCGTGCCGCCTAGCACCGCGGCCAGCGCCTCATACGCCGTGCGCACGACATTGTTGTACGGGTCCTGCTCGGTCAGCGACACCCCGGAGGTCTGGCAATGCGTGCGCAGCATCAGGCTCTCGGGATTCTTCGCGCCGAAACCGGCCATGATGCGCGACCACAGGAGACGCGCGGCGCGGAGCTTCGCGGCTTCCATGAAGAAGTTCATGCCGATGCCAAAGAAGAACGACAGGCGCGGCGCGAACGCATCGACATCCAACCCCTTCGCCAGCGCGGCGCGCACATATTCGATGCCGTCGGCGAGCGTGTAGGCAAGCTCCTGCACCGCCGTGGCACCCGCTTCGTGCATGTGATAGCCGCTGATCGAGATCGAATTGAACTTCGGCATCTTCTTCGCCGTGTATTCGATGATGTCGGCGACGATGCGCATCGAAGGCGTGGGCGGATAGATATAGGTGTTCCGCACCATGAACTCTTTCAGGATGTCGTTCTGGATGGTGCCGGACAGTTTCTCGGTCGGAACGCCCTGCTCCTCGCCGGCGACGATGAAACTCGCCAGCACCGGAATGACCGCGCCGTTCATGGTCATGGACACGCTCATCTTGTCGAGCGGAATGCCGCTGAACAGGATCTTCATGTCCTCGACGCTATCGATCGCAACACCCGCCTTGCCGACATCGCCCGCCACGCGCGGATGATCGCTGTCGTAGCCGCGGTGGGTCGCGAGATCGAAGGCGACCGACAGACCCATCTGCCCCGCCGCCAAATTCTTGCGATAGAACGCGTTCGACTCTTCCGCCGTCGAGAAGCCTGCGTATTGGCGGATGGTCCAGGGGCGGCCCGCATACATGGTCGCGCGCACGCCGCGCAGATAGGGCGCGATGCCGGGCAGCGAGTTCGCTTCCGCGACGCCTTCGAGATCGGCGGCCGTGTAGAGCGGTTTGACGGTGAAGCCCTCCGGCGCCGCCCAGTCGAGGCTCGACAGCGGCCGGTCGCGCAGCTCTTTCGCCGCCAGCTTCGCCCAGTCCGCGGGATTCTTGTCCGTCATTTCGTCCTCCGGAGTCGTGCAGTATCGCAGGTGCGAAATGAGCGTCAAATTTGAGGTCGGCGAGGTAAAGACGCCCTTCCGCTAAGGCAGCGCGCGCACGCCGCAGCACCGTGCGCAGATGCGCATGCGCGGCGCGTGCGTCGGCAGTGTATCGGCCGTGCTTCAGAGCGTTCTTGTTTCCGGGCCGGCCACCGCGCGTCAGTGGCATTTTATTGCGTATTCGTTTTGCGGTTTTTCGCAGCGTCGATCCGCGCGATGACCTGGGCGAGCTGGGCATTTGTCCGCACCAGATGGAGCAGGCCTTCCAGATCGAAGCGGCTGATATCGCCCTTCTCCGAGCGTCGTCGCGCCAGCCAAAAGTCCGCTTCCCGGCGGCACATGTGGAATTGGTCTTCGAGCGCGGCGGCAATCCGCTCGCCACGATCCTGATTTTCGTCCGCTTTCCGCCCGGCGGCGCTTTCATCGCTCATGGCTATAAGATTGGACTTATAGGAATATATGTCAAGCAATAGGACTACACATATCCGTCGCAAATCCTACATTGTCCGTCTACGGAGTATTCGGTGGATAACCCCGCGAGACTCCATGATTCGATCTACCCACAAGATATGGTGATGTCACTTTCTTGACAAACCTCTAATAGTATGAGAACAAAGGCTGATATTGATTCGGTTAGCGATTCGGACGTGATTCGTTCAGCACCCGTTCCCGGTCGTTTATCAGCCTGTGTGTGAACGGAACTATTTCTTCCGGTCCAGGACGATCTTCACGACCCCGGCGCTGCATTCGCCGGCGTTATTGGCTTCCCCGGGATCGTCGCCGTCATAGCGGTCGTCATGAGAGATTCCATCATACTCGCGACCGGAATCATAACCCTGGTCGGCGTAGCCCGGCCCTCCGCCATAGCTCTGCTGATCGTATCCCTGCTGGCCGGATGGTGGCGGACCGTAGCCCTGCTGATCGTCGTTTGACTGCCAGTAATCCTGCGCGTTGTCGTGCTGTGATCCGGGTTTCGAAGGCGGCACCGCATTCGCCTGGCCGGGCGTCATCGAGACATAGTTCGAACCCGACGGCGGGCTGCCGTAACCACTCTCGTTGCCGCCGGCACTGTCGTCATAACCGTCGGGCAGGAACTTCACCACGCGCGTGGTGTGGTTGACGAAGGTGTAGCGCGGTTCGCAACTGGGCTGACCGTTGTCGGCGGGCTCAAAGACCGTGCTGACCGTGTAGCGCGAATGTCCGGGATCGTAATCGTAGTTGGCGTCGGGACGATGCAGGACGTTGCGCGCCCACCAATGCGAAGTGCCATCGAGCGCGCCGGTGAAGAACACCGCGCCCATCACAACAAGACCCAGTACGAACCCTGCGAACCCGCGCGCCATGTCCATGGAAGGCCCCACCTTTGCCGTCGGCTCAAAGTTAATCCGATTCCGCGACAATGCGATGCGGGCGGCAAATCACGATTTTCCAGCGAGCAAAAACAAGCACTTGAACGGCGCCAGCAAAGACACGATGTTCAGGCCAACATGAATTCCAGACATTCTCGAGACAGCGCAAGCCGCGTCACCGCGGTTCTCGGCCCTACCAACACCGGCAAAACGCATTTCGCCATCGAGCGGATGCTGGCGCACAAGTCTGGCATGATCGGGCTGCCGCTGCGCCTGCTGGCGCGCGAGGTCTATGACCGGATCCTGCGGATGAAGGGCGCGAAAGTTGCGGCACTCATCACCGGCGAAGAGAAGATCGTTCCGCCGGACGCGAAGTATTTCGTCTGCACGGTCGAGGCGATGCCGCTCGATCTGCGCCCCGCGTTCCTCGCCATCGACGAGATCCAGCTCTGCGCCGATCCCGAGCGCGGCCACGTCTTCACCGACCGCCTGCTCAACGCACGCGGCGAGGAGGAGACCCTGTTCCTCGGCGCAGACACGATGCGCGGCGCGATCCAGAGATTCGTGCCGCGCACCTATTTCATCTCGCGCGCGCGGTTTTCCGACCTCGCCTACACCGGACAGAAGAAGCTCACGCGCCTGCCGCGACGATCCGCTGTCGTCGGGTTCTCGGCGGAGGATGTCTATGGCATCGCGGAATTGATCCGCCGTCAGCGCGGTGGCGCAGCCGTCGTGCTCGGCGCGCTGTCGCCGCGCACGCGCAATGCGCAAGTCGAACTCTACCAGAACGGCGACGTCGATTTCCTCGTCGCGACCGATGCCATCGGCATGGGCATCAACATGGATGTCGACCACGTCGCATTCGCCGCGATGGAGAAGTTCGACGGCGTCGGCATTCGTCCGCTGCGTCCCGAAGAAGTCGGACAGATCGCCGGCCGCGCCGGGCGCCACATGAACGACGGCACCTTCGGCGTCACCGCCGAGGCCGAGCCGCTGGACGAAGAACTCGTCGCCCGCGTCGAGGGCCACCGCTACGACCCGGTGCGCGTTCTGCAATGGCGCAACTCCGCGCTGAACTTCCATTCGCTCGACAGCCTGATCGCGAGCCTCGACGAGCTGCCGCCGGCTAAGGGCCTGATGCGTGCACGGCCGTCGAGCGACCTCATCGCGCTGCGCCATCTCAGCCAGATGGAGGACGTGCGCGAACTCACCCGCGCACCAGCCGGCGTGCGGCGACTTTGGGACGTGTGCCAGCTTCCCGATTTCCGCAAGCTGTCGAGTGATGAGCACTCGAAGCTCGTCCACACGATCTTCGGCTTCCTCATGGGCGACGAAGGCGTTCTGCCGGACGACTGGCTGGCGCGCCAGATCGAGCGCCTCAACATCACCGAGGGCGACGTCTCCACCCTCTCCGGCCGCCTCGCGCAGATCCGCACCTGGACCTATGCCTCGCACCGCCCCGGCTGGACGCGCGATCACAATCACTGGCAGGGCGTCACCCGCGCGGTCGAGGACCGGCTGTCCGACGCGCTGCATGAACAGCTCACACAGCGCTTTATCGACAGGCGCACTTCCGTGCTAATGAAGCGCATGCGTGAAGATGACATTCTCGATTTGAAGCTCGACGACTCCGGCGGCGTGATCATCGGCGGCGAGGCGATAGGCAAGCTGGAAGGCTTTCGTTTCGCGCCCGACCCGCGCGCCGAGGGCGTGCACGGCAAGACCTTGCGCGCCGCGGCGCTGAAAGGCCTCGAAGGCGAGTTCTTTGCCCGCGCCAACCGCCTCATCGCCGCCGACGACAAGGCGTTCACCTTGAGCGAGCACGGCCGCATCTGGTGGGACGGCGCCATCGTCGCCCAGCTCGTCGCCGGCCCTTCGCTCTTCGCGCCCGATGTCACGCTGATCGCCGACGAAAATCTGAAACCCGAATTGCGCGACGGCATACAACAGCGCCTCGATGCGTGGCTCACCAAACGCATTGCCGAACGGCTGCAGCCGTTGCTCGCGTTGCGCGCCGCCGCCGATGCGAAAGCGGGAACGCCGGGTTCGCTCCCCGGCTTCGCGCGCGCAATCGCGCACCAGCTTGCCGAGAATTTCGGATCGCTCGATCGCGCAGTGATCGCGATGCCGGACAACATCGGCAACCTGATCCGCGAATTGAAATCGTTCGGCGTGTGGGTCGGAAAGCGCACGCTCTATCTGCCGAAGCTGCTGCGCCCCGAGGCGGCCTCGCTGCTCGGCCTGTTGTGGGGCGTGCGCGAGAAGCTCGAGCACATTCCCGCGCCGCCGCTGCCGGGCCTGACGTCGTTCGAGAACCCAACCGGTGCGCCTTACCCGTTCCTCGAAGCCTGCGGCTTCCGGGTCGTCGCCGGACGACCGATCCGCTTCGATATGCTGGAACGGCTGGAAGATGAATTGGAGAAAGGCGCCGCATCAGGCGCCGCAACCGACGCACTCCTGCCCAGGCTCGTCTCTCTTCTTGGCTGCGGCAACGACAAGCTGAAGGAAATTCTCTCGACGCTCGGCTGGACAACCGTCGAAGTCGCCGACGCCGGCACGGTCTGGCGCCGCGTGCCCGTGCGCCCGCGTAAGCAGGATCGCGAACGCGCAAAAAAAGAACCTCCGCCCTCGCGCAAGACCAAACCCTCCGCCACCGCCCTCAACGAACTGGCGGCCCGCTTCGCCAAGCGATGACGGACAGAATCCGCATCGACAAATGGCTATGGCATGCGCGGTTCTACAAGACGCGCGTGCTTGCGCAGAAGGCGGCGGCTTCGGGACGCATCCGCCGCAACGATGCGCGCGTCGAGAAGGCGGGTCTCGAAGTGAAGATCGGCGATGTCCTGACGCTCGGCCGCGGCCGCGACGTCGTGGTTGTCCGCATCCTCGGCTGCGGCGAGCGCCGTGGCCCCGCAAGCGAGGCGCAGATGCTCTACGAAGTGCTGAAGGAAGACGCGTCCGACTAGTTCGCAACGAATGTTATGCCTGACACGTCGTAACGCTCCTCACTTCCCCATTGTCCTCGCAGGATTGCGTCGAGCGTATCCGTTGGCGGCGGCTTGAACGCGTTGTCTTTGCGCTCAATCAAAGCCAGTGGTGAGGCGTCGAAGATTTCGCACATTGTTTTGTATCCGACGCGATTGATCTTCGGGCTTGAATAGACGTAGTCGGCGATCTTCTGCGCATCGGGCGGATGGACGCCCTGCGCTTCAAGAACACCCGGCAAGCTTTCGCGCGTGTTCGTAAGATGTGCCCATTTTGGGATCGGGTTGGCGCCGGGCACGCCGAAGCGGTAATGCGCCTTCTCGCCGATCACGCCGATGTGGTGGCCGTTGTGCGTCGTCCAGATCGGCTCGCCCTGCACGAAGAACAGGCCGCCCGGACGCAGCACTTGCTTTGCGGTGCTGAAGAACTCCGCGAGGCCGTCGATGTGTTCGAGCACGGCGATGCCGAAAACGAAATCCACCGATTGCGGCGCCAACACATCGGTGAGCCTGCGCGCGTCGATGCGCCTCTTCTCGATCGCGCCGATGGTTTCTTCCGGCCACTTCTCGCCGTGGTTCGAGCTGATGACGCGCACCGCCCCGGCATCGAGCAGCATCTGCGCGGCGAAGCTTTTCGCATCCGCGCCGATCTCGAGAACGGTGGCGCCCGCGAGCGGCTTGAAGCGGGCCATATCGGCGATTCTGCGCGCCAGGTCATCGCGGCGCTGGTCGGTCATCATGGTCGAATGCCCCTCAGTCCGGCAGGGAATAGAACACGACCTGCTTGATCCTTAAGCCTTGTCCGCTTAATTGAGCCCAGCACTATTGTCGGAGTCCGCATGACCTACGTCGTCGTTGAAGCCTGCATCAAATGCAAATACCTCGATTGCGTCGAGGTTTGCCCGGTGGACTGCTTCTATGAGGGCGACAACATGCTCGTCATCCACCCCGACGAATGCATCGATTGCGGCGTCTGCGAGCCGGAATGCCCGGCCGAAGCCATCAAGGCGGACACCGAGCCGGGTCTCGAGAAGTGGCTGGAACTGAACTCCGAATACGCCAAGAAATGGCCGAACATCACGGTGAAGGGCACCCCGCCGGCAGACGGCAAGGAGTTCGAGGGCGTCGAGGGCAAGTTTGAGAAGTACTTCAGCGATAAACCCGGCTCTGGCTCGTAGAATTCCGAGATTCCCGGTTCGCAGCGGTAAATTCAGTCCCAAAACCGCCTATCGGCGCCCGGGAATGCTCCGTTTCCGGAGTAAATTTGGAATAAACCACGCCAATTCAAAGGTTTGGCGATTCGGGCCTTCCCTTTTGGGCCCTTCCGTGCTATATAAGACACGATCTCAACTGGCATGAAAGGCGCCTACCCCCACCCGGATTAGATGAAAATCCGGCCGGCGCCGCTTTCACGCAAAAATTTACTGCAATCGCCAAGCGACGGCTTGCGCGCGAAATGGATATGGAAATGACCGCAGCAAAGACAGCAGCACCCCCGGCCGCAGCCCCCAAGAAGGTTCCGGCCAATTCCAACAGCAAAAAGCACGAGTTCAAGACCAACGACCACGTCGTGTATCCCACCCATGGCGTCGGCCGGATCATGCGCGTGGAAGAGCAGGAAGTCGCGGGCACCAAGCTCGAGCTCTACGTCATCACCTTCGAGAAGGACAAGATGACCCTGCGCGTTCCGACGCTGAAGGCGAAGGCCGTCGGCATGCGCAAGCTGTCCTCGCCGGATGTGGTCAACAACGCGCTCAACACGCTCAAGGGCCGCGCCCGCATCAAGCGCACCATGTGGTCGCGCCGCGCACAGGAATACGAAGCGAAGATCAACTCGGGCGACCTTGTCTCGATCGCGGAGGTCGTGCGCGACCTGCACCGCGCCAGCGGCCAGCCGGAGCAGAGCTATTCGGAACGCCAGCTCTATGAAGCAGCCCTTGCCCGCATGGCCCGCGAAGTCGCCGTCGTCGAACGCACCGACGAGCCCACCGCCGTCAAGCGCGTCGAGACGATGCTGATGAAGAAGGCGGCGTAAGCCACCTTCGTCGAACGAACGCTAAAAGGCCCGGAGAGAAATCTCCGGGCCTTTTGTGTTTGCGGCAAATCTACATGCGCGTTCTGTTGACGCCGGCAAAGTGGGCCATCTGATCAGACTGGCTTTGGAGACGCGGAGCGTCAGCTACGCCCCCCCAACTTGGCGAACAGAGAGGGATTCGAACCTTCGTAAGTCCGCAACTGCTGCAGCATCTCAATCTGCTTGTCGTTCGCGATCTCGATCTGCGGCCCGTTGCGGCGAGATCTCGCCTTACTGTTTAGGCATCGCCTGCAACGGGCTGCGACCTAAACCAATGAGATGCCTCGGGTACAAAGAGCAATATCGCAGCGACGAGAAACATCAATCCGATTGCGTAGTAGGCAATTGCCGAGACCACACCAAGACGGATGCGCTCTTGAAAATCGAAGGGCGCGTAGAGCATGCTGATCGCACTGACCGCAAGCGTGAGCCACCGCGCCCAGTTCCTGTGCCTCCGAGCCACAAAACGGACCCACCACATCTGAATCAGAAAAACGACAACAATCACCACCGGATAAACCACCGGACTTTTGTGGAGGTATTTCTCGACAGTGGCCCAGTTGAGCGGAAAGGAAGCTGCGGTTGGCACTATTGCCGCATAGGATAGGCGTTCATACCAAGCGACGCTCTGAGGCATTTGATCGAGCATCTGACAGTCCTCGGACTAGCCGCTACTGCAGCACTTCAATCTGCTTGTCGTTGGCAATCTCGATTTCCGGGCCGCTGAACTGCTGGATGATGCCGCGGACGCGAATCGTTTTGCCGGCGTAGTCGCGCGGGTCAACGCCGTCTCTGCGGAAATTCGCCATGTCTTCGGGCGCGATCGTCACGGTGAAGTCGGTTTTCCAGTCGGCGCCGAAATCGATATAGGCGCGGCCGTTCTTCACGTCGGTGCTCAGCACTTTGCCCTGCACGATCTGGAACGTGCCGGTATCGCTGCCCAGCGTTTCAGGCGAGCGCACGCGATAGGCGGGCACGGCCCATAGTCCGAGATTGGCGGCGCGCGCGGCGCCTTCCGCGGCGTAGTACTCCGCCGCACATTCGGTGCGATCCGGCGCGATATCCACGCGCGCCATGCCGCTCTTGAGCAGGTTCATCTGGAGCCATTGGTCGTCGCTGTTGAACACCTGGCCGCGCACGCGGTCATAACGGTCTTCCTTCGGCGGCACGGCTGTGACCTCCACAGTCTTTCCGCGCACCAGCGCGCCGATCGCATCGTAAGCCTGATCGGCGATGAAAGCCGGCGCGCGATCCGGTCCCGAGTGCGGGATACGGATGCCCTCCATCTTCAGCGCGCGTCCGTCGCGGATCACCAGCGCATCGTTGGAGCGTTCCACGCGCACGACATGCGCCGCTGTGATTTCCAACGGCCCCGCACAATCGGGCGCTGCCTGCGCGGAACCCACTGCCAGCGCAAACGGCAGCACACACATGCGAACTCGTTTCAGCATCTCAGCCCCGCCTCACTAACACCCTGAAAACGCATGAAAACCCGTTCATGCCGGATGAGCGATTTAGCGTCTCATGCGTTTCCATAACAGTCAAAACGCGACGAAGGTTAATCACCGCATGAATCTTGGCAATGCAGCGACACTCACCGCCAATGCGCTCTCCACGGTCAACATGCTGCTCGTCAATGAAGGGCTGAGCGTTCTCGCAGGCGTTCTTATCCTGATTGTCGGATGGATCGTTGCGACATGGGCCAAGCGTCTCACCTCGCGTGGCTTGGCGCACGTGCCACTCGACCTCACACTAAAGCCGCTGATCGCGTCGCTGGCCCGCTACGTCATTCTGGCGTTCACGATCATCCTCGTCCTCGGTCAGTTCGGCGTGCAGACGACAAGCCTGATCGCGGTCCTGGGCGCGGCCGGACTCGCGGTCGGCCTCGCATTGCAGGGCACGCTGTCGAACGTCGCGGCCGGTGTGATGCTTCTGGTACTGCGCCCGTTCCGCGTCGGCCATTTCGTGCAGGCCGGCGGCGTCAGCGGCACGATCCGTGAGATCGGATTGTTCACGACGCTGATGACGACGCGCGACCTCGTCTATGTATCGCTCCCGAACTCCGCGGTGTGGAGCGGTGTCATCACCAACTACACACGCGAGCCGCTGCGCCGCATCGCCTTCACGCTGCCCGTCGATATCGCCAACGATATCGACAAGGTTGAGAAAGCGATCCTTGGCGCGCTGGCTAGCGATGCCAAAGTGCTGAAAGCGCCGGAGCCGTGGGTGGGCGTTTCCGAGATCCAGGAGATTTCCGTTATCGTGACCGTGAACTGCTATGCCAAAAGCGAGGATTACTGGCGCACGCTTCCGTCCGTGCAGAAGACGGTGAAGACCGCACTCGACAAAGCGGGCATCATGTTTGCCGTCACCCGCCAGGCCGTCGCCGTGCGCAACGAACGGGAGACGCCGATCAACCGCGATATGCCAACGCTTTCAGAAACACACCGCGAGGCAGCGGAATAGAATCCGGTACGAAGAAATCCGGCATCAGGTCTTTCGTCGGATCGACGCGGTAGTGATCGAAATCGGTCATGCCTTCCGAGACGAGGAATGTGTCGTCGATCAGGAAATTGCCGGTGAAGTCGCGCGCTTTCTTGGCGAAGATCGCATGGGCCGCGTCGGAGAGAATATCCGTCGTGCGGCAATGCTTCATGCCTTCGTCGCCGGCGAGCGCGTTGCGGATTGCGGCGGTGGCGATGCCGGTGCGCGGCCACAGCGCGTTGAACGCGATGCCGTCATCGGCGAACTCCGCGCTCATGCCCAGCACGCACATGCTCATGCCGAACTTCGCCATCGTGTAGGCGGTGTGGCCCTGAAACCATTTCGCGGCCATGTCCAGCGGCGGCGACAGCATCAGCACATGCGGATTGGCGGCGCGTTTCAGATGCGGGATGCAATATTTCGAGACCATATAGGTCCCGCGCGCATTGATCTGGTTCATCAGGTCATAGCGCTTCATGTCGGTCGCGAGCGTGCCGGTGAGCGAGATCGCGCTCGCATTGTTCACGCAGATGTCGATGCCGCCGAACTTCGCCACCGTCTGCTCGACGGCAGACACAACCTGCGCTTCCTCGCGGATATCGCACATGATGGGCAGCGCCTTGCCGCCCGCCTTCTCGATGTCTTCCGCTGCCGTGTAGATCGTGCCGGGGAGTTTCGGATGCGGCTCCGCCGTCTTCGCCACAACGGCGACGTTCGCGCCGTCCTTCGCGGCGCGCAGCGCTATCGCCAACCCAATCCCGCGCGACGCGCCGGTGATGAAGAGGGTTTTTCCTGAGAGATACATGTCTTCCTTTCACCTCCCCCTTTGTGGGGAGGTCGAAGCGCGAAGCGCTTCGGGTGGGGGACCGCTCCATCGGCAAGCACCGTCCCCCACCCGAAAAACTTATCGCTGCGCTCAAAGTTTTTCGACCTCCCCACAGAGGGGGAGGTTAAGTAGACCTATACCGCAATACACCCGCCTCGTCCGCTTCACGCTCGATCCGCCCACGAAACCGCAGGCAGTTCAGATGCGCGATGCTTTCGCCGGTCGCCATGCCGTAGACTCCGGTGGTGATCTTGGCACGGAACAGCGCGGGGAAAACGTCGATGGCGCGTTGCGGCTCGGCGCAGAGGTCGTGGAGTTTGTCCATGCCATTCTCGTGTCCCGCGATCAGTTCGTCGAGGCGCAGATGCGCGCCGCGGAACGGCTCGTTGTGCGAGGGCAGCACGAGGATATTCGACGGCAGAACCGTCTTCAGCTTGTTGCAACTGTCCAGCCAGTCCTGCAGCGGGTTCGCCTCGGGCTCCGTCGGATGCACCGATACGTTCGACGAAATGCGCGGCAGCAACTGGTCGCCGGAGATCACGATGTTCTCCTCCGGGCACCACAGGCATGCATGCTCCGGCGAATGGCCGTTGCCGGTGACGACGCGCCATTTGCGTCCGCCAATGTCGAATTCGCTGCCCTCGCCGATGCGGCGATAGGAATTGGGAAGCTTGTAGACGCCGTGGCCGAAGCCACCGAAGCGCGCCTTGTAGTTCTCGATCAACTCATCGCCCCAACCGGCGGCACGATAGAAGCGCACGCCTTCCTGCGGCGCCTCCTGTCCCGTGTCGGCGACGAGGTTGCGGCACATCAGATATTCGGTGCGCGTGATCCAGAGCTCGACGTCAAACTTGCGCACCAGCCAGCCCGCGAGCCCGATGTGATCGGGATGCATATGGGTGATGATGACGCGCTTGACAGGTTTGCCGCCCATGGGCCCGGCGAACAGCGTCTTCCACGCATCCGCCGTCTCGGAATTGCGGATGCCACTGTCCACGACCGTCCAGCCGTCGCCATCCTCCAGCAGCCACAGATTGATGTGGTTGAGCTGCATCGGCAACCGCATCCGGATCCAGTGGATGCCCGGCGCGACCTCGATCGTCTCACCCAGCTCCGGGCGCTTCTCGTACGGGTAATCCAGATTGCGGCCCGGCCGTGCCGGCGCCAGAGACTCGTCCACTTAAGGCCTGCTTTCGGATAGCGATTAATGCGACTATGCGAATGCGTCGCTTACGCCGTCAAGTTTTTGCGACGATCTCCCCATTGATGCCGCATTTGGGCTAGACTGATTTGGGGGCGGTTGGAGGATTTCATGCGTATTGCTCTTGCGGCGTTGACACTGCTTGCCCTTACTGGAGCGGCATCTGCCGCGCCCAGCGACGACCCGAAGAAGGCGCCGACCGGCTCCTATTCTATGGATCCGCGCCACAGCCTGGTGGTTTTCGCGATTCCGCATCTGGGCATCACCGATTACTACGGCCGTTTTGACAAGGTGACCGGCACGCTCAGCTTCAACTCGGGAGCGCCTGAGAAAAGCTCGGTCGCCGTCACCATCGACATGACCAGCGTGGACGTGCCGAGCAAGGAACTGATTGGCGAATTGTCGGGCGGCAGCGTGTTCGACGCCAACAAGTACCCAACCGCGACCTTCAAATCGACGTCCGTCACCCGCACAGGTTCGAACACCGGCACGATCACCGGCGACCTCACGCTGCACGGTGTGACGAAATCTGTGACGCTCGACACGACGTTCGGAGGCCTGACCACCGATCCGTTCTCGGGCGCCGACGATATCGGCTTTCATGCGACAACCACGATCAGGCGCACCGATTTCGGGCTCAAGGGCATGGTGTGGGAATCCGTCGTCGGCGACGACGTGAAGCTCTCAATCGAAGCGATGTTTCAGCACTCCAAGGACAAATAGATGTCGGCAAGGAATACCACGCTGCGCTACGGAAATGTGGCGATGGCTTTTCACTGGGTGATCGCCCTGCTGGTCATCGCCAATATCTGCGTCGGCCTCTACATGGGCGACCTGCCGCGCAGCGATCCGATGAAGTTCACGATCTTCCAGATCCACAAATCCATAGGCCTGAGCGTTCTGGTGCTGAGCATCCTGCGCGTGCTGTGGCGCTTCGTGAACCCGATCCCGCCGCTGCCTGCCGCGATGAACCCGGCGCTTAAGTTCGGGGCCCACGCCGCGCATTTCCTGCTCTATTTCCTGATCGTGGCCATCCCGTTGACCGGATATATCATGGTCTCGGCCTCGCCGCTCGGAAACGGCACATCGTATTTCGGCCTGTTCGACTGGCCGAATCTGCCGCTGTTCACCGGCATGACGCGCGAGCAGCTTCATCCGATCCATGAAACGTGGGAGGACATCCACGTTTATCTGGCGTGGTCGGCGATCGTGCTGATCCCGATCCATGTCGGCGCGGCCCTCTATCATTATTTCATGCGCCGCGACACGGTTCTGCAGCGGATGGTGCCCGGCGCGAAGGTCGAGCCGTCGGCATGAAACCCAGTCTTGCTCCCGCGCTTCTGTTTGCGCTGGTTTCGACGCCGGTGCTCGCTGCCCATTGGAACGTCGATACGGCAAAGAGCAAACTTGGCTTCGGCGTGCAGTGGAGCGGCCAGCCCTTCGGGGCGACGTTCAGGAAGTGGAACGCCAATATCGACTTCGACCCGAACGATCTCGCGCACGCGCATGTGGTCGCGACCATCGATCTCGCCAGCGAAGCATCGGATTCGCCCGACAACGACGACGGCGTGCAGGGCGCGCAGGGCTTTCAGGTCTCGCAATTCCCGACGGCGAAGTTCGAAAGCGCGAGCTTCACGCACGGCAGCGGCGATCAATATGCCGCGAAAGGTTTCCTCACGATCCGCGGCGTGAAGAAGCCGATCGCGCTCAACTTCCAGCTCCAGATCACCGGCGACAAGGCGCATATGAACGGCACCGCCGATGTGATGCGCCTGGACTGGGGCCTCGGCTCAGGCGCCGAATGGTCCAGCGAAAAGCCCGTCTCTCACAAGGTCGGGATTTTCATCGACCTCAACGCGACAAAGGCGCGTTAGCGGCGCATTCCTCTGTCATTCCCGGCCGAACGCTGCGATAGCAGCGTGAGGGGAAGGGAACCCAGATGGATAGATCAAGACCAGCCTTTCCACCTGGGTCCCCTTCCCGCGCATCGCCTGACGGCGACGCTCCCCGGGGATGACAAGTTGATTTATGGCTTGGACAGCTGTTCAAGACACAAGATGCAAACTCTTCGCGACATCACGCAGAGCGCGACTGCAAGCGCGATAAAAGAAGCCGCCGCGATCTTGCGCGATGGCGGGCTGGTCGCGTTCCCGACAGAGACCGTCTACGGCCTCGGCGCCGATGCGACGAACGGCAAGGCCGTCGCAGCGATCTTCGCCGCGAAGGGACGCCCCTCGTTCAATCCGTTGATCGTGCATGTGACGGATCGCGCGGCGGCCGAAACGCTCGTCGCCTTCACGCCGCGAGCACGCGCACTGGCAGACGCATTCTGGCCCGGCCCGCTAACGCTTGTTCTGCCACGCAAAGATAACTCGCCTCTCTCTTTATTGGTCAGCGCGGGATTGGACACCGTAGCGATACGCGTGCCGTCGCATCCGATTGCGCAACACCTGATCGCCGCTGCTGACAGACCCATCGCCGCACCGAGCGCGAATGTTTCGGGCCATGTCAGCCCGACCACGGCAGCGCATGTCGCGGAAGAACTCGGCCACAAGGTCGATGTCATACTCGACGGCGGACCTACCAGCGTCGGCCTCGAATCGACCGTGATCGGATTCGAAGCAGGAAAGCCCGTTCTTCTCCGCCCCGGCGGCGTTTCGCGTGAAGACATCGAGCGCATCACCGGCCCGCTCATCCTACCGGCGAATCCGAAGGTGCAATCGCCAGGCCAGCTCGAAAGCCATTATGCCCCGCGCGCCAGGTTGCGCCTTAACGCACGCGACACGCAGCCCGGTGAAATCCTGCTCGCGTTCGGCAAAGATACGCCTTCAAGTGCGGCAAATCTCAGCGCTACCGGCGATCTGAGAGAAGCCGCTGCCAATCTATTCGCGATGCTCCGGATGCTGGACAAAAAGACCGAGGCGATCGCTGTCATGCCGATCCCGTACGACGGCCTCGGCGAGGCGATCAATGATCGTCTCAAACGCGCTTCGGCGCCACGTCCATGAGTGACGCGCTCGCCCGATTGAAAGACGCCGTCGGCCCAAAGGGCTTCAGCGAAGATCCGCAGAAGATCGCACCGCATGTCGAAGAGTGGCGCGGGTCCTACAGGGGCAATACGCCACTGCTCCTCAAACCGGCCACAACTGAAGAAGTCTCGCGCGCGCTGGCGATTTGCAACGAGACATCCACACCCGTCGTGCCGCAGGGCGGCAATACGGGATTGGTTGGCGGACAGATTCCGTTCAACGGTGAAATCTTGCTCTCGCTCGAACGCCTCAATCGCATCCGCCATGTCGATAAGGCCGGCGCGAACATGATTGTCGAGGCGGGCGCGATCCTTGCCAACGTGCAGCGCGCGGCAGACGACGCGGACATGCAGTTTCCGCTCAGTCTGGCTTCGGAAGGCTCCGCCACTATCGGCGGCAATCTCTCCACCAATGCCGGCGGCGTGCATGTCCTGCGTTACGGCATGGCGCGCGAGCTTGTACTCGGCCTCGAGGTCGTTCTCGCCGACGGGCGGGTGCTTGAGATGCTGCGCACCCTGCGCAAGGACAACACAGGCTACGATCTGAAGCAGCTTTTCCTCGGTGCGGAAGGCACGCTCGGCATCATCACCGCCGCGGCGCTGAAGCTGTTTCCAAAACCTGCCGAGACCGTCATCGCCTTCGCCGCCGTGCGCGACCCGGCCTCCGCTGTTGCCCTGCTCGCGCACATGCAGAACGCGACGGGCGGCCAAGTCTCCGCGTTCGAACTCGTACCGCGCATCGGCATCGACCTCGTCACCAAACACATTCCCGGAACATCCGATCCACTCACAGCACCCTCGCCCTGGTATGTCCTCGCAGAAGCAACGAGCGGCGCCAGTTTCGATCTCAAACGCATAGTCGAAGAGGCGCTGTCCGATACCGATCTTGTCACCGATGCCGTCATCGCAACAAGTGAGGCGCAGCGCGTCGCGCTATGGAAGCTGCGCGAAAACATGTCGGAAGCACAGAAGAAGGAAGGCCCCTCACTCAAGCACGACATTGCCGTACCCGTTGCCGCCATCCCGGACTTCATCGCGAAAGCGACCGCGGCCGTGCTCAAAGCCCTGCCCGATGCGCGGCCCGTGACCTTCGGCCATCTTGGCGACGGCAATCTGCATTTCAATTTCAACGTCGCCGACGTTTCGAAGCGCGCCGAGATCGCGCGCATCGTCCACGACATCGTCCACGAATTCGGCGGCTCCATCAGCGCCGAACACGGTATCGGCGTGATGAAGCGCGATGAGTTGTTGCGCTACAAGAACACCGCCGAGATCGAAATCATGCGCGCGCTCAAGCGTACGCTCGATCCGAAGAACATCCTCAATCCGGGCAAGATTCTTTAGGGCGTGCCGACGAAGCCGTGCAGGATAAAGCCCGCGTCGTAGCTTTCGCCGACGATCGTGCCGTCATCACCGATCCGGCTCACGAACGTGCCTGCCCCGGCCTTTTGTGCCGCCCCCGGCGCATCGAACACCTTGAACTTTCCCTTCGCGGTGCGCAGAAAACCGTGGGCAATGCTCGACGAGTCAAGATAGTAACCGGCGATACCGCCCTTCTTGTTGATGCCGGCGACAATCGTGTTCGAGGCGTTTGGCGCATCGAAGGTCGTGACGGTGCCATCTGAAGCGCGCATGAATCCGTGCCGCTTGCCCCCGGCATCGGTATAGAACCCCGCAATATCGCCCTTCGCGTTGATGCTCTCAGGCTGCGTGCCCTGAAGCACGCCGCTGCCCGCACCGTCGACATCAAGCGGTGTGAGGGTGCTGTCTTTGGCGCGAATATACCCGTGTATGGCGTCCGCATCGTCAAACCAGTATCCGGTCACGGTCTTCGCGGTATTGATGCCGGTGACGAACGTTCCGAAGGTGCTCGACGCGCCGGCGTCGAACGTCTTGGACTTTCCGCGTGTCGTTTGAAGAAAGCCGTGCTGCAAGCCGTTGGAGTCCGTGAACTGGCCGGCGGTATCGCCCTTCGCGTCGATCGCGATCCCCTGCGTGCCACTCGATTTCCTTGGGTCAAAGCTTGCGATCGTGCCGTCCGCGAAGCGGGTGTACCCATGCAGATGACCGTCAGAGCCGGTGTAATAGCCGACAAGCGTGCCATCGCCGTTGACGTCGATGGCGTGCGTGTCGGCGCCCGTCGCCGCACTGAACACCGTGATCGTGCCGTCCGGCGCGCGGACATAGCCGGACGCCTTGTTCTGAGAATCCGTCACCAATCCCACGACCTCGCCCTGTTCATTCACGCCATAGGCATAGGTGCCCTGGCCGCCATGCGTGCCGCCACCGGGCGCGTCGAAGCTTGTAAAGCTGGCATGAGCGGGTGTGGTACCGAGAGCGAGGGCGAGTACGGCAACGCGTTTCATGCGGCTTCCTTCAATTGCGTTTCAGGCGGTGGAGCGGGTGTGATCAGAACCTGCGAGCGTTCGGCGTTTGATACCGCGCTCAGGATTGCGGTCACGACGGTCGCGAGATATGGCAGGCTCTGCACCACGAGCATGACCATCCAGAGCAGCGCCGCAGGGTCTTCATAGCCATGCACCATGAACACCGACGCGGCGGCGAGCACGCAGAGTCCGAGCAGTGTCGTTTCCTGCCACACGACCCGCAGTGCTTGAGATAATAGTGCGGGGTCTTCGCATTTCGGCGTGCGCAGGAACGGCTTGCCGGATGTGAGCAACCCGGAGACGACCGCCTTCGCGACCGAATGCGTCAGTGCAAGCCCGGCGACCGAAGCAACCAGCGCGCCTTTTAAACCCGAGCCCACTTTCGGCGGATACAGCATGAAAGTCTTGAAGGTCTTGGCGAAGAACAGCGCCAGCGCCGCGGCGGAAAGCGCCGGCATCGGCGTATAGACGTTTTCCGGCGACGCCCACATCGCGGCCGACCAGATCAGCGCCATGAAGGTCACAATCATCCCCAGCATGTCGGAGATCCACGGCAGCCAGCCGGAGAGAAACTGATAACGCTGCGCCCACGATAGCTTCGTGCGGCCGAGTAGGATCGAACCGGCGTGGCGCTTCAGGATCTGCATCGCGCCATAGACCCAGCGATAGCGCTGCGCCTGGAATGCTTCGAGTGTGTCGGGGATCAGGCCGCGTCCCATGCTCTGCGGGATGTAAGCGGCGCCATAACCTTTCTCGAAGAACTTCAGGCCGAGTTCAGTGTCCTCGGTGATGCACCAGGTGCTCCAGCCTTCGACTTCTTCCAGAGCAGTTTTGCGCACGATCGTCATCGTTCCATGCTGGATGATCGCGTCGTGCTCGTTACGCTCGATCATGCCGATGTGGAAGAAGCCGCGATATTCCTCATAAGCCATCGCCTTGAACACGCTCTCATGCGCATCACGATAGTCCTGCGGCCCCTGTACCACCGCGATGCTGGGGCTCGCGAACATCGGCAAGGTGCGGCGCAGCCAATACGGCTCGACCTGATAGTCGCTGTCGATCACGGCGATATAGACGGCTTCGGGATCGGTGAGCGCGAGCGCTTCGTTCAGCGCACCGGCCTTGAAGCCCTTCACATTGTCCATATGAAAGAAGCGGAAGCGGGGGCCTAGCGTCGCGCAATATGCCTCAACCGGCCGCCATGTCGCCTCGTCCGGCGTGTTGTTGTCGAGGACGATGACTTCGAAATTCTCATAGTCGAGCTTCGCCAGATGTTCGAGCGTCTCGATCACCATCTGCGGCGGCTCATTGTAGCACGGCACATGCACCGACACGCGCGGGCTGATTTCCGGGATCGCGGACAGCACATTGCGGCGCTCGACACGCCACAGGCTCGCTGCCATCTCGATGCCTTCCGTCAGGATCACCGCGCAGGCGAGCAGCACCAGCGGCGACATCGCGATGATCATCAAGAGGTCGCCGCGATCGACGTAAGAGAGCGTGGTGGCATCGATGACGGCGAGCAACCCCGTCGATACCAGCGCTATCAAGCCGCCCATGACGAGATAACCGGCCTGCCGCACACGCGGCATGCGGCCAAGGATCAGAAGGCCGAGCAACAACGTCAGGATCGCAGCAACCAGCGCATAGATGCGCCATTGCGGGAACGAACGCTGCATGCCGGTGAAGGTGAACTTCGGATTTCCGTTGGCGTCGAACAAACCCCAATACGCGCCGACATCGCCTTCTGAGTCGATCTTCCACGGCTGGTCGTAGGCTTCGAGCAGGTAGTAATCCCAACCCTTCTCCATTGCGTACTGCACGAAGCCGCGAATGTGATACGCCTCGTTGCCGAGCGAGGGTTCCGCGCTGCGCTTGCTGCGCCCCTCAGACGGCCAACCCGCCTCGCCGATAACGATGGGCTTATCGGGGAATTCCTGCTGCACGTCCGCATAGGCGCGCTGCATGAAGTCGAAGCCGTTGTCGACACCAACACCTTCCCAATAGGGAAAGAGATGCACGGATACGACGTCGACATACTTTCCGACCTCCGGATACAGCAGCCACGTCGACCATGGCTCGCCGGTCGTGATCTTGATGCGCGCCGGAAGTGCCGCACGCACGCGCTGGATATAGCTGTTGAGCTGATCGGGCGTAACGTAACTGAACAGAATCGTTTCGTTACCGACGAACACCTTGTCGATGTTGCGGCGGTTCGCGAGCGCGGTGGCAATGCCGGTCTCGATCTCTTTTTCGTTCTTGGAGAGATCGGGACCGAGCTGGATGCCCAGCGATACCGTCAACCCGTAGCGCGCCGCGATCTCGGGCACGCGATCCATGCCCCTGCCAACGGTGTAGGTACGGACATGGCCGGTGATCTTGGCGAGTTGCGCCATGTCACGGTCGATCAGTTCCGGCGGGATTTCCGCCTGCGCGTCACGCCGATTGAAAAGGTGACTGGGATTATAGGCAATGCCGCGAACCTGACCGTCCCACTCCGGCGCGATCACGCCATAGTCGCGGCTGGCCCAGAACAGCGCACTCGCGCCAACGACAAGAATGAGCGCGATCGCAATGCGTAGCCTGCCGCCGTCAATGTCCCACGGCAGTCTCCGGCGCAGCCTTTCAATCAAGCTCATGGACGCGGCCTACTCGGCTCCGCTGCCCGCGTGATCGTTGGGATCTTCGGGCTTCTCCTTCGCCGCGGTGACCGATACGAGCGTCAGGTCGAAGACCAACGTCTGGTTCGGCGGGATAGCGCCCTGTCCGGCGCCGCGATTGCCATAGGCGAGATTGGCGGGGATCACGATGTGCCACTGATCGCCCTCGCGCATATTCATAAGCGCTTCGGTCCAGCCGGGGATCAACTGGCTTGCTTTGAATTGCGCCGGCAGGTTCGCCTCGGTGCCATCGAACACGGTCCCGTTGATGAGCGAGCCGGTGTAGAAGACGGTCACAATATCGTTCAGACCGGGCCGCTTGCCGTAGCCATTGTGCAGGAGCTTGTACATGAGGCCACTCGGACGCGTGACGACCCCGCTCTGCTTTCCGAAATCGGCTAGAAAGGCGGCATTGGCCTCCTGGCTCAGCGCGCCCGCCGCGGCAAATGCCGAGACCGGCGCAAGCATCGCGACCACCGCCAAGATCACTCCGAAACGCTTCATGTTTTGCTCCTTGTTCTAAAGGCCATTCTAACGCAAAAAGCCGCGCTCGCGGCGCGACCTTAGCGATGCTTGAGGCGAATTAACGGCGAAACAGGCGACCGATCAACGAGCGCTTGCGCACAGGCTTTCCGATGGCGAGCCCGATGGGCTCGGCGGCGGCTTTCCGGCTAGGCCGAAGCGGCATTTCCGCCTTGGCTGCCGAAGGCCCCTGCGGTTCGACCGCTGCACTTTGCGACGCTTGCGCGACCGCCACAGGGCCGGGCGCAAAGCGCGGTAGGAGAAGAGCGGCCGCATCCGCCGTCGGCTGGATGGTGCAGACCGGGCCGACGCACTGGATCATGTACTTCTTGGACCACGCCTCCTCCGGGCTCAGTGTGAACACCTCGCTCTCGGGCGGGCGGGAACCGGACTGGTTGCGCGCGATCTGCTGGTCTTTGACGACGCTGGCCACGCGGCCAAGGCGGTCGGCCGCATCGGCCAGCGCGCCAGCGCGCGGTTTATCGCTGAGGCTGAACGGACTGGCCATCTCAGGCTCCATCCTGCTTGGTGTACCACTGGAACCCGGCGTCACGGCTGATGACGGCCACGTCGATGGCGCCGCCGACGGTCTGCTTCTGCGCCATGATGCGTTTCTTGAACACGTTGAGGCTCACCAGTTCTTTTGCCGTCTCGGCCAGTTCCAGCCGCGCGGCGATCTCCAGCACGCGCAGCACAGGGTTGATATAGGCCTGCTGCTGATAATCGCCGATCATGCCGCGGAATGCATCCAGATATTGCGGGACGAGCTCCCCCTGCATCCGGGTGCGGACCTGCTCACGCTCCGTGGCGTTGGCGCCGGGAAATGCGCCGACAACCTGATCGACGACACCCTGCAGCATGGCGCGGATCGCGCCATAGACGCGGCGCTCCAATCCGTAGTCGATGCCGCGGATGAACGCGTGCGTGACTTCGCTATCCGCAAACATGCGGATTTTGGAGCGGACTTCCGTGTCGATCCGGTCGACCGACGCTTCGGTGCGTTTGACGATGCCGCCGACAATCGCCGAGAGCAGATACGTCACGACCACGGGATAGCGGTCCTCGCTGCCGAAGCCGGCAAACACGAGACCTGTCACATCTTCCAGAAACAGATTCTTCACGACACAGAAGACGGCGATGTCCTTCAGCTTCTGCGTGCTGTCCGCTGAAAGATCGAACGGCGCGAAGCCGTAGTTGATCAGCTCGCGAATAACGTCCACGTTGTCGCGCGCAACCTTGTCGCCGAAGCCTTGCGGAAAACACGCGAGATTGGCGCGCGGACTACCGTCCTCGCGGAACTGATAGTCGTGCCAGATGCGGCGGATCGACTCTTCGAGGATTGCAGCGTCGCTGCTGCTCTCGTCGCCGGTCTCGCGCAGATATTGCGCAAGATGGAACACATAGCGGAACACCGACGCGAGCAGGCGCTTGTATTCGTCTTTCTGCCGGTCCGTCGGGAAGAACTCCTTCAGATTGTCGAGCATGCCGGAAAAGCTCGCAGCATAATCGCCGAGATGTGGAAACTCTTTCGGCTTCACCTTTTTCTGATAGTGCTCGATCAGCCGGTCCCAGGGATGGCCCATGATGTCGGCGACGCCGAAGAACATCACGCCCACCGGATGCTTGTCGACGAGCTGGTAGAGTTTGCGCTGATCGTTGCGCACGACGACCGTTCCGCCGTCGATCAACGTCACCGCTGAATCCGCCGCAAGCGCGACGGCACGCTGGTTCATCACCGCGATTTCGGATGTCATTCCCTAAGCCCTAACGCCCACTCTTTTGTGGAGCATGTCACAGCCGCGGGCGGATTGGGAAGCAGCGCGAAAATATGGTTACGAGCGCCGCATTGCGGCCACAGGCAATCGGCGTTTACGGTGGCGCCACAGCTATTTTGGAGACATGCACATGTACAAGCCTTTCGATCTCACGGGAAAAGTCGCGCTCGTCACCGGCGGCAATGGCGGCATCGGCCTCGGCATGGCCGAAGCGATGGCGGCCTCCGGCGCGGACGTCGTCATCTGGGGAACCAACGAGACCAAGAACGCTGCGGCGGTGACAGCTCTCAAGGCGCATGGCAAGCGCGTCTCTGCACGCAAGGTCAACGTCGCCAACGAACAGGAAGTGATCGACGGCATGCAGGCCGCGCTCCAAGAGATGGGCCGCCTCGATTGCGTCGTCGCCAACGCCGGCATCGGCGGCAGCTCGCCCATCAACGAGATGACGACCGATCTGTTTCGCAAGGTGAATGCCGTCAACACCGAAGGCGTGATGTGGACATTCCGCGAAGCCGCCAAGCACATGATCGACCGCGCCAAGAGCGGCGACGCCAACGGCTCGATGGTCGTCGTCGCGTCCACGGCCGGCATCGAAGGCGCGGCAAGAAACTCCGCCTACGGAGCATCAAAAGGCGCCGTGATGTCGATGGCCCGCGCCCTCGCCGTCGAACTCGCCCGCTACGGCGTCCGCGTGAATTCCATCGCCCCCGGCTGGATCGCCACCGACATGACCGCCGGTGCGCAGTCGAGCCCCGTGTTCACAGAGAAAGTCATCCCCCGCGTCCCCGCCCGCCGCTGGGGAGAACCCAAGGACTTCGGCGGCATCGCGGTGTACCTCGCGAGCGACGCGTCGAGCTATCACACCGGCGAGACGTTCATCATCGACGGTGGATACACGAAGTTCTGATCGCGCTCGTGTCATCCCCGGCCGAGCATCGCGAAAGCGATGCGAGGGGAAGGGGGCCCAGGTCGTGGCACCGACCCGATATTGATCGCTAAGCCGCTTTCTTGAGAGTGAAACTTCCTACTTGGGTCCCGTTCCCTCGCGTCGCGCTTTGCGCGCGGCGCTCGCCGGGGGTGACAGTGGCGCTTCTAGCTAGCGCATCCGCACGTAGGAACCAGGTGCAGGCTCGATGGGCTTGAGATCGCCGGAGCCAACGACGCGCGCGGCGACTTGTTTGCCGCTTGCAGTTTTGCGGAGCCAGCTTTCCCACGCGGGCCACCAGGATCCTTCGTGCTTGGTGGCGCCGGCGAACCACTCATCGGCGGTCGCCGGCGTTTTCTCGTTCAGCCAATAACCGTGACGGTTCGCGGCGGGCGCGCTCAGCGTGCCGGCGTTGTGGCCGGAGCCGCCGAGGAGGAAATGCGTTTCGCCGCCGAAGAGCTGCGTGCCGCGATAGGTGCCCTTCCACTCCGCGACGTGATCGTCCTTGAGCGAGATGAGATAGACCGGCGTCTCGACACTGCCGAGATCGAGCGCGACGCCATCCAGCACCATGCCGCCTTTTTCGTGCAGCTTGTTGCCGTAGACGAAGTTCTCGTTGACGTCGTTGTGCATGCGCTGGGGAATGCGCGCGCCATCGGCGAACCAGTAGAGAAGGTCCGAGGGTGCTGCCTCCTGCCCCATCAGATAATGGCTGACCGCGGGCGACCAGATTTGGTCGTTCGCGCGCACCACGCTGAACAGGCGCGTAAGATCATTGCTGTGCACGTAGCCGCGCTTCTCGAGATATTTGCGCATCGCGTCGATGTGCGCCTCGCTGACGAACACCGAGAAATCGCCCATCGATTTAAAGTCGAGCAGGGTCGCGATCATTGTCGCCGACGCGACGCGGTCCGCCTCGCCCTTCGCGGCGAGATACGCCAGCGTCGCCGCCGTCAGCGTGCCGCCCATGCAGAACGAGACGATGTTGACGCTCTCCTCGCCTGTCGCGCGTTCGATCGCGTCGATGGCGGAGAGCGGGCCGAGTTTCATGTACGCCTCGACGCCCATCTCGGCGTGGCGCTCGTCGGGATTGATCCACGAGATCACGAACACCGAGTGGCCTTGATCGACGAGCCATTTCAGGAAGCTTGTCTTCGGCGACAGGTCGAAGTGATAGAATTTGTTGACGACCGGCGGAATGAACAGGATCGGGCGCTTCGCCACTTTGTCCGTAGACGGATCGTACTGGATCAGCTGCATCAGCTTGTTCTGGTAGATCACCGAACCCGGCGTCGCGGCGATGTTCTTGCCGAGCTCGAACGTATCCGGCGCACGATGCTTCACCAGGCCGTCGCCGCGTGCGAGATCGTCCAGCAGATTGGAGAAGCCGGTCAGCAGATTGAGACCGCCGGTCGCGAGCGTCTTTTTGATGACATCGGGATTGGTAGCGGCGTGATTGGAAGGCGAGATCGCGTTCACATATTGGCGAACGAAGAAGTCGACCTTCGCGCGCGAGTCCGGATTCATGTTCGGCGTTGCAGCGACGAGATTCTGCAACTGCTTGCCGACGAGCAGATAGGATTGTTTCAGAAAATCGAACGCGAGCTTGTCGCTCCACGAGTCCGACTTGAAGCGGCGGTCACCCGCGGCGGGCGTGGCAACGGGTTCAACTTCCTCGCCGGCGACGCGGCGGAAGAACATGTTCCAGAGCCCGAAATAGTCGCGCGCCCATTGCGCGTTCAGCTCGAGCAGCTGTGCGGGACTTTTCGTCCATGCGAGCGAGAATTCTGTGAAAGCGCGGGCGAAATCGCGCGGATCGACCGGCATCTCTGCCGGGCCGCGCCACATCTTGCAAATTGCGTTGGTCCAGACCTGCTGGCCCTTCAGCGCCACCTCACCGAGCTGGCGCGAGACTTCGAGCGCATAACCGGCGGGATTGCGGACGTATTCGGGCGTCTCAGCCAAGGATGTCTTCGCTCTGGGCGACCATCAGATAGGCCATCGCCTTCTCGGGGTTCGCCTCGACCCAAGCGGCCGAAACGGGAGCAGCCTGATCCCAAAGGTTGGAGCGGACAAGTGTGAGATGGCGGGCGGAGAGCATCTGCGTGTCGTCGGCGATATCGAGCTTGAGCTGCGCGAGCATTGGGGCGGCCTCGTCTTTGCCGGTCGTTTTTGCCTTTGTATTATCCCGAATGATAGAATAATATTAGCAACTCCATTGTGCAAAAATGCAGAGTCATGGCTGAACCAGATTGGAATGACTTGAGGGTACTTTTGGCGGTCGGGCGCACAGGAAAGCTGAGCGCCGCCGCAATAAAGTTGCGCGTCGATCACGCCACCATCTCCCGGCGGATTTCGGCTCTGGAGGACGCGCTTCAAGTGACGCTTCTGGAACGGCGCTCCACCGGCGTCACCCTCACCGAACAGGGCGCCCGGCTGATGGAAGCTGCTGAGGCCATGGAGAGCCTGGCGCTCGCCGGCATGTCGGAGATGCGCCACGCCGACATCTCCGGCGCGGTGCGCATCGGCGCGCCGGAGGGATTCGGCAGCTACTTCCTCGCACCGCGGCTCGGCGCGCTGTGCGACCGGCATCCCGGACTGGAGATCGAACTCGTAGCGATTGGCGCGGTGTTCAGCCTGTCGAAACGCGAGGCGGACATCGCCGTTGGTCTTACGCGTCCGGAACAGGGACGATTGTTCTCGCGCAAACTCACCGACTATCGCCTCGGCCTCTATGCATCGCGGAATTATTTCGACACGCACCCGCACGTCGATACCGTGAGCGATCTCAAACAGCACCGCATCATCGGCTATATTGAAGACCTGATCTTTTCCAGCGAACTCTCCAACATGTTCGCGCAGGCCGAGGTGCCGCCGCCACGCCTGCGCAGCTCCAACCTCATCGCGCAGATGAAAGCGACCGTATCGGGCGCGGGTTTGTGCATGCTCCCCGCCTTCATCGCCCAGAACCACGCGCAGCTTCAGCCCGTGCTCGCCGGCCAGATCGCAACGCGCCGCGCATTCTGGCTGACGGTCCACGCCGACTTGCGCGACCTCGCCCGCGTCCGCGAAACCGGCGACTTCATCGAAGAAGAAGTCCGCAAGGCGCGCGATCAGTTTTTGTAAGACGACACGCGGTTAACAGGAATTAACACGAACGACATTTCGTTAAGGTGTTTCACCTATGGTCGTGGAGACACCCATCTTCACCTGAAGCCTTGACAAAGCCGCCCCACCGCCTCAGCCGCCTGGCCGCCCTGCTCGGTGGCGCGATGGCACTCATCATGATCGCGTGTCTGGGCGTCATCGTGTGGGTCATCGCGATTTCATCCGCCAGCCTGGATGCCAAGCAGACCGAGGGCGAGCAACGACTTTTGCACTCGGTCACCGACGATCAGATCAAAGATGCCGCCAAAGCCATAGCCGACTATACGTCCTGGAACGAACTCTACGAATTCTTCCAGGCGCCGAAAGATTCCGTGTGGACGCGCGAAAATCTCGGCCCTTATCTCGCAAAGACGTTCGGTATCGATCACGTCATCGCAATGTCGCGCAAAGGATCGGTTGTGTATCGCTTTTCGCGCGAGCGTTATGCGGACCCGCAGCCTGAATCTGGTGGGGACAGAAAAACCCTCGCTCGTCTCGCAAGAATGGCCTTTGAAGAAAACACGGGCGTGTCCGGGATTGTCGAACTTCGCGGCGTTGCAAGCCTCGTCTCGGCCTCGCCGGTCCATCAGTCTTCGGGCAACTTGCCGGCGTACCACGTCCTGATAGAAGTCCGGGAATTCAATCAGGCTTTTCTCGACAAGCTGGGCGCCAACTATGGAATTCAGCAGTTGCGCGTGACATCAATCGTGCGTGACGGATTGGTGCTGCCGACCCCTTGGGGCACGCCATCGCAATTTGCACTGTCCTGGAAACCCTCCAATTCTGGGCGTGGATTGTTCCAGCGTGTGCTACCGGCGATGATCGTGACATGCGGACTGGCATTGTTGGCGCTGTTGGGCCTTGTCATGTTGTTGGGGCGGATAGCCGAACATACAAGAACCACCGAAGCACGGATCAGCAAGGCTGAGCTTGAAGCCAGCCTGGCGCGTGCGCTTTCGGCCGAAGAAACCAGCCGGAGCAAATCGGCGTTCATCGCCAACATGAGCCACGAGCTGCGCACGCCGCTCAACGCGATCATCGGGTTTTCTGAGTTGATGAAAGCCGAGACGATGGGGGCTATCGGAAACGACAAATATCGAGAGTACACCAAGGCGATCTGGGATAGCGGCAGGCATCTGCTTACCATCGTGAACGACATCCTGCAGGTGTCACGCATCGAAGCCGGACAATTCAAGCCGCACATCGAAACCGTGGCTCTCGATGAAGCTGTGCCTCATTGCGTTGGAATGCTGGAAGTGCTCGCAGAACAGCGCGACATTTGCATTCGCATGGCACCCAGTTCACGCCCGCTCACGGTATTGGTCGACGCCCACGCGCTGAACCAGATTGTGATCAACATTCTTTCCAACGCGCTCAAATTTTCAGAGGAAGGTTCGAGCATCGAGGTCGTCTTCGCGTCCGACAAAGACGCGCACGAAGTTCGGGTAAAGGATCACGGTTGCGGAATGTCCCCTGCCGTTCTCAATGAGATCGGCAAGCCGTTTGTGCAGGCGGAAGGTGCCTATAGCCGAAAATACCAAGGCACGGGTCTGGGCCTGTCGATCTGTTTCCTGCTCGCCAAGGCTATGGACGCCTCCATAAAAATCAGCAGCATTGAAGGTGTCGGCACGGAGGTCGCTCTTCGCCTCCAACGCGCCGTAAGCGACAGCGCGCAAGTCGCGCCGGTACTCAATAGAGTCGCCTGACATCGCAAGGTATTGCATGGCCGCCATGCGACCTCACCCGCGTCCGCGAAACCGGCGACTTCATCGAAGAAGAAGTTCGAAAGGCGCGCGATCAGTTTTTGTGAAGAAACTGATCACCCGGGGGTGGCGTGCTGCCTGAGCAGGGGTAAGCATCATACAGAGCTGTATCAACAATGCTTGCGGCGATCCCGTTCAAGAACTGCGGACGATCGCGCATGTATTTGATGACCATCGTACGCAATGCGTCGGCATTAGGACGCGGCTTAGGCCAGCAGATATGATATCCCTGAATTGTATTTTGATTAGACGTGATGGTGTCAACCACGCCACCGATATAGAACTTACAGACGTCCGGACCGCCGGTCTTTTCATCCGCTGTGCAAGCCTTAAGCAACAAGTCGCCATTCACGAAATACAGAGACTCGGTGCCCACCTCGACCGTCGCTGTGTTTGGCACAGGTGCGGGCGTCGGCGCAGTTGCTGCAGCGGCGAGAGCCATAAATCCGTATACGGAGTTCATCCCGGCCTCCAAAGCAAAAAATGGGACGCCCGTTTTTCGGACATCCCACTAACGAGCGTTAGCATAAGTGCGAAGAAACAGACTGGCAAGCCCGCGAATTGCGTAATAGATGACATCCCCTCTGACGAACTATGGGGATGACCATGACGGCCTGCGGACTAGATTTTGGAACGTCGAACTCGGCGATTGGCGTGATGCGCGATGGCGCGCCGACACTGGCACCGGTCGAGGGCGCAGCCACATTGGTGCCGAGCGCCGTGTTCTTCGATTACGAGACGCGCGGGCGCGTCCTGTTCGGCGCGGAGGCCATCGACACCTATATCGGCCAGACCGAGGGGCGGTTGATGCGGGCCCTGAAATCGATCCTCGGCTCACCGCTGATCGACGAGAAGACCGCGCTCGGCTATCGCCAGATCGCGCTCACCGAAGTGGTCGAGATTTTCATCCGCCACCTCAAGGACAAGGCCGAAGCCTTTGCTGGCGAAGAGATAAACGCCGTCGTCCATGGCCGCCCCGTGCGCTTTGTAGACAATGACAACGCCGCCGATGCACGTGCGGAGTCGGTGCTGAAGGACATCGCGCATCGCGTGGGCTTCAAAGAGGTGAGCTTCGTCTTCGAACCCATCGCCGCCGCCTATCACTATGAGGAAACGGCGAACGCCGAGGAGATTGTGCTCATCGCCGATATCGGCGGCGGCACGTCCGACTTCAGTGTCATCCGCATCGGGCCGGAGCGCCGCGCGCGGCCCGACCGCAGCGACGACATCCTCGCCAATGGGGGTGAGCGAATCGGCGGCACGGATTTCGACCGCTTCCTGAACATTGCTTCGGTGATGCCGCTTCTCGGTATGGGCACCCAATTGGTGTCGAAGAACCTGCCGATGCCCAAGTCGCTCTACTTCGAACTCGCGACCTGGTCGCTGATCAACTGGGCCTACACGCGCAAGAACGAGCGTGACGTCGCAAACCTCATCGCGGACTCGCGCGCGCCTGAGAAAGTCGAACGCCTGTTGAAGACGTTGCAACGCCGCCTCGGTCACCGCATCGCGTTCGCCGTCGAGGACGCGAAGATCGCGCTCAGCGAAACCGACACAACCGAGATCGCCCTCGTCTTCATCGAGGCCGGCCTCGCGGCGCAGGCAACGCGCGCGGGCTTCGACAAGGCGATCTATGGCAAGACCTATCGCCTGACGAACATCGCGCTGGAATGCATCCGCGACGCCGGTCTCAAACCCGACGCCGTCTCCACCATCTTCTTCACCGGCGGATCGAGCCGGGTGCCGGCTGTGCGCGACGCCATTGCCGCTGCGGCACCTTCCGCACGCATCGCGGCAGGATCCGATTTTCTTTCCGTTGCGTTGGGCCTGACACGCGAGGCTGAGCGAAGATACGAATAACCTCCCCCATTGTTGGGAGGTCGAAATGCTGAAGCGCAGCGAAGCATTTCGGGTGGGGGACGGTATTGCCGCATGGACCGCCACCCACCCGTCTCGCTACGCTCGCCGACCTCCCCACAAAGGGGGAGGTAAAAAAGGACACGCCATGACTATCCGCACACCGCTCTGCGACATGCTGGGCATAAAATATCCGATCATGCTCGCCGGCATGGGTGGGGTGTCGTATGCGGAACTGGTCGCGGCGGTGTCGAACGCGGGCGGCTTCGGCACGCTCGGCATGGCGGGACGTTCGCCGGACGAGATCAAGACCGAGATCAAGAAGGTTCGCGATCTCACCGACAAACCGTTCGGTGTCGATCTGCTCGCTGCCGTGCCGGAGTCGCTGGAGCGCACCGCCGATCTCATCATCGAAGGCGGCGCAAAAGCGTTTATCTCCGGTCTCGGCGTTCCCCCGCCGCATCTGGTGAAGAAGTTTCACGATGCCGGTCTGAAAGTGATGAACGTCAACGGCACGGTAAAACACGCGCGCTCGGCGGAAGCCGGCGGGCTCGATGCCGTTGTTGCGCAGGGCACGGAAGCCGGTGGGCATACGGGGCGCGTCGCGGGGCTCGCACTCATCCCGCAGATCGTGGATGCGGTAAAAATTCCGGTGATCGCGGCAGGTTCGATTGTCGACGGTCGCGGTCTTGCGGCCGCGCTCGCACTAGGCGCACAGGGCGTGTGGATGGGAACGCGCTTTATCGCCGCCACGGAGGCGCATGCCGGCGGTCTCTATAAGCAGGTGATCGTCGACGCGTCCGACGAAGACACGATCATCACGCGTTCGTATTCCGGCAAGCCGATGCGTGTGTTGAGGAACGAATGGGTCGCGGATTGGGAAAGCCGCCCGCAGGACATTCAGAAATTTCCGATGCAGGCAATGATGTCGCATCAGGCCGGCGTCATGGGCGGCATCGGTGGACAGATCGAAGGTCTCTCGCGCGAGCGCTCCGCGTTCGCGATGGGGCAAGGCGCGGGCGGCATCCACGACGTGAAATCCGCCGCTGAAATCATCGCGGACATCATGGCGGAAGCCGAAGCCGTCATCGGCCGAATGGCGAAAGCCGCGTCCGCAGGCTGATCCGTCATGGACAACAATTCACGTTGTCCTGCGCCGGATTTATATTTTTCCTTTCGTTCAAGGGACGTACGAAACGAGCCGGACGCTTGGAGGGATTGAACCTCCGGGCCAAAGCGTCCGACGATCGAAAGGCGCGCACCTCCCTCCCCCGGCAGGTGCGCGCCTCGGTTTCTTTAGAGAAACTTCCAGACGACGTGACCGAGCACGGCGAGGCCGAAGGCAGCAACCAGCAATCCTGAACCGTGGTTGATGATGCGCATGACGTGGTCGTCGATCTTCGCATGCAACTTGCCAACAAACGTCGTGAGCAGGAGCCACCACAAGGCCGAGCCCAGTATTACGCCACCGACAACGAACGCTGCACCGAAGAAACTCGGATCGTCACCGACCAGACCGCCAAGGCCGGTGAACATCGCGGTGAATCCCAGCAGCGTTGCCGGATTGGTCATCGTCAGCACGAACGTGGACAGCATCGCGCGCGCGAGCGTCGAAGCGCCCTGCTCCTTCGCTTCAGCCTTGGGATCAAGACGCGCCGGCGGCTTGGAAAAATACGTGTAGAGCCCAAAGCACAAAAGTAACGTTCCACCCGCCAGCTGCAATACCGTTGAGAGACCTTCGATCAGCTGCGCGATGGCCGTGAGGCCAAAACCCGTGACGATGGCGAACAGACCATCGCCCAGCGCAGCACCAAGGCCAGAAACGAAGCCGTTTAGTGAGCCGTAAAGCAGCGTGCGGCGAATACAGATGAGGTTCACCGGCCCGATGGGCGCGGCCACGATCAAACCGATCGCGATGCCGGGACCGATCAAAAAAACCTGACTCAATCCGTTCATAAGATTTCCACGACCAGGCGGCCGCGGATCTTGCCGGCGAGGATATCTTCCGCTGCGTGACGCACCTGGGACAGCGGAATGGTTTTCGTCATAGCCGCGAGCTTCTTCACGTCGAGATCGCGCCCAAGACGCTCCCACGCCTGACGGCGGCGCGGCATGGGCATCTGCACGGAGTCGATCCCCAGCAGAGAAACGCCACGCAGGATGAACGGCGCCACGCTGGTCGGCAGGTCCATGCCGCCCGCAAGTCCGCACGCCGCGACCGCGCCCTGATAGGATGTGCATGCCAGAACATTGGCGAGCGTCTTCGAGCCGACGCTGTCTACACCACCAGCCCAGTGTTCCTTGCCCAGCATGCGCGGCTCGCCGGAGAGTTCGCTGCGCGGAATGATTTCTATTGCGCCAAGCGACTTCAGATAGGCTTCTTCCTCGGCGCGGCCCGTCGAGGCGATCACGCGATAGCCGAGATTCGCCAGCACGGTAACGGCAACCGATCCGACGCCACCTGCCGCGCCCGTCACGACAAGAGCGCCCCTGTCCGGCGTGATATGTGCGTCTTCCAATGCCATCACGGCGAGCATCGCCGTGTAGCCCGCTGTGCCAATCGCCATCGCTTCGGCAGCGGTGAACGCGGGCGGCAACGGCACAAGCCAGTCGCCCTTCACGCGGGCATATTCGCTGTAGCCGCCATAATGCGTTTCGCTGAGCCCGTAGCCGTTCAGCACGACCTTGTCGCCAGGCTTGAAATTCGGGTTTGACGATTCCGCGACGGTGCCTGCGAGATCGATCCCCGGGATCATCGGGAATTTGCGCACGACCGGCGAACGGCCCGTCAGCACAAGTCCGTCCTTATAGTTCACGGTCGAGTGCGAGACGGCGACGGTGACATCGCCCGGCATCAGATCGTCGTGGCCGAGCTCGACGTCGTCGGCGCTCTGACCTGCGTCGTTCTTCTGAACCAGAATGGCCTTGAACCGGCTCTTCATCTTGGCACTTCCCGGGGGTGATTGCTGACAGGCAAGGAAAAGGAATTCACACGCTACATCAAGGCTCAAGAATCGCCAATCGGCGCACCGTCAAGTCTCGACTGGCCGGCGGCTTTCACGCAAACTTTTTCGAAATGGAGTCATGGGAGGATCGTTCAGGGACAAGAGAGGGTGTGGTTCGGCGTAGAAGGGGAAAACAGATGAGCAAGTTCGAACTGGCGTTGCGCGGCTATCGTCTGACGACCGCGGAGATTCTCTACCATATGCCGGACCATCCGGCCGTCCTTCAGAGTTTCATCTGGCAGGAACTCGATATGGCGCCGAAATTTCCCGTGCTCACGAAGTTCCTGCACTTTTGGGAATCCAGCCTCGACGGCAAGCTGCATTCGGTGCGTGTCGCGGCGCGCGAACTCATCACGCCGGCGGAACTTCGCCATCTCGGACACGAATTCACGCTGCATTGAGCGCAACGCGCTTCACAGATCGGCATATTTCGAATTGTAAACCATCCGGCCCGCGTGACGGATGTTGCGATGGGTGCTGGCCCAGACTTTGCCGCCACAGCCTTCGATCCAGCGATGGCAGAAGGAGAAATCCTCCGACAGTTCCGAGCCTTTCACGACAACCTTGTTGAAGGGCGTGATCATCTTCGTGAACTTCTCTCCGAAAGGGAGCTTCTTGAAGTTCGACGCATCCACAATGCCGGGCAGCGTCGCGACCATCTTGTCGATGCATGCCCGCGAGATCAGCATGATCCCGGTGCCGCACTGGCTCACGCTGGCGAAGTCGTTCTTGCGCTGCTGCGGGTTGCGAATTGTGCCGATAAACTCGAGCGACTGCGCGAGCGCCTTCTCAAACGGCATATCCTTCGCGGCGTGCAGCTTCTTGAGATCGACGTGCCGCTTGGGATACAGCGTGCCCACCACATCTTCATTGAGCCGTAACATGTCGGCGATCAGAGCTGGGTCGTATCCCATGTCATCGTCGATGAAGAGGAGATGCGTGCAATCGAGAGAGTTGTAATAGAAATCCGACGCCAGATAGTTCCGTGCGATCACGACATCGGCATAGTCGAAATAGCCGAATTTGAACCCGACATTGTCCTTCGCCGGCGACACCAGCAGCGAAAACAGGCTCATCACATATTCCGCGGAGAACGTACTGCCGTAACAGGGCGTGCCGACATAGAGTTTGTACTTGGTGTTCGACGGCCTCTTGATCGCAATCGAGCCGGTGATCGCCTGCTTCGGTTTCGACGGCTCGGCCATCACGCGCGCTCCAGCGTTTCCACGAAGCGGACCGGCTCGCCCTGCCCCTCGGCCGTGAGCGCGTGGTCGCGCATGACCGTCCGCCCACGGATGATTGTGGTCACCGGCCAGCCCGTCGTCGTCATGCCGTCGAATGGCGTCCACCCGCAACGTGACGCGATCCAGGAATTCTCGATCTTCCGCCTCTTCTTCAGATCCACAATGGTGAAATCGGCATCGTAGCCGCGCGCGATGCGTCCCTTGCCGGCGATCCCGAAGATGCGCGCCGCGCCCGCACTCGTCAGATCGACGAAGCGTTCCAATGTCAGCCGCCCCGCATTCACATGGTCGAGCAGGATCGTCGCCAGGGTCTGCACGCCGGGCATGCCTGACGGCGTATCGGGATAAGCCTTGTCTTTCTCCTCGCGGGTATGCGGCGCGTGGTCGGAGCCGATGACATCGATCAGCCCTTCCTGCACCGCCTTCCACAGCGCCTCGCGATGTTCCGGCCCGCGGATCGGCGGGTTCATCTGCGCATAGGTCCCGAGACGCTCGTAACATTCGGGCGCTGCGAGCGTCAGATGCTGCGGCGTCGTCTCGACTGTCACGAAATCATGCGCGTCCGCGAGGAGCGGCAATTCATCCAATGTCGTGACGTGCAGAACGTGCAGACGGCGACCGGCCTTCCGTGCGAGAGCGATGACACGCTCGGTCGATGAACGCGCGGTCTCCGCATCGCGCCATACCGGATGCGAGCGCGGATCGCCGGTCACGCGAAAATCCTTGCGCGCTTCGAGACGATCTTCGTCTTCCGAATGCACGGCCATGCGGCGCGTGCCGCTTTTGAGTGCCGCGAGAATGTCCTCGGGATTGCTCAGCAGAAGCGTGCCAGTCGAAGACCCGAGGAACGCCTTCACGCCGCAAACACCGGGCAGCCGTTCCATCTCGCCCAGCGCGCCGACATTGCCCGGCGTCGCGCCGGTATAGAACGCGTAGTCGCAATTCATCCGGTTCTTCGCGCGCGCGAGCTTGTCCTCGATCGCGGCGCGTGTCGTCGTCGGCGGGCTGGTGTTCGGCATCTCGAACACCGCGGTGACACCACCCAGCACGGCAGCACGCGATCCCGTCTCGAGGTCTTCCTTGTGCTCATTGCCGGGCTCACGGAAATGGACCTGCGTGTCCATGACGCCCGGGAGGACATGCAGTCCTTTGGCGTCGAATATCTCGGCGGCTTTCGCGCCGCTCAGGGAGCCGATAGCGGCAATGCGGCCGCCGCGGACGCCGACGTCGGCTTCGGCGATGCCGTTGGGGGTGGCGGTGATCCCGCCTTTGATCAGGAGATCGAATGTTTCCGACATACAGAAGGAGTAAGGCGGCGCTTCCGGCTTGGCAATCGGGGGCTTAGGGCTTACTTCCGGCGCATGACACAGCCCATGCTTCTGGAAGACCGCAGCGTCATCGCCGTCACCGGCCCGGAGGCGCGGAGCTTCCTGCAGGGCCTCATCACAAACGACATTGAGAAAGTCGCGCCCGACCGTGCGATCTATGCCGCGCTGCTGACGCCACAGGGCAAAATCCTGTTCGATTTCCTGATCACCGAGGGCGACGCGGCCCTGCTGATCGATTGCCACCGCGACGCGGGGGACGCGCTGATCAAGCGGCTGTCGATGTACAAGCTCCGCGCCAAGGTCCAGGTCGAGGCGCGGCAACAACTCGCCGTGTTTGCCAGCATGACCGGCCATCCGGCCGAGCGCGGCATCACCTTCGAAGACCCGCGCCTGCCCGCGCTGGGTCGCCGCACCATCGGCGCGCGGGCTGAGATGCCAGACACAATCGCGAACGCGCAGGCCTATCACGAACACCGGGTCGCGCTTGGCGTACCGGAGGCTGGCGACTTCGGCAGCGACAGGATGTTCGCGCTTGACGCCGATCTGGACGAACTGCAAGCGGTGAATTTCGAGAAGGGATGCTATGTTGGCCAGGAACTGACCGCGCGCATGAAGCATCGCGGCACGGCGCGCAAGCGGTTGTTGCCAATTGAGAGCGAGACCGCCCTCCCCGCATCGGGCGAGCTTCGCGCCAACGGCCACAGCATCGGCGAGATAGTTTCCACCTATGGCATGCGTGGATTCGCGCTCGTGCGGCTCGACCGTCTGGAGGACGCGGGCGACGCGACCGTCGAGATCGACGGCGCGCGCGTCGCTGTCACAAAGCAGGCGTGGCTTTCCGCTTGACGCGGACGCGCGGAAGATCAGAGTTGTTTTCCCCAACAGGAGAAACACAATGCTCCATCATGTTTCCGTCGGCGTGCAGGACGTTGCGCGCGCCGCTTCATTCTACGATCCGGTATTGAAAGCACTCGGTTACAAACGCGTTGCGGACTATTCGCCCGGCGCCATTGCCTATGGCGAAAGCAAAGACCGTCCGGAATTCTGGATCGGCCTTCCGCACAATCAGGGTCCTGCCGCTGTCGGCAACGGCACCCATGTCGGCTTCACCGCGAAGTCGAAAGCAGCGGTGAACAAATTCCACGAAGCGGCGCTGAAAGCCGGTGGCAGCAACAACGGCGAGCCCGGCCCGCGTCCGGATTACGGCCCGGCCTACTACGGCGCCTTCATCTATGACCTCGACGGCAACAAGATCGAAGCGACCTATTGGGCGGCTCCGATCCCGCCAAAGGCCAAGGCGGCGAAGAAGCCCGCGCCAAAGGCCAAAAAGGTCGCCAAGAAAGCGCCGGCAAAAAAGAAGGCCAAAAAGAAGAAAGCCAAGCGTCGTTGAGCAAACCGCTCATCCGCTGCGCCTGGCCCGGCGAGGATCCGCTTTACGTCGCCTATCATGACGAAGAATGGGGTGTGCCCGAATACGATCCGCGCGCGCTCTATGAAAAGCTGGTCCTCGACGGGTTTCAGGCGGGGCTTGCCTGGATCACGATTTTGCGGAAGCGCGAAAACTTCCGCAAAGCCTTCCACAATTTCGATCCGGAAAAGATCGCGCGCTACGGCAAGCGCGACATCGCGCGGCTGATGAAGAACGCCGGCATCGTACGCTCCGAGCCGAAGATCAAAGCAGCCATCAAGGGCGCGCAACTCTTCCTCGACATCGAGGAGAAGGAGCCCGGTGGGTTTCGCGACTTCATCTGGAAACACGTCGATGGCGAGCCTGTCGTCAACCACTTCAAGGCCATGACGCAGGTGCCGGCAAAGACCGCCATGAGCGAAGGCCTGTCGAAAGAATTGAAGCAGCGCGGCTTCAACTTCGTCGGCCCCGTGATCGTCTATGCCTTCGCGCAGGCGGTCGGCATGGTCAACGATCACACGGTGCCCTGTTATCGCTACAAGGCGCTGGGCGGGAAGTAGCGCGTGTCGATCCCCAACCTTCTGGGCGTCATCGGTTCAGTCACGATTGCGATAACGTATTTCGCCAACCTGCAGGGCATGGTGAAGACGGAAGGCTGGCTCTATTCGCTCCTGAATTTCGCGGGCGCGTCGCTGATCCTTCTCTCGCTTTACTGGGCGTGGAACCTGCCAGCAGCCGTGATGGAAGGATTCTGGGCGCTCATCAGCGCCTACGGATTGATCCGCTCGTTCAGAAAATCGAGTTGACGAACGACTGCTTCACACGCGCATTGCCGTTGACGCTGATGTAATCATGCTCGGTGAATGGTCGCTCGCCGATTACGGATCGCCAGAACGCAATCGAGTCCGCTTTGGCTTTGTATTGCGTCAGCGTCCACGACCCCGGAAAACGCGCGATGACGGCTTGCGCGAAATCGAACCCGACGCCGCGGCGGCGAAAAGCGGGCCGGATATAGAAATCCGACATATCCGTTGTGCCGTTCTTGGAATGCACAATCGCAAAGCCCGCGATCTCGCGGTCGTGCATCGCCCAGAACAACGACCGCTCCCGCCACAGCGTGTCAAACCCCGGATAATCGTAAGGACCGCTCGGCGCCAGTGTACGATCGAACGGCGCGAGTTCAGAGATGTAGTGCTGCAAATCGTTCGCGAGAATGGATTTGTCGGATTCGGGGATCTGCACCAACTCTGGCGCACTCATCCCCTGCCCCGATACGGCGCAACGCCGGGATCGGGAAGCCACACACCGCCCGGCAGTTTCCCCGTCTGCCAGAACACGTCGATCGGCATGCCGCCGCGCGGAAACCAGAAGCCCGCGATGCGCAGATATTTCGGCTTGATCGCGGCGGCGATGCGCTTGCCGATCGTCACCGTCGTGGATTCATGAAACGCGGCGTGGTTGCGGAAGCTGCCGAGAAACAGTTTCAACGATTTGGATTCGACCAGCGATTTCGCCGGGCAATAGTCGATTACGAAATGCGCAAAGTCCGGTTGACCTGTCACTGGGCACAGGCATGTGAATTCCGGCGCGGTGAAGCGCGCGACATAATTCGTGTCGGCGTGCAGGTTCGGCACGGCATCCAGCACCGCCTCATCCGGCGATGCCGGCAACGCGACCTGACGTCCTAGTTGAAGGTTCCTTGCCATTGCCGCGCTTTGACAGGCGCTCGCGCTGCCGTCAAGCCGCAGTCAGGGACGCGCCGTCTTCCACTTTTTCACGGCGTCCATCGTCATCTCCACGTGCTTGTCCGGGTTCAGGTCGGTATAGGCCAGCAGGATCGTGTGGTCGGGTGCGATCACATAGGAGGTGCGGTCCGAATATTCGGGCTTCTGTTTGAGCACCGCGTCATATTCCTTGATCACCTTCTGGTCAGAATCTGCGGCAACGGCGAACTTGTTACGGCACTCAACTGACGAAAACTCGGTCACGCGATCCACATTGCCCGAGGTCACGCCGATCACCGTGGCGCCCAGAGCGGCGAACTTGTCGGTGGCTTCGGCGAAGTCATGCGCCTCGACGGTGCAGCCGGGCGTGAAGGCCGCGGGGAAAAAATAGAGGACCACAGGCCCCTTCTTCAGCGCAGCCACGAGCGAGAAATCGAACTCCTTGCCGGCCTGCGCGGCCTTAAGGGCGAAATCTGGCGCCTTCGCTCCGACGGCAAGCGCCGCATGTGCTGGTCCGACGGCAACAAACGCAAGCAGCAGCGCACTTCCTAAAATCCGTTTCATGGTCTCTCTCCGTATTAATCCGGTATGCACCTTATCGGACTTGAAATGGCGAGGAACCATCCCAACCTGAATTTACGGGATAAACCTCGGGAGCGGCCATGCGCACGGACCTTAAAGACCTGCTGACAAAGGAAAACCTCAAGGCCGCATGGGATTTTGTGCGCGAACCCGTGATCGTGGCCGGCGTGCTGTTCGCTTCAACGACCGCCATCGCGCAACCCTTCTACATCCCCTCCGGCTCGATGGAGCCGACCCTGCAGATCGGCGATGGCCTGATCGCGACGAAATACGATTACGGCTACAGCCGCTATTCGGTGCCGTTCGCCTTCGGACCTGCGTCCGAAACGCGACTGTTGCAGAAGGCGCCGACACGCGGCGACATCGTGATCTTCCGCGATCCGAGCGATCCCGCGAAGACATTGATCAAACGTCTCATCGGCTTGCCGGGCGATCATGTTCAGATGGTCGAAGGTCATCTCTGGATCAACGGCAAGAAACTGCCGCTGAAAGAAGACGGTGTCGGAACGGCGGAAGGCGAAGGCGGCGGCACGTATGAAGTCGCACGCTACATCGAGACGCTCCCGAACGGCGTTACACATCCGATCTTCAAGCAGGGCTGGGACGAACAGCTCGACAACACCGAGGAGTTCGTCGTGCCGAAGGATCACTTCTTCATGATGGGCGACAACCGCGACAATTCACTCGACAGCCGCGTCGCGGCGAGCGAAGGCGGCGTCGGCTATGTGCCGATCGAGAATCTCGTCGGCCATGCGCAGGTGGTTGTGGGTTCGTACGACTATATCGGTGGCCTGTCGGAAAAAGGCGTGTTCGAACGCCTGCGCGGGAGCCGCTTTTTCAAGACGCTCGACTAGTCGGCCCAGCTGGAGCTGAAGCGGCAAGTCTGCGGCAGCACGGCTTGTGCTGCATCCTGCCTGAGCTGTTCATGGACGACGATCTTGTCGACCATCTTTGCGATCTTGCGCCGGTCGTACTTCGCAAAGGCTTCTGTTGCGGCCGGCGTCGGCCAGAAGAAGGTGCGGCCGACGAAGTCATCGAGCTCTTTCGCCCACAACTCGTGCTCGCGAACGTCGTCGCCGACAAATCTGCGGCGCTTGTGAACCAAAATCGCAAGATGCGGTTCGACCAGCTCATACACTTCGCTTTCCAGCGAGCGTTGCGGCTCGAACGTCGCGGTGGAGAACAACATCGCGATGGCGTCTGCGAACGCGTAGCGGATGACCTGCGCCAGTCCTGTGGCGGAGTGTGCAGGAGCGAGTGCCGACCTTCTATCCATGCGCAAAGCATGCGCGCGCAGCTCTTAATGCGAGGTCGAGAAAGCTGGTTAGAGAAGCGTTGGAAAATGCTCGAGTGGCCGCGGCCAGCCGCGACATCGCTTCCCGGGTTATAATGTTGCGCCGCCCCCTGCCCCATGCTATCTGCCTCGCGCGGACGGGAAGCGATTCCCGCGGCAAGTAAATTTCATAGACTTTTCAACGTGTTACTACGGGCACGCCGGTTCAAAAAAGCGCGCCAAAGACGAGAGAACGCGAGTGGCTGACGAGGCACATATTTCGGGTATCGCAGGGCGCTATGCGACCGCGGTTTTCGACCTGGCGGTGGACACGAAATCCCTCGACGCCGTGGCGTCCGATTTCGCGGCGCTCAAGAGCATGATGAAGGCGAGCCCCGATCTCGCCCGGCTCGTGCGCGCACCGGTGTTCAGCCGCGACGACCAGAAGAAAGGCCTCGGCGCCGTCCTCGACAAGATGGGCGCGAACCCGTTGACCGGCCGCTTCATCGCCCTGCTCGCCGAAAAGCGCCGCCTGTTCGCCCTGACCAATATCATCGCGGCCTTCGACGCCATGCTGGCGCGCCAGCGCGGCGAGATGCGCGCCGAAGTCACCTCGGCCCGTCCGCTCAAGGACAATGAGATCGAAGAGTTGAAGCGCGTCCTCAAGGAAAAGCTCCAGCGCGAGCCACTGATCGAAACCCATGTCGATCCGACACTGCTCGGTGGCCTGATCGTGAAGGTCGGCTCCAAGATGATCGATAGCTCGCTGCGCACCAAGCTCGACGGCATGCGCACAGCGATGCGCGGCCACTAAACGAAATTTCCGGGCAACCGGAACGACGGAACGAACGAAGGAAGCAAGACCATGGATATCCAGCCCGCCGAAATCTCCGCGATCCTGAAGCGCGAAATCCAGAACTTCGGCGCAGAAGCCGAAGTCAGCGAAGTCGGCCAGGTTCTGTCCGTCGGCGACGGCATCGCGCGCGTCTACGGCCTCGACAATGTGCAGGCCGGCGAGATGGTCGAATTTCCCGGCGGCATCCGCGGCATGGCGCTGAACCTTGAAAGCGACAATGTCGGCGTCGTGATCTTCGGCAATGACTCGACCATCAAGGAAGGCGACACCGTCAAGCGCACGAAGTCGATCGTGGACGTGCCGGTCGGCCGTGGCCTGCTCGGCCGCGTTGTCGATCCGCTGGGCAACCCCATCGACGGTCTGGGCGATCTGACCAACGTTGCGGAACGCCGCCGCGTGGACGTGAAAGCGCCCGGCATCATTCCGCGCAAATCGGTGCACGAGCCTGTGCAGACGGGCCTGAAAGCCATCGACACCCTGATCCCGATCGGCCGCGGCCAGCGCGAGCTGATCATCGGCGACCGCCAGACCGGCAAGACTGCCGTCGCCATCGACGCGATCATCAACCAGAAGGCCATCAACGCCGGCACCGATGAGAAGGCGAAGCTGTACTGCATCTACGTCGCCATCGGTCAGAAACGTTCGACCGTAGCCCAGATCGTCAAGACGCTCGCCGATGCCGGCGCCCTCGAATACACGATCATCGTCGCAGCGACCGCGTCCGAGCCCGCGCCGCTCCAGTTCCTTGCGCCGTTCTCCGGTTGCGCGATGGGCGAGTGGTTCCGCGACAACGGCATGCACGCGCTGATTATCTATGACGATCTTTCCAAGCAGGCCGTCGCGTATCGCCAGATGTCGCTCTTGCTGCGCCGCCCGCCGGGCCGCGAAGCCTATCCGGGCGACGTGTTCTATCTGCACTCCCGTCTGCTGGAGCGCGCGGCGAAGCTGAACGAAGACAACGGCTCTGGCTCGCTGACCGCTCTGCCTATCATCGAGACGCAGGCGAACGACGTGTCCGCCTACATCCCGACCAACGTGATCTCGATCACCGACGGCCAGATATTCCTCGAGAGCGATCTGTTCTATCAGGGCATCCGCCCGGCGGTGAACGTCGGTATCTCGGTGTCGCGCGTGGGTTCGTCGGCGCAGATCAAGGCGATGAAGACCGTCGCCGGCCCGATCAAAGGCGAGCTTGCGCAGTACCGCGAGATGGCGGCGTTCGCGAAGTTCGGTTCCGACCTCGATGCGTCGACGCAGAAGATGCTGGCCCGCGGCGAGCGCTTGACCGAATTGCTCAAGCAGCCGCAGTACAAGCCCTTCGCGGTCGAAGAGCAGGTCGCGGTGATTTACGCCGGTACGCGCGGTTACCTCGATCAGTTCCCGACGAACAAGGTCGGCGCGTTCCAGGAAGCGTTGATCTCCAAGCTCAAGGGCACGTATCCGCAATTCCTCGAAGGCATCCGCAAGGAGAAGGCGCTGACGCCCGATCTGGAAGCGATGCTGAAGAAGGCGCTGGACGAAGTTTCGAACGGCTTCGCGTAAGGAACTTTTTTAAGGGAAGTTTGGGGCCGCAATGGCAACCGTAAAGGAAATGCGCACACGGATCGGAAGCGTGAAGTCCACGCAGAAGATCACCAAGGCGCTGCAGATGGTGGCGGCGGCGAAACTGCGCCGCTCGCAACAGGCTGCCGAAGCCGCGCGTCCCTATGCGCAGCGCATGTCGGCGATCATCTCCAATCTCGCCGCTTCCGTGTCGGGTCCGTCGGCGCCGCTGCTTCTCGCTGGCACGGGCAAGACGGACCGTCACCTGATCATCGTGGCGACGTCCGACCGCGGCCTCGCCGGCGCGTTCAATTCGTCCATCGTGCGCGAAGCGCGCAAGGAACTCGCCAAGCTCACCGCCGAAGGCAAGACCGCGAAAGTCATCACCATCGGCCGCAAGGCGCGTGACCAGCTGCGCCGCCAGTACGGTTCGCAATTCATCGAGAGCTATGAAGTCGGCCTGAAGTCTCCCGGCCTCGCCCTCGTCCAGCCGATCGCGAAGAAGATTCTCGATCTCTACAACGCCGGCGAATTCGACGTCGTGACGCTGGTCTACAGCCGCTTCAAATCGGTCGTAACGCAGACGCCGGTTCTCAAGCAACTCATCCCGGCGGTCGTGGAAGAGAACGCCGGTCCGTCGGCGTTTTACGAATATGAGCCCGACGAAGTTTCCATTCTGCAGGAGCTGCTGCCCCAGAACATCTCCGTGCAGCTTCTCTCCGCCATGCTGGAGAACCAGGCAGGCTTCTTCGCCTCGCAGATGACCGCGATGGACAACGCCACGCGCAACGCGGGCGACCTGATCAATGCCCTCACCATCAAGATGAACCGTACCCGCCAGGCCAAGATCACGACCGAACTGATCGAGATCATCGCCGGCGCCGCCGCTGTTTAAGGAAAGATAGAGCCATGAACGCACCCGCAAACATCACCAGCAAGGGCCGCCTGACGCAGATCATCGGCGCCGTCGTGGACGTGGAGTTCGAAGGCGGACTGCCGGCGATCTTGAACGCGCTGGAGACGACCAACACCGATCCGCGCACCGGCGAGAAGATCCGTCTCGTGTTCGAGGTCGCGCAGCATCTGGGCGAGAATTCGGTGCGCGCCATCGCGATGGACTCGACAGAAGGTCTCGTGCGCGGTCAGGCGGTTGTCGACACCGGCGCGCCGATCCGCGTGCCCGTCGGCCCGGCCACGCTCGGCCGCATCATGAACGTCATCGGCGAGCCGATCGACGAAGCGGGCCCGATCAACCACGAACACATGTCGTCGATCCACCGCGAAGCCCCGACGTTTGCCGAGCAGGCTGGCGCGGCCGAAATTCTCGTGACCGGCATTAAGGTCGTCGATCTGCTCTGCCCCTACACCAAGGGCGGCAAGATCGGTCTGTTCGGCGGCGCAGGCGTCGGCAAGACCGTGACCATGCAGGAACTGATCAACAACATCGCGAAGGCGTATGGCGGTTACTCCGTGCTGGCCGGCGTCGGTGAGCGTACGCGCGAAGGCAACGACCTCTATCACGAGATGATCGAGTCGAACGTGAACGTGGACCCCAAGAAGAACGGCTCGACGGAAGGCTCGAAGTGCGCCCTCGTCTATGGCCAGATGAACGAGCCGCCGGGCGCGCGCGCCCGCGTGGCGCTGACCGGTCTCTCGGTCGCAGAATATTTCCGCGACGTCGAAGGCAAAGACGTGCTGCTGTTCATCGACAACATTTTCCGCTTCACGCAGGCGGGATCGGAAGTGTCGGCGCTTCTCGGCCGTATCCCGAGCGCGGTGGGTTACCAGCCGACCCTCGCGACCGAGATGGGCAACCTTCAGGAGCGCATAACCTCGACCACCAAGGGCTCGATCACCTCGGTGCAGGCGATTTACGTGCCCGCCGACGACCTGACCGACCCCGCGCCGGCTACATCGTTTGCGCATCTTGATGCGACGACTGTTCTCTCGCGCGATATCGCCTCGCTCGGCATCTTCCCGGCCGTGGACCCGCTCGACTCCACCTCGCGCATCCTGGACCCGCAGGTCATCGGCGAAGAGCACTACACCGTCGCCCGCCGCGTGCAGGAAGTCCTGCAGCAGTACAAGGCGCTGAAGGACATCATCGCGATCCTGGGCATGGATGAGCTCTCGGAAGACGACAAGCTCGTCGTCGCCCGCGCGCGCAAGATCCAGCGCTTCCTGTCGCAGCCGTTCCACGTCGCCGAACAGTTCACCAACGCGCCCGGCAAGTTCGTGGAGCTGGCCGACACGATCCGCTCGTTCAAGGCGATCGTCGACGGCGAATGCGACGACATGCCGGAGCAGTCCTTCTACATGGTGGGCTCGATCGACGAAGCCCGCGAGAAGGCCCAGAAGATGGCAGCGGAAGCGGCATAAACATGGCCGACGCGAAAATCTCCTTCGACCTCGTCTCGCCGGAGCGCCTGCTGCTCTCCGAGAGCGCCGAGATGGTCACCGTCCCCGGCACCGAGGGCGAAATGGGTGTGATGGCAGGGCATATGTCCCTCATCACCACGCTCAAACCTGGCACGGTCGATGTGAAGATCGCCCATGGCGACCATCACCTCTTCCTGGTGTCCGGTGGCTTCGCGGAAATCACGGCGTCGAAGATCACGGTGCTGGCCGAGGAAGCGATTCCGGTCGCGTCCCTCGACGAGGCCGCGATCACCCAGCGCATCGTCGATGCCGAGGAAGACATCGCCACCGCCAAGACCGAGGCCGAAATGACCAAGGCGCGGGGCATGCTCGACCACCTCAAACACCTGCGCGCGGCACTTTAAGCCGATTTAACATTTGCGCGTTTCTCGCGAAATCCGTGCCTTTTCCGCGCAGAATCACGCACGATTCAGGAACTTTCCGTTGCGACCGGGGTTCTCGCCGGAGGAACCCATTTGCTATAATGCGATCGGCATGGGCTTGGCGTGAGATGACCGAGAGAACGGTTTATAAGCAGGGTTGGTCGCTGGACGACGTCCAGTGGTCGAAGTTCGACGCCTCAAAAGTCGAGCCGTGGGTGCTCACGGCCATCAAGGGTTCCGCCCTCGTCGAATTCAACGCCCCGGATTACGTTTCTTATCTGAAGCGCGTTTTTCACGATGCGAAAACGCACGCCCTGATCGAGCAATGGGGCGAGGAAGAGACGCAGCATGGCCGCGCGCTCGGCCGCTGGGCGGAAATGGCGGACCCGAGTTTCAATCTGCTGGAAACATTCGAACGCTTCCGCGAGGGTTATCGGCCGCCCCATTTTACCGGCGATGAAGAAGGCTCGATCCGCGGCAGCAAACGCGGCGAAATGATTTCACGTTGCGTGGTGGAGAGCGGAACATCGTCCTTCTACTCCGCCCTGCGCGAGGCGATCGACGAGCCGGTGCTCAAGGAGATTGCGGGACGCATCGCCGCCGATGAGTACCGCCACTACAAGCTGTTCCTCGAGATCATGGACGCGCAGCAGGAAAAAGAGCTGCCGTTCTGGAAGAAGCTGTTCGTCGCGATTGGCCGTATCAATGAATCTGACGACGACGAACTCGCATACGCCTATTACTGTGCCGCGGTGCCCAGGAGCGCAGAAGCGACCACACCGTATGTGCGTGCGGAGTACGCCAAGGCGCCCTACAAGACGATTATGCGCATATACCGTCGCCACCACATCCAGAAGCTTACGCAGATGGTGTCGAAAGCAGTCGGCGCCGATCCGCAAGGCCGCATGACCAAGGCCGCCAGCGGCCTGCTGTGGCGCGTATTGCGTGTACGCGCGGGACTGTCTCGCGTGACAGCCGAGACGGCAGCGTAACTAGACGCTGCGCTTCACCAGCATCTGCTTGATCTCGCCGATGGCCTGCGCAGGGTTCAGCCCCTTCGGGCAGGTCTGCGCGCAGTTCATGATCGTGTGGCAGCGATAGAGGCGGAACGGATCGTTGAGGTTATCCAGGCGTTCGCCCGTGTTCTCGTCGCGCGAATCAATCAGCCAGCGATAGGATTGCAGCAGCGCGGCGGGGCCCAGATAGCGTTCCGAATTCCACCAGTAGCTCGGACACGAGGTCGAGCAGCAGGCGCACAGGATGCACTCATAGAGACCGTCGAGCTTCTTGCGGTCTTCCGGCGATTGCTTCCATTCCTTTTCCGGCGCGGCCGTCTTGGTCTGGAGATAGGGCTGGATCGACGCATATTGCGCATAGAAATTCGTCATGTCCGGGACGAGATCCTTCACCACCGGCATATGCGGCAGCGGATAGATCGCAATCGCACCGGACACGTCGGTGATCGCCTTGGTGCAGGCGAGCGTGTTGCCGCCGGCGATATTCATCGCGCAAGACCCGCACACGCCCTCCCGGCAGGAGCGGCGGAACGTCAGCGTCGGATCGATTTCGTTCTTGATCTTGATAAGCGCGTCCAGAACCATCGGCCCGCAGCTGGTGAGATAGACCGTGTAGGTATCGATGCGCGGGTTTTCGTCCACATCCGGGTTGTACCGGTAGACCTTGAATTCCTTGGTCCCCTTCGGCTTCTTCCCGTTCGCGGCCATGGGTGCCGGCCACGTCTTGCCCTTTTTGGGAGAGCTGCCTTTGGGCAAGGTGAACTGGACCATCGCGCGTCCTTAAACTGGGGAAAATCAGGCCTCGTCGTGCTTAGCAAACGAGGCCTGACCTGGCAAATCCTCGGCCGGAGCCACCTCCCGTCAGCGCATACCAGTTGATCCGGCGCGTGACATCCGCGTCGGCGGCCGTCTGCTCACGATCGGACTAGGCAAGCTGAATCAGAAACAGCGGTGCGGCCATGCAGACCGTGAGAATAACAATCAGCAGAAACTTGAACCCCGGCGAACGCACCGTGGGCAGACATTTGGTTGTGTCGGTCGTCGACAATCCCCTCCTGTGACAATGCGCGAAGGCTCGGAGCGGGTTGGCACAATCGCGGCGCGGCGATGGCGGAGGAGAGAAACTCGGCGGCTTTATTGCGCGTGCTCGTGATCGTGCAGCGGACGCCAGCCGGTGAGCCGTTCCTGCTCCGCCTCCGGCACGCCATAGAAACCCTTTGCGATCTTCTTCAAACCAGGCCGGCTTTTGAGAATGATCACGCTACGCTGCGTTTCGATCATCCCGGTCTCTTCCATCTTGTTCAGCGCGAGACTGACGCCCGGGCGGCGCACGCCGAGCATGATCGAGAGCAGTTCGTGGGTGAGCGGAATCCTATCGCCGGGCAAGCGATCATGCGCCATCAACAGCCAGCGGGCGAGCCGTACATCGAGCGTCGCGCGGCCGTTGGCGAGCGCCGTCTGCGAAGCTTGCGCTGCAAATGCATTAACGAATGCGAGTAGACCATCGCGGAGACTGCCGCTCTTCAGGATCGCGGCCCGGAAGAGATCGGATCGGATTCGCTGACCGTAACCTGCAACCTGCATAAAAACGGAGTTCGCACTGCGATCCGTTCCCATCACCACCGCATGGCCAGTAAGACCGTCACGCCCGATAATGCCGACCTCAATACGATGGTCGCGCGGAATTGTGGCGACAACAGAGACGATTCCGTCCTGCGGGAAATATACATGGGTGATCGGCTTGTGCGGCGTCTCGACCTGAAAGAGCCGCGGCAACTCGATCGGTTCGAGGTGGGGTTTCAAGAGATCAAGGTCGGCCGCGTTCAAATACGAAAGCAGATGATTTCGCTTCATGCAGATGTCGATTGCTGACAGTGGGTTGCGTAAATCCGTCCACGGACCAAATCCGTGGAATCATTTGATACAGCCCGTGTGCTATTGCCAATGAACGCGCGAGCGCAGTGTTCGGTTTCAGACAAAGAATGTTGTCGAGGAAATGAGGAGAGTTCCTACACTCACGCCGGGCGTATCAATTGGGGCGGCTTCTTATTCGGTGAAGATTACGAGATCCGCTGTCTTAACGCGGATGGATCGGATTCGTTGCTGCTCGTCACAAACAGCGAGAGCGATGAACACGCAGTCGAAGCCGCGCTTCAGACGTTCGCGACAGAGAAGAAACCGTTCGAAGTTTGGCGTGGACAAACGTTTGTCGCGAGAGGGCCGGCTGCGGCGGCGCCCTAGCCGCTCTACGCGCGGCCTATGTGCTCGAATATCCAGGCGATATCGACAGGCGTGTCGCGCACGATTCCGGACACGACCAACTGCTCCGCCCGCCGCAGCGTATCGCTGCCGAGATAAACGCTCTCTTCAACGACCACCGGCGCCGTCGCGCGGAATCGCCAGCCATCGCCGTTCGGAAGCTTTAGAAGCACGTCGCCGCCCTGCGAGAGAGAAACGCGCACTTCGGGGTGGACGTGAAAGCGGATCGCGAATTCCCGGCCAATGCCCTGCACCTTCGCCGGCGGCACAAGCCGGTCAGAGCCTATGAGCGACGTTCCCTGGGTCGCGAGCGTGATTTGCCGTTCGTGGCGCACGCCGAATGCCGCGACGTAGCCGTCGTGGCTCGCCTCGACCATCCAGCCTTGCGCTGTTTCCACGCGGCGCGTTTCGACGGCGCTCACATTCCCCAACAGACGCGGCCCGAGATAATCGCGCGCCATGCCCTCGCGAAGGATCGCGCCGGTCGAGGTATCGGCGAGCGTCAATGTCGAATGCGCCGCGGTCGCGCGGAGCGCACTGTCCCACGTCGCGCGACGCACGTCGGTCGCCGATCCGCAATTGACGACGATACGATGCGTGGATGCGCTGAACTCGAACGCCAGGCATCCGGCATGCGCATTCGTCGAGAAGCCATCCGGCGGCGAAAAGCCGCAATCCATCACGACGAGCGAGCGGCCCGAGGCGATACGCTGATAACCCGAATGTGGGGCGAAGGCGAAGGGCTGGCCCCTCACCTCATCGCGCGCGAGCAATCCAGCGATCATGCGCGTATCGGATTCCTGACCGCCATTGAATAGAGCCAGCGCGCCGTCGCCATGACGGAAGAAGCGGATCATCGGCGCGATGCGATCGTGCGCGGCGCGTAACTCGTGCGAAACTTCCTGCGACGTCGCCGTCAGCGCGTCGATCACCATCGTGATCAGCCGGTAAGCATGCAGAAGATCTTCGGGAGAGCGCGTGATGTGTCCGCCATCGGGCAATATCTGACGCGCAATCTCCGCTTCCAGCATCGCCAGCCCGGCCGCGAGCCGTTTTTCTCCGGCAAGACATGCGCCGGATAACGCGAGCGCCGCCGCCGTCTCAAGCCGCGGCATGCCTTCCGGCGCTTCGCCAGCGATGCGCGCGAGAAGACGCGACTGCTCTCGCAGCGACACGAACACTTTCGAGCGCCACAGCATGTCCGAGTTCGTCAGGACCAGACGGCCATGCGCGAAGAGATGAACCAGCCGGCGCGCTAGCACATGCGCGTTCGATTCGGGTTCGGAATAGCGTGCATTGCGCTTCAGCCATTGCGTGATGAGGTTGGTCGCCAACGTGCGCGCAGCGTCCCCGCCCGCCGCAGATAATGGTGGCAGCCACGCAAAGCTGTGCAGCGCCTCGGCCCAGCGCAGCGATGGCGCAGTCTTGTCGAAGATAGAACCGTCCCTAACTTCGACCATTTCGCCATTGAAGCGGAACTTGCCGTGCAGCAGCGCGTCAGCATCCTCGAGGCGCCGCGGCAGCGCGTCGTAAGGATGAAACACAACACGATCCGCCAGCGGCCCCTTGAGCAGGCGCCGATAGAACCAGCTCCGCCGCCACGCCACGCGCGGACCCCGCATGGCCCGTCGCAGCATGGCGCGCAGCAGCTCTGGCAGAAGGGAGAGCGGCATGCGTCCGGCTTTCGCCACGGTCTATCCCCGCAAGGCTGCGATATTCGCGGCGTAATGCGCCGCACCACCCTTGAACGCAGATGTCCCCGCGACCAGCACGTTCGCGCCGGCGGCAATCGCCTGCTTCGCCGTCTCCGGCGTAATGCCGCCATCGACTTCGAGCGCGATATCGCGGCCGGTCTTCGCGATCAGCTTCGCTGCGGCTTCGATCTTCCTCAGCTGGCTAAAAATGAACGACTGTCCACCAAAGCCCGGATTGACGCTCATGATCAGCACGAGGTCGACAAGATCGATGACGTTGTCGAGCGCATCGACCGGCGTGCCCGGGTTAAGCACGACACCCGGCTTCTTCCCGAGCGAACGGATAAGCTGCAGTGTGCGATGGATATGCGGTCCGGCTTCGGGATGCACTGTGATCCCGTCGGCACCGGCCATCGCGAAATCTTCGATATAGGGATCCACCGGGGAGATCATCAGATGCACGTCGAGCGGCTTCTTTGCATGCGGCTTTATCGCTTTGACGACAGCAGGGCCGATGGTGATGTTCGGCACGAAATGACCGTCCATGACATCGACATGAATGAGATCGGCGCCCGCCTTTTCAATCGCCTCGATCTCGGCGCCAAGGCGCGCGAAATCGGCGGAAAGGATGGACGGGGCGATGCGGACGGGTGAGATCATGGGCCCTCATGATGTGCCGGATTCTCGCCCCTCCCGCAAGGTAAAGTCAGGCGGTCTTTGCGCGCCGGCGTGGGAAAATTTCGGTTCCCGACGATGCCGCAAGCAGCAGCACAAGTGTCGGCAGCCACACCAGCCGCGACTGGTAGCGCGAATGTGGCCCGGAGAAGACGCCGCAGATGAACGCGTTTCCCAGGAGGGCGATCAGCACGAAAGCCGGAAGAACGGCGCTGTTCCACTCACGCGCGCGCCAAGCGCGGTGAAGTAGGAAGAAGACACCCGCAATTGACAGCACCGCGACCGGCACATGGAGCAAATTCAACGGCAGGAACCATAGATCGCCGCGCTGCTGATAGGCGTGGGTGTAGCCGTTCATCTGCTGAGGGATCGTGTGCTCGAACTCCCGGTTGAGCACCCATTCCTGCGGCTCGATGCCGTCGCCGGTCGCGACCGCGAAGAATTCCAGCAGCGTGTCGATTCCCGCCCACGCCGCGTTCGCAAATGGATAGCGTTGCAGGCTCAGCGCAGCGAGATGCGCCGACTCCGCCTCAAGCTTGCGGAACCCGCCAAGGCGGGCGAACGGGCTGATCTTCTCTTCCCAGAGATAGGCGTCGGCGCGCGCCGGCAGATTGTCTTTATACGGACAGATTTTATAACCGGACGTGGGACAATCTGTATCCAGCACAGGTTTGATGAGTCCGTCCTGCATCATGCGCGCCTCGAGAAAGATCGATCCCGATTTGCTGAAGAAGAATTTGTGCGTAAAGGCGTAGTTGCCCGCCAGCACGATGGCAAAGGCCAGCGCACAACTCGCCAACGGGGCAAGAAGTGCGGGATTTGGAAGCTCATGGCGCCGCAAGATCATCGCCAGAACGCGCACGGCAATAAGCACTGTCAGCAGCCCGACTGCCAACCCGATATGCGACGAATGGCAAGCGGCGCCGAACCCGGCGCTCAGAACGAGCAGCACGTTTCGCGTGAAGCCGAGATCGCGACGATGGAACGCCAAGAGATAGAGCGCCATCGCTACAACACCGACGAAACAATCCGGTTCGATCTGCGCGGCATACCAGGGCAGACCCGTGGCAATCGTCAGGATCAATCCGATGACGAGAAACGTCCAAAGCGACAGTTGCGGTTTCAGGGCGCGCACAAACTCCGTCATCACGAACGCGGTGATCACGCATTGCACGGCCGCGATATACCAAAGGCTCTCAGGGCCGCCCGCATATTTCAGGAACAACGAGTAAACCGGCGAGCGTTCCGCAATGAAGATGTGCTGGAAGCCTTCGAGGATATAGGCGCCGGTGTCGTAGAAGATGATCGGGAAGCCGTTGACGAACGACGCCAGCATCAGAATCGGCACCAGCGCGACAATCGCCGCCATCTCGTTCAACGGGTTTCCCAGCGGCGCATCCGGAAGCGGAATGCGCGCGTGCCACGCACGCCATAGCCCCTCGCTCACCTGATGCGAATCAGTCATCCCCAACCCAGTTTCTCGGCGCGGAAAGTCCCCTTGTGCCGGATGGGGATGGAAAGCGCAAAGCGTCAGAATGACCTTGGTAACTGTCCGAAACGGCGGAATCCCGCGGTTGACTTGGGGGTGTCGAAACCTACACTCCGGCACAGTTCGCGTTTACCCCGTTTCGAGGGATTTCATGGCGGAAAACCCGCAAAAGCCCCAGCGGCCCCGTCCGCTTTCACCCTTCCTCACGATCTATCGCTGGCCGGTGACGATGGCGACATCGATCACCCATCGCGTGACTGGCGTCGGCCTCGCACTGGGCTCTGTAGTACTCGCCTGGTGGCTGGTCGCGATTGCCAGCGGACCGGAAACTTATGCGGCATTCAACGCCGTTGCCGGAAGCTGGATCGGGCTGATTGCGCTCTTCGGGTTCGCTTGGTCGCTTGCCTATCATCTGCTCAATGGCATCCGCCATCTCGCGTGGGACACCGGCTACGGCTTCGATGTGAAGACGGCCGACGCGACGGGATGGTTCGTGATCATTCTTTCGGTGTTGCTGGCCGTCGGCGTGTTCGCCTTCGCCTATCTGGGTCACGGGGGCACTGGCGCATGACCATGGAGACGCCGCTTCACAAGGTTCAGGGGCTCGGCTCGTCGCATTCCGGCGTGAAGCATTTCTGGCGCCAGCGTATGACCGCCGCGGCCATGGTGCCGCTCGCGATCTGGTTCGCCTGGTCGGTCGTCGGTCTATCCGGCGCGAGCGAAGTGCAGGTGCTCTTCTATCTCACACGCTCCGCCTTCGGCCTGCCACTCAATGCCATTCTGATGGGTGCGTTCATAGTCATCGCGCTCTATCACATGGTGCTCGGCATACAGGTCATAATAGACGACTACGTGCACAGCGACGGTGGAAAGATATTCCTGATGCTGTTGATGCGCGCCTTCGCGCTCGCCGTGGCTGCCGCATCGCTCTTCGCCCTCTTCCGCATCGCTGGACCTGTTTGATGACCGCTTATCCGATTACCGATCATACTTTCGACGTCGTCGTTGTCGGCGCCGGCGGCGCCGGACTGCGCGCCACGCTTGAATGCGCGGCAAAGGGACTGAAGACGGCTTGTATCACGAAAGTCTTCCCGACGCGCAGCCACACGGTCGCCGCGCAGGGCGGCATCTCCGCCGCGCTCGGCAATATGGGCGAAGACGACTGGCGCTGGCACATGTACGACACCGTCAAGGGATCGGACTGGCTCGGCGATCAGGACGCGATCGAATACCTCTGCAAGAATGCGCCGGAAGCGGTTTATGAGCTTGAGCATTTCGGTGTCCCGTTCTCGCGCACCGACGAAGGCAAAATCTATCAGCGCGCCTTCGGCGGCATGACCAGCCATTTCGGCAAGGGCATCGCGCAACGCACAGCCGCCGCCGCCGACCGAACGGGACACGCGATCCTGCACACGCTCTACGGCCAATGCGTGAAACACGAGGTGAACTTCTTCATCGAGTATTTCGCGCTCGACCTGATCGTGGATGATGGCGCGGTTGTCGGCATCATGGCGTGGAACCTCGATGACGGAACGATCCACCGCTTCCGCGCGCATCGCGTAATCCTCGCGACCGGCGGCTATGGGCGCATCTATCAAAGCTGCACCGGCGCACACACACAGACCGGCGACGGCAACGCGATGGTGCTGCGCGCTGGCTTCCCACTGCAGGACATGGAGTTCGTCCAGTTCCACCCGACTGGCATCTTCGGCGCGGGCGTTCTCATCACCGAAGGTGTGCGCGGCGAGGGCGGTTACCTTACCAACTCCGAAGGCGAGCGCTTCATGGAGCGCTATGCGCCGAACGCGAAGGACCTCGCCTCACGCGATGTTGTCTCGCGCGCGATGACGATCGAGATCCGTGAAGGCCGCGGCGTCGGCCCGAACAAAGATCATATCCATCTGCATTTGTCGCACCTCGACCCGAAGGTGATCCACGAGCGCTTGCCCGGTATCTCGGAAAGCGCGCGCATCTTCGCCGGCGTCGACGTGACCAAGGAGCCGATCCCGGTTCTGCCCACCGTGCACTACAACATGGGCGGCATTCCCTGCGCCTACACCGGCGACGCGCTGACGCTGACGTCCGGTAATCCCGACACAGTCGTGCATGGCCTCATGGCAGTGGGCGAAGCGGCGTGCGTGTCGGTGCATGGCGCGAACCGCCTCGGCTCCAACTCGCTGATCGACCTCGTTGTGTTCGGCAAGGCTGCCGGCATGCAGGCGGCGAAGTCGCTCGGCGAAGGCATGACGCATCAGGACCTGCCGAAGGATGCCGGCGATGCCGCATTGGCACGGCTCGACAAATTCCGCAACGCGAACGGCAACACGCCCACCTCGCAGATGCGCGCGACGATGCAAAAGGCGATGCAGGACGACGCCGCCGTGTTCCGCACCGGCGAAACGCTCAGGAACGGCCAGAAGCGTATCCACGATCTCTATGCGACGCTGCACGACATCAAGGTCAGCGACCGCTCGATGATCTGGAACAGCGACTTGGTCGAAACGCTCGAATACCAGAACCTCATTCAGCAGGCGCTCGTCACCATCGACGGTGCGGTGAACCGCGAGGAAAGCCGCGGCGCCCACGCCCGCGAAGACTTCCCCAACCGCGACGACGCCAACTGGATGAAGCACACCCTCGCCTGGCTCGACGGCGAGACCGGCAAGACGCGGATCGACTACCGCCCGGTGCACACCTACACGCTGACCAACGACGTCGAATACATCCCGCCGAAGGCGAGAACGTATTAGAGCATGACGCTCGAGCCTCTGTTGCATGCGCCTTTGGCTGTGCAATTGCACGTCGCCGCGGTGACACCGGCGGTTCTGATCGGCACCTATCAGATATTCCTGAGCCGCAAGGGCGCGCCGATCCACCGCGTGCTTGGCTATATCTATCTGGTGCTGATGCTGATCACCGCCGTCAGCGCGCTGTTCATTTACGCGCTGATGCCGAACGGCCCTTTCGGCGGGTTCAGCCCAATTCATCTGTTGGTCATCGTAACCTTTGTCGCGGTGTGGCGCGCGCTTCACGGTGCGTGGACGCACAACATCGCCGAGCACAAACGCGCGATGATCGTTCTCTATGTCGCGGGCATCCTTATCGCAGGCGGTTTGACGTTCCTGCCAGGACGCATCATGCACGCGGTCGCTTTTGGATCTGCGATCTGAGGACTTTCATGCGGCGTCGCACATTACAGAACGCAGCGAAATTCTGATCGGCCGGTGAAACATTCTTCACTGCGAACAAGGCGCGACGCACGCTAGCTTTCGTTTATGGGAGCAGTGTTCGACACCAGCAAAAGATCGCACGCGACGCGCTTCATCGCCGCGACGCTCGCAGGCAGCCTTGTCGGCACCATCGTTCTTCTCGCCTATGTCTTCCAATTCGGCGCGTCGGACTGGAACACGATGACGGTCGCGCTGAATACCCAAACGCCGGCGCAGGCCCTCGCCGCGTTTTATCTTGTCGTTCTGCTGGGCGGGGTTCTGCCGACGCTGTTCATCGGCTTCGGCTTGATCTCGTTCGACCTTGGCTCGCCACTGCTACTCGTCCTCGCGCCTGCTACCCTTTTCGTTTTCATCCTTGGAGAAATGACGCGCGAGATGGGTAACCTCTATCCCACGCTGCTGCTGTTCCCGGCGATCATGGCTGGCGGTGCGACTATGCTTTTGTTGCTGCTTAAACCCCGTACTCGCAATCATTCCCGGCTGGAAGGCGTGAGCACCTCCCGATAGATTTTCGCGGGACATTTCACACCGGCACGGATTGCGACATGAGCAGCGACCTTGAGATTGCACGCGCGGCGAAGATGGAGCCGATCGAGAAGATCGGAGCGAAGATCGGACTGCCGGAGAAGGCGCTCTACCGCTACGGCCCGAACAAGGCGAAGATTTCGCTCGACCACATCGCGCAGCTCGGCAAGAAGGAGAGCGGCAAGCTGATCTTGGTCACCGCCATCAATCCGACACCTGCGGGCGAAGGCAAGACGACGACCACGGTCGGTCTCGGCGATGCGCTGACCTCGCTTGGCGAGAAGGCGATGATCTGCTTGCGCGAACCTTCTCTCGGCCCCTGCTTCGGTATGAAGGGCGGCGCGGCCGGCGGCGGCTATGCCCAGGTCGTGCCGATGGACGAGATCAATCTGCATTTCACCGGCGACTTCCATGCCATCACCTCCGCCAACAATCTTCTCGCGGCGCTAATCGACAACCAGGTCTATTGGGGCAACCCGCTCGGCATCGACCCGTCGAAGATTTCGTGGCGCCGCGTCATGGACATGAACGACCGCGCGCTGCGCGACATCGTTGTCGGCCTCGGCAACAACGGGCAAGTGCGCGAGGACGGCTTCGACATCACCGTCGCCTCCGAGGTCATGGCGATCTTCTGCCTCGCCAATTCCATCGCCGATCTGGAGCAGCGCCTCGAACGCATCGTCGTGGCGCGCGACTTCGCCAAGAAGAACGTCACAGCGAAACACATACAGGCGGCCGGCGCGATGACCGTTCTACTGCGCGATGCGATGCAGCCCAACCTCGTGCAGACACTGGAGCATACGCCGGCTTTCGTACATGGCGGACCGTTCGCCAACATCGCCCATGGCTGCAACTCGGTGCTCGCGACGCGCACGGCGCTGAAACTCGCCGATTACGTCATCACCGAAACCGGTTTCGGAGCCGATCTCGGCGCGGAGAAATTCTTCGACATCAAATGCCGGCAGTCCGGTCTCACGCCCTCTGCCGCCGTGATCGTCGCGACCGTGCGCGCGCTCAAGATGCATGGCGGCGTCGGCAAGACCGACCTCGGCAAGGAAAACGTCGCCGCGGTGAACGCCGGCATGGCCAACCTGCTCCGCCACATCGAGAACGTGCGCAAGTTCGGCGTGCCGGTGACGGTCGCCATCAACCATTTTACAGCCGACACACAGCAAGAGGCCGACGCTATCGTCGAAGGCTGCCGTCAGGTCGGCGTCCATGCGCATCTCTGCCGCCACTGGGCAGACGGCGGCAAAGGCGCACAATCGCTGGCGAAGGACGTAATCGAACTCGCCAACTCCGGCGCCGGCGATTTCAAGCCTCTCTATCCCGACGACATGCCGCTCGCGCAAAAGATCCGCACCGTCGCGCGGGAGATTTATCGTGCCGCAGACATCTCGCTCTCGCCGGATGCCGAAAAGAAACTCAAGCAATACGAAGCCGACGGCTTCGGGAACTTCCCGGTCTGCATGGCGAAGACGCAATACAGTTTTACTGCCGAACCCGACGTGCGCGGCGCGCCCAGCGGCTTCATATTGCCGGTCCGCGATGTGCGGCTGTCAGCCGGTGCCGGCTTCGTCGTCGTGATCTGCGGCGACATCATGACCATGCCCGGCCTCCCCCGCGCACCCGCCGCCTATCGCATCCGCATTGACGCGGACGGACTGATCGAGGGACTGTTCTGAGCGTCCGCATCAGTTCTGCGTGTCGAAAAAGACCTTCAGATTGTCCATCACGACATTTGAATCCGAGTCCGTGCCGGAGTTCGCCGTAATCTGCACCGTGTTGATATGCGCGAAACCCTTACCGAATTTGAGGCGGCTGGACTGCGTGGTGAGCGTAACCGTCTCAGTCGCCACCACTTCGCCGTCGCGATAGGCCGTGAAGGTGACGTCTTCGCCATCGCGCATCCAGGCCGAGGCGAAATAGCCGCTCTTGAGCGTGAACGTGCCGCTGTCCGCAGTGAACGTCGAGTCCGTAATGCCGTTCTGATCCAGCGTATAGCCCACCGCTTTGCCATGGGCATCGTTCAGAAAGCCTGTATCCGCGCCATAACCGTTGCGGAGCGCCCAACGCTTTCCGACGGCACCGGCCTCAATCCATGTGAAGCCGTCGTAGTCGGTCAGCTCGATGTGGTTGATCCCTTTGACGAGACCTTCGAAATCGATGGTTTCTGCGATGCCAGACGACGACGCGGCGTCCGCCGGAACAGCTATTCCCATAGTCAGAATCGCGACGAGCGCACGCACGACCGCGCCATTTGTGCTTTTGTTCATCTCAAATCCCCCTAGTTCTTCGGAATGCTAGGCCGCCTTATCAGCTCTCACAAGCTCACACGCCCTTCCAGTTGGGTGCACGCTTCTCAGCAAACGCGCGCGGACCTTCCTTCAAGTCTTCACTCCTGAACAGCGACGTCACCGCCGGATACCCCATCTGCTTCTTCAGCGCGTCTTCGAGTGTCGGCTCCGCAAGACCGCGATACACCGCGTGCTTGGAGGCGCGCACCGACATCGGGCTCGCTTCCATGATCTGCGCCGCCCATTTCTTCGCGGCGGGCAGTGCTTCACCGGCGGGCACGACATCGTTCACAAAGCCGAGTGATTTTCCCTCTGCGGCACTCACGCGGCGTCCAGTCAGGATCATGCCCAGAGCCTGCTTGATGCCGATCTCGCGCGGCAGGCGGTGCAGGCCACCCGCCAGCGCGGCCAACCCGACACGCGGTTCGGGTAAGGCGAACACCGCATTCTCCGCCGCCACGATGATGTCGCAGGCGAGCGCGATCTCGAACCCGCCGCCCATCGCGACACCGTTCACCGCCGCGATCACCGGCTTGTCGAGGTCGAAGCGCTGCGTCAGCCCGGCAAACCCGCTCGCGGGCCAGGGTTTGCGACCGCCCGCCGCCGTCACTTTCAGATCGTTGCCCGCACTGAAGGCGCGGTCACCCGCGCCAGTGACGATGGCCACCCACTGCTCCGGATCGGCGGCGAAGGCGTTGAACACGGCGTCGAGCTCTTCATGGGCTTCGGCATGCAAGGCGTTCATCACTTCGGGCCGGTTGAGCGTGACGACGGTCAGGCGCCCTTCCCGTTTGACCTTGCAGAATTGCGTATTGTTCATCGTTTCCTCCATATCCTGCCCGGAATTTGGCCCGATGCAGGTGTCCCGGCAAGAGTTGGGTAACCATTGCTGCCTACACTTCGTCCCTATGTCGGACACTTGGACCATCAGCGTCGCCGGTCAGGCCTACGGGCCTTACGCGATCACGCAAATGCAGAGCTTCGTGAGTGAAGGCAGGCTTGCGCCCCAATCGCTGGTGGCGCGCTATGGCGAGACGGAGTTCACGCCGGCTGCGGACGATCTGATCCTGGCGAGCTTTTTCCGCCCCGCGACGCCCGCCCCGCAGCCAGCACGCTCGACGCCGTTCTTCACCGCTGAGGGTAGTGAGGAGCCTGCGAAGTTCGGGCGCAATGAAGACGATGCCTCCACCGGTCAGCGGGCCCATTTCATCATCGTCGCCGACATGAAGTCGCGTTCGATCTCCGGCGTTGAAGAAGAGATTTTCAATCTCGGCCCTGCGGTCCCTGTCATGCCGCAGGCCTGGCTCCTGTCGAGTGACTTACCGATCAATCAGATTCGCCAGACGCTGGTGCAGAAGCTCGGAAAGCTGGACATGCTGTTCATTGCCGACGCGTCGCACGACAAAGCCGCGTGGTTCAATTTCGGTCCCGAGGCCGATGCCCGCATCCGCCGTATCTGGCAGAAAACCCCTGACGCGACGACAGCCCGCCGCGCCGGATAGTGCTATCCTCCGGAAAACAGGGGGCAGCATGACCGCGCGCGTCATCTTCGCACTTGTACTTGTCACTGCTGTGTCGGTTGCGGCCCATGCCGAACGTGCGCGTGATCTCGGCGTGCCGTTCGAAGGAACGCCAGGCCCCCTGAACGCGATCACCGACGTCAAAGGCGTCGAGGTCGGTCAGGTTACGCTGATCGAAGGCAGCAATGTGCGCACCGGCGTGACAATTGTCTTTCCGCGCGGGCACGCCAACGCGACACCGGTCTATGGCGGATATTTCGATCTCAACGGCAATGGAGAGATGACGGGGCAGGCTTACTTGCAGGATTTCGGTGTCGTGCACGGCCCCATCGGCATCACCAATACCAACGCTATCGGCGATGTTTACGCCGGCATCCAGCACTGGACGCAAAAGGAATTTGGTGAGGCCACATGGCCGGTTGTTGCCGAAACCTGGGACGGGACATTGAACGATCTCTCCGGCTTCCATGTGAAGCCTGAAACCGCCATCGCTGCCATTGAGGCCGCAAAGAAGGGGCCAGTCGATGAAGGCAATGTCGGTGGTGGAACTGGAATGGTCTGCTTTGGATTCAAAGGTGGTATCGGCACGGCGTCGCGCGCGATCACGTTGCAGGGCAAAGGTTACACGGTCGGTGTCCTTGTCCAATGCAATACAGGCGACCGCAAAGTGTTGCGTATTGCAGGCGCCCCCGTGGGCAGCGAACTCGCGCACCGCTTCCTGCCATGCGAAGGTGCGAAGTGCAGCACCGAACCACCGCCGGATCAGGGCTCTATCATCATCGTTGTGGCGACCGACGCGCCGCTGATCCCGACCCAGCTAAATCGCCTCGCGAAACGCGCGGCGATGGGACTGGCACGGCTGGGCTCGTATTCGGGCAATGATTCCGGCGATCTGATCGTGTCGTTCTCGACGGGCACGACCAACGCCAACAATCCCGATCAGACCGCGCCCGTCCCGGTCGCGGCGCTCGCCAATCACGGCATCGATCCTCTGTTCGAAGCGACGGTGCAGGCGACCGAAGAATCCTTGGTCAACGCGCTGGTGTCGGCCAAGACCATGACGGGGTTGAACGGATCGCGCGTGTTTGCGCTGCCGCATGACGAACTTCGCGCGACCTTGAAGAAATATAATCGCCTCGCAAACTAGTCGCGCCTGCGCTCCGCGTTTTCGCTCTGCATAGCCCGTCGCACCGGTGTCCCGCGTTGCGCAACCCAGGCCTTTGGGCAAAACGGCCGTACGACAAACACCGTTGCAAGATTCTCAAGCAGATTGAAGCCTAGTCGAGCAGCTTCAAACTACCGCAAAAGCACCAGCGTTGGCCAAGGCCATGACAAGCATGAACCGATCGCGCGTGTTCGCCCTTCGCGCGGCGAACCATGCGCGATCCTGAAGAAATATAACGTCTGGCGACTACTCGCGCGCTTTCGACCGGCCTTTATCCTCTGCGGCGCGCATCTCGTTGCCGTCCGGCCCTTCGAGCGCCACTTCAGCATCGTGCGCCATCTCGCTGATTTTGCTCTTGTTCTTGGCAATGAACCTTTCAGTGCCTTTGTCGTAGTTGCGGGCCGCGGTGTAGCTGCCCTCGCCTTCCAGGGGCCCGGCGCGCTTTACCGATCTTTTCGCTTTCACGACCTTCTTCACCTTGCCGGACTTTTTCACGACGACACGCCGTTTCGCTTGTGCGGGGCGCTTGGCCTTTTTCGAAGACTTCTTCGCCTTTACGGACCGCTTCGCCGGCGCTGCTCTCGTCGCCTTCACAGGTTTCCTGGCTTTCTTCGCCTTCTTGGATTTCTTTTTCGCTGCCATCTCTACATCTCCTGTGGACGCCCTCGTTCTGGCGCAACGCGATAGTGGAACAATGGTTCCGGTCAGTCCAACCGCTTCAGCTTTCCGCGAAAGCGTTGATAGTTCTGAACATAGACATCTGATGAAAGCTTCAGCATCATCTGTTGATGCTCGTCGAGTTGACGGGCCACCCGCGCCGGCGCACCGATGATCAGCGAGCCGTCAGGAAACTCCTTGCCTTCGGCGATCAGGCTGTTGGCGCCGACAAGACAGTTGCGTCCAATCTTCGATCGGTTGAGCAGCGTCGATCCCATGCCGATCAAGGAGCCATCGCCGACCGTCGTAGAGTGCAGAATGACTTTGTGTCCGACGGTGACATTGGCGCCGATGATCATGGGCATTCCGGGATCGGTGTGACAGACCGAATTGTCCTGAATATTCGAGTTCTCGCCGAGCTCGATCAGATCGTTATCGCCACGCAACACTGCACCGAACCATACGCTGGCATTCTTCTTAAGGCGCACATTGCCGATCAGAATCGCCGACGGTGCGATCCAGTACGAACCATCTTCCGGGAACTGCGGCTCAACGCCGTCGAGGGCATAAATTGGCATGGCACACTCTCGTTTGATGTTTTGTATTCTGTCGATGAACATCACGGTCCGCAAATTTCACGCGACCGTCGTACAAAAAACGATACGCTCAAGGAGAGCCGAATGATTCGCGGCGGGGGATCTGGATTGAAGCAGCGTTTCGCGTTGCCACTCCTGAGTACCAAGGGCCAACAGCCCTATTCCCTGTCGTGCATGGCTCTTTCCTCATCATCAACGTGTGTCACCGTGACCAGGGAGTATCCATGGCCAAGCGTTCCGCGCGGCATAAGGCCCGCGAGTTGCAGCATCACAATCGCGAAACAGCAACCGTACATCCCCTCTTCCCGCCCGAGCGCGGCTGGAGCCCGCATGATCATGACGAACAGGCGCGCGATCGCAAATACGTAAAAAACATTCGGGCGATGAGCCCGACCCAGCAGCAACTGATAGACGCGATAAATGAACGCGCTGTCGTTGTCGCGCTTGGTCCCGCTGGTACCGGAAAGACTTATCTCGCAATCGCCAAGGCTGTCGAAGCTCTCGAATCCGGAAAGGCGAGCCGCATTGTCCTCTCGCGCCCTGCCGTGGAAGCCGGTGAAAGCCTCGGCTTTCTGCCGGGCGATCTGCAGGAGAAACTCGCGCCCTATCTCCGCCCGCTCTACGACTGTCTGACAGAGCGGCTCGGCACCAAGCGGCTTAAGGCGCTGGTGGCGGAGGGCATCATCGAAATCGCGCCCGTCGCCTATATGCGAGGCCGCACCCTCAACGATGCCTACATCGTTATCGACGAGGCGCAGAACTGCACCTATGGCCAGATCAAGATGCTGCTCACGCGTCTTGGCTGGCGGTCGACGATGGTGCTGACCGGCGATCCGGACCAGACCGATCTGCTTCCGGGAATGTCAGGATTGGGCGATATCGCGTCACGTCTGGAGCGTGTTCCGGAGATTGCCGTGGTACGCCTTGGTGACACCGACATCGTGCGTCATCCGCTCGTCGCGGGAATGTTGACGGTGCTTTAGAGGGACAGGCCGATATCGAGGACGAAGAGGCCGATGGCGAAGCTCCAGTAGGCTGCGAGGGCTGCCGCAAGCCAGAAGGCCAATCTGGAGCAGCCCTTCTTCTTGAGCGTTTGGGCCGCGTTCTCGATCAGTACGTTGGGTCCGGCGACCACCATGACGGCGTAGTAGGCGCCCTTGGCGGCGCCGGATGCCGGCTTGCTCGCGACCAGGCGATACGCATTCGCCAGGATGCCTGATGTCGTGAAGCCTGCGGTCGTGGCAAACAACACGACCATCAAATCCCCACCGAAGCCCGATCCCATTGTGCCAAATCCCAGTTGTCGACTTCAGAACTGCAGGCCGCGTGCCTGTTAATCTCGCGGCGTTGTATCGTTTTGGGGCGACAGAAATTTGACCAGCGAGGCTTGAAGCCGGACGCCCGGATGCGTGGCCGCGATGTCCGCTTCGACCCTGAGGACTGACAGACTTTTCGCTCCGCTCCAGATTTCCGATCCGTACAGCAGGGTCAAAGCGATGGCAAAGCCAAACGCGGCGCGAAAGAAAATACCCATGTCCCGAATTGGCTCGCTGGTGAGGCTTCCTTGCACTCATCAGCAATTTTCGGGCTACGGCGGATCGGGTGACGCCCCAGCGTTAAAAATCACATGCTAACTTGATCGCGAAGGGCGGCGAGTCGCGCCGGAATGTCCATGAGTCGCAGTGACAGCGCAGACGACACGGTCCGGAAGAGATCTGGCTGGCTGATACCACTTGCGGTGATCGCCGTAACCATCATTCTGTCTGCGTTCTTTCTCCTCTATTACCTCTTTCCCACGCCGCCGCCGCTGTTCGCGGAGCAGCAATCTCCGACCTCCGACGCAGGCATTGTCGAGGTTGATGTGAACGGACTGAAACTCTGGATACCCGCGAACTATACCGAGTTCGAAAGCACGCGCCACGGCGGCGTGCGCCGTGAGGTGGCGCTGTTTGCGATCTTGCCGGATCTGGCTGGCTGGTCGAACTGGAATGCAGGCGATTTCGACGACAACTCGCCGAAGTCGCCGGTCGTGTACATGCCGATCCGCGAGGACAAGGTGAACCTCAGCGAGACGGACAGGATGCAGCGCATCTATCTCGCCTACATCACCGATCCTAAAGGGCAGCCGGGTCCGTACGGATTGACGCAGTACACATTCCGCAGCGACTCCGGATACCGCGCGGAAGAGTTGTTTGTCGGGAACACAGACAGCGGATTGATGGTCCTGCACTGCGCGAAGCTCGGCCCAGATGTTCCAAGCCCCAATTGCTGGCGCGATCTCAGGATCGCAAAAGGCGTGTCCGTGACTTACCGGTTCAAGCGAGCGAAGCTCAGCCATTGGCGCGATATTGCCGACGGCGTCGCAAAGCTCATGACAACCTTCCAGCAAAAGCCGAAATAGTCAGCGATTCCCGAATACCTCGTCCACCGTGCGATAGCGTGGCAGGATTGTATGGGTTGCGATTGTCAGCGCCGGAAACAGGAGCAGCGCTGCGAATATCGATGCGACAGCAAACACGAGTGCAGGCGAAAGCGCTCCGGACATGATCATCCCGCAAATGCCCGGCGCACCAACCGCGATGCCCATGACCACCGCGATGGCACCTTCGTCGCGGACCGCGATGGCCAAAGCCAAAGTGACGGTATTGCCTTCTTTCAAATAAGATCGCGCCCGCACGGCGATAATGCCCAAGGGCACGGAGGACAGCATCAGCATCGCCGGCAGAATGAGAGATTCCGGATCGGGATAGAGCCGCGTAGACGCCCAGAATACGAGAACTCCAACGAACAGATTGGCTAGCGTAAGCGCCAGTGCCATTCGCCACTCGCGCGCGAGTGCAGAGAATCCCATAAGCATAAATATGATGCCCGCGGAAAAGTCGAGGAATGCACCTGTCGTCCACGGAACGTGGGCGGCGCGAGCCCCAAACATAGCGACTGCGCTGAGTACAACCGCGATTCCAGCGACACTTAGCGCCCATCGCGATTGGATCTCCGGGAAATATTTTTCCAACAAGAGTTCACGTCGCTCTCGTACGGCATTGGCGCGTGCGATGAACTGTTCTGAAAAAGGGAAATACGCGCACAGCGACGCTCCCAAGAGCGCCGCTAAGAATCCCAACATGAAATGCGCTACGATGATTGTCGAAGAGACAGAGTTGCCAAGAATAAAGAAATCCACGCAGAGCATGAGCAGGTAGGCCGCAAACAATGGGACAAGTGCGGCGGCGACAAACCGGTACGCAAGGGAGAAAGCCCTGGCTGGCACCAATCCGGTAGAAATGCCGCGAACGACGCCATCAGCGAGCGACAGCGCAACTATTGTCCCGGACAGCATTGCAATGAGCGTAAACTCATCACTGAGTTGCCCGCAGAAAATCACGCCCATCAAAACGAAAAGCGGCGGGAAAAATGCGAGGACTGTGAAAACCCAATGGCGCAGGTAGAAGTAGAAGAGGACGCAGGGAACGCCGATACAAGCGGCGATAACCAGCGCCAATCCAACCATCAGCTACGCGAGGCCGGTGGCTCCGGCAGATCCATTTCCAGGATCGCCATGTTGAAGGCGTAGGACGTCTCGCCGTCCTCGACATCCTTGAAAATCACGCCGATGAACTCGCCGTTGACATGGACCTCCACGGAATCGTCCTGCTTCGGCCGCTCGACGATGGTGATGGTGTCGAGGCGGAACAGGTTGCGCAGATATTTTTCGAGGCGCCAGATTTCGCTGCGGATCAACGGAAGTCTCCTGTCGGGGTTGGTTGAACTCGCATGGGCCACGGGCTTGGTCAAGGTCTTGACCGCCGCACAAAGCCGCGCGATGGCAGGGTATGACCGGTTCCGAGGCTCCCCAAGGCTATTACGCGGCTAGCACCCATCCGGCGCCCGCGCGGCCGCGCTTGGGCGGCACCGTGAAGGCCGATGTCTGCGTCATTGGTGCGGGATTCACGGGGCTCTCCGCGGCTCTGCACCTCGCCCAGTCCGGCGCAAAGGTTGCCGTGCTGGAGGCCGACACAGTCGGCTTCGCCGCGTCAGGCCGCAACGGCGGACAGATTCACACCGGCCATCGCAAGACTCAGAAAGAACTCGAACGCTGGCTCGGCAAGGGCCATGCGCGCGACCTGTGGGATCTGTGCGAGGAATCGAAAGCTCTGCTGCGCCACAACGTACGCACTCACGGCATCGATTGCGATCTGAAGGACGGGCTCGTCATCGCCGCGCATAACCAGCGCGCCATCGCCCCCCTCGCCGACGACACCGAATACATGGCGAAGCATTACGACTATTCGCAGATGCGGATGATGGACCCGGTAGAGACCGAGCGGCAGCTCGGCACCACGGTTTATCCGGCTGCACGCTACGACGCCGGTGGGGGACATCTTCATCCGCTGAACTACGCGCGCGGACTTGCGAACGCGGCTGAGAATGCAGGCGCGACCATCTACGAAAACTCACGTGCGCTGACATTCGACGAAGATCGTGTGGGCGCGAACGTTCGTTGCGCGGACGGGATCGTAACCGCCGACCATGTTCTGCTTGCGACCGATGCGTTCACCGGCGATCTCGCGCCGCAACTGGCGAAATACATCGGCCACGTCGAAAGTTTCGTCAGCGCGACAGAACCGCTCGGCGAAGAGCTGAACGCAAAAGTGTTGCCGTGCGACGCCGCTGTCGCCGATACGCGACATGTCCTCGACTACTATCGCAAGAGCGGGGATGGCCGGATTCTCTATGCCGGGCGCGAGAGTTATTGGACGATGCCGAAGGATATCGCCGCCGTCGTCCGCCCACGCATGCTGAGCGTGTTTCCGGATCTGCGCACCGTGAAAACGGAATATGCCTGGAGCGGCGCCGTCGGTATCACCGCAACGCGCATGCCACATCTTGGGCGCCTGTCACCGCGCGTGCTGTTCGCCTTTGGCTATTCGGGCCAGGGCGTGGCGCTCGCCAATATCGGCGGCAAAGTTATGGCGGAAGCGGTAATGGGAAAGACAGAACGCTTCGACGTCTTCGCACGAGTCCCGCCAACGCCGTTTCCTGGGGGCGCGCTTCTCCGTAAACCGCTCGTGAGCGCGGCGCTGATGTGGTTCAAGCTAATGGATGGCGTTTAGCGCACGAACAATAGGCCTCACGAACTCGGCCGGAGCGCCGCGCGAACGGCGCTCCGGTTCTGTAGGCTACGGTGTGATCTTGAACACGACGCCCGCAGAGTAGGTGTCGGTGCTCGCGTCGTAATACTGCACGCTCGTGCCGAACACGGTGTTGCCCAGCAAGGAAGGGCTGCTGTTAATCGTGTACGGTCCTGTGAAGTGTTGCTGCACCGCGAACTGGTTGTTCACGATCGAGTCGCCACCGCCGAAAGGAGAAATGGATACAAGACCGCCATGGAACGGCGCTTGATCCGGGCCACAGGGATCGAAAAAGCCGCCCTCCTCCATGAACGTCAGGATTTGGCCCTTCTTGTCGAGAATAGTGTCGTTTTGCGGATGATAGAGTCCGTAATCCGTGGTCGGCGTGCATTGGCCGCCCTGTGGGTCACGGAACGTGTGCACTTCTCCAAAGGCCCAGTCGCTGCCATCTGTGGGCACAGCGAGAGTCCACACAGTTCCGTTTCCGGTGTGGTATCCTCCATCGTACTTCGTGGTGCCGAAAAGGTTGCCCTTGCCGTCGAGCGCAGGAACGCCAAGCGGGCCATAGCCATCGTCGCAACTCCCGGTGACCGTCGTCGTGCAGAACTCGTGGATATTCCTGCCGGTCCACGCGCCGCCTTTGCTGATCGGCGGACTCACCTCCCAGACCGCACCCAGTCTCGGCGTACCGCCCGCGTATTCGACGCCGAACAGGTTGCCTTTCCTGTCCAGTACCAGACCGGTGGGCTGATAGCTGGTATTGGGGAAAGTGTAGAGGATGCTCACTTTCCCTTTCGGCTTGCTGCCGTCCAGGACGGCGGCAGGAACCTTAAATATTTTTCCGCAGCCGTTTGTCTCGTCGCAGCCGAGCGCGGCCACGCCGAAGAGATTGCCTTTCTTGTCGAAGGCCACCTTTCCATATCCCGACCCGGCGATGCCCGCCTGCCCGATGCTCTGTGGCATCTGAACGACCGTCCTGAACGTCCAGCTACCGCCCTGCTTGGTCAGTTCGAATATCGTGCCCTGGCGGCTATCACCTGCACCACAATCCTGGGTCATGCCCCAGACATTTCCGGCCGAATCCTCGGCCAATTCACCGCTCGGCGATCCGCCGTCACTATCGGTGTTGCAAGCGAAGGCCTTCATTGTCGACGGCGTGTAGGCTTTACCGGACGGTGTCAGCAGCAGGATCTGGCCCCTGCCATGCGGGCCGACAGTGGTGACAACGAACACCGTGCCGTCTGCATTGGCGTGTGTCCCGATCAGGTAGTCGCCGCCGCTGGTCGACTGATAGATGGTCTGCAGGCCGCTTTTGGCCTGGACAGGGCCAGTGAACAGCAGGGACGTTGCCGCCATTGCGCCAGCGGCGTGAAGGGTGAAACGATGTCGTTGGGCCATTAGAATATCTCCGTCTCGGCTGGATTGATGGCCGGACAGGGACATGGGCGAGGGATGCAAGTCCTGACGGAATTCCGAATTCTCGAGGAAATTTGCGGTTCGAAGGAAAAAGTTGGCCTGAATGGACGCTAAGACCCCACGGCAGTCCAGGGTATGGCGCTTTGGCAACGCAGCGTTCGACGAGCAGGCGCTCACCCTGAGCCTTGCCGGGGCCGAGGTGGACCTTGAGCGGCGGCCGCTGGAACTCCTTTGGCTTCTGCTGGAACATGCCGGAGAGGTCGTCACAAAAGACGAGATTCTCGATGCTCTCTGGCCGGACCGAGATATCTCGGAGGCCAGTCTGACCAAATGCGTAGCGCGGCTGCGCAATGCACTATCCGACGACGACCACACAATTGTGCGCACGGCGCATGGGTTCGGCTATCGATTCGCCGCCTCTGTGACAGTGCAGGATGTCGCACCGCGAGCCGTCGTGCTCCCGCCCAAGGTGGCGCTGTCGCCTGGCGACCAGGTTCCGCACCGGCCCGGTTGGGTCTTGGTGCGCAAGCTCGGTGCCGGCGGCTACGGCGATGCGTGGCTCGGGAAACGCACCGGCACGGACGAGCAGCGCGTGTTCAAATTCTCATCACAGGATTCCGGCCTCGTGGCGCTTCGCCGCGAGGTGGCGCTCGGGCGCTTGCTGCGAGAGGGACTGGGGCCGCGCAACGACCTCAACCGGATTCTCGATTGGAATTTCGTGGAAGATCCATACTTCATCGAAACATCCTATTGGCCGCAAGGAAATCTCGCCGAGTGGTGCGCCGCACAGGGCGGTATTGCCGCGGTGCCGCTCAAAACCCGGATCGAACTCGCCGCCGAGATCGCCGATGCGCTTTCCGCTGCGCATGGCATGGGGGTGCTGCACAAGGATCTGAAACCGGCAAATGTTCTTGTCCGCACTGATGACGTGGGCAAGCCCGGAATTGTCCTGACGGATTTCGGCAGCGGACGCGCGCTCGACCTTAGCCGCTTCGCAGCACTCGGCATCACCGGTTTCGAAGGGCCAGCCACCGGACCGGAGACAACAAGCGGCACCGCGCTCTATCGCGCGCCGGAATTGCTCGAAGGCGCAGCATCCACAGTGCAGGCAGACCTCTATGCGCTCGGCGTCTTGCTGTTCCAGCTTGTGACCGGAGACTTTCGCCGCCCCCTCGCGCCCGGCTGGGAAGGGCTTGTTGAGGACAAGCTTCTGCAATCCGACATCGCGATCGCGGCGGACCGCGATCCTGCGAAGCGCGTTGGCGACGCGGCGGAATTTGCGCGGCGCCTTCGCCATCTGGATCAGCGCCACATCGAGGCGCTGCACGAATCAGAAAGGCAAGCAGAATTCGTCAAGCAGCGTATCGCATTGGATCGCGCGCGCGCGCGACGCATCCCGATTATCGCACTGATCGTAGTGCTCGCTGCCGGCCTTTCGGCGAGCACGTGGCTGTTCCTGCGGGCGCAACAGGCACAAACGCGCGCGGAAGCATCTGCCGCACAAGAGCGCGCTGTGACGAGCTTCCTCACCGATGATCTGCTGTCGTCCGCCAATCCGCTACTCGCCGGCAATCCGGACATAAAAGTGAAGGAGGTGCTCGGCACCGCGTCGACAAATCTTGATCGCCGCTTTCCGCACGGCGGATTGGATCGCGCCGCAATTGAGATGGCGCTGGGCCAGGTCTATTCAGGCCTCGCCGACCCAAAGCATGCAGAAGGGCTTCTTAAGGCCGCTTTGCAGCGGCGGCGTGTCACGCTGGGCGATGCCGCACCGGAAACACAGGCTGTACGGATCGCGCTGGCCGATCTTTATGAGCGTGAGGTCGACAACAAGGCTATGGGGCAGATCGGGCGCGATATTCTCGCCGCCGGTTCACCGGGCGCGGCCACGCGGTTGCACGGAAGCTATGCGGTCGCGCTTGCCCAATGCGACACGGAGACCGGCATGCGCTGCGCGCAAGCGCTGCGCGATTTGCTGAATGACTCTCGTAGCGCATTGGGCAGGACCGATCCGTTCACGCTGCGCGTGCAGGCCAATCTGGCATTTCATCTCGGCACCAATGAGCAGATAGCGGAAGCCGTACCGATGGCGCGTGAATCCGTCTTGTTGTCTGCGAAAATTTACGGAGCCAATCATCCGCTCGTGCAGGAACGGCGCTTTCGCCTGGCGCAGATATTGATACAAGCGAACGCCATGCCCGAAGCGATCGGGATATTGCAGGATGTCCGCCGCGTTCTGCTGAGAATCTCCGGCCACGAAACCGAGCTCAGCATCCGCGCGACCAACCAGCTCGGCTATGCCTATACCAACCTGAAGCGCTTCGACGATGCGCTGCACTACCTGCGCATCGCGCTCGACTACAATGTGGCGACGCGCGGCGAGACGTTCGAGGGTTCGTATGAAGGCTACAACAACATCGCCAATGTGCTGGCGAGCATGGGACACACCAAGGATGCCATAGCGGCTGGCCAGAAGGCGTTCGACCTCGAGCGCCGCGCCGCGGGCGCAAACAACCCCGACACCCTCTGGTTCGAGAACAATCTTGCCACCTATTATCTCAAGGACGGCAATTCAGCCGAATCCGTGCGCGTCTGGGCGGATGTCGTGGAGCGCGGGCGCGGCCAGTTCACGCATGGCGAATGGGACCTCGCGCATTTTCTGTTTCATCTTGGCGAGGCACAAATGGCCGCGGGCGATAAGAAAGCCGCGCGAGCATCGCTGACAGAATCCGTTGCGCGCTTTACGAAAGCGTTGGGCGCAAACAATCAACGGACCTTAAAAGCAAACGCCGCGCTGGCGAAAGCGACAGCCATGCCCTAGCGAAGCTATCCCTCCGCTCGCGCCGATGGGCAGTGCCGGCGGAACTATTTCAGCAGCTCAAACAGCATACCGAGATCGTCCGAATTGCCGCTCGGGCCAACGGCACTGCCATAGACATTTCCAACCGCGTCCGCGACCAGGCCGCCGAGGGGGTCGTGCGCGATATGACCTTTGAACAGGTAGATTTGCGAATAGGTCCCGTTTTTGGCGATCTTGAATATTGCACCACAACCAAACGAGCGACATCCCTTCCCACCTTGCGTCGCGGTTCCGAAAACGTTGCCCAATGCGTCAATTGCCAATCCACCCGTTGGATAAGCCCCGTCATTACCTGCGCTGAACGCATGCAACACGGTCAAAATCCCACCGGGAGAAAGCCTGAAGACTTCTCCATAGGGATTATTCAAATTTCCGCTTGCGGCAGTCGTTCCATAGAGATTGCCGGAGACATCCAAGACGAGACCGCTTGATGGCTGATTGCCGTCCAAACCGTTGAACGCATAAAGCTGGGTTTCGCTTCCGTTGGGCGCGAGCTTGAAAATAGTCCCGTAACCCTGTCCCCCAAGCGTCGTGGTGCCGTAGAGATTGTTCTGCGCATCTGCGATGAGACCACCCGTCGGCCTCCCTCCATCGCCGTGGCCGGCGAAGTTGTAGAGCACAGTTTTTGTACCGTTCGGCGCGATCTTGAACACCGTACCGCAACCAACGTTGCCGCAGGTCGCCGGCAAGCCACCAAATTTCGTCGTGCCATAGAGGTTGCCAGCGCCGTCGATAAGCAGTCCGCCCGTAGGTCCACTACCATCCTCGCGACCCTGAAAAGAATGCATCGTCGTGACCGTCCCGTCGGTCGCAAGCTTATAAACGCTGCCGCAGTCCGGATTTGGAGGGTTGATCTCCGGGCAGGAAACGGCACCTCCATTGACGGCCTCGCCATAGAGATTTCCGGCTGCGTCCATAACAACGCCGCCGACTGGAATCGAAGGATGGCCCGTCACGTATTGAAAGGCGTGGAGCACAGTCTCGGTGCCGCCCGGTGACAGCATGAACACCGTCCCGAGCACGTCTTTATTCGCTGTGGTCACGCCATAAAGATTGCCGGCATTGTCGAGCAGCAGCCTGTCGACCGATCCGTCGCCGTCGAGGCCGCCAGCGAATTGATAAAGCGGCCGAAATTCTCGCGCTTCCGCACCGTTCGCGAACGAAAGGAGAGCAACCCCGAACAATTTGGCAAAGAGCCTGACCGACACGAAATGCATGACATCGCTCACTTTGGATCGGAGTCTCCTTACCACGATCCTGCCGAGCGAATAAATCTCTGTAGCGGGAACCAAGCACTTAGCGGATCAGAACCTGACGAAAGCTCACACGGGCTAGATACCGCTCCCGGTCTGGTCGATCACCTGGTTCATATCCTGCGAGGGACGGTCCGAACCGGCGCAGTTGGTAAGCTTCGCCGGCACGCCGACGGCGGTGCAACCCGGCGGCACCGACTGCAGCACGACGCTGCTCGCACCGACGCGGGAGTATTCACCGACCTCGATGTTTCCCAGGATCTTTGCGCCCATCGACAACAGAACGCCGCGGCGGATTTTCGGGTGGCGATCACCGCCTTCCTTGCCGGTGCCGCCGAGCGTGACACCGTGCATGATCGAGACGTCGTCCTCGACCACCGCGGTCTCGCCGATCACCACGCCGGTCGCGTGATCGATCATGATGCCGCGGCCGAGCCTGGCGCCCGGATGGATGTCCACGTCGAACAGTTCGGAGATGCGGCTCTGGAAGAATAGCGCCATGCCCTCGCGGCCTTGACGCCAGAGCCAGTGGCCGACGCGATAGCATTCCAGCGCGTGGAATCCTTTGAAGAACAGGAACGCCTGCACATGGGAGTGGCAGGCGGGGTCGCGGTCGTACACGGCGGCCAGATCGGCGCGCACGGATTCGCCGATGGCGGAGTCCGCGACGATCGCCTGCGCGAAAATCTCGCGCGCCTGCATCGGGCTCACATCCTCGCCGCCGATCTTCTTGGCGAGATGATAGGATAGCGCGTCTTCCAGCCGGTCGTGATTCAGGATCGTGGCGTGGACGAAGCTCGCCAGCGCGGGCTCCTGCCGTGCGAGTTCCTTCGCCTGATCGCGCATCGCCGACCAGATCGGATCGCAGGTCGCAACTTTCTCGGCATTTACCGGCATGAAACGCTCCTCAACGGACACCTATAATAGCGGACCGCGCCGCGATCCCCAACACAGCCAAAACACGCGACCGGGCCTGTATTTTGGCAGCCGTATTGCCTAGATAAGCCCCCATCGCACGTCAGCAACCCCTTCTCCCGTGCATAGGCCGCTCATGGATAACGCAACACTCAATCACCCGGCGCCGGACGCGATCGATCTCCTGCTCACGCGGCGGTCGGGGTCGGCCAAGGCGATGACCGGGCCGGGGCCGAATGCGGAGGAACTCAACAAAATCCTGATGGCGGCGGCGCGCGTGCCCGATCACGGCAAGTTGTTTCCGTGGCGGTTCATAATCTTCGAAGGCGACGCGCGCGCACGGTTCGGCGACGTGCTGGCGGAATGTCTGAAGGCGACCGAGCCGGTGAACGGCGAGCGCCTCGCGATGGAGCGCGGCCGCTTCCTGCGCGCGCCTGTCGTTGTCGGCGTCGTGAGCCGCGTGCGCGAAGGCATTCCGATTCCGGCGTGGGAGCAGGAGCTGTCGGCCGGCGCAGTGTGCCAGTCCATGCTCATCGCGACGACGGCGCTGGGCTATGTCGCGAACTGGCTCACCGAATGGCCGGCGTTCAATCCCCTCGTCGCCGAAAGACTGGGCCTCGAACCGGGTGACCGCGTTGCCGGCTTTATCTACATGGGGATCAGCGCGACGGTGCTCGAAGAGCGCGCGCGTCCAGACCTCGACAAGATCACCACCCGCTTCTGACGCTAGCGGATGCCGATGAGCTTGTGCGTTTGCAGACTCAACCGCCATTGCGGATGCGCGAGGCAGTATTGCGACGCCGCCAGCGTGTTGACCTCGCGCTGCGGCGTGTCCATCGGCTGCAAAAAGAAGTTGTCGAAGGCGAGCGCGGCATAGCGCTCCGGCGGCGAGCCGACCTGCGGATAGATAAGCTTCAATTCGTTCCCGCGCGTGAGGTTCAATTCGGCATCGGCTTTCGGGCTGACGCAGATCCAGTCGATGCCGGGCGGTGGCAACAGCGTGCCATTCGTTTCGATGCCGATCTCGAACCCTGCTTCGTGCAGCGCGCCGATCAGAGCCTCATCAATCTGCAACAACGGTTCGCCGCCGGTGCAGACGACATAGCGTTTGGCGCTGTTGCCGGCGGGCCATTGTGCGGTGACAGCGGCTGCAAGATCGTGCGCCGTCTGAAACTTGCCGCCGCCCGGGCCGTCGATGCCGACGAAATCCGTATCGCAGAACCTGCATACCGCCGTCGCGCGGTCGCGCTCTAGACCCGTCCACAGATTGCAGCCCGCAAAGCGCAGGAACACCGCAGCGCGTCCCGTTTGCGCACCCTCGCCCTGCAGCGTGTAATAAATCTCTTTGACCGAATACGTCATGCAGCGCGGTACTTCGCATATCCCTTGGCACGCAGGTCGCACGCGGGACAAACGCCGCAACCATATCCCCAAACGTGGCGATGCGTGCGGTCGCCTTCATAGCAGGTGACGGTTTCCTCGACGATCAGATCGATCAGCGGCGCGCCACCGAGGTCTTCCGCGAGCCGCCATGTCGCTGCCTTGTCTATCCACATTAGCGGCGTGTGTATCGCCAGCGTGCGATCAAGCGCGAGCGTCAACGCACCGGCAATCGCGCGGACGGTTTCATCGCGACAATCGGGATAACCGGAATAATCCGTCTCGCACATTCCACCAACGAGGTCCCGGCAATTGCGCCGATATCCGAGCGCCGAAGCAGCACTCAAAAACAAAACATTGCGCGCGGGCACGAAACTCGTGGGCAAGCCGTTCGCACCCAACTCGATCTTCATGTCCGCGGTGAGCGCACTGCCCCCGATGGCTTTCAAGACGTCCAGCGGCAGTACGAAGTCTTCGCCGAGCCTGCTGCGCCAGTTCGGAAACCGTTCACGCATCGCGGTGATTATCCGCGGTCGCGCGTCCATCTCGACGATGTGGCGCTGGCCGTAATCGAAGCCCACCGTTTCGACATGGTCAAAGCGATCGAGCGCCCACCCGAGACAGATTGTGGAATCCTGACCGCCGGAAAAGAGCACCAGAGCGGAGGTCACTGTGCGATCTCCGCCCAGTCCAGTAATTTCGCGTTTTCCGGATCGGCGCGCATCGCGGCCTCGAACGCGTCCCAGTTGGCAACCCGCGCCTTGTAATCGCGCTCCTGGTCCTGGCGCTCGCCCGTGATGATGTTCGGCGGCATGGTCATGTTTGGAAATCCGGCTCGCCGAATCTGCTCGAGCACCTGCGCGAGAGAGTCCTCCGCGGACAAACCGTCGAAGTGCCGCTCAAAACTTAGTTCGGCAAAAGGCCGCCCGTTGTCCTGCAGCGACTGTGCCGTCCAATCATACCAGTCCTTCACGCGGCGGGCCCAAGGCACGAACGCCTTTGCGTCGATTTCAGGCTTCAGGGTCGTCGTATCCGCCAACCTGAAGGTCTCGCCTGCCTTTGCTTTCACCGCGGATATAAAGCTCTCAATGGGGCGCCGCCGCAGGATCGCAAAACCCATATCGTCCCGCGTAAAAAACTGCTCTTCGATAACCTCCCTCGCAAGATGGCCGGCGAAAAGCTTGAACGCGAGGATTTTGTTCGACTTGATCGAAAGGAGCGCCTGCAATGTCAGCACGGGGTTTCGGGTTCGCCACGGCAGCAAACTTTCCGCATCGGTCGCAATTCCGCCGGACTTCCTGGCCAGCGCGGCAAGCTCGTTCTTCCCGAATTGCCCAACCCGCGTGCGATGAAACAGTTCGGATTTGGCGTTGAACTCGGGGCAACTTTTTAGCAGCTTGTTGAGATGGCTCGAGCCTGTTCGGGGCACGGCAAAAATGCATAGAAAGCGCATGTCTTTTTGGGCCATCTCCCGAAATCAGGAACCACGTAACGCAGCACTTCCCGCATTGCAACGTGCGGCCGCAAAAGTGCAGGAACTTGCGTTTTAACAAGGCATCGGCCAGATTTCTTTCAACAAAACAAGGGGATGGGCGTGCCGGCATTGGCTTTGACGGGCACCGGCTTGTTTACGCCGGCGCAGTCGATCTCGAACGACGAGCTTGTTGCGTCTTTCAACGAACATGCCGTGCGGCATAACACGGCGCACGCGGCGGCAATCGCGTCGGGTGCGATGACGGCGCTTCCGATGTCGAGCGTCGAGTTCATCGTCAAGGCATCCGGCATCAAGAACCGCTATGTGATGGACAAGGCCGGCATCCTAGATCCCGACGTCATGTGCCCGCGCATCCCGGAACGGCCTAACGACCAGATTTCCGTTTTGGCAGAAATGGCTGTGGCGGCTTCTCGAGAAGCGCTGGTACGCGCTGGACGATCCGTGGCGGACATCGATGGCGTGTTGGTGGGCGCGTCGAATCTGCAACGCGCATATCCCGCAATGGCCGTTGAAGTGCAGGATGCCCTCGGCATCGACGGGTTCGGATTCGACATGAACGTCGCCTGCTCCTCGGCCACTTTTGCGCTTCAGGCCGCCGCGGACATGGTATCAGCCGGCCATGCGCGCGCGATCCTCGTGTGCAATCCGGAGATCTGCTCAGGACATCTGAACTTCCGCGACCGCGATAGCCATTTCATCTTCGGCGATGTCGCAACAGCGTTCGTCGTTGAGCGTGCAGACACCGCGCAAAGCGGCGGATGGGAAATCGTGTCGACAAAGCTCAAGACCAAGTTCTCGAACAACATCCGCAACAATTTCGGCTTCCTCAACCGCACGGCGCCGGAAAGCGTCGGCAAGGCGGACAAGCTGTTCGTGCAGGAAGGCCGCAAGGTCTTCAAGGAAGTCGTGCCGATGGTGGTGGAATTGATCCTTACCCACCTCGCCGAGAGCAATATCCAGCCCTCGCAACTCATGCGTCTGTGGCTGCATCAGGCCAATCTGGGCATGAACGAGATGATCGCGCGCCGCGTGCTGGGCCGCGACCCATCACCGGAAGAAGCGCCAAACATCCTCGACGAATACGCCAACACTAGTTCGGCCGGATCGGTGATCGCGTTTCACAAATACAGCGACGATCTGCAACCGGGCGATGTCGGGCTTCTATGCTCCTTCGGCGCGGGTTACTCTGCAGGCAGCGTAATCCTGAAGAAGTTCGCGCGCGCGTAAGCGGACGGCTTACGACGCCGGTGCCAGCACCAGGAGTTTCATCGACCCTGGCACATAGGTCACGTGGGATCGCCCACCCGCTGTCGTGGGCGGTTCGATCTTGGCAACATCCGCTGCGGGTAGAAAGAGCCTTCCGGTTGCCGGATCAATCGTGATCGTCCGCGCGCTTTTGAGCGTCGTGACGTCAGGCAGCGATTTGAAATGATTGGCGTCGATCTCCTCGATCACGCTGAGCGTGCCATCACCGTTTGAACTGAGCACGCGCTTCCGGACTGGGTCGAAGGCGGCCCCATCGCTGAAAGTACCGATCGGAAGCGCAGCGACGTTTTCACCGGTCTCGGTGTTCATCACCACCATCAACTTGTTCACACATGTCGCAAACACTCGATGGGACGTAACGTCGAGAGCAATGCCATGGGGCCGTTCACAACCCGGCATCGCGAAATGTGCCAGGACGGCATTGGTGTGCGTGTCGATCTTGACGATATCGTGCTTGTCAGCACCATCGACGAACAAGTGCCCCTCGCCATCGGCGACGCCGGCTTCCAGACCTGCCCCGACCATGATGGTCGCAATCGACGCGTTTCGTTTGGGATCGATAACCGTGATCGTGCCGCTGTCGCCATCGATGACGAAGACATGTCCACTCGCCTTGTCGAACAGTATTCCATCGGCGTCCGCCGCGGCACGAATTTCCTTAATCACTTTGAGAGATTTCAGATCGAAGGCGGCCGCGACGCCCGCCTTGCCGTCGTCGGTGTAGCCAATGCCGTCGGCGTTCGCCGTGGCGATGCCGTGCGTGCCGCCGGAGAACGTACCGATGTCGCCGATCACAGTATATTTCGCGGCATCGACAACTGTGACGTGATCGCCGTGCGAGACGTAGATGCGCTGGTCAGCCGGATCGAAACTAACGTAATCCCAGCGCTCGCCGTTGCCTAGCGGAATGGTCTGAACAATCTTGTATGAGGACACAGGTTTGGCTTGCTCGGCGGCCAACGATGAAGCCGGACCGGCGATAAAAAAGAGTGCGAATATCGGAAACGCAAATCTCATGGTCGTTGCTCTTTCGATATGTTCGGCGCCTTGCCGATGCCGCGATCCCAACGCAAACTGTAGCAGGTTCGAATACTGTGAAAAGCGAGGTTTCACTCCGCGATGCCGTCGCTGCGCATATCTATTGTATCGGCGTGTCTCACTGCGTTGCCTGCCGCGGCGCTGGGCGGACCGCCCTACATTTCAGACGATCCCGAGCCAACGGATTATGAACATTTCGAAATCTACGCCTTCTCGGGAGGCACTGCTTCGCGCGACGGCGAAAGTGGCGCGGCCGGAATCGATTTCAACTTCGGCGCAACACCCAACATTCAATTGACAGCAGTCTTGCCGATCGCATTCGAAGACGTTCCACATGGCGGCGCACAAAGTGGCGTCGGCAACATCGAACTGGCTGTCAAATTTCGCTTCCTGCATCAATCGGACTTCGGCTGGGACATCGCGGTGTTTCCGCGCCTGTTCCTGCCAAGCGCGTCATCGAACCTCGGTGAGCAGCACACGGCTTTTCTGCTGCCGTTCTGGCTCGAAAAGGACTGGGGCAATTGGTCGACCTTCGGCGGTGGCGGTTGCGTGCTGAACAATGGTGGAGACTCGCAAGACTTCTGTCTGGCGGGCTGGGCATTGACCCGGCAGATACTCCCCAATCTTCAACTCGGTGCCGAGATCGTTCACCAGACGTCAGACGCAAAAGGCGGACGCGCGAGTACGGCCGTCGGCGCGGGACTGAAATACGACATTACCGACAATTATCACCTCCTCGCCTATACCGGGCCAAATTTGCAGAACATCGCCGAAACAGGGCGCTACAATTGGTATGCGTCGATCCTTTTCACATTCTAGGAGACACGACATGACGGTCACCGATGCACGCGATGCCGTCCTGAGCAAAGTGCCCGCGGTGACGCTCGGTTTCTGGGTGATCAAGATTGCGGCCACAACATTGGGCGAAACCGGCGGCGACACCGTCACGATGACGATGGACCTCGGCTATCTCACTGGCACCGCCATCTTCGTGGCGCTGCTCGCGGTGCTGGTGGTCATCCAGATCACCGCAAAGAATTTTCATCCCTTTCTCTATTGGGCGACGATCATCGCCTCGACGACCGCCGGCACGACGATGGCCGATTTCGCCGACCGTTCGCTCGGCATCGGCTACACGGGCGGCTCGGCGCTGCTGCTCGTCTGTGTACTGATCGTCCTGGCGGCATGGTACTGGTTGGAGGGTACCGTCTCGGTCGATACCGTAAACACGCCGAAAGTGGAGGCGTTCTACTGGGCGACCATCACTTTCTCGCAGACACTGGGCACCGCACTCGGCGACTGGATGGCCGACACGTCGGGCCTTGGCTATGTGGGCGGCGTACTCGTCTTCGCGGCTGCGATAGCGGTTATCGCTGCGGCCTATTTCTTCACTACAATTTCCCGTGTGTTGCTGTTCTGGGCGGCGTTCATCCTGACTCGTCCCCTCGGCGCAACAGTGGGCGACTTTCTTGACAAGCCGCTGAACCAGGGCGGTCTCAATTTCAGCCGCCCCCTCGCCTCGGCGATCCTGGCAGGCTTTATTGTGCTGGCAATTCTGCTGATTCCGCAGCGCCCCGGCTCGCATCCCGGGAACCAGACCGCCACCTGAGGTTACGATGAACGACAACGACGCGGCAGCCCGCAAGGACAAGGTCTTTCTCGGCCATCCCGCCGGTCTTGGTTGGCTGAGCGCGTCGGAGTTCTGGGAGCGCTTTTCCTATTACGGCATGCAGGCGCTGCTGGTGCTGTACCTGTCGAAATGGCTGTTGCAGCCCGGCCATGTCGAACATGTTTGGGGCATCGGGCCGTTCCGCGGTGCGATGACCGCGCTCTACGGCGCGAACTCGACCGAAACGCTCGCGATCGCCATAACCTCTTTCTACGCCGCATGGGTCTACGGCACGCCGATCCTCGGCGGCCTTCTCGCCGATCGCGTTTTGGGCCGCACGCGCACCGTCATTCTCGGCGCGACGCTCATGGCGGCGGGCCAGTTCTTTATGATGACGGACCAGACATTCCTCATCGCGATCTCATGCCTCCTCATTGGCGTAGGGTGTTTCAAGGGCAACATCGCAAGCCAGGTCGGCGATCTCTACATGCAGGACGATCCGCGCCGCGCGGATGGATTCCAGATCTACTTTCTCGGCATCCAGGTTGCTGTGATCGTCGCGCCGTTCGTATGCAGTTCATTGGGCGAGAAAGTCGACTGGCGCCTCGGCTTCGGCGCCGCCGGTATCGCGATGGTGTTCGGGTTGATCACCTATCTATCCGGCCGCAAACACTATCCGGCCGAGCCTGTGCGCCGGGTTGCTGGCCATGTGGAACGGCCGAAGCTAGAGAGCCGCGATTGGAAGGTGATCGCGATCCTCGTCTTGCTGCTGCCGATTCTCGCGTGCGCCGCTGTCGGCAATCAGCAGATCTTCGCGGGCTATCTCATCTGGAGCGAGAAATATTACGACATGCATGTACTGGGCTTCGACATGCCCATCGGCATGATGCTCTCTGTTGATGCGGTCGTTAGCACAGTCCTGATGATCGGCGTCATCGCGTTCTGGCGCTGGTGGGGACGGCATTGGACCGAGCCGGATGAACTCACCAAGATCGCCATCGGCACCTTCATCAGTGCGCTGGCGCCGCTCGCCCTCGCCGCGATTTCGGCAGGCGGCCACAAGGTGGGGCTCGTCTGGGCACTCCCTTTTCACATCCTCAACGATCTCGGCTTTTCGAACGTCTTCCCAGTCGGGCTCGCCCTCTATTCGCGCGCAGCCCCGCGGGGATTGGGCGGCGTGATGATCGCCGTCTACTACCTGCATCTCTTGATCGGCAACACGATCACCGGACGCATCGGCGCGCTGCTCGATCAAGTGCCGACCGTGCAGTTCTGGATGATCCATGTCGCCACGATCGGCGCTGCGGGCGTGGCACTCGTGGTCGTGAAGATGTTCTTCGGCCGAACCCTCGCGCCGGCCTACGATCACCTGGAGCCGACCTAGAAATCAGGACGTTGTCGCGAAAGTGATGCCGACGCCCTGATCGTGTTGGCGCACAACGCGCGCTGCCATCTGGCCGATCAAGATCATTTCGCCGATCGGAGGGCGCGTGTCGGTCTTCAGGGATGCCCCGGTCAGCGAAATGTCGATCACCTCGCAGCCAATGCGGTCACCGCTGATGCGGGTAAAGAACGATATCGGCGAGACCCTGACCCGGCGCTCTTTACGCAAAACAGGCCTGTCTGCCGCTTCGCCACCGACGGATTGAGTCAACTGATCCACGAGTCTTTTGCGCTTGGCGTCACTGCATACGAAACGCAATCCCAGGACGCCGCCAATAACGCGCGTCACCACCGCTTCGAACCGCCCGAACGTGTCGATATAAATCACGACATAGGTCTCCAGCGGCGGCATTTCCAAACAGGTGATGCCCGCGCCGCCCGCCGAGATATCGACAATGCCGCAATCGACCGTGCGCTCTTCCGCCGGCACAAACATCTTGCCCGTAAGCGAGGTGGCGGTTCGCTCAAAGCTTCGCTTATCGACTATTTCGATGGCTGTGGCTGCTGCCGTTGTCGCGCGCATTCGATTCTCAATCCATTGGGTTCAAAATTAATTCATCAAGTCGCGACCAGATCGAACACCGACACTGTTCGAAAAATCCCGAAAAATCGTGGTCAGCTCATCGACATCTGCAGCCTTTGGTGCACCGGTCGGGAAGCGATAGTGCCAGAAGCTGGTAATGTGCGAGACCGCTCCCATCTTTTCACCCATCTCGAGAAAAAGAGGCGTCGCGCTCAACAGAAAATCACGGAACGTCTTGGGGTCCTGCTGCTCGATCAACGAATTGTAGGCCGAGCTGTAGATATCTAGCACGCGGTTGACTTCGTCGGTGTTGTTTTTCACAGCCGTGACGATGGCCCGCTTGGTTTGATTCAGAAATGCGAGTAGCTCGGCATCCGCCTTACCGACTACGCGGATGGAATTTAGCTCGCGCATTACCTTGAATATCTGCGGGCGCAACTCACCCATTGCCCACTGGTAGTAAAGAAAGCCGCGCCAGCTGAATATTCCCTCGCGGAATTCTTCGGGATCGAGTCGCAAGGTTGCACGCAGCGGCTCGAGCTTTTCGCCCACCTCACTCGAAAGCAATGCGGAAATAATCTTCGCAGTCGATGCCTGTCTCGTCGCCCCCGTCGTCGTCACCGCCATGTTGGTCAGACGGCGCACTTCGGTCGAGGCGTAAGCGTACATTCTGGACTGGTCCGCGATCGAAATCTCGAAATAACAAGAATCCGGCACGATATCGTGGCTGCGGAGAAATTCGCGCAACAAGAACGGATCGAGCGACGGCACGGTATCGACAAGCGTCAGCACATCGAGATCGCGCTTCATCGCCATGCCTCCCTTATAATTTCCGACCTCGCGCAATGATTCCATGTACCCGCGCTGTCCGATGAAGAAGGAGCGGCCGCCAACCTTAAGATCCGACTTCTCGAACGGGATGATGATCTTTGTCGCGACCGCACGCGCTTCGGGAAAAAGGTAGGCCTCGTCGGCACGCAGGCGATGTTTGAGCACGATAGCGCTGTTCATGATCGGGGATTCGAAGAACGGTGCCGATTGGTGCAACGGGTTCTCGGCCTGCGCGACCGCTATGGCCGCCAGGTTCAGCACACGACTTGAAGATGCTGTGCCCAGGCCGCTGAGGCTGCGCACTGATCGGTCAACTGTCACGTAAAAATCCGGTTCTAAATCTCGGCCAATATGACAAACGGTCATTAACGCTGGATGCATGAGCGTGTTTAATGAAAGAATAACGCCAGAAACCGTGCGCCGCATTCTGGCATGGAGACGTTTTGCATGACCAAACGCCCGCCGTCCCGAGCTTGGCAGCGCATGTTGAGCGGTCGCAGGCTCGATCTGCTCGACCCATCGCCGCTCGATGTCGAGATTGAAGACATTGCACACGGTCTCGCGCGCGTCGCCCGTTGGAACGGGCAGACCAAGGGCACGCACGCCTTTTCCGTAGCGCAGCATTGCGTGTTGGTCGAGCGGCTAACAGCTGAACTGTCCCCCCGCCTCACGCGCGAGGCCCGCCTTATGGCACTTCTGCACGACGCGCCGGAATATGTGATTGGCGACTTGATCAGCCCGTTCAAGGCGGCGGTCGGGATCGATTACAAGGACTTTGAGAATCGTCTGCTATCTGCGATTCATTTGCGGTTCGGACTTCCCGCCAAAGCGCCAACGAACCTTCTTGCACTTCTCAAACAAGCGGACATCGCGTCCGCCTATTTCGAGGCGACACAGCTGGCTGGATTCAACCAGGAGGAAGCGAAGCGCTATTTCGGCACACCGCCCAAGCCTGTGCGCACGCCACGGCTTGTCCCGCTCGCGGCCGCCGATGCGCAGGCGCAGTTTCTCGAGCGATTCCGGCGGCTGACAGCATGAACCGTCTTTTCCCCGCCGCAATGCTGCGCTAGCAAGACAGCATGCCGCGCATCCTGATCACCTCTCTGGCCGACCTGCCCGACGCGATGGCAGTGCATCGGCCGTCGCACATCGTGTCGCTGCTTTCCAGCGGCTACATGATCGAGACACCGAAAGGCTTTCCTTCCGACAAGCATCTGCGCCTTTCCATGCACGATATTGATGACGAAGGCGGTGCCGAGGCACCGACACGCCGTCATGTCGACGCGCTCCTTGATTTCGGGCGGAGTTGGGATGCCGCGGCGCCGATGATCGTTCATTGCTGGGCGGGTATCAGCCGCTCGACAGCGGCGACCTTCGCCCTTCTCTGCGATCGCGCCAGTCCTGGACGCGAACATGAAATCGCACTGGCGTTGCGCAGCCGCGCGCCGCACGCGCAACCGAACAAGCTCATCGTGCGCCTCGCTGATGAGGCCTTGGGACGCGAGGGCGCAATGGTTCGCGCCATCAATGCAATTGGTAGTGGCGATATCGCAACCGAAGGCGTTCCTGTCGAGATGCCGCTGGTGTCACGTCGCGGATGAGCAACACCGCACAACACGTCGTGAGCATCGGTCTGTCGGCGGCGATTGTTTCTATCGCCGACGAACGGCCGTCCACACTTATCGTGCATCGCACGGGCGACAAGGACGACGCTCTGCCCTTCGGCCCGTTCGATCCGTTGCATCACCGCACGCTCGAAAGTGGGTTGCGTAGCTGGGTCAAAGAGCAAACCCATCTAGACCTCGGCTATGCGGAGCAGCTCTACACATTCGGCGATCGTGGCCGCCATCTTGTGAAGACCGGAGAAGGCCCGCGGGTTGTTAGCGTCGGCTACCTCGCGCTTACCCGCGCGACGACGGATCTGAAAGCACCCGACACGCTCTGGCGCGATTGGTATCGCTATTTCCCATGGGAAGACTGGCGCGGTGAAAAGCCGGTCATCATCGCCGACAAAATTGCGCCCGCGCTCAAGCATTTCATCAAAGATGCGCCGAACACAGCGCTGATCGACCAGCGCCGCGAACGTGTGCGGCAGTGTTTCGGCACAGACGGCATCGGCTGGGATGAAGAAAAAGTACTGGAGCGTTACGAGCTTCTCTATGAGGCCGGACTGGTCCAGGAAGCGGTGCGCGACGGGCGCACGGCGAAAGGTGACGTGGCGATTGGCAGCGGTATGGTGTTCGACCACCGGCGCATTCTCGCCACCGCCATCGCCCGCCTCCGCGGCAAGATGAAATATCGCCCTGTCGTGTTCGAGCTCATGCCGCCGATGTTCACGCTGCTCGAACTCCAACGTAGCGTCGAAGCGATCTCTGGCATTCGCCTGCACAAGCAGAACTTCCGCCGGCTCGTGGAGGGCCAGGGTCTTGTGGAAGGCACCGGAAAATCTGCCGCCCTCGCGCGCGGCAGGCCGGCTGAATTGTTCCGTTTCCGCCGCGAAGTCCTGAGCGAGCGCCCCGCGCCCGGCGTCCGTCTCGGCTCGCGCACGCGGGGCGTGGGATAATTCTCACGCCCTGGCCGGCATCGCTTAAAAAGAGAAAACGCGCGCTCCTCTTTCGTGGAGCGCGCGCTGTTTTGTCGTTGAAGGCTATTACTGCGTCGGCAGGCCGAGGACGCTTGCGTCGGCGATGTAGCCCAGCGAACCGCTGCGCTGACGATCGACCAGCGAACCGCCCGTCGGGTTGTTGAAGTAGAACTTCACGCCGACATTCCAAGTATTGGAAGTGCTGCTGCCGAACAGGCCGCCCGTGCCAAAATCTTCGTGCGTATATCCGCCATAGATCGACAGAGGCATCGTGTTGGAGAACATCCATTCGAGCTGGACGCCTTCCGACGTGATGTGCGAGCCGGAGAAGTCATTGTAGTCAACCTGGCCGCTGAGGGCGAGGTTCGGCATGGCGTACCACTTCAGCTGACCGCCGGCATAACCGCCGCTGGCGTTTCCACCGAACGCGCTGAGCGTCTCGCCGCCGCCTTTGACAGCAACGGTGAACTGCGGACCCGCGTACCACTCGCCGCCCACGCCGTAGGTGGTGACGTTCAGGTCGAGACCCGACGAGCTCGTGCTGTAGTAGTTGACGGTCGCGGCCAAACGGGCCTGCGACATTGCCCAGAAGGCGCTGCCGCCGACGTTCCAGAGGTCGAGGCTGCTGCCGCCACCACCGGTCTCGCTGTGATAGCCACCGGTCGCCTCAAGACCCCAGTTTCCGGAGACAAGGCCGGTCAGGCTGCCGTTGATGTTCCACAGACCATCGCTGCTGCTGTTCGTATCGCTCGCGTAGCTGCTGCTCAACGTGCCAGAAACGGCAGCGTTGGCCGTGGCGGCAAACGTCAGGCCGAGAGCAAGAACTGCAGAAGAAAGAAGAAGAGACTTTTTCATGGAATCCCCATTGGTACGCCCCTGAATCAGGGCCTTTCGACCGCAGTTAGGTAGGGCGCGTCAGAGAATCCGTCGAGTGAAACTGTCACAATTTTCGGCGAATTCCCCCTACTGTCTCTGCAATAGCACGCTCTGATTGCGCAGATTTTGGTGTCCAAGCAACTTTATTACAACGATCTTTAACCCTTGACGGAATTATGCTCATAGCTAGCATAAGCGCGTCTCCCGGCCTTGAAGGCCGGTCTTTTTGCCCTACATATATGCTCAAACAGAGCATAACCTCTCCGGTGAAAGGAAGTTCCGATGGAAGTCCTCGCCTACACGCCGCAAGTCGCGGCTGCGACAGCCGGGCTGTACAAAAAGGTCGCGAAGGTGGTGCCGGAGATCGAATGGCCGGTCTTCGCGCCCTACGTTGACGCCATCAACCGTCTCAAGAAGCAACGCAATGCCGTCGTGCTCGCGCACAACTACATGACGCCGGAGATTTTCCACTGTGTCGCCGACTTCGTGGGTGACAGTCTGGCATTGGCGCGCGAGGCCGCGAAGACGGACGCACAAGTCATCGTCCAAGCGGGTGTACACTTCATGGCGGAGACGTCGAAGATACTTTCTCCAGAAAAGATCGTTCTGATCCCCGACATGCGCGCGGGCTGCTCGCTCGCTGCCTCGATCACAGGCGGCGATGTGCGCCTGCTCAGGCAGAAATATCCCGGCTTGCCGGTCGTCACTTATGTGAACACCTCCGCCGACGTGAAAGCCGAGAGCGATGTGTGCTGCACGTCCTCGAATGCGAAAGCTGTGGTGGAAGAGATCGCACGCGAGTTCGGCGTCGATACCGTCATCATGATCCCCGACAAGTATCTGGCACAGAACGTCGCCAACCAGACCGGCGTGAAAGTTATCACCTGGGAAGGCGCGTGCGAAGTGCATGAGCGCTTTACGGCGAACGACATCCGCTCCTATCGCGAAGCCAATCCCGGCGTGATCGTCCTGAGCCATCCCGAGTGCCCCCCCGAAGTGGTGGCGGCATCGGATTTCGCGGGCTCGACGGCGGCAATGATCAATTATGTCGGCGACAAGCGTCCGAAAAAGGTCGTGATGGTCACCGAGTGCTCGATGAGCGACAACGTCTCGGTCGAATACCCCGATGTCGAATTCGTGCGGCCCTGCAATCTCTGCCCACACATGAAACGCATCACGTTGCCGAAAATCCTGCACTCGCTGGAGACGATGACGACGGAAGTGATCGTCGATCCCGCCATCGCCGTCCGGGCCCGCGCCGCCGTTGAGCGCATGCTGGCCGTCGGCAAACCGGCAAAGGCTGCAGCGTGAGACAGATCGACAACATCATTGAGTGCAAAGGCGCGCTCATTCTTGGCGCGGGCATCGCGGGCCTGTTCACCGCACTGAAACTCGCGCCCTACCCGGCCATCGTACTCGCAGGGACACGCCCCGGCGTATCGGGATCGAGTGCCTGGGCACAGGGCGGCATCGCCGCCGCCGTCGGCGAAGGCGACACCTGGCAATCGCACGCCGCCGATACGATCACAGCAGGCGCCGGAATTTGCGATCCCGAGATCGTCTCGCTGGTCGCGCGCGAAGCACCGGATCGCATCGAAGACCTCGTACGGCTCAGCGTGCCATTCGACCGCAATGCGGATGGTTCGCTCGCAGTTGGCCGCGAAGCGGCGCATTCGGCGGCACGTATCGTTCACATCACAGGCGACCGCGCCGGTGCCGAAATCATGCGCACGCTCGCCGAGCGGGTCCTGGAGACGCCATCGATCAATGTTCTCGAAGGCTTCCACGCCGTCGAACTCGCGATTGAAGATGGCCGTGTTACAGGTCTCTTTGCCCGCACCGGCGTCGGCAGCGGCGCCCGTCTGGTTCTGTTCCGCGCACGTGCCGTGATCTTTGCGACGGGCGGACTTGGTGCGCTCTATGCCGTGACGACCAACCCATTGGAGTCTCGCGGCGAAGGTCTCGGCATGGCGGCACGCGCCGGCGCGGTCATCGCCGATCCAGAATTCGTCCAGTTTCACCCAACCGCCATCGCCATCGGACGCGACCCCGCGCCGCTCGCGACAGAAGCGCTGCGCGGCGAAGGCGCGATGCTCGTCGATGAGCACGGCATGCGCTTCATGCCGGCGGTGCACAAGGATGCAGAACTTTCGCCGCGCGATATCGTGGCGCGCGCCATCCATCGCGAACTGGCAGGTGGACACAAAGTCTATCTCGATTGCCGCGAGTCCATCGGCGCGGAATTCCCGCATCATTTCCCGACGGTTTATGCCGCCTGCATGAGCGCCGGCATCGATCCGGTGACACAACCGATCCCTGTCGCACCCGCAGCCCACTATCACATGGGCGGCATCGCCAGCGATGCGCAGGGACGCTCCACGCTCGAAGGCCTGTGGGCCGTTGGCGAATGCGCGTCCACGGGATTGCACGGCGCCAACCGCCTCGCGTCCAACTCGCTGCTCGAAGGCCTCGTGTTCGGCGCGCGTGCCGCCGAAGACATCCGGGCCAACGTCGCGCAAGGCATCGCGCGCGGCACGCCACCGGCACCGGAACGCTTCGCAGCCCCCGCCCCGCCGCACGTCCTGCGCGATGCGATGACACGAATGGTCGGTCTTGAGCGTGACGAACAAGGTCTGCGTGATGCGATCGCCGTCATCGGCCAGGTCGAACGCGCCGGCGGAACCGAGCCGGCGCTGCTCAACATGACGGCGGCGGCAAAGCTTGTCGCCACGGCCGCGCTCGTACGTCACGAAAGCCGCGGCGGCCACTATCGCACGGACTATCCGCACGCCGACGCCGAAGGCCAGCGCACGATGATGACGCTGGAGGATGCGAACCGTATCGCCTCTTCTGCCGCATCGGGCGCAGCGGCAAAATTCGCCCTTCAGTCATGACGGCGGCATTGCCGTTCACGCGGCCACCGCACCGGCTCCTGATCGAGCCGATTGTTCGCCACGCGCTGGAAGAGGATCTCGGCCGCGCGGGCGATGTCACCAGCGAACTCACGGTGCCGAGCGAGCGCCGCCTGCTCGCATCGCTGGTCGCACGCAAACCCGGCACAATCGCAGGATTGATTGCCGCCGAATGCGTCTTCAATCTCGTCGATCTCGAATTGCGCGTGACGATCGAAGTCCCGGACGGTTCCAAAGCCGAAACCGGCGCGCGACTGGCGGTCATTGAAGGCTCCGCGCGCAGCATCCTCACCGCCGAGCGCGTGTCGCTGAATTTCACCGGCCATCTCTCCGGCGTCGCGACCGCAACGCGCGCGCTCGTCGATGCGGTAGCAGGCACTAAGGCGCGCATCGTCGAGACGCGCAAGACAACGCCGGGCCTGCGCCTGCTGGAGAAATACGCCGTGCGCTGCGGCGGCGGATTCAACCACCGCTTCGGCCTCGACGACGCCGTGCTGATCAAGGACAACCACATCGTCGCCGCCGGCGGCATCGGCCCGGCCATCGAACGCGTCCGCGCCGGCCTCGGCCACATGGCAAAGATCGAACTGGAAGTGGACTCGCTCGCGCAGCTCGAAGAAGCCTTGGGCCTCGGCGTCGACACGATCCTGCTCGACAACATGAGCACCGACGACCTCAAACGCGCCGTCGCAATGGCCAAAGGCCGCGCCGTGTTCGAAGCGTCGGGCAACGTCACGCTCGCCACCGTCCGCGCCATCGCCGAGACCGGCGTGGATTACATCTCCTCCGGCGCGATCACCCACTCCGCACCCAATCTGGACCTCGGCCTCGATTTTTGATGTGCCGACAACTCTGGGTCATCGACGCCTCGTTAAATTTCTGATCGAATGAGCCGCAATGCGCTGCATCTTCACCGCACTGGCACTCCTTGTCCTGCTTAGCAGCAGCTCCCAATCTCGCGTTTCCTATTCAGAGGCCACCGCCAACTGCACACGCGCCGTAGCGGAAGATGCGACTGTGCTGCAAATACTGAAAAGTCTTAAATACTTCGAAAATCGCTGCGTGCATGTATCCGGCGTCGTCGCAGATCGCTCCATTATTGACGACATTCATTCGCTTTACGCATACATGACGGGCCGAGCCACCGATCCTGAACCGCATTTTGTCGCCGTCTATAGCGACAACACCGCGCTCGAAGACGAGTTATGGCAGGCTCGCGCCACGATGGATGTGGCAGGCGTCTTGACAAGCTGCAGCGCCAAGTACGCCCGCGCACAGGCAGATGTGGATCAGAAGAATGCCGAGGCGAAGCGGACCGGTAGCGACTCGGAATGGATAGTGTTCATGTCGGGACCCTGCCATTATCAAGATGGCCCGGTTATCACCGTAAAGGAGGCATCCCCGACAAGTGGTGAGACACGACTGACGGGCGATAGCGCCCGCGCAAAGTATGGCGATGCATATTTGCTGAAAAAGCCCCGCGATGACGTGCGCAAACCGGTCGAAGCGCTGATCGCGGCACTCAAGGCCCGCGATACGAAGTTGCTGTTTGGCAAGATCGAGGACGACTGGACCGGTTTGAGCAACGCTGATCTGCTGGATCCTACGAAATCGCCCTTTGCCTTCATGCTTGGTATGACGCACGATCCCCAGACGGTCTATTTCGATACTCACCTTCACTCAGATAGATTGGGAGATGATGTGACAGGCGTCGCTTGCGTCTGCCGCAAGGATGGCCGTGAGGATAGCTGGCCGATCACATTCGCCGATATGTATTCTCATCCGAAGAATGTGCCGTTCAAATGCCTATACATTTACCGCGATGGGCATATTGAGGGTATCTAAAGGACAATCTGGACTCGATTTTTGATGTGATTGTGACATGGCGGGGGCCATCCGGACATTTCTGAGCCTCGCGACAGTGCTTGCACTTGCCGCCTGCTCTTCGACGACACCAGCGCCAACGACGGCACCCGCACCGCCCAGTCGCGATGCAGAGAACGCTGCGTGGATCGCGCGCGACTTCACCTGCACCCGCACCGAGGCGAAGCAGATTGCGCTGGACGCGTTGATCGCGCATCCGGAGCGTTTTGACGAAACATGTGTCCGCGTGAAGGCCTACTTCACCGGGCTCACGCTTGTGCGCGATGCCAATCATGCGCTCGCGCCGAAGCCGAGCGCGGTGTTCGCGGCCTATGCCAGAGACAAAAAAACGGAGGCGCATTATCGCCGCGGGCCGACCTTCGCCGTCGTAACCGGTCGTGTACGCTCCTGCGCGGCGCGCACAGACCGACAAACTGCCGTTACGACACCGCTCTGCCGCGACAAAGGCTTCGGACTGTTTGTGTCCGATGTGCAGGTCGTGCCGACGGCGATGGACTGAGCGCCGTGAGAGGCTAAGCTGTCCGCCGGAAAAATCGGGAGCAGACATGGACCTTCATTTAAAAGGAAAGAATGCTGTCGTGCTTGGCGGCACGCGCGGCATCGGGCGGGCAATCGCGGAGACCTTCGCGAACGAAGGCGCAAATGTGGCGATCTGCGCGCGCAATGAGGACCAGATCAAAGAAGCGGTTTCGGCCCTGAAAGCGATGGGCGTGAAAGCGACCGGCGCGTCTGTCGACATCACAGACAGCGATGCGCTGAAAGCGTGGATCACGAAGGCTGGCGAAGAACTCGGCGGCATCGACATGCTCGTCTCCAATGCGGGCGCGATGGCGCAGGGCGCCGATCCGGCGTCCTGGGAGTCGAACTTCAAGCTCGATGTGCTCGGTGCGGTGAATGCGTTCGACGCGGCGCGACCGTTTCTGGAGAAAGCGGCGGAGAAGAACGGCGATGCGTCTTTCACGATTATCGCCTCGGTGTCCGCGGCGGAGAGCGACAACGCGAGTTCCTACGGCCCGATCAAGGCGGCGCTGATCCATTATGCAAAGGGCCTTGCGCGGCAGCACGCCAAGCGGAAGCTGCGCACCAATGTCGTTTCGCCCGGAATGGTCTATTTCAAGGGTGGCGTCTGGAACATGGTCGAAGAAGGCAATCCAGAATTCTTCAAGCAGGCCATCGCGCGCAATCCGACAGGGCGTGCTGCGACGCCGCAGGAAATCGCCAATGCCACCGTGTTCCTCGCGAGCCCGGCGTCTTCTTATACAACAGGCGTCAATCTGCTCGTCGATGGCTCGATCTCGCGCCGGGTGAATTTCTGATGGAAGGCAAGGTGCGGGGACGCAAATCCATTTTCATTACGGGCGCTGCGAGCGGCATCGGACGTGCCACGGCAACGCTGTTCGCGGAGAAAGGCTGGTTCGTCGGTGCGTTCGATGTGAACGCCGATGGGCTTGCGACGCTGACGCAGGAGATCGGCGGCGACAATTGCGTCACCGGCATTCTCGACGTCACGAAAAAGGAAAATTTTGAAGCGGCCATTGCGGCGTTCGGCGCGGGGACCGGCGGCACAATGGACATTCTCTATAACAACGCCGGCATCGGCGAGAGCGGCTTCTTCGAAGACATCCCTTACGAAGCGGCGTTGCGCGTCGTGCAGGTGAATTTCGTCGGCGTCCTGACAGGCATCTATACCGCGCTGCCGCTGCTCAAGGCGACGAAGAATTCGCTGTGCTTCACGACGTCATCGTCCTCGGCGACCTACGGTATGCCGCGGCTCGCGGTCTATTCCGCGACCAAGCATGCGGTGAAGGGATTGACCGAAGCGCTGTCGGTCGAGTTCGCGCGGCATGGCATTCGCGTGGCGGACACGCTGCCCGGCCTCATCGACACCGCGATCCTGCGCAACACGCCCAATCGCACGGATGGCCGCAAAGCCGAGGAGACCGAGAATCTGCTCGCCAACGCGCCGAAGAAGGGGCCGTTCCGCCTGATGCCGCCCCGCGCGGTGGCAGAGGCCGTCTTCGCCGCCTATGGCAGCGACAAGCTCCACTGGTACGTGCCGCCGGAGATTGCCTGGATCGACCGCATCAAGGGCGTCGCGCCGGAATACATGCGCAAGCGGATCAAGGCGCTGACCGGCGGGATCATCCGCGAGCCTTGAGGCGATTATAGGGCGTGGGACCGGGCGCGTTTGTAGAACACGTGGTTCCCGATCTGGACCGTGCGCTCCATGTTGTCCGCCCAATCCGGAGCGACCGAGACGGCGTGGAAATGCGTGGCATCGCCCGTCACGTCCCGCAGGGCGATCTGTCCGGCCAAGATACGCGCGGCCAGGATTTCGGTGTTGTGCCAGGCGGCCGGCGATTTCCGCTCGGCCATTGCGCCATGGCAGGCAAACGAGAACTGGCAGGACGACGTCTCCGCGCCCTCATAGACCACGCCGCAGATCGAATGGCCGTAATGACCATGGCGGAGGCGGTGGAAGACGACCTCGGCGACGGCCATCTGGCCGTCCGTGCCCTCGCCCCGGGCCTCGTAATACATGACCTCGGACAGGCAGCGATGCTCTTCCAGAAGCTGGGCCATTGCCATGTCAGCCGAATTTGCGGGCTTCGACGTGACCGACTTGATTGCCTGTGTGGCGACCGTGTCCGTGACGGTGCCCCGCAGAACGGGTGCCTTGACAGGCGCAACCGCCTTCGCGACGGCAGCGACAGATGCGGGCGCGACCGAGGTCGCAGCAACTTGCTCCGTAGGCGGATGATTGTTCGCGGCGGCGCCGACGGCGGCGCTTGCGGCGGCGAGAATGACGGCAAGCGCAACGACGAGCACGCGATCGGAGCGCAGAAGTACGTCAGTGGTTTTCTTATTCATTGGCAATTGACTCGTTTCGGATTGATTGGCGTTTGAGATACGTCGTTAGTTCCGAATAGTCCCGCCCCTCTTCAAAGTGGCGTGCGTTCTGCCAGCGAAAATCCGAATCGTCAAATAAAAATCACATTAACGGTGACGCAGTGTCATTTAACACTGAAAAATCCAGCTTTTCCCTGCATCGTCCGTACAAAGATGAAATGATCTTAGGTTTTTTCGCCTACAGTTTTTAACGCTGCTTGTGCGGCAGCGAGTCGCGCAATTGGGACTCGAAATGGCGAACACGACACATAATCGAGTCCTGTCTCGTGACAGAAGCGGATGGAATCGGGATCGCCGCCGTGTTCTCCGCAGATGCCGAGCTTGATATTTTTGCGTGACGCTCGTCCGCGCTCCGCAGCGATACGCACGAGCTCACCGACACCTTCGACATCGATCGACACGAAGGGGTCGCGCGCGATCAAGCCCTTCGAAAGATACTCCGAAAGGAATGTACCAGCATCGTCGCGGCTGACGCCGAGCGTCGTCTGCGTGAGATCGTTGGTGCCGAAGGAGAAGAACTCCGCCGACTGCGCGATCTCACCGGCGCGCAGCGCCGCGCGGGGCAGTTCGATCATCGTTCCGATGAGGTATTTCGGAGTTTTTCCGCGTTCGGCCCGGACCGCCTCCGCCACGCCCGCAATGCGGTCCCGAAGCATATCGAACTCGGTCTTGAAGCCGACCAGCGGGATCATGATTTCGAGTTCGACCGGCTTGCCGCCGGCTTCTTCCGCGTTAAGCGCGGCTTCCAGGATTGCGCGCGCCTGCATCTCGTAGATCTCGGGGTACGTGATACCGAGACGGCACCCGCGATGACCAAGCATCGGGTTGGACTCGTGCAGCGCAATCAGACGCGCGCGAAGTTTTCCCGGAGTCGATCCTGCCGCGCGCGCGACTTCGGCGATTTCTTCATCCTTGTGCGGCAAAAATTCGTGCAGCGGTGGATCGAGCAAGCGGATCGTGACGGGCAAGCCTTCCATCGCCGCAAAAATCTTCTCGAAATCGCCGCGTTGCATCGGAAGCAACTTCGCAAGCGCGGCGTCACGCTCTGCTTTCGCATCCGCCAATATCATCTGGCGTACGGCGAGAATACGATCCGGCTCGAAGAACATATGCTCGGTTCGGCACAACCCGATGCCTTCCGCGCCGAAGCGCCGCGCCGCGGCGGCATCGTTCGGTGTGTCCGCGTTGGTGCGAACCTTCAGTGTACGGATCGAATCCGCCCAACCCATGAGCGTCGCGAAGTCGCCCGTCATCTCCGGCTGGCGCATCGCGACCTTGCCGCGGAACACAAGACCGCAGGCGCCGTCGATGGTGATAATGTCGCCGCGCGTGATTGTCGTCGGACCAGCGGTCATGACGCCCTTCTGCGCATCGATCTTGAGCATGCCGGCACCAGAGACGCAGGGGCGTCCCATGCCACGCGCCACAACCGCCGCATGACTGGTCATGCCACCGCGTGCGGTCAGGATGCCCCTTGCCGCGTGCATGCCATGGATGTCCTCCGGGCTCGTCTCGGTTCGAACCAAGATGACGTCGTGTCCGTCAGCGGCCAGCTTCTCCGCCTCATCCGCCGTGAAGGCCACTTCCCCCGTGGCCGCGCCCGGCGAGGCGCCGAGGCCGGCCGCGATCTGCTCCTTGGGCGCGTTGGGGTCGAGGGTCGGATGCAGCAACTGGTCCAGCGCCATCGGATCGACGCGGGCGACCGCCTCGCTCTTGTCGATCAGCCCCTCGCCCACCATATCGACCGCAGCCTTGAGGGCGGCTTCGGCCGTGCGCTTGCCGGAACGGGTCTGGAGCATGAAGAGCTTGCCCTCCTGCACCGTGAACTCTACGTCCTGCATGTCGCGGTAATGCGCCTCAAGACGCGCGCCGATGGCCATCAACTCCGCATAGGTCTCCGGCATCGCCTCTTCCATGGACGGCTTTTTGCCGCCCTGGCGCTCGCGCACGACTTTGGAGATCGGCTGGGGCGTGCGGATGCCGGCGACGACATCCTCGCCCTGCGCATTGATCAGGAATTCGCCATAGAGCAGATGCTCGCCAGTCGCCGGATCGCGGGTGAACGCGACGCCGGTGGCCGAGGTGGCGCCGCGATTGCCGAACACCATCGCCTGGATGTTTACCGCCGTGCCCCACTCCTCGGGAATATCGTGCAGCCTGCGATACGTTTTCGCCCGCGCCGATTGCCACGAGCCGAACACTGCGCCGATCGCACCCCAGAGCTGTTCCTGCACATCTTCGGGAAACGGCTTGCCCAGTTCTTTCTGCACCGCAGCCTGATAAAGCGCGGCGATGCGCTTCAGATCGTCGGCATCGAGATCGGTGTCGAGTTCGACGCCCTTGTCTTCCTTCTGCGTATCGAGGATTTCCTCGAACAACGCGTGCTCCACGCCGAGCACGACGTTGGAATACATCTGGATGAAACGGCGATAGGAGTCATACGCAAAGCGCGGATCGCCGGTGAGCTTTGCAAGCCCCTCAGTCGTCGCAGAATTAAGGCCAAGATTCAGGACTGTGTCCATCATGCCGGGCATCGACGCGCGGGCGCCCGAGCGTACCGATACAAGCAACGGCTTCGCAGGATCGCCAAACGTGCCGTTCGCAAGTTTTCCGATCCGCGCCAGCGCCTTTTCGACTTCCGCCTTCAGCTCTTTCGGGTAGGCACCGTCATGGGCATTCACATAGGTGCAGACTTCGGTGGTGATGGTGAAGCCGGGCGGCACGGGAAGACCAAGATTGCTCATCTCGGCAAGGTTCGCACCCTTGCCGCCGAGCAGGTTCTTCATGGAGGCTTGACCCTCCACCTTGCCGCTGCCGAACGAATAGACCCATTTCGCCATGTCGAATTCCAATGCTCTCTGCCGCCAATGTGTCATGTGGAAGGGCGCACGGCAAAACGAATCCGGATAGGATTTGGCTGCACGGCGAAGGGGAACGAAGATGCCGCAGGATCAGATTTTCATGCCGATGGGCGCGTTGGCGCTGCTAACCTTTCTGGTGCTGACGCTGATACCGATCCGCCGCTTCCGCGCGGGCTTCGCGGGACGAATCGTGCCGGATGATTTCAAGTTCGGAGAATCCAAGAACGTGCCCAGCGACGTTTCGATCCCGAACCGGGCCTACATGAACCTGCTCGAACTGCCGATGCTGTTCTATGTGCTGTGCCTGATGCTGTTCGTCTCGGGCCGCGTCGATGCGACGTTTCTCAATCTCGCCTGGAGCTATGTCGCCCTGCGGGCGATCCACAGCCTGATCCACGTCACCTATAACAACGTCTATCACCGGCTCATTATATTCAGTCTCAGCAATGTCGCGTTGATCGTCACTTGGGGCCTGTTCTTCTGGCCCATGCTTATGCATTGACGCTGTAAACCGCAGCGCAGCTATGCATAATGTTGCGGAAGGTTGCCGTTGCGGGCTGGCGTATCTAAATTTCGCATTACAGAAACAAACGGAGAGACATATGGCACTGCGCAAATTCATCATTGAACGCGATATTCCGGCGGTCGGCTCGTTCGAGCGCGAACAGCTCAAAGGCGCCGCCGCGCAATCGAACAAGGTGCTGGCCCAGCTCGGCGCCGACATCCAGTGGCAGGAGAGCTATGTCGCAGCCGACAAGACGTTCTGCGTCTATCTCGCCAAGGACGAAGACACGATCAAGAAGCACGCCGAGATGAGTGGCTTCCCCGCCACCAAGATCACCGAAATCCGCAAAATGATCGACCCGACCACGGAGAAGGACGGGGCGTAACTTCCTTAACCTCCCCTCTGTGGGGAGGTCGGAAAAGTTTGAGCTTAGCGAAAAGTTTTCCGGGTGGGGGTCGGTGCTGCCTGAGAGACCCGCCCCACTCGGAACGCTTCGCGCTTCGACCTCCCCGCAACGGGGGAGGTTAATCAGCCCTCGATCTTCGAGAAATCCGCCACCTGATGCAGCGTCGCGCGCAGGCGGGCGAGAAGCTTCAGCCGGTTCTCACGCAGCTTCGCGTCCTTGTCGTTGACCGTGACCTTGTCGAAGAACGCATCGACTGGTGCGCGGAGTTTCGCCATCACGCCCATCGCCTCCACGAACTTCTCGGCGGCGACATCGTCGGCAATGGATTTCGAGGCCGATGCCAGCGCCTCGCCCAGCGCCTTCTCTTCCGGCAGCGCGAGCAGACTCGCATCTGGCTCGCCATCGAAGGTCGTCTTGTCCTTCTTTTCCTCAGCCTTGAGGATGTTCACTGCGCGTTTGTACCCCGCGAGCAAATTCGCGCCCTCGTCCGTCTTCAGAAACGACTGCAACGCCTCAACCCGCGCGACCAAGCGCACAAGATCGTCCTCATTGCCGAGCGAGAACACTGCGTCGATCAGATCGTGTCGCGTGCCTTTTTCTCGGAGGACGACTTTGAGGCGGTCGGCAAAAAAGTCCATTACCTCGTTGAGATAAGTTCGGGAAAACCCTCTCTTCGCGTTTTCAATTGCCTTGAATACATCAGCGTTTTCAACTTTCCCAACGACGGCTAACACTGAGTGGTCGCGATCTTTTCCGTGAAATAACAAGCGAGAAATAAGTTCATGACCGCCTTCTACAGCACGCGGCTCTCCGTCAACTTCAAGGCCGCAATCAAATGCAGTCCGAACAACCCTCGCCAAATTCAATCTGATCTGCCGTTCCAATATGATGCGCACCGACCCTAGCGCTGCGCGTCTCAGTGCATAGGGGTCGCTTGATCCTGTTGGCTTCTCATTCTCTCCAAAAAAACCGGTGAGCTGGTCTAACTTGTCCGCCAGTGCAATTGCGATGGAAGCCTTACTCGTCGGCACAGCATCGGACGGGCCAACCGGCTTGTAGTGATCGCGCACCGCGTCCGCGACTTCGGGCTCTTCGCCGTCGTGGCGTGCGTAGTAGCCGCCCATAACGCCTTGCAGCTCTGGGAATTCGCCGACGACGCCGCTGGTGAGATCGGCCTTGCACAACAGCGCAGCGCGTCTCGCTTTCTCGACATTCGCACCGATCATTTTGGCGATTTCCCCGGCCAACGCTTCGATGCGTTTGACACGTTCGTACTGCGTGCCGAGCTTGGCGTGGAAAACGATATTCTTGAGGTCGTCAACGCGGCTTTCGAGGGTACGCTTGCGATCCTGGTCCCAAAAGAACTTGGCGTCGCTCAAGCGTGCGCGCAGGACGCGTTCGTTGCCGGCGACGATTTCCTTGCCGCCGTCGTCGGCGATCATGTTGGCGACGAGCGCGAAGCGGTTCGCCATCTTCCCTGTCTTGGGATCGCGCAGCGAGAAATATTTCTGATGCGTGCGCATGGAGGTTTGGAGGATTTCCGGCGGTACATCCATGAACTCGTCCTGGATCGCACCGATCAGCACCACCGGCCATTCGGCGAGGCCCGCGACTTCGTCGAGAAGCCCCTCGTCCGGGATCATCTCGAGCCCGCGCACGAACGCAGCCGATTTCACTTCCTCGAAAATAATCGCCTTGCGCTGCTCGGCATCGAGGATCACATGCGCCTTGTGCAGTTTCTCGACATAGTCGTCATAGCGGCGCACTTCGATGGGACCGCTCGACAGAAAGCGATGGCCCCGCGTTGTGTTGCCGCTTGTCACGCCCGCGAATTCGAACGGCACGACCTGACCGTCGAACGTGCAAATGATGCCATGTAACGGCCGAACCCAACGCACTGTGGCTCCAGTAGCCAGCCGATTGCCACCACCGGTGACTATCGGCTCACCTCCACCAGAAACTAGATCATTGTTCTCTTGAGGCCAGCGCATCGACTTCGGCCACGGCAGTTTCGCGAAACACTCAGGCAGGATTTCCGCGAGCACTTCCGCCGTTGCGCGGCTCGCACGTTCGATTACCGCGAGATAGACATCGCCCTTCGGTGTCTTCTCGACCTTGAGCTGGTCTTTGGCGAGCCCCGTCTTGCGCAGGAAGCCGTCGAGCGCGGCCTGCGGCGCATCGACCTTCGGGCCTTTGAGCTCTTCGGTGACGTCAGGCTGTTTCGCGGGCAACCCGGCAATCGCGAGCGTCAGACGCCGCGGCCCCGCAAACGCCTTCGCACCTTCGAACAGAAGACCGCGATCGCTCAGGCTGCCTACGACGAGACGCTCAAGATCCTTCGCCGCCTGCGCCTGCATACGCGCGGGAATTTCTTCGGAGAACAGTTCGAGCAGAAGATCGGCCATCACCCGAACCTCGGCGTGTAGGCGCCCATCGGCGTTTCGAGCCACGCTTCACAGCACGCTTTCGCCAGCGCGCGCACGCGGCCGATATAGGCGGCGCGTTCCGTCACGCTGATCACGCCGCGCGCGTCGAGCAGGTTGAAGCAATGGCTCGCCTTGATGCACTGGTCATAGGCGGGCAGCGCGAGCTTTTTGTTGCCCTCGATCAGCTCGCGGCACTGCTTCTCCGCGTCCTTGAAATGCTGGAACAGTATTTCGGTATCGGCCATTTCGAAATTGAACGCCGACTGTTCGATCTCGTTCTGGTGAAAGACTTCGCCGTAGCGGAAGTTTTCGTTGTAGGCGAGGTCGTACACGAACTCGACGTTCTGCACATACATCGCCAGACGTTCGAGACCATAGGTGATCTCACCCGCCACCGGGTCGCAATCGATGCCGCCGACCTGCTGGAAGTACGTGAATTGCGAGACTTCCATGCCGTCGCACCACACTTCCCAGCCAAGGCCCCACGCGCCGAGCGTCGGGCTTTCCCAATCGTCCTCGACGAAGCGGATGTCATGCAGCGCGGGGTCGAGGCCGATCTCGCGCAGCGAACCCAGATAGAGATCCTGAATGTCCGACGGCGCCGGCTTCATGATCACCTGGAACTGATAGTAATGCTGAAGCCGGTTCGGGTTCTCGCCATAGCGCCCGTCCTTAGGGCGGCGCGACGGTTGCACATAGGCGGCGCGCCATGGCCGCGGGCCTAGCGCGCGCAGCGTCGTCGCCGGATGGAACGTGCCCGCGCCCATCTCCACGTCATAGGGCTGGAGGATGAGGCATCCCTGCCGCGCCCAGTAGTTCTGGAGCGTCAGGATCAGGTCCTGAAATGTCTTCGCCTTGGCCACGTTTCGTCCGGTTTTCGGTGTGGCCGGAACCTATAGGCCGCGGGAATCCAGAGCAAGCGAAGCGCCGTCGCGCAAAATCGCATTGGCCTCGGCGGTGTAGGTTCCGTCGGCGTTATGCAGCGCGAGGCCCGGCGAGAGCTTCGAGGCCGCACGGCTGCCCTTCCGCGCCTGAAGGATCACCCGCTTCGCCAGTTCCCCTGCACGCGGCCAGAGCGGGAAGATCATCACGCCGCGCTCGGGCATCTGAGTGAGCGCTTCACTGAGACGATCCGCGCGGATGATCGTCGTAAAGGTTCCGCCGCTGATCGTCCGCTTCAGTCCGGTTTCGATCCACCCACCGAAAGTGCCAGTGTCTCGCAGCGCGCGATCCCGCGATGGCTCGGGAGAGATTTCACCCTGCTCGTCATGGAACGGCGGATTGCAGAAGACATGCGCGAAATCGCGCTTAAATTCGTTAGGCAATGCGAAGATGTCGGCTTCGAAGAATTTCACGCGGTCAGCGCATTTGTTCTCGGCGGCGTTTTCATTGGCGAGCAACGCAAGCGAAGGATCGATCTCGACGCCGATGATGGAAACATCGCGAGCGCGCGCAGCCAGACACAGGCTTGCGATGCCCGCACCGGCACCGACTTCGAGCACTTCACCGCTTGACAGCGTAGGAACAGCAGCGGCCAGCATTACGGCATCCAACCCGGCGCGAAATCCTTGGACGAATTGGCGAACGACAACGCGCCCACCCAGAAACCTGTCGTCCGTCGTTTCCGTCACGGCTCGACGACGGCGTCCGGAACGCCTTCGCGCAGGACCTGCTGGGCCTGTGCGAAATCCTCGTCCGAGACCATCAACCGGCGCGGCAAAATGCCCACGCTGCCGTCGGTCGAACTCATCTGGGAATCGAAGGTCACGGTTGCGATTCCCGCATCCTTCAGAACCGCCTCGGCAAAATTGAGCTGAACCAGATTGTTCGTTTTCAACACAGCGCGCATATAAGTTCCCAGGACCATTCGTCGGCTTGACCGCACGGGGCGGACGCCTAATCTCGCAGCGCCGGGCCGAACCGGCAAGGAATTCAGCGTGCTCACGACCGAACCCGCCAAAGTTTCCGATATTTCTCCGGTCGAAAGGCTCCATGCCCTCGTCGCCGGAGACATGGTCGCGACCGACAAGCTGATCCATGAGCGGATGGGCAGCACGGTTCTGCTGATTCCGGACTTGTCGCGCCACCTGATCGACTCCGGCGGAAAGCGGCTTCGCCCCCTGCTCACCCTCGCCGCCGCACACATGGGCGGCTATCGCGGCATGGGCCACGTGAGATTGGCTGCCGCGGTGGAGTTCATTCACACCGCCACCTTGCTCCATGACGATGTGGTCGACGAAAGCTCGCTTCGCCGTGGAAAGGTTTCCGCCAATATCGTCTGGGGCAACAAGCCGAGCGTTCTTGTCGGCGACTTCCTGTTCAGCCGTGCGTTCCAGCTCATGGTCGAAACCGGCAGTCTGACCGTTCTCGATATTCTCGCCGGCGCATCCGCCATCATCGCCGAAGGCGAGGTGATGCAGCTGAAATCGGCCCACAATCTCGGCGTGACCGAGGAAGATTATCTCCACGTCGTCAGCGCCAAGACCGCGGCGCTGTTTGCCGCTGCCGCCGAGTCCGGCGCGGTGATTTCCCAACAATGCGACGAACGCATCGCCGCGATGCGCGATTACGGCCAGAACCTCGGTATCGCATTCCAGCTTGTCGACGACGCGCTCGATTATTCGGGACGTCAGGCGTTGATGGGCAAGTCCGTCGGCGACGATTTCCGCGAGGCGAAGGTCACGCTCCCGATCATTCTCGCCTACGCGCGCGCGAGTGAGACAGCACGCAAATTCTGGACCCGCTCCATCGAAACCGGACCGCAGGGCGAAGCCGATCTCGACCGAGCGATAACGCTCGTCGAAGAGACCGGCGCGATCAGCGAAACAATGGCCCGTGCACGACGTTACGCGGCTGAGGCAAAGCGCGCGCTCGAAATCCTTCCCGCCGGCGAAATCCGCTCCGTGCTTGCCGACATCGCCGATTTCTGCGTCGAACGCGCCTACTGAAGAACCTTCACCGCCTGCACCCACCATCCGGGATGCTCTACCGACAGAAGCCGCGCTGCATTTGCAGCGGAAGCCTCATCTTCAAATATGCCAAAGCACGTTGCACCGCTTCCAGACATCCGAGCCAGCAACACGTCTGGTAGCTTACCGAGCGCATTTAAGACATCGCCGATCGCCGGCTGAATCGCACGGGCAGGCGTTTCAAGGTCGTTTGTTGTCTTCAGCAGGAACGGCAGAAGATCATCGGTCCATCTCGGAAGCATTCCGATACCGGAACGATCCCCGAGAGTTCGGAACACCTCGCCTGTCGATACGCCCAGGCGTGGATTGACCAAGACAAGCGACAACGGCGGTACTGTTGCCTGCGCAAGGATTTCCCCGCGGCCTTTCATCCACGCCGCTTTGCTCGCGACACAAACCGGAACGTCGGACCCGAGTGTTGCCGCGATCTCGAAAAGATCGGTCCGGTTCAGGTTGTAAAGCTCGTTAAGCCCACGCAGCGCTGCCGCTGCATCGGCAGAGCCGCCACCGATTCCGGAGGCGACCGGAAGATTCTTGGTAAGAACGATACGCCCTCTGGCGTTGAGGGCGCTCGCGGCCTTGAGCACTAGATTGTCAGTGTCGACAGGAAGTCCTTCAGCGAACGGCCCTTCGATAGTCAGTGACAACTCGTCTGCGCGCTCGAGCGTGAGCGTGTCGCCCGCATCGACGAAGACGGCGAGGCTTTCCAGCGGGTGAAATCCATCGGCGCGTTTGTCGCCAACGTGCAGGAAGAGATTGATCTTCGCGGGCGCGAAGACACGGACGCTATTGGTCACCGCCGGCCGTCTGGAGTTTTTGTTCGATCTTCGACTTCTCGTCGGCTTCGGGGCCGAAAGCCAGCGCGTGGTTCCACTGAAACGTGGCGTCGAGCTTGCGCCCGACCTTCGACAGCGCGTCGCCATAGTGATCGTTGATCGTCGGATCGCCAGGCACAAGCAGCACCGCATCTTCCAAGGTCTTCGCTGCTTCGGCGAACCGACCCAGCCGGTAGTAAGCCCACCCGACGCTATCGACGATGTAGCCGTCATAGGGTTTCAACGACCGCGCCTTCTCCAGCATCTTCAATGCTTCGGGAATGTTGCGGTTCTGATCAACATAGCTGTAGCCGAGATAATTCAGCGTCTGCGGTTCGTCAGGGCTTAGCTTGAGCGCCGTCTGCAGATCGGCTTCCGCGCCAGTCCAATCGTGTGACCGGTCCTTCGATAGAGCGCGCGCGAAGAACAGCGGCCAGTCTTTCTTCTGTGGCGTGCCGAGAATCTGGATTGCGTGATCGTAGGCCGACGCCGCTTCCGGGAACTTGTTCGTGGAGCGATAGGCGTCGCCCAACGCGGTCCACGCTTCGATATCGTTCGGCGACGCATCTCCTAGCGTCTTCAGATCGCGGATGGCCTGATCGGCTTTGTCGAGCCGCGCTTCATCGGTCGCGATCTGGATCGCGGCCATGCGGTAGTACGGCGAGTCATGATCAATCTTGCGATAGGCCTCGATCGCATAGCCGTATTTTTGCAGCTGCTCCATCCGGTCCCCCAGAAGGATATTCGCGAGGTCGAGCTCCGGTTTCAGGTACAGCGCGAGACGAAGATACAGGATCGAAACATCGGCGCTGGATTCTTCCGTCAGCGATGCGGCGATGCCGAAGAGCGCTTCCGCGACACCATCCTGCGGACGCTTGACCAGCGGCTCGGGCTTTTCGCCTTTGGCAATGCGGTTCTGACCAGCTTTAAGAATTGGCCCCAGCGCCGCATTCGACGCAACCTTGGTGTAGAGAGCACTCGCGTCTGCAGCGCGTCCGTTACGCTCCAGAAACCGGCCATAGGCGTTGACCAGACGCGGCGATGGCCCATCGGTCTTCAGCGTTTCGCTATACGCCGCATCTGCAGCCGCGGTCTGCCCGAGATATTCCAGGATCAGAGCCTGGTGGAACGCCGCCATGCTCTCCATGCCGGCCTGCGCGCGCAACCCTTTCAGATCGGCGTCGGCGCGAGCCGCATCGCCCGCACCGGCTGCCGCCCATGCATCGACAAGCCCCACCGTCAAAGACGTGAAGGTGCCTTTCGCCGACTTGTTTATCTCGTCGCGCGCGGTTTTGTAGTCTTCGCGTTTCAACGCAGCGATCGCCAGGACAAGCCGTGAAGGCCGGTCATCGGTCGTTGTCGCCACAAGCCGCTTCGCCAGTTTTGCGGCCGCATCGATATCACCGGAGGAAGTCGAGTAAAAAAACGCGAGCGCCTGGATTGTTGCGTCGTCGGGCTCGTGGCTGAGACTGACGCCATAGAATTTCGCAGCATCCGACATGTCATGCTCGTCGGCCGCGAACCGCCCAGACAGATAAGCACTGTAGCTCGCCGCGTCGTCATTCGTGCGGGCCGAAGCAACAGTAAGACCGGCAACCGAGAAAGCGGCAGCGAGGAAGAGCGGGGTATTACGCAATGACGTCTCCTACATATTCGAATAGTTCGGCCCGCCACCGCCCTCTGGCGTGACCCACGTAATGTTCTGTTCGGGGTCCTTTATATCGCATGTCTTGCAGTGAACACAGTTCTGCGCGTTGATCTGAAAGCGCGGACCTGACGCTTCCGTAACAACCTCGTAAACGCCAGCCGGACAGTAACGCTGTGCCGGTTCCGCGTATTCGGGCAAATTTACCCGGATCGGGATGGACGGATCCTTAAGGACGAGATGAACAGGTTGATCCTCTTCGTGGTTCGTGCTCGACAAAAACACCGATGACAGCTTGTCGAAGCTGAGAACGCCGTCGGGTTTAGGATAGGCGATGGGCTTGCACCGATTGGCGTGCTTGAGCGTCGCGTAATCCGGCTTGCCGTGTTTCAGTGTGCCGAGGAACGAGAAGCCAAACAGCTGGTTGGTCCACATATCGATCGCGGCAAGCGGCACGCCGATGACCGTGCCGAGTTTTGACCACAACGGCTTCACGTTGCGGACGCGTTTCAGATCCTTGTAGACGTGGCTCTCGCGGTATGCCGATTCATAGCTATCAAGCGTATCGTTCTGTCGGCCCTCGCCCAATGCGGCGAACGCCGCTTCAGCCGCGAGCATGCCAGTCTTCATGGCGTTGTGGCTGCCCTTGATGCGCGGCACATTCACGAAACCTGCCGAGCAACCAATCAACGCGCCGCCCGGAAACGCGAGCTTCGGAACGGACTGGAATCCGCCTTCGGTAATCGCGCGCGCGCCGTAACCGATGCGCTTGCCACCCTGAAGCATCTCCGCGATGCGGGGGTGGTGCTTCACGCGCTGGAATTCGTCGAATGGCGACGTGTAGGGATTCCAGTAGTTCAGATGAACCACGAAGCCGATAGAGCAGAAATTCTCGCCCCAGTGATACATGAACAAGCCACCGCCGGTCTTGTCGTCAAGCGGCCAGCCGAAGGAGTGCATCACGAGACCACGCTTGTGATGCTCCGGTTTCAGCTCCCATAGCTCTTTCAGGCCGATGCCGAATTTCGGGAAGTCGCGGCCTTCGTGCAGACCGAACTTCGCGCCGAGACGTTTCGATAGCGACCCCCGCGCGCCTTCCGCGAACAGTGTGTACTTGCCAAGAATGTTCATGCCCGGCGTGAAGGAATCCTTGTGATGCCCATCGCGCGCGACACCGAGATCGCCAGTGACGATGCCGCGCACTTCGCCCTTGTCGCCATAGACGATGTCGGCCGCGGGGAAACCCGGATAGATCTCCACGCCTAGCGCCTCAGCCTGCGCCGCCAGCCAGCGACAGACATTGCCGAGGCTCGCGATGTAGTTGCCGTGATTGCTCATCAACGGTGGCATGGCGAAGTTCGGCAGGCGGATGCTTCCCGCCGGTCCGAGGAAATAGAACCGGTCGTCAGTGACCGGCGTGTCGAGCGGTGCGCCCTTCTCCTTCCAGTCTGGAATGAGTTCGTTGATCGCGATCGGATCGATTACCGCGCCGGATAGGATATGCGCGCCGATCTCGGAGCCTTTTTCCAGCACACAGACGCTGACCTCGCGCCCGGCCTCGGCGGCGAGCTGCTTCAGCCGGATAGCCGCGGAAAGACCGGCAGGCCCCCCACCGACCACCACGACGTCGTATTCCATGCTTTCGCGTTCGACGGCCTCGGCCATAGGCAAATTCCTGCGGATTCCTCTCCGAATACGGTTATGGGGCGGGCGATTTGCGGGATGCAATCCCCCCAAAGGCCCTTTAGGCTTGGCTGCTCCAACTTCCCCTAGGGAAAAGGCCGTGATGGTTCCCGCGCAAGACTCCCTTTCGGCTCTCGCCTGGCTCGTCGAAGCCGGCGCGGACGAGGCCATGGGTGACGCGCCGGCGGACCGGTTCGTGTCGCGCCCACCAGTCCAGCCCGCAAAACCTTCCGTGCCTGTCGCCGCGAGGACGCCTGCGCCGCCAAAGGCTGTGCCGCCGCTTGAATCGGATTCCATCGGAACGGCAATCGAACTGGCACGCGATGCTAATTCGCTCGCGGAGTTGAAAGCGGCGCTCGAAGGCTTCGAAGGTTGCGCGCTCAAACGAAGCGCGACCAACACGGTGTTCGCCGATGGCAATCCTGCAAATCGCATCATGTTCATCGGCGAAGCGCCGGGGCGCGACGAAGATAAGCAAGGACTGCCGTTTGTCGGACGCGCCGGCAAGTTGCTCGACAAAATGATGGCAGCGATCCATCTGGATCGCTCGAAAGCCTACATCACCAACGTCATTAACTGGCGTCCGCCGGACAATCGCGATCCATCGCCGGAGGAAGCCGCAATGTGCTTGCCATTCCTCCGGCGTCACATCGAGCTTGTGAACCCGGAAGTGATGATCCTGCTGGGCGCGGTCGCGGTGCGCCACGTGATGGGGCGCAGCGACGGGATCATGAAAACGCGCGGCCGCTGGCTCGACTATAACGTCAACGGGCGCATGGTTCCCGTGATGCCAACATTACATCCGGCTTACCTTTTGCGTCAGCCGGCGCACAAAAAGCTGGCGTGGCGCGATCTTCAGTCCGTCGAAAAAAAGGTCACAGCCCTCCGTCTTCTTGAGCAAGCGGGCGCGTGAGGCTAGGACTAACGCCGAACACTGGGATTTCGACATGGCATTGAACCGCGTTGCGACGGCACTATTGATCGGCGCGGTCCTGTGCGCACAGGCGCACGCGGACGAAACCGTTCCCGAACCTGTCAACAATGTACAGGCGATGCAGGTGCTCTCGACGGCGGATGCGGAACGCTATCGGCAGATATTTGCGGCGGAACGCGACGGACATTTCGACAAAGCCGTATCGCTCATGGCCGAAGTCTCCGACACGTCTCTGAAGGGCTACGCGCTCGCCGAACATTACCTTTCGCCGCACAGCAAGCGCGTGCCCGTCGCAACGCTGATCGATTGGCTTAAGGACTACCGCGAACTTGCGATTGCGGATCGCATCTATCGTCTGGCGGTCAAACGCTCCACAAAGAAGGTGCGCCGCCATCATCACACGACCCTTGTTGCGGTCGTCACCAACATTCCCGCGCCCGCCGGTATGCCGCGGAAGCGCGGTGGCGGCTACGAAGATGTGGACTCGCCCGATCCGCCGCTGAGCTCCGACGCAGCCCGCGCCGCATCTACCCAGATCAACGCGCTGATCAAATCCGACCAGCCGGACGAAGCGATGGCAGTGCTACAGCCTCTTGTAGATAGCGGCGCGATACCCTCCCACGACAATGCACGCCTGTCGCAGCGTATCGCGGCCTCCTATTTCACAGAGGGCCTAGACCAGAAAGCCTATGATCTCGCGTCACGCGTTGCCGCGACTGACAGACGATCTGTGCCCCTGTTGGATTGGAATGCTGGCCTAGCTGCTTTCCGGCTCGGCATGTTCCACGAGTCGGCGCAATATTTCGAGACGCTGGCACAGGTCGGATCGGTTCCGAACTGGGTCCGTTCAGCGGCTGCGTTCTGGGCAGCACGCGCACACGCCCGCGCTGGCGAGCCGGGAAATGTTGTGACGCTGCTGACCGTCGCAGCGAAGGAAGAGCCGACATTCTACGGACTCCTCGCGGAACAAATCCTCGGCCAGGACACCCAGACAGGATTCTCCGATCCCGTCATCGACGACGCGAGTTTTGCACGCCTAATGCAGATACCTACCGCGCATCGCGCAGCCGCGCTCTGGCAGATCGGCGAGCGCGCCGAAATCGGCGAGGAACTGGAACGCGCCTTCGACCAAAGCAATTCCAGCTCGGACATCGCTTTCGCCGCGCTGGCGCGACAGCTCGGTGCGCCAAATGTGGAGATGCGCGCGAGCGAACTCGCCGCTGCGCACGGCACCAAACTGACCGGCCTGTTCCCGGTGCCTCCATACAAGCCAGACGGTGGCTATACGATCGATCCCGCATTGGTGCTCGCGATCGTGCGCGCGGAAAGCCGCTTTCATCCAGTTGCGGTCTCGGGGCCCGGCGCGCGCGGCCTGATGCAAGTCATGCCCGGCACAGCAGTGCACATAGGCGGCGCAGGTGCGGCCGCACAACTCAGCGACCCTAGTTACAACATGGCGATTGGTCAGCGCGTCGTCGCGCAGCTGCTCAATCTCTACAACGGAAACCTGATTGAGCTGTGCGCCGCGTATAACGCGGGCGCGCTCAAAGTCTCGAACTGGATGGCTGCTCGCGAGGGCAAGGGCGATGACGCCTTGCTATTCATCGAGAGTATGCACGCACCGGAGACACGCCTTTATGTAAAGCGCGTGCTGACCTATGAGTGGATGTATCGTCGCCGGCTCGGCCTCGAAGCAACCGCGCTGTCTGAGACCGCCGCCGGCGGCTGGCCGATCTACAAGCCACCACATCAGACCGCGCCACCACCACCTCCACCGCCTGCGCCCGAGGATGGCGATGACGACGACGCACAAACTTGATGAGACCATCGCGTTTGTCCCCGTCCGCATTGCGGTGATGACGGTATCGGATACACGCGACCCGTCAGATGATGTCTCCGGCGACACCCTGGCGAAGCGCATCACCGAAGCCGGCCACGCCGTCGCGGCGCGAATGCTGCTGCGGGACGATCAGGCGAAGATCACGACACACCTCAAAAAGTGGATCGCCGATCCAGACATCGACGTCGTGATCTCCACCGGCGGGACCGGGTTGACCGGCCGCGATGTGACCGTGGAAGCCTTCCGCTCTGTCTTTGAAAAGGAAATCGACGGGTTCTCCGTGATCTTCCATCAGATCAGCTTCGAGAAGATCGGCACGTCCACCCTGCAATCGCGCGCCTGCGCTGGCGTGGCAGGGGGAACCTATCTTTTCGCCCTTCCCGGATCACCGGGCGCTGTGAAGGACGGATGGGACGACATCCTGAAATGGCAGCTCGATATCCGGCATCGACCCTGCAATTTCGTCGAGATCATGCCGCGGCTGGAAGAGCACAAGAAGGCCCGCGTCTCATGAGTCACGTTTTGGCCGGAGCCGCTGGGCTGGCGGTCCTTGTGTTCTTCGTCCTTTTCGCGCTCTTCGCGTTCCTCATCAACATCATGCGAGGTGCTCGCGCGGACCGTACGAATAAAGAAAAGCTCGCGAACGCTCCCAAACCACCGCGACGTCCGCTGCCAAAGAAATTGCGGGATCGCAGGAAACGCTGACCGTTATACCAAAGTTGCTTCCGTGCTGTCGGCAATCTGCTGCCGCGCAACGCCTGGCGCAAGTTCCATAAGCTTCAAACCGCCATCAACAACATCGAACATGCCTAGGTTGGTGATGATGCGCTGAACGCAATGCACACCGGTCAACGGCAGTGTGCATTGCTTCAGCAGCTTCGACCTCCCAGCCTTGTCGGTGTGATCCATCGTCACGACGCAACGCTTGACGCCCGCGACAAGGTCCATCGCGCCGCCCATGCCTTTGACGAGCTTGCCCGGCACCATCCAGTTCGCCAGATCGCCGGTTTCCGACACCTCCATCGCACCAAGGATTGAAAGGTCGATATGCCCGCCCCGGATCATCGCGAAACTGTCGGCAGAGGAAAAATACGACGTGCGGGGCAGTGCGGTTACCGTCTGCTTGCCCGCGTTGATAAGATCGGGATCAACGTCGTTTTCCATAGGGAAGGGACCCATGCCGAGCATGCCGTTCTCCGACTGCAGCGTCACATCCATGCCATCTGGAATGTAATTCGCCACAAGCGTCGGGATTCCAATTCCAAGATTCACGTAGAAGCCATCGCGAAGCTCGCGGGAAGCTACTTTGGCCATGTCGTCGCGCGTCCAGGGCATAGCGACCTCTAAGCTGCTGCGCGCACGGTGCGCTTTTCGATGCGTTTCTCATATTTGGCGCCGCGCACGAGACGCTGCACGAAGATACCGGGCGTGTGGATGTTGTCGGGGTCGATCGAACCGGTCGGCATAATCTCCTCGACCTCCGCGACAGTCACCTTGCCCGCCATCGCCATCATCGGATTGAAATTCCGCGCGGTCTTTCGATAGACGAGATTGCCCTCCTCATCGCCCTTCCACGCCTTCACGATGGAAAGATCGGAGCGCAATCCGCGCTCCAGCACATAGGTCTCGCCGTCGAACTCTTTCAACTCCTTGCCCTCGGCAACCAGGGTGCCAACACCGGTCTTGGTGTAGAAACCGGGAATTCCAGAGCCGCCCGCGCGAATGCGCTCCGCGAGCGTACCTTGTGGATTGAATTCGAGCTCCAGCTCCTTGTTCAGATATTGCCGCTCGAACGTCTCGTTCTCGCCGACATAGGAGCTGATCATCTTCTTGATCTGGCGAGTCTGTAGCAGAAGACCCAGCCCGAAATCGTCGATACCTGCGTTATTGGAAATTACGGTGAGATTTTGGACACCCGAGTCCCGCAGCGCGAAAATCAGATTCTCTGGAATGCCGCAGAGGCCGAAGCCGCCGGCCATGATGGTCATGCCGTCGAACAATATCCCTTCAAGCGCGGCCTTCGCGTCGGGTCGAATTTTCCTGCTCATGTTTTTCTTTGAGGATTTGCGCCGGGATTATCGGGGATGCGAACAAGACGGGCAACCCATTCTTAAGACTGGGCTGCCTTGCGGATGGCAACCACAGATGAAATCATCCTATCAAGGGGGCGCGCTTCGCCAGGAGTGACGTTATGAAATTTGCAGTCGCCTCAGCCGCCCTATTGTCGGCGGTTCTTGTTCACCCCGCGCTTGCCACGCACAAGAAGACCAATCCGCCGTGGCAATACGGGGACATGGCTGGCGCTGATCTGGGCGTAAACGCCAATTTGAACGGCGCGGTGCCCTTTCCGGCCGATAATGCGTGGAACACGGACATTTCGCAGTCAGATGTCGATCCGAACTCCGACAATCTGATCGCATCGATCGGCGTGAACACCGGCCTGCATCCCGATTTCGGCAGCGGTACCTACCAGGGAGCAATCATCGGCATCCCCTATGTTGTCGTCCCCGACACGCAGAAATACGTGAAGATCAAGCTGAAAGCCTATAAGGACGAGAGCGACAAGGGCCCATTCCCCGTTCCGCCTGACGCCTTGATCGAAGGCTACAAGACCAATGGCCACAAATTCGGTGGCGATCGGCACGTGCTGGTTATAGATCGCGACACCAACCGGATGTACGAGATGTATCGCGCCTTCCCGCTCGCGAAGATGCAGTGGAAAGCCGACGCAGGCGCCTTGTTCCATCTCGACTCGGATGACGTACGGCCAACGCAGAAGCCGGGCTGGACCAGCGCAGACGCAGCGGGACTGCCGATCTTTCCCGGTCTCGCACGTTACGACGAAGCCTCTACGGGCGTGATCGCGCATGCGCTGCGTTTCACGGTCCAGAACTCGCGCAAGGCCTATGTCCCCCCCGCGAACCACTGGGCGTCGAACGACACTAATCCGGACCTGCCACCGATGGGCATGCGCGTCCGCCTGAAGGCGAGCTACACGATCCCTAGCGGCTTCAGCAAAGAAACCAAAGCGATACTGCAGGCGCTTAAGACCTACGGCATGATGGTCGCCGACAATGGGAGCAACTGGTACGTCTCAGGCGCTCCCAATGACGGCTGGAACAACGACCATCTCGTCGGCGAGCTCAGTCAGGTCAAAGGCTCGAACTTCGAGGTCGTGAAGATGGAAGGCATCGTCACGCCCTAGTCAGAGCAGATCGCCGCCTGCCGCACTCGCCGTCGTGCCGAACTTCTCATAAGCCTTGATGACGTTGCGTCCGACGGTCCAGCGATGGACCTCGTCCGGCCCATCGACCAGGCGCTGCGAGCGGATGTGCGTGTACCAGGAGGCGAGCGGCGTATCCTGGCTGTAGCCGAGCGCGCCATGTAGCTGGATCGCCGTATCGACGACCTTGTGCACCATGTGCGCGAGAAACACCTTGGCGATGCCATTCTCCTGGCGCAGGTCGAGGCCCTTCTCCGCCTTGTAGGCTATATGCAGCAGCATGAGCCGCGCCATGTAAAGCTCACTGGCGCAATCGGCGAGCATGAACTGCACGCCCTGCCGCTCCGACAATTTCTTGCCGAATGTCGAGCGCGATGTCACCTGCGCGGCCGCCATATCGAGCGCGCGCTGCGCCATCGCGACGTTGTGCATGCCGTGACGCAAACGGCCATACGCAAGACGGTGCTGACCCATGTTGAAGCCCTGCCCCTCGCCGCCAAGGATGTTGTCGGCGGGAACTTCAAGATTGTCGATGCTGATCTCTGAATGACCGCCACCCATGATGTGCGACAGCGGGCCTTCCACCGCCATCGTCTTGATGTCGCGGATGATCTTGTAGCCCGGGTTCGGTAGTTCGACGATGAAGGTCGAGAACTGCTGGTGGCGCGGTGCGTCCGGATTCGTCTTGGCCATGACCAGCGCAATATCGGCGGCGCTGGCGGCGGACGAGAACCACTTCTCGCCGTTCAGCACATAGGCGCTGTTGCCTTTCTTATCGGCGCGGGTCTGCATGCCGGTGGCATCTGCGCCGGCTGCTTTCTCGGTCATCGAGTAGCAGATGCGCTTCTCACCATTGAGCAGCGGCTTGAGAAACTTCTCTTTCTGATAATCGGTGCCGTGCGCAAGCAGGGTAAGCATCGTTGCGTCGTCGGGGCCCTGAGAATTCATCGACAGCGCGCCCAAATGACTTTGGCCGACCTCCATCTGCACCAGCGCATTCGCCAGCGGCCCCAGACCCATGCCGCCATGCTCCTTGGGGATAAACGGAAGCCACAATCCCTGTGCCCTCGCTTTGGCACGCAGTTCGGCGAGGACAGTCTTATAGCTTTCCTTGTCCTTCAGCCGTTTCTCGGCAGGGATGCATTCATCTTGCACCCAGGCACGCACACGCGCGCGCATCGCCTTTGCCTCTTCGGGAATCTCAAAATCGATAGCCATGACGTTTCCTTTGGTTGTGGTTATGGGATTTCCTTGGCGAAAGCATCAAGGCTGCTTTTCAGCGCCTCGATAATTTCGGCAACTTGTTCTTCGGTGGTGATCATCGGCGGGCAGACGACGAAGTGATCGCCCTCCAATCCTCCGCGAGTACGCCGCGCATAGATGATCAGCCCTCGCTCATACGCCAGCTCAACCAGCTTCAGATAAGCGTTCAGCTCTTTCGCCAGCGGCATCATAGTATCGCGATCCGAAACCAGCTCGAACGCAAGCAACAGTCCCTTGCCACGCACATCGCCAATGAAAGGATAGATATCTTTCAGCTTTTCGAGTTCGTGCTTGAGCAGATCGCCGATGGCGACTGTGTTGCGCATCATGTCCCGCGCGAAAATCTCATCGACAACTGCTAGACCTGCCGCGCAGGCAAGCGGATTTCCAGCATAGGTGTAACCGTGCTGAAAGCCGCCACTGTCGAGCACTGGCTCCACGATGCGGTCATGCGCGAGCATCGCGCCGAGCGGCACATAACCAGCGCCCAATCCCTTCGCCATCGCAATGATGTCAGGATTGATATTCCAGTGTTCGGCCGCAAGATATTTTCCCGTGCGGCCCGCGCCGGTCATCACCTCGTCATAGATCAGCAGAATGCCGAACTCGTCGCAAATTTCGCGGATGCGAGGGTAGTAGGTGTCGGGCGCCACCAACGCGCCCGTCGAGGCACCACCGATCGGCTCCATGATGAAGGCGAGCACAGTTTCTTGCCCGACTTCCAGAATCTTGCCACGCAGCATCTCCGCGTAGCGCAGACCGCGCTCCTCGTCGCTGAAATTGTCGCGGTCGAGATAGCAGCGTGGCGCCGGAATCTTCGGCATCTCCCGCACCATCGGCCGGAAGGGATCGTTGAGCGGCGCATAGCCCGTCACCGCGAGCGCGCCATACGTCGAGCCATGATAGGATGGCTCACGCGAGATCACGCGCCAGCGTTTGTCTTGCCCCGTTGCAACCGCCCATTGACGCGCGAGTTTGATGCAGCTTTCCACCGCCTCCGAGCCGCCGGAGACGAAGAACACCTTGTTGTGGCCTTCCGGTGCCAATTCCGCGAGGCGCGCTGCCAATCGCTCCGCCGGTTCATTTTCGAAATGGAGGCGATAGCCAAACGTCGAACGCTCCATCTGGCGCCGCATGGCTTCGAGCACATGCGGATTGCTATGGCCGATGTTCGACACCATCGCGCCGCTCGATCCGTCTAGGTACCGCTTGCCGTTGACATCCCACAGATAGATGCCCTCCGCACGGTCGAGCAACGGGCGGCGCAGGCGTGTCTGGTAGAAAAGATGCGAGTTCATGGCGGGCCGAAGCAATGCTAGCATGGCCGCATGGCAGGGGCGCAATCCACGGACGACATCATCATCGCAAATGCGGTGCGCGAAGACGCGTCCGCGATTCACAGTCTGTTGCGGGAGCTGAGCGTTTCGCTCAACCGGCCGCACGACGTGAAAAGCACGCCTGAGGACATCGCACGCTACGGCTTCGGCCCCAACCCGACGTTCGAGACAATCCTTGCGCAGCGTAAGGACAAGCCGGTCGGGCTGGTGCTTTATTTCTACGAATTCTCGACTTGGCGCGGCTGCCCCGGTGTCTACATCCAGGACCTATATGTCGATGACACGCTGCGCGGCAGCGGGCTGGGACGCCGGCTACTTGCCTTCGTCGCGGCGCGCGCCTCAGAGCGTGAGGCCCGTTACATGCGGCTTTCGGTCGATATCGGCAATGACGAAGGGCTCGGTTTCTATGAGCGGTTGGGCTTCGACGCTCCGCACGAGCAGACGATGGTGCTCGACGGAGACCACTTCAAGCGATTGGCGAAGAAATGAAGATTGCACTCGCCGGGCTCGCGCTGCTCGCGGCAACAACAGCGATCGCAGATCGCGCGCCGGTGCTGAAGCAAATCAAAGTGCCGCATGACTACTATTATCGCGAGATGTATCTGCCTGAACTGACGACAGGGCCAAGTGCGCTCGCATGGTCGCCGGACGGTCATGCGCTCGTTTATTCGATGGCTGGAAACCTGTGGAAGCAGGATATCGATTCCACGACGGCACAGGAACTGACTGCCGGACCCGGTTACGACTTCGAGCCTGACTGGTCACCGGACGGAAAGACCGTCGTGTTCGTGCGCTACCTGCACGACGCGGAAGAACTCTACACTCTGGATGCGCAAAGTGGCGCGGTCACCCAGATCACGCAGGGCGGCGATGTGAATCTCGAGCCGCGCTGGTCGCCGGATGGAAAGCGCATCGCATTCGTCTCGACCAAAGGAACTGGCCACTTCCACATTTTCATCAATGCGCTCGGGAAGAATGGATTGTCCGTGAATCCATGGATGAAGGAGCGCAAAAGCAAGATTGCGCGCTATTACTATAGCCCTTTCGACCAGCAGCTCAGCCCGACCTGGTCACCTGACGGGCACGATTTGATCTACGTCGACAATCCGGAGATCGGCCATGGCTCCGGGGCGTTGTGGCGCCGGGCGATCGATGGACGCTCGCCAGCGCGCCTCGTCCACCGCGAAGAAACGAACTGGAGGGCCGCGCCCGACTGGTCGCGCGACGGCAAGCGCGTGGTCTTCTCGTCTTATGCAGGCCGCCAGACAAACCAGCTCTGGCTCCTCACCGCCGCGGGCGACGACTATCCATTTCCGGTCACCTATGGCGACTGGGACGCGACGCGGCCGCGCTGGTCACCGGACACAACGCGCATCGCGTTCGTGTCGAACCAGAACAAGAACACGGAAATCTGGATTCAGGACACCGTCGGCGGCGCGCGCCATAAACTCGCCATCGAAAAACGCGTCTACAAACGCCCGATGGGCGAACTGACACTGCATATCGCGGACGAAAGCGGTCACCCGATCCGCGCGCGCATCGCGGTGCTGGGCAGTGACGGCCGCGCCTATGCGCCCGACGATGCGCCGATGCGCGGAGACGATTCCTTCGACCGCGACCGGCAGGATTTCGAGACGCACTATTTCCAGAGCGGCGATGCACACCTGACGATACCTACCGGCAAAGCCTCGGTTACCATCTGGTACGGAGATGCGCATCGCGTAGAGCGCATATCGGCAAATATCGGTGCTGACAGGACACAAACGCTCAACATCGCAATGCACCGCCTCGAGACGCCGCCGGAATTCGCGCCATGGCAGAGCGCGGATGTGCATGTCCACATGAACTACGGCGGCGCCTACCGCAGCGAACCGAAAGATGTCGTCGCGCAAGCGCAGGCCGAAGACCTCGACATGGTGTTTGACCTGTTGGTGAACAAGGAACAGCGTGTTCCCGACATCGCCAATTTCTCACCCGTGCCCGACAATGCCTCCACGCCGGACACCTTGCTCGCCCATTCGCAGGAATATCATACGAGTGTGTGGGGACATCTCGGATTGCTGGGACTTGACGATCACTACCTGATCCCCGGTTATGTCGGTTACCCATACACCGCAGCGGCCAGTCTTTATCCCGACAATGCCGCCGTCGCCGATCTTGGCCACGCGCAAAACGCGCTCGTCGGTTATGTACATCCTTTCGACGTCGCGCCGAACCTAGACCACGACAAGACCATCACAAACGAGCTTCCGATCGATGTCGCGCTTGGCAAAGTCGACTATTACGAGGTCGTCGGCTTCAACAATCCACGCGAAGGCGCCTCAATCTGGTATCGATTGTTGAACTGCGGCTTCCGTTTGCCGGCAGCAGGCGGCACCGACGCAATGACGAACTATGCTTCACTCCGCGGGCCAGTCGGGCTTGCCCGTGTGTATGTGAAGCCCGATGCAACGCCGAATACCACTCCGCTTGGGCGCGAACACGCGTGGCTCACGGGTCTCAAGGCCGGACACAGCATGGCGACGAATGGGCCGCTGATTGGGCTGGGCGTCGAAGATAATGGTCCGGGCGATGATATCGCTCTGCCCGCAGGTTCACACTCGCTCAATCTTCGCGGCTGGATGCGTTCACTCACGGGCATCGACCACCTAGAGGTGGTGATGAACGGTAAGGTGATCAAGACCATTGTGCTCAATGGAGATAGGACGTCTTCGGACTTTGCGGAACCGATCTCTGTCGACCACAGCGGTTGGATCCTGTTGCGTGCTTGGAACGATCATGCGACACCGGATGTGTTCGATCTCTATCCCTATGCCAGCACCAACCCGGTCTTCGTCAGCGTTGGCGGCGAGCCGATCCGGTCGAAAGAAGACGCAGTGTTCTTCGTCAAATGGATCGACAAGGTGCGCTCGGCGGCGTCAGCGAACCATGATTACAACACGCCCATCGAGCGCAAAGCAGTGCTGAAGCACATCGATGACGCGCGCAAAGTCTTCGAACAACAGCTCTAGGCGGCCTTCGGCATGCGGCCGCGTTTGAAGTCTCGAATGATCTCGCGCGCAGCATTGTGACCAGGAAGGCCTGTCACCCCACCTCCCGGATGCGTCGATGATCCGCACATGTAGAGCCCTTTGAGCGGCCCTCGGTAGTCGCCGTGGCCGAGTACCGGCCGCGCGCTGTAGAGCTGATCGAGGCCGAGCTGTCCATGGAAGATGTCACCGCCGACGAGCGCCAGCTTCCGCTCCATGTCGAGCGGCGACAGGATCATTCGCCCGACGACGGACGAACGGAAGTTCGGCGCGTATTTGGTCATCGTGTCGATCACGACATCGGCAACTTCTTCGCGGTGATCGTCCCAACTCGAGCCATCGGGGAGCTCCGGCGCCACATGCTGGCAGAACAGGCTCGCGACATGCTGGCCCTTCGGCGCGAGGCTGTCGTCAAGCACGCTCTGGATATGCATCTCGATCACGGGCTTCTTCGCCCAGCCGCTGCGGCGCGCGTCGGTGAAAGCCTCATCGAGATATTTCAGAGAGGGTGCGATCATCATGCTGCCGCCGTGATGGTCCATCACGCCATCGGTCGGGCGCGAGGTGAAATTCGGCAACTCCGCCAGAGCGACATTCATGCGGAATGTGCCCGAGCCGCATTTGAACTTGGCGATGCGTTCCATAAAATCAGAAGGGAGCGCGCTGTCAGGAATGAGGCCGCCATAGAGCAGTTTTGGATTGATGTTCGACACGATGGCGCGGCCATAGACCGCTGTACCGTCTTCCCGCACCACGCCGCTGGCACGCCCCTTGTCGAGGATAACCTCCCGCACAGGAGCATCCGTTCGGATATCGACGCCGACTTCCGCGCACGCCTTCGCCATCGCCTGCGTGATCGCGCCCATGCCGCCGATGGCGTGGCCCCACGCGCCTTTGACACCGTTCACCTCACCGAAGACATGATGCAACAGTACATAGGCCGTGCCCGGTGTGTACGGGCTGGCATAGGCACCGGTGATCGCATCGAAGCCGAGTATGCCCTTCAGCGGATCGGTCTCGAACCAGTAGTCCAGAATGTCGCCGGCGCTCTTGGCGAAGAAATCGACGAGATCGCGCTGGCCTTCGAGGCCAAGATGACGCACGCGGTTGCCCATCGTCAGCGCGGCGAGCAGATCGCGCAAACCGCCGCCGGCATTGGGCGGCGTCTCCATCAGGACGGAGCGCAGCAGATCGACAATGGTATCGAGACGCGCGTTATACGCCGCATACTGCGCGACATCGCGCGTAGAGAATTTTCCGAGCTCCTGTGCCGTGCGCTCCTTGTTGCGGTCCACAATCAGATAGCGATCATCCTCCAATGGCGCAAAATATGAGATTGTACGCAAAACAACCTTGAGCCCGTGGCGTGCGAGATCCATGTCCTTGATGATCTTCGGGTTCAGGAGACTGACCGAATAGCTCGCAACCGAATTTCGAAAACCGGGATGGAATTCCTCGGTGATCGCGGCGCCGCCGACGATGCCGCGCCGTTCCAGCACGCAAACCTTGTATCCTGCCTTCGCCAGATAAAACGCGCAGGTGAGCCCATTATGCCCCCCGCCGATCAAAACCGCGTCGAACGCCCGCTCAGCCATCGCAGCCCTTATCCAACAGCCCCTGATGACGGACTCTAGCTGTAGAGTGGGATATTCTCAAAACCACGAGGGCTTGATTTTCGTTTTCACGGCCCGGTGCGAAAAACGGCGACGCCCATTTGAACCTCATGTTTTCGAGTGGGGTACCCCTCATGTCTCCTGCCCGGAACGGGCAACATAATTGTTTTCGTTTTTTCGCCGCCCTCCACCCTTATCGAACAATCCGCCCTTCAACTATTTCTCCGTATGAGCCAGACACCTGAGATGGGCACGTGACGATTCCGTTCAAGCGCGCAAGAGAAATTTATCTGGTGGTGTTTCTCAAACGGCATCGCGCTCGCGACGGCCGATCCGGCAATCCCACTTTTCGGAAAATTTGCAGCGCCGAACCATTCTCGAAGCGCGCGAACAAAAGTGCGAGGCGGGAAATGGTGCCCAGGGGCGGAATCGAACCACCGACACGTGGATTTTCAATCCACTGCTCTACCGACTGAGCTACCTGGGCAAACCGCCGGAAACCCGGGACAAGCCCGGAAGGACCGGCTTTTTAGTGGACGCCTTCCCGGCTGTCCAGCGGACCTTTATTCATCGTTTTCGCCAGAATCCGGGAGCCCGTCCGGTGGCTCCACCGCTGGCACAGTGTATCGCTCGCCCAGCCAGTTGCCGAGATCGAGGTTGGCACAGCGCTTGGAGCAGAACGGCTTAAAATCACGCGACTGGGGTTTTCCGCAGACCGCGCATTTGCGCGCGTCAGGCGGCGGTTGAGACATCGAACCCTTCGCGCGTGTAGCAGTCATGGGCCTCGTATCGCACACGCGGCGCGCCGCGACGGGCAAGCGCGGTGCCAACCTCTTCTCCATGTTCCTCCAGCCAGCGCACAACATCCGGCGCGGCACGCACGATGATCGATTTTCCGGGCGCCGCCGCCGCAGTGCGCTCCACGCGGCGCATCACCTCGAGTGCTACGCTGTCACGGGTTCGCTTGCGGCCGTGACCACTGCAGCCACGGCAACATTCGCTCATCAGCTTGAACAGTGGGTCGCGCACGCGTTTGCGGGTGATCTCCACCAGTCCAAATTCCGACATGGACGAAATCTGCGTCGGCGTGTGATCGCGCGAGATGCTCACGGCCAAAGTATCGAGCACCTTGGCGATGTTGCCTTGATCTCCAAGATGGATGAAATCGACGACGATCAGCCCGCCAATTCCGCGCAGCCGCACCTGGCGCCCGATCTCATCGGCGGCTTCGAGATTGACCTTGACGCTGGTCTCTTCAAGACCTGTCGAGGCCGTAAAGCTTCCCGAGTTCACGTCGACAGCCGTTAGCGCTTCGGTCGATTCGATGGTGATCCATCCGCCGGACGGCAGCGGAACGCGCGGACTCATCAGCTTGTCGATCTCTTCTTCGATATCGTACATGTCGAACAGCGCGCCCGGCCCGTCGAACAGTTCGATAATCTCTTCCGCTTCCGGCATCGCGCGGCGGCAATAGGCTTTTGCTGCTTCCACCAACGTCGCATCGTCGATCAGCACAGCAGCTGTGTCGGAGCGCACCATATCCCGCAACGTGCGTTCCACCGGATCGAGATCGTGATACAGCGTTGCCGGCGCCGTCGCGGCCTGGCGTTTGGCGAGCACTGGCCGCCACGCGTCGGCGAGGCGTTCGGCATCTTCCTTCAAATCCGTCAGCGTCGCATCGGTCGCCGCCGTGCGAAGGATATATCCCGCGCCCGGCACAAGCCGATCACCACCTTCGGCAATCATCTGTTCGCCCATCGCGATCATGCGCGCGCGTTCGCCATCGCCTTCGATGCGCCGCGACAGCGCGACGCCGGGCTGGTTCGGAACGAGAACAGAGAGCCGGCCCGGAATGGTCACGTTGGCGGAAAGCCGCGCGCCTTTCTCACCGATGGGATCCTTGACCACCTGGACAAGAATTTCCTCACCCTCATGAACGCATTCGCCGATCTTCGGCGTGCGCTCTTCTTCGAAACCCGGAAGGTCTGCGAGACAGCGCGCCTCGCGCGCGCCGAGGAAGCCTGCCTTGTCGAGCCCGATGTCCACGAACGCCGCTTGCATCCCCGGGAGCACGCGCTGCACGCGGGCAAGAATGATGTTGCCAACGAGGCTATGCCCGCTGCGGCCTTCGCCGCGGTTCTTGGGGGCGCCTTCGTCGAGGCCGATGGTGCGCTCGAGCGTCAGCTCCTGCAGCCTGCCGTCGTCGACAAGAGCGACACGGATCTCCCCTGCCCCGCAGTTAATCAGGACTTCCTTTGACATCGAGAACTCAGGCGAATAGCGACAGGCGTGAGCCTAGCACGGATATTGCGCGCCACGAAGCAGCGCGATGGTTTCCGCCAGTGGCAATCCCACCACATTGGAATAGGAACCATTCAATCCGCGTACGAATATTTCGGCGCGGCCTTGAATCGCATAGCCGCCCGCCTTGCCGATGCCCTCGCGCGATTCGATGTAAGTCTGCACTTCGACCGCGTCGAGCCGCCGGAACGTGACGCGCGTCAGAACTGTGCGTCGCCTTAACGATCCGTCGGATTTCAGCAAAGCGACCGCCGTGATGACCTGATGTGCGCGACCCGAGAGAAGCTTCATGCACGCCGCGACCTCTTCGTCGCTCTCCGCTTTCGGCAGGATGCGGCGACCGCAAGCCACGACCGTATCGGCCGCAAGCACCAGGGCCGGCGCACCATCCCAACGCTCGGCAACCGCACGTGCCTTCTCCGCCGCCAGACGTTCGGCGTAGACGCGCGGCTGCTCTGCCTTGCGTGGCGTCTCGTCGATGGAAGCTGCGCTGATGTGATCGGGGTCTATCCCCGCTTGCGCCAAAAGCGCCTTACGCCGCGGGCTCTCGCTCGCGAGCACCAGCAGCGGGTGAGATGTCTTACTTGAAGCGATAGGTGATGCGTCCCTTGGTCAGATCGTAAGGCGTCATCTCCACCATCACCTTGTCGCCCGTCAGAACGCGGATGCGGTTCTTCCGCATCTTGCCGGCAGTGTGGGCGATGATCTCGTGACCGTTCTGCAGCATTACGCGAAACGTCGCGTTGGGCAGAAGCTCGCTCACGGTGCCCTCAAATTCGAGTAGTTCTTCCTTGGCCATTCGTCCTCGATACGGGTTAACGGGGCGGGAGATTGCACCGAAACGGTCCAAAAGCAAGGCTTTAGCCCATTTCAGACATCCGAGGCGGAGCGAGCCTCGAACCGCGCCTGAATGCGCCGTTCCAGATCATCGCGGACGGCACGATAGGCTGCCATCCGCTGGTCACGGGAGCCCTCGACCGCCGTTGGGTCCATCGTCGGCCAATATTCGATTATGGCGGCGGAGGTGCGCGTGAGCTCCACCGCTTTGTGCTGCGCCTCGGGGGACAGGGTGATGACCAGATCGAAGGATGTGTCCTCGAATTCGTCGAAGCTCTTGGGCTTGTGCTTGCCGATCTCGATGCCGATCTCGTCCATGACCTCGACCGCCATCGGGTCCAGTTCGCCACGCCGCGCCCCCACCGAATCCACATAGACGAAACGGCCGAACCGGTGTCGCATGATCCCGGCCGCCATCGGACTGCGCACCGAGTTCAGCGTGCAGGCGAACAGGACCGCGCCGGGCAGCTCCTCGCCGTTTGGGCCATGCGGCATCGCCTAGCCCTTCAGATGCAGCACGCAAATCAGCGTGAACAGGCGGCGCGCGGTATCGAAATCGACCACGATCTTGCCGTCGAGTCGTTCTTTAAGCAGCTCCGAGCCTTCGTTGTGCGAGGCGCGCCGCGCCATGTCGAGTGCCTCGATCTGCGACGGCGGCGCTGTGCGGATCGCCTTGAAATAGCTGTCGCAGATCAAAAAGTAGTCCTTGATCACGCTGCGGAACGGCGTCAACGACAGCATCACCTTGCCATGCGCTGTTTCGTCATCGAGGTGGATGTCGAAGACCAGCCTGTTCTCTTCGATGCCGAGCACGAGACGATACGGACCGCCCTCCGATCCAACGAGTTCGAAGCTGTTGCCTTCGAGCAGATCGTAGATCGCGATCTCGCGTTCCTGCTCGATCTGGCGCGTCCGATGCACGACCGTGCGCTCATCGAGTGTGACCGCGGTCAGGCGGAACCGGTTGTCGTCCGTCATCGGCTCAGCCGCGCCGCGATGGAGCGCGCATGTGCGTCAAGACCTTCGGCCTCCGCCAGCGCGATGGCATCAGGACCGATCTCTTGCAGCGTCCGCGACGTGCAGGACAGCAGCGTCGTGCGTTTCATGAAGTCCAGAACCGAGAGCCCCGACGAGAACCGCGCCGTACGCGAAGTCGGCAGCACGTGATTCGGACCGGCGATGTAATCGCCCATCGCTTCCGGCGAATGACGGCCTAGAAAAATCGCGCCGGCGTGCTTCACGCGCGCGAGCAGCATGTTCGGATCGTCCGTCGCAATCTCCAGATGCTCCGGCGCGATACGATCGACCAAAGCGGCCGCATCTTCAAGCTTCGCGACAACGATGATCGCGCCGAAATCGCGCCAGCTCTTGGACGCGATGTCTTTGCGCGGCAGCGTTTCGAGTGCACGGATGACTGCGGCATCGACCTTCTCAGCGAAATCGGCATCGTCGGTGATGAGGACGCTCTGCGATGAGGCGTCGTGCTCGGCTTGGGAAAGCAGATCGGCCGCGATCCAGTCCGGATTGCTGCGCGCGTCGCTGACGACGAGAATTTCCGAAGGTCCGGCGATAGAGTCGATACCGACCTTGCCGAATACCTCCCGCTTTGCAGCGGCAACATAGGCGTTGCCGGGGCCGGTGATCTTGTCCACCCCTTCAATCGTCTCCGTGCCATAAGCCAGAGCCGCAACGGCCTGCGCGCCGCCGATGCGATAGATTTCGCTCACACCTGCACGCTTCGCCGCCGCCAGCACGAGCGGGTTAATCTTTCCACCGCTCGCCGGGGTCACCATCGCAATGCGCGCCACACCTGCGACCCGCGCGGGTACGGCGTTCATCAACACAGAGCTTGGATAGCTCGCCGTACCGCCAGGCACATAAAGTCCGACACTGTCCAACGGCGTCCAGCGCCACCCAAGCGTCGCACCGGTTTCGTCGGTGAACGAGTCGTCCTTTGGAACCTGGCGGCGGTGATAGGTCTCGATCCGCTTGGCCGCTACGTCAAGCGCCCTCAACGCCTGATGGGGGCATTGCACTTCGGCTGCGTCGATCTCATCAGCGCCAAGGCGCAGAGAGGTCAACTTCACTTTGTCGAAGCGTTCGGTCAGTTCGATCAGGGCCGCATCGCCCCGTGTCCGCACATCGGCGATGATCGCTCGCACGGACGCAGCGACGTCGTCGTCCTGCTCGCGTTTCGCGTTCAGCAGCGCGTCGAACGCGCTCTCGAAATCCGGCGCGCTGGCGTCGAGGCGGCGCGCCATATCACGTCTCGTCGTGGACGGGACGTCCGCGCGCGGCCCATTCGCCGCTCACGTCGGTCAGGCCCGCAGCGATGCACTCGACCTCGAGCCGAATTGCACCTCCGCCGGAGAACACCAGCGTCACTTCCCCGCCCGGGTCCTCACCGCCCTTTGGCGCGAATTCTATGGCGAGCAAAGACACCACCGAATTCGGCGCGCCCATCTTGATCTGCTTGGCCTGCACAGAGAGCACGTCGTCGAAATGCAGCAGCGAGCGCACGCGCAGATTGGCGTTCTTGCGCTTGTCTTCCCACACAAAACGATTGAAGAGCGCCACGAAGCGCCGCGTCCTGGGCAGCCAGACGATTTCCTTGAGCGGCGCGACCGCATCCTGCAGCCGCGCGGAAATGATCTCCAGATCTTCAGCATCTTCTGCTGCCAATGTCAGTTCCGTCATGCCTTCTGCCGTTCGATGTCCGCACCCACGCGGGAGAGTTTTTCCTCAAGCCGCTCGAATCCGCGATCGACATGATAAACCCGATTGACGATCGTCTCACCCTCCGCAACGAGGCCCGCTAGGATCAGGCTGACACCCGCGCGCACATCGGTGGCCTGCACCGGCGCGCCCTTGAGCGTCTCAACGCCTGTCACGGTAGCGGTGTCGCCAATGACCTTGATGTCTGCACCCATGCGGACGAGCTCCGGCACCTGCATGAAGCGGCTTTCGAAAATCGTCTCTTTGATCTGCGACGTGCCGTCGGCAACCGTCATCAGCGCCATGAACTGCGCCTGAAGGTCCGTCGGGAAGCCGGGGAAAACTTCCGTGGTCGCGTCCACGGATTTCAACCTAGCGCCGTTGCGATGCACAGAGATACCGCGGTTGGTCGATTTCACATCCGTTCCGGTCTGGCGCAGCAAGTCGATCAGCGAACCCAGCATGTCCTCACGCGCGCCGATCAACTCGACATCACCGCCAGCCATAGCCGCGGCGATCGCAAACGTTCCTGCTTCGACACGATCCGGCAGAACAGGATGTTCGGCACCGTGCAGCGTCTCGACGCCCTCGATCACGATGCGCGAAGTCCCAAGTCCGGAAATCTTCGCCCCCATCGCGATCAGGCATCTGCCGATATCGCCGATCTCGGGTTCGAGTGCTGCGTTGGTGAGAACCGTCGGCCCTTTGGCGAGAACCGCGGCCATCATCGCATGTTCGGTCGCACCGACGGACGCGAATGGAAATTCAATCTTCGCGCCATGAAGTCCGTTCGGCGCCGAGGCAACGATGTAGCCCTCGACGAGTTCGGTGTGCGCGCCAAGTGCTTCAAGTGCCCTCAGGTGATAATCCACCGGCCGCGCACCTATGGCATCACCGCCCGGCAACGAAACCTTCGCATGCCCCGCGCGCGCCAGCAGTGGACCGAGCACAAGGAAGCTCGCGCGCATCTTGCTGACGATCTCGTACGGCGCAGTCGTGCCGGCGATCTGCTTTGCGGTCAGCTTCAGCCGCCCGCCCTGGCCCACGCCCGGACTCGGAGTCCAATCGACCTCGACGCCCAGATGGCGCAGCAGGTCGAACATCACGAACATATCCCGCACGGCGGGCACATTGGTGAAGCAGAGCGTCTCGTCCGTCAGGAGACATGCGGCCACGAGCGCGACCGCGGCGTTCTTGGCGCCGCTGATCGGAATCTCGCCCTTCAGGCGCGCCCCGCCGCGTACGTGAATCCTGTCCATGCAATCCCCGATATGGAAGCTCTTGTAACGTGCGAAGCCACACGAAAACAGCCGATTGACCGAGACAGATTAATCGGGCTTTGGGGCCTTATTCGGGCGCGGTTCCGCGGCCGTCTCGGATTGCGTCTTGGACGTTGCGCCAGCCGCCCGGTCACGCGCTTTGCGGCGCTTGAGGTTCTCGCGCAGGGCTGCGGCAAGGCGCTCCTGACGGCTGGGATTTTTTGCTTTCATGCCCTTTGCCCTTGGCGGTCGGCTGGGCTATAGCCTCCGCCCCGGACCGGTTTTCGGCCCGTACCACCTTTGGAATGCCGGAGTAGCGTAGTGGTAGCGCAACCCCTTGGTAAGGGGTAGGTCGAGAGTTCGATTCTCTCCTCCGGCACCAGTCTTTACGACGCGATAGCGGAGCGAAGACTGCCCGCGTAGCCCAAAGGGCGAAGCACGAGCCTCCATATCCGCGCGCTGCGCTTGGCAAGCCGCCCACACGGGTTCCCTGGCCGGATCTATTCTGCAGCCACCTTCGGCGCGACGGTCTTCGCCGCCGCGATGCGCTCCTCGGCGATGCGATCGGCGATGACGTTTGTGGGCAAGCGATCCGCATCCGCGCGCTTGAAGATCGCCGTCAGCGTGTCGGCGATGCCGAGCGTGCGGCATTCAACTTCCGACTCTTCCCAATCGAAAATCTGGCCGGCGACGCGGATGATCCCGCCGCCATTGATGACGTAGTCGGGCGCATAGAGCACACCGCGCTCCATCAGGATCTTGCCATGCGCATCGCGGGCGAGCTGGTTATTTGCCCCACCGGCAACGACCTTGGCCTTAATTGCCATGACCGTCTGGTCATTCAGGATCGCGCCAAGCGCATTCGGCGAGAACACGTCGCATTCGGTTGTGATGATGCTGTCGGTCGCGGCCTGACGCGCACCGAACGCATCGACAGCGCGGCGCATGGCATCTTCGCTGACATCGGCAACGACCAGCTTCGCACCTTCTTCGTGTAGCTGCTTTGCCACGCCCAAGCCGACCTTGCCGAGGCCCTGGATTGCAACCGTCAAACCCTTCGTCGTGTCGACGCCGTATTTGTGTTTCACCGCCGCTTTGAGACCCACGAACACGCCGAGTGCCGTGGTCGGGCCGCTATCGCCGGCTTTCTTACCCGGCTGATCGAAGCCCGCGACGAATTTCGTGTGGCGCGCGATGACCGGCATGTCTTTCGGAACGACACCCACATCCATCGCCGTGATGTAGCGACCGCCGAGTGCGTTCACCGCATCGGCATAGGCCGCGAAACGCGCATCGCTCTTGTCCGTCGCCGGATTGCCGAGGATGACCGCCTTGCCGCCTCCGAGCGGCAGGTTCGTCATGGCATTCTTGTAGCTCATGCCGCGCGAGAGGCGCAGCACATCGGTCAGAGCGTCGTCCGGTGTCGCGTAGGGGTACATGCGGGTACCGCCGCAGGCCGGGCCCATTGCGGTGGAATGCACGGCGATGATCGCCCTGAGGCCGGTTGCCTTGTCGTCGAAGAACGCAATCTGTTCGTGGTGATCGAAATCGGGCGAATCGAAAACGTTCATGGCGCGGGCGACTCCGGGGTTCAGAGCGCGGAACATACGCTGCGCCCTCTGTAATTGGCGTGCCTTTTGAGGAGCCTCGCTAAATGGAAGCTGCGCTGCGGACACCGCGCCAGCAATATTCGAAAGGCCTCTTCGGTTAACTGCCGGAGACGGCCTTTAACACTTCGTCTTCCGTCAAAATCTGCGGGAGCACCTGCGCGTCGGCGGCGTGCGACGCGTAGTAGAGATAGAGCGGCACGCCGTCGCGGCCGTGCGCTTCAAGCAGTTTGGTGATCTCGGGATCGCGGCGCGTCCAGTCTGCGATCAGACACGCAACGTGATGCTTCGCAAAGGCTGCGGCGACCGTGCCACTGGAGAACGCGACACGCTCATTGACCAGACAGGTTATGCACCACGCCGCGGTCGCGTTGATGAAAACGGGGCGGCCTTCCTTGCGCAGCTGCTCTAGACGCGCGGCGGAATAGGCTTCATGCGGAATACCGCTTCCTTCGGCGCGTTCCAGAGCGTTTGAGGTTGATGGCGCAGCATGCAGCAGCATGGACAGGAATCCGAGCATCGCGAGGAGTGCGAGCAAGGTTGCAAATGCACCGAAGCCACGCCCGCGCGGACCGGCATAGCGGCTGGTTGTCCAGATCCAGGCGGCTAGTGCGAAGGCGATCATCGCGCCGAGGACTGCAACGATGGAATCGGCGCCTGACTCATTGGCCAGAACCCACACCAGCCACACAGCCGCGCCGTACATCGGAAACGCGAGCGCCTGCTTGAGCCGTAGCATCCATGGACCGGGCTTCGGGATCATCCGCAGCAGCGAGGGCGAGAAGCCAATGATGACGAACGGTGCGGCAAAGCCGAGTCCCAGCGCCACAAACACGGAGAGAGAGATGGCCGCGGGCTGTGTCAGCGCATAGCCGAGCGCGGCCGCCATGAACGGTGCGGTACATGGCGCGGCCACGGCAACGGCGAGCACGCCGGTGAAGAACGCGCCCGCCGCCCCGCCCTTGCGCGTGAGCGTGTCGCCGCCGCCAAAGCCCGGAACTTCGTAGACGCCGGAGAGATTGAGGCCGACTGCGAAGATCAGCAGCGCGAAAACCGCGACCGCGATGGGCTCCTGCAGCTGGAAGCCCCAGCCGATGGCTTCACCGCCAGCGCGCAACAACAGGAGTCCGCTGCCGAGTGCGACGAAGCTCAGGATCGCGCCGATGCCGTAGGCGATACCTTCGCGCGCGGCATGCCTGCCCTCGCCGCCGCCATGACCTGCAAGCGCAAGCGCTTTCATCGCCAGGATCGGCAATACGCAGGGCATCAGGTTCAGGATCAAACCGCCGAGGAAGGCGAACAGCAGTGCGAACCACAATTCGGTTCCACTTGCGCTCGGCACGGCGCCGGGCGGTGCATCGACAGTCAGTGCCTGCACCGATCCATCGGCGGAGGTGAGGACCAGCAGACCTTTGAGCGAACCTGTGCCCGGCTTCTTCGCCGGTTGCATAGACAGGACGAGACCGTCTTTCGTGTAACCGGCCTTCTGTGGCGCGATGCCTTTGATGTAGTCGGAGGACGCCGGAAAGAACGCGACCTGCGCCGGGTGCGCATTGGCCAACTGCGGCGACTGGACGAACAGGTCGATCGTCTCGCCGGTGTGATAGCGCATCGGCCATGGAGAGGTGACGGGCAGTTTGGCGCGCGCGGCGGCGAAATCGGAGTCCGGCGGCAACGTCGCGTCGCCAACGCTTATTGGCAGGGTCAGTGTTGCGTCTTCGGGCACACAGACTTCGGCGCAGACCAGCCATTGCGCTTTCGCCTGTAACACCACGGTGTCGCCGGGCTTTGCGTCTTTCGGCGCCGTGATATCGACCAGCAGCCAGGGCTTGCCTTCGTAGCCATAATCCATGATCGGACCGACCACTTCCGCCTGCGGCGTCGGCCACTGGATCGGGCCTGCCGTCCAGCCTGCAGGCAATGTCCACGCTATCTCCGTTGGCGTACCGGCATCGCCCGGGTTGCTCCAGTAGGTGTGCCAGCCTTTGCGGGTGTCGAGTTCGAGCGCGACGGTCACCGTGCCGCCGGGCTTTACGGCATCGCGTTCGCCGATCAGGCGCGCATGGACTTTCGGACCCGGTGCAATCTGCGCCACGGCGGGCACGACGATGAACAGGGCGAGCAAGGCGAACAGGACGGAGCGGAGCATGCCGCGCTATAGCCTGCCTTGGCCCTTGCCGCCAGACACTCGCGGAAACGTGTCGCTGTAAGTTAAGGTGAACCTATGAAAGTTGCACTGGAAGACGACGCCGACGACAGCGCCCTGCGCGGATTGATGGACGGGCTGCGCACGTTCAACAACGCCGCGGTGCCGGGGCTCAAATCGCACAAGATCGTGGCCGCGATTCGCGACAACGATGGAACCCTCCATGGCGGCGTGATCGGGCGGATGGCCGGCGACAGCGTCTACATGGAGATCGTCTACAACGACGATACCGTGCGCGGCACGGGGCTCGGGCGGGAGACGATGAGGCTCGTCGAAGACCGCGCCCGCGAACTTGGCGCACGCGAGGCGTGGCTCTACACGATGAGTTTCCAAGCCAAGCCATTCTACGAGAAGCTTGGCTACAGCCAGTTTGCCGAACTGCCATGGCTGAACCGTACACACGCACGACACTTCATGCGGAAAGACCTGTGAGGATCACGGGCGGGCAGTTTCGCGGGCGTACGCTGACCGCGCCGCCCGATGCGCGGGTGCGGCCGACGTCGGACAAGGTGCGTCAGGCGATCTTCAACATCCTGCAACACAACGATCTTGGCGTCGGCTTCACGCTGGATGGCGCGCGGGTGTGCGATCTGTTCGCGGGCACCGGCGCGCTCGGCATCGAGGCGTTGTCGCACGGGGCGGCGTTCGCGCTGCTGGTCGACGATAGCGCCGACAGCCGCGGCCTTATCCGCACCAATGTCGAGGCGCTGCAACTCACAGGCGTCACCAAGATCTGGCGGCGTGACGCGACCGATCTCGGACCGATGGCGGCGGGCAGCGGAGGCCCATTCGAACTCGCGTTTCTCGATCCCCCCTACCGCAAGGACCTTGTGCCGCGCGCGCTTGCGGCGTTGCGTGACGGCGGTTGGCTGACGCCCAACGCGGTCGTCATCTGTGAAACGGGCGAAGACGAAGCGCTGCCGGCCGTCGACGGCTTCGCCCGCAACAATGAGCGCGTCTATGGCGACACGCGCGTCCTGTTCCTCACAAAGCCGTAAAGCGGCTTCATTGCAGACACGTGACTTCTTAATTCTCGCCGCCGATGTCCGGACGCATCCGCTTTCGGCTTCGACACTACGGCAGCGGGCAACATCCGGGACGAACCGGATAAACACCGCACCTTTGCACCGCCTCGGCCCTCGCGCGGAGAGCGGAGAGCGGAGAGCGGAGATGTTCGCCGGTACAATCCCGCGCAAGCCACCAATGTCCATCACCGCACACGGATGCGCGCGAGGTCGCATCCTTGTCCTGCCACCTTCGCTAAGGCTACGGCGGCCGAGCGAGCGAAAACTTGCCCGCCGAAGCTGAAATCGTAGGGGGGTATGTCCTCGCGACATCGTCGCTTCATGCGGGAGAAGATCGGAACGATGGGAAGGTGCTTCAAGCACTGCTTTATCTATGCAACACCCGTTTTCCGGCAAAGTCCGCGTAACAGCTTGACATCGGACATTATTTCAATAATCGTTGAAATATGGAATCAGAAACTGCCGTCAAGCGCCTCTCCGCCATTGCCCAGGAATCGCGGCTGGATGTTTTCCGCCTGCTGGTGAAAGCCGGGCCGGGGGGCATGGCCGCCGGCGACATCGCGCACAAGCTCAAAACCGCGGCGAACACGCTGTCGGCGCAGCTGCTCGTGCTCTCGAATGCCGGGTTAATTCGCGCGCGCCGCGACGGGCGCTCGATCATCTACGCGATCCAGTTCGGCGCGATGCGCGACCTCCTCGTCTTCCTCACCGAGGATTGCTGCGGCGGTCGTGCGGAAATGTGCGCGCCGCTCGCAAATATCGCATCGCGCGCCTGTTGTGACACTAAGCAAGGAAAAGCACATGAAACGCCTGCACGTGCACGTCGCCGTCGATAATCTCGACCAGTCCATTGGCTTCTATTCGACTTTGTTTGGCACAAGCCCCTCGGTAACGAAGGACGACTATGCGAAATGGATGCTCGACGATCCGCGCGTGAATTTCGCGATCTCGGCGCGCGACGGTCGGGCGCAAGGCGTCGATCACCTCGGCATTCAGGTCGAGACGGATGACGAATTGCGGGAATTGTCAGGCCGTCTCAAATCGGCGGGGGAAACGACGCGCGATCAGGAAGCGACGACCTGCTGCTACGCACAATCGAACAAGGCGTGGGTCAACGATCCGTCTGGCATCCGCTGGGAAACCTTCTTCACCTTCGGTGAGGCGACGAGCTACGGCGAAGACGAGCCTGCTGCCACACAGCAATCGGGTTGCTGCCCGGCGCCCAAAACCAAAACAGCGTGCTGCTGATGCGCGATCAGAAGCCGGACCGTCCGTTCAACGTCCTGTTCCTGTGCACCGGAAACTCGGCGCGCTCGATCCTTGCCGAAGCGATCCTGAACAGGATCGGCGCGGGGAAGTTCGTCGCCTATTCGGCGGGATCGCAGCCCAAAGGCGCGGTGCATCCGCAGGCGCTCGCGCTGCTGCAGCGGCTTGGCTATCCCGTCGGCGGACTGCGCTCCAAGAACTGGGATGAGTTCGCCACGCCGGGCGCGCCGCATCTCGATTTCGTGTTCACGGTTTGCGACAACGCCGCGAACGAAGTCTGCCCGGTATGGCCCGGCCAGCCCATGACCGCGCATTGGGGCGTGCCCGATCCCGCGGCGGTCGAAGGCACCGAAGCCGAAATCACGACCGCGTTTCGCGATGCGTTCCTGACGCTGCAACGGCGCATCGAACTGTTCGCCAATCTGCCGGTGCGCAGCCTCGGCCGTATAGCGCTCAAGAAGCGGCTGGATGAGATCGGCACGACGGCCAGCGACACGGCCAAGGCGTGAGCACATCGCGCGAACTCGCCGCTGAAGCCCTGGGAACGGCATTTCTTCTTGCGGCGGTCGTCGGCTCCGGAATCATGGGGCAGCGCCTTGCGGATGGAAACGTCGCGATCGCCCTGCTCGCCAACACGCTGGCGACAGGAGCGGCCCTCGCCGTCCTCATCAGCGTCTTTGGACCGATCTCCGGCGCGCACTTCAATCCGGCGGTGACGCTGTTTTTCGGCCTGCGCCGGGAGATCGAGCTGAAGCTTGCTTTCCTCTACATTGTTGCGCAGATCGCCGGTGCGATCCTCGGCGTGTGGGCGGCGCACGCGATGTTCGCGACGCCGATCCTTGAGACCGCGCAGAAGCTGCGCGACAGCCCCGCGCAATGGTGGTCGGAATTCGTCGCGACGTTCGGATTGATCGTCACCATCGCAGGCGCCGTTCGCAACAGTCCTCAGGCGGCCGCCTATCTCGTCGCGCTCTATATCGTTGCGGCATACTGGTTCACGGCATCCACTTCGTTCGCCAACCCTGCCGTGACGATAGCGCGCGCGATGACCGACAGCTTCGCCGGTATCGCGCCGAACTCGGTGGCAGGCTTCATCGCCGCGCAAATCGCGGGCGCGCTTGCGGGCTATGCGTTGACCGGCTGGCTGTTCAGCACTCCCGCGCGCGTCTAAACGAGCGGCATGCGGAAGGTGAAGCGGGTTTCTTCCGGCGATGACGTGGCGCTCAATGTGCCGCCATGCGCGCGGGCAATCTCGGACGCGATGTAGAGGCCGAGACCCAGGCCCTCCTTCTGCGTGCCCAGTGTGCCGCGCACGAACGGTTTGAAGAGTTGCGACAATGCGGCGGGTGGAATCTGTTCGCCCGCATTGCTGACCGACAGCTCGAAGATGCCGCCTGTCGCCGAGGCTTGCACGCGCACGGGTTCTCCGGATGCGCCATGCGACAGCGCGTTACCAAGAAGGTTGGAGAACATCTGTCCGATGCGCCCGCTGTCCACATTGACGGGCCGGCTGATCGCGATCTGCATGTCGATCTCCCGCTCGGGAAAGCCGGTGCTGATCTCGCCGGCAACCTGCGCCAGTACAGCGGTGAGATTGGCCTCTGTTAGCACAACCGCAAAACCGCCGCCGAGTCTGCCGCGAGCGAAATCCAGCACGTCGCTGATCAGCCCCGTCATGCGCACGACGCTCGACTGCATCATGGTGAGAATGTTGCGCGCCTTGTCGCTCTGCTCTTCCTTCAGAAGAAGCCGCACACCGCCGGAAATCGAGGCGAGCGGATTGCGCAGATCGTGACCCAGCACGGCAATGAACTGTTCGCGCAGTTCGGCGGTCTTGCGCTCGTCGAACAGACTGTCTTCGCTCGTCTTCAGGCGTTCGCTGGCTTCGAGATGAAACGCGATCAGGTCCGCGAACGCCTGAAACATGCCCAGCGTCTGGGGATTCTGCAGCTTCGCGGGGCCGGGATCGATCGCACACAGCGTTCCGAAGAAGCGGCCGTCGCGCAACACAATCGGCATCGAGATATAGCTCTGGAAGCCGTACAACTTCGGAATGCGGTGATCGCGCCAGGCCAAATCGTCGGCGACATGATCGATGACCACCACCTGGCCGCACCGGCGAACCTCGCTGCAGATCGTGGTCTGAACTTCCAGCTCGTCGCCGGGCTTGAGCCCGAATGCGATGCCGTCGCGCACGCTGAGCGCAATCCAGCGATCCGCCGTGACGCGCGCCACCGCCGCGAAGCCCATGCCGGTGATGCGGCATATGACGTCGAGAAGCGTCGGCACGACGGCGATGCTGCCGACTGCCTCGATATCCGCCTGAAAGCTTTCCGTCACGCCCGTGATCCCTTGATCGCCTTGGTTTAGCGCCTTTGAGGGACAGGAAACAGGTTTTATCGGTACGCTGGAGAACATAACATTTGTCGCATATTTCATGCTGTTGCGACGCGGGCGCCGATCCTAACTTCGCGCCATTTGGCGCTTTCCCGCATAGTAGTCGCGCAACTGGAAGAAGGCGGCCGACAACCCGATCAGGGGCAGCATCAACACCAACGGGAAGGGGGAGCCTTCCCAAATCAGGAATGCCGCGATCAGAAGCCCGCTCGCGCAGCCGACATCCCATCCACCTTCCGTCGCGACATGGAAGCGCAACGTGCACGGCGCACGCTTGGCCTGGTTGTAGACCGCCGTCATCAAGGTCGGCGCATAGAGACAGGAACCGACCGACGCGAGCGCGTTCGCGGCGACCGCAAGCCATGGCTCATGCAGGGCGGCGGCGCGCAACATGATAAGAACCGCGAAACTTCCGAGCGCGACCGCCGTCATCCGCGTGCCGTGGCCGGAATCGATCGTGCGGCCGAGGAACATGCCAGCGATCGCGCCGACCAGCGCCGCGAGCGCCAGCGCGCCGCCGAAATGCAGGAAGTTCTCGCCCAGCGACAGGAACAGCGCGAGCTGCCACACGAAATAGCCCGTGCCGATGATCCAGCCGTCGCACAGGAACAGCTTGATACCCGACAGCGATGCGCGGAACGCGCCGGGCATCTGCGGCGCGACGCGCACATCCGGCGTCCAGAACAACGGCAGCGCGGCGATCAGCAGCACAAATCCCGTGACCCCGAACGCAACCATCGGCCCGAACTGCACCAGCACGAAACCGGTGACGAGCGGAGATATGATGCCAACCATCGCCGCAATGGCTTCACGCGCGCCGACATGGTGGCCGCGATGCTCATCCGTGCCCAGCGCCGCGAAATAGGCGTGATAGGTCGACCAGTAGACCGTGTCGCCCAGCGACGACATCGCGAGCAATGCGAACAGCGCCGGTCCGACGCCATGCACAAACGACAGCAACGGATACTGCATCGCGCTCATACAGGTGCCTGCGATCACCAGCGCGCGCACGCCGTAACGCACCGCCAGCGGCACCACCACCGGCCTGATGAAAAGACGCCCGATAAAGATCGACGCCAGCGATACCAGCACCAACGGCACCGGCACACCGGCGCGCAACAGATAGACGCTGAAGAACGCCCCGCCGCCGGTCAGCGCGACAGAGTGAATCCCGTAATGGAGATTGAGGAGATTGACGGTGCGATTGCGGAAGAATGCCATATGCCACTTCAACCCTCCCTTTGCGGGAGGGTCAATTCACGCATCGCTCTAAGGTGCTACTGCGGCTTGAATTCTTTCGGGATCGCGTCGGCTTCGGCTTGCGACAGTGGCGTCATCGTCTTGACGATGCAATGGCTCGGCAGGCTGCCCGGCACATCGCGCGAGACCCTGACATCCCAATTGGCCGCGTTGCACATGATCTGCGATCCGGTCGTCTGCGTGATCAGATGCACGCCTTTCTCCGTCAACAACGGACAAGGCGCGCCGAGGTCGAGCCGGTAATAGCGCGTCTGGCTGACACGAATGAAGATCGTCTTGTCATCCTGCGCACGCCAGCCGTCGAACTCGCGCATGGGAAAGCACGCCTTCGCCGGATCGGCCAAAGCGGGAGCAAGCGACAGCGCGAACAACACGGGAGCAAGCATCAGGGCGCGGTTCATCGGAATCTCCATGGGGACCGCGAACAGCATACCGCGAATTGCCGCCCGAGGGTATCGGGGACCGCGCCGCAATCGCGCGCTACTTCTTCGCGGGTTTCAGGCGGAACGATCCGCTGCGGCCGGGAAGCGCGATACGCCCCGCGATCTTGTCCTCGGCCACGCCCTGCAGCGACTGCGCCATGTCCGGCGCCATCTCCTTCGAGATCAGGTAGTAGTGGTGGTAGCTCAGATCGTCGAGCCCTCCCCGCGCGATCGATGACGCATCGACCAGAATGACACTGTCGGCAATCGCCGAGGAATTCTTCGGCCCGCGAGACCCCAGCCGGCGCGGGTTGCCCTTGGTGAAGCGGCTGATGTCCAGCGCAAGATCGTCAGCGTTGTAATAGACGTGCGTGCGCTTCGCGAGCGAGGCGAGCGGCGAAAGCTTGAAATCGAGTTCAAGTGCGTCGTAATCCTCGTCGGCGGCGATCAGCAGGACTTGCTCGAACAAAGTCGGCGGCGAAGCCGGCAACTGCTTGACCAGCGCCTGCAATGCATTGCGCAGCACGTAATTGCCCATGCTGTGCGCCACGATATGAATGCGCCCGCGGCAAATATCATCCACCGTCAGCTTGCTGAGAAAGTCAGTGAGCTGAAGGAGCGCGCGTCCGCCCGCCTCGCCTGAATCCTTCGCATCGCGGCGGTCGCTCGCATACGAGACATATGGGATCATCGCGCCATCGGACGGCCAGGTGAACACGACCATGTTCGCCGGCCCGAATTTTCCGATATCGAGCCGCTGCTTCAACTCGCCCAGACCGATGAGCGCCTCGTCGAATTTATAGTCGAAGCCGTGGATGAACAGGATCGTATCTGGGATCCCGTCCTTCATGTTCTGCTGAATCTCGCCGAACAGCGAGAATTGTGGCGCGACGCGCACGCCGGACGCTGCACCGCTGCTGTCCTGTCCATTCTCCGGCGAGACGAAAACCTGTTTCAGTTGGGGCGGCGACTTGGCGAGGTCGAGCATCGCGGTGCCGATGCGAAGGTTGGACACGGATTTCGACGGCTCGGTCCCGAACCACGGCGCCGCGGTTTCGGAAATCACGTTGCGATTGGTGACGAAATAGACTTTTTCCATCGACAGCTCCTTCGCTACCGACGATGGTATTCCGTTCTGCGCCGCCGGGACAGCCGTCCAACAGGGATAACAATGCGCCTGCACCTCGCATGATCAAAATACTGACCGGCCTGCTTCTCCTGCCGCTGATGGCCTCGGCTGCGTTTGCCGAGACGCCAACCGTACCCGCGATGCTGGATCGCGGGGACACCGGCACGTGCCAGCTATCGTCTTTCAGCGGGAGCCGGACGGCAGGCATGGCGGCGTTTGATTTCTTCGTCACCGCCGATGGGGTTGCGAGAGAAGTGAAAGCTCTGAGATCAAGCGGCGACCCGGCCGCCGACGCCGCAGCACGCAAATGCGTCGAGAGCCAACGCTACAAGCCGACCACACGCTACGACGAGCCAGATGAAGAAGTGTGGGCGGCGAATGTGAGCTGGTCGGCGGCCGCGGCACCGGCATTGCTCGTTAAAAAGGCGCCCGCGGGTTGCTCCGATTATTATCCGCCTGAGGCCATCGCCGCCGGAGCGCAAGGCACAACCAAATTCTTCTTCCGCGCTCTCAGGAAGAGCATGGCGGGGATCGAGCTCAAGCAGAGCAGTGGCAACGCAGATCTGGACGAAGGCGCAATTCTTTGCGTCTCCAAGGAGCCTCTGCTTCTTGCCACGATGAAAAATGATGCGACCTGGAACGTGACTGTTGTTTGGGACCTTCGTCCTTCAACACAAATTCCAGGCTTGCCCGGGTCCACCACCGTCAACTTCTTTCAAAACACAATTGATATGCACCTTTCGCCTGCCGACCCCGCGAAGAAGTCAGCCAACGTTCCTTGCTGGGCGCGCTATCCGGAAGCCGCGCGAAAGAAACACGCGGAAGGCACCGCGACGGTCCACGTCCACACGACTCCCGAAAGGAAAAAGGAAGACGCCCGGATCGAAAAGACGACCGGAGACCCCGATCTCGACGCGGCATCTCTTCAGTGCGCGATCGAGTCCGACATGGGTCTCGAACCGGGAGACCACAGTCTGTACTTTCTTTGGAAGCTCGACGATCCGCTCATTCCAGCGGAGGCATTCAAACCATGCGCCAGTTTTGGAACCGTAACCGCAAGTATGGTGAGGGGCATTCCCGGCATAACAACCGTCGCGTTCCAGCTGATGTCGGATGGATCGGTCGATAGAGTCAGAGCACTCAGATCGAGCGGAGATCGCGATCTGGATGGCGCCGCGAAGCGCTGTATTCAAGCGCATCGCTACGACACGTCGAAGTGGAAGCTGCCCGTGGAGGGCATGACAGAGTATCAAAAGGTCGATTGGCGCAAAGAATTAGCGACGGCCGAATAGGCGCTCGATATCGGAGAGTTTGAGTTCTACGTAAGTCGGGCGGCCGTGGTTGCATTGCCCGGAGTGCGGTGTCGCTTCCATCTCGCGCAGGAGCGCGTTCATTTCTTCGGCGTTAAGGCGGCGGCCGGCGCGAACCGAGGTATGGCAGGCGAGCGTGCCGGCAACGGCTTCCAGACGTTCCTTTAGCGACAGAGCCGAACCAGTCTCCGCGATATCGTCGGCGAGATCGCGCAGCAGGCCCTTGATGTCCATCTGGCCAAGCATTGCGGGCACCTCGCGCACCGCGACGGCATCGGGACCGAAGCTCTCAATCACCAGACCAAGTTCGGCGAGCTGATCGGCGCGGGCGAGAACGCGGTCGACTTCAGCCGGATCGAGATCGACCACTTCGGGGATCAGGAGTGGCTGACGCGCGACGCCGCCATTCTCCATCGCGTGCTTCATGCGCTCATAGACTAGACGCTCGTGGGCTGCATGTTGATCGACGATGACGATACCGTCCGCGGTTTGCGCAACGATATAGGTTTCGTGCAGTTGCGCACGCGCAGCGCCCAGCGGCGTGTCCGGCGGCGGATCGGCGGGCGCGGCTTCGAAGCGCGTCGAGACGCCGGGTGTGAACAGCGGCGCGTGATATTCACGGCCGGCTTCCATCACCGCATGCGGCTCTGGATTGTAGTAATATGGCGCGGTCTGCGCACGCAGCGACGCCAGCGCGTCACCAGCGATCGTCGTGGACGCACGGTGTCCGGCACCGTGCAGCGCGTGCTTGAGTGCGGAGACAATCAGTCCGCGCACCAGTCCGGAGTCGCGAAAGCGCACCTCGGTCTTCGCGGGGTGAACGTTCACATCCACGAACACCGGATCGCATTCCAGGAACAGCGCCAGCGCCGGATGGCGGTCGCGCGCAAGGAAATCCGCATACGCTCCACGCACCGCGCCAATCAAAAGTTTGTCGCGCACCGGCCGGCCGTTGACGAACAGGAACTGCATCGCACTGTTGGCGCGGTTATAAGTCGGCAGCCCCGCGAAGCCTGAAAGCTTCACGCCCTCACGCTCAGTCGAGACCGGCGCGGCGTTGTCGCCGAAATCGTGGCCCATGATTTTGGCGAGACGGTTGAGCCTGCCCGTGAAGAGGTCCTCCTCCGCGGGTAGATCGAGCGCGCGCCGTCCGTCGAGCGTCAGCGTGAACGCCACATCGGGCCGCGCCATCGCGAGACGCTTCACGACGTCGGTCGTCGCCAAATCTTCCGAGCGTGACGATTTCAGGAATTTGAGCCGCGCGGGTGTGGCGAAGAACAGCTCGCGCACTTCGACGCGGGTGCCGTGCTGGCCGCGCGCCCGAAAGCCGGTCGGCGCCGGACCTTCAACGTGCCCACCTTCGACACGGATTTCATGCGCCTCGCCCGTGGCGGTACGGCTGGCGATGGAAAGTCGCGCCACCGCGCCGATCGACGGCAACGCTTCGCCGCGAAAACCCATCGTCGCGATGTTAGAAAGGTCGTCGTCGCGGAGCTTCGAGGTCGCGTGGCGCTCGATGGCGAGCGCGAGATCGTCGGCGTCCATGCCAATACCGTTGTCTTCAACGAGGATAAGATCCGCACCGCCTGCCGACATCGCGATCTCGATGCGCGTGGCGCCGGCGTCGAGCGCGTTCTCGATCAACTCCTTGGCGGCGCTGGCCGGACGCTCGACCACCTCGCCCGCGGCGATGCGGTTGATCGTGCCCTCGGAAAGACGGCGAATCCTCATGGGGAGAACCTACCCTCCCCTTGAGGGAGGGTCGAAGCGCGAAGCGCTTCGGGGAGGGGTTCATCCACCGCGAAATACCCCTCCCCGAAAAATTCTTCGCTTCGCTTGAATTTTTCGACCCTCCCTCAAGGGGAGGGTCGGTATCGGAGCTACTTGCCCTGCAAATATTCCCGCGCCAGGACTTTGCCCTCTTCCACGCCGGGCTGGTCGAAGGGATCGACGCCCATGAGTTTGCCCATCAGGATCGTCTCCAGCATGAAATGCATCATCAGCGCACCGATGGCGCGTTCGTCGATCTTCGGCAGATGGATCGTGCGCACCGGGCGGCCGTTGCGGCTCAAGGTCTGCGCCGTGGCGCGCGCCTCGGCATCGACGAGATCGCCCATCGCCTTGCCTGCGAGATAGTCGAGGCCCAACGCTTTCGACCGCTCGGGCGGTGCGACGAGGCCCGCGCCTTTCGTGTCGGTGGAGAGGATCGTGTAGAGCGACTTACCCGGCCCGTCGCGGAACATCTGCAACTGGCTGTGCTGATCGACGGGACCCAGCGCGCCCACCGGCGTCGAGCCCTTGCCGTCCTTGCCAAGGCTCTCGGCCCAGAGCTGCCGCCACCACGCGCGGAACGTGTCGAGACGGTCGGCATAGGCCCACAGCACCGTCTGATCGAGACGTCCGGCTTTCGCCAGCGCGGAATGCAATGCTGCACCTTTTGCACATTCTGGCGCTGTGTCCGACAAGGCATAGTCCAGATATTCCTGCGCGCCGCCACGCAACGCCTTGAAGTCGATGCCCATCAGGATCGCAGGCAACGCGCCGCACATCGTCAGCACCGAATAGCGGCCGCCGACATCCTTGGGATGATCCAGAACCGGCGCGTCGATGCTGGCGGCGAATTTGCGCAGCACGTTGTCGCCGGGCTCTGTGATCATCGCGAAGTGATATTTGAGATATTTCGTAGCGCCTGCCTTGTCGAACAGATCGGCGGCGGTCAGCGCCTGCATCAATGTCTCCGCCGTGCCGCCGGATTTCGATATCGCCACGAAGCGCGTGGTCTTCAGATCGACTTTCGTCAGATATTCCTTCCACGCGAACGGATCGGGATTGTCGTGGAACGTGACGCGCGGTGCGCCCCGGTCGTGGCTTTCGAGCGCGGCCTTCAGCGCCTGCCCGCCGAGGCTCGATCCGCCGATGCCCAGCACCGCGATGTCGGACGTGTCCTTGCAGAACGTCTCGGCGACCTTCTGCGCCGCTTCGATGTCATCGGTGCGCGACGGCACGCCAAGCAGCTCCAGAGACTTGTCCGTGCGCGCCTTGCGCAGCCAGTCGAGATGCGACGCTGTGGCCGCGAGCGCGTTGTCGTAATCCGCCTTCGCGACGGCGCCTTTTCCGGACAGAGCCAGATCGAGTGAAACGATGAAGGGAAGGGCCATGGTTCATCCTATCTAACCTCCCCCTCTGTGGGGAGGTCGAAATGCTGGAGCGGAGCGAAAGCATTTCGGGTGGGGACGGTGTCGCGGATGTAGCGGTCCCCACCCGGCGCGCTTTGCTCGCCGACCTCTCCACAGAGGGGGAGGTTAAAAAGAACGCTTACTTCTTGGTCATCGTTCCCGCGACAACGACGGTCATGCGCTTCGGATCGAAATATTTCTTCGCGACACGCTTTACGTCGTCGAGCGTCACCGCATTGATCAGCGAATTGCGCTTGGCGACATAGTCCACCGGCATTCCGGCGCGCTGAAACGCGTTCAGCTGCCCCGCAATCCCGGCGTTGGAGGAAAATGCCAGCGGATAGGATCCCGTGAGATAGGTCTTGGCGTCGGTCAGTTCCTGCGCGGTCGGACCGTCCGCGGCGAATTTCGTCATCGTGTCGCGCACGGCGGAGAGCGTCTGGTTCATTGCGTCGGCGCGGGTGGCGACCGTGCCTTCGATCAGCCCCGCTTTGCGCAGCGCCGGTACGTCGGTCGAGATGTCGTAGGTCAGCCCGCGCTTCTCGCGAACCTCTGCGGTCAGGCGCGACGAGAACCCGCCGCCACCGAGAATGTAGTTCGCGACATAGGCGGTGAGATAGTCCGGATTGCTGCGCAGAAGGCCCGACATCGCGAACACCGCGTTCGGTTGCGGTACGTCCATCTTGAATTCATGCAGGCCCGGCGCGCCGAGCCGCGTTGGGTTCGGCGGCGGGAGCACGGCGTTCGCTCGCAACGGCCAGAATGTGGACTTGAGCAGAGCTGTCAGCGTGGCGGTATTGACATCGCCCGCGACCGCGATCTTCACGCCGTTGCGGGTCCAGTGGCTCGCAGCGAAAGTCGCCAGATCGTTGCGGTTGATCGACGTTAGTCCGGGCGGCGTGCCCTCTGGCGCATGGGCATAGGGATGCGGCCCGAAGAACACCTGATGGAAATCGCGCGCCGCGATCTCGGACGGGTCTTGGTCCTGCTGCTTCAGGTTCTGCAGCATCTGGGCACGCACCCGCGTGATGGCGTCACCGTCAAAGCGCGGATGCGCGAGCGCAGTAGCCAAAAGTTTGAAAGCGTCCTTCGCGTTGGCGGTCAGCGTGATCAGCGACACGACGGTCCAGTCGCGGTCGGCCTCGACAGTCAGCTGGATCGCTTTGTCAGCGAGTGCATCGTGGAAGGCCTTGGAGTCGAGACGGCCAGCACCCTCGTCCATCAGTGACGCAGCAAACGATGCCAATCCCTCCTTACCCTTGGGGTCGTAGACGGAGCCCGCCGGAAAGGCGGCGACCATCGCAACCATGGGAAGCGTATGGTCCTCGGCGAACCAGACGTCTTCGCCCTTGGCGACATTGACCTGTTTCGCGCCGAACGCCTGCGCGCTCACAGGCAGCATCACGATCAAAGCTGCGGCAATTACAAGTTTCCTCATGGCGCCGGCGTGAGCGTCGCGCTCACCGCCTCCCGCTTGAGCAGGAAATTCTTTGCCGCCTTTGCAACCGCATCGCCCCCAATGGCCTGAATGCGGTCGGGCCATGCCTTCACGTCGAAGGCCGTGAGACCGATCGTCAGCGCCTGGCCATAGGCCGACGCCATCGCGTACTGGCTGTCGCGCCGGTAGGTCGCTCCCGCAATCAGCTGCGTCTTGGCGCGCGCAAGTTCCTTCGCGTTGGGCGCTGACTTCGCGTAGCCGGCGATGATGGCATCAACCGCATGTTCAAGCGCGGCAAGCGAAACGCCCGGCCGCGGATAGGCGTAGACAGAGAACTCGCCGGAGTCGCGCGCGTAGCCGTCGTAGGACGCGCCCGCGCTTGTCGCCATGTGCCGCTCGACGACGAGCTTGCGATACAGCGTGGCAGTGGCGTCGCCGCCCATCAGTTGGGCCAGCGTTTCCAGCGCCTCGGCCTGACCCGGTGCGCCTTCGGCATAGCCCGGCACGCGGTAGACGCGCATGAACAGGGGCACCTTCGCGTCCTTGCTTGCGACATCGAGGCGCGTCTCGCCCATGCGCGGCGGTTCGGCGTAGGCCGCACGCGAGACAAGTTCGCGGGCCGGCACCTTTCCGAACGCGGTTTGTGCGTCGTTGCGCACCTCTTCCACCGTCACGTCGCCGGCGACAATCAGGATCGCGTTGTTGGGCGCGTAATGATGCTTGTAGAAATCCTGTGCCTCGACGCGGTCGATGCGGCGCACTTCTTCCGGCCAGCCGATCACCGGACGGCCATAAGGATGCGAGAGGTGCAGCGCCGCGTCGATCTGCTCGACCAGCAGCGATTGCGGATCGTTGTCGACGCGCATCCGCCGCTCTTCTAGAACGACGTTGCGCTCCGTGGAGACGTTGCTGTCCGACAGATCGAGATTGGCCATGCGGTCGGCCTCGAGCGCCATCACCATCGGCAACCGGTCCTTGGCGATCTGCTCATAGAACGCGGTGTAATCGTGCGTCGTGAACGCGTTGTCCTGGCCGCCATTGCGCGCGACGCTGCGGGAGAATTCATCTCCCGGCGTCTTCTTGGTGCCGCGGAACATCATGTGCTCGAAGAAATGCGCGAGGCCGGAGACGCCCGGCGGATCGTCCATGCCGCCGACCTTGAACCAGATCATCTGGGTGACGACAGGCGCACGGTGGTCGGGAATGACGACCACCTGCATGCCGTTCTGCAGCGCAAACTGAAAGACCTGCGGTCCGCCGGTCGTGGCGGCGGGAGCGTGGAGCGCAACTAGAGTGGCGATCGCGGCAGCGACCGCGACTCTAGAACCAATCAAACCAGCCGCCCTTATCGTCGTCCTTCTTGTCGATGGTCGCGGAGTCGTTGGTCTTCTTTTTCTTCGCGATTGTCGCCGCCGGCTGTCCGCCGTTCTTCTGCGCGTCCAGGCGCTTGGCTTCCGCTTCGGCATCGACGTTGGTGCCTTCCGGACCCTTGTCCTGCCAGAACAGAACCTTGTTCGTGAATGCGTCGCTGGATGCTTCCATCGAGCGCCCGTCGGACGCGACCTGCTGACGGATCGACGGGTCGGGGCTTGTCGCGTTGGCGGCGGCGAGCAACTGCTTCTCGGACTCGCTTATATCGCTCACCGCGGGCTTGGGTGCGTTCGGATCGTTTGCATCGAATAGAGCCGCCTGCGCGGAATCGGTGGGATTAACCTGGTTCGTCGGCGGCGCGCCATCGCGCGGCGGACGCAGATTGTAGTCCGGGGGCATGACCAGCGGTGCCTTGGTGACAACCGCGAACTCGTCCGGGCTGTCTTTCGAGAGCCCCGAGGCTTCGCGGAAGGACTGACATCCCATAAGCGCAACCGCGCCGGCGGCGAGGACCGCTGTGCGCATAACCTGCTTCGAACCGTACTTCATGCTTGCTCCCATCATGCGCTGTCGTTCCCCGCCCGGACATCCGGTTTCAACAGCGCATCGTACAAAAGGGCCATGACGCCGAACGTGATCGCGGCGTCAGCCACATTGAACACATACCAGTCATAGCCGCGGCCGTAAAAGTGGAAAAAGTCAGCAACCTTTCCATGGACCAGCCGATCGATCAGGTTTCCAAGAGCTCCGCCGATCACCAGCCCAAGGCCTACAGTCAGCGTTAACCTGTTCGAGACCCACAGCCACCAGCCTAAAGCCGCCACGGCCGCGATGGAAAACAGGGCCAGTATGGCGCTCCCCATCGGGCTGCTGGCCGGAAACAGGCCGTAAGAGACGCCGGGGTTCCAGACCATCACCAGATTAAAAAACGGCAAGACAGAGATGTTGTCGCCCGGCGGCATGGTGGCGAAGCCCAGTCCATAGAGCATCAGGAGCTTGGTGCCCTGATCCAGAATCAGCGCAATGGCAGCCGCGACGAAGCCCCAGTCGCGCGGCGACAGATCGAGTTTGTTCATGCGGTCTCCAGGCTATCGACCGCATCGGCGCAGCGGTTACAGAGATCAGGATGCTTCGGGTTCTTGCCGACTTCTTCCAGGATCATCCAGCAGCGTGCGCATTTGTTGCCGCGCGCGTGCTCGAACTTCGCCGCCACGCCTTCGACATCGGGAAGACGGAAGGCGTCTTCGGGTGCCGCGACCTTTGCGATGTGCGCGGTGGAGGTGATCATGATTTCGGCGAGCGGAACGCTTTCCAGAATTTTCCGGTCGGCGTCGTCGTTGACGTAGACGAGCGGTGCGGCTTCGAGGCTCGCGCCGATGACCTTGTCGCGGCGCGCGATCTCAAGCGCGCCGGTGACAACGCGACGGATGGTGCGAATACGATTCCATTTCTCGACCAGCGCCGGGTCTTTCCACGAAGTCGGAGTCTCCGGGAAGGTGTGGAGATGCACGCTCTCGTCCGGAAAGCGCAACGTCCACGCCTCTTCCATCGTGAAGCACAGGATCGGCGCGAGCCATGTGACGACGCGGCGGAACGCTTCGTCGGTCACCGTGCGCGTGGCGCGGCGGCGGATTGAACCGATGGCGTCGCAATAGAGAACGTCCTTGCGGATGTCGAAGTACAGCGCGGACAATTCGTTGGTGCAGAATGAGAACACGGTGTTGTAAGCCCGGTTGAAGTCGTAGCGCGTGTAGCTCTCGCGCACGACGGCATCGATCTCTGCCAGCCTGGCGAGGATGTAGCGTTCCAGCTCCGGCATCTTGTCGTGGGCTACACGCTCGGCCTCATCGAAGCCGGACAGGTTCGCGAGCATAAAGCGGATCGTGTTGCGCAAACGGCGATAGGCATCGGTGTTCGACTGGATGACGTCGTTGCCCATGCGCAGATCTTGCGTGAAGTCCGACGATGCAACCCACAGGCGGAAGATATCCGCGCCGTTCTTGTCGGCGATGGTCTGCGGCAGGATCACGTTGCCGACCGACTTCGACATCTTGTCGCCTTCGCGGTCGAGCACGAAGCCCGCGGTCAGCACCTCGTCATACGGCGCGCGGCCCCGGGTGGCGCAGCTTTCGAGCAGAGACGACTGGAACCAGCCGCGATGCTGATCCGAGCCTTCGAGATAGAGATCGGCGTGATCCTTCTGCGGCCATTCCGGTTCGAGCGGCTGCTCGACGGTGAAGACATGCGTCGAGCCTGAGTCGAACCAGACATCGAGGATGTCCCGCACCTGCTCAAAGTCTTCGGCATTGTATTTGCTGCCGAGGAAGCGCGCGGCAGAGTCCGGCTTGAACCACGCATCCGCGCCTTCAGCCTTGAACGCATCCGTGATGCGCGCATTGACCTCGGCATCGTTGAGGATCTTGTCGGTCTTCCTATCGACGAAGATCGCGAGCGGCACACCCCAGGCGCGCTGGCGTGACAACACCCAGTCGGGGCGGTCCTTCACCATGCCCGCGATGCGGTTCTCGCCCGACGGCGGATACCATGTGGTGTCGCCGATGGCCTTCACCGCGCGCGTGCGCAACGTGCCGCCGCCCGGGATATCCTTGTCCATCGCCGCGAACCATTGCGGCGTCGCACGAAAGATCACCGGCGCCTTCGAACGCCACGAATGCGGATAGGAGTGACGCAACGTGCCCTTCGCGAGCAATCCACCCGCCTCGATCAGCGCCTTGATGACGGAGCCATTCGCGTCGCCGTCCTTGCCTTCCGGCGTGAGAATACGCTTGCCCGCGAACAGCGGAACGTTGGCGGCAAACGAACCGTCTTCCTTCACCACGCCAAACGCATCGGGATTTTCGCGCGTGTAGTTGCGGTTCAGGCCGGTCATCAACGCGAAGTCTTCTTCGCCGTGACCGGGCGCCGTATGCACAAAGCCCGTTCCCGTATCCGCCGTAACGTGATCGCCGGCGAGCAGCGGCACATCGAACTCATAGCCCTGCCCGCGCAATGGATGCGCTGCGACCGCGCCTTTCGGATCTACAGAGCCAACGCGCTTCAACGTGATCTTCGCGTGCTTCGCCGTCGTCTCCGCGAGTGCATCGGCAAGCGCGATCTTTTCACCAACCTTCGCCAGCGCCCCTTCCGCCGCTTCCGTTACCTCATAGAGGCCGTAATCCATCGTCGGCGAGAACGCGATCGCGCGGTTGCCGGGGATCGTCCACGGAGTCGTCGTCCAGATGACGATGCTGGCACCCTTAAGCGCATCCGCACCTTTGACGACCGGAAACTTCACATAGATCGTCGGGCTTTGTTTCTCGTGATACTCGACCTCGGCTTCGGCGAGCGCGGTCTTCTCGACCGGCGACCACATCACCGGGCGGAAGCCGCGATAGACGAGATCGTTGGCGACGAATTTGTGCAGCTCGCCGGCGATCACCGCTTCGGCGCGATAGTCCATCGTCGTATAAGGCTTGTCCCACTGGCCCATGCAGCCGAGACGCTTGAATTGCGCGCGCTGCACGTCGATCCAGCCCTCGGCGAATTCGCGGCAGTCGCGGCGGAGCTGGTCGATCGGAACCTCGTCCTTCGACTTGCCTTCCTTGCGATATTTCTCCTCGATCTTCCATTCGATCGGCAGACCGTGACAGTCCCAGCCGGGGATGTACGGCGCATCGAAACCGAGGAAGCCACGCGACCGCACGACGATATCCTTCAGCACCTTGTTGAGGCCGGTGCCGGAATGGATTTCGCCGTTCGCGTAGGGCGGGCCGTCGTGAAGGATGAAGAGCGGCTTGCCCTTCATCTTCTTGCGGATGCGGCCATAAAGATCGGACTGCTCCCACTTCGCGAGCCATTGCGGCTCGGCAGCTGGCAGACCGGCCTTCATCGGGAACTCGGTCGCGGGGAGGAACAGCGTGCTGCGATAGTCGCGCGCGTTGGAGTCAGCTTCAGGTTTGGTCATCGGTTCAGGCCTTGGAATGTCGTTGGGGTGCGGACGGTCGTCCCGGTCTCCGCGGCGAAAGGCTTTAGCCCTCCCGGCGCGCAGCCGGGCGGCGAATTCGCGAATTCCCAAAGAAATTCAACATCAGCCTGCCTGCAAATCAGCGAACCGGGGTTCTAGCAGCGGACCCCTGCCCGGTCCAGCGACCCTTAACCTCCCCCTCTGTGGGGAGGTCGAAGCGCGTAGCGCTTCGGGTGGGGGACCGCTCCACTCGCAAGCACCGTCCCCCACCCGGAATGCTTCGCATTCCGACCTCCCCACAAGGGGGAGGTTAAAGTGAAGCCAGGATTTTCTTCGCGGCTTCCGCATCTTTCGCGATTTGCGCTTTCAGCGCGTCCAGATCAGGCAAATTCATCTCGGATCTCAGATAGGAGACCAGTTCCACGGAGAGATGCTTGCCATAGAGATCGCCCTCGAAATCGAAGAGCCAGGTTTCGAGCAACGGCGTCGGCGTCTCGAACATCGGGCGGATGCCGAAATTGGCAACGCCGAGATGGCGCGAGACGACCTTGTCGTCCTCCAGCACCGACGCGCGCACCGCATACACGCCGAACGCGGGCTTGATGCAATCGTCGAGGCGCATATTCGCGGTCGGCACACCGATGGTGCGGCCACGCTTGTCGCCGTGCTCGACGCGGGCCTCGACCGACCAGTAATGGCCGAGCAGGCGCGCGGCTTCGTCCGGCCTGCCCAGCTGCAGCGCCTGGCGGATCTGGGTCGAGGAGATCTTCTCGCTGCCCTCCGCGGCGACGGGCTTGAAGATCTCGACGCCGAAACCTTCCATCTCGCCCATATAAGAGAGCAGTGCCGCGTTGCCCGCACGGCCCTTGCCGAACTGGAAGTCCTCACCAACCACGATGCAGCCGGCGGCGAGACCCTTCACCAGCACATCCATCACGAAGTCTTGCGCGGTCTTCGACGCCATCTGCGCATCGAAGGGCAGCGCGAACATCGCATCGACGTGAAGTTCTGCGAGCAAGCGCGCCTTCACGCGAAACGGCGTGAGACGAAACGACTCCGGTGACGGACGAAAGAATTCCTGCGGATGCGGCTCAAACGCGAGCACCGCCAGCGGCGCACCACGCTCACGCGCCAGATGCTCCGCTTCCTCGATCAGCGCGCGGTGACCCAGATGCACGCCGTCGAAATTGCCAACCGCCACCACGGCGCCCTGAACCGCGCCGGGCACATTCTCGTAGTGGCGGAGAATTCTCATGACATACCACCCTCCCCTTGAGGGAGGGTCGAAAAATGCAAAGCATTTTTCGGGGAGGGGTCAACAGCCGTTGCGAGATAACCCCTCCCCGAAATTTGCTCGCTGCACTCGCAAATTATCGACCCTCCCTCAAGGGGAGGGTTGAAGTGGATATTCGCTGCAGCCAGAGCCATCACCCCTTCGGACGCGATGGCGCCATGACCATCGCTTCGCCTTCGACAACCGTGATGTCGCCGACCTTGCAGACGCAATCGAAGATCACGCGACGCTTCTCGGCGTTCACTTCCCGCACGGTGCAGGTGGTGACGACGGTTTCGCCGATGCGCACCGGCGCCTTGAAGCGCGTGGTCAGCGACATGAAGATCGTGCCCGGCCCCGGCATCTGCATGCCAAGCACAGTGGAGATATAGCTCGCCGACAACATGCCGTGGGCGATGCGGCCTTTGAACATCGTGGTCTTGGCGAATTCCTCGTCGAAGTGGACAGGATTGGTATCGCCGCTGACTTCGCCGAAGAGCTGGATGTCGCGCTCGGAGATCGTCTTCGTGAAGCTCTCCGACATGCCGGGGTTGAGGTCGTCGATATAGTACGTCATTTGCGGTCCTTTATTGCCCGGCGCGTTATCGGCGAAGCGGCGTTACCACACAAGCGCGCGCATCGCCGCGCGGGCCTTCACACCGGCCTTTGCGAACAGTTCCGCCAGATGGCGAGGCGACATGTCGCCGACATCCTCGCCATGGATGCCGTCAGCGATGAACAGCGCGTCAATGCCGGCAACATTCGCGCCTTTTATGTCGGTGTGCATCCCGTCGCCAATGGCGAGCAAACGCTTCGCACCCGGCAGGCTCGCGCGCACCAGATCGTATATCTCCGGCTTCGGCTTGCCGTAATAGATCACCGGGCCGCCGATCTTCTCATAGGCATCGGCGAGTGCGCCCGCGCACCAGATCATCTTGCCGCCCCGCTGCACGACCCAGTCGGGATTGGCGCACAGCATAAGCAGATTGCGCGCCTTCATCGCGGCGAGACGATCCCTGTAATCGTCCGGCGTCTCGACATCGTCGTCGAACAAGCCGCTGTTGAGAACGATGTCGGCGTTTTCGATATCGGCAGGTTCGATGTTCAAGCCTTCGAAAATTCCGCGATCGCGCTCCGGCCCAAGATGGAACATGCGCAGCGTCTTGTCCTTTGACCGCCCTTCGAGATCCAGACGCGTGGCGATGCCCGAGGTCACAATTTCATCGTAGAAATCCAGAACGATATCGAACCGTTGGAGCATGGTCTCGACATCGCGCTTCGGCCGCGGCGCGTTGGAGAGCAGCACCACCCTGCCCCCGCCGCTGCGGAATTTCTTGAGCGCATAGACGGCTTGCTGGTTCGCTTCGTGGCCGTTGTGCAGCACGCCCCAGATGTCGCAGACCAGCGCATCGTAGTTGGACGCGATGTCGGCGAGACCGGAAAGAATTCTGGGGAGCATGTTCGACACTCCCCTATGGGGAGCGGCGAATCAAGCCGTCTTGCGGAACGGAATGATCGGCGCCGACGGTTCGTTCTTTTCGAGCGCCTTCACCGTATCGTCGCGTACCGCGCGAGGTTCGCCGAACAGATAGCCCTGCGCGTAATCGACGGCGTAGTCGAGAAGCTGCACGACCGATTTTTCATCCTCGACACGCTCGACGATGAGGTTGAGGCCGTTGCGCTCCAACAGCATCTTGAAATCTTCCGGTCCGACCGCCGCGCGCGCGAGGCCCATGCCGCCGAGCAGCGTCTGCACGCGAACCTTCAGATGGCGGAAACCGATCTTCTTGAGCCGCGCGAAATCGACCGCCAGCGACTCGACATGATCCATCGACAGCGCGAAGCCGAGATTGGCGAGATACGCGAGGTTCTCCTCGCCCTTTACACCGGCCGCCATGACCGCGTCCTGGCCGAATTCAAAGATGATCTGCCCGGCAAGATCGCGGTTGTGCTGCATGTATTCCAGGAACTGCGGGAAGAATTCCGTGTCCGTGAGCGTGTCGCCGGAGATATTGCAGAACACGCCGATGTCGCGGTTCTTCTGCGTCAGGCGTCGCACGATCTGCACGCAGCGAAACAGCAGAAGATTGTCGACGACCGACATCAGGCCCGCCGGTGCTGCGACCTTGATGTACTGCGCCGGCATGATGACCGAGCCGTCCTCGGCGCGCAGGCGCGACAGCGCCTCGTAATAGCGCAACTTGCGCTGCGGCAGGCTGACGATCGGCTGGAGATAGAGATCGACACGGTTCTCTTCGAGGCTCGCGCGGATGGTTTCCAGCAACTGCGGCTCGCCGAGCGTGTCCAGATAGCTGTGCGCGGTTTGCGTCGCGCGACGTTCGATCAGGTCGGCCTCGACCGGCTCTTCCTTTGCCTTGGTGGAAATCTTGCCCGCGAAATCGCGCATCAGCGTTTCGAGCACCTGAAGCTCGGCGACGATCTTGCGGCCCTGCGCATTCGCCTTGGCCTCGATGGCCTCGCGCATGTCTTCCATTTTCGATTGCGTCTCGCCGAGCGTCTGCTCGATCAGAGCGTTGGCCTGCTTCAGTTTCGAGATCTCGCGCGCCGCGGCGCGTTGCGTCTTGCGCGTGGCGGTGTTCGCCTGGATCTGCAGTCCCAACAGAAACAGTGTCGCCGCGATCAACGCACCGAGGGGCAGACCTGTGAACAAGCCTACAGCGCCGCCAACAGAGGCGGCCCCAAAGAACATGATCGCAGCGATAATAAACTTGGTCATGATGCGGCCTGATTCCAAACGGGCAATAATTGCCTCCCGGGCGTTTCGAATTCCTTAACCACACCGGTTCCGGCAATCAGCCCAAACGCTGCCGCTGTTAAGAATTTCTTTACGCTGACGCGCCAACGCGTATCATCGAGTCTCATCCGGAGGTTCCCATGACGACCGCGTACGATTTCACCTTCCGCACCATCGACGGCGAGCCGCTGCCGCTCTCGAAGTTCAAAGGCAAAGCGGTGCTGGTCGTGAACGTCGCGAGCCAGTGCGGACTGACACCGCAATATTCCGGGCTCGAAGCGCTGTGGCGGGCAAAACGCGACAAGGGTCTCGTGATCTTGGGCGTGCCGGCGAATGATTTCGGCGCGCAGGAGCCTGGCACAGAGGACCAGATCAAGACGTTCTGCGAGACGCGTTTCGGGGTCGATTTCCCGATGACCACGAAAGAGCACGTCGTCGGCGGTGCGGCGCATCCATTCTACAAATGGATCGTCGCCCAGTTCGGTGCGGATGCCGCGCCGAAATGGAATTTCCACAAATACCTTGTCGGCAAGGACGGCGCCGTTGTGGGCACGTTCGGCTCCCGGACGGAGCCGAACGATCCCGTTATGAACAATGCCATCGACGAGGCCTTGAAGGCCTAGTTCACCGTTACGTTCACCGGCACAGACGGGATGCCGTTGGCGACGACTTCCAGCTTGCTCGCGCCGGTTTCGGTGGCGGCGGAGACGTCGAAGTTCGTCATGATTGTTGCCGAACCCGTCGCCACGCCCATGGAGCTATGGCCATGCGTGCGGGCGTAGAAGACGTGACCGGTCGAATTGTTCGTAATGCGCACCAGGGGATAGTTGGTGTGGGTGTCGAACTCGTCGCCGAACGCAGCGCCCTGGTTGAGGCCGTTGAATTGCGTTCCGGAGATTTGATACGTCGAGCCGCGCGTGACCGATGACGGAGCAGCGCTGATCGCTGGCGCCCACGACGGATCGTAGGTCCCCGTCGACTTGTACACCGCAAAACCTCCCACGAGCACTTCACCAGTCGGAAGCGGCATCAGGATGCTGCCGGCGCCATTGGCGGATTCGCGCGTAAGTGTGGTGCCATTGAACTCGTACAGTTGGCCGCTGGAGCCTTCAGCGAGTGCATTGCCATTCGGCAGGATTGCAACTGGCATATCGAACGCGTCATCGCCATTCGGAAAATCCGGGCCCGCAGTCCAATGACCGGTCTTGTCGCTCCCGCTCGGCGGCGTCCATACAGCCGTGTGACCCTTGGTTTCACCTTCGGGCACCGAACCGGTTGCGAACACTGTGCCATCCGGACGACGGATCGCCGAGCCCGTTTCTCCCGGGGGATCGTAACACTTGTTCTTCGGACCGTACTGGATGCAGCGGCCGCAGCAATCCTGCGGTCCACGCAGATCGACAGGCGTGTCGCCCGCGCTGACCCATTTGCCCCTCTCGGGGATATAACGCTCGGTATGCGGGTGCGATTTCACGTCGATACTGAGGAATGTGCCGTCGGGCAGAAGCACCCAACCTTCTTCGGCGTTCATTCCTTGCTTATTCTTCGCGCCGAGCGCGGTCCATTTCAGGGTCGCAGGATCGAGCGCCGCCATCTTTGTCTTGAATTTGTAACCAAGAACGAACCGGCCATCCGGCAGAACGATCTGCGGCGAATCCCCGATATTGGTCCAACCCTTTGGCGGGTCGATCATTGTCCAGGTGTTGGCGACGGGATCGTACACCGCGGTCTGATTGGTGAACGCGAACTGGTCGAAATTGTATTCGCCGCCTGAAATGATCACGCGGCCATCTGCGAGGACGGCTTCCGCTTGCGCGTAGGGCGAGTAGCCGGCAGGCAGGCTCGCCATTTTCGACCATGTTCCGTTCTTGTAGCTCCCGGTATTATCCGGTGTCAGCTTCCACCAATCGGTCTCACCACCACCCTGCGCCAGGACAGTGCCATCCGTGAGCTGCATGGTAATGATCGCACCATCCGGCGGTTGATGGGTCAAGTTGGTGAGTGTCTGGGCATTAGAAGCAGTGGCGGCAAGCAACAGGGCAGCCGAAAATGCGAACCGGCGAAACATTGATACATCCTCTCAGTCGAAGCGCCGGGACGCTACCACAGTCACGGCGATTTGGAATACGCCTTCGTCCGCATCGTCACGAGTTCCTCCGCTGCCGTTGGGTGCAGTGCAACAGTTGAATCGAAATCGGATTTCTTTGCGCCCATTTTCATCGCGACAGCCGCGAGTTGAATGATCTCGGCCGCACCCCAGCCAAAAATGTGAACTCCCAGGACTTTCTGAGTTTTCTGGTCGACGATCATTTTGAACAACGAGCGCTCCTCGCTGCCCGTCATCGTGTGCTTGAGCGGCCTGAAAGTTGATTTGTAAACATCGATGGAATGGCCCATGCCCAGCGCCTTCATCTCGCTCATGCCGACGGTGCCGATTTCGGGTGTCGTGAACACAGCACTCGGTACAAGTTCGTGGTCGGGCGAGGTCGGTTTGTTCTCGAACGCTGTCTTCACGAAGCACATTGCCTCGTGGATCGCGACCGGTGTCAGCTGCAGCCGGTCGGTCACGTCGCCGATGGCATAGATGTCCTCCGCCGAGGTTCGGGAATATTTGTCGACGATTATCTCGCCCTTTTTGCCAAGCCGCACGCCGGCCTTCTCGACATGCAGCGCCTCCGTGTTCGGTGCGCGGCCGATGGCGAGCATGATCTGGTCGCACTCGATCACGGCGCCTTTGTTCGTTTCCGCGTGCAGGCAATCGCCGCGCTTTTCCACCTTGGTGAATTCGCAGCCGAGCATCACGTCGATATCACGGCGTTTCATAGAGTCCATCAGCGCGTCGCGCATGTCCTCGTCGAATCCGCGCAACGGTTTCTCGCCGCGATAGACCAATGACACTTTCGAGCCGAGGCCGTGAAAGATGTGCGCGAACTCCAACGCGATGTAACCGCCGCCCGCGATCAGGATGCGCCCCGGCAGTTTGTCGAGATGGAATGCTTCATTTGAGGTGATGCAGAGGTCGCCACCGGGAACGATATGCGTCGTGCCCATCTCGCGCGTCGGCCGGTTGCCTGTCGCGATCAGTATCTTGCCGGCGGTGATGACCTTATCCGCATTGAGCAGACGAACCGTGTGCGAATCCTCGAACACCGCGCGGTCGCCGAAGATTGTCACGCCCGCGGCCTCGACGTTCTTGGTGTAGAGCCCCTCGAGGCGCGCGATCTCCTTATCCTTGTTGGCGATCAGCATCGGCCAGTCGAATTTGATGTTGTCCGCGGTCCAGCCATAGCCAGTAGCGTCGTGGAATTCCTCGCCAAAATGGCTGGCATAGACGAACAGCTTCTTCGGGATGCAGCCACGGATTACGCAGGTGCCGCCCATGCGATATTCCTCGGCTAGCGCCACGCGCGCGCCGGTCATCGCTGCCATGCGACTGGCCCTGACGCCGCCGGAGCCACCGCCGATGACAAAAAGATCGTAATCATATCCGGCCATGATCGCGGCTCCACTTCTGCTATGCTCGGCTTAGCCGAGGTTCGAGGGGCAAACAACGGCGGAGCGGACATGGGATTGATTGGGCGATTGCGGATAGTCACAGCGTTGGCGCTCGGCGTCGGCTTAAGCGGCTGCGTCGGCGACAAGGCTGAGTTCGTCCACTCCGTGTGGCGCACGGGCGATGCCGCGCCGATTGTCTCGACCGTCTTCTATGTGACCGATCGCGAGCCCGACAAAGCGTGGCCCGGCGGCTTCGCAAAGCACTGGGGCGACGTGCCGTCCTGTGGCGCGAGCGAGGCGACCATTCCGCCCCTCAATCTCCCGAACGAGCCCATCCCCACCGGGTCGATCCGTGCGATTTCGTCGCTGCAATGCGGGCGGGAAATGGGGGGCATCTCAGCGGCGATTGCCCTGGCCGCGCATACGAAGAATTGCAACGAGGTCTTTCTCTATATCCACGGATTCAACACGCTGTTCGACGGCGCGGTGTTGCGAAGCGCGCAGCTCGTGGACGACACAAAGTCCGGCTGTGTCGCCGCTGCGTTCGATTGGACCAGTGAGGGTGAGATCGGCCGCTATATTCCCGACATCGAGCACAGCGCCTATGCCGCGCCGCTTCTTTCCGAGCTCTTGCGCGCGCTATCGGCGCAAGGGCTGCGTATCGATATTCTCGGGCACTCCATGGGAAACCGGTTGCTGCTGCAGTCGCTCTCCGCGCTGGCCAAACGGACCGATCCGCCGCGAGAGGACTTTATCGATCAAATGATCCTGGCCGCCGCCGATGTCGGCGCAGATCCGGTGAACAATGATTTCGCGCATCTCCTGCATGACGCAGAGCCATTTGTACATCGCATCACCGTCTATGCATCCACGAGCGATGCCGTGCTGGCGGTCTCGGACGTTGCCCATGGCAACGTTCCGCGCGCAGGACATCGTCCCATCGGTGCCGCCAAGCTGCAAACGCCGCATGCAAATGACCACATCGTGGACGTTGTCGACGCAACCGATGCACCTGCCGAGTTGTTGGGACATTCCTATTTCGCGATGTCACCGGAAGCGGTCAGCGATACGGCACTGATCCTGCGGGACACGCCGATCGAGGCCCGCACAGACACGCTCATCTGCAAATCGCACGATGACAGTCCCTGCGATCCTATGCTTCCGCGCTATCACCTGATCGTCGCGGACAACCGCAAGCCGGATTTCTTCGTACGCCTGGTCCGCAAGCTTGCGCCGCTGGTACCGCGCATCGAACTCGCGCCGCTTACCGGCTCGCCGGAATAACTTCGACTTCCCCGGGGTGCGCGATGACCAGCGTCGTCGCGATTCCGACGAACAGCCCGTGCTCCACAATGCCAGGGACAGCCGACAACGCGGCGGCTAGCGCCCTTGCATCCTTGATAGCGCCGAACGCACAATCGTAGATGAGATTGCCGCTGTCGGTGCGCACAAGCCCTCCGTCGCGTGTGCGCGGCTTCACCGGCACATTGGTGTATCCAAGTGCAGCGATGGCCACTTCGATACGCTTCGCCGTCGCGCCATGTCCGAACATCACGACCTCGACCGGTAGCGGAAATTTTCCGAGCCGCGCGACGAGTTTGGTTTCGTCGGCGATCACCACCATCGCCTTCGACGATGCCGCGACGATCTTCTCGCGCAGCAACGCCGCGCCACCGCCCTTGATGAGATTGAGATCGCGATCCGCTTCGTCCGCGCCATCCACCGTCAGATCGAGCGGCGCAAGCGCGTCGAGATCGCCGAGCGGAATGCCGAGACTGCGCGCCATCTGCGCGGTGCGCTCCGAGGTGGCGACACAATCGACATCCAGTCCGCCGCGCACACGCGGCGCGAGCAATTCGACGAACGCCTCCGCCGTCGAACCCGTACCGAGCCCGAGCTTCATCCCGTTCTGGACAAAATCCAGCGCCTTGGCGGCCGCGTCGCGCTTGAGCGAATCCTGCGTGGTCATTTGAGAGGCCTAACGCAATTTCGCGACGAATCCTAACCTAGGATCGCCATGCGCCGCGCCAAACTCTCCGCAGGCCACAGCTTTTCCATGTCGTAATAGATCTCGACCGCGGGAATATCGTCCGGCAATCCGACCCAAGGCTGTTTCGAGCGCGTGAAGATATGCACGTCCGGCGGCAGCGCCTTCGGATCGTCCAACGTGCCAACGCGCACGAACCGCAGAACCGGGCGCCGCCCATAGTCGCTCCATACCGCCGTCAGACAGGCCGGACAGCGATAGATATCGTGCGGCCGCCCGCTGTCGGTCGGCATGGAAATCGGCACCGGCTCGCCGGAAAGTTTCTCGATCCGGTCGGTCTCGATCAGCGCGTTGAGCACAAACGCGCTCCCCGTCTGCCGCTGACAATCCAGGCAATGGCAGCAATGCACAAACATCGGCGGACTCGTCAGCCGATATCGCACCGTGCCGCAGGAGCATCCGCCTTCCAGTTTATCCGCCATAATATACCCCCATCGTTCTTATTTTGTTCCTAACACCTTTTGCCGCATCGATCAAGAATGGCTGCGAACAGCCGGGGTGACCGACGATGCAGAATTTGCCGAAATGGGTCCTTCCGATTGTCGCGTTCGCGGTGTTCGCCGGCATCGCGTTCACGCGACCCGACTTTTCCGTTGCACCGGCATCCTCTTCCCAGACCACGCAGCAAAGCCACAGCAGCTCAAATGTTGTCTGGTCACACGGCGCGGATGGCACACGCGCGAATGCCGACGAGCATTGGCAAAAGCACGGACGCGAATTTCCGGAAGATCACAACGCGAGCGAGTATGAGAGTGAGGCGTCGAACTTCGTCCGTCATCCACCGTCAGACGCGGAGTTCAAACACCGCCCCAACGGTGACACGCTGATCTACGATCCTGCCACGAACACGTTCGCGGTCGAAGACCGGCGCGGACGACCGCGCACGATGTTCAGACCAGATCGTGGCCGCGTCTATTGGGACAGGCAGTAACCGCTATTCGACCGTGACGCTCTTCGCCAGATTGCGGGGCTGGTCGACGTCGGTGCCTTTGGCAATGGCGGCGTAGTAGGCGAGCAGCTGCGCCGGAATCGCGTACAGGATCGGCGCGATGAAGGAATCCGCGTCGGGGACTTCGATCTTGGCCCAGACCTCGTCGCCCGCGTGGCTGAGGCCCGCGGCTTCCGAGATCAGCAGCACCTTGCCGCCCCGCGCCATGACTTCCTGCATGTTCGAGACGGTCTTTTCGAAGAAGGCGTCGTGCGGCGCCATCACAATCACCGGCACGTCCTCGTCGATCAATGCGATGGGACCGTGCTTCATCTCGCCCGCGGCATAGCCCTCGGCGTGGATGTAGGAGATTTCCTTCAGCTTCAGCGCGCCTTCCATGGCGAGCGGGAAACTCGGCCCGCGCCCGAGATAGAGAACGTCGCGTGCCTTGGCGACTTCCTGGCCGAGCAGTTCGATCTTTGCTTCCTGCTTCAGGAACTCGACTATATGACGGGGAATTTCGAGCAGCGCGGTGCAGAGTTTCTTTTCGTCTTCCGCGCTGAGTACACCGCGCTCGCGTCCGGCTGCGATGGCTAGCGCGGCGAGCGCCGCAAGCTGGCAAGTGAAGGCCTTGGTCGAGGCAACGCCGATCTCGGGACCAGCGAAGATCGGCAGCACGATATCGGCATCGCGCGCGATAGAGCTTTCGACGACGTTAACAAGCGCCAGCGTGGTCTGCCCATTCGCTTTCGCATCGCGCAGCGCGGCTAGCGTGTCAGCTGTCTCGCCTGACTGAGAGATAAAGAGTGCCGCGCCGTCCTTCGGGTAGACCGGATCGCGATAACGCAGCTCCGACGCGAAATCGATCTCGACCGGGAGACGTGCCAGCTTCTCGAACCAGTATTTGCCGACGAGACCCGCGTAATAGGCCGTGCCGCAGGCCGAGATCGTCAGGCGCGTCGCAGTCGCCAGCGTCTTCGCGAGCTTCGGATTGTCGAGTTCGACCTTCGGACCCGCCGTATCGAGATAATGCGCGAGCGTGTGGCTGATGACTTCGGGCTGCTCATGGATTTCCTTCGCCATGAAGTGGCGATGCCCGGCCTTGTCGACCAACGCCGACGACGCGTTGGTGATCACGACCTCGCGGTTCGTAGGCCGCCCCTTGGCGTCGTATATCGAGACCTGGTTGCCGCGTACGATCGCGACGTCGCCGTCTTCCATATAGGCGACGCGATTGGTGAACGGCGCGAGCGCGAATGCATCTGAGCCGAGATAGGCTTCATGTTCGCCGTAACCGACCGCGAGCGGGCTCCCCTTTCGCGCGCCGATCAACAGGGACTCTTCGCCGCGGAAAATCATCGCGAGCGAATAAGCACCGGTGAGACGGCGGACTGCTTCCTGCGCGGCATCCTCCGGCTTCATCCCCTGATCGAGATAGTCGGAGATCAAATGGACCGCGACTTCGCTGTCGGTCTCGGATTCGAATTTGTGGCCCTTGGCGATCAATTCGCTCCGCAACTCGCGGAAATTCTCGATAATGCCGTTGTGCACGATGGCGACGCGCGCGTTGGCGTGCGGATGCGCGTTGATGATCGTCGGCGCGCCATGCGTCGCCCAGCGCGTGTGACCTATGCCGGTACGGCCGGCAAGAGGATGCTTGTGCAGTTCCGCGCCCAGCTTTGAGAGCTTGCCGGGCGAGCGGCGGCGCTCGATGGCGCCATCGACCAAGGTGGCGATACCGGCGGAATCATAGCCGCGATATTCCAGGCGCTTCAGCGCCTCGAGAATGATCGGAGCAACTTCCTGCGTGCCCGCGATGCCGACGATGCCGCACATACTGCATTCTCCTGCGCGTGTGGCCCTCATGCTTCGACAAGCTCAGCATGAGGGGTTGCTCAAACCCTCACCCTGAGCCTGTCGAAGGGTGAGAGAAAGTTCGCTCTATTTCTTCTTCGCCTTCTCGGCCTTCTTCCGTGCACGGAATTTCTCCGCCCAGCCAGGAATTTCTTTCTGCTCCGCGCGCGTCACGGCGAGCGCATCTTTTGAAACAGACTTGGTGATGACCGAACCTGCGCCGATAAAGGCTCCGTCGCCAACCGTAACCGGCGCGACCAGTGCCGTGTCGGAACCAATGAACGCGCCATTGCCGATCGTCGTTTGATGCTTGTCGAAGCCGTCATAGTTGCAGGTGATCGTGCCGGCGCCGATATTCGCGCCATCACCCACCGTCGCGTCGCCGAGATAGGCGAGATGGTTGGCTTTCGTACCCTTGCCGATCGTGGAATTCTTCACCTCGACGAAATTGCCGATATGCGCGCCCTCGCCGATCACGGCACCAGGCCGAAGCCGCGCATGCGGACCCACGACCGCACCGCCTTTCACGTCCGCGCCTTCCAGCACGCAGTGACTCTTGACCTCCGCGCCACTGCGTACCGTAACGCCGAGCCCGAACACGACATACGGACCGATCTGCACATCGGCTTCCAGGACCGTGTCGTGCGAGAGAAACACCGTCTCTGGCGCGATCATGCCGACGCCGTTCGCAAGCGCCGCCGAACGCAGACGCTTCTGCATCTGCATCTCTGCATCGGCCAATTCGGCGCGCGAGTTCACGCCCATCACCGTGATCTCGTCCGCGACCGTGACCGCAGAGCGCACGTCATCCTTCGTCGCCACCAGCGGCACTTCCGGCAGATAATATTCGCCCTGCGCGTTGTTGTTTCCGAGCTTCGACGCCCATTCGAAGAACTTGCGCGCATCCGCCGCCGAATACGTACCGGCACAGCACAGATCGACGGCACGCTCCGCGGCGTTCGCATCCTTGAACTCGACGATGCGGTCGAGCAATCCATCCGCACCCACAATCACGCGCCCATACGCCGCCGCATCGGCGGGCCGGAACGCGACGATCGACAATCCCTGTTTCTCCGCCGACGATAGCGACTCCGCCATCATCTCCGCGCGCGCCATCGGCATGTCGCCATTGTTGACCAGAAGCGCACCGCTGAAATCGCCGAGCACACTCTTCGCACAAAGTGCGGCGTGGCCAGTGCCGAGTTGCTTGTCCTGTATCGCGCTTTCCGCCCCGACCGACGCGGCATAGTCGCGAACGTCTTGCATGCCCGGCGCCGTGACGACGACGATGCGCTCCACGCCGGCGCCGCGCGCCGCCGCGACCACATGGCCAAGGATCGGAAGTCCCGCGACCGCGTGCATCACCTTCGGCGTCGCGGATTTCATCCGCGTGCCCATGCCTGCCGCAAGGATCACTGCCGCGCGTGTCATGCTGTGCCGTAACCTGTTACAGAGAAAGGGTAAAGTGACGATTCGTGACGCTATATTGCCGCCCCGCCACCCGAATGGAAGCCTGATGCACCCCGCCCTGATCTTCGACCTCGACGGCACCCTGGTCGATACCGCCCCCGATCTGCTCGGCGCGTTGAACGCCATTCTGGTCCGCGAGGACCGCCCGCCGGTGAACCACGCCGACCTGCGCCACCTCGTCGGCTTTGGCGCGCGCACGATGATGATCGAGGCGTTCAAGATGACCGGCGGCCCGATGGACGAAGCGCGCCTGCCCGCGCTGATCGACGACTACATCGCGCATTATCGAAAACACATCGCCGTCGCGAGCCGTCCCTTTCCCGGTGTCGAGGACACGCTCGCCAGGCTGAAAGCCGATGGCGCGCGGCTCGGCGTTCTCACCAACAAGCCACAGGAATTGACCGACCTTCTCTTGCCCGAACTCGATCTCGCGAAATATTTCGACGCGATCCACGGCGCAGGACGCTACAGCTACAACAAACCCGATGCGCGCGTCTTCCGCCATGTCGTCGAAGAACTTGGCGGCGGTCCAGGCCTGATGATCGGCGACAGCGCGACCGATGTCGCCACCGCGCGCGCAGCGAACGTGCCCGTTGTGCTCGTATCCTTCGGCTATACGCCAGAGCCTGCACACACACTCGGCGGCGATGTCGTGGTAGACCATTTCGCCGACATCCCCGCTGCCGCAAAACGGTTGCTCGCCGCATGATCGATCACGCGCCCATCCTGAAAGCCGAGTACATCGTGAAGACGGTGGAGCGGTTGCGGGCGCGCATCTCGGAACGCTTTCCGGAGTCCGCGCTCTCCAACGTAGCGGTTGATCTGGCGAACACAGCGCGTGCAACAGCAGCGCGCGTCGAACAACTTTCCAAGCCGAACTACCTGTTGCGTGCGCTGGCGGTGCTTGCGATCGCCTTGGGGCTCGCCGCGCAAATCTATTTTGCCGAAATCATCGATTGGTCACATGTGCTGAAGCATGCCGATCCCGTGGGGCTTACCGAAGGCCTCGACGCCATCGTCAATCTTCTGATCCTGGCCTTCGGCGCGATTTGGTTCGTGCTGACGCTCGAGCAACGCCTCAAGCGCCGACGCATTCTTGCGCGACTGTACGAATTACGCGCTTTCGCGCATGTTGTAGACATGCACCAGCTCACCAAAGACCCGACGGTCGTGCTGAGTGAAAGCAAGCCGACGGAATCTTCCCCCGAACGCCGCATGAGTGAGTTCGAGCTGTCGCGTTACCTCGACTATTGCGCCGAGATGCTGGCGCTCATCGCAAAGCTAGGCGCACTGTACGGCGCTCGCTCGCGCGACCGCGATCTGATGGTCGCGGTGACCGAGATCGAGGAACTCACTTCCGATCTCGGCCGCAAGATCTGGCAGAAAATCATGATCCTGAGCGACCTCGACGAACGCCGCGTGGAAAGGCAGCGATGAACCGCATGACGGCCGCCGCCCTCGCCGCAAGTCTCGTCGTGACCACAGCGGCGACCGCAAGCTCGACCTATCAGGAACTGCTCACGCGGCCGCGGCCCACACCCGATCAGCACATCGCCTATGGCAAAGATGCGCTGCAGGTCGGCGATCTGTATCTGCCGAAAGGCAACGGCGCGCATCCCATCATCGTGCTGATCCACGGCGGATGCTGGCTCGCCGAACTTCCCGGCCGCGAGTTGATGGACCCGATGGTCGAGCCGTTGCGTGCGCGCGGCTTCGCGATCTGGAACATCGAATACCGCAGGCTCGGTCACGACGGCGGCGGTTATCCCGGCACCTTCCTCGACACCGCGAACGCCATCGACGAATTGCGCACGCTCGCGCCGCTTTATCACCTCGATCTTACGCACGTCGTGACCGTCGGGCATTCCGCCGGCGGACATCTCGCGATCTGGGCGGCGGCGCGGCCGCGCATCGCGAAATCGAGCGCACTTCATAAGAGCAATCCACTGCCGATCCGTGGCGCTGTCAGCCTGTCGGGCATTCTCGATCTCGAAGCCTATCGCGGAAGCGGGCCGGATTCATGCGGTGGTCCGCCGACCATCGACGGACTCATCGGCGAACATTCCGATCCTTATGCCGACACCTCGCCCGCGCGGCTGGTGCCGTCGGGCGTTCATCAGGTGATTTTCTCAGGCGATCTCGACCACATCGTTCCCGCGCCCTTTGGCCATGCCTATGCCAGGAAGGCCAAGGCCGCCGGTGACCGCGTCGACTACATCGAAATCAAAGGTGCAGGTCATTTCGAGATGATCGACCCGAATTCCGCCGCCTGGCCGACCATCGAAGCCGCCATCGCCGCCGCCGCAAAATAGCTTTTGCCGCCCGCCGCTTGACGGCCTTTGCACCGACACCTTATAGGGCGGGTCCGCCTTTTCACGGCAGGCGGGCGCGTAGCTCAGCGGGAGAGCACTCCCTTCACACGGGAGGGGTCACAGGTTCAATCCCTGTCGCGCCCACCATTGCAAATCGTCATACACAGCGAAGGATGACAGCCATGGCCGACAAGGCAGCGCTTGCAGAACTGGACGCCGAGATCGCAATCGTTCGCGACAATCTGCGCCAATTGACCGAACAGGCTGCCGCGCAATCGGGCGCCGCCGACGAGGACCTTGCTGCCGAACGTATCGCCCAGCAGGAAGCGCAACTAGCGATGTTGCTCAAACAGCGCGACGATTTGTCGAAGTCGTAAGCGCGGATGCAAATACGGGCGACGCATCGCGTCGCCCGCTTGCCATCAAAAATATCATTCAGATTTCTTCGAAGAAGATGCCGGAAATCTTTCCGTCGGGCGTCAGCGGCGCGACATCCCATTGCGAGCGCTTGTTGCGGCATGTGACTTCGTAGACATCCATGCCGTCCTTGCCGACGCGAATGAACTTTACGGAGGTCACTGGCCCCCACGCCGCGACCTTCGCATGAAGATCGCCAAGCATCTGTCGCGTGCCGGCGGCCAGTGTCGGCACCATCCCGGTGTAGTCAGGATTTCCGCTCATCAATCCGTCGATCTGATGGCGGAGCGCGCGCTCGGTGCCCGGGCTTGCCGTGTTGCTTGCGATCCTCTTCGCCAATGCCGCCTCGGCCGCTTTTCCTTCCGCGTCGGCGATGCGGGGCGCGTGCTGCTCCTCACCGCTCTGATGCAGCACCATCTCCGTCACATGGCCCGCGCCATCCGTCGCGAAGCTGAACTGTGCGGGAAGACCAAGGCCCCTGAGAAAGAACTTGTTCGCGCTTTCAGGAAACATCTCGACCGGTGTCTGGCCGATCACGCCCGTAAAGTAGTGACTGCCCGTGCGGCTGATGACGTAGACGTCCGTCGCCGTCATCCGGTAGTAGCCCGCGAGCTTGTCGAATTGCGCGGGATCGATCGCAACCTGCGTGCGGGGTCGGCGCTGTTCCGCAAGTCTTTCCTGCACCGTCTGCGCGGACGGCGCCGCGGCGCTCGACACTGCCATGCCGCTCAGGACGGGCACGGCGATGGCAGCGGCCGCAAAGGCGGCGAGCAGACCTTTCTTTGCGGCAGTCAAACGAAGCGAAATTCTGTTCTCCATAATCGTCTCCATGCGTTGTTTGAGATTTGCGCCTGACACACCGGCCGCGCAGGCAAGCGGGGAATGCAGGTAGAAGCGGCAAACTTTCAGAATGCTGTCGGCGTAGGTGGCGGGGTCGTTGCCCGCACCCAGCACACTCTCATCGCAGGCGCGCTCGCGCTCCTCGACCATGCGGGCGCCCAGCCACCACAGCAGCGGGTGGAACCAGAAAAGGTTGGCGATCAGCATATGGATCGCAGCCGTAAAATTGTCCCGGCGGCGGAAGTGGCAGCTTTCATGCGCTTCAATGGCGCGCATTTCCTGCGGCGAAAGATGCTCGAGAATGCCTTCGGGCAAAAGCAGCACAGGACGCCAGATGCCAATCAGTCCCGGCTCCAGCAATGCGGTTGACGCTTTCACGGGAAGCGGCGGCGTATGCGAAACATCGCGCGCACTGCGCACCACCTCGTTGAGGCGCGCCCAGCGGATCAGCCACAGACCGGTCAGCGCGATAAACCCGCACGCCCAGAAGCAGAGAAGAAGAATTGCAGTCACAGGCAGATCTGGCGCGGCCTGCGTGACGACCGCCGAGTGTGCGTCTGAAAAAGGCCGCGCGACCGTGGCCATGCGATAGAAGACGCGCGGCGCTGAATAGACCGGCGTGAGTGGACCGAACAGAAAGCTGCCAAGCGCCATCAGCGCCGAGAACGGCACCAGGAATTTCGCCGACGCGGCGAACCACAGGCCGTAGCGCACGCCGGCGCCATTCTTGCGAAACGCCAGCGTCAACAATCCCAGCGCGGCTGCGAACACGGTCGATTGCCACAGATGGTCGAACAGCGCGCTCATTTCGCTTGCCCCTTTTTGCTTTCCAGTTCGCGCAGGCGCTTTTCGGCGTCTTGCACGTCGTCCAGGGTGAGCTTTCCGGTCTCGACCAGATGCGCCATGACAGGCTGCATCCGCCCACCGAAAAATCCGAGCAATTCGTCTATGAGGCGGCGTTGCGCGGTATCGCGCGAGACCGTGGCCTCGAAGATGTGCGCATTGCTGATCTTCTTGACTCGCCGCAGAACCTTCTTGACTTCCATCCGATAGATCATCGTCTGGACCGTGGTGTAGGCAGGGCGTTTCTTTTCCGGAAAATGCTCCAGCACCTCGCGCACCGAGGACGCACCGTGCGTCCAGAGCGCCTCCATGATTTGAAGTTCGAGCTTGCTCAGTTTGGGGTGTGCCACGACGGACCTGCTTTCCTACTACTGATGTCGTAGACACTACTACAGCAAGTTTAAGGATGCAAGCCGCCTTTGGGCAGTGGACCAATTCCTGCACCAACTGCCTGCGCTCGCTGCCTACATCAAGGCGTGGGCCTCTTTCACCTTCGGTTGATCCGCTCTCGCATTGTCACAAAACTATCGTTGGGCAGACAGGGCCGATCCGCGCATAAGATGCGTGGAAAAAGCCAGGGGACCACGATGGGGCTGTTCACTCGCCGCACGCCAGCCAAACCGGCAGCTGTTGCACCGAGCAAGCGGGTAGCAGGCGATGGCGGGCCGCCACACACGCTGACCGCGTTCGAAGACGCGCTCGGCGGTCTCATCAAGCGCGCGGCGCAGATGGGCGACAGCGTGTTGAATATGGTGGACGCGTCCGCCCTCGTCTTCCTCGAGCACAATGCCGCGCGCGCGAAGGAGCTCATTCAGGCAGACCTCAATGTCGACGCGCAGAAGGATGCGCTGCTGGCGCAGGCCATCGACGTTCTCGTGCGGCATCAGCCGGTCGCATCAGACCTGCGGCTCGTTCTGGCGGTGGAGCATCTCGCGGGTGACCTTGAGCGCTGCGCCGACCACGCCAAGAACATTGCCAAGCGTGCGCTGTCGGTGACGGACCGTGGCAAGCTCGATTCGACCATCGACAACCTGATCCGCAGCCTGCATCAATCGGTTAGGTCGATGCTCAACGACTCGCTGAAGGCGTTTACGACCCGCAATGCGAACCTCGCTGCCGAGCTGACACAGCGCGACAGTGTCCCCGACGCGATCTACGACGACCTGTTTCATGCCGTCATCGCGCGCCTCCAGACCAACCCGTCGGAAGCGGCAACGGACGTGCAGGTGCTGTTCGTCGGCAAGAGTCTCGAACGTATTGGCGATCACTCGACCAACATCGCCGATGAAGTTCGCTTTCTCACGCGCGGTGAAGTGCCGAGCGCGACGCGTTCGAAATAGTTTCACCTCGCTCGTCAGCGTGCGGCGCGGTTATCGTGCGCATGATTTCTTCTTGACATTTTTGTGGAAGGGTCCAAATGGGGTCCAGAGTACATCGCCTTGGGCGACGACGGCTCCTACCTCGATGCGGCATCAAGGAATGCCGCCAGGGAGAACCAAGATGTATGGACCTTTTGTGCGCGACAAATTTCCGCCTCGCGAGCACCTCTCCTCTATTCTCGATATCGAACCCGGTCATCCGACCGAGCGCGGTCATCCGTTGCTCTGGGCAATGACAGTCGTATTCGCCTGCTCCGCGACGGCGAGCTGGTATTTCGGCTTTCTGCCGCACTGATACAGCGATAAGAGGACGACATCCGGAGTCCGCCGATCTCTCGGCGGACTTCAGAAACTCAAATGTGCGGATGGTCTTCGAGAGCACTATCCAATTCGGCGCCCAACAGAAGCACGACCAGCGAAAGCCATATCCAGGTGAGAAAACCGACCACAGCGCCAAGCGCGCCGTAGGTGCGGTCATAGCTGCCAAAGGTCTGGACGTACCAACTGAACAGCGCCGAGCCCGCCACCCACAACGCGGCGGCCGTCACGCTGCCCCATGTGAGCCAGGGACGCTCGCGGCAACGGCGATCCGGTGCGTAGTGATAGACAAGTCCGTTGAACACGACCGCGAGCACGAAGATCGACGTCCAGCGCAGCACCGGCGTTAGCCAGAAAAGCTCCGACGATGCGTCGATAATGCCGGCAACCGGTGAAAACAAGGCGATGAGCTTGGCAAGGATAGCGGCGAAAATCAGCACGATAACGACAAACCCAATCGCGGTTGCGATCACGCGCAGATAGCTGCGCCGTTCCTTGACCTCGAACGCGATGTTCAGACTTTCGATCAACGAGCTGACGCCTCCGCTGGCGCTCCACAAGGCAATGGTGAAGCTGACAACGAATGCGAGACCGATCTTCACCGGCTTCATCGCCGCAAGCCGCGTCAACTCCGCAGCCAAGACCTTTAGCGCACCGCCGGGAAGCAAACCGGTCAAGCCTGACAATTCATGCACCAGCGTGCCGCGGTCTCCGAAGAACCCGTAAATCGCGGCAAGCGCACCGATACCGGGGAAAAGAGCCAACAACGCAAAAAACGTCACGCCGGCTGCGACTGATGGGATGCGGTCTTCCATGAACTCATTAGCCGTTTGAGTCGCGACCGCAAGCCAGCGCGATTGCCTGTGTTCGGCGAACCACTCCGCGATCATTTGTGCGTCTTCGCCGGCGTCATGGACTTCATCGGCGTAGCCTGTTCCAGCGCCGCGCAATTGGTATCTTTCGCCAATCCCGGATCGATGAACGGAATGATCGCGGCAAACGGCGTCGCCACGATGCCCAGTGCCACCGCCGCACCGGCCTGCATAGGGATAGAACCGCTCACGATGCCGACATTAGGCTCGTTCAGAGAACCGCTCACCGAGATAGGCGCGCGCAAGCGGAAGAAGGTCAGTTTTTTAGGATGGCCCGACAACTGCATATCGACATGCTCGTCGCGCATATCCACATTTCCTTTGCCCGTCACGTTCATCACATCGGTATCGAACACGAGGCTGCGGGCAGTCATCACGCCATCGCGCGCACCGAAATCGGCAACGACGCAGCGAATATTCGTCGTGTCATTGCCAGCGAGCAGAAGGGCCCGATCCACCGAGATGCCGAGCAACTCGGCGAATTGCTGACGGATCGCGCCGCCAGGCACGATGAGGCGTAGATCGCCATTCGCTGTTGCCATCGCCTTGTGGATCGAACCGCCCGTGCCGCTGAGAACCGCGCGCGCATTGACCGTGCCTTCCAGCATCGAGGATTTGTCTTTCTGCTTGGCGACAAACTGCTCGAGCTTGATGTCGCGCACACGGATATCCGCCGCCACAGCCGGAATCTTCTTGCGCGCGTCGATGGTCACGTTTCCGGCGATGGTGCCTTGCGTCAGAGCGAACGAGACCGGCGCGGCATTAAGGACGCCATGATCGATCGTCATCTTCAGTTCGAAACTGCGCAGCGGAAAATCTTGGCTCTGCACGGACGCCGCCTTGTAATGGATGATGGCATCCATCTGATTGACACGATCCACCGCGAGTGGAACGTCGGGCAGCAGATATTGCTGGTTCCGCGGCACGATCACTTCGGCCTGAGCATCCGCAGCCGGTATGCCGGCCTTTGCCGCGGCCTGCGCGATCTTCGCGCGCGACGGCGCGCCGCCGATCAGCGGTCCGAGATCGACGAAGTCCAAGCGGCGTGAGCGCATATCGGCGGTGAGGTACGGCCTGCCCGTCCGTGCATCGACCGTCAGGTCGCCTTCAAGATCGCTGTTGCCGACCGTGCCGTTCATGTCCATCAGCCGGTACGTCGTGCCGTCGCGGGCGAATCCGGCAGCGAGCCGGTAAGGGCCGGTGCGCGGAAACGCGATGCCCGTGAGGTAATAGAGGTCAGCAAGATTGGCGCCCGCAAACGTCACCGCGCCATTTAACTCACCAAGATTGAACGGATGCAGGATCGATGCATTGGCCGTGACATGCGTCGTGCTGGAGAGAACATCCATCTTGAACGGATAAGGCTTGTCGCGATCGACATTGATGAGCGGTCCACCACTCACATTCATCTGGAACGCGTGCTCGTTGAGCGTGCCGTTTCCGGTCATTTGGAACGCGTTGCCCTTCACGTCCGCGTTCTCGTTGGCGGCGAGCGTGCCATCGAACACCATGTGGCGCAGATCGTCTTCGATATGGACGGCGCCATTTGAGATCAGAAAATGACGAATGGGAGGGATGTCGAGCGGCTTGGCGTTCTCGGCGGAGGTCTTGCCAAACTCCCAAGTTGCGCGGCCCTGTTTGTCGCGAAGGAAAGAGATGTTGGGCGATTCCGCGACGACCTTTTCCCAAACAAAGTCGCCGCGCAGCAATGGCCACAATGAAACCTGCACGAAGAGCTTCGGGATCTGCGCGGTATCGCCGGCCGGGGCCCAATTTGGATTGGAGACTCTCAGCCCAGCTATCGTCGCGCGGGGGTGGAGCGAGAAGACATGCACATCGAGATTACCATCGATCCGCACAACGCGACCGGTTTGACGCGACGCATAGCGCGCGAGCGGACCCTTGAACCAGTTCCAGTCGAAGATCAGAACAAAGATCACCAACAGGACGGCGACCACCGCGAGCCCATAAGCCCACACCGGGAACCGGTCCCATAAAGGCCTGTTTTCCTGGATAAATTCGGTGTTTTTTGCGTCCATGTTGCAACCTCTCCCACCCTAACGCTTTGATGGTGCAGAGGGTTCGCAGGAAGTTCCGAATGCGACGCTTATACCGAGTCGCTACGGCGGAACTGAAACAAAGGCCTCACTTCACCCTGAACTGCCGCGTGAGGAATTCCGCCGTGGCCGTATCTGCTTTCATCCATGACGCGTGGCGCAGGAAGCCGTGGATTTCGTCGGGCAGCACCAACTCCTCATAAGGAATGTGATGCGCGTCGAGACGGCGTGCGAGATCGACCGTCTGCTGGAACTGGACGTTGCGGTCGTCATCGCCTTGCGTGAGCAACACCGGCCCCTTCCACTTCGACAGATCGGCGATGGGGGACGATTCGAACGCAACCTTCATTGCCTGCTCGCGGTCACCCTTTTCATAGCGCTTGCCCGCCGGACCGACCCAGGCCTCAAGGTCCGCCGACCAATCGTGCACACCATGCAGATCGACGCCGGCCCTGAAGATTTCGGGATTGCGCGCGAGCCCCATCGCCGTCAGATAGCCGCCATACGAGCCGCCCCAGATACCAATGCGCGCGGCATCCACGCCCTTCACGCCTTGCAGGAATTTCGCACCCGCGACGACGTCTTGATATTCCGCCGCCCCGAACGGTCCCGCATGATCGGGATGGTGATAGGTGTGCCCATATCCGATTCCGAGCCGGTAGTTCACCGACACCACGACAAAGCCGTGCGTCGCGAGATATTGGTTCGTCGCATAGGCGTTGCTGTAATAATCCATGTAATGCCAGCCGAGCATCATCTGTCGCGGTGGCCCCCCGTGCACGAAGATGACGCCGGGCTTCGCGGGACCGTTGCCGGATTGCTGGAATATCTGGCCGTGCACGGTCAATCCGTCGGCAGCCTTGAACGTTACCGGCTTCGGTGTGACGAACGCAGCCATCGGATAATCTGGCGCGATGTCGGTCGCGATCAGCTCGCGCCGATCCTTGCCGTCAAGCGACATCAGCCCAGCCACCGGCGGACGGCGCACGCCCGTCGAAACAAAAGCGATATGCGTGTCGCCTGCGATAACAGGCGTCCACTCGATCGATTCGCCCGACGTGATCGCTTGCGGCTTCGAGCCATCGACACCAACGCGGAAGATATGGCGGCGATCAAAATCACCTGAGGTGGCGCCCGTATTTGCGCTGTAGATCATCGCGCTGCTGTCGCGTGTCTCGGCGACGTCCTCGACCATAAAATTGCCCGGTGTCAGCAGGACCGGCTTTCCGCCACTCGCAGGGACGGCATAGAGATGTGGCCAGTTATCGAGGTCCGCCAAGAAAACGAGCTTGTCGCCCGCTGCCCAATGCAGATTGGCCTCGCCTGCCGTCTCTGGATAGGAGCCCAGCAGCGAATACGGGCTCTTCCACGCCGCATGCGCCGTACCACTCGCGACATCCACGACCCAGATCGCCCAAGGGCTCGGCGTTGGCGTCAGGAGTGGTTCAGGCGCTCCGCCCTGTCCCGGCATCCGCACGAACGCGACGCGCTTTCCGTCCGGCGACCAGCGCGGCGAGAAATCGCGATTGGTAGTCGGCGCGAGGAAGGTGAGCGGCTTCGTCTTGTCGGTGAAGATTGCGATGAACGCATGATCGCCGCGGCTCGAATCGAACGCCAGCAGCTTGCCATCCGGCGACCATTGCAACTGGTGATCTTTGCCGCGGTCGAAGAACAACAGTTCCGGCTTCCCTTTGCCCGTGAGCGATGCCGTCCAGACCTGATGATCCAGAACATAGGCAAGCTTGCCCGTTGCGGAGATCGCGGGCTCGTCGCCTTCTGCGACCTTCACTGGCGCGCCGCCGCGAAGATTGGCGGCCCAGATCGTGACCTTCTGCTGATCGGTTGCAGCACTCGGATCGGGCGCGACGTTGCCCTCTGCGGGCCAGTTCGCGTCGTGATCGCCGCCGCGTACATAGACGAGCGACTTGCCGTCCGGCGAGAAGGTCAACTGCGTGATCTCCTGCCCGTCATCATCCTTGTATTGCGTGACCTGCCGCGGCTTGAACGCCGGGCCATCCGCTACCCAAACGTTGCGCACACCAGCAATATTGCGGACCCAGGCGATGTGCCCGCCATTGCGGGCCGCCGCCATCTGGCACGCATAGGGATAGTTGAGCACCTGCTCCATCGAGAAGGGACCGTTCGCGGCATGAACAGACGTTGCGAACGGCACCAGGCAAAGCGCAGTGAGAATGCGGCGCGACAATCTCATGGTCTGATTTCCTACGGTGGCAGGCTTTTGAAATGTGGCGCGATCTTGGCAGATTCGGGTGGTGGCGAAAAACCGGCGGTGCAAACGCTGTAAGCATGAGGTCAAATCGCGTCGAAATGGAACGTTTGGGGACGTCGGGACATTAAATAAACGGCAAAACTCGGCAGTTCATCTGCGGTTCAGGATCGAGCCTCTTAACTGCCACACGACGATCTCGCCCCCGCGACAGGAGCAATGCAATGAACAAAGGAATTCTTCTTTCGGCCATACTGGCCGGGACCGCGCTAGTCGCGGTAGGCTCGGCTCAGGCCGCACCACGCGATCACGTGAATCGCGCCCACTTCCATCACATCATCAACCATCCACATGCACGCTTTGTGCTTCGTCATGACTTCCGCCACTTTTCGCCGGCTGAGCATCGCTGGTGGGGCGGTGGCCGTTGGCGTCACACATGGTGGCACGGCCGTTACGGCTGGTGGTGGAATGTGGGACCGAGCTGGTACTTCTATTCGGCACCGAGCTATCCGTATCCGACCGAAGTTTCGCCGACCTATTACGACGACGAAAACTACGATGACGACGATCAGGGCGGCTACGATGACCAGGGTGGTCCCGGTGATTCCGGCGGCTACAACGATCAAGGCGGCCCCGAAGATGGTCAGCAGGACATGGGTCCGGGCTATGGCGGCGGCGGACCGGGCGTTTGGTATCACTGCGCCAAACCGGAAGGTTACTACCCGTACGTGAAGGAATGCCGCAGCGGATGGGAACAGGTGCCCGCGCAGCCCAATGACATGGGCCCTGGCCCGGGCGGCGGACCGAACGATGCCCCTCCGGGCTACAACGGCGACGATCAGGGACCTCCGCCACCCAACGGCCGCTAATCGTTAGTCGATAGTTGTGGAGCGACCGCTGGCAATCCAATCCAGCGTGTCGCTCCAAACTTTTTTGGCGTCCAGATCGCGCATCAGCATGTGATAGCCGTGCACATAGCGGTGGACGACAGCCTGCTTTCCCAATTCCTTGATCACCTTCTCCGTTGGCTGTTTCGGAATGATCTGATCGTTCGCGCCATAGAGAAACAGGATCGGGGTCTTCGCGGTCATATGCTCCGGCGCCTTGCGCGCCTCATCCATCAGATTTACGAGCCCATAGATCGCGTCCGCACGCGTCTGGTGCTGGAAGAGCGGGTCGCGCGAGAGCTTGCGCAGCATCTCGATATTGTCCGACGGCCAGATCTTCAGCCCTCTGCCTGTGAATGTGAGCCACGGCGCGGTGTGCGCCACCGTCCACAATGCGGCGCGATAGGACACCGGCATATCCTCGCGTGACCACACAGCTGGCGCCACGAGGACGATCCCGTCCACATGCGGCGGTTTGTTGCTCGCGAGCGCGGTGAGCACGACAGCACCGCCCATGCTTTCGCCGAGCGCATAGATCGGCACGCCGGGATGTTTGGCGCGCGCGGCATCGACGAAATCGTCGAGATCGCCGCGCATGGCATTGCCACCGGCCCACAATCCCGGGTTCGGCGATTTTCCGAAGCCGCGCTGGTCATAGGCATACGTCGTGATGCCGTTCTGCGCCCACCATGTCGCCGGCATATCGAATGCGTTCGAATAATCGCTCATGCCATGAAGCGCGACGATGACGGCAATTGGCGCCGGTGCATCCCAACGGCGCAGCGGCAAATGCTGACCGTCGCGTGTCAGGAACGCATCTTGCTCAATCGCAGGCTTGATGTTTTCGATGCCCTCTCGCGCCAGCCGCGGCGCACAAGCCGACAGCAGCGCTAGGACGACAAGACACGCTGCACGCGTTGGCGCAGATAAGGCAGCAGTTCTGCTTCGAACCATGGGTTCTTCTTGAGCCAGCCGTTGTTGCGCCACGAGGGATGCGGCAGGGGAATATAGCGCGGCGCGAAGTCCCGCCAAGCCCGCACAGTCTCGGTCATGTTTTCGCGCAGCTGGTCACCCAGATGCCAGGCCTGTGCGTAGCTGCCAACCAGAAGGGTTGTCTCGAAAGGCGGCCGTGCTGCCAAGAGCCGCTCGCGCCAATGGATGGCACACACTTTCGGCGGAGGCTTGTCACCCCCGAACGCGTCATAGCCCGGAAAGCAAAACGCCATAGCCGCAAGTGCGATCTTGGAACCGTCGTAAAAGATCTCACGATCCACGCCCAGCCATGCGCGCAGCCGGTCGCCGCTGGCGTCGTTGAACGACAGACCGGTCTCATGCACGCGAAGCCCTGGCGCCTGGCTGGCGATCAGGAGCTTCGCTTTCCTGGAGACATGAAGAACCGGACGCGGTTCGAGGATCTGTTTGCAGATACGGCAGGCATGGATTTCCGTGAGGAGCTTCTTGAGGTCTTCTGCCAATCAATCGCCCTTCAGCAGATTGCGCGCAATGACGAGCTGCTGCACCTGGCTGGTGCCCTCGTAAATGCGAAAGATGCGCACGTCGCGATAGAAGCGCTCGATGCCATAGTCGGCGACATAGCCTGCGCCACCGAAGATCTGCACCGCGCGGTCCGCCACGCGCCCGACCATCTCGGAGGCGAAATATTTTGCACAGGCCGATTCCATTGTGACGTTCTGTCCGGCATCGCGCTTCTTCGCAGCGTCGAGAACCATGGATTTCGCCGCATACATCTCCGTCTGCGAATCCGCGAGCATGGCCTGTATCAGCTGGAAGTCACCGATGCGCTGACCGAACTGCTCGCGCTCGCGCGCATAGTTCACGGATTCGGTAATGAGACGCTGCGCGACACCCACGCAGACGCCCGAAATATGCAACCGTCCGCGATCCAGTACCTGCATCGCGAGTTTGAAGCCCTCGCCTTCCGCGCCAAGCCGCAGATGCGCGGGCACGCGCGCATTCTCGAACACGACGTCTGAGATGTGGGCCCCCTGCTGGCCCATTTTCTTCTCGGGCTTGCCGATATGGATACCTTTTGTATCCGCAGGCACGATAAACGCCGAAATCCCGCTCGCGCCCTTCTTCGATGGATCGCTGCGCGCCATCAGCGTGAACATGCCGGCGCGATTGGCGTTGGTGATGAACCGCTTGGTGCCGTTCACGACGTAGTGGTCGCCGTCGAGGATCGCCGTCGTCTTGAGCGACGCCGCATCGGACCCCGCGCCCGGCTCCGTCAGACAAAAGCTCGCCACTGTTTCGCCGCTGGCGAGCTTGGGCAGCCATTCGCGCTTCTGTGCGTTCGTGCCGAACATCACGACGCCCTGGCTGCCGATGCCGACATTGGTGCCGATAACAGAACGGAACGCCGGTGAGGTATGACCAAGCTCCATCGCCACCAGCACTTCTTCTTCCATGGAGAGGCCGAGGCCGCCGAATTCTTCCGGAATGGAAAGACCGAACAGGCCCAAATCACGCATCTCCGCAATAACGGAGTCGGGCACGCGATCCTCTTCCGAGACCCTGGCTTCGAGCGGCACGCATTTTTCACGCACGAAACGGCGCACCGTATCGATGAGTTGATCCCGTGTTTCGGTGTCGAGCGCCACACGCGCCTCCGCAAAAATGCCAGAGGATAGATTAGCGCATTCCTGGCGATTACAAGCCGTCAGCCGATATGGAAGCCGCCGCGCCCGACATAGATGCCCGCGACCACGATATGGTCGACAATGGCGTCGTTTTCTCCGAGCGGGAGGTAGATGACCTCATGAAAGGAATATTTGGTCTCCGGCATGTCGCGGCCGATCCAGCCTCGATAGGCAACAGGTTGGCGGCCCATGCGGACGCCCTCGTAGAAAATCTTGAGCCCTTCGGCGAATTTCGGATGCGAGAGCGCCATATCGCTCAGCATCCGGTTCGCGAAGTTTTCGCCATAGGCCTGCACATGCACATCGCCCATGACGCGAAACTGATAATCGGCGCCGCTATCGATCACCCTGAGCAGCGAAACATGACGCAACAGGCGCTTGAGACTGACAGGCCTGAAATCATTGCGCGACGGAAAGGCCCGATACCCCCGCAAGCCATTCCAGTGATCCGCGATCTGACGCAACGTAACGCTTTCAATGTTGTCGAGGCCAACAACACGCCCGGAAGAAAAATCCGGGGTCGTCAGTTCATCTTGCGGAGGCTTGGGTGCGTAGATCGACGAATGGCTCATGAGATCAGTCTGGCGGGAAATAGGTAGCAATCGGTAAACATTCTGGCGGGTCGGAGGGCCTGTGGCATAGTGACGGCATGATACTTTCTGTCCTCGACCAGTCCCCGATCCGCAAAGGCGGCACACCCGCCGACGCCGTGGCCGAAACCATTGCGCTCGCCCAAGCGTGCGAGGCGCTTGGCTACCACCGCTACTGGCTGGCGGAGCACCACAACAGCAATTCCTTTGCCGGATCCTGTCCGGAAATTCTCATCGGCCGTGTGGCATCCGAGACGAAAACGATCCGCGTCGGTTCCGGCGGCGTGATGCTGCCGCATTACTCACCGCTGAAAGTGGCCGAGCAGTTCCGCATGCTCGAGGTTCTGAATCCAGGCCGCATCGATCTCGGCCTCGGGCGCGCACCCGGCACGGATCAGATGACCGCGCGCGCCTTGCAGGCTGGACCGCAAGGTTGGGACATAGATGCTTTCCCCAGCCAGGTTTTCCTGCTGCGCCAATTTCTCGACGACGCCTCGGGCCGCGTGCCGATCCCTGACGATCATCCCTATCGCAACATCCACGCGATGCCGCGCGGCAATGTGTCGGACGGACCGGAACTGTGGATGCTGGGTTCCGGGATGCACGGCGCGGTCTATGCCGGTGAACTCGGCATGCCATTCAGCCACGCCTATTTCATCAATCCCGAAGGCAGCGAAGATGCCGTCGCCACTTACCGCGAGCGTTTCAAGCCGAGCATCGCCTGCCCGCGCCCGCGCGTGTCGATGGGTGTCGCGGCGCTGGCGGCTGAGTCCGAGGAAGATGCGCGCGCGCTCGCGACCTCGCGCAATCTCTGGGTGGTGAAACTGCTGACCGGGCAACCGATACCGTTCCCCTCGCCGGAAGAAGCCAAGGACTATCCCTTCAGCGATCAGGAGCTGGCGCTGCTGCGCACAGTCCAGCGCCGATCTATCGTCGGCACACCCGAACAGGTGCGGGTGGGATTGCTGAAACTGGCGGAGGCACACGAGGCGGAAGAGCTCACCATCGTGACGATCACTTACGACTATGCCTCGCGGCTGAAATCCTACGAACTGCTCGCAAAGGCATTCGCACTTACGCCAGTAGCTTGACCAAACAAAGCGTCAATGCGTATTGCGTCACACTGCTGACATTGTGCCCGATGATCGGTGCGATCACGCTCTTCGATTTCTCGAGCCAATAGGCATAGAGCACGCCGAGTAGGAACTGGCAGATGAACTGCCCGGCTGCAACGGCCAGAGGTGCGGTGAGAAATCCCGCGACGGAAATCGCATAGATAAAGGCAGCAACCACACCGGCGGCGTTCATGCTGTAGCGCCCGATACGCCAGCTACCCGGCATTGTCGTGGCCAGATATGTCACGACCAGCGCACGGAACGGAATTTCCTCCGTCGTGCCAACATAGAGGCCGTTATAGGCAAGCCAGCCGGGAATATTGGTGCTCTTCGAGGGATCAAGCTTGGGCGCGACATGGGCGAGCAGGCTCGGCGCGGCGTCGACCAGCGTCAGCAGCACGCCAAAAATGATGCCCCAGAGAAACGCAGCTGCGACGTAGCTGCGCTCATCCTGCAGACCCAAGCCGTAATCGGCACGAACGATCAGCTTGGCTATACCGATCGACACCAATCCCAGAATGAACAGTACCGCGTGGTGAGCGGTCAGCCAGCCCAGCCTGTCGGCAAAGCCCGGAACGAGATGCGAATAGTGGCGCGACGTATCGACGACCTCCTGCGCGATATACGGCAGGCCGAAGGTGAGAAGGATTGCGACCAGAATTGGGACGGGCCGGAAATGAAATTGTGTTTTTGCGTCGCTCATCGAGCCCCCGCTCGTTGGTCCGAGCATACGCCTCGTCTTATGACAATCAAACGATTGGTAACAGTCCGATCATCGCGCCGGTGAGCCCGCTTGCCATGGTTCCCGAGACAATGGCGCGCATGGCCAGCGGCACGATTTCGTCGCGGCGCTCCGGCATCAGCGTGCTGAGGCCTGCAATCATGATGCCGACGGAACCCAGATTTGCGAAGCCGCACATGGCATAGACCATGATCAGCGACGCGCGCGGATCGAGCGCGCCTTTGGGCAGCGCCGCCATATGGAGGTAGGCGACAAGCTCGTTCAGGATCGTCTTGATCCCCATCAGGCTCCCGGCCGTCGCAGCCTCGCTCCACGGCACGCCGAACAGCCATACCACCGGGGCGAACAGCCAGCCGAATATGCGCTCCAGAGACAGGGGCTCGCCCCAGACCCAGGGGACGTTCCTCAGGATCGTGTCGGCGAGCGCGATCAACGCCACCATCACGATCAGCATGGCCAGCATCTGGAGATAGATCTTCAGCCCGACCTCGGTGCCGCGTGCGACCGCATCCATGCTGGAGCGATATTTGAGGTCGCTCTCGCCGTCGGTAGCAACGCCCGCTTCGCCCGGCACCATGATGCGCGCGATCAGGATCGCGGCAGGCAGCGACATCATCGAGGCAATTAGAATGTGGCCGAGAGCGCCGGGCACAAGGTCCTTCAAGATGCTGGCATAGAGAAAGAACACCGTGCCCGCGACGGAGGCGAGGCCGACGCTCATCAGCATGAAGAGTTCGCTGCGTGTCAGCCTAGAGAGATAAGGACGGATCAGAAGCGGCGCCTCGATCATCCCGAGGAAGATCGTCGCCGCTGACCCCAATCCCACCGCGCCGCCAATGCCGAGCAGTTTGCGCAGCGCATAGCCGAACGCTTTCACGATCACCGGCAAAATGCGCCAATGCCACAATAGGGCCGAGAGTGCCGAGATCACAATCACCAGCGGCAATATCTGAAACGCCAAACTCACCATGCCGTCGGGGTTGGTGACGGCAAACGGCGGAGCAGCGCCGCCCACCATGCCAAACACGAATGACGTTCCCGCTTTCGTGGCGATCGACAAGGCATCGACCGCGCCATTCAGCGCCAGCAATCCTTCGCGCGCGAGCGATACTTTCAGAAGCAACAGCGCGAGCGCCGCCTGCAACGCCAGACCGGCAATCACGGTGCGCCACGGAAACGCGCGGCGATCTTCCGACAACAGCCACGCAACCGCGACGATGACGCAAATGCCGAAGGCAGACTGGAGATGAAGCAGCATCAGTATTTGTAGGTCTTCAGATAGGCGATGAGACTCGGCTCGTCCTTGGCGCCGATGTCGTGGATGCGCCAGCCGTCTTTCGTCCACACCAGCGAGTAATGAATCTTCTGGACATCTCCCATATCCGAAATTTCGACAGCAGCAGCAGCGGCATTCCCACCCTGCATGGTCACACTCAGGGATTTGACCTTGATCGCTTCCCAGTCCTGACAACGGCAGATCGGATCGGAATCCATCGCGCCGACCTCGCCGTTCGACTTGTCCTTGTCGTGCTTAAGCAGCGCCATCATGCCTGAATCGGCGATGTTATGGGCGTCGGGATAGACGAACGGGGTGGGTTTGCCGTTGTGCGTATACTTCGCGTAAAGCCCGCGCACGAACTGTTCCGCGGAGGCCGCCGTCGGTTCCGCCGCCTGCGCCGCGGATACCCCCGCCGCAAGAATGCACCACACCGCGATAGCCAATTTGCGCACGATACCCCCAAGAATCCGCCCGAACCGGCGTTCTTTAGCATATCGCTCACCGACCGCCCAAAGGCCTAGCGTTAGGGACCGGCTTTGACTAGTTTCCGGCCCGAAACAGACCCACCCCTTACCGAGGACCAGAACGCCATGGGCGCAGCCGGAATGAATGCGAAGCGGAAAGAGAAGCGTCGTCGCCACGCCAAGACGCGCAAGGCAGCAGCCGAGCGGACAGCGGCGAATGCCGAAGCCCGTCCCCAGCAGCCGCGCCGCGCACCGCAGGGCGGAAACCGCTAGACGCCTGCGAAACTTTTGAATCTCTGCATAGGGCGGGTCATCCCCGCCCTTTTGCTTTTTGCGCAATTTTGATTGAGTGCGGCGGGGCACTTCGGGGGGCGGCACATGACAGCGCAATTCGCGCCGTATCACAGGTGGGATCGAAATTTCTTTCTTCTCTATGTCGCGCTGATCTGGCTCGGCATCGTAATGGGCTTCGGCGGTGAAATCGTCGAGCACCTCCGAAATCATGAGGCCGCCTATCCGCTGATCGTCCATTTTCATGCCGTCGCGTTTGTCGGCTGGCTCGTGGTGCTGACGGTGCAGGTTCTTCTGATCCGCCGCCAGCGGCACGATCTGCACAAGCAGCTTGGCATCGCTGCCATGGTGCTGGCCGCGATCATGATCGTGCTTGGCCCGGCGACCGCCATCATCGTGCAACGTGGGCAGTTCGGAACACCGGACAGCGATCCCGCGTTCTTCGCGATTCAATTCACCGACATCCTCGCCTTCACCGGCCTGGTGAGTGCTGCTTTTCTGACGCGGGGCAATTCGCCCGCGCACAAGCGCCTGATCCTGCTGGCGACGCTTTATATCAGCGATGCCGGCTTCGCGCGCTGGCTGGCAGGCCCAATTCACGGCGCGTTCGGCAATAGTCTTTGGCCCTACATGCCGCACCTCTATCTCGCCAACGATCTGCTGATCCTTGGGCTTGGTGCGTACGATCTCATCACTAGGCGGCGGCTTCATCCCGCTTACATTGCAGGTCTCGTTTGGATCGCGGCCAGCCAGTTGACTGCCGGATACCTCTACACCGCCCCTTGGTGGAAAATTTTTGCCACCCACCTGATCGGCCACTGAGCATGCAATAATCCCGGAAGCGATTCGGGAGGGAGAGTGAGCAGCACCGAGATCATCGCCGCTCTGCTTGGCGTGGCCAATGTTGGCCTGATCGTCAGGCGAAGCATCTGGAATTATCCGTTCGGCCTGCTGATGGTCGCCCTTTACGGAATCGTTTTCTTCCAAGCGAAGCTCTATTCCGATGCGGCGCTGCAGGTCTTCTTTTTCATCGTTCAGATCTATGGCTGGTGGATCTGGCATCACGAACGGGCCGGAGACGGACTTGTCCGAGTTGAACGGCTCAGTGGCCGAAGCCGCGCCCTATGGTGCGCCTTAATTGTAGGCGCTTCGCTCGGAGAGGGTTGGTATCTGGCGAACTACACATTGGACACAGCGCCGTGGATGGACGCCAACACCACGGCGATGAGCGTGGTCGCGCAGTATCTTCTCTCTGTACGCCGGATAGAAAATTGGGTGCTCTGGATCGCCACCGACATCGTCCAGATCGGTCTTTATGCATGGAAAGGTCTTTATCCCACGACCGTGCTCTACGCCCTGTTCCTGCTGCTTTCGATTGCGGGACTGTGGCAATGGAACAAGCAATTGGCTGTCAGGCGATGAGCCGGGGCTTTTTGCTTGGCAAATTCATGCCGCCGCATGATGGCCATCTCATGATGTGCGATTTCGCGCGGGCGTATTGCGATGAGTTGACTATTCTGGTGTGCACACGCGAGGTCGAGCCTATCGACGGAGCGCTCCGCTGCGCGTGGATGCGTCAACTCTGTCCGTGGGCACGCATCGTCCACTTCGACCGCGACGTACCGCAGGAACCGTCGGAGCATCTTGATTTCTGGACCATATGGCGCAAGATCGTTCTCGCCGCGCATCCTGAGCCGATCGACTTCGTCTTCGCTTCAGAAGCCTACGGAAGCCGGCTGGCGTCAGAGGCGAACGCCAAGTTTGTTCCGTTCGATCTGGATCGAACGGCAGCACCTATCTCGGCGAGCGAAATCCGCGCCGACCCTTTCAAATCTTGGAAATTCCTGCCGGCGCCGGTGCGGGCTTATTATGCGAAGGCGGTTTGCCTGTGCGGCCCCGAAAGTACCGGCAAGAGTACGCTCGCCTTACAATTGGCTGCGCATTACGGAACCGTCGCCGCGCCGGAATACGGCCGGACATATTGCGAGGTATTCGGCACCGAGTGCGATGCCGATGACCTGCGTGCGATTGTCCGCGGGCACGTGGCGCTGGATGCCGCAACACGGCCACGCGCAAATCGCCTGCTGATCCAGGACACGGATGCGGTGATGACGGCGATATGGGCAGACATGCTGCTGGGCGAACGCCCCCAGGACCTTGATCGCGTGGCTCGAACCGCCGATCTGTACTTACTGACCGACATTGATCTCGATTGGCGCAACGATGGCACACGCTACACTGCGCTTTCGAACGCAGAAATGCGGCGGCAGTTCTATGCCCTATGCCATGAGGAACTCATCAAACGTGACTTGCCCTTCGTAACGATAGCAGGCCATGGCGAAACACGACTTAAGGCGGCAATCTCCGCAATCGACAAACGCTTTCCGGAGCTGAAATGAGCCGTCCGACCGAGATAAAGGCGTTGTCCGGGGCGCGGGCGTTTCCGCCGTTGATCCTGGTGCTCTATCACTTCGGCGAAGGGCATCATTATCAGAATGCGTTCTGGTATGATGCGCTGGTGGCGAAGGGATATCTCTGGGTCGAGTTTTTCTTCGCGCTGTCGGGTTTCATTCTCGTCCATGTCTACGGCGAGCGCGCGGCCGCGTTCTGGCATGGCACGAAGACCTACCGCACGTTTGTGATGACGCGGCTCGCGCGGCTCTATCCTCTGCATCTCTTTATGCTGTTTGCCATTCTTGGGCTTGTGATCGGGCTGCGCGCGCTTGCGGCCCACGGCGGATACATTTCGATCTACGATCAGCCCTATCACCCACAGAACACGTGGCAAGGCTTCGTCGCGAGCCTGTTTCTGGTGCAGGCCTGGAATACCCTGCCGTATCTCACCTGGAACGGCGCGTCATGGTTCGTGAGCGTCGAGTTTCTGTTGTGCCTGCTGTTTCCGCTCTATCTGTTCTTCGCACGCGGCGGCGTGGTGAGTGCGTTGCTGCTGATCGTCGCTGGCGCGCTTTCACTTAACGTCCTCGCGCTGACATCGGGCCACGGCCTCGACCTCACTTTCCACAATGGCATCTATCGCGGCATGGCAGGGTTCGCGATCGGCGTTGGGCTGTCGATGCTCTACCGCGAGGCGATGGCGCGCGGCTGGGGCGATCTGCCGGAAGGTTTGTTCACGCTTGCCCAGATCGCCGCTGTGCTGTTGCTGCTGGACTCCATCTATCGCAGCGCCTGGGCACACAAGCCGCAGGACATCTATGTTGCGCTTTCTATGAACGCGCTGATCTTCACCCTCGCCTTCGATCGCGGCATCGTCGCGCGCGCGCTATCGACCGGCGTGGTGCTCGCGCTCGGTGAATGGTCCTACGCGATCTATATGGGACAGACGTTCTTCCTGCAGTTCATCCGCTATCTGGAGCAGCGCTGGTATCCTGCCTGGGACTCGACGATCTTCGGCATCCGCTGGTCGACCTTTATCTGGTGGGCGGAGCCGCTCGCTCTCCTCGCGGTCTGCATCGTGTGGGGCATACTGCTCGCGAAGCTCATCGAGATCCCGGCGAACCGGTGGCTGAGACGCTTGCTCGCACCGGCTCAAGCTTGACCCACACGGCCCCATCCGCCATCACTTCGCGCCTGCAATATCCCCATTTCTGAAGGAGCTTTTCCATGGCCATTCGCTTCGACGGCAAGGTCGTCATTGTCACCGGCGCGGGCGGCGGGTTGGGCCGCGCGCATGCGCTCGAATTCGCCAGGCGCGGCGCGAAGGTCGTGGTCAACGATCTGGGTGGTGCGGTTGACGGCACAGGCGGCAACTCCGCCGCCGCAGAAGCGGTTGTGAAGGAAATCACCGATGCTGGCGGCACGGCGATCGCCAACGGCGCGTCGGTCACCGATGACGCGGGCGTGGCGCATCTCGTCAAACAGGTCATGGACACGTGGGGCCGCATCGACGTGCTGATAGCGAACGCGGGCATCCTGCGCGACAAGAGCTTCGCGAAGATGGAGCTCAAGGATTTCGACGCCGTGATGGCCGTCCACGTGATGGGCACCGTGAAACCGGCCAAGGCGATGTGGGAAATCATGAAGACGCAGCAATATGGCCGCATCGTCGTGACGACCTCGTCCACTGGCCTTTACGGCAATTTCGGCCAGACGAACTACGGCACCGCGAAGCTCGGCCTCGTCGGTTTCATGAATTCGCTGAAACTCGAAGGCGCGAAGGACAACATCAAGGTCAACGCGATCTGCCCCGTCGCCGGCACGCGCATGACCGAGAACCTTATGCCGCCGGAAATGGTCGCGGCGCTGAAGCCAGAATATGTAACGCCAGCCGTCGTGTTCCTTGCGAGCGAAGATGCGCCGACGGGTTGCGTCATCTCGGCAGCCGCAGGCGGCTTCTCCTCTGCGCAGATCGTGGAGAGCCCCGGCGTGAACATCGGCCACAACGCAACGGCTGACGACGTCGCTGCCAACTGGTCGAAGATCTCCGACTTCACCGGCGCCAAGCACTACAACATGGGCGGCGAGCACAGCGCACATTTCTTCGAACTCATGAAGAACCCGCCGCTTAAGCCGTAGGAAATAATCTGGGTGAAAAGAATAAAGGCCGGGCTGATGAGGCCCGGCCTTTTCATTCATACGCGAAAGCGTCCGCCTACTTGCCCAGCACTTGGAAAGACATCCCGGGAAGCGCTCCGCCCGCCGTCCAGGTCGCGCCGCCGTCAGAGCTGTAGGCTGCGGTCAGCAGATCGGTCTCGTCCGTGGAGTTGAATGCCCACGCGTCCCAAGTGTTGCCTGTCGCTGTAACAACGACCCAATAAGGCGTACCCGCCTTGACCGGAGCCTTCCTGACATTGACGGTGGCCATCGTGCAGCAATCCCCGAAAGCACCGAGGCCGGTTGCCGTTCCGCCCGCAATCAGGTTTCCAGGCACGCCACCGTTGTCATCATAAAGTGCCAAGTTGACGCCATTGGTCCCCGAGGCCAGACCGACGCCGGCATCGATCTCCGTGACTTTTCCATCTTGCGTCGGTGTGAACTGCAGTGCTGCGGCGTAGTTGCCGCCGACAGGACTGCTCGGGCCCGAGATCGTGTCGCCGTAGCAGCAGAAGTAGAGTCCTTTCGGATACTTCGTTCCGACATTGCTGAAGATCACATTGCCCTTGCTGAGAATCTGCGGCGGCGCGTAGTGCGCAGACCCCTGGCTAACAGATGTGACCGCCTTGTCCTTGCTCAGTGTGTATGTCTTGTCGCTTGCCGCCAATGCGCTGCCGGCGACGAAAGTTACCAACGCGAACGTTACAAGTGATGACCTAATCATTTGAAACCTTCCTGTTGAAGATACCCCTTTCGACACGTGAAGCGAAAACGCTACCCCCTGATTTCCGGAACGGCAATGTTCCGGTGCGCACGTTTTCCGGGTGGGTATTTTGCGCTGAAGAATTGAAGTTGCAGCAGCACGGGTACTGCTTCAATTCCGGACAGAACCTCAGAAGCAGGGGCCCGCATTTCAATTGGAGGTTAGTGGGGCGCGAGAACCCTTCCCCCCGAAGAAAAAACTGCCGCTGAATCCGTAAGGCTTCAACCTTACCCATCGCCTACGTCACTAGTATGAAGTTCGCGCTAGTAATTCCTACATCGGTTTTCAAGGTTTGGATGCATGTTATTTCCGCATGGCTGGCAGACGTTGCGATGCAGCAAAAAGCCCCCATCTCCACCTCGAACGGGTGATTAAGGCACCAGCAACCATGCGGCGCCCCGCCCCGACGGAGAGGCATATGAAAACGAATTTCTCGAGACGCGATCTTTCGCGCGATGACGAAGGCGGCGGATTTTTCAATTGGGCGATCATTCTGGTCGCCGCGGGTCTGCTCGCTGCAGCGACAACCGAATTCACAACGGCGCCCAGCGTCGCAGCCAATGCGGCGCCAGCGCACACGACCGTCGTACAGACTGTGACCCCGCACAAGGCGTCGTAAGAACGCGCGGACGCAAGCCGTATAAAGACCACGATTGCAACCGCGCGCCGCCTTGTTTGCGGCAGCGATGCGCCACAATCGGGCTCAAGCATTCCCTCGACGCGTTTTTGCGTCGAGGGAGGAATTCATGTCGAGGATAAGCGTAGCGCGCACCGCGAAATGGGGCGGCAGTATTCGTGTATGCATCGAGGCGTTCACTTTCGGATTGGTGGCGATAGGCATCGTACTCGCCGCCGGCCAAGCCAGCGCCGCCAAGCCATCGCTGTCATCGAACCTGTCGATCGAGCGGCCGATCATCACGCGCGGCTGGACCAAACCGGTCTATGTGCTGGTCCATTTCTCTGCGCCCGAATTGGACGCGAAGCCCAATCAGCGGCCGCCGCTCAATCTGTCGCTGGTGCTCGACCGGTCGGGCTCCATGGAGGACAGGGGCAAGATCGAATATCTGCGCCAGGCGGCGAAACTCGCCGTCGCGCGTCTCGGCGAGCGTGACGTGGTGTCCGTGGTCGAGTTCGACGACCGCATCACGCTGATGTGGCCCGCCGCGCACGCGCACGACATCCCGCGCCTGCAGAATGAGATCGATCAGCTCACGCCGCGCGGGTCCACCAACCTCGCCGGCGGCATGCAACGCGGTATCGAAGAAGCCCAGGACGCCCGGCACGACATGCATCTCTCGGCCGAAACGCTGAGCCGCGTGATCCTGCTGACCGATGGCCTCGCCAATGCCGGCGTCACCAACCCGAGCGACATCGCGGAGATGGCTGCGAACGCGCGGCGCGGCGGTGTGCGCGTGTCAACGATCGGTCTCGGCGCGGACTACAACGAGGATTTGCTGCAATCCGTGGCGGAAGGCGGCGGCGGCAAATACTATTTCGTTGAAAGCCCCGTGCAGCTTGCCCGCATCTTCGAAGAAGAGTTGAAATCTGCCTTTTCGACCAGCGCGCGCGACGTCCATATCGTATTCCACGGCAGCGGCGCGGTCCGCCGGGCCGAGATGATCGGGTTCGCGAGCTCGTCAGGCCGCGACGTCTCCGCCGACTGGCCGGATTTCTATGCCGGCGAGGAGCGCACCGTTTTACTGCGGCTTGATGTTTCGGCCGACCGCGACGGTTCGCTCGACCTGGGCCGATTCGGCGTCGCCTGGCGCGATGCGCGCAGCGGCGCGAGTGGAACGCTCGATCTTCCGATCCGCGTGTCGGTGACAGATGACGTGGCGGCCTCGGATCGCTCGCTGAACAAGGACGTGTCGGTAGAAGCCTCCCTTGCCGAAAGCGAGCGCACTCTGGCGGCGAATGTGAAGCTCGCCGCCTCGGGCCATTCCGAAGAAGCGAAGCACGCAAATGCCGGGTTGATCTCGGACCTCAAGGCCAGGAACGCGTCGCTCAAGGATGAGCGCATCACCCGCAAGCTCGAGGCGTTGCAGGTGGAACAGGACGAGATCACCAATGCTGCCGCAGCGCCGTCGCCCGAGGCGATGCAAAATTACGCCAAAGCCTCGAAGCAACGCCTTTATCAGGCCAAGACAGGCAACCGCGCCGGGTATGTCTTGCGGAAGGGCGACAAGGGTATCGCCGTCGAGCGGTTGCAGCAGGCCCTCGCCTCGTCCGGCGTCTACAAAGGCAAGGTCACAGGGGTTTACGACCAGCCGACCGCCGATGCAGTGGCCGCGTATCAAAAGAAGAACGGGGTGAACGCCGACGGCGTCGCGGGCGCATCGACGCAAATGAAGCTCGGACTCTACTAGCTGCGCGTCCCTCTTCCCCACTATGGTGAGGAAGAGGGACGCTTCGCGTGATCGTACATACCACTTTCGACCTCCTCGCATGGATCGGTGCCGCCCTCATGGGTTGGTTCGTTTCGCGCGAGGGCTGGATGGGATCGCGGCCGCGCACGCCACTGCGCGATCCGGGCTACTTCGTCGCGCTGGGAATTGGCGCGGCCACCGGGGCAGTCTTGTTCGGCAGTTTGAACCTTGGACTTGCGGGGCGATGTATCTTTGGCCATTCCATCGCGGGAGCGATCGCAGGTGGCGTGATCGCAGTGGAGATCTTCAAGCTATTCGCGGGCATCAAAGGCTCAACCGGCGCGCAATTCGTGGCGCCGCTCGCGACCGGCATCGCCATTGGGCGCCTCGGTTGTTTTTTCGCGGGGCTGCCGGATTTCACCTATGGCACGCCCTCGCTCCTGCCGTGGGCCGTCGACTTTGGCGACGGCATTCCGCGTCACCCGGTACAGCTTTACGAAGCCGCCGCCATGTTTCTGTTTCTTCTGATCTATCTGCGCGAAATTGCACGCGGATCGGAATTCTTTCGCAAAAACGGTTTTTATATTTTCGCCGGCTGGTATGCTTGCCAGCGTTTCGTCTGGGAATTTTTGAAGCCTTATCCCGTTCTTATCGGACCGTTCAATATCTTCCACTTCATTTGTGCGGCACTTCTCGCCTATTCGATCTTCATGCTGAGGCGCAACCATGACATTCGTCCGCCCATCCCGGGATTATAGTTTCTACGGACAGACCACGTCGCTTTGCGAGACGTGCCTGAAACTTGTGACCGCGAAGATCGTCATCGAAGAGGACGATGTCTATTTCCTCAAGCGCTGTCGCGAACACGGCGCACAGAAGACGCTGATCGCGACGGACGCGGCGTATTACAAAAGCTGCAAAGACTTCATCAAACCCGGCGATCTGCCGCTTAAGCATCAGAGCCGGACCGAATATGGTTGTCCTTATGACTGCGGTCTTTGTCCCGACCACGAGCAGCATTCGTGCCTTGCGCTGATCGAGGTCAACGATGCCTGTAACCTCACATGTCCTGTCTGCTTCGCGGAGTCCGGTCAGGCGCGCCACGAACAGAAGTCCGTCGCCGAGATCGACGCCATGCTGGAAACGCTTGTCGCAAGCGAAGGATTTCCCGATCTCGTGCAGATCAGCGGAGGCGAGCCCACCATTCACCCCGATATCGTGGCGATCCTGAAGCTGGCGAAATCGAAACCCATTCGCCACATCATGCTCAACACGAACGGAATCCGCATTGCGCGAGACAAGGCGTTCGTCGACGAGTTGGCGGCGCTGAAGCCCGGCTTCGAAGTTTACCTGCAATTCGACTCGATGAAGCGGGACGCGCTGGAAAATATCCGCGGTGCCGATCTGCGCAAGGTACGCGAACAGGCGCTGGCCAACCTGGAAGAGGCCGGTATCTCGACAACGCTGGTCTGCGTCATCAAGAAAGGCGTCAACGACAGTGAGATCGGTGACATCGTGCGGCACGCACTCACATTCAAGTGCGTGCGCGGCGTCACCCTTCAACCCGTGCAGGACGCAGGCCGCAACCTTAACTTCGACAAGAACCGCGACCGGATGCTGCTGACCGATATCCGCCGCGCGATCTACACGCAGGCGGGCGAGATTTTCGGTGCCGAGGACATCATGCCCCTGCCTTGCAACCCCGACGCCATCTCGATCGCATACGGTTTGCGCGATGACGCCAAAGTCACCCCGATCACCCAGCTCATCCCCAAGGCGGAACTTCTCGCCATCGCGCCGAACACGATTTCGTTCGAAAAATATCCGCAATTGCGCGACCGGTTATTCGATCTGCTTTCGTTGGCGTCGTCGGGTGAGCGCACCAGAACGGTGCTGGGTGACCTGCTTTGCTGCCTGCCACAGGTCGAGGTTCCCGACGATCTCGGCTATGACAAAGTCTTCAGGATCGCGATAGTTTCATTCCTGGATCGCTACAATTTCTGCATCGCGGCGGTAAAGCGGTCCTGCATTCACTTCGTCACGTCGAAAAAGCAGATCATCCCATTCGACACCTACAACCTCTTCTATCGCAATGGATTGGACGTGAAACTAAGGGAGGCTGCTCGTGTCTGAGCCTGAAATTCCGGAACCGCTGAAACCGCAATACCCGCCGCCGACGGGCGGTGGCGCCGGCGCGGTTGCGCTATTCATTATCGGCGTGTTGATCGTGCTGCCCTCCGGCCTTTGCACGGCAGTTTTCGGGGTCGGCGCAATTTATGCGCTGTTCACCGATCCAGACACGCTCCTGAAAGACATCGGCGAAGTGTTGCCCTTGGTCGGGGTTACGCTGGTGTTCCTTGCGATCGGCATTTTCGCTATCCGCGCGTCCTTTCGTTCGAAAAAGAATCCCTGATCGTCTTGCCGAGCACGCTTAGTTGCGCGAAGCTTCACGTCGATGGAACCGCTTGCGCTCTCGATCAGACTCGCGCGGCCTGCAGATGCCGCGGACATCGCGCGCGTGTACATCGAATCCTGGCACGACACGTATCCCGGCGTTCTTTCTAAATCGTTGCTGTGTTCCATGACACCGAAGGGGCAGACCGCGCGTTGGCTCGCGTCCATCAACCATCGCGAACTTGTGCTGGTAGCGGAACACGACAACTACGGCATCGTCGCGATGGCGAGCGCGGGCGCGGTGCGCGACCGCGGACTCGGATTCGATGGAGAAGTGTTCACGCTCTATGTCGATCCCAGCCATTTTGGTTGCGGCGTGGGGCGGCAGTTGCTTACTGGCACATTCTCCGAGCTGCGCAAACGCGGTTTCCGTTCTTGCGTGATCTGGGCCCATGCGAAGAACAATGCGCGCTTCTTTTATGAGGCGATGGGCGGCAGGCTGGTCGCCGAACGCACTGCGCGCATGATGGGTGACGCCGTTCCGGAAGCGGCCTTCGGCTGGAAACAACTCGTCCTCGCCGAGCGCAGCGTCGTGCGCTGATCAGCCGTTTTCCAGATCCTTCGGCCGCACGAACGCGTCAAGATCGCCGCGGCCGGGCGTGACGTCGCGCCAGCGTTCGACGTCGAAATCGATGACCGCGAGCGCGCAGGTCGGGAACTTCTCGTCCATGACGTCGTAGCGTTTGCGCAGCTTCTTCTCGAGCGGCACGGAGGCGAGCGCGAGTGCGCACTGCTCAAGCCCTGGATTGTGACCGATAATCATCAGCGACGGAATCTTGTCGTTCGCCTTGCGGATCAGCGAGAGAATCAACTCGGGTTCAGCGAGGTAGAGTTCCGCCAGATATTTTATATCGGGTTTGGCTTGCAGTTCCGGAAGAACGGCATCAAGCGTCTGCCGCGTGCGCGTGGCATCCGAACACAGGATCAGATCGGGCACATAGGCATCTTCGCGCAGAAAGCGGCCCATGCGCTCGCTATCGGTCTTGCCGCGCGGAATGAGCGCGCGCTTTCTGTCTTCGGAGGCCGCGCCCTCCGCCTTACCGTGACGAAGGAGCAGCAGCCGCTTCATGCGACCTGGTATCGCGCGCGTGCGCCGCGTTCGAGCGCGGCTGCAGTGAGCTTGTCGAGGTTGAGTGCTCGGCGGATCGCCTCGATCACGCGGATTTCTTCTAGCATGACACGGCTGTCCGACAACGCCACTTCCAGCGCCAGCCAATAGGCCGTCTCGCGCAGATGCTCCGGCAGTGCCGCCTTGGTGAGACCCATGACGGCTTCGAGTCCTTCAGTCTCCTGAAGGATCGCACCGCAATCCTGTGCGGTGGCGAGCAGCCGGCTGTGATCGAAATCGCGGAACGCCGGCAGGTGCTTCGACAAGTCGCCGATGGTCTTTAGCTCTTTGTCGCTGATGATGCCGTCGGCAGCCGCCACGACGACCATGACGTAAACAAGCGCCGTCTGATGGCTGATGGTATTCACTGACATTGGGGACCGCGATTGGAATGCGGCGCGACCTTAAGAAACTTGACCCTCAGCGGCAAGGCGCGTCACAAACGCATATGGCGACGAACAAAAAGCCCGGAAAATGGCGCGCACGAACGATGGCGGTTCGAGGCGGTCTGGCGCGCTCGACGTTTCAGGAAACCTCCGAGGCGCTGTACCTGACCTCGGGCTACGCCTACGAGTCGCCGAAGCAGGCGGAGGGCCGCTTCACCGGCGAGGATGACGGCTTCCAGTACACACGCTTCAGCAACCCGACGATTTCGATGTTCGAGGATCGCATAGCCGCGCTTGAAGGCGCGCCAGTCGCACGCGCAACGGCGAGCGGCATGGCGGCGGTCAGCGCAGCGCTGATGTCGGGACTTTCGGCAGGCGATCACATCGTGTCGGCCCGGGCGATGTTCGGCTCGTGCCGCACCGTGATCGTGGACATCCTGCCGCGTTTTGGCGTGACGCACACGCTGGTGGACGGCGGCGACATTGCACAATGGCGCGCCGCGATGCGACCGAACACGAAGATGCTCTTTCTAGAGACACCGGCCAATCCTACGCTTGCGATTGTCGATATCGCCGCGGTCGCAAAGATCGCGGACGCCGCGGGCGCCCGCCTTGTCGTCGACAACGCATTCGCGAGCCCTGCCCTGCAGCGACCGATGGAATTCGGCGCGCATATCGTTGTGCACTCGGCGACCAAGTGGATCGACGGTCAGGGACGCTGTCTCAGTGGCGTGATCCTGTGCCACGAAGATTTCCTGAAAGATCACCTGCAGCTTTATCTGCGCAACACCGGGCCGGTGATCAGTCCGTTCAATGCATGGGTACATTTGAAAAGCCTCGAGACGCTCGACCTTCGCATGCGCGCACATTGCGAGAATGCGATGACAGTCGCGAATTTCCTCGGCGCACACAAGAAAGTTTCGCGAGTCCTCTATCCCTTTCATCCCGATCACCCGCAGCACAACCTCGCGCGCGAACAGATGTCAGGAGGCGGCGGCGTCGTTACGTTCGAAGTTACGGACGGAAAGTCTGGCGCGTTCCGCTTCGCAGATGCGCTGAAGCTGATCGATATCTCCAACAATCTGGGCGACGCGAAAAGCCTCATCACCCATCCCGAAACTACGACGCACAGCCGCTTGCCGCAGGAAGACCGCGCCGAGCTTGGAATCACGCCGGGGATGATGCGCCTTTCCGTCGGCCTCGAGGACGCAGACGACATCTGCGAAGATTTGGAACAGGCGCTCAAAGTTGCCTGAGCTTAACGGGGAAATTCCATGAAGCGCGTTCTGCTTCTCGCAACTGGTCTGTTGGTAATTACCGCATCGAGCGGCACGACAGAGGCAACGCCCGTGTCAAGCGCAGGCGGGCCCTCGTTCGCCGTGTCTTTTCCTGCCGCGATGAGCGCGCAACCGATCGACGGGCACGTCACACTAATCGTCGCCAAGGGCGCGAGCAAAGAGCCGCGCACGCTGCTATCGGAAGACCGCCCATTCGCGTCGCCCGCGTTGTACGGACTGACGGTCGACGGCATGAAGCCCGGCGCGTCCACGATCATCGACGCAAAAGCGTTCGGCTGGCCATTGCGCAGCTTGTCGCTGCTTCCCGATGGCGACTACACGGTGCAGGCCGTGCTGAACCGCTACGAAGCATTCCACCTCGCGGACGGCCGCGTGCTGAAACTGCCGCCCGAGATGGGCGAAGGCCAGCAGTGGGCCGAGAAACCCGGCAATCTCTATTCGAAGCCGGCTAAAATCCACGTCAGCTCCGTGCATCCCACGATGGTGACGCTCGCGCTCGATCAGAAGATCGGCCCCATCAAACCGAAAGCCGACACGCCGTTCATCAAGCACATTCGGATCAAGAGTGAAATGCTATCGAAATACTGGGGGCGGCCGATCTATCTCGGCGCGCACGTGCTTTTGCCGTTCGGCTTCGATACGCATCCAAATGCGCATTACCCGTTGATGGTCAATCACGGGCATTTCCCGGATGACATCGATGGCTTCCGCACCACGCCGCCTGATGCGAACCTGAAGCCGGATTACTCCGAACGCTTCCGCCTGGCGGGCTACAACCGCATCCAGCAGCAGGAAGCGTACGCTTTCTACAAGAAATGGATCTCACCTAATTTCCCCCGCTTCCTCGTGATCGAGATCCAGCACGCCAATCCGTATTACGACGACAGTTACGCGGTGAACTCCGCGAACCTCGGCCCCTATGGCGACGCAATCAACAAGGAACTGATCCCCTACGTCGAAAGGAAATTCCGCGGATTGGGCGCCGGATGGGCGCGCTTCACCTATGGCGGCTCGACCGGCGGCTGGGAGGCGCTGGCGACGCAGGTGTTCTATCCCGACATGTACAACGGCGCGTTCGTCGCATGTCCCGATCCGATTGATTTCCACGCCTATGAGACGATCAATCTCTACGACGACAAGAACGCCTATGCGCGGCCGGGACAGTTCTATTCCACCGAGCTTCCCGCGATCCGCGACTACAACGGCATCGTCTACGCGACCCAGCGCGACGGCAACCACGCCGAACTCGCGCAAGGCGACCACTCACGCTCCGGCGGGCAGTACGACATCTGGCAAGCGGTGTTCTCGCCTGTCGGCGGTGACGGCTATCCCAAGCCGATCTTCGACAAGGTCACCGGCGAGATCGACAAGAGCGTCGCGAATTACTGGCGCGACCACTATGACCTGACGCACATCATTCAGCGCGACTGGGCGAAGTTGGGTACGAAGCTGGCCGGTAAGATTCACATCTATGTGGGAAGTACGGACACCTATTATCTCAACGATGCTGTTTATAAGGCGCAGGATGTTCTCGAGAAACTCAAGAACCCGGCCTATGGCGGCGAGGTGAAATATGGCGAGCGTGCCGAGCATTGTTGGAACGGCGACCCTGCCCTGCCGAATGGGTATTCCCGCCTGCACTACAACATCATGTACCTTCCGAAGATCATGGCGCGCATCAACGCAACCGCTCCCAAAGGCGCGGACCTGACGAGCTGGCGGTACTGAAGGAGTTCATATGGGCGAACACCACGCGCGCGTGATCTGGAAACGGACCAGCGCAGACTTCACCTACGACACCTACAACCGCGCACATGAGGTGCGGTACAAATCCGGCGCGATTGTCGTGCCGTCGTCTTCCGCGCCCGCGTTCAAGGGGGACGCCGACCGAGTCGATCCCGAAGAGGCGTTCGTCGCGTCGCTCTCCGCATGCCACATGCTCACCTTCCTTGCGATCTGCGCACGCAAGCGGATCACGGTCGAATCCTACGAAGATGATGCGGTTGGCTTTCTGGAAAAGGACGGAACGAAATTGTGGATGAAGCGTGTCATCCTGAAGCCTCGCGTGCGTTTCGCGGCGGGAACTGAGGTCGATGCCAAAACCCTCGCCGAAATTCACCACAAATCCCATGAGGAATGCTTCATCGCCAACTCGGTAAAGACCGATGTGACGGTGGAGCCACAGGCCTGAGCCGCGTTAACTTCCCGATGATGATGAACCTTGCGTGACGCGACCTCGCGGCGCGATAATCACGCCATGTACGAACGCATGACTCGCGGCATCAAGGTTGCGGTGCAACCCGCCTTCCTCGACGATCAGTCCGATCCGGATGAGGGCCAGTATCTCTGGTCCTACACGGTGACGGTCGAGAACAAGGGCGAGGAACCCGTGCAGCTTCTCTCGCGCTATTGGCACATCACCGATGCGATGGGGCGCGTGCAGGAAGTGCGTGGGCCCGGCGTCGTAGGCGCACAGCCTGTCATCCCACCCGGCGAGAAGTATCAATACACCAGCGGCTGTCCGCTGCCGACCTCGTCCGGCTACATGTTCGGCAAGTACCAGATGAAGACGGCGTCCGGCGAGGCGTTCGAGGCGGAAATCCCGGCTTTCCTGCTTGAAAGCCCGCACGAACGCCGCCAGATCCACTAAGCCCTATTTTGCGTTGGGTTGATCCGGACGCCCGGTTGGGGCGTTATCGGAGTTCCTCCTATTTGTAAGAGTTCCTTATGCCCGAAGCCGTAAAGCCGACGCCCTTTTGCAGCGCCCGTCCGCAGCCGTCCGAACCGCGCCCGTCGCGTGAAGAAGCGGAACACGCGATCCGCACATTGCTGTTATGGGCGGGCGACGATCCGCAGCGCGAAGGTTTGCGCGATACGCCGGCGCGCGTGGTCCGGGCGTATGAGGACTGGTTCTCGGGCTACAGTGTCGATCCGGAAGAATTCCTGCTGCGCACCTTCGAGGAAGTCGAAGGCTACGACGACATGATCGTGCTGAAGGACATCCGCTTCGAATCGCATTGCGAGCATCACCTGGCCCCGATCATCGGCCGCGTGCATGTCGGCTACCTGCCGACCAACAAGGTCGTCGGCATCTCCAAGCTCGCGCGCGTTGTGGAGGCGTACGCCCGCCGTCTGCAGGTGCAGGAGAAGATGAACGCGCAGATCGCGCATTGCATCCAGAAGGTGCTCGAGCCGCAAGGCGTCGCCGTCGTTATCGAAGGAACGCACCAATGCATGACGACGCGCGGCGTGCACAAGACGGGCGTGACCATGGTGACGTCGTCGATGCTCGGCGAGTTCCGCAAGAATCCGCTGACGCGCCGCGAATTTCTGAGCGTGATCGGCAATCCAGCCTCCAGCGTGGACGGCTGAGCCGCATGCCCGCGGCACTGGAGCTCGTAAAGAAACTCATTTCGTTCGACACGACCAGCCGGTTGTCGAACCTCGCGCTGATCGATTTCGCCCAGGAGCTTTTGGAGCAATCGGGCGCGCGCTGCCGCCGTTCCTATGACGCCAGCGGCAAGAAAGCCAACCTGTTCGCGACGATCGGGCCGGATGCCGATGGCGGCTATGTGCTGTCTGGCCACACCGATGTCGTGCCGGTCGACGGGCAGGAATGGTCGAGCGATCCGTTCGCGGCAGAGGTACGCGGCGACAAGCTTTATGGTCGCGGCACGTGCGACATGAAAGGCTTTGTCGGCGTTGCCCTGTCGCTCGCCCCCGAAGCCGCGAAGGCAAAACTAAAACGTCCGATCCATTTCGCGTTCTCCTACGATGAGGAAGTCGGCTGCACCGGCGTGTCGGGCCTGATAAACGATCTGGTGAAAGCCAAGATAAAACCCGCCCTCGCCATCGTCGGCGAACCGACGCTGATGAAGGTCGTCGGTGCCCACAAGGGTGGTACGGCGGTGAAGATGCATTGGCACGGTCTCGAAGGTCATTCCAGCGCGCCGCACAAGGGCGCCAGCGCCGTGATGATGGCGGGCGAGTTCATCGCCGCGCTGTCGCAGATCGGCGTCGAACTGCAGGACGATCAGGACCCGCGCTTCGACCCACCTTACACGACCACACAGGCTAATATCGTCAGCGGCGGCACCGCATTGAACATCCTTGCCAAGGAAGCGCGCGTGGTCTGGGAGTGCCGCACCCTCCCCGGCCGCGATCCGGCGAAAGTCGTGGCGCGCGCGAAAGAGCTTGCCGAAACGCAGATCCTGCCCAAATACAAATGCGGCGCACCCAATGCATCGTTCGATATCACGGTGACGAGCACGTATCCCGGCCTTGCACTCGATCCGGATTCGCCGGCAGTAGCTTTGGCGCGCGAACTCTCCGGCGCAAATGCGGCAGAGACTGTTGCCTACGGCACCGAAGCCGGTCACTTCGCGAGCGCGGGCATTCCCGCCGTCATCTGCGGACCGGGCTCCATCGACCAGGCGCACAAGCCGGACGAGTTCTGCGCGCTGAGCGAACTAGAAGCCTGCGAAGCTTTTCTGCGCAAAGTGATCGCGAAGGCCGCTCAACCCTCCCCTTGAGGGAGGTGGATAATTTGCGAACGCAGTGAGAAAATTTCGGGGAGGGGTGACGCGGCAAGTGACCCCGCCCCGAAAACGCTGCGCGTTTTCGACCCTCCCTCAAGGGGAGGGTGGGTCTTCAATCTCGTGCACCGTGCCACAGAATTCGCAGCGGGCGCGGATGATGCCGTCGGGATCGGCGAGGCCGGCGCGTTCTTCCGGCGAATAGGATTTCAGGATCGAAGCGATGCGTTCGCCATCGCAGTCACAGCGGAAGGCAATCGGCTCGGCTGGCAGAACGCGCGTCTCGTCTTCGTGAAACAGGCGCCACAACAACGTCTCGGCCCGCAAGGACGTGTCGACAAGCTCGATATCCTCAACGGTCTTCAGGATCATCGAAAGGCGATCCCAGTCGTCGTCGGTGCGCTGCGCGTCCGGCGTCACCTGCAGCATGATGCCGCCTGCGCGCCACAAAGGCGCGCTCTTGCCTACTTCGAACAGCGGCGCAGCTGCGAGACGGATCGCTGTCGGAAGCTGCTCGGACTGCGCGAAGTAAACCTCCGCCGACGGGCCGATACCGTACGGCGAAAGCTCGACAATGCCTTGATAGGTCTGTTCGCCCGTCCGTGGCTCGATGGTGATCGCGAGCGAGCCTCTGCCCGTGAACTGCGCGAAATCCGGCGATGGTACAAGCGTCGCGAGCTTTGCTTCGTTCATCCGCGCAAAGCCACGCACGCCCCTGGGCTTGCCGTCCTGCGCACCATAGTAATCCGCCGTGACGAGATCGAGTGCGCCGCTGCTTTTCGTCTGCACGGTCAGACGTCCATCGAGTTTGAGCGCCGTTCCAAGCAAAGCGGAAAGCGCCAGCGTTTCGCCCAATACGCGTGCGGCCTGCTCCGGCAATACATGCGCGCTCATGGCACGTGCGGAGGTCGCATCGAGGCGGACGATACGCCCGCGCAACCCCGCGGCGGGAAGGTCGAACGGCAATACGAAATCGCCCGGCGGCGCCGGGATATGGCCTTCGGCGGACATGATCTACGCGTCCATCCCGGCGAGTTTTGCGGAAACGTCCCACAAACGTTTCGCGTCTTCGTCGCTCTGCGCCTCTTTGGTCGGAGTCGCGATGGCGCGCTGGTAATAGTAGCCACCACTCTTGCCCTCGATCTCGAGAGAGGATGCGAGATAGACAATGGTCTTGGCGCCCTCTTGCGGCGAGATCGCACCGATGGGCTTTGCGATCTTCACCGCGACAGACAGGATGCCACCGCTCTGATCCCCGAACCGCGTCGCGACGAAGCCCGGATGCAGACAGTTGGCAGTAACTCCGGTGCCAGCGATGCGGCGCGCCAGCTCGCGGTTGAACAGGATGTTGGCAAGCTTCGATTTTCCGTACACGGAGAAGCCGGAATATTTCTTCGCCGACTGGAGATCGCCAAAATCAAGCTTCGCACCCTTGTGTGCGTCCGATGCCGTGGAAACAATGCGCGCACCCGGTTTCAGATTGGGCAGCAGCATGTTCGTCATCACGAAATAGGCCATGTGGTTGGTGGCGAAAGTCATCTCCAACCCATCCTCAGTCACCTTGCGGGTGTTGAACAACGCACCCGCATTGTTGATGAGGACGTCGATCTCTGGCTCGCTCTGGACGATCTCTTTCGCGGTGCGCCGCATTTCCGAAATCTGCGACAGGTCCGCAAGGTGCGAGGTGTGACGTTCGTTCGGGTTCGCGTTGCGCAGCTTCGACAGCGTCATACCCGCGCGTTCGGGATCGCGCGCAATCAATACGATGCGCGCGCCCTGCTTGGCGAGTTCGACGGCGGCAACTTCTCCGATGCCGGATGTTCCGCCTGTGACAACGATGGTTTTGACGGCCATGACCTATTCTCCTGAACGGAGCCTAGGCCGTTTAGCCGACGATCTCCAAATCCGAGAAGAAGAATTTGATCTCGTTCGCGGCCGTCTCCGGAGCGTCAGAACCGTGGGCGGAGTTCGCTTCGATCGACTCCGCGAAGTCCCTGCGGATCGTGCCGGCCGCGGCCTTCGCCGGATCGGTCGCGCCCATCACGTCACGATTCTTCTGAATGGCGCCTTCGCCTTCGAGGACCTGCACGACAACCGGACCCGACGTCATGAAATCGACAAGCGAGCGGAAGAACGGGCGCGCGGAATGCACGCCGTAAAACGCTTCCGCCTGGGCCGTCGAAAGACGCATCCGGCGCGAAGCCACGATCCGCAGACCAGCCTTCTCGAACCGGTCAACGATAGCGCCGGTCAGGTTCCGGCGGGTAGCATCCGGCTTGATGATGGAAAGCGTGCGCTCGACGGCCATTGAAAGCTCCATTTTGGGGAAAGGCGGCGCCTTATAGCCATGGGCTTTGCTGCGGCGCAAGGCGTGCTATATGCCCGCCCAAATGCTCGCAATTGACAACATCATCGTCCGCATCGCCGGGGGAAAAATCCTGGACGGGGCCACGGCCAGCCTGCCCGCCGGACGGCGCATTGGCTTGGTCGGACGCAACGGCGCCGGCAAGTCGACGCTGCTGAAGGTCATCCTTGGCGAGCTCCACACCGACCAGGGCGACGTGTCATGGCCCCGCGACTGGCGCATCGGCGCGGTGGCGCAGGAAGCGCCCAGCGGACCAATCACCCTGCTCGACACGGTGCTCGCTGCTGATAAGGAACGCATGGAGCTGCTCGCCATCGCGGAGAGCGAAACGGATTCGCACCGCCTCGGCGACGTGTATGCGCGGCTGGAAGCGATCGACGCCTATGCCGCGCCTTCGCGCGCCGCGAGCATTCTGGCCGGTCTCGGATTCTCGGCTGAAGATCAGTTACGGCCGTGTTCGGAATTCTCCGGCGGCTGGCGCATGCGCGTGGCGCTGGCGGCAATCCTGTTCTCGGCGCCGGATCTGCTGCTGCTCGACGAGCCGACGAACTATCTCGATCTCGAAGGCGTGTTGTGGCTCGAGGACTTCCTCAAGCGCTATCGCGGCACGGTGCTGATCGTCAGCCATGACCGCGATCTGCTGAACACCGCGGCCGAGTTCATCCTACATCTCGAGAACGGCAAGCTCATTCTCTACACCGGCGGCTACGACACATTCGTGGAGACGCGCGCGATGAAGCGCGCGCTGGATGCGGCCTTCGTCAAGAAGCAGGATCTCGCACGCAAGCACATGCAGAGCTTCGTCGATCGCTTCAAGGCGAAAGCCTCCAAGGCCCGCCAGGCGCAGAGCCGCATGAAGATGCTGGCCAAGATGCAGACCATGCAATTGCCGGTCGATGAGCATGTCGCGCCCATTCGTATTCCGAAAGCGACCGACGCGAGCCCGCCGCTGATCGCAATGCATCAGGTTGCCGTTGGCTATGAACCGGGCAAGCCGATCCTGTCGCACATGTCTTTACGCTTCGATCCTGAGGACCGCATCGCGCTGCTCGGCAAGAACGGTAACGGCAAATCAACGCTCGCGAAGCTGCTGGCCGGAAAGCTCGATCCGATGGCGGGCGAACTCACGCGGGCGCGCAAACTTATACCCGGTTATTTCGCGCAGCATCAGCTGGAAGAACTCGACGGCCGTTACACGCCCATCGAAACGCTCGGTCATCTCAGGCCGAAGCTCACGCAGGAACAGGTGCGTACGCAGTTGGGCGGCTTCGGCTTCTCCGCCGATAAAGCGCTGACAAAGGTCGCGAACCTGTCGGGCGGCGAGCGCGCGCGGTTGATGCTGGCGCTGGCGACGCTCGACAAGCCGAACATGCTCATCCTCGACGAGCCGACAAACCATCTCGACATCGACGCGCGCAACGAGCTGCTCAACGCGCTCAACGATTTCGACGGCGCCGTGATACTTGTGAGCCACGACCGCCGCCTGCTTGAAGCGACGGCGGATCGGCTGTTCCTTGTCGCCGATGGCAAGGTTGAGCCGTTTGACGGCGATCTGGACGATTACCGCCGCTTCCTGCTCACCGGCGACAATGCGCCGACGCGCCGCGATGAGCCCGCACCGAAGATCAACAAGGAAGAATCCCGCCGCGACGCCGCCGAAAAGCGCAAGGCGCTGCGTCCGCTAAAGGAAAAGGTCGAACTCGCCGAAGGCCAGATCGCGGAACTCAACAAAGAGATCGCAAAATACGACAAGGCGCTCGCCGACCCGCTTGTCTTCACACAGGACCGCGCGAAAGCGACCGCCGTGTCCAAGAAGCGCGCCGATGCGCAGCGCAAGCTCGAAGCCGCAGAAACGCGCTGGCTTGCGGTCAACGAAGAATACGAATCCGCGATGGCGGCGGAATGATGAATCTTCGGTGTTTTGGCGAACTAGCCCCCTTGTAAATCGCCGTGCTAGGGTTTCGTCGTTCAAGGGGTCGCATATTTGGTTGATGACAGGTTTTTCCGCCGCAGCGGCCCGTTTTCCTTAAGCCAGATCGCCGCGCATGTCGGCGGGGAACTCGCCGAGGGTGCGCCCGCTGACTTCATGGTGCGCAGCGTGGCTCCCCTTGAAAACGCACAAGCCGGGGACATCAGTATCTTCAGCGAAGCAAAGTGGTCTTCGGATTTCGAGAAGAGCGATGCGAGTGTCGTCGTCACAAATCGCAAGCTCAGCCAACGCGATCCTGCCGGAAAATGGCTGCTGATCGTCAAAGACCCGCGCGTCGCCTTTGCGCAGATCGGACACCTCTTCTATCCCGCGGCAAAGCCGAAAGCCGGTATCCACGCCCGCGCCACGCTCGACCCGACCGCTTCCATTGGCGAAGGCTCGCAGATCGATTCCGGCGCGGTGATCGGCGGCAATGTGGTGATGGGTGCGCGCTGCCATATCCAAAGCAACGCGGTCATTGGCGAAGGCGTGGTGCTGGGCGACGATTGCAATGTGGGCGCAGGTACCGTCATCAGCCATGCGGTGATTGGCGCTCGAGTCCGAATCTTCGCGAACACGACCATTGGCGGTGAAGGCTTCGGCTTTGTCGCCGGACCGCAGGGACCGCTTTCCGTGGCGCAACTCGGGCGCGTGATGATCGAAAACGATGTCCGCATCGGCAGCAACTGCACGATCGACCGCGGTGCGATGGGCGACACCATCGTCGGCAACGGGACCGTGCTCGATAATCTGGTCCATATCGCCCACAACGTGCAGATCGGCCGTTACTGCGCGATCACGGGACAAGTGGGCATCGCGGGAAGCACAACACTCGGCGATCTTGTCATGATCGGCGGACAGGCCGGCATCAGCGACCATCGCAAGATTGGATCGATGGTGCGAATCGCCGCCAAAAGCGGCGTCATCCATGACATTCCGAGCGGGCAGACCTGGGGCGGCTATCCCGCGGTTCCGGTAAGAATCTGGCATCGCCAGACACTCGCGGCCTTGGGTGGACGCGCGATACGCAAGAAGAACGCCAAATCTACCGACTGAGTGCGGCGCGCGCGATGGCGCCCCATTCCTTCTGCGAAGCGCGATAACGGCTGGCCGCGCCGTCGAGGTTCTTCACAACCTGCGTGAACAGTGCGCGCGCTTCATCCATGCGGCCCATATGCGCGAGAAGTTGCGCATAGCGTGTGCGCGCTTCCTCGCCAGCGAAATAGGGAACAAGGCGCTTGTACTCTTCCGCCGCCTCATCGTTCTTGTTCTGCAGTTCGAGCGCACGCGCATAGAGCAGATGCGCATCTTCCGACGAGAACTTCGGGTCGGCTGCTTGAATCGCATAGAGCGAAGCCTGCGCGCCGGCGCCATCGCCGTTCAGGAACTGCGCGCGCGCCAACCCCAAAAGCAACGCCGTGTCGGTTACGAACTGACCCTGCAACGCGTTCTGATACATCTCGATCGCATCGGCATATTGTCCACGCTGAATCAGTTGTTCGGCGAACGCACGCTTGGCATCGACGGAGCCGACCATCTCCACCTCGCGCATCGCGGCGCGGTAGTCCTTGTTCGGATCGATGGCGCGTGCGGCGCCGCGCTGAAGCTGCTGCGCCGTGCGGCTGCGGAACAAGCCTGGCACAATCACGATAAAGAAATAAATCAGCGGCCCCACGCTCGGCAGGAACACGACAACGTAGATCCACGGAAAGATATTGTTGGTCCGGATCATGTGGACGACGCAGCCCACCAGCAGCGCCAGCGAAATCAGACCGATGGGCGAATAAAGATAACCGAGCAGTCCCACACAATGTCTCCTTGACCACGCCGGTTTAGCAAGGCGTGCAGAAATAGTCAGCCTTGCTTCTCGAACTTGCCGCTCGGCATTTCTTTCCAATAGGTCACATCGTGACCCGCAGCCTTGGCGTCCTTCCACGAACCACGCGCGGCGCCGAGCATCTGCGCATCGCGGCCGTCGAACATCAGCACGATCCGCGTGAGATCGCTGATGCTGTCCCACGCTGGCGGTGGCGCACCCGCGACGAGGAACATCACATTCGCGGCATTGGCATTGCCCTCTTCCACCGTGATCAGCACCGGCTGACGCGCGCTGTCGCCATCTCCCTGCTGCGCATGCGGCAGAAAACTCGCGTCGTCATAGGTCCAGAGCAGCGTGTCGAGCGCTTCCGCGCGCTCTGCGGAGTCGCACCGGATCAACGCCCGCCATCCGCGCTCAAGCGTCTTCTCGATCAATCCTGGAAGCACGTCTTCCAGAGACCGGCGTTCAAGATGATAGAACAGTGTCTCTGTCATTATGGCGCGCGGTGAACGATATCTCCGCCGCCGCAGAACTTCTGATGCGGCACGGGATCGCCAAACTTGTGCGAGTCGGGGTCGTAGAGGACGGCGAAATTCAGATCGTCATCACACACCTTCTTGTCGCGGACCATATGCAGGGCGCCGACGATCATGGCCTGCTTTCCGTTCTCGGTGACGCCACACATGCGTATCGAGAAATGCTCCTGAGACGGGAACGCTCTATAGAACTCGCTGACAACCTGACGGATTTGCGCCTCAGATGGTGACCAGCGTTCTTGCGTGGGGATGCCGACATGGTCCGCACAATCATAGCTGTCGCGCGCCTGCGCCATATCTGCACAGAGAACGACGAACGCGACCGCAACCGGATGAAGCAACAGTCGGTTCTTTCTCACGGCGTCATCCCTCGTAATGCTCCGCGACCAAGCGATCGAGCAACCGCACGCCGAAGCCCGTCGCCCAGCCCGGCGTGAGCGGCTTCTGTTCGCCGTCCTGCCAGGCCATGCCTGCGATATCGAGATGGGCCCAGGCCTGGCCCTTCTCGACGAAGCGCTGGAGGAACTGCGCGGCGGTGATCGAGCCGCCATAGGGTCCGCCGATATTCTTCATGTCGGCGATCTTCGACTTGATCGCCTTGTCGTAACCGGCGCCGAGCGGCATGCGCCACACCGGCTCGCCGGACGTCTTGCCTGCCGCGAGCAGACGATCCGCGAGCTTGTCGTCGTTGGAGAACAAGCCAGCATTCTCGCTGCCGAGCGCTACCATGATCGCGCCGGTCAGCGTCGCCAGATCGATGACGAATTTCGGCTTGAACTTTTGCTGCGTGTAGGTGAGCGCGTCGGCGAGCACGAGGCGGCCTTCGGCGTCGGTGTTCAGAACTTCGATGGTCTGGCCCGACATGGTTTTCACCACGTCGTCCGGACGCTGCGCCTTTCCATCCGGCATGTTTTCGACAAGTCCAATAACACCAACCGCGTTCACACGCGCTTTGCGCGCCGCGAGCGTGCGCATGGCGCCGACAACGGCGGCAGCACCGCCCATGTCGCCCTTCATGCCCATCATGCCGGTGCCGGGCTTCAGCGAGAGACCGCCGGAGTCGAAGCACACGCCCTTGCCGACGAACGCGACCGGAGCGTCTTTCTTGCGCCCGCCGTTCCAGTGCATGACGACAAGCTGGCTTTCGCGATCGCTGCCCTGCCCCACGCCTAGCAGCGCGCCCATGCCGAGCTTCGTCATCGCAGCGACGCCGAGCACATCGACCTTCACGCCGAGCTTCGTGAGCGCCTTGCAGCGCGTCGCGAATTCTACCGGCGAAAGAACATTCGGCGGCTCGTTGACGAGATCGCGCGCCAAGAACATGCCATCCGCCGCCGCTTCCAGTGACGCCCAAGACTTGCGAGCGCCAGCGGCATCGCCCGTTGCGATCTTCGCAGTCTTCAAATTGGATTCGTGCTCGGCCAGGTCCTTGGTGCGGTATTGGTTGAAGGCATAGCTCTTCAAGCGCGCGCCCATCGCCAAATGCGCCGCGAACGCGCTGGGCTTCAGCTTGGTGCCCTTCGGCAAATCGAGATCGAAGGTTACGGTTGTTTCACCGGCGCGAGACAGAGCGGCGATTACACCGGCCGCGATGTCTTCGGCTGCATGCCCGTCCAACTCAGACGCCTTGCCGAGACCGGCCAAGACAATGCGCGAGGCGGAGACGCCGGCCGGCGCCAACACGACCATCGTCTGCCCGCGCTTGCCTGTGAAGCGGCTGACCTTCAAACCGCGTGTAATCGCGCCGCCTGACGCCTTGTCGGCCTTCAGGGCGGCAGCCGTCAGTTGCGAGCCTTCCAGAGCGCCAACAATCCATGCCCCGGACGTGACAGGTCCAGGCGCGGCAAAGGTCAATTGCATAAGGCTCTCCCAAGGAAATTATTGAAGGTTTTGGCGAAGTTGGATTGCAGGAGCAAGGGCTTAGAGTGCTAGTTTAGGACGAATCCCAGAAGGGGCAAGGCGCGCAGGAAACGCAGCCTGCCACATTGCTTACGCATGGCCAGGCTGAAAATGCCCCGACTGTCCGTATACGTGCTGGCCCAGATGCTTGGGCCCGCCGCGCTGTTTGCGTTGCTGATGACAGTGGTGGTCTGGTTGACGCAATCGCTGCGCCTGCTCGACCTCGTAATCAACCGCGGCCAGTCGGCCGTAACCTTTGTCTACCTTACCCTTCTGATCCTGCCGAGCCTGCTCGTCATCATCCTGCCCATCGCCTTTTTCGCGGGCACACTCTATGCGCTGACCAAGCTGAACACCGACAGCGAGTTGATCGTGATGCAATCGGCCGGCTACAGCCGTGCGCAACTCACGGTCCCGGTGATGATAGCCGCGGGCGTCGTGATCGTCCTCACCTACATCTGCGGCCTCTACCTCATGCCCGCGGGTCAGCGTGCGATGAAGGACAAGGTCCTCGATATCCGCGCCGATGTCGGGTCGGCCTTGCTTGATGAAGGCGAATTCAACACACCCTCGCCAGGCCTCACGGTTTTCATTCGTGAATTGAACTCCGACGGCCATATCCGCGGCGTGCTGGTGCATGACAGCCGCAACCAAAAACATCCGATCAGCTATCTCGCCGAGAGCGGTCAACTCGCGCAGACCCCGGCAGGTGCACGCCTGCTTATGTATGACGGCACGATCGAACAATCCGACGCCAGCGGCGCGCAGCTTTCGGTTCTGAAGTTCAAAAGCTATATCTTCGATCTCGATCAGTTCACAGGACCGGCGCGCGTGACTGACCGCGCGACGAGCGAACGCTTTCTGAACGAGCTGTTCTGGCCGAGCCCGACCATCAAGCCATCCGTCCGCGCGGCCTATTTTGCGGAAGCCAACAACAGGCTGGCGCAACCGCTTTATTGCATCGCCTTCGGGCTGATCGCACTCGCCGTGATCACACGTGGACGGCGCGCACGCGGTGCGCAAGCGCTGCGTATTACCACAGCCGTGTTCGCGGCTGCCGGGTTGCGCATTGCAGGCTATGGCGTCCAGGGATTGGCGACCCATCACCCGGCATTCTGCGTTCTGTTCTACCTCATCCCGTTGATCGGCGCCGCCGTGCCGATCGCGCTGCTGGCCGGCTTCGAACCGAAGGACCTGTTCAACAGGCGTGCCGCGCCGCAAGAGGTTGCGGCATGAGCTGGTCTTGGACGCTCTACAAATATCTCGCGATTCAGTTTCTCCTCGGTGTCGGCATCGTCTATGGCGCTTTCCTAATGCTCGCCTTCTCGATCGACATCGTCGATATCATCAACCGCACTGCGGGCCACAATATCTCAACCGGCGTGATCATCGGCATGAGTCTTCTCCAGCTTCCGGACCTCGGTCAGAAGTTGTTGCCGTTCGCGGTTCTGCTCGGCGGCGTGTTCGCCTTCGCGCGCCTGTCGCGCAATCAGGAGATCGTCGCCACCCGCGCTGCCGGCCTTTCCGCCTGGGATTTTCTGGCGCCGCCGCTGGTGGTCGCAGTGCTGATCGGAATCTTCGCAGTTGTCGTGTTCACGCCGATCTCAGCGCAGTTGCTCGGCCAGTTTGCAGCACTGGAAGCGAAATATATCCGCGGCCAGGAATCGCAACTGGCCGTGTCGATTAATGGCCTGTGGCTACGGCAAGGCGATGAGCACCAGCAATCGGTGATCCACGCGCTGCGTGTCGCAAACCAGGGCGTGCGGCTGGAAGATGTGAACGTGTTCCTTTACGGTGCACGGGATCATTTTCTCGGCCGGATCGATGCCAAGAGCGCCGATCTCACCAACGGCGCGTGGTTGCTACATGACGCACAGGTCAGCGACCTGGAGGGAGCACCCAAACATCACGCCGATTATAAGCTTCCCACCACGATGACCCCCACGCAGATCCAGGAGAGCTTCGCCTCGCCGGACACATTGTCGTTCTGGGCACTTCCAGGCTTTATCCGCACCGCGCAGAACGCGGGCTTCGCCGCGACCCGGTATGAACTCTATTTCTATACCCTGCTTGCGCTGCCGGCGTTGTTTGCCGCGATGGTATTCATGGCCGCCAGTTTCTCGCTCCGGCTTGGGCGTAGCGGCGGGCTGCCGCGGGTCGTGCTGATCAGCGCGCTTTCCGGTTTTGGTGTCTATTTCTTCAGCGATCTGACGCGGGCCCTCGGTCAGTCCGGCATCGTCCCCATTCTCCTGGCAGCGACAGCGCCTGCTCTCGCGTCCATCCTCATCGGCATGACGCTCGTCTTCCATCAGGAGGACGGATGAGAACGAAACTTTTTGCCGGTGCCGCGATGGGTGCGAGCTTGATGTTCGCTAGCAGTCAGGCTGCGGAACCAACAAAACCCAGCGATTACGTCCTGCAGGCTGACCAAGTCACCTACGACACGAACAATAAGGTCGTGACGGCACACGGTCATGTCGAGGTCGATTATTCAGGGCGCATCCTGACGGCCGATACGCTGAGCTATGACCAAAACGCAGACACCATGACCGCCACCGGTCACGTGGTGACCGTGGACGACAAAGGCAATGTCGCGTTTGCGAATACGGTGACCATGTCCGACAAGATGCGGGACGGAGCGCTTGAGGGTTTCGCGGCCTTGATCGGCAAGACCGGACGTCTCGCGGCAGCCAAGGCGTTTCGCGCGCAAGGACGGTTCACAACTGCCTACAGCGCCGCCTACACGCCTTGCAAAATCTGCAATAAGCCCGGCCAGCGCACGCCGGTGTGGGAAATCAAATCTTATCGCGTGGTCTACGACCAACTGAAACACCGCATCAAATTCCATGACGCGACGATCGATCTCATGGGCGTACCCATACTTTACACGCCCTACATGACCCAGCCCGATCCCACGGTGCGCTATTCGTCGGGATTGCTCCCGCCTGACTTAGGATCATCCAGCGTCATCGGCTCTTTCATAAAGCTGCCGGTGTACATCGCGATGTCGCCATCAAATGACGCGACGATCGCGCCCCTGATTTCGACGCGCGGTGGTGAGGTCCTGGAAGGCGAATATCGCGAACGCTGGGAGAATGGCGGCTTCTGGCTTCAGGGCGCAACAGGATTCAATCCGGATGGCGGCGTGTCCGGAAAACAGGACCAGATCTATAGCGACATCTTCGGGTCTGGCCGCATTCCGATCACAGATCATTGGAGCGCGGGCTTCGATGTGCAGGTCACGTCGGACAATACATTCCTGAAGCGCTATGACATCTCACAACTCGACCGCCTGACCAGCGATTTGTTCGTGGAAGGCGAGAGCGGCCGCAGCCGGTTCGCCGTGAGCGGCTATTTCTTCCAGGGCCTCCGCACGACGGATGACAATCGCCAGTTTCCGATACCGCTTCCGCTTGTCGAATATTCCTACATTCCGTTGGACCATGTGCTCGGCGGCCAGTTGCGGTTCGACTTCGATACGGTTGCCATTACGCGCGACGAAGGTACTGACGATCAACGCGCGACAGCGGAACTCCGCTGGCGCAAGCCATTCATCGCGTTCGACGGTCAACTCATCACGCTTCAAGCCGACGTACGCGGCGACGTCTATCACATTAGCAACGACCCGCTGCTTCCATCGAACGACCACTATATCGAACGCGGCATGCCCTATATCGCGCTCGATTGGCGTTGGCCGTTCGCGGCGACGAGCGGCAATGGATCCTTCGTGATCGAGCCTATCGGCCAGGCGGTTTTCGCACCTTACGGCGGCAACCCGGCGAACTTGCCGAACGAAGACAGCGCGAGCCTTGAACTCGACGAAAACAACATCTTCAGCTTCGACCAGCTTCCCGGGTCCGACATCGTCGAAGGTGGTCCGCGCTTCAACGCCGGTTTCCGCGCGGACGCCATATTTCCCGTCGTGCACCTCGAAGCCTTGGTGGGAGAAAGTTTTCGCCTCAAGCCGGACCCGATCTTCGCGTCGGACTCAGGCTTGTCGGGCACGCAGTCCGATATCGTCGGCCGGTTCAGCGTGAAATTCGCCCCCTATCTCGATCTGACGCACCGAATCGATATCGACGAACGCACCGGCGAACTTCAGCGCAACGAGGTTTACGTTACCGGCACCTACGGGCGCTCCTCATTACAGGTAAGTTATGTTCAGCTTGCACCGTCGGCTGTCACACTTGGTCTGGATTCACGCGAGGAAATCAACGCGCAAGCCGACATTAACTTCTACAAAAACTGGCAGGCATTCGCGGCCATTCAGCGCGACCTTATTGCTGGGGAATTGATCAACACCGAATACGGTATCGGGTACGAAGACGAGTGCCTCGCGATTTCACTGGCCTACCGCCGCAAATATACCAGCCAGCCTGGATTGCCCCCCTCCACGGCCGTCTTGCTCAAGGTGGGTCTCAAGACCGGCGATCAACCAATTCAGCCATTCAGCCTGTTCCACCAGGACATATTCACCTACAACCATCCTTGAATGCCGAGGCGAAATCCTTATTCTGCGCCGCTGGTTAGGGGCAGGCCATCCGGGGCGAGGCTTAAGCCGGGAAAGTCCTTGTGAGAACACTGCCTAAGAGCCATTTCTTCATTCGCATCGCTTTGGTCGCGCTTCCCTGCGCAGGCCTTTTGGCGCTGGGCGCAGCCCCAATCTTGGCGCAAACCGTTAAGCATCACCGCGCAGCCCCCGCCAAGCCGGCGAACGCCAAAACTGCGACCGCTGGAGCAGCTCCGGCCACGACGGCGCCCGCACCGGAAGAAGAAGCGGATGAAGGCGACGATCCCAACAGCAATGGCGTTGCGGCCATCGTCAACGACCAGATCGTGTCCGAATATGATCTTCGTCAGCGCATCGCGCTGGTGATGGCGACATCGGGCATGCCACCGACGCCGGCGGCCGCGCATCGCATGCGCCCGCAGGTTCTCGAACAGTTGAAGACCGAGAAGTTGGAACTTGAGGAAGCACAGCGCAAGAACCTCACGGTGTCTCCTGCCGACGTCGATAAGGAAATCGACGGCATCGTGAAGGACAACAAGCTCACGGTCGAACAGCTTAAGGGCATTCTCGCCAAGGCCAACGTCGCGTTCGAAACTCTGCGCGCGCAGATCGCGGTGCAGATCGCGTGGCAGAAGGCGATCGAGGACGAATACGGCGATCGTGTGAATATCACCGACGCCGACGTCACGGACGAATTGGCCCGAATCTCCGAAGGCTCGAACAAGCCGCACTATCTGGTCGCGGAAATCTTTCTTGGTGTCGATAACTCGGATCAGGAAGAGAAAGCTCACAAGGCAGCGGACGATATCGAATCCCAGATCCAGAACGGGGCGCCATTCCAATCGCTCGCGCGCCAGTTCAGCCAGAGCCCCTCGGCCGCAGCCGGTGGCGATATCGGCTGGGTGCACGAAGGCCAGCTCACGCCGGAATTGAACGACGAGCTCAAGAAACTTGCGATCGGCACTATTTCCAAGCCTATCCGCGCGACGGGTGGCTATTACATCCTGTTCCTGCGCGACCGTCAGGAACCCGTCGGCACCAAGCTGCCTGATCCCGCGACACTCGTGAAGCCGGAGAAGCCCGGTTACCTACCGCTGGCTCGCTTGCTGCTCCCCCTGCCTCCGAAGGCGCCAAAGAACTACGTCGAAGGGGCGATGAAAGCGGCAGTTCAAATCCACGACCACATCGCAAGCTGCGAGCAACTGCAGAAGATGATCACTGGCGCAAAGGGAGCAGTGTTCCAGAATCTCGGCGAAATGAAGCTGTCCGACCTCAGCCAGCAGATTCAGACCGAGCTCGCAAAGACACAGTCCGGCCAACCGACGGAGCCGTTTGTTTCGTCAGCCGGCATCGAAATCATCGCACGTTGCGACAAGCGCGCCGCACCGCAGTCAACGGCGTTTGTGCTGCCGACGCGCGACGAAGTCGAAAAACAACTTTTCCAGCAGCAGATCTCCATGCTGGCGCGGCGTTACATTCGCGATCTCAAGCGCGAAGCAAATGTCGAAACCCGTTGAAACGGCTCTAGACGCACCAATCCTCCTGACCATGGGTGAGCCGGCCGGGATCGGGCCGGAGATCGCCGTTGCGGCATACAGGGCGCTCGGCGGACATGTTGGCGCGCGGCCCCTGCGTATCGTGGGCGATACGAGTTTGTTTGCGGATATTCCGGACATCCTCGCAACCGCGGCATCCGTAACCCGCACGCTCGGGAAGCCGAACCCAAAAAACAACGGTGCCGTCACGCAAGCCATCGAAATCGCTGTGCGCGCCTGTCTCGCCGGTGAAGCTGCAGCCGTCGTCACGGCACCGATCAACAAAGACGTACTTCGTCGTTCGGGCTTCGCTTTTCCCGGCCATACCGAGTTTCTAGGCGCCCTCACCGGCACCACGCATCCGGTGATGATGCTTGCGAGCGCGCGGCTGCGTGTCGTGCCATTGACGATCCACATGCCGCTCGCCGACGTGCCGCGCGCGATCACGACGGATTCGATTGTCGCGACGGCAGAGATTGTTCTGGCCGCTCTCGCGCGCGATTTTCGGATCGCCACGCCCCGCCTCGCCATCGCGGGGCTCAATCCTCACCCGGGTGAATTCGGTGATGAGGACATGCGCATTGTCGCGCCTGCCGTCGAACAGCTAAAGGCCAAAGGCCGCAATGTGCGCGGTCCCCTGCCCGCCGACACGCTATTCCATGAGGAAGCGCGCAAGACTTATGACGCAGCGCTGTGCATGTACCATGACCAGGCTCTGATCCCGATCAAGACGCTTTCGTTTTGGGACGGCGTGAACGTGACACTTGGCCTTCCCATCGTACGAACCTCACCCGATCACGGCACGGCGTTCGACATAGCGGGCACCGGCAAGGCCGATCCGCGCAGCATGATCGCCGCGATCCGTATGGCCGCAGACATCGCCGATGCCAGACGTGCCTGATCCCCTGCCGCCGCTGCGCGAGGTCATCGCCGCGCACGAACTGACAGCGAAGAAATCGCTCGGCCAGAATTTTCTCTTCGACCTCAACCTCACCCGCCGCATCGCGCGTGCCGCTGGGTCATTGGAAAACACAACCATCTACGAAGTCGGTCCAGGACCCGGCGGTCTCACACGTGCGCTACTAACGGAAGGGGCGGCGCGAGTCATCGCAGTCGAGCGGGATACGCGTTGCATTCCAGCGCTGGAAGAAATCGCCCGCGCTTATCCCGGACGCCTGGAGATCGTGCAGGCGGATGCGTTGGCGCTGAGCGAAGACAGGCTATTGAAGGGCGAACCGGTCCGCATCGCGGCGAACCTGCCCTACAACATCGGCACGGCGCTGCTGGTGAAGTGGCTGACATCCGAGGCGTGGCCGCCGTTCTGGCAAAGTCTCACGCTCATGTTTCAGCGCGAGGTCGCCGAGCGCATCGTCGCCAAGCCCGACACAGAGGCCTACGGTCGCCTGTCGGTGCTCGCGCAATGGCGCGCAAAGCCGAAGATTTTGTTCGACGTTGCGCGGCAGGCTTTCACGCCGCCGCCGAAGATCACTTCGGCGATTGTACGCCTTGAGCCAATGGCCGAACCCGCCGCGCCTTGCGCATTACGCGATCTGGAGAAAGTCACGGAAGCTGCCTTCGGCCAGCGCCGCAAGATGCTGCGCCAGAGTCTCAAACAGATCGCACCGGATGCGGAAGCGTTGCTGACCGCCGCCGGCATCGATCCCACGAGACGCGCGGAGACGCTGTCGATCAGCGAGTTCGCAGCGCTGGCCCGCGCGTTCAGACAGTCTCGGGACGCTGCATCACCGCGTTGAACACGACGTGCGGTACCTTAAGCGTGTCCGATTCGTAGGCCCTGACCAATTCATCGAAGTGTTTGTCCGGATCGCACGTCAGCGCCGCAAGAGCGTCGAAGCGATTGAACTGCGCTTCGTTCAACTCGAACCCCGGTTGCGGCATCTCTCCCCACACATCCCAGGGCAGCATCTCTGTTTTGTTTAGCGCCGCGATATCGCGCACGACATTACCGGCGATGAACCACCAGCCGTGCATATCCATGATCCCGAACGCGCCCGGATCGGCCTCGCCGTCGCGGCACTGGGCCCACGCATCGCCAGCGATCAGAAAGCGGTCACGCGGCACATCGAGCGGATCGAAATCAATGCGGAACAGCTTGCGCTGCACATCGTCCATCTGCGCATCCACCATCACCCAGCGATTGCCGTTCCAATATTCCGCGACCCAATGATCGAGATACTTGCGGTTCTCGAAATAAGTTGCGAAGCCGCACCGCGCGCGCGCCGGGAATTTCTTATGGCGCAGCATCGCCACCAGCAGCAGGGTGAAGCCCCGGCAATTGCCAATGGTGCGCTTCGACGGCGGCCGCGCCTGTTCCAGCGGCGCCGGATCGTGTTTCAGCACCGATGCGAGCACGTCGCCAATAGCGCGAATGTGCACCTCCTGCGCGCGCGTCTCCGAAATCTTCTCGCCATAAGCTCCGCCGATATACTGGTGCAGCACCAGCCCCGACGGGACTTTCGCGAGCGAGGCGACGTCACCGGGCAAGGCGTCGAACAGCGCCGCGTACGCATCCGCATCTGCCATTGTGCCCGACGCGCGATAGAACGTCAGAATCTGCGGCTGTGGCGTGGCTGTCATCGTGCTTCCTCGGCGGCAAGAACGCGCAGTTGAGAGCTTAGGAACCCCATGCCAGACTGACAACCAGTCAGAACAACGGGAGAACCGCATGCTCAGTCAGGCCGTCATCGAATTCGGCAAGCCGCTTCAGGAAATGGAAACGCCGACGCCAGTGCCCACCGGCACCGAGGTTCTTCTGAAGGTCCACAACGCCGGTGTGTGCCATTCCGACGTGCACATCCATGACGGCTATTTCGATCTCGGCGGCGGCAACAAGCTGCCGATGGCGAACATCAAGCTGCCGCATACGATGGGCCACGAGATCGAAGGCGAAGTCGTTGCGGTTGGACCGGACGTGAAAGACATCAAAGTCGGCGCGCGTTACGCGGCGTTCCCATGGATCGGTTGCGGCAAGTGCGCGTCGTGCCTGCGCGGCGAAGAGAACATCTGTGTCGGCGGGCCGCGCCAACTCGGCTGCTCGAACGGTTGCCCTGGCGGTTACGCGACACACGTGATCGTGCCGCATCCGAAATATCTCATCGATTACGGCAAGACCGACCCGGCGCTCGGCGCGGCCTATATGTGTTCCGGCGTCACCGCGTACGCGGCGATGAAGAAGGTCGGCCCCCTCGGACCGCAGGATCAGGTTCTGGTGCTCGGCGTTGGCGGCGTCGGCATGATGGGCGTGCAGTTCGCCAAGGCAATGTTCGGCAAGGGACCGTTAGCGGCGGACATCGATGAAGGCCGTCTCGAAGCCGCGAAGAAAGCTGGCGCGAGCGCGACCTACAACACGAAGGTCGACGGCGAAGCAAAGCGCCTGATGGCAGAGACCGGCGGCGGCGCATACGCCGTCGTCGATTTCGTCGGCTCGGAGAAGACGTTCGCCTTCGCGAGCCAGACGGTGCGCCGCGGCGGCAAGATCATCATCGTCGGCCTATTCGGCGGCGCGATGCAGATGCCCCTGCCCATGTTTCCGTTCCGCACAATCTCCATCGGCGGCTCGATGGTGGGCTCACTCGACGACACCAAGGAGATGATGGAGCTGGTGCGCGCCGGCAAGGTCGATCCGATCCCCTACACCAAACGCCCCCTCAGCGCCGCGAACCAGGCGCTCACCGATCTGGTGAACGGCAAGGTCACGGGCCGTGTGATTTTGACGCCGTGACCTCGCTTGTCATCCCCGGCCGAGCGTTGCAACGCAACGCGAGGGGAAGGGGACCCAGGTGGCAAACACGAGTTTGACGCCCGATTGCTGTACGGGCTTAACATTGGAGACCTTGGCCGTTCAACGACCTGGGTCCCCTTCCCTCACATCGCAAGCGTCGCTTGCGATGCTCGCCGGGGATGACAAGCAGGGATTACTGAATTGACAACGGAAACAATTCTCGAACCCGATCTGCCGATCATCGATCCGCACCATCATCTGTGGGATCGGCCGACGGAGATTTTGAAGAACCTGCCGCCGTCCGATCACGGCTTTATGGACATCATCCGCGACATCCCGCGCTATCTGCTCGATGAGTTGCTGGCGGACCTGAAGTCCGGTCATAACGTGATCGGGACGGTCTATATGGAATGCGGCGCGATGTACCGCGCCGACGGGCCGGACGCGCTCAAATGCGTCGGCGAGACGGAATTCGTGAATGGCATTGCCGCCATGACGGCGAGCGGGCTTTATGGCGACGTGCGCGCCTGTGCCGGCATCGTCGGCCACACCGATTTCCGGCAAGACCCGGATGTGGTGGAAGACGTCCTACGCTCGCACATCGCGGCGGCGCATGGCCGTTTCCGCGGCATCCGCCAGAGTTCTTCGTGGGATGCCGATCCGAACGTGCTCGGCCCCCTGCATGGCCGCGTACCTGAAGGGCTCTATCGCGATTCCAAATTCCGCGACGGGTTCGAAGCGTTGCACCGGCTGGGGCTCAGCTTCGATGCCTGGCTTCTGGAGCCGCAGCTGCCGGACCTCATCGATCTCGCGCGGTTCTTCCCGGACACGACCATCGTGCTCGACCATGTCGGCACGCCGCTCGGCATCGCGGCCTATGAAGGCAGGCGCGACGAACGCTTCGGCGCGTGGCGCGACAGCATCCGCGAACTCGCGAAATGCCCGAACGTGAACGTCAAGCTCGGCGGTCTGCCGATGCCGTTCGCGGGCTGGCGCAAACGCATGGCCGAGCCGCTGCCGACGTCGGAACTCCTGGCCGCGCAGTGGAAGCCCTACATCGAAACCTGCATCGACGCGTTCGGACCCATGCGCTGCATGTTCGAGAGCAACTTCCCGGTTGACCGCTTCGGCGCGGACCATGTGTCGCTGTGGAACGCGTTCAAGCATATAGTCGCGAAATATACTGCCGCGGACAAGACCGCGCTGTTCAGCGGAACCGCAGCACGCGTCTATCGTCTCAACCTTATTTGATTGGGGATATTCGTGACAAAAACATTCGGCGCGACATCCACGACCGACGAAGTTCTGGACGGCGTTAACCTGAGCGGCAAGCGCGTGCTGGTGACAGGCGCGTCGGCAGGTCTGGGCGTCGAGACGGCGCGCACGCTCGCGGCGCACGGCGCCACCGTGGTCGGCGCGGCGCGCGATCTGGACAAGGCGCACAGGGCCACGGAACCGGTGCGCAACGGCGCGGCTCATGGCGGAAGTCTCGAACTGGTCGAGCTCGACCTCGCCTCGCTCAAAAGCGTGCGCGCCTGCGCGGATGCGCTGGTCAAGGAAGGCAAACCGTTCGATGTCGTGATCTGCAATGCCGGTGTGATGGCCTGCCCCAAGGGCACAACCTCAGACGGCTTCGAGACGCAGTTCGGCACCAATCATCTTGGTCATTTCGTGCTGGTGAACCGCATCGTGTCGTTGATGCACAGCGGTTCGCGGTTGGTGAACCTGTCTTCGGCGGGACATCGCTTTTCCGACGTCGATCTTGACGATCCGAACTTCGAGCATACGCCCTACACCGAGTTCGGTGCCTATGGCCGCTCAAAGACCGCCAACATCCTGTTTGCGGTGGAATTCGACCGGCGCCACAAAGCCAAGGGCGTTCGCGCGGCGGCGGTACACCCCGGCGGCATCCAGACCGAACTCGGGCGCTACATGACAGCCGAGGTCAGGGACCAGTTACTCAAGAATATCGAGGAGGCCAACAAGACCGCGGGACTTGCGCCGTTCCAGTGGAAAACCATACCGCAAGGCGCGGCCACCACTGTGTGGTCCGGCTTTGCGGCCCCGGCCGAAGACGTCGGTGGCAAGTATTGCGAGGATTGTCACGTTGCCGAATTGCAGGAAAATCCGAACCTGCGCAACGGCGTGCGCGCTTATGCTCTCGATCCCGATCGCGCCAGGGCGCTCTGGACAAAGAGCGAGGAGATGGTTGCGGAAACGTTCGGCGCCGCGTAACCGGCGCCGATCAAGTGCCCGGCGTGACGGCGTCCGCGATGGCGTTCTTCTTCGCGTGGGGCAGCAGCGTCATCGCCAGGATGAATCCCGACAGCAGGAAGCAAATGCTGTTGGATACGACCAGCGGCCATTGCGACAGCATCATGCCGTAGGTGGCCCACGCCGCGAACCCCACGACAGTCAGCAGATACATGCCAACCGAGATGTCCTTGGTTTCGCGCGTGCGGATGATCTTGATCGCCTGCGGCGTGAAGCTGATCGTCGAACACAGCGCCGCGAAGGCGCCGAGAAGTGTGATCATCTGCATGCGAATGTAACGGCAGACCGCGACAAAAAGTTCCTCAGAGCGTCAGCGCTGCTACGAACTCGCCCACGCCGATGAGCCGCGCGCGCCGCGCGCGTTCGGCTTCGAGGATGGATTTGATCTGCATCAGAGCGCGGCCGATGTCGCGGTTGACGATCACATAGTCGTATTCAGGCCAGTGGCTGATCTCGTCCGCAGCCTTGGCCATGCGCTTGGCGACAACATCGTCGCTGTCTTGAGCGCGGGTCTTCAGGCGGCGCTCAAGTTCGGCGTTGCTTGGTGGCAATATGAAGACGCTGACGAGATCCTCGCGCGCCCGTTCCTTCATCTGCTGCGTGCCTTGCCAGTCGATGTCGAATAGCACGTCGCGGCCGGAAACCAGCGCGTCCTCGACCGGCCCTTTCGGCGTGCCGTAACGGTTTTCGAACACAACGGCGTGCTCCAGGAATGCATCCTGCCGTACCCAGGCATCGAACTCCTTCGGCGAGATGAAGAAGTAATCCTTGCCCTCAACTTCCGTCGGCCGCATCGCGCGCGTGGTTGCTGACACCGAGAGCGTGATATCGGGATCGCTGGCGAGCAGTTTGCGCGACAGCGTCGTCTTGCCTGCGCCCGACGGCGAGGACAGGACCAGCATCAGACCGCGGCGCTTGATCTCGCTCATTCTACGTTCTGCGCCTGTTCGCGGAACTGGTCGATTACGGCTTTGAGCGCCAGACCGATCCGCGTCAGCGCGATATCGGAGGATTTGGAGCACAGCGTGTTGGCTTCCCGGTTGAATTCCTGCGCCAGGAAGTCGAGCTTACGCCCGATAGCCTCGCTGGAGGCCATCAGCGTACGCGCTTCCTGCACATGCGCGGTCAGACGGTCGAGTTCCTCGCGCACGTCGCTGCGCAGCGCGAGCAGCGCTACCTCCTGTACCAGACGGTCTTCCGGCACCGTATCGCCGTCCAGAATTTCCTTGAGCTGAGCCTTCAGCTTGTCGCGATGCGCCGCCGGTTGCGCCGCGGCCAACAGTCCGGCCTCACCGGTCAGACGCTCAATCTCGGAAACCTGTGCACTCATCAGAGCCGCGAGTTTCGCGCCTTCCGACCCGCGCGCGCGTATCAGCGCATCCAACGCCACGGCAAATGTCTCGACAATGCCGGCATCGCGCGCAGCGCGCGCAGGAGCATCAAGCGGAAGAGCCTCGTCCTGAACAATCACGCCCTTGAGCGCGAGAAGGCCATCGACATGCGCTGGCGGAAGGCCGGTCTCGGCGGAAACTTCTCGCGCGATGCGAACGGCAGAGGCGAGCGCGGCCGCGTCAATGCGCAGCCCCTTCGCGCTGTCCGGCGTCTCGACCGTCAGCGACGCCTGCAACGACCCGCGGCGGAAGCGCTCATTTGCCAAGGTGCGCGCCATGGGTTCGATGGCATCATAACCCGGCGGTGTGCGCAGGCGCAGATCGAGCCCGCGGCCATTGACGCTCTTCACCTCCCAGCGCCAGCGCATGCCTTCGTGGCTGCCCTGGGCTTCGGCAAATCCCGTCATACTGACAAGCGCCATGTGGCGACTCCAAGAAAGACGCAAGCTTAACGCCGCAACTGTGGCGCAGGAAGCGATTGCTGCGCTTTCTGCTGCTTCTCGATCTCCCGCCAAGTGGCGACATTCCTGTTCTGATCCGACACGGACGCAGAGAACACATGGCCGCCTTTGCCGTTGGCAACGAAGAAGAGGTCATTCGACACCGCCGGGTTCAGAACCGCGGCAATGGAATCCTTGCCCGGATTGCAGATCGGCGTCGGCGGCAGGCCTGGGATCGCATAGGTGTTGTGCGGGCTCGCGCGCAAAAGCTCGCTCTCGCGGATGCCGCGGCCGAGCGGATACCCCTTGGTGATGTCGTAGATGATCGTCGGATCGGATTGAAGCTTCATGCCCATCCGCAGGCGATTGACGAACACCGCAGCGACATGGCGGCGCTCATCGGGCAGCGCGGTTTCCTTCTCCACGATGGAGGCGAGTGTGATCGCCTGGTCCCTGCTGTGGATGGGTAGACCGTCGGTGCGCGCGGGCCACAGTTTAGCGAGCAGGTCTTTCTGCCCCTTTCGCATCTGCGCGATAATTTTCGCACGCGTCGTGCCGCGCGTGAACAGATAGGTCTCCGGCAATAGCGTGCCCTCATCCGGCACGGCGCCAACATCGCCCACCAGCACCGGGTCGGCCTTCAGGATGTCGATGATCATCTGGCTGGTCAGGCCTTCGGCGGCGGTGATCTTGTGCTGGATGGATTTTCCGCTGGCGAGGATGCCTTGCACGTCGGCCATGCTGACATGGGCGGGAAAGCCATACTCGCCGGCCTTCAACGTGCCCTGCAGATAGCGGATGCGCAGACCGAGGCGGAACAGGTCCGCATTCACGACAACACCGGCACGCGTGAGATGTTGCGCGATGAGACCGACATGGTCGCCGGGCTCAACCATGACGACGGTGTATTTTTCGGACGGCCCCGGCGCGGCGTAATTCTGCTGTTCCCAGAACCATGCGCCACCGATCAGAGCGACGATGAAAACGAGAAAAAGGAAAAACCGCATCACGAACCTGCCCCGCTTGTCATCCCCGGCCGAGCGACGCGAGAGTGTCGCGAGGGGAAGTGGACCCAGGGTGGAAAGAATGGCTAGGTCCGTGCCGTTTTATAACGGCTAAATCCTGCAAATTCGAGATACGTGCAAGCACATGGGTCCCCTTCCCTTCGCGTTGCTGGCGCAACGCTCAGCCGGGGATGACAAGTTGTGCTTATTGAACCTGCGTCATGATGAGCGCGGCATTGGTGCCGCCGAAGCCGAAGGAGTTCGACATCACGGCCTTCACTTCACGTTTGCGGGCGATATGCGGCACGAGGTCAATCTGCGTCTGAACATCCGGATTGTCGAGGTTCAGCGTCGGCGGAACGACCTGGTCGCGCATCGTGAGCAGGCAGAAGATCGCTTCCACCGCACCCGCCGCGCCAAGCAGATGTCCGATGGATGACTTCGTCGAGGACATCGATACCGTCGCAGCCGCATTGCCCATCAGGCGCTCAACCGCGCCCAGCTCGATGCCGTCGGCCATGGTCGAGGTGCCGTGCGCGTTGATGTAATCGATGTCGGAGGGCGCAAGGCCAGAGCGCTTGAGCGCCATCTTCATCGCGCGGAAACCGCCGTCGCCGTCTTCTGACGGTGCCGTGATGTGGAACGCGTCGCCGGAGAGTCCGTAACCGACGATCTCGCCATAAATCTTCGCGCCGCGCGCCTTGGCGTGCTCGTATTCTTCGAGGATCACCGCACCGGCACCTTCACCCATGACAAATCCATCGCGATCCTTGTCGTAGGGGCGCGAGGCCTTCTCCGGGGTGTCGTTGTATGCCGTGGACAACGCACGGCAGGCATTGAAGCCAGCGATGCCGAGACGGCCAATCGCCGTCTCCGTTCCGCCGGCAACCATGACGTCGGCATCGTCGAATGAGATCAACCGCGCCGCGTCGCCGATAGCGTGCGCGCCCGTTGCGCAAGCGGTGACGACCGCGTGGTTCGGACCTTTGAAACCGAATTTGATGGAGACATAGCCGGAAACAAGATTGATTAGCCGTCCCGGAATGAAGAACGGCGAAATCTTGCGCGGGCCTTTCTCGTGCAGGATCACGGCAGCCTCGGCGATGCCGTTGAGGCCGCCGATGCCCGAGCCCATCAGGACACCCGTGCGGTCGCGCTCTTCTTCGTTCTTGGGCTCCCAACCGGAATCGGCGACAGCCTGCGTGGCGGCGGCCATTCCGAAAAGGATGAACTCATCGACGCGGCGTTGCTCTTTCGGATCCATCCACTGATCGGGATTGAACGTGCCGTTCGAGCCGTCGCCGCGCGGCACCTGGCAACCGATCTTGGTCGCCAGGTCCGACGTTTCGATACCGACGAGTTTGCCCGCGCCGGATTTCGACGCGAGGAGCCGCGACCACGACTCTTCGACACCGCAAGCAAGCGGCGTGACCAAACCCAGCCCGGTGACGACCACCCTACGCATTGGCAGATCGTTCTGTGGTTTAGGCCGATTGCTGCTTGTCGATGTACTTGACGGCGTCGCCGACGGTCACGATGGACTCCGCAGCGTCATCCGGAATTTCGATACCGAATTCCTCTTCGAACGCCATCACCAGCTCGACGGTGTCCAAGCTGTCGGCGCCCAGGTCTTCAATGAAGGAGGCGTTATCGACGACCTTGTCGGCATCCACGTTCAGGTGGTCGACGACGATCTTCTTCACGCGCTCGGCAGTATCGCTCATGGGGTCAGAAACCTCTTTGTTGCTGTGTATTCCGCGGGCTTTGACCTTGTTTTGCGGTCCGCGGCAAGTCCCGCATCACTCAACGTGCGCGGCGGTGGAAAGTTCTTTTTGGTAACACAATGCCTTCCGGCCCGCCATACACGATGTAAGATATTGAAACTGTTATCAAATCATCGCCATTCCGCCATTGACCTGGAGAGTTTCCCCCGTCACATAGGCGGCTTCCTCGCTGGCCAGATAGACGACCGCCCCTGCGATTTCTGCAGGGGTTCCCATCCGTCCGGCCGGGATGCGAGTCGAGATTGCCTCTTTCTGCTGGTCGGTCAGGACATCGGTCATCGCGGTCTGGATGAAACCCGGCGCCACGGCGTTGACGGTGATGTTCCGCGAGGCGACTTCGGCGGCGAGCGACTTGGTCATGCCGACAAGACCGGCCTTCGCGGCGGCGTAGTTGCCCTGCCCCGGATTGCCGGTGGCACCGACCACGGACGTGATGGAAATGATGCGGCCCCAGCGCTTCTTCATCATGCCGCGCAGAACAGCGCGGGAGAGACGGAACGCAGCGGTGAGATTGACCGCGATCACCTGGTCCCACTCATCATCCTTCATGCGCATGAAGAGATTGTCGCGAGTGATGCCGGCGTTGTTGACGAGAATATCGATCGGCGCGCCAAGCGCGGCTTCCGCGGCTTTCGGCAATCCTTCGACAGACGCCATGTCGGAGAGATTGCAGGTCGCTATGTGCGCGCGGCTCGCGAGCTCATGCTTCAGCGCTTCGAGCGCTTCCGCGCGCGTGCCGGAGAGAACGACGGTCGCGCCCTGCGCGTGCAGTGATTTCGCGATGGCACCGCCGATGCCGCCAGAGGCGCCGGTGACGAGCGCGGCCTTGCCTGTGAGATCGAACATTAGAGTGTCCTCGCGAAAGCTTCGATATCGGCGGGCGTGTCGAGCGTCACGGTCTGCAATTCCTTGTCGATGCGCTTGACCATGCCGGTCAGGACTTTCGCGCCACCAAATTCCACCGATGTCTCAACGCCGAGACCACGGAACGCCAGCACACTCTCCCGCCAACGCACGCGCGCGGTGATCTGTTCCACCAGCAGGCGGCGGATCATCTCCGGCTCGCTGACTTCGGCGGCGGTCACATTGGCGACAACAGGGACAGCGGGCGGACGGATTGTCACCGCTGCGAGCGCATCGCGCATCTTGTCGGCGGCGGGCTGCATCATCGGCGAATGGAACGGCGCGGAGACATTCAGCGCCATCGCGCGCTTGATGCCTTTGGCCTTCGCGATCTCGGGCGCCTTGTCGATCGCGGCCTTTGTGCCGGAGATCACGACCTGTCCCGGCGCGTTGTCGTTCGCGACGACGCACACACCGTTGGTCGCAGTGGCGCATTCTTTCGCAAGCTCTTCGGCCTGATCGATCTCGGCGCCGAGCAGTGCGCTCATACCGCCTTCGCCGACAGGCACGGCCTGCTGCATCGCCTGACCGCGCGCTTTCAATAGACGCGCCGCATCGGCAAGCGTGAACGCACCGGCGGCGCACAGCGCACTATATTCGCCAAGCGAATGACCGGCGACAAGGCGCGCATGTTTCGCGAGATCCAGCCCGCCCTCGGCCCGCAACACGCGGACGATCGCCATGCTCGCCGCCATGATGGCGGGCTGCGCGTTTTCGGTCAGAACCAGATCGCTCTCCGGTCCCTCCCACATGATCTTGGAAAGACGCTGACCCAGCGCGTCATCAACTTCCTGAAAAACCTCGCGTGCCGGCGAGAACGCTTCGGCCAACGCCTTGCCCATGCCGACAGCCTGGCTGCCTTGTCCGGGGAAAATGAATGCGCATGTCATGCGGCGGAGAGAAATCCATCGCATACGCACAAGTCAAGTTCCCGCCCTAAGGCCTCGGCCGCGTTTCTATTGGTGCGTGCATGCCGGAGATAGGTTAGCCTTCAGCCGGACAGCACGTATCGCAGCCAGAGGGCAACTCCATGACGCACTATCACGGCACCACGGGTGACGACACCATCACCGGCACAAAGCGCGGCGACAAGTTCGACATGTCGCAGGGTGGAAACGACACGGTCGTGGGCGGTGGTGGCAGCGATCTGTTCTATTTCGGCGGCGCTCTCACGGCTGACGATCGCATCAGCGCCGTAGCACCGCATGGGCACGTTAGCTCCACTGTCGAACTGAATGGCGATTATTCGGCAGGCGTCGTGTTCGGCGCCGAGACGATGATCAATATCTCAACCCTGAGGCTGGACGGCGGACATAGCTATAACCTCACCTTCAACGACACGACGGTGAACGGCCGGGGAATGACCATCGACGCCTCAACGCTCGGCGCGAACGACACGCTGGTCATAGACAATTCCGCAGATACGGATGGCAGACTCACCATTAATTCCAATGCGGGGCACACGACGCTGATCGGCGGAGCGGGAAGCGACGTATTTAACCTTGGCACGAACCTGAACGCGTTCGATCACATCGACGGTGGTGGAGGCTTCAACACCCTCGCCCTGAGCGGCACTTATGGTGCATTGACGTTTGGAGCGTCGAACATCATGCATGTGAACACGATACAACTCGCAGCAGGGTCGTATAACTTCACGGCCGACAGCAGTTTCAACAGCGGTTCAGGCCAGCTGCAGTTCAACCTGACTGGCACCGTTCACCTGGACTTCGACGGCTCGGCATCGAACACATGGTTCACGGCGGGTCTGTTTACCGGCAGCGCTTTGGGCGGCGGCGGCAACGATCACTTCTTCAATATCACTGGAAATGTGGATGGCGGCGCAGGAGACGACGTCCTTTCAAACATCACAGGAATCGTCAACGGCGGCGACGGGAACGACAACATCAGCGGCTGCACAAACACCACGATCACAGGCGGCGACGGCGACGATATCATCACCTCCAGCAGCGGCACGATCAGCGGCGGCGCCGGCAATGACAGCTACACTTACAGCGACGGCACGTTCGACGCAGGAACCGGCAACGATTTCTTCTATAGCTGCACCGGCACGTTCGATCTTCGGGTGACCGGCCAAATCGCATTCACCGCGGCATCAGCAGCCGGCAGCACTGCTGTCCTAGACATGGGCGCAAGCCTTACGGCCGAGGACATGATCGTCGGCAGCAGTCTCGGACACGAGACCGTCATTCTCGATGGCGACTACTCGGCAGGAATACACTTCACAAGCACATTCGAGAATGTCGACACTCTGCTCTTGATTGCCGGCCACAGCTATTCGTTCACCGCCAGCGATCTGACCTTGTCGAAAGGGGGCACGATGACGGTCGATGGCTCAGCGCTGGGTGAGAGCGGCTCACTCTATTTCGATGGCTCGGCGGAAACGAACGGCGGCTTCACCCTGATCGGCGGCGACGACGGCAACACGCTGATTGGTGGTGGACGACAAAACACACTTGTCGGCGGGCGCGGCATGGACACCCTCATCGGCGGCGCGGGGGGCGACTGGCTGACCGGAGGCGGTGGCATGGACACGCTCAATGGCGGCTCCGGCGGAAACGACGTGTTTTTCTATAACGCGATCACGGATTCCACCGGCCGCAAATACGACACCGTGGTCGGCTTCGATGTGACACGCGATGCTTTCGACGTGACCGGAAAAATCCTCGGCGTCGACGCGCATATCTTGGGCGGACTTCTCGAAAACGACCATGGCGGTGACGTTTTCAACCAGGAGCTTGCCGCTGCCGTGAATGGGACGAACCTTCTCGCGGGACATGCTGTCCTGTTCACGCCGGATAGCGGCTCACTCGCCGGACACGTCTTCCTGGTTATCGACCAGAACGGTGTCGCCGGTTATCAGGCAGGCGCAGATTACGTGATCGAGATGAGCGGCGGCACAAACCTGGACTCGCTAACCACCCATAACTTTCACTGAACCGACTGCAGGGTGAACCCTCGCCCGAAGAGGAGTATGAGACTTGCCGTCATGATGAGACCGGCTGCGAGCGCGCACAGGCCGAGCGTGTAGCCGCCGCTCGCCACTTTCAACCAACCCATCAGATACGGTCCGGCGAACCCGCCGAGGTTGGCGAGCGAGTTGATGAGCGCGATGCCGCCAGCTGCTGCGGTGCTTCCGAGAAAGCCTGACGGCAACGCCCAGAATACGGATATCGCAGCGAGTGTTCCCGACATGCCGACGGCGAGCGCAAAGACGCAGAAGATGGTCCCCTGCGTGAAAGCGGCGGCGATCAATCCCGCGGCGCCCAATAAGGCTGCCGCTGAGACATGGCGGATGCGCTCGTTGGCGCGGTCGCTCGATAGGCACCACAAGATCGAGACGACGCTGCTCAGCACATAGACGGACGCGACCGCGAAGCCCGTGCCGAGGTTGGAAAAACCCAGGCTCTTCACAATCTGCGGCAGCCATAAGCCGACGCCGTAGGTCGACAGCACAATTCCGAAATCCGGAATCGCCAGCGCCCAAACGCGCGGATCGCGCAACATCGGCCAAAGTTCGTTGTGTTTATGCGGCGGCTCTGCAGCGAGTTGCGCACGGATGACCGCTTTCTCGTCCGGGCTCATCCAGCGCGCATCCTCCGGGCCGTTCGGGAGCCATATGAGAACCGTCACCGCGAGAACGACGGACGGAATACCCTCAAGAAGAAACAGCCATTGCCATCCATGCAGACCGACGATGCCGTCCATGCCAAGGATGTATCCGGACAGCGGCGCACCGACGATGTTCGCAAGCGAGATCGAACACAGGAACAAACCGACGAACCGCGCACGCACGGCGGACGGAAACCACAGACCGAGATAAAAGATGATGCCGGGAAAGAACCCGGCCTCTGCGACGCCGAGCAGGAAACGCAGCGCGAGCAGGCTCGGAAGCCCCTGCACAAATGCCGTCGCCATGGAGACGGCACCCCACGTCAGCGTGATACGGAAAATCCAAAGCCGCGCGCCGACCTTTTCGAGGATCACATTCGACGGCACTTCGAAGAAGAAATAACCGAGAAAGAAGATGCCGCCGGCAAATCCGAACGCCTCGGCCCCGATGCCGAGGTCCTTGTTCATCGACAGCGCCGCGAAACCGACATTCACCCGGTCTAGGAAGTTGCCGACATAGAGCAGCATCATGAACGGGATCAGCCGCCATCCCGCCTTGGCAAAAACTCTGCGCTGCTCCACGATCCCCCCAAGTACCGCATTGGCGGCATGCCGACTGTATCAGAGCAATTTCCCAGAGCCTTAGAAGAATGAACCGGATCGCGGTCATCGCAACGCATCACAAATCCGGCACGGTGTGGATGAATCACACGTTCCGGATGATCGGCGAGAAGCTCGGCATCCGCCTGGTTCCCACACTTGTTTTCACCTCGCTCCCCGAAGCAGAGCGTCAACCGCCACTGATCCTCAGCGCTTCGGGCGGCCGGGAAGGTCTTGAACCGGGTCTGTTTGACCGCGAAGACGTGCGCATCTTCCATCTCATCCGCGATCCGCGCGATGTCCTTATCTCGGGCATGCACTACCACCTCCGTGCCGATGAGAAATGGCTGCTACGTCCGGATCCCGAGTTCGGCGGACGGACATACCGCGAGACGTTGAACGCGCTCGCTTCCAAGCGCGAACGCTATGACTTCGAGATGCGCAACGGGTTGTCCAAAAACGTCGCCAAGGTGACCGCCTGGGACTATGGCCGGGCCAACAGCCTGGAATGCCGATACGAAGATCTTATCCGCGACACCGACCAAAAACTGTTTTCACGCATTGCCGCCCACCTCGGCTTTACAAAGGAAGAAATCCCGGTGTGCCGGCGCACGTTCTGGCGTCATGCAATCTTCGGCGGCGGAGCCGAACGCAGGGCTGAAGGCAAACTCAAACATGTTCGCTCCGGCGAGCCCGAGCAATGGCGCGACGTTTTCGATCGCAAAATGGCAAATGCTTTTCTGGCGCAATTCGGGGATGCGCTGATCAGGCTCGGTTATGAGAAAGACAATGCGTGGATAGATACCCTGCCTGAACATCGGCCAGAACTGGATGCGGCTCCGGTTCCGTCGATTTCGAGCGGGGCCTGATGTGCATGGCTTGAGCCTGCCGCAAAAGTTTTCGCTGCACTTGAATATCGGTTGCCTGACCGCCATTTCGGCAAAGCGCCAGGGTCTGAGCAATCGGATTGGCCGCGACGGTCTGCGGGGGCTGTCTCCTGACTCTCGCCGGACAATTATATTGCTCTTGGTGTTCGATTGGCCGGGAGTACCCCTCCCGAAAATCGTGGTTCGAATACTCAAACCAAGGAGGGCGAGCGTTCTAATTCGAGTTTTCTGCTTTTTGTTCAGTAGGTTGGAAGCGCAAAGAGCATTCGAATTGCGATTTTCGAACAAAGTCTTTTGCCGGCAAATGTACAGCACTAGGGCCCGGTCTTGCCCTGACCCGGCCCCTCCCCTATAAGCCGCGCCTTCAAGCGGCTGCGGTCGCGGGAGGCCTCTTTTTGGGGTCTATGCCGGATGTCCGGTGTCCCGACAAACCATGGTCTGGAACGGCGCCCGCCTTTCCGGATTCCGTAGTCAAAACAGGGAGTTGATGGGATGGCTCTATACGAGCATCTCCTGATCGCGCGCCAGGATATCAGCGCGCAACAGGTGGACGCCTTGGCGACCCACCTCAAAACCATCGTCGAAGGCGAAGGCGGCAAGGTCGAGAAGCAGGAATATTGGGGCCTGCGCGGACTTGCCTATCGCATCAAGAAGAACCGCAAGGGGCACTATGTGCTGCTCAACATCAACGCGCCCTCCAAGGCGATTTTTGAGCTTGAGCGCCAGAACAAGATCAACGAAGACGTCCTGCGCTACATCACCGTGAAGGTGGACGCGTTCGAAGTCTCGTCCAACAAGAACCGTCGTGACGACAAGCCGGAAGGCGAAGCGACGACCGAGGGAGCCGCACAATGAGCCAAGCTGGAGCCCGTGGCGGTGACGGCGACAAGCGTCGCCCCTTCTTCCGCCGCAAGAAGACCTGCCCGTTCTCGGGCGCAGGCGCGCCGAAGATCGACTACAAGGACACGAAGCTTCTGCAGCGCTTTATTTCCGAGCGAGGCAAGATCGTGCCGAGCCGCATTACCGCAGTGTCGACGCGCAAGCAGCGCATCCTCGCGGTCGCCATCAAGCGCGCACGCTTCATGGCTTTGCTCCCCTACGTCGTGAAGTAGGAGAACAGATATGCAAGTGATCCTGCTCGAACGCGTCGAGAAGCTGGGCCAGATGGGCGACGAAGTCCGCGTCAAGGACGGTTTCGCCCGTAACTATTTATTGCCGCAGAAGAAGGCTCTTCGCGCCAACAAAACCAACCGCGAATACTTCCAGACCCAGAAAGTGCAGCTCGAAACGCGCAATCTGGAACGGAAGTCGGAATCTCAGAAGATCGCCGAGAAGCTCGAAGGCAAGACTTTCGTGCTGCTGCGCCAAGCGGGCGACCGCGGCCAGCTCTACGGCTCCGTTTCGCCGCGTGACATCTCCGATGTCATTACGGCGGGCGGGTTCTCCGTGAACCGCACCCAAGTGCCGCTGGACAAGGCGATCAAGGACATCGGCCTCGTGCCGGTCCATGTCGTCCTGCACCCGGAAGTCCGCGTGAAGGTGACGCTCAACGTCGCCCGCACCGAAGACGAAGCCGAGCGTCAGGCGCGCGGCGAAAACGTCCTCGCCGAGCAGACCGAAGCGGAAGAGGCCAAGGTCGCCGCCGAAGAACTGTTCGAAGAAGGCGCCGGCCCGAAGGAAGACGGCGAAGAAGCCGAAACCGACGAAGGTTGATCTTTCTCACCATGCAATACGAAAAGGCCGGCTTTCGATGCCGGCCTTTTTGTTTGTGACGGAGAACGGCAGATCCGGTCTACGACCAAGCGCTCAACAAAGGCTGAAACTGCTGATCGCGATCCCACTCGAAGACGAATGTGCCGAGCACCATATTGGGTGTCGTGCCGTCGTCGGACAGCGGAGCAAGGTACGAGTCGAACAGCTTCGTTTTCTGTCCAAACCACGATCCGGCGCCGGTCAACCGCAACGGTGCGCGACGTTCGACCACAGAACGATAAGCGCCCAACGTCGCGGCCGACGTGCGATCGCCGAACGCGGCGATGATCTCGCTCATCAGCTTTCCGGACGGCTCGCTCTGGAAAAAACCGCGCAGTTGCGTTCCCACGAGGCGGTAGCGGAAGTCCGCGCCGCTATCGATGACATCGACGATCAGAATGTGTGGCAGCTGCGTCTTGAGTTGCGCGGGAGAGATGTCGTTGCGGGCAGGCATCGCGCGCGAACCGCGCTTGGCCTGCCAATAGTCCCGCACAAAGGCGAGAACCGACGGCCAATCGTCCTGCCGATCCACTTCGACATTCGGGAAGGCTGTCAATTCCACGAGGAGGCCTAACCTTGGAGTAGGCGCAACCTAGGGAAGATTGCTTAACGCGTGCTTAACCCGGGCGCGATGCCAGTCTCAATGTGTGACCAGAAGAGCTTTTGCCAACGCGGCCTCGTCGGGCTCCACGATCTTGGTGTGATCGCGTGAACCGGCAAAATCCCACTCGAAGACGAACGTGCCGAGAACCATGTTTGCCTTCTCGCCATCGTCCGACAGCGGCGACAGCAAAGCGTCGAACAACTTCGCATTCTGCGAATATATCGAACCCGCTCCGCGAATTCTGAGCGGAACCCTGCGCTCGATGACCTTGCGATAGACTTGGATGGTTCGCGACACCGTATCCGCGCCGAACACCATGAGGGCATCGCTCATCAGCATCCCCGTGGGATTGCCGGAAAAATAGCGCTGCAGGTGACTGCCAACGACGCGATAACGAAAGTCCTCGCCGCCGCGGACGACATCGGTAAGCAGGATATGTGGAAGATAGGCCTTCATGTCTGCCGGAGCGATATCGCGCCGACGCGGCATGGAAGCAGCGCCCCGCTGAATCCGCCAATATTCGCGGACAAAGGCGAGCTGCGTCGGTTCGCGAACGGCCGGATCGAATTCGATGTCGGAATCGGTCATGTGGCTCTGCGATCTGTCCCCAGCCCAAAACCTATTGCGCAGCATGCTCATAAGATTGTCAATTCATGACGCGAAAGGGAACAAAAGCTCTCTTAGATTGTAAGTCGTTGTGTATGCCGCCCTCTTCTTCGCATCTGCAGCATAGTCTATAGTGTCTCTCCCGGCCAGTGGCCGATCCTGCGAGGGAGTTCGCCCATGTCGATCGCCGTTGAAACCAAACGTGTCACCGTTCCCGAAATCCGCGCGCACAAGAACGCGAAGCCGGTGGTGTGCCTCACCTGTTATCACGCGCACACCGCACGCCTGCTCGACAATCATGTGGATCTGATGCTCGTGGGCGACAGCCTCGGCATGGTGATGCACGGCATGGAGAACACGCTTGGCGTCACGCTCGATATGATGATCACGCATGGCAAGGCGGTGATGCGCGGCTCCAAACATGCGCTCATTGTTGTCGATATGCCGTTTGGCTCCTATGAAGAGAGCCCGCAGATCGCGTTCCGCAATGCGGCACGTGTGATCCAGGAAACCGGCTGCACCGCAGTAAAAATGGAGGGCGGCATCCGCATCGCGGAGACCGTAAAATACCTCTCGCAGCGCGGTATCCCTGTCATGGGACACATCGGGCTTACACCGCAGATGATCCAGGTCATGGGAGGCTTCAAGACCCAGGGGCGTACGCAAGCCGAATGGCCGGCAATCGAAGCCGACGCTCAAGCCATCACCGAAGCCGGTGCTTTTGCGGTCGTCCTCGAAGGAATGGCCGAACCGCTGGCGGCCAAGATCACGCGCCAGATCGCCATCCCGACCATCGGCATCGGCGCGTCGGCGGAATGCGACGGCCAGATCCTGGTGATGGAAGACATGCTGGGCCTCAACCCCAACCCGCCGAAATTTGTCCGGCAATACGCCAGCCTTGGCCCGGCCATCGAAGCCGCCGTCAAGGACTATGCGGATGACGTTCGTGAGCGCCGTTTCCCGGGCAAAGAGAACGTTTACGCAATGAAGAAGACCGGTTAACTGGCCTAACGGATAAGCAAGTTGCCTTGTCGGCCCCGTCCGGCTAATTATCCCGGCCTGTCAAAGGTTTGCGCGGGCTCGCCCGATCTCTGCCCCTAGAGGAACATATCCGTGTCCGACATCTTCGCTGAAGTCGAAGAAGACGTTCGTCGCGAACGCTTCGAGAAGCTTTGGAAGCAGTATGGCGACTATGCCATCGCCCTCATGGCGGTCATCGTGATCGCGATCGCCGGCTACAAGTTCTGGCAGCGCTACGATAGCCAGCAGCACCTCAATGCGTCGAGCGCGCTTTTCGCGGCCCAACAGATAGCAGCAACGGGCGATAGCCGTGCCGCCGCTGCCGCGTTTTCGAGTATGGTGAAGAACGCGCCGGGCGGTTACGCCGCCGTGGGTCAACTCGCGGAAGCCAACGCGCTTATCGGCGCGGGCAATAGAAGCGATGCAGTAGCGCTCTACAAAAAGCTTGCAGAGAAAGATTCCTCTCCGCTGGCCGCCGTAGCGCGCGTTCGGGCAGCCTGGGCCACCGTCGATAGTGCGCCCAAGTCCGAGATTGAATCGTTGCTCACGCCGCTGAACGTGGAGAACAACGCGTGGCGATTCATGGCGCGTGAGATTCTTGCTTATGCAGATTATCGCGCAGGCGCGCTAGGCCAATCGCAGAGCGAGTTTACAACGCTCGCAGCGGACAAAGACGCACCCACGCCATTGCGTGCGCGCGCACGCGCGATGTCGGATTTTCTGAAAGCAGGAGGCGATAAGAATTTCGGTACGGTTCCAAAACTGCCCGCACCGGCGCCGGTCGAAAATCCGAAAGGCCAGACGTCGCCATGATTTTACGTTCGCTTCGCGCCATCGCGGTTCTCGCGGCCGCGGCCACGATTTTGAGTGCCTGCCAGCAATTCGACACGCTCACACAGGGGTGGTTTTCGCCGTCGGGACGCAGCTCGAAACTCAGAGGCGAGCGCATCTCTGTGATGTCGCTCGACGAGTCGCTCAAACCCGACGAGACGCTGACGTCTACCGATGTCGTGTTGCCCGCGCCGTATCGCAACGACGCTTGGCCCAACCCGGGCGGCTACGCCTCCAACGCGATGTACCACCTCGAGGCGACCGGACCGCTGCATCAGATATGGTCGCAGCAAGCTGGCAAAGGGTCAGATACGGATTCCCGCCTGACCGCACCGCCGATCGTGGCGAATGGAACGGTGTATGTTCTTGACGCTGAAGCTCATCTATATGCCTTCGACGCGCAATCGGGCAATGCACAATGGAACAGGAGCCTCACACCGAATGGTGGGGACAGTCTTCTGAATGATGCAACCCTGGGGTTGCTTGGCAAAGACAGCGCGACCGATCCGACCAAGGGGGCTGGCGGCGGATTGGCTTTTGATGACGGCAAACTCTTCGCGACCACCGGATTCGGCGATGTCATCGGCATGGGCGCCAATGGGCGGCAGATATGGAAGATCAATCTGGGCGTGCCCATCGTAAACGCGCCGGTAGTGAGCGGCGGGCGGCTGTTCGTCTCGACGCAGGACAATCATTTCTACGCGCTGGCGCTGTCCGATGGGCGCAAGCTTTGGGACCATCAGGGCATTACCGAAACCGCTGGAATTCTGGAGAGCACAAGCGCGGCCGTCGCGGGCGAGTTTGTGATCGCTCCCTACACATCGGGCGAACTGTTCGCTCTGCGGGTGCAGAACGGACGCCCTGCGTGGAGCGACATGCTCACCAGTGCCGGTGGCGTCACCGCGCTTTCCGAACTCGACGATATTGCCGGCCGTCCTGTCGTCGACCGCGACATGGTGTTCGCCATCAGCCACTCCGGCCTTATGGCGGCCATTACGCTGAGCACCGGCGATCGATCGTGGTCGCGCGATGTCGGCGGCATCCAGACCCCTTGGGTGGCGGGCGATTTCATCTACGTCTTGTCGACAGATCAGCGTCTCATCTGTCTGACGCGCAAGGAAGGCCGTGTGAAATGGGTCCATCAACTCACGCGCTGGGAAAATGAGAGCGAAAAATCCAATCCGGTGGTCTGGGCAGGGCCAGTCTTGGTGTCGGATCGCCTGATCTTGGTGTCCTCGCACGGCTATGCCGAGTCAATTTCCCCTTATACAGGCAAACTGCTGGGACGTATGCAGATCCCGGCAGCGGCATTTATCGCGCCCGTCGTTGCTAACGACACGCTCTACCTCTGGACCAATGACGCACATCTCGTCGCACTACGCTGAAACGTGCGATGCCTCTCAAGCTTGCAATCGTCGGACGCCCCAATGTGGGGAAGTCGACGCTGTTCAACCGGCTCGCCGGCAAGCGGCTTGCGCTTGTCCACGACACGCCTGGTGTCACGCGTGACAGGCGCGAGGCCGATGCACAACTTGGACCTCTCTCTCTCAGACTGATCGACACTGCCGGATTTGAAGAAGGCGCGGACGGCAGTTTGGCCGCGCGTATGACGGGACAGACTTTGGCTGCCATCGACGAAGCCGAAGTGTGCCTTTTCGTGATCGACGCGCGTGACGGCGTGACGGCCGGCGACGAGATTATCGCGGAGACACTGCGCCGTTCAGGCAAGCCGGTGATTCTTATTGCAAACAAAAGCGAAGGCCGCGGCCACACCGAGACCATCGCCGACGCCTATCGCTTGGGCTTCGGTGAAGCGTTGGCGCTTTCCGCTGAACACAATCTCGGTACCGATGGTTTGATCGAGGCACTGGAGCCATTTGCAGACCAGATCGAGCAAGACGTCGCGGACGGCACCGAGGAGGCAGAAAATCCCGAAGATCGCCCCTTGCGGCTGGCTATTGTCGGGCGCCCGAATGTCGGCAAATCTAGTTTGTTCAACCACATTCTTGGCGAAGAGCGTTCCCTGACCGGACCGGAGCCGGGTCTCACGCGCGACTCCATTACGGCGCCGTGGATAACGGAAAACGGGCGCGCTGTTCTTCTTCATGACACCGCAGGCTTACGAAAAAGCGCGCGCGCGGCCGGACACACGCTCGAAGAGCTTTCGGTCGTGAGCACGCTCGACGCAATACAATTTGCAGATTGCGTCATCGTCGTTATCGACGCGACACAGCCGTTCGAGAAGCAAGACCTCACCATCGCAGACCTGATCGAGAAGGAAGGCCGCGCGGTCGTCTTTGCCGTTAACAAATGGGATTTGGTTGAAGACCGCGCCGGCGCCATCGGAAAACTCCGCCGCCAGCTCGACGAATCTCTGCCGCAACTCACGGGAAGTCCGCTGATCGCGATCTCCGCGCGTTCGGGTGAAGGCATCGACCGGCTGCTGCCAGCGGTGCTGCATGCGGATCGCGCATGGAACACGCACATTTCGACGTCAGCGCTAAATCGATTCCTTGAAGCAGCGCTCAGCCGCCACGCGCCACCCGCCGTCAAAGGGCGTCGCGTCCGTATTCGCTATATGACACAGCCGAAAGTGCGTCCGCCGACGTTCGCGCTGTTCGGGAACCAGCTCACCGCCCTACCCGAGGGGTATCAGCGCTATCTCGTAAACGGACTGCGCAGCGCGTTCCATCTCGAAGGAACGCCGCTCCGGCTTCGGATGCGCGGCGGGAAAAATCCTTACGTCGACGACTAATGTTTGAACGCGACGATCTCGCCGTTCTTTTCACTTGCGGGCGAGAGTAGATCCACGATCAACGGCACGACGGTTTCTGGCGGCAGGAGGCTCTGCGGATCCTCACCGGGCATCGCGCGGGCACGCATCGCGGTGCGAAGCGGCCCGGGACTAAGCAGATTGACTCTCACATTCGTGCTGGCGCACTCGGCGGCATATGTGAGCGCCAGTGACTCCAACGCCGCCTTTGCCATCGCGTAGCCGCCCCAGAACGGCGTGTGTTTCTGTGCGGCGCCTGAGGTCACGAACAATGCGCGCCCAGCATCTGAAAGGCGCAACAACGGATCGAACGACCGGATCATCCGCCAGTTCGCTGTCACGTTAACGTCGATCAATTCCTGAAACGTTTTCGGCTCAAGGTGCGATAGCGGCGAGATCGCGCCCAGCACGCCGGCATTGCCAAAGAAAGCGTCGAGCTTCCCCCAACGCTCGTAGATAGACGCACCTAGACGGTCGAGCGCCGCGAAGTCCTTCACATCAAGAGGCACCAAAGTCGCCGAACCGCCGGCCCTCTGAATCTCGTCATCAGCGTCCTCAAGACCGCCGACCGTACGCGCGACCAAGATCACATGCGCGCCTGCGTTCGCGAGCGCCAGCGCCGCTGCCTTACCGATCCCACGCGACGCGCCTGTGACGAGCGCGACGCGCCCTTCCATAGTCCTGCTCATGAGATCAAGCGACGTCCGCGAGAAGCGACAGCTGACCACCGCTGCCTTTTTCGATGTCGGGCAATGCGATCGGATAGGCGCCAGAGAAGCACGCGTCGCAGAATTGCGGCGCTTGCGCGTCACGCTTCTGCTCGCCCATCGCCCGATAGAGGCCGTTCATCGAGACAAATGCCAGGCTGTCGGCCCCGATGAAGCGCCGCATCTCCTCGACATCCATTTTGTGCGCCATCAGATCTTCCGTATTCGGCGTATCGACGCCATAGAAGCACGAATGGGTTGTCGGCGGACTGGCAACGCGGAAATGCACTTCCGCGGCGCCGGCATCGCGAACCATCTGAACGATCTTCTTGGATGTCGTGCCGCGCACGATGGAGTCATCGACCAAGATCACACGCTTGCCCGCGAGCAGCGCGCGGTTAGGATTGTGCTTCTTGCGCACACCGAAATTGCGGATGCCATCGGTTGGCTCGATGAATGTGCGCCCGACATAGTGATTTCGGATGATACCGAGATCGAACGGCAGTCCAGCTTCGTTCGCGAAGCCGATCGCGGCGGGAATGGACGAGTCCGGCACCGGTACGACCATGTCGGCGCTGGCTGGAGCCTCGCGGGCGAGTTCTACACCGGTGCGCTTGCGCAGATCGTAGACATTGCGACCCTCGACCACAGAGTCCGGCCGCGAGAAGTAAACGTACTCGAACACGCAAAAGCGATGGGGATGCTTGTTAAATGGATGAAGGGATTCAATGCCGTCCTTGGTGATGACGACCATCTCACCCGGCTCGATATCGCGTACGAACTCGGCGCCGAGAATGTCGAGCGCACACGTTTCCGACGCGAGGATGGAAACACCGTCGAGATTGCCGAGCACCAACGGGCGCACGCCCCAGGGATCGCGCACGCCAATCAATTTCTTCGAGGTCAGCGCCACGAGCGAATACGCACCCTCGACCTGCTTCAGCGCATCGATCAGGCGATGGACCACCGGCCCGAACTTGCTGCGCGCGGCGAGGTGAATGATCACTTCCGTGTCGGAGGTGGACTGGAAAATCGCGCCATCGCGGACCAACCCCTCGCGCAAAATACGCGCGTTGGTGAGATTGCCATTGTGCGCGAGCGCGATGCCGCCGCCGGCGAGATCTGCGAACATCGGCTGGATATTCCGCGCTCCAGAACCGCCCGCCGTCGAATAGCGATTGTGGCCAATGGCGAAAGAACCCTTGAGATTCTCTGCTCGGGCGCTGTTCTTACCGCCGAAGATGTCGCCGACAAGACCGGCGTGCCGTTCCGCCGTGAACTGCCCGTTCTCGAAGGTGACGATTCCCGAAGCTTCCTGGCCGCGATGCTGGAGGGCGTGGAGCCCCAGCACCGACAGGGCCGCTGCTTCAGGATGACCGAAAATGCCGAAAACGGCACATTCCTCGTGCAGCTTGTCATCGTCGAGCTCGGGGTTCATCGAGAGACCTGTCATGGATTGCCGCTTCCGCCGGTCTGCTGAATGAGCCTGTCTAGCTCGCTGCGTTCTTTGGCGCCATAGGCTTTGTGGTGCGTCTTTTTGGGTGCGGCGGTACGGTTCGGTTTGGGGACCGGAACCGGCGCATTGACCGCTTTTGGTTGTGGCCGCGGTGCCAATTGTTCCCTGGCCTCGCCGAACTTCTGATCGGGAACCAGCGACAAAAGGACCTCCGCCGATCCCTGAATGATCGAAAGAGTCTTGGCATTGGCGATCCAGTCCGGCTGGGCCTTGACCGACACCACGTAGGAGAACGCGATATAGGCCAGACCGATGATCGCGAGGCCGCGTACGATGCCGAATACCGCGCCCAGAACCCGGTCCAGCGTGCCGACCGCCGAGTGCTTCACCGAATCGGCGAACCGGAAGCTCATGAACGAAAGCGGGATCAGCACGACCAGGAAGATCAGCGCGTAGCCGATCAGCACGCCAAGCCATGGTGTACCAACCAGCCCGCGCATCATCGGCGCGAGCTTTGGACCGAAGAACAGCGTGGCAAAGGCCGCCGCCGCCCACGCGAAAATCGACAGGGTCTCAGAAACAAACCCTTTATAGGTCGCATACGCCGCAGAGATAAAAATCACCGCAACAACGATGGGATCGACAACCGTGAGACCCAGCGCGCTCATGATTCCATTCTACCACGCCCGGCGGTCTGGCGCGCAGTGACCTCGCGCGGACCGCTCAACAGCGCCAATAGCTCTGCGACATCCTTCACTTCGGTCAGCGAAAGTCCCGCACTGTCCGCACGTGTTCCGGCCGGTACGATGGCGGATGCGAACCCAAGCTTCGCGGCCTCCTTGAGCCGCAATTCGGCTTGCGGCGCCGGGCGCACATCGCCAGAAAGACTGATCTCGCCGAAAAACACGGTATCCCTTGGCAGTGGCCGGCCCTGAAAAGACGAAATCAAAGCGGCAGCCGCCGCCAGATCGGCGGCCGGCTCGCCGACCTTCAGGCCGCCCGCGACGTTCAGATAGACATCGTGCCCGCCCATTCCAACCCCGCCGCGCGCATCCAGCACGGCGAGCACCATAGCGAGGCGTCCCGTGTCCCAGCCGACGACCGCGCGTCGCGGCGTGCCATATCCGGTCGCGGCGACGAGTGCCTGAATTTCCATCAACAGAGGCCTTGTACCCTCAATGCCTGCAAACACGGCTGTACCCGGCGAGAGCGAGGAACGGTCTCCAAGAAACAGCGCCGATGGGTTGGCGACTTCGGAGAGCCCCTTCCCTGTCATCTCGAACACGCCGATCTCGTCGGTCGGTCCGAAGCGGTTCTTCACCGCACGCAGCAGGCGAAAATGATGGCCGCGCTCGCCCTCGAAATAGAGCACCGCATCGACAAGATGTTCGACCGCTTTCGGTCCCGCGATTTGGCCATCCTTTGTGACATGGCCAACCAGAATTACTGCCGCGCCGGTCGACTTGGCATAGCGCACGAGATCGAATGACGCGGTGCGAACCTGCGCGATGGTGCCGGGCGCAGCCTCAAGTGCCGATGTCCAGAGTGTTTGGATAGAATCGATGGCCACAATGCCCGGCACCGGCCCGGCATCGAGCGTCGAGAGTATATCTTCCACACAGGTTCCGGACCCGAGCGCTACTGGCGATTCCGTGAGCTCCATCCGCGCGGCCCGCAGGCGTACCTGCGCCATCGCTTCCTCGCCCGAGATGTAGACGGCCCGCCCCCCCGCATTCGCATAGGACGCGAGTGCCTGAAGGATGATGGTAGATTTTCCAATGCCTGGATCGCCGCCGACAAGCAGCGCCGATCCCGGCACCAAGCCCCCGCCGCAGACGCGGTCGAATTCGTTGATACCCGTCGCCCGCCGCGGCGGCGCTTCGTCGGTCGTCTTCAGATCTTCGAGCGCGAACTGTCGCCCGCGCACCCGCTTGCGCGCCTCACCGCCAATCGGCGGCGCAGCGCCCTCTTCCGTAATCGTGTTCCAGCCGCCGCAAGCTTCGCACTTGCCCGACCATTTGGAATGGACGGCGCCGCAGGACTGACAGACAAAGGAGATAGTGGATTTAGCCATGATTCGATCATACCACAGCAGTCAAGAGCCCCGGTTCAGCGCCGGATTTCCATCTTGATCGGGCCCTCGGCGCGGCCGTGGATGAACTGATCGACGTAGGGGTTGCCGCTGTGGTCGATCTTCGACGTCGGCCCGGCCCAGATGATTTTGCCCTGATACAGCATGGCGATGCGGTCGGAAATCTTGCGCGAACTCACCATGTCGTGGGTGATGGAAAGAGCAGTCGCTCCGACATCCTTCACCGTCGCGACGATCAGATCGTTGATCACATCCGCCATGATCGGATCGAGACCGGTGGTCGGCTCGTCGAAGAAGATGATCGCCGGATCGGCCGCGATAGCGCGCGCGAGGCCAACGCGCTTCTGCATGCCGCCGGAAAGTTCGGCGGGCGACAGCATCGCCACCTCTGGCCCCAGCCCCACCTTGCCGAGCTTCTCTATAGCAATATCGCGCGCCTTCTTGCGCGCGACGCCGCGGCCCTGGATCAGTCCGAACGCGACATTCTCCCAGACCGTGAGACTATCGAACAGCGCTGCGGCCTGAAAAAGCATTCCGAACTGGCGCAGCATCTCGTCGCGCGCGCGGCCGCGCAGATTCGTGACATCTTTGCCATCGATGAATATCTGCCCGGCATCGGGTTTCAATATCCCAAGCACGCACTTGATCATCACAGACTTGCCCGTGCCCGAACCACCAATGACGACCAGTGACTCTCCGCGGCCGATTGTGAGATCAATGCCGTCGAGCACAACCTTGTCGCCGAAGCGCTTTTTGACGCCTCTCAGTTCGACTTTTGATGTTCCGCCGCTAGCCATGCGCGAAGATCACTGAGGTGAGGATGTAGTTCGCAGCGAGGATCAGGATCGACGCGGAAACCACGGCGTTCGTCGTCGCGGAGCCGACGCCTTGTGCGCCACCCTTGGAATTAAAGCCGTTGTAACACCCCATCAGCGCGATGATGAACCCGAACACCGCAGCCTTGATGAGGCCCGACGAAACGTCGTCATAGGTCAGGCCGTTCATCGTGTTGTTGAGATAGATCGAGCCGTTGAAGCCCAGTGCCTGGGTCGAGGCGACATACCCCCCGAACACGCCAATGGAGTCGGCAATGGCGACGAGGATCGGCATCGAGATCACCGCCGCGACGATGCGGGGCACGACGAGGTACTTGATCGGATTCGTCGAGAGTGTCGTCAGCGCATCGATCTGCTCGGTCACGCGCATTGTGCCGATCTCGGCCGCGATTGCCGCTGCGACCCGGCCCGCGACCATCAGGCCGGCGATTACTGGACCCAGTTCACGCGTGATGCCGACCAACACGACAACCGGCACGAAAGTCTCCGCGCCATAGCGACTCGCGCCGTTGTAGATCTGCAGCGCCAGAACGCCGCCCGTGAAAAATGCGGTCAGACCGACGACCGGGAGCGAGAAGAAACCGATCCGCATCAGTTGCTGCATGATCAGCGGCCAGTAAACCGGCGGCCGCACGACGCCCGTCACCGCATCCGTGGTGAAGAGGGTTAGGCGTCCCGTCTCCTCAAACAGCTTGAGGACCGTGCGGCCGATGGCGGCAAAGATATTCATGCCCCAGCCTCGTAATGGCGCGGCACGCGGCGCGCAAGCGCGGTGAGGATTTCGTAGGACGCGGTTCCGGCATTCACCGCGATTTCCTCCAGCGAAATCGTGTCGCCGATGAGTTCGACCTCAGCGCCCACCGCGACACCCGGTACATCGGTCACGTCGAGGGTCATCAGATCCATCGACACCCGTCCGGCGATCGGCGCACGCACGCCATGGATGGCACCCGCGCCGCGATTTCCCAGACTGCGCATCATCCCGTCCGTATAGCCGATCCCCACAGTTGCCAGCACGGTCGGCCGCGACGCCCTGAACGACGCGCCGTAACCGACGCTTTCGCCTTTGTCGATCTTGCGCATCTGCAGAACGCGCGCGATCAGGACGGCAACCGTGGCAAATGGGTTGTGGCGCGCCGGTTGCGGATTGCCGCCATACAGGCCGACACCGGGTCGAACCATATCGAATGCGTAATCCCTACCCAGCATCGCGCCGCCGGAGGACGACAGGCTTGCAGGTGCCACTGGCAATCTCGCAAGAATGGCGCGAAAGCGATCGAGTTGCTCGCTGTTCATCGCGGCATTCGGATCGTCGGCACATGCCAGATGACTCATCCAGATTGCGACGCGAATGCCATGCAGCTGTTTCTCCGGATCCGCCACGAACGTGTTCGTCTCCGCATCGGGAAGACCGAGCCTGCTCATGCCGGTGTCGAAATGAATGGCCGCATCGAGCGCGGTGCGATGGTTTCGCGACGCCGCGCTCCAGTTTGTGATCTCATCCAGAGAATTCAGAACCGGTGTTAGGCGATGCGCGACGAGCGCGGGTACGGCATCGCGCGGCGCACCGTCCAAAACGAAGACGCGCGCGCTCGGAACGACCGGGCGCAGCGCGACGCCCTCTTCCAAGCGTGCGACGAAGAACGTGTCCGCTCCGATTCCATGCAGATGCCGCGCAACCGGCGCCATGCCGAGCCCATATGCATCCGCCTTCACCACCGCACCGACGGCCGTGCCCGAAATACGCTGGAATTCGCGGAAATTGGACGCCACCGCGCCCAACCGCACCGTCAGGCGCGCTGCTTCAAAATCGGTCATCACAATTCGACAATGCAGGCCGCCAATGCCGCCGTCAAAGTCCGTGCCGCCGCACCTGCCATGCAGATCTAGCGGCCAAAAATATCCTTGTGAATGCACTCGGAATGGGTGCTGCCAGCCGCGACGCAGGGGTCTGTCGTGTTCCGTATCTGGGTCGTCACGTCGATGCCGGTGATCGGCTCCTCTTGCTTGGGCGCCGTTGACTTCCGGTCGAGGACGATGACGCCCTTTTCGTTCTTCTTGTATCTCCAGGGCTGTCGCTTGCACGCTTCGCGCTGAGCCTGCGAAAGGTTTTCGTAGGGTCCCGCGCCGCAAGCGATCTCCCGCCCGAGCGCTTCCAGGATATCGCCGGGGTTTTCCGTCGTGGAGGGCGGCGGCGGCGCGGCCAGAATGATCGTCGGCGGGATGTTCACCGGCCGATCCGCGGGCAGGATCACTGTCGGCAGTGCGGGGCGCGCTTTGTCCTGCGTGTTGGGCGGCGGAAAAAGCAGCATCACTTCCTTCGGCCCTTGCCGCAGGAACGCGCCGATATGATTGGCCGTCAGCAAGACGATCAGGAAAAGGATGTGGACGAGGACGACGCCGGCGCCCGCCCAAAACCGCTTGAGATTGCGCTCGCGCTCGGCCTCGGAGGCGCGCAAGCGCCTGTCCGCCATCAGCGTGAAAGAACCATCGGCGAAACTGTCTTGTGACGTCAAAAGCGTATTCCGGCGGAAGAGCGGCAGCGCCAACGCGCCTCACGCAGTGACCGACGCCCATCCTAGCAGATTTTGCGGGCACGCAAGCCGCGTGAATTAACCAGGCTTGGAATGTTTTGTCCCGCTTCGGTGCGGTTGCTCCAAAATGGGGCAGAGTTCGCTCTCCCCAGCGAGGAAATGACATGCGTGCAATGTTAACGGTCGGCGTCACCCTGGCGATCTGCTTTACCCTGTTCGGTTGCGGCGAGAGCCAACAACAGTCCCAGGCACCCGTGGCAGCCGTCGCTGTCGTACCGCCGCCGTGCAACTGCCAGCCGGCACAGACAGCGTCGGTTGCACCGCCAACGGTCCATCACCGCAGGCATCGCCATCACAGCTGGAGCGGGAATGGATCATATTCCGAAAGCTCCAGTTTGGACAGTTCGTCATATCCTGAGGACTCGTCTTATTCCGAAAGCTCTTCGTCATCCGTCCGTGAATACCGGCCGGGTGATGAAGACCATTATGTGGGCGCCGCCAGCACTGAAGAGCACATGTCGCAAAGCGCGAACCCGTCCGACGAGGCATGGGTCGATGGCTATGGCCGCACGCATTATCGCGACTACGGCCCACTCGACGATGAGCATCCCGGCTTGATCTCGCGCAAGGATGAGCGCCAGCGGATGCGACCATGGCGCGGCTACGATTCAGATTGCGACAATCGCATCGACTAGCTGGCGAGGAATTCCTTAGGCGGCGGGCCGAAGCGGTTGTCGCCCGCATCGCCTTTCTTTACGCCGAGCCAGATTGTGAAGCCCGCCTGAATTGCCAGCAGGGCAATTACGAGCCCGAAGAACATCTGCAAGCCAGCGGTTGGGATCGCGCCTTGTTCGGTTTCCGCGTAGCGCGCCACATCCATTAGCGCTGGCCCGCCGATTGCGAACGCCGCCACCGCGACCGCAATCATCGCGACCAGCGGTACGAGAACCCATACGGCCGACTTTCCCAAATCGTGCAGACGACGGCCCCACACGATGAACCAGAGGAACGTCGTCACGCCACTCGCGCCGCTGACGTGTGCGAGGGCCAGACCAATGCCGACGATTAGCAGGATCGCAATGCTCGCCCAGTATTCCTTGCGGCCACTGCGACCCTTCAGATACTCGATCACGCGCGCTAGGTCCCCTCTGTGGCGAGGTTCGAGAACCGTGTGAAGCGCTCATCGAAATGCAGGTCGATCTTGTTGGTGGCGCCGTGACGGTGCTTTTCCACCAGAACTTCCGCGCGGCGGTGCGCGCGCTCGCATTTGTCCAGCCATTTAACGTGATCGGCGGATGCGGGATCGGGCTCGCGCGATTTCAGATAATACTCTTCGCGATACACGAACATCACGACGTCGGCGTCCTGCTCGATAGAGCCGGATTCACGGAGGTCTGACAGGATCGGCCGCTTGTCGTCGCGCGCATCGACGCCACGCGAGAGCTGGGACAGCGCGATCACCGGGATGTCCAGTTCCTTCGCCAGAACTTTCAGCGACTTCGAGATCTCCGTGATCTCCTGCACGCGGTTTTCGGCGCGGCCTGAGCCGGCGACGAGCTGAATGTGATCGATCATCACACAGCCGATGTTCTTCTCGCGCTTCATGCGCCGCGCACGTGCCGCGATCTGGGCGATGGAGATACCGCCGGTGTCGTCGATGTAGAACGGCAGATTCGAAAGATCCTGCATCGCCAGGACGAACTGCTCCCATTCCGTATCGGAGAACCGACCGTTGCGGATCTTCCACATCTCGATTTCGGTCTGCTCGGACAGGATACGCGCCGAGAGTTGCTGCGCCGCCATTTCGAGCGAGAAGAACAGCACCGGCGCGCCGCGCGGCACCTCGGCGCCAGACTCCATGTCCTGCACATAGGCGCGGCAGGTGTGGAACGCCATGTTGGTGGCGAGCGAGGTTTTACCCATGCCCGGGCGACCGGCGAGGATCAGGAGATCGGACGGTTGCAGACCACCGAGCAAGGAGTCGATATCGGCAAAGCCTGTCACCAGACCGGAGATACGCCCGCCGCGGGCCTGCGCCTTCTCGGCCAGCTCTGCAGTGCGGCGCAAGCTCTCGGCAAAATCGAGCGGGCCCTCGCCGTACTTAGAGGTTTCCGCGACACGGTAGAGCGCTTTTTCCGCTTCCTGGATTTGCGCCAGCGGCGGATTGTCGAGCGGCGCGTCGTATGCCGCGTTGACCATGTCCTCGCCGATGCGGATCAGCGCGCGGCGCACCGCGAGGTCCTGCAGGATGCGTGCGTAATCGCGCACGTTCGGCATCGCCGGCGCGGCCTGCACGAGACCGACGAGATAGGCGTGACCGCCGACCTCCTGAAGACCGGGATCGGCCTTCATCGCCGCGTGCAAGGTGAGCGGCGTCAGAACCATGCCGCCGCGATCCTGCGATGCGGCCATCGTCGCATAGAGGCGCTGGTGCAGCGGATCGTAGAAATGTTCCGCCTTCAGGATCTGCGTCACCGCCTCAAGCTGGCGGTTGTCCACCAGGATCGCGCCGAGCAGAGCCTGCTCGACCTCGATGTCATACGGGACGTGACGATAGACTTCCTGTTCCATGCGTGCGTTCGGGCTCTCGAAGGGCGGCGGTTTTGACGCAACACGTAGAGCGAATCAATCACTCAGGCGGAGCGCCGCAAGCCTTATCCCAATCCATACACAGCCAAATAAGTTGCATCGGCTCTTGATTTCGCGCGCGACCCGTATCCGGCTGGAGATCAAAAGACCTTCTCGTAGATCTCCGGCTTGAAACCGACCGTCAGCTTGCCGCCCACATCGAGCACCGGCCGCTTGATCATCGAAGGCTGCGCCAGCATCAAGGCGATGGCTTTCTTCTCGGTGACGCCTTCCCTGTCCTTGTCGGGCAGCTTCTTGAACGTCGTTCCGGCCTTGTTGAGCAACACTTCCCAACCGATGGCTTTTGCCCATGCTTCCAGTCGCGCCTTGTCGATGCCTTCGGCCTTGTAGTCGTGAAATGCATAGGCGACGCCGCGCTTGTCGAGCCACGCGCGCGCCTTCTTCATCGTGTCGCAGTTCTTGATGCCGTAGATCGTGACACTCCTGGCCATGCTTCCTCTTCAGCCGTTGAGCGGCCAGCGCCCAGCATATCCGTGCCTGCTCTGCCCGACATAGCTTCGAACAAGAACGAAATCACGCACGGTCCACCGGATCGGCGCAATCGGATATTCATCGACGCCGCAATCCGCCCACATCGATGTCAGGTGCGGCGCAGACCCGCGCGCGCCTTCAAATCCTTCGCACGCCAACTCATAAGCGAGATGTTTCTGCAGCGCCGTGAATTTGTTCAGACCATCGCCCGATCCCAGAACGAAGGGAGAGCGGTCATGAACAGAAAAACTTTCGGTGATGTCGAGGGCAATCTCGAACGGTCTGGCACGGACCCGCGCCGCGGCGATGCTTGCGTGCCGGACAACCTTCTCCAGATCCCAATGCGGATTGCCGACCGGGAGCAGCGTCAGATGCAGCCGATCCGGCCAGACCGATTTGCCGCGAAACCGCTGCGCGTTGCAGACCGTTTCTCCCGGCCGGGAAATCGGCGAGACAATTTCCGCCTCCGGAAGCAGCGCAAAGAACAGATTGATCGCGACGTGGGTTTCGCTCCACGGGCGCCAGTCAGTTTCCTGTCGATCACTTGCCGGTAAGAACATAACGAGAACATACAACCATGGCCGCCTTCCGTCAATGGCGTTGCGATGCTCTAAAATGCGAGGCGAAGTTTGGGGAACCCGGAATGCTTATTCTGCGTCACATTGGGGCCGTGCTGGCTGGAATCGTTGTCGTCGTCGCTTTATCCATCGCCACCGACCTGGCACTTCAGAGCACGATCCTCCCCGAACTTGCGAACAAGAACGCGCCGAACAATCTGCTCCTCATCGCGACAGCCTATCGCACGCTCTATGGCGTGCTCGGCGGCTACGTCACCGCGCGCCTCGCGCCAAGTACACCGATGATCGATGCGGCGATCCTTGGTGTGATCGGTGTGGCGGCATCGCTTGCTGGCGCACTGACGATGGAAGGCGAGTCCGCGTCCTGGTATCCGTGGACGCTTGTCGTTCTCGCCTTGCCGCAGACCCTGCTCGGCGGATATCTCGCGAAACGCTGATCAGCCGCGCTTCGGAATGTCCAGACCGCGCTGCACGGCGGGACGTGCAAGGCCGCGTTCCAGCCATGCCGGCACATGCTTGAGCGTGTCGTAGTCCACGATCTCGCGCGCGCCATAGAAACCGATCAGATTGCGCACCCAGCCGAGCGTCGCGATATCCGCGATGGTGTATTCGTCGCCCATGATCCAGTCGCGGCCGTCAAGACGCGTTTCGAGAACGCCGAGCAGACGCTTCGACTCCGCGGCGTAACGATCGCGCGGACGCTTGTCCTCGTAATCCTTGCCCGCAAATTTGTGGAAGAAGCCGAGCTGCCCGAACATCGGGCCGATGCCGCCCATCTGGAACATCACCCAGGCGATGGTCTCGTAACGCCGTGCGGCATCGCTTGGCAGAAGCTTGCCCGTCTTCTCCGCGAGGTAGATCAGGATCGCACCGGATTCGAACAGGCCAAGCGGCTTTCCGTCCGGCCCATCGGGATCGAGGATCGCGGGGATTTTGCCATTCGGATTGAGCGAGAGGAATTCCGGCGTCCAGCTCTCGTTTTTGGCGATATCGACGAGATGCGGCTCATAGGGCAGCCCAATCTCCTCCAGCATGATCGACACTTTCACCCCGTTCGGCGTGGGCAATGAATAGAGTTGCAACCGGTCTGGATGCTGCGCCGGCCAGCGTTTCGTGATCGGAAAGGCGGAGAGATCGGACATGAACACCTCAACTGCTTTGATGGCGGACCTCCTCATGCTTCGACAAGCTCAGCATGAGGCATTTGGCTTGAATCCTCACCCTGAGCTTGTCGAAGGGTGAGAACGGCGAAATTACTAGATAGGCCGAACCTGATAACGATCAACCGCGATGGTGGCATGGACATTCCGCGCGGCACGCATACATGATGTTGGTCTGTCATGGAGGGAGACCATGGATTTCGCGACCACCGATCTGCTCTTCGCCATTGGCCATCATCTTCTGATCTTCGCGCTCGCGGGCATCATCGCCTATGAGTTCGCGGTCGTGCGGCAGAGCATGACAGCGGCGGACATCGTGCGCGTCGGCGCGGTCGATCTCTGGTACGGCATCCTCGCAGGCCTCATCCTCGTCGTCGGCTTCGCACGCGCCAATTATGCGGCGAAGGGTTGGGACTATTACTCACACAATCATTTCTTCTGGGCGAAGATCGGGACGTTCGCGCTTGTCGGCATCCTCTCGATATGGCCGACGATCCAGTTCATCCGCTGGCGGGGCGCGTTGAAGAAAGACCCCGCCGCGATGCCCTCGACCGGCGCCATCTCCACCGCGCGCCGGTTCATCTGGGCGGAAGTCTTCTTCTTCGCGCTGATCCCCGTCTTCGCTGCCGCGATGGCGCGCGGCTACGGATCGGTCAACTAAGCGACCATCGTCCCAGATGATTGTGCGTCGTCTTGCCCAGTACCGAATGGACCAGCACGAATTCGTGAACGGTCCATGAGATGGGTTCGATCTTCAGTGCCTTCACGCGCACTCTGTCGTAGACAAGCGTGACATGCGGCTTGAACTCGCCGCGCGTCGCGCCACTGAGGCCCACTTTGGTGAGCGATGCCGCGAGCGATGCGTGTAGCGCCTGCCAATCCTTCACATCGCCGGTCAGCACAAACGGAAAGACGCCAGTGCTGTTGCGAAAACTCTCCGCGCGCGGGAACGCGACCTCGAACGGCGCGGCGTTCACCTGCCCTGCCGCGTCTTTCGCGAGCTTGACGATCTCCTCCGGCAACGCGGCCCAATCGCCGAGATGAAACAGCGTGACATGCAGATGCTCGGGAAGGATCAGCGTACCTGCGAAGCCGTGTTCGCGCTGGAAATCTATTGCGCGCGCGTATATCCGCGCGGCAGTCTCGGCGTCCGGCAGGGCGGCGAAGAAAATCCGCTCCTTCTGCGACGGCCCGAATTTGCGACGCGGTCGTGCGGCCATCGATGCTCCCTGCCTGCTTTATCCTAGCAGACAACAGCGCAACCTCGGCGACCAGCCTCTTGCCTTCGCGGATATGCTCACGGATCGCCGCATAGAGCGCCAGATGTTCGCGCGTGTATTCGCCGTGCTTCAGCGCATTGGCATTGCCGTTCGGGGCGCCGCGCCTATTCATCGGCCTCGTCTTCTTCGTCGTCGTAGGTGAAGGTGGAGTTTGGGTCTTCCAGCCCTGCGATCTTGCGTTCCATATAAGCAAGCTTCGCTTTCTCCTTCGCCAGACGCCGCGCGAGATAGTCATCGCCATCGACTTCTCCACGCTCCCGCTTGTTATGTTCATTCAGGTTGTGCAGCTTCTGAAAGAATTTTGTTGCCGCTTCCGCCCCCGCCCTGTCCCTCTGCAATTTCCAATTCAATTCGGCCTGTTTCAGATCAATCGGTTGAATCCGTTCGCCGATCGAGCGGCTGCGACGTTCAACATACGCCATGCGTGCGAGTGCATCGGCGATACGCGCATTGGCCTGCATAAGCCGCGCGGCGGCATTCAGCGGGCCAACCTTGTCGCGCTTCGCCTGCGTCGAGAGATGTTCGCAGCGCGACGCCAGATCGACGCCGAGCGTCAGATGATCCGCCAGCCGCTCGGCCGCGTAACGGCGCAGTTCGTCGTCCGTCCGGGGCGGCGCGGGCTGGTCGTAAGACGCAGCAAGGTTCGTTTGGCCGCCATTGCCCGCGGCCTGAGGCGTTTCCTCGATCATCGGCCTGAAATATGACCTAAAACCTACATTTCAAGACAAAAAAGGAATTATTTCCGACAATTTGTCAGCGCGTACTGGAGGAGTAGCGTGGCGCATGACCTTCCAGATCAAGCGCATCTACGAGCCTCCCGCGAAATCGGACGGCCTGCGCGTGCTTGTCGACCGGCTCTGGCCGCGTGGCGTGAAGAAGACCGACGCCAGGCTCGATTTCTGGATGAAAGACGTCGAGCCGAGCACCGAACTGCGCAAATGGTTCGGCCATGAGCCGGAACGCTTCGCGGAATTCAAACGCCGCTACAAGAAAGAGCTTTCCAAGGAAGCACTCGCCGAACTGCGCAAACTCGACAAAGGCAAAACCGTCACCCTGCTCTACGGTGCGAAAGATCCCAAGATGAACCAGGCGGCGGTGTTGCTCTCACTACTTCGCGGATCGCGCAAGCGTTAGTGCGGCATCTTTTCCTTGAGATTGTCACCGACGCGGCCGAGCACCGTCACATGCAGGCGGCGGCGGATGGTCATGCCCTGGCGTTTGTAGAGCGCGATGGCGGAGGCATTCTCTGAAAACACGTGCAGGAACGGAATTTCGCCACGCGCCACGATCTGGCGCGAGACGTGGGCGAGAAGGGCTTGCGCGTAGCGGCGTCCGCGAAAATCGGGATGCACGCACACGGCGGTCATTTCGGTGTAGTCGCCCGGCGTCATGCGCTCGCCGGTCATCGCGGCAAGGCGTCCTTCGATACGGATGCCGAAGAAACGGCCGAGATGATGCGTGCGCGGCCCAAACGGTCCCGGCCGTGTAAGCTCGACCAGCGCGCGCATCTCCGGCGCATCGGCGTCGCAAAGCTGGATGATGGCGGGCATCGTACCGTCGAACGCGGTCGGCGCACCGATCATCTGCTCGCCGGTCGCAGCCATCACGATCTCCAGCGGACCCGACGGCAGAACCTCGTCGGGCGTGAACAGCACAGCGGGCTGGTCCGCACCCATCAGCGCATGCAGCGCAGCCCAATTCTCCGGCGTCTGCTCTTCGACCGACGCGAACGGCGCGACGTCGGCGGGATAACGTCGGGCAGGACCGTTGATCTCGGCGAGATGCGCCTGCCGCGTCGTCAACGCCGTGCGGATCGGATAGTCGAGAAGATGTGAAGTCATAGACGCGCCTGCCGGTTGCGTAGTGCGGATTTCTTTCGGACAGTCGCCGCGAACATAGCGTCGCGCATTGCGAAGTCCACCGGCGAACGGACATACGAGCTATTCGAGGAACGGCCATGAAGCTTTATTATTCGGACCTGCTCTCCGCCCGCAAAGCCTGCGCCGTCGCGCGCTACCTTAAAGCACCCGTCGACTTCATCTACCTCGACCCCGCGAAGGGCGAACACAAGACGCCGGCCTATGCGGCGCTGAATCCGAACACGAAGGTGCCGACGCTGGTGAAGGGCGAACGCATCACCTGGGAAGCCGATGCCATCATGTGTCAGCTGTCCGACGACATGGGCGCCGATCTGTGGCCGCACGATGCGCGCCAGATCGACATTGTGCGCTGGTTCAGCTGGAACGCACAGCACCTTACGCGCGCGGGTGGTGGACTCTATTTCGAGAACATCATCAGGAAACGCTTCAACATCGGCGCACCCGATGCGAAAGCGGTCGAGGCAGACCAGAACGAATTCCGCCGCTATGCGACCGTGCTGAGCGATCATCTTAAAGGCCGCACCTGGCTCGTCGGCGATACGCTCACCGTCGCTGATTTCTCCGTGGCGGTAACGCTGCCCTATGCACGGGACGCGCAAATTCCCCTCGACGAATTCCCCGAGGTTCGCCGCTGGCACGATCAACTCTACGCATTCGAAGCCTGGCGCGAGCCGTTCCCGCCACGGTGATTTCCTTAAACACTCCGCGTATTTGCTAACCAAGCCTTTCGGACTCCCGGGTGACACTGCCGTCGCACCAGGAGGTCCCCGCCGATGTCGTCCCGGATTCTACACCGCTGGTCGTTCGCCGCTCTGGCTTGCATCGGATGGACCGCATCCGCCTGCGCCACAACAGCGACTCCGCCCGGCGGCGTTTACGCGATCATCGATGCCGCGGCAGCGGACCAATACGCCGTTGCCACGCAGGCCTTGCAGACGCCGGGCATCGACGGCCTGTTGATCCATTTGCGATGGGGCCAGATCAGTCCCTCGCTCAAGACCTACGACTGGACCACGCTCGATTCCGCGATCCAACTTGCGATCACTGCGAACAAGCGTTTCGAGATCGGACTCGTCACGGGCGGCGCGATGCCGAAATGGATCGGCGATCCGCCACCGATGGGGCTTGGCGCGCAGCACGCCACCTTCGACATCGATTCCGCGAACGGTTGCACAAGCTTCGATACGGCGCCGCCTTACGATCCCGCCTATCTCGATGCGTTCAGCGATCTGCTCGCGCAGCTCGCGCAGCATCTGCGCAGCACCCACACTTACGATCATCTCGCGATGCTCAAGCTGTTCGGGATCACGACGACGACGGATGAGATGCGCCTGCCTGCCGTCAACCACTGCGCCAGCGATCCGGTCGCGATTTGGCAATCGCTCGGCTACACGCCGGCCAAGGTGGAGCGCGGGTGGAAGGCGATGCTGAAAGCCTATCTCCGTCATTTCCCGGAGAAATCGTTCAACATCGGCTTCATCGGCATCAACGCCTTCCCCGGCATTCGCGACGACGGCAGCGCGGCGGCGAACGCGAAGGAAGCGGAAAAATTGTCGGCAGCCTTGGCAGCCGAGCTGATGGCCGACGCCGGCACTGCAGCGCCCAATCATCTCGCGCTCGGCTTCGATTCCCTCGTGCTGAATGTGCCGGATACCGACAAAACCTATCCGAAGAGTCGGCGCGAATTCTTCAGAGACGCGGCGAACGCGAATGCACGCCTCGGCTGGCAGACGAACGAATTGCTCGGCGACTATCCCGGCGGCGGCGCAGCGTGCGGCGGCTCGATCCCGGACAACGCGGTGGCCTGCGCGAATTGGCAGGAATTCCGGCACATGCTGTTCCGCGGTCTCTATCCGAATGGCAAGGCGAAAACGCCGCCATCGATGCAGGGCGTGTATCTGGAAGTGTTCCCGCAGAATGTCGTGGCGTTCCCGCTGGCGATGCCGCCTGCGCACAAGAACCTCGGTGTCTGGAACGGCAACTGACAACGCAAGAACCGGGTGGAAGTTCTGCGCGGCGGGATTATCCTTGCTGCATGGAAATGACAGTGCAGCACTACCACATCTTCGAGACCACGCTCGGATTTTGTGCCATCGCGTGGAGCGACAAGGGCATCTCGCGTTTTCGCCTGCCGGAGGCGAACGCTGAAGCGACGGAGCAGAGTTTGTTGCGCCGTCTTCCCGATGCGACGCCGGCCACTCCGCCGCTCGCGATCGCAGCAGCGGTGGCCGCTGCCCAGAGATATTTCTGCGGTGAGAAAACCGATTTCTCCGCCGTTCCCGTCGATCTCGGCAAACAGACAGAATTGTTCGAGAAGATTTATGCCGCTGCGCGCCAGCTGGGCTATGGCGAGACGACGACATATGGCGAGATGGCAAAACGGTTCGGCGACGATTGGGAAATCGCGCGCGAAGTCGGACAGGCGATGGCGAAGAATCCGATCCCGCTGATCATTCCGTGTCACCGCGTGCTCGCGGCAGGCGGCAAGGTCGGCGGATTCTCCGCGCCGGGCGGCGCCGCGACGAAAGTGAAGATGCTGGAACTCGAAGGTGTATACCTCGCGCCCAAGCCAGCGCAGCAGTCACTGAGCTTCTAGGCGACGCGGCGCGCGAGAAACGTGCCGACAAGCATCAACGCTATGCCGATCCAGCGCGTGCCGGTGAGCGGCGATTTCAGCGCGCCGAACAATCCGAACTGATCGATCAGACCCGCGGCTACGATCTGGCCGACCAGAACGAAGAACACGGCATTGGCGACGCCGATGCGCGGTGCGCTGTAGGTGATCGAGAGGACATAGAACGCAACCAGCAGCGCGCCCGCGTAATAGAGCGGCGGCGCCACGAACCAGCCGTTCTGCGGCATGCCGGTCGCCGCCATCACCACGCCGGAGATCACCGCGCCGAGAGCGAACAGCAGAAACGCCGCCGCCCACGGGCTCCCTAACTGCACGCCCAATCGCCCGTTCAACGCCGCCATGATAGGAATGCCGACGCCGGTCGCGAACATCAGGATTGAAAGAAGAAGATTGCTGGTCGAACTTGTCATCGCGCGGCACCGTTCCTGTTAGCAAACAAACTTGTCATGGCCCGCAAAAGCTCGCTTGACAACTAAACCGACTAGTCGGTATAACTAAATTCATGAGCGAAGCACTGACAAAAAACTCGATGGCCCCGGCGCGGCAGAAGCTGCTGGATGCGGCGCTCGCGGTGATCCGCGAGAAGGGTTACGTCGCGACGACAGTCGATGAGTTGTGCGAACGCGCCGGCGTGGCGAAGGGGTCGTTCTTTCATCACTTCGCGGGCAAGGAAGCACTCGCGGTTGCTGCCGCGAACTATTGGTCGCAGACGACCGGCGCGCTGTTCGCCGATGCGCCCTATCACGCGCACAAGGATCCGCTCGACCGCGTGCTCGGCTATATCGATTTCCGCCGCGCGCTGCTGAAAGGCGACGTGCCGGATTTCACCTGCCTCGTCGGAACGATGGTGCAGGAGATTTACGAAACCAATCCCCTCATCCGCGACGCCTGCGATGACAGCATCAGTTCGCACGCGGAAAAAATCGAGACCGATATCGCCGAGGCGATGACTCAACGCGGCATACACGCAAGCTGGACCGCGAAAAGTCTCGCACTTCACACACAAGCCGTTTTGCAAGGTGCGTTCATTCTCGCCAAGGCAAAAGGCGGCGCGGAAATCGCGATCGAAAGCGCCGATCATCTACGCCGTTACATCGAATTGCTGTTCAGAGCCTCAACAACAACCAAGGAAAGGAAAGTATCATGAGCAACTATCTCGCAGTATTCACCGGCGCCAAGGACAGTCCCCGCATGGCCGCCTGGATGGCGATGCCGGAAGCCGAGCGCAAAGCGAAAGAGATGGAAGGCATCGCCGCCTGGGGCGCGTGGATGCAGAAGCATGCGAACGTTGTGGTCGGCGAAGGCGGCCCGCTAGGCAAGACCAAAAAAGTGTCGGCGAGCGGCATCGCGGACATCTCCAACAATCTCGGCGGGTTCGTCGTTGTGCGCGCGGACTCGCATGAAGCAGCCGCCAAGCTGTTCGAGAAGCATCCGCAGTTCACGATCTTCCCTGGCGAAGGCGTCGAGGTCATGCCGGTGATGCCGATCCCTGGCCGCTAATCACCGCAAAATTAGAAGAAGGAGAGAACAATGCCCGGCACAGTCCGCCTGCACCGCGTCCTTGCAACCACGCCCGACAAGGTCTATCGCGCTTTTCTCGAAGCCGATGCGATGGCGAAATGGCTGCCGCCCAACGGCTTCGCGGCGACGTCTCATCATCAGGATGCAAAAGTCGGCGGCACGTTCCGCATGTCGTTCCGCAACTTCACGACCGGCAACGGCCATTCCTTCGGCGGCACCTATAAGGAGCTCGTTCCGAACGAGAAGCTTCGCTACACCGACAAGTTCGACGATCCCAACCTCCCCGGCGAGATGGAGGTCACGGTGATCCTGAAAAAGGTGATGGTCGGCACTGACGTTTCGATCGTCCAGGCCGGCATCCCCGACATGATCCCGGTCGAGGCCTGCTACCTCGGCTGGCAGCAATCGCTGGAGAACCTCGCGCGGCTTGTCGAGCCGAACATTCCGGATTAGCCGTCGTCACCGCACGCCTAGTGCCCGCAGCGTTGTCTTCACCGCGTCGGGCAACGGCGTGTGCGGTTCTTCCCCGAGAAATGCGATCAGCTTGCTGTTGTCGAGGCTGATCGTGTTCCGCCACAGATAGCGCATCTTGTGGAGCTCACGCAGCGTTTCGTTGAACAATCCCGCGAGTCCGACGAAGAACCATGGAAGACTTTTGACCTTCGTGCGCGGCCGTCCAATCCCGGCTGCAATGGCACGTACCATCTGCGTGCCGTCGGCGTCCCACACGCCTCTAAAATGGAAGCGCGCGAATTGCTCCAGTTCGTCCGAACGGTCGAGCAGTCGTGCGATGGTCTCGCCCGCATCGGGCAAGAAGGCCCAAGCGTGGCCGACGCCTTTCGGACCGGGATAGGTGATCGCGCGAAGCTTCTTGCCCGGAACGACAAGCCCCTGGCTGAACCAGTTGTTCGCCGCCGCGGGTCCGAAGAAATCGCCGAAGCGGACGATCACAACGGGCACGCCGCTTTGGCTCGCAGCTTCGAGGCGCTTTTCGAGTTCGACTCGGATGCGCCCCTTTTCGGTTTTCGGATTTTGCGGCGAGTCTTCGCGAAGCGTTGGAAAGGCGTCGGAACCGTAATTGTAAATCGTGCCCGGCAGCACGATGCGCGCGCCCACCGCTTTCGCCGCCGCGATGGTGTTGTCGATCATCGGCAGCACGACCTTGCCCCAGCCGCGATAGCCCGGCGGGTTGACGGCATGCACAATAACCTGCGCGCCTTCGGCTGCGTGGCGGACATCGGCGGCGTTGGTCGCATCGCCCGTGATCCAGGTCACACCGGCGAGTGGATCGGTGCCTTCTGGTGGACGGCGCTTGCCGGGATCGCGCGCCATACCGATCACCTGCCAGCCGTGACGCAGCAGAGCCGCCGCCGTTTCACCACCGATACCGCCCGTCGCGCCCAGCACCAGCGCTGTCTTCTTCGTCGTCATGTCCCGTCCTCGCCTATCACCCTTTCAAGATGGGGCCGGACCAGCTAGAAGGAAATTGACCGAATACCTCGAGTAGATAGTATAAAATCTATGAGCCAACGGATCGACTGGGAGGATCAACGGGCATTTCTGGCGGTGCTGGAGACAGGCAGCCTGTCCGGCGCGGCGCGCGCACTGAATGTGGCGCAGCCGACCGTCCGTGCACGGATCGAATCGCTTGAACAGGCGCTTGGCACGGTGCTTTTCACGCGTTCGGTGCGCGGCCTGGTTCCAACGGAACAGGCGCGCGCTTTGGCCGATACCGCGCGATCGATGGCGCGCGCGTCGGATGCGTTCGTGCGCCTCGCTTCTCCTTCGCCAAACGAAGCGGCGGGTGTCGTGCGTTTGAGTGTTTCGGAATTCGTCGGCATCGAGGTGATGCCCGCGATGCTGAAGCCGCTGCGCGCGAAGCATCCGAAGATCATTATCGAGCTTGTGCTCAGCAACGCCTCCGCCAACCTCCTCGAACAGGAGGTCGATATCGCGGTGCGCATGCATCCGCCGAAGCAGGAGGCGCTTGTGGCCGCCAAAGTGCCTTCCATCCCGATCGGTCTGTTCGCGCATGTCGATTATCTCAAAGCGCGCGGCACGCCGGAGACACTCGCCGATCTCGCCGGGCACGATCTCATCGGCTCAGATCGCACCGAAGCCGACCTCGCGCTCGTGCGTCACTTCCTTCCCGGCATCGCGCGCAGCCGCTTCGTATTCCGCACAGACAGCCATCCCGCGCAACTCGCCGCCGCGCGCGCGGGGCTCGGTATCTCGGTCGTGCAGACGCCCATCGGTCTCGCCGATCCGAATTTGCGCCGCGTGCTGCCCGATCTCACACCCGCGATGCTCGACACATGGATCGTGACGCACGAGAACCTGCGCCGCCTGCCCCGGGTTAGCGCGGTGTTCGATCACCTGGTATCGGCATTCGGGCAATATGGCGCGCGGAAAAGCGCGCCGTCTAAGGTCGGAACAACGCCGCGGCGCCGATAAGCAGTTCGGCGAGGATGAGAATGACGATCAGAAGCTCGAGCCGGGCGGAGCGCGCGGTGTCCATCATGTCGGTGAAGGTCTCCGCCGCACTGCCCACCACGGTGACCTTGCCGTTGAGCAGCGTGCCGCGCTCAATGATCTCGTACTCGTCCTCCAGCCGCGCGTAGAGCCGCCCAAGTTCGGGATGCTCCCACAGTACGTCCGGCTTTTCGGCAAACGCGATACGGCCCGACACGCGATGCTGTGCGAGCAAGGCACTCCCGATCAACTGCAGCAGCCCCTTGCGCGACTTGGGGAGCTTTCCGCTGATCGCAAGCCGGCTCGCCTGCGGTTCGATGGTGTCGAACACCGACGCGATCTCGCGTTCGTAGCGCGCCAGCGCCACACTTTTCGCGAGGATGTCGCCGAGCACAAGCGCGTGCGCGACGCTCAGCTCCTTGATCTGGAAGACGCCGTTGCCGGCGCCGCCCTCCTCGCCATCGGCGCGGATTTCGAGCGCGACCCGCTCTTCTTCTATCGGTCCCGCTGCCGGCGCATCGGTCGGGAAACGCGCCAGCGCTTCCTTTTCTTCCGCATCCGTCAATCCGATGAACACGACAACGCCGTAGCGATACGCCACGACATAGCCATCGCCCTCGCGATAGCAGAACGGGACGGCGGAGACCACGCCGGTATAGCGCGAACGATCGACGACCAGGCGGTCGCTGACCAGAACGGCATGCGCGGACAGCGTGCGCGACGACGCAGGAAGCGTGGCGAGATCGGCCACAGTAGCCAATTGGGTTTCAGTCGTCATTCGGCGCGAAACTACTCTCGCCGCGCCCGCGCGGCCAGCACTTCCTAGCGCGATCTGCGGCTATTTGCGGCCGTTGACGATCAGGAGCAGTGGATTGGGCGTCGGCTCGGCAATCTTTTTCAGTGTGTTCACGTCGCGATGGCGGAACAGTTCCTCGCGCCCATGCACTTTCAGCATCGTGTCCGACACATAGCTCCAGCTTCCGTCGGCGTTGAACGTGATTTCCAGAGTATAGGAATCCGTGCGGAACGCGTATTCGAGGAAATCCGTCGAGCAGATGCCGTAATTCGTCTGCCCGCGCGTGGCGCTGACGACGATCTTCATATCGTCGGGCTTCGCGTGACCGACGGCAAGCGCGGTCTGCCCGCGCGGGATGGTGAGCGACTGCATCACCAGTCCGGTCTCCCGCTCCCACAACCAATAACCCACCTGATCGTGGAAGGTGATGTCTTCTTCATTGGTGTTGATGTGGACGTGATAGCGCAGGCCATAAAGCAGCTGCGGCCCATTCGCCTGCGGGTCGATCGGCTGCATCTCGATGCGCTCGAAGAATTCGCGCCGCTCCGGCCCCGCCGCTTTGGGATTGAGATCGATGCCTTTCTCGCTCTGCCATATACCGGCAAGCCGGCGCAGCGGCCCGAGATTGGCAAGCGTATCGGGATCGACATCTTCCTGTTCGGTGAAGACATCTTCTGGAAATGGATTCACGGTGCGTCGCCCTTCGAAATGGTCAAACAAACAACCCAGCGGCGGCATCCTAATGATTCGAGCGCGCACAGCAAATTCGCGGCGCATTATATTGCGCGATGTGCCCGCAAGCCGAAGCCTGCGGGCACAAAACGCCGGCTTACTCAACTGGGAAGCGGCTGACCCGCCGGCTGCCGGGTCGCGATGTTGGCGCGGTTGAACAGATTTACGGTCGCTATCCAAAGCACCAGCGCCGCGAGCTGCTTCTCGTCGAAATACATGGCCGCGTCGTTCCAGACCGCATCGGGCACCGGATCGCGGCTGTCGAGCGTGGTGACGGCTTCGGACAGTGCAATCGCCGCCCGTTCGGCATCCGAGAAATACGGCGCGTCGCGCCAGCCGGCGACGGCGTGCAGCCGCTCGTCGGTTTCGCCATCCTGCTTGGCGTGCTTGGTGCCGATATCGACACAAAAGCCGCAGCCGTTGATCTGGCTGGCGCGCAGATGCGCGAGATGAAGCGTTTTGGGCGGAACACCGGCCTTCTGCACCGCCGCCATCAAGGCCTGGATCGCCGGCACGGCGCCCGGCACCAGCACACCGGGGTTCTTCATTCGGGCATGTAACATATCTATCTCCTGTCACATCGGGTTGACGTCATTCGTCATCCCTATGACGGACGGGACAGATGGAATGTGACCGATGACCGAAACGGAACTTCTGGCGCAGCACTTCGAGGCCAACCGGGACCATTTGCGGGCAATCGCCTATCGCATGCTGGGCTCACGCAGCGAGGCGGAGGACGCCGTGCAGGAAGCTTGGCTGCGCCTCTCGCGCGTGGACCCCGGCAGTGTGGAGAACCTCACGGGTTGGCTTACAACAGTCGTCGGCCGTGTCTGTCTGGATTTCCTGCGCACACGGAAAATGCGACGCGAAGAAGCCATCGGAGTCGAAGCCGAGACCGTAGCGAACGATGACGACGCCGAGAATGACATCATGCTCGCGGATTCCATCGGCATGGCGATGCTTGCCGTGCTCAACACACTCTCGCCGCCGGAGCGCGTGGCCTTTGTGTTGCATGACATGTTCGACCTGCCGTTCGAAGATATCGCGACCATCGTCGGCCGCTCGCCTGTTGCTGCCCGGCAGCTTGCGAGCCGTGCGCGGCGGCGCGTTCAAGGCCGGCCCGCCATCTCGGAAGCCGATCGCCTACGGCAGCGCGAGATCGTCAATGCCTTCCTGACCGCATCGCAGGGCGGCGATTTCTCCGCGCTGCTTGCTGTGCTCGATCCCGACGTTGTGTTGCGTGCCGATGCGGCTGCCATGGCGGCAAGTGCGGCACGCGCTGGTCAGGGTGGAGCCCTGGAGCTGCCGGCGCCCGCAATACAGGGCCGCGCGACGATCGCGGCGATGTTCAACGGCCGCGCGAAGGCTGCCCGGCTGGCCTCCGTGGATGGCAGCCCAGGTCTGGTTGTTCCGATTGCGGATGTGCTGGTCGCGGTCTTCGAATTCACAATCGAGAACGGCGCGATCACTGAGATCGCGCTGACGTCCGATATGCAGACGATCAAGACCATGGCACTGGAGTATTAATTTAGCCCGTCAGATATCCGACCACGAGGCGCGTCGCGTCATTGATGAACGCATCCGTCGTTTCGTCCGAGAGCATCTTGGCATGGTGCAAGACTGCGTTGTGCGTCAGGGCTTCAATCGAGGTCACGCATATGTAGGACGCGAGGTCCAAATCGGTCACGCGGAGTTCGCCGCGGTGGCCCTCAAGATAGTCCCGGAAGAGTGCATGGTTCTCGCGGCTGAAGGTTTCCAATTTCTCGAGCTTTCCCACGCGCGGAATCTGCTCGGAAAGAACGCGATGCAGTTTGGGATCGACTCGATGCGCCTTCACTGCGATGGCGACAAGCATGCGCACGCCCTGCTCAATCGGCTGCATCGCAGCCTTCGCCAGTTCGCCCCGGACGACCTGCATAATCTCCTGCCGATGGCGTTCGATCACGGCAGCGACGAGCGCCTTCTTGCCGGGAAAATATTGATAGAGCGAGCCGACACTCACACCCGCCACGTCCGCGATACGATTGGTGCTGGCTTTGTCGAACCCCTCCCTGACGAGAATGCGAGCGGTCGCTTCAACCAGCGCGTCCACCATCGCGCGCGACCGCTCCTGCGAGGCGTCTTTCCTGGGTTTTGTAGGCGGTCTCCGCGCCATGTTCCACGTCGTCAATGCGAGTAGCAAAAGCGAATGATCGCTCATATTTTGTCAGACAGGAAAGCGGCGCGCAACACCGCGCACCGCAGGCAAATTGCGCAGAAACCGGAAAGGCCACCCTATGCACGGAACATTGCAACGCCTGTTCCAATACAAAGCCTGGGCGAACGACGAATTGTTGACCGCGTTGGCCAGGCTTGGCGGCGAATCCCCCATAACCGGGTTGGCGATCAAGGCTCTGAGCCACAGCTATGTCGTCGATCGGATATTCACCGCGCATATGAGGCGAAAGACTCACGCTTATACGTCCGCCAATTTGAGCGAGATGCCGACGCTGGAGGATTTGTCCGCGGACATCAGAGCGAGCGATCGGGAGTATATCGAATACGTCTCACCGCTCGACGCCGACCAATTGGCGGAACGGATCGATTTCAGCTTTACGGACGGTGCCCCCGGGCGCATGTCGCGCGAGGAGATGCTCATGCATGTGATCACCCATGGCGTGGGTCATCGCGGACAGGTCAGCGCGGTCACGCTGCTCAACTCGCTACCGCCGGCGAAAGACGGCTTCACGACCTTTCTGCACGAAGCCGAAGCCTCAGCAAGAGGCAGGGCCGGCGCATAATCACGCGCGTCCTGTGGCCCGCAGGATAAGCGCAGCGATTTCCCCGGGATGCGAGATCAGCGACAGATGGCTCGACTTCACCTCAATCGTGTCGGCCCCCATGCGCCGGGCCATGAAGCGCTCAAGATCCGGATCGATGGTGCGGTCCTCTGTGGAGACCGCATAGAAGCTGGGCTTCGAGCGCCAGGCGGCGTGTTTGGTCTTGCCGGTCAGGAGCGCCTTGTGAAACGGCTGTTGCGTCGCATACAGCACGCGCGCGCGCGCCGTCGGAATGTCGCCAGCGAAATCGCGCAGGAATGCGGCTTCGGTCAGTCTGCCCTCGTCGCCATCGAAGACGATGCCTGCGGATGCGGGCGGCGTTGGGAATTTCTTCGCCCGTGCCGTGTAGTCCTCGCCCGCATCCGGTGCGCGCGCCGCGACATAGACGAGCGCCGTAACCTTCGGATCGATCCCGGCTTCGGTCACGATCATGCCGGAGAAGGAATGTCCCGCCAGCACCGTCGGTCCATCCTGCCGCGCCAACACACGCTGCGTCTCCGCGACGGCGTCGTCGAGTGTCGTCAGCGGATTCTGCACGGAGGTCACGTTCAGGCCCGCGGCCTGCAGCCGCGCGATCACATCCGACCAGCACGACCCGTCCGCGAACAGCCCATGGACAAGAACGACATTGCGGGCAGGCACGATGGTTCGGGAAAAGGCCGTGCGGGGGGCAAAGGGGGCGACGGCAGCGGCCGCAAGCATGGAAGCGAATGTGCGCCGGTTTATGGACATGGCGATGCCTCCCGAATGTGATGTCATTTCTCGTAGTCGTAATAGCACCCTATCAGGGCTCGGCGGATTTTGGGATTGTCCTCGGCCATCAGAGTGACGGTGCGGTGTGCGGCGATTTCAAGGTCGCAGCCCTTCATGCCGTCGCTGGCCTCGCAATGCCGGAGCACGAGCATCATTGGCCGCCGGGACGTTATCGGACGCAGAAATTCCAGCGTCCCGCGCGCTCATGTCCAACGATGCACCAGGGAATTAAACGCGCGCCTTTTCCGTTGTAACCATTCCGTCCGCATACGAAGTTTGCGGTGCGTCAATCGATAGCCTCGATACTCAGCCGCTTGAGCCCTTCGGCATAAATCGCGCCGCGGCAATTCTTGAAGTTGACTGTTTGACCCCATCTTCAGTTCAGGCAGACGGGGAACCGCGCGACGCGGCGGTGAAAACCGCCAATTGAGCCGCGAACGCCCGCTTGAACGCTGGCCGCGCTTCGCCCCGCGCCACAAAGGATGCGACGTTCGGAAACTCGTTGAGCAGGCCCGAGCTTCCCAACCGGCGCAGCACGTCCACCACCAGCAGGTCTCCGGCGCTGAATGCGCCGTCGAGCCACTCGGCATCGCCGAGGCGCGCGGACAGTTGTTTCAACCGGTCACGAATGCGGTCCTTGACCAGAGGCAGGCGCTCGGCGGCCCAAGGCCTGTCGTGCTCCGAAATCACGGCGGTTTGCAGTTCGAGGATCACCGGTTCGATGGTGCTCAGTGCCGCAAACATCCAGGTGATCGCACGCGCACGAGCGGTCGCTTCATCCGGCAGAAGGCCCGGACGTGTCTGCGCGATGTGCAGAATGATGGCACCGGACTCGAACAGCATGAGACCATCTTCTTCATAGGTTGGAATCTGTCCGAACGGATGACGCGCAAGATGCGCGGGTTCTTTCATTTCCGCGAATGTCAAAAGCCGAACGTCGTAAGGCTGACCCACTTCCTCCAGCGCCCAGCGAACGTGCATGTCGCGCGCAAGCCCTCTGCCACGATCCGGCGAGGCTTTGAAAGCGGTGATGATGGGCTTCATAGCGCCGGCACCGAAGCGTAAAATCCCTTCGTGGCCGGACAGGCATCCAGGGCTCGCTTGTAGCCTTCGCGTCCCGTGGTGCGCTCCATGTAGGCTTTCTCTGTTTCGTCGAGGACGATGCCACCCCTCCTTCGGGCGAGGTTCAGCGTATAGGTCACCGAAATGTCGGCGGCGGTGAACGCCTCGCCGGCCATATAAGGCGCGCGCGCAAGCTGCCGCTTCACCAGCTTCATCCGGTTGTTGAATTGATTCAGTGCCCAGCGCGCGCCCCAGTTCTCGCGCTCGCTCGTCGGCGCGACAAAGCCGCTGACGACCACGACCTGAATGTTGGCGCCGAGACCGGCTTCGCCGAGGTGAAGAAACTGCTGATACATCGCAAAAGCTGGATCGCTTGGCGCGGGCGCAAGTGAGGTCGGCCCATGGCGCGCGATCAGATACTCCATGATCGCAATCGACTCGACCATCGTGACGTCGCCATCGGTGATCGCTGGAATGAACCCGCCGGGATTGATGGCGAGAAATTCCGGATCGTTCTCGACGCCGGCGAGCAGATCCACTTGTCTGATCCGATACGGAAGGCCCATTTCCTCCAGCAGCCAGACAACGCGAAAACCTCTGCCTTCGCCCCAGACTGTGATCATCGCCCCCAATCCTTCATTGCCTCTCTCACGCTATGCCGCACTGATCCGCGCGAGCAAGGAGAAAAGCCTTTTCCCGCGCGTTGCGTGTAAGCTTGGATGCAGCGACGAATTCTGCACGCGCTTCGGACAGTCGTCCGGCACGGAATAGAAAGTCTCCTTTTGCCGCTGGCAATGGCGCGTAGTTGCGTAGTGCCTCAGCGTCCGCGATCTCACCGAGAAGTTTCAATCCTGCCTCGGGTCCGAAGGCCATGCTGTGTGCAATCGCACGGTTGAGATCGACGACTGGAGAAGGCATCACGATGCGCAGCCGCTCGTAGAGCGCGGCGATGCGCGGCCAATCGGTGTCGGCGGCTCCGCGCGCGCGGGCATGGCAGGCGGCGAGCGCGGCTTGCAGCACATAGGGGCCGTTGCCGCCCAATGTCTCGGCCCGGGCGAGCGCGTCCAGGCCCTGGCGGATCAAGAGATGATCCCAATGTGTGCGGTTCTGCTCGGTCAGCGGGATGAAGGCGCCGTCGGGTCCGCTGCGCGCACCGAGGCGCGATGCCTGGATCTCCATCAGCGCCAGAAGGCCAAACATTTCGGCATCATCGGGCATCAGTCCAGCAAGGATACGGCCAAGGCGTTGCGCCTCCAGACAAAGGCCTGGCCGCACCAAGTCATCGCCTGCAGTCGCCGCATAGCCTTCGTTGAAGATGAGATAAATGACTTCGAGCACCGACGGCAGACGCGCGGCGCGATCAGCGGCGCGCGGCACCTCGAAGGGCAATCCGGCTTCCGCGATTGCCTTCTTGGCGCGGACGATACGCTGCGCAATCGTGGACTCGCTCGTGAGGAAGGCACGCGCGATCTCGCCGGTCGTGAGGCCGCCGACCACGCGCAGAGTGAGCGCGGCTCGGGCGTCGGGCGACAGCATCGGATGGCAGGCCGTGAAGATAAGGCCGAGCAGCTCGTCGCCGAGATCGTCGTCCATCGCCGTTTCGATCGCAGCATTGCCGGACACCTCATCCATCTCGCGCGCGATCTCTTCGTGCTTGCGATCGCACATTTTGTCGCGACGGATGGCGTCGAGGGCACGGTGTTTGGCGGCTGTCATCAACCACGCGCCGGGATTTTCCGGAACGCCTGTCTTCGGCCACTCTGACAATGCGATCACCAATGCGTCCTGCGCCAATTCTTCGGCGCGGTCGATATTGCGCATCATCCGGGCGAGGCCCGCGATGAGCCTTGCCCGTTCAATGCGAAAAACGGCTTCGATCGCCCGATGTGTTTCGTCTGCGGCCACATCGCCTTTTCAACCAAGGCTGCGAGCGAGGCAAGCTAGGCTGTCGCCCCGACCCCATAGCGTACCGCCGCGAGAAGCGTATCGATGTCTATATCCTTGAGCGCCTTGAACTTGATGCAGTACCCGCTCACGCTCGCCTTGCCGAGTTTCTTCCCGTACGTCTTGGCCAGGTATTTCTTGTCTTCCAGGCCAAGGATGTAGACGGAAATTCCCGTCGTGTTCGCGCTGAGCCCGATCTGATAAAACTCGCGCGCTTTTCCATCGGCATATTTGATCGTGTAGAGCCCGTATCCAATGTTGGGATTGGATACGGTTTTGCCCTCACTGTTTTTGCCGTTCAGGAACCACAATTTGCATCGCGGCAGTGCCTTCAAAATGACGCGGTGAAGCGCCCGCATGTCGCTCTGTTTCGGTTCAGGCTGGCCCTCCAGATACTTTTCGATCTCGTCTTTGACGGACATCTAGGCGACGCCGAGCTTTCCGCGCTCGCCGCCACGCGGATTGGCGATCTCCTCGGGCGTTGCAAAGCCCTCCAGATCCGCCGCCTCGAAAAACGGGCGGATTTCCATCGTGCCCGCCATGCCCGGCATCTCGGGGCTGCGCATCGCCCAGGCCATCGCCTCGTCCATGTCCTCGACCTCCCAGATCGAGAAGCCGACGACCATCTCGCGGCTCTCCGCGAACGGGCCGTCGATGACCGTGCGCGTCTTGCCGTCGAATTCGATGCGCTTGCCCTGCGCCGAGGGCTTGAGGCCCGCCGCGGCCACAAACACGCCTGCCTTGACCAATTCCTCTGTGAAATCGTCCATCGCCTTGAACGCCGCCACCATTTCCGGCGTGGGCTCCATATTCACCGCGCTCTCATCGACTTTCGAGAACACCATCACACGCATTAGCAGTCTCCTTGTTTGGGCCTTCACGAGAACGACGAACGAGCTTGCCGCAAATCGACATCGCCCCGCAAAAATTTCTGTCCCTCAGGCCGGAACATAGATCAGCCGGACCGCATCCTCGCCGATACGCTCGTTGGCGACGAGGCGAAGTGGGGGGCGAGAACCGCCGAAGAAAGGCTTGCCGCCGCCCAGCACGACGGGGCGGTAGTACAGCCGGTATTCATCGATCAGGCCAGCATCGCCCAGGCTTTGCGCCAGGCCGGGCCCCGCGACTTCGATTTCGCCGCCGAGGCGCGCCTTTAGATCACGCACCGCCGCGACGCCATCCGAAAACAGCGTCGCGTTGGATCCAACCGATGTCAGCGAGCGAGACGCCACAAATTTCGGCTTGCTCCGCCACACCGCCGCATATTCGTGCTCCGCCGAGTCCCAGCCGTCATGGTCTTCATCCCAATACCGCATCACCTCATAAGTGACGCGGCCATAGCTCATACCGCTCACGCCGCGCACCTGCTCAATGAAATGGCGAAACAACGCTGGCCCCGGCGGCCCGCCAAACCCCGTGTGGTCGACGTAGCCATCCAGCGACACATTCAACCCGTAAACGATCTTCGCCATGTCAGTCCTCCGCGCGCGGACTGTAAATCGGAGCCCGGCACGAACACGAAATCAAGGCCATGGTCGTTGCATCCGATCCGGCCAGGGGACGCATCAAACCCTCCGATATCGTGCGTGCAATGGGCACCGCGGCTTTTCGAGGATAATCGACAATGCGTGTTTCGCTGGGCGGCAAGCGGCCCAAAAGCCTTATCTTTCCTGTGTTCGTGTTCGCAGCGGCGGTCTGCGGCGTTAACAATGTTTCTGCTGCGCCTTCCACCGTCATGCCCGACACGCCTGCGGGCAAGCTTGGCGGCGAGGTGATCCGGCATATCAACGCCGATGACGCCAAACACATCGTGCAATGGGCGCCCTCGCTCCTGTCGCCCACGGTGGCGGAGGAAGACAAAGCGGATTTCCTGAAAGGGTTGACGTCGGCAGTGCGCGACACCGGCGGCATCGATTTCGTCGATGCGCGGACGCAGGGCCCGCCGGGTATGCTCGTGCTTACCGTGAAGGCGCGCCGCACGGGGCAGCTTGCGGTGCTGGTCGTGGCGGCCGATCCGGCGCTGCCTGGCAAGCTCGCACAGGCCGCTCTGTTTCCGCTCGACGATCCTGCGCTCTATGCCGCGTGGCCAAAGGGGGCCGCGTCATCGCATGCCGAGATCGCGCATCTCGCGCACGATGCTTTGGACAAGCTCGCGCACGACTCCGACTTCTCGGGTTGCCTGACGATTGTCGATGGCGCCGAAACCATTCTCGACGAATGCCGCGGCGTGGCCGACCGCAATTTCAGCGCGCCGGTCGATCACCGCACGCGCTTCCATATCGGCTCAATGGATAAGATGTTCACGGCGGTCGCGATCGCGCAGCTGGTCGAGGCGGGAAAACTGTCGTGGGACGCTACGCTCGCCCAGCTCGTGCCCGAATATCCCGACCACGACGCGGCGGGCAAAATCACCGTGTGGCAATTGCTGCACCATACCGCAGGGCTTGGCGATTTCTTCGTGCCGGAGTTCTTCCAGAACCGGGAGAAATTCGTCAATCCTGCCGATTATCTCGGCCTCATCGCGCGCCAGCCGAAGACACCACCCGGCGGTGACTGGAATTACAGCAACGCCGGCTACATGCTTCTCGGCCGCATCGTCGAGAATGTCAGCCACGAGAATTATTTCGACTACATCCAGCGCCACGTGTTCGTGCCCGCGGGCATGACCGACAGCGGGTTTGACAGCCAGGAAGACTTCACGCCGAACCTGGCGACAGGTTATTTCCACGACGGCCTGTTCTCGACGGCGTGGAAAGCGAACTGGATGACGCTGCCGTTCAAGGGAAGCCCGGCCGGCGGCGGCTATTCCACCAACGCCGATCTTCTTCGTTTTGCGACAGCGCTGAAGGGGGCGAAGCTGGTGAAGCAGGCAACATTGGACAAGATGTTCGACAAGGAAGTCCCCGCGGGGCCGGGCGGATATGCGGCGGGCTTTGGCGACCGCCCTTCGCAGGGCCATCATATTCGCGGACACGCGGGCGGCGCGCCCGGCATGAACGCGAACCTCGCGATCGTGTGGGAGACGAACGCGGCCGTCGCCATCACCAGCAACGAAGGCGACTCCCAGGCGGCGATGATGCTGTCCGAGACCGTCGCCGACCTTCTCGCCGCCGAAGGTGCGAAGCCGTGAACGACAAACCAGTTTCCGTAACACCAAACCCAACGCGCTAGGAGCACTCTCATGGAACCCGCATTCTTCGTCATCCCCCTCGTTGTGATGGGCGCACCTGTTCTCATCGCCCTCATCTTCATGCGCTACCGGTATGTGCAGACGCAGGCGCGCTATCGCATGCTGCTCGATCTCGCCCAGAAGGGCGTGGAGCTGCCGCAGGCCCTGCTCGTCGATCCGCAGACGCCCTATTCCGAACGGCGTCGCGCGCTGGTGCTGATCAGCGCCGGTCTTGGATTGATGGCGATGTTCATCGCACTGCCGTTCAAGCTCGACAGCGGTCTGGGCGTCAGCAGCCTGTGGGGCCTTGGCCTGCTGCCGCTGATGACCGGGCTTGGCTATCTCGCCAGTTGGTGGCTGAACTGGCGCGGAGATTTGCGTGGCTGATGCCGCCATCGAAGCGGGTGTCGATCGCAGGCTGGTGGCGCGTGCGCTGCTGGCCGGCGATCGGCGCGCCTTCGAACAGCTGATGCGCCGCCATCAGGGCATGGTGCGCGCGCAACTGCGCCGCCTGCTGAATGGCGACCGCGCCATGGCCGACGATCTTGCGCAGGAGACGTTCCTGCTCGCCTGGCGCAAGCTTCACCAGTTCCGCGGCGACGCGCGTTTCGCCACATGGCTCTATCGCATCGCTTACACGTGTTTTCTTCAGGCGGTGCGGAAGCGGTCGCTCCCGATCAGCGATGCGCCCGCCAACGACACCGCACAGACACCGCCGCTGGATGCGATCGATCTGCGCATGGATGTCGCGCGCGCGATGCGGCATCTGTCCGGTGCCGAGCAGACGGTGTTGCTGCATTGCGTGGAGCTCGGCCTCAGTCACGGCGAAGTTGCCTATGTGCTGGCGATGCCGCTCGGCACGGTGAAGAGCCACGCGCTGCGCGGCAAAGAGAAATTGCGCGCCCTGCTCGCGGATTGGCGCGAAGGATCACAAGAGGAAACGACATCATGAACGACTTTGACGACGATGCTGTCGACAAAATTCTGCGCGACCAGTTCGAGGGACCGGTGCCGGATGACGGCTTTTGCGATGATGTGATGCAGGTCCTTCCCGCACGCCGCCGCAATTATACCTGGCCGTCGGCGCTCGGGATCGCGGCAGGCGGCGCGACGTGCTGTTTGAGCCTGCTGTCCACACCGCTCGTGCGCATCGGCTGGCAGGATTGGCTGTCGGGCGAACCGTCCGCACCGGCGCTGATTCTGCTCGCGGCCACGGCAAGCATCTCGCTTCTCGCCATGGCGTGGACAACGACGGAAGCCGACGACCGGTGACAAAAAGCCCTCTCCCAAAAAAATGGGAGAGGACTTTTTCAGATCGAAAGAAAAGAAAGGTCAGTTCTTCTTCGTCAGGCTGTACACGGCGCCGTTCTGAAGGATCGCGCCGTACTGGACCGTACTGTAGAAAATGCCGTTCTTCAGAACCAGGCCGGCGGAATACCCGCTGCCGTCGTCGGTGCCGGTGAAGGTGTGGAGCACCTTCTGCTTGCCCTTCGCGGTCACTTCATAGACGACACCGCACTGGCAGCTCGGATCGCCACCCTGGTTGGCGGTGCTGTAGAGGTTCTTGCCGACCAGAAGCATGTCGCCTTCCGGGCTCGCGCCATCGGCGCCGCCGGTGAAGTTATAGAGCGTGGTCAACGTGCCGCCGGGCGTGAGCTTGAACACGGTGCCCGCGCTGCCCGAGCCCCCATTGCCCGTGCTGCCGTAGAGATTGCCGTCGCTGTCGATATCCATCCCGCCATAGAGGAAGCCGCCATCGGCGCCGCCGGTGAAGCTGTAGACCGTGCTGAAATTGCCCGCGGTGTCGTACTTGAACACCGAGCCGTTGCCGTTGGCGCCACCGAAGGCCGTCACGCCATAGAGATTGCCCGCCGTGTCGGCGACGACGCCATGCTCGGGGAATTCGCCATCGGCGCCGCCGCTGAAGGTGTGCAGCACCGTGAACGTGCCGTCCGCGCCGTACTTGAAGAGCGTGCCGGAACCGCCGGTGCCGCCGAACAGCGCGGTGCCGTAGAAGTTGCCGGCCTTGTCGCGATAGAGATTGCCGCGCACTTCCGAGCCTTCGTCCGGCGTCAGATGGTGCAGAACCTTGAACTTGCCCGTCTTGGTGATCTCGAACAGCGTGCCGCTGTCGTTTGCGCCGCCGCTGGTCGTGGAGCCGATCAGGGAGCCGTTGCGCAGCCGCGTGACCGCGCCGTCGGGCTGTGCACCGTCCGCAGGGCCGGTGAAGAAATGCAGGATCGTTTCCGTGCCGTCGGGCGCCAGCTTGAACACGACGCCGTCGCCATCGCCGTGAGGGTTACAGAAATCGGTCGTGCCGTAGATGTTTCCGGCTTCGTCGAATGTGACCTTCGCACCGGGATTGCAACCGTCATTGGCGCCGCCCTTGAACTTGTACAGGCTCGTGTAGGTCGGGTCGTTCGACGCAGGCGCCGTGGCGCCGGTGCTCGCCGGGACCGCGACGGCGTGATGGCCGTGCAGCGCAAGCATGCGCCTGGCCTCGCGCGACGCATCGGCGCCGAACGCCGGCGCAAGGGCAACGGCTGCGACAGCCGAACCGAGAAGCACGCTGCGCAGCAGCGTGTGTGACTTGAACATGAAACTCTCCGATTGTTGGGTTCTTAAACGCCATTAGGCACGACATGACCGCGACGCAACAGCACAACAGTGTCGCAATCCTTGTCGGTCGCCGGACCAAAACCCCAACAGGTTGATATTTGAAATCACTTTCTCAACAATTTCCCGGGCGCGCTATTCGAACCTCAATTTCCCGGTGGGGGTACCCCAACCGCGAAGACGGGACTTATGCAACAGAACACAAGATGTTGTGGTTGCGGCGTGTGGCGAGCAGTCGTTTTTCATTTTGGCGAAATCCCCCTCCCCCTCTCCCCTCTTTCCGTTTCTTGCGATGCAACCGTTCCATCTCGCTGATGCAACACGCGCGACGTGTTCACATCAAACCAACCTATCGAGATGGGTTCGAAGCGATGCCGCTTCAAGCCCGCGCACGATCACGAATTGTTGCGGCGGCTATCTCTCCAGCGCCGCACAAACGCGGATGATCGTCTTCCCGGCGTGTCGCGCTTTCGAGTTGAACACGGCGACGGCGTCGTCGAGAGATGCGACGGTGCCGATGTTCGTCCGCAGCCGTCCGTCCCTCACGCGCTGGACGATCTCGTTCAGTTGGGCACGATCCGCCTCGACAACGAAGTCGATCGCTACGCCGTCGGCGGGCCGCACCTCCGGCGGTCCAACGACGGACACCAATACGCCGCCGGCCCGAACCAGATGCGCGGACCGCTTCCCGATATCGCCGCCGATGAGATCGAACACCAGATCGACTTTGCCCAAATCTTCCAGGGCCTCACTGCCGAGATCGACGAATTCATTTGCGCCGAGGTCGAGCGCCTTCTGACGATCCGCAGCGCGTCCGGTGCCGATGACATAGGCGCCGAACTCATGCGCGAGCTGCGTCACGACCGACCCGACGGCGCCGGCCGCGCCATGCGCGATCACGCGCTGCCCCGCCTGAAGGCGGCCATGCACGAACAGTCCCTGCCACGCGGTCAGGCCGGAGATCGGCAGGCTGGCGCCCACCGTAAAATCGACATCGCCCAGCAGCGGCGCGAGGTTGCGCGCCTCGATCGCGATATACTCCGCCAGCGTGCCGTCGCGATACCAGTCGGCAAGGCCGAACACCCGCTGCCCGACGGACAGTCCCGTCGTGCCATAGCCGATAGCGGTGACCACGCCGGCCACCTCGTGTCCGGGGATCGTCGGTGTTCGATCGCGGCCGAGCCGATCGGCCCATGTCGACGGCCAATCCAACTCGGTGTTGACGAATCCCGACGCATGAACCTGAACGATCACGTCGTTTATCGACGGCTGCGGCTGGGGCCGATCCGTCAGCGTCATCCCCGAAGTTCCCGCGGCGCGGTCCGTTACAACGATTGCTTTCATGGCGCTCTTCTCCTCCGTCCTTTGTCTCTTCGGTGAAAAGCGTTGAACAGAGGGAAAGTTCGCTCGCCTCCCATGCCGCGCGGGAATACCTGTCCCGGCCCCGCACAAATGACCGCAGTTCCTGAGCAAACGACGCCGCTATGTCTCCAGCGCCGCGATCATCGCCACGCGCGTCGCATGGCGGCCGCCTTCAAATTCGGCTGAGAGAAACGCATCCACGATCTCGAGCGCCAGGCCTTCGCCCACCACGCGCGCGCCGAGTGCCAGCATGTTGGCGTCGTTGTGCCGGCGGATCATGCGCGCCGAGAATGGATCGGAGCACACGCCGCAGCGGATGCCTTTGATCTTGTTCGCCGCCATCATGATCCCCTGCCCGGTGCCGCACAGCACAATGCCGAACCGGCAATCCCCCGACGCCACACGCCGCGCCGCCGCTTCGCCCTGCGCGGGATAATGCGTGCTCTCCGGAGTCACGGGCCCAATATCCACCGCCACCCAGCCGCGCGCGGAGACATGCGCCGCAACCGCCTGCCGCAGCGCGATGGCGGCGTGATCGCTGGACAGGACGATGCGGGTGGAGGGGGTCATGGAGAAGGCATCGCGATTCCAGAAAGGAATCTGGCCGCTCCGTATGGCGGGATCAATGTGCCCCTATCGCGGCGCAGGCATGCTTCGCCAGCCGTACCCACGCGGTTGCACGCTCGGAATATTCAGGGAATTTCAAATTTGCTCATAAATGCTGGCGATTTCCTGTTGTGGCATAGACAACATTGGCCGCAGGACCAAGCAAATCGGCGCTTCGGAGGCCTAACGGAACGAAGACACAGCGCGACCGCCGACGCCAATGTAGTTCATAGACACATTATATTCTCTTTTATTTTCAATGCACTACGATGCTTCTACTGCACTTATAACCGCTATCTCTTTGAACTGGCTATTTGAAACTGCGCCGCTTTGCCAGCCGTACCCACGCGGTTACACGCTCGGAATATTCAGGGAATTTCAAATTTGTCCATAAATGCTGGCGATTTCCTGTTGTGGCATAGACAACATTGGCCGCAGGACCAAGCAAATCGGCGCTTCGGAGGCTTAACGGAACGAAGACACATCGCGACCTATGACGCTGATAGAGTTCATATTCGCGTTTATTCTCATATCGATTCGATTCTGTGGATAATACTCCGATTTATGCTGAAATTAATTGACTCCTCGCGACGGTTGAATTACGTGTCTTATTACGTTAGGAGCGTGACATGCCGACTGCGTCAATTACTCTGCCAAGCGGTGCAAAAGTGGTGATCGAAGGCAGCCAGCCAGAGGTGGCGGAATTGCTGGCGATCTTTCACGGGACCGCAAAAAACGAAGTGAAAAAGCGCCAAGGGCCTCAGGCGAATTCGACCGGTCGTGCGGGACCGCTGGAACTCATGCTGGGGCTGATCGACGATGGTTTCTTCAGGACGCCGAAAGAATTGGGCTCTGTCAAAGCAGCGCTCGAAGAACAGGGGCACTTTTACCCAACCACCACATTGTCGCCGCTGATGCTTCGGTTGGTACGACGCAAAGCCTTGCGTCGCATTAAGGACGGCAAGCGATGGACCTACGTGAGTTGAGAATGCGGATATGAGCAACAAAACGATTACTCAAGCTGTGACCAAAGTGGTCGAAGAACTATCCGATTTCTCTCCGGAGGAACGGCGGCGAATCGTTCAGGCGTCGCTGACACTGCTTGGAGATGGACCAACTGCTCTGGTTGAACCAAGCGATCAAAGCAGCGGCGGCGATAGCTTCCCGGCGAAAACTCGTATGTGGATTAAGCAGCACGGACTATCTGCTGAGCAGATAAGCCACATATTTCATCCTGGAGAAGACGGTATGCAAATCATCGCGCCAATCCCAGGAACGTCCAGGCGCGTGCAAGTGCGCAATGCATATGTTCTCTCCGGCATCGCACAGTTACTGGCGCATGGGGAAACTAAGTTCGACGACAAGTCCGCCCGTGACGTTTGCGAGTCTGGCGGCTTCTTCGATACCACAAATCACGCGAAATATTTGAAGTGCAGCGAGTTTACCGGCTCTCGCGAGAAAGGCTGGGTATTGACGGCCCCCGGAATGAACCTTGGTGCTTCGCTGATAAAACAACTGAGCCAACCTTGAAGGAGGCGGGCAGCGGTCCCGCTACAAATATCATGACTGCAAATAGTGATGCCAAGCTAGATGCGATTTTGAATGCAATCAAAAACCTCGGTGAGCGTGTGACTCGAATCGAAACTCGCAGTAGCGGCGGAAGCGCCGGCGAGAAGACGACAACGGCCAAGAAATTATCAATAAAAGAGTTTCTTCTTGATCATCCACCAACTACTGACATTCAGCGCACGCTCGCCGTTGGCTACTTCCTAGAGAATCACACAGGTATGGCCTCTTTCACCAAAGCCGACTTGGAGAAAGGTTACCGCGACGCCAAAGAGCCGCCGCCCTCCAACATAAGCGTGAATATTGCGCATTGCATTAAACACGGGCACTTTATGGATGCCGACGAAAAGAAGAATAACAAGGCAGCTTATGTCGTTACTCGGAGCGGCGAGCAGTTTGTCGCGGCTGGATATCCAAAGTCCTCAGGTAAATAGTCGATGACGCTATCCATCGATGGGCTTCCTCCCGAACTCAGCACAAAGCTGACTGAGGAATACCTAGAAATTAAGAAGCGATTCTCCATGAACGACTGGGGTCCTGGCCAATTGAAGGGTGGTCGGTTTGCTGAGGCGGCAATTCGCGCGTATCAGCATTTCTTGGGCGATGCCGTAACGCCTTTTGGCACAGATATCATCGCATCCGAGAAGACTCGAATCATGAACCGAGTTCAAAGCTCAGCTTCAATCGACGAGCACGTGCGACAGAAAACTGTTCCACTGGTTCGGCTCCTTCTGGATTTCCGAAACAACAGAGATGTCGCGCATCTTGGTGGGTTTGATGCGAATAGCATGGACACGCTGTTTGTCATGACAAGCGCCACTTGGATTCTGTGTGAATTCGTCCGCGTGTACGGCGGGTACACAATGTCCAAGGCCCAAGAGATCGTTGATGGCCTCGCTGTGAAAGAATATCCTGTAATAATAGAGCGCAATGGAGAATTTTTCGTTGCTCGTCACGATCTCAAAGCGAGAGAAGAGGTCTTGGTATGGTTGATGAAGCATGCGAGCGCAACCAGCGACATTCTACTTGCGAAAGTCGGCGACACTAACAAGTCGCGCGTGCAGGCCAAGCTAAAAGAAATGGTGGCTGACAAATTCATCGGTCGAGCTACGACCGGCGAATATTTCATTATGCCGAGAGGGCAGGCTTTCGTGACGGCAAACTCATTGCTGCACTATAGGCCCTAACCTTGCGTCATCACTCCCACTCAATCGTCCCCGGTGGCTTGCTTGTGATGTCGTACACCACGCGATTCACGCCGCGGACTTCGTTGACGATTCTGGTGCTGACGCGCGCCAGGAAAGAATGCTCGAACGGATAGTCGTCGGCGGTCATGCCGTCGCTGCTGGTGACGGCGCGCAGCGCGGCCTTGCGCAGGATTTCTGTTTGTTGGGCCAACACTCAACGGCTTGCATGCGGCGGCCCGAGGTAGGGGAAATCGGCAAGCAGATCGCTGTGGGGTCCAACGCCGTCTGTCGTCACCTTTGCATTGGTGAGGATCGCGAGGAAGAGGTCTTGCACGTCGTCGTCAAGTGCGCGGCCGTTCTGTGGAAACGAAGCGGGCCGCGTGTGATCGAAGAACAGGATATCGGGAAGCAGCGTCGCGGCCACGCGCTCTGCGTCGGCCGGGGCATAGCCGCCGGTGTGTTCGAGTGCGTGCGCGAATATGGGAACGAACTGGCGGTCATCGGCCGGTTCGGCGGCGTGGTAGGTGGCGAGCGCATCGCCCGCGAGGAAAGGAGTCTGCCCGGGCCGCGCGCCACGGTCGGCCGGCACCCAGTGGCCGCCGGTGCCGTCCACGGTCCGCGCCCAGATGCCGACCTTCCCCGGCAAAGACGCATTGGGAATTTCGAGAACGATGCTGCACACGTCCTTGTCGGCGAAGAAGTCCTTGTGGCTGAACTTGAAGCCGTCCAGCACGCCAAGCACATCGAAGAAGAAGGGATCGCTCCGCCAGCCCGCGAAGAGGCGGTATTCGCCGGCCTCTGTCACGCGCGCCGTTCCATCCAGCGAGACCGGCGCCGCGTCGATGAGCACATCTCCCGTGTCGCCCGTCCCGGCGGCCGACGCACCGCGGGCGCAGAGCAGCGTCGCCGTTTGCGCGCAGCCCTCAAAAGGAGAAAACCGCACGCGGTAGGCGATGTCCGCGACGGCATCGCCATTGGTGTCGATCTTGATCTCGTAGATTGCCTCATGTGCGAACGGGTCCGGCCGCGTGGGGCCGCGCGGCTCCAGGCTGAACGAAGGATGCACGTTCATGACCAGGATCGATTTGCGATCGTCCCCCGGTTTGCCGAAGACGTACAGGTCGGTGAGGTCGAGCCGCGCGTCGCCGTGCGGAAACCCGAGCGCGGGTCCTGAATAATGGTGTGACATCGGATCGATCCTTCCAATGGCGGTGCGCGGGTAATGTGACTGGCGGGAGCCTACCCTACTCCCACTCGATCGTCCCGGGCGGCTTGCTGGTGATGTCGTACACCACGCGGTTCACGCCGCGGACTTCGTTGACGATTCTCGTGCTGACGCGCGCCAGGAACGAATGCTCGAACGGGTAGTAGTCGGCGGTCATGCCGTCGCTTGAGGTGACGGCGCGCAGCGCGAGGACGTGATCGTAGGTTCGCGCGTCGCCCATCACGCCGACGGTGCGCACGGGGAGCAGCACCGCGAACGCCTGCCAGATCTTGTCGTACAGGCCGGCCTTGCAGATTTCGTCGAGATAGACGGTGTCGGCCTTGCGCAGGATTTCGAGCCTGTCGCGCGTGATCTCACCCGGCACGCGGATCGCAAGTCCCGGCCCCGGAAACGGATGGCGGCCGACGAAGGTCTGCGGCAAGCCGAGCTCGCGGCCGAGCGCGCGCACCTCGTCCTTGAACAGTTCGCGCAGCGGCTCGACCAGCTTGAGTTTCATGCGCTCCGGCAGGCCGCCGACATTGTGATGCGACTTGATCGTGACCGAGGGGCCGCCGGTCGCGCTCACGCTTTCGATCACATCGGGATAGAGCGTGCCCTGCGCGAGGAATTCCGCGCCGCCGATCTTGTGCGCCTCGGCGTCGAAGACGTCGATGAAGGTCGAGCCGATGATCTTGCGCTTCTGCTCCGGATCGCTGACGCCCGCGAGCCGGCCTAAGAACATCTCCGACGCGTCGGCATGGATCAGCGGGATGTTGTAATGGCCCTTGAACAGGGAGACGACCTCGTCCGCCTCGCCCGCGCGCATCAACCCGGTGTCGACGAAGATGCAGGTGAGCTGATCGCCGATCGCTTCGTGGATCAGCACCGCGGCGACCGATGAGTCCACGCCGCCCGACAACCCGCAGATCACTTTGCCTTTGCCGACCTGCGCGCGGATCTTCGCGACCTCGGCCTCGCGGAACGCATGCATGTTCCAGGTGGGCTTGATGCCCGCGATGTCGATGACGAAGTTGCGATACATCTCCGCGCCGCGCGGCGTGTGCACGACTTCGGGATGGAACTGGATTCCGTACAGCTTTCGCTTTTCGTCGGCGATCACGGCATAGGGCGAATGTTCGCTGGTCGCGACGACGGCGAAGCCCGGCGGCATCGCGGTGATCTTGTCGCCGTGGTTCATCCACACCGGCTCGCTATCGCCGATGGCGCCGAGACCTGCGAGCAGCGGTGACTCCTTTTCGATTCTGATGTCGCTGCGGCCGAACTCGCGGTGATGGCCGCCCTCGACTTTGCCGCCGAGTTGTTCGGCCATCGCCATCTCGCCGTAGCAGATGCCGAGCACGGGCACGCCCGCGTCGAACACCGCCTGCGGCGCGCGCGGCGCACCGGGCTCCATCACGCTCGCCGGACCGCCGGAGAGGATGATGGCCTCAGGCTTGTGCGCGGCCAGCGCGGCCTCGGCTTTTTGGAAGGGGACAATCTCGCAATAGACGCCCGCTTCGCGCACGCGGCGTGCGATCAGCTGGGTCACCTGCGAGCCGAAATCGATCACGAGGACGGGGGCTGCCATGGCGGGATTTACCCATGGCGCGGCGCGCTGTCCAGCACGGTGTTGCCGCACACTTCTACTATGCGTTTCGCTCAAGGATCGCGGTGAAAAAGCCGTCCGTTTGCGTCGAAAACGGCGAGGCGCGGAAGAATTGGCCAAGGTTTGGCGGCGGGGCCGCGCCCGCCGATTCGCGCCAGATATCGGCGGGGGGCACGACCGCGAAATCGCGATGCGATTCGAGGAACGCCGCGACGCGATCCTCATTCTCCGACGGCAGGATCGAACACGTCGCATAGACCAGCCGCCCACCTGGTTTCACATGCTTGGCGGCCTGCGTGAGGAGCATGTCCTGCGTCGTCATCACTTCGGTGATGCGCGCCAGCGTCAACCGCCAGCGCAACTCCGGCTGCCGCCGCCATGTGCCTGTGCCACTGCACGGCGCATCGACGAGAACGATATCGAACGCACCCTGCAAATCTTTCGCGGTGCGAATGATCGTCGCGCCCGCGCGCGCGGCACGGCGCTCAAGCTCAACCAGCGCATCGAAACGAATGTCGGTCGCTGTGATCTCGCCCTCGTTGCGCATGAGCGCCGCGAGCGCCAGCGACTTGCCGCCCGCCCCCGCCGCGAGATCGAGCACGCGCATGCCCGGCTTCGCGCCGCAAAGCAACGCTGCGATCTGCGCTGCCTCATCCTGAAACTCGAATGCGCCGGACTCGAACAGCGCGCTGCGGCCAAGCTTGGCCTCGCCGGACGCAATGCGAACGCCGAAAGGCGAGAGCGGCGTTTCGTTCGCCTCGTAGCCTTCGCTGCGCAGCGCAGCCAGAACATCGTCGCGCGTTGCCTTCAACGTGTTCACACGCAGATCGGCGGGGGCGCGCGCTTGCAGCGCGGCCATCTCATCCGGCAACACATCGCCAAAGGCGCGTTGCAATTCGCCTTCGAGAAATTCCGGGTACTCGCCTCGCACATACCGCGGCGGCCCGCCCGATGGCGGCTTAAGGATGGTCGCACGCTCTGCATCGCTCAGCGCGGGTGGCCCAAAACCGCCGCCGCTGAACAGAGGTTCGATATCGCCCTCGTCCAGCAGCGATCCGATGACAAGCGAACGCGGCGCGCCGTCACCCATCCGCCAGGCGAGCCACGCGCGTTTGCGCTGGATGGCATAGATACGCTCGCCGATGGCGGCGCGATCCTTCGATCCCGCAAAACGGTGCGCCCGCCCCCAGTCGCGCAAGTGCCGGTCGACGGGCTGGTTTGTCTTTTCCAGTTCGCCGAGTATATCGATGACGGCTTGAATTCGCGCGGCAGGTGTCATGGCAGAAGACCTAACAGATCGCGTCCGCATACGCGACGAACATGTGTTGTCGAAGAAGCGCTACAAGCTGAGCGAATACGACATCGATTATCGCCGGGGCGACGGCACATGGCAGCGCCAGAACCGCGAAATCTTCGACCGCAAACACGCCGCCGCGGTGCTCCCCATCGATCCCGCGCGCGGCACCGTGATTCTGGTCAGCCAGTTCCGTCTGCCCGCGTTCCTGACCGGCCACAAGAAACCGCTGATCGAAGTCATTGCCGGCGCGCTCGACAACGATGCGCCCGAGGTCTGCGCGAAACGCGAGGCCTTGGAAGAAGCGGGCATCGACGTCGGCGATCTGAAAGAGGTCTTCAACTGCTTCATGTCACCCGGCGCGATCACGGAACGGATTCACCTCTTCGTCGGCACATACAATGGCCGCACCGGAAAAGGTGGCGGGTTGCAGGACGAAGGCGAAGACATCGAAGTTCTGGAAATGTCTCTGGATGACGCGATGGCGATGATCAAGCGTGGCGAGATCATCGATGCGAAAACAATCGCTCTGTTACAATGGGCACAACTGCAGCAATTGAAGAAATAACTGTCATCCCCGGCCGAGCGATGAGATAGCATCGCGAGGGGAAGGGGACCCAGGTGGCTATGTCAAAACCAGCCTTCCCACCTGGGTCCCCTTGACCTCACATCGCATGCTTCGCACGCGATGCTCGCCGGGGATGACAATAGTGGTTGAGCAATCAAAGAAGGTTTTGATTATCGGCGCGGGCTTTGCGGGTATCGAGGTAGCGCGTGCTCTTGGTCGCGCGAACATCCCAGTCACGTTGATCGACCGGCAGAACCATCATCTGTTCCAGCCCCTGCTCTATCAGGTCGCGACCGCCGCGCTGTCGCCCGCCGATATCGCGGAACCGATCCGCAAGATGCTGCGCGGGCATCCGAGTGTCGAGGTCGTGCTCGGCGAAGTCAGCGCCATCGACACCGCCACCCGCACCGTCACGCTTAGCCACGGCGAAAGCATCGCCTACGACATCCTCGTGATCGCGACCGGCGCGACGCATGGCTATTTCGGCCATGACGAGTGGGAACGTTTCGCGCCCGGCCTCAAGACCATCGAGGACGCGCGCAAGATCCGCTCGCATCTTTTGCTCGCCTTCGAGCAGGCGGAGATGAGCCGGAATCCCGCCGAGCAGAAACGGCTGATGACCATCGCCGTGATCGGCGGGGGGCCCACCGGCGTCGAGCTCGCCGGCTCCATCGCGGAACTCGCGCGCTACACCTTGTCGAAGGATTTCCATCGTATCCGCGCGGAGACTGCGACGGTGCTTCTGCTCGAAGCGGGACCGCGTTTACTCACCGCATTTCCCGAAGACCTCGCGACCTATGCGGTGCGCAAGCTCACGAAACTTGGCGTGACGGTGCGCACCTCCTGTCCAGTTGAGCGCATCGCCGATCATACCGTGATGGCTGCGGGCGAAGAGATCGGTGTCGGTTTCGCTATCTGGGCGGCAGGCGTGATGGCGTCACCACTCGGACGTTTTCTCGGCGTCGATCTGGACCGCGCGGGCCGCGTGCGCGTGAACGCAGACCTTTCGGTGGCTGGCACGGAGAATGTCTATGTCCTCGGCGATCTTGCGCTCGCGATGGATGAACATGGCAAGCCACTTCCCGGTCTCGCGCAGGTCGCCAAACAGGAGGGCGAATATCTCGGGCGCGCGCTGGCGCGCAAAGTCCAGCATGGCGAAACGCCGAAGCCATTCATCTTCCACAACCGCGGCAACACGGCCATCATCGGCCGTCACGCCGCGGTGTTCGATTTCGGCTGGGCGCGGATGAAGGGCTGGTTCGCGTGGTGCCTGTGGGCGCTGATCCACGTTTACCTGCTCGTTGGATTCCAGCACCGCCTGATGGTCGCGATCCAATGGCTGTGGCGCTACGTGACCTACGAACGTGGATCGCGATTGATCACGGAAGACGCGACCAAAGGGACTTAAGGCTTCTTCACCGGATACAGCGTGCGCAGCGCCGCGATGGCGGTGGGCTCATAGATCGTGTCGTGGCGTTCGGCGGGACGCGGATCGTAGTGCAGCGTGAAGCCTTTCGGATTTGCAGACTTTGAAGCCGCAACCACGCGATCAATCGCTTCCTGCATCGTCGAACCTTCGTCGCCGACCGAGAGCCAGAGCTGACGCCCCTTGAAATCGCCTTTCGCGAAATCAACGGCGGCTTCGCGGCTGAGGCTTTCCTTGTCCCACCAAAGGCTCGGGCTCGCGGCGATGTAATCGTCGAAGCTCTGCGGCGCACGCAGGCAGGTCTCGACCGCGAACAGTCCCGCGAGCGACTCTCCGATCAATCCGTAACGCCCGCTGACCCGATAATGCGCCGCGATCCACGGCTTCACCTCTTCAACCAGAAATTTGCGATAGGCCGCAGCACCGCCGGATGTCGGATCGAGCTTGACGTCTTCCGGATTGGATGACGGCGACGTCAGATCGTGCTTGCGGTCTACGCCTTCGATACCGACGACGATCAGCTCCTCGACCGCACCGTTGAACGCCGTCACCTGCGCGAGACCGCTGATGTGATGGAAATCCTCGGCCTCGCCGCCATCTAGCAGCACCAGCACCGGAAACTTCCGCGATGCATCCTTGTAGTCCGGCGGCAGATAGACATTCAGACGCCGCGTATCGCCGAGAACCTTCGACTGGATCGTATAGGACTTGCCGATGACGATCGGCCGGCCTTCGTCAGCAGCATCCGCTCCACGCGCGGCCATCGGCACACACGCGATCAATGCCAGACCGAAGAGAACTGACCGCACTATTCCCCGCCGGGGTGATAGTTCGGGGCTTCGCGGGTCACCACGACGTCGTGGACGTGGCTTTCGCGCAGGCCCGCGCCGGTGATGCGCACGAATTCGGCGCGCTTGTGGAATTCGGCGATGGACTTCGAGCCGGTCAAACCCATCGCGGCGCGCAGGCCACCGATTGTCTGGTGCACCACGGCGCTGACCGGCCCCTTGTACGGCACCTGGCCTTCGACGCCTTCCGGGACGAGCTTCAGCGTGTCCTGCACTTCCGATTGGAAGTAGCGGTCGGCCGAGCCGCGCGCCATCGCGCCGACGGAGCCCATCCCGCGATACCCCTTGTACGATCGGCCCTGATAGAGGAACACCTCGCCCGGCGCTTCGTCGGTGCCCGCGAGCATCGAGCCTACCATCGCGACGCTCGCGCCCGCGGCAATCGCTTTCGCCAGATCGCCGGAATATTTGATGCCGCCATCGGCGATCACCGGCGTATCGGTCTTGCGCGCGGCATCGACGGCATCCATCACCGCGGTCAGCTGCGGCACGCCGACGCCGGCGACGATGCGCGTGGTGCAGATCGAGCCCGGGCCGATGCCGACCTTGATGCAATCCGCGCCGGCATCGATCAACGCTTTCGCGCCGTCCGACGTCGCGACGTTTCCGGCGACGACCTGAACGTAATTCGAGATTTTCTTGATACGCGTGACGCTATCGAGCACGCCCTTGGAATGGCCGTGCGAACTATCGACCACGATCACGTCGCACTCAGCTTCCACCAAGGCCTGCGCGCGGGCATAGCCGTCTTCGCCGACGCCGGTCGCAGCGGCAACACGCAGGCGGCCGCGATCGTCCTTGCAGGCGTTGGGATGCTTCTGCGCCTTCTCAATGTCCTTCACGGTGATCAGGCCGACGCAACGGTAGGCGTCGTCGACGACCAGGATTTTTTCGATGCGGCGCTGATGCAACAAGCGTTTGGCTTCATCGGCGCCGACGCCTTCGCGCACGGTGACGAGATTGTCCTTCGTCATCAGTTCGCGCACCGGCTGGCGCATATCGCTCGCGAACCGGACATCGCGGTTGGTGAGAATGCCGACGAGTTTGCCGACGCCCTTGCCGTTCGCGCCTTCGACCACCGGAATACCGGAAATGCGATAACGCTCCATCAGCGTGAATGCATCGGCGAGCGTCGCATCGGGACCGATCGTCACCGGGTTCACGACCATGCCGCTTTCGAATTTCTTGACGCGGCGAATCTGTTCGGCCTGCTCCTCAATGGAGAGGTTCTTGTGGATCACGCCCATGCCGCCAACCTGCGCCATGGCGATGGCGAGACCGGCTTCGGTCACGGTGTCCATGGCGGCGGAGATCAGCGGAATGCCGAGTTCTACGGTTTTGGTGAGACGGGTGCGGGTGTCGACCTGCGCGGGGAGGATTTCGGAAGCGGCAGGCACAAGCAGCACATCGTCGAAGGTAAGGGCTTCGCGGATGGGGGAGCGCTGTTCCATGCGGGCGTCTATCAGCCCTTTTCCCGATTCGCAAGAAGAAGCAGCAGAAAACCCCGTTTTCTGGCGCTCCCGCCAGATTGAGCAAGGTATTGCGGCGGTATAATCTTCGCGCTCACTCCAAAAATCGATTCAAGGACCCCCCTTATGCACAAGGCACTTGTTGACGGCTTGGCCGCCCTGCTCTTGTCGGCCACCGCAGCCTCGGCTGCGACGGTCGTCACGCTCGACGGATTCTGCAACGCCTACGCGATCCGGAAAACCGCTGATGGCTATGCGATGAAAGACACCGGCTGCAGCGCCGGCTTCGGTGCCGGCTATCTCGCCACCGTCAAGGGCGATGGCAAGACGCTGATCATTGGCCTCCAGGATCCCGCCACATCGCAAACGCAGTTCGTGTTCAAGTTCTCCTATCCCCTCACCACCGGCGGCACATGGAGTCTCGCCGACACCACGGATGGCGTGCAGGTGCTCACGATCGCCAGCGGCACTTACAGTCTGCCAGCAGCCGTAGAGCACGGTTTGCCGGGGCCGAAATCGGTCACGTCGAAATAGTATTTTGGCGCCGCCCGCACCGGCGGCGCCACGTCGGCCTAACGCGGCAGGTTGTTGAGCAGGTAGGGCAAGCCATTGTTGATGCCAGACCGGCCCCAGATCGCCGGATCGAATCCCGATGGCAATGCTGACTGCAGTTGCGCGCGTGATAGCGCGGTCGCGCCGGAGCAGGAACCTGCGCCGCATCCAAATCCGGGGCCCGCACCGGTATCTTCAATATCCCAATAGACCTGGCTGAGTGCGCCGTTGTTGGTGCCTGCGATGCCGCCGAAGTTCGACACCGCCGTGATCTGTCCGGCGGCATAGCTGGTCGTCAGCACACCGCTGGCGTCGTTGACCGAGGTCAGTCCACCTGGATACGGCGTCGTGCTGCGTCCCAAAACGTCCGCGACATCGTAAGAATCCACGATTGTGCCGGAATTCTCGCATGCCAGCCCACCCGGCTGCTGACCGGCCACGCGACCGGCCGCATAGGATTGCGAGATCGTGCCGGTGTTCACGCCGACCAGACCGCCGACGCAGGATAATCCGATCTGCGGCGTGGCGTTGGACGACGATGCGGTGATCGTCCCGTTGTTGATCCCGACAAGCGCACCGCCGGTGCCGCCGACGCCGGTGGTGCTGATCTTGCCGGACGTATGCGTGTTGTAAATCGTGCCGTCGTTGACCGCCGCGATGCCGCCGCCAATCGACTTCGTGTTTCCTGTCGCATGGAGATGCATCCCGGTCAGGCTGATGTTCTCGATGTGCCCACCCGCACCGACGGTGTTGAACAGTCCGAGTTCGCGATTGCCGTGACGGATGGACAGGTTTGAGATCGTGTTGCCGAGTCCTTCGAAATTACCGGTGAATGTCATGTTCACGGGCGCGAATTCGTAGGTGCCATCAGGACCGGCATCGTAGCTCGCAGCCAACGCAAAGCTGCCGCCGGGATTGGATGTTATGCCACTCGCGAGCGATGCAACGTTGGTCACGACTGTGTAGTTGATGCCGTTGATCTGAAGCGTGCTCGTTACCGGATCCAGGAAGTGTACGAGACCGGCCTTGCCAAACGTGAATACGCCGTCGCTGCCGCCGCCATCGTTGGTGTACACCCACAGACATCCGCCACCGGTCGCATCGATCGCGCGGTCAATGTGGAGCGAACGATATGCGTACAGGTTGAGCATATTGGTGTTCGCCCAACTGACACCGGCCTCGACATAGATGTCGGGCGCCGCGGCACTCGACTCAATCGTCACGGCTCCAGAGCCCAGCATCGCGTTCAACTCGGAGACGTTGAGGACAGCCTTCGCACCCCTGGGCGTGCAAAGGCCACTGACGCAACGCATATGGATTGTTGCGTGGGTCGATATCGTGACGTCGGCGCGGGCCATTGCCGTAGACCCCAGAACCGCCGCCACCGCGATCTCGCAACACGTGTCCATAAAGCGATTCATAGTGTTCCCACGAAATCCAGATTCGCAGGACGCTAGCAGAAAATCTCACAGGTCGGAGAAGTCTGCGGGATCAATCACGCGAGCAGCGATCCGCGAAATATAATTGCTTGGGGCCTTCAAAAAAGACAACAGCCGTGCATTTCTGCCTTTTAACGAACCTGATGGAACCCAGCGCGTGCGACAGCGTTGTGTTGCTGCGAACGGCTGGCGGGCGTTTGCAACCACACGACAGGAGAATTCCCATATGACCAATAAGATTCGTTTGATGATGGGCGCGGTAGCGCTCGGAGCATTTGCACTCGCCGCCCCGGCACAGGCCGCTCCCCATGGTGTTAAGGTCGGTACGCTGACCTGTAACGTCGCCAGCGGTTGGGGCTTTGTGTTCGGCTCTTCCAAGGATTTGCATTGCACATTCCAGGGCAATAACCACCACGCAGATCACTATACCGGCTCGATCTCCAAATTTGGCGTTGATATCGGCTACACCGAAGGCGGCGTGCTGGTATGGGGCGTGGTCGCGCCGACATCCGATGTTCGCAAGGGTGCGCTGGAAGGCGATTATGCCGGCGCCTCGGCCCAGGCCACCGTCGGACTCGGCGTAGGCGCGAATGTTCTTGTCGGCGGTCTCGACAAATCTATCGCGCTTCAACCCCTCAGCGTCGAAGGCAACAAGGGCCTGAACGTTGCTGCCGGTATCGGGTCGATCAGCCTGAAAGCCTCCGAGTAAGTCATTGCGACTTCTCTATCGTGAAAAGCCCTGCCGGAAACGGCGGGGCTTTTTTCTATCCGCGAAAGCCTGTGGCGACGAGATAGAGCTCCACGGATTCCGCGCGGCTCGCGGGCGGCTTCACGTGCTTCACTTCACGAAACATCTTCTTCACGCGCGCGAGCAATTCGCCGCTCGCGCCGCCCTGAAATACCTTGCCGACAAAGACGCCGCCGGGCTTGAGCACGTCGCTGGCGACATCGAGCGCTGCTTCGAACAGGGCTACGGTGCGCAGGTGGTCGGTCGCACGGTGGCCCGTCGTCGGCGCCGCCATATCCGTCAGCACGACGTCGGCCTGTCCCCCCAGCTCGCGCTTCAACAGATCGGGCGTGTCGGGATCGAGCAGATCCGCCTGCAATACCGTTGCGCCGCTCATCGGCTCCATCTCCAGAATATCGGCACCGACGATCTTTCCCGTCTCGCCGATCTTCTTGAGCGCAACCTGCATCCAACCGCCGGGCGCCGCACCGAGATCGAGCACGCGCGCGCCCGTCTTCAGAAACCGGAACTTGTTGTCGAGTTCGACGAGCTTGAATGCGGCACGCGAGCGGTAGCCCTCCGCCTTCGCCGCGCGCACATACGGATCGTTGAGCTGGCGTTCGAGCCAGCTGCGCGACGACGGCTTCATGGATTTGCGCGTCTTCAGCTTCGCGCGTACTTCGCCGCGGCCGGATTTGTCGGGGGGACGTGCCGTCATGCGCCGGCTTGTAGCATCAATTCGCGCAGCATGCCCTCGCGCAATCCACGATCGGCGACGCGCAATTTCTCGCAAGGCCACAGCGCGTGAATCGCGGCGAAGATCGCACACCCCGGCAACACCAGATCGGCGCGGTCCGGCCCGATACTTCCGATGGCCGCGCGGCCCGCATGATCGAGCGCGATCAGCCGGTCCACCACCTTCAAAATATCTTCGCAGTCATGCCAGCTTGCATCGACCTTGGCCCGGATGTAGCGGTCCAGCCCCATCGCCACCGCCGCCAGGGTCGTCACCGTGCCCGAGGTGCCGAGCAGATGATGCGCCTCGCGCGAGAACGCACGCACCGCATCCATCTTCTCCCGCACCAGCGCGAAGCGCGCGATCATGCGCGCGCGCATGGCATCGAACGAAGCGCTGTCCATCGCGACATTGGCGATGTCTTCCGCCAGCGTCACGACGCCAACCGGAGTAGACGACGAATACACCGTCTTCATCTCGCCGCCTTCGCGCCGCATCCAGATAAGCTCGGTCGAACCGCCGCCGATATCGAACACCAGCGCGCCTTCATAGCCGCGTCCGATCAAAGGCGCGCAGCCGATGGAGGCGAGCCGCGCCTCCTCGTCTTCGCTCACGATTTCAAGCGAGATGCCGGCTTCGCTTTTTGCACGCGCAACCAGCTCTGCCGAATTGCTCGCCGCGCGCGCCGCCGCCGTCGCAATGGCGCGGACATGCGTCGCGCCGCTGTCCTTGATGCGTTGCGCGCAGATCTTGAGCGCGGCAATCGTGCGCTCCACGGCTGCGTCCGAAAGTCTGCCCGCAGCCGCGACGCCCTCGCCCAACCGCACGATGCGCGAAAACGAATCCACGACGCGGAATTCGCCGCCGTCCGCAGGCCGCGCGATCAGGAGACGGCAATTGTTGCTGCCGAGATCCAGTACGGCGAGCACCGGCGGCGGCCTTCGCCGTGCCGTCGCCTCGTCACGCCGATCCCTGATCAAGCTCATTCCTCAGTCCCGTTCCCGAAGCAGTTAACAAGTCCGGGTTCCCACACCTGATACAGCAATGCTGTAGAGAAAAATCGTTTTTGCGGGGCGCCTTTCAAACGAGGCTCCGCCGCCCGCTGCCAACGGGTCGCAAAATACGGCCGCTGGTGTTTGACAGGGAGCGTGAAATATTCCTTCGAGCCCTCCGACCCACGCCTGGCAGCCCACCCAAAAACCCGCACAATCTGCGGCATTTTGAGGGCCACGGCCGTTCCGATCCAACTCTTGGGAAGTAGAGCAAACGGTGTTTCGAGCGTCACGCTTCAAAGGGGCGCCAGAGCAGATTTTTACACCTGTCCTCCCATGGCCCGGTGCGGCTCTTTCGCCGCCCGGCACACCGCCCAGGTAAGCCAGGCCGCCTCACCTTATGTCCTTGAAAGCGGACGCTTCCTTGCGTACAGAAGCGGCCCGCTGTTGGGGGATCGTCTAACGGTAGGACTGCAGACTCTGACTCTGCCTATCTAGGTTCGAATCCTAGTCCCCCAGCCAACCAGCCTGCTCTCGGAGCGGCAATCTCCGCCACCCCTCAACCACCCCGACATTTCAAAGACATACGCGGAGTAGCCGGCATTCACTGCCACGGTTTTCACTATTTTGCCTCCATATTCGTGAGTTCTGCACGCGTTTGCTCCGGAGGCCCGTTTTTCAGTGGCAGTGGTACCGCACCATCGATGAAAAGGCGCTCGTGCGGACGCACCGAACCACGGATTTTCTAGCGTGCAGGAAAACCCAGCACAGTGCGCTGGGCGTCCCAGGCGAGAGGAAGCAGCATGGTTTCAAGGAGCTTGTCGAGCGAGAGATCTATGGGTTGCCGGCCGTGAAGAATTGCCTCGGTGATATCCGGCGCGAGGAAGGCCAGCGGAATGTTGCGGCTTGGGTACCCGAGATGAGCGGAACTCTTATTCGCAATCCTTCGATCGCCTCAGCCGATTGGGATTTTCTTTCAACGACATAATAAAATACAACGATTACCATGCGTATGGTGACGTTTATACAAAGATGGGGTTTGAAAACACGGAAGAATATCTTCGGCGCTTGGCTTTGGCATATCTGACATTTTATGGACGTAGAGAATGGAGTGACAGATACAAGGGGTTAATCGAATCTGGATACTGATCAGAGCGAAAATCCTTCACGCCGTTCCAGCGGGAATGACCATTGTTTAAGCCCCCCAGTGATAATTCGAAGTTGTCACTAGGCATCCTCGGCGAAACCACCCTTCCCTATGAACCTCGCGCAGAATCAGGTTGGCTGTTTTCAAGCGAAGTGCGGCAACACCGAATAATTGTCGCTGTGAAATCAGGGCTGAAAAACAAAGAGGAAATTCACGACAGGTCCCGATGGCCCAGTGATAACGTGGCCCGCATTTGGCGGAAAGTAGCACACGGGCCCCAAGCACTGTGTCGGTAGAGCAACGATTGCAACCGTTAGCGCCGCAATGGCGTCGCTCCGGAGTTGGTCCAGTCTGTAGCCTTCGCTGAGAGTTGTGACCAGCTTTGGACGAAACAAATGAGCACTGGCGGAACCGTCAGCCATCCGGATCGTCGATTAGGATGCGCTGGGCGTCGCCGTCCGGGTCGTCATACTGGCCGGTGCCCAACGACCACAGCAGGATCGCGAGCGCACAAAGGCCGAAGGCCAACGCCGCAGCGACAATCAGCACAATGCCATTCATGTTTTGCCTCCCATGAGCCGCAGCGCGTTGAGAGTTACCAGCAGCGAAGAACTCGCCATTAACGCCGCGGCAACTAGCGGCGTTACCAGGCCCAACGCGGCAATTGGGATAGCGATGACATTATAGAGCGCGGCGAGCGCGAAATTCTCCAGCACCAATGTACGCGCCTTGCGCGCTACACGAACAGCTTCCGCAATGGGCTTGAGTGCATCGCCGCGCAGTATCATATCAGCAGCGAGCTGGCTGACATCGGCTGCAGATCCCGGTGCGATGGAGACATGCGCCGTCGCGAGCGCGCCAGCATCATTGATTCCGTCGCCAATCATCAGCACGCGGTGGCCCTGCTTTTTGAGCGCTTCTACGCGTTCTGCCTTTTGCGCGGGATTGACCTGGGCGTGCCAGTTTGTGATTTTGGCCTGCTCCGCAAGGTCGGACGCGGGACGATCATGGTCTCCCGTCACCATCTCAACGGATACGCCGATCGTCTCCAGCGCCTTCACGGTCTCGCCCGCATCGGGACGCATCCGATCGCCGAAGATAAATCGGACCGGTGAGGCCTCGCCATCGCTAAACCAAAGCTCGCTCGCATGCGTGGCTTCTTGTGTGCCGCACCACGCCGCGCTTCCTAGACGATGCGACTTACCATCGACATCAATTTCGAGGCCGCACCCCGGCTCTTCATGCACGCCAAGGGCTACGGGACCATCACCCGCTGCTTTTGCCAACGCACGCGCGAGCGGGTGCTGGCTGGCGCGGGCGAGTTTCGCCGCTGCAGTCAGCGCAACATGCGACACGTCAATGTTCAAGAGTTCCGGCGTACCGAACGTGAGCGTGCCCGTCTTGTCGAAGACGGCTACGTCGATCTGTGCTAAGCGCTCCAGCGCATCGCCTGACTTCACGAACACGCCGCGCTCGAACAGGCGTCCGGTAGCCACAATCTGCACGGCAGGAACCGCAAGACCTAGCGCACAGGGGCACGTAATGATCAGCACCGTGATCGCATTGGTGATACTTGTCGCGACGCCCGCGCCCGCCATCTCCCATAGAACAAACACTCCAAAGGACGCAATCGTAACGAACGGCACATAGGCGCGCGCCGCGCGGTCGGCCAGCCGAACATAGAGATTGCGGGTCTGCTGGCCCGCCTCAAGCAGCCGCGCAAGATCGGCCACAAGCGAATCCTCCACGCGCGCGGTCGCGCGCAGGACGCAAGGTTTGCCCACCACCACGGAACCTGCATGAAGCAGCGTTCCCTTCGCAACCGCGACTGGGATGCTTTCGCCTGTCACCAGTGAAAGATCGGCATCTGTGCCATCTTCCAATACCCCATCGACGGCTGTGCGCTCACCTGCGGCCAACAAAATGCGATCGTCGACTGCGAGTTCTCTTGCCGGAACGGTCTCGACATTCCCATCGGACTTGATACGACGCGAAAGCACGGATTGAAGCGCGAGCAGATGGCGCGCTGCGCCCCGCGCGCGGTCGCGTAAAGAAAAATCCAGATAACGTCCAATCAGCAAGAGGAACGTCAGCATGATCGCGGCGTCGAAATACGTATCGTGCAGATGTGCGAAGGTCTGATAAAGGCTGAGTGCAAGCGAGAGGACAATGGCGGCACCGATCGGTACATCCATGTTGGATTGCCGCTGTGCGAGATTTTTTGCCGCCGATACAAAGAACGGCACGGCAGAATAAAGCGTCGCTGGGATCGATACCGCGGCAGCAAGCCAGAAAAACAGGTCCCGCGTTTCGACGCTCATGTCTGCATTGCCGTACCAGACGGCGTCAGTCAGCCCGACGACGAAGACGGTTCCAAAGCCAGCAACGGACAGTCGCCGCAGCAGGTCGCGGCGCTCGTTGCGGCGCTCATCTATGACCTCTGCCGCCTCGAACGGAAAGGCATCGTAGCCCAGCGCTTTCACGCGCTGGACAATCGTGCGGGCGAGATCGGTCTCGCCATGCCAGGCCACAGACAGCTTGCCCGTGGAAAGATTCAGCCGCGTGCCATCCACGCCGGGAAGCGCCGAAACGCCACGTTCGATTTTGGCAATGCAATTGGCGCAATGCGCGCCGCGCACGGCGATCTCCACCGTCGCGTGCTCGCCAGTGCGATGAACATAGCGCGACAGGTCGTCGGCCAGATCTGGCCTTACCGCTAGCGCACCCACAGGCGCTCGCTCGCTTCGAAGGGCAGGGCTTCCGAGGGAGTCGAAACCACGACATCCCAGGTTCCTGCACTGACGTCGGAAATGCTCGCCTGATATTCGCCCTTGCGGTGCTCCAAGAGATGCAAAGGGTGGTCGCGCGTTTCGTCCGCGGGATGTCGTAACTCGCCGTCGAGCTCCTGCACCGATTGCGGGGCACCGGCCGCATTTTTTAGGGATACGGTCACCCGAACCGCGCCGGATGGAAGTCGCTCCGCCGCAATGTGCGAAATCCAGCCGAGCTTTGCCTGCTCGGCGCGTCGTTCCAGTGTATGATTGAATTCGATGCCTTGCAGATACGGCTTTTGCTCGTCCTCCCCACGATAGGTCGTCACACCAACCCAGACGAAAGTGACATTGACGGCAATGACGACCCCGAAAAATCCTGCCACCCAGAGCAGGACTCCACGCCCGGTGAGTTTGCTTATCACGGACCACTCCCTCCGACAAAGACGGAACCCGCTTCGCGCCGCTCCTTGCCATCCGCACTGCCCAGCGTGAAAACTATCTTCCGCGATCCGGGATGAACAATCGATGGCGCGACTGTGATGAGCACACGCACTGTGCGCACCTTGTCGGCGGGGACGGAAAGCCGCAGAGGCAATGCTACCTCACCAACGCCGATCACGTTGAACGCGCGTATCTGGATGCCGGATAGCGACAGGGAGAAACCACGCGTGCGGTCGGAACGGTTCATCAGCTTGAGCGTATAAGCGTTGCGCACAGCGCCGTCGGACAGTGTGACGAAATCGGGATTGCGATCGCGCAGGATGTCCAGATCGATGGTCCGCCGCGTGCTCAAACCGAATACCATGACACCGGCGACGATCAGCATCACTGCCGCGTAAAGAATCGTGCGCGGTCTAATGAAACGGAATCTAGCGAGCGCGCCGCCGAGACGGCGCTGGACATTGGCGCCCGTGTCGTAGGCAATTAAGCCTCGGGCTAAACCGACTTTGTCCATGACTTCGTCGCAGGCATCGATGCAAAGCCCGCAATTAATACACTCGAGTTGGAGCCCATCGCGGATGTCGATGCCCATCGGACAAGCAGCGACGCATTGCCGGCAATCGATACAGGAACCATGGCCTTCCCAACTCTGTCCCTTCTTGTGCGGTCCGCGGGGTTCGCCGCGATCCGAACGATAGGTGACCGCCAGCGCTTCATTGTCCGTCATCGCGCCCTGTATGCGCGGCCAGGGACACATATAGGTGCAGACCTGCTCGCGCATGAGACCGCCGAGCGCGTAGGTCGTGAATGCTAGCAACGCGATGGCGCCATAGGCTGCAATCGATGCGCCACTCATTGCGAGCTCACGGGCGAGCGTTGGCGCATCGGCAAAATAAAAGATCCATGCGCCGCCCGTGGCTATCGCGACTAAAATCCAGATCGTGTGCTTGGCGACTCGCTTTGCGACCTTGCGCATGGTCCACGGCTCCGCGGCAAGACGAATGCGCGCGCTGCGATCGCCCTCAATCAGGTTCTCGATATAGATAAATAGATCGGTCCACACCGTCTGCGGACAGGCATAGCCGCACCACAACCTGCCGAACAATGACGTCACCAAGAACAGTCCGACCGCAGCGAGGACCAGAAGGCCCGTGATGTAATAGACTTCCTGCGGCCAGAGCTCGATGAAAAAGAAATAGAAGCGCTCATGCGCGAGGTCGACCAGTACGGCCTGGGTTGGGGCAGACGGACCGCGATCCCAGCGTATCCATGGCATAAGATAGTAGATGGCGAGCGTCACTGCCATCACAACCCATTTGATTTTCCGGTACGTGCCGTGCACCAATTTCGGGTAAATCGGAACGCGCGATTTGTAGAACTTGCGGTTGGCGGCGCTGTTGCTGGCTTCAGCATCGGATCGTTCGACTCCATGCCCCGCCATTGAGAGCCGGTTGTCACGCGAGATGACCGTTTGCATCGTCACGTGCGTTCCTCGCTACTCGCCGCCGCCCAGGCTGTGGACGTAAACTGCCAACGATTTGATCGTTTCTGGCGTTAAACGGCCGCCCCAAGTCGGCATGACGCCCCCGTGTCCGTTCCAGATTTGATCGTGGATGTCGTCGCGCGTCGAACCATAGAGCCAGTCGTTATCGGTCAAGTTTGGTACGCCGAGCGTACGATCACCTTGTCCTTTCGCGCCGTGACATTGCGAGCAATTATCCGCGAACAGTTTCGGTGCGCGCTTGACAGCAGCGGTGTCTGCGGGCCGGTTGGACAGGTGAACAACGAACTCGGTGAGATCGTCCACCTGATCAGGCTTCAATATCCCGTCCCGGCCGAAAGCTGGCATCTGGGATTGGCGCGTTTCAGCGCTTGTCGAACGCACGCCGACGGCGATCGTATGCTGGATATCCTCGAGCTTTCCACCCCACAGCCACACGTCGTCATTGAGATTGGGGTAGCCGTGCGCGCCCTGCCCGCCGGAGCCATGGCACGGCGCGCAATTGTCGCCAAAGGCGGCTTTGCCCTCCGCCATCGCGAATTGCAGCAGCTCCGGGTCAGATTGAATCTGATGGAGATTGGCCTTCAGTTCATGCTCTTTCGCCATGCGCGCGCGCTTTAGCACGCTGATATTCGCCATCACTTCGTCACGTTGCGAATGGTTCCACAATCCGTGTGTGTATCCGTTCAGAGTAGGCCACGCAGGCATCACGACCCAGTAGCCGATCGCCCAAGCAATGCAGGCGTAGAAGATCCCGAGCCACCAGCGCGGCAGAGGTGTGTTGAGCTCCTTGATCCCGTCCCATTCATGGCCGGTGGTTTCGGTCCCGGTATGATCATCGATGTCGCGCTTGTCAGACATCGTTGCCCTCCTCAAGCGGTATGCGCGAAGCATCTTGGAAGCGCGCCTTGTTGGCCGGCCACAGCGCATGGGCGAACGCGATGGCAAACATTGCCATGAAATAGACAGCGCCCCAGCTTTGCGCGAAGGCGAGAACATCCTCATATGCCCAGCGTTCCATGCGCTATCTCCGGTTCTCGGGCGCGTTGGCGTGGTATTTCTTGAAATCGACCAATGTGCCAAGCATTTGCAGATAGGCTATGGCCGCATCGGCCTCGCTGATCTGTTTCGGATTGCCGTCGAAGTCGCGCGCGTCTGCCTTTTTGTAGCGTGACTTGAACGCGTCTACACCGTCACTATTCGGGTCCGCCTGCGCTTCAAGATCGGCACGCGCGTTTTCGATCGCCTCCTTGCTGTAGGGCACGCCGACCGTGCGTTCGGCTTTCAGTTCGTCCTGAATGTCGCGATAGTCGAGCGGCGTCCGCTCCAGGAACTTATAGGGTGGCATTATCGATTCCGGTACGACCGAACGCGGATCGGCGAGATGCGCGCGCTGCCATTCATCGGAATATTTGCCACCGACACGCGCCAAATCGGGGCCCGTACGCTCCGACCCCCACTGGAATGGATGATCGTACATGCTCTCGGCGGCGAGACTGTAGTGTCCATACCGTTCCACCTCGTCGCGCAACGAGCGGATCATCTGACTGTGGCAGACGTAACAACCTTCACGCACATAGATGTCGCGCCCTTTGAGTTCGAGAGGCGTGTAGGGACGCATGCCTTCCACTTTCTCGACCGTGCCATTAACCCAGAACAAAGGCGCGATCTCCACCGCGCCGCCGATCGTCACAACGATCAGGATTCCGATGAGAAGAAGGATGGAGTTGCGCTCCAGCACTTCGTGTTTCATCACGCCACCCCCGCTGCCAAGGCAGGGACTTGGACATTCTCCAAAGCCTCTACGGGCCCGCGCACGGTACGCCACAAATTATAGGCCATGATCAGAGTCCCTAGCAGATACAACCCCCCGCCGATCGCGCGGATGATGTAGTAGGGGTGCATCGCCTGCACGCTTTCGACGAAGGAATATTCCAGGAAGCCGTAATCGTTGTACGCACGCCACATCAGGCCCTGCATGATGCCGGCGACCCACAGCGCGCTGATGTACAGCACGATGCCGAGCGTCGAAATCCAGAAGTGCCACTCGACCAATGCGTTCGAATAAAGGCCCTTCTTTTTCCACAGCCATGGCACGAGACAATAGAGTGCGCCGAAGCTCACATATCCGACCCAACCAAGCGCGCCGGAATGAACGTGGCCGATGGTCCAGTTGGTGTAATGCGAGAGCGCGTTGACGGTCTTTATCGACATAACCGGCCCCTCGAAAGTCGCCATGCCGTAAAACGCGACCGAGACGACCAACATGCGCAGGACCGGATCGGTGCGCAGCTTGTCCCACGCGCCCGACAGCGTCATCAGACCGTTGATCATGCCGCCCCAGCTCGGCATCCACAGGATGATGGAAAATGTCATGCCGAGCGTCTGAGCCCATTCGGGAAGTGCCGTGTAAAGAAGATGATGCGGACCCGCCCAGATGTAGATGAAGATAAGCGTCCAGAAATGGACGATCGAGAGGCGGTACGAATAGATTGGTCGTTCGGCGCGCTTAGGGATAAAGTAGTACATGATCCCCAGGAAACCGGCGGTGAGGAAGAAGCCGACAGCATTGTGGCCGTACCACCACTGTGTCAGCGCGTCCTGCACACCAGAGAATAGCGACACGCTCTTGCTGCTAAGCAGAGAGACGGGCATCGCCAAATTGTTGACGATATGCAGTAACGCGATGGTGACGATGAAGGCGAGATAAAACCAGTTCGCGACATAGATGTGCGGTTCATTGCGTTTCCATATCGCGCCCAGAAATGTTGCGAGATAGCAGACCCAGACCAACGTCAGCCAGAGGTCCGCATACCACTCGGGCTCTGCATATTCGCGGCCCTGGGTGATGCCGAGTAGGTATCCCGTACCAGCGAGCACGATGAAGGTGTTGTAGCCCCACAACACAAACCACGGCAGCGACCCGCCGAAAAGCCTCGCCTTGCAGGTGCGCTGCACGACATAGAACGAGGTCGCGATCAGTACATTTCCACCGAATGCAAAAATCACCGCGGATGTGTGCAAAGGGCGTAGCCGCCCGAAGTTCGTCCAGGGGAGATCCTGAAAATAGAAGAAATTTGGAAACGCTAGCTGAAGCGCGATGATTAGGCCCACGAGCATGCCCGCGATACCCCAGAACATTGAAGCGATAACACCAGCCTTTACGACATTGTTTGCGTAGCCTCCCCGCTCATCATGCGGAATACCGTCTGCGTATGTTACCAGATACCAGACGCCGATCGCGAACATGCACACCGCGAAGGTCCAACCCTGCACGACCATGCGCGGATCGAGGGATCGCGCTGCCTCGATGATCGCGGCAATGAATCCCAGCACTAGAACGGCCGGTATCAGCGCGAGGTCGAGTCGCATCGGCGAATCAGCGGCGCTCGCTTGCATCGCGGACCTCCTTCTTCGGTGATTCATTGGCTGGTGGCAGCACTTCGGAGCGTGCGCCTGCAACTTGTACAGCCGCGCAAAACGACATCCAGCCTCGCGCTGGAGGTGTCGCTACTACAGAAGGAACTGACATAGAGATTCCCCGCAAGACTTGGGCCAGTATCGCGCAAAGAGGCATGGCAAAAATTGATCTCGCTCAACAGTCGTAGAACTACGTATTGAGGAGTGCGCGCGCCTAGCGCCGTCATTCCGGTGCTGGCGGAACCGCATGCCAAGTCCCCAGGCATTCCTGGATGTAGGGGTAATAGCTTGCGGGATTGGTGCAGTAGTACCGGTAATAATCCGGCCTGCCGTACCGGTCGTTATAGTCGAAGTAGTCAAGCGAGCCAATATAGAGAGGATAGGAATAAATCGGCGCGGGATAGAAGAACCACACAGGCTCTAGGTGCTGCTGTGACCATCACTACGGTGAGCGCCGCCGAATATCGATTTGGTCTAGCGCGAGGTATATCATTCGCCGCCAACGGTGGGAGAATTCGATGTTCGGTCGAGGTCGCGTGCTGAATCACAGTTTGAGGTCGCTCCCTGGTTTGGTGGCTCTGATGGGTCTCGCCCACGCTGCCGTCATAGTCTCCAGTGCCGCGACGAAGAACATGGATTGCTCCGGCGGTGTATGCACACCGACTGCGGCGAAAGCGGTGCTGAACGTGAACGATCTCGCTGGGATGCTCGCGAGCGGCGACACGGCGATCAAAAGCACAACTCTGAACCCGGTGTCCCTTCCGTTTATTTGATCCGAGCATAGTGATGGTGCAGGCCTGCGAGAACGGGCCGTGCGTGGATTGAGCCATGACACTCTATAGCGCGATATCTCGGTGCATTTTTGTCGAGCGATAGGTGCGTGCGCGCAGAGTTGTAATAGTCTGCGTAGGTATCGAGGACGCGCTGCAGATGTCCTTCGCCAATGACGATCACGTGATCGAGATATTCCCGCCGGATCGAACCAATGACGCGTTCGACACAGCCGTTCTGCCAAGGTGATCTTGGTGAGATTGGATGGTCCCGGGTGCCCATAGTTCTTACGCGGCGTTGAAAGATGTCGCCAAAGACCCTGTCGTTGTCCCGAACGAGAATGGCTGGTGCCGTTTCCCATGGGAACGCTTCGGTGATCTGGCGCGCCAGCCATTCCGCGGTCGGATGCTTGGTGACCGCGATACGGACGATCTCCCGTCGGAGGTGTCGCAAGATCACAAAGGCATAAAGCCACTCAAACCCGATCGTCGGCGCGGTCAGAAGATCGACGGACACAATGCCGTCGCGATGGTTGCGAAGGAACGTCCGCCAGCCTTGCGAAGGTCGCCCTCGCCGCTTCACCATATACTTCGACACCGTCGACTGAGCGACCGAGAAACCGAGCATCATGAGTTCGCCGTGGATGCGCGGTGCACCCCAGAGCGGATTGTCCCGGCACATTTGACGGATAATATCCCGTAGTTCGAGCTCGATCGTCGGTCGTTCAGCCGAACCTCTCGACTTCCAGCGCCACCAGGCTCGATACCCTGCCCTGTGCCAGCTGATCACCGTTTCAGGTTTGACGATGATAATCGCCCTCAGTAGCGCTGGAAACAATTTGCAGAGATAGACCAGCAGAAATCGCTCCGCACTCCCCAATCGCACCTTCCCAGAATATCTGCGTCGCAACACATTGGCTTGATGGCGCAACAGCGTGTTCTCCGCTTTCGGCTCCTCCAGCGAGCGAAAGCTGTTTTGCAAGTTCGGCAGCACCAATTGCAGAAGCGCGATCATCAATCGCATCATCACCCGATTCTTGGAAACCTTGCGAGTGTCTCGTGTATGGAGTTTTCGGAAGGCACAACCGATCTTCTGAAGCGTCTTAGCCTTTATGCGCTTTTTGCTTCGGCGGCCGTGTTCGGACTGACACAGTATCGCCAGCGTTTATGGTGATGGCGTTCGGCTGAAATCGTCCTCCCGCCTCGGTAATCTGCATCTCTGCCGCGATTCCTCCGCCAATCGTCATGACAGAGCTCTCTAAGCTGACCAAAAACACAGACATCAAGCTTTTTGGCGACATCGTCGCGCGGCCATTCTTCCGACGCGAAACATCCGACTAAGCGGACGATCTGTCGGTCGCTTCAGTGCGTTTCGCCAGGCGACTTACGGATTCAAATTCCACCAGTCCAACCATGTTGGCTCATTCTGCGTACCAATGGCGCGCAGGTAGGCGGCGATATTCTTGACATCGGTGCTTGTCGCGCACCCCTTGAAGGATGGCATGCCGCCTTCCCTCGCGTCGCCCTGAAGCACCGCCTCTTGCACGTCGCCTTGCTCGGCGCCCTTGACGCTCGGGCCCATGCCGCCACCAGCCTTGTCGCCATGGCAGCCCGCGCAGTTGAACTCCAGATACGCACGGCGGCCTTCACCGACGGTGTCGAGGTGCCCGCGGACTGCCGTCGGGCATTTCATGGCTTGCGCCTGCAACGGAACGATGAGGACGGTTGCGAGCGCGGCGAGCAGAATGGATTTCTGGCGCATGATGTAGTGTCTCCCGTCAATTTATAGGCGTTGAGACCTGCGCGCCGGAGGCGGCTGCCACCGGCGACGGGTCCACAATTGGAATGTTGTAGTCTCTTAGAATGGCGGCGATCTTGGTCGCGTTGCGATCGAACGCCGCTTGCAACGTGTCCTTCAGCGCCGTGTCTCCGCTGCGCACCGCCGCGGCCATCGGAAAGGTGAAAGCCAGACCGGGCGTGGCAGGATCGTTCGTCACCGCTTCGAGCTTCAGCGCGTTTCCATAAGGCTTTGCGAAGTATCCGCCGAACGGACCCCATACCAGCGCGACGTCGATCGATTTATCCGCCACGGCATCGACGATTTTTGCCTGGGGCGCATCGTCCGTGCTGTTCCAGGGTGAGAAGCCGGTGAGGTTGTTGGTGATACCGCGCCGCGACAGCGCCATAGCCGGTGGCGGGTTCACATCGCCGCCTTCAATCAGCTGCAAGCCGATGCGCGCCGATTTCAGCCACGCATCGTCGAAGCCCGCGAAATGCCGGTTGTCCGTTGCACGCGTCACCGCGACGTATGTCGACGTAAACCAAGGCCGCGTCGTCGCGATCGCCGGCATCGACAAGGGCAACGACGCAGGAACGCTGATTACGACATCGCACGCACCGGCCAGCAGCGTGCGGCTGAAGAAGTTGCGCCGTTGCGGTGCCCAAGCGTAGCGAAGCGTGCGGTGCAGGTCGGCGGCCAACAAAGTGGCGATCCTGTTCTCAAACCCATCCAGCTTGATACTGGAATTGGGAAGATTGCCCGGATCGGCGCAGACCGTGAGCGTCGCGTTCGCGTCTGCCGATTCTGCGCCATAGGCCGAACCCGCGACCACAGACACAGCGGTGGCGGCGAACAGCCACCTGATAGAGTGAGTGCGCATGTTTCCCGCTCTCCTCTATGGCAGCTTGAACACGTGCACGACGCCGCTGGTCGCGCCGGAAGGCGGCGGCGCTTTGCGACCTTGCAAAAGCTTGTTCGCTGCCACGGCGTAGGGCGAGTCACCCTGGTTGCGTGACGGATCGCCACCCCAGATGGACTTGTTCGGACACGCGGCGCCAGCCAACCCGCCCGCCAGATAGCCGATGCCGGTCATGATGGCGACGCGTTGATGACCATCCGGCCCGGTGTAGGCAATCGGATTGGAGGTGATGCCGCATTCCAGCACCGTGTCGAACAGCAACTGCCCGCTGGTCGCGTCCACGGCTTTGAAGTGCCTGTCGAGCGTCCCATAGAAGACAACGTTGCCCGCTGTGGCCAACACGCCGCCAAAGAGTGCGAGCGGCTCCGGGTCGCTCCACGCGACTTTGCCCTGCGATGGATCCCACGCAATCAGCGCGCCCATGTTGCTGCCACCCGGGTAAAGGCTGATCGAATTGCCGACGAAAGGCGTGCCGGCGAGATAGAGCGCCAGCATCGGATAGAGGTTCTGACAGAAATTGATTGCCGGAACGTAGAAGAGTTTGGTGGAGAGAGAAAACGCCGCCGGCTCCCAGTCCTTGCCGCCGAGTGCCGAGGGACATTCGCCGTTTGTTTCGACGCCTTGATGCGTTTGCGCGGCCTGAACGAGTTGCGGAAGGCCGGTGTTCAGATTCACGCCCGTGGCCCAGTTTACACCACTGGGCGCGAACGGGTTGGCGCTGAGCACCTTGCCCGTTTTGGCGTTCAGCATGTACGCATAACCGTTTTTGTTGAAGTGCATGATGACGTGCGCGGTTTTCCCTTTGAAAGGAACGTCGGCGACAATGCTCTCATTGACCGCGTCGTAATCCCAATTGTCATGTGCCGTGAGCTGATAGGCCCACACCGCTTCACCCGTCGCGGGGTCGCGGGCAATGATGGCGCTCGACCATTTGTTATCGCCCGGCCGCATATCGGGGTTCCACACGCCCGGCTGCGCGGTGCCGTAGAACAGCAATTTTGTCTTTGGGTCGTAGGTCAGCCAGCCCCACACCGTGGAACCGCCCTGCTGCCACATGTTGGTGGGCCAGGTGGATTTGCCGAGATCGGTACCCTGATCCTTTGCGTAATACGGATGGAATTTTGCGCCGATCAGCACATCCGTGTCCGGGCCGGTGTTATAAGCCTTCCACACCGGTTGGCCGCTGGTCAGGCTAAGCGCCTGGATCCATCCGCGAACGCCGGTCTCGCCGCCGGAGTTGCCGACGATGACGTTGTTGCCGACGATGATTGGCGCACCCGTCAGAACTTCGCCCTGCGTCGGCGACGCGATCAGAGTTTTCCAAACCTGGGTACCCTTGGTCGCGTCCACCGCGACGACATGGCCGTCCAGCAGCGAATACACCACGAGCCCCTTGGCATAGGCGGCGCCACGGTTGACCACATCGCAACACGCGATACCGCGCGCATCGCCATTGGTGTGAGGATCGAAGGTCCAAAGCTGGGTGCCTGGCTTCTTCAAATCCATGGCAATCAGTTTGTTCGGCCATGGAGTGACGACATACATCACGTTGTTCACGACAAGGGGATTGCCCTCGTGACTGGCGATCGTATTGGTCGGGAAATTGAATTCCTCGACCAGCGACCCGGCGTTGGCAGTGGTGATTTCGGTCAAGGAACTGTAGCGCGTGCCCTGCAGGTCACCGGCAGGGGTCGTCCACGTTGCGCCTGCCTGTGCCAGAGCCGCGCATGGCGCGGCGAGAAGGGCCAATTGCATGATTGAGGCGCGCAACAAAGTGTAGGCACTCGTCATCCTGTTGCTGGTTTTCATGCGTCCGTTCCTCTTCAACTGCAAAGACCTGCCGAAATAGCCTTTTGTACTTCGTCTCGAGTTCTGTTGGCATTATATTGTTTGGAGAACAATCGCTTGCACGGGCAGCGGAGGCAACGAGAATAAACTGATCGCTTCGTAAGCTGAGCCCAGGCCTTCGAGATACCCGCAATGAACAGTGACGCGGCGTGGCTCCGACCTGCACACCAATACCCTGACCATTCAGAAGACCTGGAGTTCACCATCGCGCTATAAGAATTGGCGGTTTAGGCCGGAAACGGACCTCGCATATGATTTCCAAGGCAACGCCCCTGTGAGCGTGAGCCTCATTCGCAATTTGGAGCAGTGCTCGCCAAGGTTTTTTTGCTCCGGCTCGCCGACTGCTCCGGAAACTGTATTCGAAAGATGCAACCGTGTGGCTCGTTGGCATTCAACGTCACGCCGGCACCATGCAGGTCGGCCATTGCCTGAACAATGGCAAGCCCGAGACCCGCTCCCTTGCTACTGGGATCCCGCCAAAACGGTTCGAAAATCGTATCGCGACGATCTGCCGGGATCCCCGCCCCGTGGTCCGCGATTTCTACGATGCGGTCCGCCGACACGCGCACAAGCACGCGCTCGCGTTCGGGGGAATGTCGGATCGCATTGTCGATCAAATTGCCAATCGCGATTCTCACCGCAGCTGCATTGCCTCTGATCAAGATAGCCGTTTGCGGCGCGTCCAGTTCGAGGGTGACTCGAGCGTCCAGTGCCGAAAGCACCTCCTGGGAAATCGCTTGCCGTGTGACGGAAATCAAATCGACCTCTTCCGCTGTACTGACGCGTTTCGCAGTCAACTCGGAGATTGTGAGCAACTGATCGACCAATCGGCGCATCCGTAATACCTGCTGCCGAGAGGCGTCCGCTGCGTGGCCGGGCAGATCGCGCTCAAGTTGCAACAGAAGCGCTGCAAGTGGCGTTTTCAATTCGTGGGCGACAATAGCAGAGTACCGTTGCTGCGCGGCCAATACCTCGTCCAGTCTCTCAAGCCCTTCGTTGACAGCGCGCACAAGCGGCAACAACTCCGCGGGAACATCCACTTCCGTGAGCCGCGTGTGGCGTTCGCCGGATTCGATCGCTGCCGCCTCCCTCGCAAGCCGACGCACCGGAGCAAGCGCTCGTCGTATCGTTATCACCGATAGCGGGAGTGTGATGCACATCAGCGCAATGAGTAACGGCAATAGCTCGTCAGCCAATTCATCGACATACCAGTGCAGCCATGCCGACCAACTACCTGCAGACGGCGCAAACAAAAGCCGCAGCCAATGTCTGTCTGCCCGGCGCACTGTTTGATAGCCATCAAAAAAATCCCACGACCGAATCTTGAAATCGGCAGGCCACAGCGCGATGGGCGTTGAAGTGTGTTCAAAAATCGCAAAGCGAAGATGTGAAGCCGTGGATCGTTTCCTCAGTGAGCTCGTATTCAGTAGTGGATGACCGGTGGCGTCAAATTTTATCAACGTCACGATGTCGTCTGCCAGTTGCTCCAACTTGGCGTTGGTCCGCGGATTTCGATCTTGTTCGCCGACAATAAGGATGTTGATCCCGGCCAGAACCGGCGTCAGCGAAAACAGGATGAGCAACCGAAACAGCAACCCGCGTGCGATGGACCGTTGTGCTTTCATGCGAACTCGCGAAGCAGGTAGCCGACTCCTCGGATGGTACAGATTTCGACCCTGGCGCCGGCTTGCGCCAGCCGTTGCCGCAGCCGCGAGATGTTCGCCTCCAGCGCGTTTTGGCTTGCATGTTCATCTGCTGCATAGGCTGTGCGCATCACGGCATCTCGATCTACTACAGAGTCCGCCCGGCGCATCAGAATTTCCAGGATCGCTATTTCACGGCGCGGTGCGTTTTCGAGATGGCCCGCAATGCGCAGACGACGACGCACGGTATCCAGTTCCACATTCCCCAATACGAGCAGCTCACCGAGCGCGCCGCCAGGACGCCGCAGGACTGCCCGAACCCGCGCCGCCAGTTCCCGCATCTCAAACGGCTTGGCAATGTAGTCGTCGACTCCGGCGTCAAGGCCTTTAATCCGGTCCTCAATGCCGCTTCGGGCTGTAACCGCGATCACTGGAGTGGCGCGATCACGAGCCCGCCAACGCGGAAGCAAATCCAGTCCGCTGCCATCGGGCAGGCCGATGTCTAGAATCACCAAGTCGAAACGAGCGCGATCGGCGGCCACACCCGCTTGTTGACGAGTGCGCGCGAGCTCGACCGCATAACCCTCGCTTTGCAGAGCAACGCACACTGCGTCTCCGATTGAAGGGTCGTCCTCCACCACGAGAATGTGGGCGACGCGTTTGACATGAGGAGGCTGGTCGCCCTTCTGGCTCTCCTCAAGCAGGTCCCTGCTTGCTGAATTGTTTGAACTGCTCGATGAGCAAAGTCTTTCTGTGCCTAGATATATTCCCGCACTCCCAAGTCCAGCCGGCTTGCCGCCCGACATGACGTGACTGTGTCCTTGCCGGCCGTGTGAAACAGCCATGACTATTCTCCGGATTAAAGGGTTCGGCTATCAAGACTGCAGAAGCACGCCGCCCTTTTCGTTGATCTTGATCAACGGAGTCGGATTGCGCTTTGGATTTTACCAGTTGCCAGACGATGGCGAGCGGTACGCCGCCTGCTTCGGCCGCAGACGAATGCTGTATTAGCCAAGGTCGGAATGAACGGCGGAAAATTACGATGCAAGAAGCTGCGATGCGCACTGCGGTGCGTTGATCCGGTTCCTAGACCCCGAGCGCAATGACATCGGCGAAATGCACCATGATGAGCCTCATACTTTACAGGTTGTGCTGAGGGCTGCTGCATCACTGCAGCGGCGGCGGCGGGAATTTTCCGATCCACGAACAGCTCGATCCTGCGCAGCCGCGCAACGCCAGAAGGGCTTCGGCGCAGGCGACGCGGATATCCGCATACCGCTCATCATTCGCGACATTGTTGAGCTGATCTCGATCCGCTTTCATGTCATAGAGTTCGACATCGCCGCAGAACCATTCAACGTAGCGATAGTAGTAGGTAGCAATCCCGATCGCCTGTGAGCATTGAATCAAAACGGCCTTGTTCCACGGCCCCGCCGCATCGCTCAGAAGAGGTACGAGCGATGTGCCGTCTAGAATGCGCTGCGGCACTGCGCCGGAAAGTTCGACCATGGCGGCCGTTACATCCAGATTGGAGAGCGGATGGTCGCAGGGCTCTGCGTAGCCGCTCGGTTGCAACCAGTACAGTGGCGCCCTGGCCGCGGGTTCGTAGAGGAGGTTTTTGGCATTTGGTATGCGGTGCTCGCCTTCCAGAAACCCGTTGTCGCTTGTGAAGATGACGTGCGTATTTGCGATCTGGCCATTTGTCTTGAGCGCGTCGACGATTGCTCCAACGCCGCGATCCAGCGACTGCAGCGTTTCCTGGCGCTTGCGCCAGTCGGTCTGCATGGCCTGGATCTTCATCTTTGACATAGGAGGCAGATTTCTGACGTGGCGGGGCTTGTCGGAAATATCTTCTTCGTTGAATGCGGGCGAAATCGGCATGTTCACATTGGCAAACGACCCGACATCCTGGTCCGCCGGTAGCGCCGGCATGTGGCAGGCGTTTGGCCAGAAGAACATCGCGTAGGGTTGCGGGGCGGTGGCGATAAACTCCAAAACCTTTTGCACGAACACATCAGTACTGTATTCGCCCGAATTGTAGTCGACCTGCACACCGTTCTCATTCAGCCGAAAACCCCTGTAGCGACCAAACGGGCAGGACATCGCCCGCCAGTCAGAATAACCCGGCGGAATGTGATCCGGCGCGATTTCATCATAGTCGTTGATGAATTTCCCCACGTGGCCCACATAATAGCCCGCCTGCTGCAGCCACACTGGCAACGCATTGTCCTCTAGGCCTTGATAGAGCGCGTAGCCGCCGCCCGGCGCCTCATTCTTTAAAACACCATGGTTGTGCGGCTGAAGACCCGTCAGCATGCTGACACGCGAAGGCGCACACAGTGCAAACGGCACGAAGTGCTTGACGAAGTTCACGCCCGCCCCCTGAAGCCGCGACTTCACATTTCGCATATATCTGTAGTCGTCGAAGCGCATGTCATCTGCGCAGATATGGATGAAGTTTGGACGGGTATCGTCGCCACGGGCTGCCCGCCGCGAAGCCGCGCCGACGGGCGCGAGAAGCGCGGGCAAGGCAGCGCCGAGTTGAAGCAATGATCGACGACTGAACAAGACGTGTCTCCGCCAAAGGTAATCTCACATAAGCGGGCTTTCGCTGCGGCAACCTTGATCGTTGTCAACAATCCCGGAGAATCGCAATGACGGGCTTCGGAGCTGCGCGAAATGCTTACGGAGAGCTGGTTCGAAAGAAGTTGATGCGTGACACCGCTTATCGACGATCCCATTTGAGCAAGGACGCGACGCAAATCATCTCACGGCGTAGAGATCTCTTGCCAGTGCACATTGCTTCCAACTGATGCGGTTTCTCCGGTCTGCGATCCGAACACGCGACCAAATTCAGAATGTGCCTTTACTGATCGCGCGCCTTGCTCTCGCTCAATGCGCCAACTGGTCTCGCCGGCGACCAACTCGAGCGCTAAGAAGCAGAATATATGACCCGCCTTCTCTGATCTGGATCAAATCGTGGAAAATGTTTTCACACCTTGATGGCGATCAAATAGCGCTTTCTTGCGAGACCGTAGTCTGAATCTGAATACTTCATCGGATTGGACAGATGGACCTTCAGAGCCGTGCCGTGCTTCTTTTGATGGCAGCATTTGCTACGGGTGTGCTGCTTTTCTTCATCGCGCCGTCAATTTCAGTCAAAGCTGAATGGCGCGTGAGAATCCGGGGTCTCAGCGCGGTGCTGATGACAATCGCCCTTCTGATAGCAATATTTGCATTGCGCGAATTCTATCTGATCCCTCCGGAAAAATTGCCGTAGATCGGCAAAAACTCGTACAGAGGCGAATAGAAGCGCATGGTCGGAACATCACCATCTGGATTGACTACAGCCGAAGTGGAAGCACGGCTGGTTCAATTCGGGCGGAATGAACTTCCTACCCCGACAAAACGCAGCCTAGTCAGAATCGCTTTTGATATCGTGCGCCAGCCCATGTTCGCGCTCCTGCTTGCCGGCGGCACTGTCTATTTGTTCATTGGCGAACCACTTGAAGCAATCGTGCTCGCCGCATTCGCGACCCTCTCGGCTTCGATTGGCATAGTGCAGGAATCGCGTAGTGAACGGGTGCTCGCTTCCTTGCGAAATCTCGCAAGCCCCCGTGCACTGGTGATGCGGGATGGCGTTCAGAAGCGAATTCCTGGCTGTGAGGTCGTGCCGGGTGACATCATTCTTCTGTCCGAAGGCGATCGCGTTCCCGCCGACGCCGCAATTCTGGAATGCAACGAGCTTCTCGCCGACGAATCCCTGCTTACAGGCGAGTCCATAGCGGTGCGCAAGCACACCATTGGAGAACAACAAGCCACAGCCTCACCCGGCGGTGACGACGTTCCGATTGTCTTCGCCGGTACGCTCATAGCTCACGGCAGCGCCGTTGCGAGTGTCACTGCGACTGGTCTCTCGTCGGAGATGGGAAAAATTGGCCGCTCGTTGAAGACAATCGATCTAGAGCAGCCGCGGTTGCAGGCTCAGCTCTCATGGCTAGTGCGGGATTTTGCGTTGCTGGGGATTGCGGTATCGGGGCTAGTAATTTGCATGGCGAATATTGACGAACATCAAAGAGAAGGCCTTCGCGAGATGGAATAAAAACGTCGCATTGTCGGATGGTGTTCGAATGAGCGATTTCAACGATATTCTACTCTCGCTAACCACATATCCCGATCCAACGCCGGAGCATGTCGTTGATTGGGCGGTGCATTTTGCCGGGATCTCTGGCGCCAAAGTCTCGGCGCTGGTCAGCGTTTTGGATCGCAAGAAACTGGCGAGATATTACTCTCGCGGTTCCTGGCTTTTGGATGTTCCGTCGCTGGTCGAAGCAGCCATCAGTTCCAGTGGGCAAAACGCGCGCCGGCTTATGGATAAGTTTGAAAAGGAAGCCCGAACCCAAGGCGTCCTTCAAGACGAGCGGTATGAGCACTCCGCAGCCTTCTCGACCGCAGAATACGTTATACAGAGCGCAAGGGTCCGCGACTTGGTTGTGACGCCAATCGTGGACTACATCGGGCTAGACGAGTTGGTGGTCGAAGATCTGATTTTTGGCTCAGGCAGACCTGTTGTCTTGGTTCCCGCGTATGAAGGCGCCCCGCAGCAGCCAGCCTCGATCGACCGGATCGCCGTGGCTTGGGACTTCAGCAGGGCTGCCTCCCGGGCTCTCGCAGATGCAATGCCATTACTTAAGAAGGCCAAAAACGTGTCCGTGCTGACTATGCGGGGAGAAAAAGACATCCCGAGCAGCTTGTCTCTAAAGGAGGTAGATCGACATCTCCAAATGCATGGCGTGTGGGCCGACATGGTAGAGAAATCAATCGACGAGCGCACCATCGACGATGCCATTCGAGAACATGTCGCAAGTCATAGAACCGACCTGCTTGTTATGGGCGCATTCGGACATTCGCGGCTCCGGGAATTTGTGCTGGGCGGCGCGTCTCGTTCCATCATAGCCAAGCCACCCGTGCCGGTGTTCATTTCGCACTAGCAGCGAGCGCGAAAGGGCGCACTCCCGTGCTGGGCTGCCCTCCTCGGAGCGTCGGTGGACTGCCACTTGGCAAGCACAGAAGCGCGCGATACGCACTTCACCGGTGTGCGCCCGGTGCCCACCGGTTTTTGCCGGAAACTGACCTGTTATTTTTTGCCCGATTTACTCTCGGAGCACGCCGAAACCGTGAGTCTTTATAAGGAGTTGCGAGGAAACCCAGGCGGAATAGACCCTTGACGGCTGCGATTTCGCCGTTTTGACCTGTTTTTGGAGCTTGGTTCGCCAGATACTGGCACCACAGCCAATCCCCCGATGCTCCTCGGCAATGTCGAGAAAAGCCCTGAGGCAAGGCACGGCGGACACAAGCGCGATAAAAATCGGCGTTATGCGGTAGAACGTCGCTCGTATTCATGTGCGCCTATGCCATCGTCCGCGGACAACGGAGAATCGCCTTTATGCCTGAAGATGCCGGTAACAATCTGGACATGCATTCGGTGTCCGAATCCTTTGCGCGAGATCTTGTTCAATATCGCGACGCAAGTTTGGTCCGTGCAGCGTTTGAGCTTGGCGTGACCGTCTTTGCATTGTTCCTGAGTTGGGGGCTGATGTGGCTCTCGCTTGGCGTGGGTTACTGGCTCACGCTTCTGCTCGCGATCCCCACAGCCGGATTTCTTGTTCGCCTGTTCATGGTCCAGCACGATTGCGGTCACGGCTCTTTCTTTCGCAACCGCTTCACAAATGACTGGGTCGGCCGGGTGCTGGGCGTTCTCACCCTGACTCCGTACGATTATTGGAAGCGCAACCACGCGCTCCATCATGCGACCTCGGCAAATCTCGACCGGCGGGGCACAGGAGACATTCTCACGCTGACCTTGAGCGAATATCGCGCGCGCCCGTTTTGGGGGCGGGTAGCGTATCGTGCGTATCGCAATCCAATTGTGATGTTTGGGATCGGGCCGGCCTATCTTTTCTTTCTGCAGCATCGCATCCCGTTCGAGCAGATGCGTTTGGGCTGGCGGCCGTGGACAAGCGCGATCGCGACAAATGCGGGAATTGCCGCATTCGTCGCCATATCCATGTGGCTCATCGGGCCATGGGCGTTTTTGGCTCTGCATCTTCCCGTCGTGTTGCTGTCCGCATCGATCGGCGTGTGGCTGTTCTACGTTCAGCACCAGTTCGAAGATGTGGTTTGGTCACGCAACACGAATTGGTCGTTGCACGATGCGGCCTTGCTGGGAAGCTCTCACTACGACTTGCCGCCGCTCTTCAGCTGGTTCACCGGCAACATCGGGATCCATCACGTCCATCACCTGTCCAGCCGCATTCCGTTTTACCGGCTGCGTGAGGTGATGCGCGATCATCCACGGCTGCACACGATCGGCCGCGTGACGTTTGGCGAAAGCCTGCGCAGCGTTCGTCTGGCGTTGTGGGACGAAGTCGGGCAGAAGCTCATCTCCTTTCGCGAGGCCGCAACGATCGCATCGGCTTCAGCGTTCTGAACCCATGGGTACTTGAACTGGCACCGGTCACATCGGCCCAAACGATGGCGGCGCATCGTGCGGGTGCGAGCCCCAGTTCTTGGCGGGCGTTTTTGCGAGCGAGACATCGAGCGTTCCACCCTTCGTGACAAACGAAGCGGGGAGCCACGGTTTTTCCGCCGGCGCCCCATCGATGGAAAGAGCCGTGATGTAGGGCGCATCCATCGCGGCGCCTTTGGCACGGATCACGACGCGGCCGTTAGCGCGATCGATGACCGCTTCTTCAAACATCGGGCTGCCAAGCACCAGCTCGCCACGGCCAGGATACAGCGGATACATTCCGAGCGCCGCCCACACATACCAGGACGACATCTCGCCAAGATCGTCATTGCCGGAGATGCCGTCGGGCGCATTGGTCCAGATCTGCTTCATCGCCGCCCGCACGACTTCCTGCGTCTTCCACGGCGCACCGGTGGAATCGTAGAGCCATGGAGATGCAATCGACGGCTCATTGTCGAGTTCGGTGTGAGACATGCCCGACTTCGTCACCGCGAGACTGCCGTCCGGATTGTAGAAGAAGCTGTCCAGCCGCTTCGACGCCTTGTCGACACCGCCGAGCGTTTCGAACAGACCGGCAGGATCGAACGGCACCATCCAGAGATATTGCGCGCCGCTGCCTTCGACGTAGTCGTCGTCGTTCTCGATGTTGAAATCGGTGGGCTTCCAGCTACCGTCCGCGTTACGCGGCTGGATGTACCCTGTCGAAGGATTGAACAGATTGCGCCACCATCCGGCGCGCGTGCGGAACAGCTTCGCGTTCTCGGCATCGCCGTTCTGTTCGGCCAACTGCGCCACACCGAAATCCGCGGCTGCAAGCTCAAGCGTATCCGCGGCACTTCCCCATCCGGGCGAACCGACCGGCATGTAGTGATATTTCAGCCATTGATCGAGACCGGGTCGCTCGCCCACGCACTGCACCGGACAGCCGCGGTGATCGAGGTCGAGCGCCGTCGGCACCGTCGCGGCCTTCAGCAGCGAGGCATAAGCGGCCTTCACATCGAAATCGCGTCCGCCGAAAGCGTAGATCGCGGCGATGCTTTGCGGCGACGGATCGCCGTTCATCACGCTGGTCGCGCCGGTCAGATGCGTCCAGCGATCCCACACGCCATGGTTCTGGTTGGCCTGATTGAGCAGCGACTGCGCGATGTCAGATCCCAGCTTCGGATCGAGCCATGTCACGAGTTGAAGTTGCGAGCGATAAACATCCCAGCCGGAGAAATTCGCGTACTGCACACGCTGCGGCGCGGCGACCTTGTGAACCTGCTTGTCGAATCCGACATAAGAGCCATCCACATCGCTATACGTATTTTCGCCCAGCAGCACATGATAGAGCGCGGTGTAGAACACCGTGCGCTCATCCTTCGTGCCGCCCGTGACGGCGATCTGGCCGAGCTTCGCGTTCCATGCCTTGCGCGCGGCATCGCGAACACTTTCCAGCGTCGCGCTTTTGGTGCTTTCCGCAGCCAGATTGGCGCGCGCGTTGGCGAGGCTCACATATGAAATGCCGACGCGCATATTGATCACAGGGGTCTTCGCCGGATCGAATGTGATCCATGCGCCTGACCCTATGCGCCCCGGCGGATGACCGCGGTCGCCGTAGCTGGTGCCGCCATGGGCCTCGCGTGCGCCTTTCGACAGCGTCATGTCATGCCACGACCCACCGGCAGCGAACGGCCGATCGAAAGCAGTCACGAAATACAGCGTGTAATAACTCTCGCGGCGGTCAGGCGAGAGATAGCCGCAGAAGTTTCCACTGGTGACGCTGCCGGTCACTTCACGCTTGGCGGGATCGACGCTCACCGCTGCATCGCTGCTGCCGATCTCGGAATCCGATGTGCGGAACAGAAGGCTCGCGGGCTTGTCTTTCGGATACGCGAAACGCGCAAAGCCCGTGCGGAGCGTCGCGCTCAGCTGCACCGTCACGCCATCGGTGAGCGCGACCTCGTAGTAGCCCGGTGCGGCCTTTTCCTTGTCGTGGGTGAACAGGCTCGCATACATCGCGAAGCTATCGTCAGCCGCCGGCGAAAGCTCCACATCCTTGGTCACCGGCATGATTGGAATATCGCCGCTGGCACCGGTGCATCCCGTGCCGGAAAGATGCGTCAGGCTGAAGCCCTTGATGCCATTCGCGCGCCATTCATATCCGCCAGGCGCTGCGATCGGATAGTTGCGGCCGGGCAGCGGCGTCTCCTCCGGGCTGAATGCCACCATGCCGAACGGAAGCGTCGCACCGGGAAAAGTGTTGCCGCCGTTGGTCGTGCCGATGAATGGGTTGACCTGGCTCGCCGGATCCGCTGCCTGCGCGGCACCGGCCAATGCGAACGTGAACAGGGCGACGGACAAACGGCGCAAGACCGCATCATTTAAGGCCGACAAAGACATTCCCTTCGGTCGAAAGATAATTGGTCTTGTAATCGAAGCGGTCGGTATCCGAGAACAGAAGCCAATAATACTTCATCTGCTCGCTCCACCAATAGCCGGGGCAGAGATCGCCCTGCTTCATCGGTTTGGCGGTGATATCATCGATGATGGTGTAGCCGAAGGCAGAGCGGCTACTTTCCTTCATCTTTTCGTAGTGCGTGCGTGCAAGCACGCGCCACTTGTCATCCGGTTCAAGGAGAAAAATATTGAAGCAGGAATCTACGAACTCGGGTCGCAACTCATTTGTGATCCGGTCCGGCGCGGCCTTCGCGCTGTCATACCCCTCAGGCAAGACGCCATAGCGCGCCTGAACATCGGCCCATGAGGCGAGATAGTCGTGCGCCCGCGCGCGGTCGCCGCCTTGCGCCAGAAGACCGGCATAGAAGGATGCGAGCTCGCTCTGGTGATGATCGAGGATCGCGCCGGTCTCGAAATCGACCTGCGGAAACCAGAGTTTCCCGTCCGATTTTACGGCCTGATATTTGACGATGGCAGCGGTGTGGACGTCATACCAGCGCTTGAAATCGGCGTCGCCGAACAGCTGCCAGCCGTCCCAGAGATACTCGAAATAGGAATCCGTCGGCGGCCCGATGCTCGCGCGGCGACTGACCCACGCGCCGGTCTCGATGTTGATCGTATCGGCGACAAGATCGATCTTGGAACGCCTGTCGAACAGCGCTTTCACCGCCCGCTTCGCCATGTCGAAATAGCGCTTGTCGCCGGTCGCCTTGCTGAGCGTACCCCATTCCGCGATGTAGGTCCCGATCTCGGCGGGATAGCTTTCCGGATCGCGCACCGCGCCAGTCTTCAGATTGACGAAGCGGTACGGCATGCCGGTGGGCGATTTCGTGAACGCGGGCGACAGGCGGTCGGCGAGGTCCTTTGCCAGCGTCAATAGTTTCTTATCGCGCGTGCCGTGCCAGCCCGACAGCAACCCCCCAACCATGCGGATGCCGGTCTCGAACACCTGCACCTCGCCGTCGATATCGAAATGGAGATTGTCCGCGATCCAGCGCGTGCCCTGCGTGACCTCGGCGTCCAGGCCCATCACATAAAGCGTGTCGAGCGCCTCCACGATGGACAGACCAAGCGGCGGCCCTTTCGGGAAGAAGAACGGCTCGGCACCGCCGCTCACCGGCTTGATCTGATCCTGACCGAAGCAGCGCTCGACATAGTGATCCCACGCCCACTTCATCTCGCCGCGCACATCCTGCGCGAGCGCGTGCCACTGCGGATCAGGCGATGCGGCTTGGAAAGGCTGCGGCGCCAACACGGGTACGGCGGCGAGCCCACCCAACACGCTTCGACGATTTACGCTTGGCATCCCGATAGGCATCTCAGACCGCGCGACCTCGTTTCCGACCCCATGATAGCGTAACACGCGCTCTAAGGCCCAACGGATCCCGTCAGCACGGTCATGCTTTCGGCCGGCAGTGTGTAGGTCGCGCCCGACCCACCCGAAACGTTTGTCGTGGAAGGCGGGCCATCCGGATCGGGATGGCTCTGCTTGCCATTCTCGATCCAGGCATATTGTTCGGGCCCGAACTGCGTTTGTGTCACGCTGCCGGAAAAGAACGCTGTGCCGGACGTTGTGTCGAACTGTACCGCCACAGAATGCGCATTCTCGTAATCCCGATTGACCAGTAACAACGACCAGAGGCCATCGGGCCTTGCAAGCGGATAGGCCGTGACCCAGGAATCACCGCCGGAAATGGAAGCCGGATAAAGCACATGCGTGCCATCGTTCGGCGCACTCCAATTCTGCGTGAGCATCTGCGCCGCGAAATACTGCGACAGCGGCACCTGTGCTGCGTAATTGCGGTCGCCTAGCAGCGCACCATAGGTGCCGAAGCCGCGGCAGGGATCGGATGGGCTCAGCGGAATGGGTTCGTATTCGTAATAGAAGGCACCATTTGCGCCGCTCGAAAGCAGCGAGCCCATCAGTTCGGCATACCACAAGGCGCCCGTGACATGCTGCGCGCCGTCGGCCTCTTTCCACGAATAATTCGTCTCCGTGACGAACATCGGCAGGCCTGCGGGAAGGTTGTCCTTTCGCCACACCGAGACGATGTTGGAGATCAGATCAGGTTCGCGCAGGAGATTGTCTTCGGCTTTGGTGTCGCCGCAACTGCCGAACGGATAATGCTCGAAGGAAAAGAAATTCAAATCGCCGAGGTGACCATGCGCTGTCAGGTACGCGACGAAGCGCTTCACCCACGACGTTTCGCCATGCTTCGTGAGCGCCCAGGCCTTCAGGTCGCTTTCATTGTCCTCGAACACCGGCCCGCCCAACTGCAGGTTCGGATCGACCCCGTGCAGCGCGACGGCGAACTGCACGTAGAGCGCGGCATAGTCTTCCGGCGTCATGAACTGGCCGTCAACCTCCTCGCCCATCTCGACGCGGCCGACCGCATAACCGCGCGCTTTCAGATAGCTCAGCTCCGCCGCCGCGTTCTGCGGCGTGCTGTAGAGTACGGGGATCGGCACCATCGCCGGAATGCCGCGCGTGATGCCGCTCTGGAATACGATATCGAGTCCTGGCTGCTCCTGATCTTTCACGCGGTCGCCTGCCCCATGCCAGGGATCGACGGACGACGCATAGGTGACAGTCTGCCTGCGATCCGGACGATGCTCGACGAGATCCCTGAAGTTGCCGTGATCGATCGTGCCGAAACCGGCCTCGGCAATCGCATACCCCGCACAATCGCGCGGATCGGAGCTGCCCGCCGTCGTGCAACTGCCTGAGCTCTGCGTCATCACGATGCGAAGATAGCGCACGCTCCTGGGCCCATCGCCGAGTGAGAGCGTGACCGTGCCGCCTGCGCCGTTGGAAACCGCGCCGCTCGGGAAATTCACCCAGGCGCCATGCGCGGGGTCCCAGATGGGATCATCGCCTGTCCAATATTGCACCGCGTACTGAACGGCGAACGGATTGCCCCACCAGATTTTCGCGGCGTTCACCCGCTCCTTCTTGTGCAGGTCGAACAGCACCCATTGCGGATGAGAACTGTCAGGATCGCCCGTATAGGATTGCGTCAGATAGGGATTGCTCTTCCAGAACGAGCCGGGATCATTGTCGTCGAGGCGGGAATAGTCGTCGTCGTTACCCTGATCGTGCGTGAAGCCACGGCGCGGCAGCCGGTAGCCATAGGTATCGACGATTTTCTTGCCCGGCACGGCATTGCTCGTCCAATAGCCGCTGTTGCCATCGGAAAAACCGCCGGCCGTATTCCAATGCCAGTCCTGAACGGACAATTCCGTGTACAGACGATAACTGACTGTGCCGAACCCCGCGCCAAGCATCTGCTGGACGTTCGACGGCGTGTATATCTTCGGGACAGAATGGAACGGCACACCGTCCACCCCTGCGCCAAACGCCGCGATCGGCGAAAACTTGTTGAGGGCATGGCCCGGGTCTGCATCGACGGCGACCTGATACGGCGCCGCTGTCCGCTTCGGAAACACCGCGGGCGGCAGGTTCCGCGGATGAACGTGTTTTGGGTGAGCGTCCGCGCCGGATATCAGAAGCGTCAACATCAGCGGTACAAGAACCGACGTCCGCAGTTGAAGAACTATCCGTGACATCGTTGCTACCTCTTTACAGGATCGAGTCTTTCTTCGCGAAGTTGCGAACGGCGCACTTTACCGGCTTCATCGCGCAACGGCTCGGCGACAAATTCGAAGGAGCGCGGCCGCTTGTAGGTGACAAGCCGTTCGGCGAGATGACGCTCGAGAGCATCGGCGTTCAATCCGTCGCGCGGCTGGACAATGGCGTGCACGCGTGCGCCGAGATCATCATCGGGAATGCCGATCACGCAACTCGACTGCACCAGCGGGTGTTCGTCGATCGCGGCCTCGACTTCGGCCGGATAGACGTTCGCGCCGCCGACCAGGATCATGTCGGTGCGGCGGTCGGCGAGATAGAGATAGCCATCCTTGTCCAGCCAGCCGATATCGCCAATAGATTCCCAACCGCCTTCCAGCGTGCGAGTCTCCGCACCGATATAGCGATAGGTCGATACAAGACCTGCCTTCTGGCGCATGAATATCTCGCCGATCTCGCCGCGCGGAAGGATTTTGCCGTCGGGTGAGAACGCCTCGATCTCCGCATTCGGCGTGGATTTCCCGACCGAGCCCTTGTGCGCGAGCCATTCCTTGTCGCTGATGATCGTGGCCGCGACGCCTTCGGTGCCGCCGTACAGTTCCCACACGACATCGGGGCCAAGCCAGTTGATCCATTCTTCTTTCAGCCACGCCGGACAAGGCGCCGCGAGGTGCCACAACGTCTTGAGCGAAGACAGATCGTATCTTTTGCGCACCTCTTCCGGCAGGCGCCAGATGCGGCTCATCATCGTAGGCACCAGATAGACCCAGGTCGCGCGGTGCTTCTCGATCAGGCGCAAAGTCTCTTCCGCATCGAATTTCGGCATCACCACGACAGACGCGCCAACCATGAGTGCCGGAAACGCTGTCACGATAGGACCATTGTGATAAAGTGGCCCGGGCATCAGCACGATATCGTCCGGCGTGATGCGCCAGCGCGCGGCGGCGACTTCCATCAGCACACCGGGCTGTCCCGCAACGATGAGCTTTGGCCTGCCCGTCGATCCGCCAGAGGTCGGCGCTTTCCACGCCGGCGCGATCGCGTCCGGCAGATCGCTGTCGTCGTCGGAGGCGGCAAGCAGTTCGGCAATAGAAACAATCGGACGTCCGACATCCAGCGGCGTGTCGTTGATCACAATCGGCGAATTCGCCAGATCGACGATTGCCCGCATCTCGGCCAGCGGCAGCCGCCAGGACACCGGCTGCGGGATCGCGCCGATTTTCCATGCCGCATAGAACGCCTCGACAAAACCAAGGCCGTTGGGAAGCGCGATGGTGAGAAAATCGCCGTGCTTCACGCCCCGTGCAAGGAGACCGCGCGCGATCCGGTTCGTGCGCCCATGCAGATCGTTCCAGCTCAGTGTCTGATCTGCGCAACTCACCGCCCATCGATCGCCTTTGCGGGCGGCTGTTGCGGCGAGCGCGGCGCCGAGCGACGGCGGATTCGGGTTGGGAACGAGAGCTGCGAGGGCTTCAAGAATGGAATTCATGCCGGCGAGTTTGCCAGCATGAATCCAACTTGGCGATAGTTCCGCTTACCTTGCGGCAGGAAGAAACTTGCTACTGCGGATCAGCGCCGCCGACACGAGCGCCACAATTGATCCCACGGGAAAGATCTCGAGGAACGTCATCGGCAAGCGGAACAGCGGGTTGGCATACTCGATCCGCATCTCGTTTAGCTTCGCGATCTGCTGCGCCAGCGCCGGCCCCGAAACGCCCGCCGCCTTTCGCGCGCGGATGATACCGTCGATGTATTGGTCCATGAACGCGTAGTGCGTCGTGGCCAGATAAATCTCCCACATCAAGACATAAATCAGCGATGCCACGACCGCGATGGACAGGCCTACGAAGAACGCGGTGAGGAATTTGATCACCCCACCCTTCTCGACATCCCGGTACCGCTTTACGCCGACAAAGATGAACGTCATGGCGATCAGCATAATGAGGTAGCCGAACCACTCCGTGCCGATGAAGTGGAGCTCGTGCTGAAACTGGAGGCCGACGATCAGGACGATGATGACGATCAGGCCGGACAGCGATCCGTAGATTGCCGCGTAGCGAAGCACTGGGTTCATGGCGGTGTGTTCCCCTCGGTTGCTCCACCGGTATATGGCGGCAACAACGGCACAAACCATCGCCCAAAAGGGTGATTTCGGCCAAATCGCCCGGATTTCCTACCGGATCAGCGCCAATCCGCGCGCTTTATCGACCGCCTGGGTCCGGCGTTGAACCTCGAGCTTCTGGTAGAGGCTGGCGATGTGCGTCTTCACTGTGTTCGGCGAGATGTCGAGTTGCCGCGCCATTTCCTTGTTCGACTGGCCCGCGGCCAGCAGGCCAAGGATCTCGCATTCCCGCGCCGTGAGCCCGAGCGCGCGCAACGCCGCGTCATTGCGCTGAAACTCCGTAGCCGCCCGCGCCGGCATCAGGAACCGGCCCGCCCATATTCCCAAACCCACGAAGGCAACCGCCAGAAGCGCGATGTAAACATCCGTAGGGAAAGCACGGATCACGTATTGATACTGAACCCATTCGAGCGCCGCGGCAGCAAGCGCGAGAGCAAGTGCATAAAGGACGACAGTCTTCGCCATATCTAAGGCTGCCAGAAACCGTCCCAAGTGACCAGAAGCTCTGCGCCCGTCAGTTCATCGGGGGACGGTGATGCTCTCGCAGGCTTTGCGTCACGCTCGCGCGCCAGCGGTCGTTTCCCGCGGACAGAAAATAGACGCGCTTGCCGCCAAATTGACTCTGCGCACGGGGCCAGACATCCGTGACAGTAAGAAATTCATAGATGCTGGTCGCGTCGGCGATATAGAGCGGTGCACCTTCTTCATTCGTGATCGCGAGAACGCCGCCTTGCCGCGGCAGAGCGTCCCTGTTCGAGACATCCACCGCATGGAGACGGTGTACGTCTCCGCGAACGCCCTCATAGATGACAAATTCTCGCAACGGTCGCGCCTTCAGTCGAACAACGCAGGCCCTCACTATAATCCGAATTTTGACCGTTTTATTTTCCGATATGCGACTTTCGTGAGACGGACCGATCCGGGAAAGGCCACGAAGCTTTGGACGATTCACAAAAATTGTACCCGCCGCCGCCTGCCTTGCGTCTGCAAGCCCTTACAACTGCTATCAAAATCGCCTTAAACCCCTCAGAAAGGGTAAATCCATAATATTGCGCCGCAAGAACGGCTGCTCATGATCCGGAAAAAACTTCTCGCGACGCTCTACTGGTCGGCGATCTGTATCGCCGGCGCAATGTTGGCTGACTATGTCGTCACGATTGTGATCGTGAACGATCCGGGCAGCTATACCCCACTGATCACGCTGGCGGTGGCGATACTTGTCACCTTTCCGACGTCGTACGTCCTGGTCAGCAGCCGCATCGACCTGCGCAAGACGCGAGACGACCTGGCCGCCGCTCGCGATGCCGCAATACAGGCCGACACCACCAAGACCCAGTTTTTCGCCAACATGAGTCACGAGCTGCGCACGCCGTTGAACGCCATTCTTGGCTTCTCGGAATTGCTTGCGCTGGACGTGTTCGCGCCCAAACGCGAAGAATATGCGCACCTCATCCACAATGCCGGCTCTCATCTGCTCAGCCTTGTCAACGACCTGCTCGATCTCTCCCGCATCGAGGCCGGAAAGCTCGAACTCAGCTTCGAGACACTCGATTTCACAGCCCTATTGGAGGAATGCGCGGAAACCGTCGCGGTGCGGGCGCGCACGCGTGGCCTCAGGCTCGTTCGCAACATCGAACCAGGCCTGCCCTGCATAATCGTGGACGCGCGAGCCACACGTCAGATCGCCCTCAATCTCCTGACCAACGCGATCAAGTTCAGCGAACACGGCGGCACCGTAGAGCTGTTTGCGCGGTCGGCAGCGGACGGCGGGCTGACATTCGGCGTGCGCGATGAAGGCGTCGGCATCGCCGAGGAAGAACAAGCGCACGTTTTCGAACGCTTCGGTCAGGCACGGCAAAGCAAATCGGTGGAGAAAGGCTCTGGCCTGGGCCTGCCGATCGTGCGCGGTCTGGCAGAAGCGCATGGCGGCAGGGTCGCGATGCAGAGCCGCCTGAATCACGGCACCACCGTCACCGTCACGATTCCTGCTGAGCGCGTCGTGCCCTGCCTGTCCATCGCGCTCGCTTCTTAGGCTAGTGAAGAGCGGTCAATTCGCTCCATCCGCTCCATAGTATCTGGATGCCGATACAGAGCATGATGAAGGCCGATAGCCGCACGATGACGTTCGTGCCGGTCTTGCCGAGCGCGCTCACCGTGCGCTGCGCGAAGCGGTAGCAAAAATAGACGCTCAGCACGATTCCAAGAATGCCGACAATGGATGCGGCCTCATATTGCGTGAGTTGCGTCCAGTCGATGCCGCGCGGCCTCTGGCTGCCCAGCGTGATGGCAACAGAGATAGAGCCCGGCCCCACGGTAAGCGGCATGGTCAACGGATAAAACGGGTCGGGGATAGGCGACCCGTTCTTCTCGGCGTCGCCGTTGCCATCCGGCCGCTCGTCGGAGTTCAGCAATTTCCAGCCAAACGCCGTAACGACGAGGCCTCCGCCGATGCGCACCACCGGCAGGCTGATGCCGAAGAACTGCAGCACATGCGAGCCAATCAGGAGCGACCCAAGCAGCAGGCAGAAGCTGTTGACGGCCACGCGCAGGACCAGCGCATTGCGTTCCTTGTCCGTGCAGAACTGGGTCATGCCCAGAAACAGCGGGGCACTGCCGACCGGATTAACAATCGGAAACAATGCCGCGTAGGTGAGCAGGACCGTATCGAGAAAGATGTTCATTGCGGCAGACTAGCCGCGCCGGAAGCCCAACGCGAGCGCGAACGGAAAATCCGGTGCAAGCCCGTTGAAGCGGCAACATGGACGATCTGACGAGCGAACTTCTGATGGCCGTGGCGGTTCTCGCCCTCGTGCTGCGCGCCTGCTGGCAGGGAAATCCTCGCCCCTGCTTCTGGACGGTCGTCGGCGCATCGTTGATGGCTGTCGCGGCGGCCATCCGGCACCTTCAGCTGAGCGACATCGTCGTGCCGATGGTAGTTGCCGCACTGGCCGCGATCATCGGGCGTTTTGCACATACCGCGCGCGGCAAGAGAGAAGTTCGAGAGCCGAATTAGACGCCGCCGGCGAATCACGCCTATCCTTTTGATCGGGAGCGGCACATGCAGGCTTGGCAGAATTTCTATGAAATGCTCGGCGGCGCGGGAGCGACCTTGCTGGGTCTTCTGTTCGTGTCGGTGTCGATGAATGCGCAGATCATTCTCGGCAGCACACACATGCAATCGCGACGCCTCGCCGAACAGGCGTTTCAGAATTATCTTGCCGTGCTCGTTGTGGCATTGCTGGTCAGCCTGCCCACCATCAGCCACGAGTCGCTGGGATACACCTTGCTATCCATCACTGCGATCTGGTCGGGCTGGGCGCTCGTGCGGCTGGTCAGCACGCTGCGCAATCCCATCATCGGCGACACGCAGCGCAACGTGGTACGGCGATATCTCGCGACGATCGGCGGCTTCGGATTGATTGCTTACGCCGCCATAAGCCTTGCATTCGGAAAAGGCGATCAGAATACTTACATCGCTGTCGGCGCGATGCTGCTTTTGATCTCCGCGACCATCGCGTCATGGGAATTGCTGACGAAGGTCGCGGAGGACAAATTCCGCGCGGAGAAATGATTAGCTCAGCGTCAGGCGCCGGGCCTCATCCACGCTTTCGCGCACGCCCTGCTTCATCTTGCCAAGCGTGATCACCGCCTGCACGCCGTCGGTATATTCACCAGGCAGCGGCGCGCGCACCGAACGCACGATCGAGAGATCAATCGCCACCGGCGCGCCGTCAGGCTTGGTCAGCTGCACCTTGCCGTGACCGTGCAATCCCTTGCCTCCGGCAATGCCTGCCACATAATTCACGGTTTCCGCGGGAAGCGGACGGCCATTGTTAACGTGATCTTCCCAATTTCCCGGCCCGTCATTGTAGGCCGCGAACATCGCGGGATAGCCATACTTCCGATGGAGCTCGCTGAGATACGCGGCGCCGGCATAGATATTATCATGCGGATTGTAGGGATCGGCGCCAAGGCCGTAAGCCGTGCGCATGTCGCGATAGGTCTGCGGCATCACCTGCATCAACCCCATTGCGCCGGCATAAGACGTGATCGGGAAACGGGCGTCCAGCATCGTGCGGCCGCCACTCTCCATGCGCATGACGGAACGGATCCAGTCCTGCGAGACGTGAAATTTCTTCGCCGCTGCGACGACAATCGGATCCCAGCGCTTGATGAGCTGAGACGTCGTCATCGCAGCTTCCTGCGCGAAGACCGCCGATAGACCGGGCAACTTGATCGCGAGTTTCTTCGCCGGGACGGGTTTCTGCTGCGCGACGGATTCGATTTGAACCCCAGGCTGATGAATGCCCGTCAGGTTCATGTTCGCGCCGCGCAGGCCGGCAACGATGCCGGTGGCGAGCACAAGCGCTGTCAACATGCGTGAAGTGCTGAGGTACGGAAGTGCTGTGGCCGTCACGTCGGCACGGATAGCCTTCATCGAAGAGTTTGTGGTCATTACCCATCGCTCTGAGGTGAAGCCGCCCGCGTGCGGCGTAATTTCGGGCAAACAGCTCATCTCTGAGAGCCCAGCCCGGCGCGGCTCCCTCCGCCCAGCAGAAGGTGGTGCGGCTATAGGGGCGGTTCAAGGCCAAAACAAGACAAAGATTGACGCTGACGCGCATCTGCTATGTTGCGCAAGACAACAGGTTAATGGCAGCACGATGCGTAAAATTATGGCAGGAGCGGCGTTTCTATTATTGCTCGCAGGGAACAACGGTTCCATAGCGCGCGGGCACATAGATAGCGACGGCTGCGCAAAGGGTGCGATCTGCGGATCGATTCCACGGCCGCTCGACCCATCGGGTCGCGTGCCAGGCACACTCGATATTCATTATCGGCTTTATCCGCATACGGACAAACATGCATCGTTCAAAGGCACGATCGTCTCTCAGGAAGGCGGGCCCGGTTACCCCTCGACCGGCACGTCGTACGATTACAAGCTGTTGTTCGCACCGCTGCGCACCGATCACGATATGCTGATGATCGATCAGCGCGGCACCGGAAAATCCGGCGCGCTCGATTGTCCGAGCATCCAGCATTCACCCGTGCGCACGCCGCGCGATATCGGCGATTGCGGAAAGCATCTCGGCGATGCGTCCGATCTCTACGGCACGCGCCTGGCCGCGCAGGATACGGTGGCGGTGCTCGATTCACTCGGCATCGGCCAGATAGACTATTACGGCGATAGCTACGGCACGTTCTTCGGACAGGTGTTCTCCGCGCTTTATCCTGACCGCATTCGCAGCATGGTCCTCGACGGGGCCTATCCGGTGATCGGCGATACGCCGTGGTACACCAATTCTGCCGCCGTGGTGCGCCACAGCTTCAACGATGCATGCCAGCGCGCGCCGTATTGCGCGTCGCTGAAAGGGTCGTATCTCGGGCGAATCCGCAAGCTGCTCGACGCCGTGCGCAAGACGCCGATCACGGGCGATGCGCCGGACAACGAAGGCAAGATTCGCACGGTCACCGCCGATCCCGGCACCATCGGCAACATGCTGCTCGACGGCACGCAGGGTCCGATCAACTACCGCGACCTCGATGCCGCGATCCGTGCACATTTTTCCAATGGGGATTCGCTGCCGCTGCTGCGCCTGGTCGCGGAGAACAACGACAATGAAGACCCCACGCCGCCGAAGAGCTATTCCTACGGCCTGTTCTCCGCTGTGAGCTGCATGGATTACCAGCAGATCTACAATATGGATTCGCCCGTAGGCCAGCGTCATGAGGAGCGCAAGGCGGCACTCGCCGCCCAGCGCCAGGCCGATCCCAAAATCTACGATCCCCTGACCATTGGCGAATACCAGACGATTCCGCTCGACATCAGCGTTCTGAATCTCTGTCTCGACTGGCCGATCCACCGCCCGCCCTACGCGCCGGGCCTGCCGATCCCCAAGAACGCAAAGTTCACCAAGGCTCCCGTGCTGGTCATCAACGGCGAGCTCGATATGCTGACCACGCCGGCGGAAGGCGAGATCGTCACGGCGCAATACAAGAATGCCAGTCACGTCATCATCGCCAACAGCTTCCATGCCGATGCGCTGGAAGACGTGGATGATTGCACGCAGCAGATCATCGGCCGCTTCGTCAGCACGCTCGACACCGGTGACACGTCCTGCGCGGCGAACGTGAAGCCCGTGCGGCTGGTTCCGAACTTCGTACAGCACGCGGCGGATGCAATTCCGGCGACGCCCTCGTCCGGCAACACGGCGACTGCCGCGCAACTCGCGCAAATCTCGGCGGCCGTGCAGACAGCAGGCGATGTCATCGCGCGCTGGAACATCAATTATTCCGGCGGCGGTCTCGGCCTGCGCGGCGGGACGTGGACGTTGTCGCAGGGCGGCGATTTCATTGCCAACTTCAAGCTAAAAAATGTGAAGTGGGCGAACGATCTCGCCGTCTCCGGCCATGCGAAGTGGAACCTGAACAACGGCGCGGTACGCGAAGACATCACTTTCACGGACGCGGACGGCAATTCCGCGGCACTGACCGCCCGTTGGAACGACCGCGATCATCGGGCCGTCGCAACCCTCACCGGCACAATCGGTTCGAACACAGTGTCGGCAACGATGCCCGCGCCCTAGGTGCCGCAGAAGGTGCGTTGCACGATCTGGCTGGGCTCCGGCGACGCCGCAAAGAGCGCATGTTCCGGCTGGTCCTCGAATGGTCTGGCCAGAACGGAAACCATCATTTCGAACTGCGAGAAGTCGTCTGCGTCTGTCGCGGCGGCGAGCGCGTATTCGACACGATGATTGCGCGGGATAAATGCCGGATTGGTTGCACGCATCCTGCGTGCGCGGGCACCGGCATCGCCACCCTCTTCTGCAAAGCGCTGCTTCCACTGCGTGGCCCAGGCATCGAATTCGAGCGGGTTGATAAAGAGATCGCGCGGCCCCTCGCCACCTCCCGCCAGCGCCGCGAGGCCACGAAACGTCAGCGTGAAATCGGCCTGGCCTTCCGCCATGCGTCGGAACAAGTCTTGCGCAAGCGCGAGATCCCCGTCGCGTTCCTCGCCGAGACCCAGCTTCGCGCGCAGACCATTTGTGTAGGCAGTTTGAAACAGCGGCGCAAAGCCATCGAGCGCGGCCTGCGCCTCCGCCATTGCGGCTTCTTCCGTGTCACCGAGTAGCGGCAGAAGAGTTTCCGCCAGTCGCGCGAGGTTCCATTGCGCGATTGCCGGTTGGTTGCCGTAGGCATAGCGCCCCATCTCGTCGATAGAGGAATAGACCTGACGCGGATTGTAAGCATCCATGAACGCGCATGGACCGTAATCGATGGTCTCGCCCGATACCGTCATGTTGTCCGTGTTCATCACGCCGTGGATGAACCCGACACACAACCACTTCGCAACGAGCGCGGCCTGTCGCGCGATCACGCCGTCGAGCATCGCGCGTGCCTTGTTCGGTGCCGATGTCGCATCCGGATAATGCCGCGCAACCACGTAATCGGTAAGAACGCGCAGCGCCTCGATATCCTCGCGCACGGCGAAGAACTGGAAGGTACCGATGCGGATGTGGCTGCTGGCCACGCGGGTCAACACCGCACCTGGCAGCGGCGTCTCGCGCCAGACGGTTTCACCCGTTGCAACAGCAGCAAGCGAGCGGGTTGTCGGAATGCCGAGTGCCGCCATTGCCTCGCTGATGATGTATTCGCGCAATACCGGCCCCAGCGCCGCGCGTCCGTCACCGCGCCGCGAGAACGGCGTCGGGCCCGAGCCCTTGAGCTGGATATCGCGCCGCTTGCCGTTCACATCGATGACGTCGCCGAGCAGGATTGCGCGTCCATCGCCGAGCTGCGGCACGAAATTGCCGAACTGATGCGCGGCATAGACCATCGCCAGCGACTCCGCGTTCGGCGGTACAGTATTGCCCGCGAGTACCGCAACGCCTTCCGGTGCCTCGAGCCGGTAGGGATCGATGCGCAGTTCGCGCGCCAACCAAGTATTAAGCTTGATCAGGCGCGGTTCCTTCACCGGTGTTGGCGAAAGACGTGCGAAGAATCCTTCCGGCAGACGCGCATAGGAATTGTCGAAGTCGAACAGCGGGGCGGTTTGAGCGTCCATTGTGACATCTATATAAGTCCGCGCATCGAAAATCCCAAAGCGAGCCTTCGTGTCCACTTTCCGCATCGGCAATGTAACCATCGGCGGCCGCGTGCTGACCGCGCCAATGACGGGCGTGAGCGATTTGCCGTTCCGGCGCGCGGCATCGCGGCTGGGCGCCACCTATGTCGCGACCGAGATGGTGGCCTGTGACAGCTTCGCGCGCGGACGGCCCGATGTCGTGCGCCGCGCCGCCATCGGTGACGGGTTGCCGCTGATGGTGATCCAGCTTGTCGGACGCGAAGAGCAATGGCTCGCCAAAGGCGCTGCCATGGCCGAAGCCGCGGGTGCCGACATCATCGACATCAACATGGGCTGTCCCGCCAAGGAAGTGACGGGCGCGCTTTCGGGCTCCGCACTGATGCGCGATCTCGATCTTGCAGAGCGTCTGATCGCCGCCGCGGTGAACGCGACGACTCGGCCCGTGACCTTGAAGATGCGGCTCGGCTGGGATGATGCGAGCAAGAACGCACCTGAACTCGCCGCGCGCGCCGAACAGATCGGCGTCAAGGCGATCACCGTGCATGGCCGCACGCGGATGCAGTTCTACAAGGGCGCGGCGAACTGGCGCGCCGTTGCCGACGTGAAAGCGGCGACCAAGCTTCCCGTCATCGTCAATGGCGACATCATCAACGACCTGACGGCCCGCACAGCGCTGGAGCAATCAGGAGCCGACGCGGTGATGGTGGCGCGCGGCGCCTATGGCCGTCCGTGGATCGCAAGCGCGATCGAACAGGCACTCGAAACTGGCTCGCCGATGGCTGAACCCGCTCTGGAAGAACGCCTCGCCATCGCGCTCGATCACTTCCACGACACGCTGCGTTTCTACCGCGACGGCCTCGGCATCCGCGTTTTCCGCAAGCATCTCGGCTGGTACGTTGAGAACGCACCGTGGCCAAAGAACTCCGAAGCACGCCGCGCAGCGAAGTCGGCGCTGTGCCGCCTCGCCTCGCCGCGCGAGGTCGAAGCGGCGCTGACTGCACATTGGCGTCGCGAACCCATCAAGCGCGCCGCCTAGTTCTTCGGCAACGCCGCAAGGATCGCGGCGAAGTGCTTGTCGCGGTTGAACCCATCTTCGATAACCGTCCAGCCGAGCCGCACGATCACCGCCTTGCGCGATGGGAACACAGCCGTGAACTCGTCATTGTGGCCCTCGGCTGCGCACATATCGGTCGGCAGATGCGGGAATTCCCGCGCTTTCGGATTCTTCTCGTCGAAGCCGTTCAGCCAGAACTGCCCGCCATATTGTTTCAGCGGCGCGGCAGGCGCTGGCGTGCAGACGAAATCGGCGAAGCTCTCAGGGACAATGCGATTGCCGTTGATCATGCCGCGGTTGAGATAGATCAGCCCAAACCGTGCCCAGTCGCGCGCGTTCATGTAGAGATACGAACTTCCGACGAAATTCCCGGTCTCATCCGGCTCGAACACCGCGCTCGTGATGCCGGCAGGATCGAACACATGCGCGCGTGCGTAGGCTTCATAGGATGCGAGCGTGCCACCCGATTTCTGAAACGCGATGCGTGACAGGATGTTTGCGGTGCCTGATGAGTAGGACCAGAACGTCCCTGGGTCATGTGCCAGCGGCTTCGACGCGGCGTAAGCACCCACGTCGTGCTCCTGAAACAGCATTTGCGTGCTGTCGGAGCCAGGATCGTAGGGCTCGTTGAACGCCAGTCCGCTCGACATGTTGAGAAGATTGCGCAGCGTGATCGTTCCGCGCTTGTCGTCCTTGCCCTTCCATTCTGCGACCGGCGCCGGCGCATCGAGCGCGAGCTTGCCGGAAGCAATGAGTGTACCGATCAGGGTCGCGGTCATGCTCTTGCTTTCGGACCAGCCAAGAAAGCGCGTGTTCTTGTCATATCCCGGCGCATAACGCTCGGCGAGGATGTGGCCGTCATAGACGACCACGATGGCGCGGGTGTCGATTTCCTTCGCCGGCGTCTCGTCCGCGAAGGCGGCGTCCACTGCCTTGTTGAGCGCGACACGATCTACACCGGCGGGCAAGGTCGTCAGATCGACCGTATCGCCCTTGGGCCAGGCGTCAGGGCTATCCGACACTGGAGTCTCGGGGATGCCCTTCGCCTGTGCGCGCAAGGTTTCCGCCGTGTCGTTCACCAGCAGCGTACAACCGGCGCCGGGGCGATAAACTGCCGTGCGTGTGCGCAGGCCCAGCGCCGTGACGGACACCGACTTGTTCGCCGTGTCGAGCTTGTAGCTGTTCCACTTCGTCAGCGGCGAGAGGCGCAGGATGTCGTTCTTCACGACATCGTCGAGCTTGCGGTTTGAGACGAACACGCCCGCACAGGTCAGCTCCGCAGCGACGCCCGCGCCGACCGTCGGTCCGTTCATCACGAAGCCGCCATACGGCGTGAAATATCCCACCGCCAGAATGGCGAGCAAAATCCCGCCGAGCCAAAGGCTCGCCTTCCCCAATGTTCTCATGATGCGTCCCTCACCTGCCCTGACAACACCGTAACGTTCCTCATCTCGCCGAACAATGCGGCGCGGCGTACCCTAACTCGGCGGAATCGGGGGAATGATGATGTCCACGTCAGGTCTGAGATACGAATTGCAACAGGCGGAGCAGACATTGCTCGACGACCTGCGCGCCTTGCGCCGGCGCTCGCGCGACGAGGCAATTCGCGATCCGGAAAAACCTTCAACCGGCCAGAAGATCGCGGACATGGTCGCCTCCACGATGGGATCGTGGAGGTTCATCATCATCCAGTCGACGATCCTGTTCCTGTGGATCGTCCTGAATATCACTGCCTATATCGAGCATTGGGATCCGTATCCCTTCATCCTGCTCAATCTCGCGCTGTCGTTTCAAGCGGCCTATGCGGCGCCGTTCATCATGATGAGCCAGAACCGCCAGCAGGACATTGACCGCAAGCAGGCGGAGAACGACTACAAGATCAACATCAAGGCCGAACTCGAGATCGAACTGCTACATCAGAAGATCGATGAATTTCGCGAAAAGGAAATCTTGGGTCTGGTTCAGGCCATCAGCGATCTGACCGCGCATATGAAGGCCGACCATCCCGGCTGAAAACCGATAGGGAACCTTGCCGGAACATCGCGCGTTTCCACGCCTCAGCTGTCTTTTTCCGGGTCGTGGCGCGTGTTCAAACGGATTTTTCCCTACACGGTCGGCGCGGGCGTATTTCTGCTAGCCACTGCGGCTTTGGCGGCTGACGGCAAAGCGTCGGCTGGCGGCAGTATCGTAACCGGCAGCAAGGAAGCGATACTGGTCGCGGAGGTCGCGCTGCTTCTGCTCGTCGGACGCGGGCTTGGCGAGATCATGCAGCGCTTCGGTCAGCCTGCCGTCATTGGCCAATTGCTCGCCGGACTGATACTCGGTCCATCGCTGTTCGGTTGGGTATGGCCTACCGCGCACGATCTAATCTTCCCAAAAAGTGCCGAGCAGAAGGACCTCATCACTGGACTCGCCAATATGGGCGTAATGATGCTGCTCCTTCTGACCGGCATGGAAACCGATCTCAAACTGGTGAAGAAGGTCGGCATACCCGCCTTTGCGATTACGGCGATGGGTGTGGCCGTGCCGTTCGCCTGCGGCTTCGCGCTTGGCTATCTCCTACCGGATTCGCTGTTGCCGCATACGGGTGAGCGCCTCGTCGCGGGTCTGTTCCTGGGTACCGCGCTGTCGATCTCCTCGATCAAGATCGTCGCCATGGTCGTGCGCGAGATGAATTTCATGCGCCGCAATCTGGGGCAGATCATCGTGGCCTCGGCTATCCTTGAGGACACGACAGGCTGGATCATCGTCTCGATCACGCTCGGTATCGCCAGCGTGGGCGCGGTGGAAATGGGGTCTCTCTCGAAAACCGTACTCGGTACCGTCATCTTCTTGATCCTGGCTTATACAGTCGGGCGGCGGCTGGTCTTCTGGTTGATCCGCTGGGTCAACGACACGTTTGTCAGCGAATACGCTGTGATCACTGCCATCCTGATCGTCATGTGCGGCCTTGCGCTTATCACACAGGGACTCGGCGTCAACACAGTGCTCGGCGCGTTCGTTGCCGGGGTCCTGATCGGAGAATCTCCGATCCTGTCGCGACATATCGAGGACCAGCTTCGCGGCTTCATCACCGCCTTCATGATGCCAGTATTCTTCGGCCTGTCAGGACTCTCCGCCGATCTCACGATCATGAAGAACCCCACGCTCGCGCTTCTCACGATTGGTCTTGTCATCATTGCGAGCGTTGGAAAGTTCGGCGGCGCCTTTGCGGGTGGCAAGCTCAGCGGATTGACGGCACGAGAGTCCCTCGCAGTTGGCTGCGGCATGAATGCGCGCGGCAGCACGGAGGTGATCGTCGCCACCATCGGCCTTACGATGGGCGCGCTGTCGCAAAATCTCTACACCATGATCGTGACGATGGCCGTCATCACCACCATGGCGATGCCGCCGATGCTGCGTTGGGCATTACGGCGCCTTCCCATCAGCGACGACGAGAAACTGCGGCTGGAGAAGGAAGAGATCGACGCCAAGGGGTTCGTCAGCCGCTTCGAGCGCTTGCTAGTTGCCGCCGACGATAGTCCGAACGGCCATTTTGCCTCGCGGCTGGGTGGGTTTATTGCCGGCCAGCGCGGACTTCCCATGACGGTCCTGGAAGTGGCCGGAAAGCCAAAAAAGAAGGCCTCCGAAGACACCATACTTCTGAAAGACGCCGCGATCGAAAGCGCCAAAGAGGGTCATCAGACGACGAAGGACAAGGAAGGCGAGGAAAGACCGGACAAAGTTGAAGTCTCATCTCGCCAAGAAGAGAAGGTCGATGAAGCAGTACAGAAGGAAGCGCCCAAGGGCTACGACCTGCTGCTCATCGGCGTCGAACGTATGTACAGCGCCGATGGAGTATTCTCGAAGAGCGTCGACAAAACCGCAAACGGATTCGAAGGGCCGCTCGCACTGGCCATCGCCGGAAACGACAAAGCCGCATTGGAAGCCAAGGGCTGGAACATTCTCGTCCCGGTGAACGGCACGGAAGCGTCACGCCGTGGGGCGGAAGTCGCCTTCGCGCTGGCGCCCTCCAAGGAAAGCCGGATTGTCGCCCTTCATGTTGCGGATCGCAAGGCGAGCAATGGGGCGAAACATAGCAAGCGGCGCTCGCGCGGCGGCCGCAGAACCGAAAAGGCCGTGCTGGACGACATCACAGCATTGGCCGCGCGTTATGGCTTCGATAGGATTGAAACGGCGGTTCATACAGAGGTCTCACCCGACGATGCGATATTGGATGAAGCAAATAAGTCTGGCTGCGATTTGATCGTCATCGGCACCAACAAGCGCGTTGGCGACACGCTTTATCTCGGCCAGACGGTCGAGCATGTGTTGAAGAACTGGAAAGGTGCAGCGGTTCTGGTTGCTACCTAGGAGGCGCGGACCGCACGAACCTTCTGTCCTGCTTCCAGTCGCTCTGCACCACGCACGATCACACTCTCGCCAGGACCAATCAGGCCTTTTACTTCGACCAACGGCCCCTCTTCCGACCCCGTTTCCACGGCAACGCGTTGTGCCTGGGACTTCTTGTCGATCTTGAAGATGTAGGTGTTGTCTTCGCGCAGCACGAGCGCGTCGCGCGGTACGGCGAGCACGTTGTGCGGCTGTGCCGACGGGACGAACACCTTGGCAGCATCGCCGACGAGTCCCGAGCCCGCAGGCAACACAAGCCGCACTTCGATAGTCCGGCTTGCGATGTCGCCGACTGGAACGATGGCGCGTACGGTGCCCTGCACCGGCTTGCCTTGTATTTCCACCGTCAGAATCGACTTCTCGGTGATGTAGCGCACCGCATCGATCGGTGTCGCCACGCTCACTTCCAGCGAACTCACATCGACGAGGCGCACCACCGGCTTGCCCGGCGTCGCGTATTCGCCCGCATTGATCAGGCGCGCGACGACGCGGCCAGGAAAGGGTGCACGGATTTCGCCGTGGCTGAACTGGTATTGGCTGCGCTTGTAGCTGGCCTGCGCCTGCGCGAGCGCCGCGGCGTCCATATCCTTGGTCGATTTCGCCTGATCGCGGGTGCTTTTGGCGATGGCGTTCTGGCTGAAGAGATTTTCCATACGACCGGCCTGATCGCGGTCATAGCGCAATTGCGCCGCTAGCCGCGCGACATTCGCCTTGTCGGAGGCGAGCTGAAGGTTGGAGAGGTGGCTGTCGATGCGCGCGACGACGTCGTTTTCTTTCACGATTGTCCCGACTTCCGCGACCCAAGACACGCGGCCTTCGACTTCGGAGGCGAGCTGGGAGTCATTGCGCGACATGACAGTGCCGGGCAACGTGACCTTTGGCGCCATCTTCACCACATGCGCCTGCATTACACCGACGGACGGCGGTTCGGGCGGGCGCTGCTGCGCCTCGGCTTGAGGAGATTGCCAGAACGCGCCCAGCACCGCCGCCATCGCCAATGCACCGCAGACATGAATCGTCGAAATCTTCTTCATCTTATGCCGCCTGTCGCAAAGGTGTTCCCGGCGCTTGTTCCGCTCGCGCAGGCTTCTCGCCCAACCGCAGCATCGCCGGCATCAATACAAGTGTGAAAACGTGACTGACAAGAATTCCGCCCACAATAACCGCGCCGAGGCCACGATAAATCTCCGTCCCCGGCCCCGGCACCAGCACCAGCGGCAACATACCAAAGATCGCCGTCAGCGTGCTGGAGAAGATAGGGCGCAACCGCGTCTCAAGACTGGAGCGCACGGCATCGACGCGGGTCATGCCTTCGGCTTCCGCCTGGCGCGTGCGCGCGACGAGAAGGATTGTGTTGTTCACCACAAGACCCAGCACGATGATGAATCCGATCATGGTTAGCAGATCGAGCGGCTGGAACACGAACAGACCCAGCAATTTGAGCGCCGCCATGCCACCGACCGTGCCGAGCGGGAGCGCGATGGTTGCGATAGCCGCGTCCCAGACCGATTTGAACAGCGCCGCCATGATGAGGAACAGCAGAAGCACGGCGAGCGCGAAGTTCTTGCCCATGTTCCAGAGCGCGTTGTCGAGATGGTCCGCGGCAGCGCCATAGGTGACGGTGCCATCCGAGGGCAGCATCTTCTTGATTTCTGGTTCAACGTCTTTCTTGATGATCGCCATTGTGTCCTGCAGCGCCATGCCACGCGGGGGCTGCAGATTGAGCGCGAAGGTCCGGCGACGATCGAGACGATAGACGCCGCTCGGCGCCAGCGTCTTCTGCATCGAGACAAGATGGCCGAACGACACAACGCCGCCGTTTGGCGTTGCGATCGGTGCCGCGTTCAGCGCATCGGGCGACGCGATCGGCTTCGATTTCAGGATCAGGAACAATTGCCGCTCGCCGTCATAGCGCTGCCCGACATAGCTGCCCTCGCCGAGCGACTGCAGGACTGTGCCGACGTCTGCGCGCGTCCAGCCGACCTCGGCAATGGAGCGATCGTCGGGCCGCATCCGAAGCTCCGGTGTATCGTAATCGAGTGACGGATTGGTGTTTACGACGCCTTCGGGGAATTTCTCGGTGAGCAGCGCCATACCCTTGCGCGCCGCTGCACGCATCGCTTCGGGATCGTTCGACTGGATATTGATGGAAACGCCGCCGCCCGCGTCGAAACCGCCGAACAGACTTCCCATTTGTGCGAAAGTCTGTGCGTCGGGCAGGTCTTTCAGGATTTCATTGCGCACGATCTTTTCGAGTTTCGGGAAATCTTCGTCATTCGGAACGCGCACGGCCATGTCCATAAAGCCCGGTCCGTTCATTTTGACGTAGTAGTTGAGCAGCTTCGGCTGCTTCTCGCCGGTGAGATAAGGCTTCAAACGCTGGATGATCGGCTTGGCGATGGTCTGTTCTGTGACATTTACCGTTGCACTCGCCGGAAGCTGGATAAAGCCGTCGATGGCAGCGCGCTTCACCTGCGGAAGATATTGCAGGCTCGGCGTCAGCAGCCACGTTCCCACCAGCGACCCGATGATCAGTCCGCCGATCCACATCTGGCGCTGCCGCGGCGTGTTGGTGACGTTCATGATCACATCGGTGATACGCCGCCATGTCGCCGCGAGGTCCGCCACTCTAGGCCGCGTTTTCAGGAACAGCGCGGATGTCACCGGCACCACCGTTACTGCGACGATCAGCGATACGAACACGGCGAACGCGATGGTCAATGACAGGTCGGCAAAAAGCTGACCTTCGACGTCCTTGAGAAAAATCACCGGCAGGAAGATCGCGACGTTCGTCATGGTGGACGCAAGCAGCGCACCCCAGACCTGATGTGTGCCTGTTTCCGCCGCTTCGGCGCCCGGCATACCGCGTTCACGCAGACGCAGGATGTTCTCGAACGCGACAATGGCCGCGTCCAGCACGATGCCCGTGGCGAAGGCAAGACCTGCCAGAGACACGACGTTCAAGGTGCGTCCGGCAAGGTTCAACAGCACGACAACCGCCATCAAACAGATTGGTATCGCGGACGAGATGATCAGCGTGCCGCGCCATTCGCGCATGAAGAAGTACAGCACGCCGACGGCAAGCAGAATGCCAAGGATAAGGTCCGACGTGACCATGCCCATCGCCTGATTGATGAAGTGCGACGGGTCGAAGGAATATTGCAGCTTGACGCCCTGCTCTTTCGCGACACTGGCGTTGATCTTCTCGAGCTCTGCCTTCACTGCATTCACGGTGGAAAGCACATTGGCGCCGTTCGCGCGGAAGACCTGAAGGCCGAGCGCCGGATTGCCATTTTGATAGGCAAACCCCGTTGCCTTGCTGCGGCCGATATGGACATCGGCGATGTCGCCGAGATGCACCGGCTTGCCGTCGCGCCATTCCAGCACGAGATCCTTCAGCGTCTGAACCGAATAGCGGCCGCGATATTCAAGGCCGTACTGCCGGCGGCCGACATCGATCGAACCGCCCGATATGTCTTCGGCGCCGCTGATCTGGCTCGCCATCTTCGGAATCTGAACGCCGAGCTGCGCCGCGCGCATCGGATCGAACACGATATCGATCTCGTCTGTGCCGCCATTGGAATTGATTTGTGCAGATCCGACACCGGGCACCGCCTCCAGCCGTGGAATGACGCTGTCCTTCAGAAACTGGGTGTAGGAGTTCACGTCGCGCTTGTTGCCCGGCAACTCCTGCATGAAGACGTAGAGCAACAGCGAATTGGCATCCTGCGTGCTGGCGAGTTGCACGAACGGCTTCTGCGCATCGGCAGGAAGCGGCGGCAGCCGGTTTAGACGCCCGATCACATCGACCAGCGTGCTCTTCATGTCGGTGCCGAGCGCGAAGGTCAGCTGGATGTATCCACCGCCGCCATTCGCGAAGCCGTCCATCTCCTGAAGGCCCGGAATGCCCTGCAGCACTTCTTCTTCCGGCTGGACAAGTTGCGATTCTACTTCGCGCGGAGTCTCTGCGCGCCAGTCGGTCTCGATGCCGATCTGCGGGCGGTCGATGTCGGGGAAGAGCTGAATGGGAAGGCTGTACAACGCGAAAATGCCGAACAACATCGTCACTGCGACGCCGACGGCGATAGCGGCCGGGCTTTTCAGACCTGCCTTGGTAAGCGCGCGCATAGACCCTCCTCCTGCGCGCCGCACGAGTCGTGCGGCGTTGCAAATACATTGGGATTTCGGTGTCCGAATAAAGGCAAATCGTCCTCACACCTCCGTGAGAAGGCATGCGGATTTGCGCGGACGGCCAAGCGATGTCAGCTTGGCTGCCACACTAGTGACATGGTTACGCCGAATTCATCCCGCCGCAGCGCAGCAAGAGAAACGAGCATGAAAATCGATTTACTTTCGCCCGACAGCTTCGCGGCCGGTCATCCCTTCGCGCAGTACAATTGGCTTCGCCGGAACGCGCCCGTATTCTGGCACGAAGAGCCCGATGGCAAGGGCTTCTGGGCGGTGACGCGCTACGCCGATGTGTGGACCGTTGATCGCGACTTCCAGAACTACTCTTCCGAGCCGACGATCATGATATCCGATCCTGCGGCGGAAGCGGCGCAGGGTTTCGGCGGCTACAAGATGATGCTGATGATGGACCCGCCACAGCACACGGCCTTTCGCAAGCTCATCCGCACTGAGTTCACGCAACCGGTCTCGACGGATCGCACGCCACGCATGAACGCGCTCGCGAAACAGATTGTCGACGCCGTGATCGAAAAAGGTGAATGCGATTTCGTGTCACAGATCGCAGGTGAGATGCCGTCCTACGTCATCGCGGAGCTACTCGGCATTCCGCTGGATGATGGGCGCGAACTCTACAAGTTGACCGAGGCGATCCATGCAGCGCCGGAATCGCAAGCGCCAGGTGCTGGCGGCATGGCGGTGCTGAAGATGTTCGAGTATGGCCGGCAAGTCATCGACGAAAAACGCGCGCGGCCGAAGGACGATCTGGCGACTAAGCTGTTGCAGGCCGAGGTCGATGGCAAGAAGCTTGAGGACATAGAATTCCTTCTGTTCTTTCTGTTGCTGGTCGATGCCGGTGGCGACACGACACGCAACCTGCTCTCATCCGGGCTCATCGCTCTTATGAACAATCCGGATCAACTCGCGTGGCTCAAAGCAGATCTGGCTGCGCGACTGCCGTCAGCGCGTGAGGAACTTCTACGTTACACAACGCCCGTCATTTATATGCGGCGTACGGCCAAGCACGACACGGCGCTGGCCGGTAGGCAGATCGAGGAAGGTGACAAGGTTGTCATGTACTTTGGCGCCGCCAACCGCGATCCGGAGAAATTCGATCGGCCTGATGTTCTGGACCTCGCCCGCGCGCCGAACGAGCACATCGCTTTCGGCACCGGACCGCACGGCTGCCTGGGCCAGCACATCGCGCGCATCGAGATCGACGCAATCCTGACGGAGGTTTTGACGCGGATGCAGGACCTGGAGATCGTTGGTGCGCCCACCTGGTTCGCCTCCAATTTTATTTCCGGGCCTACGCATTTGCCAGTACGGTTCCGTCAGGGGCGCACTGCCCAAAGAATAGCCAAATGAAGCGCGGGGTTTGGTCCGCGAAATCATGGAACTTTCCACGTTGTGAGCCGTTCTCACCGACGGCTCGGGCGCTTGCCGCCGCCGCCGTGACGGCTGCGGTCGTCCGGCGCACAGCCACATCGAAATTCGCTTTGGATGGGGCTGCGCACTTTGGATCTCTCGGGTTCTCCGACATTGCATATCGCCGACGAGCCAATCCGGTCGGAGCTGTTCAGCATCGAGCGCCTTGAGCAGCACGCCGACAGCCTCGCCAAGGCACAGCACGTCGTATCCGGCCGGCGCAAAAGCAAGGGCATCCCGATTGCGCCGAGGCTTCATGACAATTCGAAAGTCCTGCGCGAAACCTATCGCGCCATCGTGCAGGCCGCACGAGCCGGACAGCCGATCTCCCCGGCCGCAGAATGGCTGCTCGACAATTTCCACGTCGTCGATGAGCAAATCCGCGACATCGAGAACGATCTGCCGCCGGGCTTCTATCGCCTGTTGCCGAAACTCGCGGAAGGACCATTGGCGGGTTATCCGCGCGTGTTCGGAATCGCGTGGGCTGTCATAGCGCATTCCGACAGCGCATTCGAAATTGAAAAGCTGACACGTTTCGTCGATGCGTATCAGCGCGTCCAACCGCTTACTATCGGGGAGCTGTGGGCGCTCGCGATCACGCTGCGCATCACGCTGGTCGAAAATCTGCGCCGTCTCGCAGAATCCATCGTTGCCCGACTGAAGGCTACGCAAACCGCCGACGCGATTGCCGATAAACTCCTGGCGTCCGGCGACTCCAAAGACCCTGCCGCGACCATTCAGAGCCTTCAGCACGTTCCATGGTCGACGGCGTTCGCCGTCCAGCTTTCGCAGCGCCTGCGTGACCGCGATCCACAGACGACACCAGCCTTGCGCTGGTTGAACGAGAAGCTCGCCGCCGAAGGCACAACGACCGACCAGCTCGTCCGCGAAGAAGTTCAGCGCCAGAGCGCGACCAACGTCACCGTGCGCAATGTAATCACCAGCATGCGCCTTGTCTCGATGGTCAATTGGCCGGAATTCTTCGAGAGCGTCAGCATCGTCGATCGTATTCTGCGCGACAGTACGCAATTCAAGGCGATGGATTTTCAGACGCGCGATCTCTATCGCCGCGCCATAGAAGAACTTGCGCGCGGCAGCGCTTTCGACGAGCAGGACGTCGCCAAGCGCGCGGTCGCGACCGCGAAACGCCCGCAGAACCTGACGCCCGACAAGGATGGCAAGCCGAAGCGCGAGAGCGATCCCGGTTACTACCTCATCGGCCGGGGCCGGGAGGATTTCGAAAAAGAACTGAAATGCCGCCCGCCGTTCAAAACGCGCGTGCTGCGCGGCCATTCGCATGCCGGCGTGAAGAGCTATATCGGCCTGATCGGGTTGTTTACCGTAGCGGGGCTCTCGCTTGCCCTGCTGGCGGCGTGGCATGCGGGTATTCGCGACTGGCCTCTTCTCGCGCTCGCATTTGTCGGCCTGATCCCCGCGTCAGACGTCGCAGTGGCGCTAGTCAATCGTATTCTCACAGGCCAGTTAGGCGCGCGGCCTCTTCCCGCAATGGATTTGCACGATGGCGTTCCGGCGGATTTGCGCACGATCATCGTTGTGCCCACGCTCCTCACCAGCCTGGCAGATATCCGCGAGCAGACAGAGCGGCTTGAAGTCCATCATCTTTCTAACCCGGACGAGAATTTCGTCTTCGCCCTTTTGTCGGACTGGAAAGACGCGCCCTCCGAACATGCGGCCGATGATGATGCCTTGCTCGAGGAAGCTCGCGCGGACATCGCCAAGCTCAACGCGCGCTACGGTCCGGCGGGAGGGAGCGCGCGCTTCTTCTTGCTCCACCGCCGACGCGTGTGGAACGAGGGCGAAGGCGCGTGGATCGGCTGGGAGCGCAAGCGCGGCAAGCTGCACGAATTGAACCGGCTCCTGCGTGGTGCAACGGACACGACGTTCCTGCAGATTGAAGGACAGGCAAACACACCTCCGCAAGACGTCAAGTATGTCATCACTCTCGACGCCGATACGCGGATGCCTATTGGCGCTGCGCGGCGCATGGTCGGCAAGATGGCGCATCCGCTGAACCAGCCGGAGTTCGATCATGCGCGCGGACTCGTTGTGCGCGGACACGCTATCCTGCAGCCGCGCGTGACGCCCTCGCTTCCCATCGGGAGCGAAGGTTCGTTGTTCCAGCGCGTGTTCTCGGGTCCGAACGGACTCGATCCCTATGCGCTCGCCGTCTCCGACGTCTATCAGGACATGTTCGAGCAAGGCTCTTATGTCGGTAAAGGCATCTACCAAATCGACAGCTTCGAGGCGGCGCTGCACGGGCAAATTCCGGAAAGCGCGGTGCTCAGCCACGATCTTCTCGAAGGTATTTTCTCGCGTGCGGGTCTTGTCACCGATATCGAAGTCGTCGAGGAATTTCCGTCGCGCTATGACGTCTCTTCGGCGCGGCAGCATCGCTGGACGCGTGGCGACTGGCAGCTCCTGCCGTGGATACTCGGGTTCGGCCCACGCACGCGTGACGGCATTCGCCGCACCGCCATTCCCCTGATCGGCCGATGGAAATTGCTAGACAATCTGCGCCGGTCACTGTCCGCGCCGTCGGCATTGCTGGCTTTGCTCATCGCATGGACGTTGCCGGTGCACGCCAGCATCGTGTGGACCTGCTTCATCATCTCGACGATTGCCTTTCCCCCGCTCCTCCCCGGCATTTCCAGCCTGACGCCGCCCAAGACTGGTGTGTCGTTCGGCAATCACTTCCGCGCTATCGGTCGCGATTTCGCGCTCGGCCTGATGCAGAGTCTCTTCCTCATCACCTTCCTCGCACATCAGGCATGGCTAATGGTCGATGCGATGGGCCGCACCCTGGTGCGGCTGTTCGTGCATCGCAGGAAGCTGCTCGAATGGGTGACGGCTGCACAGGCACGACGCAACGCGTCGTTCGACCGGCGCGATCTCATTACCCAAATCGTCGCGAGCTTGGCGTTCGCGCTCGTCGTCGCCGCCATCATTGTTGCGACCGGGCATAAATCCTGGCCGATAGCCGTACCGTTTGCCGCGCTGTGGATTCTGTCGCCTGTGGTTGCTCGCTGGTCGAGCATGCCGCCCTTCGCCGACGGTCACCTCTCGATCCGGTCGGACGACGTTCTCGCTCTGCGCCTGATCGCGCGGCGCACATGGACGTTCTTCGACCGTTATGTCACCGCGGACGACAACAACCTTCCGCCCGACAATTTCCAGGAAACACCCACGCCTGTCGTCGCGCGGCGTACATCGCCGACCAATATTGGACTATATCTGCTGAGCGTGATCGCGGCGCGCGATTTCGGCTGGACCGGCACTCTGACTACGCTCGACCGATTGGAAGCCACGCTCGCGACGCTGGAAAGAATGGAACGGTATCGCGGACATTTCTACAACTGGTACGCCACCGCCGACCTTCGCCCGCTGGAGCCGAAATACATTTCGTCGGTCGACAGCGGCAATCTCGCCGGTCATCTAATCGCGCTCGGAAACGCCTGCGCCGAAATGGCGGCCGGCCCAGTACTGAACGCGCGCTGGTGCAGAGGGTTGCTGGACGATATCGCGCTGGCGGCGGAAGACGCGCGGACAAGCTCCGGACGCAACGCCAAGCTTGGCGATGCATTCGGTACTTTCATCGAAAAGCTCACCGATGCACCCGAGGGGGCATCCGCCATCGCACAGCTTCTTGCCGACCTAGAGCGCGATGTCGATCCGCTTCTGAAGGTCGCGCAAGAGAGCAAAGCGCCGGATGAGGCACTCGCGCACCTGCACGCGTTGCGCGCATCGATAAAAGCCCATCGCGCCGATCTGGAATTGCTGATGCCGTGGACCAACCTGCCGGAATGCGCAGACAGCGAGCATGTCGTGTTGCTCAATCAGACTCCCAACATCGACGGTCTGTCCACCCATTGCGAAATTGCACTTCACAGAATCTCGCAAGGCGATTCCGGGGCCGGCACGGACGTTCTGACCGACGCGCTGGAGAAATCCCGCGGCGCCGCGCAACTGGTGCGCCATCGCCTTTCGTCACTCGCCGAGCGCGCAAAAGTGATGGCCATGGAAATGGAATTCGGCTTCCTGTTCGATCCAGATCGCCAGATGCTGTCCATCGGCTATCGCTGCAGCGACGGCACGCTCGACGCAAATTTTTACGACATGCTGGCGTCGGAAGCGCGCCTCGCCAGCTTTTTCGCTATCGCCAAGGGTGACATACCAGCCAAGCACTGGTTCCGGCTGGGCCGGACGCTGACGCCTATCGAAGGTTCATCAGGCCTGATCTCATGGTCAGGCTCGATGTTCGAATATCTGATGCCGTCGCTCGTGATGCGCGCGCCATCCGGCAGCCTTCTCGAGCAAACGAACCGCCTCGTCGTTAAGCGCCAGGAAGACTACGGCAACGAACTCGGCGTGCCATGGGGCATTTCAGAATCTGCGTTCAACGCCCGCAACATTGAGCAGACCTATCAATATTCGAGTTTCGGCGTTCCTGACCTTGGCTACAAGCGCGGCCTGAGCAACGACACGGTCATTGCGCCTTACGCGACAGGCCTCGCTGCGATGATCGATCCGGCGGCGGCGGCCCGCAACTACGAGCGCATGGCGCGTCTCGGCGCGCGCGGTGTGTGCGGTTGGTATGAGGCTATCGACTACACGCGTTCACGTCTTCCTGAAGGTGTGAAGTATGCGGTCGTGCGCGCATACATGGCGCATCACCAGGCGATGACGCTCGTTTCCATCTGCAATGCGCTCCACGACGGCACAATGCGCGCGCGATTCCATGCCGAACCGATGATACAGGCAGCCGAGCTTCTCCTGCAGGAACGCATGCCGCGCGATATCGCGCTTGCTCGCCGCCCGCCCGAGATGGTCACGACGGTGGTTCAAGACATGACGCTCGTGGCGGAGACCGAGCGGCGCTATCACTCCGCGCATTCGCGCGTGCCGCGCACACACATCCTGTCTAATGGACGCCTTGCGACGATGCTCACGGCATCGGGCTCGGGCTACAGCCGCTGGCGCGACATTTCACTGACGCGCTGGCGGGAGGATGTCACGCGCGACCAATGGGGCTCCTATATCTTCCTGCGCGACGTGCGCAGCGGCGATGTGTGGTCCGCCGGATATCAACCGACCGGCGCTGAGCCGGACAGCTACGAGGTCGTATTCAGCGAAGACCGCGCGGAGATCACACGCAACGATGGCTCGGTCACGACGATGCTGGAGGTTCTGGTGTCGCCGGAAAACGACGCCGAAGTCCGCCGTGTATCGATCACCAATCACGGCGTGCGTGCGCGCGAAATCGAGATCACATCGTTTGCGGAGGTCGCGTTGGCGCGACAGGCCGACGATGTCTCGCATCCCGCGTTCGCAAAACTGTTCGTCGAAACCGAGTTCGCCGCCGCCGAAGGCGCGATCCTGGCCACACGGCGGCAACGCTCCGACGGCGATCCTAAGATCTGGGCGGCCCATCTTGCCGTGGTCGAAGGCGAAAGCTCCGGCGACGTTCAATTCGAGACCGACCGCGCGCGGTTTGTGGGCCGGGGCCAGACGGTCCGTTCGCCCGCCGCCATCGCCGATGGCTGGCCGCTGTCGAACACGGCCGGTCCCGTGCTTGACCCGATCTTCAGCCTTCGCCGCCGGGTGCAGATTCCACGCGGCGCGACGGTGCGCATCGCGTTCTGGACAATGGCCGCGGACTCGCGCGATGGCATCGTTGATCTCGTCGACAAGCATCGTGACGCACAGGCCTTTGAACGCGCGTCAACGCTTGCCTGGACACAGGCGCAGATGCAGCTGCGCCACCTCAGCATCAGCCCCGACGAGGCGAACCTGTTCCAGCGCCTCGCCAATCACGTTCTTTATGTCGACTACACCTTGCGTCCGCCTGCGGACGTCATCCGGCGCGGAATGCGCAAGGCATCGACCCTATGGGCGCATGGAATTTCAGGCGACCTGCCGATCGTTCTGGTCCGCATCCAGGATGACGAAGATCTCAAGCTTGTGCGTCAACTTCTGCGTGCGCACGAATACTGGCGGCTCAAACAACTCGCCGTCGATCTCGTGATCCTCAACGAGCGCGCGACGTCTTATGCGCAGGATTTCCAGGGTACCATCGACGCGCTGGTGCGCATGAACCAGTCCATGCCAAAGCTGGCGAGCGACAGTACGCGCGGCGCTGTCTTCGTTCTGCGTGCGGACCAAATTCCGCCGGAGTCGCGCAACCTCCTGCTCGCGTCGGCCCGCGCCATCCTAAATGGCAGCGGCGGTACGCTGACGGAGCAGATCAACCGCGCTCGCGAAATGAAGCCGGGAACCCCTCCCCCGGTCAAACGCGCCTATCCGCCGGGCATGGCAGAAGCGCCGTTGCCGAATCCACCCATGGAATTCTTCAACGGCATGGGCGGCTTTACGAATGACGGCCGCGAATACCTGACGGTGCTCGACGGCAATCAGCGCACGCCCGCACCGTGGATCAACGTCGTCGCCAATCCGTCGTTTGGTTTCATCACGTCCACCGACGGCGGCGGCTTCACTTGGTCGATCAACGCGCAGCAGAATGCGCTCACGCCGTGGTCGAACGATCCCGTTAGCGACTCCCCGGGTGAAATACTCTACGTCCGCGACGAAGAGACCGGCGAGCTTTGGACGCCAACCGCTCTTCCGATCCGCGAGCGTCATGCGCCTTACACTGTCGCGCATGGACAGGGTTACACACGTTTCGAGCATACGTCGCACGGTATCGCGCTGGAGCTGACGCAGTTCGTTCCTAAGGACGATCCGGTCAAGATCTCGCGGCTGAAAGTATCCAACCGCTCCGGCCGCGCGCGGCGTCTATCGGTCGCTGCCTATGTCGAATGGGTGCTCGGCGCCAATCGCAGCGCGACGCAATCCTATGTCGTCACCGAGATCGATGCACAGAGTGGCGCAATTTTTGCGTCCAATCCTTGGCACGAGCAATTCGGCGAGCGCATCGCGTTCTGCGATCTCAACGGCAAGCAGACGGCGTGGACAGGTGACCGCACCGAGTTTCTGGGCCGCGACGGTGCGTTGGATTTCCCCCGCGCGCTTGCGCCGGGTGCGATCCTCTCGAACAAGACCGGCGCGGGCATGGATCCTTGCGGTGTTCTGCAAACCCCGGTTCGTCTGAACGCCACGGGCACGACGGAGATCATCTTCGTCATCGGACAGGATGCTTCGCGCGCGGATGCCCGCGCCCTCGTCGCGAAGTATCGCGCCGCCGATCTCGACGCCGTGTTCGCGGATGCTACCGGGATGTGGGACGACATGCTGGGCGCGGTTCAGGTGAAAACACCGGATCGCGCGCTCGACATTCTCATCAACCGTTGGCTGCCCTATCAAGTCCTCGTTTGCCGCGTATGGGGACGCACCGGATTCTATCAGGCGAGTGGCGCGTATGGCTTCCGCGATCAGCTTCAGGACGTGATGGCGCTGTGCATTTCACGGCCGGATGTCGCGCGCGCGCACATCCTGCGCGCTGCCGGACGGCAATTCCCGGAAGGCGACGTGCAGCACTGGTGGCTGCCGGAATCCGGCCGCGGTATCCGCACCCGAATGTCGGACGACCGCGCGTGGCTGGCCTATGTGACGGCGCACTACGTCAACACAACGGGCGATACCGCGATCCTCGACGAGATGATCCCGTTCCTGGAAGGCCCTGTGCTTCATGACGGCGAGCACGACGCATTCTTCGAACCCACGATTTCCGAGAAGAGCGTGAGCCTGTTCGACCACTGCGCGCTCGCGCTCGACAAGAGTCTCACCACCGGCAAGCACGGCCTGCCGCTCATGGGAACGGGCGATTGGAACGACGGCATGGACAACGTCGGAGCCGGCGGCAAAGGTGAGAGCGTTTGGCTGGGCTGGCTGCTCTATTCCACGCTCCAGTCCTTCGCCGTCATCGCGGATAAACGCGCCGTCAACGAGCACGCTGCGGAATGGCGCGATGCAGCCGCCAAGCTGAAAACCTCCATCGATCGCGAAGCCTGGGATGGCGACTGGTATCGTCGCGCCTATTTCGACGACGGCACACCGCTCGGCTCTGTCGTCAACACCGAATGCCGTCTTGACTCAATTGCACAATCGTGGGGCGTCATCAGCCGCGCCGCGGAGCCTGCCCGCGCTGCGCGCGCGATGGAAGCTGTCGATAAATATCTTGTGCGCCGCGACGAGAAGCTGTCGATGCTGTTCACGCCGCCCTTCGATCATCCCCAGCACGATCCCGGCTACATCAAGGGTTATCCGCCGGGTATCCGCGAGAATGGCGGGCAATACACGCACGCCTCGGCCTGGGCGGCGCTCGCGTTCGCGATGCAGGGCGACGGCGACAAGGCCGCGGAGCTTCTGTCGATGCTCAATCCGATCAATCACGCAAGCGATCCGACGGGGATGCACCGCTATCGCGTCGAGCCCTACGCGATCTGCGCCGACGTCTACTCGATGCCGCCGCATGTCGGGCGCGGCGGATGGACCTGGTACACGGGTTCTGCCGGATGGGTGTATCGCACCGCGCTCGAATGGCTACTCGGCTTCCGTTTGCAGGGCGATACGCTGACGCTCGACCCGTGTATCCCGCGCGGTTGGCCTGGCTTCGAGATCACCTATCGCCATCGCTCGACGCGTTATGAAATTTCGGTGGAAAATCCGCTTGGCGTCTGCCGCGGCATCCTCGCTGTTAAGGTCGATGGCAAGATGCTGGAAGGCGCGGCAAAATCGCTGATCTCGCTCGCCGACGATGGCACGACGCATCAGGTGCAGATCATTCTCGGCTGACTAAAAAGGCCGGGCAAATTGCCCGGCCTCTTCATTCAGGCGCGATACGCCTAGTAGTAACGCCAACGCCAAACGCGGCAGTAGCGGACGTGATGGCGCCATCCCCACGTGCCGCAACCATGGCGGCGGTGGTGATGATGACCGCCACCGATCTTCACAACGACAGCCGCGGCACTCGCCGGAGCAGGCGAGGTGACGACGGCGGCGGAGCCGAGCAGTCCGGCGGCTACAACCAGTGGAATCAAAAATTTCTTCATGGCTAATCCCTCTTGAGTGATGCGTCCCCGCCCCTGAACGTCTCTCAAGGGGCGATTGTTCCGGGACGGGATTCGTATTCGTCCAGAAACCGCGCCATGCTGGCAAAAGAAAAGCATGGGAGAATGACGTGGCCGTCAACAAGCAATGGATTTATGCGCGCAAGCCTGCTGCCGAGGTCGGACCGGACAATTTCGACCTTGTCGAAGGACCGATGCCTGAGACCAAACCGGGCGATGTTTTGGTGCGCACAACCCTGCTCTCCCTCGACCCGGCCAGCCGCGCCTGGATGCAGGGCGCGACCTATCGCTCACAGCTCAATCCCGGCGACGTGATGGCGGGCTGGGGGCTCGGCGAAGTCGTCTCGTCCAACGCCAACGGCTTTGAGCCGGGCGATCTAGTCAGCGGCGAGTATGGCTGGCAGCAATACGCGTCATTCTCCCCAAAAGCGCTGACCAAGCACGACAAGAAGCACAAGCCGGAGCACATTCTCGGCGCGCTCGGCATCACGGGACTGACCGCTTATTTCGGCATGCTCGATGTCGGACGGCCGCGACCCGGTGAGACCGTGCTCGTGTCCGGTGCGGCTGGCGCGGTCGGTTCGATCGCGGGGCAAATCGCAAAGATATCCGGATGCCGCGTCATCGGAACGACGCGTGGCGCTGAAAAGTGCAAATGGATTGTGCACGAACTCGGCTTCGACGCGGCGATCGACTACACCGGAGAGAATCTGGACAAGGCGTTGAAAGACGCCTGCCCCAACGGACTCGACGTCTATTTCGACAACACGGGCGGCGAAGTTCTTGCCGCCGCGCTGCGGCGCATGAACGTGTTCGGCCGCGTGAGCTGCTGCGGCGCGATCTCGCAATACAACACCGGCAAGCCGGAGCCGGGACCGTTCGGCGTACCCGGCTTCATCGTCACCAAGCGCATCCGCATGGAAGGTTTTGTGGTAATGGATTTCTACAATCGCAAGGCACAGGCCGAAGCCGTGTTGGCCGGCTGGCTTGAGGGAGGCAAACTGAAAGCGCCGGTCGATGTTGTGGAAGGCTTCGAAAAGATGCCGAGCGCGCTCGCCGGCATGTTCGCGGGCAAGAACAAGGGCAAGCTGATGGTGCGTGTGTGAAGGGTGTCGCTCGCGAATTCGTTGGCCTGGCTTCGCCGACCATGCCACGCGCAGGCGCGGGCGGGCATCCGTGTCAAGGATTGTATTGGACGCCCGAAGGCAAGCGACCGCGCACCGCGTTGATCGCCACACACTACAACGTCGATTTCGCAGAGCATTATTCGGCGCCGTATTTCGCTGCACAAGGCTTTGGCTTCCTTGGGTGGAATACGCGCTTTCGCGGCGCGGAAGATCTGTTCCATCTCGAGCATGCGCTCACAGATATTGGTGTCGGCGTGAAATGGCTGCGCGAGCATGGTGTTGATAAGATCGTGCTCCTGGGCAATTCGGGCGGCGGATCTTTGATGGCCGCGTTTCAGGCCGAGGCGAAAGACGATACGAAGGGCGATCTTTATATCTCGCTGAATGCGCACCCGGGACGGCCCGAAGTGCTCACCAACTGGATGGATGGGGCGGTGATCGATGAGACCGATCCGGCGAAGACCGACGAGACGCTCAATCCCTTCAACAAGGAAAACGGCCCACCGTTCTCGGAGGCATTCATCATGCGTTATCGCGCGGCACAGCGCACCCGTAACCACCGCATCACCGACTGGGCGAAGGCGGAACTTGCGCGACTGGGCGCCGCGGGCATCCCCGACCGCATTTTCCCACTGTTCCGCACCTGGGCCGATCTTCGCTTCATCGATTCTGCCATCGAGCCGACAGATCGCCCCTGCCCCGGCTGCTATGCGGGTCCGCCGCAGATCGCGAACCGCAGCCCCTTCGGCATCGGCCGCGCGAACACGTTGCGCGCCTGGCTGTCGATGTGGAGTCTGGAAACATCGAAATGCCAGGGGCCACCGCAACTCGCAAAACTCACGGTGCCCGCACTGGTGGTGCAGAGCATGGCCGATATGGGCGTGTTTCCGAGCGATGCACAGAAGATATTCGATAGCATCGCCGCGTCGGACAAATCGCTGGAATTGATTCCCGGCGCGCACTATTTCGAAAACAGTGAGCCCAACCGCGAACGCGCCATCGGCTTGATGGCAACCTGGATCAACGAGCGCACATGACCATCGTCACCGACAACGAGACCGCCCGCCGTTTCGAGCTGGATGAAGACGGCTATACCAGCTTCGCCACCTACCGCCGCGCCGACAACATCGTCACCATTCCCCATGTGGAGTCGCCGATGGAATTGCGCGGCAAAGGCACCGCAGGCCGCTTGATGGAAGGCATAGCCGCGCTCGCTCGCGCGAATGGGTTCAAAATAGTGCCGACCTGCCCCTATGCCATTGCATGGTTTCGGCGGCACCCCGAAGCGGCGGACGTATTAACCTGACGTGGAGTTGAGTTGCCCCTGCGTGGCCCAGCGCCTACATTGCCCGCCGCATCCGGGTGAGCAGCCGCGTGTTCCGTCCTCAGAGGGCAAAATCTAAAGCGAAAGCGCAGCGCCCAAACCTTGGGCGGCTGGCGATTACGTTGTTCGCACTGTTCGCCTTCACATTCCAGTCCTTCGTCGCGCAGGTTCACTTCCACGCCACGCCGTGGACCGCCTCCGCGATACTCGACCCGGGAAATATCTCGCAACCCGGCAAGCTTCCGGTCAACGACGATCAGTCGAACTGTCCGATCTGTCAGGCGGTTCTGCACGCGGGTCAATTCATCGCTCCGTCTGCGATTGCATTCGGTCTTCCATCCTTCGCGATCTTCATTATTGCGAATTTCAACAGTGCAGCCCCGACAACTCAGGCAACGTCGCACAGCTGGCAAAGCCGCGCACCACCGCGCTCCTAACTCCCGATCCCTTGAACGGCCGAGCGCTCGCGTGAGAACGCGCGTGTTCCGCACAGCACATCGCCTTTGGCGAGGTGCGCCACTTTCGGAGTTAGACCATGCATCGCCTTATTCCCGTTTCTATAGCCGCTTTCCTGTTCGCAGCATCGCCCGCGTTCGCCGACGAAGCGTCAGACCTCGCCGCGATCAAGGCACAGATCAAGCTCATGCAGCACGACTACGACGCCAAGATCCATTCGCTGGAGGTCCGCCTCGCCAGAGCAGAGTCCGACGCAAAAACCGCGCGCGTCGCGGCCGCGAAGCCCCTTCATGCAACGACGCCCGTTGCAGTCGCGTCCAATGTGGCGCCATCGACGGGACAGGCGTTCGATCAGGCCGCAACGCAGGTTGAAATACCGCCACCCGACACAGCGCCGCAGGACGTGACGGTTGCAGACGACACGCCAACTCCGCCGCCAACAGCGCCAGCGTCGAACAACGCTTTCAATCCGGGCATCGCGGCGGTGCTGAACGGCTTCTATACCGCGTCGTCTCGCGATCCGCAGAAGCAGATCATTCGGGGCGTTGCACAAGGCGGCGAAGCCGGGCTTCCTCCGAAGGGTTTTTCTCTCGGCGAATCCGAAGTCTCGTTCGCGGCAAACATCGACCCATATCTGTCCGGGTTCCTCGATTTCTCGATGCAAGACGACAATTCGCTGTCGGTTGAAGAAGCCTACATCCAGACAAAAGACCTGCCTGACGGCTTCTCGGTCAAAGCGGGACGGTTCCTCTCCGGCATCGGCTATCTGAACGAACGTCATGCGCATGACTGGACGTTTTCCGATGCGCCGCTGCCCTATCGCGCATTCCTGAACTCGCAATATGGCGATGACGGTTTGCAGGTGCGCTGGCTTGCGCCAACGGATCAATTCCTGGAGTTCGGCGCGGAAGCCTTCCGTGGCGACGCATACCCGGCTTCCGGTGCGCAGCATGACGGTGTCGGCACATATACCGCCTTCGTTCACACCGGCAATGACATCAATGACAGCAGTTCGTATCTCGCGGCGTTGTCCTACCTGCACACCGGTGCGAAGAACCGCGACACGGACGGCAATTTCTTCACTGGCAACGACGATCTCGGCATCGGTAGCTTCGTCTACAAATGGGCACCGGGCGGAAATCCGACGGTGAACAATCTCACGCTGTCGAGCGAGCTGTTCTATGGACGCGAGGCTGGTCTCTACAACGGTAACAAGTTCGGACAGAACCGCTTCGGATGGTACGCACAGGGCGTCTACCAGTTCATGCCACAGTGGAGTTTCGGGCTGCGTTATTCTGGCCTGAGCACCTCCGATCCCGGGCCGTTGCTGATCGGCACCGCGCTCGATGATTTCGGCCATTCGCCGAGCACCGAGACCGCACTGCTTGAATACGACACGTCCGAGTTCGGACGCTTCCGCGTGCAGTACACGCACGATCAGAGTGACCTGAAGCCGAACGACGAAATCCTCTTCCAATACACCGTCATCTATGGGCCGCACGGCGCCCATCGCTACTAAGGAGATATGCACATGCGTAAAATCTTGATCGGTGCGGCGCTCAGCGCGTTCGCACTGTCCACACCGGCCCATGCCAATCTGAACGTCTTCGCCTGCGAGCCCGAATGGGGCGCGCTGTCGACGGAAATCGGCGGAGACAAAGTCTCCGTCTACACCGCCACGACCGGCGCGCAGGACCCGCACCAGATCCAGGCGCGGCCAAGCTTGATCGCGAAAGCACGCACCGCCGACATCACGGTGTGCGACGGCGCGGAACTGGAGATCGGCTGGTTGCCGATGATCCTGCAGCAATCCGGAAACGGAAAGATCGCAGTCGGTCAGCCCGGCGCGTTCGACTCCACAAACTACGTGCATCTGCTGGAGCAACCCTCACGCCTCGACCGCGCAGAGGGCGATATCCACGCCGCTGGTAATCCGCATATCCAGACCGATCCGCGCATGATGCCGCCGGTGGCCAAAGCACTCGCGGCGCGCTTCTCGCAACTTGATGGCGCCAACGCGGCGTATTACGCGGCACGTCTGGCGGACTTCAACAAACGCTGGAGCGCGGCGCTCGCGAAATGGACTGCGCAGGCTGCGCCCCTCAAAGGCGTGAACATCGCGGTTCAGCATCACGCCTGGATTTACATGGAAAATTGGCTCGGCCTGCATGAAGTCGTGCCGCTGGAGCCGAAGCCCGGCGTGCCGCCATCCAGCGGCTACCTCGCCGAAGTCCTGCAGAAACTGCAGGCAACACCGGCAAAGTTCACGATCCGGGCGGCCTATGAAGACGACCGTCCGTCCGCGTTCATTTCCGAGCATGCGAATATCCCCGCTGTCACCCTGCCCTTCACCGTCGGTGGCACGGAAGGCGCGAAAGATCTGTTCGGCCTCTATGACGACACCATCAACCGCCTCCTCGCAGGACTGAAGAAATGAATATCGGCAATCTCGAACTTTCCATTCTCTGGCCCGCGTTTCTCGCAGGCCTGCTGGTACTGGCCACACACGTGCCGTTGGGCCAGCAGGTGCTGAACCGAGGCATCGTCTTTATCGATCTCGCCATTGCGCAGGTGGCGGGACTTGGTGTGACGGCCGCGGATGCGTTCGGCTTTGAGCCAGAAGGCTGGCGCGTACAGGTGGCGGCGGTTGGCGCAGCACTCGTCGGCGCGCTGCTTCTCACGTGGACTGAGAAAAAATGGCCTGAAGTGCAGGAAGCGTTGATTGGCGTTCTGTTCGTCGTCGCCGCGTGCATCGAGCTTCTCATCCTCGCCAACAACCCGCATGGCGGTGAGCATCTGAAAGACCTGCTCGTTGGTCAGATACTCTGGGTGTCAGCGAAGAGCCTGATCCCAATCGCGATGCTGTATGCGGTTGCTCTGCTTGTTTGGTTCACGATGCGTGCGCGTATCGGACAGGCTGGCTTCTACCTGCTGTTCGCACTCGTTGTGACGCAATCGGTGCAATTGGTCGGAATCTATCTCGTGTTTGCGAGCCTGATCGTTCCAGCACTGGCCGCGAAGCGCTTTGCAGAACGCGCGCGTCTCGGCATCGGTTATGCTGTGGGCCTCACGGGATATGTGGCAGGGCTCATCGCATCTTCGTTGTTCGACCTTCCGACCGGCGCGGTGATTGTGGTTAGTCTGCTCCTGACCTTCATCGCCGCAGTGTTGATTTCACTTGCCATTCCTGTGAGATGGCGCTCTGTGACAGCGTAATGACAACAACACAGCGTGACAAAAGCGATGATCGCGGTTCGCGGTCATCGCTTCGCTTGCAATTCCAGATTTCGCCGCCACGTTCCCCACATCGCACAAAGAAGACTTGGGGAAAACTCGATGAAAGCGAACGCACGGATTGATCGGCACGATCGCACCGAACCAAGGCATCAGGATCACAATGCGGGTGGCGGCGCGCCGACCGATTTGAGGCCGAGCGACGCCACCTTGTCGTCCATCGCTGCGGCGCTGAACTGCTCTTCGGTTGCCTCGGCGCCGGTCAGATCCGGCGCCAGCGCGTTACCATTCGTCAGCGGCAGGCTACCGAGGTTGGCCTTTTCGAACGAGGCGTGAGCTAACTTCGCGGTGCGCAGCGATGCGCCGCGGAGATCGGCGTTCGAGAAATTCGTGTCTCGCAGATCCGCGCCGTCGAACTTTGCCGCCTGAAGCTGGCTACCGGAGAAATCCAGTCCAATGCAGATCGCATTCCGAAGCGATAGCCCTGACAATGGGCGGCCGACGAGCAGGTCCCGCAATGGGCGAAGATCCTCTCCATCGAAAACACCCTGCGCGCCTTGCGAGCCACCGGACGATATCCATTGCTGGTGCGCATCGAGCCGTGCCTTTAGCTGATCGAACTTCGCCGCCGCTTCCGGCGTCACGTCCATGACACTGCCGACCAGGGCTTCCGGCGGCACATCGAGATCTTTCAGATTCACGCCGGTCAGCACGGCGCCCTTGAAGCTGGCATTGGCGAGCTTGGCATTCTTGAAATTCGCACCGGTCAGAACGGCGCCGCTGAAATTGGCCCCGTCCAGCTTGGCATTGCCAAATGATACGTTTTTCAACGAACAATTCGAGAAATCCACCGTCGAAGGCCCGCTGCCGCGCTCGCGGTTCACAACCGAGATTCCGTCCTCGGCGACATACATCATCATCGCCGCCCGCAAATCCGCATTATCGAGCGTCGCATACGCAAGCCTGGCGCCGCGAAACGAGGCGCCACGCAGATCGGCCCGCCCGAGCTTGGCCGACTGGAGATTGCAGTCCCGCAAATCGGCGCAATAGAGGCTGGCGCGTTCCAGGTTCGATCCGTAGAGACTTGCGCGCACAAGAGAGGCACCGGAGAAATCGGCTTCCGTGAGATTGCGGTTCGCGAGGATCAATCCGTCGAGCGTGGTATGCGCGAGTTGCGCGCGCGAACCGCCGCGATAGGTCGCATAACGTTCATGCGATAACAGGATGGCGTTCAGCTCCTGCTGCGTGCGCGTTGTGCGCTTTTCACCGTAAAGATTTCTGAGCATGGCGAGACCCCATGCGGACGGTCAGACGCTCAGTCCCCCAACCAATTGGCTTTTCCGATTCGCTAGAAAAGCTTACGCGTTCGCGTCTCCGTTTGAAATCGATTGGAGAAATGCAACCTTTATCAACCACCGCGTGACTTCTATCTAAGGGCCTGCAAACGCGCGCAAAAATCGCTCAAAAGCTGCACGCAAAAGGTCTCGCAATCTCTGCGTACAATTATTGACTGCAAGTCAAAAAAAAGCGCGGAGTGCCATGAGCACCCCGCACCGTATTTCATATCGAACGTTAACGCGCCGCCAGCTTTACGGGCTTGGCTTTTGACGCCTGCTTTCTGTGATGCCCACTGGCCTGCGTATTATGGCCCGGCTGCCGGGGCAGCACGCGAATGGTCGCCATCATGCCAGCATCCTCATGATCGAGGATGTGGCAATGATAGACGAAGTCACCAACGTCTGGTCCGCGGAAATCCAGCTTGGCCGTGATGCTTGGGAAGGGCACAGAATAGTCACCGTTCCAGTAAGGCACCTGGAAAACATCGTAGAGCTGCCGACGCCTTTTCGGGATCGGGACATCGTTGACGGCCGTGATCAGGAAGTGGATCTGATGCATGTGGAACTCATGCAGTTCCTCCGTCCGATTTTCGATGCGCCACTCCTCAACCGCTCCCTGCGTGGTCGTAATTGCCGGCGGGTTGTTGGGATCGAACAGCGTTTCCTTCTGCCCATCGACAGTTAGAAAGAAAGAAGCCGCTTCCTTTTCGTGAAAACCAAAGGCCTGGAAGTATTCCGAGAAATACAAGTCACGATGTGTCGTGACCGTTGCGTTCGCCAGATCGTCAAAGCGGAGCTTGTGCAACCGGCCCGATGGCCCAGGCGTCTTTGGAAGGACCGCCGGCGCCGCACTTAGAACCATATTCGCGAATGGACGCGCCGGATTAATGTCCGAAGCCGGGCCGCCGTCGATGGTGCGCGTGACGAACTGCGCCTTGTGGACCGAATCAGATGGGGCCGCGATAATAAATTCCGCACGCCCGGACGGCGGGAGCATGATATCGGTCTGAGTGACGATTGTTCCCTGGCGCTTGCCGTCTTTGGACCCTGTCGGCACGCCGTCAAACGCGACAACCTGCAAAGGTTGCGCAACGCCATCGTAGACCACTTGGACATCCATGATTGTGTTCGCGCCAGCATTTACGACTCGCCAGAATTCCTGGCTGCCCGATTGCATCTTGATGATTGCCGGACGATAGATGGGGAAGTTCACCGGAACGTAGTTGATCGTCGTGTCCCAGAACGGCGTCGACGGCAGACCGGATCCCTGCGACGAGTTTTCGGTGAACTGCTGATCGCGCAGGATAATGAATCGCTCCGGCAATCCTGCCACGGCGGGCTGGATATTGGCGATGCCTTCCACCTCGATCATCCCGGTGGCGCCACCCTGCAGCATCATCGACGACGTACCGTGGACATGCGGGTGGTACCAGTAGAGACCAGGCGGCTCATCCAGTGGAAATTTGAGGACGTACTGGAAGGTCTCACCCGAGTTGATCAACGTATGAATCACCTCATCGCTGTGACACTTCGGTGCCGTGTTTGTTCCGTGAAAATGCATGTTGACCGAGCTGACGGTCATCTCAACGTTGCCGCACGCCGTTGTTGGCGTGAACATCTTCTCCGATGGCGCGCCAGGCGCGGCCGGCACCATGTTGGTGAGATTGATCTTGAGCGTGTCGCCGGGGTTCACGTGAAATGTCGGCGATTCTTTTCCGTCAGAGGTAACGAAGCAGAACAGCGTCCTGCCTTGATCGTCGACCGACGTGTAATAGTTCATCGCGATATCGATGACGCCGTTCACGCTGTAGATGTCAGGCGGCGGGAGAACTTCGCTTTGCGCCGCTGGACGCGGACAGACCCCACCATCGGCCAAGGCATGCCCAGGCATGAGGCCCACCAAGGACACCGCAAACAACAACCCGCGAAGGATGGTTTTCATTCTTCCCTCTTTCCGCACGAAACCGCCCGCGCAACGCAGGGCCGACGTTTTCCCGCAAGTCCATGAAACTGCTTTCATGCTGAGAATGACACTAAATCGCTCCCTGGGTGAAGGGGGGATGGTGGCTGAGAATAGTTTCCTGCCCGCGGAAGGTTTCGGCACAGGTTGCGACATATGAAGGATGGCGCGGGCGGCCGTGGTAAATCTCGCAAACTCAAGCTTCAACAGGTAATCTCGAACCCTCAAGAATACGGATATCATTCCTTGTGATCCTTCCCCTTGTTCCGACGTTCGCTGTCGTTCTGGCCGGGTCGATTCCGGCGGGGTATGCGGCAGCCCTTGCCACACGACGCCTCGCGCAAAGCACGCAACCGCCAGCGCTGTTGATGATCGCCGCTTGCATGCTGCTTGGCATTTGGGCCGCCCTCGTCATGCCGGCGGTTCAGTTGCTCGCCATCAGCTGCGCCTTGGCATGGACACTCCTTGTTCTCGGCGCCACCGATGCATTCGCGTTCAGGTTACCGGATATTCTGACGTTGCCGCTGCTCGTGACGGGGCTTGTGGTTGCGTGGTGGCTTCCCGACCACGATTTTTGGGGCCATGCCATCGCGGCATTTCTGGGCGCAGCCGTATTTTATGCAGTTTCAGTCGCCTATCGCCGAACGCGTGGGCAAGACGGATTGGGAATTGGCGATGCGAAACTGGCGGGTGCGGCCGGTGCCTGGTTGGGCTGGCAGGCTCTGCCTTACGTCGTTCTGCTTGCGTGTGCGGTGGGGCTGATATGGGTCGGCATCGCTATGGTTCGGCGCGGCAGGGCCGCCCTGCGTGAGCGCATTCCGTTCGGCATCGCGCTATGTCTCGCGATGTGGACGATCTGGCTTCATGGCGTGCCGGATTACTTCGGCGCATCCTGACGATCAATCGAGATAACGGAACCAGTAGTAGCCGAGTCCGGCTGTCGAGCCGGTGATCTCGATGATTGCGGTGCGCTTCAGATAGGTGGCGCCGCGATGCGCCTCGACGCGCACGGTAAGCGTGCGACCGATCAAGCTCACTTTTGCCAGTGTTTGCGGTACCGCAGCCTGGCCGGACAGTTCTTTTTGACGCTCGATGACTTCGGGCGAGTTCCCAGCCACTTCGCCAAGAACCTGGAGCGCCAGGGGCTGCGACGTCGACTCGCTGAAACCACCGCTTTCGCCGAAGAACACCGTCGTTGCCGCCGCGATCCGCGCGTAGATGTCGTCGGTCATGCCCCGCACCATGCGCAGTTCGCCGACGGTTCTAAATCCGGCGTTGCGTGGCTTGTAGCCGAAACTCGCATAAGCGGCCGCTTCCGCGCCGGCGGGACGTGCCGAATTGTCCGAATCCTGCCAATCCTCGAAACTGTCGGTAATCGTAGTGAGTTGCTGCGGACTGGTCACACCTGCCGCGGTAAACATATCCCGCACTTCTTCTTCGATGATTCCATTCAGCGGAATCTTGCCGCGCTCGTCTTCGACCGTCACAACGAGCGTTGTGCCTCCGAACTGGACGACGCGCGAGCGCCCGTCGATCCCCCAGCGTTGCGTGATATCAGGAGTCGAAAGCCCGGATATGGCCATGTAAAGGCCCGCATTACAGGCTGCGACAAGCTGCGCCCGCTCCGCTTCGCCGCGTACCTCGGCAAGCACGCCGCGATCCTGCGCGAGGAATTCGAAGGCAATGAAAGAGAATGCGGCTACGCTGATGATCGCCGCGATCATGGCATAGCCGCGCTCACCTCTACCTAGCTTCAATGAATCACACCTCTCGGCGGTCCCGGCGGCGCCACCGTGCCGATCTTTTCCTTGAGCTCTTCGGTGATCGACTTCGCGTCCAATGCATTGCGGATGACGCGCGGCGTCAGCAGCACCAGAAGCTCCGTGCGGTTGTCAATGTTGTCGGTCGAGCCGAACAGTGCGCCGAGATACGGGATCTGCGACAGATACGGAATGCCGTCGCGGCCGTGGCTGTTGTTGTCGCGGATCAGGCCGCCGAGGGCGACGGTCTGACCGTCATGCACCGCGATCGAACTTGTGAATTTGCGGTCCTCAATCGTGGGTGTGGGATTGGTAGTGCTACCACCCGATCCCGGTTTAACGTCGCTCACCTCCTGCGAGATATCAAGCAACACCAACCCGCTGTCGTTGACACGCGGTGTGACGGTTAAGATCACGCCTGTTGGCAAGTATTGAATCTCTGCCGCCACTGCCGGATCCGAGCCGGTGCCTCCGGTTGTCAAACTTCCGGTCGAGATCGGAACCTGATCGCCGACCTGCAGCGACGCTGTATGATTGTTCAGCACCAGAACCTTAGGCGCAGAAATCACCTTCACCGTCGTGATGGTCTGCAGCGCGTTTAGCGTCGCCGTGATTTCGTTGCCGCTGTTGATATAGGAAAAGCCGGGAAACACCTGCGTCGGGACACTCGTGGTCCCCTCGGAAAACCCAACCGAGCCGACACCGGTGTTGAGCAGCCACTGGACGCCGAACTGAAGTTCCTTGGTCAGCGACACTTCGGTGATCGCAGCCTCGATCACGACTTGAAGCGGTGCGGCATCGAGCTGGCGCAAAGCTTCCGCGATCGTTCCGTACTGGCGCTTCGTCGCATAGACCACGATCGAATTGTTGGTCTCGTCGGAGCTGACGCTGATCGGCGTCGAGCTGCCCTGAAGCTGCAGCGTCTGAGACACGTTTTGCGGCTGTTGCTGTCCGTTGCTGCCAAGTGCATTGGGGTCCGAACCGGTTGTGCCGTTCTGCTGGGTTTGGCCAAAGCCACCGCCTGATTGAAAGCCGCCGCCACTCTGGAATCCGCTACCACCGCCGAGTCCGCCACCGGAGGTACCACCGGTCTGCTGCATGCCACTGAACCCGGATGACGTGCTTCCGATCTGCGACGGTTGACCCGTTGCCTGCAAATTGGGGCCCGTCGGATGCGGCGCCGCGCCCGACGAGCTCCCGCCGCCGCCGAACGCGTTGATCAGAACAGTTGCGAGGTCCGCTGCACGTCCGTTCTGCACGTGATAGACAAAGAGCTTGCGATCGTTATCGCCGCCGGCGCGATCGAGAACGGACATCCACTTTTTCAAGTCGTTCAAGTATTGCGGCTGCGGTGAGATCGCGAGGATGCCGTTAAGGCGGTCGATGACGACCAATTTCACAAGCCCCTGCGTCGGCGAGTTCGGCGTGTTGACGATGGCGTCGAGTTCCGGCTGCAGCATGTGCGCATCGGTGCGCTCCGGCACAAGCAACGCAAACGACATACCGTGCAACCAGTTGACATCGAACTGCCGGATCAAGTCGCGCAACGCATTGCGTTGATCCGCGGTGCCGGTGATCAGGATGATGTTGCGGCCCGGGTCCGCCTGCGAAATTGAGCTTTCCGGGACCAGCGGATCCAACAGCTTCTTCAGTTCCACAGCGTTGACATAGTGGAGCGTGATAGACTCGCTGCCATAGCCGGGCTCGCTGGCATTCAGAAGTTGCGGCTGACGCTTGGCCTTGTCGATCGGAATGATCGTATAGACCGTGCCCTTCTTGATGAGGCCGAGCTTTGCCGCACTGAGCGACTCTTCAAGGATCGGCAGAACGTCGACCTTCGCGACCGGCTCCGCTGTCTGCACCGTGACAGATCCCGTCGCGGATGGATCGACGGCGTAGTTCAATCCAAGAATATCGCCAAGGATGGCCTTGGCGACTTCATGCACGTCGGCGTTCGGGAAATTGAGCGTGACATCTCCCGGCTGGCTCGACGCGCGCGCCGGTTGATGCGGCGCGCTGAACGACTGCGTGCCGGGAAAAACGGCGGTACCATTCGGCGGGGACGCGGGCGGGCCGTCGGCGATGGCGGCGCCGGAGAGCGAAAGCGCGCAGAGCGCGGCCAGGATATAGCGGTTCATTGCGTCTCTCACTCGTCGCTGTCGTCGTCGTCGCTGTCGTCGCTGTCGTCGGTTGACGAGGACGATGCGGTTCCTGCAGTTCCCATTTTCGTGTTCAACCCCGGCCGCGTCGGCGCTGTTGCCGTAACCGCGAGCGATTTGCGCTCCCCATTGCGGTCGAACGTGAGTTCGGTCGGTTTGATAGACACGAGCTTCCAGCCGTCAATCGCGTCGCCAATTTTCAGCCGCGTGAACTCGCCGTCGGTGTCGCGCACCAGGGCGGCAGATACCTTGCTGGCGATTGCGGTGCCCAGGACTTCGACGCCGCCGAGGTTACCGGCCTCGTCCGCTTCGGCTGGGGGCGGCGCGCGATCAGGCGCAAAAATCGGATGGGCCATGATGGCGTTGTAGGCGGTGACGGCCACGTGCACAGGCTCCACAGCCGGGATTGCCCCCGGAGGCGCCTGGCGCACAAACGCCGGCATGCTCGTCGTCGCAGGCAACGCCAATTGAACCCCCACTGCGAGAAGCAGGACAATTGCGGCCACCGCCGGCACCAACTCCGGATTACGACGGCTGATTAATCCGGACGGGAGCCGAGACCTCAAACCGGACATCCATTGTCGCAAGGTGTCCGGTTTGAACTGCCCGGTCGGCCACGACCGAAACGTATCCAACAACGACATAAGGCGCCTCATTTTCGAGCCGGGTCAGGCTCTTGTAAAGTTGACTCATTGTAAGCTGCATATCGACACGCACGCGAACCCAGTCGTCTCCGCCCTCTGACGGCAATTCGGAGATCGTCTGCACGGAGCCGCCGGCAGCACTCGCCATGCGGGTCAAACGCTGTTTGAGGTTTTCCGCCGCCAGCACTTTGGTCGGCGCGACAATCGTGAATTGCGATTGGGTCGAGCTTTGCTGTTCGGCCTGCTGGCGCCAGGTCGAAATGCCGGCGAGCACATGCGCGTTGCGCTGATAGGTTTCGGTCAACTCGCTACGCTCTTCGGCCCGGCTTATGAAGCCGCCAACCACGGGCTGGATAAGGCCGAACCAGACGATCACGATCGCCAGGACAAGGATGCCAAGAGCGACGACTTGCCGTTCGCGCGGTTCCAGAGGCCTCATCGGGTGCCTCCGAACTGCCGGTCGGCCTGCATGTCGAAGGGCTGCGCCGCAGTCCCGTCGACGGCGCGAGAGTCCGCGGAGAGCGAGTGTGCGTTGTGCAGAACCGGCGACGCTTCGAGCCGGGCAAGGATGTCGTTAGAGGTCTTTTTCTGTCCACGAATATGGACAGTACGCCCGTTCCACTCGAACCGGCTGACCCACGCGTCCTGCGGAACTGCTTTTGTCACGGCATCAAGCACTGGCAGCGCAGAGGTGCGTTTCTTGCTCTCCAGCAGCGATGCCCGGCGCGCCGCTTCGTGATTGACCTTGTCGCGCGTGCGAAGCGCGATGGTGACCGGCGCTTGCTGCGCTTCGACGGTCTGACGCAATTCATCGAGGCTGCTCGAGTCCCGATAGGTCAGGAAAGCGATATTGACAATGAGAAGAACTGCCGCCGCCGCCCACCAGTAAAGAGAGCGACGCTGCGCAGCATCGCTGCCTTGCGCATCGCGCATTGCGGCGAGGAAATCGAAGTCCGGAGCCGCAACGCCGTTGCGCACCACGCCGATCGCTGCGGGCACAAGATCGTGCTCGCGCATAAATCCGAGAACTTGCTCCGCCGTCGTGCGCGGCAAAATACCCACCGCGACTTGCTGGCGGCCGTTTTCAGGATCGCGTGCGATGATCCCGGCGTCGAAATAAACCTGTTCCGGCTGGAATGGCGTCAGGCGATCGATTTCGAGCGCAACCATTCGCTTGACGTCGCTCATCGGCAGCAGCGGCAAATCAACCTGCCGCGTGAGAATACGATCCGACGGGATCAGGAACTTGATCGGGCCGCGCGGCTTCGATGCCAGCACCGCGCCGCTCTCCTCGTCGCTGTAGACGATCCCGCTTCCGCGGACCTGCGCCACGATATGGCTGCGCCGCGTCAGACGCTCGCGCCATTCCGGCGGCAGCATCGCCATGAGTTCATCCGTCCACCAGCGCCAGAACTGAAGCAGCAGCTGTGCTGCCGACGCCATGTCGAGATTGAGGAGATCCTTGGCGTTCATTGCCGGCCCCGGCACTTTCCTGTCATGACCGTGAGAACGCACATGGAGTCGACCATCGCAAAAGGTTTGATCAGAAGGTCCGGCCAAGCGCGGGTGTCTTCAGGTGGGAACTGTACGCGCACACGCATTAACATCGGTAAAGTCTGGCGAAACTGCCAATCCTCGTGCCAAGCCGGGTCCTTGTCGGGCGGCGTCACGCCGAAATAGGCGATATCGAGTTGCTGCACATTGTGCAACAGGACCAAGGGTTCCCCGGGCGCCTTGGGGTCTACGGCCAGATCACTGAGCGCGGAAAGGACCAGATCGCCGTTTGGAGCCAGGGCCAGTGTGTAGCGCACCAATCCGGACGGGGCATGAATATCGCGCGGAGGCGACAGAAAATTGACGCCGTTCGCCGCGCCGAAGAAATCGCTATAGGTCGGAATCTTGTCATAGCGGGTCGCCGGATAGGCGCGTTCGATGCGCTCGCGCAGCAGCATTTGCGCTCCGGAAATCGTCTCGCCCTGAGCGTTGGCTGTGTCCGCCTTCTCCCAGACGCGCCGCCCTGCGGTGATCCCCGATAGCATCATCATGCTGACCATGCCGATGATGATCAGGCTCGCAAGCAGTTCGACCAGTGTATATCCGGCGTCGTGCGACCGCATGATCAGGTTCCCCTGACCAGCGTGAGAGACGTCAGATTGGCAAGCCGCTTGCGGCGAGCATCTGTGACAGTCACCTGCACCGAACACAGCACGCCAGCCGGATTTGGCGGCGTTCCGAATCCGGGTTGCGCTTGGGAGGTGCCATAAGGGGCGATATCGACACGCCAGTAGTACGTGCCTTCCGTACCTTCGGTCGTGCCGACGGCGACGGGTATTGTTGCGCCGACAGCCGCAAGCTCGGACTGCGCGATCATCAGCGCGGTGCGGCGCTGTTCGATCATGTAATTGTGCGCGGCGCTTTCGCGGATTGCCTCAAACATGCCCACGAGCGTGCCGGCGACGATGGCAGCGCCGATCATCGCTTCCACAAGGGCCGATCCGGATTCGCGCCGCCTCATGGGCTGCTTACCGTCACGCCGCCTGTCACGGCATCTGCCGTCAACGTATGTTGGCGGCGGCCCAACGACATGACGATTGGCGGCGCGTCGACCGACCCGTCGGGATAGGCGATAAACGGGCGCGACATCGCGAGCGTGATCCCAGCAGGCAAAAAGCGCGATCCGCCGATCCAGTCGTATTCGCGACCGTGATTGGTGGCTTCGAGATCGACCTTCTTTCCCGTGCGCAGCGCTGTCGCGCGCGCCACGCGCAGATCTGCCTGCAACAGCCGCACGTTCTGTTGAAGCTGCAGGACGCCCAAGGTGCGTTCCATGTTCGCGGCTACGACGGCTGAGATCAGCGCCGTGATCGCGACCACGACGAGTGTCTCGAGCAGCGTGAACCCCTTGCTACCAGCTCCCGACATCCTGCGCCTCGCCGGTTCCACCCGGCGCCTTGTCCTGACCTAGCGAATAGACGTCGACTTCGCCGTGCTGCCCCGGAATTTGATAGAGATACGGATTGCCCCAGGGATCGCGGATTGCGCTTTCCTTCTTGAGGTAAGGACCATTCCAGTTCGGCGCCGTGGGCGTGGGATTCACGAGCGCGACAAGGCCTTCCTGTTGCGAGGGATAGCGGCCGACATCGATGCGGAAGAGTTCGAGTCCCTGCATCACATATTGAATCTGCACCTTGGCGGTTTGCGTACGCGAGGTGCCGAGATAGCGAATAACCTGCGGCGCGATAATTGCGGCCAGCATGCCCATGATCGCAAGGACGACCAGAAGCTCAAGAAGTGTAAAACCGCTTTCGCCGAGGCGACGGAGTGTGCGCATGGTCATGGTCCTATAGCCAGATCGTTGAAGCCCAGAATTGCAGACATGATGGAAGCGATAACGGTCGCAACGATCGCGCCCATCGCAACCGTAATCGCTGGTGTCAATATCGCGATAATGCGCTGAATGGAGTTGCGCACCTCACGGTCGAGAACATCGGCGAGGCGACTGAGCATCAAGCCCAGCTGCGCAGTCTCTTCGCCTGTGCGCAGGAAGCTCAACGCCATCGGCGGGAACAACCCGGTTGCAGCAAGCGGATTGGAAAGGCCGCCACCCTGGCGTAAGCCGGACGATACTTTATCGACCGCTTCCGACATATGCATGTTCGCAATCGAACGCTGGGCGATGGCAAGCGCGGATGCCAGCGGCACACCGCCGTCCAGAAGACTTCCGAGCGTGCGCGCGAAGCGCGCGGTCTCGGCATTGCGGATAACAGAACCGATAATTGGCGCATTGAGCAGATGGCGGTCGAGAACGCGCTTGACGGCAGGCTGCTTCGCCCAGCGCATGAGCAGGAAGACACCGACCACGGCGATGATCGCGCCGGCCACGCCATAATTCTGCACGGCATGGCTCGCTCCCATCACGACCTGGGTCATGAAAGGCAACTTCGCGCCGGTATCGGTGAACAGATTTTCGAACTGCGGCACGACGAAGAGAAGCATCATGAGAATGACGCTCGTCGCGATCACGACCAACATGATCGGATAAACCATCGACGACACGATGGTCTGGCGCAGAGACTCGGCACGCTCCATCGTCTCTGCAAGGCGGCTGAGACTTTCGTCCAGCCTGCCGCTCGCCTCGCCCGCTTCGGCCATGGCCGATGCCATAGGCGAGAACGCACCGTCGCTCTCCTGCATCGCGCGCGCAAGCGACGCGCCGTGACGGACGCGATCGCGCAATTTGGCGAACGTCGCTTTCACCGCGGGACGTGTCAGGTTCTCGACGCAAACGCCGAGCGCCCTGTCGAGAGGCAGGCCCGCATTGAGAAGCACCGCCAACTCACCGACAGCGTTGACGATGCCGCGACGCGCTTGCGTGTTGAGACGGAGCTTCGGTGCAGCGCCCGTCTTCGCCGTCGTCTCGACGGTTTCGATCGGCATCAGACCAAGACGCTTCACGCGCTCGATCGCATCTGCGCGCGAGTTGCCTTCCAGTACGCCGGTCCGCAATTGGCCCGCCGCCGTAGCTGCGCGATATTTGAATGTCGCCACCGTCAGACCTCGCGCGTCGCCCGAAGGACTTCTTCGATGGTGGTGAGACCTTTTTCCGACTTCAGGAGACCGTCTGCGAGCATGGTGCGCATGCCATGCGCGACGGCCGAACGCTGCACTTCCCGCGCTTCCGCGCGCGCGAGGATAAGACCTGCGATCTCATCATCGACCGGCAGCAATTCCATGACCGACAGGCGCCCACGGAAGCCCGTATTGCCACACGCCTCACAGCCCTTCGGCCGATACAACCGCTTCACATGGTTCGTATCGGTTCCAGGCAAGATGCCCTGGAGGAACGCCTGCGTAGGTTCATATGCTTCGCGGCACTTGGGGCACAGACGGCGCACCAGGCGCTGCGCCAGAACCGCGTTCAGTGTTGAGGTGATCAAGAACGGCTCGACGCGCATATCTATAAGACGCGTCACCGACGCCGCTGCGCTGTTGGTATGTAAGGTCGAAAGAATGGTGTGACCGGTGAGCGCCGACTGGATCGCCACCTCGGCCGTTTCCAGATCGCGGATTTCGCCGACCATCATCACGTCAGGGTCCTGGCGCAGGAACGAACGCAGCGCAGCCGCAAAGGTCAAACCGATCTGCGGCTTTACCTGCGTCTGGTTGATGCCCGCGAGACGGTATTCGATCGGGTCCTCAATCGTGAGAATTTTGCGGTCGGGCGAATTGATTGCGGCCAGCGATGCGTAGAGGGTCGTGGTCTTGCCGCTACCGGTTGGACCTGTGACCAGCACAATGCCGTGCGGCTGCTTGAGAACATGCAGGAATTTCTCGAGGATATCGTCCTCAAATCCGAGCGCCTTGAAATCGAGCGACAGGCTGGAGCGGTCGAGAATACGCATCACGACGCTTTCGCCGTGGATCGTAGGCGACGTCGCAATACGAAGATCGATCTCATGGCCGCGCACGGCGACTCGCAACCGTCCATCCTGCGGCAGACGGCGTTCGGCGATGTCGAGCGAGGCCATGACCTTGATGCGTGAAACCAGCGGCAGCTTCATCTGCGCCGGCAGGGTTTCGACATCGATCAGCGCACCATCGACGCGGTAGCGTACGCGCACACAATCTTCCGCCGGTTCGATATGAATATCGGAGGCACGCGCTTCGGATGCACGCGCAATCAGGTTGTTGACGGTGCGCACGACCGGAGCGTCCGAGGCAAGATCCTTGAGTCGCTCGACATCGGACTCATCAACGGACTCGCCTTCTGCTTGCATCTGTGCGGCGCTGCCATAGAGCCGGTCGAGCGCTGCTTCGACGTCGTTGGCCTTGGCAACCATAGGGCGGATCTTGCGATCGAGCGCGAAGGCCAAAGCCTCCAACGGGTACGGGTCGAGCGGATCGATCATAGCGACGTCCACCGAATCGTTGGACGCCGCGATGGGCACAGCTTTCACGTCGCGCAGGAATCGCACTGTGACCAGGTCGCCGAGGATCGGTTCGGCGGGAAAGTCGCTGGTAGCAGCGATGGCAAGGCCCGTTTCGTCCGAGATCGCCTTGGCAAGCGCCTGCTCCGCGACCATGCCAAGCCTGGTCAAGACAGAATCGAGCCGTTCGCCCGTTTCGGCCTGGATCAGGCGCGCGCGCGACAGCGTCTCCGGGGCGCACAGCCCGCGATCCAGAACAAGCTGTTCCAGCCTCATCGTTCTTCCGGTTTTCCGATACGGGGTTTCTACGGGTTCTACACTATTCGGCACAGGTAAAAATTGCCACGACCAGCCTCGTCCCGCGAGCCATGGAACCGCCCCGGAAAGACCAGATTGCCCAATGAATCTAAAGCCATGAATGATCCGTCACGTTAACTGCTCTTAACACTCTATGAAAAGCCTTTTGTATGCGGAGGTTCTTTGATCCCAACTTGGTCCGGAAGGGTAATAAAGGCCAGACGCCGGGAACGACACGCCTGATAGAGATCCTGAGCGCCCAAGGCATTAAATTATCGTCAGCCGCTTTGCCCGAAGCTTCTGTGACCAACACGTAGATTTTCTGCGGATCGCGATTCCGAATTGACTTCAACTCCAGAGCCGTTAGGTTTTTTTGAAGGGCTCTAAGGACTGCACTTCCCTCAAGTGCGCCCTACGAGGCTGCTCTGCAGGTCCGTGCGGTATTTTGAGGGTCGGACACCGACTGAACCACCTTTTCAAAGGGGAGTACCACATGAGTAAAACAAATCTCCTGCTGTCGACAGCGGTTGGACTAGCGTTTGTTGTCGCCGGTCCAGCAGCAATGGCTGTCGGCAAGAAGCATCCGACCGGCGCGAAGAACCATGCGAGCGTGAACTTCGCAAAAGCGCCGTTCAAACAGCTCAAGAACCAGTCGCGTACCGCTGGACGCTTGAAAGAGAAATTCCTGGTCGAGACTTGGGGTGTTACGACTGCGACGCTGCCGGGCTCTGCGATGGTGCCTACGGATGCCCCGACCAGCATCAACTGCAAGAAGGCCTGCACGATCGTTACGGCCAACACGGCAGAATTCCTGTCGTACTATTCGTACAACCAAGTTGGCATCTGCCCGGTGGTCGATGGCTATCTGACCAACGGCTCGTGCTTCTTCTCGGGCACAGTGCAACCGGACGACCTCTACGCCAACCGCACAAACCAGACCAATCTTGCGGTCGGCGCGGGCACGCACACGGTGCAGACATATGTCTACACTATCGCGCCCGCCTATCTAGGCCACTATCAGAACGACTACCACGTCTATCAGTAGCTCTTCCGAAAGAAAGTGGCAGACTGTGGTCTGCCGCTGCCATTCTGGCGGCGCCGCGAGCAATCGCTGGCGCCGCTTTGTTTTGGAGTACGACGGTTGTGCTGCATTGACTGGTGAGAGGTTGCGGTCTTTTGTCCGCGCCGCGCCGTGCATTCAGGAGAGGCCTAGATCGTGAGAGCCGCAACGACTGCGCCGGGAAGCACATCGCTCAGCGATCCGCAATTGCAGAAAGCGGCCCAGGCACTTCGCGAGAATCGGCCCCAGCTAGCCGACTCCCTGCTTCGCCGCTTCCTCTATACGAACCCCCATCACGCGCACGCGCTGACTTTGCTGGCCGAAACAGTTATGCGCTTCGACCGCAACGACGAAGCCGCAGGTCTTTTGGCGCGCAGCATCGAGATCGCGCCGGACTTTACGGGAGCACGGCACAATTATGTGACGGTTCTACTGTTGCTGGACAAGCGGCAGGAAGCCTTCGCGCAAATCGAAGCGCTGCTCAAGCTGGAGCCGAACAATCCCGGCCATCATGGGCTGAAGGCGATGGCCCATGCATGGGTCGGCGAACACGCAGCAGCGGCGGCGGAGTATGAAGTCGTAATTTCATATGGGCCGAAGCATCCGGGGCCGTGGATGGCGCATGCCCATGTCCTGCGGATGCTGGGCAGGAACGACGCGAGTGTGGAAGCATATCGCAAGGCCATCGCGCAGTTTCCGCGCCTCGGCGAACCGTACTGGGGACTTGCGAACCTCAAGACATATCGCTTCAGCGACACCGAAATCGAGGCCATGCGCGCCCAATTAGCGTCGGGCGATTTAGCGGTCGAAAGCCGCGTGCAGATTCAATTCGCACTCGCCAGAGCGCTGGAGGACAAAGCCGACTATGCGGCCGCGTTCGCGTATCTCAAGGAAGCCAATGCCACGAAGCGAGCAACGCTGAGCTACAATGCGGAAATGACGTCGGTTTACGTCATGAACTGCAAGTCACTTTTTACGCCGAAATTTCTTGCCGAGCGCAACGGTTGGGGGAACCCGGCACACGATCCCATCTTCGTTGTCGGCATGCCGCGTTCAGGATCAACACTGGTCGAACAGATTCTGGCGAGCCATCCGGCGATCGAAGGCACCATGGAGTTGCGCATACTCCCGTACCTCGTCGCGCGGTTAGGCGCCAAGGGACTGGCCCAGAACCGCAATACACACGCCCACCCCGTGCTGGCCACCGATACGCAGGCACCCTATCCCGAAAATCTCCGCAACCTCGATGCAGAGAGCGCGCTATCTCTTGCCAACGAATATCTGCAAAAAACACGCGGACACCGGACACTCGACAAGCCGTTATTCATCGACAAGATGCCGGACAATTTTGCCCATATCGGCCTGATCCAATTGATCCTGCCCAATGCGAAAATCATTGACGTGCGCCGCCATCCGTTGCCGTGCTGTATGTCGAATTTCAAACATCACTTTGCAGTCGGCAAAGATTTCTGTTACGCGCTCACCGATCTCGGCCGCTACTATCGTGACTATCTGGACATAATGTCGAACTTCGACCGCGTGCTGCCGGGACGTATCCATCGGATATTCTACGAGCAGATGGTCGAGACGCCGGAGAGCGAAATCCGCCGGCTGCTGGAATATATGGAGTTACCATTCGACGAGAATTGCCTGCGCTTTTACGAGAACAAGCGCATCGTGCGAACCGCAAGTTCGGAGCAGGTTCGTATGCCGATCTTCAAGGACGCGCTCGATAGCTGGCAACATTTCGAACCATGGCTCGACCCGCTCAAGACCGCACTCGGTCCTGCGCTCGATGCCTACCCGTATGACCCCGTGACGGGTGAGCACAAAGCTGCAGGCTGACTCGCGTTGCACCGCAGAATGATCGCTCCCAAATGGCGCGAACATTGACAGCGACACAACCCGGGCCCTTTAATCCAAAGTAGTTTTCCATAGATAAATCAGAGCTTTTGGTGACCTCAGACCGTACCGATGATCTCTCAACTGCGCTTGCCGAAGTCAGGCGGCAGATGACGATAGATCCGTCGAAAGCTGAGACGCTGGCGCGCGATATCCTGCGTGAATCTCCTGAAGAGCCAGACGCTCTGCTTCTGCTTGCCACAGCTCTGCGGAAGAAAGGGGCAGCGAATTCCGCCCGGGCGATCCTCGAAACGCTGCTGCAGACCCAGTCGCACATGGCGCCTGTGCATTACGAACTCGGTCTTGTTCTGGGTCTTCTCGGCGACAATCGCGGCGCGACAGCATCGCTGAGAAGCGCGGTCGATCTCGATCCCGGTTTTGTCGAAGCGTGGCACGCGCTCGGCGATCAGATGACACGCATGCGCAGCAAGAAGGTCGCGGACAAGGCCTACGCAGAATACTACTATGCGACCGTCAAGGATCCGGCATTGCGCGACGCGATGACCGCGTATCGCGAAGCCCGATATGACGATGCACGCGTGCTGCTGCAGCCGCATCTCGAGGCGAATCCATCCGACGTCAACGCGATCAAGCTGCTTGGCGAAGTCGCGCTACGCTCCAACAACCCCCTGCGTGCCGCGCAACTCTTCAAACGCTGCATCGAGCTGGCACCTGATTTCGTCAGCGCCAGATATCGCTATGCCACCGTGCTGATGACTCAAAACAAGCCGCAGGAGGCCATCGACCAGGTCGATGAAATCCTGAAGCGGGAGCCGAATGAGCAGCACTGCCGGAATCTCAAAGCCGCGTCCTATCTTCGTATGAGCGCCTTCGCCGAGGCTGCTGCGGAATACGAGATCATGCTGAGAGCAGCACCAAACCAGCCTGGCGCGTGGATGTCCTATGGTCATGCGCTGAAAGCAATGGGCCGCGAGGACGATGCGATCACATCCTATAGGAAGACGATCAGCCTGCTCGCCGGATATGGCGATGCCTATTGGGGGCTCGCCAATCTGAAGACATACCGCTTCAGTGAAGCTGAAATCGAGGCGATGCGGGAGCAACTCGCACGAAGAGACTTGAAGGGCGAAAATCGCGGCTTGATGCTGTTTGCGCTGGGCAAAGCGCTAGAAGACAATAAACGCTACGAAGAGTCGTTCCGGTGCTATCGCGAGAGCAACGAGATACTCCGCGCCATCGTTACCTACGATCGGGAAGAGACGACAAACCACGTCCGCCGGTCGAAAGTGTTGTTCACACGCGAATTCTTCGCCGCGCGCGCAATGCAGGGCAATGTCGCCCCCGATCCGATTTTTGTTGTGGGCCTGCCCCGTTCCGGTTCAACGCTCATCGAGCAGATTCTCGCGAGCCATTCAGCTGTGGAAGGAACTACAGAGTTACGCGCCATCCATTATCTGGCTGGCCGGCTCGGTGGCAAACTCAAGCCAACCGATACCGCTGTGAACTATCCGGAGGTCTTAGAAGGGCTCAACGCTGCAAACGTGAAAGAGTTGGGGGACGAATATCTCTGGCGCGCCGGCGTTCATCGAACGCTCGGCCGCCCGTTTTTCATCGACAAGATGCCGAACAACTTTGCCCATATCGGGTTGATCCAACTCATCTTGCCGAACGCCAAGATCGTCGACGTCCGGCGCCACCCGCTCGCTTGCTGTTTCTCGAACTACAAACAGCATTTTGGAAACGGCCAGACCTTCAGCTATTCGCTCACCGACCTCGGTCGATATTATTTCGATTACGTGGAACTCATGGCGCATTTCGACGAAGCGCTTCCCGGAAAGATCCATCGCCTCTTCTACGAGGATGTCGTCGCGAACCCGGAACTCGAAATTCGCCGCCTGCTCGACTACCTCAATCTGCCGTTCGAAGAGACTTGTCTGCGGTTTTATGAAACCGACAGGGTGGTCCGCACGGCCAGCGCCCAACAGGTTCGCAAGCCTATTTATACCGAAGGATTAGACCACTGGCGCAACTACGAGCCATGGTTGGCGCCGCTAAAGGCCGCGTTGGGGTTTGTGCTGGGGACTTATCCAAGCGTTCCAAAATTTTACTGCGGGGTTCAAGCCACGCTAGATTATGGGGGCGGCTGGAGCGTCGGCGATACATGCTGGTCAGGACAATCCGTGCAGGCACAGTTCCGGCCTACGACATAGACACCGATGCAGATCTATCTGGCATCCGGGAAATACGTTTAGAGTATCACTGATCATGTCCGAGCTTCAGGATGTCGCTGAAAAGCCTGCCTCGTCGATTGAGGCATCCCTCACACTTGCCGAATGCAAAACGCTGCTCGCGTCTGATCCTGCGCGAGCGGAAACACACGCGAAGGAGCATCTGGCAAGATTTCCCGATGATCGGGACGCGAAGTTGCTGCTCGCCGAAGCCATCCGCATGCGGGGCGATCCGACCAGCGCGAGAGAGATACTGGAGCTTCTGGCCGCCGCAAATCCGGATTGGGCTGAAGTCCGCTTGGCTCTGGGCCGCGCGTTGAACACACTCGGCGAAAACCACGCAGCGATCGCCGCGTTGACAGAAGCCGTCACCATCGATCGCAATTATTCCCAGGCATGGTCGGCGCTCGGCGAACAATACGTGCTGATCGGCGACATCCTCGCTTCAGATGCGGCCTATTCGCATCATTTCAATATCTCAGTGAACGAGCCCGCGCTGCAGAAAGCCGTGGCGGCACTGCGTAATGGCCGGCCCGATATCACCGAAGATATTTTGACAGAGTTTCTCGAAACCAACCCGGACCATGTCAACGCCATCAAGATGCTGGCCGAAGCCGCCATCGCTTGCGACCGGAATGAAGATGCATCGGCCCTGCTTGAGCGCTGCCTCGAACTTGCGCCCGATTTCGCCGCCGCGCGCTATCGGCTTGTGTCTTCTTACTACCTGCAAAACCGCGTCCACGAGGCAATGCCGCATATCGACATGCTTCTCGAACGCGATCCGCTGAACCCCCAGTTCCGTACCATGAAGGCGTCACTTCTGGGGCAAATGGGAAGCGACCTTGAGGCGCTCGACCTGTTCGAAGGCCTTGTGCGCGAGTATCCGATGCACCCATCGTCCTGGGTCAGCTATGGACACGCGCTCAAATCGGCTGGCAAGCAGGAAGAAGGTGTCACCGCTTACCGCAAAGCAATCGAACTGCTGCCGCAGTTGGGCGGCGGATATTGGAGTCTCGCGAACCTGAAGACGTTCAAGTTTTCGGAGCGCGACATTGTCGAGATGCAGTCCCAGCTCGAGCGCCCAGATTTACGCGTGGAAGCGCGCGTGCAGTTCTATTTCTCGTTAGGCAAGGCCCACGAAGACTTGAAGCAATTCGAGTGGTCGTTCGAGAATTACCAACGCGGGAACGCGCTCTGGCGCTCGACGGTGGAATACGATGCCGAGAAGACGCACGCTTTCGTCGAGGCCTGCAAAGAGATTTTCACGCCGGATTTTTTCAAAGATCTCAAAGGTGTCGGATGCTATGCGCGGGATCCGATCTTTGTCGTCGGATTGCCGCGCGCTGGATCGACGTTGATCGAGCAAATCCTTTCAAGCCATTCGCAGATCGAAGGCACGATGGAATTGCCCAACGTCACGTCTCTTGCCCGGCACCTCAACGAAGACAATGCCGAGAGCGAAGGGCCAACCTATCCGGAGCTTCTAGGGTATCTCGATCCGGCCGAATTTGAGCGGCGCGGGGAAGAATATATCCAGGACACCCGCCGCCATCGCGTTCTCAACCGGCCGTTTTTTGTCGACAAGATGCCGAACAACTATGCGCATATTCCGCTGATCCATTTGATATTGCCGAATGCAAAAATCATCGATGCGCGCCGCCACCCAATGGGGTCATGCTTTTCGAACTTCAAACAGCATTTCGCGCGCGGGCAGCATTTCACCTACGCACTGACAGACGTCGGCAGGTTCTATCGTGATTACGTGGAGTTGATGGCGCATTGGGACTACGTGCTTCCCGGCAGGGTGCATCGCGTGATCTATGAACAGATGGTGGAAAATCCCGAACACGAAATCCGCCGGATGTTGGACCATATCGGCCTTCCCTTCGAGGAAGGCTGCCTGCACTTCCACGAAACGGAGCGCGCCGTACGCACGGCGAGTTCCGAGCAGGTCCGCACACCGCTCTACAAGAGCGGCGTCGATCATTGGCGCAATTTCGAGCCTTGGTTGGGACCGCTCAAGGAAGCGCTCGGCACGGTACTGGACGATTACCCCAATGTGCCGAAGTTCGACTAGACGTGGGGCTTGAGCCGTTCGCGATCAGACATTAATCGGACTACCAACGAATTCCGGAGCCCTCAAATGCGCAACTCGTTCATCGGTATCGCGCTGGCCGTCGTCCTGATGGCCGGGCTCTTCGCGGCCGCGCGCTTCCACGGCCGTCCCGGCATCGACCCCAGCGCATCCCAGTTTTCCGATCCCGCAAAAGCAGTGGCCGGGCTCAAGCCGGACTTTATGGGAGATAAAGTGATTGGTGCGTGGACGCTCAGTTGCGGCAGGCAACGCGAACTTCCCCGGGTGCCACAAACGGGGAATTCCGAAGGAACGCCCTCAAAAGACGGCCCCCCGCCGGGCTGGAAATTGCCACACTGCCACACCTTTCAGGCTGTCAAAGCGCCTCAAAACCCGACCGATGGAGTCCGCGTTACGCTCCGGCGCGTAGGCTTCAAGAATGTGCTGACGATTTTTCTCCGGTTCCCGCCAGACGAAGTCGAATCAGGCGACGAGTCCATGTTCCAGATTGGCGGGACGAAGATTCCGATGCCTATCGGCGGATGCACGGCAAAGTTCTGCCTCTCGATACTATCCGTGAGACACGCCAACGAACCTGCACTCCTTGCATCTAAAACGATGACACTTTCATATTCCTCACGTCTTAGTGGTAAACCCGTCATGCTCGAGTACTCGATGCTCGGGTTTGCGCAGTCTGTTGGCGCTATGCGGCAGATGGACAAATAGCCGTACTGAAAGCGCGACAGACTTTGTTACAATAATTTGTCGCGAATTATCACACAATCGTCGTGATCGCACGGCGCTCTTCTCGCGGTCGCAGCATGGATTGGTGTCCGTTTTGGGCTCCCCCGCGCTTGCCTAACGCGATACGCCTAACTAACATCCCGGTAATATTCTTCGACATCTGTGTTGATGGCGTTCGCTGTTGCTCGCGCTATCCAACTGGGCCAAGCACCAATCCGAAAGGGACTACCCATGCGTTCCAGCCGAATCATCGCTCTCGCCGCCATCACAGGCGCATTACTGTCGACCAGCGCGCTCGCAAGTCATCGCGATCCGCTGCCTGCTCATCCAGGCACCTGGCATTACAACCCTTCACAACAGCCCTACCACGCGCCCAAGGCGAATGCCTCGGGCACCTGGAACATGCTCACGCATGCTTTCCCTGGTACGGGCGACACAGCTCTCTTGCTCACCGACGGCACCGTGATTATGCACGACCTGTGCACCGTGAATTGGTACAGGCTGACGCCGGACAATACCGGAAGCTACAAGAACGGCACGTGGACCAGCATCGCGGCGATGCCGTCCGGATACAGCCCGCTGTACTTCGGATCGGCAGTCATGCCGGACGGCCAGCATGTCATGGTCGAAGGCGGCGAATATCTGAACTGCAGCGCCGTCTGGACGAACAAGGGTGCCATTTACGACACGGTGGCCAACACTTGGACCAACGTTCCGCCTCCGTCTGGCTGGACCAAAATCGGCGACGCGCAAAGCGTTGTACGTACGGACGGTCTCTACATGCAGGCCGATTGCTGCACGTCGCATAGCGCGATCGGCACGATCAGCGGTAACACGGTCACGTGGAACGATACTGCGGGTACCGGCAAGGCAGACGTCAACGACGAAGAAGGCTGGACGCAGCTTCCAGACGGAACCATTCTGACCGTCGACGCCAACCGCGATCTCGGCAGCAACAACGATTTCGAGATTTATTCGGAGAATACGAATAGCTGGACCTCTCCGGGCAAGATCGGGTTCTCCTGCACAGATCCGGGATCGCATGAAATCGGCCCTGCACCTCTTCTGCCCAATGGCTTGGTGTTACAGACCTGCGGCACGCCTCATACCGGTGTGTACAATCCGCTCACGCAAGTCTGGACGCAGGGACCGGACATGCCGAACATCAATGGCGCACTTGACCAGGCCGACGGTCCGGCTGCCGTTCTGCCGAACGGAAACGTACTGGCAGCGGTCAGCCCGGGCGTCTTCCAGAACCCGACGCACTTCGTTGAAATCTCCGTCAAGGCGGCGGATAAGGTAAAGATCGTTCAGGTTGACGAGCCCGCGAGCGCGCCGAGTCAACAGTCATGGGAAAGCCGCATGCTCATGCTTCCCACAGGTGAAGTCCTGTGGAGCAGCGATGTGGGCGATGTGGAAATCTACACACCGCAAGGATTGCCGAACAAGAAGGCGATTCCGAAGGTCAAGCACGTGGCCGCCACGCTCACACACGGCAGCACCAACAATGTCGTGAAGGGCCTTGGCTTCAACGGCGTGACCTATGGCGGTTACTACGGCGACGACGTTCAGACGTCGTCGAACTATCCGCTGGTGCGCCTCACGAACACCGGCAGCGGCCACGTCTGCTATGCCAAGACGCATGACTATGCGACCGGCATCTCGGACGGCACCGTGACGACGGCGAAGTTCGATATCCCGAACGGCTGTGAAACCGGCGCGAGCACGCTTCAAGTGGTCGTGAACGGCGTTGCATCTGTTGCGAAGGCCGTGACGGTCAACTAATCGACCGGAACTTAAAACGAAACGGGCCGGAGGAAACTCCGGCCCGTTTTCTTTTGCCCGATGGCCAAGCGCTATTCCCCGCGCTTGGCCGCGAGCCAGCGGTCGATTTCCGGTAGGCGCTTTGTGCGGACTTCGGCATTGAAGCCGATCGCACTTGTGGCCTTAACCGTATCGCCACGTGCTGTCGCCGGAATGTGCGCATTTGCATAGGCATTCAGCTTGGCGATCATCTTCGGGTCGTTAGAGCCTTGCGTAACGCGTGGAACGAACTGGTTCTGACTGTCCCCTTCAAGCCACGACATCACCAGCTGCCGATGCGTATTCATGAAATCGAACGCCATATCCGGATGAGCAACGCCGACTGATCGCACGATCGAGGGCCGGGTCGTGATCGCGACTTCATTGCCGAGCGTCAATGCCAGGGCTTTGGCAGCCAGCGCGCGATCTCGGACTGTGCCGAGGATACGATACATCTCGTCCTTGACCATCGCGGTTTTGCCGATTTTGGCCAGCGTATGCAGCTCCTCCCATGTCGCGGCATCGGCGTGAAGCGCCACGATCCTCAGCATGCTGCGGCGCGTATCCGGCGTGATATGCGACGGGTCCCTTAAAAATACGGAGAAGCGCTTGCGGGCTTCCGCGATCACGCCCGGATCGTCGAACTGGCTGAGCGCGTCGAGCAGCGTTTCGCGCAGGAGTGCTGTGTTCTGGCTCTCGCCCGCCTGTGCGTCCCATCCGACTTTGGCGAATAACGGGTCCAGCAAGGTCCTGCCGAAGGATCGGAACGCGGCTTGACCGGGCAGCCCGTCATAGAGCGAGTCGATCCCCTGCAACCGAGCGGCGACAGCGGCTTGCACCTGCGGGTCCATCGTCGATTTGGTCTGCTGCGCGAGCGATAGGAAATCTGTGAGAGGCGCGTAGCCCGAATAGCCTAGCGCTCGCGTATCGTTGAGCAACCCGAACTGGTTTTCGGCCGAAAGATTGACAAAGCGTGCGGCCACCGCCTTGAGCAGGCCGGGATCATACGCCGTGCGGAAATAACCCGCCTGCCCTTCGTTCACCACCACGCCCGGCTTGGCTGCGATCTGGACCGGTGCGCCGGTGGCGACAGTACCGCGCCACGGCGCTTTGTCTCCGGGCGATTGCGCGAGCACGGGGACATGCCACGTCAGCGGCGTCTTTGCGGTCGCATCCATCGCGAAACGCTCTTGCATCAGACGCACACCGCCGACGATCGGCGTTGCGCGCACAAGCGGCACGCCGGCCTGCAGCGTGAAGTCATGCGCGATCTGCGTGACCGGCCGCGGAGATGTCTTGTCGAGCTCACGCCACAGATCGTCCGTGACCGTGTTTCCGTAAGCGTGCGCCTTGATGTAGTTGCGCACGCCTGCGCGGAATTCATCGGCGCCGACATAGTTCTCCAGCATGCGGATGACTGCCTGGCCTTTCGAATAGGTGATCGTGTCGAAAGCCTGATTGGCTTGCATCACATCAAGAATCGGCGTGACGATCGGGTGCGTTCCGGCGCGGGCATCGACACGCATCGCACCTTCTTTGGCATCGATGGAATCCATCCAGACCTTCCATTCGGGATGGAAATGGTCGGTAGCTTTCAATTCCATCCACGATGCGAAACCCTCGTTCAACCAGAGGTCCTCCCACCAATCCATCGTCACGAGATCGCCGAACCACTGATGCGCCATCTCATGCGCAATCACGATATAGATGTTGCGCTTGTCAGACTCGGTCGAGGTCTTGGCATCAATCTCAAGGTCGCGCTCGAAATAGAAGATCGCGCCCCAGTTCTCCATCGCACCGAAGAACTGGCTGGAGCCGGGTCCCGCAACCAGATCGAGCTTCGGCAGCGGATATTTCACACCGAAATAATCTTGGTAATACGGAAGAATGTTCGCCGCCGCGTCGAGCGCGTAACCGGCCTTGTCCGTATCGCCGCGCTTCACAATGATACCGACATCCACGCCATTGACCTTGCGCGACACGCGCTCAAAATCGCCGGCGCCGAAGAACAGCAGATAGGACGACATCTTCGGCGATGCTGTGAAGTGAACACGTTTCAGACCACCGGGAAGCGAATCCGTCGACGAGATCGGCGTGTTGGCAATCGCCATCTGGTCGCGGGGAACCGTCGCCGTGAGCGTGAACGTGGCTTTCTTGTTGGGCTCATCCCACGAGGGCACAAAGCGCCGCGCGTCGGAATTTTCGAACTGCGTGAACAGCGCACGCTTTTTGCCCTTCGCCGTATCGTAGTCGAGCGCGAAGAGACCCGCCGCCTGCTGATAGATTTTGCCCTTGTAGTCGATGGTCAGGACGTGGGGGCCAGCGGCGATCTGCGACGGAAACATCAGCGTTGCTGTCTGTTCCTTCGGGTCGAACACGACCTTGGGTGTGCCCGCGACGCCCGAAAGCGATATCCGTCCGAACGTCATGTCCGCAGCGTTTAACTCGATGACATGCGTCGGTTGCTTGACCGCGATGTCGATCTTTACGCTGCCGGTAAACGTCAGATGCGTCGCATCTGTCACGACCGAGATGTCGTAGTGCGAAGGTGTGACGTTTGTCGGGAGCACCACGCGATTGGCCGCGTTCGCGAACCCGGCCGATGCGATCAGGATAGACGTAGCGACAGTTACCGATTTCATGAGGACCTCGAGTAAAACACGGCGCGATTTGTTCGCGCAGAGCATACACCGGTTCGCGTTAATGCAATCGGTCCGGCCGAGGAACGGCGATCAAAAGACCGTCACCCACAGCTCTGACGTCATGTCAGGGAGGCGCGGTGCGCATACCGAGTGAAGTAGCGTCTGAAACTTTCGGCATCGCTTCCGGCAGCGTGCCCAGATCAAAAGGGTGCGCATAGTCCATGCCCGCGCCGAATGCGAAGAGCGGATCGTAAGCTTCCGCGCCTTTGGTATCTCTGGCGCGCGGGACATTGAGGGGCGTCTGGTCCGGGCCTCTCGGCCACGAATAGGAAAGCCTGCCGTGGAAATCATAGGCCACCGAACCGTCTGGCGCGCGGAACAGCATGTCGGCGACACCGCCACCTTCCGACCCGGGAAGCCATGCCGCGACGAACGCGTCGGAGGCATTGATCTCGCGCGTCACATACAGCGGTCGCCCGGAGAGAAAGACCGAGACCACGGGGATGCCCTGCGCCTGCAATTGCCGAAGCAGTGCGAGGTCGCGAGAATTGTAAGCCAGCGTGTCGAGATCGCCCGGCGTCTCCGCATAGGGATCCTCGCCGAACACCACGATGGCGACATCGGGCTTTGCGAGGAACGTCGCGGTGGCACTGTATGTTACGGAACCACCCGCTGCCTCGACCTTGTCGCGGATGCCCTCAAGTATCGTTTGCCCATGCGGGAAATCGCTGCGCGAATTGCCGGTGCCTTGCCACGAGATCGTCCAGCCGCCGCACTGTTTGCCGAGATCGTCCGCTCCGTCGCCCGCAACCAACACATGAAGCTTTGGGCTGAGCGGCAGAATCCCTCTGTTGTTTTTGAGCAGGACCATCGACTCCCGCACGGCTCGGCGCGCGACGGCACGATGTTCCGGAGAACCGAGTTGATCCCATTGTCCGGCGAAGGGCCGCGTAGATGGTGCGCCGGCCGTCATCACTCCTGCGCGCAGCTTCACACGCAGGATGCGCGACACGGCCTCGTCAAGCCGCGCCGTCGGAATTTCGCCGGAGCGCACTTGCGCCAGCGTGTTGTTGTAGAGCCCGCGCCATGTATCTGGCGCCATAATGATATCGACGCCGGCGTTGAAGACCGGCACACAGCTTGAGCCGGTGCATCCCGGAACCTCCAAATGGCCGTTCCAATCACCGACAACGAAACCATCGAACCCGAGTCGGCCGACAAGAACATCGCTCAACAACGCCCTGTTGCCATGCATCTTGTAGCCCTGCCAACTCGAATACGACGCCATGATCGATTGGACACCGGCGGCAATGGCCGCCTGATAGGGCGGCGCAAATATGTCGCGCAGATCGGTCTCGCTCGACAGGTTGTCGCCGCGGTCCCTGCCACCATCCGTGCCGCCATCGCCGAGAAAGTGCTTGGCTGTGGCGATAACATGACCGCCACGCAGGAAATCCGGTGCGCCGGGCATGCCCTGCAGCCCTTCGACCATCGCCGACACGTATTGGCGGACGGTTTCCGTGTCTTCGGAAAAGCCTTCGTAGGTGCGGCCCCAGCGGTCGTCGCGCACCACGGCGAGCATCGGCGCAAACGTCCAGTCGGCGCCGGTGACGCGCGTTTCGACGGCCGTGATCGCACCGATCTCGCGAATGAGATCCGGATCACGTGCAGCACCGAGCCCGATATTGTGCGGAAAGATTGTGGCGCCAATGATGTTCGAATTGCCGTGAATGGAATCCGTGCCCCACAGGATCGGAATGCGCGGACGATCGGGCGTCTCCGGCAGCGAGGCATTGAAATATTCGTCAGCCGCCTTCAGCCATTCCAGCGCAGGCGCGCGATCGTTGCGGTGCGGACCGGAGTCGCCACCGTTGAGGATCGTGCCGAGGTGATACTTGCGCACATCGTCCGGCGAAACCGATGCCATGTCGGCCTGGATCGTCTGGCCGACCTTCTCTTCCACCGTCATCAATGACAGTAACCGCGCAACTTCCGCTTCGATGGCGGGATCGCGAGCCACGCCACTCTGGCTCTTCGGCCAGAGTTCTGGATGGATCATACCGGGCTCCGCGGGCGCGATTACGGGCCGCGCCACCTTCTGTTCCTTTTCTTGCGCCTGCAAAAGCGAACACGCTCCAAGCGCGAAAGCGCAGGCAAATACCGCAACCAAGCGACGCATCATCGATTGGCTTTCGAAATCAGAAGCGTCGCCGCGCCAAGAAGGCTGGCGTTGTCGTTGACGATCAGGCGCGTAGGAATTGCCTTCATATAACCTTCGAACCGTCCCTTCGCCTCGAACCGCGCACGAAAATCGCTCGCAGCAAAGAAATCGGCGACGGCAGGAAGTATTCCGCCTGCCAGCATCACACCGTGGCGCGCGCCCATGGTCAATGTGACATCGCCTGCGACAGAGCCAAGGATTGCGCAAAACCGCGCGAGCACGCGGCCGCAGAACGAATACTTATCGGCGATCGCTTGCGCAGTGATGTCGCGGCTTTCCACTTTCCCGTATGGAACACCCTCCACGTCCGACAGCGCTTCGTGTAGGTTCACCAATCCCGGACCGGAAAGAATTCGCTCATTCGAGACATGGCCGAATTTTCGGCGCAGGAATTTCAGGATTTCAATTTCGGCGTCATCGAACGGCGCGAAATCCGCATGGCCACCCTCTCCTACCAGCGGCACCAATTCTTTCTGCGTGCGGGCGTACCCGCCGACGCCCAGTCCGGTTCCGGGGCCGACGATCGCGACTGTTTCGCGCTCATCGCATTTCGGCAAAATTGAAGGCCCAATGACTCGCAGATCGACGTCCTTGAGAGACGCGACCGACCGCGCGATCGCTTCATAGTCGTTGATGATTTGGACCTGCGTGGTACCGAGCACCTGACCCAACTCGCCACCGGAAAACCGCCAGCCGAGATTTGTCATATTGATAGCGTTTTCCTGAACGGGACCGGCCACTGAGACCACCCCAGACGCCGGAGCCTCGTGCAAATTCTGCAGGGCGAGATATTCGCGCGCCGCATCGAAGATGCTGGAAAAGTCGCGCGACGTGAATTTTTGGGGGGCGCGCAACGCGACATCGCCGCTCGCGTCGAGATCGACGAGCGCAAACCGCACATTCGTTCCGCCAGCGTCAGCGACAAGGCCGAATCGGTTCATGCCGGGTCAATCGGACATACCATGCACCCGCATAGCGCAAGAGTAGCGTGACGGCTAGGACGTGGGTGCCACGGCCTCGAACCGATACTCGCCATCAAGCCACGCGAGCACCTCCCGCGCGGCGGGATGGTCAAATTCGCCATAGCGTTTGCGCAGGCGTGCCGCCGCAGCATCAAGACGATCCAGTCCCGTGTCCTGCAGGAGCAGAATATCCTGCCGGAGCAAATCGCCCAACCGCTTACCCGCCACTTCGGTCGCCGCCGCCTCGAACGCTCGGCCATATTCATAGGCATCGCCACTAGAATAGATCGTGGCTAGAGACAGTGCTGGCATCCGTGACAGCACAACTTGCAGCGCCGGATTGACGGCATGCGCGGAAATGAAATCGGCGATGGCGGCGGGGCGGCCCGTGAATGCGCGTAGATGCAGATATTGCGACATGCGCTTGCCGTCATTGACGGGATAGTTGTCCCAGAGCACTGGCTTGCGCCCAATGAGATTGCAGACGCGCGCAAGATGGCCCGTGGTGAACTCGCGCGAACACACTTCCTCGCCTGTCCAGAAGATATCGATGCCGGGATCGAGACGCGCGCCAAATTCTTCCAGATAGTTTTCCGGCCGTTGTCCGAACACCCGGTCGAGAATTGGATCGTCCGAATAGTAAGTCGGGCAGACGATGACATTTTTCGCGCTCGACCGCTCGGCAATCCAGTGCACGATATCGACTTGCGCTTCGGCGAGACCCGGCAAGTCGCCCTTCATATCGTCGAACAAGACAGCGAGATCGTCGATACCGATGCCCGCGAGAAACGCCAGTTTGCGCGCGAGTGCAGCACGCGCGTCACGGCCGAAATCGCGATAGACCTCGAACGGGCTCAAACCAACACCGAAGCGCACGCCAAGTTCGCGGCAGCGCGCGGCGAACATCCGCAGATGCTCCGCGATCTCGCTCGGATGATCTTCCTGCCAGCGCTCGCGCAAAAAGGAATCGGCCTTCGGCGCATAGATGTAGAATTGATAGCCGTGCGGCGCGAGAAACGCGACCGTTTCTGCGCGCGCGGCCCACGACCACGGCTTCCCGTAAAACCCTTCGATGATGCCGAGCGCTGCGCGCATGTTTCCTCCGCCGCAGAGGATGCCACGGGCGCGCTATCGCGGGTGCGCTATTCTTGGGGATGGTTTAGATGAGATTATATGCGGACAATCAAGGGTAGCCTCCATTCTAAATCAACCTAACCAATGCGTGTAAAACTCGTTTAAATCTTTGGAACGGTATACGCTGGCGTTGAAGCGCCGGAATGGAATCGGCCATTGTGAATGAGATTGCCGGCTACAAAGCTGTTGCCAAAATCTACCACGCGTTGATGACCGGCCTCGTCCTAACATTGGTTAGCCGCAAAGGCGCTGATGCGGCGCGCCGATTTGTCTCGGCCCACTTCCGGCGTCAGCATCTTGAGAAATTTCTCCCCGGCTTGAAAAAGCTCGGCTTGGACCGCCTACCCGATGCGGTGGCGTGCGCGCAGTACCACTATTTCTCAAACGCGCTGGGCGGAGTGAAGACGGAGTACGTTGCGGAGTCGAATCGCAAGGCATGGGTGCGCTACCCCCCGCCGCGCTGGATCTGGCAGGGTACGGCGATTTGCGCGATTCCGCGCGAAGTAAACGAAGCCATGCTGCACGGCTGGCACGGCCACAACGGCGTGTCGCTCAGGAACCCCAGACTCGGTTTCGTCTGTACCGGGCAGACCGTCGAGGGCGATCCAGGTCTCGAGGGATATTATTTCGAATATGATCACGAGATAGAGCCAGAACAGCGTGTTCGCTTTGCGCCTCACGAGCGCATGCCGAAATTCGACCCAGTGAAAGCACCGAAGCTCGACATCGCGGACTGGCCGGAGGAGCGGCTTCGGAAAGTCGAACGTTCCTACGCCATGGAATATGTGCGCTCGCTTTTGCCGGCGATGCAGGAACTGTTCGGCGCGGAAGAAGGTTCGGCGCTTGTGAGCAGGACTGCACGGCTGATCGGGCTTCAATTCTATGAAGAGACTGCGGCACTCGTCGGCTTTGCGGAAAGAGATGCGCCCGCCTTCGCGCGCTATTTGGCTGCCATGCAGGCCGCTCAGGGCGAAGCGGTCGAGTGCCTTACCGCCGAACCGAGTTCGATAGTTATCGCGCAAGGTTGGCGCTTGATGAACGACGTGCCCGTTGAAGACCCGGATTCAGCATTTCGCGCCTGGAATGCGCTCTGGGAAGGCGCCGTCGCCGCACACAATCGCGACCTCACGCTGACAACCGAGCGCGACGGCGGCAGGATTATCTGGCGCGTAGCCTGAATGGCAGAATCTTTTCGTAATGCGGACGCGCTGCATCGGCGATGTGTTGCAGATGCGGCAGCAATTGTTCACGCGAAGCAGATGTTCGTGGTGGCGAGAAGCCGGTCGAACGTTCGACAGAGGCGTACCAGACCGGGGCCCATGTGCCGTCGGTCGCGCGCCGTCCTGCAGGCCAGGAGAGCATCGCATCGCTGAAGGGAATGTCCAACGCACGGCATAGTGCACTCAAAGTGCCCCGCGGATCAGCTAGCACGTCTTCGCTATGCACTACTGGTGGCGCGTGGCCCAGACGCTGCGTTTCGCGATCGAACAGCTCTGCCTGGCTTACAAACCCGATATCGTCGAGCGTCACTGCCTCACGCTTCTGCACATAGGACGCGAGTACATCTTCCGGTGTTCGGATCAGGAACGCATTGCGCATCCCTACAATCCAATCGCGCGGGAAGCCATCCACCATGTGGTGGGTCATATGCTTCTGGTACCAGATCGGACGGCCGTTCGGTACGGGACCCAAAATCTGACCGACCACGACCTGCGGATCCGTCGGCTGCGACGCCATCGATTCTTCGCGCATTGGATGGTCGATGCCGGTGGCCTTCAGAAATGCCGCGTAGAACGGCTCATCGATGACCGCGGTATCGGGACGATTCTCGAAGGACCGCATCATCGCGGTCGAGATGTTGCGCGGTCCCGACCACATCGCGATCCGTATCGGCTCGCTCATCGCGCTGCATCCGCGTCTTTGAGCTCGGCGTAAAGCGCGCGCAGCTTCGCCGTTATCGGTCCCGGAAGGGCCGCAGGAAGGACGCGGCCATCGATTTCACGCACAGGCGTCAATCCGCCGAATGTCCCTGTTACGAACGCTTCATCGGCGCTTTGCACATCTTCCAACGCAAAGCTCGCCATCTGGATCGGGATGGAATTCTTGACGCACAGCGCGATCACATTGGCGCGCGTAACGCCATTGAAGCAGTATTCGCCAGTAGAGGTTCGCACTTCGCCATCTTTGATCCAGAAAAAGTTCGTCGCGTTGCAACTCGACACGAAACCGTGCGGATCGAGCATCAACGCCTCGTCCGCGCCCTTGTCCATCACATCGAGGAACGCACGGATCAGCGACAAACGGCTGTGCGAATTGAGCCGCATGTCGAACATCTCCTTCGGCGTACAGCGGATCGACGATGTCACGAGCTTGAGGCCGCGCGTGACAATCTCCTCGCTCGGCTCCTTGTGCTCAGCGACAATCACAATGGTGGGTTTGCCGAGCGCATTGCGCGGATCCTGATTGGGCGCCTTCTTCGGGCCACGTGTCACCATCAACCGGATATGGACACCACTTTGCATCTCGTTGACGTCTGCCGTCCGGCGCAGCGCCGCGATCATCTCTTCTCGTGACAATCCGATATCGAGCGCGATGGCGCGCGCGCCGTCGTAGAGCCTGTCGAGATGCGCGTCGAGGAACAGGAACGCGCCCTTGTGCAGGCGCAGCCCCTCCCACACGCCATCGCCCAGAACGAAGCCGGCATCGAAGATGGAAACTTTTGCCTCGCTGCGCGGAACAAGACTGCCGTTCAGGTAGATGAGAACCTTCTCATTGCGAGGATCGGGCGCGAAATCCTGACTTCCGGGCATTTTTCACCTGCGGCAAGGTCTGAAAGCGGTCCTGACATATACGCCAAAAAAGGAGCCCAGCACCGCCTCCCCCGTTGCGAGGGGCGCGGCTTTTTGCGCATGATAGGGGTTAACGCGCCAGCCCGTGGCCGGGACGAGCGGTGCGCTTGTCAAACTTGTCCGGCCAGGTGCGGCATCGGCAGACATGGCGAACTTCGACAACGGCAATTCCGGCCCCCTCGCGAGAGCTTCGGCGAAGGGCACCGTGAAATGGTTCAACGCAACAAAAGGCTTCGGCTTCGTGACCATGGAAGATGGCGCTGACGCCTTCTGCCATGCCTCGGCGCTCGCTGCCCAAGGCGCAACGAGTTTGCTCCAGGGGTCAACAATCGTGTGCGATCTCGCAAATTCGCCGCGAGGCCTTCAGGTCGTGACGGTCCACAGCGTGGACGCCAGCACCGCAGAGGCACCTGCCCCGCGCAAGCCGCGTGACGAAGGCGGCTATGGCGGCGGCGGCGGCGATCGCTTCGGCGGTGGCGGACGCGGCGGTGGTCATCGCGGCGGCGGCGACCGGTTTGGCGGTGGCGACCGGTTCGGTGGCGGTGGCGACAGGTTCGGCGGCGGTGATCGCTTCGGCGGCAATGACCGCTTCAGTAGTGGTGGCGGATATCGCGACCGTGATTCCGGCCCAAGCGGTCCTATGGTCGAAGGCAAAGTGAAATTCTTCAACGACCAGAAGGGCTTCGGATTTGTCATGCCGGACAATGGCAGCGGTGACATCTACATGCATGCCAGCGCCCTGCGCCGGTCTGGTGTCCAGGTGGTCGAGCCGGAACAGCGGATCCGCTATTCCACTCGCCAAGGCAACAAGGGCGTCGAAGTCGACAAGGTCGAGCTGATCTAACGCCCTACGGCGAGTTGTTTTTTTCGCTAGTATATAGGCCCCTCCGGCTACGCAGGCGGGGGTTGCGAATTCTACACAACTAAGTGACTTGAATTTCGCGGATGCGAACATATATAGCGTCGATCTATATCGAACCAATATAGATAGGGGCTAGGACCGTGGATGTTCGCACGATCTGCTTGGGGATTCTCACCCGTGGCGACGCCACCGGCTATGAGATCAAGAATCTTTTCCAGGACGACGGCTACCAGCATTTTGTCGAGGCGAGCTTCGGATCGATTTATCCGGCCCTGAACAGGCTTTGCGAGGAAGGGCTCGTATCTGTCCGCGCGGAAGCTCAAGAGAAGCGGCCGGACCGCAAGGTCTATTCGATCACCCCGGCAGGACGCAGCGCGTTCATCGCCTCCCTGCTGAAGCCTCTACCCGAAGATCGCCACCGCTCGCCGTTTGTCTTCGCGATGCTGTTCAGCGATTTGCTGCCTGCTGGCCGCGTCATGACGTTGCTTGAGGACTACATCGCACAAACCGAAACCAAGCTCGCTCTGTTGAACAATGGCAACGCTCGTCCAAAAACCGAGGGCGACGAGTTTGCAAACGGCTTCGGGCGGGCCATCTACCAAGCAGCACTCGATTTTCTCAAAAGTCAGCGTCCCCGCTTCGAAGCACCGGAAGCAGTCGCAGCGGAATAAGGAAAGTATAGTACGATGTTCACGCGCCTGAAGAATGCGATCGACGCTTTCTACGAGCGGATCATGCCGGGCTCCTGGCTCGCGCTGAAGCCGCGTTACCAGTGGGCGTTCGGCATATTGGCTCTTGTGGTCGTATGGATCGGCTCCAGCCTGTTCATTCATCCCAAGACCAACATCAGCTCGGAAACGGCGGAAGCCAAAACCTCGACGAACGACACGCCGTCGGTGCGTGTGGCAGCGCTGTCTGCCTCCGAGCGCGCCGCGACAGTCACCGTTCGCGGACGCACGCAGGCCCTTCACGCCGTCGATGTCCGCGCCGAAGTCGATGGCACAGTCAAGGCGATCCATTTCGATAAGGGTCAGAAGGTCAAGACTGGCGATGTGCTGTGCGAGATCGATGTCAACGATCGCGGCGCCAAGGTGCAACAGATGAACGCCATGGTCGCGCAGACCGGCAAGGAATTGGAAGTCGCCCAGGAGCTGTTCAAGCAGGGTTTCCGCTCGAAAACGCAGCTCGCGCAGACGCAGGCGGCCTATGAAGCCGCCAAGGCCGGCGCCAGCACGATGGGCATCCAGCTCGCGAACACCAAAATCCGCGCGCCGTTCGACGGTTATGTCGACGATCGCTACGTGGACGTCGGTGATTACATGCGCGCTGGCGACAAATGCGAGATGGTATATGCGCCGGAGCCTTTCCTGGCTGTTGGCGCGGTGTCGGAGCACGACGTCGGGCAGATCACTATTGGTGATCCGGCGAGTGCGACGCTCGTGACGGGCCAGACAGTTAACGGCAAGGTCCGCTTCGTGGCGGATCGCGCCGACGCGACCACCCGCACCTTCCGCGTCGAAGTTGAACTGCCCAACGCCGACAATTCGCTGCGCGATGGTGTTAGCGCCGACATCCATATCCCGGTAAAGCGCGTCGCGGCGGTACACATATCGCCGGGCATACTTGTTCTGAATGACTCCGGCGCAGTCGGTGTGCGCGTGGTCCAGAACGGTGTCGTCCATTTCCTGCCAATCCAGATCGTGTCCGATGGTCCGGATGGCATGTGGATCGCGGGCGTGCCGGAGCATGTAAACATCATCACCGTCGGCCAGGAATTCGTGACTGACGGCGAAAAAGTGAAGGCCGTCGTCGACAAGCCCGGAGTGCCGTCATGACCCGAATAGTCGACTGGGCCGTCAACAATACCCGCGTCGTCATCGCGATGATCCTAGTCGTGCTCATCGTGGGCGTGACGGCGTTTAACTCCATCCCCAAAGAGGCCCAGCCTGACATCCCGATTCCAATCCTGATCGTGCAGGTCACCTATCCGGGCATCAGTCCGGAGGATAGCGAGCGGCTTCTGGTCAAACCGCTTGAGACCGCGCTGCGCTCCGTCGAGGGTCTCAAGACGATCACGGCCCGGGCCTATTCCGGCGTGGGCGTGATCATTCTTGAGTTCGACGTGAACTTCAAAAAGGAAAAGGCACTCAACGACGTGCGCGCGCAGGTCGACGAGGCCCGCTCGCTGTTGCCTGCCGAAGTCGATCCGCCGACCGTGCAGGAAATCAACACAGCCCTGCAGCCAGTGATTTCAGCCGCCCTTTACGGTGACGTTCCCGAACGCACATTGCTGAAGCTGGCGCGCGACCTGAAAGACGAAATAAAGGTCATCCCCAGCGTTCTCGACGTCGATATCGACGGAGAGCGCAAGGAGATGCTCGAAATCCTGATCGATCCGGCAAAGCTGGAAAGCTTCGGCATCTCGCAACAAGAGATGTTCCAAGCAGTTTCCAACAACAACCGCCTTATTGCGGCCGGCTTGATTGACACCGGTCACGGCAGCTTCGCGGTGAAGGTGCCTGGCGTTATCGAAACGGCGAACGACCTTCTCACGCTGCCGATCCGGTCGACCGCAAACTCGACAATCACTCTCGGTGATGTGGCGCAGGTGCACCGCACCTTCTACGACCCCACGACTTATGCGCGCGTGAATGGACAGCCAACGATCTCGCTAGACGTCACCAAGCGCATCGGTGCGAACATCATCGCCAACAACCAAGCCGTCCGTGCTTTGGTGGAGAAGGCTCAGAAGACCTGGCCGCCGGGCGTGCATGTCAGTTATCTGTTCGACGAATCTACCGATATCCGTGACCAGCTCGGCTCGCTTTCGGATTCGATCATTCTCGCCGTCGTGCTGGTCATGATCATCATCGTGGCCGCTCTCGGGCTTCGTTCGGGGCTTCTGGTCGGCGTCGCGATCCCGACCTCGTTCCTTATGGGTTTCATGATCCTCAACGGGTTCGGATTGACGCTGAACTTCATGATCATGTTCGCGATGCTCTTGGCCGTCGGTATTCTGGTCGACGGCGCGATCATCGTCGTCGAATACGCCGATCGAAAGATGACCGAGGGCTTCCCGCCCAAGGAGGCTTTTGCGCAGGCTGCGACGCGCATGTTCTGGCCGGTGGTCAGCGCAACGGCGACAATGATCGGCGCGTTCCTTCCCATGCTGCTGTGGCCCGGCATCCCCGGCAAGTTCATGAGTTACTTCCCGATCACGCTTATCATTATCCTGTCATCGTCAATGGTCGTTGCGTTGATCTTTCTGCCGGTGCTTGGCGGGCTTTTCGGCAAAGCGCCGCCTCACGACGAGCAGCACGAGAAAGCGATCGAGGCGTCCGAAACCGGCGATTGGCGCGACATCCCAGGCATCACGGGATGGTATGCTCATCTTGCCGAGCGGTTAACACGCCACCCCGGCCGCGTCATTGCAGGCGCTGCCGGCACCGTTTTTGCGGTGGTCACGCTGTTTTATTTGTTCAATCACGGCACGATCTTCTTCGCGGATCAGGATGGCGGTTATGCGCGTATCTACGTGTCCGCGCGCGGCAATCTGTCGGCCAATGAAAAGCGCGACATGGTGATGAACATCTCCCGTATCGCTCAGACAGTTCCAGGCATCCGCGCCGTGTATGCGACGTCCGGCGGTCAGGGCAACTCGCTCAACAGTCAGGGCGGCGAGCCAGTCGACAACATCGGCCATGTCAGCCTTGAGATGAAAGATTATCGCGAGCGCAAATCAAGCAAGGAGATCGAGGAAGAGATTCGCAAAAAGACCGCGAATATCCCCGGCGTCCACATCGAAATCCGTGAGCCGGGCAACGGTCCGTCGAGTGGCAAGGACATTATGATCGATGTGTCGTCCGACGATTATCTGTCGCTGGCGCAGGTCACGACAGCGATCCGCGAGCACATGGACAAAATGCCCGGTCTGCGCGACGTCGAAGATACGCGTCCGCTTCCCGGTATCGAATGGGATCTGGACATCAACCGTGAAATGGCGAGCCGCTTCGGCGCAAATGCGCAGTCGATCGGTACGGCGGTCCAGCTCGTCACCAACGGCATCATGGTGGGCAAGTATCGTCCCGACGACAGTCAGGACGAAGTCGATATCCGCGTGCGCTATCCGAGTGAAGCGCGCGGGATCGCAGCCCTCGATAGCCTTCGCGTTGCCGCCAGCGACGGTAACATGGTCCCGATCAGCAACTTCGTGACCCGCAAGCCTGCACAGCAGGTCAACTCGATCGAACGCGTCGACGGCCATCGTGTCTATCACGTGCGCGCCAACGTGAAGCTCGGCGTGAACGCGAATGCGGAGACCACGAAGATCCAAGCGTGGATCGCGAAGCAGAACCTGCCGCACGATGTGCGTGTCACGTTCAAGGGTGGCGCGGAGGAACAAAACGAATCCGGTAACTTCCTGCTCGTTGCGGCGTTCCTCGCGCTATTTCTGATCGCGATGGTTCTGTTGATGCTGTTCAACAGCTTCTATCACGCCGGGCTTATCCTGATCGCGGTTATCCTGGCCATGATAGGCGCACTGCTTGGCATGGTCGTGATGGGACAAGCGTTCTCGATCATCATGTCGGGCACCGGTATGCTGGCGCTGGCGGGCATCGTCGTGAACCACAACATCGTTCTGATCGACACATTCCATCGCCTGCGCGATGCGGGAATGGACCCGATCGAAGCGGTGATCCGGTCCAGCGCCCAGCGCCTGCGCCCGGTGTTTCTGACCACGATCACGGCCATAGGAGGCTTGCTGCCCATGATGTTCGCCATCGAGATCAACTTCGCGACCCGCGAAGTGACCGTCGGCGGTCCAAACGGGATGATGTGGGTTCAACTCTCGACGGCAATCGTGTTCGGCCTCGCGTTCTCCAAGCTGATCACGCTAGGCCTCGTACCCTCGATGTTGGCACTGCCCTACAAGATGCGCGAGCGCCGGGAGGCGCGTCGTGCGGCACGTAACCGTCTGCCACCGCCTCCATCGTCCTACAATATGGAAGATTGGCGCCGTAACAAAGAAGCGGCCGAGTAGAAAGGGCCGGCCGCCTCGTGTGAGACGGCCGGCCTAGTTTTTTCGAGGGTGTTCGCCACGCCGTTGCGGCATGCTCTCAACGACTATTTGTCTTTTGAGGCGAACCCGCGTGGAAACCATGTCCGACGTGCGGATAATAAATTTTGCGTCAGAAACTTTTGTTCGCTTATGAAACGAACATTTCACTTGTTGCGACCTCTGCTTTAGCTCGTCGGCTCGACAACCACGTGCACGACGTCGGGGTCATTTTCGACTTCTTTGAGCTTTTCACGCGCTGCAGCGGCTTCTTTCTGCTTATTCCACATCGAAGCATAATGGCCGCCAGCTGCAACGAGATCGTCGTGGCGCCCACGCTCGATAATCTCGCCGTGATCCAGCACAAGGATTTCATCCGCATCCACCACTGTTGAAAGTCGGTGTGCGATGACAAGTGCTGTGCGGTCGCGTGAAATTTCATTAAGCGCGCTCTGAATTTCACGCTCCGTGCCGGTGTCGAGCGCCGATGTTGCTTCGTCGAGCAGCAGGATCGGCGGATTCTTGAGAATCGTGCGCGCGATGGCGACACGCTGTTTCTCGCCGCCGGAGAGCTTCAGCCCGCGCTCGCCGACCATGGCGTCGTAGCCGAGCGGCAATTCGACGATAAACTTGTCGATCTGCGCATAGCGCGCGGCATCCTTGATCTCGGCCTCGGTCGCGCCGATGCGGCCATAGGCGATGTTGTAGCGGACCGTATCGTTGAACAGCACCGTGTCCTGTGGAACGATGCCGATAACCGCGCGCAGACTTTCCTGCGTCACATCGCGGATGTCCTGTCCGTCGATGGTCACGCTGCCAGACTTGATATCGTAGAAGCGATAGAGAATGCGGCTGATCGTTGATTTGCCAGCGCCAGACGGCCCTACCACAGCAACAGTCTTGCCCGCGGGAACCGTGAAGCTGATGCCTTTTAGAACTGTGCGCTCCGGTTCATAGGAGAACACGACATTGTCGAAGCGTATTTCGCCCTTGGCCACGACCAACGGCGGCGCATTCGGCTTATCCTTCACCTCTCGCGGCTGATTCAGAAGGCGGAACATTGCCTCCATATCGACCAGCGCCTGCGTGATCTCGCGATACACCGTGCCGAGCAAATTCAGCGGGATGTAAAGCTGCACGAGGATCGCGTTCGCCGCGACGAGGGTGCCCACCGAAAACTGTCCTGCCTTGATGCCCGTCGCCGCCAGCGCCATCACCGCGCCGAGCCCCAGCGCCATGATCAGCGCCTGCCCGCTATTCAGGACCGAGAGCGATATCTGCGCTTGAATAGAGGCGCGAGAATACTTCTCCATCGATTTGTCGAAACGGCGCGTCTCGTGCTTCTCGTTGTTGAAGTATTTGACAGTCTCGTAGTTCAGGAGACTGTCCACCGCCTTGGTGTTGGCATCCTGATCGCTCTGATTCATATCGCGGCGAAACTGGATGCGCCAGCGCGTGATCGCAAACGTGAACCAGATATACGCGACGACCATGCCGACCGTGACAAGCGCAATCGTCAGGTTCAATTTGATGAACAGGATAACGGCGTAAAAGACCAGAAGAACGATAGTCGGAAAGATACTGAACAGCGCAAACGACAGCAGCGTGTCGATCCCCTTGGTGCCGCGCTCAATAACGCGCGACAGGCCACCGGTCTTGCGCTCCAGATGAAAACGCAGCGATAGCGTATGTACGTGCGCGAAGGTCGATACGGAGACTTCCCGCATGGCGTGGTACTGTACCTTTGCGAACACGCCGTCGCGAAGCTGGGCAAACGCCTGCATCAGAATGCGTGACACTGTGTAGGCAGCTATCCACGACAGCGCGGCGCCAAGCACGATCTCGGCTGGAGTCTTTGCCAGAATGTCGACAGCCCAGCCATAAAACAGCGGCGAGATGCTCGTCGCCGACGTGGCAAGAATGAGGAAGAATATCGAGGCGAAGACGCGGACGCGGAGCTCCGGCTGGCCCTTAGGCCAGAGATAAGGCATCAACATCCAGAGCGGGCGGAAAGACGGTGCGCCGTCGCCCTCTTCGACCACAGACGCTGCCATCAATGCCCCATATTCGCGCCGCCAAAAACCAGAAACCCTGCGACCATGGCCACCACTGCGATGATACCGATAATGATGAGCCAACGCGGCACGCGGGCCTCCTTTCTGGGGAATGGTCTTGTTGTTTGAACCTGTTTAGGAAGAAGCCCGCTGAACCGCAACCCTGATTCCAGCATGGATAAGAAACGCCCGAAGATCTGCGTTTTCTGCGCATCGTCGCATGGCGCGGACCCCGCCTATGCCGCGGCCGCGAAGCGGTTCGGGGCGCTGCTCGGCGAGGCCGGATACGATCTTGTGTTCGGCGGCGGTTATGTCGGCCTGATGGGTGAAGTCGCGCATGCGGCGAAACTCGCGGGCGCGACTGTCACGGGCGTCCTGCCGGAATTCCTGCGCCATCTGGAACCGCCGTCGGTCGAGGAGAAAGTCATCTTCACGGATGGCTTGCCGGAGCGCAAAAAGCTCATGCTGTCGATGGCGGATGCGTTTGCGGTCCTGCCCGGCGGCATCGGTACCATCGACGAATTCTTCGAAGTGATGATCGCGATACAGCTTCGTGTGATCGCGAAGCCGATTGTCCTTCTCAACACAGAGGACTTCTTTGCGCCATTGCAGATGCTGGTCGAGCAAACGATATCGCAGGGGTTCGCCGGCGCGTCGGTCTCGACATTCTTCCACGTCGCGATGACGCCGGAAGCGGCAATCGAGACTCTCGGCGAACGTCTAAGCCGGGCGTCGCGCGCGGACGCGTAGCACCGAACCTTCCAGCGTCACCAGGACAATCGCACTCCACACGCAACCGAAGGTGATCGCGTCGGTGCGCGTGAAAGCCTCGCCCATCAGGAGTGTCGCGACAAGCAGCGTGATCGACGGTGTGATGTATTGCAGGAAGCCCAGTGTCGTCATGCGCACGCGCCGTGCACCGGCGGCAAACATGGTCAGCGGTATGGCCGTGATCGGCCCGCCGCCCGCGAGCAGCAGGTCGCGCACCGGAGTGGCGGGCGTAAATGCGCCGGTACTCTTCACAGCCATAGTGCCAAGCACCAACGCCGCAACGGGAAACAGCAGCATCGTCTCGACGGTGAGCCCGTCCAGTGCATCGACGGCCGTGCGTTTGCGCACGAAGCCGTAGAACCCGAACGACAACGCCAATGCCGGCGCGGGCCACGGCAGGGTACCAAGTTCAAATGCCTGGACGATCACCGCCAGGGTCGCGAGCCCGATGGCGGCGAGGCGCAAGCGCGAGACCTTTTCACCCAGCAAAATCAGGCCCAGCGCCATCGACACCAGCGGCGTCAGATAATAGCCGAGGCTGGACTCCACCAGATGATGCGTCGAGACGCACCAGATGAAGATTCCCCAGTTCAGTGCAATGAGCAGGCTGGAGGTGGCGAGTGCCAGAATTGTGTCGCGCTTACGAAATATCGCGGCGATCTCGCGCCAGCGCTTCCGCAGCAGGGTCACAATGCCGACAAACAACGCACCCCAGAAGATCCGGTGCAGCGTGATCTCGACCGGCGGCACGCCCGCGAGCATCGCCCAGTAGAGCGGTACGAAGCCCCACAACAGATAGCTGCCGCCGGCATAGAGAATGCCGAGCGCCTCGTCGGGATGATCGTGGATGCCTTCGGGTTTGTTCATGGAAGCAATGTAGTTGGCGCTTCGCTTACGTCGCCAGCTGTTTGCGCAAAACGGTCATGCTTCCACCTCATTCACCATGGCCGCCCTTGAGGCGGCCACCCAGCCAGGCGAACGTCAGTGTGCGAAAAGGCTTTTGTCTGTCCGCTTCGCGGACGCTGGGTGGCCGGGTCAGGTCTGGCCATGGTGAAGATGTTGAATTCACCGCTTCACCTCCCATGTCGTACCGGAAGGTCCGTCCTTCAGCACAATGCCCTTGGCGAGTAGCTCATCGCGGATGCGATCGGACTCCTTGAAGTCCTTCGCCTTGCGCGCGGCGTTGCGTGCGGCGATGGCGTCGGCGATTTCGACCTCATCGACGCCGGATTTGACCGCAATCTTCTCCTGCACGTTGGAGAAACCCAGAAGACCCAAGCCTCCCGCAAGTTCGTGATCGCTGCCTTTGTGCAGTTCGGCAATCGCCTGCGGGGTGTTGAGATCGTCGCAAAGCGCCGCCATGAACGCCGCGCCAATCGGTGGATCGGCCAGCGGCTCCGTCACCGCGTACCATTTCTCCAGCGTCTTCCAGCTTTCGTTCATGCCGGCGACAGTCCAGTCCATCGGCTGGCGGTATTGCGTGCGCAGCATGTTGAAGCGCAGCACCTCGCCCGGCCAGTCCTTCAGCAATTCGTTGATCGTGACGAAATTGCCGAGGCTTTTGGACATTTTCTCGCCTTCGACATTCAGGAAACCGTTGTGCATCCAGTACCGCGCGAGCGGGTGGCCGTGATGCGCGCCTTCGCTCTGCGCAATCTCGTTCTCATGATGCGGAAAGACCAGATCGATGCCGCCGCCATGGATGTCGATGGTGTCGCCCCCATCTTCAAACTTGAATGCCGCTTCGATCATCGCCGAGCATTCGAGATGCCACCCCGGCCGCCCGCGGCCCCATGGGCTGTCCCAACCCGGCGTTGCCTCGTCCGACGGTTTCCACAACACGAAGTCCATCGCATCTTCTTTGTACGGAGCAATATCGACACGCGCGCCAGCCAGCATGTCATCCACGCTGCGCCGCGCGAGCTTTCCATAATCTGCTTTCTTCTTGACGCGGAACAGCACGTGGCCTTCCGCGGCATAGGCATAGCCTATATCGATCAGCATCTGCGTCATCGCGATCATCTGCGGCACGTTCTCGGTCGCGCGCGGCATGAGCGTCGGCTCAAGGCAGCCCAGCGCCATCACATCCTGGCGATAGATGCCGTAGGTCTTCTCGGTCAGTTCGCGCAGCGCCGCGAACACATCGCCGCCCTTGGCGCGTTCCTGCGCGCGCGCGTTGATCTTGTCGTCGATGTCCGTGATGTTGCGGACATAGGTCACATGCCCCTGCCCATACAGATGGCGCAGCACCCGATACAGAACGTCGAACACAATCGCCGGCCGCGCATTGCCGATATGCGCATAGTCGTAAACCGTCGGCCCGCACACATACATGCGTACGTTCCTGGGATCGAGAGGCGCGAAATCTTCCTTCGTGCGCGAGAGCGTGTTGTAGAGGCGAAGCGTGCTCATGATCCGCGCGGCCTTCCACGGCCCCTTTTCAAGCCGTTTTCGCATTCAATGCGATCGACCAGTTCATTCGCAAACCGAACCGCACCGCGAATGCGGCGCAGATTAGTTTTGTGTATCGCCTTATGACGGCCAGTCTTTTGCGCGTTGATATTTCCGGGCTGTCCGCCGCGCTTTCGCTGTATCGTTATTTCCACACTGTCCATTCGTTTTTTCATTTTCGCTATTTTTCTTCGTCTGGTCCGCATCGGGCCCTGAGGCACGGCGCAAATCAGCCCGCCAATATAGGCGCGGTTTGTTGCTGTTCGATAAGTTTTAATGTTCTGGAAACAAGATCGCGGCGGCGTCAGCCGCAGCAGCACGCACAATGGATGTGACGGGCAAAGATCACGCAGTTTCCCCCTTGAGCCGCGATAAAGACTTCGCGCGCCCAATGAGCGGTAGCAGCTTTTTGAGCTCCGGTCCATGTTCGCGGCCCGTAAGTGCGAGGCGCAGCGGGTGAAACAGCGCCCTGCCCTTCATCCCGGTCGCAGCGCCGACGGCTTTCGTCCACGCACCCCAGGTGTCTTCACTCCACGGCTCGGCAGGAAGAAGCTCCGCGGCTTTCGCGGCGAGCACTGCGTCCTCGATCACTGGCGTGACGGGACCGGTGACCAGCGTCGCGAGATCGGCGGCATCGGAGAGATGCGTGAGGTTCGGCCTCACCGCGTCCCAGAACGCGGCGCCACCGGAAATGCCCATGGCCTGAAGACGCGCGGCAACGGCGTCATAAGGAAAACTGTGCAGCAGTTTCGCGTTCAGGCCGTCCAGTTCCTTGGGATCGAAATGCGCAGGCGCACGGCCGATCTTCGCGAAATCGAATTCACGCGCGAGTTCTCCGAGCGATCCGCGCAGTTCGACGGGGTCGGAGGTGCCTGTTTTTGCGAGATAGGAATTTAGCGCGAGCGGTTCGATCCCGTTCTCGCGGATTTCGCGCAAACTAAGTGAGCCGATGCGTTTCGACAGCGCCTCGCCGCCGCTTCCGATCAGCAACGGGAAATGCGCGAACTCAGGCACGCGCGAGCCCAGCGCCTCGAAGATCTCGATCTGCGCTGCCGTGTTGGTGACATGATCCTCGCCGCGCACGATATGCGTCACGGCAAAGTCGATGTCGTCGGCGACGGAAGGCAGCGTGTAAAGGAAGCGCCCGTCCTCACGGATCAGCACGGGATCGGAGAGATGCGCGGTGTCGATCTCGACCTCGCCGCGGATCATGTCGTGCCACTTCACCTTCGTCTGGCTAAGCTTGAAGCGCCAATGCGGCTTGCGCCCTTCGGCCTCCAACTTCGCGCGGTCCGCAACGGTCAGCGCCAGCGCCGCGCGGTCATAGACCGGGGCTTTGCGCATCGCGATCTGCCGCTTGCGGCGGCGGTCCAGCTCGTCCGCCGTCTCATACGCCGGATAGAGCCGCCCGCCCGCTTTCAGTTTTTCGGCGGCGGCCTGATGCGCATCCGTGCGTTCCATCTGCCGCGCGAAGAGATCGTGCGCCAGCCCGAGCCAGGCGAGATCTTCGATGATCGCCGCTTCATATTCCGGCTTCGAGCGCTCGGTATCGGTATCGTCGATACGAAGAAAGAATTTGCCGCCTGTCTTGTGCGCAAACAGCCAGTTGACGACAGCCGTCCGCGCATTGCCGACATGCAGCAATCCGGTGGGTGACGGGGCGAAACGGACGAGAGCTGTCATGACGCAACGTGCCAATCAAAAGCAAAATTGTCATCCCCGGCGAGCGGCGCGAAGCGTCGCGAGGGAAGGGGACCCAGGTAGACACGCTTTTCTATTGTCGAAGAATAATATCGAGACAAAACTTCCGGGACCGCACATGAAGCACGACCTGGGCCCCCTTCCCTCGCGCGAACCTTTCGGTTCACGCTCGCCGGGGATGACAATCGTGCTCTATATATCACGCGCATCTCTGAACGCATTGGTGATCGGATAGCGGCGGTCGCGGCCGAAGTTCTTGGCGGTGACCTTGACGCCCGGCGGCGCCTGCCGGCGTTTGTATTCGCTGACATAGAGAAGCTGTTCGATGCGCTTCACCGTCGCGGGGTGATAGCCTTTTGCGCAGGTCGCCTCGAACGTCATCTCGTTCTCAACCAGGCATTCGAGGATGCCGTCGAGGATGTCGTAAGGCGGCAGAGAATCCTGATCCTTCTGGTTCTCGCGCAGTTCCGCGCTCGGCGGCTTGGTGATGATGCGCTCCGGGATCACGCGGCCTTTCGGCCCCAATCCGCCCCGCGGATGATGGCGGTTGCGCCAGTGCGAGAGGCGAAACACCTCTGTCTTGTAGACGTCCTTCAGCACATTGTAGCCACCGCACATGTCGCCATAGAGCGTGGCGTAACCGACGCTCATCTCGCTCTTGTTGCCGGTCGTCAGCACCATAGGCCCGAACTTGTTGGAGATCGCCATCAGGATCACGGCGCGCGCGCGCGACTGGATGTTCTCTTCCGTCGTGTCGGCATTCTTGCCCGCGAAGGTGTCCTTAAGCGCGCCATTGAAAGCCTCGACGGCGCCTTCGATCGGCACGCTTTCGTATTTGCATCCCAGGAGCTTCGCGCATTCCTCCGCGTCATCGAGACTATCGCGCGACGTGTAGCGCGACGGCAGCATCACACAGCGCACGCGGTCCGCGCCCAAAGCATCCACCGCGACGGCGGCGGAGATCGCGCTGTCGATGCCACCGGACAGGCCCAGCACGACGCCCGGAAAGCGGTTCTTGTTCACGTAGTCGCGCAAGCCCAGCACCATCGCCTGATAGACCTGCGTTTCGCGATCTTCTTCTTTCGTGATCTCGCCCGGCGCGCAGACCCAGCCGGTCTCCGTGCGTGTCCAGTCGGTGAGAACGATCTTCTCTTCCCATGCCGGCAGAGCATGGGCGAGCGTGCCATCGGCGTTGCAGACCAGCGAAGCACCATCGAACACTATCTCGTCCTGACCGCCGATCTGGTTGAGATACACCAGCGGCAATCCGCTTTCCTTTACGCGCGACTTGATGAGGCCGAGACGCACGCCTTCCTTGCCGGCCTCGAACGGCGAACCGTTCGGCACCAGCAGGATCTCTCCACCGGTCTCGCCCAGGCATTCGACGACATCCGGTGTCCAGATGTCCTCGCACACCGGCACGCCGACACGGATGCCGCGGATATTGAATGGCCCCGGCAACGGCCCTGCCGCGAACACGCGCTTCTCGTCGAACACGCCGTAGTTCGGCAGATCGACCTTGAACGTCTTGCCCATGACCGCGCCGCCGTCGAGATAGACGCAGGCATTGTAGAGCTTGCCCTCCTCCACCCACGGCGTGCCGATCAGCACGGCTGGTCCGCCATCGGCGGTGTCACCGGCGAACTTCTCGACGGCTTCGCGCGCGTCTTCCTGCAGCGCGGGCTTGAGCACCAGATCCTCCGGCGGATAGCCGACGATGAAGAGTTCGGTGAACAGGATCAGGTCCGCACCCGCCTTGGCGGCCTCGGCACGCGCGGCGCGGGCCTTGCGCAAATTGCCGGCAATGTCGCCCATCAGCGGATTGAGCTGGGCGAGCGCGATGCGGAAACGGTCGGTCATGGCCGGTCTTTACCCCGGCGCAACAAAAGAAGCGAGGCAAACGGCGGCCCGCCTTGCGCATGGCAGACCGCCCGGTTTAGGGTGCCGGAAATATACCCCCCATAGGTATCTAAATGAAGGCCGATCCGAAACTCCTCACCCGCCTGTCCCGGATTGAGGGGCAAGTTCGCGGTGTAACCCGCATGCTCGAAGAAGACCGCTACTGCATCGATGTTCTGGATCAGATTCAGGCGATCAAGGCAGCGCTCCGCAAGGTGGAAGACGAGATTCTGAAAACTCACTCCGCGCATTGCGTCGCACACGCCATCGAATCCGGCGACTCGAGGGACGCACGCACAAAATTCACCGAACTCGTGGACCTGTTCAGCCGGTATGCAAGATGAGATTCCTGCGTCTGTCACTCACCGCATTGTTGTTCGCAGTCGTCGGAAGTCCAGCGGTAGCACAGATGGGCTCGATGCCCGGCATGGACATGCCGCAGCCTAGCACGCCATCAGCGCCGCCGAAGGACGATATGCCGGGGATGAAGATGGATATGGCGATGGACATGCCATCGACCGGTATCCTCGGCGCCTATCCGATGACTCGCGATGCGTCGGGCACGAGCTGGCAGCCGGATGCGTCGGAGCACGTCATGCTCGATACGATGGCAGGCGACTGGATGCTGATGGGGCATGTGGTGCTGACCGGCGTCTATGACACCCAGAGCGGGTCGCGCGGCGACGACAAGACGTTCCTCGCCGGCATGGCGATGGGCGTCGCGCGGCGCGATTTCGGCGATGGCGACACGCTGAACTTCCGCGCGATGCTCAGCCCCGATCCGTTCATGGGCAAGAGCGGCTATCCGCTTCTGCTCGCCACCGGCGAGACCGCGAACGGCACGACGCCGCTGGTCGACCGCCAGCACCCGCACGATCTGTTCATGGAATTGTCGGGTTCCTACAGCCACCATTTCACGAAAGACGACAGCGGTTTTCTCTATGTTGGATACCCGGGCGAGCCGGCGCTGGGTCCCACGGCGTTCATGCACCGCGCGTCGGCGATGGATATCCCCGAGGCACCGATCACGCATCACTGGCTCGACTCCACGCACATCACGTTCGGCGTGCTGACCGCCGGCTTCGTGCACGACGCATTCAAGCTGGAGGTCTCGCAATTCACCGGTCGCGAGCCGGATCAGAACCGCTTCGACTTCGATCCCATCAAGCTCGATTCCACGGCGGTGCGCGTCAGCTGGAATCCGACCCAGAACTGGTCGCTACAAACGTCGTGGGGTTATCTGAAAAGCCCCGAACAACTGGCGCCGGCGATCAACGAAAATCGCGTCACGGCGAGCGCGACATATGTGGCACCCCTCAGCGAAGGCTCATCGCTCGCCACCACGTTGGCCTGGGGCGAGAAGATCTTGAGCGACGGCACGAACCTGAACGGCGTGCTGCTCGAAGCCGAATACAAGCCGGCCGCGCTCTGGACCCTGTTCGCGCGCGCGGAGTGGGAAGAGAACGACGAGCTCCTTGCCAGCGGCGCGAAAGAACCGGCCGGCAAACTCTCGCTCGGCGTCATCAAAGACTGGCGCATCGCCGAGCATTGGAAAGCCGGGCTGGGCGGCTCCTACGATTTCGTCTTCAGCCCCGGCGCGTTGAACGCCGCTTACGGCAGCGACCCGCATGGCGCGATGCTCTTCACGCGCATCACGATCGACTGACGCTTATTTCGTGCAGCGAAAATTCTTCGCGTCATAGATGCTGCCATGGCCTTTGTAACGTGCCTGCTTGGGATAGGGACATAGCGGCCGCGACATCACCTTGCCGTCGCCGCGGTCCTTGTAGGCGATGATCGAGTCCGGTGCGACACCGGTTTCAACCCAGCTCGCAATCGCGACGATCGGATCCCATGCGCTCGGCCCCGGCGGCGGGCCGCAATGGCCATAGCCCGGCTCCATGAACAGTCGCGCGAATGTCTGCGTGCCGGCGCGATAACGCTTTGTCACCTGGTGATAATAATCGATCGTGTTCTGCGGCACGACGATGGCGTCGGATTGGCCTTGCGCCATAAGCAGCTTTCCGCCTGCCTCCTTGAACGCGTCCAGGTTGGGCGAGGACGCATTCAGCGTCGTCTCCCATAGGGAGTCCGCATAAGGCACATCGACATCCGGATTGAAGGCATGGAAATCCCAACTCGGGTCGTAGACCTCGTTCTGATACCACGAGACGCTGACCGGCGCGTTGAACGCGTCGTGCAACACCGAGCAGCCCCATTCGTATTCGCTGCCGTAGGGCAGACCCTCATAGACGAGTTTACCGGAGGACAATCGCAGCGGCTCATACAGTGCGCGCACGGCCGCCACCTGCGCTGCGTCCAGACAATTCGCGACAATATGCGACGTGCACTGAAGCCGTCCTGGATCGAAATGACACTGCGTGGGATCGGCGATGAGCCCGTCCTTCAATCCATCGAGTTCATCGCACGCCGCGACGACCGCGCGATTGAGGCCCAATGCCTGCGCGGCGGTCAGTTGCTGGGGGCTCGATCCACTGCCGCCGAGTTTCAGCTCCTGCGACACCATCCCGGACAGCAGATGCGTCCAGCCCAACCCGGGAGAGAGCGACGCGATGCCATTGTAATCGGCGGGATAACGCTGCGCTTCCATCAGCGCCTGCCGTCCGCCGGCGGAGCTGCCGAAGAAATAGGAATGCGCCGGCGCCGAGCCGTAATAGATCTGAACCAGCGCCTTGGCCGCGACAGTCATATCGTGCGTCGCGGTGTAGCCGAACTCCTTGATGAGATCGGGACGATTGAACGCCCAGCTCGCATCGCCGCCATTGCTCTGATGGCCGAGATCGGACGAGACACCCGCGTAACCGCTGACGACGGTGTAGTACAATTCGCCGTAGATAATGGCGCCAAGTTCGCCGCCATTCCCCAAGCCTGCAAGCTTGCCGTTCCATGCAGCGGGCAACCACACTTCCGATGTCGCGGTGCCGATCGTCAGTTGCACGCGGCAGAAAGCCGGGACGTTCAGTGTCAGCGCACCATAGCCGATCTGGTTGGGAGTCGTGAACTGGCCGGCGGGCACGCTCGCCGCTCCCGTGATCGTCGTGCCTGAAATTTGTGCAGAAGCCAGATCGCCACAGCTGTCTGCAAACGCCGATAACGGCGCGAGAAAAAACAAGAACAGCATCAGAACCCGCAGCAACATTTTGCGCAACATGCATGTTCCGAACGATAGGTCTCCGTTACGAGACTAGATCAGCGGCTGGCGTCGCGCCATCGCGCGACGTGCTTTGCCAAGTTCCAGAGATTTAGCATTGCCACCGCAAGCTGTGATGGCAGAATGCGCAAAACCGCCGGTGATGTGCCGGAGTTCTAATGGAGGATTTCAAATGGTGGGTATGCGTGTTTCCGGTGCCAAGACGAGCTCTAGCATTTTTCGGTCCATGTCGATTGCGGCTCTGACGCTCGGCAGTGCGGCGCTATTCGCCGGATCGGCCGGAGCGGAAATGCGCGGCGTCCCAACCGGCTATGTCGGCATTCTGGGAGGCGGTCCGACCTATATGCGCAATCCGGATTACATCAGGGAACTGAAGAGGTCGGGCTTCACCGAACTGCTGATATGGAGCGTCGAGGTGAAGGCCAACGGCGATCTCAATCTCAACGGTGAATTCCCGCTGACCTCCGGCGGCGCCTATATCGGCGATCAGATGTGGCCCAAATTCGCGCACGATCTGAAGAGCCTGAAGACGGGAAAGGTGCAGCGCATCACGCTTTCCATCGGTTCGTCGAATTTCGGCGACTTCCAGAACCTGAAGGCGCTGGTCGATTCGCAGGGCACCGGCAAGAAGAGCATCCTGTACAAGGATTTCGCCGCGCTCGCGAAGGCGCTGCCGGTCGATGCGATCGATCTCGACGACGAGAACGGTTACGACAGCGAATCCACGATCAAGTTCGCGCTGATGCTGGGCAAACTCGGCTATCACGTAACGATGAATCCATACACCAACGACACCTATTGGAAATCGGTGGTCTCGCAAATCAACACGCAGATGCCAGGCCTGGTGGATGGCATCCATCTGCAGACCTTCGCCGGCGGAGGAGGCAACAGCCCCTGCTCTTCCACCTGGGATTTCGGCGGCGTGCCGGTTTTCCCCGGCCTGTCCGATCAACCCTCTGCCCCGCCATACAAGTCGCCGACGGCTGCAGAAGCGCAACTGAAGACGTGGGATGGCCAGTGCGGCATCAGCGGAGCTTGGCTTTGGATCTACGACCAGATCAAAGGCACGCCGCAGGTCAAGGAATACGCCAAGGACATGACCAAGGGCGTGAACGGCGAATAAGCGTCGCTCGCGCTTGCGCAAAAAATGCCGGGCAAAGCGAGGCGCGCCAGTTCCTCGCGGCCCGGATTGCACGTAGGATCGCCCCTCTGTCGGGGAGCGAACCTATGTTGCAGCGGAAAATGCCGGAAATCGCAAAGCTGCCCATCGCGGCACTACTTGTGTCTATTCTAGCGCTGGGAACGACCGCTGGCGCGAAGCCCGTCGATATAACCACCTATCACTACGACAATTACCGCACAGGCTGGAATCAGCATGAGAAGAAGCTGACGCCCAAGAATGTCGCCGGCGCGAATTTTGGATTGATCGCTTCGACGGTGCTGGACGATCAGGTCGATGCTCAGCCGCTCATCCTCGGAAACCAGTCCGTCAACGGCCAGAGCGCGCGCGAAGTCGTCTATATCGCCACCGAAGGGAATACCGTCTACGCGATCGACGCCAACACGGGCGGCGTGTTGCTGCAGAGAAATCTCGGGACGCCCGTGCTGCGCTCATCGCTGCCGGGGCAATGCACCAATGGCGGACCGAACCTCGGCATCAACTCGACGCCGACGATGGATCCGGCAACGCACACGATCTACCTGATTGCCTACACCACCGAAAACCAGAAGCCGGTCTATCGCGTTCACGCGCTCGATCCGTCAACGCTGGAGGACACGGTCCCGTCAACCATCATTAAGGCGAGCAGCAAGCTCTCGGACGGCACGAAATACAAATTCGACCCGCATGAGAGCCGCCAGCGCGCGTCGTTGCTTCTGTCCAAGGGCAATCTCTATGCGGGCTTCGCGAGCTTCTGCGACTACGATGCGAACCTGTCGCGCGGCTGGATATTGGGCTGGAACGCGTCGACGCTGAAGCCGCTTCCCGCCAACGATCTCACCGACAGTTGGGCGCACACAACCAACGATTTCTTCCTGAGCGCCATCTGGATGTCCGGCTTCGGTCTCGCGGGCAGCGCGTCAGGCGATGTCTATTTCATCACCGGCAATTCCGACTATGCCGGCAATTCCTTCGATCCTGTGAAGAACATCGAGGAAAGCGTGGTGCAGATGCCGGCGGACCTGTCTGGCGTCTCGCATATGTTCACGCCTATGGATGCCCAACATGGCTGGAAGCAGCTCGACCAGGCCGACCAGGATTTCGGCGCCGGCGGGCTCATGCTGCTGCCACCGCAGGCCGGCCAACCGAGCAACCTTGCCGTTGCCACGGGAAAAGTCGCTGTCACCTATCTCTTCAACGCCGACGACGTGAGCAACGGGCAGTCCGGCGGCGGGGCGGCCTATAGTTCCGTCACTTCAGATTCGTGCTGGTGCGGACCATCCTATTTCGTAGGCAGCGACGGCATCTCGCGCATCGTCACCAGCGGCAACAACACCGCCAAGACATACAAGCTCAGTGTCACGGGCACGCCGTCCTTGACGCTCGACAAGACGCTCGGTCAGGTGGAAGGCGCGTATTTCCCCGGATTCTTCACAAGCGTTTCTTCCAATGGCACCAACGCCAAGACCGCAATCGTGTGGGCGATGGGACGCCCCACCGATTTTTCGCAGGAACAGCTCAAGCTCCATGCCTTCGACGCCGAAAAAGGCGGCCAGATTTTCGTCGCCAATGCTGGCTACTGGACCAACTCGATCAGCGATTCAAATACGGTGCCGGTCGTGGCCAACGGAAAGGTCTATGTCGCGACCGTAAAATCGCTGGCAATTTTCGGGCTGAGCAAAGCAGGTACCCTGACCGCGAGACTGGCGCCGCCGCCCCAGATCATCGACTCTCGCGCAACGCTTGAGCCTGGACAGCACGAGATCCGGGGCATGGTCCGCGGCATGTCCGGCAATATGCTTGTCGTTGAAAAGCGTGACGGCGCGACGGTCACTGTCGACACCACGAAGGCCGCCGCCAATCATAAGATGGCGCCGCCCTCGGTCGGCCATGCCTTGCTGGCACGGGGTCCGTATGAGGGCAACGTGATGCGCGCGGATGTCGTCGGCCATGCGCCGGATCATCCGATGATGTGGCCGCTTGACCGCTAGCGAAAACTCGAAACGTCAGGCGTAGGCGGCGTAGCCCATCTGCTGCCGGACGTCGGCGGTGCTTTCCGCGGCTTCGTCGATCATCAGCGCGGTTTGCAGCGCCTGGCGTGCTTCTTCCGGGCGGACGAGCGCGGGTGTGCCCTGCTGCACCGCTTTCACGAACGCTGCGACGCTTTCGCCGAGCGGATCGCCAAGCTCCAATGCATTCAGCTTGCGGCGCGTGGTGTTGCGCATCTTGCGGGTAAGGAAGTCGATTTCCACCACGCCGTCGGCATAGACCGCGCGCATACCGCGGCGGCGGTTCTGCGCGATGCGGCTGGTTTCAAGATGCGCGACCGAGCCGTTCTTAAAGGTGATGGTCGCGGAGACCTCATCGGCCAGACGCCCCATCTCGGCATGGCTCTTCGCCGTAACGTTGGCGACCGCGCCCGGGATCATCTGATGCATCAGGTCGAGATCGTGGATCATGAGATCCAGCACAGCGCTGACGTCGGCGCCGCGGCCCGTCCACGGGCCCATGCGCCAGCAGGACACCTCCTTCGGCGCGTCGGGGAAATCGAGAAGGCCTGTGCGGGCAAACACGAACCGCTCCTGATGGCCGACCGTGAGAACCTTGCCGGTCTCTTCGGCGAGCGCGATGAGCGCATCGGCTTCTTCGAGGCTGGTGGCGATCGGCTTTTCGACGAGCACATTGGCGCCGGAATTCAGAAACGCGCGCACGATGGTGGAATGCGTCACCGCCGGCGTGCAGATGCTGACGAGATCGACACGGCCGAGAAGATCGCGCCAGTCGGCGACGGCTTCCACGCCGTGCGCGGCGAACGAGCCTTTGCGCACTTCGGGATTGGCGTCGGCAATGGCCGTGAGTTCGACACCCTCAAGGCCACGGTACTTCGAAGCATGATGACGGCCGAACGCTCCGGCGCCAATGACGGCGGCCTTCAGCGGTCCATGCTCAGTCGTGCGACGATGCGGCAAGTCGGAATCCCTTGTCAGATCAGGGACATGAGGCCCCCTTGGGGCGCCAGAGGCGACTCATAAAATGTTTCGCCTTGTTACACCGGGTTCCACTGATAGGCTCCGCGGCATCAAGCCATTCCAACCACAAAACTTGAGGAAGCGTCATGTCCAACCGCAAAAGCCGGGAAATCCGCCTGAAAAGCCGCCCGAACGGCATGCCTACCGCCGACAATTTCGAGCTCGCCACAGCCGATATCCCCGAGCCCGGCCCGGGCCAGGTACTCGTTCGCAACAGTTATATGACGGTCGATCCGTACATGCGCGGCCGGATGATGGATCGCAAAAGCTACGTGCCCCCCTTCCAGATCGGCGAAGCGTTGACGGGCGGCGCGGTCGGACAGGTCATCGCGGCGGGTGACGGCGCGCCGTTCAAGGTCGGCGATCACGTGATGAGCATGGCCGGCTGGCGCGAGATGTTCGTCTCCACCGGCATGGAGATGATGCAGAAGATCGACCTCATTCCGGGCGTCGGCATCCAGTCATATCTCGGTGCGCTCGGCATGCCGGGCATGACGGCATATGCGGGATTGCTGCGCATCGCCGAGTTCAAGCCGGAAGATTCCGTGTTCGTCTCCGCAGCGTCGGGCGCCGTCGGGCAGATCGTCTGTCAGATCGCGAAGGCGAAGGGCTCCAAGCGCGTCGTCGGCTCCGCGGGCTCGGACGAGAAATGCGCGTTCCTGAAAGAGATCGGCTGCGATGAAGCGATCAACTACAAGACCTGTGGCGATCTCAACGCGGCAGTCGCGAAAGCCTTCCCGGACGGCATCGGCGTATACTTCGACAATGTCGGCGGCGAGCACCTTGAAGCCGCGATCGGCAACATGCGCCAGTTCGGCCGCCTCGCCGAATGCGGCATGATCGAACAGTACAACGCGACCACGCCGCCGCCGGGACCGCGCAACATGATCCTGACCGTGGGCTTAAGCCTCACGATCCGCGGCTTCATCGTCTCCAACCATTACGACATGCTGCCCGATTTCATGCGCGACATGGCCGCGTGGACGAAGGAAGGCAAGATGAAATGGAAAGAGACCATCGCCGACGGCATCGAGAAAGCGCCGGAAGCGTTCATGGGCCTCTTCAAGGGCGACAATTTCGGCAAGATGCTCGTGCGCGTTGGACCGGACAAGGCGGTGTAATCGCCGGCCCCTTAAAACAAATGTAGAAACGGCGCTCGCGAGGGCGCCGTTTTTCTTTGCCCGTCGTCCACACTTGAAACAGCCTTCTCGACATCGGTCGCGTTTCATGGCCCTCTTGTGCTTTCTCTTTGGGGGCCCCACATGCGTAAACTTGATTTTCAGAGCCGCGCACTCCGCGGCTGCATTGCTACGGCATTGGTCACCGCCGCCGTCTTCGCGGTAACACCTGCACAGGCCGGCCCAAATCAACTCATCAGCTTCGACATTCCCGGCGCCGGCACCGCGAGCGGGCAAGGCACATATGCCATGTCCATCAGTGGACCGAGCCTCATGACGGGCTATTTCGTGGATAGCAGCAACGTCAGTCATGGTTTCACCGGAACAGCGACAGGTGCGATTTCGACCTTCGACGCCCCCGACGCCGGCACCGGTGCCTATGAAGGTACGTCACCGAGGGCAATCAACGCGTCGGGCGTGGTGGCCGGATTTTATACGACCAACAAACAGCACGGATTCGTGCGGCTGGGCGACGGCACGATTCAGGAGTTCGATGTCGGCGTGGGTCAGGACACGACACCTGCTGCTATCAACAACAAGGGGATCGTTGCGGGTCGGGCGAATTTGAGCGGTTTCGTGCGCACGCCCAATGGCAACATCACCCAGTTCGCGGTCTCCGGGGCGGCCTCGACCAACCCGCTCGCCATCAACAGCAAAGGCACTATCGCGGGAATCTATTTCCTCGGTGACAATACGAGACATGGTTTCTTCCGCACCCCCGATGGGGCGATCACGACCTTCGATGTTCCTGGAGGCTTCGACAACACATATGCCGACGGCATCAATAACGCGGGCGATATCACCGGCTACGCCTATAACAATGCCGCGTATGTCGGGTTTGTGCGCAAGGCGTCGGATGGGACGTTTACGATTTTCTACAATATCGACGTCTGCCAGGTGAACCGCGTGTTTCCCGTGGCCATCAATGTCGATGGCTCGGTGACAGGCTCCTGCCTCGATGAGAATTTCGTTCAGCACGGTTTCGTTCGGACGGCTGATGGAACGATAAAATCTTTCTCGGTACCGAATGCCAACGGCGGCACAACGCCCACGGCAATTGCCGCGAATGGAAAGACGGTGGGTTATTCCAACGACGTGAACTTCGTCGCGCATGGCTTCAGGCTTAACGCGGGTAAGCCGTGACAACAGCACCTCGATAGCCATGGAACTTTCCTCTCGGACCGGCGTTCTAATTCCGGTTCCGAGAGGGTATTTCCATGTCGCTTGTTTCGCTGATCCTTGTTCTGATCGTCGTCGGCGTACTGCTGTGGCTGATCAACAATTACATTCCGATGGATGGCAAGATCAAAGGCATCCTGAATGCCGTGGTCGTGATTGCCGTGGTAATCTGGCTGCTGCAGGTGTTTGGACTGATCGGCTCAATCGCTGGCATCCACGTCGGCCGGTAGTGCCTTAAATCGCGAGAATTGTCCCAAATTGTCTTAAGCAGCGTGCGCGGCGCCAGGCGCCGTTGCGCCGCGCACGCTCGAGACTAATATCCCACCGCATTGTCAGCGGAGGGATACATGAAACGCGTCCACATCATCAGCGCAACAGTCGCAACGGCGGGACTGATTGCAGTCGCCCTGATGGCGGCAGCGCCTGCGCCCAATGACAAAGACAAAGACGCGAAACCCGCCGATTACTACTCCGGCAAATTCTTCAAGGCCGAGGAATCGCGCACCGATGGATCGGTGAACGGCATCTCTTATCAGGCGATCGCGGGCACACTGGTCGTGCATCCCGAAGGCTGGAACGACTCCGCGCAGAACGGCGGCAGCAAAAATCCGGATGCGAAGGGAGATGAGTCTTCCGCCGAAGCGTCGATGTTCTTCGTCTATTACGCCAAGAAAGGCGCCGACGTCGAAAAACGTCCGGTGACCTTCATCTTCAACGGCGGCCCCGGCTCCGCGACCGTGTGGCTGCATATGGGCGCGTGGGGACCCAAGCGCGTCGTCACCGCCGACGACACACACAACCCCGCAGCGCCCTACAACATCATCGACAACGATCAGACCTTGCTGGACGCGAGCGATCTCGTCTTTATCGATGCGCCGGCGACCGGATTCAGCCGCACCGCCGGCAAAGACAAGGAAAAAGCGTTCTTCGGCGTCGATCCCGACGGCCAGGCGTTCGCGAATTTCATCCAGGAGTTCCTGGCGAAGTACAATCGCTTCAACTCGCCGAAATACATCTTCGGCGAAAGCTACGGCACGCCGCGCGCGGCAGTCCTCGTGAACGATCTCGAGACCGAATACGACATCGACTTCAACGGCGTGATCATGCTGTCGCAGATCCTGAATTTCGATCTGTCGGTCGATCGGCCGGAGAACAATCCGGGCGTCAACCTGCCATACCAGATCGCGCTGCCGACCTACGCGGCGACGGCGTGGTATCACAACAAGCTTCCCGGAAAGAAGCCGGCCGACCTGCCCGCGTTCGTCCAGTCGGTCGAGCGTTTTTCGATGGGCGAATATGCGCAGGCGCTCACCGCCGGCGCGAGCCTGCCGGCGAAGCGCAAGCTCGACATCGCCAACAAACTGCACAATTTCACCGGCCTTCCGGTCTGGTACATCATGAAGGCCAATCTTCGCATCGACGGCGGCGAGTTCGAGAAGACGCTGCAGGATGACATGGGGCTCAGCACCGGGCGCCTCGACACACGCTTCTCGGGCGTCACGCTCGATCCATTGAGCCAGCGTTCGGACTACGATCCGCAATCGGCCTCGATCAGCTCGGCCTATGTGTCGGCCTTCAACGCCTATGTGCGCGGCACGTTGAATTACGGACAGGGCAAGCTCTACGTTCCGTCGGCGCGGCTCTATCGCGACTGGGACATGCGCCACAAGCCGCCGGGCGCGCAATTCCCGGGACGCGGCGCCGCGAACGTGATGCCCGATCTCGCCAACGCGATGAAGCAGAACCCGACGCTTAAGATTCTTCTGATGGGCGGCTACTACGATCTCGCGACGCCTTACTACGAAGGCTGGTACGAGATGCATCAGTTGCCGATCCCGGACAGCCTGCAGAAGAACATCCAGTATCACTACTACCAGTCGGGCCACATGGTGTACGCGCACCAGGACTCGCTGAAAGAAATGCACGACGCGACAGCGGAGTTCATCCGGTCCACGAGCAACGTGAAGTAGTCAGCGCTCGAAATAGAAATGATGGTGATGACGGCAGCCGGGATTGAACCCGGCGCCGCACGCCCGACAGACGTTGCCGCATGCGAGATAGGCGCGGATGCTCAACTCCGTTCCGCAAACGCCGCACAGCACGGCGTTCTCTTCGAATTCCGACCTCGGCCAAACCTGCGCCGCATGATCCGCGAGCGCGTCGTGGCAATCCTTGCAGGCGTAATATTCCCCGCAGCATTTCATTCTGATCGCGATGACATCCAACGGAGATCGCCAATGCGCGCAGCGCCTCTGCGCATCCAGATCGACGCCGCGCACGACGGGGCGCGTCACTCCGGCCCCGAGGCGAGAAGATTGGCGAGTGCGGCAACGATCAGATACGCGAGGAACAGCGGCGCTAGGCCCAGCAGCAATGCGCCATCCAGTTCCGTGAAAGCACTGCACGGCAGATTCGGATATGCGGAGCCGACGAACAGCAACTGGATTCCGACGACAGCAAGCGCGCCTTGCAGCAGCGCCAGCGGCGACGCGCCCATCGCCTCCGGACGCTGCACGCGCTCCAGCCGGATGAGGCCGGCGGCGAGACGCAACCGCGACGACGCCGATGCGAAATAGATCGCCGCCAGAAACCATACGAACGCCGATGCGAAAATTCGTCCGCCGTCCAGACCGCACGGCAGGAGATCGTCTGCGATCACGCGCTGACCAGGCACGACGAACGCGATGGCGTCGCGGATAGCGCCCGCGATCGGCGACTCCATTACCTGTGGCGCGATCCAGACCTGCACCACGAAGCTCAGCGCCACAAACACGACGAACGTCATCTCGTTGAAACCGGGCAGGAAATGATGCGGCTTCATCCGCTGCAACAGCGAACCGCCGTGATCGGTCGCCGCCGCATAGCCGCCGACGAACAGCAATCCCATCGCGATGAACAGAAGCGTGCAGACGCCGACCATCTGGATCGCGTCCATCTCCGGTGTCCCGCCTTCTATTGAGAAGTTGAGCGCATGCGCGCCGGCGAACAGACAAAAAACAACCCAGCCCTTCGCGAGAAGGCGCGCCATGCCCATGCGGCGCTCCCCCTTGGCCCTAAGCTGAAGCTGCGAGCCCCGCGCCTTTGTGGCGCGCGGCGCTGAGGCTGTCCGACAGCAGGAATGCAAGCTCGAGCGCCTGACTGGCGTTGAGGCGCGGATCGCACCGCGTCTCGTAGCGGTCGCTCAGATTGAAATCGGTGATATCCTGCGCCCCGCCGGTGCATTCGGTGACGTTCTGACCGGTCATCTCCAGATGCACGCCGCCGGCATGCGTGCCCTCGGCACGATGCACCTCGAAGAACGTCTTGAGCTCCTTGATGATGCGCTCGAAGGGCCGCGTCTTGATACCAGTTCCGGACTTGATCGTGTTGCCGTGCATCGGATCGCAGGACCACACGACGTTCGCACCGCTCTTCTTTACGGCGCGGATGAGCTTGGGCAGCTTCTCAGAAACCTGATCGGCGCCGAAGCGCGCGATGAGCGTGAGACGGCCTGGCTTGTTCTCCGGATTGAGAAGCGTTGTGAGCTTGACGAGATCGTCCTCGCTCATGCTCGGCCCGCATTTAAGACCAATCGGATTCTTGATGCCGCGGCAGTACTCGACATGCGCGGCGTCGAGCTGGCGCGTGCGGTCGCCGATCCAAATCATATGCGCGGAGGTGTCGTACCAATCGCCGGTAATCGAATCCTGCCGCGTCAGCGCTTCTTCATAAGGCAGTAGTAGCGCCTCATGGCTGAAATAAAAATCGACTTTCGCGGTGCGCTGCCGGACGGCTTCCGCCAGGTCGAACGTGCGCAGGAAGTCCACGCCCTCGCTGATGCGATCGACGACGGCGAGATAACGCTTCAGCAGATCGGGATGGTTGTGATCGTCTAGGTACCAGTGCCTCGCGCGATTGAGGTCCGCATAACCGCCCGTCGCGAACGCGCGCACCAGGTTCGCTGTCGCTGCCGCCTGGAAATAAGCGCGCAGCATGCGTGCCGGATCGGGCTTGCGCTCGGTGTCGGTGAAGTCTTCCCCGTTGATGATATCGCCGCGATAGGAGGCGAGCGTCTTGCCGTCACGCGTCTCGTTGTCGTCTGAGCGCGGCTTGGCGAACTGGCCCGCGATGCGGCCGACTTTCACCACCGGCACGTCGGCGGCAAACGTGAGCACCGTCGCCATGCTCAGGAAAACACAGAACGTGTCGCGGATGTTGTTGGCGCTGAACTCGGCAAAGCTCTCCGCACAATCCCCGCCCTGCAGCAGGAACGCCTTGCCTTCGGCAACCGCGCTCAGGCTGGACATGAGGTTCCGAGCCTCACCGGCGAAGACCAGCGGCGGATAGGTCCGAAGCTGCCACTCGACAGCCGAAAGCGCCGCCGGATCCGGGTATTCCGGAACCTGACGGATCGGCTTCTGACGCCAGCTTTGCGGGCTCCAGGGCACGCGGGACCTCCTGTTTCAGCCTGTGGATATAAGTGACCGATCCGATTTTGACCAGAACCCGCTAAACCCGTGGTGAACGGGCTCTGTCAGCGCATGGCCCTGCGGGACATAGCCCGCGCCTTTTCCGCCAACGGCGCAAAGGTCTTCACCGCATCGACCGACCATGGCCCTGGACAGAGCAGCGGCGTCAACCGGGCCCAGGCCGTGAAGCTACGCCCTTCGAGTGCCTTGAGCGCGGGGTGATGCTGCACGAGATCGGCGCGCGCGTTTTGGGTGTGGACATCGCCGCTCAGGATCAGAAGCTCCGGAGCGCGCGCGATCACAATTTCGACGGGCAGCGTATCGAGCCGCGTGGGGCCCAGTCCGCGCGCGACATCCTTGAGTCCCGCAAACGCCATGATCTCGTCCGTCGTGGCGCCAGCGCCTGCGTAGCCGTTCGGTTCGTAGATCAGCGTGCGCACCGGCGGGTTCTGTGCGTGCGCTTTCGCCTGCGCGATTTCGCGGTCCATCGCGGCGAGCATCTGCGCCGCGCGGTCGCGCGCATTCAATTTCTCGCCGATCATCTTCGTCACACTGCGCACATCGGCGAGCGAATTCGCCCACGGCACGTCGAGAACCGGCACGCCCGTTCGCGCGAGTTGCGCGTGAAGTTGCGGCATCGTTCCGGCGTACATCACGACAAGATCGGGCTTGAAATTCAGCACCGCCTCCGCCGACGGCCGGATCGTCGGCAGCCCCGAGCGCGCGACTGCATCGGCGATAGTGGAGACGACTGGACGGCGGTCTGCCGCCTCGAAGGACAGCGCCGCGATGTCTGCGTGGGGTACCAGCCGCCAGACATACTCATCGGTGCACAGGAATGTCGAAACAATCTTTCGCGGGGCGCAAGCCGTTGAAGTCGTTGACAGAATGAGTATCGCGAGGCTCGCCACAACCCAGCCATGCGTTTTACGCATGTTGCCGCTGTAGAATGCCCCTACCACCTGTGACGAGCCAATACGGGAGTTTCCATGCGCCATACTCTAGCAGTCATTGCCGTCGCCACGACTATTGCCGCGCCCGCCTACGCTTCTTCCACCGCCGCCGACATCCTCGCAGCCAACAAGGCGGCCAGCGGTGGTTCCGTGTGGGACAAGGCCGCGACGCTCAAGACCGAGTTCGACTACTCCGGCATGGGCATGACCGGCAAGGTCTCGTCTGTTGCCGATCTCCGCGATGGCAAATTCGTCGACAACGCAGCCATCGGCCCGGTGACGCAGGTGCAGGGTTTCGACGGAACGTCGGCTTGGGAGAAAGATCCCTCGGGCACGGTCACCCCACAGAACGGGTCCGGCAAATTCACCGCGGTCAACGAATCCTATCGCGACGCCAATCTGTGGTGGCGCGAGGATTTCGGCGGCGCGAAGGTCACGCTCGATGCACAGAAGACCGACGGCGGCAAGACCTATGACGTCGTGACTTTCATACCGAAGGACGGCGGCACGTTCGACGCATGGTTCGACGCCAACACGCACCTTCTCTATCGCATCGACGAGAAGATGGGATCGCTGGTCAACATCTCCATCTATGCGGATTACAAACCCTATGGCGGCGCCATGATGGCCACCCGCCTCCACCAGGTCGCGAGCGACGGCAAGAACGCGCAGGACATGACTCTGACCGGCGCGAGCTTTGCAGCTGCGCAGCCCGATGCGTTTTACGCGATGCCGAAGGTCGACCTGAACGACTTCTCCATCGCGGGCGGCGCGAAGGAAACCACCCTCCCGTTCCAGCTTGTGAACAATCACATCTACGCCGGCGTGAAGATCAACGGCCAGGGGCCTTACACCTTCATCTTCGACACGGGCGGTTTGAACCTCGTGACGCCACCATTGGCGAAGACGCTCGGCCTCAAGGTTGAAGGCTCGATGGATGCGCGCGGCGGCGGTTCAGGCACGATGTCGGCCGGCATGACGAAAGTCGCGCGCGTCGATATCGGCGGCGCGACGATCACCGACCAGAGTTTCATGTCGCTTCCGCTGGATTCGATGGAGAACACGGAGGGCGTGAAGATGCCCGGCATGATCGGCTTCGAAACCTTCCGCCGTTTCGTGACGCGGATCGACTACGGCAACAAAACGATCACGCTGACAAATCCGAAGGACTTCAATCCGAAAGACGCCGGTACCGCTGTACCGATCGCGTTCGACGGCAACGATGTCGAGATCGAAGGTAGCTATGAAGGCATTCCGGGCAAGTTCATCATCGACACCGGCGCGCGTCAGACCCTGATGCTCAATTCACCGTTCGTCGCGAAGAACAATCTCCACAACGCTTCGGTCAAGGGTGGAGAAGCCGTGACTGGCTGGGGCGTCGGCGGGCCGACCACCGCGTTCGTCATCCATGGCGGATTGCTGAAGATCGGCAACGTCGATGTGAAGGGGCCACTGGTCCTGCTGACGACCGACAAGGGCGGCTCGAATGCCGATGACCAGCTTGCCGGCAATATCGGTGGCGGCATTCTGAAGCGCTTCGTCGTGACGTTCGACTACGAGCACAACACGATGTACCTGAAGCCGGTCGCAGGCACCGTGGCCGACCTCGATACCTTCGACCGTTCGGGCATGTGGTTCAACAAGGACACCGAGGGCTACAGGGTCGTCGATGTGACAGCGCACACGCCTGCCGCGGATGCAGGCCTTGCCAAGGACGACATCATCACCGCGGTCGATGGCAAAGCGGCGACGAGCATCGCCCTTCCCGCCATGCGCATGCGTCTCCGCGACGAAGCGCCGGGAACGGTCGTGACATTCTCGATCAAAGGCAAAGGCGACGTGAAGGTAAAATTGCGCGATCTCGTCTGATGCACGCGACAGCGCGATCCTTTCTTGCGGGTCGCGTCATCGTGAACATCGTATCGCCTCATCTCTGTGTAGTTATCGCGCGTCACCCATCCAGGCAGGCACCATGTCCAAAACACTCGCCACGCTTTTGCTGTCCTCCGCTCTCACGACCTCCGCACTCGCCGCGTCTCCCGCCGACATCCTCGCCGCCAACAAGGCCGCGATGGGGAACTGGACCGGCAAGGCGACGCTGAAGGTTGAATACGCCTATTCCGGCCAAGGGCTGACCGGCACCACGTCTTCGCTTAAAGACCTGCAACACGGCGCCTTTGTCGACACTTACGATATCCAGCCGCAGAGCGGCGCCTCCGGCTTCGATGGCGCGAAGGCCTGGGAGAAAGAACCGTCCGGCACGGTCACCGACCAGGCCGGCGGCGACGTAGTCCCACTGGCGATCAGCGAGGTCTATCAAGACCGGAACCTGTGGTGGCTTCCCGATCGTGGCGGCGCAGAAATCGCAAGTGCGGGCCAGAAGAGCGATGGCGGCAAGAGCTACGATGTCCTGACCGTGACGCCGAAAGACGGCAAGCTGCTCGAAGCCTGGTTCGATCCTCAGACTCACTTTCTCTATCGCACCGTCGAGGCCAACGGCACGCAGGAGATCACGACCACTTTCTCCGACTACGCACCCGTTGACGGCGCGATGATCGCGAAGAAACAGGTCATCGACGATGGCAGCCACAATCTGCAAACCTTCACGCTGACCTCCGCGAAATTCTCCGCCGCGCAGCCAGCCAGCGCTTATCAGCGCCCTGCAGAAAACCTGCACGACTTCTCCATCGCCGGCGGCGCGCACGAAGCCACCGTGCCGTTTCATCTCTGGAACAACCACATCTATGCCGATGTCAGCGTCAACGGCTCCAAGCCGCTGACCTTCATCTTCGACACCGGCGGGCATTCCATTCTGGCACCAGCGACCGCGAAGGAATTGGGCGTGAAGGCGATGGGCAGCGTCTCGTCCAGCGGCGGCGGCGACAACATCGCGACCAGCGGCGAGGCGATGGTGAAGTCGATCGCCGTCGGCGCCGCGTCGATCACCGATCAGCCGGTGACCGTGCTCGAAACCTCTCCCGCAGGCACCGAAGGCGCGAATGAACAGGGTATGGTCGGCTACGAATTCTTTGCCCGCTTCATCACGCGCTTCGACTACGGCGCGCACACCATCACCTTCATCGACAAGAAATACTTCGACCCCAAAACCGCGGGCATGCCGGTGCCGATGCGGCTCTATCACCAGTTCCCGGAAATCCTGGGTTCATATGACGGCGTTCCCGGCCGGTTCGGGATCGACACCGGTTCGCGCATGCCGTTGCTGCTGAACAAGGCATGGGCTGCGAAGAACGGGGTCCCGAAATCCGGCATCCACACAATTCAAGCGCAGACAGGCTGGGGCGTCGGCGGGCCGACACACAGCGTCGTATTCAAGGGCGGCACGCTGAAGCTCGGCGATGTCACCATCGACCATCCGTTGACGATGGTGTCCACCGACAAAGGCGGCGCTGGCTCTGTTGAGTCTTTCCCCAGCAATGTCGGCGGCGGCATCCTGAAGCGTTACGCCGTGACCTTCGATTACGACAACAGCACGATGTATCTGAAGCCGATCCAGGGCCATGTCGAAGACCTCGATACCTTCGACAAGTCCGGCATGTGGATCAACGCCGTGCCGGAAGGTTTCAAGATCATCGATATCACCAAAGGCGGACCGGCCGAGGCCGCAGGCCTCGCGAAAGACGACATCGTCACCGCCATCAACGGCAAGGATGCCGCCGGCATGAACCTGCCCGAGACGCGCGAGAAACTGCGCAACGAAAAGTCCGGCACGGTTTTGACGTTGGCCGTGAAGGGCAAGGGAAATGTGAAAGTGACGTTGCGTGATTTGATCTAAAAAATTGTCATCCCCGGGATGCTCTCATCCACCGCCTTCATCAGCGCCATGACCGCATCGTGGCCCAGCGCCTTGTCCTTGTCTTCCAGCGCCATCAGCGCCGAGCCACGGATGATGCTGCCCATCGGCCTTCATTTCGGCTGGAATTTCTGCGAAGGCGGCATCTTTGGCAGCGCCGTCTCGGGCAACAGCTTCAAGGGTCTTTGGAACACGACCTTCACCGGCTCCGATCTTTTGACTGGCGGCAAGTTCGGTCCCGAGGCGTCCGTTATAGCTGTCGCAGTGTGCGCGACAGCCGCACTCGTGATCCTCGTCCTCGCCGTGCGGCGCGGCCAATGGCGGCCCTTGCACCTCAGCATCAAAGACCGGGGATAGCAGGGCGCGAAGGGGTGCTTTAAGGTCCGCGCTTCGCCACCGCTTCGCCGGAGTTTCCATGCCCATCTATCGCGCGCCGATCGACGAGTACAAATTCGTTCTCAACGAGCTTCTGGAAATCGACCAGCATCGCGATCTGCCCGATTTCGGCGAACTGACGCCCGATCTGCTCGACGACATCCTCACCAATGCAGGCAAGTTCTGCGAAGAGGTTCTTCAGCCGATCAACCAGTCCGGCGACGAGGAAGGCGCGCATTTCGAGAACGGCGTCGTGCGCACGCCGAAGGGATTCAAGGAAGCCTACAAGGCCTATTGCGATGCGGGCTGGGGCGCGTTGTCGGCGCCGACAAAATTCGGCGGCGCGGGGTTGCCGACGCTGATCACACTTGCGGTCGCGGAGATGGCGCAATCGGCGAACCAGTCTTTCGCGATGTATCCCGGTCTTACCGGTGCCGCAGCTGGCGCACTGGGCGCGACCGGCGCGGACTGGATGAAGCAGTTCGTGCTGCCAAAGATGATCAGCGGCGAATGGGCTGGCACGATGTGCCTGACCGAGCCCGGCTGCGGCACGGATCTGCGCCTGATGAAGACGCGCGCGGTCGAGCAGCCCGACGGCACCTACAAGATGACCGGAACCAAGATCTTCATCTCCGGCGGCGACCAGGACCTGACCGACAACATCATCCATATGGTGATCGCGAAAATTCCCGACGAGAACGGCCAGATCCACGACGACCTCTCGACCGTGAACTTCTTCATGGTGCCGAAAGTCCTCGTCGGCGAGGACGGCAAGATGGGTGCGCGCAACGGCGTCTCCACCGGCGGCATCGAGAAGAAGATGGGCATCAAGGCGCAGGCGACCTGCGTGCTGAACTTCGACGAGGCGAAAGCGTGGCGTCTCGGGCCGAAGCCGACACCGCCCAAGCCGGGCGAGAAGCGTCACGCCTCGGCGGGCATGGCCGGCATGTTCGGCATGATGAACAATGCGCGCCTCGGCGTCGGCATACAGGGCATCTCCATCGGCGAGGTCGCGTACCAGAACGGCATGGCGTATGCGCATGAGCGCCGCGTCGGCATCGCGCTGACCGGTGCGAAGGAGCCCGACAAATCCGCCGATCTCGAATTCGTGCATCCCGACGTGCGGCGCATGCTGCTGCACTGCAAGTCGTTCGTCGATGGCGCGCGCGCGGTGGCGATGTGGACGACGCTCAACATGGCAATCGCCGAAAGCACCAAGCCGGAAGCCGCAACCGCCGGCTTGCTCGCCGATCTGATGACGCCGGTGATCAAGGCGTTCTTCACCGACATGGGCTTCGAGGCCGCGAACCTCGCGATGCAATGCTATGGCGGCCACGGCTACATCCGCGACAACGGCGTGGAGCAATTCGTGCGCGACGGCCGCATCAACCAGACCTATGAAGGCGCGAACGGCGTGCAGGCGATGGACCTCGTCGGCCGCAAGCTCGGCCGCAAGGGTGGTGCCGCGCCGCTGGCACTATTCGCCCTGCTCTCCGGCTGGGTGAGCGAGAACGAAGCCGACGCCGCGATGGCGCCGTTCGTGAAACCGGTGAAGCGCGGCCTCGACACGCTGCAGCAGGCGACGTTCTGGCTCGCGCAGAACGGCCTCGCCAATCCCAACAACGCCGGCACCGGCGCGGTCGACTACCTGCGCCTGATGGGCATCGTCGTCGTCGGCTGGATGCACGGCCGCATGGCAAAGGTCGCGCAGGCAAAGCTCGCGGCCAATCCGCCCAACACCGATTTCTACACGCAGAAGATCGTCGCCGCGAAATACTGGATGGAACGCCTGATCCCCGAATGCCCCATGCTCTTCGAACGCATCCAGGTGGGTAGCGAAACGATCATGGCGTTTGAGCAGGTGGAGTGAGGAAAAGAAACGATGGTTGGCGTTTCCCATTTCTCGGATATCGGCTTTGCCCTGGACGAATCGAACAACGTGTCCTTCGCGGCATCGCTAAATGGTCTGATGCACAATTGCCAAATATCGCCGCTCGGCAGCGACGGTTCTGACTGTCTGATAAAAGACAAATCGGGCGCCGAATTGCATATTGGCCTAAAGCGAAACGCCAGTGGTCAATGGGAACTGCAGGCCGCCAATCCGGCATTCGCCGGAGAAGGATACGCGGATATAGAGATCGTGGCGGACGTTTCTGATCCCAGATATGTACCTTTCGAGCGAAGATTCTCCGCGCACTTTGCTGGCGATCAAGCGCCGATTGTTTTCGAACTGGCTGATCCACGAGAAGCAAGCCGGTTCGTTCCCGGTACGAAAGTTTCGGTGAGCATCGCTGCATTCAGCCGCGAGCCTCACGTATTTCCCGATGAAGCCGCCTACATGAAAGCTCAGGGAAATGAGAAGATTAAGTTTGCGGCAAACTACTTTGTCCCTTCCGGAATGTTCTTCCAGAAGATGGGTGGAACGATGGACGATGGCGCAAAGCAACCTTTAGCAGACGCCGATTTTGCGGGCACAGTACTGAAAGCAGAGCAGCGTACGAACGCTTTTGGTCAGAAATTCTGGTGGACAACCCTAAAAACATACAGCGACGCTATATTCGATGTTGTTATGGACACATCAGTCAGTGAGACGCCCAAAGCAGGATCAATCGTAACCGGGCGATTCTGGCTGAGCGCAAGGATCGCACCTTAAGGCCGCGACGTGTTCGCTCCCGCGGCGACACTATTCACCGGCTCTGCATTCAACCCTGACTGCGTCATCACCACCTTGTAGACCGCACCATCCGCGTTCGCCATGTAGGCGGCGGAGCCGAAGTGGCGTTGCTCGGTGTAGGACTCGCCAACGAGCCAGTTGAGCCACGAATTCGGCACGTATTGATCGACGGCCGGCGGCGGGCCTTTCATGTCGCAGGCCGTGATCGGCCTGCCGTTGGCGCGCTCCGCGTTGAAATAGCGGTTGGTGATCTGATCGAGCGCGTAGGTCGTATCGAGGCCGAGCACATTCGCCCATGGTTTCCACTTCTGAACGCGCGCGCTCAATTCCCAGGAGTCGCCCTGTATATCGCAGGTCTGGATCGTGTTCGGAACGTCGAGGCGCTGAACCGTGATGCGCCACGTGTTCTGCGCCGGGTTCAAACTTTTCACCGCGACGTTGGCGACGTCGTTCTCATGGCTGAGCCGCGCGAACGTTTGCGTGTTGAGCGCGAGAAGGCCTATCGCGAAGCCGATCACCGATAGCGGCGCGCCGACGGCCATATGCGCCGTAGCTTTGCCGCCACGACCGCCGAAGACATGACCTGCGCCGCGCAGCAGAAGCAGAACGCCGAGCCCCGCCACAATCAGCGGCGCCGCGATCCAGTACCAGCTCACAGACTGCAAAAACACATGGACCTCCCCGTCCTGCCCCAACAACATTAACGCGGAACTCCCGCGTCCGTATCCCTGCACCGCTTTTATGGTGAAAATGCGCCCGGAATAAGCCTCGTGGCGCACAGCTTCTCGCCTCGCGACGTGCAGGTACCTAAACTACGGCAGCGGGATAGGGGAGCTTTCGAATGTCGCAATCGGGCGGGCCATGGCATCAGCCACAGGATCAAGGCTCATCGCGCTACCGCGTTCTGATCTGGTTTGCGTTTGTCGCCGCGGGCGCATTGGGTCTGTGGGAGATGTCCCGGCTTTTCCCGGACGCAATCACGAACTCCATGGATGAGGCCTATTTTGTCCGCATGTTGGCGGTGCTTGTTCTCGTCGCCTCCGGTGTCGTCTTTAGCCGCCGCTTCAGTTTCAAGGAGAGCGTCCGCAACATTGCGATCTGGATGGGCGTCGCCGCGGCTCTCGTTCTTGGCTACACCTACTATCCGCAGATCGAGGACGCGGCGAACAACGCGCGGTCCGAATTGATCCCTGGCTATCCCGTCAATGTCAGCGCGAACGAGATGGTGTTTGCCAAGGACCGCGACGGCGATTTCCTGATTATCGGCAGCGCCAACGCGACACAAGTGAAATTCCTTGTCGATACCGGCGCGAGCGATATCGTGCTCAGCCCGGCGGATGCACAGCGCGCCGGCATCGATACCTCGAAGCTCACGTTCGATCGGACCTATGAGACCGCAAACGGCGAAGGCCGCGGCGCCGCCGCCACGCTGGACACGCTGCAGATCGGCAATATGAAACTCTTCAATGTGCCGGTGTCGATCAACCTCGCGAAGATGCGCAATTCCCTGCTCGGTATGTCGTTTCTCTCGCGTATGAAATCGTTCGAGTTTCGCGACCGCAAACTCACGCTGCGCTGGCGCTAGGCCAGTTTGCGCAGCACAACGCTACCCGCCGTATAGCCCGCACCGAACGAGCACAGATGACCGAGGTCGTCGGCAGCGAGATCGTCGCTGTATTTGTGGAACGCGATGATCGAGCCCGCGGAACTGGTGTTGCCGTAGTCTCCGAGCACGCTGGGCGCCTCTTCCGCAGTCGCCTCGCGGCCCAAAACCTTGCGCGCGATCAGGTCGTTCATGTTGATGTTCGCCTGGTGCAGCCAGAAGCGCTTGATGTGATCGGGCTTCAGCTTCAGCTCGGTCAGATGCTCGAGCATGAACGCCGACACCATCGGCACCACCTCTTTGAACACCTTGCGGCCTTTCTGGGTGATGAGCTTGTCGGGCTGCCCCACTGTCGACGGATCGAAGCGGTTCATCGGTCCGAAATTGTTGCGGATGTTGTTGGAGAACTCCGCGATCAGGCGCGTGCCGACGATCTCCCAGCAATTCCTGCCGCGCGTCTCTTCCGCGCGCTCTATGACGCAGGCTGTCGCCGCGTCACCGAAGATGAAATGCGTCTCGCGGTCGCGCAGATTGAGATGACTGGTGCAGATCTCCGGATTGATTGCGAGAACGGCCCGCGCCCTGCCCTGCGCCACCATGTCCATCGCGGTCTGAATTCCGTATGTCGCCGACGAGCAACCCGCGAGCATATCGAAGCCGAAACCGACAATGCCGAGCGCGTTCTGGATTTCGATCGCGATCTGCGGATAGGGGCGTTCCATGATCGACGCGGCGACGATCACGCCATCGATATCGGCAGGTGTCCGCCCCGCTGACTCCAGCGCCTGGCGCGCGGCCGCGATACCGATCTCGGCGGAATAGGATATCTCCTCGTTGCTACGCTGCTTCAACCGCGGACACATGAACTCGGGATCGAGCATGCCGTCCTTCGCCAGCACATGACGCCTTCGGATGCCCGATGCCTTGACGATGAATTCATCGCTGGATTTCAGCAGATGGGCTTCGTCGGGATGCTCCGCGTTCTGCGCGCGCACGAACTCATTGTATGCCGCGACCAGTTCGGCATTGGTGATGGTGTCCGCGGGTGTGAAAAGCCCCGTCCCGCTGATGGCAACCCGCATTCCAGACCAATCCCAAATAGCGAAACCCTAGGCTGCGCGACGAGCGCGCCAAAGGCAAGCAAATGCTTGAAAAAGCGCGATCTTCCGGCGCGTCAGGCCGTCACGGCCAGTTTCGCAAGCTGTCCCACCAGCGCCTGCGCACCTTTTAGGCGTGCTTCCGGCGTGGGCCAGTCGCGCTGGACGAGGACCTTCTGATCGGGGCGCACCTTCATTGTGCCCGAATGGGTGTTGATCAGCTTCACCAGTGCGATCGGGTTCGGGAAGGCATTGTTGCGGAAGGTGATTGTGCCACCCTTCGGTCCGGCCTCGATCTTCTCGACCTGCGCGATACGGCAGAGCTGCTTGATCGCGACGATGGCGAACAGATGCTGCACTTCCTCCGGCAGCGCGCCGAAACGATCGATAAGTTCGGCCGCGAAGCGCTCGATGTCCTCGCGTGTCTCGATCGACGCGAGGCGGCGATACAGCGCCATGCGAACGTTCAGGTCGGTGACGAAGCTCTCCGGGATCATCACCGATGCACCGATGTTGATCTGCGGCGACCACTGATCAGCGATCTCGGTCAACGTATCGCCGGCGCGCATCTGCGCCACGGCTTCCTCCAGCATCTCCTGATACAGCTCGATGCCGACCTCGCGGACATGTCCGGACTGCTCGTCGCCGAGCAGATTGCCTGCGCCGCGGATATCCATGTCGTGGCTGGCGACCGCAAAGCCCGCGCCGAGCTGGTCGAGCGATTGCAGAACCTGCAGCCGCCGCTCCGCCGTGTCGTTCAGCTTCCTGTCCGCGGGTGTCGTGAGATAGGCATAGGCGCGCTGCTTGCCGCGTCCGATGCGGCCGCGCAGCTGATAGAGCTGCGACAGGCCGAACATGTCGGCGCGATGGACGATCAGCGTGTTGGCGGTCGGGATGTCGAGACCGCTTTCGACGATGTTGGTGGAGACGAGCACGTCCACACGCTTGTCGTAGAACGCGGTCATCACATCTTCCAGCGCCGTCGCCGCCATCTGGCCATGCGCCATCGCGGGCTTGACCTCGGGCACGGTGGCCTTCAGGAATTCCATCGCCTCGCGCAGATCGGCGATACGCGGCGCGACATAGAAGCTCTGCCCACCACGATAATGCTCGCGCAACAGCGCCTCGCGCACCACCAGCGGATCGAACGGCGTGACGAACGTGCGCACCGCGAGGCGGTCGATCGGCGGCGTCGTGATGAGCGACAGGTCGCGCACGCCGGACAGCGCGAGCTGCAACGTGCGCGGGATCGGCGTCGCGGTCAGCGTCAGCACATGCACGTCGGCCTTGAGTGCCTTGAGTTGCTCCTTGTGCGTGACGCCGAAATGCTGCTCCTCATCTACAATCACGAGGCCGAGATTGCGGAACACGATGCTCTTCGACAGCAGGGCATGCGTGCCCACGACGATATCGACATCGCCACTTTCCAGCCCTGCCTTTGCTTCTTTCGCATCCTTCGCATCCACGAAGCGCGAGAGTTGGCGAAGCTTCAATGGAAAGCCGGCAAAGCGTTCGCTGAAGGTGCGGAAATGCTGCCGTGCGAGCAGCGTGGTCGGCACCACGACCGCCACCTGCTGCCCGCTCATCGCCATCACGAACGCGGCACGCAGCGCAACCTCGGTCTTGCCGAAGCCGACATCGCCGCAGACGAGACGATCCATCGGGCGGCCCTTGCCGAGATCGTCGAGGACATCGGCGATGGCCTTTTCCTGATCCTCCGTCTCCTGATACGGAAATTTGGCGCAGAACTCGTCATAGACGCCCTGCGGCGGATCGACGGCGGGTAGCGAACGCAACTCGCGCGCGGCGGCGATGCGGATCAGCTCCGCCGCCATCTCGCGGACACGCGCCTTCATTTTCGCCTTGCGCGTCTGCCAGCCAGCGCCGCCGAGACGGTCGAGCTGCGCCGTGCCCTCGTCCGCGCCGTAGCGCGTCAGAAGCTCGATGTTCTCGACCGGCAGGAACAGCTTGCCACCGTCATATTGCAGCTCCAGGCAATCGTGCGGCGCACCGGCAGCGTCGATGGTTTTCAAACCGAGGTAGCGCCCGACACCGTGTTCGATGTGCGTGACCAGATCGCCCGGAGCGAGGCTCGACGCCTCCTGCAAAAAATTCTGCGCGCGCCGCGTGCGCGTCTGGCGCACCATGCGGTCGCCGAGAATGTCCTGCTCCGCGACGATGACGAAATCCGGCGTCTCGAACCCGTGCTCGAATTCCAGGACCGAAATGCCGACCGCGCTCTTGTCCAGCTTCAGCGCATCCGGCCAATCTTTCACGCGGCGCATCGCGGGCAGACCGTGATCGGACAGCACGCCCCCCATGCGTTCTGCCGAACCCTCGCTCCAAGAGGCGACCAGCGTGCGCTTGCCGGACGCCTGCAACGCTTTCACATGCTGCGCCGCGACTTCGAACACATTGGTGCCGGTCTGCTGACGCTCCGGCGCGAAATCGCGCCCCGCTTTGCCGCCCGCATCGACAGACTTCATCGACTCCGGCGCCTGGAACGGCGAAAGCTCGCGCACGCGATGATAGGATAGCGACGCGGCCCATTCCTTGTCGGTCAGATACAGCGCATCCGGCGGCAGCGGCTTGTACGGCGCTGTCTTGATCGCATGCTTGCTGTCATCGCCCTTGGGACCGAGCATCTCCTTGCGCGTCGCATAGTAGTCGGCGATCAGTTCGAGACGCGCGGATTTGGATTCTTCGCTTTGGTAGGCGAGCAGAATCAGCGCGTCGGGCACGAAATCGAACAGCGTATCGAGATGGTCGTGGAACAGCGGCAGCCAGTGCTCCATGCCCTGCTGCTTGCGACCGGCACTCACCGATTCATAGAGCGGATCGTCGCTGGTTGCGGGACCGAAGCGCGCGACATAGCCGCTTCGGAAGCGGCTGATCGATGCCGGATCGAGCGGCGCCTCGCTCGCGGGCAACAGCTCAACGGAGTCGATCTTGTCCGCCGATAATTGCGTCTCCGCGTCGAAGCGGCGGATGGCGTCGAGCTCCTGCCCGAAGAAATCGAGACGCAGCGGCTGCTCGCTGCCCGGCGGCCACAGATCGACGATGCCGCCACGCAGCGCGAAATCGCCAGGCTCGCGCACGGTACTCGCGTTGACATAGCCGTTCGCCGCGAGAAACGCGGCGAGCTTGTCGTAGCCAACATTCGCCCCGGTCTTCGCAAAGAAGCTCGCGCCTTCGATCGCCGAGCGCGGCGGGACGCGCTGCAGCATCGCGTTGATCACCGTGATGACGACGGCTGGTCCGGAGTCCTTCTTGCGTTGCGCCAGCGCAGCCAAAGTCGCGAGCCGCTCGCTCTCGGTATCCGACTTCGGCGACACGCGGTCGTAAGGCAGACAATCCCACGCCGGGAATGACAGCACCTGCACATCCGGCGCGAAGAACCGCACGCCGTCGGCAATCGCGGCGGCCTGCAGATCGTCGCCCGCGACGAACAGCACGAGGCCCTTGCGCCGCTTCGCCGCTTCCGCCGCGAGATAGGCGTCATAGCCGCCCGGCACGCCGGTAACGGCGAAACGGCCCTCGTGCTTCGCGATGTAGTCTAAACGTTCCAAGTCGGGTTCTTGCGCGCGCAGAGCGCTTTCATGCGGGTGAACAACGCGGTATCGAATTGTGCCGGCGCGGGCGCGTGGCCGCGCAGCCATTCGTAGACGTCCTGATCGGGCGCCGCGAGCAGCGCCTCGAACAGGTCGAGTTCGGCCTCGCTCATGCCGTCCAGTTCGGCAGCGGCAAAGGTGCCGAAGATCAGATCGACCTCCTTGAACCCGCGCCGCTTGGCGCGGAACAATAGCTGTTTGCGGCGGACCTCCGAAGAGCCGCCTTTTTCAGGTCCGGTCATGGCCGCGATATAGCCGCTGGGTGCGTTGAGAACAACTCGCCCGCCTCATATTGTTTCCCCAACATGCGGCCCGCGATTCTGTTTCCACTGTTTGGCGAAATCCGCTCCCTGACGGGTGTGGGTCCGCGCATCGAGAAGCTGATCGCGCGCGTTGCGGGGCCGCGGCTGCTCGATCTCATCTTTGATCTGCCCTGCGGTGTGATCGATCGTTCCTATAGGCCAAAGCTGATCGAGGCAGAGCCGGGGCGCATCGCGACCGTGACGTTGAACGTGCTCGACCATCTTCCGTCACGCGACCGGCGTCAGCCCTACAAGGTGCGCTGCTCCGACGACACGGCGACGATCGAGCTCGTTTTCTTCCATGCGCATGCCGACTATCTGCAGAAAACCTTGCCGCAGGGCGAGAAGCGCGTCGTCAGCGGGCGCATCGACAAGTTCAAAGACAAATTGCAGATGGCGCATCCCGATTTCATCGTCGCGCCGGGACAGGAGAAAGACCTGCCGCAGCACGAGGCGGTCTACGCGCTGACCGAGGGCCTGCCGGCGAAGTCTCTGTCGAAAGCGATACGCGCGGCGCTCGAAAAAGTGCCTGCGATGCCGGAGTGGCAGGACACGGCTTTCCAAAGAGTGCGCGGGTGGGAAGGCTTCACCGGTGCATTGCGCGCGGCACACAATCCCGCGCACGAGGCCGATCTGTCGCCGGAGACATCCGTGCGGCAGCGCCTCGCCTATGACGAGTTGCTCGCGAACCAGCTCGCTCTGCTGATGATCCGCGCGCAGATGCGCGGACAGAAAGGCCGCGCGATCAGGGGGGACGGCCATCTTAGGGCGAAAGCCATCGCAGCTCTCCCCTTCACCCTCACTGATCCGCAAAAGCAGTCGCTCGCGGAGATCGAGGCCGACATGGCCGGGCCGTCGCGCATGTTGCGCCTGCTGCAGGGTGATGTCGGCGCGGGCAAGACCGTTGTCGCAATGCTTGCGTTGCTGGGCGCTGTCCAGGCTGGCGCACAGGGCGCACTGATGGCGCCGACGGAAATCCTATGCAGGCAGCATATGGCCTCGCTCGAACCGCTGGCAAAGGCAGCGGGCGTGCGCATGGCGATCCTCACCGGTCGCGAGCGCGGGCCGACGCGCGACCAGACCCTCGCGGCGCTTGCGAATGGCGAGATCGACATTCTCGTCGGCACACATGCTCTGTTCTCCGAAGATGTCGCGTTCAAGGACCTCGCGCTGGCCGTCGTGGACGAACAGCATCGCTTCGGTGTGCACCAGCGCATGAAGCTCCAGGGTAAGGGCGCGCGGCCTGCCGACGTGCTGGTGATGACGGCAACGCCGATCCCCCGCACGCTCGCGCTCACCGCCTATGGCGACATGGACGTGTCGCGCCTGACCGGACGACCGCCGGGCCGCAAGCCGGTCGAGACGCGCCTTCTTGACGACAAACGATTGGACGAAGTCGTCGGACATTTGCGAACTGCCATCCAGAAAGGCGCGCGCGCCTATTGGGTATGTCCGCTGGTCGAGGAATCTGAATTCATCGATCTCGCCGCCGCGGAAGATCGCGCGCGGGAACTGAAACAAATACTCGGCCCCAAGGTCGGCCTCGTTCACGGCAAGATGAAAGCCACCGAGCGCGACGCCGCGATGGCGCAGTTCAAATCCGGTGAACTCTCGGTTCTTGTTGCCACCACGGTGATCGAGGTCGGCGTCGATGTGCCCGAGGCCACGATCATGGTTGTCGAGCACGCGGAGCGTTTCGGCCTGGCACAGCTGCACCAGTTGCGTGGACGTGTGGGGCGTGGCGCCGCGAAATCGAGCTGCCTGCTCGTCTATCACGGACCGCTCGGCGAGACCGCGAAGGCGCGGCTTAAAATCATGCGCGAGACCGACGACGGCTTTGTTATCGCAGAGGAAGATTTGCGGCTGCGCGGCGCGGGCGAACTTCTCGGCAAACGCCAGAGCGGCTTGCCCGAATTCAGGATCGCCGATCTTGCCGTGCATGCCGATCTCCTTGCCGCCGCGCGCGACGACGCGAAACTTGTCCTTGCGCGAGATGCCGAACTGAAATCCGAACGCGGCGAGGCGCTGCGCGTCTTGCTTTATCTGTTCGAACGGGACGAAGCTGTGCGCCTCTTGCGTACCGGATGACCATGACGAATCCCGATTTCCTTCCCGCGCTCGCGCGCGCCTTGAACATGCGTATCGACACCATCACGCGCCTCTCCGGCGGCGCGAGCCAGGAGACGTGGTCGTTCGATGGCGTTGCGGAAGGAAAGACGTGGCCGCTCATCCTGCGCCGTGCGCCGGGCGGCGAGCGTGTCATTCCCGAAGGCTCGACCTCCGTACCGCTTTCCACCGAAGCTGCGGTAATTGAAGCGTCGCGGAAGGAAGGCGTTGCCGCGCCGCGCGTGCATTATGTGCTGCAAGACAAGGACGGCGCCGGTCAGGGTTATGTGATGGAACGCCTCACTGGCGAGACCATCGCGCGGAAAATCTTGCGCGATGCCGCGTTCGAAGCTGTGCGCCCGAAACTCGCGTACCAGTGCGGCGAAATCCTTGCGCGCATCCACAGGGTTGACGTCGCGCCGCTCAGACATCTGTTGCCTGTCGTCGATGGCCCGACACAGTTGCGCGCCTATCGCGACACACTCGATCCTTTCGACTATCCGCATCCCGTGTTCGAGATGGCGTTTCAGTGGCTTGAACCGCGCATGGCAGCGAGCAAGCGGCAGACATTGGTGCACGGGGATTTCCGGCACGGCAATCTGATGATCTCGCCGCGCGGCGTCGAAGCCGCTCTCGATTGGGAATTGACGCATATCGGCGATCCGCTCGAAGATATCGGTTGGGTATGTACAAATTCGTGGCGCTTCGGGGTCGCGGACAAAGTTGTCGGCGGCTTCGGCGACCTGCCCGATCTGCTGAAAGGCTACGAAGAGGCAGGCGGCGGCCGCGTCGATCCCGACGAGGTGCGGACCTGGATCGTCTACGGCTCGCTCAAATGGGGCATCATGTGCATGAAGATGTATCAGGGCTTCCTGAACGATCGTTCCGTTGAGCGCGCGGCCATCGGCCGGCGTTCGTCGGAGACGGAGATCGACCTGATCAACCTCATCATCGGAGGCAGACTATGATGGACCAGCCGTCGATGCGCGAACTGGTCGAGGCGGTGCGCGACTTCCTCGAACAGAAGGCGATGCCGGAACTAAAAGGCCATACAGCCTTTCATGCGCGTGTCGCGGCCAATGCGTTGTCCATCGTTGTGCGCGAACTGGAACAAGGTCCGCAATCGGCGAAAGATGAACTGTCCCGTTTGCAAAAGCTGCTCGACCATGACGGCACGCTGGACGAATTGAACCGCGAACTGTGCAAACGCATTCGCAGCGGCGCGTTCACGCTCGACATGCCGGGACTTGCAGACCATCTCACCATCACGACCCGCGAGAAGGTCGCGATCGACCAGCCGGGCTATTCTGGCTTGAAGCGGTCTTGAATCCTCCCCCCCTTTCACCATGGCCGCCCTTGAGGCGGCCATGGTGAAGTTTTGGGCAGCGAGCCAATATCAGGCTGACGCCTGCGCAGGCTTCCGCGCGAGCGCGATCTGGCTGAAGGCGAGCACTGCCATTGCGATGCCTTCCGCCCACGCAACCACAGGACCCATCCACACCGGCGATGTCGGGAACGGATAGAACAGCATCAGCAGGTTCTTGAACCCGAGTCCGTTGATGATTGCGGGCGCGAGCACGTAGAGCGCAAAAAGGATTCCCAACGCAGCGAAATCGCCGCGACGCCGTCCCGGCAGCGCGCGCATAAAGACGAAAATTCCCACGTCGCGCGTCAGGAAGCCTGCGGCTGCCGCAATCAGCGCAAGCTGGTCCACAATATCCGGCCGGTTCTGGTGCAACCAGAACAAGAGCGCGGCCGTGCAGACAATGGCCGCAATATAGGACATCATCCACGCCTGAAGGCCGCTCCAGAATGCGCCGACACGTCCCGATGAGATCTGGCTGCCCAGCCAGCGCAAATGCACACGATCCTTGGCTTCGAGAAAAACCATGAGATACGTCAGCGCCGTGTAAGTCACACCGGCAAGCGCGAGACGTAGCGAACCGGCATCCCACCCGGCCATCGTCTTGTCGTCCGACAGCCAGGCATCGAATCCGGCGACATAGATGCCGATGAAAACGAGAAATGCGAGCCACACCAATGTGCCGTTCTGCATCTTCAGTTCAAGCCGCATCTCGCGATAGCAGCCGAGCAGGGTCCACGCCGTGAAGATCGCCAGCGACAGAAGCAGGAACCCGCGACGGTCGAGCACCCTGCCCCACCATGTCACGGTGTCGCCCGCCACCTTGTGGAACAGGTACGAGCCCGCGGGATCGGCGATGCTCCAGATCCAATAGACCGCGACGCCGGCCAGAATGCCGATGGTCTGATAGATGAAGATGTCGAGTCGTGAATGCGCCTGACGCCGGCGCACGGCCACCAAACTCGCGAGAAACGCAGCCGCCTGCGAGATCACGCCGACCGCGACGTAGTAGATGAAATCGAACACCGCCGCCAAAGGCCCGGCATGCGCGCCCTTATCGACGAGCATCACCGCCAAACAGATCGCGCCGCCGAACCAGTTGTAGACCGTCGAGCCGAACAGCTTGCCCCAGGTCATCTCACCCGGCGTGATCGCCGAGAGCAGTTGCATGTCCCAGGTGCGGTCGCGGATTTCTCCCACCACCGCGAGCGAGGCGTTGCGCGCGCCCCACACCACGACGATGGAGTAGTAGAGCAGCTGCGCCATGCTGCCGAGGGTGTATTCGGTCCCACCGGCAACTGCCGCGGCAAAGAACGCAAGCGTCAGCAGCACGACCATCAGGACCAGCCGCCGCGGCGTCAGTTCAAGCCAGATGTTGCGCTGGAATTCCGGGTTCATTGTTTTCCGACCTGCGCGAAATAGGTGTCTTCCAGCGCCTTCGTGGATTCGCCGAAGCTCGACAGCTCAAAGCCCGCCGTCACCATGTCGCGTACAAGCTTCGCGCGTGCGCCAGGATTGCGCGTGAAGGTGAACAGTGCGTGATGCTCATCGACCTCGATCACGTCGAGACCCGCGCGGCCGGTGAGGAAATCGCGCAGGTCGCTGCGCGCCGTCGCGATCTCGAGCAGATAGCGTGGCCGCTCCACGTCGCGCACCTTCACGGCCTTGCCGCCGGCGATGCGCCCGCCTTCGATAATGATCATCTCGGAGCAATAATCTTCGAGCTCCGCGAGAATGTGCGACGACACGACCAGCGTCATGCCCCCATCTTTAAGGCTCAGCAACAACGCGGAGAGATCGCGCCGCGCTTGTGGATCGAGGCCTGCGGCAGGCTCATCGAGCAGCAACACTCGCGGCTCGTGTACGATAGTCTGGCCGATGGCGAGGCGCTGGCGCAGACCGCGCGACAGCTCCCCGGCCGGTGTACCCAGACGATCGGACAGGCCGACGCGGCCAGCCGCCGTCTCAACCGCTGCGGCAGCTTTGCCCGGCGCGATGCCATGGGCCCGCGCCGCATAGGTCAGACACCGCCGCACACTCAATTCGTCATAGAGGCCGTAAAAGTCGGGCAGATAACCAAGCCGCGCATGGATCTCGCGCGGCAATGCCGTGGTGTCGAGACCGTCGATCAGCACACGCCCCGAATAGGGCATGTCCAGCGCCGCCAGGCATCGCAAAAGTGTCGTCTTTCCGGCACCGTTCGGGCCGACCAATGCCGTGATGGTCTGCGGCACAACGCGCAGGGAAACCCCGCTCAACGCCCGCACCGTCGGATACTCGTAAACCAGATCGGCGACTTCGATCATCTGTGGAAACTTACCCCAATCGCGCCGTCGCGCTATGGTCGATTCGATATCTCATTAACGGCCAATTTTGGGCGGCTCACCATGCGCATAGCAATGATTGGCACCGGGTATGTTGGATTGGTCTCCGGGGCCTGCCTGTCCGAATTCGGCCATGACGTCATCTGTATCGACAAGGACGCCGCGAAGGTCGATGCCCTGCGCGCCGGCCAGATCCCGATCTTCGAGCCCGGGCTGGACGACGTGGTCGCCGCCAATGTGAAGGCCGGGCGGCTGTCCTTCGCCTCCGATCTGGCCGATGCCGTCAAGAACGCCGAGGCCGTTTTCATCGCGGTGGGCACGCCCAGCCGCCGCGGCGACGGCCATGCCGATCTCACCTATGTGTTCGCGGCGGCGGAAGAAATCGCCAAGCATCTCTCTGGCTACACCACCGTCATCACCAAATCGACCGTGCCCGTTGGTACAAGCCGCAAGGTGAAGGAGATCATCGCCCGTACGCGGCCTGACGCGGCGTTCGATGTCTGCTCCAATCCGGAATTCCTGCGCGAGGGTTCGGCGATCGGCGATTTCCGCAAACCCGACCGCGTCGTCGTCGGTTGCGACAGCGATCGCGCGCGCGACGTAATGCGCGAAATCTATCGTCCGCTCTATCTGCATGAGACACCCATCGTGTTCACCAGCCCGGAAAGCTCCGAGCTCATCAAATATGCCGCCAACGCGTTTCTCGCGACCAAGATCACCTTCATCAACGAGATGGCGGAGCTGTGCGAGAAGGTCGGCGCCGACGTGCAGGACGTCGCGCGCGGCATCGGTCTCGACGGGCGTATCGGTTCCAAATTCCTCCACGCGGGCCCGGGCTTCGGTGGCTCGTGCTTTCCCAAGGACACGCTCGCACTCCTCAAGACCAGCCAGGACAGCGGCGTGCCGGCGCGAATCGTCGAGGCCGTCGTCGCCGTCAACGAAGCGCGCAAGCTGAAGATGGCGCAGAAGATCGCGGACGCGTTCGACGGCGTGAAGGGCAAGACCATCGCCGTGCTTGGGCTCACCTTCAAACCCAGCACCGACGACATGCGCGACGCGCCCAGCCTCGTCATCGTGCCGGAGCTGCAGAAACAGGGCGCCACGATCCGCGCCTACGACCCCGAGGGCATGAAGGAAGCGGCAAAGCTTCTGGACATCGACCTGCGGAAGAACGCCTACGACGCGCTCGAAGGCGCGGACGGCGTCGTGATCCTCACCGAATGGAACGAATTCCGCGCGCTGGACACCACGCGCATGAAAGCGCTGCTGAAGCGCCCGTTGATGGTCGACCTGCGCAATATCTATCGCCCCTCGCAGATGGAAGCCGCAGGCTTCACCTATGTCAGCGTCGGCCGCGCGACCCTAGGCGGGTGATGTACAGCGATGCTGTACAGAAATTGCGAATTGTTCGCGGCGCGCGAACACGACTCCGCCGTTCCAGGCCACGCAGATCTAAAGACCCTGCGCCGTAGTGTTTGATAAGCAGGCCGAAATAAATCTTTCCGGCACGATTTCGCGCGCCGCGCATGTGCGCAAAGCACAGCCGATCCGCCGTATTCCGCAGCGGGCCCTGGTCCTCTTACAGTCATGGGGATTTGGCCGAGATGGCGATCCGAGCGTCACGGTTCAAGGGGGTAGTGTCCTAATTTGACGGCTTTGGCATCGGCCGCCAATTATCCCGGTAATAGTTCTGCCAGGGGCAGGTGTAGGGGTTAGGAGGATTCCGCAATTGCCGCGCATCCGGGGGCTCTACAGTGGCAATTGCTGCTGCACATGCCACTTCGGCCAATTCATGGGTCTGCTCAAGACGCATCGTTATCCACGCCATCCAGATAATCAGCGCGACTAGTCCGATGATCTTGAATGTCCTCACTTCGCCCGCGCCTCCGCCACTATAGCCGCCTGCACGGCTTTGCGCGGTCCGTCGATCTGCGGGGTATGCAGAACCGCAAAGAACCGGCGCTTGCCGTTGTCGCGCTCATAGGACCAAGCATAGGCCCGGAACGCACCGCCCGGATGGCCCTTGAGATCGAAGACGTGGACGACGCCATCCCAGACGGTCTCCCCGTTGTGCACTTCATGCACCGGCACGGCTTGGACAAACGTAGCTTTCCCACCGTGCTGGGATTCGACGGCCTGCTTAAGCTGGTCGGGGGAGACTTCGGTCAAAGCGGCCAGACCTTTGGAGCTAGCTCTGCCAGCTTTACTTGCCTGTATCTGATTTCTTCGGCATCCCACTTTGGACTATTGCCAACGTCTTGTGTCGTGGTGAACGGGCTGGCTAGCCGGGTGGGCCGTTTTGATTCAAACGTGCCATTCCCCAATGTCACATTTTCCTTCGCAGGGAGAAGGCCCGCCTTATCGCGAATGTCTACGGGGATCGTTACCTGCCCTTTGGACGTAATACGCATGACCGCCATTCCATTTCTTACAAGTAGAAGTAGTACCTTTGAAATACACCCTCAAGTGGAAAGCGGCACGCGGGCTAAGCGTTAAACCGCCGCTCCCATTCGAACGCGGAGCGCACGATCTCGGTGAGATCGTCGTGCACGGGCTTCCAGTTGAGCGCGGCTTTTATCTTCGAGGGGTCTGCGATCATGATCGGCGGGTCGCCGGGGCGGCGCGGACTTTCCCTGACCGGAAGCTTGCGGCCGATCACCTTTTCCGCCGTCGAGATGACTTCGCGCACGCTGCTGCCATGGCCGTAGCCGCAGTTGTAGACCGTCGAAGTTGCGCCGCCGCGCAGCGCATCGAGCGCGAGCAGATGGGCCGCAACCAGATCGGTAACGTGGATATAGTCGCGCACACCGGTACCGTCCGGCGTCGGATAATCGGTGCCGAAGATGTCGAGATGTGGCACGCGGCCAAGCGCGACCTGCGCTGCGCGCTTGATGAGATGAGTCGCGCGTGGCGAGGACTGCCCGGTACGGCCATTCGGGTCGGCGCCGGCGACATTGAAATAGCGCAGCACCATGTGGCGAAAATCGTGGGCTTTGGACGTGTCCTCCAGCATCCACTCCGTCATCAGCTTGGAGCGCGCGTAAGGACTGATCGGCGCCTTGCGCTCATCTTCCGCCAGAGGCTGCGGTGTGTCTTCTGCGTAGACCGTTGCGGTTGACGAGAAGATGAAATTCTTCACGCCGCTGTCGACGCACGCCGCCAACAATGCACGCGAGGCGCCCGTGTTGTTTCCATAATACGCGAGCGGTTCCGCGACCGAGTCGGGCACGACGATGGAGCCCGCGAAATGGATCACCGCATCGACGGCGTGGTCCTTGATCAACCGCTTCACCAGCGCCTGGTCGGCGACCTCGCCTTCGACCAGCGTGACCTTCTCGCTCACCAGCGAACGGTTGCCGGTCGAAAGATTGTCGAGAACGACCACGCCCTCGCCGCGATCAAGCAGCCCATAGGTCATGTGGCTGCCGATATACCCGGCGCCGCCCGTCACCAGAACGCTCATAAAGGTTTGGCCGCCGCAGGAGCCCGTCCATAGACATCTTCGAAGCGAACGATGTCATCTTCGCCTAGATAGCCGCCGCACTGCACCTCGACGAGGCGCATCGGCACCGTGCCCATGTTCTCCAGGCGATGCTTTTCGCCAAGGGGAATGAAGACCGACTCATTTTCGCGCAACGTCGAGACTTTCTCGCCGACGGTCACTTGCGCAACGCCCTCGACGACAACCCAGTGCTCGGCACGCTTGTGATGCATCTGCAGCGACAGGCGCCCGCCGGGCTTGACCATGATGTGTTTGACCTGATGGCGCGGACCCAGATCGATGGTCTCGTAGGTACCCCAGGGGCGCGACACACGCTTGTGCTCGCTATGCTCGGTGCGGTTGGCGGCCTTGAGATGATCGACAATCGCCTTCACGTCCTGCGCGCGCGATTTGTCGGCAATCAGCAGCGCATCGTCGGTGTCGATGACCACAAGATCCTTCACGCCGACCAGTGCGGTCAGTCGCTTCTCGCTATGGACGTAGGACCCGGTGGAGTCGTGCGCGATGACATCGCCCAGAAGGACATTGCTCTGCGCGTCCTGCTCGCGGATGTCCCACAAGGCCGACCACGCACCGACATCGCTCCAGCCGATATTGCACGGCACGATGGCAGCGCGGTCGGTCTTTTCCATCAGCGCGTAGTCGATCGAGATGTTTGGGGCATTCTTAAATGCTTCGGCGTCGAGCCGCACGAAATCGTCGTCGCGCCTGGCCTTGACAAGAGCATCGCGGGCGGCGGCAAGAACGTCCGGCGCATGGCGCTTCATATCGTCGATCAGAACGTCCGCGCGGAACACGAACATGCCGCTGTTCCAGAAATAGCCGCCATCGTCGACATAACCCTGCGCCGTCGCACTATCGGGCTTTTCGACGAAGCGCTGCACGCGATGAACGCCATCGACCTTTTCCAGCGCAACGCCACGATGGACATAGCCGTAGCCCGTCTCGGGTCCGGACGGCGCCATGCCAAAGGTGACGATGTGTTCGGCGTTCGCCGCTTCGGCCGCGAGCGCCACTGCGTCGGCAAACGCTTTGCCGTCGCGCACCACATGGTCGGACGGCAGAAGCACGATGATGCCTTCCGGATCTTCGTCCGCGACGATCAGCGCAGCGACCGCAGCAGCCGGCGCTGTGTTGCGGCCCATCGGTTCCAGCACGATCGCGCGTGTCCGAACGCCGATCTCCTGCATCTGCTCGGCGACAAGGAAGCGGTGTGCCTCGCTGCACAGAAGCAGCGGCGCCGACGCGCCGGGGAGCGCCGCGCGCAGCACCGTCTCCTGAATCATCGTACGCTCGCCATGAAGCGCGAGAAGTTGCTTGGGCAAGGACGCACGCGACAACGGCCAGAGCCGCGTGCCGGAACCGCCGGAGAGAATTACCGGATAAATCGTCATGCTGAAACCTTACGCCCCTTGTGCGCCGATGATCGCGACACTGCACACATTCATCGCCGGCGCGCCGCCGAGATTGTGTGTCATGCCGATACTCGGGTTCTTGAGCTGACGCGCCCCCGCGCGGCCCTGAAGCTGGAGATACATCTCATAGAGCATGCGCAGACCCGAGGCGCCGATGGGGTGGCCAAAGCATTTCAGGCCTCCGTCGATCTGGCACGGCACCTGCCCGTCGGCGTCGTAGAAGCCGTTGAGCACGTCCTTCCAGCCCTCGCCTTCGCGGCTGATGTGCAAATCTTCCATCGTCACGAGTTCGGTGACGGAGAAGCAGTCGTGCACCTCCATCATCGACACTTCGTCGCGCGGATTGCGGATGCCGGCTTCGTCATAGGCACGCTTGGCCGCGATGCGCGCGGTGTGGAAGTAGGAGCCGTCCCAGGAATTGTGCTGGCTCTCGAGACCGTTCGACAGCGCGAGCTGAAGCGCCTTCACCGTGATCAGATCTTTCTTGCCGAGCGCCCTGGCGATCTCCGGCGTCGTCACGACGGCGCACGCCGCGCCGTCCGACACGCCGCAGCAATCGAACAGGCCGAGCGGCTCGGCGATCATCGGCGCGTTCAGGCACATCTCTTCGGTGATGGCCTTCTGCAAATGCGCTTTCGGATTCTTGGTGCCGTTGGCATGGCTCTTCACCGAGACATGTGCGATGGCGCGCTTCAACTCTTCCTTGGAGACGCCGTGCTTGTTGCGATAGGCGGATGCGAGCTGCGCGAAATTGCCCGGCGCGGAGCCGTTGGCGCTCCACAGCGGATTGAGCGTGCCGTTCTCGCGCTGCGGCAGGCCGCCGTAGCCGGTATCCTTCAGCTTCTCGACGCCAAGCGCGAGCGCGATATCGGCGGCGCCCGCCGCGACGGCATAGACAGCGCCACGAAATGCTTCAGAACCTGACGCGCAGAAGTTCTCGACATGCGTCACGGGAATGTTGGGAAGGCGCAACGCAACCGAGAGCGGTGTGCCGCCCTTGCCGACATGCTGGTCTTCTATGGCCGTGGAAAACCACGCGGCGTCGATCTGGCTGGTCTCGATGCCCGCGTCCTGCATGCATTCGAGATAGGCCTCGACCATCAGCTCTTCGGCGCCCATGTCCCAGAGCTCGCCGAACTTCGAGCAGCCCATGCCCAGAATCGCGACCTTGTCCTTAATGCCGGTGGCCATGACGAACTCCTAAAATAGCGGTCAGCCATCTAAAGCCGGGTGCGCGACAGTGTAAAGGCGCGAAAACAGCCCGATTCCGGCGAAAATCCCGCGATCAGGCGCTGATAATCCGCACGCCTTCGCGCTGAACGTTCTTGGTCGCGTTGCGGGTGTCGATCACGAGCTTCGACCACGACACCAATGACGCGTAATCGACATTGCTGTGATCGGTCGTGATCACCACGGCGTCGAACTTCGACACGGTGCCAGCATCCAGCACTACGCTCTTCATGCCCTGCAGATCGGCGTGTTCGCGCGTGGGAAGAATCTCCGGGATGTAGGGGTCGTGATACGCGATCGTGCCGCCGCGCTCGCGGATGAGCTCCATGATCTCGAGCGCGGGACTTTCGCGCAGGTCGTCCACGTTTTTCTTGTAGGCAACACCCATGACAAGAATGTTGGCGCCATTCATCGGCTTTCCGGCATGGGCCTGCAACGCCTCGCCCAGCTTGTCGACGACGAGCTTTGGCATGGCGCGGTTCACGACGCCGGCAAGCTCGATGAAATCGGTTTTGACGTTGAACTGGCGCGCGCGCCACGACAGATAGAACGGATCGATCGGAATACAGTGTCCGCCGAGACCCGGCCCCGGATAGAACGGCATGAAGCCGAACGGCTTGGTCTTCGCCGCGTCGATCACGTCCCAGACATTGATGCCCATTTTCGTGTAGGCGATCTTGAGTTCGTTCACGAGCGCGATGTTCACGGCGCGAAAAATGTTCTCGGTAATCTTCACCGCTTCCGCCGTCTGCGTGTCGCGCACACGATACACTTCGGAAAAGGCAAGCGCGTAGAGCCCTTCCGCGCAATTGCCGGAGCGCTCGTCGATGCCGCCGACGATCTTCGGGATCTTGCGCGTCTCGTAGCCGCTGCCTGGGTCTTCGCGTTCCGGCGAGAAGCCGAGCAGGAAGTCCGCCGCACCCTTGAGACCGCTGGTCTCCAGGATCGGCTGCACAACTTCCGTCGTCGTGCCCGGATAGGTCGTGGATTCGAGCACCACAAGCATTTCCTTGTGGAGGTGCTTTGCGATCATCTCCGTCGTCGATACGACATAGCTGAGATCGGGCTCGTGTTGGGCATCGAGCGGCGTCGGCACGCAAATGAGCACGGCATCGACATTGGCCAGTTCCGCAAAGTCCGCCGTCGCATGGAAGCGGCCGGACGCGTTCATCACGCGCACATTGTCCGACGGAAAATGCTTGATATAGGTCTCGCCCTTGGCGAGCTTTTCGATCTTGCCCGGGTCGACGTCGAAGCCGACCGTGTGGAGCCCCGCCTGCCAGAACACATGAATCAGCGGCAGGCCGACATAGCCCAGCCCGATCACACCGACGCGAACAGTCTTGTCGCTGAGCTTGTCTTCAAATTTCGCCATGACCGTCCTGTAGCGTGAAGCCCGCCGTGTGTGTCAATTCCGGGCGAACATAGTTAAGGAACGCGTAACCCCGATTGGGCACATCTGCAATAACCTAGAATGCGATGGTTATCGCGGCTTCGCCGGCGCCCGTGGCGCCATGATCGGGAAACGGCTGATTGTCCTGGACACGCGCCGCCAGATCGAGCTTCAGATTCTTGAACAGCGGAATACCGACCCGAGCTTCCGCCAGATTGACGATCGCCGGCACGCTGCTGACGACGTTGCCGGTCTTGTTGTGCGGATCGTTGATGACCGCGTGGTGCAGCGTCGCCTCATAAGTCCAGTCGTGGTCGTCGATCCAGGCGGCCTGCAGCGACAGCAGCCGTGAATCGCTGTCGAGGCTGAAGCCCAGCGATTGCCCGCGATAATGCATGCCGTCGATATAGCCGGCATTGTTGTAGGACGCGCCGTGATCGACGTTGCCGAAGCTGAAAATGTCCACAGTCGGCACCGTGTCGGTGTATTCGAGCGTCACGCGCATGGTGTTGCGCGCCGTAAGGGGCAGCCACACGCTCGCACCGAACAGATGGCTCGTCACCGAATGGACGATGGGGTTCGAATCCTCGTTCATCATCTGGGTGTAGACCTCGAACGGCATATCCCCAATTGTGTTTTGATAGTGAACGTCGATCAGACCTTCGTCGTTCGTGGTGTTGACCTGATTCGCCTGGTTGGTGAGGTTGAAATATCCCGAGATTGAGCAGGGATGCCCCGTGCCGCACATTTCCGTGGTACGCGCCAGGCCGATCTGAAGCCCCGGCAACGGATTGAACGTAAAGCGCGTGCCGACATAGATCGTATTCCTGGCGACCCGATCATCGTCTAAAACGCCTATGAAAAACTCATGCTGCCACGGGCCAAGCCAGCTCAGCAGCGGCGTACGGAACGGCGCAGTATCGATGCGCGAAAAGCCGACCTGCGGAAATGCCCGCGCGTTGTTGGACAGCGACAGCGCTGAAATCCATCCGGGTCCCCACCAATGGGTGAGATAGCCCGCATAGGCGGCCACGCCACCCACGCGCTGTGCGATGAACGATCCATCGGGATCGTAATGCGTCGAACGGCCGGTGAAATCCGTCCACGCGCCGACCGACAGGCGCAGGGCCGTACTGCTGTCCATGTATTCGAGCGAGAATTGCGTTTCGCCCTTGTTGCGCCCGAGCCCATCGAAGCCGCGCACCACGCTGGGCTGGTTCGTTAGATCGGATGTTACGTGACCGCTGAACGTGCCGCGCACCATTTGCGATTTCGCGTAGTTCGAAACCCGTTGCGCGGCCGCGCGCACATAGGCCGGCTGACTCGCCAGCGTCACCTGATCGCGCAGGTTCGACAGCAGTCCCGCCCACGGGATCGGCCATTGGGTCGTGATGTCGTCGATTACGCCGGCATTGGCAAGAATCTGGATGTCGGAACGCAGCTGGCTATCGCCGACCTCAGCCCAGGGCGAAGCTGACGCGGCTGTCGCGCCCAACCACAGCGCCACGGCGCAGCCGATTGCCCTGAGAATTTTGCTGTTCACGCCCGGCACACCCTAGCCTTTAAGGGCCGCAACCCTATGCGAAGGCTCAGGAAATGGAAATGGGCAAGGGTGACTTATCGACCACCAAATCGGGCCAATCGGAAGGCCGAAAGGTCGTGACGGCTCTCACCTTTTGTCCCCCAATCCGCCAGCGCCTCTCCGATAGCGGCGGAATGCTTGAAGCCGTGGCCTGAGCAGGGTGAAGCCACCATCACTCGCCGCGAGTCGGGATGGCTGTCGATGATGAATCCAAAATCGGGCGTCACGGTGTAAAGGCACACGGCCGACTTCACGCAAACCGGACTTAGGTCCGGAAAGAACGGCGCAATGTAGCGGGCATGCGTTTCCGCTATCTCTTCGGCCGATACGTCGCGTAGCGCGGTCTGCGGATCGGTCGTCTCCCCGAAGGATTCCGAAGCGACCTTGATGCCGCCGGTCGCGCCGTCGATGGCAGGGAAGCCATAGATGCCCTGCTGCGCATTCGGAAGTTCCCAGATGAAGATCGGAAACCGGTCAGGGCGATACGCGGTGATATTTCCGCGCGGCTGGAACCAGAGAAGAACCTGGCGATAGATTTTGAAGAGGTCTGCGAATTCGGGACTCAGCAGTTCCGGCGCCCAGGCACCAGCGGCGATAATCAGCTTATCCGCTTCGTAGCGCGTCTTGTCGGTGACGACGCTGACGCCATCGGATCGCGGTTCGAAACTCAGAACGGTCTCGCCGGTGTGCAGCACCGCTTCGTGTTTTTGTGCGAGTTCGAGTTGCGCGTGGACACAGGCTTCGGGCCGCACAAATCCGGCGCTCGGTTCGAAATAGCCGAACTCCTCATCGCTGACGTTGAACATCGGGTAGCGGCGGCGGATATCCGCGGCGTCTAGCAGTTCATGTGCGATGCCATGCTTGCGCGCGGCATCCACCGTGTTCTGAAAAAAGCCCTTCACATGGGTCGATGCGGGATTGCCGCCGCTGGAAATCACCAATCCGCCATTCGTGCAGAGCAGATTAGCGCCCGTCTGGTATTCGATTTCGCGCCAGATTTCGTGGCTGCGCTTGGCCAGAGGCGTGTAATGCGCGCCCTCGCCGATCGCCAGGCGCGTCACGCGCGTGCCGCCATGCGTCGATCCGAAGCCGTGCGGCGGCGCGTACCGATCGATGCCGAGCACATGCGCGCCTTGCTTCGCGAGCTGATAGACCGTGGCGCTTCCCATGGCGCCGAGGCCGAGAACGATGACGTCGTATTTCATCGAGCGTTAAGCGGCCACATGCGGCGCCGGATGCCTGAGATCCCTGGCCAGCCCCTCCCCCATCAGATCGACGAAGTTGTCGCAATAGAAGCGTTCGACTGCGCGCGGCGATGTGGTCGCGAGACTGTCGTTGAAACGCTTCAAGGGATTGCGGCCCCCTTCGACATGCGGGAAATCGGACGAGAACAGGCACACCTCATCGCCCGAATTGGCGATGATCCAACCCGCGTCTTCGTGTGGATAGGGCGTCACACGCACCTGACGGCGCACGATGTCGAACGGTTTCGCAGAGAGCTTCTGCAGGCGATCCTCGTTCTTGATGAAGGCCTGCGCGGCAGAATCCATATTGCGCATCCAGCCCGGCAACCACGATGCACCGAGTTCGATGGCGCCGAATTTCAGGCGCGGATAGCGGTCGAGCACACCGTCGAAGATCAGCGCGGCGAGCGTCGTCATCACCGAATGCGGGATCTGCATGTAGCTGACCGAGGTGAAGTTCTCCTCGCCGCCGTGAAAGTCCTTTACGCGCGGAAGACCGTTGTTGAAGTAATCGGCTCTGAGCTTCTCCTCACCACCGACATGAAAGACGATGGGAAGACCGGCTTCTTGCGCCATCGCCCAGAGCGGCTCGAACGCAATGTGACTCGGCGAATGGCCTTTCGGGCAGATCGACGGAATCAGCAGCGCCTTCAAGCCAAGATCGATGGCTTCGCGCGCGATGATCTTTGTGCGCTCGAAATCGGACAGTGGGATGTACGCCGTGCCGAGGAACCGGCGATCGACGGAGCAGAAGTCCGCCATCATGCGGTTGTGCGCCTGCGCCGTGGCATAGGCGAGTTCGGGATTCACATCGTCGAGCCCGAAATTGCCGAGGCACCACGTCGTGAAGATCAACTGGCTCGAAAACCCGAGCAGATCGAGCGCGTGCGGCCGGTCCTGTTTGCGGAAGGCGCCGAGCGCTTCGTAATTCTTGCGCAGAAGAATGTTCGCGTCGGAGCCGGCGCGGAAGTCCGGATTGTCGTGCTGCGCATTGGCCCAGTTCGGCAGCTTGCCGTCGCGCGGCCACGCCTTCAGCTTGGGCAGATCGTCATAGGAGGCGCGGTATTTCGGATCGAGGAAGGGATCGAGGCAGTCGCTCAATTCCATCAAATGAGAATCGGCATCGTGGACGATGCGGTTCTCGACATAAGGCATGGCGGCCTCCCCAGGCTTTTGCCGATTATAGCGCCGCGATCAGAAACCCCAATCGGGCTCGTCTTCGGTTAGCTGCTGACGGATGCGCAGGCGCCCGACCCGCAGATCGGCAATATCCATCCGCTGAAAGACCGCGCGCCGCACTGCCAGCCAGTTGATGGCCAGAAAACCCACGGCCAGCGCGCCGACGGCGAGCGCACCCAGCGCGACTGCGCCGATGGCCAGCGAGGCGGGCGGCTTCGATTTCACAAGCTCAAGCGAACGCGACATAGGAACTCCAACTCAGACCGGAACAGCCTTCCAGAAATATCGCACGAAACCGCGCTTCTCGTCACGGTCCTTCACGCGGAAGCTCATGCGGACCATTGTGCCGGTATCGACCTGCCCCTGATCGACGTCCGTGATATCAGCCATGAAGCGGCCGCCCTCGGCGAAGGTTATCATGCCGTAGTGGTTGGGCGGATCCATCGAGTAGGTGAGGAAGTCCGCCGACCACGACAGCACTTCGCCCTGCCGCTCGGAGAATCCGTAATCGTCCTGGCTGTCCACGGCCTTGCAGTTCGGGCTGACGCAGATGCGCGTCTTCGGATATTGCGCCGTGCCGCAGACGCGACACTTGCCGCCGGTGAGACCGAGCAACATGTCGTTCTTGCGATAGAGCACCGTCAGTGCCGTGCGCTTGTCGACTTCCGCGCGCATGCCCTTCTCAAGCTCGATGAGCCCGTTGAAGCCCAGATATTTGAGATAGTTCGTCTCTTCCTTGCGGCGCGCGAGCGATCTGGTGACGCCGCCCCGCTTTGGCAAATCGGCTATGGCGGGCGTCACTTCAAACAGCAGCGCATCGCAGCCCTGGCCGAACTGCACGACTAGAATCTTGTCGCCCGCCTTCGCCTGCTCCAGCGCATGCACGAGCATCAGCAGCGCATGCGTCGAGCCGCTGTCGCCGACAGTACTCGCGAGATTGTCGCGCGCCTTCGCGGGATCGATGCCGCATTGCTTGGCGATGGTCTGGTCGAGCTTCGCGAAAGGACATGGCAGAATGAAATGCGCGATGTCGGCCGCTTTCACACCGGTCTTCTCAAGCAATGCTTTCACCGCGGCAGGCACGATCTTCGAATAGCCTTCATCGCGGATCCAGCGCTCCTCCCAGCCGTAATCGAAATCTTCGCCCTCGCCGCGGAAGTGATCAACAAAGTCGAGCGTCTCGGAGTGGCTGCCGATGAACTTGGCAATCACTTTATCCTTGCCAAGCGTGAGCGCCGCGCTTGCGTCACCGATGGAGAGCTCCTGCGGCGACGCGGCACGTGCCTTGCGCTTCTCGCCGGCGACGACCAGCGGTGCGCTTGCGCGGCCTGCTGCGACGGCGTCGAGCGCCAAAGTCAGCGCCGTGGTGCCTGCCCGCTGTGACGACGTCACATCGGCGGACGAGATGTTCTGTTGCAGCTGCAACGCCGCGCTCACGATGCCTGCGTTCTGGCGGTCAGCAAACGGCATGGTGGTCGAGGCGAAATAGATTGCGTCCACGAACGCACGGTCCTTGATCGCATCAGACGCCGGCAGGCAATCGCGCCCGGCTTCGACGGCAAGCGTCACCGAGTCCTCGTCATAATTCGCCATCGAGCGTTCGCCCTTCGCCGCGCCCATCAGGCCGGGCGCGAACCATTCGTTGGCCTCCGCCACCGCCTTTCGCTGAAGCCTGCGGCGCGGGATATAGGCGCCATACGCGGTGATGCCGATCATCGTGAAACTCCGGGGATAGGGATGTTCCTATCGGAGAACAGATAGGCCGCGCGGTCAATCCTTGCGGCTTCTTATGTGGACGATGGCGGCGCGGGTGTGCGATGAAGCATCGTCTTTCAGCGAACCGCTCCCATGACAAAACCCAGACCCGTCCGCAAAGCCGTCTTCCCCGTCGCCGGCATGGGCACGCGATTCCTTCCCGCGACCAAAGCGGTGCCGAAAGAAATGCTGCCAGTCGTCGACAAGCCGGTCATCCAATATGCCGTCGAGGAAGCCAAGGAAGCCGGCATCGAACAGTTCGTGTTCGTCACAGGCCGCGGCAAGCACGTCATCGAGGATCATTTCGATCACGCCTATGAATTGGAATCGCTGCTCTCCGCGCGCGACAAAACCGATGAACTCGACTCGCTTCTCGAAGGTCTGCCGAAGTCGGGTTCGGTCAGCTTCACACGTCAGCAGAAGCCGCTCGGCCTCGGCCACGCGGTGTGGTGTGCACGCCATCTGATCGGCGACGAACCGTTCGCCGTGCTGCTGCCCGACGATCTTCTGTTCGGAAAGCCCGGCGCGCTGAAACAGATGATCAAAGCCTATGAGAGCGTCGGTGGCGGTGTGATCGTGGCGGCGGAGAACAAGCCGCGCGAAGAAACCAAACGCTACGGCGTAATCGATCCGGGCAAGACCAAAGGCAATGTCACCGAAGTGAAAGCGGTGGTGGAAAAGCCCTCGCCCGCGAAAGCACCGTCCACACTCTGCATCATCGGCCGTTACATCCTGCAGCCGGAAATCTTTTCCATTCTCGACAAGCGCGAGAAAGGCGCCGGCGGCGAAATCCAGCTCACCGACGCGATGGAGAAGCTGATCGGCAAGATGCCGTTCCACGCCGTGGAGACCAGCTGCGCCCGCTACGATTGCGGCGACAAGGTCGGATTCCTGCACGCGAACATCGCGGTGGGCCTGTCGCGCCCCGACATTGCGCCGGCACTAAGCCGGATTTTGAAGGGAATTAAGCTGTAGTTCCTTGGGCTTGACGCAATCCGCAACAATTCTTGGGGTTGTCGCCTTGGCGGGCCCCCACTAGAACCCGGACACCTCAAATCGTCCGGAGTTCCCATGACAGCCCCGATCCAGTTCATCGACCTTCAAGAACAGCGCCGCCGTCTCGGCAGCAAGCTCGAGAAGTCGATCATGGATGCGGTTCAGGGCGGACAATGGGTGATGGGTCCGCAGGTCGGGGAACTGGAGAAGCAGCTTTCCGAATTCGCGGGCGTGAAGCACACCATCGCCTGCGCCAATGGTACCGATGCGCTGCTGATCGTTCTGCGCGCGTGGGAGATCGGTCCCGGCGATGCCGTGTTCGTTCCGACATTCACGTTCGCAGCCTCGGCCGAAGTTGTAGCCCTCGTCGGTGCCACGCCGGTGTTCGTCGATGTGCTCGAAGACACCTACAACATGGATCCGGCGAGCCTTGAAGCCGCGATCGCAATGGTAAAGCGCGAAGGCAAGTTCAAGGCGCGCGCGGTGATGCCGGTCGACCTGTTCGGTCAGACCGCCGACTATCGCGCCATCGAACCGATCTGCAAACGCGAAGGGCTGATGATGCTCTGCGATGCGGCGCAGGGGTTCGGCGCGTTGCTCGACGGCCGCCGCGCCGGCGGCATCGGCGATGCAGCCTCGACGAGTTTCTTCCCTGCCAAGCCGCTTGGCTGTTACGGCGATGGCGGCGCGACGTTTACAAATGACGATGCTCTTGCGGAGACGCTGCGCTCCATCCGTGTCCACGGTCAGGGCAGCGACAAGTACGAGAACGTCCGCATCGGCGTGAACTCTCGCCTCGACACGATCCAGGCCGCGATCCTGCTCGAGAAGCTGAGCGTGTTCCCGGAGGAGATCGAACTGCGCGAAGCCGTGGCCCAGCGCTACAACACCGCGTTCCGCGCCTCCAACCGCATCGTCGCGCCGCGCGTGATCGAAGGCGGACGATCAACCTGGGCGCAGTACACGATCCAAGTTCCCGACCGCGCCAAGCTTCAGGCGGACCTTAAGGCCAAGGGAATCCCCAGCGCCGTTTACTATCCGATCCCGCTGTCGGCGCAGAAAGGCTACAAGCACTTTCCATCCGCCCCGACGCCCGTCAGCGACAAGATCTGCGACGCGGTCATTAGCCTTCCGATGCATCCTTATCTGGATGCGGCAACGCAGGACCGCATCATCGAGGCGGTTCTCGCGGCAGTCTGAATGGGCGCCTTTTGCGAACTTGGGCGGAATACTCTACAAGATTGCTAGGAAATAACACGGCGTAGCATGCCACTAGAATTCGGCACTTTGGGATTGATTGGCGCGGCGCTCGCATTGCTCATTGCGCTCACAATTCTTTTGAATGCCGAAACAATCGGGCACGCGCTCGGCGTCGTCGATCATCCTGACGATGTCCGCAAGACGCACGAACGCGCGACGCCACTTGTCGGTGGTATCGCGATGATAGTGCCGATGGTTCTCTGGTCGCTTGCAGGGTTTGCGCTACCAGCCATCACACAAAATGGATATGTACCGCTCGCCGGTGTCGTCTGTGGGACGGCCGCCGCGTTGCTGGGCTTCTTCGACGACCGCAGCCCCTTGTCGCCGCTTTTCAGATTGTCCACCCTGCTAGCCTTGACGGCTGTCGCGCTCTGGATCGATCCGCGACTCCTGCCCGCGGCATTTCACTGGAGCGCTTCAGTCTCGACGCCGGTTTCGCCCTGGCTCGCTTATGTTCTTGTTGCGATCGGCATGACGGGCTTCGTCAATGCGGTGAACATGGCCGACGGTCAGGACGGCTGCGTCGCGGGCATGTTTGCTATCTGGTCGAGTTGCGCGATCCTGGCCAGCGGAGGCGTGACGGCAGGGCTGGCCGGAATGATGCTGGCGACGAGCATCGTCGTCCTGGCGTTCAATCTGCGCGGCAAAGTGTTTCTAGGCGGCGCGGGCGCCTATGGCGTCACATTCGTCTTCGGTCTCCTGATTCTGCGACTTCACAATCATTGGGGCGTGACGGCGGAAACGATCATCGTCTGGCTGTTCGTTCCTATTGTTGATTGCTTGCGTCTGATGATTTCGCGTCCGTTGCACGGCCGCTCGCCATTCGACGCCGACCGCGGCCATTTCCATCATCGCCTGCACGACCGTTTCGGGAAACGTGCGGCTCTTGCGATCTATCTGGGGCTGGTCGCATCGACATCACTGGTCGCCACGTTGGCGCACGATCTGGCGCCGCTGTGCCTGTTTGCGCTGGCGTGCATTTATGTGGGCCTGATGTTCGCGACCAGCGAAAACGTTACACGTTCCGTCCCGGTCAAGATCACGCATCGGGACTGATGCGTACATGCGCGTCGATCAATTCGATTTCGACTTACCCGAAGACCGGATAGCCCTGCGGCCCGCGAGCCCGCGCGACAGCGCACGGTTACTTGTGGTGGCGAGCGACGGAACGCTGACTCACGCGCATGTGCGAGATTTACCAAATTTCCTGCGTTCAGGCGATGCACTCGTTCTGAACGATACCAAGGTCATTCCCGCGCGTCTACGCGGCGTACGGCTGGCGCGCGCGAACGTCATCACAACGCCGAAGATCGAAGTTACACTACACAAGCGTATCGCGCCGGATCGCTTCCTCGCATTCGCCAAACCCGCGCGCAAACTGGACGTGGGCGATCGCCTGCTATTCGGTAGCACGATCGAGGCGACGGTTGCCGTGCGCGGCGAAGGCGGTGAAGTCGAGTTGGGGTTCGCATTGAACGGTGCGGAACTCGACGCGGCCATCGCGGCACAAGGCGAGATTCCGTTGCCGCCCTATATTGCGAGCAAGCGCAAACCAGATGCGCAGGATACGCAGGATTATCAAACCATCTTCGCAAAAGACGCGGTGTCGGTTGCGGCCCCGACGGCGGGACTGCACTTCACGCCCAAACTCTTTTCCGCGCTCAACACACGAGGCATCACGCGAGAAACGGTGACGCTGCATGTCGGCGCAGGCACATTCCTTCCGGTGAGTGCCGAAGACACCTGCGCGCACAAGATGCATGCAGAATGGGCCGATCTCCCGGAGGCAACTGCCAGGCGGCTCAACCACGTTCACGACGCGGACGGAAGCATCGTCGCCGTTGGCACGACTTCGCTGCGCACACTGGAGAGCGCCGCCGATGTCGATGGCTGCCTCCATGGCTTCACCGGTGAGACCGACATCTTCATCACACCCGGCTACCGCTTCCGCGCGGTGGATGTCCTGCTGACGAACTTCCACCTCCCGCGTTCGACCCTGTTCATGCTGGTCTCGGCGTTCAGCGGCCTGGAGACCATGCGCGCCGCCTATGCCGATGCGATCCACGAGAACTATCGCTTCTATTCCTATGGGGACGCCTGCCTGCTATTCCGGCGCCCATGAGCGGAATTTCCCTTCAGATCGACAAGACCGACGGCGCGGCGCGCACGGGCACAATCTCCACGCCGCGCGGCGAGATCCGTACTCCTGCGTTCATGTCGGTGGGCACCGCCGCGACCGTCAAGGCAATGCTGCCGCAATCCGTGCGCGAGACTGGCGCCGATATTGTGCTTAGCAACACCTACCACCTGATGCTGCGTCCCGGCGCGGAGCGCATCGCGCGGCTCGGTGGCCTGCACACATTCATGGGCTGGGAGCGGCCGATCCTCACCGACTCCGGCGGCTTCCAGGTCATGTCGCTCGCGAAGCTGCGCAAGATCACCGAAGAGGGCGTGCGCTTCCGCTCGCATATCGATGGCGCGGAGCATTTCCTCTCGCCCGAGCGCGCGATGGAGATCCAGCGCCTGCTCGGCTCCGACATCCAGATGGTGCTGGACGAATGTCCGGCCTATCCCGCGACCAAAGCCGACATCGAGAAATCGCTGGCGATGACGACGCGCTGGGCGAAGCGCTCCCGCGACGCGTTCGGCGAGCAACCGGGGCGCGCCTGTTTCGGCATCGTGCAAGGCGGCGTATTCAACGACTTGCGCCAACGTTCCGCCGAATCGCTGATCGAGATTGGCTTCGACGGCTATGCCTGCGGCGGACTCGCGGTCGGCGAGGAGCAATCCGCGATGTTGGAGACGCTCGATGCGACCGTACCGCACCTGCCGGCCGACAAGCCGCGCTATCTGATGGGCGTCGGTAAGCCTGACGATATCGCGGGCGCCGTGCTGCGCGGCATCGATATGTTCGACTGCGTGCTGCCGACACGCTCGGGCCGCAACGGACAGGCCTTCACGCGCGCGGGAACCCTGAACCTGCGTAACGCTCGCCACGCCGAGGATTCTGGCCCGCTCGATTCGGAATGCCGCTGCCCCGCCTGCACGCAGTTCAGCCGCGCTTTTCTCCACCACACCGTGAAGGCGAACGAGATCATCGCCTCGATGCTGCTGACCTGGCACAACCTCACCTACTATCAGGACTTGATGGCGAACCTGCGAAAAGCCATATCCGAAGGACGTTTGGCATCGCTCGTGACCGAGGTGGCCGAAGCTTACGCACGCGGCGAAAAGACCGAATCGGAATGAATTGACCTTCGCGAACCCGGACATTATGGTCCGCGACCTTTTGTGGGCCCATAGCTCAGCGGTAGAGCATTTGACTTTTAATCAAAGGGTCGATGGTTCGATCCCATCTGGGCTCACCAACCTTCGCGCGCGAAGCGTAGCGAAGGTTGTCGCGCCGTAGTCCGAAAGGGCAAGGCGGACTTTTACCGCGAGCTGCAGCTCGTTCAAGTCAGTGCCGTTCATTCTCCATATCCGAACAGTTCGGATAGCAGCCACTCGCGCTCGCGCAGCTTTTTGCGCAAACGGGGCCGAACGGTGAAATCGTGATTGTTCTTGTCGATACGGTCAGAGGAATTGCGCGGCGGTGACGTCTCGACAAATTTGACGGCCGCGTCCACATCGGAAATCCAGCTGCACAACGGACCGCGCAGCAACGTGCTCAGATCCTCGACGAAGGTCTCATAGCGCACGACGAAGCGCGGCAGCTTTTCACTCTCGTAGAGTGCGCGGACATCTTCTTTTGTTTTGCACTCATCGATGCGTCCGCGCGAGCCGGGAATGGCGAGACGCAGATAGCGATAAGATTGGGGGCCCATCAACTCGGGAATATTGCTGCCCGCATCCGCATAACCGCCATCCACCACGTCGCGATTTCTGGTCTTGAGCGTGAACTTGAGCCAATCGTTGAACCCCTCCGTCGTGCCGTCATAAAAGTGAGCGAGATCGCGGCGTTCAAATCGGACACGCATCTTTCCGCGGGACTCGCAACCGAAAGAATAAAGCGAAATATAACTGTCGAGTGGGTCGCGAACCGATATGAAATAGAATTTCGACCGGTTGCAATCGATCGGCATAGGTTTGTGATGATCGCGGAGAATGCCTTCCTGTGAGGCGTATTTGCCCAGAAGCTGAAAGATAAATGTGGAGCCGCTCTTCTCCACATCGAGATAGACAAAATCTGGAAATTCATACATGTCGGAGCACTATCAGTCCTGAAAAGCCAAGCGCCCACGTGGAGCGCTGCCAAACCCTTTCGAACTGCTTGAGCCATGTGTCTCGAAGCCAAAGGTATTTGCGAAAATATCAGTCGTCATCTGAATCATCAATTGCCGCTTCTTGCGAGGACGGGGCCTTTACAGCACTCAAATCTTGCATCGAGACGCGCAACCAAACCTGTCCGTTGAACGGTTTGCCGAATTTGGCGGCATAAAGGCCGCGCTCTTGCGCGAGTTGCTTGAGATACAGCTTGCCATATCGGCGCCAGCTCCACTCACCGAACTTGTTGACATCGACGACCTTCTCGCCTTTCTCCTCTTTTTTCAGGGGCCGATATGACACGAGCATGATGCCGGTGTCAGATGCGCTATCGCGGAACGACTCCAGGACCTTGCAAACCTGTTCTGGCGAGGTGTGCGAAAAGATCGAGCGCGCAACGACATAGTCGAACTTGACCCCAAAGACCGAGAAATCGAAATCCATGTTGTAGTCGAAGCGCGGTCGCTTCGCCTTCATCACCTTTTCGCCGAGCGCGTGCCTTACACCGGCCTGGACATACTTCGGATTGGGATCGAGACCGCAGTAACAATCCGGCTCCAGAAACCGCACGAGCCAATAACCAAGTCGCAGAGCGCCGCATCCGACATCAAGGACCTTGCTTGAGCGGCGCACCCCCGCAGCCTTGAGCGATTTGAAGGTCTGGCGCCCGACAAGGCCAAACCGATCTATCGGGCCGCCGGTAAAACCGCCAGTTTCGCTCGCGATACGCTTCGCGATTTCTTCCACTGAATCATCACTGGAGGAGCGGCTTTCCGACATTTCGGGACAATGCTTAGTCCCTGCAAATTGCGCAATAGTCGCAACGCGAGATGCTATGGTACAGAACACGGGCTTGGCGGTAAGATGGTTGCCATGGAGACGAATACATGAAAATCGCCTTGGTTCTCGCGGTGGCATCGTTGGGGCTTGCCGGTTGTGGCAGTATGGATTTCTTCGGAGACTCGGGCTCCGCGCAGGAGCCATCGTCTCCGCCAGCCGACACATCGCAAAGCGTCGCAGCTACGCCGGCGCCAGTTGCCTCGCCCGCGCCGGAATCGCAAATGGCCTCCACGCAGCAAGATGCGTCCGATATGAGCGCCGCGCCAACACCAACGGCCTCGTATGCGCCCGTCGCCCAAGCCGCTGCTTCACCGAGCGCGCATTGCACCACGCTCGCAAAGCAGAGAGCGCAAGACGCAGCGTTCCAGGGCGAGGACGCCGACACGCAGGAATCCGTCTACAACCGGACCTATTCCGATTGCGTGGCGTGGGATTTGAAGCACCGGCTCTAGGCGTCAGACCTTTGCGTCCGCCTCGACTCGCATCTTGAGAATCTTGTCGGGGGCGCCGGAGATGGTGCCGTTGTTGTGCTCGCCACCCTTCTTGATGGCGTCGACATGCTCCATGCCTTCGACCACCTGTCCCCAGACAGAATATTGCTTGTCGAGCCACGGCGCGTCGTCGAAGCAGATATAGAACTGGCTGTTGGCGCTGTGCGGATCTGACGTGCGTGCCGCCGATACCGTGCCGCGCTTGTGCTTCTCGTTCGAGAATTCCGACTTCAGATCGTCGAGATCGGAACCTCCCGAACCCGTCCCCGTCGGGTCGCCGGTCTGCGCCATGAACCCTGGAATCACGCGATGGAACACGATGCCGTCATAGAAGCCTTGGCGCGTCAGCTCCTTCACCCGCGTGACGTGGTTCGGTGCGACGTCGGGCTTGAGTTCGATGACCACCGGCCCCGATTTCAAATCCATTATCAGCGTATTCTCGGGATCGCGGGCCATCAGCTTTTTGCTCCTAACTCTTTGCAGCGTTTGACAAGACGTTCGGCGACGTAAGGCGTGGTGAACTGCGAGATGTCGCCGCCGAACATCGCTATTTCTTTTACAAGTCGCGAGGCAATCGCCTGGTTCCGCGGATCGGCCATGAGGAAGACCGTCTCGATCTCCTTGTCCATGCGCTGGTTCATTGCCGCCATCTGGAATTCGTATTCGAAGTCCGACACCGCGCGCAGGCCGCGGATGACAATCGTCGCGCCCACCTCGCGCGCGAATTTCACCTGCAGGACATCGTAGGTCTTGACCTCGATGGTTGCGCGGCCCTCGGCAATGATCTCCGCTTCATGACGCATCATATCGACGCGCTCCGAGAGCGAGAACATCTGCTTCTTGGAATCGTTGGACGACACGATGCCGATCACCAGATGATCGACGATCTTGACCGCGCGCTTGATGATATCGACGTGCCCCAAGGTCGCCGGGTCGAATGTACCCGGATAGAGACCGATCAATTCTTTGGCCATTGGCGTCCCTAACCCGCGCTCTGGTCGTCCGATACGTCTTCGATGCGCTCGACTGACACGACACGCTCGCCTTCATCCACGCGGAACACGGTCACGCCCTGCGCCGCGCGGCCCTGCGTCGAGACGCTGGCGACCGAGACGCGGATGGTCTGGCCCGTGTCGCTGATCAGCATGAGATCGTCGGATTCCTCCGCCGGGAACGCGGCGATGATGGCGCTGTTCTTCTTGCCCATGCCCATCGCGACGATGCCCGAACCGCCGCGGCCGGTGACGCGATATTCATACGATGACGTGCGCTTGCCGAAACCGCCACTGGAGATCGCGAGCACGAACTGTTCCTTGGCGCCGAGCGCTGCGTAACGCTCCGGCGTCAGCGTCGCCTCCTCACCGGCTGCATCTTCATCATCGGCAACGTCTTCAACCGGCGCATCTTCGCCCAACGCGGCACGGCGCGCGGCGTTGGCCTGCTTGAGGTAGGCACGGGCCTCTGACGTTTCCGCATCGGTGTGATGGAGCAGGGTGAGGCTCACAACCTCATCACCCTCGGCGAGCTTAATGCCGCGCACGCCGGTAGAGTCACGGCCTTTGAACACGCGCACATCGGTGAGTGCAAAGCGGATGCATTTGCCGAGCTTCGTGGTCAGCAGGACGTCGTCCTGGTCAGTGCATGTCTGCACCCCGACGATGCCGTCGCCGTCTTCGAGCTTCATCGCGATCTTGCCGTTGCGATTGATGCTTGCGAAGTCGGACAGTAGATTGCGGCGCACATCGCCAGATTTCGTCGCGAACACGACGTTGAGCTTTTCCCACTGCGACTCGTCTTCCGGCAGCGGCAGGATCGTCGTGATCCGTTCCCCTTCGATCAGCGGCAGAATGTTGACCATCGCCTTGCCCTTGCCCTGGATGCGGGCTTCGGGGAGACGCCAGACCTTGAGTTTGTAGGACATTCCGTTGGACGAGAAGAACACCAGCGGCGCATGCGTCGAGGCGACGAAGAGATTGGTGACGTAATCTTCCTCGCGCGTCGCCATGCCGGAACGGCCTTTGCCGCCGCGGCCCTGAACGCGATATTCGCTGATCGGCGTGCGCTTGATATAGCCGGCGTGGGTCACGGTGACCGCGACGTCCTCACGCTCGATCAGCGCTTCGTCCTCGATCTCGACGTCGGCGTCGATCAGTTCGGTCAGACGCGGGGTCGCGAACTCGTCCCGGATCTTGCCGAGCTCCTCGCGGATGATCTGCTGCACGCGGGCACGCGAACGAAGAATATCGAGATAATCCTGGATCGCATGGCCCAGTTTCGTCGCTTCGTCGGAAATTTCGTCGCGGCCAAGCGCGGTCAAACGTTGCAGACGCAGGTCGAGGATGGCCTTGGCCTGCTCCTCCGACATGCGGATCGTCCCCTCGGCACTCATCACATGGCGCGGGTCGGCGATCAGGGCGACAAGCGGGCCCACATCCTTCGCGGGCCAGTCGCGGGCCATCAATTGCTCGCGCGCCGTCGCCGCATCGGGCGCGGCACGGATCAGCCGGATCACTTCGTCGATATTCGCCACGGCCACCGCGAGGCCGACCAGGATGTGTCCGCGATCGCGCGCCTTGGCGAGATCGAAACGCGTGCGCCGGGTGATGACCTCTTCGCGGAACGCGACGAAGTACCCGATCATGTCCTTCAGGCTCATCAACATGGGACGGCCGTTGTTCAGCGCCAGCATATTGACGCCAAAACTCGTCTGCAGTTCCGAGAAGCGATAGAGCTGGTTTAGCACGACTTCCGAAGACGCATCACGCTTGAGCTCGATCACCACGCGCATGCCGTGGCGGTCGCTTTCGTCTCGGATGTCGGCGATGCCTTCAATGCGCTTGTCACGCACCATCTCGGCGATCTTTTCCTGCAAGCGCGCCTTGTTCACCTGATACGGCAACTCGGTGACGATGATCGCGTCGCGGTCCTTGCGGATCTCTTCAACCTTGCAGCGCGCGCGCATCAGGACCGAGCCCCGTCCGCGTGCCAGGGCACCGCGCGCCGCCTGCTTGCCGATGATCATCGCACCGGTCGGGAAGTCCGGCCCCGGCACGATCTCGGTCAGCGCATCCATGCTGATGGACGGATCGTTTATAAAAGCGAGCGCCGCGTCGATCACTTCGCCCAGATTGTGCGGCGGGATGTTCGTCGCCATGCCGACGGCGATGCCGCTGGCGCCGTTGACGAGAAGATTGGGATAGCGCGCCGGCAGAACGACAGGCTCGCGTTCCGAACCGTCATAGTTGTCCTGGAACTCAACCGTGTCCTTGTCGATGTCTTCCGACAGCTCGTGCGCGATCTTCGCGCGGCGCACTTCGGTGTAACGCATTGCCGCGGCTTCATCGCCATCGACCGAGCCGAAATTGCCCTGCCCGTCGATGAGCGGCACGCGCATCGAGAAGTCCTGCGCGAGACGCACCAACGCATCGTAGATCGATTGGTCGCCGTGCGGGTGATACTTACCCATGACGTCGCCGACGATGACCGCCGACTTGCGATAGGGCTTGTTCCAGTCGCGCCCGTTCTCATGCATCGAATACAGGATGCGGCGATGCACGGGTTTGAGCCCGTCTCGCGCATCCGGAAGCGCGCGGGACACGATCACGCTCATCGCGTAGTCGAGGTACGAACGCTTCAGTTCGTCTTCGATCGCAATGCCGGTGATGCTGCCGCCGGATGGAGGCGCGGGCTGTCCTTCGTCGCTCAAATGCAAGTCCTGGCCGGGGCAGATTCGGGTCTAAAAATCATGCCGAATTGGTAGCATTTTGAGCCCCGAGTCACCACTAAAACCGCAGCAAAAATTGTCATCCCGTGCGAGCAAAGCGAGGCCCGGGACCCATCCAGATTATGGGCGCTCTGGGACCCGGCTCAGCGCGATGCTGACGCATCGCTTGGCCGGGATGACAGCGTTGTTAGAACGGAATCTCGTCGTCCATTTCGCTGCGGTCGAAATTGGCTGGGGCCTCGCCGGCGCCGCCGCCCATCGAACGACCGCCGCCGCCACCGCCGCCCTCGCCGCCCTTGGTGTCGAGCATGGTGAGTTCGCCGCGGAAATTCTGGAGCACGACTTCGGTCGAGTATTTCTCGGCGCCGTCCTTGTCGGTCCATTTGCGGGTCTGCAACGCGCCCTCAACGTAAACCTTGGAACCCTTGCGCAGGTACTTCTCGGCGACCTCGGCAAGGTTCTTGTTGAAGATGACCACGCGATGCCACTCGGTCTTCTCCTTGCGCTCGCCGGACGACTTGTCGCGCCAGGTCTCGGACGTCGCCAGAGACAGGTTCACGACGGCGTCGCCGCTCTGCATGCGGCGGACTTCCGGGTCCTTGCCCAGATTGCCCACCAGAATGACCTTGTTGACGCTTCCCGCCATCGCTCTCGCCTTCCGTAACTTGTTCGGCCGGACCCTAAGGCCCTGCCCCGCGAGCCGCTATTGCTCGCGTTCCGTGTTCTCTTTATGTTCCATCAGAAACTGAGTCAATCCCCAGCTTATTGAGGGAGCCATGTCGCACTGCTGCCAACCACTGACACCTTGCGATTTAGGCTTCAGATCACCATTTGTGGGGACGGGTCCAAAGCGCCTGCGCGCGGGCTCCTCATCCACGGAACCTTCATACCCCTGCGGTTGCCGCAACTATCTCGGCTAGCCACACTGCGCGTTTCGACTTGACGGAAAGACATGCTGAACCACGTCTCATCAACCTTGCGCCTTCGCCGCAGCACCCATCGCAAAGCGCCACAGGCGCTGCAGCGGCAGGAGCAACACGCTGATCGAGAAGAACGAGACGATCGTGCGGAACAGATTCACGGCCGCCGCCATCGCGCGATTGCCCGGGTTGTACTGGATATCGCTGAAGGTGCAGCCGAACGCGTCCGGTATGCCGAAGGTTACGCCGCGCAGATACTCATCGATCCACGGCATGGGATCGAGCACCCCGCCACCCTCAGCGAGGTTGCTGTGACGGGCGCGAAAGCCCGCATGGTCCAGCAAGAGATCGCAATGCGAGGGATCGCGCTCCAGAACCAGGAGCGCACTGGGCTGTGCACCGAACAGATGCTTGTCAGCATAGTCGACAAATCCCGCTTGCTCTCCCGTGACGAACAGGAACCAGAACAGGACCGGCAGCGCGAGATTGAAGAGAAACAGGCGTGCGTAGTCGAAGCTCCACACCTTGCGCTCTGCTTCGGGCCGGATCGCGTAGAACTCGTGGGCATGGCTGGCGCCAATCAGCCAGATCACAACGAGCGTCAGACCACCGAAATAGATGTCTTTCCAGGGCGGCCCATGCGGGTCCCGATTGAAGGCGTCGCAGATCCAGATCATGGCAGGCGTGCCCAAACCGGCGGCCAAAACGTAGAACTGGCTGATGCGCAGGCGGATCACCTGGGCCGAATTGGCCATCGACGAGGCCGTGAACGCAGGCATGGTGTCCGGATAAACAAGGGCCAGGACCCAATCGAACGACAGCAGCACGGTATCGATGAGCATCGCGATGGCGATGGCAGCCGACACCACGCCCGCGACCATCATCACGTCGAAGATCGCACCGATCCACCAGCCGACTTGCATCGCAGACACCCCTCGATGCGAAACTTACCCATTCCGCCGAACGTCATCAAACCTGCCCCGCGGCATCTCCGCGGTCCGGAGTACACATGCTGAAGAACATCTCCATACGCGGCGCGCGCGAGCACAATCTGAAGAACATCGACGTGGAGATTCCGCGCGACACGCTGACCGTGTTGACCGGGCTTTCCGGCTCCGGCAAATCCTCGCTCGCCTTCGACACGATCTATGCCGAAGGCCAGCGCCGCTATGTCGAGTCGCTGTCGGCCTATGCGCGCCAGTTTCTCGAACTGATGCAGAAGCCCGATGTCGATCACATCGATGGCCTGTCGCCCGCGATCTCCATCGAGCAGAAGACGACCTCGCGCAATCCGCGCTCGACGGTCGGCACGGTCACTGAGATCTACGACTATCTGCGCCTGCTGTTCGCGCGTGTCGGCGTACCCTATTCGCCCGCGACTGGACTTCCGATCGAAAGCCAGACGGTCAGCCAGATGGCGGACCGCATCCTCGCGCTGCCCGAAGGCACGCGCCTGTTCCTGCTCGCCCCTATCGTGCGCGGCCGCAAGGGCGAGTATCGCAAGGAGCTTGCGGAGCTTCAGAAGAAGGGTTTCCAGCGCGCCAAGATCGACGGCAAGTTCTACGACATCGGCGAGACGCCGGCGCTCGACAAGAAACTCAAGCACGACATCGAAATCGTGGTCGACCGCATCGTGGTGAAGCCGGACATCGGCAACCGCCTGCCCGACTCCATCGAGACCGCGCTTGGCCTCGCAGATGGATTGCTGTTCGTCGAGTTCGCAGATGAGAAGGACAAGGACGGCAAGGCGAAGCAGATGATGCTGTCGTCGAAATTCGCCTGCCCCGTGTCGGGCTTCACGATCACGGAGATCGAGCCGCGCCTGTTCTCGTTCAACAATCCGCATGGCGCGTGCCCGGTGTGCGACGGCCTCGGCACACAGCTCTATTTCGATCCCGCGCTTGTGGTGCCGGACGACTCTCTTACCCTGCGCAACGGCGCCATCGCGCCGTGGTCGAAAGGTTCGTCGCCCTATTATCTGCAGACGCTCGAAGCGCTGGCCAAGCACTACAAATTCTCGCTCAACGAGCCGTGGGAAGACCTGCCCAAGAAGGCGCGCGACATCATCCTCAAAGGTTCAGGCGAGGACGAGATCAAGTTCATCTACGACGACGGCATGCGCCGCTACGAGACGAAGAAGCCGTTCGAAGGCGTGATCCCGAACATGCAGCGCCGTTTCAAGGAAACGGACTCGTCGTGGGTGCGCGAGGAGATGGAGAAATTCCAGGACACCTCGCCCTGCGAGGCGTGCAAAGGCTATCGTCTGAAGCCCGAAGCGCTCGCGGTGAAGATCGGCGGGCTGCATATCGGCCAGGTCGGCGAGCAGTCGATCCGGCATGTCGATACCTGGTTCCGCGACATCGACAAGAAGCTGAACAAGCAGCAGAACGAGATCGCGGCGCGAATCCTGAAAGAGATTCGCGCGCGTTTGAAGTTCCTGAACAATGTCGGCCTCGATTATCTGACCCTGAGCCGCAACTCGGGCACACTGTCGGGCGGGGAGAGCCAGCGCATTCGTCTCGCGTCACAGATTGGTTCTGGACTGACAGGCGTTCTGTATGTTCTCGACGAGCCGAGCATCGGCCTGCACCAGCGTGACAACGAGAAGCTTCTGGAGTCGCTCAAGGGTTTGCGCGATATGGGCAACACCGTGCTTGTCGTGGAGCATGACGAGGACGCGATCCGTCAGGCCGATCATGTCATCGATATGGGGCCCGGCGCGGGCATTCATGGTGGCCATATCATCGCCGAGGGCACGCCCGAAGACATCATGCGCTCGCCGAAAAGCCTGACGGGGAAATATCTCGTCGGCCTCGAGCAGATTCCGGTGCCGGCAAAGCGGCGGCCCGCGGCGCACAACCGCTGGCTCAAGGTCAGTGGCGCGCGCGGCAATAATCTTAAGAACGTGTCGGCGCAAATTCCGCTCGGCACCTTCACCTGCATCACCGGCGTGTCAGGCGGCGGCAAGTCCACGCTCGTGATCGAGACACTCTACAAGGCGGCGGCGCGCAGATTGAACGGCGCGCGCGAACATCCATCACCCTACGACAAGATCGAAGGTCTCGAATTCCTCGACAAGGTGATCGACATCGACCAGTCGCCGATTGGACGCACGCCGCGTTCGAACCCGGCAACCTATACCGGCGCCTTCACGCCGATCCGCGACTGGTTCGCGGAGTTGCCGGAATCGAAGGCGCGCGGTTATGCGCCGGGACGGTTCTCGTTCAACGTCAAAGGCGGACGTTGCGAGGCGTGCCAGGGCGACGGCGTCATCCAGATCGAGATGCACTTCCTGCCCGACGTCTATGTTCAGTGCGATGTTTGCAGAGGCAGGCGCTACAACCGCGAGACGCTGGAAGTGAAATTCCGCGATTATTCCATCGCCGACGTCCTCGACATGACGGTAGAAGCCGGCGCCGACCTGTTCAAAGCGGTGCCGTCGATCAGCGAGAAACTGGAAACGCTCAAGCGCGTTGGCCTCGGCTACATTTCCATCGGCCAGCAGGCGACGACGCTCTCCGGTGGTGAAGCGCAGCGCGTGAAGCTGTCGAAGGAACTGTCGCGCCGCGCGACCGGCCGCACGCTCTACTTCCTCGACGAACCGACGACCGGCCTGCACTTTCACGACGTGAGAAAGCTTCTTGAAGTACTCCACGAACTCGTCGCCAACGGCAATACCGTGGTGGTGATCGAGCACAATCTCGAAGTCATCAAGACCGCCGACTGGATCGTCGACCTCGGCCCCGAAGGCGGCGACGGCGGCGGCGAGATCGTGGGACAGGGCACGCCGGAAGACGTCGCGAAAGTGGCCCGCAGCTACACCGGCCAGTACCTCAAGAAGCTGCTCAAAGGGCGCACGGCGGAAAAGATAGCGCCAGCGAAAAAGCTCAGGGCTGCGGAGTAACAGCTTTCGCCGTCAGCGTTTTGTACGCAAACGATGACGCCGCGCAGGTCAACCCGACGCTGAACGGTGCGATGATGAGTTGGATGCCCAGCAGCACAGAAATGTGGCTGGTCGTGATCGCGTTCATCCGGTTGGCGAGCGTCTGCTGATCCAAGTGCTGGGCCTGCTGGAACAACACAACCACCTCTGGCCCCATCAGATAAAAGCAGGCGCTCAGGAACACGACCGCGGGCGGCAGCGTGACCAAAAACAACACGCCGGCGATGCGCCAGAAATTGCCTTGGGTCAGCGTCCAGTTGCGCTCGAAGCTAATCTTGTCTTCGGCCACCACAGTGGGCGCGAGCAGGAATGCCAGCCGCGTGATCGCATAGAGCAGCGCGCATAACCCTGCAAAGCCCACCAGCAAAATGACGGCGCCGACCACCGCTTTGGAGCCGGTGGCGTTTGCGGCAAGGCCCGACGCCACCACCGCGAGGACGAAACCGATCGAAAGCGCTATGAAAATCGCGAGGAGCAATAGATACGCACCCCAAAGTCGCAACTCCACGCGGCCGAGCGCCACGTGAATGAACGCGGGGCCGGTGCGCAGGCCCAACGCCTGCCGCGTGACCGGCACATTGATGCAGGCCGTAAGCAGGACGCTGATCAGCCAGAGACCAAGCCCCCTCAGCATGATCGCGCCGGCGGCCGTGGGGTTGATGTCGGGCGAAGGCGTCATGTCGCCGAGCGCATAAGGAAGGAAATTGATCACCGCGAGCGCCACCATCGGCACCCAGATCAACCCGATGATCGTGCCCAGCTCGCGGAACGTGAACTCATACGCGAAACGGACGGTCTCTCCGACGGGAATCTTGTTCATGCGGCTGGTGCCTCTGCGCCGGCAAGGTTGCGATACGCGAAGGCGCTCACCGCGTTCTGCAATCCGAACACAATCGGAAGAGTGATGGCTTCGAAGACTATCCAGAACGGCAGGAAATTGTGCAAAGCCGGACCGATGATCGCCCACATTTGCTGCGGCGTCAGCACGCGGTGATCCAGGCCAGCCTGCTGAATTTGCAGCAACGCGGACCCCATGAACGGCATTACGACGATCTGGCTGACCATCGAGATCACGATCATCGGTCCGAACACGCAGGCGATGAAAAGCGCAGCGATGCGCCAGAAATTACCATGACCGAGCTGCCAGGAGCGTACCAGCCCTAGCCCACCCTCCGACACCAGAGCGGGCGGCATGAAGAATACGAGCCGGATCAGCGAATAGTAGAACCAACAAATCCCAGCGGCCACGGCAACGAATTCGACCAATCCGTACGCCGAAGGCAGATGATAGTGGTCGCCCAGCCAGAACACCGCCAACACACTTGCGACCGTACAGGCGGCGTTGAAACAGATGATGATGATCGCAAGGATCATCGCACCAAGCAGCCGCCAGACTTCTCCGCCGAGCGAGAAGTAGACGAACACCGGTCCCGGATGCAGACCGAGCGCTTTGCGTTGAATGCCGACGGTGACCATCGCGAACAGCAGATAGAACAGGAAGTACAGCAATGGCGCTGCTGCGAGCATCTTCAGCCACAGCCGCATACCGACCTCCTGATTGAGGGCGACGTCAGGCTGCGCGGACCAGTCTATCGCGGCGAAATCCGGCAGAAACCACCAAACAGCCGCAGCCCAGATCGCGATCATGAGAACACACGGCAGCCACGCGATACCAAAGATCGAGAGGATATTTCTGAACACGAATTGATACGTATCGCCAATTGTCCGCTCCAGCGGAATCTTGCCCATCGATGCCCCCCTTTCGACGCATCATCCTAGTGCGCGCCTGCCGAAGCGGCAATGCAAGGGAAGTTTACGTGACAGGCTCATGCCGCCCCGGCTAGGGTTAACCCAGACCGCAAAAAGGATGGGAAATGCGCTTCGCCGAATATGCGAAATACGATGGGCTCGGGCTCGCGTCGTTGGTCGCGAAGAAGAAGGTACTTCCGATCGAATTGCTCGACGAAGCCATAGCGCGCGCCGAAGAGCTCAACCCGAAACTCAACGCCATCGTCTACAGGGATTACGATCGCGCGCGCGAAAGAGCGAAAGGCAAACTTCCGAAGGGCACATTTACTGGCGTGCCGTTTTTGCTGAAGGACATCAACGCGCTCGCCGCGGGCGTGCCGACAAGGCAGGCATCGCGTTTCTTCCCCCCCATTCCGTGGCCGCACGACTCCGAGATGACGACGCGCTTCAAAAGCGCGGGGTTGATCCCATTCGCAAAAACAAACGTGCCGGAGTTCGGCCTCGTGCCGACGACGGAGTCGAAGCTCTATGGCGCCGCGCACAATCCTTGGGATATCGATCGCTCCACCGGCGGTTCATCCGGCGGGTCGGGCGCGGCGGTCGCGGCCGGGATCGTGCCCCTCGCGCATGCGAATGATGGCGGCGGATCGATCCGCATTCCGGCGTCGGCATGCGGTCTTGTCGGGTTGAAACCGACGCGCGGCCGCGTGAGCTATGCACCGGATTTCGGATCGAGCATTGACGGCCTCGGCGCCGAACTCGTCGTCTCGCGCACCGTGCGCGACACGGCCGCTGCGCTCGACGCTGTTGCGGGGTATGTGGCTGGCGATCCCTGTTGTGCGCCGCCGGAGCCTGCGTCCTATCTCGACAGCATGAAGCGCAAGCCGAAGAAGCTGCGCATTGCGTTCTCGACGACGAAACTCGATGGACGGCCGCTTCATCCCGATTGCGTGGCAGCGGTGAGGCGCGCGGCAAAGCTCTGTGCCGATCTTGGCCATGAAGTTGAAGAGGCGATGCCCGATCTCGATCAGGCGACGCTGGTTCCGATGTTCATCCTGCTCTGGCGCGCGAACCTTGCCGCCGGCATCGACACGCTCGCCGCGCTGACGGGCCAGACACCGGCGCCGGAGATGTTCGAAGGGCTGACTTGGGGCGTCTACGAGGCTGGCAAGTGCATTACGGCGAGCGCCTATCTCCAGGCCAAACAGGGCATAAACATCGCTTCGCGCGCGACAGCGAAATTCCACGAGACCTATGACATGTGGCTCTCATCGACGCTCGCCGAACCGCCAGTGAAGCTTGGCCGCTTCGACATGGAAGAGCGCGATCCGGACAAATCCTTCGCGCCGCTGATCGACTATGTGCCGTTCACCGCGATGCAGAACGTGACCGGCCAACCCGCGATCAGCATGCCGCTGCATTGGAACAAGGAAGGCCTGCCCATCGGCGTGCATTTCGTCGGACGCTTCGGCGACGAGCTCGGCCTGCTCAAACTCGCCGCGCAACTCGAAAGCGCGGCACCCTGGATCGATCAATACAAAAAGATAAAGGTGTAAGATGGCCTTCGCGGAATACGATCAATACGACGGTCTCGGCCTCGCGCATCTCGTGCGGCGTGGCGATGTTTCGGCGCTCGAACTTGTCGATGAATGCATCGCGCGCATTGAGCGCCACAACCCCAAGCTCAACGCCGTCGTCTACAACGCTTATGATGAGGCGCGCGCGACCGCGAAGGGCAAGTTGCCCGACGGGCCGTTCAAGGGCGTGCCGTTCCTGATCAAGGACATCAACATGGCGGTCGCGGGCTGGCCGATGACAAACGGTTCGGCGTTCCTGCGCAACAACGTCTCCAACGCCGATGCGGAGCTGACCAAAAGGTATCGCGACTCTGGTGTCGTGCTCGTCGGCAAGACCAACACGCCGGAATTCGGCATTCCGGGCACGACCGAAGGGCGCCATCTCGGCATCTGCCGCAATCCGTGGAATCCGGATCATTCATCGGGCGGTTCGTCGGGCGGCGCAGCGTCGGCAGTGGCCAGCGGCATGGTTGCGCTCGCGCACGGCAGCGACGGTCTCGGCTCCATTCGCATTCCCGCCGCGCAATGCGGACTGGTTGGTTTGAAGCCGACGCAATATCGCAATCCCGGCGCGCCTGACGACCGCAACCGCGCGCATGGCCTTGTCTGCGATCACGTGCTGACGCGCAGCGTGCGCGATTGCGCAGCGATGCTGGATGCGACCGGATATCCCGAAGACGACGCGCCTTATGCACCGCCGCCGAAGGCGCGTCCCTATATGGACGAAATCCAAACCGCGCCCGGCAAACTGCGCATCGCGTTCTGCACCGAGACGCCGAGCAGAACCGAACCGAACGCCGATGTACAGAAAGTGTTCGACGATACGGTCATACTGCTGAGTCAACTTGGTCACACCATGATCGAGAAGAAGACGCTGCCGATCGATTGGCGCACGCTGTATCGCGCGCAAGGTTGCGTCTCCGGCGCGATGTTCGCGGCCGCCATAGACGATCTTATCGCGACACTGGGCCGCGAACCGGCCGAAGACGAGATGGAGCCGCTCGCCTGGGCGAGCTATCGCGGATCGCGCAAGCTCACAGCCTCTCAGGTTGGCTGGGGTCTCGGCCAGTTGCGCCTGATGAGCCGCCAAATCATCTCGCTGTGGCAGGATTTTGATGTGCTGCTGATGCCGGTCACGATCACACAGGCGCCGCCCATCGGTTTTCTCGATCCGGTGAATGTCGATCCGAAAGAATTCAACCGCCGCCAGGCCCGTGTGTTCGGCTACACACCGCCGTTCAACATCACAGGTCAGCCTTCGATCTCATTGCCAATGGGCATGTCGTCCGACAAACTTCCCATCGGCATGATGTTCACCGCACGCTACAGCGACGACGCGACGCTATTCCGTCTTGCAGCACAGCTCGAACAGGCGCGACCGTGGAGCGGGCGCCATGCACAAATCTGGGGATAAATCGCGCAGCAGGAAATAGAGAGCGGCGAAGTACGTACCGGATCGGGCGAAGAACTTCGCAGACTGCCTCATGCGCGGGCAATTCGACACCCTTCTGCGAAACCTCGCACAGAAATTGTCCATACCGCATCGCCAGCCCGCAAAACACATCTCGACAGCATGCATGCGCTTGAAGATAGTTTCGTTTGAAACCATCGGAGTTTGCTCTCATGTTGCGTACGCGTGACGTCTTTCTTCTCTCCGTCCTCAACGCGTCGGCTGCTTCGCCGGTCGCGGCGGCCGCGCGTTTCGACATCATCCACGACTTCACCGGCGGCAAGGACGGCGGGGGGCCCGGCTATACACTTGCGAGCGACGGCGCCGGCCACTTCTTCGGCGCAGCCAACAGCGGCGGCACAGGCGCAGGCGTCGTCTTCGAGCTGACCAAAAGAAAATCGGTGTGGCGCGTGAAGCCGATCTACGATTTCAGCGACCAGGATGGACAGCCCGGCTGGGGCGTGACGCTTTCGGGTGGCGCGATGTACACCGTCGCCCACTACGCGTCCGTGCAGGGCGGACCTTGCGGCAGCGCGCTGCAGCTTGCGTCAAAGTCGGGCGTCGCGAAAGTGAAGGACACCGCGACACTCATGCACACCTATGTGAAGAGCGAAGATGGATGCCCGACCGGCAATCTCACTGTCGATCCGTCCGGCAACGTCTTCGGCGTGACGCAGGACGGCGGCGCCAACGGCTGGGGTTCCATCGTCGAGTTCGTGCCGTCGAAGACGGGCTGGACTGAGCAGGTGCTTTACAGCTTCACCGGTGGCAGCGACGGCGGCGCGCCGTATTCCGAGCTGGTGCGCGACAGCGCCGGCAACTTCTACGGAACGGCGTCGGCCTGCGCCTCCGATTGCGTCGGAACGGCGTTCGAGCTGAGCCCGTCGGAATCCGGCTGGACTTATCACGTGCTGCACAGCTTCACCGGCGGCAATGATAGCGGCCAACCCGTCGCGGCGATGGTCTTCGACGCGGGGGGCAATCTCTACGGCGCCACGAGTGGTTGGGGCAGTAACAGCGGCGGCACTGTGTTCGAACTTTCGCCGTCCGGCGGCGCGTGGACGTTCTCGACGCTGGCCCGCATGAGCGGCAGCGACGGACCGGTGGCAGCACTCACGCTGGACGCGACCGGCCATATCTACGGCACCAACTTCATGGACGGTACCGGCGGTTACGGCTCAGTATTCAGCCTGAGCAAAACGGCAAAGGGCTGGAAGTACCGCACGCTGCACGACTTCGCCGGCGGAGCCGACGGCGGCTATCCCGGCGGCGGCGTGACGCTTGACGCGAAAGGTAATCTTTACGGCACCGCCGTCATCGGCGGCGCGAACAATCACGGCGTGATCTACCGTATTAAACCCTAACTCAGCCTCACCGGTCCGTAGAACTGGCGCAGCACCGCGGCAATCCAGCTGCCGTTCTGCGCCAGCGCGGACCGCCGGAACGCATCGGGCAAGTCCGTCCAGTGCATGTTCGGTGCGTGGTGGTGCGTGCCGTGAAAGTTCTGATTCAGCACGAGCCAGCGCAGCGCGCTCGGCAGATGGGTGTTGCGCGCTTCGAGGCCGGACGCCAGCGGCAGGGCGTAATGCGGTGCGTTATCGAGCAGCGACAGCACTGACCAGCGCGCGAACACGCACGCCGCAAACACCCACCACTGAGCACCCCAAAGACAGAGCGCTACTGCGCCCAGCAGAGTTATCGCAGCGATATCGATGCGCAAGGTCACGCGCCGTGCGGGGTTGGAGAAAGAGCGCAACGCGGCTGCGCGTATCTGCGCGCCATCGTCGTTTGCGTCCAGAGACTGCGCAAGTCTCTGCAAACCTGCAACCGGCAGAAAGATCAACAGCGGCACCAGCGCGTAGATCAGCGCGTTGCCGATGACGAGCTTGAGATAATAGACCGGCGCTACGGCGACATAGGATTGCTCCGGCCCACGATATTCCGGCCGGTCGAATTTGTGACGGTTGTTGCTGTGATGCGCGAGGTGGCCGAAGCGCATCGTCTCCCACGGCAGGCCGAGCGTGATGCCGAGCAGGCGTCCCACACGCTGGTTCAACTCCGGCCGCCGGAACAGATTGCCATGCATCGTCTCGTGCATGAGGCCGTAATGCATCGGGGTAGATAGGGCCACGATCGCGATGCACGCGGGCGCCGCCACGCCGCCTGGATGGAACAGCAACGGCAGCATACCAAGCTGTAGCAAGGCGACCATCGCTACGGCCAGCAGCAACCCCAAATCGACGAGTATTTTGTGCAAATTAGCCCCCTGTCCTATTTAACGCATACATCGCGCGTTCCGTCGATGGTGGGCTTGAGATGCGGAGCCGTTGGGCCTATCTGACCGCAGATGGATACCATTCACATTATCGGCGGCGGCTTGGCCGGCAGCGAAGCGGCATGGCAGGCGGCCGAGGCCGGCGTTCAGGTCGTGCTGCACGAGATGCGGCCGGTGCGGGGAACAGACGCACACCAGACCGACGGGCTGGCGGAACTTGTTTGTTCGAATTCGTTCCGTTCCGACGATGCGGAGAACAATGCCGTCGGACTGCTGCATGAGGAAATGCGCCGCGCGGGCTCGCTGATCCTGCGCGCGGCGGACACGCATCGATTGCCGGCTGGCGGCGCATTGGCCGTCGACCGTGACGGATTCTCGGTCGCCGTGACGAAAGCGTTGGAAGAGCACCCGCGCATCACAATCGAGCGTGGCGAAATCGCGGGCCTCCCCCCGGAAGATTGGACCAACGTGATCGTTGCGACAGGGCCGCTCACGTCGGATGCGCTGGCACAATCGATCCGCACACTGGCGCAGGATGATGGCCTCGCTTTCTTCGACGCCATCGCCCCAATCGTGCACAAGGAGTCGATCAACTTCGACATCTGCTGGATGCAGTCGCGCTATGACAAGGGCGACGGCGCGGACTACATCAACTGCCCGATGGACGAAGCGCAGTACGGCGCTTTCATCCAGGCGCTCATCGACGGTGAGAAGACAGATTTCAAGGAATGGGAAACGTCGACGCCTTATTTCGAGGGCTGCCTGCCTATCGAGGTGATGGCGTCTCGTGGCGTCGAAACCTTGCGCTTCGGGCCGATGAAACCGGTCGGACTATGCGACACGCGTACTGGCAAGCGATCGCATGCCGTCGTGCAACTGCGCCAAGACAACAAGCTCGGCACGCTGTGGAATATGGTCGGCTTCCAGACCAAGCTGAAGCATGGAGAGCAGACGCGCATCTTCCGCATGATCCCCGGTCTCGAGAACGCCCAGTTCGCGCGTCTCGGTGGACTGCACCGCAACACCTTTCTCAATTCGCCCAAGCTTCTGGACAGGCAGTTGCGATTGAAGGCGCGGACGAGCTTGCGTTTTGCGGGACAGGTCACCGGCGTCGAAGGCTATGTCGAGAGCGCAGCTATCGGTTTGCTGGCGGGCCGCTTCGCATCGGGGCTGGAAACATCGCCACCGCCGACTACGGCATTCGGCGCCCTGCTTGCGCATATCACCGGCGGCGCAGACGAGAAGACGTTCCAGCCGATGAATGTGAACTTCGGCCTGTTCCCGGAGCTGAAAGGCGCGCGCGGCAAGGATCGCAAGAAAGCTATGTCGGCGCGCGCGCTGACCGATCTCACCGCGTGGCTAAACGCGTCCGCGCAGCGCGCGGCTTAACAGCGTCCATTGCTTGCGATGAAGCGCAATGTCCTTCCCGGGATTGTGCGCGTATAGCGACACGAGCGAGGCCGGCAGGAACGCGGCAAGCGATGCGCCGGGCTTCTTCAACCGTCGCGCATTCGCCAAATGTGAAAGCGCATCGGCTTTCGCGGTCGCTGCATCTGGCAGGATTTGGCGACTTGTGACAGCTTGGTTGCGCAGCAGGCCTGCAAGCCCATAAGCAAGCCCGGCCTCATGCGCGAGGGCTTCATGCTCGGCACCCAAAACGTGCGACGCGAGCCGCATCAGGTTGCCAGAGGTCGCGTCGAGATAGACATCGCGCGCAGCGTCTTCGGTAAAAGCGCCACGATTGAGATCGAAAGATCGTGCGTCAATTATTGCGTCGAGCAGATCGAGGGGAAGCTTCGTGGCCGCAAAGGTTGCCGCCATCGCGCGCGCAACATCGTGCGGGCGCGGGTTTCCGGCGCGCGCGCCTTCCAGAGTCTCACGCCACCATTGCAGACGGATTTCGCCGATCATCGGCTCGCGCACGCTCTCGGCGACGTGAGCCAGCTCATGGTTCAGCGCGTAGAGCGCAAACAGGAACGGCCGCTTGTCCGCGGGCGCGAATAGCGCGGAGAAGTAGCGGTCCGGATCGTATTTCCGCGCCGCTTTCGCACAGGCCTCGAAGGGTTCGTCCGTCATCTCAATGAAAGGGCCGCCCGGTCGCCCGGACGGCCCTCCTCATTTCGTTATATCGGGATCAATAGATGTTCTGCGCCGCGACCATCGCGAACAGCATCGGGATCGAGAGCATCGTGTTGACGCGCGAGAACATGCCGGCCGTTTTGGCGGAGGCCGCCTTCGCTTCCGCCGACAGGTCCGGATACTTGTTGTCGATGTTCAGTGCTTTCTGCTGGTTCGGCCAGATGATCCCCCAGACGTTGAACCACATGATCGTGCCCAGCCACATGCCGATGCCGATGCTGATCGCCTTGGGATTGATGAAGCCCTCGTTGGCGTCGAGCGTGTAAGCCTGCACGAGGTAGCCATTCATGTATGCGAGGATGACGCCGAACACGATCGTGCTCATCGCTGCCCAGCGGAACCAGAACAGGGCGGCCGGCGTGATGTACTTTCCGAGCGCCGGGCGAAGCTCCGTCGGGATCGACGGCGTCGTCGGTGTCGAGACGAAGTTGAAGTACCAGAGCAGACCGATCCACATCACGCCGCTGATCACGTGCAGCCAGCGCACCAGGAACCGCCAGAACGAGGTCGGGTCGAAGCCCTGGATCTCGACGTAGAGAACGAACATCAGAATCGCGAGTACGACGCCCGCAATCACTGTATTGCGCAGATTTCCGAAAAAAGCGGCCATGGCCGGTTACCCCCTCAAGAATGAGTCCGAGGGGGTAGTTTACCCTTTTCCGCCCGGGTTTCAGCCCTAATTCTTATATGGTCAAAGTCTTCGGGCGGCGGATCACCAGCCAGAGAACCACCATCAGGCGCGTCACCATAACCGCGGTGAAGAACGAGGTGATGATGCCCAGACCCAGCGTCACCGCGAAGCCCCGCACCGGACCAGAGCCCAGCTCGAACAGAATGAGCGCAGCGATCAAGTGGGTCGCATTGGCGTCGATGATGGTCGCCATGGCGCGGCGGAAACCGGCATCGATGGACGCAATCATACCGCGCCCGTTTCGCTGCTCTTCACGTATGCGCTCGAAGATCAGCACGTTGGCGTCGACCGCCATGCCCATGGTGAGCACGATACCCGCGATGCCGGGCAAGGTCAGCGTCGCGCCGAGCAACGTCAGAACCGCGATGAGCAAGATGATGTTAAAGGTCAATGCCACGTCGGCAAACACGCCGAACAAGCCGTAACGGCCGAGCATGAACAGAACAACAAGCACGAGGCCGGCGAGCGTTGAATAACCGCCCGCCTTCACGGAGTCGGCACCGAGTTCGGCACCCACCGTACGCTGATCGATCGGCTTAAGCGGTGCCGGTAGCGCGCCTGCGCGGAGCAGCAGAGACAGGTCCTTGGCTTCTTCGGTCGTGAAGTTACCGGTGATCTGTCCTTGCCCGCCCAGGATCACGCTCTGGATCACCGGATCGGTGATGACCTTCTTGTCGAGCACGATAGCGAAGCGATGGCCAACATTGTCCTTGGTCACATCGCCGAATTCACGCGCACCGACAGAGTCGAACTTGAAATTCACGTCGGGCGCGCCGGTCTGCCCATCGAAGCCTGCTTGTGCGTCGGTCAAACGGTCGCCGGCGACAAGCACGCGCTTCTGGACAACCACCATGCCGCGCGTTTGCTCTTCCTGTGATTTGTAGCGGTGAAGCAGTTCTGACCCAATCGGCACAATGCCCTTCTTGGCCTGCTCAATATCCGCCGACTCGTCCACGAGCTGGAAGGTCATCTTGGCGGTGGTCTGCAGAATCTGGATCAGCTTCGAGGGATCCTGAAGACCCGGCACCTGCACGACGATGCGATCGTCGCCCTGGCGCTCGATGGTCGGCTCGCGTGTGCCCATCTCATCGATACGCTTGCGGACGACTTCGATCGACTGACCAACGATGTCTTCCTGCGCTTGCTTCTTGTAGACGTCCGTCATGCGCAGCGTGAAGTGGCCAGACGATTCGCTGACTTCATACTGATGCGAGCCGACCGACAGGACGCCGCCGCTGACCAGCGGGTTCAGGCCATCGATGATGGTGCGCGCTTCGTCGATACGGTCCGGTTCGATGACCGTCACCGAAACGGAATCATCACCGGGAACAATATCCTTGAACGCGATATGCGCTTTGCGCAGGCCGCGCCGCAGATCGCCCATCAGGGATTCAATCTTGTCCTTCTGCACTTCTTCAAGCTGGACTTCGAGAAGCAGATAGGAGCCGCCCTGGAGATCGAGACCGAGGCTGACGGTCTGGTTGGCCCACCACGCCGGCAACCGATTGCGCGCGCTTTGCGGCAGCGCGTTGGGAAGCGCGATGAGAATTCCAGCGATCAGGATGAGCGCGACGATGATGCGCGAGAAGAGAGAAACTTGAACCATCTGCGCCTCAGCCGGACTTCGCTGTGTCGGCGGGCTGCGTCTTTGCGCGAACTTCGCTCAGCGTCGCCTTCATGACGCGGATCTGCACATTGTCCGCGATCTCGATCGTGATCTCCGGGTCTTCCGGCTGTCCCACCTTCGTCACCTTGCCGACGATGCCGCCACCGGTCACGACGCTGTCGCCACGGCGCACATTGTCCACCATCTGCTTATGCTGCTTCACACGTTGCTGCTGCGGACGGATCAGAAGGAAATACATGATCGCGAAGATAAAAATCAGCGGCGCGATCGCGGTAAAACTGTCCATGCCGAGCATATAATGCTTCCGAAGTACGGTTAAACGGGGGTGGGCGAAAAATCACCCGTGCGGGCGCGGACTATAGCTTCGCCGCACCCCAATGCAACCGTGACGGATCAAGGACTTAAGGCAGGGAAAGCCCCAGAAACGGGCTTAGTTCGACGCCATCCGCATCGATTTGGGAAGCAGCGCCGCGGGATCCACCGGACGCTGGTTGCTGCCGCGGATCTCAAAATGGAGCTGCGGCGTCGCCACGTCCCCGGTCGCGCCGGCATAGGCGATCACCTGTCCGGCAGCCACGCGGTCCGAACGGCCGACGACGAAACTGTCCACATGGGCATAGGCGGTGATGTAACCATTGTCGTGCTTGATCAGCACGAGGTTGCCGTAGCCTTTAAGCTCATTGCCGCAATAGCTGACCGTACCGGACGCGGATGCGCGCACTGGTGTGCCCTGCGCGGCGGCGATGTTGATGCCGTCGTTGCGCTCGCCACCATCGATCGCGCCGTAGTTCAGAAGAACATGCCCGCTCACAGGCCACTGGAACCGAACCGAGGAGTCGGCAGCAGGCTGGGGCGCGTAAGTATTTGCGCGCGGCGCGGGTTGAACCGGCTGCGTATCACTGACCGTGTACCAACCCGGCGTGGTACGCGGCTTGGGTTTCGGCGTGTAAGTGGAGTTACTTGCTTGTTTCTGTTGCTGCGGCGGTGCGAGGCGATGCTGCTCGACCGGCGGCAGCTTCACGGCGTGCGGGCCGTAATAGGTATTGTGGTCCTGCACATTCCACGACAGCTGTGTACGCGGGCTCGTTGTACAGGCGGACAGCGAGACGGCTGCGAGCAGCGTCAGAACGAGAGCGCGAAGTGCTTCACGATTTTTTGTCCACGCGATCATTGGGCGCCTTCACTTCCTGAGGCACGCCCGAAACCATCGGGACGAAAACAACGGGAAGGAGCACCTCTTGCTCGAACCCTGCCTCTGTCCTGATAATCCGCTGCAAGTGTTGAGAAAAACTTTCCGCAAGACCGAATTTGTTCGATTTCGGCACAGTCCCGACCGGCGCAATCAAGGCGCCGCCCGGTTTTAACTGTTCGATAAGGTTTAACGGCACCTCGGCGACCGCGGCCGAAAGCACGATGCGGTCGAACGGCGCCTGCTCCACCCAGCCATTCAATCCGTCGGCGTGCCGGGTGGCAATGTTGTCAAGCTTGAGGTGCTTGAACCGCGCTTCGGCCTGTTTGAGAAGCGGGCGATGGCGCTCGATAGTGTAGACGCGTCGGCACAACGGACTCAGTACGGCGGCCTGATAGCCGGAGCCCGTGCCGAGTTCGAGCACGCGCATGTTCGATTCGAGCCTTAGTTCCTGCGTGATGTAAGCTACCACATAAGGCTGGCTGATCGTCTGGCCACAGGCGATGGGCAGCGCGCTGTTGTCCCAGGCCTGATGCGCGAACGGTTCTTCGACGAAGGCTTCGCGCGCCGTGCGCTCGATAGCGCCGAGTACTTTGTTGTCATGGATGCCCTGTCGCCGCAGGGTCATGATCAGCTGGATGGAACGCGGATCGTGCATCGGCGCTACTTCGCGAACGCCTCGCGCAGCGACTGCATCACATCGCTTTCGGTGAGATTGAGATGCAGCGGTGTCACAGATATGCGCTTCTCATAGATCGCGCGCAGATCGGTGCCTTCCGGCGGATTGCTGCGCACGCGCTTGAAACCGATCCAAAAGTAAGGAAAGCCCCGCGCATCGACACGGCGATCAAGCGCCGCGGTCTGCATGTCACGCTTGCCCTGCATCGTGATCTCGGTACCCTTCACGTCGCCGGGCTCGCAATCCGGAAAGTTGATGTTCATCAACACGTCGCTCGGCCAGCCGCGCTCGACCAGCTTGCGGATCAGCGGCGGCCCATTCGTCTCGCCACACGACCAGCGGATATCGCTGTGCGGCTCGAACCCGTACGACTGAGACATCGCAATCGACGGAATGCCGAGCGCGCAGCCTTCCATCGCGCCGGCGATGGTGCCCGAATAGGTCACGTCGTCGGCAAGGTTAGAGCCGCGATTGACGCCGGAAAGGATCAGTGTCGGCTGGGCATCCTTCATCACATGCGCGCACGCCATCATCACGCAATCCGTCGGCGTGCCGGTGACGGCGAAGCGGCGCTTGTCGATCTCGCGCAAACGCAACGGCATCGACAGGGTCAGCGAATGCGACGCGCCCGATTGCTCCGTCTCCGGCGCCACGATCCAGACATCGTCGGTCAGGGCGCGAGCAATGTTCTCCGCCGCGACAAGACCCGGCGCGTGGATGCCGTCGTCGTTTGTGACCAGGATACGCACTCAGGACTCTCCGGAAAGATCGAGCGTTAGATAGTCGCTATCGGTCCAGTTGTCTCCGACTTTGTAGGTGTTCTTCGCCGCACCCGTCTTTTTGAAGCCAAGCTTCTCCAGAAACCTGCGCACGCGGTCATTGCGCGGATCGATATCCGCCATGACCAACATCATACCACGCGCCCGTGACCGTTCGATAAGCCCTACAGCTGCTTCGCGCGCAATGCCGGTTCCCCAGACGGATCGCGCGAAAAGGAGGCCGAGTTCGTCGGCCTGCCAGATTCCGATTCGGCCGACGATCACGCCGTCCTTCAGCACGACGAAGTCATCCGCCTCGCCGGACTCGACGGCTGCGATGTTCTTTGCGACCCAGCTTTCGGTTTCCGCGATGTCCGTGTGCGGCAATCGCGACCAGTACGCCATCACCTCCGCATCCGCGAAAATCGCATGCATCGCGGGCACGTCATCCATCGTGATGCGGCGAAGCGTGAGACGCGGCGTCGTGAGCGTGTCCGTCACAGCTTCGCGATCTTCTCCATCCCGCCCATATACGGACGCAGCACATCGGGGATCGCGATGGAGCCATCCGGTTGCTGATAGTTCTCCATGATCGCGATCAGTGTGCGGCCGACGGCGAGGCCGGAACCGTTCAGCGTGTGGACGAAGCGCGGCTGCTTGTTGTCCTTCGAACGATAGCGCGCGTTCATGCGCCGCGCCTGAAAGTCACCGCAGTTCGAGCACGATGAAATCTCGCGGAACCGGTTCTGCCCGGGCAACCAGACCTCGATGTCGTAGGTCTTCTTCGCGGCGAAGCCCATGTCGCCGGAGCACAATGTCATCACGCGATGATGCAGGTCGAGGCGCTTGAGCACCTCCTGCGCGCAACTCGTCATGCGCTCATGTTCGTCAGCCGATTGCTCAGGCGTCGTGATCGAAACCAGTTCCACCTTCGAGAACTGGTGCTGGCGGATCATGCCGCGCGTGTCTTTTCCCGCGGCGCCCGCTTCCGCGCGGAAACACGGCGTCCACGCGGTGAAGCGATACGGCAACCTTTCTTCTTCAAGAATTTCATCGCGGACATAGTTGGTCAGCGTCACTTCTGCCGTGGGGATCAGACCATAGCGATGCTCTCGAATGACCTCAGCGTTGGCCTCGGCTAGCAGCTCTCCACTGATCGCCCAGAACTGGTCGTCCTCAAACTTCGGAAGCTGCGTGGTGCCAAAGAAAGCGTGATTGCGCGCGAGGATTGGGGGCGTCATTTCCGTATAACCGAACGTATCGGTGTGCAGGTCGAGCATGAACATGCCAAGCGCACGTTCAAGGCGTGCGAGACCAGCCTTGAGATAGACGAAACGCGCGCCAGAAACCTTCGCCGCCCGCTCGAAATCCATCATGCCTAGCGATTCGCCGAGATCGAAATGCTCACGCGCATTGTTCATCGCGGGCTGCGTGCCAAACGCGCGCGGCGCTGCCTCGACATTGTCGTTCTCATCCTTGCCGTCCGGAACATCGGAAGCCGGGATGTTGGGATATGACGCGAGAATGGAATCTAGATCGGCTTTGAGCGTGCGCTCTTCTTCCTCGCCGCTCTGGATTTCCGCCTTCAGCCCGGCGACTTCTTCCATCAACGCGCTCGCCTGCGCCTCGTCCTTCTTTGCCTTCGCCTGCCCGATCAGTTTCGACGCCTCGTTGCGGCGCGCCTGCGCCTGCTGAAGCCGCGTTTGCAGTGCGCGCAAACCGTGATCGCGGTCTAGGACGTCCTCAGCGATCGACTGCGCCTCGGCGACGTTGCGCCGCGTCAAACCCGCAATGAAGGCACCCTTGTCGTCGCGAATGGCTTTGATATCGTGCATGGCGTAATTCCCAGTATCCCGCCCCTAATGGCATGGGTGCCGCACAGGGTAAAGTTCGGCAATTTCCCTCTGGAAATCCGCCAGCCCGTCCCTATCTTTGCCGGACCGTAAGGGAACGAAGGGGTTTCGCCATGTCCACCGCCACACTCCCCCGCAAGACGCGGGAGATGCAATCGCATCATTTCGATTCCACCGTCTGGAACGATTTTCCGTTCCGCGACGATGACATCATCATCGCGACCTATGGCAAGTCTGGTACGACCTGGACGCAACAGATCATCGGTCAGCTTCTGTTCAACGGCTCGGAGGAAACGCACATCGGCGATATGTCGCCGTGGCTGGACCTTCGCGTGCCGCCGAAGGCCGTGAAACTGCCGATGGTCGAGGCACAAACCCATCGCCGCTTCCTCAAGACCCATCTGCCGGTCGATGCCCTCGTATTCTCACCTAAGGCGAAATACATCTATATCGGCCGCGACGGGCGCGACGCGCTGTGGAGTCTCTACAATCACCATGTGAAGGCCAACGACACCTGGTACGCGGCGCTCAACGACACGCCGGGTCTTGTCGGCGAGAAGATCGAGCGCCCGACATTGGAGGTCGTGCCGTATTTCCGCCGCTGGCTGGAGCGCGACGGTTATCCGTTCTGGGCGCTGTGGGAGAACATCCGCAGTTGGTGGGCGATCCGCGATCTGCCGAACGTGATGATGTTGCACTTCAACGCGCTGAAATCCGACATGCCGGGCAGCATGCGCCGCATCGCCGAGTTTCTCGACATTCCGATTGATGAGAGCAAATTTCCCGCAATAGTTGAGCACTGCACATTCGATTACATGAAGACCCATGCGGCGCAGAGCGCACCGCTCGGCGGTATCCTGTGGGAAGGCGGCGCGGAGAGTTTCATCAACAAGGGCACCAATGGCCGCTGGCGCGATGTGCTGAGCAAGGAAGACGTCGCGGCCTATGAAGCCCGCGCACTCAAGGAACTGGGGCCGACTTGCGCCCGCTGGCTGGCAACCGGGGAAATGGCGTAATAAAGGAACCGCATGGCCTTTAGGCCGTTTCTAGTCCAGAGAATTGGGAAACGGCTATGCCTTTTGGGGTGATCATCGGTGTTGGAGTGGCGGCGCTGCTGAGCGGCCCGATTTTGGGCGGTGTGCGCTGGCATGCCTGGAACCGCGAGCATGTGCGCAGTCCAATCGCCTATCGCCATGCCGAAGATGAGCCCCGCGAAATCGAAATAAGCAATTCCGAAGACGAAAGCGTGACGGCTTAAGCCGCCTCTTTGGCGCGGCCACGCTCGATCATCCAAACCAGAACTATCGAAATCTCATAAAGCGCGATCAGCGGCACCGCGAGACTGATCATGCTGAACGCGTCCGGTGGCGTGAGAATTCCCGCTAGCGCTACAATGCCGACAATTGCATAGCGCCGCACGTCGCGAAGCTGCTTGGCTGTGATGATACCGACACGCCCCAGCAGCGTGAGCAGCACAGGCATCTGGAACGTGAGCCCGAACGCGAAAATCAGTGCCATCACGAAATCCAGATATTCGCTCACCTTTGCCTGAAGCTGGATGCCTAGTCCGCCATTCGTCGCCGGCGTCTCATAGCTCAGGAAGAAATGGATCGCGTAAGGTAACATGACATAGAGAACGAACGCGCCGCCCGCGATGAACAACACCGGCGTCGCGAACAGGAACGGCAGGAATGCGCGGCGCTCGTTGCGATAAAGCCCCGGTGCCACGAACAGCCAAACCTGCGCCGCGATGACTGGAAATGCCAGGCACACGCCCGCAAACATGCCGACCTTCACATAGGTGAAGAACGTCTCGTACAGCGCGGTGTAGATCAGATGATCGTTCGGTTGCCCAGAGAGCGCGTGCGCCAGTGGCAACGTCAGGAACGCATAGATTTGCTTCGCAAAGAAAAAGCAGACGAGGAAGCACACGACGAACGCCGCGACGGAATAGATCAGCCGTTTGCGGAGTTCGATCAAATGATCGAGCAGTGGCGCTTTTGATGCTTCGATGTCGTCTTCGTCGGTTTCGGCGCGCGCGCTCATGACGTGGCCGGTGGCTCGGGGTGGTCGATCACCGGCGCGGGCAATTCTCCGGCAGGCTCGGACGTCATGTCGGACGGGATGATCGTGCGAGGTGTCATCACCGGCCCGTCGATGCGCGTATCGCGCAGCGCGTTGATCTCTTTTCGCAACTCGTCGAGCTCAGTCTGGCGCGCCATTTCGTCGAAGCTTTTGCGGAATTGATCGGCCATACCCCGCGCCTTGCCCATCCAGCGACCGGCCATGTGCATAAAGCGCGGAAGATCCTTCGGCCCGATCACGACCAAAGCCACGATCAGGACGATAAGAATGTGGCTCCAGCTGAAAAGATCGATCATCGACGTTCCGCGTTACGGGTTCGCGGGCGTGTCCTTCTTCGGCGGCTCCGGCTCATCGGGATTGCTCAGCCCCTTGCGGAAGCTGGAGATGCCCTTGCCGAGATCGCCCATCACATCGGAAATCTTGAAGCGGCTGCCGAAGAGCAGCAACGCCACTGCCCCGAAAAGCAGGATGTGCCAGATACTAAGGCCGCCCATGGAAATCTCCCTTTGCGAGCGCATTATATGGCGCTTGCCGATGCAGGTTTGTACCCCCTTTAGGCTTTTTTGGCGTTAACGCCTAGCCGATGAGGATTTCGCCCTTGCGGTCCAAGGCCGCAGCCAGCGCGCCGAGGCGCTTCAGGACCGGCTCCCCGGCCATCGCCTCGCGGCGGCGCGGCACGTCGAGCAGCACTTTTCCCGGCGTGAGGCGGAGCTTGGTGTGCCCGAGTTCGCCGACCGCCGAGGCCGATATGGCAAACGCCAGCCGCGCCGTTAGCCCGATGCGCAGGGCCAGCGTCTCATCGTCCTTGTCGAGCAGGTCTTCGATGACCAGCGCTTTCGGAACTTCCTCGTCGCCCGAATAGCGATGGAACACCGCGCTCGCGATCAGCGCGCGAGAGCGATGATCGGCGCCTGCGAACGGCGCGTGAATAACCTGGTTGTAGGCCCCGACCGAACGGTCGTCGGGGTGCAGACGCCAGCCGATATCGGAGAATAGGAACGCGGCCTGGCGAACGCGGCGCAGTTCCGCATTCTCCTCCGGAAACAGCGGCGAGGCCCAGTGGAACATCTCCTGCGCATGCGCGGGCGAGCGGCTCATGCGGTCGTTTGCGGCAGCAGCGAACTCGATCAGCGGATCCTTGTCGCGCTCCTCCGGACCGAGCTGCGCATGCAACAGACCTTCACGCAATCCGTAAGCCGAGATCACGATGCGGTCGACTTTTGTCGCCATCAGCAGACGTTCGAGGACGATCGCGCCGTAGGGCAGCAACTCCGCGCGGCGCTTCGACACCGATTTCATCATGTCGAGCGACTTGCGCGACTGTACCGAGAGCACATCGCAAAGCCTGAGCGCACGCGCGCGGGGTATCGTGTAGTGCTGCAGTATGTGCAACGGATATTCGCACACCTCCATGTCGACGCGCGCGACCGAACGCCAAATGCCGCCCACGGCATAGAGTGAGCGCTTCTCCAGCGCCTTCAAATTCGGGATCGCCGCAAGGCCCTCGTCCACGATATCGCGCGCCTTGTTGGCGCTACCCTTGGCGACATCCATCAAGCGCAGCGGACCAAAGGGCAGCGTCACCGCGTCGCTCATACGGCCGCCCTTAACGGTGACCATGTCGAGACTTCCGCCGCCAAGATCGGCGGCAATGCCATCGGCTTCAGGAATGCCGGCCAGAACACCTTCGGCGGCAAGCCGCGCCTCTTCCTCGCCCGACAACACGCGGATCGGCGCACCCCACGCAGCTTCAGCCCTGCGGATGAAGTCCTGTCCGTTGTCGGCATCGCGCGCGGCGGCCGTCGCGCCCGCCTCGCGGATGGTCACATTCAGCGCATCGGCAAGGAGCTTGAATCGCGCCAGAACCTCCAGGGCCATCTTCATCCCATCGGCATTCAGCTTTCCGGTCGTGACCATGTCGCGGCCGATACTGCAGATCGCTTTTTCGTTGTGAACAGTCGCGGGCGCGCGCGTCTGCGACTCGTAGACGACGAGACGTACGGAGTTAGACCCGATATCGAGAATCGCAACCGGCCCCTTGGCGGATTTGCGCGGGCGCGCGAGCGCGCTCACGCCCGCGTCAGCCGGGATGGAAGGAGCGCCTGCCATCTCAGTCGCGCCGCGTGACGATGGCGACAGGGCGCGAGTGGTCGATTTTCAACGCCTTGCCGCGACCGGACAGAGACGGGTTCGTCATGAAATATGTGTGCGCCGAGAATGCGTCCGGCGTGGTCGCCTTCGGATCGCGGTCGTAGGTGCCTTCCGGATTCATCGTCCAGCTCTGCGCCTGATCCTTGAGCAACGCAACCATGATCTGATCCTGAACCTGTTGATGCACCGTCGGGTTGTCGATTGGTACCAGCGCTTCGACGCGGCGGTCCAGATTGCGAGGCATCCAGTCCGCCGAAGAGATGTAAACGCGCGACTTGGCCGAAGGGAGCCCGTGACCATTTCCGAAACATACGATGCGGCCATGTTCCAGGAACCGTCCCACGATGCTCTTGACCCGGATGTTGTCCGAGAGCCCCGGAACGCCCGCACGCAGACAACAGATGCCGCGCACGACGATATCGATCTGCACACCTTCCTGGCTGGCGCGATAGAGCGCGTCGATGATGGCGGGATCGACCAGCGAATTGAGCTTGATCCAGATCGCCGCCGGTTTGCCGGCGCGCGCGTGGATCATTTCTTCCTGGATGCAATCGACCAGACGCCCGCGCAGGGTCAGCGGCGAGATCGCGATCTTCTCCAGTGCGACGGGCTCGGCATAACCTGTGATGTAATTGAACAGCTGCGCCGCATCACGGCCAAGCGCCTTATCGGCGCTGAACAGCGACAGGTCCGTGTAAACCTTCGCCGTTGTCGGGTGATAGTTGCCGGTGCCGAAATGCACATAAGTGTGGAGCTGACCGCTCTCACGCCGCACCACGAGACTGCATTTCGCATGTGTCTTAAGTTCGATGAAGCCATAGACGACCTGCACGCCCGCACGTTCGAGATCGCGCGCCCATTTGATGTTCGCCGCTTCGTCGAACCGCGCTTTCAGCTCGACCAACGCAGTGACGGACTTTCCGGCATCCGCCGCTTCGATCAGCGCACCGACAATCGGGCTGTCGTGGCTGGTGCGATAGAGCGTCTGCTTGATCGCGACGACGTCGGGATCGGCCGCTGCCTGGCGCAGGAACTGCACCACCACGTCGAAACTCTCGAAGGGATGATGGACGATGATATCCTTGGCGCGGATCGCAGCAAAGCAATCGCCGCCATGATCGCGAATACGCTCCGGGAAGCGTGCGTTATAGGGCTTGAACTGCAGATCGGCGCGCTCGTCGAGGATCAGCTTGCGCAGATCCGACAAGCCCAGCAGATGCTCGATCAGCACCAGCTCGGTATCGTCGAGCTTGAGATGCTCGCAGATGAATTCACGCAAATCGTCGGGCATCGATTTGCTGCATTTCATATGGATAACATCGCCGCGACGGCGGCGTTTGAGCAAAGTCTCGAACTGGCGTGCGAGGTCTTCTGCCTCTTCCTCAAGCTCGACCTCGCTGTCGCGCAGAATGCGGAACAGGCCGTTGCCGCTCAGGGTATGGCCTGGGAACAGCTTGTCGAGATGAAGGATGATCAGATCTTCCAGCGGCAGGAAGCGCGCGGCTTTCTCCGTACCCGGCAAGCGCCAGAACCGCTGCAGCTGCGGCGGCACAGGGAGCAAAGCCATCACGTGCTTGCCGTCCTTGCGCGTCAGCTTGAGTGCGAGCGTGAAGCCAAGATTGGGAATGAACGGAAACGGATGCGCCGGATCGATTGCGAGCGGCGTCAGCACCGGGAAAATCTGATCGCGGAATCGTTTGCTGAGCCAATCACGTTCGGTGGCGCTGAGTTCTTCGGGCGCGATCACCGCGATCCCGGCTTCGCGCAGTTCCGTATTGAGCGCGTTCCACACGACCTGCTGGTCGCAGATCAGCTTGACCGCAGCTTCCTCGATGCGCACGAGTTGTTCCGCGGGGGACAAGCCATCATCGCTTGGTGTCGCGACACGCTCTTTGACCATGCCCATAAGACCCGCGACGCGGACCATGTAGAACTCGTCGAGGTTCGAGGCCGAGATCGACAGGAAGCGGAGCCGCTCCAGCACCGGGTGCCGCGGGTTCTGCGCCTCTTCCAGCACGCGTCTGTTGAAAGCTAGCCAGGACAGTTCACGATTGATGAACCGCTCCGGCGAACCCGGATCGATGGCCGGCTGGATCGCGCTTTCCTGAGTCGTGAAAATCTCGACGACAGTCTCTTCCAGAGATGCGTCAGGGCGGATTTGACCCTCTTCGGCGACGATTTTCGGTTTTGGAGGGTTCATCCGGCGTTTGTCACGAAGTTGCGCGGCAAAGCTAAAGGAAATGAGTGAATCTGTCATGACATCGTTTCGGGCTATGCCCGTGGAAGCCAAGGCTTTCTTGGAAAAAGGGCAGGCGGGGCCCTGGGGTGAAGGTCCGCCTACCCAGACCGGATGGAGGCACATCGGGGCGCCGGCAGGTGAGATTGACCGGCACTACTCCGGCGGCATGAGAGACCCTCAAACCGCCCAGTTCGACCGCAAACTACCAAAAATTGCGCCGCCCACGAACCAGTTGATGGAGTTGCAGTTGCCGAATGCCTACTTCAATCCAACACCCATGTGTTGAATCAGTCCGGCAGGATTTCACGAACCAGCGCCACCGTGATCGGGCGTTTTTCAGCAAGCGCTTTCAGATCGGCCCGCGCGACGAAATCGCGGATGGCTTCCGGCGAGCGTTCGAGCGAACGCACCATCTGCGCGATGACCGCGTCGGGAACCTGCAACTGCTTATCGGCGAACAGCTTGCGCGCCAACCCGCCCAACAGCGCGTCATCGGGCTCCCACAAAGCGAACGAAAGCATCGCACGATAGCGAGACGTGAGATCGGGAAGCGTCGCCTGCCATTGCGAAGGCGGTTCCCGCCCGGTGAACAACACCGCACCGCCGCTTTCGAGCAGCGCGAACAGCGTCGCGTCGCGCCTGGTATCCGGCGCTTGTGCGTCGATGTTCTCGACAACAACCGCTTCAGGTTTCTGTTTGAGGAAATCCGTATCCAGCGCGACCGCTTCCACGATCTGTGCCTGCGCGCGCGTCGCCCATGCCGCTGCCAGATGCGATTTGCCCGAACCTGAGGGCCCCACCAGCGCGGCAGAAGGTGAGGGCCAATAAGGATAGGAATCGATGAAAGCGACCGCCTCGCGATTGCCGGGCGCGACAATGAAATCCTCACGCCCCAGTGCGGCCCGCGTCTCTAGTGGCAGGACGAGTTGACTCACGTTGCTCAGGCCGTGCGGCGGCCAACGGCCAGCGCACGGAGCAGCAATTGCCCATAGGCGAGCCATGACGCGATCGTCACCGCGGCGGTCGCGATGGTCGCGGCGAAGATCATATTGGGCTGATCGGTGTTGAGCGCGAGAAGCAGGAGTACCAGGCCGATGAAGCAGACCTGCACAACGGTACTAGCTTTGCCGATATTCAGTGGCGCGACCTGCACCGGAAGAGAGAATATCCACGCCAGCGCCACGCCAAGGCAGATTGCGATATCGCGCCCAATGACGAGTGCCGTCAGCCAGAACGGCACTGCACCGATCATGGTCAGCGTCACGAAACTCGCGAGCATTAGAACCTTGTCGGCCGCGGGATCCAGATAAACGCCAAAACGCGAACCCGGCGAAAAACGGCGCGCAAGATAGCCGTCGAGCACGTCGCTCAACCCGGCGAATGCGAACACGCACAGCGCCGCAACATCTCTGTCGTTCAAAATGAAATAGGCCGTCAGCGGCGCCGCGAACAGGCGCAGCGCAGTCAGGAAATTCGGCAGATGACGCAGAAGCGGCGTCACGGCGTTCCGCTGGTGGACAGCGCCCACTCCCCGCCGCTTTTCGTGAGGTAAACGCCACGCCCCGCCAGCGCGTCCTTCAAGGATTCTTGGCCTCCAATATAGGCAATGGACACGCGCGCCTCGCCGATGTCCATCGCGACGACGTTGATGCCGGTGACATTCGCGGCACCCGCCATCTGAGTTTGCAAAGCGCCAAATTGAGCCAGGGACGAAATTCGCACATCCGCGACCAAGCGTCCCGGAGTGCCGAAATTCGCTGGCGTCTTCCACATATCTTCCACGCCGTGGACCGCCGCATCGGCGGCCATGGAATAGGTTCCCGCCGCGCCGCCCTTCTGTAATGGGACGTCGAAAGTCGTTTTCGTCGGCAGTTGTCCGGCGCCAAGCCGTTTCAGATTGATCGTCAAATGGCCGGCGCTTGGCACAACCTGCACAAGGACTGCCTCGCTCGCGCGGATATGCGACGCCGCGGCTTCGACATCGACCCAGTTGGCGGCATCGAAACTCGTTCCGGCAACCGTCGTTTGATCCCCTCCCCCTGGTATTGCGAACGGCACGGCTGCACCGCTGTAGCGCGTTCCGGAGAACGCAGCAGTCCATAGCGATGTGCTCGAATAATTCGGCGCCATCGGGATCAGCAGGATGCGCTTCACCTGCAACTGCGTGTAGGCGATGCCACCGCTCTGAAGCGCCCGGCCAACACCTTCCGGACTGAACGTGTAGGTGACATCGGCGACGTAACGCGTGGTGGAACGCTTCTCGTTCTTCACCGTGAAGGTGCGGATGATGCGCTGGAGCGTCGCGTCGTCGAGATTCGGCTGACGGCCCCAGTCCTGTTGTTTCGTGACACGCTTGTAGAGGATCGCCCAGGCTTTCGGCCGGCCCTGCGCCATCGCCGTTCCTTGGGCGACGGACGCCGACGGCCCGGAGGCGTCAACGTGAATACCGCCGACCGCGAAGACGTCATCAGCCGCGGCAGACCGCGGAAAAAGGGAAATCGCGGCGAGCGCAAAGACAAACGCCACGGAAGCTGGGAATCGGCGCATAGAAAACCTGATATCGGGCTCGCCAACTATAAAGGCCCGAAACGGTCTGCGAAAGCTAGGCGCGGATCAGCCCTTTCATGGGTGCGACATTGCCGCTGTCCGGGAAAACGGTCGTTTGCAGCGCCGCCTGCCCGACTCCCATGTGATCGGCCAACACACCCTTGAACAGCGCGCGCAAATCCGTCCGCGCCGGCTGGTCGCGACCGTCTTTCAGGACGCCGGGCTTGAGGCCGACCCATTCTGCGCGGATATGCCCGCCCGCGACCGCGCCGCCCAACAGAAACGCCGCTGTTCCCGTGCCGTGATCGGTGCCCTTGGCGCCATTGGGCCGCACTGTACGCCCGAACTCCGTCGCCATGACGACGGCAGTCTTATTCCACGCTGGCCCAAGCGCGGTCTTGAGCGCGGCGATGCCCTGGTCAAGCGCCTGGAGGCGGCGCGCCAACAGACCATCGCTCCCGCCTTCGGCAACGTGCGTGTCCCAACCGCTCGCATCAAGCACAGCGACACGCGGTCCGTCTGGCGCAGCCAGCAATTTTCCAGCGCCTTGGAACAGTGGGGTCAGGTTTCCGTACGACGCCTTGAATTTCGGATTCTTGAGGCCGGGATCGTCGCTGTTGGCCTGCATGTCCGCCTGCATTGACAGGCCACCCTCCAGCGAAGACGCGAGCGCCGGGTCGCTGCCATACATCGCCCGCACTTTTTTGAGGAACGCATCGTCGTGCTGCAACGGCGCCACAGCCGGCATCCAGCTCGCCGTACGCGCCTTGCCCGTCAGCAGCAGCGGCGGCGACTGCTCGATCGCGACAGCACCCGTGCCGCCGTCCAGTCCCATCGGCGTGAGTGCGCGATTTAGCCAACCATCCTGCATCACATGCGGCGCCGTTCCGCCGGTCTCGAGACAGTTTTGTCCTTCGAAGTGCGAACGGTCGTGGTAGGGCGAGCAGATATTGTGGAACAGCACGACTTGCTTCGCGTCGTACATGGTCTTCATGTTGCTCAGGCCTGGGTTCAATCCCCAGAAGCCATCGAGATCGTGCAGACTCGTTCCGTCATGCGCGTCGAGCGCGAGTGTGCCACGCGCTGACACATAATCCTTGTCACCATGCGGCGGAACGGCGGCGAGACCATCGAGCGCGCCACGCAAAATCACAACGACAAGCCGACGATCCGTGGGCAGGCCCGCGAAAGCGAAGCGGAACGGCGCATCCCAAAGCGCGAGCGCGCCCGCAGCGGTCATGGTCTTCAAAATAGAGCGGCGCGTGGTCATAGCGGACATCCTTTACCGACGCTGGAATTCGGGGCTGGCGAGAAGAAGCGCGAATGCCTCGCCCTGTGATGAGGCGCCTGCCAACGCAGATTTGGTCGCCGGCCGGAGCAGCGGACCGAGCGAGGCTTCCGCAGCGGCACCTGCATTGATCGGGCCTTGCAATTCACTGCCGAAATTCTTTGCCCATTGAATGCGCGCGAGCATCGCGTCGGCACCGTTCCAGGAATCCATGTCGTCCGGCCAACCCTTTGGCGAAGGCGCGCCAAAGGGGACTTCACCCATCACTCGCACTTCGGCGAGCAGAGTGCGCAAATGGCGGCGCCGATGATCGAGATCGCGCGATTGCGGCCAGCCGCTCAATCGCATCGCGGCCGTCACGAATTCGATGGGCGTGCGCATCTTCTTCTGTTCTGTGCCCCACGCAGCGGGATCGTTCACGATCGTCTCGGTGAGTGCATGGAGATCTCCGCGCGTGTCCTTGAACGTCTTTTCCAGACGGGCCACGGATTCCTTCGGCGGATTGTCGGAGATGAAATGTGCTGCCAGCTTGCGCGAAACATTGCGCGCGGTTGCAGGATCGCGTGCGAGATCCTTGATTGCCGCCACACTTCCGTTCCAACCGGCGGGATACGTCTTTCCACGCAGCGTGATCGGTCCCGGCTCGTGGCGATCCGGATAGAACCCAAACCCATTCGCGTGACCGTCATACAGGCCGAATCCGGTCAGCAGCTTGGCCATCGCGATGACGTCGGCCTGTGTGTAACCGCCGTCAACGCCGAGCGTGTAAAGCTCCATCAGCTCGCGGCCGAGGTTTTCGTTCAATCCCTTGCCGCGCTTCTTACCAGCATCGGAGTTCGGCCCGAGCGAGTGCCAATTGTCGAGATAGATCTGCATCGCGGGATGCAGCACAACCGCGAACAGCATGTCCTCGAAATTGCCGTTGACGTTCGGACGGATTGCCTCGCGTTCAAAATCGCCCGCGAAAAGAGAAACTTTTTTGCGCTTTGCCGAGATGGTGAAGTGGTTGCTCCAGAAACGCACTAGGCGCTCGGCAAACGGCCGGTCGGTTGTGAAGCCGAGTGCGAACCGCGCGGTCATCTCGTTCATGTATTCGCGTTTGCGGACATTATCGGCGCCATGACCGCCGCCCCCGTTCATGTCCGCGTCGCTCATATGGTCCGCCGCCATGGCAGTGTCGGGCGAGGGTTTGTTCGTCGCAAGTTTCTGTATGCCGCCTTTCCCGTTTTTCTTGAGGTGGGCGATCTTGTTGCCCTTCTTGCTGAACCGCTCGATCTTGTAGGCATCCTCCTCGCCGACGAGCTTGCCGGCATTCGAGAACGGTTCACCGTCCTGCGGCTCGGGCTGCGGCGCGGGACTGTTCATCTGGCCCATCAGCCAGGCTTTGGGATTGTCGCTGGCGCGTGCAATTTCGCCGGGCCGGGCGCCCAGTCCGAAGCGATTCGCGGCGATTGCGCCTTCAAGCGACATTGTTGCTCCGATTCAATGGTTGCGCGGGTTCCTATGCGTGCTTAAACGGATGGCGAACCCACCTCCGTCGCGCCATGACAACGCCTGACAATACCGGCAAGAACAGCCTCACTTATAAAGACGCCGGCGTCGATATCGATGCGGGCGAGGAACTCGTGTCCCGGATCGGGCCGGCCGCGAAAGCGACGCGACGTCCCGGCGCGGATGCGGACCTCGGCGGCTTCGGCGGCCTGTTCGACCTCAAAGCCGCGGGCTTCAAGGACCCCATTCTCGTCGCCTCGACCGACGGTGTCGGCACCAAGGTCAAGATCGCCATCGAAACGCGGCTGTTCGATGGCATCGGACAGGATCTTGTCGCGATGTGCGTGAACGATATCGTGGTTCAGGGCGCGGAACCTCTGTTCTTCCTCGATTATTACGCGACCGGAAAGCTCGACGTCGATGCGGCAGCGCGTGTGGTCGAAGGCATCGCACGCGCGTGCAAAGAGTCGGGCTGCGCACTGATCGGCGGCGAGACGGCGGAGATGCCCGGGCTTTATGCCAAGGGCGATTTCGATCTCGCGGGGTTCACCGTCGGCGCGGTGGAGCGTGGGCATGTTCTGCCGCGCACAGCTGAGATGCGCGCGGGCGATGTTGTGATCGGCGTCGTATCGTCGGGCGTGCATTCCAACGGTTACTCGCTTGTGCGCAAGGTCGCGGAGCAGAGCGGCATTCCGTATTTCGGCCCATCGCCGTTCTCCGATCAGACTCTTGGCGAGGCGTTGATGACGCCGACGAAGCTTTATGTGAAGAGCGCGCTCGCCGCGATCCGCAGCGGCCATGTGCACGGTCTTGCGCACATCACCGGCGGCGGCATCACCGAGAACCTTCCGCGCTGCCTGCCTGAAGGTTTGAACGCCGAGATCGATCTGGAAACGTGGACACCGCCCGCCGTGTTCGGATGGCTGTCGCGCGAGGCCGGCATCGCGCCGCTTGAAATGCTGCGCACGTTCAATTGCGGCATCGGCCTGATCGCGGTGACCGACATGCGCTCTTCGGGTCATGTCATCGACGCCTTCCAGGAAAGCGGTGCCAAGGCAATGCGTATCGGCACGCTGGTCAAGGGCGAAGGCGAAGCGCGCTGCGTCTATCGCGGGTCGTTGAAACTGTGAGCCGTGTCCGCACCGCGGTTCTCCTCTCAGGGCGCGGCAGCAATCTGAAGAGCCTGATCGCGGCGTGCGCGGCACCGGATTTTCCGGCGGAGATCGTGCTGGTGATCTCCAATGTCGAGGGTGCTGGCGGGCTCGACATCGCGCGCGATGCGGGCATCGCCACAAAAGTCATTCCGCACAAGCCATTCCCGTCGCGCGAAGCGTTCGATGCGGAGATCGACGCGGCGCTGCGAGCGGCACGTGTCGAACTCGTCTGCGAGGCAGGCTTCATGCGCATCCACTCCGCGTGGTTCGCGCAACGCTGGGAAGGACGCATCCTCAACATACATCCCTCGCTGCTGCCGAAATTCCCCGGCGTGAAAGTCCACGAGCAGGTTCTGGCCGCGGGCGAAACCGAGAGCGGTGCGACGGTGCATTTCCTCACCGCCGAACTCGACAGCGGCCCGATCGTCGCACAGGCGAAAGTGCCTGTGCTTGCCGGCGACACGCCGGAGACGCTGGCCGCGCGAGTCCTCGAAGCCGAACACGCGCTCTATCCGGAAGCTTTGCGGCTAGTGGCGGAAGGCAATGCCAGGCTGGTGGATCAGCAGACAGTATTCGTCTAACCGCCCGCTAGACAGCGGAAGCGGCCATGCGACGATGCAAATTCTCATCGCCCTTGCTGTCGCTCCTCGATTGGGTTTCGACAGTCCCACTCGGTTCGTTGCAGACATCCAGAATATGGCGCGCGAGTTGAAAGTATCCAGCCGGCTCATAGTGCCGCCGCCTGTCCCTGGCCATCAACGTTATTGGCAATAACGCATTCACGTCGACAAAATGAAACTGGCGATGACTGGCGCAATAGTCGGCGCATGCCTCGTTGAATATCTCTCTCTGGCCGTTGCGGGATTCGCCCGTCGCGCCGATCAGGACGATCCGCGCCCTGTTTTGGCTCAATCGGCCGACGGCGTCGAAGGATTTTAGAATCAAATCCAGACGTTGTTGCGGATCGAGATCGATTTCCTTCACATTTTCCAGAAACCCTCGCAGGTTCTTGCGTTCCGTAAAACGCTTCCAGCGCGCCGTGAGCCGGAATTGAACCTCGCCGCCGATATCGAAATAGTGGCCCTGCATCGCGGACCACAGGCAAAGAATTATCAAGTCAGCGGACGCAGCCGCCGCATCGAAGTCAAGCGCGTCTTTCAACGTCCAGTAAGGGATCAAATCGGCATACTTCTCGATCGCCTTGCGGTCGCCGGCGATGAAGCCCGGATCGTCGTATCTGATCTTGAGATCGCCCTCGGCACGATTGACGAACTCAACGCGATTGGCGCTGCAATAGCTCGCAAGCTGAAGCAGATCGCATCCGCCCAGTAGCAGCAACTTGCCGACCTTCTTCATGGCCGTCGCGTTGCTGTCGCCGCCGGCATTTATCCAGTCGATCGCCGTGTGCTCATTCAACCCATACGAAACCGGGTTCTTTATCTCGACTTCAGGCCGCTCCAGCATTTCGTAAACATACTGCTCGATGCCCATATGCATCGTGCGGCACGAGAAGACGAAATGTATGAGATCGCGGTACGCCGCTTTTTTCTTCATCAGAAAGAAGCCGATCAAGCCGTAATCGCCGTAATTGTCTTCCGCGAACACGCAGCCGCTGAAATAACCGTATTCCTTCAGCTCGGCGCGGAAATTCTCGATCTCCTTCGGCGTGTCCAACCGCTTCTTGGTGTAGTTGAGCTGATTTGAGCGATTGATGAGTTCGACGACACGATCGAAATTGGCCTCGATGTCATGATCGATGCGAACGCGGATATTGCTCGCGCGCAAAAACTCGTCGTTGGACAGCGTGCTCGTGCTGCGCTCCTCGACCTTGCGCTGGAGGAACTGGTATTGCTTCAGGCGCGTCATCTCCGGATCGGGCTTGCCGGCCAGATTGGGGTGGTCGAGAAGCGTCTCAAGCACATCGTCGGGATGCGCCGTCATGATGCCGGGATTGAAGAATTTCACCTCTTCAAGGTTCGACTGGTTGTCGTCGATGAACAGGACGTTTTCCGCGCGCAACGCCGCCGCTTCGATCATCCCGTTGATGGCCTTGCCCTTCGGGCTGAAGCTGATATGCGGAAACACGAAGTAGTCCCAAAGGCCAAGCTCGACCAGTTTCGCCTTCGTCTGGTCGAAGTCGTTCTTGGAGCAGATCGAACTGATGATCCCGCGCTTGCACAACGTCATCACCAGGTCGTGATTGCGCGCGACCGGCGTGATGCCGCCTTCACTCAATGTTCCACGCCAAAAGGTTTCGTCCAGATCCCAGATGACGAGCTTGACGCTCTTCCCGATCATTCGCTTACTCTACGCGCAAAGGCGGATTTTTGTTGATACGTCCAATCTAACGGCAATAATGCGCCGCGTAAAACCCAATATTTCAGAGCGTAAACGCGGTTTGCGCCACAGGAAACGGAGTGCTGGCTTTGAGCGGTGTCGATGGGCCGGACTTCATTTGCGTTGGATTGCCGAAAGCGGGAACCGGCTGGCTGTTCGACCAGCTCAACGACCACCCCGATTTCTGGATGCCGCCGGTCAAGGAATTTCTCTACCTGCAAAAGCCGGTGACCAGGATGCGCTTTGTAAAACCGTCGGGCGAGCCGCGCGGCAACGACCGGGGTGCGGAACGCCGCGTGCATCGCCAGAACCTGGATGCGCGCGACCATGCGTTCCTGGAATTTGCCGCCGCCTGCAGCGGCCAGGAACGGGATCTGGAGCGCTATGCGAAATTCTTCAACATCAAGGGTTCTCTCCTGTCCGGCGACATCTCGCCGCCTTACTGCGCGCTCAAGGATGACATGATCGAAGCCGTCGGCGCGCGGTTTCCGAAGACAAAGATCGTCCTTCTGGTGCGCGATCCGGTTTCGCGCGCGTGGTCGCGAATCGCGATGGCGGAACGCGACGGGCTGTTCAACGCAGCGCTGCTCGACAACCCCGCGCGGTTCAAACGCTATGTCGAGAGCAACAAGAAGATCGGCGGTATCAGGGCCACCGAGATTGTAGAGCGCTGGCGTCGCCTTGCGCCGAACAATCCCTTCCGATGGTTCCTGTTCGATGACATCGCGGAGCGGCCGGATCAGACGCGGCGCGATATCCTGAACTACCTCGGCGCCGATCCGCAGAAGAAGGGTGCGGACCTCGCGCCCGACTACAACCGCAAAGCCGACGCGCGAAAGCTCGAGATGAACGCCATGAGCAGATCGGTCCTGGCCGAGCACTACGCAGACGAACTCGAGGAAGGCGCGAAGTTCTTCGGCGGCGCGGCGGCATCGTGGCCCGGGAAATACGCCCGGCCCTGACCACCCGCGTGACCGCGCAGGCCGCGCCATGTTCTGTACAGAACCGCCCAGGGGGTTTTTCAAAAATCGCAATTCAAATACCCCGGTCGCGCCTTAAGCGGTTGAAAGGGCAGCAAAATCGCTTTCCTTCGCTGCACCGCACACCGTCAGTCATTTCTCGATCCGTCTGGTAGCCTCCTTTCGCCGACACCCAACTGCTTGAGAATTGAATTCACGGATCCACGCGTCCCCCCGCCCCCGCTCCCCCGTTTTCCTTTCGCCTTCCACAGCGCGCACACCTCCGGCCGCACGGACCACTTGTCCGCACGGGTTTCGGGCACAAAGCCCGACAAGAACAAACTAGGAACAAACAGTCCCGGCGTCAAGCCCGGCCCGCGCCGCCGGACAAGGGCGGACGTTTACTGCACGCCCGCCTTGAGCGTGACGGTGCGGGTCTTGCCGTCGGCCGTGACCGTCCAGGTCTCGCCGATCTTGTGCGCGGCGATAGGCGTGCACAGCGGGTTCGTCGTGCCCGGCGGCGTCTCGCCGTCGAAGGTGCGGCAGAGATTGCCCTTGCCGTCCAGCGCCCAACTCCCCTTGAACGTCTTGCTCATCCCCATCATCGACCCGACCATGTCGAAGCTGTGGTCGGCGCGATAATGCGTATGCACCTCGCTCATGCCGCCGGTTGACACGACCGTGTTGCCATAAGTGTTCGCCATCACATCGTCAGCGGCGAACGCGGGCGTGGCACACAACGCGGCCATGGAGGCGGCGAGAAGGAATTTGCGCATGGTGTCTCCTTTTATGTCGCAAGCAAGATAGCGAAACGCGCGCCGACCGCGAAGGTTAGATAACGGCGTAAGCGCGCTTGGCTACCCACAACTAAAAATTGATGGTAGAGTTCCAGTCGATTCCACAAACGTCATTTTGTTTGACCAAAAAGGGGCAGCCAATGGCAAAGACGAAAGTCTTCGTAAGCTTCGACTATGACCACGACGAGACTTTAAAGACCTTTCTGGTCGGCCAAGCAAAGCATGAAGACAGCCCTTTTGAATTGGCAGATTGGTCGATCAAGGAAGCCATTACGGAGGACTGGAAAGCCAAAAGCAAGAACCCGCATCAAAAGCGTTGATGTCGTTGCAGTCATTTGTGGGGAGCACACTCATACGGCAACCGGCGTGAGTGCGGAGTTGAAAATCGCACAAGAGGAAAATGTCTCTTATTTCCTGTTAAAGGGTTACAAGAATTTAGATTGCACAAAGCCCACCGCGGCAAAAAGTACTGACAAGATGTATAACTGGACTTGGGAAAATCTAAAAACGCTGATCGGTGGCGGAAGATAGCTCATGAAAAAAGCGTTGGTCATCGGCATTGATGACTACCCGGTCAATCCTTTAGCCGGATGCGTGAATGACGCTCTCGCGGTCGCGACCATGCTTGAGCGAAACGGCGATGGCTCTCCCAATTTTGCAGTGAAGTCATTGACCAGCAACAACGGCGAAGTTTCCAATGCGATCCTCGCTGACGCGGTAACTGAGCTCTTTAAAGGAGAGGCCGACACCGCCCTTATGTTTTTTGCGGGGCATGGCCTTTTGAATCAGGATACCAACTCGGGCTTCCTTGTAGGACAAGATGGAAAAAAGGGAAGTTGGGGCGTAGCCCTGACTGACATCATCAAGCAAGCAAACGATTCAAATCCGAAGATAAAATCGAGCGTAATTATCCTCGACAGTTGTCATTCTGGATTTGCCGGCGAAGCCCAAATGCTTGGCAAGGAGGGGCTTTCCGTCATCGGCAATGGCGTAACAATCCTCACTGCATGCAGCCGCAGTGAATTTGCTAATGAGTTTGACGGTCACGGGCTGTTTACGGGACTGCTTTTAGACGCACTTGCAGGCAGTTCTGCTGACATATGTGGGCGAGTGACTCCTGCGTCTATCTATTCTCACATTGACCAAACACTGGGGCCTTGGGATCAACGACCGGTATACAAAGCAAACGTGCAGTCATTTGTAGTGCTGCGGCAAATCAATTCGAAAGTAGCGTTAGAGACACTGCGCAATCTTCCCAAGTACTTTCCCGATCCGGCTGCAGTATTTCCGCTCGATCCGTCATTCGAACCGGACAGACAAAATGTGCCGGAGAAATTTCGAAATCTTCCTAGAAACGAAGAGAACGAGCGAATTTTCGCCGAGCTTCAGGCATGCAATCGACAAGGGTTGGTTGCGCCGATTGATGCTCCCCACATGTATTATGCCGCCATCAATTCAACGGCCTGCAAACTAACCGCTTTGGGCGCGCACTATAGAAAGCTGGCAGAACTCGATAGGATTTAGTTTCCCAAACACCACTTCAGAATAGCCTTCTGCGCGTGCAGCCGGTTCTCCGCCTCGGCGAAGACCACGCTTTGCGGGCCGTCGATCACGTCGTCGGTGACTTCTTCGCCGCGGTGGGCTGGGAGGCAGTGCATGAAGATCGCGTCCTTGTCGGCGCGCGCCATCAGCCGCGCGTTCACCTGATAGGCGGCGAGAAGATTGTGCCGCTTGGTCGCGTCCTCGTCGCCCATCGAGACCCAGGCGTCGCTCACCACGCAATCGGCCTTGTCGACCGCGGCGTAGGGATCGTCGAGGAATTCGACATCGGCCCTGTTCGTGCGCACCCACTCGCGCACCGCCTCGCGCGCGCTGAGCTCCTTGGGCGACGCGACGCGCACCTTGAAGCCGAGCTTGCCTGCCGCATGAATCCACGAGGTCAGCACGTTGTTGCTGTCGCCGGCCCACGCCACGGTCGCGCCCGCGATCGGGCCCTTCTTCTCCTCGAACGTCATCACGTCCGCCATCACCTGACAGGGATGGGAGATGCGCGTCAGCCCGTTGATCACCGGGATGGTCGCGTTCTCGGCGAGCTCGCGCACCATGTCGTGGTCGAGCAGGCGGATCATCACCGCATCGACATAGCGCGACAGCACGCGCGCGGTGTCGGCGATGGTCTCCTCGCGCGCGAGCTGCATGTCGCGGCCGCTCATCATGATGTTGGTGCCGCCGAGCTGCGTCATGCCGACATCGAACGAGATGCGCGTGCGCGTGGAATGCTTGTCGAAGATCAGCGCCAGCACGCGGCCCTTCAGCGGCGCATCGGCATCCGGCGCCCCGCGCGGAAGCCCGGCGCGCGCGTCCTTGCGCGTCTTCGCCTCGGTCAGCATCGCGCGCAGCGTTGCGGTGTCGAAATCGGAAAGGTCGATGAAGTGGTTGGTCATGGGTTCAGACTTTATAAGTGGTTTCACGCGGAGACGCGGAGGACGCGGAGTTTGAGCTTCGTCGTTGCGATTTCAGCCGCGTCGAAGCTTTCTGGCGCGCAAAGCGCGCCGAGATTTTTCTTCTCCGCGTCCTCCGCGTCTCCGCGTGACTCTTCTCTTCCTCACGCGGCTTCCGTTTTCTTCTCGAACTCCGCCGCGGTCTCCGACAGGATCTTCAACGCCGCGCGGACGTTGTCCTCGGTGACGATCAGTGGCGGCAGCAGGCGGATGACGTTGTCGCCGGCGCCGATGACCAGCATCTTGTTCTTGAGCAACGCCGCCACGAACGCCGTGTTCGGCACGCGCATCTTCAAGCCCATCATCAGCCCCTCGCCGCGCACGTCTTCGAACACCGTCGGATGCGCCGCCACGAGTCCGGCGAGTTGCTGGCGCGCGAAGTTCGCGACCTTCACCACATGCTCGATGAACCCCGGCGCAAGCACGACGTCGAGCACCGCGTTGCCGACCGCCATCGCCAGCGGATTGCCGCCGAAGGTCGAGCCATGCGTGCCCGCGGTCATGCCGCTCGCCGCTCGCTCGGTCGCAAGACACGCGCCCATCGGGAAGCCGCCGCCGATGCCTTTGGCGATCGCCATGATGTCCGGCGTGATGCCGGCGAGTTCGTGCGCGAACAGTTTGCCCGTGCGCGCGACGCCGGTCTGCACTTCGTCGAGGATGAGAAGAAGGCCGTGCTCGTCACAGAGCCTGCGCAGGCCGCGCAGGAATTCCGGCGTCGCGGAGCGCAGACCGCCCTCCCCCTGGATCGGCTCGATCAGGATCGCGGCGGTCTCGGGCGTGATCGCCTTCTCGACCAGCTTCAGATCGTCGAACGGCACCTGGTCGAAGCCTTCGACCTTCGGTCCGAAGCCTTCGAGATATTTGGGATTGCCCGTCGCCGCGATGCCACTGAGCGTGCGGCCGTGGAACGCGCCTTCGAACGTGATCGTGCGGAAGCGCTCGGGGTGTCCATTCACATATTGATACCGCCGCGCCATCTTGATCGACGCCTCGATCGCCTCGACGCCTGAGTTCGTAAAGAACACGGTGTCGGCAAACGTCGCATCGGTCAGGCGCTTTGCGAGTTTCTCCTGCCCCGACACGCGATAGATGTTCGATGTGTGCCAGAGCTTGCCCGCCTGCTCGGTGATCGTCTTCACCAGATGCGGATGCGCGTGGCCGAGCGAATTGACCGCGACGCCCGCGCCGAAATCGAGATAGCGCTCGCCTTTCTCGTCATAGAGATACGCACCCTCGCCGCGCTCGAACGCGACATCCAGCCGGGCGTAGGTCGGGATAACGGGCGTGATCATGGCGCGCCTTCCAAAAGCTGCGGAAGGCGGGGTTTATGGCGCACGCCCCCCGGGGTCAAGCGCGCTGCGTGCAGGCCCGGACGAAGGCGCCGACGCTCGCGATCAGCGCCGTTCCGACCGCGCCCATGGACAGAACTTCATCCAGCGGATGCGGCGCGAACGCGGACGCCGCGGCGTAGATCACGCCGGAAATGCAGAACAGCCATGCGCTCAGGCGAAGGGCAGACTGCATGCGTCCGCCACGCTCATTCGCCGGATGCGCATTCGGCTGTTTGGTCATGAAATTTGCATAGATCGCGAGCGTCAGCCCGATGATGATCTGCACACCGCGCTCGGCGCCGTCCTGCGTGATCGCATGCTGATGCTGCGCCAATTTCAGGATGAGTGCCGAAACTATGAGCACACCGGCCCACGCGAGGCCGTTCAAAATCGGTTTGGAGATCATGATGACGTTCCTTTCTTGAGAGCTTTGGCTTTGCGCGGTGTGCCCAGACCGAACGTGCCGGCGAAACCCAGCAGGGCATCTTCAAGCACGGAGAGTTTGATCCGGTAGATGACGGTCTTTCCCGCTTTCTCCATATCCACCAGTCCCGCCTCGCGAAGCACCGTGAAATGCGCCGACATCGTCGGCTTGGAAAAATCGAAATGCTCCGCCAGATCGCCGGCCGTCATCGGCCGGGTGCGCAACAACTCCAGCACCTTGCGGCGCGTCGGATCGGCGAGAGCCTTGAAGACCGTGTTCATGTTTAGTCATTTAGCTAAATGACTAAATGAAGTCAAGAGGCCTTGATACGGTTTCGCGCGCGGCGCACCGTACGCGCGGTCCCCAAGAAGAGGCGACATCATGTTCCTTCGCGCAAACATCGCGGCCTTGCTGACAAGTGCGGTGCTCGCGGCATCGCCCGCCTCCGCGCACGCATTGCTGACGACGCTGGTGCCGGATGTGGTCGCGTCGCACCGTGTCGCCATCGCCGGAACGCCCGACGCAAAATCACATCTGACGCTGCAGATCGTCCTGCCGATGCGCAATCAGACGAAGCTCAAAGACCTCGTCGATGCGATCTCCGATCCGCGCAGCCCATCCTTTCGTCACTATCTGTCCGTCGCCGAATTCACCAGACGCTTCGGACCCGCGCCGCGCGATTATGAAACAGCGGCGGCATTCTTCAACACGTCCGGGCTGCACGTCACATATCGCGCATCGAACAATTATCTGCTGCAGGTCGAAGGCGATGTGGCGACGATCGAGCGCGTCTTTCACATCAAACTGAATCTCTACAAGCACCCGACCGAGAGCCGGACATTCATGGCGCCGGACCGCGAGCCGACGCTTGCTCTGTCCGTACCTGTGCTGAGCGTAGCCGGGCTGGACGATTACGTTCTGCCTTATCCGAAATTCAAACCGCCGCGCATCGGCGATAGCCGCGCGCACAAATGGCAAGGCTCCGGTCCGGACGGCTGGTACATCGGCAGCGATTTCCGCGCCGCCTATTACGGCAACGGCCCACTCACGGGCGCGGGGCAATCGGTCGGCCTGTTCGAATTCCACGGCTACGATCCCGCCAACGTCACGCTGTACTTCGACACGGTCGGCCAGCGGAACAAAGTTCCGGTCAACGGCATTTCGACCGATGGAACCGACGCCTTCTGCGATCAGTGCGCCGATGGCGAGCAGGTGCTCGACATTCAATATGCGGCGTCGATGGCACCGGGGCTCGACCAGATACAGGTCTATGTCGGAAAGACGGCGGTCGCGATCCTCAATCGCATGGCCACCGACAACACCAGCAAACAGATCAGCGTCTCCTGGGGCTGGAGGAGAGACTTCAAGACGGAAGACCCGATCTATCTCGAGATGGCTGCGCAAGGCCAGACCGTGCTCATCGCCAGCGGCGATGACTCGAGCCTCAAAGACAGCGGCCAATGGCCGGAAGAAGATGCGAACCTCGTCGCCGTCGGCGGCACCGATCTGATCACCGATGGACCCGGCGGCGCGTGGATTTCGGAATCAGGCTGGAACGCGAGCGGCGGCGGCCCGTCGCTCGACAAGCACATCCTTATCGAGCCGTATCAGCGTCCGTTCATCACGAAGAAAAACGGCGGATCGAAGGAGCTGCGCAACGTTCCGGACGTCTCTGCGAACGCGAACTACAACATGTTCAGCTGCTATCACGACCGCCGCTGCGCGGGCGGCTGGGGCGGGACAAGCTTCTCGGCACCGATGTGGGCGGGATTTATCGCGATGGCAAATGAACAGGCGGTGAAAGAGAGCAAACCGGTCGTCGGCTTCTTCAACCCGCTTCTGTACGGAGTGATGCGGACGACGCCGGCGATCCTGCACGATCCGGTGCGTCACAAGAGCGGCGAATTCAAAACCGTGAAGGGCTTCGATCTCGTGACTGGCCTTGGGTCGCTAAACGGCGAGACGTTTATCAAAGCACTTCTGGGCGACTAGCTGCAATTTTTGCAAAGTGCCGCGAAGTTTCTTCCGCACCGGTCCTGATTGCACTTGAACCGCAAATTCATCCGGCGCACCTTTCTGTCATTCATTTCATCCCATCGGAGGTGCGTATGCTTACCAAGAGCCTGAGCGCGGTTGCGCTGACGGCCGCCCTGAGTGCCGGCTTGTATGGCACCGCATCGGCGGAAGCCTTGCTTGTCAAACATGTCCCCGCAGCTGTAGCGGCCCACAACGCCGCGCTCGCCGGCGCACTGGACTCATCGACCCACATGCAGATGCAGGTCGTGCTCCCGATGCGCAACAAGGAAAAGCTCCGCGATCTTCTTGGCGCTCTCTACAACCCGTCGAGCCCCCTTTATCGCCACTGGCTCTCTGTTGCGGAGTTTACCACGCGCTTCGGGCCTACGCAGAAGGACTACGACGCCGCGCAGAAATTCTTCGGCGATAGCGGTCTCAAGGTCACGCACACCTATGCGAACCGCTACATGTTCCAGGTCGAGGGTAGTGCCGCCACAGTCGAGAGCGCGCTCCACGTCAAGCTCAACACCTACAGACATCCCAAACAGGATCGCGTCTTCTTCGCACCGGATCGCGAGCCTACACTTTCGCTGAAGATTCCGGTGCAAGAGATCACGGGGCTGGACAACTACGTCCTGCCCTACACGAAGCTGCGCAATCCGAGCCAGGCTCGCAACCAGCGCGCCGGTGCGGGCGGTTCCGGTCCGGGCGGCTGGTTCATCGGTAGCGATCTGCGCGCGGCCTATTACGGTACGGGCACCAAGGCGAAACTCGATGGCAGCGGACAATCCGTCGGTCTGCTTGAGTTGGGCCCCTACAATCCCGCCGACGTGTCGCTCTATTTCACAACGCTCGGACACACGAACAACACGGCGGTTAACGGCGTGGCGGTTGGCGGTGGGTCGGCGACCTGCAGTTCTTGTGAGGATGGCGAGCAGGAGCTCGACATCGTCTATGCGATCGAAATGGCGCCGGGCCTGACGCAGGTTCAGGTCTATGTCGGTAACGATCCCGTCGCGGTCGAAAACCAGATGGCCGTCGACAACACCAGCAAACAGCTCTCGACGTCGTGGGGCTATAGCGAGCATTTCGCCACCGAAACCGCGATCTATCAGGAGATGGCCGCGCAGGGTCAGTCATACTTCACCGCCAGCGGCGACTTCTCGACGCTGCAGGACGCCGGTCCGTGGCCGGAAGAAAGCGCGGACATCATCGCCGTCGGCGGTACGGATCTTGTGACCGATGGCGCGGGCGGCCCGTGGAAATCCGAGCCGGGATGGGAAGACAGCGCCTCCGGTCCGTCTGTCGATCAGAACATCCTGATCGAGCCGTATCAGTTGCCGTACATCAACAATAAGAACAAAGGCGACAAGACGCTGCGCAACGTGTCGGACATTTCCGCGAACTCCGACTTCTCGATGTGGATCTGCGACAGGGGCCATTGCGACGGCGGTTGGGGCGGCACCAGCTTCGCCTCGCCGATGTGGGCAGGCTTCAACGCGCTGATGAACCAGCAGGCAGCAAAGAAGGACAAGCCGACAGTCGGCTTCCTGAACCCGACGATCTATGACGCCTATAAGGGCAACAAGAAGATGTTCCACGACATCGTCGGCCATTCGAGCGGCATCTACCCGGCTGTGAAAGGTTACGACCTCGTCGGAGGGCTGGGTTCGCCGAACGGCGCAAAGACGATCAACGCCGTCGTCGGAAAATAGTCGCCGGCCTCCGAAAGAAACGCGGCTCCGGAAGAAATTCCGGGGCCGCTTTTTTTGCGGCGGAACGTCCGTCGCGGCCAGCAATGAGGTCGATTCAACACCACCGTCCAATGAATTGGGTCGTTGGCGGACACGATTCGCGCGATTCGGTTTGTTGTGGACAACATGTCGTGTGCCCTACGCACCTCTTGTGACTCGCGATTCGGTTGGTACGATATCTTGTGGCCGGAGCCGGGAGGGCCCCAAGATGACGGTACTGAATTGGACGGACGACCGCGTAGAGCAGCTTAAGAACCTTTGGACCGAGGGCCTGTCGGCGAGTCAGATCGCCCGCGCGCTCGGCGGCGTCACGCGCAACGCCGTGATCGGCAAGGTACATCGCCTTGGCCTCGCAGGCCGCGCCAGCCCCTCGCGCAGCGAGCGTCCGCGCCTGCCCATGGCGCCGAAGATTTCCGCACGCTCGCACATTCCGCCGGCGCCGATCGTGGAAGAGGATCCGTTGATCCTCGACGACGGCAACCACGCGACCGTGCTGACGATCAACGACCGCATGTGCCGCTGGCCGATCGGCGATCCCAGCGAGAACGAGTTCCATTTCTGCGGCCGCAATCCCAAGAGCGGTTCGCCCTATTGCGAAGCGCATGCCCGCAAGGCCTATCAGCCGCAACAGGCGCGCCGTCCCGATAAGGGAAGAATGACTGGCTGATCGGGCAATCGCGTAACGGGCTCGGCGCGCACGCCGGGCCCGTCTTGCTATCGCGTGGTAGCAGGAATGATGCGCTCAGGGATGAGCTTGTCGCGCCACGCATTCCAGATCAGTCCCTGCCCGTAATTGCCGCCTGTGAAGCCGACGACAAGGTCGAGCTCCGGCACCACGACAAGCAGCTGTCCGCCATTACCGCTCGCACCATAGGCGCGATAGTCGTGGCCTTGCGCGTGCAGTGTGCTCAGGTGCCAGGCGTAGCCGTCTTCGCCGGGAAAATAGGAGTTCCGGAAATCGTCGTCGGAAAGACCCGTCGTTTGCGGCGATATAATCGCATGCGAGGCAGTCGACTCTATCGTCCACGCCTTGCTCACGATGCGCTTTCCGTTCCACACGCCGCCATCGAGATAGGCCTGGCCGAGCTTGAGCATGTCGCGCGGGCGCACAAACACGCCGCCGCCAAGATAGCCTTCTCCGTCCGGCATCAGATCCCACCAATAGCGGCTCCATTGCAGCGGACGCGCGACCGTTTCGTCGAAAAGCTGCGGAAGCCAGACATGCGTTGCGGCGCTGAGCGCAGCACCCATGAGATTGATGCCCGGCGAGCAATAGGCGTAACGCGTGCCCGGGTCGTGCGCCATCGGCAGATCGAGCGTGTATTTCCACCAGTCCGGCGTCTGCCGCTGCGACTGCACCGCTTCCTCGCCGCCCGGTGAATTATCGTCGTTGTCGTCACAGGCAAGACCGGAATTGTGTGTCATCAGCTGCGCCAACGTGATCGTGTTCTTGCGCGGATCGGGATGTGCGAACGAGCCTGTTGCGGAGAGAAGCGGATAAAGTTTCGTGTCTGCCGAAAGCTGTACGCCGCGCTGCATCTCAGCGCCAAGCATCACCGACGAGAACGTCTTGGCTGCGGAGCGTGTATCGTGCGCCGTGTTGCCGTCATAACCCGCAAAATATTCTTCGAGCACCAGCTTGCCGCGATGCGCGATGAGCAGCGAATGAATAAGGCTCGGCCGTTTCACTGCCGGATCGGCGGCGGCGATCTCCTGTATCAGTTTTTGCAGCAGCGCCTCGTCCATGCCTGTATCGCCCGCGCGCGCCACGCGCCATCCATCACGGAGTCTGGCGGGCGCTCGATAGGTGTAAGGCGGATCGTCCGCGGAACGGAGATAGAATCCCTTTGCCAGTTCCTTCGTCGCATGGGTCAGTGTCATGCCGAGGCCGACGTTCGGCAGCGTCATTTGCAATCGATCCGGAGCGGACCCAAACGAGGCTTTGAGTTGCTTCTTCGGGTCGGAGGGATCGGTGAAGGTGACCGCATCGCCGGCACGGGCCACCGCCATCTGCGCCGGCCCAAGACGGAAGTTCATCTCCGGATTGCGGAACGCCGCGGTCAACGTCCCATCTTCGCCGCGGAAGATTTTGAGATAGAGCGTGAAGCTGTCTGCCAACGGCTCGACCGCGCCCCGCCACACACCGTCTTTTTCACGCGTCAGCATCATGGACGCCGCGAATGTCGCCCCCTTTCCATCGGGATCGCGCGGGTCGCCCCCGCCCGCATGCGGCTGAAGCCAGAAACCACGGATCGTGTTGCCCGAGAGCGTGCCGCGAAACCCACCGTGACCTTCGGAGAAGGCGAACCGGATCGATGCGCCCTGCGGTTCGAATTGCACGCTGTCGCCCTTCAGCGTCGCGACCCAATCTTTTCCAGGGTGCGCGATTGTGAGCGTGCCTGACGGTCCTGCGTCCCAACTCAACCGGCCGGCCCATAAGCCTTCCAACGGATCGGATGCCGGTGACGCTTCTGCCTGCAGGGTGCAGCAGAGCGCAGCCAGTGCCATTGTACGGAGGAAACGCATCATGCCGAATTCCGTTCACGTTCGCGCAGCCAGGCGGCGATCGGCGCTTTGCCCGATTGAAGATTTTTCTTGAGCGCTGCGCAGGCCGCGACCAGATCGCGCCGTCTCAGGGCAGCCATGATACCGCGATGGTCGAGACCGGCTCTCAAAATATTCCGATTGTCGCGCATCAACGCGATTTCATAGCGGTGCGTGCGTCGCACGATCTGTGCGATCATTTCGAGCAGCACCTTGTTGGGGCAGTCGCCGATCAACTCGAAATGCCACTGGTCGTCCAGCGCGATGGCTTCATCCGGTTTGCGTGCGGCTTCGATGCGATGGTTCAACACATTCAAGCGTCCCAGCTTTTCCGATGAAGGTAGCCCCGCAAGCCTCAGCGCCTCCGGATCGAGCAGCGGCCGGATGTCGTAGATCTGATCGAACTCTTCAAACGTCAGCGGACGCACCGAATAGCCGATGCGCGGCGTGGAGATGAGCGCGCCTTCTTGGCTCAACCGGCTCAGCGCCTCGCGCAGCGGTGTGCGGCTGACGCCCAGCGCCTGCGCCAGATGCACTTCGTTGATGCGCGCGCCCGCCGCCAGCTTTCCGCCCACGATCATGTCGCGTACCGCCGCGGCAACCGCATCGCTGATGTTGTCCCGGGAGAGTGGCTTTATGGCAGTCTGCATACTGTATACAATATGGCAGTCGGGCGACCTTTTCAAGCCCCGCACGATCCGGCACGCCAGCTTTCTTAACTGGCTCGATCCACCGCTGCCGTTGTCGGTGCGGCAACCGCCATTACGCCGAAAGGATGAGCCTTTCAGGTGATGGCGATGTTTTGGCCGTGCTATCGTTGACGAGTCGCGTGCCCTGACGCACACGCTGCGGAGATGCCATGACAACGGTCTACGATTTCAAAGCGGCGACGCTTCAGGGCAAGGTGGTCAGCCTTGCCGACTATGGCGGCCAGGTTCTTCTTATCGTCAACACCGCGAGCAAATGCGGGTTCACGCCGCAATATGAAGGACTTGAGAAGCTCTACGAAGAGCTTCATCCCAAGGGCCTTACCATCCTGGGCTTTCCCTGCAACCAGTTTGGCAAGCAGGAACCCGGCGGCGCGGACGAGATCGGCCAGTTCTGCCAGGTGAATTACGGCGTCAGCTTTCCGATGTTCGCGAAGATCGACGTCAACGGCGCCCACGCGCACCCGCTCTACAAATTCCTCACGCGCGAAAAGCGCGGCGTCCTCGGCACGTCGAACATCAAATGGAATTTCACCAAATTTCTGATCGACCGCGCGGGCAACGTGGTGGCGCGCTACGGCTCGCTGACCAAGCCGGAGCAGATCAAATCGGCGATCGAGAAGCTGCTCTAAACTCGCGACGGCTTCCCGCCTGACCTGGCGCACGACAAAAGGGCCTCACGCAAATCGTTCAACTGCGGCGGCTTTGCCAGCGTCAGATCGACATGCGCAAGCGCATCATGCTCCTGGTTGATCCGTCGTCCCCACCCCGTCAGAAGAATAACGGGCGTTGACGGCGATAACGCTTTGACGGTGCGCGCCACCTGGTTGCCATCGACCCTCGGCATTCCAAGATCGGTAATAACAACGTCAAAGGGCGTTCCACTTTCCTGCGCGGCGCGGAACGCGTCGATACCGGCCTGCCCGCCTTCAGCGGCAACGATTGCATGTCCATCCTGTTCAAGGACGATGTTCATTGAATCCAGCACGAAGGGGTCATCATCGACGAGAAGAAGCCGCATGGCGGGTGGCCGGGAGGGCTCGCGGTCCTCCGCTACATGAATCATGGCGCTTGCTTCCGGCACGGGAAAAATCAGACGCATGGTAGTGCCCTTTCCAGGAGCGCTATCGATCTCAATCTCCGCATCGTGGCGCTGCGCGACTCCATAGACCATCGCAAGGCCCAGACCGGTGCCGCGCTCGCCCTTTGTCGTAAAGAACGGTTCCAGACAACGGCGGCGCGTCGCCTCGCTCATCCCCGTGCCGCTATCGGTCACTTCAAGAACGATGCTGCGCGAGCGCGCGCTGGTCCCCGCCGAGCTGCGCTCCTCGGCGCTCGTTCGCAGCGTCAATGTTCCGCCCAGCGGCATGGCATCGACCGCATTGAAGACCAGATTTGTCAGGACCTCGCGGATCTCATTGTCGATTCCCGCCCCGAGCGGCAAATCGGGATCCAGATCGGTGCGCATCGCGATGTCGATGCCGGCGCGATGCGGGATGTCGCTCCACCGCGCGCGTGTGAACTCGACAACATCCTGAACGATCGCGTTCAGATTGACCGGAACGAGCGCCGTCTGCGCTTCGCGCTCCCGGTAGAATTCCCGAATCCGCGCCACAGTTGAACTCACGTCGTCAATCACGCGCTTGATGATCGTCAATTGCGAGCGGCCGCGCTCACTGAGGCCTGTCTCGGTCTCCAGCAGAGATTGCGCATAAATCGAGGCGGGCGAGATGGCGTTGTTGATATCGTGCGCGATGCCGCTCGCCATCTGGCCGATCGCGCGCAGCCGCTCCTGCTGCATCACAATCTGTTGCGTCTGGCGGAGATCGTCGTAAGCCCGTTGCAATGTGTCTCGCAATTGCGTTTGCCGCGTCGCAAGAGCCACATGCTCGCTGAGCTGCCGGAGGAATTCACAGTCGCTGCTGCTGAAACTGTTGGGCTCGAACCGCGCGGCCACGAGGACACCGAACACCACTTTCTCGGTCATCAGCGGCGAAATCACCAGCGCATGCAGGCCGGCGCCGGCAAGACGGTTGGGAAACGGAAAATCGACTTGCGCGATATCGGGTTCGTAGACCAGTTCGCCACCGACACAGCGCGACAGACCGATTTCGTCGATCGCGATATTCGCACGCTCTGTCATCGCAAGCTCCAGCGCAAGCTGCCGGCTCTTGCCGCCTGCGTTGGAAACAATCAGTACGCGCTCGGCCTCGTCGTATAGGCAAAGACAGGCGAAATCTATCGGAAGCTGATCTTCGAGACTTCGGATAACGACCTGAAAGATACTCGGAACATCCTGCCGCTCGCCTATCGCGCGCGTGATCTGATTGAGCAGATTGAGCCGGTCCAGCTGGATTTGCAGCTTTTTCTCGGCCAGACCTCGCAAATTGTTTTCGGTTTGCAGCGCGGCGGTTCGCTCATCGACGCGCCGCTCCAAATCCTGATTCAACGCCTGTAGCGCGTGTTCAGCCTGTATCCGCCGGATCACGGCGACCGCGCCGATCTGCATGATGCACACCAGCAGATACAATTTTCCGATCAGCTTTCCGAAGTGCGCGACCATTGCCACGCTGTCGTTCGGCGCGCGCGAATACAGCATCGCCGCGTGGCCGAACACCATGATGACGGCCATCAGCGCGATTGCGTGCGCGACATCGTCCTGCTTGCGTATGCGCCAGTAGCCCAATCCAACCGCGATCCAAAGAAGCGGCACCAGAACAAGCGTGGGGCGGGTGATGCCGAACAGGCCAGGCGCGGCATAGCGCGGCAGTTGCAGATAGAGAAACAGCGCCCCTGCGGTGACCACAAACACGGCAAGGGCGAATAGCCAGACGAAGTTCTTGCCACGGTCGCGGAGCAACACCGCGGCGCCGAGGCCCAGAGGAAGGATATGCGCCGGAACGCCCCACGTTCCGGCCCGCCACAGAATTTCCGATGGGCCTCCCGGCACAACACCGGCGAGCAACTCCAGAGCCGCCAGCGTGTGGCCAAGTTCGCCGATGCCTGCGACGAGGAAACATATTGCCAGCAGCCGCGGAAATACGGCGGGCGTGCGTGAAGCCGTGTCCACGAACAACAGGACCAGCATGACGTTTACAAGGAATACACTGGTGTCCAGAATCGTATGAAACGCCGGACTGTCGATGCTGGTCCATACGAGAAGCGCGACACTGCCAAAACCGAAGAGCAGAAACGCAAAAACAAGATTGAACCCCGGCGTAAGGTTCACGCGGGCGGCGGCGGATTCGAGCTTCTGCATTGCGTCACGGGCTTTGGCCCACGGGTCGGCGTCAGCCGCAGCTGTCACAGAGGCTTTTCCTGTATGGCCCGTGAAACATTCTTCAGAACTTCGACTATCAGCTGCCTGTTGCGGCGGATCACGATGACCGTGGCTGCGGATACCCCCGCCATGGGCACGTAGATCAGCAACGTCGCCCACCACGGGCCGGTTTGCATGATGAACAGCATGACCAGATGCGACACACCGCAAAACGCGATGAAGGCGATAAACAGGTTGATGATGAGCGACGTCGCGCCAAAGGGCAGTGCCTTGCGCCAGTGTTTGATCTCGTTGGGGATCAGGAAATATGCGGTCGCAGTCGTGAAATTGGCCAAACACCACAACGCGGCGCGCAAATAGTCTGCAGGTGTCTCAATCCGATACCACTCGTGATTGTTCATCAACGCGTGGATCAGACCACTCGAATGCATGTCCATTTCTCGGTAATTGTCCTCCTGACCTATCCTTACCACCGCTAATAGCGATTCCGCCAAACAATACTTGAGCGTGACCTCGGCCATCAACGGAGAAGAAAGCCGCGCGCGCCGTCGCAGCCGATTCCGTTACTTCATGGAAAAAGCGCCGCCTGGACCCGGTCTTTTGACCATCTGGGGCGGGACGCGGCGTGGAAACGCCGCTTGCTCGCAACAATCTATCTCGCGGGTTCCAGCGGGCTAAGCCGCGATCGTATCGTCGAGGGAGTAGCCTGCGGACCGCACGGTGCGGATCGGATCGCGGACGCCGTCGGCGTTGAGCGCCTTGCGCAGGCGGCCGACATGGACATCCACGGTGCGCGCCTCGACATAGACGTCGCTGCCCCACACCGCGTCGAGCAACTGCTCGCGCGAGAACACGCGGCCCGGATGCTGGATCAGGTGGTCGAGCAGCTTGTACTCGGTCGGACCGAGATGCACTTCCTTTCCGGCGCGGCGCACGCGGTGCGCGGCGCGGTCCATTTCGATATCGCCGATGGCGATGACGTCCTCGGCAAGGCTCGGGCGGATACGGCGCATCACGGCGCGCAGGCGCGCGAGAAGCTCCGTCATCGAGAACGGCTTGGTCAGATAGTCGTCGGCGCCGGTATCCAGGCCGCGGATGCGATCCGTCTCCTCGCCGCGCGCGGTGAGCATGATGATCGGAACGTTGCGCGTCTCCTGGCGTCCGCGCAGCCGGCGGCAGACCTCGATGCCGGAGAGCTGCGGCATCATCCAGTCGAGGAGAACGAGATCGGGCTTTTCTTCCGCCGCGACCAGCAGCGCTTCCTCGCCGTCGCGCGCTTCGAGCACGCGATAGCCTTCGCGCTCCAGATTGTAGCGCAGCAGCGTGATCAGCGCGCCCTCGTCTTCGGCAATCAGGACAGTCGGCTTCATGTCTTGTTCTCGAACGGTACGCGGGTTTCGCTGGTGGTGTCGGCTTTCGGACGCTCGGTCGCGAGATGTCCGCCGCTGACCATGTGATAGACGACTTCGGCAATGTTCGTGGCGTGATCGCCCGTGCGCTCGATGTTCTTGGCGACGAACAGGAGATGCGTGCTGAGCCCGATCGTGCGCGGATCTTCCATCATGTAGGTGAGAAGTTCGCGGAACAGGCTGTTGTAGGTCTCGTCGATCTCACCGTCCTGTTTCCACACCGCTTCGGCGGCGCTGGCGTCACGATCGGAATAGGCGTCGAGCACGAGCTTCAGCTGCGCGAGCGACTGGCGCCCCATACGCGCGAGAGATTGTGTCAGGCGGATCGGTGGTTCGCGATTCAGCACGATGGCACGCTTCGCGATGTTCTTCGCAAGGTCACCAATACGCTCAAGCTCGCTTGCGATCTTGATCGCAGCCAATGTCTCGCGCAGATCCACCGCCATTGGCTGACGCAGCGCGAGAAGCTTCAGCGCCTGGTCCTCGACCTGCTGTTGAAGTTGATCGATCTGCTTGTCGCCGCCGACTGCACTCTCCGCGAGATGCGTGTCACGCTTGGCGATGGCGTCTATGGCATTGGCCAGCTGTGCCTCGGCCATGCCGCCCATCTGGGCAATGCTTGTCCCAAGCGCCTCCAGCTTTTCAGAAAATGCCTTTACGGTGTGATCGGTCATATCGTTCGCCCAGCTGCGCATCGCGCGTCGAACCTCTGCTTAGGGTGCCCGCACCAAGGATGTGCGACACTTTTATGACAGTTCTATGACAACGCGGGAAGCGGGCCTGCAGCGGGCAAAAACACCGTGAATGTCGTGCCTTCGCCCTGCTTGCTCTCAATGGTCAGCCGGCCCTGATGGCGGTTGACGATGTGCTTGACGATGGCGAGGCCGAGGCCGGTACCCCCCTTTTCGCGGCTGCGCTTCACATCGACCCGATAAAATCGCTCGGTGAGTCGGGGAACGGCGGCCTGCGGGATGCCCTCGCCGTCGTCGCGAATGGCGACCGCGAGCATCTGCTCCGCGCGGCGCCCGCCGGGAACAGCCGTCATACTGAGCGTCACCCACACATGACCGCCGGGCTTTCCATACTTGATCGCGTTGTGAATCAGATTCTGGAAAATCTGGATCAGCTCATCGCGCTCGCCGATGGCGCGCGGAAGGTCGGGCGCGGCGGACAGTTCCAGCGTGATCTCGTCCAGCCGCCCCAGCGGCGTGAGCGCCGCGATCGCCTCGCGCAGAATCGTTTCCAGCGACACCGCACCGGACGGTGGCACATGCTCGTTCTGCTCGATACGTGTGAGCGAGAGTAGATCGTCGATCAGACGCCGCATGCGCCCAGCTTCGACTGTCATGATGTCGAGGAACTGGTCGCGCGCTTCGGGATCCTCTTTGGCATGGCCCTTTAGTGTCTCGATGAATCCGGTAAGCGCGGCCAACGGCGTACGCAGCTCGTGACTCGCATTGGCAACGAAGTCGGCGCGCAGCTGCTCTGCGCGTTTCATCGATGTGAGATCGTGCAACAGAAGAATTGTGACGGCCGGCTCCGATCCCGCGCGCGCGGCATAGGCCTGATAGGTGCGTTGCACCGGCACCGGCGAGGTGAACTCCACCGACGAGGTTTCACCGGTCGCGGCGGTGTTGCGGATTGCGTCCAGCACCGGCGGCGTGCGCAGGATCGCCGAGACATGCTTGCGCTCCGCGTCGACGCCGACGACATCGCGCATTGCGCGATTGGCCAGCATCACGCGCCCCGACGCATCCATGAGCATCAGCGGATCGGGAAAGCGTTCCAGGATATCGCGTGCCAGCGCGGGCAACCCCGCGATGTCGGAAGGCGTCTGGCCTCCGCCTGCTCCCAGTGCGGCTATGGTCCTGCGCGCGACAATCGCATTCACGATCAGAGCCCCGACTGCGAGAACCGCGAACGCGATCCATGCGCCGTTGTTTCCGAAATATGCGAATGCCAGAGCGCCGGCCGCCAGTCCTGCGACGGCTCCCCATGACACGCGGCGAAGGTCATCCCACACGTTCATGCGCAGCGTATCGCATACGCCTGTGGCAGAACGCTAGTCGCGCTTCATATTGCCGTTCAGGCCGCCCGGAATGCGCATCGGCTCCGTCAACGGCTCGGAACGGCCTTCTGCGAGGAAGGCCACAGTCATGTCGTAGGCGTAATTCAGCGCAGCCTTTGCGAGGCCCGATCCCGCGCTCAGGCGTCGCACGCCGATTTCCTTCAGACGTGCAGCGGGCGGCAAGCCCTGCCATGCCAGGAAATTGAGCGGGGCATCGATCGCCTTCACGAAGCGCGCCAGCAGCGCGTCTTCAACAGCCATCGGAATGAAAATGGAATCGGCACCGGCGTCACGATAGCGTTGCGCGCGCTTCACCGTTTCGTCATACGCCGCCTCGCCCTGCGCGAGATTGTGCAGATAGACATCGGTGCGCGCGTTGATCCAGACCTCGTCGCCATGCTGGTCCTTGATCGCGCGGATCTTGTCGCACAGTGCCTCCACCGGACCGGTTCCGTCTTCAATGTTGATCCCCGACACCCCAGCATCGATCAGATATTCGACATTGTCGGCGACCGTCTCTTCCCCCGCATACCCCGCTTCGATATCGGCTGTGATCGGCACGGTTACGACGCGCGCGATCTCGCGCACGACGTTGAGCAGAATGTCGAACGGCACCGCTTCCCCGTCCGGATAGCCATGTGCCCAGGAAACGGCAGCGCTCGACGTCGCAATGGCTTTCGCGCCTGCCAATTCGGTGACGCGTGCACTGCCGGCGTCCCAGGCGTTGGGAAGAATGAGGACGTCGGGACCGGAATGCAGCTTTGCAAACGGATTCATGTCGAGGCCTTCTTTGAAAAGAGATCGTCCCGCGTATAGCGCGCTTCATGGTCCAGCAGCCAGCGTTTGCGAGGAAGGCCACCGCCATAGCCGGTCAGCGAACCATTGCTGCCGATCACGCGATGACACGGCACGATCAGGCTTATCGGATTCTGCCCGTTGGCGAGACCGACAGCGCGGACCGCCGCCGGCTTGCCGATCTTTTTCGCCAGCGCGCCGTACGAAGTCGTCGCGCCGCCGGCTATTTTTCGCAAGGCATTCCAAACCTTGTTCTGGAACGGCGTTCCGTTGAATTCGACGCTGAGCGTATCGACCGCGGCGATGTCGCCATCGAAATACTGCCTCAGCGCTTTCACATGACCCGAGGCGGCTTTCCTTTCCTTTAACGTCACCTCGCCATAGCGCTGGCGCAGGGCGGCCTTCCAGCGATGGGTCGGATCCTCCCAGTAGAATAGACGCAAAGCGCCCTCTTGATCGGACATGAGCACGCCTTCACCCAACGGCGTTGGCATGCGTTCGATAAAGAACTCTTCTACTTCAGCCATTGGCGGCTTCCGCGTCTGAGGTCCACAAATGCTGCGCGGCATAGGCGCGCCACGGCCGCCACGCTTCCGCGCGCGCGAGCAACGCTTTCGGCGTTGGACGCGAGCCATTATCGGAAACAGCCGGATGACGCAGCAAGGCAACATCAGCTGCCGGAAACGCATCGCTGTCGCGCAAGGCGCGCAACGCCCAGTATTGCGCCGTCCACGGCCCAAATCCCGGCAGCGCGAGCAGACGCTCGAGCGCTTCGTCGAACGTGCCGACGGGATCGAGGAGTTTGGGATCGGCCTTCGCCGCCTCCGCCAGCGCGCGCAAAGCGGCGATGCGCGCCTTCGGCATCGGCATGGTTGACAGATCCGCGGCGACGACGCGCGCGGGATTGGGAAAAATCCTGTTGAGACGCGCATCGCCGGTGACGTCAGCACTGACGCTCACGCCGGCACGCGCGACGAGATGGCCGGCGAGCTTGCGTGCTGCGATGACCGTCACCTGCTGCCCAAAGATGGCGCGGCAAGCGAGTTCGTAGCCGTCCCAGGCACCCGGTGTGCGCAGACCCGGACGTCTGGAAACGAGCGGCGCGAGATCGGCGTCGCCCGACAGATGCGCACCGATAGACACGACATCGGCATCGAGGTCGAACAGGCGCCGAAGCCGCGCGACGATGGTGAGCAGCGCACGGACTTTCGGAAAGCGGATCGTCGCGATCAGATGATTTTTGCCCGGTGCGACTTCGATGCTGCCATATCCACCGTCAATCTCGATGGTGCGCATGTAACGGTTCTTGTCGACGAGCTCGACGCCCTCGATCGCACGATAGCCGAGGAACGACAGGATCGAATCCCAGTCGTACGGCGTGCGATAGCCAAGCTTGATCGTCACCGCCGAAAGCGTGGCGCTCCTTTTCCGGCGCAGTTCGCTCGGTGGCTTGCGATAGAGTTTGCGGAACGCGTCGTTGAATCGCCGCACGCTGCCGAACCCCGACGCTGCTGCGATGTCGGTCATCGACAGCTGCGAGTCCTGGATCAGCTGCTTGGCGAACAGGATGCGCCGCGTCTGCGCGACCGCGATCGGCGGCGCGCCGAGATGCTGATCGAACAGGCGGCGCAATTGCCGCTCGCCGACGCCGAGCCTGTCGGCAAGCGCCTGCACGCCGGACTCGCCATCGAGCAATCCCTCGCCGATCAGCGCGAGCGCGCGCGACACCGTGTTTTCCGTGCCGCGCCACGCGGCGGCATCGGGCGAAATCTCGGGACGGCAACGCAGGCAAGGACGAAAGCCCGCTTCCTGTGCCGCGGCCGCGCTAGGATAGAAGCGGATGTTCTCCGGCTTCGGCGTGCGCGCCGGACAGATCGGACGGCAGTAAATCCCCGTCGATGTCACAGCCACGAAGATGCGGCCATCGAGTCCCGGATCGCGGGCGCGGAGCGCGCGGTAGCACACATCATGCGGAGGCATCGTCATGGCGCCATCATGATGCATTACGGCGCTCCCGTCTGGCCATTTTCGGACGCGAATGGCGGACCGGCGCGCCGTCATAATTGTCTGATTTGACAATCCGTCAGCGCCTAAAGCACTCTCATTTCAAAGGGTTGGACCTAGCGTCCGTTGAGGCGCAGCCGGGAGGAATGGCATGGCAGAGGCGGCTGCGCGCGGTGGCATCACGAGCGTGCGCACGAAAATCTTCTACGGCCTCGGCTCCGTCGCGTTCGGCGTGAAGGACAACGGCTTCCAGACCATCCTTCTGCCCTTCTACAACCAGGTCATGCATCTGCCGCCGCAATTGGTGGGCGCAGCACTCGCCATCGCGATGATGTTCGACGCCGTGTTCGATCCCATCGTCGGCAACTTCTCAGATCATTTGCGCACGCGCTGGGGCCGCAGGCACCCGCTGATGTACGCCTCGGCGGTGCCGGTTGCGGTCAGCTATCTGCTGCTTTGGAATCCGCCGCATTGGAGCCAGGGCGCGCTGTTCACCTATCTCGTCGTCGTTGCCGTCATCACCCGTACCTTTATCACCTTCTATGAGATCCCGAGTTCCGCGCTGGTGCCGGAACTGACCGAAGATTATGACCAACGCACCGCGTTCATATCCTACCGTGTTCTCTTTGGCTGGGCCGGCGGACTGGGCATGCTGGTGCTCGCCTACCTCGTGTTTCTGCAACCCGACGCGACACACAAGGTCGGCCAGCTTAATGAGACCGGTTACAGTCATTACGGCGTCACGGCGGCGATTGTGATGTTTTGTGCAATCCTGATCTCGGCCGCCGGCACGCACCGCTTCATTCCGCAATTCCGCGTGCCGCCGGTAGAGCGCAAAACCCTCGGCCAATACGCGCGCGAGATGGCGGCGACGCTTTCCAACCGCGCGTTCCTGATCCTGATGCTGTCGGGCATCTTCTTCAACATGGCGGTGGGCCTCGTCTTCGCGCTGAACTTCTACGTCAACACGTACTTCTGGATGCTGACATCGTCGCAGCTTTCCATCATCGCGCTGGCGACGTTCGTGTCGGTGGTCTTCGCCTTCCTGATATCGCCCGCGATCTCGCGGCGGCTTGGGAAAAAACACGCCTCGGTGCTGATGTTCCTGTTCGGCCTCGGCCTATCGCTGGTGCCGCTCGGCTTGAGATTTCTCGGCCTGTTTCCCGCGAACGGATCGTCCGCGCTGGTCGCCGCTTTATGGATTTTCGCGGCCGTTTCAGGCACTTTCACCATCGGCGCTTCGATCATGATCATTTCGATGTTGGCCGATGTTGTTGAGGTCAACGAAGCCGCGACAGGACGACGTTCGGAAGGACTGTTCTTCGCCGGCAGCGCGTTCATGCAGAAGGTCGTATCCGGCTTCGGCCTCCTCGCCTCGGGTCTGGTGCTGGCGGCGGCGGGCTTCCCGAACAATGCCGTTCCCGGAAAAATCGATCCGGCGATCGTCGATCGCTTCCTGCTGATTTATATCCCGATCGACGTCGTGCTGTTCCTGATTGGCTTCGCGATCATGTGGCGCTTTCCAATCACGCGCGAAAGCCATCGTGAGACGCTGCAGACCCTCGCCGCCGAAGTCGGACAGGCAGCACCGCAGGAACCGTTTTAAGCGAAAATCTTCTTCAATTCCGTCTTCAGGATCTTGCCGTTGGCGTTGCGCGGCAGGGTCTCCGGCCAGAACACGACCTTCACCGGCACCTTGAACGCCGCGAGCTTGCCGGCGACGAAATTGCGCAACTCGTCTTCCGTCGTGTGCATGCCGGGTTTGAGATGCACGACAGCGCCGGGTTCTTCACCGAGCGTATGATGCGGCACGGCGACGAGCGCGGCATCCACACGACGGAAGAGCTCGTACAACACGTTCTCCACCTCGATGCAGTAGATGTTCTCGCCGCCGCGGATCAGCATGTCCTTGGCCCGGTCGATGATGAAGCAGAAGCCTTCGTCGTCGAGACGCGCCAGATCGCCGGTCTTCACCCAGCCGTCAGTGAACGTCTGCGCCGTCGCTTCCGGCTTGTTCCAATAGCCTTTGACGATGTTCGGCCCTCGCGCCCACAGCTCACCAACCTCACCGACAGCGAGTTGGCGCGTGCCATCGACGGTCATGATCTTGAGATCGCACACTGCGACCGCAGGCCCACAGGAATCCGGGCGATGCTCATAATCCTCCGCCGAGTTCGACGTGCAGGTCGCCGAGGTCTCGGTCATGCCCCAGCCATTGCCGGGCAAGGATTTCGGGAAGGTCTCAACGATCTTGCGCACCAGTTCCGGCGCCGACGGCGCTCCGCCATAGGCGACCGACTCCAGTGACGAAAGATCGTATTTCGCGCGGTTGGGATGCTCGATCAGCTGCCAGGCGATGGTCGGCACACCGCCCGCGCTGTTGATCTTTTCGCGCTCGATCAGCTGCATCGCGATTTCGGGATCCCATTTGCGCATCATCACGATCTTTGCGCCCGCGAACAGCGACGGGCTCATGATCGCGAAACATCCCGTCGCATGGAAGAACGGCACCGAGAGCAAGGTGGACCGCTGCGGCGCATTAGGATCGGGCGCGGGCGGCTGCTCGCCGCGGCGGAGGAAGTTTCGTGCCGCCACCGAAGCCGACGCGAAGATGTTGCACAGCATGTTGCGGTGCGTGCCGAGCGCGCCTTTCGGCTTTCCGGTCGTACCGGACGTGTAGAGGATCGTCGCATCGTCGTCGGAATCGAGCGGCACGGTGGGCATCTCGCCCGCGGGCAGTTTGCTCCAGTCGTTGACCTTGCCGAGCACATCTTCCAGCCGCTTCACGATCGTATGCGGCAATTCATCGGCATAACGGCTGACATAGACGCGCTTGAGATCGGGACAGTTGACGAGGTGTTCGGCGATGCGTTCGAGCCGCTCGGCATCGACGAACGCGACTTTGGTGCCGGAGTCGACCAGGCCATATTCGAGCTCCGGTCCCGTCCACCACGCGTTCAGCGGCGTCAGGATCGCACCGATGATCGTGGCGCCGAAGAAGATCGGGCACCACTCGGGAATGTTGCGCATGATGAGCGCGACGCGGTCGCCTTTCTTCACGCCTGCTTTCGTCATCTCCGCCGCAACCGCGAGCGCCGCGCGCGTGAAGGTCTCGAACGTTGCGCGCTCGTCTTCGTAAACGAGGAATGTCTTGTCACCATGCACGCGGCCGGCGACGAGCAGATCGCGCAAGGTCGGCGGCGCATTCTTCCACACCCGCGCCTTCACGCCGCGGATCGTCACCTCGTCCATCTCGAGCGGTGACCCCGGCGCGGTGAGCAGGGCATGCGCCTGCGCAATCGACATTGCGGGCCAGGGTTTTGCAGACTGATTCATGGTGTTCTCTCGGTGCAATAGCGATCCTGAGAGAATGTCACTCGAACTGAAACTTGCAAAGCGGAGGCATTGACGCGCCGGCCCACCCGCGCTTAGTTCCGCCTACGTGCGAGGTTTAGGGAACGCGGTTATGCCGCGGCTGCCCCCGCAACTGTGACCGGCGAGCGGTCGTCCACATGCCACTTGGGCCGAAAGGCTCTGGGAAGGCGGGCGACGGTGACGACCCGGGAGCCAGGAAACCTGCCTCGCGCCGTCGTTGTGCAGCCGGCCGGGGTGTGCCGTATGCGCGCGGGAATCCGCGTGACGACAAGTCGAAGTCGTTGCGCGGGGGCATTCCGTTGAAAGTCATTCGATCTGCCAAACGTGCGGCGGCTTCTGGAACCCAACCAGGAGAACGTCATCATGCGTAAGATACTACTCGCGACCACCGCGGTAATTGCACTGACAGCACAGGCCAGCGCCGACGAATCGACGATCGATCCGGAAACCGTCGTCGTCACCGCGACGCGCACACCGCAACCGATCGAGAAAACCGGTTCGTCGATTTCCGTCATCACCGCCGACGATCTGAGAATTCAGCAGACCAACGTGTTGACAGATATTTTGGCCGAAACGCCTGGCCTGATGGTCAACCGCAATGGCGGCGCCGGACAGCCGACCAGCATTTCGCTGCGCGGTGCGGAGACGGGGCAGTCCGTCGTTCTGATAGACGGCACCCGCATCAACGATCCGAGCGCCACCGATGAAGGCGCGATCTTGAGCGATGTGCTGGTCAATAATATCGACCGCATCGAAATCCTGCGCGGCCCGCAATCCACACTCTATGGCAGTGACGCGATCGGCGGCGTGGTGAACATCCTCACCAAGCGGGGCGGCGATGCGCCGTTCGGCGGCGTGGCGAGCGCGGAAGGCGGATCGTTCGACACCTGGCATCTGAACGCCGCCGCGAACGGCATGACGGACAATGTCGAATACGGCGCGGCGCTGAACTGGTTCGACACCGGCGGAATCTCGGCGGCGGATTCGCGCAACGGCAACAGCGAACCCGATGGCTACAGAAATTTCGGCGCAACCTTCAACACGCGCACACATCTGAATCAGGACTGGAGCATCGATCTGCGCGGCTATTACACCCATGGCCACGACGGTTTTGACGACAACTTTCCGCCGCCGCTGTTCCGGATCGCGGATTCGGCCGCCAATAACACCAACGAATTGTTCGCGGGCTATGCGGGCGTGAACGCCACCTTCGGAATGCTGCAGAACCGTGTGGCCTTCATCGCCACGCGCGGCACACGCGACTATTTCGACTCTGCGTCCGACACGATCCACCTGAACTACGATTATGAGGGCAGCGCGACGCGCCTTGAATATCAGGGCACTGTGGATTTCGATCCTGACAACCAGCTTACCTTTGGTGGTGAAACCGAGGAGCGCTCGTTCCGGAACGACAATTTCGGCGTGAACGCGCTGTTCTCGCCCGCGGTGCAACTCGGCAATGATCGCATCTCGAGCGGCTACGCGCAGATGCAAACGACGCTGTTCGACCAGCTCACGCTGACCGGTGGCTTTCGCTATGACAACGACGAGGAATTCGGAGGCCACACCTCGCTGAAACTCGCGGGCGCGTGGAACATCCCCGGCTGGAATACCACCCTGCGCGCGAATTACGGCGACGGGTTCAAGGCGCCATCGCTGTACGAATCCTATTCGCAGTATTCCAACCCGCTCCATGCGCTGAAACCCGAAACCGCCAAGGGCTGGGAGGTCGGTGTCGATCATTCGCTTCTGGATGGCCGCCTGCTCGGCTCGCTAACCTATTTCGAGCGGCACACGCACAACCAGATCGATTTCCAGAACTGCTTCAGCATCACCGACGCGCCGGGCTGCAAATACCGCCTGAACCAGTTCGGCTATTACGAAAATCTGGATCGCACCAATGCGTCCGGTGTCGAGGCTGAGATTTCTGCCAAGCTCGCCGACACGCTCACGGTTTCGGCGGATTACACCAACCTGAGCGCCAAGAACGTGCTGGCCGGGACCGAGCTTGCGCGCCGTCCGCACAACTCGGGCAGCGGCACGATCACCTGGCTGCCGATGCCAAAGCTGACGTTGGGGACGAGCGTGGTCTTCGTCGGCGACCGCTTCGACGACACCGGCAACTTCACGCCGCTCCAGAGCAACACGACGGTCAATATCTTCGGCTCCTACGCCATCACCGACAAGCTGGAACTGTTCGCCCGCGCCGAGAACTTGTTTAACGAGAAGAGCGAACCCGTCGCAGGCTATGGCCGGGCGGGACTCGGCGCCTACGGAGGCATCCGCGCGGCCTTCTAGGACGGCGCCAAGCGTGGCACAGTCCGTATAACGCTATCCCGGACTGTGCCATGTCTTTCAAAAGCATCCTGATCGCCAATCGCGGCGAGATCGCGATCCGCATCGCACGCGCCGCCGCCGATCTCGGCATCCGTTCTGTCGCTGTCTATTCGGATGACGACGCTACGTCTCTACACGTGAAGCTTGCCGACGAAGCGCGGCCGTTGGGCGCCAGCGGCGTCCCCGCTTATCTGGACATCGCGCGTGTGATCGCCGCCGCGAAGGCCGCGAACTGCGACGCGATCCACCCGGGTTACGGCTTCCTCAGTGAGAACGCGATGTTCGCGCGCGCTTGCGCGGAGGTCGGCATCACATTCATCGGACCGACCCCGGAAGTTCTTTCAGTGTTCGGCGATAAGGCGCGGGCCCGCGCGTTGGCCGAGCGTTTCGGTGTCCCGATCCTTGAAGGCACGTCCGGCGCAACGACGCTGGAAGAGGCGCGCATGTTCATGACGAAGCGCAAAGGCCCGATCATCATCAAGGCGCTTGCCGGCGGCGGTGGACGCGGCATGCGCGTGGTCGAGACGCCCGATCAGTTCGAGGAGGCTTACAAACGCTGCCAGTCCGAAGCAAAGTCGAGCTTTGGCAACGATGCCGTCTACGTCGAAGCCTTCATGCCGCGCGCGCGCCACATCGAGGTGCAGGTCGCGGGCGACGGCAAGACCGCGAGCCATATCTGGGAGCGCGACTGCTCACTGCAACGCCGCCATCAGAAGATCGTCGAGATCGCCCCTTCCCCCGCGCTCGACCCCGATCTGCGCCAGCAACTTTGCGATGCCGCGGTATGGCTGGCCGATGATGTGAAGCTGAAAGGTCTCGCAACCGTCGAATTCCTCGTCGATCCGAAGCCTGCGCGTCATGCCTCGGCGTTCGCGTTCATCGAATGCAACCCACGCCTTCAGGTCGAGCACACGGTGACGGAGGAGATTACGGGAATCGATCTCGTCGCCGTGCAGATCGAACTCGCGCGGGGCAACTCCCTGCGCGACATCGGGCTGAAGCAGGAAACATCCCGAAACCTCGCGGCGTTGGCGATCCAACTGCGCATCAACATGGAAAAGATCGCCGAAGACGGAACGATAAAGCCGTCAGGCGGGACGTTGACGCGCTTTGTGCCGCCATCAGGCCCGGGCGTGCGCGTCGATACGTTCGGGTACGAAGGCTACCAGACCAATCCGGCATTCGATCCGCTACTCGCCAAACTTGTCGTGCACGCGCCGGACTACACCCTTGCGCTTGGACGCGCGAAGCGGGCGCTCGACGAATTTGTGATCGGCGGCGTGGAAACGAACATCCCGTTCCTTCATGCGCTGCTCGAAAACCCCGAAGTAGTCGGACGTCGCACGTACACACGCATCGTCGAAGACAACATGACGGCGCTGGTGCGCGAAAGTATGCAATGGAAGCCGCAGCACATCGCGTCCACGCCCATCGCTTCTCAAGCACCCGCGAAAACACAGACCGCAGTACCCGAAGGCACCATCGCCGTGCCAGCGCCGATGCAGGGCAAGATCGTGAGCTTCTCGGTCGCCGCCGGCGATCTCGTTCGCCAGGGCACACCGGTCGCAGTGCTGGAAGCGATGAAGATGGAGCATCTTGTCGGCGTCAGCATCTCGGGCCGCGTCCACTCTATCGCGGCGAAGTCCGGTGACGTTCTCTACGAAGGCAATGCGCTCATCTACCTGACACCGGAAGACGTGGCAGGCGCGACAGACGATGTGAAGAAGATCGTCGACCCCGATTTCATCCGGCCCGATCTGGCGGAGTCCAATGCACGTCACGATTTTGGCTATGATGCGAACCGTCCCGAGGCGACGGCGCGCCGCCGCAGGACCAACCAGCGTACCGTGCGCGAAAACGTGGCCGACCTCGTCGATCCCGGCAGCTTCATCGAATACGGAGCGCTCGCGTTTGCCGCCCAGAAGCGCCGCCGCACACTCGAAGACCTGATCAAGAACACGCCCGGCGACGGCATCATCAGCGGCATCGGAACCGTGAACGCAGCGCAATTCGGCGAAGAGCGCGCGCGCTGCGCCGTGCTCGCCTACGACTACACCGTGCTCGCCGGCACACAGGGCGCGATGAACCATCGCAAGAAGGACCGCCTGCTCAAGATCGCAGAAGACTCCAAGCTGCCGGTGGTGTTGTTCACCGAAGGCGGCGGCGGACGTCCGGGCGATACGGATTTTCCCGGCGTCGCGGGCCTCGACACCCCGACCTTCCGCCAATACGCCAAGCTGAGCGGATCCGTGCCACGTATCGGCATCAACTCCGGCCGCTGCTTCGCTGGCAACGCCGCCCTGCTAGGCTCCAGTGACGTCGTGATCGCGACCGCGAACTCGAACATCGGCATGGGTGGACCCGCGATGATCGAAGGCGGCGGGCTTGGCGTCTATACGCCGGACGAAGTCGGCCCGATGTCAGTGCAGGTGCCGAACGGCGTGGTTGATATCGCAGTAGAAGACGAAGCCGAAGCCGTCGCGGCGGCGAAGAAATATCTCTCCTACTTCCAAGGCCCGCTCGCCCAATGGGGCGTGGCGGATCAAAGGACTTTGCGCCATCTCATTCCCGAGAACCGGTTGCGCGTTTACGACATTCGCAAAGTGATCGCAGCGTTCGCCGATACCGATTCTGTTCTCGAACTGCGCCCCGCGTTTGCGCAAGGCATGATCACGGCGCTGGTGCGCATCGAAGGCCACCCCTTCGGCCTCATCGCCAACAACCCCATGCATCTCGCCGGCGCCATCGACGCCCCCTGCGCCGATAAGGCCGCGCGCTTCCTGCAGCTCTGCGATTCATTTGGCCTGCCAATCGTCTCGCTCTGCGACACGCCGGGCTTCATGGTTGGCCCCGAGGCCGAGAAGGCCTCGCTCGTACGCAAAACCTCGCGCATGTTCGTTGTCAGCGGAACGATGACGACGGCGATGTTCACAATCGTATTGCGCAAGGGCTATGGCCTCGGCGCGCAGGCGATGGCGGGCGGTAGCTTTCATGCGCCATTTTTCATCGTGTCATGGCCGACCGGAGAATTCGGCGGTATGGGGCTCGAAGGCGCGGTGCGTCTGGGCTTTCGCAAGGAGTTGGAAGCAGAACCGACGCCGGAAGCGCGCGAGGCACTGTTTCAGAAGAAGGTCGCGGAATCCTACGCGCGTGGCAAGGCCATCAACATGGCGGCCTATCTCGAAATCGACGACGTCATCGATCCCGCCGACACGCGGCGCTGGATCCTGCGCGGTTTGAAATCGGCACCGCCGAGCAAGGGCAGCGGTCGCTTCATCGATACATGGTGATCACCCTTCGGCGAACTCAGGGTGAGGGACCGGCAAGCCCCTCATGCTGAGCTTGTCGGAAGCATGAGAATTCGGAGCTCAGCCCGCCAGTGCGCGCGGCAAGGCGCGGTGCGCCTTTGCGTAAACACCCGCTGAACCTTCCACCGGCTCGTATTCGTTCGAGAGCCCCTTAGTCACTTCGACAGGTCCAAGAATGAGATAGCCGTCAGAGGGAATGATCTCCGCCATCTTGTCCAGCACGCCGGCCTTGGTGCGCTGATCGAAATACATCAGCACATTGCGGCAGAACACGACATCGACATCATCGAGCCAGCCGAATGAGTCGAGCAGATTGAACTGCCGGAATGTCACCATGCGACGCAGCGGTTCGCTGACGCGCCAGTTCTGGCCCTCCTGCAGGAAGTTCTCGACGAGACGCCGGATCGACAGGCCGCGTTGCACTTCGTAATGACTGAACAGACCCTGCTCGCCTCGCTCGATCATCTCGGCGCTGATGTCAGTTGCGATGATATCGACCGTCCAGCCTTCGGCGCGCAGCTTCATCTCTTCGAGCAGCATGGCGATGGAATACGGTTCCTGTCCGGCGGAACACGCCGCGCTCCAGATACGCAACTTTTTCGTTGCCGCGCGGCGTGCAAGCAGGTTTGGCACAACGACATCGCGAAACTGCCCATAAGCATCGCGGTCGCGGAAAAATGAAGACTCGTTTGTGGTCATCGCTTCGGTGACGGCGCGCGCCATCGCATCGCGGCCGTGACGTAATTCGCTCACGAAGGAGTCCATATCCTTGAAACCGAAGCGGCGCATCACGGGCGCGAGCCGGCGTTCGATATGATCGGATTTCGGATGGCTAAGCGCCAGACCCGACCGGCGGCGGAGCATTTGCGCCAGATATGCGAGATCGTCCTGTTTCATGGACGCGCCTAGACGAGACCGACTTCCGCGAGCTTCGCTTCGATGATCCCGCGGTCGAACGGCTTCATGATGTATTCGTTGGCGCCGGCATCAAGCGCTTCGGTGATATGCGCGACATCGTTCTCGGTCGTGCAGAAGATAACGATCGGCGCTTCACCCGCGCGGTCGCGGCGCAAGGCGCGCAAGAATTCGATTCCGGTCATGTTCGGCATATTCCAGTCGAGCAGGATCATTGCCGGCATATGGAAGCGGCAGGCTTCGAGCGCTGTGATGCCGTCCTCGGCCTCGGCAGTGTCGAAACCGAGATCGGCCAAAATCCGGCACGCGACCTTGCGCACGACGCGGCTGTCATCGACGACGAGACAAGACTTCATGAACGCGATGCTCCCTGGCCGCCCTGCGGCCCGCAGGTGTCCGGATGAGGGAAACATTACGCTCAGAGAGTAAACGTAATCTGAAAACTTCTAGCCCGCGACCAGTTCCACGCTGTTTTCGGCTGCCGTCAGCGTGAGCCCCGCGTTCACCGATCGCGCGAGCTTATGCGTCAGGAATGGCTGCACGCCCCGCGCATCATGGCTGGAACTTGCTTCGCCCCGGACGGCTTTTTCGACATCTTCCGACACGCGAATATGGGTGCCGGAGGCGTGAACCGTGAACGATGGCGCCGTCGCATCGGCACTGGTAGTGACCACGACCTTGCCCCCGCGCGGCAGGCAGTCGGCGCCAAGCAAAGTCGCGTTCATCAGCAGTTTCGCCCAGTCTTTCGGCCAATGTGCAGGCGCTGCGTTCCATTCCAGAATGATCTTGCTGTCGGCGAACAGGCCGCTGACCAAACGTCCGATTTCGCCGAGATCGAGTTCCGCCCCCGCGGACCCCGCAGCGCCGAACGCTATACGCATGAACTGAATCCGCGCCAAGGCTTGTGCCGCGCTCGATCCGACGATCTTCAGCGCGTCCGCGCGCATGGTGGGATCGCGTTCATCTTCCAGAACCTCAAGGCCGTTGACCACCGCGCCAAGCGGGCTCACAAGGTCATGGCAGACGCGGCTGACCAGAAGGGCCGAAAAATCGAGTTCGTTCATGGCTCTGCTTGCCTCCGGGGCGCGTCTTATGGTTAGCAAAGGGTAAGTTCACGCCCGGCTCGTTAAGGAATCGTGAATACGTTTTCAACTGTGAAGTTTGCAGGGGCAAGTACCGCGACATGACCGACAACATTCATTCCCACGCCGCATCGCCGATGCTCAGGGCGCTGGCCGAGATCGCCTACGACGCGGGAGCGATCATCCTGCGCCACTATGCCGACGAGATTGTCGCGCGCCGCAAGGACGATCAGTCCCCTGTTACCGCCGCCGACGAGGAAGCCGAGAAATTCATCCTCAAACGGCTCGCCCATCTCGCCCCTGATGTGCCGGTAATCGCGGAAGAGTCTGTCGCCGCCGGACGCATCCCGAAGGTCGGTCATCGCTTTTTCCTGGTCGATCCGCTCGATGGGACCAAGGAATTCATCAGCCGCAACGGCGAGTTCACCGTGAACATCGCGGAGATCGTGGAAGGCAAACCTGTGCGCGGCGTCGTGCATGCACCGGCGATCGAGCGCCTCTTCTTTGGCGAAATGCTGAGCGGTGCATACGAGGCAAAAGCCCCACCCGGGGGGGCGCCGGATTTCGGCGAGGCGAAGCGCATTCAGGTACGCGCCGTTCCGAAGGACGGCATGACCGCAGTGGCAAGCCGCTCGCATCGCGATGCCAACACCGACAAATACCTCGCAGTCTTCAAGGTGAAGGAATTCATCAGCGCCGGTTCGTCCTTGAAACTCTGTCTCGTGGCGACGGGCGAGGCCGACATCTACCCCCGTACCGGACGCACAATGGAATGGGATATTGCCGCCGGTCACGCCGTGCTCGCTGCAGCGGGCGGCAGTGTGAAGCAACTTGACGGTCAGCCATTTCACTACGGCAAAGCGGAGCGTGGCTACGACAACCCGTTTTTCGTCGCGCGTGGTCAGGACTAGCGGTCCATGCCCTCGCGGCTCGAATAGAACACAAGCGCCATCAGCCCGCCGCCGAGCGCGAGCGTGAATACAACGCCCGCGGCGATAAATATCCAGCCGGCCGTGCTCACTTCCACACCCTCCAACGCATTCCACGCGTGCAACGCGTACCAGCCGGCCCACAGCAGAAATCCCGTCATGACGGCGATCGCAAACCAGCCTGCCGGCCCGAGACGTTTCGAAGTGGATTTGCCTGCGTCGCTCATTGGATCACCTGCTGAGACGGAAACGCGCGAAGACGAAAGATGGCCGAAACAAGACGTCCAACCCTAGCAGACGGTGGAGAATTCATTTGGGAACCCGTTGTCGCAGCTTGGCCTTTCGGGCGATGATGCGCGCCGCTGGGCAATGTGATTCCCTGAGGAGTTTAAAGGATGAGATGGTCAACCTTGGTAGCTGGTCCGATAGCGGCACTTGCACTCATGGCGGCAGCGATGCCGGCCTTCGCAGCCGACAATGACAACGGCAGCGACGATACCTTCACGGACAACGAGGTCACGCACGCAGCATCGGACTTCTTCGGCATTGCAACCGAGGCAACAGCGAAGGCCGTGCAACGCGTTTTCAAGGATCAGGGGCAACCCGATGCTTACATCAAGGGCGACGAAGGAAGTGGCGCGGTCGTCGTTGGGCTGCGCTATGGCTCCGGCTGGCTGATCCGCAAGCATCAGGAGCCTGTGAAGGTTTACTGGAAGGGCCCATCGGTAGGCTTTGATCTTGGGGGCAATGCCTCGAAGTTCTTTGCGCTCGTCTACAACCTCAAGCGCGAGAACCGTCTGTATCAGCGCTTTCCCAGCGTGGAAGGCAGCTATTATTTCGTCGCTGGCATCGGCGTGAACTATATGCGTAGCGGCGGCGTCACCGTGGCGCCAATGCGCACTGGCGTCGGTCTGCGCGCGGGTGTCAACGCAGGCTACCTCGTCTTCTCGGAAGAGCGCGACTGGTTCCCGTTCTAGCAAAATACAATCGGGCGAAGCCTTCCGCTTCGCCTGCAAATTGTGCGGCCAACAAAAAAATTATGCTTTCGCTGCTGCCGGCTCTTCGATCCTGCCGGCCGGAGCGGGGAGATACAGCAGCAACGCCGCCGCGACATAGGTCGACGAGAACGTGCCGACCAGGATACCAAACAGGATCGCGGCCGAGAAGTTGAACAACACCGGGCCGCCGAAGAACAGCAGCGGAATCATCGATAGCGCGGTCGCGGCGGACACCAAGGTGGTTCGCGTCGCAATCTGATTGGTCGAGAGGTTGATCAGCGAAGGCAGCGCCATGCGCTTGTACTTGCGGCGGTTCTCACGAATACGGTCGAACACGATGACCGTGTCGTTAATCGAATACCCGGCAAGCAGCAGCAGTGCCGCGACCGTGTTCAGCGTGAAATCCATCTGCAGCACCGAGAACAGACCCGCGGTGACGAATACGTCGTGGCCGGTCGCGATCAACGCGCCGATGCCATACTGCCATTCGAACCGGAACGCGACGTAAGCCGAGATCAGCAAGATCGCGAGGATTGTCGCGATCACGCCGTCGCGAAACAGCTCCTGACTGACCTTTGGACCGATCACCTGCGCATTGCGGAACGTGTAGCCGCTGCCGAGGTTGTTCTTGATCGTCTGAACGACGGCCTGCCCGGACTGGTTGGCTTTCGGCTGCACGCGGATGAGGACGCAGGAGTTGACCGGCTTGTCACATTGACCGGTGCCGACATATTGAATCTGCGTCTCGCCGAAATTGAGAGCGCCCACGCGCGTACGCATGTCCGAGATATTGATGGTTTGCGCGGACTTGGCTTCGAGAAGCGCGCCGCCGGTGAAATCGATGCCCAGGTTGAATCCGTAGAGCCAGATCGAGACGACCGAGATAAGCACCAGCAACCCGTCGACGGCGAAGGCGTAGTAACGCGCACCGACGAAGTCGATATTGGTGGTCTCAGGAATAAGTCGCAGCCAGGTCATCGGATTTTCCGGGAAAATGGGGCCGAACACATAGCGGCAAGCGCGCCCGGGAACAAGCACGCCTGCCCTGTGGAAAGCTCCTTAACGGCCCGGTTGCGGCTCCGGCATGAGTGGGCCAGGCCCGCGCGGGCGGCCTGCTGCGGGCACACTCGGTCCCGGACCGCGCTGCGGTTCAGGGTCCTCGTAGGGTGTGCGGACCGGTGCAATGCCTTTGAGCAGCGCCACGATCTCGTCGCCGGTCAACGTCTCATATTCCAGCAGCCCACGCGCGAGAACGTTCAGGTCGTTGCGTCGGTCGGTCAGGATCTGTTTCGCGCGGCTGTAGCACTCGTCGATGATGCGGTGGATTTCCGCGTCGATCTTCTGCGCCGTTGCTTCCGAGATGTTCTGCGTCCGCGATACGGAGTGGCCGAGGAAGACTTCTTCCTGGTTCTCGCCGTACTCGATGGGACCGAGCGCATCGGACAGACCATATCGTGTCACCATCGCACGCACGCGACGTGTCGCCTGCTGGATGTCCGACGAAGCGCCCGTTGTCACGGCGTCGTAGCCGAATACAAGCTCTTCCGCGACGCGGCCACCGAAGGCCACACACACATCCGCGAGAATCTTCTGACGGCTGAGCGACATCTGATCGCGTTCCGGCAGACGCATGACCATGCCCAGCGCATGACCGCGCGGAATGATCGTCGCCTTGTGGATCGGATCGGTGCCGACGACGTTGATCGAAACGATAGCGTGGCCGGCTTCGTGGAAAGCGGTCAGCTTCTTCTCGTCATCGGACATGACGAGCGAGCGGCGTTCCGCGCCCATCATCACCTTGTCCTTGGCGTCTTCGAGTTCGCTCATCGTCACGACGCGCTTGCCGCGGCGTGCCGCGAGCAAGGCTGCCTCGTTGACGAGGTTCGCGAGATCGGCGCCGGAGAATCCCGGCGTGCCGCGCGCGATCGTGCGCGGATCGACATCGGTACCGAGCGGAACCTTGCGCATGTGCACGCGCAAAATTTTCTCGCGGCCGTTCAGGTCGGGATTGGCGACAACGATTTCGCGGTCGAAACGGCCCGGACGCAGCAGCGCCGGATCGAGCACGTCGGGGCGGTTGGTCGCGGCGATAAGGATGACACCCTCGTTCGCCTCGAAGCCGTCCATCTCGACGAGCAACTGGTTCAAGGTCTGCTCGCGCTCGTCATTGCCGCCGCCGAGGCCGGCGCCGCGATGGCGGCCGACTGCGTCGATTTCATCGACGAACACGATACACGGCGCGTTCTTCTTCGCCTGCTCGAACATGTCGCGCACGCGGCTGGCGCCGACGCCCACGAACATCTCGACAAAGTCGGAGCCCGAGATTGTGAAGAAGGGAACATTCGCTTCGCCCGCGATGGCGCGCGCGAGAAGCGTCTTGCCGGTACCCGGAGGGCCGACGAGCAGGACGCCCTTTGGGATACGGCCACCGAGGCGCTGGAATTTCTGCGGGTCGCGGAGGAAGTCGACGATCTCTTTCAAATCGTCCTTCGCTTCATCGACACCGGCAACATCTTCAAACGTCACGCGGCCCTGGCGCTCGGTGAGCAGCTTGGCGCGCGATTTTCCGAAGCCCATCGCCTTGCCGCCACCCGCCTGCATCTGGCGCAGGAAGAACACCCAAACCGCGATCAGGAGCAGCATCGGGAACCAGTTGATGAACACGCCCATCAGGGTCGGCATGCCGTCATCGGCCGGCGTCACAGTGACATTCACATGATGACTGTTCAGCAGCGGCCAGATGCTGGGATCGTTGGCCGGCATCGTCGTGGTGAACGGCTGGCTGTTGCTCAACTCGCCCTTGATGTTATCGCCCTGGACGGTGATCTTTTTGATGCCACCGTCACTGACCTGCTGCTGGAACTGGCTGTAGCCAATCGCCTGCGTGTTCGCGCGCTGGGTCGAGCCCTGGAACAGATTGAAGAGAAAGACGAGCAGCAGAGCGATGACGATCCACAGCACGAGATTGCGAAGATTGTTCAAAGGCCATCCCTTTCCTGGGGGCAATTCAGTCGGCAAAGGCGCAGATTGCGAACCTTATAGATAGGCTCTTTCTAGCCCAGTGCCAGCCATCAAAACGTTAAAAAATGCGAGAGCGGTACGCAACGATGTTCGCCAAACGCAATTAAGAGCGCATCTCCAGTTTCCCAACCTTACGGTCCTTTTTGCCCGTTTTATGGCCGGTTCGACCGGCTTCCCGCGCAATGATCAGCGTGTCGGTGCCGAAGGAGGCTATGGAACCCGGCGCCGAACCGATCCGGCATCCATGCAGGGTCCGCGCTTTTCCCAGCCCATCCGCGGCAATCGCATCGAAAAGACGTTCCAGCCTCTCGAACCGTGGGCGGTAGGGCTGGCCGGAGACACCCATCAGCAGCTGGGCCAACGCCCGGAGTCCGATCTCGCGGGGCGCCGCCAGCAGCGCCCCGGCCTCGACGAGAATTACCTCGCCCTCGGCCCGGCAAGCGCGGCGCAGCACGGCTGCCGTGACCGAATCAAGTGCTTCGCGGGCCCGGCCAAGGTGAGCCGCCGCGTCGGCTATCCGTGCGGCGGTGAGACCGGCCGCACTCAGCGTCTCCAGCGCGGCGCGAATGCGCACGCGGCTGAAGCGCGGATCGTTGTTCATCGGATCCTCGAGCCATTCCTGCCCCCGCGCGGTGAGATCGGCGCGCAAGGCATCGCGTTCGAGATCGATCATTGGCCGCACGACGCGAAGATCGCCAAAGCCCGCAAATGGGAAAGGCGACACTGGGCGCATTGCCGCCAACCCGTCCAACCCGCTGCCACGTGCCAGACGCAGCAAAAACGTCTCAGCCTGATCGTTGCGCGTGTGCCCGGCATAGAGCGCAGTGACGCCATTCGCTTTGCACCAGCCGCCCATCAGCCTGTAGCGAGCGCCCCGCGCCTCAGCCTCAATATCGGCCTGCGGCTTCGCACCCGGCCAAGTCAGAACCTTTGCTTTTAATCCAGCCGCTTTTGCCCAAGCGATCACGCGGCGCGCATTCTCCGTCGAGCGCGGCTGCAGCTTGTGATCGACGGTGAGCACAATCGGCGGATCGCGCCGCTGCGCTTTCGCCCAGTCGCGAAGCAGATGCATCAGCGCCAAAGAGTCTCCGCCGCCGGAGACAGCGACCGCACCGGGCCACGGCGCGGCATGCCGCTCCATCGCCTCGGCGAAACGCCTGGCGAGAGCCTTAGTGGCAGGACGTTTTGCGCGCGGCCGCGGCTTGGCCAAGGATCGACTTCGATGCTGTGGGATATTGGGATGCGAGGGTACCAAGGGCGCTGCAGCCTTGTTTTGTCTGGCCCATTGCGATCAGCGACTGGCCGAGCTTGAGCATGCTATCCGGTGCGCGGGAGCTTGTCGGATATTTCTTGAGCTGTTCCACAAACGTGTGCGCGGCTCCGGCATAATCCTTTTGAACATACGCTATGTCCCCGATCCAGTAGACAGCCTGCGGCGTGAGTTCGTCACCCGGCTTGGAATCGGCGAAGCTGCGAAACGCCGCGCTCGCATCGTCGTAGCGCGCCTTTGCAAGCAGATCCAATGCGGCGTTGAACTCACTGCGCGTCTGTGGATTGCCCATCGGCGCAGGCGCGCCTCCCCCACCCGGCAGCGTACCGAGGACACCAGGCGGCGGCGCAAGGCGTACGACGTTGGATTGTGCAGCAGTGTTGGCTGGCGGAGGCGAAGGCGCATTGTAGGTCATCGCGGCACCGCCGCCCGAACCGCCTCCGCACGGCAGCGCGGCACCCTGCTCATCGCCCTGCCCGGCGCCCAATTGCTGTCCAGCGACCGTGCACAGACGATATTCGAAATCGCGCTTCTGCCGCTCAAGCTTGTCGTTGAGTTGCTGCACCTGATGCGAGAGGGATTCATTGTCGCCCGTCGCACGGCTCAGCGACTGCTCGAGGTCATGCACACGCTGCGTCAAATCAGCGATCGACGCGTCCTGGTCCCTCTCATGCTGGCGCGCCGCTTTTTCCTCATCGCTATCGCCGAACAGACCGGCATGTGCGGGCGCGATGGAAAGCGCGCTCAGAACGAGAAAGGCCGCCATGCAGCCACGGATCAAAGGCCTATTGCTCATTCTCGCCACCGCTGATCGGGAAAGCCCATCGTCACGAAACACTTAGCCGAAAATGGGGCCGGACGGAATCGGATAAAACCCTACCCTCCCCTTGAGGGAGGGTCGAAAAATTTGAGTGCATCGCACGAAAAGTTTTCGGGGAGGGTCGCTTCCGGCCGTCCGGATGAACCCTCCCCGAAATTTGCTCTCACTTCGTTTTGCGAATTTCGACCCTCCCTCAAGGGGAGGGTCGGTTCATTTACGAGTTCGCGCCGCCGGTGATCGTGGTCACGCCACGGCGGTTCTGCGCGTAGCAGGACTCGCTCGACTCCGTGCACATCGGGCGTTCCTTGCCGTAGGAAACCGTCTCCAGACGGCCGGCGGAGACGCCGACGCTGACGAGATATTCCTTCACCGCATTGGCGCGGCGGGCGCCAAGCGCAAGGTTGTATTCGCGCGTGCCCCGCTCATCGCAATCGCCTTCGATCGTCACGCGCACCGACGGATATTTGTTGAGCCATTCCGCCTGGCGCTGCAGCACAGCCTTGTCGGATTCCATGACGTCATAGGCGTTGTAGTCAAAATGCACCGTGTCACCGACATTGACGCGCAGATCTTCCGCGCTGCCCGGCACGATGTTCGACATCGGCGCTGAGGAGGTGGAAGAACCGCCACCTGACGTCATTGGCGGCGAATTGTCGACTGCCTCTTTCGGCTTGCTCTCACAACCGGCGAGGATCAGCGCGCCTGACAGCGCAACCAATTTCAATCCCGTGGAAAATTTGATCATGGCAATTGCAACTCCGTGGAAAGCGCGGCCTCAGAAACCGAGACCAACCGGGAACTCACGTTGTAACGCCTTTGCGGCGAAATCGTGCCGAAAAAAGGCGTCGAAGACATTATGACCCTGTCATTTACTGGATCAAGGGCGACCATGCCGGATCGGAGGCATCGCCCGGCGTGAGCACGCGGCGCTCGTTACGTCCGGTGATATCGACGGACCAGATTTGCGAGCCGCGTCCGCCCTGTAGCGTGCGCGAGTACATGAGAACACGGCCGTTCGGAGCCCAGGTCGGACCCTCATCCTCCCAGCCATTGGAGAGAATGCGTTCGCCGCTTCCGTCCGTGTGCATGACACCAATATGAAAGCCGCCGCCCTGTTTGGTAAACGCGATCAGATCGCCGCGCGGGCTCCAGACCGGCGTGCCGTTCTTGCCGCTGCCAAAGGAGATGCGGTGCACGTTCGAACCATCGGCGTTCATCACATAAATCTGCTGGCTGCCGCCGCGATCGGATTCGAACGCGATCTGTTTGCCGTCCGGCGAGAAGGACGGCGCCGTGTCGATGGCCGGATCGAAGGTCAGCCGCTTCGTGGACCGCGTGCGCAGGTCCATCACATAGATGTCGGAATTGCCGCCGCTCTCCAATGTCATCGCGATCTTGTTGCCGTCCGGCGAGAAGCGCGGCGAGAACGTCATGTTCGGGAAATTGCCGAGCACCTCCTGCCGCCCGCTGTCGATGTCGAACAGGTACACGCGCGGCTTGGCCTGGATGTACGACATGTAGGCGATCATCTGCGCTGTCGGATTGAATCGCGGCGTCAGAACCATGTAGTCACCCTTGGTCAGGAAGATCGGATTGGCGCCGTCCTCGTCCATGATGGCGAGCCGCTTCTTGCGGTTCATTGCCGGCCCCGATTCCGAGATGAAGACGATGCGGGTATCGAAATAGCCCTTCTCACCGGTGATGCGCTCGTAGATCGCATCCGAAATCAGATGTGCGATGCGGCGCCAGTTCTCCGGCTGGGTGAAGTATTGCAGGCCGAGCATCTGGCTCTCGCCATAGATATCCCACAGACGAAAATCGACACGCAGGCGGCCATCCGGCTGCATCGTAACCTGGCCGGTCACGAGGCCCTGCGCATTGATAACGCGCCAGTTGGCGAACGTCGGCGCCGTGTTGATCGACTTGATCTGATCGACGAAGGATTTGGAACTCAGCGGCCTGAACAGACCGGAGCGCTCAAGATCGGCGCTCACCACCTTCGCGATGTTCGGCCCGGACGGATCGCCGATGAAATCGGGGATGGCGATGGGCAAAGGCTGGATGTTGCCCTGGTTGACGTTGACCTGAAGCGCCGCGAAGGACGGCGTCGCGAACATCAATCCGAGCAGGGCCGAAAGAGCGAGTGCAAATTTCCTCATACGCCGTTCTCCAAAACTACTGTCCCATCATCCCGCGCGGGTCGAAGTGGAACGGATTGATCTCTCGCCACTGGCTGTAACGGTCCGCCGGCAGCTTATAAGGCTGGCAGGTGTAAATCGCACGACGAGCCGCTTCCTGCGCGGCGCGCGCGTAGGGACTGCTCGCCGATGCTGAGTTTCCAACCAATTGTGGCGGTTGTGCGATGGTGCCATCGATATTGAGGAATAGATCGTAATCGACAATGAGTTCCTGCGCATTCGGCGCACCAACCGGCGGGTTCCAACATTGTGCGATCTGATTGCGCAGGGAATCGACCAGATCCATCGTCATCGCATTCTGCTGGCCGATGCCCTTGATGTTGCGATTGCCGACCTTGGCGTTCGGCGAAGATGCGGCAGCCGGCGCGCGTTTATCGAGCAGTGCGGAAACAGCGTCGAGGTCGAACTTGTCTTTCTTCTGATCCGGCTGCGGCTTTGTCTTCGGTGTGACCGGTGCGGGCTTTTGCGGGATCGGTTCGGAACTCGCCGCTTCAGGCGGTGGCGGAGCAGCCTCTTCCTTCTGCGGAGTCGCGGGCGCCTGTTGCACCTGGTCCGGCACGGGCGGCTGCGCTTCTTCTTTCGGCGGCTCTTTCGGCTGGACCTTCACCATTGGCGCGATGTTCGTCTTCGCGCCAATCGTGACGAGATCGACCGGCACGACCGGCGGCGATTGGTCGGATATGTCGAGACTGTGAGAAAAGGAGAATAACGTCGCCGCGATGATGCCGACGTGCAGCGCTACCGCGCCGATCCAGCCGGCCGGCGACGCAGCGCGCTCGGTCCGAGCGGCGCTACTCCGTCTCAGGTTTGTGCTTGGCGGCATCGGTCACAAGCCCGATATGGGTGAAGCCCGCGGCGCTCAACATTCCCATCACGTCCATCACGCGGCCGTAATCGACGGCTTTGTCGCCGCGCACGAAGATGCGCTGGTCGTAACCGTTCTGCGAAATCGCCGTGAGCTTGTCGACGAGGTTCTCTTCCGCGATCGGCGTGTTCTGGAGATAGATCGTCCCGCCCTTTCGGATCGTGATCGACAGTGGCTCGCGGTCCTGACTCAACGCCTGCGCCTTGGTCTTGGGCAGATCGACCGGCACGCCGACGGTGAGCAGTGGCGCCGTCACCATGAACACGATGAGCAGCACCAGCATCACGTCCACGAACGGCGTGACATTGATCTCCGCCATCGGACGCCTGCGCCCGCGTCCGCGGCCGGTACGAGCCTGTATGCCGACAGCCATCAGCGCGCCTTTTCGTCGAGCTGGCGCGACAGGATCGCCGAGAACTCATCCGCGAACGCATCGAGCCGGTTGGAATAACGACCGATCTCGTTGACGAAACGATTGTAGAAGATCACCGCCGGGATGGCGGCGAGCAGTCCCATGGCGGTCGCGAACAACGCCTCTGCGATGCCCGGCGCCACAACGGCGAGCGTCGTGTCATGGCGCGCCGCGATGGCGGAAAAGGAATTCATGATGCCCCACACCGTGCCGAACAGGCCGACAAATGGCGCGGTGGCACCGACGGTCGCGAGGAAACCCAACTGGCTTTCGATGCCGTCGGTCTCGCGCGTGATCGTGACCGACATCGCCTTGTCGATGCGGTCCTTCACACCCGCGAGCACCGTTTCCTTCGGCGCGCCGCCTTCGAACGCCCGGCGCCATTCGCGCAGCGCGGAGATGAACACCGCCGCCATCGGATGGTCCGGCTTGGCGGAGAACTGCTGGTAGAGATCGTCGAGCGAGCGGCCCGACCAGAATATCTTCTCGAACTTGCTCGCGCGCCGCTTGAGCGCGCTCAGCGCGATCGACTTGTTGATGATGATCGTCCACGACCACAGGCTCGCGATCAGCAGAAGGATCATCACCGCCTTCACAAGAATGTCGGCGCGCATGAACAGTGAGACGACGGATATGGTTCCGATTGCCGAAGACGCGCTATCGCCTCCAGCCGGTGTGACATCGACATTGGTCGTCGGCGCAGCGAGCGGCGCACTCTCCGCGGCGTCGCTCGTAGGCGCAGCGGACGGCGCACTCTGCGCATGCGCGTTCCCGGCAAGGCCGAAACAAATCACCAGCGCCGGCAACAGAGCAGACAACGCGCGCACAAACTTCATGGAATCAATCCCTCGCTCAGGACGAACCCGCGAGTTCCCCCAATCAGGAAACGATTATGCCGGGCCGAAAGTAAAAGCACACTGTGAACATGGCCGAATTTGGGCTCGGTCCGTTAAGTATTTGTTTCATCAAGATAAGGAAGCAACTTCGCGCGCACTTCGGCAGAGATGCGCCGCGGCTTTCCGCTCAGCGTGATGATGCAGGCTTCAACAGAACCTTCCATCAGCACCTGCCCGTCGCACATTACTTTCTGTTTAGCCGTCATGCGTGCGCCGCTGAGCCCGTCGCACGACGTGTGCACCTCCAGCGCGTTGTCGAGCCGCGCGGGGCGATGATATTCGAGATTGGCCTTGCGCAGAGTCCATGCGACCGGTTCAGTCTCGTCGAGTTTCGCGAGCCAGATGCCGGCGCAGCGGAAGAACTCGGTGCGGCCCCGCTCCATGAAGCGCAGATAATTCGCGTGATAGACGATACCCGACAGATCAGTGTCTTCGTAGTAGACGCGCAGCGGCAGAACATGCGTTTTGCCGACGAAATGGCCGAGGCCTTTAATTTCACTCATCGCTGTCACCCTCGGTGAACAGACCGAACTGGGCCGGATCGCGCGACGGCGCGGGCAATCCCAGATGCGCAAACGCCTGACCCGTGAGCAGACGTCCGCGCGGCGTGCGCTGCACGAAACCCTGCTGCATCAGGAACGGTTCCACGATCTCTTCAATCGCGTCACGCGCTTCGCCGAGTGCGGCCGCAATCGTTTCCACGCCGACCGGTCCGCCACCGAAAGATTCCGCAATCAGTTGCAGATAGCGTTTGTCGAACGCGTCGAGTCCGCGTGAATCCACTTCGAGACGGGTCAGCGCCGCGTCGGCGATCTTGGCGTCGACCTTCGTATGATCGGCAACCGACGCGAAATCGCGCACGCGCTTAAGCAGGCGGCCTGCAATACGCGGCGTACCGCGCGCGCGTCCTGCAATCTCACGCGCGCCGTCTTTTGTCAGATCGAACGACAGCACCCGCGCGCCGCGCTCGACGATCGAGCACAATTCGTCCGCCGAATAGAAATTCAGCCGCACCGGAATCCCGAAGCGGTCGCGCAACGGCGTGGTGATCAGACCCGAGCGTGTCGTCGCGCCGACGAGCGTGAACGGCGACAGTGCAATCTTCACCGACCGCGCGCTCGGCCCCTCGCCGATCACGAGATCAAGCTCGAAATCCTCCATCGCCGGATAGAGGATCTCCTCCACCGCCGGATTGAGACGATGGATCTCATCGATGAACAGGACATCGCGCGGCTCGAGATTGGTGAGGATCGCGGCAAGATCGCCCGCCTTCGCCAGCACCGGCCCGGATGTCGAGCGGAAATTCACGCCCAGTTCGCGGGCCACGATCTGCGCGAGCGTCGTCTTGCCGAGCCCCGGTGGGCCAGAAAACAGCACGTGGTCGAGCGCTTCCTGCCGCGCTTTCGCCGCTGTGATGAAGACGGAGAGGTTCTCGCGTGCCTGCTGCTGACCGACGAATTCGGCCAGAACCTTCGGGCGCAGACTCGACTCGAGTGAATCCTCTTCCGCGCGCTCCGGCGTGACGAGACGGTCTGTCTGGGCCTTTGCCATCTATCGTCCCATGCCCTTCAAGGCTTCGCGGATCAGTGCGTCGATCGCGCTGTTGTCGCCGAGATCGCGGCCCGCGCGGGCAACAGCCTCGGCGGCGGTCGACGCAGAATAACCGAGCTTTACCAGTGCGGCGACGGCGTCCGCTTCCGGACCGACAGGTGCCGCGAGCGAGACGCCGTCTTCCGAATGGCCGCGCAGCATCATCGACGGTGCCTTGTCCTTCAGTTCGGTGACGATGCGCAGCGCGAGCTTCGGTCCCACGCCCTGCGCGCGCCCGATGGCTGCCTTGTCGGAGAGTGCCAACGCACGTTCGAGTTCGCGGGGGCTGAGCGCTGATAGCACGTTGAGCGCAACGCGCGCGCCGACGTTCTGCACGCTCTGCAACATCCGGAACCATTCGCGTTCGTCCGGCGACGAAAATCCGTAGAGCTTGATCGTCTCGTCGGTGATGCGCAGTTCGACCATCAGCGACACTGCAACGCCGGGCGACAATTTCGATAATGTCGAGGTCGGACAGTGCACCAGATAACCGACGCCGCCGACATCGAGCAGGACGTGGTCCTCCGCCACCGTATCGATGCGTCCGCTGAGCTTGCCGATCATGCGAGCGCCGCCATGATCCGCGCGCGCGTGGTCGAGAGATGCGCATGCGCGATGGCAGCCGCAAGCGCATCCGCGGCGTCCGCCTGTTCGACACGGCATTGCGGCAACAACCGGCGGACCATCGCCTGGATCTGCTCCTTGCCGGCATGACCGGAGCCGACAACGGACTTCTTGATATGGTTCGGCGCGTATTCGGCGATCTCGAGTCCCGCTTGCGCCGCCGCGAGCAACGCAACCGCGCGCGCATGGCCAAGCTTCAAAGCCGCCGACGGGTCCTTGTGCACGAACGCCTGTTCCACCGCGATGGACGCCGGGCGCAATTCCGCGATCACGCCCTCCAGTTCGCGGTGCAGCCGCATCAGCCGCATGCCGAGGCCTTCCGCCGTCTTCGTCATGATCACACCATGCGCGACATGCGTCAGCCGCGAGCCGGCGACATCGATCACGCCCCAGCCCATATGGGCGAGGCCGGGATCTAGTCCGAGGATGCGGATCGTGATGGTCATGCGCCTGCCAGAATCACTTTCGGGAGTGTCGCGCAACCGCTCATGCGGCGGAAGCCATTGCACGGGCATGCGCCAGCATCGCCAGCGCGATCTCGCGCTCGCCCATGATAACCGCGTTCGCGCCGTGCTGGATAAGGTGATCGACCTCGGCGTCGAAATGGGCGCGGGCGACGATCTCCAGATCAGCGCGGGCCCTGCGCGCCTGCTCCACGATCTGTCCCGCCTCGAATGCGTCGGGGATGGCGACGAATAGGATGCGCGCGGCTTTCAGGTTCGCGGCTGCCAGAACCGGATCGCTCGCCGCATTGCCCTGTATGCAGGCGATGCCCGCCGCATTCAGTGCTTCAACGGCGTCGTCGCCCTCCTCGATCACGAGCAAGGACAAGCCTTGCGGCTTCAGGCCATCGGCGATCAGCCGCCCGACGCGGCCGTAGCCGACGAGCACGGCGTGATCTGTCAGCGTCGTCGGCAAAAATTCGGGCTCGGCTTTCTGCTGCGGCACAGGCTGCGGTTCCAGCCAGTTGCGCAGCCGGCCTGCGGCGGCGAACAGGATCGGGTTTATGAAGATCGTGAGGATCGACGTTCCCAGAATGAGATCGCGCGCGCGTTCTGGCATCAGGTGCAGATTGATGCCGAGATCGGCGAGGATGAACGAGAACTCGCCGATCTGCGCGACACCCGCACCGATCAGAAGCGCGGTCGACCACGGCTGGCGGAGCAGACGTGCGATCAGCAGTGCCGCGCCGCCGCTTCCGATCAGCACCGCGAAGATTGTCAAGGCTAGCGGCAGCGGTTCGCGCACCAGAGTCAGCGGATCGAACACCATGCCGACTGAGACGAAGAACAGCACCGCGAACGCATCGCGCAGCGGCAGCGACTCCTCCGCCGCACGCTGGCTCAAAGGCGACTCGCTCAGGATCATGCCGCCGAAGAATGCGCCCAGCGCGATGGAGACGCCGAACAACGCCGCGGCCGCAAACGCGACGCCGAGTGCGATGGACAGCACCGCGAGCCGGAACAGTTCGCGCGAACCTGTGTGCGCGATGTAGTGCAGAATCCACGGGATGACGCGGCTGCCGACCACGAACATCAGCGCCGCGAACAGCGCGAGCTTGCCGAAGGTCAGCGCCAGTGAAACGGCGAGCGCACCGGCATCGAGCGCCGCGCCGCCGGTCAACACACCGGCGAGCGGCGGTAGCAGCACCAGCGCGATGACCGTGATGAGGTCCTGCACCACCAGCCAGCCCACCGCGACGCGTCCGCGGTCGGTGTCCATCAGGCGGCGTTCCTGCAGCGCGCGCATCATCACCACGGTCGAGGCGACGGAAAGCGCGAGCCCGAACACGATGCCCGCACCTGGCGGCCAGCCGAGCCATCGCGCGACACCGAAGCCGAGCCCAGCTGCAATCGCGACCTGCAGGATCGCGCCCGGAATGACGATGCGGCGCACCGCCATCAGATCCTTGGGCGAGAAGTGCAGCCCGACGCCGAACATCAGCAGGATCACGCCGACATCGGCGAGTTCCAGCGTCAGCTTCGAGTCCGCGACAAACCCCGGCGTGAACGGCCCGATGGCAATGCCGGCGACGAGATAACCGACCAGCGGCGATAGCTTTAGCCGGTTCGCGATCGTTCCGAACACGAAGGCGAGACCCAGCCCAAAAACCAGAACGCCGATCAGGGGAGAGTCATGGGGCATATCTCAGCCTGTCATGGCCCGCGAATGCGGGCCACCCAGCTGATACAACTCAACTCTGAGAAATCGAGCGATGTAAATCGTCCAAAACTGCCGGCAGTTTGCAGAACCCATCTGGGTGGCCCGCATTCGCGGGCCATGACAGTTAGGGAAAGGTTGAATCACCCGCTCATCTTCTCCATCAACGCATCGCTCAGCTCATAATTCCCGAACACGTTCTGCACGTCGTCGAAATCGTCGAGGACGTCGAGGAGTTTGATCAGCGTTTCGCCGTTGCTGTCGCTGATCGGCGTCATCGTCTTCGGACGCCATTCGATCTTGGCCGATTGCGGCTGGCCGAGTTTCTTTTCCAGCGCTTCGCGCGCGGTGCCGTAGCCGTCGAGGCTCACCAGGAATTCGTGGCCCTCGTCCGACGACACGCACTCGTCGAAGCCTGTCTCGATCGCAGCCTCGAGCATCGCGTCGTCGCTGCCCTTGGCCTTCGGATAGACCATCACGCCGACGCGATCGAACATGAACGTCACCGAATTCGGTTCGCCGAGCGCCCCGCCATATTTCGAGAAGGTCGAGCGCACATCGCCGCCGGTGCGGTTGCGGTTGTCGGTCAGCGTCTCCACGATCAGCGCAACGCCGCCCGGGCCATAGCCCTCGTAACGCACTTCCTCGATGTTCTCGGCGCCGGCGCCGGTCGCCTTGTCGATGGCGCGCTGGATGTTGTCCTTCGGCATCGACTGCTCTTTCGCCGCGATGATGGCGGCGCGCAGGCGCGGATTGTGCTCAGGATCGGGCATGCCCATCTTCGCCGCGACGGTGATTTCGCGCGTGAGCTTGGAGAACATCTTGGAGCGCACGGCATCGACGCGCCCCTTGCGGTGCATGATGTTCTTGAACTGGGAATGACCGGCCATGGGGGATTTCGTTTCTTCTATATCGGTGTGCGGAAGCGGCCCGTGAGATAGCCGTCCCGGACCCGTTTGTTCAAGGGTGGCGGCGGTTTCGGAGGCAGCACCCCGCGCGGATTCCGCCTTGATGGCTTCAAACTTCGCGGCCAGCGCGTACAGCGCCTCTTCCCGGTCCGGCTCTGGCGGCTCCAAAAGCCGGTTGATCAGCCAACTCAAACCCGCGCTTTCCAAGGTTTCAAAACATCCGGGCATCGCGCGGGCTTCAGCCAGCGTGTCCCGCAGCGCAAACAGCCCCTCGATCCGGCGGACCTCCCGGTAGAGCGCATTCGCTGCGGCCAGCCTTTCACGCGCGGGACGGAGCGCGGCCCGCGCCGAGGCACGGCGGCTTCGGGCCTCCCGCGTGAAACGCCCATGTTTCAGCGCATTGCGGTTGCCCGCCGGCGCGCCGCGCAGCGACCGCGGCAGGTGCTGTACAGAACCCGGAAGACTTTTCTGTTTTTCGCAATTCAAATACCCAGCCGGAGCCGCAACTGATTGAGGCGGCTTAAGAATCCGCTTCCTTCGCTGCGGTGCGGTATTTCGACCTGCTGGCACTTCCAACTCCTTTCGCGATAGAGACTATTGCACATTTAGAACGTATAGGGAACATTCATTCGCCCGACGGTTGATTTCATGATCACCCGCCACTAGGTTACATGTAACCGGAGAAGACACATGCCTACCCGCTCGAAGTCCGCGCAAAAGGTTCAGCGCCACCGCGACAAGCTGCGCGCACAAGGCCTGCGCCCGATTCAAATCTGGGTGCCGGACGTGAACGATCCAACGTTCATTGCGGAAGCGCACCGCCAATCGCTCGCGGTCGCACAGAGCCCACAAGAGAAGGAAGAACTCGCCTTCCTGGATTCGCTCTGGGAGGAGCATTGCGCCAATGGCTTTTTCGATAAGTGAAGCGCGGTGAGATTTGGACAATCGCTGGCGGTAGCGACTATGCGAGCAAACCTAGACCCGCCGTCATTGTTCAAGCCGATATTTTTCCGGATTTAGCATCCGTCACCGTTTGCCTTATGACCAGCGAGAGTTCAGACGCTCCGTTATTCCGCCTTGTTGTTGAGCCTAACGAGGCAAATGGACTGAGAGCGCCATCGTGGCTTATGGCCGATAAAGTCACGACACTTGAAAAATCGAAAATGGGCTATCGCATTGGCGCACTATCGAAGAAGGATATAACGCGATTGAACAGAGCGATGGCCGTCTTTCTCGGCATCGCCTCTTCACGCGCGAGCTAAGACGTCACTACTTTTCTTTGCGTACGCCTTTGAACGGATTCTTGTCCGCTTTCTGATCCATGAAGCGGCCTGTATCGCCGTCGCGTTTCACCCAACGAGGGCGGCGAGAATGTTGGTGTCGGCATGGTCAAGGATTTGATTGCGACGGTGAATAGCGAAAAAGCAAAGATGGGATTGCTGAGTTCGCTCGCCGAACCAACTTCCGTCATGCGCAAGGAAGCGGTCACGGCCGGTTATTATCGCACCGAAGCGCAAGGCGACTTCGCCAAGATTCAGATCATCACGATTGATGAATTGCTGGGGGGCAAGAAACGCAGATGCCCTGGGTCTCGCCCGACGTCTTCAAGCGCGCCAAACGCGAAATAAGGGGCGAGCAGCAGAAGCTGTTCTAAGACAGATTATTGTATTGCCGGCCCCTTCAACTCCACCGTATTCCCGTCCGGGTCCTCGACATAGATCGACGGGCCTGAACCCTCCGCGCCATAGCGGATCCCGGATTGCGTGATCGCCACATTGTGCGCCGCGAGGTGGGAGCGGATTGCGTCTTCGTCGAACGGCGCGATCGGGATGGCGAAGTGATCGACGTTGCGGCCCTCGCGCGCGGGGCCTGCACCGCCCGCTTGCCCGAGCAGTCCGTCCAGCGGAACAAGATCGATCAGCGAACCGCCGGCGCGCACCTGCCACAGACCGATCTTCTCCTGCACCTTGTCGAGCGTGCAGCCGAGCACATCGCGATAGAAATGCAGGCTCGTGTCCAGATCGCGCACGCGCAGCACGACGTGGTCAAGACGTTTGAGTGTGAAGGGAATCGGCATCGCATGTCCTCGCGCGGCGGGAACAAAGTTTGTCTCGCTTTCGCGACCGCTACAATATCCAGCATAAATTTCCGCGCGTACAAGAGGTATAATCAATGAAAGCTTTTGTTCTGTTGGCCGCAAGTCTCCTGGTTGCATTGCCCGCGCATTCGGACACGTCCGCCGAAAGCGCCGTCGCATCCCCTCAACCGGCCGATCCTTCGATTGTAAACCCGAAAGCCATTGGGCAGCACTCGTGCCTCGATCAGGCTCGGTCTTGGATGCCTTTGATACCGAGCAAGCAGGTCGTTTCGGTGCACGCGACCTTTCAAATCGCCGCCGATGGCACGATCAGTGACGTTGCGGTGAATCCCTCAAGCGGCAATGCCAGGCTCGACGAAATCACAGTGCATTGCGTGGAGAGGTGGCGATACGAGCCCGCGACCAAGGATGGACAAGCTATCGCCCTTCCGTGGGATGCGACTGTTCGCTATTGGCGCGGCTGAGCAGGCCTAGACTTCTTCGATCTGCGCGCGGTTCGCATAGAACGCCAGATGATCCTTGATCGCGCTCACCGCATCGTACGGCGCCTCGTAACTCCACACCGCGTTCGTGCCGGCGTCGCCGAGCGACGGAATGTGAAAATACGAGCACTTGCCCTTGTAGGGACAATAGGACGTGTGATCGCTCTTGTGGAGCAGCATCATGTCGGCGTCTTCGCGCGGGATGTATTGCACGGGCGGATAGCTCGCCTCTTTCAGCGTGAGCGCTGCATGCGTCTCCGCGATCGTGCGGTCCGCGGCCGAGACCGTGACGCGTTTGTCGTTTTTTTCGATTGTGATCGGATGATCGGGGCCTGGGATTTTCACGGATCTTGTCATCTCTTTGGTGGACATCGTCTGGTCTCCGCCGCTCAGGCGAACGCATAGGCATCCATGCGCAGCGCGCCGAAGGTCGTGCTCTGATGGATGTGCGCCGTCGTTTCGCCCGCACCGTAGGCAACGAAGAGCGGCAGCAAATGTTCCTCTTCCGGATGCGCCATGGCCGCGTTTACCGCCTGTTCACGATAACCCATCAGCGCCTCGTTGTCTCGCGCCAGAAGTCTTTCATCCATCCAGTTCGCGAAATCCTTGCACCATTGCGGCTCCGGCGCGTCCAATCCGCGCCGGTCGAGCAGGCGCAGATTGTGCACGAAGCTGCCCGAACCCATCACCAGCACGCCCTCGTCGCGCAGCGGTTTGAGCGCGCGGCCAAGCGCGATGTGATGCGCGACGCCTTCATGCGGCTGCACCGCGATCTGCGCGACTGGGATATCGGCGTCCGGAAACATCAGCATCAGCGGCACCCACGCGCCGTGATCGAGACCGCGCGTGTCATCGAAGCGTGCGCCGGTGAGCGACGCGACACGCGCGCTCAACTCGGCGCTGCCAGGTGCTGGATAGCGCAGGCGATACAGCGCTTCGGGGAAACCGCCGAAGTCGTGGATCGTGTCGTTGACCGCGACGCGGTTCACGAGCGGCGCGTCGGTCTCCCAATGCGCGCTGGCGATAACGATGCCCTTCGGCTTCTCGAACGTCGCGCCGAGCCCGCGCAGGAAATCCCGCGCGGGACAATCGTCGAACGGGAGCGTCGGCGCGCCGTGGGAAACGAAGAGAGACGGGATCATCGATTTTTCCTGCGCAAGGCGGCACTCCACCACAAATGTGTCTTCCGCGCGCCAGGTTCCAGTGCGGCGCACGCGGAAATCCGCGGATTTTCGCGCATCGCGTTACCAAGAATTCAGGACAAAGACAGGCATGCCTCACCTCGCCGCGCCATAGTTCTCACACGGACAAGACGAAAGGAGCATCCGATGTCCCGAAAAATTCTTGCCGGCGGCATAGCCGCCTTCGCCGTTGCGGGATTTTGCGGCCTGGCGCTCGCCAGCGACGCCCTGCACACGATGACGATAAAATCGCCAGACGGCGGAACGGTCACGGTGCGCTACACGGGTGACGTCGCGCCGAAAATCGCGTTCGGCGCCGCACCGCAGGACATGAGCTTCGCGCAGTCGCCCTTCGCGATGATGGATCGCATCTCGGCCGAAATGGATCGCCAGATGGACGCGATGATCCGCCAGGCCAACACGATGATGGCGCATCTGCCTGATTCCAATCCGGCGATCCCGGCGGACTTCTGGAACATGCCGATGGACTCGCCGGGCCTGACCGCCATCGCCAATGGCGGCAAGGGCAGCTTCTGCATGAAGAGCATGGAGATCATGGACAGCGGCGATGGCAAAGCGCCTCATGTCGTCACCCACACGGCAGGCAATTGCAGCGGCGACAAGCCCTCCGCGACCGCTCCGTCGCACGTCATCCAGGGAACGGGACCAAGGACCCCGATCTAGAAAGCAGACCTCCCCTGGACATCTCGCCGCCGCAGGCGCTCCCCCCTGCGGCGGCGTATTTGTTTTTCGCGATCACACCCGTGTCGGAAACGGGTTGCGTTCCTTGAACTGCTTCTGGTGCCAGTAGGGATAGGCGAGCGTTGTCGCGCTGGCTTTGTCCAATCGCTTCACCTGATCGGCGGTGAGATTCCAGCCGATGGCGCCGAGATTGTCTTTAAGCTGCTTCTCGTCGCGCGCACCGATGACGACGGTCGCGACCGTCGGGCGTTGCAGCAGCCAGTTGAGCGCGATCTGCGGCACGGTCTTGCCGGTCTCCTTGGCGATCTCATCCAAGGCATCGACGACGGTGTAAAGATATTCGTTGTCGACCGGCGGGCCGAAATCGGCGGTGGAATGAAGACGGCTCACTTCGGGGAGCGGCGCGCCGCGGCGGATCTTGCCGGTGAGACGTCCCCAGCCTAGCGGAGACCAGATTACTGCGCCGACACCCTGGTCGAGACCGAGCGGCATCAGCTCCCACTCATAGTCGCGTCCGATCAGCGAATAATACGTCTGGTTCGCAACGAAACGCGGCAGGCCGTAACGGTCGGCGGTGGCGAGCGCCTTCATCAGATGCCAGCCGGAGAAATTCGAGACGCCGATGTAGCCGATCTTGCCGGCGCGGATCAGCGTATCGAGCGTGGAGAGAACTTCCTCCGGCGGCGTCTTCGCGTCGTATCCGTGCAACTGAAACAGATCGATGTGATCAGTGCCGAGACGTTTCAGCGCCGCTTCCACCGCGCGCGTCAGATGAAACCGCGACGAGCCGACCTCATTCGCGCCCTCGCCGGAGCGGAACGTCGCCTTGGTCGAAATCAGCACCTTGTCGCGGCGGCCCTTGATCGCGGCTCCCAGAACTTCCTCCGATGCGCCACCCGAATAGATGTCGGCGGTGTCGAACATCGTGAGGCCGTGCTCCAGGCAGACATCGACCATGCGCGTCGCCTCGTCCGCCTGCGTCGAGCCCCATCCCGCGAGCCCGCCCTTGCCGCCGAACGTGCCCGTGCCGAAGCTCAGCACCGGCACCGAAAATCCCGAGCGTCCTAAAAGGCGATATTCCATGTTTGAATTCCTTCCACGAATTGCGATGATGGAAACATGGCGCGGCACGCGCGCAATTCAACCGCGATGACGGCGCGGGTATTGCTCGCTCCGTTTAAAATGTACGCCGATAGCGGCTCGCGGTCTCTTGCGAAGCAGCCTAGACTCCCGCGCACATGGCGGGGGACAGCGATGAATTTCCTCTACGACATACCGGCAGCGCTTCTTCTTGTGCTTGCGCTTGCGGCGTCGATCGCCGTTGTCGCGATCGGCCAGACCTGGGTGCATCGCCGCTTCGGCAAGGGCGATCTGCTCGGCCATAACGAAGTCGGCGGCATCATTATCGCGGTGTCCGGCACAATCTACGCGGTGATCCTCGGCTTCCTCACCGTGGTAGCGTGGGAGCATTATCAGGAAGCGCGCAATTTCGTCGTCATCGAATCCGATGCGGACATCGACGCCTGGCATTCGTCCGTCGGGTTGCCTCCGGCCGTGCGCACAAAGGTGCGTCACGACATGGTGGACTATGCCAACAAGATGATCGCGCGCGAGTGGCCGCAGATGAAGCAGGGCCGTTTCGATGAAGCGGCACCGATGATCAGCATGGACGCGATCGACGCGGTCGGCTCATTTACGCCGGCCGACAATGGCCAGTCCAACGCGCAGAGCGCCGTGCTTCAGCAGCTCACCGCGATCCACGATGCCCGGCAGCAGCGGATCGCCATCAACGGCGCCGGCATTTCGTGGTTCGAGTGGCTGGTGCTCGCCATCGGCGGCGCGTGCATTGTCTGTTTCTGCTGGCTGTTCGGTGTACGCAATTTGCGAACGCATCTTCTGATGACGTCGACGGTGGTGACAATGATCGTGTCGATCCTCGTCCTGTTGTTCGAGCTGCAATATCCGTTTCGCAGCAATGTCGGGATCGGACCCGAAGCGTGGCAGGAAGCTGTGGCTCATGTGCGGCAGATGCAAACCGGCGAGATGAAAAATATGCGGATGTAGGCACGCTCAGCGCAGCTTCATCTTCTTGATCTGCGCGGCGCGGTCTTCGGAGACGATGGATTTCGCGTCCTTCAGCAGATCGGTGAGATAGGCAATCTCCGCCTCCAGCCGGTAATCGCCATGGCGGAAAGCCCATTGCTTTGACGGCCCGACATGGGCGCGGATTTCCTCGTGCATGCGTTTGCGTTCGGCGAGGACCGCGCGCACGTTCTTCAGGCGTTCGGCGATGATCGCGGGAAACTGCTTCTGCGTCTTTGCGTCCATGCGTGTGAGCGCGAGATCGAACGGATCGGGCTTCAGCCACACTTCGCGCAAGCCTTCGCTCCGCAGTTCGTCGAGCACGCGGCGGCCTTCATCGGTGATTTCATAAATCTGTCGCGTGGGGCGATTGCCCTCGCGCTCGCTGCGCTGTTCACGCAAGAGCCCCTCGCCGGCCAGCCGCTTCATCGCGCCATAAACCGCGCCGACCGAGATGTCGGTCCACAGCGGAACCTTCATCTTCTCCGCTAGGTTGCGGACCAGATGGCCATGCATCGGGCCGAAATCGGCGAAGGATGAAAGTATGAAAAGCCGGATCGAGGACATATTGCTCTCGCGAGAGTATTCGTGATAGAGTGATCTTACAGGATGCGATTCCAGTATGCACCAAAGCCGCCCGCGCGCGGAGACATACGGAAACCGTCAACAGCCCAGACGAAAGAGGCAGACAATGACCCAGTCCCTTGGTGGAACCTTCACCTTTCCCGGTACCGCACTGACTGTGCACCGCATGGGCTACGGCGCGATGCAGCTCGCCGGTCCCGGCGTGTTCGGGCCGCCGAAGAATCACGACGAGGCCGTCGCAGTGCTGCGCGAAGCCATCGCCAGCGGCGTCAATCACATCGACACCAGCGACTATTACGGCCCGTATGTCGTCAACAAGCTGATCCACGAAGCGCTGCATCCCTACGCAAAGAATCTCGTCATCGTCAGCAAGATCGGTGCGAAGCGTGGCGATGACGCGTCGTGGAATCCGGCCTTCTCGCCGGAGGAACTGGAAAGCGCGGTGCAGGATAACCTGCGCCATCTTGGCATCGAGGCGCTCGACATCGTCAATTTGCGCATCATGGGCGATGTCCATGCCCCCAGCGAAGGATCGATCGCGGACAAGGTCGAGATTGTGGCGAAGCTGCAGCGGAAGGGACTCATCAAGCACATCGGCCTGAGCAACGTAACCTCCAAACAGGTCGCGGAAGCGCGCAGCATCGCGCCGGTCGTGTGCGTGCAGAACTTCTACAATCTCGCCAACCGCAACGACGACCCGCTGGTGGACGAACTTGCGGCGGCGGGCATCGCGTTCGTGCCGTTCTTCCCGCTTGGCGGATTCTTTCCGTTGCAGACGTCCACGTTGTCGGAAGTCGCCAACAAACTCGGCGCGACGCCGCTTCAGGTGGCGCAGGCATGGCTGCTGCAGCGCGCGCCGAACATCCTGCTCATTCCGGGAACGTCGTCGCGCGGACACCTGCGTGAGAACCTCGCGGCTGCGGACTTGAAGCTGTCGCCACAGGTGCTGAGCGAACTGGACGCGATCGGCAAGAAACATTGATGAGCACGCCATGAAGCTCAAAGACAAACACGTCCTTGTCATCGGCGGCGGATCGGGCATCGGCTTCGGCATCGCCAAGAGTGCAGCGGAAGAAGGCGCCAAGGTCACCATCGCCTCGCGCAATGCCGAAAAGCTCGCAGAGAAAGCGAAGAGCATCGGCGCGACGGGCGCGATTCTCGATGTCACCGAAGAAGCGAATATCGCGGCGTTCTTCAAAGAGCATACCGACTTCGATCACATCGCGTTCACGGCAGGCGATACCGATGGGCTCGCCATGGGCGTGCTCAGCGATCTTGACCTGAAGCAGGCGGCGAACCGATTCAACACGCGGTTCTGGGGCGCGGTCGCGGTGGCGAAACACGGTGCGATGCGATTGCCGCCCGGCGGCTCGTTCACCTTCACCAACGGCATGCTCGCGCATCGGCCGATGAAAGGCATACCCATCGTTTCGGCCAGCGCCATGGCGGCGGAAGGTCTGGCGCTCGGCCTTGCCGTCGATCTCGCGCCCGTGCGCGTGAACTGCGTTTGTCCAGGCCTGATCGAAACAGAGTTGTTCGACCGGTACGGCGATGCCCGTAAGGAAATGTTGAAGGCGATTTCGCAGAGACAGTTGATCCCGCGTCCCGGCACGCCCGAAGAAGCCGCGGAAGCCTATCTCACCTGCATGCGCAACACCTACATGACGGGCCAGATCATCAAGATCGAAGGCGGCGTCGCGCTCTCGCAATAAAGGAGATTTCTGATGCGTGTATTCGTCACCGGCGCGGCCGGTTTCATCGGCACCGCCACGACCAAAGAACTCATCGCCAACGGCCATGAGGTCATCGGCCTCGCCCGCAACGATGCCAATGCCGCCATCATCGAGAAGATGGGTGCGAAGGCGCATCGCGGCGACCTGACTGATCTGGAGAGCCTGAAAAGCGCCGCGAAGGACGCCGACGGCGTGATCCATCTCGCCTTCATCCACGATTTCTCGAAATTCGTGGAGAACGGTCAGATCGACGCGCGCGCCATCGAAGCGATGGGCAGCGTCATGGAAGGCGCGAACAAGCCACTCATCGTCACCTCCGGCGTCGGCATGCTGTCACCGGGAGAAATCGCCACCGAAGACATGATGCGGCACGCGCCGGGCATGCCGCGCCTGTCGGAATCCGCGGTGTTCGCGTTCAACGATCGCGGCGTGCGCACGATGGCGATCCGTCTGCCGCAAGTGCATGGCGGCGAAGGCAAGGCCGGGTTCATCGGCTATCTCTTCAATGTCGCGAAAGAGAAAGGCGTGTCCGCCTATGTGGGCGACGGCAGCAATCGCTGGTCCGCGGCGCATCGCGGCGATGTCGCGCGAGTCTATCGCCTCGCGCTTGAGAAAGGCCAGGCCGGCAAGGCCTATCACGCCGTCGCCGACGGCGCGGTGCCGGTGCGCGATCTCGCCAACCTGTTCGCAAAAATCCTGAACGTGGAAACGAAGTCGCTCACGCCGGACGAAGCAAGCGCGCATTTCGGGTTCATGGCCATGTTCGCCGGTCTGGACATGCCGGCGTCGAGCGCGCTGACGCAGGCCGAACTCGGCTGGACACCAAAGGAAATCGGCGTCATCGAGGACCTCAGCCGGGCGGGTTATTTTGGTTGATGTCTCAATCATACAAAGATTGTCATCCCGGCCGAGCGTAGCGAGAGCCGGGACCCAGCGAGCAGTTTGCACCATGGGTCCGACTCAGCGCGCTGTTCACGCAGCGCTTGGCCGGGATGACAACTGGTTTTGTAGACGGGTAAACCGACTGCCTAAACCTCAGGCACGCTCTGCTTCAGACGCCCGCCAACGCGCACCGGCTCGACGCGCGTCGCCAATCCGCGTGCATTCGTTTCCACGAACACGCCGCACAATGTCGCCGGACCGGTGGCGGGTGTGTAACGCGCGCCGCTGATCTTGCGCACGAAGCGCTGCACCGGCTCGAACTTCTCCATGCCGATGACGCTGTCGTAGTCGCAGCAGCCGCCGGCGTCTGTCTGATACGCGGTGCCGCACGGGAATATCTGCGCGTCCGCTGTCGGCACATGGGAATGCGTGCCGACGACGAGGCTCGCGCGGCCGTCGCAGAAATGCCCCATCGCCATCTTCTCTGATGTCGCTTCAGCATGCATGTCGACGACGACAGCATCCGCCGCTTCGCCGAGGGGGCACGCGTTCAGCTCCGCGTCCACCGCCGCGAACGGATCGTCGAGCGGGTCCATGAACACGCGCCCCATCACGTTGACGACGAGGATGCGATGGCCGTCGCGCGTCTGATACAAATTCGCGCCCTTCCCCGGCGTCGCGCGCGGATAATTGCGCGGCCGCAGGATGCGCTCCTCCGAATCGATGAAGGTGAGTATCTCTTTCTGGTCGGCCCAGTGATTGCCGGTCGTGATGCAATCCGCCCCCGCGCCGAACAGTTCGTTCGCCGTCGCGCGCGTGAGCCCGAACCCGCCCGCCGCGTTCTCGCCGTTCACAATCAAGAAATCGAGCGACAACTGCTCGCGCAGCTTCGGAAGTTCCGCCACAACCACGTCGCGGCCGGGTTTCCCAATAACATCGCCAATGAAGAGAATGCGCATGGGCGCCTTCTAGCACCGATGCGGCCGGTGAAGGCAAGAGACGGTGTTCAATGCGCGGCGGTCACGCAGGGGAACGTCGTTTTCAGCACACCCAGAACCACCGAAGACACCGGCTGATCTTCGAGCTTCTGGTCTGCGGCAACCGCGCGGCGCAGCATGTCGGCGATCTGCGGGCCGGTGAGGACAAGCGTCGGCGGCTGACAATAAAGTCTGCTTTCCTGCGCAAGTGCGGCGTTGGTTGCGCGGATGCCTTCCTCCAGCGCGACAAGCTTGGTTTCGCCAAGATCGCGTCCATCCTCGCTGTTGACAAGCTGCAGGAACTGCTTGGCGGTGACATCGGCACGCGCCGGAGCCGTGGCGGCAACCATGGCGGCGCCCGCAAACAACAGGGTGATAAAACGCATCAGGATGCACTCCGGAACCGGCGTCATCCTACGCCCTCGCACGGGCGAAAAACAGCGCGTGTCAGATGAAGTGGCGGACACCTTTCTCGGTGACGACCGCGTCGAGCGGATGGTCGTGCGCGTGGCACGGCAGTTCGTCCATCTCCTGCCTCGCATAGGCAATGCCGATGGCGCGCTTGGCGCTCAGCGCATGCAGCGTGCGGTCGTAGAAGCCGCCGCCATAGCCGAGCCGCGTGCCCTTCGCATCGAATGCGAGCAGTGGAACGAGCAGAACATCCGGTGTTACCCGCGCGGCACGTTCGGGGGGTTCGTGCATCCCGAACGGATGCACGACCAGCGCATCTCCTGTGCGCCATTCGCGAAAATGCAGCGGCGATTTCTTTGCGACGACGACGGGCAATGCGAGCCTGTGCCCGCGCGCGGCCAGCGCATGCGCAAGCGCACGCGGATCGGCCTCGTCGCCCATGGGCCAATAGAACGAGACGATGGCGTCTTTCGCGACGGCGATGTCGCCGGAGAACTGTGCGATGCGCAATGCGAAGTCGGGACAGGCATGCGCAAGCGTGGCGCGTCGCAATTTGGCGGCTTCACGGAGTTCAGCCTTCATCTGTCGCTAAACCGTTTGTCATCCCCGGCCGAGCAGCACGCCAGTGCTGTGAGGGGAAGGGGACCCAGGTTGCGCCGCATGAACGGTCTCGAAAGTTGGGAGCACATGCTATGTCGCAATCGTGCGGTCCGACGACCTGGGTCCCCTTCCCTTCGTGTCGCTTCGCGACACTCAGCCGGGGATGACAGGTATTGCAGGAATAAAGTGGACAGGACCAAGCACACCGTTGGAATTGGATCCTCACGGGCCTACAGTTGTAGGTGGGCGCCGTGTGACCAGGACCACGATCCTGGCCAGGGACAGCTCCCTGTGAGAACATTAAGGCCCCTGGGCATCGCTATCCTGACGCGCGGCACAGTACCTGTCCGCGTCTAAGGTAGGCTTCGGGGCACGGAACTGCAACGACTCGCGGACGTCCTGCCGCTACAATCGCCATCCCAACCAGAGGAACTGCCATGCCCGCCAGCGTTAAAGAGATGATCGAAGCCGCCAACGCCGCGGTTCCCAGGATCTCGCCCGATGACGCGAAGGCCATGATGGCGAAGGGCGACGTGCTCGTTGTCGATGTGCGCGACGCGCCTGAGGTGCAGGCCAGCGGCAAGGTGAAAGGCGCGATGAACGTCTCGCGCGGGATGATCGAATTCCGCGCCGATCCCAATGTGCCCTATCACGATCCAGCCTTCACGAAGGACAAGACGGTCATTCTCTATTGCGCGTCCGGTGGACGCTCCGCGCTCAGCGGCAAAGTGCTGAAGGATATGGGCTACGACCGCGTCTACAACATGGGCGCGTTCAAGGACTGGGCAGCCTCTGGCGGCGAAGTAGAGAGCGTCTAAACGGCCGCATTTCACAGCGACGGCCGCGCTATCGATGAAGCGATTTGGCGTTCGTGGCGCCGGAACTCATGCTATCCGCGCAGCGTCGATCACATGTGAGAGCCATGATGCCCGCCCTGTTTCGTCGCCTGCCCGTTTCGGCAATTTTCCTGGTCCTCATCGCGGGAGCGGCAAATGCCGGCACATGCCAATACAAGAACCTGATGCCGGACTATTTCGCGTTCGAGGACCGCACCGCGAACGCAACGCTTGAGCAACGTGCGGATATCTTCGTCAAGGATTTCGCCACCCGCTATCCGGATTACTACGGCGATCCCGACGTGTTCGGCGATGAACAAAAGGTGCGCAAATCGGCGTTGCGGTTTTTTGATCCCGCCACACGGCCCGCGCTTCCGGGATTCGCGCCGCTGACGGAGGAGCACCTTCGCGCCGTGGCGGATTCTGTAGTCCCCGGATTCGACAAGGCGCAGAGCGAGTTTACCAAGGCGTTCGCTGATTTCGACTGCGAGACCCAGGTCGGCTTCGGTGTTTCGCTAATGCATTTCGACGGCCATGTGAGCGACAATGCAGGGCGCTCGCATCTTCTTTTCGGCATCGACATGATCGCGATCCTGCACCAGCCGGAAGACATGTCGACTCTGTTCGCGCACGAACTCTTCCATGTCTATCATCGGCAAATCATGGGAGCGTCGGTGCCAAAGGACGACTCCGTAACCTGGTGGGCGATGTGGGAGGAAGGCCTCGCCACGTATGTCAGCCGACAGATGAACCAACCCCGCGACGAACAGGGCGCGCTGTGGTTTCCGAAGGACATTGTGGTTCAGATGGACAAGCCCGGTGTCATGACGGCCGCAGCGAAGTAAATGCTCGCCGATTTCGACACCACCGCGCATAACGCGCTATGGTTTCAGATCGGAAAGTCAGCGCCGGGATTTCCAGAACGCGCGGGCTATCTCATGGGGCTGCGGATGGCGGAGCAGCTGGGCATGGACCATTCACTCTCCTGGCTCGCGCATCTTAAGCCGGACGATGTGAAAGCACGCGCCCGCGCGTTCCTAGAGGAACAGGCGGACAAACACTGACTCGCCTGCTCAACGCTACGCGGCCTTGAGTTTTTCCACGATGCGTTCGAGGCGTTCGGCGGCTTCTTCGATTTCGATGGCGGCGCGGTTCTGCGCTTCCTCGATGGCTTCCGCCGATTTCTTCTCAACCTCGCCGGTGGCTAGCGCGACGCGGCGTTCTGCGTCCTCGATGCGCCGCTCGACGTCGCTGATGGCTTGCGCGGCACGCGTCTCAGCATCTTCAATCGCGCGCGCGGCCTGCTTTTCGGCTTCACTGGCACGCTTCTCGGCATCCTCGATCGCGCGCGACGAGCGTTTCTCCACATCGGCGACGCGCGCATCGAATTCTGCCTGCGCAGTGGCAAGCTCGCCCGCTTTCTTCGCATGCCCATCGATACGGCCGCGCGCGTCATACAATTCGTCGGTGATCAGCACCGCCGCCATCAGCAGAAGTTTCTGGTCGCCGACCTGCCCGACCGATCCGGTCAGCTCGCGCACCTTTGAGTCCACGTGCGCGGCAAGTTCCTTGAGATGCTCCTGCTCGCCCTCATCGCAGGCGATGGTGTAGGCGCGGCTGTTCACCATGACATTCACGAGAGGCATCGTCTTTTCCTTCTAACGGCCGAGCGCCGTGCGGATTTCGCCGATGGCGCCGTCGAGGCGAGTCTCGATCTCTTCCGAGATCTCGGTCAGCGCCTGTTGTTCTTCCTCGAGTTCCGCGATGCGTGTGAGCAACCTGTCGCGCTCCTGATCGGCGGCGTCGAGCTTGGCCCGCGCCTCGGCGAGCTGAGCGCGCACATCTGCCGCATCGTCGCGTGTGCGGTCGAGCGGAACGAGCCCTTCCTCCAATGCGTTCAAGGCTTTGGTGAGGCGTTCTGCCGCGATTCCCAGTTTATCCATCGCGCACCTTTTGTTGACGCAGCGCCAAGACCTTAGGCCCGGGGTTGAATTCGGGTCAACGCGCGGCGGTTCCAACCCTGTGAGGGATTGTTTCAAACCCTTGACGGGCAAGCCCGCCGGTCGCTAACGACACCTCACGCGGCACCGAGACACGATTCATGGACATCACGCAAGCCAATCCGCCGCAAACCCCGGAACAGATTCGGGTTCGCACCCTCGCCAACGCGATTCGCGCGCTCTCGATGGATGCGGTCGAGGCCGCGAAGTCGGGGCACCCCGGATTGCCGATGGGTATGGCGGACGCGGCGACCGTCCTGTTCTCCAAATTCCTGAAATTCGATCCGGCGGACGCGCACTGGCCCGACCGCGACCGGTTCGTGCTCTCGGCCGGCCACGGCTCGATGCTTCTGTATTCGCTCCTCTATCTCACCGGCTATCCGGACATGACGATCGAGGACATCAAGACGTTTAGAAAAGTTGGGAGCCCCTGTGCTGGGCATCCCGAATACGGCCACGCCGGCGGCATCGAGACGACGACCGGCCCGCTCGGCCAGGGCATCGCGAATGCTGTCGGCATGGCAATCGCGGAACGGCATCTCAACGCGCGCTTCGGCAACGATCTGGTGAACCACAAGACCTACGTCATCGCCAGCGACGGCGACCTGATGGAGGGCATCAGCCACGAAGCGATCTCGCTCGCGGGCCACCTGAAACTCAATCGCCTGATCGTGCTGTTCGACGACAACTCCATCACCATCGATGGCGCGACCTCGCTCTCCGACAACACCGACACGATCGAGCGCTTTCAGGCCGCGGGCTGGAACACGGTGAACGTCAACGGCCACGACGCCGCCGACGTGTCGCGCGCGTTGGACTGGGCGCAGAAAAGCGACAAGCCGATTCTCATCGCCTGCAAGACGATCATCGGTTACGGCTTGCCGACGCGCCAGGGCACGCAGAAGGCGCATAGCGATGCACCCGGCGCGGAAGAAATCGCAGGCGCGCGCAAGGAACTCGACTGGCCCTCGCCGCCCTTCGTGATCCCAGACGACATTCTCGCCGACTGGCGCAAGTTCGGTTCGCGCGGCACCGCGGCGCATGACGAATGGAAGAAACGCCGCGCGACATCGTCCAAGGCTGCTGACTTCGACGCCGCGATGGCGGGCGACGTTCCCGGTGCCGTCGCGACCGGGCTGATCGACGTGAAGAAGAAAGCGAGCGAAGACAAAGCCGCCGTCGCGACACGCAAAGCGTCCGAAGCCGCGCTCGACGCGATCAACGATGCGTGGCCGCTGACCGTCGGCGGATCGGCGGACCTCACGCCATCAAACAACACCAAGACCAAGTCGATCCATTCGATGACCGGCGACGATTACTCCGGCCGCTACATCCATTTCGGCATCCGCGAGCACGGCATGGCGGCGGCGATGAGCGGCATGGCGCTGCATGGCGGTGTCGTCCCGTATGGCGGCACGTTCCTGACCTTTTCCGATTACTGCCGTCCGTCGATTCGTCTTGCCGCGCTCATGGGCATCCGCGTCGTCTATGTGATGACGCATGACTCCATCGGCCTTGGCGAAGACGGCCCGACGCACCAGCCGGTCGAGCATTTCGCGGCCCTGCGCGCGATCCCGAACCTGCTCGTCTTCCGCCCGGCCGACGCCATCGAAACGGCGGAAGCCTGGCAGATCGCGCTCACGGAACAGAAGCGCCCAACCCTGCTGATGCTCTCGCGCCAGAACCTCTCGACCGTGCGCACCACGCATGTGGCCGAGAACCTGTCGCTCAAGGGCGCTTACGAACTCGTCGGCGAAGCGAACGCGAAGGTCACGTTCCTCGCCACGGGCTCCGAGGTGGAAATGGCCGTCGCCGCCCGCGAACTGTTAATAGCCGAGGGCATCGCGTCACGCATAGTCACCATGCCGTGCTGGGAATTGTTCGAGGAACAACCGGCAACATATCGTGACTCCGTTCTCGGCCCCGGCACGGTAAAAGTCGCCATCGAAGCCGGTGTAAGACTCGGTTGGGATCGCTATATCGGTTCGGACGGAGCATTTGTCGGCATGCACTCCTTCGGCGCCTCCGGGCCCTACAAGGACGTGTACAGACATTTTGGAATTACACCGGAAGCGGCCGCAGACGCCGCTAAGGCTGCTTTGAAGGGAAAATAAGGTCATGGCTTTGCGAGTTGCGATCAACGGCTTCGGCCGCATCGGGCGTCTTGTTCTGCGCGCGATCGTGGAGAGCGGGCGCCGCGACATCGAAGTCGTGGCCGTGAACGATCTGGGCCCGGTCGAGACCAACGCGCATCTGCTGCGCTACGACAGCGTGCATGGCCGCTTCCCGGCGAGCGTGAGCGTCGATGGCGAGTACATGATCGCCGCCGGCCACAAGATCAAGGTCACCGCGATCAAGAATCCCGCCGAGCTGCCGCACAAGGATCTGGGCGTCGACATCGCGCTCGAATGCACAGGCATCTTCACCTCGAAGGACAAGGCCGCCGCGCATCTTACCGCAGGCGCGCATCGCGTGCTGATCTCCGCGCCCGCCGACGGCGTCGACAAGACGATCGTCTATGGCGTGAACCACGACAAGCTGACGAAAGACGACATCATCGTCTCCAATGCGTCTTGCACGACGAACTGCCTCGTGCCGGTGGCGAAGGTCATCCACGACACCGTCGGCATCAACCACGGCTTTATGACCACCATCCACTCCTACACGAACGACCAGCCGTCGCTCGACCAGATGCACAAGGATCTTTATCGCGCCCGCGCCGCGGCCTTGTCGATGATCCCGACCTCCACCGGCGCGGCGAAAGCTGTCGGCCTCGTGATGCCCGACCTCAAGGGCAAGCTCGACGGCATGTCGGTGCGCGTGCCGACGCCGAACGTGTCGCTGGTGGATCTGAAGGTTGTCACCAAGCGCCCGACCACTGTCGCCGAGATCAACGACGCGATGAAGGCCGCTGCCGCCGGTCCGCTCAAGGGCATCCTCGCCATCGTCGACGCGCCGCTGGTCAGCCACGACTTCAATCATGACCCGCACTCGTCGAGCTTCGCGCTCGATCAGACCAAGGTGATGGACGGCACGTTCCTGTCGATCATGACCTGGTACGACAACGAATGGGGCTTCTCCAACCGCATGGCCGACACCGCCGTGGCGATGGGGAAGTTGATCTGAGGCCTTTCACCTCCTCTCGCGAGGAGGTGAAAGAACATCTGTCACGGCCGCTTCTTTAGTCGCCCACGCGTAGATAGCCGTGCGCCGCGCCGGCGTTGTCGTCATAGAATCCGATGACGCCGTGGTGGTCGCTGCGGCTGCTGTCCGCGGTTTGACCATATGTGCCCGTGGACCCAGGCGGATCGAACGTTCTGATCTTTCCGTTCTTTGTGCGCTCAAAGGCATGTGCTGCAAAGACGTCGTCTATGTAATAGCCGGCGATTAGCCCGTCGCTGTTCATCCCGTTTACATAGGTGCCGTTGGCCGCACCCGGTGCATCGAAGCTCGTCATCGATCCGTCGGAGGCGCGCAGAAACCCATGGGCCATGAAACTGCTGTCCATGTAGTAACCGGCCACGGCACCGTTGTCGTCGATGCTGTAAGGCTCCGTGAAAGTCGACCCCGCCGGATCGAAGGTTTGGATCGTTCCGTCCTTGCTGCGCACAAAGCCGTGCGTGACGGATTTGTTGTCTCGATAGAAGCCAGCGATTGCGCCACCGCGATCGCTCACCCCAGCGACGGCCATGAAGGTCGAACCGGGAACATCGAAGGATTTTGATTTGCCGCGCGGATTGCGAAGAAAGCCATGCCATTTGGAGGCGCCGTCTTCATAATAGCCCACAATCGATCCTTTGCGGTCGATGCCAAAAGCGTAGGACGCAGCGGCTCCCTTCGGCTCGATCGCCGTGATCGTGCCGTCCGGCGTGCGCATCAAGGCATGACCCACAAAGTTGGCATCATCGACATATCCGACGATCACGCCATCCATGTTCATGGCTTGAACGTAGGTATTGTTGGAGTTCGGCGGATCGAAGGTCGTGATCGTTCCGTCTTCGGCGCGCACGAAGCCATGCGTGTAGCCGATATGGTCCTGAAAATCCCCTGCGATCACGCCGGCCTGAATGCTCATCGGATAGGTATAAAGAGAATCCGGCGGATCGAATGTCGTGTAGGTAGCAGCGGCGTTGGCCGGCAAACAGAGAACTGCGCCCGCGAGCGCAGCAATGGACAAAAGCACAATGGGTTGTTTACGCATGTCTTCCCTTTCGATTTCTTTTTTTGCGGCGTCAGGCGCCGCAAGCTTGAAGCGATGTTCGCGCAAAGAGGGCGGAACGCCTAGCGCAAATTCGTTCATCGCGAGGCGTTATTGCATTGGCAGAAGGCTTCTTAGCGGTTGCCGGCCATCATCTTCTCCACGCGGCGGTCTGGCACCAGCCACATCGCCGCCACGAACGAATACAGCGCATACGAGAGCGCGGGCATGTAGAACGCCAGCGCGACGCCACTCAGATAGACGAACGGCGAGAGCTTGCCTTTCAGATCGATGCCGACCGCGCGTTTGAGCGGAGAGTCTGCGCCCTGCGCGGCGACAATCGCGCGCTCCATGACGAAGAACGCTAGAGCGCACATGAAAAGCACCGCGCCGTAGGCGGCGGCAGGCGCCGCTGCGAAACCGGCCTCACCCACCCAGCTTGTCGCGAACGGCACCAGCGACAGCCAGAACAGCAGATGCAAATTCGCCCACAGGATCGCGCCGTTCACCACCGGCGTGAGCTGGAAGAAATGGTGATGGTTGTTCCAGTAGATGCCGACATAGATGAAGCTGAGCACGTAGCTCAGGAATTGCGGCCATTGCGCGAGCAGAGCGTGCAGGTCCGTGCCATGTGGCGCCTTCAGCTCGAGCACCATGATCGTGATGATGACCGCGATCACGCCGTCGGTGAAAGCGGTAAGCCTGTCGCGTTCCATGAAGCCTCCGAAGCAGTCCAACAATGGACTCAATCGAGCGAGCAGCCTGGTTTCAACCCTCCCCTTGAGGGAGGGTCGACAATTTGCTTCGAGCGCAGCGAGAAGGAAATTTCGGGGACGGGTGAAGCTGCGAGAATGACCCCTCCCCGAAAACGCTTCGCGTTTTCGACCCTCCCTCAAGGGGAGGGTCGTTTCTAGAACCGCACCGACAGATTCACCGCGCCGAACTGGTCTGCCGTCTTCTGCGTCGCATATTCCTTGGAGCGGAAGACATGGGTGAAGGTGAGCTGGAAGGCACGGAAGGTCAGCGCCGCGCCGAGATTGATGTCGCCGACGAGGTTGAGCTTGTCCACGCTGCGGCTCGGCTGGAAACTGTTGCCGTCGAGAAAGAGATTGCGCCCGATCGCGCGGCCATCGACGCCGGCGAAGATATAGGCGCCGATGTCGCCCGTTGGTTCATAGTACCCCGACCCCGGCTGGCTCGGATCGATGCGTAGCGGGCCGTAGTCTTTCGGGATGTTGATGCCCAGACGCGCCATGCCGCCGATGTTGACGTAATCATAAATGTTGCCGACGGCGATGCCGTAATGCGGCTCCGCATCGAAGTAGAGACCGAACACCGATTGCGGCGGGATGAGTTTCAGGCTGCGTTCATACTGGATGATCAGCCCCGGTTCATCGCGCAACTGCGTCGACCAGCCCTGCGGGTCGGTATCGTTGATGATCCTGTGAATGAATTTCTGCGAGTCCTCTGCGAGCGACGCGGGGCCCACAACACCGAGCGTGATCTGCAACTGGTCGAGATTGTCGGCATTGTCGTCGACCAGTCCGAACGACCCGTAGAGAAAGCCGGCATAAGGCCGCGCACCCGGCGGCGGATCCTTGAGATGCAGATTGTTCGGCGTGAAGATGTCCTGCCCCAGGGCATAGCGCGTGCGCACATCGCCGGTCTGCGCGAAGAACGGCAGCCAGCGCGCCCAGCGCACGGCCCAGTCCGGCGTGTCCTGCGGCGCGGTCGTGTAGCCGATGAGGACGCCGTTCGTGTAGTCGTGGTCGGTGTTCGTGAAAATGTCGTTCTCGAACAGGATCGAGAGTGTGCCCTTCTCGGTGCCATCGGCGGCATGGGCCGGGGCGGCGAACCACAGCGCGGCCAAGGCCGCCAGAATCGTTTGAATTTTCAACGGAATTCCCCTGTTCGACTCCTCCCCAAACGCGGCAAAAGCCCGCTAGTTCCCTGCTTGTCGCAGGGACTTTCTGTCCGTATATCTCCGCCCGATTTCCGTGCCTCAAAAGGAAGCAAACGTGGCGGCATTCCGGACGCTCGATGACATGGACGTTAAGGGGAAGCGGGTTCTTGTCCGCGCCGACCTGAACGTCCCCATGGCCGACGGCGTCGTCACCGACTCGCTGCGCATCGACCGCCAGGCGCCGACGATCCGCGAACTCGCCGACAAGGGCGCGCGCGTGATCGTGCTCTCCCACTTCGACCGGCCCAAGGGCAAGGTCGTGCCGTCCATGACTCTGAAGCCCATCGCCGCGCCGCTATCGAAAGTCGTCGGCCGTCCGGTCGCGTTCGCGGAGGATTGCGTCGGCGATGTTGCAAAGGCCGCGGTCGCGAAATTGAAGGACGGCGATGTCCTGCTGCTCGAGAACACACGCTTCCACGCCGGTGAAGAGAAGAACGATCCCGAATTCGCGAAACATGTTGCGGAACTCGGCGAAGTGTTCGTCAACGACGCGTTCAGCGCCGCCCATCGCGCGCATGCGACGACGGAAGGCATCGCGCATCTGCTGCCGTCGGCGGCGGGCCGCTCGATGGAGAAAGAACTCGCCCATCTCGACAAGGCGCTCGGCAATCCGCAGCGGCCGGTGATGGCGGTGGTCGGCGGCGCGAAGGTTTCAACCAAGATCGAGCTGCTCGAAAATCTGGTGAAGCGCGTCGAGACGCTGGTGATTGGCGGCGCGATGGCCAACACCTTTCTGCTCGCCGAAGGCATCGAGGTTGGCAAGTCGCTGGTCGAGCGCGATCATGTCGAGACCGCGCTCAAGGTGATCCACATGGCGACCGAAAGCGGATGCGCGATCATCCTGCCCGTCGATGCCGTGGTGGCCGAAGAGTTCAAGGCGCACGCGAAGCACCGCACTGTCCCCGTCCGCGAAGTCGGCAAAAATGAATTGATTTTGGACGTCGGCGCGAAAAGCATCGCCGAGTTCAAGGAACGCCTGATCGGCACGCGCACGCTGGTCTGGAACGGCCCGTTCGGCGCGTTCGAAACGCCGCCGTTCGATGATGGCACCGTTGCCGCCGCCAAAGCTGTGGCCGCGGCAACGAAGGCCGGCAATCTTCTATCGGTGGCCGGCGGCGGCGATACCGTGGCTGCACTCAACCACGCCGGCGTCGCGGACGACTTTACGTATGTCTCAACGGCAGGCGGCGCGTTCCTGGAATGGCTCGAAGGCAAAGAGCTTCCGGGCGTCGCCGCACTCATGAAATAACGAAGGGCAAGAACAATGGACATCCAGGAACTGAACCGCATCGCCAACGCGATGGTCGCCAAGGGCAAAGGCATTCTCGCGGCCGACGAAAGCTCCGGCACGATCAAGAAGCGTTTCGACGCGATCAATGTCGAGAACACCGAGGAGAACCGCCGCGACTATCGCGAGTTCATGTTCCGCACGCCCGCAATGATGGATCACATCTCCGGCGTTATCCTGTTCGACGAGACGATCCGCCAGAAGGCGAAGGACGGCACACCGCTGGTCGACATCATCGCCAAGACCGGCGCGGTGCCGGGCATCAAGGTCGATGCCGGCGCAAAGCCGCTCGCGGGTCATCCAGGCGAGACGATCACCGAAGGCCTCGACGGTCTGCGTGAGCGCTTCCAGGAATATCACAAGCTCGGCGCGCGCTTCGCGAAATGGCGCGCGACCTATGATCCCTCCGGCGGCAAGCCCTCCGAATATTGCGTGCGCGCGAACGCGCAGGCGCTGGCCCGTTACGCCGCGCTGGCGCAGGAGAACGGCATCGTTCCGATCGTCGAGCCCGAAGTCCTGATGGATTACGACAACGACATCGACGTCTGCGCCGAAGTCACCGAGTGGGTTCTGAAGGAGACGTTCCAGGAGCTCTACAACGCCTCGGTGTTCCTCGAGGGCATCATCCTGAAGCCCAACATGATCGTGCCCGGCAAGAAGAGCCCGAAGCAAGCGAGCATCGAGGAAGTCGCCGACTACACCGTCGAGGTGCTGATGAACTGCGTGCCCGCGGCCGTGCCCGGCATCGCGTTCCTCTCCGGCGGCCAATCCGACGAAGACGCGACCGCGCATCTGAACGCGATGAACGCGAACTACGATCTCCCCTGGGCGCTTACGTTCTCTTATGGCCGCGCACTTCAGGCCGCGCCGCAGAAAGCATGGGGCGGCAAGGCCGAGAACGTCGCCGCCGGCCAAGCTGCGTTCGCCCACCGCGCCAAGATGAACGGCCTCGCCTGCACCGGCGACTGGAAGCCGGAATTGGAGAAGAAGGCGGCGTGAGCGAAGGCTGCCGCCTCTATCTCATCACGCCCCCGACGCTGGAGCCGAAGAGCTTTGCCGAGACGCTAAAGCGCGCGCTCGGCGCCGGCGATGTCGCGAGTCTGCAGTTGCGCTTGAAAGATGTGAGCGATGAGACGGTCGCGCGCACGACGGAAATCCTCATGCCCATCGCGCAGAAGCATGATGTCGCGTTCATCCTGAATGACCGGCCGGATCTGGCGGCGCGGCTCGGTTGCGACGGCGTGCATATTGGCCAGCAGGATGCGAGCTATGACGACGCGCGCGCAGGCGTCGGACGCGACCGCATCGTCGGCGTCACCTGTCACGGCTCGCGCGACCTCGCCTTCGATGCGGGCGAAGCGGGCGCCGACTATGTCGCGTTCGGCTCATTCTATCCGACAACGACGAAAGAGGTGCAGTTCACCGCCGACCTCGACTTGCTCCAATGGTGGGCCGAGACCATGACCGTCCCCGTCGTCGCCATCGGCGGCATCACTGTCGACAACGCCGCGCCACTGATCCAGGCCGGCGCCGATTTTATCGCGGTGTCGTCGGGCGTGTGGAACTATGCGCAGGGGCCGGCGGCGGCGGTGAAAGCGTTAAACGCTCTGTTCTGACGACGGTGTGCACCGCAGCATAGATATACAGCGTCGCGCCCTTGTCCGACTCAGGCGCGCGCGCGCAGACTGGCCCTCCTGACTCAACAGGGGGAGATCATGACAGCAAAGAATGCGGCCATTCTGTTCGGCGTGGTGTTCATCCTTGTCGGCGTTCTCGGTTACGTGCCCAATCCGATTGTCGGACCGACGGGCATTTTCGCGACCAACTCGCTTCACAATGTCATCCATCTCGTCAGCGGCATAGCGCTGCTCGCGGGTGCTTACGCGAGTCTCGGCTCGTCGCTCGCCCTGAAGATCGTTGGCGTGGTCTACGGGCTTGTCGCGGTGTGCGGATTCTTCATGGTGATGGACGGCATGATGATGGGCGTGACCATCAACGAAGCCGACAAGTGGCTGCATGTGGGCTTGGCGGCCGCGATTCTTGCGGCTGGGTTCCTGCTGCCCGGTGACGGCGCACCAGCGTCCGCGTAACAGACTTCCTCCCTCGCGAAAGCGGGGGAGGAATCCTCAACTCATTTCCGACATCGTGTTCAGCGCAAACACGATGAGCCAGATACCGTAACCGCCCGCGGCGATCACGCGCAGCCAGACCAGCGGTGAGCTGGGAACGCCGCGCAGCAGCGGAAACACCGCGACGACGAGCATGATCATGCCGAAGACGAGCGGCGCCATCAGCTCCTTGATGATATCGCTATTGTCCATGACCCAACCCCGTTTTTTTGAGGATCATCGATGGGCCATTGTCCGCCGGCATGGTTGCAAAACCGTGCATCGGCCATGCCCCTGATCCGGTTTGCCTTTCCTGCCCCGCTTTAGTAGAACGCCCCCGCTCTTTGAACCGACCGAACAGAAGGACCGCGCCCGCACCGGCGCTGCAACACACATGGCCAAGATCAACGGCAACGAAATCAGCCCCGGCAAGATGATCGAATACGACAGCGGGCTCTGGATGGCGGTCAAATCCGTGAAGGTGAAGCCCGGCAAGGGCGGCGCCTACAACCAGGTCGAGCTCAAGAATGTTCTCACCGGCACCAAACTGAACCAGCGCTTCCGCTCCGACGAAGGCGTGGAGGAAGTCTATCTCGAGAAGAAGGATTTCCAGTTCCTGTTCGCCACCGGCGACATGCTGACCTTCATGGATCAGGAGACCTACGACCAGATCGAACTCTCCATCGAATTCGTCGGCGAGGACCAGGCGCGCTTCCTGCAGGACGGGATGAAGACGCTGGTGCAGCTCTATGACGGCAAGCCCATCGGCATCGCGCTGCCGCAGAACGTGACGCTCACAGTCACCGAAGCCGATCCCGTGCTGCGCGGCGGCACGGCGTCGCCGTCCTACAAGGGCGCGGTGCTGGAGAACGGCATGAAGATCCAGGTCCCGCCGTTCATCGAGGCCGGCGAGAAGATCGTCGTCGCGACCGAAGACGGATCGTATTTGCGCAGGGCGTCGTAACCCGCGCTCCCTCATGCTTCGACAAGCTCAGCATGAGGGTTAGCTCAGACCCTCACCCTGAGCCTGTCGAAGGGTGAGAGCAACGAGGTACTCAATGGCCTACATCTCTCCCGCCCTGAATGTGATGATGGCCGCCGCGCGCAAGGCGGGCAAGCCGCTGATCCGCGATCTCGGCGAACTCGAGAATCTTCAGGTCTCGATGAAGGGGCCCGCGGATTTCGTCACCAACGCCGACAAGCGCACCGAGAAGATCCTCATCGACGAACTCACGCGCGTGCGCCCGGGCTACGGCTTCCTCGCGGAGGAGAGCGGCGCAATCGAGGGCAAGGACAAGACGCACCGCTTCATCATCGACCCGATCGACGGCACCACGAACTTCCTGCACGGCATTCCGCATTTCGCGATCTCCATCGCGCTGGAGCGCGAAGGCCAGATCGTCACCGCCCTCGTCTACAATCCCGCGACCGACGACATGTTCATGGCCGAGAAAGGCCAGGGCGCGTTCCTCAACAACAAGCGCCTGCGCGTCGGCGCGCGCAAGACGCTGAACACCGCGCTCGTCGCCACCGGCATTCCCTTCCAGGGTCACGGCGATGTCGCGCGCTTCGATGCGGAACTGAACGCCATCATGCCGAACGTTGCCGGCATCCGCCGCTTCGGCGCGGCTTCGCTCGATCTCGCCTATGTCGCGGCCGGTCGTTTCGATGCGTTCTGGGAGCGCGATCTTTCGCCGTGGGATATCGCGGCAGGACTGCTTCTGGTGAAGGAAGCACAGGGCATGGTCAGCGATCTCTCGAACGGCACCAACATGCTCGATACCGGCACCATCCTCGCCGCCAACGAGATGTTGCATCCGTTGCTGCTGAAGGCCTTGAAGAGCGCGAAATAACCACCCTCCCCTTGAGGGAGGGTCGACAATTTTCTTCGAACAAAGTGAGAAGGAAATTTCGGGGAGGGGTCATTGTGCGCACCCCTCCCCGAAAAATGCTTTGCATTTTTCGACCCTCCCTCAAGGGGAGGGTGGAATGCTACGCAGGCACGAACGAATAGGTGCAGAGCTTGTTGCCGTCGGGGTCGCGCACGTAGGCCGCATACGCCGTCGGCGTGAAGCTGCGCGGGCCGGGAGGGCCTTCACAGGTGCCGCCGTTTGCGAGCGCTGTCTCGTGAAACTTATGCACCGCCGCGCGATCGGGTGCCGCGAAGCTCACCGTGCCGCCATTGGCATGCGTCGCGGGCTGGCCGTTGCCGGGCTTGGTGACCATGAACTCCGGTCCTTCCGCGCCCCACAGCGACGCGTTGTCCATGTTCATCACGCGCTTGACGCCGAGCGGCGCCAGGGTCGCGTCATAGAATTTGCGAGACCGTTCCAGATCGTTCGTGCCGAGCACGACATGCGTGAAAATTCCCATTGTTGTTTCCTCCCTGGTTATCTTTTTTGAACTCTACGCACTTACTTTCACCTCCCCCTCTGTGGGGAGGTCGGCGAACGAAGTGAGACGGGTGGGGGGCGGTGTTGCCGGAAAAAGCTCGCCCCCACCCGAAGCGCTTCGCGCTTCGACCTCTCCACAAAGGGGGAGGTTAAAAAATCAGAACACCACCACGCTACGAATACTCTCCCCTGCGTGCATCAGGTCGAAGGCGTCGTTGATCTTGTCGAGCGGCATCGTGTGCGTGATCAGGTCGTCGATGTTGATCTTCTTGTCCATGTACCAGTCGACGATCTGCGGCACCTGGGTGCGGCCGCGCACGCCGCCGAACGCGGTTCCCTTCCACACGCGCCCCGTGACCAGCTGGAACGGACGCGTCTTGATCTCCTGACCGGAGCCCGCAACGCCGATGATGATGCTTTCGCCCCAGCCGCGATGGGTGCATTCCAGCGCCTGGCGCATGACATCGACATTGCCGATGCATTCGAACGAATAATCCGCGCCGCCCTTCGTCAGCTCGACAAGATGCGGCACGAGATCGCCCTTCACATCTTTCGGATTGACGAAATGCGTCATGCCGAATTTGCGCGCCAGCGCCTCGCGCGCCGGGTTGAGATCTACGCCAACGATCATGTCGGCGCCGGCCATGCGCGCGCCCTGCACGACGTTCAGGCCGATACCGCCGAGACCGAACACGACGACATTCGCGCCCGGCTCGACCTTCGCGGTGTTGATCACCGCGCCGATGCCCGTGGTCACGCCACAGCCGATGTAGCAGACCTTGTCGAACGGCGCGTCTTCGCGGATTTTCGCCAGCGCGATCTCCGGCAGCACGGTGTAGTTCGAGAACGTCGAGCAGCCCATGTAGTGATGCACCATCTTTCCGCCGATGGAGAAGCGCGAGGTCCCATCGGGCATCACGCCCTTGCCCTGCGTCGCGCGGATCGAGGTGCAGAGATTGGTCTTGTGCGAGGTGCAGCTTTTGCACTGGCGGCACTCCGGCGTGTAGAGCGGAATGACGTGATCGCCCTTCTTCAGCGACGTCACGCCCGGGCCTATATCGACGACAATGCCCGCGCCCTCATGCCCGAAGATCGCCGGGAACAAACCTTCCGGGTCCGCGCCGGAGCGGGTGAATTCGTCGGTGTGACAGATGCCGGTCGCCTTGATTTCGACCAGAACTTCGCCCTCTTTGGGGCCGTCGAGATCGACGGTCTCGATAACCAGCGGGTCGCCAGCCTTATAGGCCACGGCGGCTCTCGTCTTCATGGCAATCCTTTCACGAAAATCCGGGCGGAGAATAGGCTAATATCATGTGGTTTTGCAGGGGTTTGCGCAATGTTGAGCCGCGCGGTAGGGGTGTCTATTGTCGCGGCGCAGAGAGAGAATCGGCCCCTTGGTGAAATCGACTATTTTTGCTTGTGCCCTGCTCGCGGGCGCGGCGCTCAGCGCGCCTGCCGCCGCACAGATTTATGACAACGGCGAAGTCGTTGTGAACCCGCAGGCGGTGACGGGCTCGCAGCAGCTCCTGCTCTATCCGGGAGGCCGGTATGGCCGTCTCGTGCATCCGCTTCTGCAGCCGGGGCAACCCGATCCGAATGCGCCGCTCCATCTGCACATGCCCTATCCGCATCGCGCCGTGCATCACGTTGCGAAGGCCACACCAGCCAAACCGAAAATGCAGACTGCGACGGCGGCACCGCCCGCGCCGCAACAGCAATCGGCGCCACAGCAAGACATGATGAGCTTCGGAGCCATACCCGGCGAAAGCGCCGCGTCGATGGTCACAGCCCCGGCGCCTGCAAAGAAAGTCGCAAGCGCACCGCAGAAGAAAGTCGTCATCGCGCAGAAGCCGCCCGCGCCGCCCAAGCAGACATTGCCGCCAAAGAAGACTGCTGCGGCCCCTGCACAGGTCACGTCCGATTTTGGATCTTCGTTTCTTTCGAACGACCGGATGGGTGCGGCAGTCACGTCGACGCCACCGCCAGCGAAGCCAACGAAGACCGCGTCGATCGCGCCCACAGATACCAGGAACATGAGCAAGCGCAGCTCGATCCCGTTCTCGCCCGGCGCCGAAGAACCCGCGCCCGAAGTTCTGGACACCGTCAAGTCGGTGAGTGCGGAATTGAACAGCGCGCTCTCGAACGGTTCAGCCCGTATCGAGCTGGAAGCCTTCGGCGGCAAGCCGAACGACAAATCGTCGGAGGCACGGCGCATCTCGCTCAAGCGCGCGCTGATCGTGCGTCAGCTCCTGATCGACGAGGGCGTGCCGTCAGAGCGCATCGACGTGCGCGCGATGGGCGGCGCCAGCGAAGGCTCGCCCGACCGCGTGGACATCTTCCTCAGGGCGTAGCGTTCGGCGCCATGTCGATGTGCCGTCCCTCGCGACCCAGCATGGCAAGCAGCGCGATAGCGATCGCCGCCGCCACCGCAACGCTGGCAAGCGCGATGGAATAATTGCCGCCATTGCTCTCCGCGATCCGCGCCTGCAGCACCGCGTTCGACGACGCAATGAAGTTGCCGAGCTGATACACCGTGCCGGGGAAGGTGCCGCGCGCGTCCGCGGGCGAGAGCTCGTTCAGATGGGCCGGGATTACGCCCCACGCACCCTGCACGAAGTACTGCACCATGAAGGCACCGACGGCGAGCATCACCGCTGTCTCCGAGTAGGCCCAGAGATAGACTGCGGGCAACGCCAGCAGCGCGGCAATAATGATCGTTCGCCTACGTCCCCAGTACTGGCTCAGTGCGCCGAACGTCAGGCCACCAAGCATCGCGCCGATATTGTAAGTCACCGCGATCATGCCGACAACATGTGGCGTGAACTTATGCTGCACCTGCAGGAACGTCGGATAGAGATCCTGTGTGCCATGGCTGAAGAAATTGAACGCCGTCATCAGCACGATCGCATAGAGTGCGATCTTCCAGTCGCGCTTGAGCACATTCAACACCGTGCCCGTCGCGGCATGCTCAGGTTTCCAGCCAGGCGACTCCGGCACATTGCGGCGGATGTAAAAGATCAGCAGAGCGGGCGCCACGCCGACCATGAACAATCCGCGCCAGCCGATGGTCGTATAGAACAGGCCATAGACCACCGACGCGATGAGGTAGCCTGTCGGATAACCCGATTGGAGAAGACCCGAGACAAAGCCGCGCGATTCCGGCTTGACGGTTTCCATCGTCAGCGACGCACCGATGCCCCACTCACCGCCCATGGCGATACCGAACAGCGCACGGATGACGAGAAATGCAATCAGGTTCGGTGCGAATGCTGTCGCGAAGCCAAGAACGGAATAGAGTGCGATATCGGCCATCAGCACGGGCCGCCGCCCATAGCGATCCGCGAGCCGTCCGAAGATGAAGGCGCCAAGCGCGCGGAACGCGAGTGTCAGCGTGATCGCGAGCGCGACATCTTCCCGCCCGACGCCGAACTCCTTCGCCACATCCTTGATGACGAAGACCATCAGGAAGAAATCGAACGCATCCAGCGTCCAGCCGAGATAGCTCGCCGCGACGACATGCTTCTGCGTCGAGGTCCACCCCTTCAATGCGCCAATTGCCATCGCCTGCCCCTGCTCTTGCGAATGCGGATCATCAACGAAAATGGCCGATTGCGCGGCTTTGCACAACGGTTATGGTCGCGCGCCGAGAACCGGGGTGCCGCGTATGAGACAGATCGCAATAGGTGTCGTTGCTGCGTTTGCTTTGGTCTCTGCCGACGGCAGCGCGTGGGCCGCGAATGAAAGCGCGGGTCAGGCCGTCGCCATCGCCATCCCGCTGGCTGCGGGCGGCGTGGCGCTGCTGCATGACTGGGATTGGAAGGGCGTCGAGCAACTTACCCTCGATACGGGCCTTACTGTGGGAACCGCGCTTCTGCTCAAGCAGCTCGTGCGCGAAAAGCGTCCGGACGGATCGGATTGGCATTCCTTCCCGTCCGACACGGCGGCGCTCGCCTTCGCTCCGGCCGCGTTCCTGTGGGACCGCTACGGTTGGCAATATGGCGTGCCCGCCTATCTTGCCGCCGGCTATGTCGGCTACGAGCGCGTGAATTCCAAACAGCATCACTGGTACGACGTCGCGGCGAGTGCCGCGATCGGCTGGGGCTATAGCCGGCTGATCACGACGCGCTACACGCACAAGCGCTTCTATACGAACGTCTATGCGAGTTCCGACGGCGTCTACGCGGATTTCACGTACCGCTGGTAGCTGCCGGTATGCTGGGTATGCGCGCGCGGAATTCTTCCGTCGTGTTGGTCAGCGGATAAGGCGTGGACGGCACCGGCACGCCCAGGAATTTGCACAGCGGCTCCCAACCATCCGGAGCATCGAACACCAAGAGCTTGTCTTTCGGCACTTCGCGCTTCACTTCGGTGGAATTCTGGCGATAGACGTTCAGCACGTGCTCCTTGTCGAAGCGGTTGCCGAAGGTCCGCTCCGAGACGATGTAACGGCCCATCTTGCGCTGCGCGGCGCGGATAGGATCGAGCTTCGACGGATCGACGTCTCGCGCCATGAAATCGAAGATCGTGTTGGTGATGCTTTTGTACCAGGCCTCTTCGTCGCGCTCGGTGAGGATCACCTTGGCGTCCGGATACAACTTCAGATGCTCGCGCCAGAAAAAGCTCGAAGGCCAGTCGACGGCCGCGTTGTAACCGCCGATCAATGCGTCCCAATCGGCCTTGCCCGTGCGCGCCGCCTCTTCCCAGGCCTCGGAATGCCCCGGATGCGAGAACACTTCAACCATGTGATAACAAGGCGCGAAACCCAGCATTTCCAGCGCGATCTTGAGTGAATGCGTGCCCGTACGACCAAAGCCGGCGCCGATGACTTTCAAACTCATGCGATGTCTCCCCTAGGCAGCCATGTTGGCGCAGGCGCACACGAAGCTCAAGCTTTGCTCGCGTCCGTTAGCCGGTCGACGTTTCGCAACGCCGGAAACAGCTTCATCCACAGCGCGACAACGCCAAGCGTGCCCAGCCCGCCAAGCACCACCGCCGGCACGGTGCCGAACAGCCCCGCGGTGAACCCGGACTCGAATTCACCGAGCTCGTTCGAGGCGCCGATGAAGAGCATGTTCACCGCGCCGACACGGCCGCGCATCGCGTCTGGCGTCGCAAAATTGATCAGCGCCGTGCGCACGAACACGCTGACCATGTCGGAAGCTCCGGTCACGAACAGCGCGACGAGCGAAACCACGAAACTGGTCGAGAGACCAAACACGACGGTCGCGGCGCCGAAGATCGCGACGCAGCCGAACATGATCGCACCGGTGTGCCGCTCGATCGGCTTGCGCGCCAGCATGAGCGCCGTCACCGCCGCGCCAGCCGAAGGCGCGCTGCGCAATACGCCGAGCCCTTGCGGTCCGGTATGGAGAATGTCGCGCGCATAGACCGGCAACAGCGCGACTGCGCCGCCGAGCAGCACGGCGAAAAGATCGAGCGAGATCGCACCCAGCACGATGGGGCGGTCGCGCACGAAGCGGACGCCCTCGATCACACGTTCGAGGCGCGACGCGGTCGAAGCCGTTTTCTCGGCGCGGCGGCCGCCGAGCGTGACGATCAGGATCGCCGCGAGAAGAAATCCCGCCATGCAAAGGCCGTACGTCGCGACCGGACCCACAAGGAAGAGCAATCCGCCGAGCGCGGGGCCTGCGATCACGGCGATCGTGAAGCCGGAAGAATTGAGTGCGATAGAACGCGCCAGCTTTTCCGGTGGAACAAGGAAGGGCAGCAGCGAACTTCCCGCGGGACCGGAAAATCCACGCGCACAGCCGAACAGGATCAGCACACCATAGAACGGCATCGCGTTGCGCGGCATGGTCAGCGAGAATGCCATGAACAACGCGGCGCACAGGCCTTGAAGCATGAGCGCGGCCGAGAACACGCGCCGCTGGTCGTAGCGATCGGTGATTTCGCCGGCCGGAAGCGTAAGCAGGAACATCGGCGCGAACTGGCACAGCCCAACAAGACCGAGCGCGAACGGCGTGCGCTCGATGTCGTAGATCTGCCAGCCGATGGCAACCGATTGCACCTGCATCGCCACGGTCCCGACAAAACGGGCCGACACGAAACTCCAGAAATCACGGCGGCGATACACCGTGGCGGTGCCTTCCGATGACGGAATCATCCCTGACGGTAGCATCGCAGAACGCGGTCTGCGTGCGGCAAATTTTGCGCCAAAACCTGCGATTGACTTGATGGACGCGCACTGCTTCGAATTGCGTCGCAGCCCGAGAGCCAGCGCCATGACAAGACAGTGGAAAGCCCAGGAGCTTGTCCTGCTTGGGCGGCGTTCTCTCGTGGAAAAAATGACGGTTGCCAAACGCGCCGCCGATGCGGAATTGAATCACGATTCATCCGTGTATTTTCGACAGCTCTCGCATGTTCGCGGAACATCCGGTCAGATGTTCTCTCCCGAGAGCGGCTCGACACGGAATTTCCGAATGTTCGGTTCCAACAACTACCTCGGACTGGCATCCGATCCGCGTGTGGTCGCGGATGCGTGCTCCGCCATGCAGTGCTACGGCGTCGGGATCGGCGGGTCTTCTTTTCTCAGCGGCTACTCGTCGCTCCAACGCGAATTGGAGAAAGCTACGGCGGAGCTGAAAGGAACACAGGATTGCATTGTCTTTGCCTCCGGCTTTTGCGCGAACATCTCCTGGGTCAGCGCATTGATCCGCGAGCAGGATTTTGTCGTCTGTGACGGCGAAGCGCATATGTCGTTTCGAGAGGGTGTTCGCATGACGGGCGCGCCCGTTCGCAAATTCCGGCACAATGCCGTTTCGGAACTGGAGGCCTGCATGCCCGAGGCCGCAGCCGGAGACACGTTCGTATTCGTCGAAAGTCTCTACTCGATGCGCGGCGATATCGCGGATATTCCGAGCATGTATGCGGTGGCGAAACGGCACGATGCACTTCTTGTTGTCGATGATGCCCACGGCACCGGCACGTTGGGCTCAACCGGCAGAGGCGTGACGCAAGACGTTCCGCACGGCGACGATCTTCTGATCATCGGAACCTATAGCAAAGCACTGGGCGCCAACGGCGGCTTCATCTGCGGATCGAAAGATCTCATAGATTGCCTAAGGCTGCTCGCGCCCTCTTACATGTTCTCCACCGCTCTATCGCCTGCCAGCATGGCGGGCGCGCTGAGAGCCGTGCGCATCCTGATGGAAGAACCGCAACGCGTTGCGCGCCTCAGAACAAATGCTCGCACGATGAACGATAAACTCCGCCGGTTCGGCGCCGTATCGAACGACATGTCACCGATCGTTTTCGTCAAAAGCGACGGCAGGTTCGATGCCGTTTCTGCCGCCAAACAGCTTGAAAACAGGGGCTGCTTCGTCAACGCGGTGAGCTTTCCCGCCGTCGGCCGAAGAGATAGCGGCTTGCGGATCAGCGTTTCAAGCGAGCACTCCGACGAGGACTTGCAATACCTCGAGAATTGCCTCGACGAAGTCCTTGGGGCGCAGACAGGGCGCTAAGCGGCGCTCCGTTTCATCCACTCCGCGCGCGAAATCGCCCAGACGTCGATGGGGAATTCCTTGCCCGCGATCCGCAGCATGGCTTTCTCCGTTTTGGTCTCGCCGAGACGCTTGGCAACGGCTTGCGACGCGACATTGTCCGCATCGATGCAGGAGATCATCCGGTCCACCGGCTGCGTGAGAAATGCGTAGCGCAATGCCGCCTCCGCGGCTTCGGTGGCGTAGCCCTGCCCCCAATAGTCCTTGCCGAGCGTCCAGCCGAGTTCAAGCCCGGGCCAGCCTTCCGGATTGATGAGTCCGACGCGGCCCATCATCGCACCGTCGGTCTTGCGCTCCACTGCCCATTTGCCGTAACCGCGCAGCGCCCAGTGCCCGGCGAGACTGGCAAGGCTCCGCCACGCGTCGTTGCGCTCCTGCACGCCCCCCAGAAATGTCATCACCTCGGGATCGCCATGGATCGCCGCGAGTGGCTCAAAATCCTCCGCGCGCCAGCCGCGCAGGATCAATCGTTCGGTTTCAAGACGGGGAATCATGGGCAACTCAATAGAGCAACAGCTCTAATGTAGCCAGATTTCGGTCCAGTTGGCGCCGGGTTTGAGCGTGATCTTCGCCGCATCGAAATCCGGCGGGCTCATGCGGATCCAGTTGGGCTTGGCATTGTTGGAAAAGCCGTAACGCTCGGACGGAATGCCCAGCCAGTTGAGATCGAACTTCTCGTTGCGGTTCACGTCCTGAAACATCTTCACCGCATACGTGCCGGGCGGTACGCCAGGGAAAGCCACGGTCTGGATGGATGGCGTGGCAATGACAATCTTGTCGGCGATGGGCTCTGCATCGTCGTTGGCGAACGACTTCTCATCATAGAGCGCCAGCCGGAGATTGCCGCCCCTGGGGGCGATGTGATCGACCTTCACGGTCAGCACGGCGTCGGCCGCGTGCGCCAGCGCAGGCGCCAGCAAGACGGCGCCGACCAAAGCGAACAGGGAAACCGCCGATCTCACGCGAAGACTCTAGCGCAACGTCACGTCGATGGAATTGCTGCCCGGGCTCACGGTAAATTTCACATCGTCGAACGGAGGCAAACCGCCCGTGATCTCAGGATCATTGGAAAAGCCAAACGGCTCGACCCCTTTGAGGCCCATGTCGAACTGGCCGTTGTGGTTCAGGTCCTGCAGGACCTTCGCGCCATAAGTGCCCGGCGCGATGCCGTCGAACGTGATCGTCATCTTCGGGCCACGCGCATGCATGACCTTCCGCGCCGTGGGCACGCCATCCTTCGTCGCGAAATTCGCCGCGTCGTAGACGCCGATGCGCAGATCGCCCCCGGCATCGGAGATGTTGCGCACCGTGATCGTGAGCGACACGGCCGCGGGAGCCGGATCGGCAGCGCACACGGGCGGCGACAAGACGAGAGCCAGAACACCGCCGGCCAGCAGAAACGATTTCATGTTCATGATTTCTTGTGATCTCCCAGCGCGTTCAATTTTTCTTCTGCCACGCTTTGCGCGTTGGCGACCAGTGTGGCTTCGTCTTTCAGATCGATTCCGAGAAATCGTTTGAGAAGATTGGCGGGCGTGTCGTCAAATCCGTTCTGCAGCAAAGCGACATAGGCGGGAGCGAAGGTCTGCGGCGCCGCCTTCCATTGCTTATAATATTGCAACGCCAGCAAGCCGCCGTAGAGATAGTTCACATTGTAGAGCGGATCTTCGTAGGCCAGCGACATCGCTTCCCAGCGGTTCTTCTGCGGCCACTGCGTATATTGCGCATCGATCTTCAGCGTCAGCGCGTCGAGATCGTCCGGCGTATGCAGAGGGGCGTCATAGAACGCCTGTTCGAGCGCCGCATCCTGCGCACCGCGAATATAGTCCAGGCCTTTCACGTCCAGGAACTGCTCGTCGTAGTAGCGTTTCTCAGCCGGTGTCGAGGCATGCGCCGAAAGATAATCGGCGAGCAACAGCTCGTTGAAGATCGCAAACGATTCGAACAGATAGTGCGGCCCTTCTCCGTAGATCGGCCGCACGTTGTTGGCGCTCATCAACGCGCGATGGACGGCATGCCCACCCTCATGTGCGATGACCGACATATCCTTGTAGATACCGGCGAAATTCCCGACGAACAGCATGGAGGTTACGCCAGGCCCACCGACGGAGAAGCCACCGGCGGAGCGGTGCGGCACGGCAACCAGCGCGATATCGGTGCGGGCATTGGCCGGATCGAGCAATGCATCGAACTGCGCCTGATAGACAGTCCCAAGTTGCGCAAACACGCTATGATAAACGGCCCGCGCATCGTCGAGCGTGCGCGGCGCAATCGTGGCCGTCGGCACGCGCAGATCCCACGGCTGGGCATCGGCGATCCCGAGCGCCTGATGCAGGTCGGCGGCACGCAAAGTCTCAAACCGCTTTAGCAGCGGACCGCTCGCACTCACTTTCTCGATCAGCGCGCGCGTTCGCGCCGGATCGAAACCCATCGCGAAATATTTGACGTCGGGCGCATTGGCGAATTTGTGCAGCACCGCTTTCGCATTTCCCGCGCTGACCGTATGCAGCAGCGCGAAGGCGACATCGTCGCGCACGCGGTCGAAACCGGCATTGCGCTTCTCGAAAGCCAGCTTGCGGATATCCCGGTCCGGATGGACGACCAGAATATTGCGCTGGCGCGCGACGTCGAGTGCGCCTTGCGGCGTGGCGACGGTGCCGAAATCTGCCCTCGACAATGCCTGCCCGTAGAGCGCGTCCTGCCAGTCGCTGAGATCGGGTGAGAGCTTGGCCAACACCTTTTCGCCGGCGGCGCCTGCGTCATGGCCGTTCTGGCGGTGCATATCCGCGGTGGCGTAAGCATAGGGTTTCAACAAGGGCGATTTGAGAAGCGCGGACACTTTTGCCGCCGTTAGAGCCGAAATCACGCTGGCGATAAAGGCGGTGTGGCTGTCGACCATGCTGTCGACGGCATCTTCGCCGCTACAGGCGCTGCTGTCGCTTTGGTCGTCGGCACAGCGCAGATGCAGATAGGCGTCGTGCCGCACCGCTTCGGTCTGGATGCGTTCGTACTGCGCGAGCGTTGCCGCCATCGCAGACGGGGCGGCGGTGAATGACTTCCACGATTTTTCGAGATCGGTAAGGTGTTGCGCGAGTTGCGCGCGCGATGTCAGCTCGGCTTCGGGCGATGCGAAATAGAGGGACGGCGCGGCCTGTGCCAGCACCGGAAACATCGCCAGCACGGCGACCGTCAAAGACCGCCGCGCCAACCGAAACCTCATGCCAGACGCGAATCCAGATTTTTGCACGCGTCGATCAGGCCTTTCACCGACTCCGCGGACTTGGCGAGCGCGGCGCGTTCGTCGGCGGTGAGTTCGAGTTCGACGATTCGCTCGATGCCCTTCTCACCGATCACGGCGGGCACGCCGACATAGAGGCCCTTCAGGCCATAGGCGCCATCGACGTAAGCCGCGCAGGGCAGCACGCGCTTCTTATCCTTCAGGTAGCTCTCCGCCATCGCGATGGCGCTGGTCGCCGGCGCATAGAACGCCGAGCCGGTCTTGAGCAGGCCGACGATCTCCGCACCGCCGTCGCGCGTGCGCTGGGTGATCGCATCGAGACGATCCTGCTTGATCCAGCCCATCTTCACGAGCTCCGGCAGCGGCACGCCCGACACCGTGGAGAAGCGTGGCATCGGCACCATCGTGTCGCCATGACCGCCGAGCACGAACGCGCTGACGTCTTCCACCGACACGTTCATCTCTTCGGCGAGGAAGTGGCGGAAGCGCGCGCTGTCGAGCACACCGGCCATGCCGACGACATGCGTGTGCGGAAGGCCCGAGAACTGGCGCAGCGCCCACACCATCGCGTCGAGCGGATTGGTGATGCAGATGACAAACGCGTTCGGCGCATGCGCCTTGATGCCCTCGCCGACCGCGCTCATGACTTTGAGGTTGATGCCGATGAGATCGTCACGGCTCATACCGGGCTTGCGCGGGACACCGGCAGTGACGATCACAACATCAGCGCCCGCGATATCGGCGTAAGAATTCGTGCCCTTGATCTTCGCGTTGAAGCCCTCGACCGGACCGGCCTGCGAGATGTCGAGCGCCTTGCCCTGCGGCAGACCTTCCATGATGTCGAACAGGACGATGTCGCCCAGTTCCTTGATCGCCGCGAGATGAGCGAGCGTGCCGCCGATTTGTCCGCCGCCGATGAGCGCGATCTTCTTGCGAGCCATGGAGTAGTCCTCGTGTTGGGGAAAGCCGGGGCGGTTCCTAGCGCGGTGGGGGCCGGGCTTCAAGCATGCCTTTTTTAGGCCGTTTTCCGCGCCCGCCGCGCGATCAGGGCGAACGGGACACAGAGCAGCACCATCACAATTGTCGCCGTAATCCCCAACCGGTCGTTCCAGGAAAACAGGAACAGCAACGCGATGTCGAACAGCAACGCGAGCAGTGGCAGCAAGGGATAGCCGATGGCGCGGAACGGACGCGGCGCATCCGGTTCGCGCCGGCGCCAGATGAAGAATCCGGTCCCGACGATGATGGCGCTGACCGTATCGAGCGTCGCGATCAGGCCGAACACGAAGCTGAACGTACCCGTCGCGGCCAGCGCGAGCGTGAGAACGGCAGCAAGCAGAAATCCGACAAACGGACTGCCTCCGCGATTCACCCGCGTGAAGACCTTCGGCAGCAATCCGTCCTCGCCGAGCGCGAACAGGATGCGCGGCGCGCCCATGACATTGGCGTTGGCGCAACTCGCGACCGTGATCATCGCGGTGAGCGCAAAGAGAATGCCCGGCAGCGTGCCGCCGAACCTGTCGAGCACGACCTTGAACGGCAGCGGCGAGGCTGCCGTGCCGGCGAGCCCCAGCGCATGGATCAGCGCCCAGTTGACGGCGATATAAAGCCCGCCTGTAAGCAAGATGCCGTACAGCAGCGCTTTCGGAATTGTTTTCTCCGGCTCCGTGTTTTCCCCTGCGAAGAACACCGGCGCATTCCATCCCGCATAGGCGCCGACGATCATCTGATAGGCAAGGATGATACCGGCCCATGTCAGTGTCGGTCCTATGGGCAACACGGACGCAGGCTCCGCAGGCGAGAGCAGGACCGCCGCCGCGACTGCAAACACCAGCAGCATTGTCCCTTTGATGATGCTGGTGATCTCCTGCAGCGCGCGGCCTTCGCGCAGGCCCATGATGTTGGCGCCGTAGAGCGCAATCTGCAGCGCCAGCGCAACGGCGATCTTGTGTTCGCCCGCGGCCGGCCAGAGCAGCGGCAGAAACTCCGCGAAAGAAACCGATGCCGATGCCGTGCCCGCATTCTTTGCAAGCCAGATGCTCCAGCCAACGACAAGTCCCGCGACGTCCCCATAGACATTTCCATAAGCGCGGCGCGCGTAGACGTAATTGCCGCCGGATTTGGGAAGGCCGGTGGCGAACTCCGCGATGACGTTCGCCTGCAGGATCGCCTGCACAGTACCAAGCACCCAAAGCCCAAGGATGAGCGCGATGCCAGGAACCGCCGCGGCGATGATGCTTGGCGAACGCAAAATTCCGGAGCCGATCGCCTCGCCAAGAGAGACCGCGACCCCGAATGTCACGCCAAGGATTTTCAGAAGATGGCCGCGCTCGCTGCCGGCCAGATTTTCCACAACGCGCATGATGTCCCCTTCGCTTGTGCGATGGGTCCATGTCCGCGCGCCGATGTCAAAGAAACAAAAAGACGGACGGCGCTTTCGCATCCGTCCGTCTTCTTGCAAAACGCGAAAAGCAGAAAGTCTTAAACGGCTTCCTTCAATTCCTTGGCGGGGCGGAAGGAAACCTTCTTGCTCGCCTTGATCTTGATCGCTTCGCCCGTCGCCGGGTTGCGGCCCATGCGCGCGGCGCGCTTGCGAACCTGCAGGATGCCGAAGCCGTTGAGGCGGATACGGGTGCCTTTCTTCAAGTGCTTCGTCATCATGGTGATGATGTCTTCGACGACTTCACCGCCCTGCTTGTGGGTCATTTCGTGCTTGTCAGCGAGCTCGTTGGCGAGCTGCTTGGTGGACAGGGTAACGGTCTTCGGCTTCGCGGGGGAAGCGGAAGGCGCCTTAGTGGTTGCGGCTTTAGCCATGGTTGCCTCTTAAGAGAATCACAAAGAAGCCCAATTTTACGGCATTTCCTGCACATTGCGAATCCAGTGGCGAAACGCCGCGAAAATCGCACTGCACAAAAGCCCAATAAAATGGGCAGAATCACGCCGTCGTGGTGGAGACGAGTGCCGATGGCAAAGAGACGCGTGCTGAAAACCGAGCGTGGCGTGACCCTGAGCGAGGCCATCCTGTTCGACGGCGAACCGCGCAAGAAGGTGGGCGTCAGCTACACCGTGACCACAAAGAAAAAGCCCGCAGGGCGGGCTTTTGAGGACCTTGCGGCGGCGAAGAAGTACTTCGCCGTGCAGGTCAGTCTGGGACGCAAAGACTAAGGCGCCTACGCCTCCGCGGCGGCGACCGTGTCCGTGCGTTCGGCGATACGGGCGGACTTGCCGCGGCGGCCGCGCAGATAATAAAGCTTCGCGCGGCGGACCTTGCCCTTGCGCACGACGGTCACGGAATCGACCAGCGGCGAGTAGACCGGGAACACGCGCTCCACGCCTTCGCCATAGGAAATCTTGCGGACGGTGAAGGCCTCGTTGATGCCTTCGCCCTGGCGGGCAATGCACACGCCTTCGAACGCCTGGATGCGCTCGCGCGTCTTCATCTGCTTGGCCTTCTCGTCATAGGTCTGCTCGACGACCTTGACGTTGACCTTCAGCGTGTCGCCCGGGCGGAACGCCGGATGCGCGGTCGTGCGGAGGGTCTTCATCTGCTCGGCTTCGAGCTGTTTGAGCAGGTTCATGGGGAAGTCTCCGTCAGGCGAAAAGATCACAGGAAGCCGGGGCGTATAGCCTACCGCTTGGCCTTTTCATAGGGGGTCCAGAGGTCCGGGCGCCGCGATTTGGTGAGGTTTTCCGCGGCTTCCCGCCGCCACTTGGCGATTTCGGCATGGTTGCCGCCCAGAAGCACGTCCGGGATGTCCCGGCCCTCGAAGCTCTGGGGACGGGTGTATTGCGGATATTCCAGCAAACCATGGCTGAAACTCTCGTCTTCGGGCGAATCCTGGGCGCCCAGAACGCCAGGGATCAGCCGCACTGCGGCCTCGATCAGGGCCATGGCCGCGATCTCGCCGCCAGCCAGAACGAAGTCTCCAAGGCTGATCTCCTCGATGTCCCGTGCCTCAACGGCGCGCTGGTCGAGACCCTCAAAGCGGCCACACAGCAGGATCGCGCCGGGACCTTCGCTCAGCGCCGTCACGCGCTTCTGTGTGAGGGGCAGACCGCGCGGCGAGAGATAGATCAGCGGACGCCCTGCCCGCTCCACGGCGTCGATGGCAGCACACGCCACATCGGTCCGCATCACCATTCCGGGACCACCGCCGGCAGGGGTGTCATCGACGGTGCGATGTTTTCCGAGCCCGTGTTCGCGGATGTCGCGCACGTCGAGCGACCAAAGTGTCTTCTGCCGCGCCCTGCCAAGGATCGACGCGTCCAACGGCCCCGGAAACATCTCCGGGAACAGAGTCAGGACTGTCGCAGCCCAGGTCACAGTTGCTTCTTGAATCCGAAGTGGCTCTGCACGAAGCCGAGGCGGCGGTAGAAGAGATGCGCGCGCGAACGGCGCGTGTCGGAGTCGAGTTGCACAAGACCGCAACCGCCTTCGCGCGCGAGGCGGACTGCTTCTTTCATCAGCGCTGTGCCGACATCCTTGCCGCGCATATCGGAAACGACGCGAACGGACTCCACAATGGCGCGCGTCGTGCCTTTGCGCGATAGACCCGGAATAAAGACGAGCTGGAGACAACCGACGATGCGGCCCTCGCTCTCGGCGAGCAGCATGTGGTTGTTGCGCTCGGCCTCCATCGCGGCGAAGGCCTTTGCATATTCCTCGGCAACGCCATCGCCGCCGATCGCCTTTTCGCGGTTCTCGGCGAGCTCGTCGTCCGACAGCATCGCCACGATGGCGTGGAGATCGTCCTTGGCCGCCATGCGGAAGGTCAGATCGCTCATTCGACGTTTCCTCTTTCCCCGGTTTCGACTTCGGCGGGCTCCGCGATGACAACGCGCCCGGCCTTCAGATCGACCAATGGTACGAAGTCCTTCACGAACGGCAGCATCACCGTGTCGCCCCCACTTCCCTCATTAGAAGCGCGCGTGATCTCGATCACGTCACCTGCACCATAGTTGTGAATTGCCCGGATCGTGCCGATGACGCGGTCGGCCTCGTCCATCGCGGTGAGCCCGATGAGATCGGCATGGTAGAACTCATTCTCGTCCGGCGCGGGCAGCGCGTCGCGCTTCACGAACAATTCCATCCCGCGCAGCGACTCCGCCGTGTTGCGGTCGACCACCTCGGCCAACGTCGCGACCGCTTCAGCGGCCTTGCCGGGACGCAGCTGCGTAATCGTGAAGATGCGTCCGTCCTTGGCATGCAGCGTGCGATAGCGCGCAAGCGCGTCGGGCGTGGCGGTGAAGGTTTTCACCTTCACCTCGCCCTTCAGCCCATGCGCGCCGATCACGGCGGCGATCAGGACGTCGCGGCTCACGCCGGTTTACGCCGCCGGCGCTTCCGCGGCCTTGGCGGCGGCAGCGGCGCGTTCCTGCGCCTTCTTCTTCGGCAACGCCTTCTTCGGGTTGTTGTGCACGCGCGCCTTCACGACGCCGGCATCCGACAGGAAGCGGTGCACGCGGTCGGACGCGGTCGCGCCCTTCGCGATCCAGCCCTTCGCCTTTTCGACGTCGAGCTTGAGACGGTCGGCATGCTCGCGCGGCAGCAGCGGACTGTAGAAGCCGATCTTCTCGATGAAGCGGCCATCGCGCGGGCTGCGCGAATCCGCGATCACGATGTTGTAGTGCGGGCGCTTCTTCGTACCGGCGCGGGCAAGTCTGATCTTCAAAGCCATGTCAAAGTTTTCCTTCTGCTTAAACTGTAAGAAAGTGATTCACGCGGAGCCGCGGAGGACGCGGAGTTTGAGAAGCGCTACCCCACACAGATCCATACCAAAGATTTTTGGCGCGCAAAGCGCGCCGGCATTTTGCTCAGATGTCGCGAGCCAATTTTGCTCCGCGACTCCGCGTCTCCGCGTGAGATTCTTCATTTCCGCCCCCCAGGCATCATTCCGGGCGGCATTCCACCGCCGCCACCGAACATTGCGGATAGTCCCTGCATCGCGCGGCCGCCCTTACCGACCTTCTTCATCATGTCGGACATCTGACGGTGCATCTTCAGGAGCTTGTTCACTTCGCTGACCTCGACGCCGGCGCCGGACGCAATGCGCTTGCGGCGTGAGCCGTTGATCACATCGGGATCGCGGCGTTCGTGCTTCGTCATGGAGGAGATGATCGCTTCCTGACGCGTGAGGATCCTGTCGTCGAGGCCCGCGGCGTCGAGCTGGCTCTTCACCTTGCCGACGCCGGGTAGCATCGACAGCACGCCCTGCATGCCACCGAGCTTTTTCATCTGCTGGAGTTGCTGCGCGAGATCGTTCATGTCGAACGATCCCTTTTTCATTTTGGCGGCGAGCTTCTCGGACTGTTCCTTATCGAACGTCTCCGCCGCCTTCTCGACCAGCGAGACGACGTCGCCCATGTCGAGGATGCGGCGCGCGACACGGTCGGGATGGAAGGCTTCGAGCGCGTCGAGCTTTTCGCCGACGCCGAGGAACTTGATCGGCGCACCGGTGACCGCGCGCATCGACAGAGCCGCACCACCACGCGCATCGCCGTCCGCGCGCGTGAGGATGATGCCGCTGAGCGTCACGCGCTCATTGAAGGACTTCGCGATGTTCACCGCGTCCTGACCGGTCAGCGAGTCCGCGACCAGCAGAGTCTCATGCGGGTTCACCTGCGCCTTGACCTGCGCGACCTCGTTCATCAACTGCTCGTCGATGTGCTGGCGGCCCGCGGTGTCGAGGATCAGGACGTCATAGCCGCCGACCTTCGCGCTCGCCATCGCGCGTTTGGCGATTGCGACGGGGTCCTGTCCGGCAACGATGGGAAGCGTGGCGACGCCGGCCTGCTCGCCGAGCACGCGCAGCTGCTCCATGGCGGCGGGACGCGAGACGTCGAGCGACGCCATCAAAACTTTTTTCTTCTCGCGCGTCGTGAGCATCGAGGCGAGCTTCGCCGACGACGTCGTCTTGCCCGAACCCTGCAGACCGACCATCAGGATCGGCGCGGGCGGCGAACCGAGATTGAGCGTCGCGTTCTCGGTGCCGAGCGTCTCGACCAGCGCATCGTGCACGATCTTGACGACCAGCTGGCCCGGCGTGACCGAACGGATGACGTCGGCGCCGATGGCGCGCGGACGCACACGGTCGATGAAATCCTTGACCACCGGAAGTGCCACATCGGCCTCGACCAGCGCCGTGCGGATGTCCTTCAGCGCCTCCTCGACATCGGCCTCGCTGAGCGCACCGCGCCCGCGTAGCCGGTCAAAGGTAGCGCCGAGGCGCGATTGCAAAGAGTCGAACATGCGAACCCAAACTCATTCCATTGTCGTATTGCGAAGTCGCAATCCGACGGGGCAAAGCAGTATTGCCCCAGGGGGCGCACCTGCGCTGCCTGGGGGCGATCCCCAGCGCCGGGCCGAGGACCGGAAGCGACTAAGTCGGTTCCGGAAGCGGGCAGGTTTTAGGCTTCTGCCCTTTCCGGGTCAACCTCAGCCCAACTCGGCTCAACCTCGCTCAAACCCTCACCATGGCCGGGCTTGACCCGGCCACCCAGCAGGCCGCGCGTCTGCGCGGCCAATGACTCAATTCAACCTATGCGCTAAATTGCAGAGATGAGGGGCGGTTACGTTTACATCATGGCGAGCAAGCGCAACGGCACACTGTATACCGGCATCTGCGGCGATCTCTACACGCGCATACCAATGCACCGCGAAGGCCGCGGCTCAGAGTTCTGCAAGAAGTATAACGTCACGCGATTGGTCTGGTTTGAGCATCACCCGTTGTACGTCGCGGCGATCCAGCGGGAGACAAATATCAAGCGATGGAATCGCGCGTGGAAACTGGCACTGATCGAGAAGATGAATCCGAATTGGGATGATCTCTTCGAGACTCTACACCTCTGACTCGTTCGCGGCGCAGACGCGCCGCGGCTGGGTGGCCGGGTCAAGCCCGGCCATGGTGAGGGGATAGTGCATCTAGCGTTTCGCGCCTTCTTGCCACTTGTGGATCGCCTTGATCGGCGCCCAGTCGCTTGGCGCGATCAGGTTGATCACGTTGAGGGTCAGGTTGTCGCGGATCATGCAGGCGGTGAAGATTTCGAAGGCGAGTGCAATCGCCACGACGTAGCGCGCGCGCAGGCGCGAGGCGATGAAGAAGCCGGTGGACATCATCAGCGTGTCGGACAGCGAGTTGAGGATGCTGTCGCCGC